>Ga0129313_1000001_pt1 | contig 1180078 bp, 1106 predicted proteins | sample O1105metagenome_FD_94436 | JGI IMG/M metagenome (GOLD analysis project Ga0129313, IMG submission 94436) | Orangutan group fecal microbial communities from fecal samples from Wisconsin, USA - O1105 metagenome | ecosystem: Host-associated > Mammals > Digestive system > Large intestine > Fecal... | reverse complement strand
TATGGAATCTATAATAGTAGAAAGTTTATTCTGTGATAGTAGTCAAGATGCCGAATTATTTAATAAGAAAACTGATGAATTAGCAAGAGCTATTGCCAATGGAATTGATAGTAGAGTGAGTTTGAATATATCTAAGCCACAAAAGCCAATTAATAAGGAGGAATATGATATGAAAAAGATAGTAACTTATTTAGGAGATGCAGATCTATTTGCTGCAGTAATGGTGGCTCAAAAATTATCTTGCCCATTAATGCGAGTTAATGATTTTAAAGCTAGTGGATTAAAAGTAGAACAAGTAATTCAGATAGGTGGAAATGTAAATGATACTAATAGATATATGACTATGAAAAATGCAGCTAATAAGTATTTATAGGAGATTTAAAGGGTAATGAGGTAAAACTTGCTACCCTTATTTTTTATGCCTATTTTGTTAAATATATGGACAAGTTGTCAATATATGATAAAATAAAAATAAACCACTATGACGGCTAAATCAACTGTGGTTTAAAACTAAATATGCATTTATAACTTTGTTACCTCCATTATACAGGAATAAAGAAATAGGTGCAAGAATATATATTTATGGAGGATTTTATGGAATTAACTGATTATAAGATGCTTTTGATGGAAACAATTACAAATGAATATCCTATATATTATCAAAATCAAATAATAAAAGTTTTGAGAGAGAATGGATATGTTAACACAAGAAAAAGAAAAAAAGGTAAACAGGATAATGAACAGCTTCAAATTAAAGATACAAAAAAGATAGATTTATCTGAATTAGATAATACTAAGGAAAAAATAATATTAAGTATTGAACAGGTTAATAATTCAGTTGGTATAATTGAAAAAATGGAGTATTCAAATCAATATAGACACTGTGCTATATTTAAGTATGATAATTTAGATAATAGTAATATTAATAAATGTATATCAGATGGTATAATGGTAGACTCTAAACATCATAAATTTAAGTTTGACAATGTTGATTACACAGCATCTAAACCAAGTTATAGAAAGTTTGACAATGATAATATAGCACTTAAGTTTAGTTTTGAATTAAGTAATATAAACGATTCTAATAAAAAAATAAAATATGTGGTGTTAGCGGTTTTTCACAAAAGTTTAAACTTGCTAGAAATACGATTTAATAGGGTATCGTTTGAATATAAAAAAACTCTTGAGTTTTATAGACAAAAGATAAATGCTGTTAAAGCATGGATTGGACTATATCTAAAGGTAGAAGTTAAAAATATTAATTTAAAGTCAATAGTTAACTATATTCGCACAGATTGTGACTCAGATGAAGTTAAAATAACAGCTAAAGATATGTCACGAAATGGCATGAGAGCGCTTTTAGACTCTAATTCTAATGAGGAGATGAAAATACCAATATTAGATGAGCTTAAAGATCTTATTAGAATAAATAGAGAACTATTTGATAAATCACCTCAGATAAAAACTTTACTAGTAGATTTTATTGATGAAATAGAGGAAACTTCAGATTTACCAATGGTGAAAATAGCATGGTTAAAGAAAAATATAAAAATAGGAATAAGCCATGACTATAAAAACCAAGAGTATAGTTTATTTCAGTATTATAATGATTTAAAGGATATGGAGAGGATGGATTATGTTACAGGGTATTTGCATGAATGTAAAAGAAAGCTTGATGCAAAAACATATAATCAGTGAATATCAAGCTGACCAACTAATGAAGAATATGAAGTATTGGAAATTAAATGATACAATTTATCCTGGAACAATTATGGCGAAAATTAATGCAGAGATAAATATGGTATATACAATACTTGATTTTATAAAAGACTTAGGTATTTTAGAAGTGAACTACGAAATATATTGTCAGCAGTGTAATAAATTTAACGGAAAGGTGTACAGAACTTTAGGAAGTATACCAAAAGGTTTATGTTGTGATGAATGTAATCATATAATAGATATATTTACTGATACAATAGTTATTTATAGGGTAGTTAAAGATGGAAGATAAACAAATGCTTGGACTTTCGGCTAGAGATTACATGAGAAATATTGTTAAAGATTCGGTTAAATCATTTAATGAACTTATTAGATGGGAAGAAAAGGATTATAAAGATTATGAAGTCTTATTAAATAGATTAAAGGGTATTAATGCAAAAAGAAAGAATGAGACTACAAAAGAAAAAGGAGAGGCCTTAGAGGATATAGTAAGCTTTATAATAGAAAGAACATTTATACTTACTGCTCATAGGAATAAAAGAACACCAACAAATGAAATAGATCATTTTGTTGTTCTTAATGATCATGGTAAACAATCTTTACATACATATAATATTGCACCTAGTATTTTAGAATTTACTAATGGATATTTTTTATGTGAATGCAAGGACTATGGTAAGAGTGTAGGTAGTACTTGGGTGGGGAAGTTTTACTCTTTGTTAAAGACATGTGGAAATTGTTCCTTAGGGATAATTTTTTCATATAATGGTCTTAGTGGGGCAGAGAACAATTGGTATGATGCACATGGATTAACTAAGATTATTTATAGAATTGAACCAGAAGATAAAAAAATTTTTATTCTAGACTTTAATAAAAGAGATTTCGAAAGAATTCTGGAAGGTGAAAGTTTTTTCAATATAATAAAAACAAAAAAGTTAGCTTTGCAAATGAATGGAGTAGCTGAGAAGTTGAGAGAACATCATGCAAATGAAGAATTTATGAAAGAAACTTTAGAAGAATATTTCATAAAATAGTGTAGAAAGTGAACTAACATAGTCTTTATTATTGTCTATGTTTTGTATTTATCTTTTAAGCTATTCATTAATATTTAATAAATTATATGATACTAAAAGGCTAGTAGGGAATAAAATCCTTGCTAGCCTATTTTTCTTTTGTATAATCACATGGTTTAAGATGTATTTAGATTATAGACACTTAATTATGATCATATACATTAAATGTAAAAGTGTTAATCATAATAAAGTTCTTTTCTTATTTTATAGAATCATTACTAAATTTCCTTAAGTTTATCTTCCTTTCAAAATTTGTAGAAATTCTTCTTTGTTTGAATCTACTAACCTCAACAATGACTCTGTTACTAATCTAGATGTATTTGGTACCATAGTGGCAGTTACGTTCAATTTTCTTTTTTTCTTCATTATAAATCACCTCAAATTAATTATTGTCAAGTAAAGAAGAGTTTATAACATATCTATATATTTTATAGAATTTGTTTTTAAAATAAAAAAGAGTAGGATATAACTAAATATATCTACTCTTTTTATGTGACGTCAAAAATTCGTCAAAAATCATCTGCATTTATAGGTAATTATTAGTGAGGTTTGAAGTTAGCATTGTAATATTGCACGGTGTGTTTTCAATGCTCTTCATATAAAAGTACATAATATTAAAATTGAGGTACACTTATCCCCTAATTATAATATTATAAATTTCAAATAGGTGTGAAGCTTGAGTTATCAATGTTTCATGCCTATTGTTTTTAGGTAAAAATATAATATTGTTAATGTATAAAATATTGTATGTTAAAACAATAAACATACATATGTTACTTTTAGTCATATTTATAGATAATTATGTATTTCATGTAATTAAATTGTTGACTGTTATATATACTTGTGCTAATATCCTCTTATAAAATAGTAGATTAATTAATTATAAGTTTTACGGAAATTCTGAAGTATATACTAATTTGGGCACTTTGTATATATGGAGTTAGTAGTGCAACCGACCTTTATAAGCAATCTTATATTTATATAAGATTGCATGGGGTCGGTTTTAGTTATATAAGTTTAAAACTTGGATATAGAAAATATTAGTATAAAAACCTAAAAGTGTATAGACAAATACTAAACAAAGAGTTATACTTAGGTGGTAAAATATATTAAATAATAACAAATATTAAGTTGATTGGCTCTATTTGCAAACCATTTAATGCAATTTATTAATAGTTTTAAGGAAACACTGAAGTATATACTAATTTGGGCACTTTGTATATACGGAGTTAGTAGTGCAACCGACCTTTATAACCAATCTTATATTTATATAAGATTGGTATGGGGTCGTTTTTTTTATTACAAAAAATTATTAAGGAGGAAGATTAAAAAAGAAATTTAAATCCATACCCAAACTAAAGAAGAAACTATCTGTTTTTATATTTAAGCATAGATTGATTTAATTTTGTTCCATAAAATATTAAATACAATTTACTAATAGTTTTAAGGAAACATTGAAGTATATACTAATTTGGGCACTTTGTATATATGGAGTAAGTAGTGCAACCGACCTTTATAACAAATCTTATATTTATATAAGATTGGTATAGGGTCGGTCTTTTTTTATTGAAAAAAATTATTAAGGAGGAGAATTATGAAAAAGAAGAAATTTATGTCTGCACCTAAGATAAAGAAGAGATTATCTATTTTTATGGCTTTAGTTATTGTAGTTTGTCAAGTTTTAAATATTGTTCCTACAATGCAAGCTAGTGCTATGGATATTACAGGAGATTTCCCATTTATTACTGAAGTAAGATTAACAGGTAATGATGGGAATCCTATAAATGAGTCATCAAATCCCATAAGTAAAAATGAAGAGGTAAAACTAACCTATAAGTTTACTATACCAAATCAGGGGACGGTAAAAAATGGTGATACTTATACTTTGAAAATACCTAAGGAAATCCAAATAATAAGTATACTAAATTTCCCTATTACTCTTGATAATGGTGATACAATTGCAAATGTTAAAATAGAAACTGATGGTAATGTTACCATTACGTTTAATGAATTTGCAGAGAATAATTCCAATGTTTCAGGATTCTTTTTTATTGATACTCAATTTGATCCTGACCAAATAGGAGGACCTAGTCCAGTACCTATTACATTTGAAATTGGAGGAAATTCTTCTTCTGTTATAATTAACGTAAACTTTGAACAACCAGAAGTTCCTGATGCTTCTGCTATAAAGTACGGAAGTTATGACCCTTCTAAAAATGAGATTACTTGGAAAGTAATTGTGAATACAGAAGGAGTCACGGTTAATGATGCTGATATTGTGGACAACATTTCAGTGGGACAACAATTTATACCTGGTTCTGTTACTATAAATGGAGTTAGTGCAGATACAGCAAATTATAACTATGATTATAACAATAATAGATTAACTTATAAATTCCCAAGTGTAATAGAAACAGAGCAAGTAATTACCTTTAAAACTAAGGTAGTAAATCCAGAAGTTTTTAAATCTGAGGGAGCTACAGTATATGAGAAGAATAAAGCAATCTTTAATCATGATGGAACTTTTATAGAATCTAATGAGGCATCAGTAGCTATTTATACAGACTTTATTAGAAAAGATGGAAAGTACGATGTAGAGGCAAAGAGAATTAATTGGACTATTTATATAAATAAGAATGCTCAAAATATTCCCAATGCTGTAGTTACTGATGATATACCAGAAGGGTTAACTTTTGTAGATGGTACTGTTAAGATGGATGGAAACCAAACTGAGGATAATTACTCTTTAGTTGGACAAAAATTTACCTATACTTTCCCAAGTGCTATTAATGAGCCACATATAATCCAATTTTCAACAGATGTAACTGATGGAGATGCTTTTAATTCCAATACAGGGAAAACCTATAACAATAAAGCAACTTTAACTGGTGATGGAGTACCAAGCGATGCTTCAGATGAAAAGGGTGTTGGAGTACCTACTAGCATTATTTCTAAACAAGGCGCAGGATATAATCCAGCTACAGGAGAAATTACTTGGAAGGTTACTATAAATAGCAATAAGATAGCAATAAAAAATCCAGTGGTTACTGATGAAATAAGATTAGGACAAGAGTATGTAGAGGGTTCTGCTACTATAGATAAAGAGGTTCCAGGAGGAAGTTTTAACTATGTGAAAGCAGCAGAGAGTGATGCTAATAAAACTGGAACATTAACTTATACCTTTAATGGTAATATTAACGAAACTTATACAATAACCTTTAGAACAAAAGTAACAGATCCCAAGGTTTATGCAGGAAATATGGAAGGATATAGTTACAATAATCAAAATTATTACAATGAAGCTAGATTAACAGGGGACAATATTAAAGAATCTAATGCTTCTAATTGGCAGTATTTAAAAAGTGAAGTTATAAATAAGTCTAGTAGTGATTATGACTATGTAACAAGAGAAATTACCTGGAAGATTGTAGTTAATAAAAATAAAATGATTCTTCCTAATGCTTATATAATAGATAATATTAAGGGTGGGCAGGAGTTTGTTCCTAATTCTGTTTTGATTAATGGAATTCTTGCAGAGCCATCAAATTATGTTTATGATGAAACTGCCAAAACCTTAAGATATAATTTCCCTAGTGAAATCAAAGATGAGCAAATAATAACTTTTAAGACTAAAATTACAGATACCTCTATATTTAACACTAATGGAGAAAAGCAGGTTGAGAATACTGCAAAGCTAATAACTGATTTAGTGCCTGGAGGTGTAGAAAGTACAGGGAAAGGTACTATAAAAAGTACTTTAATAGATAAAAAAGCTATCTATGAAAGAGGTAATTCTTATATTGATTGGAATGTAACCATTAACTCTAACAAAATATTAATTAAGGATGCAGCTTTAACAGATATCCTTCAAGAGGGACTTGAACTTGATACCACATCTATAAAACTGTATAAGCAGATTTTAAAATCTGATGGAAACCTTGAAAAAGGGGAAGAGGTTGTTTTAAATCAAAGAAATGTAAAATATAATGCTGAAACAAGAGAGTTTACCTTTATATTACCTTCTCCAACTGAAGAAGCATATATTTTAACCTTTAGAACTGATGTAGTGGACAAAAGTAAGTCACCATTTACTAACGCTATATCCTTTAAAGGTACAGGAATAGAGGGAACTTCTTCTTCAGGAAATGTTGATGTTATATTCCAAGGTGCTGGCGGTGGTGGAGTTGGCGAAACTGGTAGCATTAAGGTTGCAAAAGTAGATAAAAATAACGAAAACATTAAACTGGAAGGAGCTGTATTTGAACTTCTTGATAAGTATGAAAATGTTATAAAAACTTCAGAACCAACAGACTTAACTGGAGAGATTGTATTTAGTAAATTGAAGTTTGATATAGACTATTACGTTAGAGAAAAGGTTGCTCCAACAGGATATACATTAAGTAGTGAATTGTATAAATTTCAACTTAAAAATACTAAAGATGAAAAGAATATAACATATAATTATAAAGATGAAAAGATTAAAGGTGAAATTGAATTCTTTAAAACTGGTGAAAATAATATCCCTCTTGAGGGAGCTGAGTTTACTCTCTATATGATTTCAGACACTTCCTATTCAAATCCTATAGCAATAGCTATAAGTGACGAAAATGGAAAAGTAAATTTCAAAAATGTGGAGTATGGAGAGTATGCAATAAAAGAAACAAAAGCTCCAGAAGGATATATACCTTCAGGGAAAATACTAACTGCTATTATCACTGAAAATGGAAAGATAGTAAAAGCAAACCCTGAAAGTATATCTAATACAAAAATTAGAGGAAATATAGAGTTTAATAAATTAGGTGAAGACAAAAACCCATTACAAGGAGCAGAGTTTAAGCTTTATAAAGAAATGGATATAAAGTTTGAAGCTCCTATAGCAACAGCTATAAGTGATGAAAGTGGAAAAGTACAATTTGAAAATGTAGAGTATGGTAAGTACACTATAAAAGAATCAAAAGCTCCAGAAGGGTATGTTATTTCAGAGGAAGCGCTAACTGCTATTATAGCCGAAAATGGTAAATTAGTTAAAGCAAACCCTGAAAGTATATCTAATACAAAAATTAGAGGAAATATAGAGTTTAATAAATTAGGTGAAGACAAAAACCCATTACAAGGAGCAGAGTTTAAGCTTTATAAAGAAATAGATACAAAGTTTGAAAATCCTATAGCAACAGCTATAAGTGATGAAAGTGGAAAAGTACAATTTGAAAATGTAGAGTATGGAGAGTACACTATAAAAGAATCAAAAGCTCCGGAAGGATATCTTCTTTCAAGCGAAATACTAACTGCTATCATAACTGAAGATGGAAAGGTAGTAAAAGCGAACCCTGAAAGTATATCTAATACAAAAATTAGAGGAAGTATAGAGTTTACTAAGCTAGACGAAGATAAAAACCCATTACAAGGAGCAGAATTCAAGATTTATAAAGAAGTTGATACAAAGTTTGAAAATCCTATAGCAACAGCTATAAGTGATGAAAATGGAAAAGTACAATTTGAAAATGTAGAGTATGGCAAGTACACTATAAAGGAAACAAAAGCTCCAGAGGGATATGTTATTCTAGAGGAAGTACTAACTGCTAATATAACTGAAAATGATAAAACTGTAAAAGCAAATCCTGAAAGTGTGTCTAACACAAGAATTAGAGCTTCGATTCAAGTTAAAAAATTAGATCAAGATAAGAAGCCTTTAAAAGGAGCAGAATTTACATTATACGATTCAGAGGGTAAAGAAATTAAAACTTTTGTATCAGGAGAAGATGGTACTGTGTTGTTTAAAGATATTCTTTATGGAGAATATACAATAAAAGAAACAAAAGTTCCTGAAGGATATTTAGCTTCAGAAGGCACAATAAAGGTATTTGTAGACAAAGATGGTGAGATATACAGCTATGAGGTGGTAAACAACAGAATTAAGGGCAGTATTGTAATTACTAAAACTGATATGAATGGAAAAGTGCTTCAAGGTGCAGAATTTACCTTATATGACAGAGTGGGCAAAGAAGTAACGACTGTAGTTTCTGATAAGGATGGTATTGCAGCTTTTAATGATGTGGATTATGGTAGTTATACTATTAAAGAAACTAAAGCTCCTAAGGGATATATTTTAAGTAAGGAAGAATTACAAGTTAAGGTTAATTCTACGGAAATACAAAAATTCACTGTTAAAAATGAAGCAGAAAAGATTGTTGATAAAATAATAAATGTTTTGCCAAAGACTGGTGGGGTATTTGATTATAAACTTATAATTGGAGCATTAGCAATTATAGGTGGCGTTAGTCTAGTATCAAAAAGGAAAAAATAAAAGTAATAAAATTAAAATATAAAAATAGATATCTAACATGAAAAGTAAGACATATATTTTAAATTCTATGTATATGTAAAGAAGGCTATTGTAAAATACAACAGCCTTTTTACTTTAAACAAAAATTGCCTATTTAAATTTATTAATTATTTCCTATACACATATTAGCTAAATCATTACCAAATGAAATGGAATCCTTTGGTACCCAAACTTCTTCAGTTTTCTTACCAAAGTTCATTTTTACTTTTTCAAATTCAAAAGTAGTTGATTTAACATCAGTTGAAGGAGTTAATGCATTAATATTTTCAATTATTTTTTTGATGAAAATTTCTGATACTTTAGTCATATCAGAAATTTGTTTGCTTTGTACTTCAGAAATAGTGTCATCACCAGCTTTAGTACTTGCTTCAACCATATTAACATATGTAGTTGATATTTTAACTTGAGATATTTCTTTATCACTAGAAACAACTTCTATAGTAGGTTTTAATTTTCTTAAAGCTTCTATTTGAACATTATATATTTGATCTAACTGCTCATCAGTAATAGGTAGACCAGCTTGTACAAAACCAGCTTTAGTAACTTCATTCATTGATTTTTTTTGAATTTCTGCCATAGATGTAATTTCATCATTTGTCACACCAAGTTTTTCAAATTCGGCGCTATCTTGTAAAATAACTAAGTCATAAAAAGCTTTTGCAGTTTGTTCAATAGGAATAGTCTTTTTACTGCATCCTAAAAAAATTGATGAAAGACTTAATAACATAACGATACAAAGAATACTAGGTTTTATAAATTTTTTCATATGTAATTCCCCTTTGTTTTTAAAATCTGTAAATTGTTTTTATTTAGATAATTCTTATTTAAAGCAATTATATAATATAATAAAATTTACCAAATATCAATTATTTTTGAAATAAAGTTTTTTGAAATACATATATAATTATATTAAAAGAATATGATAATAGAGAAATAAAAAACTTTGATTACATCATCATGGCTTAATAAATTAAGAAAAGAAAGTAAACTTCTCACAAGTAATTCAGGATGCTTTAAAAAAGATAGTATATATCTAAAAGATAAAATAGAATAAAATTAAAAGCTAGTAGGGAATAAATCCTTACTAGCATCTTTCTCTTTTGTATAACACATAGTTGGAGAATAAATCTAATTAGATTATAATAAAGAGGTGTTAGAATGAAAGATAATAACTTAAAGAGCAGAAGTACAGCTAGAGGATTTATAAAAAATAAAGCTACACTAGAAGACTTGGAAGAAATAGAAAAGCTAATAGCAGAAAGAAAGGAACAATTAAAGGGATGTTGTTAGGTATGTGATATTAGTATAATATGTAGCAGTAATTTTTGAAATTTAATGTAGGGGTAGGGTTTAAATATGGAAAATGTTATTGTAAGCGAAAGGAAACCTTCAATTGAAGAATATATTTATTTAAGAAATTCTGTTGGTTGGAGGGTATTACAACATGACAAAATAGAAAAAGGATTGAATAACTCGATCTACTGTGTTTGTATAGAAGACCAAGACAAGATAATTGGATTTGGAAGAATTGTTGGAGATGGTGGAACGGTTTTTTATATACAAGATATAATAGTTATACCGTCCTATCAAAAACAGAAGATTGGTACACTAATTATGGAAAAAATAATGGACTATATTGACAAAAACTGTATAGATGGTGCTATTATTGGTTTGATTGCAAATAATGGACTGGATAATTTCTATAAAAAATTTGATTTTACATATAATCAGAACAATTGGTTTTACAGGTTCAATGCTTAATCCCTGTGATAAAAGATTTTATTATATGATAGATACAGTTGATATAGAAATTTCATATTATCTCAATAACTCTTTTGAGTTGATTAAAGACTCCATTGAGGAAGGGGTAGTTTTAGATGATGAAAGAATTTGTTATGGATTCTGGGAAGATAAGGTTATAAAAATATTTAAGGGAGCTTATTTCAAAAAGCTCCCTTGGTTTAATTTATTTTCTTTCCTTAATTATACCTTTTCTATAGGCATTTAAAAGCATTTGAAGGTAATGAATTTGACTTATAAGCTCCGTACCTATATCAGTATCTCTAACCTTTAGCCTTCTAGAGTTAAATTCTAAAATGAAGTTGGTAGATATGATATCTTTCCCCTCATCAATGGCTGTTTGAGTTGATTCAAAAGGCTCATGCTGAACTAATTGAAGGCCATAGGAATTATAAATTAAAGTATAGCCTGCAATGCCTGTCTCAGGTTGGTAAGCCTTAGAAAATCCCCCATCTATAACTAAAAGTTTCCCATTAGCCTTTATAGGATTTTCACCTTTAATAGTTTTAACAGGTACGTGTCCATTAATTATATGAGAATGTTTAGGAGAAAGACCAAATTCTAATAATATATTATTACAAACCTCTTCATTATCTCTAAGATTGAAGTAAGGGCATTTATTTTCCTTATGAGTAATCTTATCATTTATAAAATATCTTTCAAAAGTAGCCATTTTATCTTTACCAAAGAGAGGTGAATCAGGGCCACACCATAAATACCACATGTAATCTAAAGCATAATGAGCATTTTTGCTATCACATTCATTAAAATATGCTTCTCTAGTAATTCTATCTACCCTATCTAAATATTCTTTACCGCAGAATTCCTTGTTTCCAAGCTTAACATTCTTAAAAGTGCCATCTTCATTTAAAGGAATGGAGGCATGATATAAAAGATTAGAATTGCTCTTTAAATAAAGGCTACCCTTAGAGTAAAGACATCTAACATGTTTCTCAAGTTTTTCACTATTTAAGAAAGAACTATGAAGCTTAGACATTAATTCTTTTTCTTCATCTGTCAGTTTATAAGGATTATTAATATCTATAGTAGGGAAGTTAGTATCATTTAATGCATATTCTTTACCACCTATAACAATTGTTCCTTTTTCATAATTAATTTTATCAAGAAGTCTTCTATCATCCATATTAAATTCAGGGTGTCTTTTAATAATTTCACCTTCTAATTTAAACTGTATAATAGAAATTGCCTTATGCATTTGAGCCATAAGTTTTAAGTCTTTTTCTTTAAAGTAATCATTAGTAACCTTTGGTTTAAAGGATTTACATGGATCATTAGAGTATACATCCATAGCAAAACGAGCTAGAGGTAAAATGTTTATACCATAGCCATCCTCTAAGGTTTCTAGATTAGCGTATCTAGTACAAATTCTAATAACATTACATATGCAACTATGATTTCCAGCTGCTGCACCCATCCAAAGTATATCATGGTTTCCCCATTGAATATCATAGGAATGATAATTACATAGAATATCCATAATTATGTGAGCTCCAGGACCTCTATCATAGATATCACCTACTATGTGAAGAGAATCTATAGTCAACCTTTGAATAACATTACAAATTGCAGTTATAAAATCGCTAGCTCTACCAATGGAAATAATGGTATCTAATATTCCATTAAAATAATCTTGTTTATTTGGTCTCGCTTCAGATTCGTGAAGTAGCTCCTCTATAATATAGGAAAAGTCTGCAGGAAGAGCTTTTCTAACCTTAGAACGAGTATATTTAGATGATACATTTCTACATACCTGAATCAATTGATTAAGAGTAATCTTATACCAATCATCGGGGTCATCTTCTTTAGCAAGGGCAATATCTATATACTGTTCAGGGTAATATATAAGAGTGCATAAAGCTTTTTTTTCAGATTCTCTAAGGGTATTGCCAAAGATATCATTAACTTTTCTTTTTATCACACCTGAAGCATTTTTAAGTACATGTTGGAAAGCTTCATGTTCACCATGAAGATCCGTTAAAAAGTGCTCCGTACCTTTAGGTAAATTTAATATTGCCTCCAAGTTTATAATTTCAGTACAAGCATCTGATATTGTAGGAAAATTATGAGAAAGAAGTTCTAGGTATTTTAAATCCTTTTCAATTATATCAGCACTTATTTCACAAGTTCCGCTCATGATTATCTCCTTCTTAGCAAATAACTATTCAGATAGTTAAAGGTAAAATAGTTATCTATAGATAGTTATTAAAAATTGCTATCTATATAGTTATTTGAAAAATTACTATCTATATAGTTATATGTAATATGCTATATTATAATTATTATATATATGATATTATACATGAAATTTATATAATTTACTAATATCATAGACAAATAGGTTATCACATATCTATATTAGAATTGAAAAGATATATTCTACATGATAGGATTAAAGAATAGTAACTATGAAAAATAAACAAACTATATATAAAATAAGATTAGGAGTGATAAACATGAATAAAATGCTTAACTTAAAACGCTGGGCTTTACTTGGGGCTACCACTGATACTACAAGATTTGGATACAAGATTTTTAGAGAACTAGAGGATAGAGGATACACTGTTTATGGAATAAACCCTAAATATGATTCTATAGATGGAATAAAGTTATATAAATCTATAGAAGAGTTACCAGAATTAATAGATGGAATAAATGTAATAGTTAATCCTAAAATTACTTTAGAAGCTCTTCCTAAAATAAAAGCAAAAGGAATCAAAAATGTATGGTTCCAACCAGGTTCTTTTAATGAAGAAGTTATAGAAGAAGCTAAAAAATTAGGTTTTAACATAGAACTAGAAGACTGTATGCATGTAGAATTATTGAAATCATAGTCCTTGTTTCATATAGAAAATGTTAAAAACAAATGTGTAATCTATGGATTAGAAAGATCTAACTAATAAATAAACAATAAATAAACTCCAATCTCATTTTTAAATTTGGGTTGGAGTTTATTTATAGGGTAAGACATGGGGGAAGTTCTTATGGGTGAAGCTTTAAATGAAATACTAGATAATATTTCACAAGGAGTTATTGTTATTGATACAGAGGGAATAATAACAACTTACAATAAAAAGGCTAAGGAGATATTTGGAATATTTGAATCTACAAAAATTAGTCATAAGTCAGATAGACTTAAAAAAGATGATTTGGTTTTTATTGTAGATAATAAAGTTGGTGAGGACGATGGGGAACTAGATTATAAGTCATTTGAGAAGATCGGTATCTATGATAAAAACCTTAAAAAGGGAGATTCAATTTTAGCCTTTGGTACATATAAAAGTTCTAATAATCATGTTAATGAGAATTACAAAATTATAGAAGTAAGTGATCAAAGTGGGGAAGTATATCTTGATGGAGTATATAGGGGATTAAAGTATAGGTTAAGTATAGACTATAGTAAAAAAATATTAGGAATAAATATAAATGACACAATATATAGTATGAATTATAGATATGCTGTTGGACATATGGTGATAATTAGAAATAATGAACTGGTATTTTATCAAAGTAAGGGCTATACAGCTAGAAATGAAAGTTTAAGATACATATTAGAAGAGAGAGTTTTTAGAGAAAAAGGTAAGAATGCACAGGCTATAAATCCTATTGGAGATTTCATTTTTAATGTTCATGAAAGAAATAATGAAATGGATAAATTCTATAGGTGTGCTACTAAAGAAGATAATATAGTTACAAATGAATTTATGAATATTAATGGTATAGCTACATTATCATCAATTATACCGTTATATTCAGAAGAAAATAAAATTGGGGCTATATTAAGAGTTGAAGATATAACAGAATTGAAAGAGGTAATAGAAGAAAGAAACGTTTTATTAAAGAATCTTAAAAAAACAGAAAAATTATTAGAAGATGAAAATATAGCAAGATGTTTCAAAAAGTTTCAAGGGGTAAGCACCCATATAAATGATATTAAGAAAATAGCTTATAAATCATCAAAAACAGATTCAACGGTATTAATACTAGGGGAAAGTGGAACGGGCAAAAGTACTTTAGCAGAAGAAATTCATAATATCAGCAATAGGAAAAATAATAAGTTTCTTCACATAAATTGTGCATCTTTACCAGAAAGTCTTTTGGAAAGTGAGCTTTTTGGATATGAAGGTGGATCATTTACTAATTCAAGAAAGTCAGGTAAACCAGGATTATTTGAATTGGCTAATAATGGTACTGTATTTTTAGATGAAATAGGAGAAATGCCATTAAAGATTCAAGGTAAACTACTTAATTTTTTACAAAATAAAACCTTTTATAGAATTGGAGGAATAGAAGAAATTAAGGTAGACACCAGAATTATATGTGCTACAAATAAAAATCTTGAACAATTAATAAAGGAAAAGGAATTTAGAGAAGATTTATATTATAGAATCAATATTATACCTATATACATTGAGCCTCTTAGAAATAGAATTGAAGATATACCCATATTGGTGGACAAGTTAATTAAAAATTTATCTAAGAAATTAAAAAAAGAACCCATTACTATGACTAGAGAAGCAATGAACAAATTAATGTGCTTATCTTGGTTAGGAAATATAAGGGAATTAGAAAATGTTCTCGAGAGAACAATAAGTTTAAATGATTCTAACGTAATTTATTCTAAAGATATATTAGTATACAATACAAAGAATGAAACAAAAGAAATAAATGAAAGTTTAAAAGTTGGTTTAGAAGAAGCAGAAAAGAAAATAATAATTAACTGTTTAAGAGCTTATAAAGGAAATATTAAAGCTTGTTTAAACATATTAGAAGTTGGAAAAACCAGCTTTTATGATAAATTAAAAAAATATAATATCAATATAAATGATTATAGATAAAATTAAATATAAATATTCCGTTAATGCGGAATGGCGTTCGTAAAAATGAACTGTTTTAAATTCTTACATATTGAGCAAAATCAAAGTTTTAGAAAACAATATTTAGAATAGTTCGAAAATATGGAAAAACATATAAACTATATTTAAACACTAATAAAAAATGGCTATTTTAAAGGGATTAATTTAGTAAATATCTTTTAAAAATGTGGCATAGATATTGCTTTACTATTAAAGTAAGAAATTTAGTAGGAGGCAATAGATATGTTACAAAATAGCATTAAAGAAGGAAACTTATATTTTTATGGATGTAATGTTCAGGAATTAGCACAAAAGTACGATACACCTTTATATGTAATATCTGAGGATTGCATAAGAAACAAGTGTAAAGAGTTAAAGGAAAGTTTCATAGAAAAGTATCCTAATACTAAGGCATTTTATGCAAGTAAAGCTTTTTTGACTTTAGAAATGTGTAAAATAATGAAAGAAGAAGGCATGGGAATAGATGTAGTATCAGGGGGGGAACTTTTTGTAGCAATTAGAGCTGGCATTGACCCAAAGGACATAATGTTTCATGGTAATAACAAGACAACAGCAGAATTAAAAATGGCCATAGAGTATAGTGTAGGAAGAATAGTGGTTGATAGTTTAGATGAATTACAAGTGCTTGATGACCTTGCCAATGAAGCAAATAAAGTTGTAGATATCTTATTTAGAATAACTCCAAATATAGATTGCAATACTCATAAGTATATAAGTACTGGTCAAAAGGATTCTAAATTTGGTATTCCATTAGATGATGAAATTATAAAGGAAGCTATAACTATAGCAACAACATCAAGAAATATAAATTTCAGAGGGATCCATTTCCATGTAGGCTCACAATTATTTGATAACTCCTCTCATCTGAAAGCTATAGAAAACGCAATTAGATTGATGAAAAAGCTAAAAAATGATTTAGATATAGAAATAGAAGAGTTAAATGTTGGAGGAGGCTTTGGCATAAAATATTTAGAAAGCGATAAGCCAAAATCTCTAAGCTATTTTATCGATGCAATAATGGAAGCAATTAAGAAAAAAACCTATGAAAATGGACTTAAAATGCCTAAGATTTTTATTGAGCCAGGAAGATGGATGGTTGGAGAAGCTGGTATAACTCTTTACACTGTGGGAACTATTAAGGATATTCCAGGAGTAAGAACCTATGTCTCCATAGATGGAGGATTACCAGACAATCCAAGAACCGCATTATATACAGCAAAGTATCAAGCATATTTAGCAAATAAAATGGATAATGAAAGAAATAAAACAGTTACAATAGCTGGAAAATGCTGCGAATCAGGAGATATACTAATATGGGATTTAATGGTGCCTCATTCTATAGAAAGAGGAGATATTCTTTCAGTTATGAGTACAGGTGCATATAATTACTCCATGGCTAGCAATTATAATAAAATTCCGAAGCCTGCTGTAGTGATGATAAAAGATGGACAAGAAAGAATTATTGTAAGACGTGAAAGCTACGAGGATTTAATTTCCATGGATGTAATTTAATAATTCTAGTTTAAATATGGGTGATATGAGATAATAACTACACATTATAAAATTTCGGGGGGATATAACGATGGAAGGATTTTTTAACTCCATAAATAAAATATTTGAATTTATAGTACCAGTGGCAGACTTTTTATGGGATTTTCCAACTAATTTTCAATGGTATTCTAATATTCCTATAATAGGAAAGTTTTCTTTAGCCATCTTACTTTTAGTAGGATCAGGTATTTATTTCACATTTAAAATGGGCTTTGTTCAATGTACTAAGTTTAAAAAAGGGATTAAAATACTTGCAGAGAAGAAATCTCATGAAGCTGGTATTAGTCCTTTAGCATCATTTCTACTAAGTTCAGCCATGAGAATAGGACCTGGGAATATAGTAGGAGTTACAGGAGCAATTAGTGTAGGAGGACCAGGAGCTATATTTTGGATGTGGGTTTCTGCCTTCTTTGGAATGGCTACAGCCTTTGTAGAAGCAGTTTTAGCTCAAATTTTTAAAGAGAAAAAGGACGATGAGTTTGTTGGAGGACTACCTTTTTATGGGATGAAGATTTTAGGAAATAAAAGAGCAATAGGAATAGTACTAGCTGTTTTATTTATTGTATATGCAATGTTCTGTATACCAGCTCAAACCTTTAATATTGTAACTAGTTTAAGTTCAGTAGTAGAAACAATTACAGGAACAGTTTATGAAAGACAATCATTACTATACTATGCAATTACTATATTATTAATAGCTTCAGTTGTAGTTACTGTATTTAAAGGAATAAATGGTGTTACCAAGGTTACAGATAAATTAGTGCCTATAATGGCTATAGTTTATGTAGGAATAACATTAGTAATAATTATATTTAACTTAGATAAAGTACCTGTATTTTTCACATCAGTATTTGCGGGTGCCTTTAAACCACAAGCCATCTTTGGTGGGGCCTTTGGTGTAGCACTTGCTCAAGGAATAAAAAGAGGTCTTATGTCAAATGAAGCTGGACAAGGTACTATAACTATGGCCGCAGCTACTGCAGATACTGATCATCCAGTAGAACAAGGATTAGTACAAGCTCTAGGCGTATTTTTAGATACTATGGTAATTGCCACAATGACAGGAATAGTTGTAGTTATGGCAAGCCTTTGGGCAGCTGAATCCGGAGTGGCTTGGGAGAGTATAAAAGGTTCTAAGCTAACAGTTTATTTAACCTCTGTACAATATTTAATTCCAGGTACAGCCTTTGACTCAATTGCTACTATAATAATATCTTTATGCTATGGATTATTTGCATTTACAACATTGCTTGGAATGATTCTATTTGCAGAGATATCAGGAAACTTTATATCAAAAAGTAAGAAATGTATTAATACCATAAGAAGTTTAGGTGCCTTTATATTTGTACCTTTTGGTTGTTTAACAGTTTTATCAGGACTAGAACTAGGGAACCTATGGTATATATCTGACTTAGTAAACATACTTGTTGTATATGCCAATGTACCTATATTACTATTAGGATGTAAAATTGTATTTAAAGCTTTAGATAATTATAATAGCACTAAAGGCGCAAAGTTTAACTCTCTAGATATAGGAATTGAAACTCCTTGCTGGGGAAACTATGGAATTGATGATTATAAAGAAGAGAAAGAAGTATCTATGTAAATATTTAAATTATATAAAAAATAGGATAATAATGTATACTAAAATATTACCCATATGATATAATAAATTATATAAGAAAAAATGGAGGAAACAACTGTGAGATATCTTAATATAAAAAAAGGATATACCCCAATGAGCAGCAGTTCTATGACTAAAACTGCAATATTGAAAACCAAGGGGTTACTGTATCTTTTTTTAAGATGATTTTGCAGGAATGATAGTCCTTCAACTTCAAAAGTAACTCCAAGACTTTATTATAAGATTAAATTCTTAATAATAGAGTCTTTTATTATGCTAATTAACAGAGTTCTTAGCTTCTATGAAGCTTTACTTATAGAAATCATTAGGGGGAGTTACAATGAATAACGTAAAAGAAAGTTTAAATATAAATAAAATTAATAAAGGGAAGAGCATAGATTACTTAGATAGGATAAAGAAAAATATAAAAATTGATTATATGTATAAGTTTTTATCTTCCATAGATATAAGTTCTGCCATTTGGGTATTATATTTAGCTCATAAAGGCATGTCTCTTATAGAAATAGGACTTTTAGAATCAGTTCACCATATAACCAGTTTAATATGTGAAGTTCCAACAGGAGCTATTGCTGATATTGTTGGAAGAAAGAATACTATAATACTTGGAAGGATAATGTCCGCAATTGGGGCAATCTTAATGCTGTTTTGCAATAGTTTTTTAGGGTTCGCCATTGCCTTTGTAATATCCGCCATATCTTATAATTTAAACTCAGGTTCAGAGGAAGCTTTGGTTTATGACTCCTTAAAGGTTACAGGAGAAGAGGAAAAATACCTAAAGATAAATGGAAATTTAAATTTTATAATTGAAGTAGCTCAAGGAATAGCTGTACTAGTTGGAGGAATATTATCAGATTACTCCTTTACATATAGCTATGGATTAGCAGCCATTGTAAGTATATGTGCACTAGGAATTTCCTTTGGATTTAAAGAACCAGAATTTCATGAAGAAGCAAAGGAAAGAGTGACTATAGTAGGCCATTTTAAAAGCTGTTATGAAGTAATGAAATCTAATAAAAAAATCATACTAATAATGATGTTTTTTGAATTAATATTTATGACCGGCACAACTACTCATTTTTATACTCAACAGTATTTTAGTGAAATGGGATACTCTAGAAGTTTCATAGCGATAATCTATGTAATATCAAGTATAGGCTGTGCCATAGGAGCAAAGTTCGCCTATAAAGTAGAAAGAAAATTAAAAAAAGCTATGCTTTATATAGTTCCGATGTTAGGAGGAGCGTGGCTTATAGTTCTTATTAGCAGTAAGAATTTAATTGCTATCATAGGATTTATTATGTTTTCTGTAAGTATAAATATCCTATATCCTGTTAGCTCTGACTATATAAATAAGCTTATCCCATCAGCTCAAAGAGCAACCTTAATATCTGTTCAAAGTATATGCTTCAGTATATTTATGATTATGATATTTCCATTATTAGGTGTCATAGGACAAGTAACTTCATTAAGGGTAGCTTTTATAGTACTTGCAGTGATTCTTTTCATAATAAGCTTTGGGAGCAGAAGAGTCTTAAAGGGGAATAATTGTTTCAAAGTTTTGTAAATTATGTTAAGATTAATTATATTAGGTGGTGTAGAATAAATATGAAGATTCAAAACAAAAAGACAGGTATAGCAGTGCTTATTTTAGTAGCAATAGAGCAGGCTATTAAAATGGTAATTAATAATAATTTTCTTGACAAAAAACTTCCTATATTGCCTCCTTTATTATACTTTAAGCCTATGTTCAATAGGGACTATTCATGGTTTAATTCTATGTTGCAATTAGGTATCGGTAAATGGATTCATATTTCAATAGTAGCAACTATGAGTATATTAATATATCTGTTTTATAAATATCTAAATAAGCAATTTGGACCTAACAAAACTATTAATATTATGTATGCTTTCATATTTTCTGGTGCCATGTGTTCATTAATTGACAAGATTTTTTGGAATGGTAGTTTAGACTATATATTAGTAAATGGGTTTTTTACATTTGACTTAAAAGATGTATATATAAATATTTTTATGGGGTTGCTAATCTTAGCATTGCTCTTTAAAAACAAAGTTTTAAACCAAATTGATGATGATATAGTAAAAGATTTTACTAAACATATTTTACGAAAGTTATAAATATAAATTTAATCATCGAAAGAATAAGAATTAACGGTTGCAGTTAAGTAACATTGTTCTAAAATTATTTGCCAACTTCTAAATAAATAATGGAAACAAGAAAAGCCGCATGTGGAATTAATATTCAACATGTGGCTTATTTTTATATGGATGTAGGTTGTATCTATTCAATTAAATTTTTTTTATATTCGTGGACATAAGTATTGTAGAAGTTATATATCAATTAAAAGAGGTTAACACTATAAAGATATAAAATTTGTTATTTAATAAAATATATGATAATATAGTAAAAAATATACTAAAGAATTTATAAGAATTGAAGGTGAGATTTTGAAAAATAAACTTATAAAGATTGAATTGAGTAGAGCAATTAAAAGTAAAACTATGGCTCTTGTACTTTTTTAGGACTATTAATTACAGTGTCACAAATATTTACATATGTTATCCCAATAGCCAATTTTAATGAAAGGGTTGTGGTGGATAATTATCCAATGGCGTTCTCAACCACCGTATTTCAGGCGTGGATTGGTAATATTAATATACTTTCACAGAGATATATATTTTTTACTTATTCGGGGAGGATATTTCATGAAAGAAAGGCTTAAAATAATAAAATATTTTATAATTGCTCTATTAATTTTAATACCAGGAATAAAATTGTTTCTTGATTTACAATTTCGAATTACACTATTGAATGATGACAAAATCATTTATACATACATTGCTATCTATTCTATTTTAGCAATAGTTTCAATATTTATGATGAAAAAATTTTTTTACATGGTGATAGCAATTATATTTTTGTTCATTTATGTATTTACATTACATATTGGTAATGGTTTAGATGATAGATTTCGTACTTCAGAAGAATATACCTCACCAAATAATGAAAATATATTAATAGTAAATATTCAAACTTCATGGTACCCAAGTGCTAATGTAAGATTTTATAAAAAAGTAGGCTCTTTCTTTAAAAAAACAATTAAGGCACCTAAAATAGAAGGCGAGTTTAATGATGATCGCGTTATAAGAATGGACATTTCATGGGAAGATGATAATACTGCGGTAATAAGTGGATTTATTGTTAAAAGAAATAGGGATAAACTTGAAAAGATTAAGGGAAATTTTCCAGATAAATGTGACTATGAAATAATAGATAACAATCTGTATTTAAAATTGGAATAATTAAGGAACTCCACAGAAGTTATTCTATGGAGTTCCTTAGTGTTTATATTATTTTCTTTATAGAAGTCTTCTTAATTTACTTATAAAAGTAAATGGTATAAACTGAATTTATTTGAATGTTATAGCTTTATATGATTATATATTTTACTAGTTATATCTTATTTTAGTTAATTATACTCATCATTAAGTGGCTCTGCTGCTTTAGATTCTCTTATACAAACGATATATTGAAAAAAATCTAACATGTTTGCTTCTAGTTCTTCTCCATTATAAGTATAATACATTGGTGTTTCAGAAAAAGGTGAATCCTCACCTGTTAATTTATAAATATTCAAATTGCCTTCTAATAAATCATTAGTTTCCTTAACTTGTGGATAAACAACTGCGAACTTATGTGGGGAATATCTACCATTCCCTGATATATTAATTTTCTCACAATTATCATAGTTATATATTACTGTCAAAAGCTTATCTTTAAATATTGAGTCATCAGAATTTAGATAGGCAGCAAACCACATTTTATCTTTTTCTTTACTTTGAAATGTATGGTTAAGTCCCCATTGTCCATAATACTTTCCCTTAGGCAATTCCTTTTGAAGAATTTTAAAGTTTTCATATATCATTTTATCTCTAGTGTTATCCCAATCAATATGATTATCCTTATGCTTATAAGCTTCTATTCGATTTAATACGTTAAAATTTACAAGGTTAAAACTAGTGAATTTTTCTCCAAGATACTTTCTATATATATCTTCCTTCTTTTCTATATCCTCTTGCAATTCCTTTGAACATTGAGCAGAAGTTTCATCAAATTTATCTGAATCCATAATGGCTAAATCTTTAAATTCACTTTCATCTTCTAAATCTATAGAACTATAGTTTTCTTTTAAATACTCTTGCATGATTTTTTTATTCTCAGGTGATTGTTCTAAAATTTTATCAGAGAATTCAATTGAATGTTCCTCTTTCTATATAATAAGCTATATCAATAGTTCATTTACGTTCATTTGGCAATATTATATTTTGAAAATAATTTATATATTTTACAATTTAAGTTTCTTTTATAAATTAGCTATTAAAGTAAGTTTCACTTAAATTTACTTCTAAAAGTCTAAATAATTTTAAAATAAGAAACTTAAGTTAAGATTTAGACTTTTCAAGTATCTTTTATTTAATTAAAAGTTTATTTTGATATACTTTAAAGGTAACCATTTTAATATTTGCTTTCTGTAAGCAAACAAATAAATATGTATAAATTGACAGAAGTTAACGCTATAAATATATTAAATTTGTTATTTAATGAAAAATATAATAATATAGTAAAAAATATACTAAAGTGATTTATTAGAATTGAAGGTGAGATTTTGAAAAATAAACTTATAAAGATTGAATTGAGTAGAGCGATTAAAAGTAAAACTATGGCTCTTGTACTTTTTTTAGGGCTATTAATTACAGTGTCACAAATTTTTACATATGTTATCCCAATAGCCAATTTTAATGAAAGGGTTGTGGTGGATAATTATCCAATGGCGTCCCCAACCACCGTATTTCAGGCGTGGATTGGTAATATTAATATACTTCCACAGAGCTATATATTTTTTGCCTTATTGCCATTGTTAGCGGCAATACCATTTGCAGATACCTTTTTTACTGACAGAAAAAGTGGATATATAAAAAATGTTCTTATTAGAACGAAAAAGAAGGATTATTTTTTAGCAAAATATATAGCTACCTTCATTTCAGGTGGATTAGCTATAACTATACCACTACTTGTTAATTTGATTATTGCAGCTATGTTTTTACCCTCATTTGTACCTCAAGTAACTCAAAGCTTTGCAATAGGACCAACACATTTATGGAGTAAATTATTTTTTACACATCCTTATATATATTTAATTGGATTTTTAATGATAGATTTTATTTTTAGTGGATTGATAGCTACTATTGGGTTATCAGTGAGTTTCTTCATTGAATATAGGTTCATGGCGTTAATTACACCATTTATAGTATATATATTTGTTTACACAGTACTAGGTTCTTTTAATTTAGCTAAATATATTCCCTTCTATTTTTTGCAGCCAGGATTTGAAGTATGTAATGGATATGTAGTTTTAGGAGAAATTATTGGATTATCAATCATTACATTTGGTATGTTTTTCTTCAAGGGAGTGAAAGATGATATATACTAATTTAAAAAATTGGACAAAAGAGTTTTTAAGAAATATAAAATGTAACTATCTAATAATCATAGGATATATGATTATTTTAGCTATTATAATTTTATTTCATATTAGAAGTGGAGTGTTTACTCATAATGTTCAAAGTGTGGCAGATGCATTTATATACGTATCAGCATATTGGTTTTTTGGAATTGAAATTATGATTTTAGCAAATTTTATGCTTTTTAACATTATTAAAGATGACCTAAGGATAAATAGTATTATAAAACAAAAAAGTAGGACTTTATTATGGATAAAACAGGTATATAAAATAAGCTTATTATCTATATTTTCTTCAATATGGATTTCCCTTTGCACTTATTTCTTTGGGGGATTAATGACTACACACTTTATAAACTGGAATAATGTGAATAGTATTTACTTTAAAATAAATAAAACTGTATGTAGCTCTATAAGTTTAAACTATGTAATTACAATGTTTTTATTATGTTCCTTTATCAGAATTGTTCTAATATTAACTATTTCATTATTAATATATTGGATAACAAATAAGAAGATTATAAGCTGGTTGTTTGTTGTAACCTTGGGATTTTTAGAAATTTCAGTACCAATTGTATGTAAAGTGATAAATATTGATTACACAGCAATTAATAGCATCTATAAATTAATTATTGGGTTTTCATATGGCATAGTTCTTATATTAATAGCAATAATATTAGGAGTTATTCTGGGAAAAAGAAAGGAATTTTATTATGAATAATATAAAATTTGGTGATGAAAAGAAAAAAGGAAGTTTCTTTTTACAGATTAAACATGATTTTTATAAAGGTACTATAGAGGGATGGAAAAGATATGCAATAGCCCTATGTATATTTATATTTTTATGTTTTGTATTTCAAATAAGAGCTGAAAAAATTATACAATTTAATAAGATTAGTAAAGAAATCTCTTTTTCAGATTTTATATTATTTATGTTTAGAGGAATGAATGTTTTTGATGGAAATGCAGTTGAACTACAAGATAAGCTGCCTCAATGGTTTTTAGTAAATATATATTTAAGCATTATCATTGGATATTTTCCATTGAAGGATTTAAGTGAATCAGGAATTCAGGTATTAATTAGAACTAAAAGCAGAGTTTCATGGTGGCTTTCTAAGTGTCTATGGGTCATATATAATGTTCTAATCTATTATACGATTTTTATCATTGTCATAACAGTTTTTTCACTTTTCCACGGAGGATTATCACTGGAACTATCAAAGGAGCTAAATCTGATATTATCAAATCTAGACATTTCAAAGTTTAATTTTAAAGGAATACTCGTAGTCGGAATAATACTTCCACTTATTACATCCATTACTTTTTCATTAATACAATTATTAATTTCACTCTTTACTAATTCAATTATAAGTAACATGTTTATCATTACTGTTTTAACTCTAACACCTTTTTATTGTAATTCATTTTTTATAGGTAATTATTTAATGATATTACGTAGTAATTTAAACATTGGAGACAGTGGAGTAAGTATAGTATATGGAATAGTTATATGTGTAGTATTATCAATAGCAACCATATTTATAGGAGCAAATAAAATTAAAAGGTATGATATTTTAGAAAAGTAATTATTTAAATGAGAAAATAAGGAGCATGAATATGGAGATAGAAGTAAGAAACTTAACAAAAAGAATTTCAGGAAATTTAATTCTTGATAATATAAATATAAAAATGACCAATGGTAAAATATATGGATTAAAAGGAAAAAATGGTTCAGGGAAAACTATGTTAATGCGAGCTATTTGTGGTCTTATTTTACCAACTGAAGGTGAAGTTATAATTGATGGACAAGTTCTTGGAAAGGATATTTCTTTTCCAAACAGTTTGGGAGCCTTAATTGAAAGTCCAGGTTTTATTTCTAATTATTCCGGATTTAAAAATCTTAAAATATTATCAGAAATACAAGGTAAGATAGATGATAATAAAATTAATGAAGTATTAACTATGGTTGGACTTGATCCAAAGGAAAAAAAGAAGTTTAAAAAGTATTCATTAGGTATGAAACAAAAACTAGGAATAGCAGCTGCAATAATGGAAGAGCCTGAGATAATTATTCTAGATGAACCAACTAATGCCCTTGATGAAAGTAGTGTAATATCTTTAAGAAAAACATTACAAAAATATCGTGATGCAGGAGCATTAATAATTATTTCATGTCATGATAGTGAGGAACTAGAATTTTTATCTGATGAAATTTTCTTTATGGAAAATGGAAGGTTAAAACCATATAATAAACGCCAAAAGGAAGGTGATAGTTATGAAGAAGAAAAGTAAAGTAATATCACTGGCTATTATTTTTATTTTAGTTATAGTAATTGGACTAAGATATAATTACATAAACAATAAGTATCCTCAGGCACCTGTAGAAGCTTATAACCTAGGGGATACCTTTGAATATAGAGGAATTACAGTAAAGGTAGAAAAAGCTAAGTTTATATCTGACAATGAAATAAAAAATATGAATCTAGAAGAATCTACTTTTTTTGAGAATGATGAAAGAAAAGCTATTGTAGCAACAGTTAACTTCAAGAATACAAGTAGTAAAGAGCAAAGCATAGAATGTGATTTTTTTGAAGCGGAATCTATTGATTGGCATAATGGTTTAAATTATGAAATGTTTATTACAATTAATGGAGAAGAGGCAAGTCCAAGCTTAACTTTAGCCCCAAATGAAGAAATCACATTAGATTTACCCTATGAAATGTTTGATTTTCAATATGATAAAAGTAGTTGGAAAAGAATTGAGGAAGTAAAATTTCGTTTAACATTAGATATATATCCAATAAAAAAGTATGTTAAACTTGAGATTTAATAATATATAAGCTCTAAGTAGTTATTGTTAAAGTTAATAACAAAAAAACTAGGGGAGTTATCTTTGTAAATACTTTACGTATATAAGGTAAAATTTTCAAGATATAATAAAATGCATAGAACTTAAAATGATTAATCAAATTATATTTTAAAAGTTTAAGATAGGGTTAACGTACCCTATTAAATAAGGGGGAAGACAATTGAAAATTAAAAAAAATATTTTTAAAGGAATTATGTTAGGAATGACGCTTATGACCATTATGTCAGCTAAATTAACTATCGCAGAAGCAAATAACTATACAGACACTGGATTTGGAGGTTTTTACTCAGGATATAATACTGTGAATACGGAGTACAGACCTAAGGAAGATGACTCTTCGTCATATATAAATAATTCAGGGTCACCTTGTGGTGTTTATGTTGATGTATGGGGTGCTAGAGGTAAGTTTGAAATTGCTAGAGATGGCAGAGGAATGGTTTTTTATAAATATGACGGACAAGAAGCTTCTTGTAATGTTAGTCAGAATAATGTATTAGTAGGAAAAGGACAAGCTAAAAAGTTACCTAACTATGTAAATGAAAGAAATTATAATGCTGGATCACTTAGAATGACAGGAACTCAATTAAGGGTAAATTTATCAGGGTTATGGAGTCCAGATAGTATATAATAAAATATCGAAAATAAAATAGTATACTTATGATTTGATTAATTGTTTGAGTTATATTTATAAAAATTTATCAAGATAGGATTAAAGGACATCCTATTCTTAGAGGGGGAAGACAATTGAAAATTAAAAATAATATTTTTAAAGGAATTATGTTAGGAATGGTACTCATGACAATAATGACAGTAAAAGTACCTATTGCTGAAGCAAATAACTATGTAGATACTGATTTTAAAGAGTTTTATTCTGGATACAATATAGTGGAAACAAAATATAGATATAAGTCAGATGACTCATCAGCATATATATTTAATTTAGGTTCACCTTGTAGTGTTTACGTTGATGTATGGGGGGGCTATGCTGTCTTCGACGATGCTGGTAATGCTTCTGTTAGACCAACTCAGCAAGAATGCTGCAATTACAATGGAAATGTATTAGTAGGTAAGGGACAAGCTAAAAAGTTACTTAATAATGTAAATGAAAAAGGTTATAATGCTGCACAACTTCGTATGACAGGAAATCAATTAAGGGTATATTTATCTGGAAAATGGAGTCCAGATAGCATATAATTTAAGGATAAATTTAAGAAAGAAGATTGTAGGATATATATTTGTATTTTACAATCTTTTTTAACGAAAATCTTAAAAGTGTTCAAGTTGAAGGTTTTTAGTATACATTTTGACATGTTCAATATTATAAAAAAATATAATTTTATATTAGTATTGTGTTGGGAGATTAAAAAATGAAAGAAAAAATGGGGAGATTAATTTTAAAAATTATTATAGCAACCATGTTTATTTGCAGTGTCTATATACTTATAGTTAAAGGTATGCCTATTCCAGGAAAAAATGTTTGGAATAATGAAGAAGTAGCAGAGGAAGATGTAGGAAATCTTGAAAAAGAAGAAAGTGAATTAAGGCTATATGAAATAGGAGAAGAGATTACATTTGGACCCTATACATATAAAGTTAATTCGGCAATGGAATCAAAAGAAAAAGGAAACTTTCCTGCACCTACAGATTATTCAAAAAGATATACATTTGATGAAAATGGCAACATAACTGGAGATAATTCTTATGTAGTAGTCAATTTAACTATTGTGAATAATACAAAAGAAGTTAAGGTACTCTACTTAAACAGCATGGGATTAGCGGTATATAAAAATAATAATACTAATGAATGTGATTATAGTGAATGTTTATCTTCAAGTAAACTAGAAGGTTATGGAAGAAAAGATTATTTTAGTACACAGCTTGAGCCATCAGTAGAATATACCTATGATCTTGTATTTATAATTCCAGATGAATCATTAAAAACCAATGAAGGTCAGCTTGTAATTAGAAGACAAGATGCCTCAACAGAAAAAGAATATGAAGATAAGATGAGATGTGTAGAAGTAAAATTTCATTAAATGAATATTCATATAAGGAGGTAAAAAGTGAAAGGAAAAATGGGTAAAGTAATTTGCATAATAATTATAGCAGGAATGTTTATTTGCAGTATCTATATACTTATAGTTAAAGGTATGCCTATTCCAGGAGAAAATGTTTGGAAGAATGAAGAAGTAGCAGAAGATGAAGGAAATCTTGAAAAAGAAGAAGCAAAAGAAGAAAGTGAAAAAAGGATTTTTCAAGTAGGAGAAGAGTTTACCTTTGGACCTTATACATATAAGGTGAATTCAGCAATGGAATCAAAAGAAAAAGGAAACTTTCCTGCACCTACAAATTGGAGTGAACGATATACATTTGATGAAAGTGGAAACATAACTGGAGAGAATTCTTATGTAGTAGTTAATTTAACTATTGTGAATAATACAAAAGAAGTTAAGGAGCTCTACTTAAATAGTATGGGATTAGTAGTATATAAAAATAATAGTACTAATGAATGTGATTATAGTGAATGCGTCTCTTCAAGTAAATTAGATGGTTTTGAGAGAAAAGATTATTTTAGAACAGAGTTTGAGCCATCAGTAGAATATACTTATGATCTTATATTCATAATTCAAGATCAATCATTAAAAACTAATAAAGGGCGGCTTGTAATTGAAAGGCAAGATGCCACAACCAGAAAAGAAGACGAAGATAAGAAAAGACTTGTAGAAGTAAATTTTTAATTTTATTATTAAGCTTTAGAATAGAAAGATAAGAAAAGAAATCCAATGTTGAATTATTTATCAAATATTGTATAGTCAACTATATCAGGAGGTGATTTATATAGAATTTATTACAAAGTTTTTTTTGAAGTTCCAGCAGCTATAAATCTTTTAGTAATTAACATATTTTATATAGTTGGTAGCTTAGTGGCATTTCCTTTGATACAAAAGAGTAGCATGTTAGAAAAAGAAAAAAAATTAGCTACTATTTTAGATACAGTATTTTTGATTCTAAATATGTTTGCCTTATTTGCATTATTTGCAATAAGTATATTTTTTTCTACTTTTATTTTTGACTCTGTTTTAAAATAGTGTTGATAATATATTATAGGTATGTAATATATTTAATTTAAAAGTGCAGTGATTCGAAATCACTGGACTTTAGTTCGTAATAGTTTAAGGTTGTAAGCTTATTTTTGAGCCGAAAAATCTGATACTTTTAAATCTATTTAATTTTACTATGATTAATTCAGGTAATATTAAAGCAGATATTTTTTATGTTCAAGATCAAAATCTCTATTCATATTTTTACAATGCTTTTTTATGAAGCTTCTGAAAATTCCTCAGGTGTAATCCCGAAGCACATCAATGCATCGTTGTAGAACATCATAACATCAACCATTTCTTCAACAAAAGCAGCTCTAACTGTTTCATCATTCATAATATCATTTTCTCCACGTTTTTCAATTATCGCTATTACTTCTCCCATCTCTTCTATCATCCATAACAAGCTGTTACGACCATTCTCTGCACAAAGAGGAGTCCATTTTTCTTTATATTTTTCCTGTAGTTCCTTTTGCATGGCCATAATTTCTGAAAATTTTAAATCTGCCATTTTTCTACCTCCAATAGTTAATTTATAATTATTTGCTTATTAGACATATTATATCACGATATCTATTTTGTATTTACTTTTATTGGTGTACAATTAATTTATAATAATGAGGCTACAAAATAGGGCATGAAATATCGAGTGTAAATATATTTATAAAGATACTATTAAATTGGGAGTGAGAAGAATGGATTGGATAAAAAATTTAAATGAGTCTATAAATTATATAGAAGAAAACCTTCATGGGGAAATATCCTATGAAACTATTTCAAAAATTGCTGGATGTTCTGTCTACAATTTTCAAAGAATGTTCTCATATATAGCGGACAAGCCTTTATCGGAGTATATAAGAAACAGACGATTAACAATGGCAGTCTTTGATTTATTAAATAGCACAGAAAGAATAATTGATATTTCTTTAAAGTATGGATATGAATCTCAAGATTCATTTACCAGGGCATTTAAAAAGTTTCATGGAGTACTACCCTCAAGTGTTAGAAATGAAACTGTACAGTTGAAATCCTGTCCTAAGCTTTCCTTTCAAATTTCAATAAAAGGAGAAAATCATATGAATTATCAAATTGAACAATGGCCTGAATTTAGAGTAATGGGAGTATCACATAAAGTAAAAACAACCCAGGCCTTTGAAGTAATTCCTCAGATTTGGGAAAACTCATGGAAGGATGGAACTATGAAAATGTTCCTTGACAACTTTCCCGACTATAGACCTGCAGGTTTTTTAGGAATTGCTCAAGGAGGACAATGGGGAGAGTCGGAAGAAATGGAATACATCATAGCTGTGACAAATCATGTTGATGTACCAAATTGCAAACATGTTCCAGTACTTGAAGGAATGAAGGAGTTTACTTACCCTGCTGCAACATGGGCAATTTTTGAAGCTAATGGAGAACTGCCAGATGCGACTCAAAAGGTTTATAAGCAATTTTATAGTGAATGGCTTCCTAATTCAGGATATGAATTAGCTGATCTTCCTGTAGTTGAATGCTATATGCAAGAAAATCATCAAGAAGTTTGGATTGCTATTATTAAAAAGTAGAAAATATTAAATAATTGCAACTTATTAGAAAAACTTCTAAAATACTCTTGTAATTGACGTAGCGTCAAATGATATTATTTTCTTATGAGGACCTCATAGATTGAAAAAGGAGGTGGTTAAATGAGCCATTTTGAACCAATTCACCAGGTATCGGAACAATTTGGATTAACCAGTCGTACACTTCGTCACTGGGAAGACAAGGGGCTTTTCTATAGTACCCGAGATCCACAATCAGGCTGGCGTATGTACAATAGTGAAGCACTACAGAGAATACGTCTTGTAATATTGCTTAGGGAACTGGATATTCCTTTGAAATTTGTAAAAGTCATCATTGACAGTGCAGACACTAAAGTTACTTCAAAGATTATTAGAAATCAAATTAATAAGCTAAGTGAAGAAAATATTGTGATTACTAATCGAAAAAACTTGTTAAGTAAATGTCTTTCAATTATAAACTCCATGGAGCTTCCATCCAATGAGTCAGAATACCTTGTGAATATGGAAGAAACATTGGCACTTCAAATCATTTCTACAAATAATATGATAGAGCAATGGGAGGATATTATTATGACAAATAACGCAATTACTTCAGGAGCATTACGAATTGTTAGTTTACCTGATATGAGGGTAGCAGTATGTAATGTGATAAGCACTTCTCCAGAGGATGAAGCACTAAAAAAAGTATTGGATTGGGCAGAATCAGAACATTTAATGGGTACTGCTAGAATTTTTGGTTTTAATACCACAGCATATAGTCCAGGTTGTACAGAGTATGGATGGGCAGCTTCTATTACTGTACCAGAACAGGTTGTAATTCCAGAATGTTTTGAAGAAAAAAGGTTGCCAGGTGGTCTATATGCATCACTAAATAGTACTAATGAAGTATACGATTCATGGCAAACATTAATGCGATTATTGAAAGATAATAATGCATATGCTGTTGATGAAAGCCGTTCATGTCTTGAGGAACACATACCTAGTGGTGAAGGAAATGATTTTTATTTAAATCTGCTTGAGCCAATAACTAAAAAATAACTTTTAGAATCATTAGCATTTATATAACTAGCTATGTCATCTTAGTTTAAAGTTTAATTTATTCAAAACGCTGCACATTCAGAAATGAATATGCAGTGTTTTTTAGCAATTTGAGGATATAAAATATTTAGATTATAAGTCAATGCAGAAATGCTAGTGTAAATCATCAGGATAATTACTAAGGTTGTCTATGGTAAAATTATTTTAAATTTACTTTTATTAGTGTATAATTAATTTTAGAGTTAATAATTAACTTTAAGAAAAAATATCAAAGGAGTATGCACAATTGAAGAAAATAAAAATATTATTAACTATTCTAGTTATTATTGTAGCTATATTAAACATTACAGGTAAGTGGAACAATATTCCTATTATGCTTTTACTAGTTGCCTTAATAAATATTTTTAATGGAATACAAAGTTATAAAGATAATAGAAAAATTGAAGCAGTTATGTTATTTATAGCTGTAATTTTTACAGGGGGAGTAGCTATTTATATGTTATTTTTATAATCAATAACATTTATAGAGGTGAAGTGCTTGATAAAAAATAAAAGAAGTAACAAGATATACACTCCAGGTATTTTTGCTCTTTTTGGAATGTCAATAGGATATTACATAGATAGAACCTTTTCTTCATACTCTTGGCGTGGATCGATAGGAGTGTGTTCTGGTCTTATTATTGGGTTTGCATTGGGGAAGCTAGTAGATTATGTAGCTACTAAAAAGGTAAAACACTAAATTAATTTTAGAGTTGATAATTAATTATAAACCATAGGGAACAAATAAAGGGGAGTATATTAAGTGGATTTAAAATCATGGAACGATGATATTAAGGAATTAAGAAAGATAATATTGAAACCAGATAAAATTCAAGAAAGTAAAAGCTTGGCTTTAAGTTTGCATTCAATGGTCCATTTATCCATTATGTCAGGAGTAGATAAAAAAACTTTTGAAGATGAATTATGGGAAGGGTTAGATGAAAATACATTTAGAACTTCACAAAATCAAAAGGGACGTACTATCGCCTATGGCATTTGGCATTGTACTAGGATAGAGGATATAACAATGAATTTATTAGTTGCAGGCGATAAACAGATATTTAATAGGGGAAAATGGCAAGAAAAAATCAACTCCAATATCACAGATACTGGTAATGCAATGTCAGAAGATAATATTATGGAATTTAGTAAAAATATAAATATGGAAGAATTAAAAAATTATAGAATTGAAGTAGGAAGAAGGACAAGAGACATAGTAGAGAATCTTTCCACTCAGGATATGAAAAGAAACTTTGATAAACATAGATTGCAACGTATATTAGATGAGAGAGCAGTATTGGATGTAAAGGCATCAAATTGGCTTATTGATTTTTGGGGCAGAAAGAATGTAGCGGGAATTATATTAATGCCAATGACTAGACATCAAGTGATACACATAAATGAATCTTTAAGTGCAAAAAAGAAGTCCAAATCAAAGGCTTTATAACAGGAGGATATAAATGAAGATTAATGATATTATTATTTCAGTGCTTCTTATTTTAATAATACTAAAGCAACTAAAATATATAAAAGCCTTAATAATACCAATAAGAAAAAGGCTTATAGAGATTGTTGTTGTATTGTTTGGTATTATTATTCTCATAGGCATTATGTATTTTTATGCTAATACTTGGATTCATTATGTAATAGGAATGTTATGTATTTTTACGTTTATAAGCAGCTGGATTAAGGGAGGAATTAGCTCCCAAGGCTTTATATCAATGTATAGATATAAAGAGATTATATTGTGGAATGAGATTGAGAAAATTCAACTAACTAATTCAAAGGATGTAAAAGTTAAACTATTTGGTGGTTTTATGGAGCAAACCTTTCATTTTAAAACCAGTGATTACCAGAAAGTTATTAATATTTTAAAGGAAAAATTACCTGTGGAAGTAGAGTTAGAAATAAATAATTATAAATAATTATGTAAAAATAAAAATACCTCATTATTCTATTTTGGATAATGGGGTATTTTGCAAGTAATCACTTAATTTTGATTATTACACCTTAATTTACTTATATATGCATTATGATTAATATCTGAAATTATAAATAATGTCATCCTTTATTTCTGGTTCCTCTGCTCCAATACTACTATATAATTTACATGCTGGTGAGTTGCTTATATTTGTTGGAATCCATATTTTCATTGAATTATTTAATTTTCCATCTTCAATAATTTTATTAATTAATCTTTTGCCAATACCATTTTTTCTACAGGACTTTAATGTACCTATTTCATATAAGCAAATCATACTTTGGGTGGTATCCAGACGACTTTGAACATAAGCAATTGCATATGAAACAACTTTTTCATCCATTGCTGCAACATAAAACAAATTATCGTCATTGGATAAAAATTTTTCTATAGCTTTCTTGTTAAAACAACATGGATCTTCTTCGCTTTTAACATTAATAATGGCATCTTTAATATATGAAATTTCATTGATACCGCATCTAAACATGTTTAAATTCATTTAGAATTCCTCCACAATATTTTATAAATAATTGTTGCTCATAGTATAATGCTAGAGGTAATACAAGTAAATTATAACATATAATACAAAATATCAATGAGTATTTTATATTTCATATTCTATAGGTTACTTATCTTTATATATTTCTAAATACTTTTTATAATTATAGTCCACTATATCAACATAATTTGCAGTTTCCTTATAAGGGATGTTATTTAGTGTTGCTCCATCACTTGAATAATTACTATCCTGTAACCATTCAGTGGTAATATTCATTCCCGCATTATAGGCTGCAACTACAGTATTTTGCTCAGAAAAGTTTTTCTGAAGGATAGAAATGAAAAACACACCATATCGAATATTAGTATCTGCATCAAACAAATCATCATAGGTGGTAGAACTTTCTCCTAACTGAGGTTTTAGCCAGTTAAAGGTATCTTCTGTTAGCTGCATTAAACCTCTTGCTTTAGCTGAAGAAATAGCCTGGTTATTAAAATTGCTTTCCTGTTTTATCATTGCATACACCAAATATTTATCAACATCAAACTCTTTACAATATTTATTTATAGAATCTTTATACTCAATCTGAAAGGTTTCTTGTTCATGAGGATTTTTACTGTTAAAAGAATAAATAAATAACATACCCCAACCAATAATAATTAAAATAAATAAAAGTTTTTTAAAACTAAATCTTTTTTTCTTCAAAAAAGTTCCTCCTCAAAGCTTATTTACCATAGGCGAAATAGTTATAGCCTTTTTTATATTTTAAAACTTATCTATAACTAGCTTATTTAATTTAATTATAGATTAAAACACTTAAGGAATTCATTACAAATTTCTTAAGTGTTTAATATATTTATATTATTTAATTTACATTTAAGGAAAGTGTGAAATATACATAAATATTTATGCACAATTATTAAACAGATGTAGCAAACTTACATATCCTCGTATACTGGTTCTCCTTCAATAAAAGTAGAAACAAGCCCAAACCTTTCAAAGTAAGTACACATCTTTTGACATGCAAATTTTTCAGTAGAATAATGGGTTCCACCCAAAACATTAATATGATTTTTTTGTTCAAGCTCATGAACTTCTAAATAATTTTTGTTATTCACTGAAATACCTGTAATAAGAACATCCACCTTATTTTCAATCATTTCAGAAGCAGTAGCTATATTATTACCTCCACCTGCTACAATGGCTACTCTCCCATCTTTTATATTATTATTTCCATATAAATAGCATTTTTTATATTGCATGTTTACTTATATGTCGCAGTGTGATATAGTTTTAATATGATATATCACACCGTGACATATAGACATATAGAAAAATAGTAATACTAGAAAGAAGGTATTTTAATGAGTGAGGATAAAATTTTAAAAGCATTCATGCCTATGACAGAAACAGCTTTCTACATTCTTCTTTCACTTACAGAACCAAGACATGGTTATGGAATAATACAACATGTAGATAAAATTACTAATGGAAGAATAAAGTTAGGTTCTGGTACAGTTTATGGAACATTAGGTAAAATGGAAAAAAGTCAAATTATATCAATTTACTCTGATGAAAATAGGAAAACAATATATGAAATTACAGAACTGGGGAAGAGATTAATAAAAGCAGAGATAGAGAGGATTAAAGAATTACATGATAATGCAATAAAATATGAGGGGGATTTTTCATGAGAATTTTTAAACCATTTTGGAGCTTAAATATTAAAAATATAGAAAACTGGTTAAGTAAAAAAGCTTTAGAGGGTTATATTTTGAAAGATGTTAACCTTCTTCTAAAACTATTTATCTTTGAAAAGGGAGAAGAAAGCAATATTAACTATAGAATTTCATTTGAGAAAAGGGGGATTACAGAGTTACAACCTTCTTTAATAAAAAATGGATGGTACAAAGCTTGTAGAAAAGGTAGATGGTTTTTCTTAGCAAATGAAAAGAATCTAGAAGATATAAAAGCTGAGCCATCTCGAGAGCCTTTACTAAGTAGATTTAAAATAGCTCAAATTCTTTTATCATTAATTCCAATTTATCTTGCTGCAAATATTGGCATTTTCCTAATATTTTTGATTCCAATGATAATTTTTTATTTTTTAGGTATTGGAGATATCACCTTCATAAAAGAAGTGTCTCCTGAGAAAATACAACATATAGAAACTTCTTATTTTACTTTGTTAGATATTTTAAATGTTGTAAAAGCGCTAGGTATTATAGCTCTGTTCATATATCCACTATATAGATTAAGGAAGAATGAATCGCAGATAAAAGAGGAATTAGGCTCTGATTATGTTAAATTTGATGGGGAATATGTATCTGAAAAGGAAGGTTCACTACAAGAACATAGGAAGTTAATAGAGAAAAGATGCCCTAGTTTTTTAGAACCAGATAAATTAGAAAAATGGTTAGAAGATATGGAAGCAAAAGGCTTTAATCTTTATAAAGTTAAAAAAGGGAATATGAAATTTTATTTTACTAAGGGAGCTCCTAGAAAAATTAGATATATATTAGATTTTCAAAATAACCCTACAGCTGCATATTATGAAATATTTAAACTGGATCAATGGGAACTTGCATATACTGTTGGAACATTACCAGTTAAATGGAGTCTATGGAGTAAAGAATACACAGGCGAAAGACCTAATATATATACAAATAGGGAGGAACAAGCTTCTAATGCTAAGAAAATGGCTTTAACTTATTCAGCATTTTACCTACCTATTATAGCTATTATTTCTTATAGCATTATAAAAGTATTTATTCTTTTAATTAGTGATATTTCAAGGACAATAGAAGTTTTACCATATATGATTTTCATAGTATTATTTCTTGTGTCTATATTATTCTTATTTTGTTTCCCTTATTCAAAAATAATTTCATTCTATATTAGGGCCAAAGTGAGGGAATACTAGTATTATAAGGTGAATTATTTCATTGCATTCCCTCTCAATGAACATATTAGGTCTAAGCCAATATTTTTATAAGGTCGTAATGCTATGTTGAAAAAACATAGCATTTTTATATTATATGAATTAAGATGCTACAATCTTAACTTTTACTTCATCAAAGCCGCAATTCAAGAAAATGTTTTTAAGAAGGTCTATAGTGTCCACAGTAACCTTATCAAGGAAGCCGTTTTTTATTACCTTTTCTTCAGTCTTAGATTTTTCTGCTACAATTTCACTTAGCATATCATCCATAGTTAATTTATTAAATATGGAGTTTTTTTCATCAAATATAAAAACCTCATCTTCATTTACATTATGAGTAAGGATAGAACAAGGTGGAATAGTTATGGTAAGTATATTTTTATCTATAGAAAAAGTAGCAGCACTAAAATCTAATCCAGCAGTAATATAGCCATTATATTTAATTACAAAGGATTTTTCAGTAAAAGGAATAGTAATATCCTTAAAACTTAAGCTATTCTTCACAGAAATCACATTAGAGTAATCATAACGGGAAGTAGCCAGCTCGGATATGGATATAAGTTTTTCAGATACAAAATCACTCTTTTTCTCTAAATTATTTTTAGTAGTTAAAGAATTTATAAATAAACAAGCAACAATTATAGCTATTATAAAAATCATAATCTTAATCTTCTTAAAAAAGGAAAAGAACTTTTTAATCTTGGATTTTTTCAAAATAATCACCCCGCAAAATTATCTTTTTAATGTTTATGCTATGGGAGTATATATTATGAATGTAATGAGATATAATGGTATAAAGTAAAATATTATCCAGGGGGTCAGACCCCGTGACAAAATTTGGGATATAATCTCCCTTAAAAAAGAAAGGAAGTTTAGTATGTTTGAGTATATTAATGAAGAACTTATAGCTACTAAGGAAAAAGTGTGGAGAAAAGAGAAGTTTGAGGGTATGATTAGGCATACAGAAGAAGCTCTTGAAAAAGAAGTGAATAGAAAGATAGAACTTGAAAAAGCTCTTAAAGATGAGGATAAAGATGTAAAAAAGCTTGAATCATTAAGTATTGCTAACATATTTTATTCTATACTTGGAAGTAAGGATCAGCAGCTTGATAAAGAGAGACAAGAGTTCCTTGCTGCAAAGTTAAAGTATGATGAATGTTGCAACTCAGTTCTTATGTTAGAAAAGGATCTTGAATCCTATAAAGTGTCATTTAACAATTTACTTGATGCAGAGGCTGAATATGAAGCAGTATTAAAGAAAAAAGAAGCGTTTATATTAGGTTTAAATAATGAGAACTCTAAAAAGTTACTTGAAATTATGGACAAGATTCCTTCTATTGAAGCTCAGAAGAAAGAGTTACAGGAAGCAATAGCTGCTGGTGATGCTGCTAGAAATGAACTTCAATTTGTAGTAGATTCTCTTGAAAGTGCTGATGGATGGGGAACCTGGGATATACTAGGGGGAGGCCTTTTAGCTACAGCAGCCAAACACTCTGAAATTGATAAAGCTAAAGAGTATGCACAGAATACAAAAATTGCACTGATGAAATTTCAAAATGAATTAGCAGATGTGGATTTAGCAATGGATATAGATATAAATATTGGTTCTTTTGAAACCTTTGCAGATTACTTTTTTGATGGATTAATATCTGACTGGATTGTACAATCAAAAATCAGTGATTCTTTAAAAAGTGTATGCAACGTTGTATATAATGTAGAGGACATAATAAAATCCCTTAGATCAAAGCTTACTACTGTAGAAAATGAATTATCTTCAATAAAAGAGAATATGAAATCACTTATTGAAGAAGTGTAAATATTTGTAATGGGGTCAGACCCCGAGGAAAAAATTTCCTCAGGTCTGACCCCGTTATTTTTGTTATTTTAGGCAAGACTGAACTTAGTAGTTTGTCTTTGGGTAAGCTGTGCTCCGTATTTAGAAGCTAGAGAGCCTCCCTTACTAAGAAAAACATCCTTAGCAATTATGGTATCCATAAGAGTTGATACCTGAGGTTCAGTGATATCTTGCTTAACCCCTGAAATTGATAAATTAACTTTATCTCCACTAGCATTAATAAAAGTCATTAATAATGAATATTCCATAGTTTAATTTCCTCCTTTCTCTAGGGTAAGTCACAGTTAATACTATTAAGCATTAACTAATTTTGAAGTTTCATTTAAGTAACTATCTCTAGTAGAAGCATTTAATACATCCTTGATAGCCTCAGCTACATCAAAAACATTTTGAGGGTCAACACTAGGTTTTACTCCAGAAAAAGTTTTTTTCTTATAAATTGTAGCTCCAGTCTTATCAGTTCCGTTTTCAACTTCAATATGAAAAGAAGTGGTGTTTAAAACTTTATCTACTGCCATTAAATTCACCTCCTTATCAGTGGTTTCAATGATTATATATGCATTTTGAAAAATAAGTGGAAAGTATAGATGATGAATAATTATAAAGTATTAATTCCATCTCTATTGAAAATAAAGTCATAGTAATTTCTAATTGCTGCATCCACAATGGTATTCATATAAACATTAACGTTGGGATGAACAGCTTTAATTTCATTTAGCATTCTAGCAGTGGAATTTCTTATTTTATAACATCTCTGAGTATCAAAGAATTCACCATCTATGGGTGGAGTTATTCCAAGAGCTTCAGTTTTAACCTTGCGATTATCAGTAAAACTATCAACAGAAGGTGGTAGAGAAGTTAGGTTAGCTGTGGATAAATTCTCCCTAGAGGGAGTATCTTTTTCAAAATTAAAGGATGATATGGAAATACCAGTGATGGCCTCACAGATGCCATTAAGTTCTTCCAAATCTTCTTCAGAATTAAATTCATATATGGGATCATTAATTTTATTTTCTTTTTTCATGAGAAACCTCCTTATAAATTATTTAACACTTATTATATATGCTTTTATTAAGAAAATTCACTAGAGTCAATGATTAAAAAAAGATTTGGATAATATTTATTGGGATTTCAATATATGAAATTGTAATCTTATGCAGTAAAATCATACTTTCATGTATTTTTATGGAATGTAAAACATTAAATGCATTATAATAAATTTAGCACATATGCAAAACAAGAGATTGTCTTAAACAATATTGAAGGTTTAAATTTCGATATTAAAGGGAAGAATAATTGATAATAGTGAGTTGAGGAGAATTAGGTATGAAAGATATAAGGAGAAAGAAATCCAAAGGAATTCAATTAAGTAGGAATATTTTCATTTTAGTTATAGCTATATTACATCAACCTATTAGTAAAATTATTGAAAATAGAAACCTATATGTTGCTTTTAATTTAGCTTATTTATTGCTTGCGATATATTTTATTACATTACTTTTGAAAGATATGGGGTATTGTAAAAGTAAAACTCAGTAAGTTATTTTAGCAAAGTTTAAGAAGGTATTATAATTAGTAATTAACATACAGTGCTTATTAGAGAAAGTCTTGAAACCCCCATGAACACAACAAATAGTTAACTATTTTACTATTTTACTATTTAACTAGGTCTATATATTAATATTTATATATGAATATAGTTTTGTAGATAGATAGTTTCATAGGTAGAATGTGGTGTAATTTAAGGTGAGATTTTAATAATATAACTTAATGAAAATAAGATTTTAATAATTTGGTTTCGACCACGTTATTAAAAATAAAAGTCTGTGTATTTCACTAGAATCTTTATGGGATGTACATCAATATCCATATAGCTTGTATATTCTATCACTGTAATCTTCAACAGAGCCAATTAAAAAAATAATATTGTATAAGTATTTTAGACAGTTCAGGATTAACTTCTGGGTTGTCTTTTTCAATGTATAGGAAAGTATAGATTTTTACGTTTTATTGGTTTTACCTTTAGGAACGTGGCGCATGCCACTTTTTTTATTTTTAATAAAATAATTTTCCACTTTTCGTCTAAATTGCTTATTTAGTATATAGAGAGTTAATTAAGCAAGGATAGGAGAGAGAAGATTATGAAACATACAATTATGGGTTTTAGGCAGGATAAATTAATAAAGTTTGGACTAGATATTATTGATGCAAGTATTCTTAGGTATTTCATTGATTTTAAAGAAAGTAATGGAATGAGCACAAGGGAGGTAGAGGGACATATTTATTATTAGCTTCGTTATGATGCAGTTTTAAGAGAGTTTCCTATTTTTAGAATGAAGAAATGTACAGTTCAATCTAGATTTTTTAAATTGAGAGATGCAGGAATGCTTACTCATCTGGTTGTGAGGGAAAAGGGAACATACTCCTTTTTTGGCATAGGTGAAAATTATAAGGAGCTTATAACTAGAGAAGGAGCAGAGGAGGAAAAATCTAAGGGTATGGATGAAGAGTCTAAAGGGTGTGGATTTAAATCTACAACAAATAATCCCTCTACTAAAGATTCATCTACTAAAATAAATAAAAATCTTCTTTTGGATAAAAGTACCTTTGAAATAATAGAGTATCTGAATTTGAAAACAGGAAAAAACTTTAGAAGCTCAACAAAGATAACTATTAGGCTTATTAAAGCAAGGCTTAGTGAAGGCTTTACCATAGAGGACTTTAAAACCGTTATTGATAATATGAAATATAAATGGACAGGCACCAAGTTTCAGCAATATTTAGTTCCTACTACTCTCTTTGGCAATAAATTTGAGAACTATCTAAATCAAGAAAGAAAATCAGAAAAGGAAAGTGACGGGAAATTTAAGAGGGGAAATATGGTCCTTAGTGATGAAAAAAATAAAGCTGAGTTAAAGGAAAAGTTAAAGAATATAGTTTTGAAGGAGGACATGTAGCATGGATATGGTGATGCCACATAGTCTAGAAGCAGAACAGGTAGTCCTTGGGGTGTTAATTAACGATAAGGATAAAATTTATGAAGTGGAGGATATTTTAAACTTAGAAGATTTTTATTATGAAAATCATAAGGTGATTTATAGGGGGATTTTAAATCTTAGAGCTAGGGAGATTAATATAGATTTAATAACCCTTTCCGAGGAACTAAAATCTAGGGAGGTTCTAGAAAAATGCAACGGTATAACATACCTTTCTAAGCTTTCTAGTTCTGCTGTGTACCTAAGTAATATAAGAAATTACTGTGAAATTATCATAGATAAAGCAAGCAGAAGAAGGGTTATAAAAGCTTGCAGAAAAGCCATTGATGAGAGTCATGGAGAGTTCCTTGTAGACCAAGTGGTGGAAGAGTTAGAGGATAATATTCATAAAGCCTATAGCAGTGTAGCCATGGAAGATATGGAACCCATTATGGATACACTGGAGAGTACCATAAGTCACATTGAAAAAAGATACCTGAATAAAAAGGCCCTTGAAGGTATTTCCACGGGGTATAAGGACTTAGATGAAGTAACCTCAGGCTTAAAAGCTGGAGAATTAGTTATTATAGCTGCAAGACCCTCCATGGGAAAGACAGCCTTTGCTTTAAACCTTGCCCAACATGTTTCCAAAGAGGCAAAGGTGGGCTTATTCTCCTTAGAAATGCCAAAGAACCAACTAATGCAAAGAATGCTTTCTGCTAGATGCTTGATTTCTTTAAAAAATATACAGAGTGGAAATTTAGAAGAAGATCACCTAAATAAGCTTATCATAGGAGCCTCAGAACTTTCAAAGAGAAAAGTTTTCATAGATGACACATCAACTACACTTCCAACCATAAGAGGAAAGGCAAAGACTTTAAAGCAAAAGGAAGGTTTAGATGTGATAATAATAGATTATCTTCAGCTCATAGAATCTGTTGGTGTAAGTTCATCTAGAGAACAAGAAGTTGCAAAGATATCAAGGGAGCTAAAGGCAATGGCAAAATCCTTGAAAATCACCGTCATAGCATTAGCTCAACTCTCCAGGGCAGCAGAAAGCAGAAATGATCCAAGACCAATGCTATCAGACCTAAGAGAATCTGGCTCCATAGAACAAGATGCAGATATGGTGCTCTTTCCTTACAGGGAAAGTTATTATGACACTGAAAATAAAGATAAAAATAAAGAGGAAGAGGGGGAGGCACCTAAGGAAATCATGGAAATTATCATAGGTAAAAATAGAAATGGTGAAGTTAGAAATATAAATCTAGGATGGATTGGAAAGTATCAGAGAGTGTTGGGGCTTCAGTAGAGGTCTAATAGATAATTTCATGTATTGAATTTATACTTTTAAGTAAAATTAATGATATATAATATAATTTATGTTAATATTTTAAGTATAATATAAAAATTATAATGTTTTAACATAATTATTATAAAAATTATGTTAAATAACATAAAAATAAGGCTATAATTAGCTAAATATGGGGGGTAAAAATCCATGAAAAAGAGAATTTTAGCATTTCTACTTGTAACTACAATGGCAATTGCAATAGTAGGCTGTGGTGTAAAAAGCTCAGACCAAGGAGATAAGGCAGAAAAGAAAACGGAAAGTAATGGGGGAGAGATGTCTTCACAAAAAAATTTATTTGATGTGGAAGTAACATTGCCTGCAGCCTTTTTTGACGGAAGTGATAAGACTACTATAGAGAAAGAAGCAAAGGCAAAGGGTGTACATGAAGTTAAAGTCAATGAAGATGGTTCTGTAACCTACATTATGGATAAGAAAACTCACAAAGAGTTATTAGCAAGTATGAAACAGGCAGTAGACGACAGTATTAAGGAGACTTTAGCTGATAAAGAAAATTATCCTTCTTTTGCAGAGATAAAATATAATGATGATTTGACACAATTTGATATTATGGTTGATAAAGCATCCTATGGTGGACTTCAACCTTTTGTAGCAGTAGGATTTTATATGTCTGGAAATATGTATCAAGCTATGAATGGAAAATCTTTTGATACAGCAAAAACCATAGTTAACTTTAAAGATAAAGCTACAGGAGAAGTCATTGAAAGTGGGGATTCTTCAGCGCTAGGTAAGGGTGGAAAATAGGTTATAAATTTAAAGGGGAGTTACATTTATATATGAAGAGTAGATATTGATGGAATAAAAATAATAGGGGTTTTCTTAAAGTAAAATAACTTAAATAAATGGTGAGTATGCACTTATATTAAAGTACATGCTCACCATTTTTAATAAGATTAGTGATATATTATAGTTTACATAGTAACTTTATATATAAAAAATATAAAGGCAAGGGTTATGATAGTAGTAAGTATACAGATTGTATATCCTATCTTTTTAGAATTTTTCTTATAAATATAATCTAAGCCATCTATAAATCCAAGTGTTGCAGCTGTGATTAAACATAATATAGATAGTATCCTAAAGATAGTATCATTTTTATTAGGGGTATAATAAACCATGTAAAATAAATAAAAAAGTGACATAAAAGATATAGTAGTTAGTAATGTCTTAAATTTTTTCATTGTGCCTCCTGAGTTTTATATTCTTTGAAGTTTTTAGGATTATTTCTAATTATATATAAAGTATATACTAATAAGTAATAATTTTGAAGGGGAGGTATAATTGGTTATTGGATATATTAAATAGTTAAAGGATTAGAGTTAAGATACTCATTAAAAAGTTCAAGTCTGTATCAGAGGAATATAAAGAAAAAATAAGAAAATTACCAGAGGACACTATAGATGTAATAGCTACCGATATATTTGACTTAGAAGACATTAGAGATGTAGAGAAGTATTTTTAGTAAATAATCAAAAGCTAATGAGGTTATCGCACTAAAAAATTATTGCAATAGTTTTTTGTCTAAAAAGAGGGGCTGTCCCATTAACATAAGATAAATATGCTAACGTGACAGCTTTTTGTAGGTCCATAGAAAATTTGATGATATTTTATGTCTTATTTACTCTTCCTCAAGCATTTTCAGTATTTTTGCAGTTATATGAGCATATTCCACATTTCCTCTATCTCTAGGTCTATCCATATTAACATCAATAATGCTTCTAATATTTCCAGGGTTTTTGCCCATTACTACAATTTTATCAGATAGATAAACAGCTTCATCTACTGAGTGGGTTACGAATAGAATTGTTTTCTTATTTTTCTCCCAAATATTCAAAAGTTCTCTTTGTAATATTATACGAGTATAGGCATCAAGTGCTCCGAAAGGTTCATCCATTAATAGAACTTCAGGATTATTAGCCAGGGCTCTTGCTATTGCAACTCTTTGCTGCATTCCACCGGAAAGCTCATAAGGATATGCATTTTCGAATTCTTCCATATTTATTAGCTTCAAATATTTTCTTGCTTCTTCAAGTCTCTGTTTTTTAGGTACTTTTTTAAACTCAGCACCTAGTGCAATATTATTTATAACGTTTTTCCATTGGAGTAGAGAATAATGTTGAAAAACCATACCAATCTCAAAGGATGGCTTAGTAATCTCTTTGCCCTTGAAAAATACATTTCCCTTTGTTGCTTTTTCTAAACTGGATATAATTCTAAGTAGGGTTGACTTTCCACATCCAGAGGGGCCTACAATAGATATAAAATCATTTTCTTGGACTGAGAGGTTTATATCTTTTAAAGCATGTACCTCTAGTGAACCCCCTGTAATAAATGTTCTGCTAAGATTTGATATTTCAATATAATTTTCCATACTATCACCCCTATCTTACTTTACTTTGCCAGGAAAAGTATTTTTTTTCTACGATTCTATAAATTCCATCAAGGCTTGCTCCTACAGCACCAATACAAATCATTCCTGTGATAACCAAGTCAGTTCTGCCGAGTTCATAAGCATGGGTTATTAAATAACCAACACCTGATAAGCTACCTGGAAGCATTTCTGCAGATACTAGGCAGGACCAAGCAATTCCGAGGCCTGTCCTAAGTCCTGTTATAATAGTTGGGGCAGAGGCTGGTAGGAGAATTTTAAAGAATATATCCCTTTCTGAAGATCCAAGAACCTTTGCAGATTCTACTAGAGTTTTGGGAACAGTTCTAACAGCAAATATAGTATTTGTAAGTACAGGGAAGAAGGTACCTAAGCCGATAATAAACATCATTGAGAACTTAAAGTTATTTAAAAAGGCTTGGAGTTCTCCGCCCTCTATTTTAAAAACTGTTGAAAAACTTGCTACACCAAACCACGCCAAAACTAAGGGTACCCATGCCAGTGGTGGTATAGGTCTAAATATATTAATAAAATTATTAAATAAATTATATACCCTTGCCTTATATCCCATTAACAGACCTAATGGAATGGCAATAAATACACCTACAATATATCCAAGAAGTACTCGAGTTAAACTAACTAAGACATTTACAGGTATTGATCCAAGGCCGATAAAATCGTTTGTGGCATGAGCAAAGTTATCTAAAACTGATACTATTCTTGGCAAAATTACAGCATTATTAATCCTAAAGGAGAGTATATGCCATAATAGTATAAATAGAATAGGCACTAATAACTTCCACAATATTTTTTTTAGATGTTTCAAACCTTTAACCTCCCTCTATAAAAAAGCTTCCTAGCATAAATTAGGAAGCTTTTCCATAATGATAATTCTATTCTAAAAATCTAAAATCAAAAACTAGTTTCTTGACTTTTTCAAAATCTAGTCCCTTTAGTTGTCCATTAAATTTATCCATCTCATTAAGTTTTTCCACATATATTTCTATACCCTTATACCAATTTTCTGATGGAGCTGTGAAGTATTTTATCTCACATTTATTAATGGTTTCTTCTGATACACCAATAACTTCTGCCATAATCTTTGACACTTCTCCATGGTGTTCAGTACAATATTTTGCGTTTGCAGCTACAAGCTTTGTAAAAGCTTTAGTTACCTCAGGATAATCATTGATAGCTTTATCTGTAGCAGCAAATACACAACATGGGAAGTCATTCCATTGACCGTTTTCTGGGAAGTCCTTCAGATTTAATGCTATTTCACCTAAACCTTTTTCTTCTGCAGCTTCAGGATGGTGTGATGGCCCTACCCAAGCATCAACTTGTTTGCTAGTTAAAGATGGCAATAGATTGTTTGAACCTTTAAGATCAACTAAAAGAACATTTGCTGAAGTATCACTTGGATTTTCAGTTACCTTTAACCCTTGGACTTTTAAAACTGATTCAATTACTATTCTAGGTCCACTTACTGGTGAATGATAGCCAAGTTTAAGTGGTTGTTTTAAATCTAATATGTGTTTTTTTATATCATCCCAATTCTTTAAATTAGTGTTTGGTGGAAATACTAAGGCAATTCCATCACTTTGGAAAGGTGCTGCAATTTTTAATTTAGCTCCATTGTCTACAGCAGTAAGGAAAGCTGTATTTGATCCAAATCCATAATCCACATGCCCTTGACTCATAAGATTAGCAGTTTCAGATCCACCTTTACTAGGAACAAAATTTAAGATAGCTATTTTCTTACCATTTTCTAATAATTCAAATTTATCCTTAGAAAGTGGATTGAAATATACTCCAGTTTCTTTAAATAGCTCAGTTTTTTTTGTAGCAACATTCATTATACCTGTATGTAATTCGTTTCCCCAGCTCATAGTAAGCTCTGGTACCTTTTCATCGGATTTAGAAGCTTCTTCAGTAGAGGCTGGTGAGCTTGTGTTCTTTGATGCTTTCTTTGAATCACATCCAAAAGCAAAAACAAGGATTGATAATGCTAATAATAAAATTAGTAATTTTTTCATAATATCCTCCTAAAAATAAATATTTACAAACAAGTAGAATTATATAAATATATAGCATTTAAGTCCAATTAAGTTTTTAGATAATAAAATCTTTATGTATTTGTTTTTATAATAGGTGAATCTGTAGTATGTATATTTAAACACTATTATTTAATTAACATTAATAATTACTTATATGAATTCAGCAACAAATATAAAATTAATCAATAGTAAGAACAATAAAAAATAAGCCAATGACATCATTAACGTCATTGGCTTACATTTTATTTATTACTTATTATTGGTTATAATATATTTTTTTATATCTTCAACATCTTTTTTTACTTCTTCTATTATCATTAACTTATCGGTTATTTTCGATATTATCTCTTGGTAGTTCTTTTCTCTTTCTTCTTGCTTTTCATCTCTTTTTTCTTGAGCTTTTAATATATAAAACAATAGAAATATGCTGAGAACTGCCCAAATACCTTGAGATAGAGCCATTTTTAATATTTCAGCTTCCATTTGCTTTAGTATCCCCCCTTAACTTTAATCAAGATATTATTAAACTTTTACTCATGCTTAAAATATCCCTTATTACTATATATGCAGATGTGTTTATTAATGCAATCAGCTAAAGAAAGGCTCACCATAATCTTTTATGATGAGCCTTAAATATTATATTAAATTTCTACGTTGAATATCCAACCTTCTGGTGCTTCTATATCGCCAGCTTGAATTCCTAGTAAAGTTTCATAAAGTTTTCTAGTTACTGGGCCAACTTCTGTTTCGCTATGGAAAACGTGTTTGTTTTCTTTATGTTGGATTGCTCCGATTGGAGTAATTACAGCTGCAGTACCGCAAGCTCCAGCTTCTGCAAATTCACCTAAGCTATCTATTAATACGTCTCTTTCTTCTACCTTCATACCTAAGTTATGCTCAGCTAAATATAATAGAGATCTCTTAGTTATACTTGGTAATATAGATGGAGATTTAGGTGTAACAAATGTACCATCTTTAGTTATTCCAAAGAAGTTTGCAGCACCTACTTCTTCTATTTTTGAATGAGTTGCTGGATCTAAATAGATACAATCAGCAAAGCCTGCTTTAACAGCTTCTGCATGAGGTAATAAGCTTCCAGCATAGTTACCACCAACTTTAGCAGCACCAGTTCCCATAGGAGCAGCTCTGTCAAAGTCAGAAGTTATGAAGTTAACTGGAGCCATTCCACCTTTGAAGTATGGTCCAACTGGTGTAACGAATATTCCAAATATATATTCCCTAGCAGGACGAACACCTACATTGTCACCTACGCCTATTACGTAAGGTCTAAGATATAGTGTTGCTCCACTTCCATATGGTGGGATAAGTCTTTTATTTGCTTTAACAATTCTTCTGCAAGCATCTAAGAAAAATTCTACTGGTACTTCTGGCATTAAAACTCTTCTACAACTTTCATTTAATCTTTTAGCATTTTGATCAGGTCTAAATAAGCATACTTTTCCATCTTTATGAGTATATGCTTTTAAACCTTCAAAACATTGTTGTCCATAATGCAAGCATGTTGAACCTTGGCTAATTGTTATTTTATCATCTTCAACTAAGTTTCCTTCATCCCATTGCCCATCTTTATAATGAGAAATAAAATTAAAATCTGCCTTTAGGTAATCAAACCCTAATTCTTTCCAATTGAATTCTTTTTCCATTACCAAATCTCCCCCTAATAAAATTAACTTTTTATTTGATTTTTTAATGTGTAGTTAACATAATCCTTAATTTTTAATGAAATCGTATACCTGAAAATGAAACTATGTAAATGAAATCGTATACTTTTTTATGTTTAAAAAATTTAGAATTATGTGCCTATAATACTATACTAACACTTTTAAATATTTTATCAATAATTTTTCATGATTATATTAATACTATATGTATATTAATGAAAGGAGAAATTAGAAATGAAAAAAAGATTAACTGTTGAAGGTATGACTTGTGGAAAGTGTGTTACAAATGTGAAAACAGCCTTACAAGGAGTTCATGGGGTTGATAATGTGGATGTACACTTAAAATCTCAAATAGTAGTGGTTGATGGAATAGATTCTGTTAATGATAGAGAAATGAAGTGTGCCATTGAAGATGCAGGTTATATAGTAGAAAAAATAGAGCAGGTTTAGTTTAAAAAAGTAATGGAATACCTTTTACCTTTAAAAATGCTTTTGCTTAAAGTTTAGCAAAAGCATTTTTTATTTAGCATATTCTTAATAAGTTAATATAAGGCATCTTAATTTAAAAGAAAGTTTTAACAGGCTTTACGTATTACTGAAACAACTTATAGACACATCAATTACTTTAGCTACATAATCATCCATGCCTGACTTTGCTAGTATAGTGATAGACTGTGGCGAATTGCTTGAAATTTTAGCACTATAAGCTTCAGCACCATTTACATCTAATTGTTCGGCTCTATTTATAGTTATTTTATTTTTATCCGCAACCTTATAATCCTCAAGAATATCTGAAACTCGATTTTCTAAGTCTCCAGTAGGGCATTCAAGTATTTTTATTCTGTCAATTGCTCTTTCAAGGTTTTCCATAGGTTTTTTCCTCCATTATTTTATTAAAAAGTCTATTGTATTGTAAATCGTGATTAGTATTTCCTATAATGACTTGCTTTATCAATGAATTTAATCAAGGGAACATTCTTTAGAGTGGGTAAAATCTCTGGAATAAAACGTTATGGGGTCAGACCCCAAGGAAATTATTATAAGTACTTTATGGTCTTGATTATTTTTTTAGGCCTTTGAAGAAAGATTTACTTAGAGGTTTTCCTATAGGCTTAGGAGCTGCTTTGGGTTGGTTTTTAATAGAAACTAGGTTTTTTGCAGGGAAAATGGAATAGAATATTATAAGAGGTTGAGTTTTCACTCAACCTCTTATTTGTTATATATTTTTGAGTAAAGAAAATTAATTAAATTTATATTATGTTGCTTATTGATTTTAATATTATTTAGGTTATAATTAATATTATTAAACATAATATGAAAGGAAGGTTAAAATGGATATTGATAAAATACCACAATGGATACTTGCTTTAGAGCAAGAAGATGCAGGTTTTTTGAAAAATTTTGTGCTGAAATCTGGATCTTTAAAAGATATTGCAAAAATGTATGAAGTATCTTATCCTACTGTGAGATTGAGATTGGATAAACTGATTCAAAAAATTGAACTAAATGATAAGAAAGAAGAAGAGCCATTCCAAATATTTATTAAAGGATTGGCAGTGGATTCTAAGCTTGATTTGGAAACTGCAAAGTTAATTATTGACAAGTATAAGAAATGTTTGAAAGGAGAATAACCATGTCAGATATAAGTACTATTATTATTGCATTTGTAGTTGCAGGTGCACTCTTAGGAGTTGAATATTTTCTTGGTAAACAAAAGAACCGTTTATTAGGAGGGATTATACCTTTAATATCAGTGATTTTTGCAATATGTGTGTTTAGATTTACAAAACTAACACTTAGCTTTAGGAATTTATTTCCATTTTTTATATTAACTAATATGTTTTTGGCAGAATGGGAATATGGACGTAAGAGATACAAAAAAGAAACAGAAGCTGAACTGGATAAAATGAAAGCTCAAGATATAAATTAATTATATTAAACCAGGGGTATAACCCTATGGTTATTTACATATTGTAGAAAAAAATATATAATTTAGATGGTTATAAATATAGTAAGGGAGTAAAAGTAATGTTAGATCAACGTGGTTTGAAGTCCGTAAGAAATTTTTCGGTATGTATGTTGTTAATAAGTATTGTAATTAATATAGTACTTGTACTTCGGCATTTTGGGTATGATGTTAATATGATTCAAGATTTAGGATATGAAATTAGTATAATCGAAGAAATAAATATAAAAAATTATGTTGAATTTTTCACTTTGCCTTTTGTGGCTACTGCTATTGCAAGTGCAATAAATAGAGCTAAGGATTTATCTCAAGAGGCTAAGGATGAGATGAGATCTAAAATGAAATTAATGAAATCTGGTACTATTTTCTTCATTTTATATATTCTTTTTTCTGCACTTATAATAAAGAAGTCATATTTTATTGTTGCCGCTTTTATAATGCTAGGAATTTATGTGAACCTAATATTTATTACAGAGAAAATTATAGTCTTAGGGTTGAATGACCATCAAATGAAGTGGCGAGCAGCAGTAAACGGTACGGACTATCCCGTGGAAGGTAGTAGTATATTTTGGAGATTTAAACCTTGGTTTATGCCTTTTGAAAGGGTGCCATTTAATAAAAGGAGTCTTGGATTATATAATATTGTTGTTATGGTTATATTTACATATACCCTAATAGAAAGTAAAATATCGGATATATTTGAGGTTATATTTTTTATAATTGTTCTTAGAGAAATCTTTTCTCTTATAGAGTATATCTTAGGATTATATACATCTTTAATAGGTGTATGCACTGGGGTGACAGAATCACAGGAGAGCAGAAATGGAAGCCAGTATTGGACTGTATATGTTACTGACTTTAAAAATAAAAGAGAAATTGCCTATAGAACTTATAATTATCCTTTTATCTCTCGAGGAGAAGAGGCTAAAGTTGTTCATGGCATGTTCTCTAAACGAGTAGTTCTCATTAATGGAAGAACAATTTAAAATTTATGGCTTTTGTAAGTTATAAAAGGTTGAGCATGTACTTAATAATTATAAGGACATGCTCAACCTTTGTTTAAATAAATTTATTACTTTAAATTCCTTGTGTTTTTCAGAATAGTTTTTTAAAGCAACTTTTACATATTAGAGTTTTCCCTTTATTGCAGGACATGATATTATCTTTGGAAACTTCCTTTAGACAAAGTTCACAGATTTGTTTAGAGCCTTTACTGGAAGATAGATTGTTATCTCCAGGGGAAAACTCTTTGCATAAACCTGAGGCACTATAGCTATCTAAGGTTTTATTTTTTTTGTTACTAGGAGGTTCATAATTTATTATGGGCTGTTTTTCTTCTAGCTTAACTATTTTATAATCCATGGCATAGGAACTTTCCCCAAAGAGTTCAAGTTCAAATCTTGGATTTTCTTTATCGTAAAATTCTTCTATAATAAGTCTTCTTACTTGGGCATCATTTATTATAAGGCCACTTTTTTCAACACCATCTAAAATACTTTTTGTTATGTTATTTGTGTCTGGATGACGTTTTTCACTTTTATAATAAACCTTAAGGACAGCTATAAGTGCCTCTGTTAAGGTTACACTTGGATTTTGAACCCTACATTCGTAGGCTATTTCTTCCTCGTATAGTGCATATCTATCATGATATTTTCCAGAGTTATATGGTAAAATAGCTCTGTTACTGCTATTGAAAAGTTTAAAGTTAGATTTAGAAATTGGTGATCCCTTTACCACAACTTTAGCATAGTTAATATCTTTCATTTTAATTCCTCTTTCTATGATTGTGTGATTAATTGTTTAAATAAATAACTTTAGTAAGTATATTATAACACAGGAACTTATGTTTGAACGAAATAATAATACTTTAGGTAAAGGTCAGATTATTTTATATAACTTAAAATAGTATTCCTGCAATACCTGAGAGTATCATCACATCCATTGGATTTATTTTAGTTTTTCTAAGTAGAAAGAGGCATACTACAAAAATAATTATAGATTTTATTTGAAGACTCATTTCTACCAAATTCCATGTTGAAGTTCCTAGGAAGGAAAGCATTAGTATAGTACCAGCAGAAGAAGCAATAAGTCCTATGGAAGCTGAACGAAGTCCTTTTAAAATATTTGAAATATTTTTTGATTTAGTATGATTTTGAAAAAAATTATACAAAAAAAGTGAGATGAAAAAGCCTGAAATAATACATCCTAAGGTAGCTACAAGGGCACCGAAAATCCCATTAATTTGAATTCCTACAAAGGTGGAAGTATTAATGGCTAAGGGACCAGGAGTCATTTGAGATATAGTAATAATATCCGTGAACTCTTGCATAGTAAGCCAGGCATGTTTCTCTACTACTTGCGCTTGGATTAAGGGAATAGTTGCATATCCACCGCCTATACTAAAGAAGCCTATTTGTAAAAAGCTAAGAAAAAGTTTAAAAATATAGTTATACATAAACCTTCCTCCTAAAATTTGTTTTTAAAAATGAGACAAAGGATAATGCAACTTACTAGAATAATCATAACGTTTATATTAAAAATAAAACTAGCTATGAAAACTACAGGAATCATTAAAGAGAGTAAAGCATTTTTTTCTTTTGTAACAGTCTGAATCATGGTTACTACTAAATCTACAATCAAAGCGGCAACTCCCGCTTCCATTCCCTTTAATATAGATGAAATAGTGGCATTATCACGGAAAAAGCTATAGCAGGTAGAAATTAAAGATAGTATTATAAGTGGAGGAAGTACAGCAGAAATACAGCTGATAACAGCACCTAAAAAGCCAGCTATGCGATATCCAGATAATACTGATAGATTTACAGCTATGGCTCCAGGAGAAGACTGAGCTATTGCTGCCATATCTAGTAACTCTTCCTCACCAAAGTATTGTTTTTTCTCGACAAAGTATTTACGAATCATAGGAAGTACTACATAACCTCCTCCAAAGGTAAAGGCACTAATGAAGAAGTTAACTCCAAAAAGCCAAAGGCAAGTTTTATATTTTGAATTCTTATTTAAATAATTCATGGAACCCTCCTTTCTCTAAGTTATACAATTATATTACTTGTACATAGATAAATAAAATGATAATATTTTATGAAATACATTACTAAAAAGTAATGTAAAGGAGTGAGATTTATAATGAACTTGAGGCAGATGTATATTTTTAAAGAGGTATGTGAAGAGTTGAGCTTTACGAAGACAGCAAAAAAATTATATATGACTCAACCAGCGATTTCACATGTTATAAGTGATTTAGAAGCGGAGATAGGTGGAAAACTTTTTGAACGAATTGGGAGAAAAATTCATCTTACAGGAACTGGTGAAATACTACTACATAAAGTGGTGCGAATAATTGAACTTCATGAGGAGTTAGAGAATGGTTTTAAATATCAAGAGGAATTAGTAACTATTCGAATTGGATCTAGTATTACTATAGCTAATTTCTGGCTTCAGAAATGGATTAAAGAGTGGAGGCGAAAGTATGGAAGAACACCATTAAAGATTCAAGTGGATAGTGCTACTAATATTGAAGAAAAATTATTAAATAATGAAATAGATATTGCACTAATGGAGGGAGCTATTCATAATAAACAATTGATTAGTCATGAGGTTTCTTCTTATGAAATGTCAGTGATATGTTCCTCTAATCATGATTTTGCTAAAAGTGGAAGGTTAGAAATCGCGGCGGAAGAGTTTGCTGCACAACCACTACTACTTAGGGAAAAGGGATCTGCAATAAGAGATACCCTTGATAGTGCTTTATTACTTAAGCATATTTATGTGGATCCTATGATGACAAGTGTAAATTCACAAGCACTTATTCAAGCTGTAAAGTATGATTTTGGAATAAGTGTTATTCCAGATTTGCTGGTTATGCAGCAAGTTAAAGAAGGAGATATAGCAAAATTATCAATTAAGGATATTAGGCTTTTCAATTATAACTCAATTTGTTATCATCGAGACAAGTATCTATCCAAACCAATGCAGTGGTTCATTGATTGTTGTATAAGAATTAAGTAAAACATGTGTAATTACTCTTTAAAAAATGATAAAATGTATGAAGTAATCACATTTGTTGATATAATTGTATAAATGTGTGGATATATTATTTTAGCATGTGGATAAGTTTAAGTTAGTACCTTAAGGGTAAACTTTTAATATAAACTTTCATAGTGTGTAAATTATTTAAAAGTAGGTGAAAAATATGAAAGAAGCAAATGAAGTAAAAGAAAATTTTAAAATACTTGCTATAGAGTCAAGTTGTGATGAAACAGCAGCTTCAGTAGTAGTGAATGGAAGAGAAGTTTTATCTAATGTTATAGCTTCTCAAATTGATATACACAAAAAATTTGGTGGAGTTGTGCCAGAGGTAGCTTCAAGAATGCATATAGAGGCTATTAGTGCTGTGGTGGAAGAAGCACTTAGAGAAGCAAATCTGACTTTTCAAGATATAGATGCCGTGGGCGTTACCTATGGGCCAGGGCTTGTGGGAGCTTTACTTGTGGGGCTTCAATATGCTAAGGCTTTGGCTTATGGATTAAATATTCCCCTTATAGGAGTAAATCATATTGAAGGTCATATAAGTGCTAATTTTATTGAGCATAAGGATCTAAAACCACCTTTTATTACTTTAGTAGTATCAGGAGGACATACCTTTATTGTTCATATGAAGGATTATGGCAGCTTTGAAGTTCTAGGAGAAACTAGAGATGATGCAGCAGGGGAAGCCTATGATAAAGTGGCTAGAGCTATTGGACTTGGATATCCTGGTGGACCTAAAATTGATAAGATTGCTAAAGAGGGAAATGAGGACGCTATTAAGTTTCCAAGGGCAAATTTCCATGATAAGACACTAGATTTCTCCTTTAGTGGAGTTAAATCAGCAGTACTTAACTACTTAAACTCTCTTCAAATGAAGGGTGAGAGCTATAATCAAGCTGATGTAGCTGCTTCCTTCCAAAAGGCTGTGGTAGATGTATTAGTAGATAATGCTATGAAGGCTTGCAAAGAGAAACAAGTAGATAAAATAGCTATATCTGGAGGAGTTGCATCTAATTCTTATCTTAGAGCAAAGCTTATGGAAAGAGGAGAAAAGGAAGGGATAAAAGTTTTATTCCCAGCTCCAATTTTATGTACAGATAATGCAGCTATGATTGGAAGTGCTGCTTATTATGAGTATAAAGCTGGTAGAATTGCAGATTTAACACTAAATGCAGTACCAAATTTGAAGTTAGGACAAAGATAGGCATAAAGATTTAAATTTAGGATTTCAAATGTTGAACCGTATCGTAAGTAAGTGAGGTTTTTACTAAATAGAAACTAATGAATAATTAGTATTTAGAGTTTAAAATTTAGTAAATATATAAATCAATAGTTAGGAGAAAAGAGATGAAAAACTTGACACAAAAACTAGTTATTGCATTAAGCTCCAAGCAAAGACTGTAATAACACAGAACATATTTTGTTAGGAGCTGTTTTAAAAGAGAGATTTAATCAAAATAGTTTTGTGCAGTTTTTGCTTTAATATTTTTAAAAATATAAATATTAAATAGGAGCAAAGACTATGAAGTATAAAAATGCACAAAAGATATTACCTAAGGAAATTATTAAGATAATTCAACAGTATGTTGATGGAAGTTATTTATATATACCTAGAAAAAATGAAAATAGAAAAAGTTGGGGAGAGAATAGTGGGTTTAAAAATGAACTAATAGAAAGAAATACACAAATTTACAATTCATTTAATAATGGAAGTTCAGTTAAGGAATTAGCAAATAAATATTATCTTACTCAAAATAGTATTAGGAAAATTATTAGGGAATATAAAATGTATTATAAATAAAGCATGAGAGCATGTATGCTTATGGTTAGTATGTGGGAATAAATAATACATAAATATTTATAGACTAACTACATGTTTTAAATACATGATACTATTTAAGTGACTAGATTATTATTAGGAGTGATTAACATGAGTAAGATAAATATATTAGAAGTGTCTTTCAAATTTGGTGACAAAAACGATACTATTTACCCTGTAATGTTAGAAGATGAAAATGAGATGGTATTAATAGATTGTGGATATCCTGATTTTCTCAGATTGATAGAGGATGTTGCAATAAATAATGGAGTTAATATAAAAAATTTATCTAAAATAATTATAACTCATCATGATTTTGACCATATGGGAGCGTTAGCAGAATTTAAGAGACAATATCCTAGTATACAGATATTGGCATCTGAAGAAGATGCACCATATATTAATGCTAGTAAAAAATCGTTAAGACTACAACAAGCTGAAAGTATATATGATTCTTTAACAGAAAAGGAAAAAGAGCAAGCTAATTATTTTCATAAAATCCTTGAAACAGTAGAAAGTTGTAATGTAGATGTAACATTAAAAGATAAAGATTATTTAGAGTTTTGTGGAGGAATTGAAATAATAGCTACACCTGGACATATGCCAGGTCACATATCTATTTATCACAAAGAAAGTAAATCATTAATAACTGGAGATGCTTTGGTTGTAGAAAATGGAAATTTAGATATTGCACTACCTCAGTATACTTTAGACATAGAAGAGGCTAAAAGGTCTATTAAAAAGTTTTTAGATTATGATATTGATAGAATAATATGTTATCATGGTGGAATATATGAAAATGAGATAACAAAAACACTTAAAAACATTTAATATTAAAAAATAAAGATTAGAAGGTTTATTTTGTTTTAGGGATATTGGATAAAATTTATATATAAACTATGAATCTTAAAAAAGTGCTAATCTTGCGAGGATAGAGCACTTTTTTTGCTTTTAACTTCTATATAAAGACCAAGGAATCTAATCTTAATTCTTATATGATGTATAAAAAGATTATGTTTTAGAATAATCTAATTACATAAATAACTGATATACACTTTATCAAAGCATCGAACATATCCAATACCACACGCTAAGTAAAGAATTGTAATCTATGATTTGGTGTGAATCACTTACTCCTATGAACGTATGTGAATAGTGAGCTTCATCTATGTAGAATATATACACAAGAATAGAATGTAAAAACTACATTTGCTTGTGATACGGAAGCCGTACCATAAATGACGTAGACTCTTTCGAGTACCTGAAATACCTTAGTGAAAACACTTAAAATTAGATAGCAAAATACAGGAAGAGTTATACTTTTAGTAATGCTAGAATCAAAATATAAAATAAACTTTTACGAGGAGTGGAATTATAATTATGAGTAAAATTGGTATTACTAATTGCTATAACGAAAGTAAGGAATGTACTAGCTGCGGGTGTTTTAAAGCCTTTAATGAAAGAGTAGCAGCTTTTGAGAATTATGTAAATGCTTTTAGGAGATGGTAGTTATACAAGGAAACATAGTAATATCTGAAGATGAGAAATGGAATGCAGTAATAAGTTGTAATAAGTATTATGATGGGTTATTTTACTATGCTGTGAAAACAACAGGTATTTGTTGCAGACCTTCATGTAAAGCTAAGACACCATTGAAAGAGAATATACTGTTTTTTAATAGTGTAGATGATGCTATCAAAGCAGGTTTCAGACCATGTAAATTATGCAGACCTGATATAAAGGAACATAATTTTGAACCGAATAGAGAATTAATTGAAAAAGTAAAGGAAAAGTTAATCCAGAATTATAATAAACCAATTAATTTCAGGTTTATTTCAAAGGAATTTGGTGTTAGTATTAGTCATTTAACAAGATTGTTTAAAGAATATACAGGACTAACACCTAACGAATATGTATCACAAATAAGAATAAATAAAGCTATGCAGCTTCTAAGTAAAAGTAATGATACTATTTTAGAGATTGCATATGATGTAGGATTTAAAAGTCTTTCTAATTTTTATAAATGTTTTAAACAACATGCAGGTATTGCTCCTAAGGAATATAGAAAAAGAAATAGTATAATTGAGATAAAAGTATAACCGATGATAAAAATTTTATTAGGAAGTGTTTGTATGATTAAAAAATATTATGGTTATTATAATTCGCCTATTGGAATATTAGAAATAATTTGCTCTGAAGATTCAATACTATCAGTTATGTTTGTGGAGCAAGAAAAGTCCGTGATGAATAAAGGAAATGAAATATTAGAAAATACTATTGCTCAGTTAAATGAATACTTTAATGGAAGTAGAAAAGCATTCGATTTAAAGGTTTCATTAAATGGTACTGATTTTCAAAAGAATGTATGGAATGAATTATTGAAGATTTCTTATGGGGAAACCTTATCCTATAAGAACTTAGCGATTAGGGTAGGAAATGAAAAAAGTGTTAGGGCAGTGGGAAGTGCAAATAGTAGAAATAAAATATGGATAATAGTACCTTGTCATAGGGTTATTGGAACTAATGGAAGTTTAACTGGATATGCTGGTGGCATAGATAGAAAGCAATGGATTTTAAACCATGAGAAGAATATACTATCGATTTAGAAATATTAGAAAGAAAAGTAAGGTGAGCAATAAATGTATAAAATTCTAATAGTAGAAGATGATTTGATAATTGCTAAAACAGTGAAGAACCACATAAGGTCTTGGGGATTTGAGGCAGAATGTGTGACTGATTTTAAGGATGTACTTGCTGCATTTGTTTCCTATAGTCCGCAGCTTGTTCTTTTAGATATTACCTTGCCATTTTTTAATGGCTACCATTGGTGTAGTGAGATTAGAAAGGTTTCTAAGGTTCCTATTATTTTTATTTCATCAGCCTCAGATAGTATGAACATAGTTATGGCTATGAATATGGGGGGAGACGATTTTATTGCAAAACCTTTTGACCTTAACGTGCTGACTGCAAAGGTACAGGCTTTATTACGTCGAACCTATGATTTTACAGGACAGACTAACTTGCTTGAGCATAAAGGTTCAATACTTAATATAAGTGATGCTACCTTAAATTATCACGACAGAAAAATTGAGCTTTCAAAGAATGAAAACAAGATACTGCAGATTCTTCTCGAAAATAAAGGCAAGGCTGTGTCCAGGGATACCATTATGACAAGGCTTTGGGAAACTGACAGCTATATCGATGACAATACCTTAACCGTTAATATAACAAGACTTCGCAAAAAGCTGCAGGAGGTAGGACTGTCTGATTTTATTACGACCAAAAAAGGTATAGGGTATATGGTGGAATGATATGAAGAAAACAGAGGTTTTTAAGTTTGTGATTTCCTATTTTAAAATGCGTGTTAAAGGAATTATTCTATTAGGTTTGTTTTGTATCACCTTTGCACTTGTATTTTCTTTATATAATCTTCCTGTAGAGCCAGTAGTTTATGCTAGTGTACTATGTGCATGCACAGGTATTATATTCCTTATAATAGATTTTATAAGGTTATATAATAGACATAAATTGCTTCAAGATTTAAAAAGCAACATTACCTTAAGCTTTGACAAACTCCCTGAGCCTAAAGATATAATTGAAAAGGACTATAAGGGTCTGCTTACTACCCTCTATAGCAATAATATTCAGATCGCTCATAGTGCAGATATGAGTCGAAGTAATTTAATAGACTACTATACTTTATGGGCACATCAAATTAAGATACCTATTTCAGCGATGGGTCTAATTCTTCAGTGGTCGGAAAGTGAGCTAAACTCAGAGCTTTCTATGGAGCTTTTTAAGATTGAGCAGTATGTAGAGTTTGTGCTGCAGTATCTAAGACTTGAGAGCATGTCTTCTGACCTTGTGTTAAAAAAATACAGTCTCGATGATATAGTAAAGCAGGCAGTACGAAAATATGCAAGGATGTTTGTAAGAAAGAAAATTAAGTTAGATTTTAAAGAATTAAGCTGTGAGGTTTTAACGGATGAAAAGTGGCTGGTATTTGTCATTGAGCAGATTCTATCAAACGCATTGAAGTATACTAAAGTGGGAACTATTTCAATATACATGGATAATTACAGTGAAAAGACTCTTGTAATAGAAGATACGGGTATTGGCATAAGGGAAGAAGACATAAATCGTATATGTGAAAGAGGTTTTACAGGCTATAATGGTCGATGGGATAAAAAGTCTACAGGACTTGGATTATATTTATGTAAGCAGATTTTAAGTAAGCTATCTCACAGCATAGCTATAGACTCCAGGGTTGATGAAGGGACAAAAGTAATGATCAATCTGGCAACAATTGAAGTGCAAATAGAATAAGATTTTGATGCAGCCTTACAACTGTGTAAGGTTAAAGGAAGAAATGTAAGCCAAAGTTAAGGCATACATTTCTTCCTTTTGTTATACTGAACATGATAAGAAGTTAGGATATAACAGTACTAAATAAACTTTGATGGGTGCCCTAAATTAACAAGTTCCTAAAAGGGAACGAGTAAGGCAGGCTATTCAGTGTTTCGAGTGAAAGGAGAAAATTATGTCAATATTAGAAGTAAAAAAACTTAAAAAAATATATACCAGCCGTTTTGGTACAAACCATGTTCAGGCTTTATCCGATGTATCCTTTTCAGTTGAGAAGGGTGAGTACTTAGCTATCATGGGGGAGTCTGGGTCAGGTAAGACTACCCTTTTAAATATTATTGCAGCACTAGATAAGCCCTCAAGCGGCGAGGTGGTGCTGAGCGGTATAAGCAGTATGAATCTTAAGGAAAAGGAAATTTCTAAGTTTCGTCGTGATAATTTAGGCTTTGTATTTCAAGACTTTAATCTTCTTGATACCTTTTCTTTGCAGGATAATATATTTTTGCCCCTTGTTTTATCTGGTAAGTCCTTTAATGAAATGGATAATCGTTTAAAACCTATTGCAAAGAAACTTGGAATAGAAGATATTTTACAAAAATATCCTTATGAGGTTTCTGGAGGTCAAAAGCAGAGAGCTGCCGTTGCTAGGGCATTAATTACTAATCCCCAGCTTATTCTTGCAGACGAGCCTACTGGAGCATTGGATTCTCATTCAAGTGATGAGCTTCTTCACTTGTTTAATGATATAAATAAAGAAGGAGAAACCATAATAATGGTTACTCACAGTACTAAAGCAGCCAGCCATGCAAGCCGTGTGCTTTTTATAAAAGATGGAGAGGTGTTTCATCAGCTATATAGAGCTTCCATGTCCCAAGAAGAAATGTATCAAAAAATTTCCGATACACTTACTATAATTGCTACAGGCGGTGTAAAAAATGAGTAAGATGTTCTATCAAAAGCTAGCTGTAAATAATATTAAAAAGAATGGAAAGACATATTTTCCATATATACTAACGTGTATAAGCACTATTGCCATGTTTTATATCATGCATTTTATATCAGTAAATGATGGATTAAACAGTATGTCTGGGGGAAGGGAACTTAAAATAATACTCAATTTAGGCACTTATGTTATTGGTTTTTTCTCAGTGATTTTTCTTTTTTATACGAACAGCTTTCTTATAAAGAGGCGTAAAAAAGAGCTGGGTTTATATAATATTTTGGGTATGGAGAAAAAGCATATTGCTAAGTTGTTGTTTTGGGAAACCCTCTTGGTGGCAATTATAAGCATGATATTGGGACTGATATCTGGAATTGCAGTAAGCAAGCTTATGTTTTTAATACTTCTTAAGATTTTACAATTTAAGGTGCCAATGGGGTTTATTATATCAACTAACTCCATAGTTAAAACAGTTATTCTCTTTGGCTTTATTTTTGTTTTAACTCTTATAAATAATATGAGACAAATTCATCTTGCAAAACCCGTTGAGCTTCTTAAGGGCGGTCAGGTTGGTGAAAAGGAGCCAAAAACAAAGTGGATTCTTACTTTAATTGGAATTCTCAGCCTTGGAGCAGGCTACTATATTGCCTTAACTACAGAATCGCCTCTAGCTGCGCTTAATATGTTCTTTCTGGCAGCAATTCTTGTTATGATAGGAACTTGGTCTTTATTTACTGCAGGAAGTATTGCTCTTTTAAAAATCCTTAGAAAAAATAAGAAGTTTTATTATAAGACCAATCATTTTATAAATGTGTCTGGCATGATTTATCGTATGAAACAGAATGCAGTAGGGCTTGCTAACATTTGTATTCTTTCAACTACTGTTCTAGTGATGTTATCTACAACAGTGTCGCTGTATATTGGTATGGAGGATGTGCTTAGAACAAGATATCCAAGAGATATTTCAATAAGCGCAAAAAATATATCAAAAGAAAAGACAGAAATGATTAATAATGTTATAAAAGAGCAGGCAGATAAAGATAATATTACTTTGAAAAATATAGTTAAATACCGATCTTCATCTCTAGCTATGATACAAGATAAGAATTATTTCACAGATGATGAAAGTAATTTTGACGCAAACAATATAGGCTTCCTAGAGTTTGTACCACTAAGTGAATATAATGACTTGGAAAATAAGTCTATTACTTTAAAGGAAAATGAAGTGATGCTCTTTACTTATAGAGGAGAAGTAGCTGAAGACAGCATTAATATTTTAGGCAATGAGTTTAAAATAAAAGAACGTATAAATAGCATGACAGTGGATGGAATAGCATCCGCAGTAGCTGCTAATGGCTACTTTATTATCGTACCTGATGAAAAGACAATTGAAAAAATATATGCTTCCAGCACTCAGGCTGATGGCAAAATAGAGGATTTATCTTATTACTTTGCCTTTGATACTGATGATAATGCGGAAAAGGAAATTGCTTTAACTAATGAAATTAATAACAAAATAAAACAATTATCTATTGATGCACGTTGTGAAGGCTTGGAAGAATCCAGAGAATCTTTCTTTTCTCTATACGGAGGACTTTTCTTCTTGGGGATATTCCTTGGAGCACTCTTTATTATGGCTACTGTGCTTATTATATACTACAAGCAGATTTTAGAAGGCTATGATGATAAGGAACGCTTTGAAATTATGCAAAAGGTTGGTATGAGTAAAGAAGAAATTAAAAAATCAATTGGAAACCAAGTGCTTATGGTGTTTTTCCTGCCAGTTGTAACAGCAATTATTCATATTGCCTTTGCCTTTAAGGTTATCGTGAAGCTTCTTGCAGTATTAAATCTCACTAATGTTACATTGTTTGTAATCTGCACAGCAGGAACAATTTTTGTCTTTGCTATTTTCTATGCTATTGTTTACTTCCTCACTTCACGAGTTTATTATAAAATTGTCAGCTGATTTGATTTTTAGTTAACTTGCTTATTAGATATATTATAATAGGAAGTTAAGTGGGGAAATATCAGATGCAGCTAAAAAAAGTCAAGAATTAATAACTATGAAGGATTTGGCATACAGAACCAAAGTTATAAGTATTAAAGTAGATACTCAAAAAATAAACTTCAATTAAATAATTTTAAGTTAAAAATCGCGTAATTCAAGAAAGTGAATTATGCGATTTTTCGTAATACTACTAACGGATGTACTAAAAGTATTATCATCTGCAACTGATACGGAGAACTGTATCACAAATAAGTGAGTAAAGAGTTGATATGTAAAGTTAAAATGTGTTAAGTAATCAAATTCACCATATAAAAATGATATTACAAACAGTAATAAATAGTGAAATTACTATATTCTACTTATATTCTATATACTCTACCTTTGGTGGGTTTGAATATAGTAGCTTTTGGATTATCATATTATTAAAGGGAGGTGTTATTATGGATACACAAAAAATTGGACGATTTATAACAGAAGCTAGAAAAAATAAAAAAATGACTCAAGCAGAGTTTGGAGAATATCTGAATGTAACTGATAAAGCAGTTTCAAAGTGGGAATGTGGTAAGTGTATGCCCGATAGTTCATTATTTGAAGAAATAAGTAAAGTGTTGGAGGTTTCAGTTAATGAATTGCTAAAGGGTGAATTTATTGAACAGGAAAATGAAGAGGTGGAAAATAATAAAAATACAATTTTATTACTTAGTGAAATTCAAAAGCTAAAAAGAAATGAATCATTAGTTGGGGGATTATGTGCATTATTGATATCATTTATTACAGTAATTTATTCTGGAATATATAAACCAGGTATAAAAGCTTATGAACAATTTTTTGCTGGATTTATTAAAGCTATCAGTGCAGGTTGTCTTGTTATAGGAATACTTCTTATATTTAATGTATGGGTAAAGTACTCAATAAGAAATTCAAATAAAGATAAGAGATAATCGTATTTAAAATAATATATAAGAAGTTAAAGGTTTGAGAAAATAAAGTTTTGACAGGTAGGCTTTAAAATAAGTCTACCTTATCTTCCATGAATAAACCTTTATTTTACAATAACTCATTTATTTGGTACTATATTAGTGTATAAGTTACAAGGCATCTTCAAAAAATAAATAAGTCAGAATGTTCGTCTATTTTGTGTTATACTGCGTCAACAGAACCCTTAGATAGTGCTACTATCTGCGGAACCTGTTTCCTTGGCTAACTCAAAATATACTTTCCATCTTTGACTTATTATTTATTTTCAGATGCCTAAACAAAATATTAATTTTGCACATGTTGTGTTTTGAGGTGGAAAAGCTTATGGAGAATTTAGAGAGTATAATATCAATTAAAGATCTTAAAATGAACTTTGGAGATAAACGTGTCTTAAATGGAATAAATTTAGAGATACAGAGAGGACAAATAATAGGATATATAGGAACTAATGGTGCTGGTAAGAGTACAACTATAAAAATAATGCTTGGTATAATAGAAGGCTATACAGGACAGGTAAAAATATTAGGACAAGATATAAGTAATGGAAGTGTAGAGTACAAGAAGAAAATTGGATATGTTCCAGAGCTTGCTGATATATATGAAAATTTAACTGCATTTGAATATATAAGCTTTTTAGGTGGAGTATATGGCATAGATCAAGATACCCTTATTGAAAAAGCAAAAAAGCTTATGAAGTTATTTACAATTGAAGGAGCTATAAACTCAAGAATATCTTCATATTCAAAAGGAATGAAGCAAAAGCTACTAATAATATGTAGTTTAATTCATAATCCAGATATATTATTTTTTGATGAGCCTTTAAGTGGACTAGATGCTAATAGTGTAATGATATTTAAAGAAGTTATGAGTAGTCTTGCAAAGGAAGGAAAAACTATATTTTATTCTTCACACATAATGGATGTTGTGGAGAAGGTAAGTGATAGAATTGTACTTATTGATAATGGAACAATAGCTGCAGATGGAAGTTTTGAGGAGCTTAAAAATAGTGAAAAGGAAAGCTCTTTAGAAGAAGTATTCAATGAATTAACAGGATTTAATGAACATGGACAAATTGCTAAAGAGTTTGTGTCTTTAGTTCAAGAGGTATAGCTATGAATGAATTTACCATATTAAGACTATTAGATAAATTTAAAGCCCTGTATAAAAAAGCTGGTGTTAATTATGATATTATGCGAATGATTTTGCAAATAAAATTAACTATGGATGGACGCAGAGTAAGTACTGTTTTGACAAATAATAATAAGTCTTCCGAAAATAAAGATAAGAATAATTATAAGCAACTACTTCTTTTTAACGGATTTTTAAGCATTTTTATTGGAATGTTAATGTTAGCTGATATGCCAGCTTTAAAAAATATAAATATTATTATAGGTGTAAATCTATTTATGATGGTATCACTTATGATATCAGATTTTTCAGCTGTTTTATTAGATGTAAAGGAAAAAAACATACTATTACCAAAGCCTGTAAATAGTAGAACCTTTAATGCGGCAAAGCTTACTCATATATGTATGTATCTACTTGGTATATCTTTGTCTCTTAATTTAATGCCTTTAATTTTTGGAACAGTAAAATATGGAGTGATATTTTTACCAATATTTTTTTTGGAAAATATACTAATAGCTTTATTAGTTGTAGTAATAACAGCATTTTTATATACTTTAGTTTTAAAGTTCTTTGATGGAGAAAAGCTAAAGGATATTATAAATTACTTTCAAATATTATTAGCATTTTTATTTACTTTTGGGTATCAGTTATTTAATAGATTTTTTACTACTATAGATATTACGGCTATCTATGTACCTAAGCTTTGGCATAGTTTAGTTCCATCTATGTGGTTTGCAGCTCCTTTTGGAATATTAATAGATGGAAATAGAAATCCTTTTTTAATATTTTTATCTGTAATGGCAATATTAGCTCCAGTAATACTAATTATCCTTTATGTTAAGAAGGTAGTACCATATTTTGAAAAGAACCTTCAAAAACTAAATGATAATGGGGGAGCTATAAGAGGTGGAGATAAAATAAGAAAAGATTTTATAGCGGGAATAATTTGCAAAGATAAAGTTGAAAAAAGCATGTTTACATTTACTAAAAATATGATATCTACAGAAAGAAACTTTAAACTTAAGGTATATCCTTCTCTTTCAATGGCTGTATTTATGCCAGTTTTATTTATTTTTACAGATAGAGATAAATCCTTTATTGAAACTATTCAAACAAGCTATGGTGGAAAAGTACATTTATTAATGTATTTAACTGTATTAATGCTATGCTTCTGCACTGCTTATATAAACAATAGTGATAATTATAAAGGTGCATTTATATATAAGGTATTACCAATAAAAGATCCAGGAGTAATATTAAAAGGAGCAATAAAAGGAACCTTATTTAAATTAGTTATACCAGTTTATTTATTTACGGCTATAGTGTTTTTAATATTAAAGGGACCATCAATAATCTTAGACTTAATTGTAATGTTTTTAGTCCTTTTAATATCATCATTAGTTTATTTTAAACTGTCAAATAAGATGATGCCTTTTAGTGTGAAATTTGCTTCAACTGATAGTGGTAAGCTTATAGGCCCAGGGGCGATTACATTTGTGCTTATTGGGATATTTGCTGCAATACACATAATAATTAGAAATAATATTACCTTTATAGGAGCATTTATAGCAACTCTTTTTGTAATTAATATAATTATTTGGAAAATTAGCTTTAAAATAAGTTGGAAAGATATAGGGATATAATATTGACTCTCACATGGTGTTAGGCATTATTCTAAAGATGTCATTCGAATGGCAGTAATTTATAGGAGTTGATTTTATGTTCAAGATTGGAGATTTTTCTAAGTTGACCAGGGTATCTGTCCGTATGCTCAGATATTATGATGAAGTTGGACTTTTTAAGCCTTCTAAAATTGATGACTTCACAGGTTATAGATATTATTCGGCAAAACAGATTTCAGATATTAACCTAATAGTATCATTGAGAGATATGGGTTTTAATGTAGCTGATATAGCAGTATGTATGAAGGAAAAGTCTGAGGAAAAGCTAGAAGATATTTTAAAAGTGAAAGGTGAAGAGATTAAGAATAATATAAGAGCTGAGGAAATAAGACTTGAAAAAATCAACTCCGCCATTAAGGATATGAAAAAGGAGAGGGTTAATATGAGTTACAATGTTACATTAAAATCAATACCTAGTTACAAGGTTATTTCTTTGAGGGATACTATACCAGCTTATAATGCAGAAGGCATGCTTTGGGAAAGGTTAGATAAATACATTGTATCAAAAAACATTCCTTGCAACGACATTGCTTATGCTACTTATCACGATGAGGACTATAAAGAAGGTAAGGTCGATGTAGAGGTATTAATGGGCGTTGACAAACTTATGGAGAACGAAAATGAGTTTATATTCAAGGAAACTGAAGTAGTGGAGAAAGCTGTTAGTATATTAGTTCCAGGAGATTATTCTAATTTATCACCAGCATACAATTTTTTAGGAAATTGGATTGAGGAAAATGGATATAGTATAGGAGGAAATCCACGCCAAGTTGCTATAAAAGGACCTTGGAATGAAAGGAATACAGAGGATTATTTGAGTGAAATACAGATACCAGTAAAAAAATAAAGAAGCTTAAAAAAATGGCTGTACATGATGATTTAGTTATCATTATGTGCAGCCACTTTATTTAAATTAGAAAAAATTTAGAAGCCTTTAATAATTTGTGGATATAAATTGTTTTTGACTAAAAAGTCTACGTTATGCCAATTACAGTGAATCGTATCATAAGTAAGCCTCCAAATCTTTGATTTAGTTAGGCGAACTTACTCAGCGAACGAAGTGAGTCGAGTTTCCTTTAAGACCAAGTACAATTTCTAGCCTTAGGCATTGATATGACTTAACTAGGGCTGTTATTATACGTGAAAATACTGTAACATAAGTAATGAGATATAATAAACTTATCAGTAGATATAATAATATATATTATGGGAGGTATGAATATGGAACTTTGGGATGTATATGATATTAATCGAAATAAAACAAATGAAACTATGGTTCGAGGTGAACCTATTGAAAAAAATAATTATCATTTAGTTGTGCATGTATGTGTTTTTAATTCAGATGGTGAGATGCTAATTCAACAGAGACAACCTTTCAAAGAAGGTTGGTCAAATATGTGGGATATAACAGTAGGTGGAAGTGCTATAAAAGGTGATACAAGCCAATCAGCAGCTGAAAGGGAATTGTTTGAGGAAATTGGGTTAAGAGTAGATTTTAAAAATATTAGACCTCATATTACCATGAACTTTAACAATGGATTTGATGATATTTATTTAATTGAACAAGATGTTGATATCAATGAACTATCATTGCAGTATGAAGAAGTTCAGAAAGTGAAGTGGGCGTCTAAAGAAGAGATATTTTCAATGATAGATAGTGGTGAATTTATACCATATTATCAGAGTTTGATACAACTATTTTTTGATGCTCGAAAAAAATATGGTGCTGTCAATGAAAATAAGTATACTCTGTAACTTAGCACATTCCAATATTTTTTCTTAGGGCTATTAGATGAATTAAATAATAAATACTATACAATTAGACATATATTTAAAATAATGTTATAATCCGAAAGAATATTTAGGATTTAAATAATATATAAAATCATGTGGGAGGAAGTGTAGTATGAAAAAATTATTTAAATTATTGAGCCTATCAACATGTCTTTTAATGATGTTGGTGGTTTTTGCAGGTTGTAGTAAAGATTCTTCTAAAGAAATAAGCTTTTTCAATTATGGTGAAAATATAGATGAAGAAACTGTAAAAGAATTTGAGAAGGAATATGGCATAAAGGTTAATGTAGAAACCTTTGATGATATGGAAACTATGTATCAAAAAATTAGTCAGGGCGGTGTGAACTATGATGTTATATTAGTATCTGATGTTTTAATGCCTAGAATGATAAAAAGTAAGTTTGTTCAAGAATTAAATAAAGATAATATACCTAATATATCTCAAATGGATGAAGCCTATTTAAATCTAGAAATAGATCCAGGTAATAAATATTCAGTTCCTTATATGTTTGGAACAGTAGGACTTATTTATAATAAAGATGTAGTAAAAGAAGAAGTGGATAGCTTCGATATATTATGGGATGAAAAGTATAAAGATAAGATTTTTATGTTTGATACCTATAGAGACACTATAGGAGTAGCTTTAAAGAAACTTGGATATTCTTTGAATTCAACTGATCCAAAAGAAATTAAAGAAGCTAAAGAGCTACTATTAAATCAAAGGAAATTAGTTAATCCAATATATGGTGTTGATAATGGAACTGTAATGATTCCAGCAGGGGAGTCTGATATAAACATGATTTGGTCTGGAGAGGGATTAAATCTTCAAGCTGAATACCCTAATTTAGTTTATGTAGTACCTAAGGAAGGGGCAAACTTCTGGATTGATAGTTTATGCATACCTTATAATGCTAAAAATGTTGATGGTGCTGAAAAGTTCATAAACTTTGTAAGTGATAAGGAAAGTGCATTAAGAATAGCTGATGAAATAGGGTATACAACTCCTAATAAAGAAGCAAGACTTGAACAACCAGAGGAAGTTAGAAATAATCCTAATGCATATATGACTAAAGAAATAATGGATAGATGTGAAATCTATGTGGATTTTCCTAGTGATGTGAAAAAGGTATATGATGATGCATGGATACGCATAAAATCAAGTAATTAAATGTTACAGAAACAATATGTTCCGCCAAGTTGCTATAAAAGGGCCTTGGAATGAAAGAAATACAGAGGATTATTTCAGTGAAACACAGATACCAGTAAAAAGTAACGGGCTTATAAAAATGGCTGTACATGATAACCTAATTATCATATGCAGCCGTACTATTTAGGTTAGAAAAACTTAGGAGTTTTTAATAATTAATTTATTATTCTTTTAATAATTACAGAAAGTTTTTTCAATCCCTCTTCCATATCTTGATTTGATGCATAAGAGTAAGAAAGACGTATACAATTATTTTTCTTAAAACTATATATATCACCAGGATTAATTAATACATTCTCTTTAAGTGCTTGATCAAAAACCTTATCTATAGACAAAGGTTTATTTAATTTCAACCATATATAGAAACCGCCTTTAGGAATATTCCAAGTTGCAATATCAGAAAAATATAAATCAAGTAAATGAAGCATAAAAGAACATCTTTCTTTTAGTTGTTTTCTAAGTGTTTGAATATGAATATCGTATAGTCCACTATTAAACCATTCATTCATTATCCATTGGGATAATGAACTTGCACCATAGTCAGTTTGCATTTTTATGTCTCCAAGACGCTCTACAATAGATTCAGGACCTACTATCCATCCAATTCTAAAGCCTGGTGCTAGTGATTTAGATACGCTTCCCATGTAAAGAACATTTCCAGTATTGTCTATTGCTTTAATTGGAAGGGGAGGAGCCTCATCAAAATATAATTCTCTATAAACATCATCTTCAATAATTGGAAGTCGATTTGATTTACACCATCTAAGCAATTCACTTCGTCTATTCTCACTCATAGTAATTCCAGTTGGATTATGAAATGTAGGAATTGTATATAGTATAGACTTTCCCTTTTTTAATATAGTATCATCTATCATCCATGGCATTATACCATCTTTATCCATAGGAACATTTCTCATGGTAATACCTGAGAAGTCAAAAACTCTCAATGATTTAATATATGATGGCTCTTCTACGAGGACAACAGAATTTGGTCCTAGTATACTAAGAGAAATAAGTTGCAGAGCTTGAAGTGAGCCTGATACTATTAAAACTTGTGATGGTTCTACCTGTAAATTGAATTTTTTTAGATACTTACATAATTCAACTCTAAGTTCATATAGGCCAAGCGGACCTAAATAATTATAAGAAACATTTCGATCAGATACTCTTTTAAGAACATCAGTCATCATATCATGAGGAAATTGATCTGGTGACATTTCTCCTGTTCCAAGACGAATTATTGGTTCAATAAATTCGAATTTATACATAGCTTGTATTATTGGATTATTGGGTCTATGTATCCCATGTTCTATGTAATTTTTCCAATCGGGTGTACTGCTGTCAATAAGAAGAGACCATGTATTATTTACTATGGTTGTGCCTTTACCAAAGGAGGAGTCAATAATGCCAAGTGATGTCAGTTCAGATAGAGCCTCAACTATTGTGCTTCTGTTTACTTCAAATAACTCGGCCATTTTACGTTGAGATGGTAGCTTTTGACCAACTACCCAATCCCCTTTTGCAATTCGTTCTTTAAGATATCCAATTATTTGCTTTGTTAAAGTAATATCTGAGTTCTTATCGGGTTTCCAATTTATTATTACAGTTTCATTAAATTTGGTACTCATAATTTGCTCCTTTTGCTAACTTGGATGGGTATTATATTTTCTTTGGTTGGATATTTTATAGTCATTATATTGTATTATTATAATAAATTCAAGAAAGGAATGATTATAGTATGAAATTAAGAGATTTTAAATTAGAAGTATTTTTTGGAAAGCATGAGTTTTCAGCACCATATTTACTTACGCAATCAGATTGTGCTTCTATGAGTATGAAAGAATTACTTGCTTATGAACCTGGTGCTGAAGAAGAATTTTTAAATGGAGGGCTTGGATATACTGAAGTGGCTGGAAGCCCATATCTTAGGGAGGTTATATCTAGTTTATATTCTACAATTACACCTGAAGAAATAGTAGTGCATGCAGGAGCTCAAGAACCAATATTTAATTTTGCCAACGTGTTATTGGAAAAAGGTGATCATGTAATATGTCAGTTCCCTATTTATCAGTCATCATTCGAAGTTCCAAATTCAATAGGTTGTGAAGTTTCAAAATGGTCATTGGAACAAGGTGAGAATGGTTGGACAATTGATATAGATAAATTAGAAGACATGATAAAACCAAACACTAAGCTTATCTGCTTGAATAGCCCAAATAATCCAACTGGTTATACTTTGAAAAAAGAAGAAATAGAAAAGATAGTTGAAATAGCAAGAAGATATGATTTATATGTTTTCTGCGATGAAGTTTATAAAGGTGTAGAATTAGATGGAGAAAAGCGTCCATGGTTTGCAGACTGTTATGAAAAAGGAATTTCTCTTGGTGTTATGTCTAAGGCATATGGTTTAGCGGGATTAAGACTTGGTTGGATTGCTACAAAAGACCTTGAAATTATTGAAAAAATGAAAAAAATGAAGCATTATACAAGTATTTGTACAAGTGCACCATCTGAATATCTTTCTATGGTTGCACTTAAACATAGTGATGAAATACTTAATAAAAATAGAAGTATAATTGAATCAAACCTTAAAATAGCTGATAAGTTCTTTAGTAAATATTCAGATCTTTTTGAATATAACAGACCAATGGCAGGCCCAGTGGCTTTTCATAAGATGAATATAGAAATGCCAATTCATGATTTCTGTGAAACACTTGTTGCAGAAAAAGGTGTACTTTTACTTCCATCAAGTATTTATGGATTTAAAGGACAATATTTTAGAATGGGTTATGGTAGAGATAATTTTGAAGAAAGCCTTAAGAAGTTCGAGGAATATTTGATTGAAAAAAAATACGTGTAGGTGATTAGATGGAGACATTGATTTTATCAAAACAAGATGTAGGAATGCTTATCAATATGAAAGATGCAATAGCTTCTGTTGAACAAGCATATACAGACTACTGCAGTAATATGGTTATTCAGCCACCTATTGTATCAATAGAAGATGAAGAAAACAATGGAGAACTTGATATAAAGACATGCTATTCGAAATCTAATCAATTCATAAGTATAAAAAGTGCATCTGGATATTGGGATAATCCAAAGGTTTATAATTTGCCAACGATGCTGGCAACAATTATGTTGATTGATGGGAAAACCGGTTATCCGTTATGTATAATGGATGGAAGTTTGATTACTGGATATAGGACAGGTGCTGCTGGTGGATTATCTGCTCGCCTTTTAGCAAGAAAGAATTCTAAGAAAGTGGCTATCATTGGTTCTGGAAATCAAGCTCGTATGCAACTCAAAGCTATATGCGAAGTTTTGAATATTGAATCTGTAAAAGTTTGGGACACTAATACTGAATTATTAGCAGCATATAGAGAAGAAATCTCTAAATCACTTAATTTATTAGTTGAAACATGTGAAACTGCAAAAGATGCTGTTATTGATGCTGATATCATTGTAACGACGACACCAAGCAAAAATATGATTGTCAAAGATGAATGGATAAAGGAAGGTACTCATATTATTGCCATAGGTGCTGATATGGCTGGTAAACAGGAGCTTGATCCTAAAATATTTAGTCGATCAAAAATTTATGTTGATTCAATATATCAGTGTGTGGAACGCGGTGAGACAAGAAATGCGATTATGTCCGGAGACATAAAAACCACGGATATTTACGCTGAGTTAGGAGAAGTTTTGCTTAAGAGTAAGCAAGGAAGGGATAATGACACCCAGGTCACAATTTTTGATGCCACAGGAATGGGTATTCAGGATAATACTTTGGCAGATTTGATATATAACAAAGCATTATCTATGGGTATTGGATCTAAAATAAAGTTGTTGTAACAATAGCCATCCCCCACATCAGCTTTCCAATACCCCTACATAATATTTTTGATAAAATTTGTTATTAATAATATTAATATTTAAGAAAGGTAGGTTTGAGGATAAGATGCTCCATGACATCTTCTCCAAAGAATGAAAATGAAAATTAAAGCTTTTACTTTAAACTCATTTGCAAAATCCATGGAGGGTGGAAATCCGGCAGCAGTTGTTTTTGATGCTGATCACCTATCCGAAGCAGATATGAAAAAAATTGCTGAAAAAATAGGTTTTAGCGAGACTGCTTTTGTAATGAATTCAAATTTAGCAGATTTTAAAGTACGCTTTTTTACTCCTGCAGAAGAAGTAGACCTTTGCGGACATGCAACTATAGGCGCATTTTACATGCTATTAAGTGAAAAACGTATTACACCAGGACACTATACACAGGAAACAAAGGCAGGCATTCTTAACGTATATGTTAAGGAAGATATGTCAATTATTATGAATCAGTCACTTCCGACTTTCTTTGAGACATTAGACAGAGAAGAAATTGCAGGCTCGTTGAATATTTCTGTAGCTCAAATAGATGCAAATTTCCCATTACAAATTGTATCTACCGGTTTGAAAGATATTATTGTTCCTATTAAAGATTTAAGCATTCTAAGTAGCATTAAACCTGATTTTGAAAAGGTAGCTGCAATCAGCAAAAAATATGATGTTGTAGGGTATCATCTGTTTACACTTGAATCGTTACATAATTCAAATGCTCACACTAGAAATCTTGCACCTCTTTATGGCATACCTGAAGAGTCTGCCACTGGTACTTCAAATGGAGCACTAGCTTGCTATATGCTAAAATATGGTGCATTAAGCCAACAAACTGTAGATAATGTTATAATTGAACAAGGTTATTCTATGGACAAACCTTCAGAGATATTGGTCTCATTATCAACTCTAGGAGATAAGATTGAAGAAGTCAGAGTAGGTGGAAAAGCATTAAATATTTCTGAAATAGAAGTTGAAATTTAGTGTTTTAGCAGTTGATAATGGTAGAAAAGGACGGTTGTACCTGTTTTGCTTAAAACAATATATTTAATACATATATGACTAAAGAAATAATGGATAGATGTGAAATCTATGTGGATTTTCCTAGTTATGTGAAAAAGGTATATGATGATGCGTGGATACGCATAAAATCAAGTAATTAGAAATCATCTATAGTATTATATAACAATAAAAAAGAGAGTAGATAAATTTGTGTTTATACAAATCTATTTATTCTATAATAAAAATGCTTAGTGAGTCAACACTAAGCATTTTTTACATTTTAGCTTTTAAATATTTCGGGATAGAAGTCTTTAGCCAATTTTTCTAAGCAATCGAAGGTTCTGTAGCCATATCCCATAAGTTCAGTGTATTCAACAGAAACGATATTTTTATTCTTTATAGCTTCAACACTTTGAAGTGTAGGTTCGGCTAATAGCCTATCTACGGCATCAACATCTACTGAAGCATTTTTATTTGCTGTTACATAAACAATATGGTCAGGGTTAGAAGAAATTATATTTTCTAATGATATAGAACCCCCTTTTTCAATAACGTTATCCGAATTTAACACATTTAACATTTCCTTTTGTAATGAAGCATTAGCACCATAAGCAGTAAAGGATTCTCCATTATAATTAACTATTAGCATAACCTTTTTTCTTTCACTAGTGGTTGGAACTTTTGATTTAATGTTATCAAATGAATTCTGAAGTGAGTCAGCTAATTTATTACCTTTATCTTGAACATCGAACATAGTACCTACGTTCCTAACATCTTGAATAATTGTGTCTAAAGAAATATGGGCATTCATTTTACTTGCCAATTGAACGTAAGTATTAATACCAACTTCATTTAAACTTGGTATTGAACCATATCTATCATCTTTAAATGAAGCAGATCTTCCGATTACTAAATCTGCACCTGAGCCAACAACAACTTCTTTAGCAACATCACCTTTGTTAGCAATTGCAGGTATAGATTCGTAGTCTGCTTTTAAATTTTCTAACATAGGAGTATCTAAGTCACCTGTTCCAATTATAGAATCCTTTAACCCTAAAGTTAAAAGTAGTTCAGTTGAAGTTTGATTATTAGTTATAACTTTCTTTGGAGCTTCATTAAAAGTCTGTTTGTACACATTTCCTTCAGAATCAAAAGCATCAAAGGTTATTGGATAAGTTGTTTTATTAGTTGATGCAGCTGTAGAAGTGCTAGTTTGCTCTTGCTTTGATGGTGAGTATACATTTTCAGTTTTATTACTGCAGCCTACAAAGACTACAGCAGATAGAGCTAATGATGTAAGTAAAAGTAAAGTTTTTTTATTCATGATAATTCTCCTCTCGATTTTCATATTAAAAGTTTTAATTTTTATATAATAGAATAATTAGTTATAGTTTTTGTTTAATGTAATGATGGTGGTAAGTATTCAATAGAAAGCTTTTTAGTAGCTGGATTTATGTGAACAATAGATTCAACATCATATACTTCTTTAATTGTTTTTTCTGTTATAACTTCATTTGGAATCCCGTTATACACAATAACTCCATCTTTCAAAACATAAAGTTCATCACAAAATTGAGAAGCTAATGTTAAATCATGCAAAGCAGCTAAAACACATATATTTAAATTTTTAACTATTGACATAACTTCTAGTTGATACTTTATATCTAGATGATTAGTGGGCTCATCTAAAATTAATATTTTAGGATTTTGAGTTATTGCTCTAGCCAATATAACCCTTTGCTTTTCACCTCCAGATAATAGGCTGAAGTTTTTTTGAGCAAAATCTATCATTCCAACTTGAGATAAAGCTTTAAGTGCCATATCATAATCATTTTTATTATCTTGCTCTAATAAACCTTTATAAGGAGCCCTACCCATTAGAACTATATCTATAACTTTAAAATCAAAGTTAATATTATTAAATTGACTAACCACTCCAAGAGTTTTAGCAAGAGATTTTTTGTTGTAATTTTTTATATCCTTATCAGATATAAAAACATCTCCAAAGGTTGGCTTTATTACACCATAAACAGCTTTCAATAATGTTGATTTCCCACTCCCATTTGGACCTATTAAGCCTATGAACTTATTACTTGTAACTGCTAAATCAATTCCTTTTACAATTTCTTTTTTCGATAAATTGACCTTTAATTCTTTAATTTTCAAATCCATTATAATCACCTACTTATCTCCATATCCGAAGCCTTTTCTCAATAAAATGTAAACAAAGAATGGTGCTCCAACTAAACCAGTAATAATACCAATGGATAATTCGGCATTAGGGATGATTATTCTAGCAAAAACATCAGCCCAAATTAAGAATATAGAACCTAAAAGTATTGAAGTTGGGATTAGTCTTTTATGATCAGACCCAACTATAGATCTTGAAATATGGGGGATTATTAATCCTACAAAGCCTATAATCCCGCAATTAGCTACTAAAATACCTGTTAGTAATGATGTGATTATCATATAAATTTTTCTGTATAAATTTAAATTAAGCCCTAAAGTCATTGAGGCTTCATCACCCATTAACATTAAGTTTAAAGTTCTTCCTTGAGTTAAGAAAAATAAACAACATATAGTTACAGCTAAAATTACAAAACCTATATTTTGCCACTTAGCAGTTGCCAAAGAACCCATTGTCCAGAATTTTACCGTTTGCATACCTTCAGCATTACTAGCAATAGAAATTATAAAATTAGATAAAGATGTACATAATGCACTGACTACAGTTCCCGAAAGGACTAATTTGGAAGATGACATTTTATTTCCCATTGAGGATAATACCAATACCAGGATAGAGGCACTTAAAGCACCTAAAAATGCCCAAAATGATACACTGCTTATGGAAAAGAGACTAAATGAGCCCAATCCTAACATTATAGAGAAGGTTGCACCTAGTGATGCACCAGAAGAAATTCCTAAAATATATGGCTCAGCTAGAGGGTTTTGAACAGTTGCCTGCATTATTGTTCCGCATACAGCAAGTCCAGCTCCAACAACAATTGCAAGTAAAACTCTAGGCATTCTAATTAACCAAATAACATTATAAGTAGATATATTACTTACTTTGGCAGCATCACCTAAGGATAATCCAAATAGTTCATTTAAGATTATGCTATAGGATACAGAAGGTTTTATTCTAAGTGAACCAAAGGATACTGATAAAATTACAGAAATAAATAATAATATAATTAAGCCTAAGATAAATAAATTGAAGGATTTTTTTATCTTTTGGTTTTTCTCATAAGAAGCATTTAAAATATCTTTCACATTTAACATCCTTTCTTGAACTCCTACTAAAAATGAGGTAAACTTATTCTAGAGAATTAAATGATAATAATTATCAATTTCATTAACTATTATAATATAGAAAAAATCGTAATAGAATATACTAAAATAAAAACATGGACAATTATTTAAAGTTATATGTATTGAAAGGAGCCTATTTACTTGAAAAATGTTAATAAAGGTGATTTATTAAAAGAATTTAGAAAAAATACTTTTGAAGTTTTTAGAATAGAAAGGTTTATCAAGAATTCTATGTCATCGAAAAATGGTTATACAACTAATCTCTCAGCATTCATTTTTACTATAAGAGGAAGAGCTCAAATAGAGTTTGATAATGAGGTCTATATTGCTGAAAGAGGAAAGGTGATTCATGGATGTAAAAATAAAAACATATCCTTTAAGGTTTTAGGAGATGAAGAATTTGAATATATGAATATCTATTATATGGCAGATAAATGTATTAAGCCTGATTCTTATATGAATTCAACCTTCGAATTTGACGTAATAAATTATGACGAGATATTGAAATCCTTGTATGAGCTTAAAGAAATATCTTCAAAACAACAATTAACATCAAAAGTAAATCTTCAAATACAAACCTCATTATTTTTAAGAGAACTCTTTACTGATCATAACTACAAAAAGGGATTAAGTGAAAAAGATTTTACCATAGATGTAAGTGAATTTATTTCACAAAACTATATGGAAGAGATTACATTAGGCACGCTTTCAGAAAAATATGGAGAGAAAGCTAATAGAATATCATACTTATTCAATAAGTATTTAAATATTCGTCCCATAGATTATTTAATCCAATGCAGAATGACTGCTGCATTCAAGTTATTAAATGAAGGTTTTGCAGTAAAGGAAGTTTCAAAAAAGATTGGCTATAATGATGAATTCTATTTTAGTAGGTTATTTAAAAAAAATTTTGGAGTTACTCCAAGCAAGTTAAAGAAAGGGTAGAAGATATGCGAGGAAGAATTTTAACGAGGACAGTTTTTGATAGAGAGATTTTCATGTATTTACCACGGGAGTATGATATATCTGATAAAAAATATCCTGTAGTTTATGTTCATGATGGTGATAAATTTAGAAAGTTTTTAGGTGGAATAATTGATGAAATAGAAGATAAATTTGAAAATAAATCTTTAGAGGAACATATAATAATTGGAATTACACCTTTTGACAGATTAAATGAATATACCCCTTGGGCAGCAGAATCTAACCATGAAAGATTTCATCCATTTGAGGGCATGGGGGATGAATACTTAGAATTTTTAATAAGCGATTTACAAACCTATATTGAAAAAGAGTTTAGAGTAAGCAGTAATAAGAATGATAGAAAAATTATGGGACATTCTCTTGGAGCTTTGATTTCTTTATATTCAGTTTTCAAAAATGATAATTATAGTAAGGTAGCAAGTATATGTGCATCTCAATGGTATGATGGATGGATTAAATTTATTCAGGAAGAAATTTTAGTAAATGATGATTTTAGACTTATTATTATTGCTGGAAGAAAGGAGGGACATAGCAAGACTACAATTCAGAAGGACATGCCTAAGTTTTCTAGTATGTCCTATGGAATATTTAAGAAACATATAGGAGAAGAAAATGTAGAAATGGTTTGGGATGATTATGACCACCACGAAAATATATTAAATAGAAATAAAATTGCTTTGGAATTTTTAATGAGAAAAGATTAATTAGTTTGATAATTACAAGAAGAAGGAATTTTTGTATTTCATTGCAACTTGATAATGTTAGGATAAGAACTTTATACTAAAGTTATATTGACACAACATAGCTTTAGTAGTAAAGTGAAAGATAAGTTAGTTGATGCTAACTTATCTTTTTACAGTTAAGTAAGCAATGGCTAACTCGCTTTCTTAAAGGTAGTTAAGTATTTACCTAATTTTATTTTAGTAGTAGGTAAGCCGAAGCTAACTATATAACTATTTAAGTATGTAAATAGTTAACATCATAAATATGCAAAGTTAAAATACTTAGGCATTTTAAAATTTCTTATTATAACATCTTAATATTTTAAAATTCTAGAAGTACATAGCTATATATACATAAGAGCTTATATAAATAATATAAATTTTAGGAGGTAAAGAAATGAGTATAGTAATAATTGGTGGTCATGATAGGATGGTTTCTGAATATAAAAAGATATGCGATAAATATAATTGTAAGGCTAAGGTGTTTACACAAATGCCAGGTCGCTTTAAATCTCAAATAGGATGTCCAGATTTATTAGTAATGTTTACTAACACAGTATCTCATAAAATGGTTAATGCAGCTATGCAAGAGGCAGCAAGAAAGAATATCAGTATAGCAAAATCTCATAGTAGTAGCTCTAGCTCTTTAAAGAGTATATTAGAAACTCATTGTTTAAATTGTTCTGGGGATTGCGAAAACTGCACTAAACATAGTAATTAAATATAAAGTTAAATTAAGGAAACATTTTTGGGGTAGAGTTTAATCTTTTAGCACTTTACCCCGATAACAAAAATCGCCTAAAGTATTGTATTAATTTTCTGAATATGATACGTTTTTGTTATGGATATTTTTAGAAGGGTGGGGGATGAAATGAGGAACATATGTAATCTTAATGGAGTAAAAGAAGTATATTTAATAAATACTCAGGGGAAAAATTATTTAACTTTCTTTAAGACAATGGGGGAAAAACTATATTCAATATGTAGTTTAGAAGAAAAGTTAAATGATGAGTATTTTCAAAAGAAAGACTTTGATGAACTTTTAAAAGAAAATCATGAAATTTATAATGATTTACTAGGTGACAACTATAAAACAAGTTACGGCAACCCAGACTATGCAGTGAAAGAGCTAGGAAAAGAAATGGGCCAAATAGCTACATATTTATATAATAGGTTAAATGAATGTATATCTTTAGTATTTTCTCATAAGACTGAGAAGATAGAAAAGTTACTACAGCTATTTACAGATGCCTATGCTTACGTAGTTAAAAATGGTGATAATGCTAATGGTTTAATGGAGCTTATAAGGGATTTTGAAGTTAGCATTTTAGACATGGAAGCTGAGGAAAAGGTTAATAATATAGCTTTAGATACTAAGGGTTATTACAGAACTATAGTTGATGAAGCAAATGCAGAAGATTTAAGATACTTATTTAAGTACGGAAAATATATAACTGATAATGAAATAAAGACAGCTAAATTTTTGTCTACCTATGAAGATGTAAACAAGATTGCATATACCATGGTTAAAGGATATATGGATAGCTTTATAAGAGAAAAGAAGGATTACACTATTAAGTCTACAGTTAGACTAATATACTTTGTTGGTCAAGAGGCTATTGTTAAAGAGGTTATAAAGGAGTTTGATAAATACAACTTAACCCCTGTCCTTGCAATGGTAGAATCTACTGAAGCAAATAAACAGTTTACTTATGATCATAGATTTGATAATGCTTTATTCTTCAGTAAAAACTATGCAGAAGTTAAAGAAGAAAGATTTACAGCTACCTTTGAAAGATTTAAAGAAGGTTTAGGAAAGTATTCAGGAATTGCAGTTATTGAAAGCTTTGGAGAGGTTCCGTTTGCACCTGAAAGCAAGAATACAGCTTTAAAATTAAGTGAAGAACAAAGTAAGGTTTACCAAAATGCAACGGTAAGACTTAGAACTATTCAAGATAAGTACATGCCATCTAAGGAAACAACCTTTACTATTATAGCTTTCCCTAGTCCAGAAATAGGAGAAAATTTTGAGGAAATCTTTGCTGATACTATGAAGATAAATACTCTTGATTCAGACAAGTGGGAAAGAATCCAAAATGATATTATTGGGGCTTTAGATAAGGGTGAGTTTATCCATGTTAAGGGCTGCAATGGAAATAGAACAGATATAAAGGTTAAAATGCAGGAGATCAACAATCCAGAAAAGGAAACAAACTTTGAAAACTGTATTGCCACTGTAAATATACCGGTTGGAGAGGTATTTACATCTCCAATGTTAAAAGGAACAAATGGACTTCTACATCTAGAAGAAATCTTCCTAGATGGCCTTAAATATATAAACTTAGAACTTTTATTTAAGGATGGATATATTGCTGAATATAACTGTTCTAATTTTGATGAAGAATCTAAAAATAAAAAGTATGTAGAGGAAAATCTGTTGTTCCCAAATAAAACTTTACCTCTTGGTGAGTTTGCAATAGGTACAAACACCTTAGCATATGTTATAGCGCAGAAGCATAATATAGTACCTATACTTCCTATCCTTATTGGAGAAAAGATGGGACCACACTTTGCAGTGGGTGATACTTGTTATTCTTATAGTGAAGATGAAAGAGTTTATAATGCTTTTGATGGAAAAGAAATAATTGCTAAGGATAATGAAAAATCTATTCTTAGAAAAACGGATATAGAGAGTGCATATACTCAATGTCATACAGATATAACTATACCTTACGATAGCTTAGAGTTTATAAATGCTATAACAAAGGATGGGGAAGTTATTGAAGTAATTAAAAATGGTAGATTTATTCTAAAGGGCACTGAGGAATTAAATGAACCTTTCAATGGAGAGGCTTAATAAACAGAGTTCTTAGCTTCTTCGAAGCTTAGAAATCATTATCCAGGGACGTAGCTGCTCTTTATTCCTACTTTAATAAAGATAGGAATATTAGAGCAGGTAGTCATCGGATATATTTTTTATAGAAATAGGAGGAAAATTATGATTAATAACATTGATATTAAAAATAAGATGGTAATAAAGTTAGATGATGAATTACCAGAAATGCCTAAGTTTCAAGAAGGAATTAGAAGAGCTCCTGACAGAGGTTATAGCTTAACACCTGCACAAACTGAATTAGCTCTTAAAAATGCTTTAAGATATGTTCCAGAACATCTTCACGAGAAATTAGCTCCAGAGTTTATGGAAGAGCTTTTGACAAGAGGAAGAATATATGGATATAGATTTAGGCCAGAAGGAAAATTAAGTGGTAAGTCTATAGATGAATATAAAGGAAATTGCGCAGAAGGTAAGGCCTTCCAAGTAATGATAGATAACAACTTAGATTTTGATGTGGCATTATATCCTTATGAACTTGTTACTTACGGTGAAACAGGACAAGTGTGCCAAAACTGGATGCAATATAGACTTATTAAAAAATACCTAGAGAATATGACAGATGAACAAACTTTAGTAGTAGAGAGTGGTCATCCATTAGGATTATTTAGAAGTTCTAAAACTGCTCCAAGAGTAATAACTACTAATGGTTTAATGGTTGGTATGTTTGATAATCCAGAAGATTTCCATTTAGCAACTCAACTAGGAGTAGCTAACTATGGCCAGATGACAGCTGGTGGTTGGATGTATATAGGACCTCAAGGTATAGTTCATGGTACCTTCAACACTATAGTAAATGCAGGAAGATTAAAGCTTGGAGTGGCTGATGATGGAGATTTAAGAGGTAAGATATTTGTAACTTCTGGTCTTGGCGGAATGAGTGGTGCTCAACCTAAAGCTATAGAAATAGCTAATGGAGTAGGAATTGTAGCAGAGGTTGACTATTCAAGAATCAAAACAAGACTTGATCAAGGCTGGGTTTCCATGGCATCAAGTGATTTAGAAGAAGTTATAAGAGTTGCTAAAGAAAAGGCTAAAAATGAAGAGTCTATCTCTATAGCATATCATGGAAATATCGTAGATTTACTTGAATACATCTTAGAAAATGATATTCATATAGATTTATTATCAGACCAAACTTCTTGCCATGCTGCATATGATGGTGGGTATGCACCAGTAGGAATTTCTTTTGAAGAAAGAACCAGATTATTAAAAGAAGATAGAGAAAAATTCAAAGAGCTTGTAGATATGACCTTATTAAAACACTACGACATAATTAAAAAGTTAGTTGCTAAGGGAGTTTACTTCTTTGATTATGGTAACTCATTTATGAAGGCAATCTATGATGCTGGTGGAAAAGACATAGCTAAAAATGGTGTAGATGAAAAGGATGGATTCATTTATCCTTCTTATGTTGAAGATATCATGGGACCAATGCTATTTGACTATGGTTATGGACCATTTAGATGGGTATGCTTAAGTCATAAACATGAAGATTTAATAAAAACAGACCATGCTGCGATGGAATGTATTGATCCAAATAGAAGAGGACAAGATAGAGATAACTACATTTGGATTAGAGATGCTGAAAAGAACCAATTAGTTGTTGGGACAGAAGCTAGAATATTATATCAAGATGCACAAGGTCGTATGGATATTGCTCTTAAGTTTAATGAACTTGTAAGAAATGGTGAAGTTGGACCAATCATGCTTGGAAGAGATCACCATGATGTAAGTGGTACAGATTCTCCATTTAGAGAAACTTCTAATATAAAAGATGGAAGTAACATGATGGCTGAAATGGCAATCCAATGCTTTGCAGGAAATGCAGCAAGAGGAATGAGCTTAATTGCTCTTCACAATGGTGGAGGAGTTGGAACAAGTAAGTCAATCAATGGAGGATTTGGATTAGTTCTTGATGGTAGCGAAAGAGTTGATAATATTATAAAATCATCTATGGCATGGGATGTTATGGGCGGAGTTGCTAGAAGAGCTTGGGCAAGAAATCCACATTCTATTGAAACAAGTATGGAATATAATGAGAAGAACCAAGGAACAGATCATATAACTCTTCCATATATACCGAAGGATGAATTAATAAAATCTGTTATTGAAAAAGCTTTAAATAAATAAATCATAATTTAAATAATTGAATAATTTAATTGGGTATATAGTATTAAAAGATTAAGACTATATACCTGATTTTTTATTTTTTTAGTTTGTATTTAGTTGTAAATAAAATAAATTTTTATATTTTTTTTACAAAGTAAATAAAATATATTAATAAAAATATAAAAAAAATAAGTTCTAAGTTGAAGGTTGCTTCGTATATTTTTATGGGGATGATTTTTTAATATATGTAGTAAATTTAAATGAAATAAAAACAATGATTAAACAATGTATATACATTAGTAGATAATATTGAATAGAGTATTTGCAAGTAGTATAATAGTTAGGGTATTTGATGTGTAGATAAGGAGGGGTAGTGTTGAATTATAGAAAAAAAGTTAGAAAAGTTAATAAAATAAAAATATTTGTCGTAGCAATAACACTAATCAGTACCCTTTTTATTTTAGTTGGATGTAAATCCGATATTGAAGAAGAAAGAGATCCAATTATAAACAATTATACAAGTGCTGTAATAGAAAAAAACAACAACATATATATTTTTGATGAGCATGAGGAATATTTAGAAGGGGTAGGAGATTTGCATAGGCTGAAAGAACTTTCTGCTTTAAGTAATGACTGGAGTAATATAGCTTTTAAATATTTAGATGAGAAAGATAAAATAAATATATATAGTATGAAAGATGAGGAATATAAAGTATTACAAATAAATGATATAGGTGAAAATCAAATATCTAATATATCATGGATGAATAATAAATTAGTAGTTCATTTATATATAGATCCTACCACAAGTAAATATCTAATTTATGATGCAGACACTTTAGAACTTTTGAATTCCTGCGAAGGAATCTTAATAGATGTTCTTAATGAAGGTAATACTATAGTTTATGGTAGAGCTAGTAATGGAGTTACTAATATATACTTTAATAATGCACAAATAATTAGTTTGGAAGATAGTGGAGAAGTTTTATTAAAGGGAAAAGTATCTCCTAAAAAGGATGAGATAGCTTTTATTACCTTTAGTTTTGATAAGGAAAAATTAACTCAATGTGAATATTTGTATAGAGGAAAAATTGAGAATGGTAAAATAAAGGATGTTTTTAAGACTGTTAAGCCCTATGAAATAAATGGAGACATAGTATATGAGGGTGATGAACTGGTTATATATAGCCAAGAAGGAAATTATTTAGTAAAAGATGAAGAGTTTATAGAAGAAGAAAATGAGGAAATGAAGAAAAAGCTCAATGAAAATTCTATGAAACTTAAAAACATGCTTAAAAATACCTTTGAAAGCGAAAGTATAAATGAAAACTTATCATGGAATGAAATTGGAGTTTTTAATATTACCTGGTTTACTAGGTAATATTTTTTTGTTGTATAGGAAAGTATAGATTTTTACGCTTTATAGGTTTTACCGTTAGGAATGCGGCGCATGCCACTTTTTTTATGTCTAAATTGTGAACATGCATATAAATATAGCTGTAATAATATATGAAATTTCATGAAAGTTATTGTAATATTTAAAATATACAGATAAATTTCCGAGGTGGATTTTTTCCAGGTTTTATTAAGGGGAAATCTGTTGACACCTTGTGTAGGGTTCAATATAATTAACGTGGAAAGTAAAAAAACAAATTAAAATGTAGAAATACTGGAGGAACTTCTAATGGATAAAAAAATGCTTTCACCTGATGAAATTACTAATTATGTAGAACAGGTTGGAGTAAAAAAGGCTAATAATAAATGTGTACAAACTTTATTTTTAGGTATTTTAGCAGGAGTATTTATAGCTTTAGGGGCATATGCATCATCAGTAGCATCACATGGAATCAGTGATCCTGGATTACAGAAATTTGTGGCAGGTATAGTATTTCCAGTTGGATTAATTTTAGTGTTAATATGTGGAGCAGAATTGTTCACAGGAAATTCATTATTAAGTGTAGCTTGGGCTGAAAAAAAGATAACCACAGGTCAAATGTTTAAAAATTGGGCACTTGTTTGGATAGGAAACTTTATTGGAGCTGCTTTTGTAGCAATACTAGTTTTTGAATCGGGTCTTTTATCAACGGGAAACGTTGGAGGTTATGCTGTAAAGGTAGCAGCGGCTAAGGCCAGTATGGGTTTTGTACCTGCAATTTCAAGTGGAATATTGTGTAATGTCATAGTATGTGTATGTGTATGGGGTTCCTATGCAGCTAAAGATGTAACAGGAAAAATATTCATGGGTTTCTTTCCGATATTTGCTTTTGTTATAGCAGGTTTTGAACACTGCGTAGCTAATATGTATTACTTTTCTATAGGATTGCTTGCAAAAACAAATTCAGCTTTTGTTGAAGCATCTCATGTAACTGTTGAAAAATTAGATAATTTAACTATAGTTGGAATTTTTAATAATCTAATTCCTGTAACCATAGGAAATATTATTGGTGGTGCAGTTTGTATTGGATTAGTTTATTGGTTCATATATAGAAAATGTAATAAAAAGAATATTGAGATAAGAGAGAAATTATCAGCATAGTATATATAAATTCATGGAAAATTGTGTTAGAATTAAGTTTTAGCATGATTTTTTTTATAAGATTTTATGGAAAATTGTAAAAATTTCTATTGATTTGTAAAAATCTATTTTATATTTATAGCACATAATATAAAATAGATAGTATGAAGATAAATACTAAATTAATTAATGGGGAGGGTTATATGAAGAAGAAAGGAAAAGTTATCAGTTCAATTGTAGCTTTAAGTATAATGGGGGCAATAGCCTTTAGCATTAATAATAGAGTAGAAGCAGATGTAGTAAAAATAAGATTAGGTGGGAGCACTAGATATGAAACTGCTGTAGAAACATCTAAACAGGGATGGCCTAGTGGAAGTAAAACCATAGTACTAGTGTGTGGAACGGATTATCCTGATGCACTAAGTGCGGCACCTTTAGCTAAAAAGTATAATGCTCCTATATTGCTAACAGAACAGAGTGCATTATCTACTGTAGTGTCCAATGAGATAAATAGATTGAAGCCTTCTATAGCTTACATAGTTGGTGGAGATGGAGTTGTATCTAAAAATGTACAATCCCAGTTAAAGGGAATGGGCATTGATGTTAAAAGATTAGGTGGTATCAATAGGTATGAAACAGCTGTAAAAGTAGCTGAGCATATTGGAACATCTAATGGAGTTGTTTTGGCTTCAGGGGTAAGTTTTGCCGATTCTCTATCAATAGCTCCGGTGGCGGCAAAACTAGGAATGCCTATATTGCTAACAGATGTGAATGAATATAACAGTTATAATAAAAAGTTCATTCAAAATAATAGCATACCTAAAACTTATGTTATAGGTGGGGATGGTGTGATATCAAACTCTAATATGGCTAATTATAAAAGTCCTGAAAGAATTAGTGGAATTGATAGATATGAAACTAATACAGCAGTTTTTAATTATTTTAAAGGAAATGTTAATTTAAACAAAATTTATTTAGCATCAGGAATAGATTTTCCAGATGGATTAGTAGGAGCACCAATAGCTGCATTAACTTCTTCTCCAGTAATTCTTATGGAGGAATCAGGAACTTATTATCCTAAAGTTTTAGCAGCAATAAAAGGAATAAAATCCGATCAAGTATTGGTTTTAGGTGGAGTTGGAGTAGTTAGCGACAACATAGTTAATAAGGTTTTAGAGGCAGTAAATTATGAGGAGAAATTTAAGGTTTTAAGTATTGAATAGCTCAAAAGTGGGTGAAATTAAAGTGAGACCTATAGAAGATATGCTTAAAGACCTACCCTTGGGGGTATCTGCTTTAACAGAACAAAAGGTTCATAATAAAAAGTTGACTTGTATAATAATTAAAGATGATTTTAAAGATTTTATATATTTGCCTAATTCTATGCAGTTTAATTTCAAAAGCGCCTATGTAAAAAGTAATAAAGTAATCTCAGGGCACTTGATTATAAGAATGAAAGATGATATAAAAGAGAAGTATTATCCTTTTCACTTTAATTATTATGATGAAAAAACATTAAGTTTAATTATAAATTTAAGTCATCAAAGAAAATTATACTTAATACTAAGTAATAAATATAATGATTATAAAATTGTTTGTTTTAGAAATAGTTTAAAAAGCTTTTTTAGAAGATATATAATTAATTGTATAAACTATGGTTATCGATGGAGTGATGAAGATTACAAAGAATCAATTTGTAATCTTGTATCTTCATTTCCGAGTATAGATGACTTATGGAAACGATTAGGTGGACAAATTACTATGAGTATACTGAAAAAAGTATAAGAAAAACGGTGAAATGTTAAGTAAAATTCAAAATCTACAAAAAACTTATATTAATTTAAAAATTTTTTAAAAAAACCATTGCATTTCTAAAATATTAGATTTATAATAGGTACATGATAAATAATAAATTGAATTGTTTAAAAATTTAATATTGAATCATAAGTAGAGGCGCTTATAAATTGGTAACTGATAAATGTTAAAGAGAATACCCTCTGATGTTACAGTGAATTGTTTATAGGCCGAAAGGGTACAAAGGTATTTTGTATTACTTGGGGATAAGACACAAGGTTTTATCACTGCCATGTTATATGGAGAGCTATTTATGGAATGAAAAATATTCATTGCATTGATAGTTCTAACTAACCAAGTTATCTAATGGTGTTGAATATTTTCAACGCCATTTTTTATTTACTATATTTTTATCCGATGACTATCATCTCTAATACTATGAACTTTTTCAAAGTGAGAGTAAAAGAGCTGCTACGTCCCTGGATAACGATTTCTAAGTTTCAAAGAAACTAAGAAATCTGTTTATACTAAAAAGTTATACATAAATAAAAAGTAAACGATTATTTTATAGGGGGAAAAGAAAATGAAATCAGTAATCAGATTAAGAATGAGCGCACATGATGCACACTACGGTGGAAATCTTGTTGATGGAGCAAGAATGCTACAATTATTTGGAGATGTAGCTACAGAATTATTAATACAAAATGATGGAGACGAAGGTCTATTCAAAGCTTATGAAAACGTAGAATTCATGGCACCTGTATTTGCTGGAGATTATATCGAAGCTGTAGGTGAAATCGTACACGTTGGAAATACATCAAGAAAAATGACTTTTGAAGCTAGAAAAGTAATAGTTCCAAGACCTGAAATCAACGATTCAGCTTGTGACGTTTTAGAAGAGCCAATAGTTGTTTGTAAAGCAACTGGAATATGCGTAGTACCAAAAGATAAGAAGAGAAAGTAATTAAGTAACTATATGCAAGAATTCTTGCAGAAACATTGTTAAAAAATTAACTATATAGGAGGATTTTAAATGGAAAAGTTAATAATTGCTGCAGCTATTTGTGGTGCAGAGGTTACTAAAGAGCAAAATCCAAATGTTCCTTACACAGTAGAAGAAATTGGTCAAGAGGCAGAAAAATGTTATAAAGCTGGAGCTAGTATAATTCACCTTCATGTTAGAAAAGATGATGGTACTCCAACTCAAGACAAAGATAGATTTGAAGCTTGTATGGCTGAAATAAGAAGAAGATGTCCAGATGTTATCATTCAACCATCTACTGGTGGTGCTGTAGGAATGAGCAATGAAGAAAGACTTCAACCAGTTGATTTAAGTCCAGAAATGGCAACATTAGACTGTGGAACTTGTAACTTTGGTGGAGACGAAATATTTGTTAATACAGAGAACACAATCAAAGAATTCGGGGAGAAGATGATCCAGTTAAACGTTAAGCCAGAAATCGAAGTATTCGATAAAGGTATGATTGACATGGCCATCAGACTTCATAAAAAAGGATTTATAAAAGCACCAATGCACTTCAACTTCGTTATGGGAGTTAATGGTGGAATAAGTGCTGGAATGAGAGACTTTGTATTTATGAAAGAAAGTATTCCAGCAGGAAGCACTTACACAGTATCAGGAATAGGCAGAAATGAATTCCCATTAGCTGCAATGTCTATGATAGAAGGTGGACATGTAAGAGTTGGATTTGAAGATAACGTATACCTATCAAAAGGTGTTATGGCAGAAAGCAATGCTGATCTAGTTGAAAAAGCTGTAAGAATAGCTAAAGAATTAGGAAGAGAAATTGCAACTCCAGCAGAAGCAAGAGAAATATTAGGACTTAAAGCTTTATAATTTGAAGCATAATATTAAGAAGCTATTTTTAACGTATAAGATTAAAAATATAATAAACAATAATTAAGTAGAAAAAATTTATTGAGACTAAAGTAAAAAGGAGTGTTTTTAATGAAAAAAGGATGTAAATATGGAACTCACAGAGTAATAACACCAGCAGGAGTATTACCACAACCAGCTTTAAAAATAGACAATACAATGGAAATATATGATAATGAAATACTTATCGACGTTCAAGCTTTAAACGTTGACTCAGCAAGCTTTACACAAATAGAAGAAGAAGCTGGACATGACGTAGAAAAAATAAAAGCAAAAATCCTTGAAATCGTTGGAGAAAGAGGAAAAATGCAAAACCCTGTAACTGGTTCAGGCGGAATGCTTATCGGAAAAATAGCTAAAATAGGAGCTGCATTAGAAGGAAAAACTGATCTTAAAGTTGGAGACAAAATCTCTACATTAGTATCTCTTTCATTAACTCCACTTAAAATAGAAGAAATCATCGATATTAAACCAGACATCGATAGAGTAGAAATTAAAGGTCAAGCAATATTATTCGAAAGCGGATTATATGCTAAACTTCCAGAAGATATGGAAGAAACTTTAGCACTAGCTGCACTAGACGTAGCAGGAGCTCCAGCTCAAGTTGCTAAATTAGTTAGACCAGGACAATCAGTTCTTTTATTAGGAGCAGCAGGAAAATCAGGAATGTTATGTTGCTACGAAGCAGTTAAAAGAGTTGGACCAACAGGAAACGTTATTGGTTTAGTTAGAAACGAAGAAGAAGCTGCAAGATTAAGAAGATTAAACTTAAACATGAAAATAGTTATCGGAGATGCTACTAAAGCTATCGACGTAATGAACTTAGCTTTAGCTAACAACAACGGCGAAGAAGTTGATGTATCTATCAACATAGTTAACGTTCAAAACACAGAAATGTCAACTATATTACCAGTTAAAGATGACGGTATAGTTTACTTCTTCTCAATGGCTACAGCATTCACTAAAGCTGCTTTAGGAGCTGAGGGTGTAGGTAAAGACGTAACTATGATAGTAGGAAACGGATATACTAAAGGACATGCTGAAATAACATTACAAGAGTTAAGAGAAAACGAAACTCTAAGAGCTATATTCCAAGAATTATACGTTTAATCCGTAGATTATAATTGATTAATTAATAAAATTAATATATATAAATGTGAAATTATAGGGGGTAACAATTAATGAATACAACTCGTAGAAAAGAATTATTTCCAAACGTTACAGATGAACAATGGTTTGACTGGAAATGGCAAACAAAAAACAGAATAGAAACTTTAGATGAATTAAAGAAGTATATTCCATTAACTCCAGAAGAAGAAGAAGGAGCTAAAAAATGTCTTGAAACTTTAAGAATGGCTATAACTCCTTACTACTTATCATTAATCGATCCAAACAATGCTAATGACCCAGTAAGATTACAAGCTATCCCAACAGGATTAGAAGCTCATAAATCTGCTGCAGATTTAGAAGACCCACTACACGAAGATACAGATTCTCCAGTACCTGGATTAACTCATAGATATCCAGATAGAGTATTACTTCTTATAACTGACCAATGCTCTATGTACTGCAGACACTGCACAAGAAGAAGATTTGCAGGACAAAGCGATGACTGCATGCCAATGGAAAGAATAGATAAAGCTATAGATTATATCAGCAAAACACCAGTAATCAGAGACGTTCTATTATCAGGTGGAGATGCTTTACTAGTTGACGATTCAGTACTTGAGTACATCATCAGCAAATTAAGAGCAATACCACACGTAGAAATAATCAGAATTGGTTCAAGAACACCAGTAGTTATGCCACAAAGAATTACTGATGGCCTTGTAAATATGTTAAAGAAATACCACCCAATCTGGTTAAATACTCACTTTAACCATCCAAACGAAATCACAGAAGAGTCTAAAGCTGCATGTGAGAGAATGGCTAATGCTGGTATACCACTAGGAAACCAATCAGTACTTCTAAGAGGAGTAAATGACTGTGTTCACACAATGAAACAATTAGTTAACGATTTAGTTAAAATCAGAGTTAGACCTTACTACATCTATCAATGTGACTTATCATTAGGACTAGAGCACTTCAGAACTCCAGTTTCTAAAGGTATCGAAATCATTGAAGGATTAAGAGGACATACTTCTGGATACTGCGTACCAACATTCGTTGTTGACGCTCCAGGCGGCGGTGGAAAAACTCCAGTTATGCCAAACTATGTAATTTCTCAAAGCCATGACAAAGTAATACTTAGAAACTTTGAAGGAGTTATAACTACTTACTCTGAGCCAACAAACTACACTCCAGGATGTACTTGTGATGTTTGTACAGGTAAGAAATCAGTTCATAAAGTTGGAGTTGCTGGATTATTAAACGGTGAAAAACTTGCTTTAGAACCAACAGGATTAGAAAGAAACGAAAGACACGCTCACTAGAATATAGTTAGAAGTGATCTTAATGAATGAAATTTTAAAGTTATTGAAACCATATAAAAGTGTATCTATTATAGGTATGAATAAAAATGTGGGAAAAACTACAACTTTAAACCATATCTTGAAGGAGGCTAGGGGCTCTGTGTCCCTTGGCCTAACTTCTATAGGGAGAGATGGTGAAGAGTTAGACAGGGTTACGGCTACAGAGAAACCTAAGATATATATTGAAAAGGGGACTGTGATTGCTACAGCCAAACAATGTCTTTTAAATAGTGATTTCACAAGAGAGATTGTAAGAACTACAGGAATAAATACTCCTATGGGAGAAGTTGTTATTTGTAAAGCCTTAAGTGATGGTTATGTGGATTTAGGAGGACCTTCCGTGAATTCATATATGACCAATATAAAAGATCAATTATTAAGTCTTCAGTGTGATCTTGTAATAGTAGATGGAGCTTTAAGTAGAAAGACCTTTGCTTCACCCGCCATAACAGAAGCTACAGTGTTATCTACAGGAGCCGCTCTATCAAGAAGTATGAAGACCGTCATAAGTGAGACAAAACATACTATGGATCTATTAAGTTTACCCCATGAGCAAGATAGGTCTATTTTAAATGTCGCAACAAAAATATGTGATTCAGGAATTGTAGGCATCATTTATAAGGATGGTACCTATAAAGTACTAGAGGTTTTAACTGCCCTAGAAGCTTCAAAAGAAATTGTAGAAGCTTTGAGTGAACAAGTATCCCATGTAGTTATTAAAGGTGCAGTTTCTGACAAACTTATTAAAAATATCATGACTTCTACTAACCTATATAAAGATATAACTTTTCTTGTGGAAGATGGTACTAAGCTATTTATTAGTAGTGAAAGCCTTTATAGATTCCATAGGCAAGGTGGAGTCATAAAGGTCCTAAATAAGATAACTGTGGTTTGCATAACTTCAAATCCAAAATCACCTTATGGATATGAATTTCCAAAGGATGAATTCTTAAAAGGTCTTAGAGAAGCTGTCAATGTTCCAGTATTTGATGTATTAGGGGGGAAATAATATGAAGTTTTTAGATAATGAACAAAGGGCTCAAATAGGGTTTTCCTTTATCATGGATGAGCTTGGTATAATAACTCCTTATGGTACTGAGGAAAAGAAGCTGATAAAGCCTTTTAGAATTAATGAGTATGATAAATTGGTAGAAGAACTTACTAACGTTGAGCTGATGATAGGTCATATGAATGAATATCATGATGAGTTTAACGATATAGTAAGACTTCTACACAAGATTAAAGATATAAGAAATACATTAAGAAGAGCAGAGAAGGTAGAAATATTAGATGAAGTTGAACTTTATGAGGTTAAATATGTATCTATGCTTTTGGAAGAGCTTAAATTAGTCTTAGATAATATTAATTTATCTGTAGGTAAAATTAAGCTTCATTCCCTAGAAGAAGTAATAGATATATTAGACCCAAGTAAAAAACGTTTATCTACATTCTATATTTATGAAGAATATAGTGAAAAACTTTCTCAGATAAGAAAACTAAAAGGTGAAAAGGAAAAAGCAATTTTTTCTTGCAATGATGAAGGTCTTATTGAAAAGTTAAAACAAGAGCGATTAGATATTGTTATTCAAGAGGAAGAAGAAGAGTTACATATTAGAAAAGAACTTACTTCTAAATTGTCCTCCTTTAGTAGATATATATCAGAAAATTTAAAAGTGGTAGGTATTTTAGATTTATTAATGGCAAAGGCAAGCATTGCTATTAAATACAATTGTGTTAAACCTAACATAGTTAAAGAGATGAATATTGATATAGAGGATGGAATAAATCCTGAAATTGAAGCGATCCTTAAGAAAAAAGGAAAAGCATTCTCTCCTGTTAATATACAGCTTCATGGAGGAACTACGGTGATAACTGGAGCTAATATGGGAGGAAAGAGTGTAGCATTAAAGACTATTGTTTTAAACCTATTTCTTGGACAATTGGGCTTCTTTGTATTTGCAAAAAAAGCAACTTATCCAGTATTAGATTTTATTCATTTTGTTTCAGACGATATGCAATCTATATCTAAGGGATTGAGTACTTTTGGAGCTGAGATAATTAAATTAAAAGAAGTGGTAGAGTGTGTAAAACGTGGAGATGGATTTGTAGCTCTTGATGAGTTCGCTAGGGGAACAAACCCTAAAGAAGGATATTACCTTGTAAAATCTCTTGCAAATTATCTACAAAAATTTAACACTGCTAGCATAATATCTACCCATTATGATGGTGTGGTAGAAGAACCTATGGTTCATTATCAAGTTGTAGGACTAAAAAATATAGACTTTGAGAAACTAAAATATAAGATTGATCTTAATAAGACTCATTCAGTTGAAATTATCCAAGAGCATATGGAATATAAACTTGAAAGAGTATCTAAGACAAATCAAGTACCTAAGGATGCGCTAAATATAGCGATGCTATTAGGATTAGAAAAAGACATAGTGAATATAGCGAAAACATATTATGAGGAGGAGTACAATGGAAAGTAAATTAAATTTAGATTTAAATCTAGTTGCTAAAGCTAGAGAATCATCAAAGAATATAGCTCAAGACACTCAAAAGTTCATAGACAGACATACTACAGTAGCTGTAGAAAGAACTGTATGTAGATTATTAGGTATAGATGGCGTAGATGAATTTGGAGTACCACTACCAAACGTAGTTGTAGAAAACATTAAAGCTGGAAACGGATTATCTGTTGGAGTTGCTGTATTAGTAGGTAATGCTATGGTTAACACTGGATTAACTCCACAAGAAATAGCAGAAAAAGTAGCTAAAAATGAATTAGATTTAACTAAACTACCTATGAAAGATATGTTTGAAATAAAAATGGCAGTTGAAAAAGTTGCTAAAAACATGGTAGCTACAATCAAAGCTAACAGAGGCGAGAGAGAAGCTTACCTTGAAAAATTCGGCGATAAAACAGGTCCATACCTTTATGTTATCGTTGCTACAGGAAATATCTATGAAGATATAATTCAAGCTAAAGCTGCTGCAAAACAAGGTGCAGACGTTATAGCTGTTATTAGAACAACAGGACAAAGCTTACTTGACTACGTTCCATACGGAGTAACAACTGAAGGATTCGGAGGAACTTTTGCAACTCAAGAAAACTTTAGACTTATGAGATCAGCTTTAGATGAAGTTGGAGAAGAATTAGGAAGATACATCAGATTATGTAACTACTGTTCAGGATTATGTATGCCAGAAATAGCTGCTATGGGAGCTATGGAAAGACTTGACGTAATGCTTAACGATGCATTATACGGAATTCTTTTCAGAGATATCAACATGCAAAGAACTATAGTTGACCAATATTTCTCAAGAGTAATCAATGGTTTTGCAGGAGTTATAATCAACACTGGTGAAGATAACTACTTAACAACTGCTGATGCTGTTGAAGAAGCTCACACAGTGCTTGCTTCTCAATTCATCAATGAGCAATTTGCTTTAGTTGCAGGACTTCCAGAAGAGCAAATGGGTCTAGGACACGCATTTGAAATAAATCCAAATGTTGAAAATGGATTCCTATATGAGCTTGCTCAAGCACAAATGGCTAGAGAAATATTCCCTAAAGCACCACTAAAATACATGCCTCCAACTAAGTTCATGACTGGAGATATATTCAAGGGTCAAGTACAAGATGCATTATTTAACATGGTTACAATAATGACTAGCCAAAAATTACACTTATTAGGAATGTTAACAGAAGCTATACACACTCCATTTATGAGTGATAGAGCACTATCTATTGATAATGCACAATATATATTCCATACAATGAAAGACCTTGGTTCTGAAATCACTTTCAAAAAAGGTGGAATAATGGAAACAAGAGTTGATGAAGTTCTAGGAAAAGCTGCTGATCTATTATCTGTAATAGAAAAAGAAGGTTTATTCAGTACTTTAGAGCAAGGTAAATTTGCAGGTATTAAGAGACCTCTAAACGGAGGAAAAGGATTAGATGGAGTTGTTGAGAAGGAAGCTAATTACTTCAACCCATTTATAGATTTAATGTTAGGAGGAAACAGATAATGAGTGGTGGATTATATTCAACAGAAGTTAGAGATTACGATACTAATTTAGATCTAACTAAACTTAAACCTTACGGAGATACTATGAACGATGGAAAGGTTCAAGTGAGTCTTACTTTACCAGTTAAAGATGATGAAAGAGGAATAGAAGCTGCTATTCAACTTGCAAAATCAATGGGACTTAAAGATCCAAACGTTGCTCATCACGGATCATTAGATAAAGAGTTTACATTCTATGTAGTATATGGTTCATTAACTCATACTGTTAACTATGAAGAAATTCATGTTCAAACTGTAGAAGTAGATACTATGTCTATGTCAGAAGTTGGAGAATACATTGAAGAGCACATCGGAAGAGATGTAGTTATCATAGGAGCTTCAACAGGAACAGACGCTCACACAGTTGGAATCGATGCTATAATGAACATGAAAGGTTTCGCTGGTCACTATGGTCTTGAAAGATACAAAGGTATCGAAGCTTACAACCTAGGAAGCCAAGTAGAAAACGAAGAGTTCGTTAAGAAAGCTATCGAGCTAAAAGCTGACGTTCTTCTAGTATCTCAAACAGTTACACAAAAGGATGTACACATCCAAAACCTTACTAACCTTGTAGAGTTATTAGAGGCAGAAGGTTTAAGAGATAAAGTTGTATTAATCTGTGGTGGTCCAAGAATAACTCACGAACTTGCTAAAGAATTAGGATACGATGCAGGATTCGGACCAGGAAAATATGCAGATGACGTTGCTAGCTTTGCAGTAACTGAAATAGTTGAAAGAAAGTTAGTTTAATTTAAAAAGTTTAATGTTTAAAAGTCTAGTTTAATGTTTATATATATATTTAGTTTATAGGGATAAAAACTAAAAGGGTTACGTGAAATAAAATTATAGGGTATATAAGTAGAATGAAGAAATTCATTCTACTTTATTTTTTACTCCAAATCTACGATTTGGCTAAGTAAAAATAAGTGAGAATCTAAATCTTTGATTTAGTAGTTCGAACTTACTCCTTAGAACGTATGTGAAAAGGAGTTCCTATTAAAAATAAATATGAGAAGGAGTTTCCTTATAAATACAATAACTATTTAACTATGAATCTATTTAAATGTTATTATACATAGATAGATATATAGCTAAATAGTTATATTGTACCCGTACAAATAATATAAAATAACTAAAATTAAGAAATTGTATTGATTTAGTATGACGTTTATGGAATAATTGTATTGTAAAGATTAAATAAATAGATACAAAATATGCATACAATTTTGTGCTATACTGTAGGGGGAATATAAATGAATACAAGATCAGAGTTAAACAAGAACCTAGCAGAAATGCTAAAGGGTGGAGTAATAATGGATGTAGTTAATGCTGAGGAAGCTATAATTGCAGAGAAAGCAGGAGCAGTTGCTGTAATGGCTTTGGAACGTGTGCCTTCTGACATTAGAAAACAAGGTGGAGTTGCTAGAATGTCAGATCCTAAGATGATAAAAGAAATTCAAGAGGCTGTATCTATTCCAGTAATGGCAAAGGTGAGAATAGGTCATTTTGTAGAAGCACAAATATTAGAAGCTATTAAGATTGATTATATAGATGAAAGTGAAGTATTAACTCCAGCGGATGATTTATTTCACATAGATAAAAAAGGATTTAATGTTCCTTTCGTATGTGGAGCTAGAAACCTAGGAGAAGCACTAAGAAGAATAGGTGAGGGAGCTTCCATGATAAGAACTAAAGGAGAAGCTGGTACTGGAGATGTTGTAGAAGCTGTAAGACATATGAGAACTATGATGAGTGAAATAAGAAAAGTACAAAACACACCAAAGGAAGAGCTTATGACTATAGCTAAAGAAATGGGTGCACCATATGACTTAATAGTTTATGTTCACAACCATGGAAGACTACCAGTAGTTAACTTTGCTGCCGGTGGAGTAGCTACCCCAGCTGATGCAGCTTTAATGATGCAACTTGGAAGTGATGGAGTTTTCGTTGGTTCTGGTATATTTAAATCAGCAGACCCGGAAAAAAGAGCTAAAGCTATAGTTCATGCTGTAGCAAACTATAATAATCCTGAAATCTTATCACAAGTTTCTGAGGATTTAGGAGAACCTATGGACAGTATAAATACTAAGGATATACCAGATGGCAAATTATATGCATCAAGAGGATGGTAGTACAATGATAACTATAGGCGTACTGGATTTACAAGGAGCTGTAATAGAACATGTAGATAAGATTAATAATATAAGTGGAGCCACAGCCTTAAGAGTGAAGAATGTGAAGGACCTAGAGGATATAGATGGCATTATAATTCCAGGAGGAGAAAGTACTACCATAGGAAAACTATTAAGGGATTTTCAGATGCTATCTCCACTAAAAAGCAAAATTGAAAGTGGGATGCCAGTATGGGGAACCTGTGCAGGTATGATAATTCTCGCTAAATCCATCCTAGGAAGTGATTACAACCATTTAGGTGTTATGGGTATAGAGGTAAGAAGAAATGCTTATGGCTCTCAATTAGACAGCTTTATAACGGATGAAATAGTGGGAGGTGTCAGTGAAGAAAAAATACTTCTAGTATTTATAAGAGCTCCTTACGTTGAAAAAGCGCATGAAGGGGTAAAGGTGCTATGTAAACTAGATGAAAAAATCATAGCATGTAGAGAAAACAACATGCTAGCAACATCATTTCATCCAGAGTTAACAGAGGATTTATCTATGCATAAGTATTTTTACAACATGTGCAAAGATATATCAAAATAAATAATGAGCTTTGGCAAAATAAATCATTAATCTTATATAAAATGCTGAGGATGTACTTTGATAATATAAGTGCATCCTCAGCATTTATTTAGTTTAATTTATTTTGAAGAAGCTCCTAAGCTAGTTCTTCCCATTGATCATATAGGTTTTGAAGTTCTTCTTCGGTTTTTTGTATCTCTTTATTTATTTCTATGCTTTTTTCAGGGTTGGAATAGACTTCTTCAAGGCATAGCTGCCCTTGGAGCTCCTCAAGAGATTCCTCAGTAGCTGCTATTTTATTTTCAATGTTTTTAAGAATATTAGCTTTTTCTTTTTCAGCTTTTTCAGCTTCACGTTTTTTCTTTTTATCTAGCTTTAACTGAGTCTTAGTAATGCCTGAACCTTCCTCTATATCCTCAAACCTTAAAGGGTTTTTCTTTTTCTCTACGTAATAGGAATAGTTGCCTAAGTATTCTTTCACTCCATCCTCATTAAGCTCAAAGATTTTATTTATAATTTTATTTAAGAAGTATCTATCGTGGGATATGAGAATTATTGTGCCATCATAGTTTAAGATTGCATCTTCTAAGGCCTCACGAGAGATAATATCTAAGTGGTTTGTAGGTTCATCTAGAAGAAGAAAATTAGCTTTAGAAAGCATTAGTTTTAGTAAATTAATTCTACATTTCTCTCCACCACTAAGAGTAGATATGGACTTAAATACGTCATCCCCTGTAAATAAGAAGGCTGCAAGAGCCGATCGTATCTCCGTAGTAGTCATATGAGGGAAATCATCCCACACCTCATCTAAAATAGTTTTATTAAAGTTTAAATTAGATTGCTCTTGATCGTAATATCCAACAAATACGTTTTTACCTAACACTTTAATCCCATTATCTGAAGGTATTTTATCCATGATTATTCTAAATAAAGTAGTTTTGCCACGGCCATTTTCGCCTATAAGAGCAATTTTTTCTTCTCGTTTAATATCCATATTTAAACCTTCAAATAGAAGTTTTTCACCAAAACTTTTACTTAAATTTTCTACATAAAGAACATCATTACCACTTTTAATTTGTGTTTCAAACTTTATTTTTGAAGCCTTTGCATCTTTGATAGGTGCTTCTATTCTTTCTATCTTATCTAAGGCCTTTTGGCGACTTTCAGCAGCTTTTATACTTTTCTCACGATTAAAGGACTTATACTTAGTTATGATTTCTTCTTGTCTTTTAATCTCTGCTTGTTGAAGGTCGTAAGCCTTCTGCATCACTTCTTTATTTTTCTCTTTAAGGTCGATAAAGGTTGTATAATTTCCGTTATAGCACTGTGCAGTTCCACCTATAAGTTCTATAGTTTTATTGGTGATAGCATCTAAGAAGAATCTATCGTGGGAAATTACTATAATTGTGCCTTTAATCTCTTTAAGGTAGTTCTCTAACCATTCTATTGCATCAAGGTCAAGATGGTTTGTAGGTTCGTCTAGAAGCAAAATTTCAGGTTTTCTAAGAAGGAGCTTACATAAAGCAACTCTAGTCTTTTGACCACCGCTTAATATAGATATGGATTTATCAAAATCAACTTCTGTAAAGCCTAGGCCTTTAAGTACACGACTAATTTCGCCTTTATAAGTGTATCCACCACGATTTTCATAAACCTCTGTTAAAGTAGTATAATCACGTATAATCTTATTGTGATAATCTTCTTTAGCAGCATCATAAGGTTCCTTCATCTTCTCTTCTAAATTGTGTAATCTTTCCTCCATATCTATCAGTGACTTAAACACGGAAAGAAGTTCAGTATATATGGTATTATCTGAATCTAGAGAAAGGTTTTGAGAAAGATATCCAAGTTCCTTTGATTTATCTATATATAGCTCACCACTATCATATTCCATTTGGTTGGTTAAAATTTTAAATAGGGTTGATTTACCTGCACCATTAGCACCTATTAATCCTATTTTTTCACCTTCATTTATGTTGAAGGTAATATCTTTTAAAATCATATCTATTCCGAAGTATTTACTTATATTTTTACAACTTAAAACTATCATTTATTTCACCGTCCTACTAGCATTTTAACATGAAAGTTAGAAATTTAAAATAATTTGTATAGTACAGTGGAGGAATGGGTATTGTGAGTAATAGGAAACATTGTTATATATAATACAAAGAAAAGTAAAATTGGCATAAAAATTAAGTTTATGAGATCTTATATATTATTTATGATAAAAAGTTAAAAAAATTTATAATTTATATATACAATAAAGTATTTTAAATGTACAATATAGCATTATAGTTTATTTATTAAAAAATATATAACAAATCAATGGTAATATAGTATAATATCTATATGAATAAAACCTACGTTGAATATGAGATCAGAATAGTTATTTTAAATAATATTTAATAGAGAATTATAGTATGAAAAAGCATGAAAATAAAAGGCAGAAAGAATAAATAAGAAATATATAAAGAATATAAATAAGGAGTTGATAAGAGGTGGAGAAGAAAAGAAGCATTTCTATGGCTGTAATAAAAAGGCTACCTAAATACTACAGATATTTGCGCGAATTAGATAAAAATGAAGTTGATAGAATATCCTCTAAAGAACTAAGTGAAAGAATTGGGTTTACAGCTTCACAAATAAGACAGGATTTAAATTGTTTTGGAGATTTTGGTCAACAAGGGTATGGATATAATGTTAAAGAATTATTATATCAAATCTCTGTTATATTAGGCCTTAATAAAGAGTATAACACTGTAATAATTGGAGCTGGAAATATAGGTCAAGCAATTGCCAATTATACAACCTTTGATAAGATGGCATTTAATCTTAAAGGTATTTTTGATGTAAATGTAAAACTTATTGGACTTAAAATAAGAGATATTGAAATTAGAGATATGGATGAGTTAGATGGTTTCTTACAGAGAGAAAAGATTAACATAGCTATAATTTGTGTTCCTAAAAATAGAGCTCAAGGGGTAGCAGATGTGGTAACAAAGAATGGCGTAAAGGGAATATGGAATTTTGCACCTATAGATCTAAAGGTTAGCGAAGATGTTATTGTAGAGAATGTACATCTTAATGAAAGTTTAATGACTTTAAGTTACTTATTAAATGAGCGTGAAAAAGAAGAAGAATTCCTATAATACTAAAAAAAGACAATACGAATTTCTTAAAATTTGTATTGTCAGGAATTTTTTGAATTTAATTATATGAATTAAGTAAAAAGATTCATTAAAAAACATAAATAAAATATAAATTAGGTTGAAAAAGAATTATAAACAGTCTATAATAGTGATTAAGGTATTAGAACCTTAATCACTATTTTTGTTAAATTAATAACGATTTATGGCGGCTAACACCTGAAAAATTGCATGGGGGATTTTGAACATGGATTATAAGAACATAGTCTTGGAAAAAGAAGGAAATGTGGCTTTAGTTAAACTAAACAGACCTAAAGCATTAAATGCTTTAAACACAGAAACTTTAAAAGAAATTGATTGTGTTATCCAAGAAATTTCTGGGGATAAAGAAATTTATGCAGTTATTCTTACAGGAGAAGGTAAAGCTTTCGTTGCTGGAGCTGATATTTCAGAAATGAAAGAAATGAATGCTATAGAAGGTAAAGAATTTGGTATTCTTGGGAATGGGGTTTTTAGAAAAATTGAAAAACTTGAAAAACCTGTTATAGCTGCAGTTAATGGTTTTGCATTAGGTGGTGGATGTGAACTTGCAATGGCTTGCGATATTAGAATTGCATCAGTTAAAGCTAAGTTTGCACAACCAGAAGCAGGGCTTGGAATAACTCCTGGGTTTGGCGGAACTCAAAGGTTATCAAGACTTGTAGGTGAAGGAATTGCAAAAGAATTAATTTACACTTGTGACATGATCAATGCTGAAGAAGCTTTAAGAATTGGATTAGTAAACAAGGTAGTAGAACCAGAGACACTTTTAGATGAAGCAAAAGCTATGGCTAATAAAATAGCTAAGAATGCTCCTATAGCTATAAGCCAATGTAAAGCGGCTATCAATAGAGGCTTGCAAATGGATATTGATAGTGCAGTATTATATGAAGCTGAAGCATTTGGAATGTGTTTTGCTACTGAAGACCAAAAAGAAGGTATGACAGCTTTTGTTGAAAAGAGAGACAAGAATTTTAAGAATAGATAATCGAAATAGATAATCGTATAAGTAGGAGGTATTATAATGAATTTTTCATTAACTAAGGAACAAGAACTTGTAAAGCAAATGGTAAGGGAGTTTGCTATTAATGAAGTAAAACCTATAGCAGCTGAAATAGATGTTACAGAAAGATTCCCAATGGAAAACGTAGAGCAAATGGCTAGATACAACATGTTAGGAATTCCATTCCCAACTGAATTCGGTGGAGCAGGTGGAAACAACGTATCTTATGCTATGACTGTAGAAGAACTTTCTAAAGTTTGCGGAACTACAGGAGTTATAGTTTCTGCACACACTTCTTTATGTGGAGCACCAATATACCAATTTGGTACTCAAGAGCAAAAAGAAAAATATTTAACACCACTTGCAAAGGGTGAAAAACTAGGTGCATTTGGTCTTACTGAGCCAAACGCAGGTACTGATGCTGCTGGACAACAAACAACAGCTGTACTTGAAGGAGATCACTACGTATTAAACGGTTCAAAAATATTCATAACTAACGGTGGAGTTGCTGATATCTTCGTAGTATTTGCAATGACTGATAAATCAAAAGGAACTAGAGGAATATCTGCTTTCATAGTTGAAAAGGATTTCCCTGGATTCTCAATAGGAAAAGTTGAAGAGAAGTTAGGAATAAGAGCATCATCTACTACTGAATTAGTATTTGAAAACTGCATAGTTCCAAAAGAAAACTTACTTGGAAAAGAAGGAAAAGGATTTGCTGTTGCAATGCAAACTCTTGATGGAGGAAGAATTGGTATAGCAGCTCAAGCTTTAGGACTAGCTCAAGGAGCTTTAGATGAAGCTGTTGCTTACATGAAAGAAAGAAAACAATTCGGAAAATCAATAGCAGCATTCCAAGGACTTCAATGGATGGTTGCTGATATGGATGTTCAAATAGAAGCTGCTAGACTTTTAGTATACAAAGCTGCATACAAAAAAGATATGGGTATGCCATACTCAGTAGAAGCTGCTAGAGCTAAATTATATGCTTCAGAAGTAGCTATGGATGTTACAACTAAGGCTGTTCAATTATTTGGTGGATATGGATACACTAAAGAATATCCAGTTGAAAGAATGATGAGAGATGCTAAGATAACTGAAATCTACGAAGGAACTTCTCAAGTTCAAAGAATGGTTATCGCAGGAAGCATATTGAAATAGGAGGTAGTGAAAGATGAAAATAGTTGTTTGTGTAAAACAAGTACCAGATACAAATGAAGTTAAAATAGATCCAAAAACAGGAACTCTTATAAGAGATGGTGTTCCTTCAATAATAAACCCAGATGACAAAAACGCTTTAGAAGGAGCTTTACAATTAAAAGATACTTATGGTGGACACGTAACTGTTATAACAATGGGACCTCCACAAGCAAAAGTAGCTTTAGAAGAAGCATTAGCAATGGGAGCAGACGAAGCTATACTAGTTACAGATAGAGCTTTCGCTGGAGCTGATACATTAGCTACATCTCACGCTTTAGCTGCAGCTATTAAAAACTTAGATTATGATATAATATTCGCTGGAAGACAAGCGATTGATGGAGATACTGCACAAGTTGGACCAGAAATTGCTGAACACTTAGGAATGCCTCAAATAACTTATGTTGAAGCAGTTAGCCAAGAAAAAGAAGGCGTATTAAACGTAAGAAGAGCTTGGGAAGATGGATATGAAAATATCAGAGTTAACACTCCAGTTCTATTAACTGCAATCGAAACTTTAAACGTGCCAAGATATATGAACATTAAAAACATATTCGCAATGGCTAAAGAAAAAGAAGTTAAAGTATGGACTGTAGCAGACATTAACGTTGATGTTAACCTACTTGGTCTTAAAGGATCACCTACAAAGGTTAAAAAATCAATGACTAAAGAAGCTAAAGGACAAGGTGAAATATTTGAAGTATCACCAAAAGAAGCAGCTTCAATTGCGCTTTCAAAACTAAAAGAAAAACACTTCATCTAAGATATAGTTAAGGAGGAAATTACCATGAATATAGCAGATTATAAAGGTGTATGGGTCTTTGCAGAGCAAAGAGACGGAGAATTACAAAAGGTTGCTTTAGAATTATTAGGAAAAGGAAGAGAAATAGCTGACAAGTTAGGAGTAGAACTTACAGCATTATTACTTGGACATAAAAATATAGAAGAAATGACTAAAGAATTAGGAGCTTTTGGAGCAGATAAAGTATTAGTATGCGACAATGAGTTACTAACTCACTATTCAACTGATGGATATACAAAAGTTATAAACGAAGTTGTAAATGCTAAAAAACCAGAAATCCTATTCATTGGAGCTAGCTTCATTGGAAGAGATTTAGGACCAAGAGTTGCAGGAAGACTTTCAACAGGTCTTACAGCTGACTGTACATCTCTAGATGTAGATGCAGAAACTAACAACTTATTAATGACAAGACCAGCTTTCGGTGGAAACCTAATGGCTACAATCGTTTGTGGAGATCATAGACCACAAATGTCTACAGTAAGACCTGGAGTTTTCGAAAAGTTAGCTAAAGATGAAAACAGAACTTTCCAAGTTGAAAAATTTGACGTTCAATTATCAGCTTCTGATATAAGAACAGAAACTATAGAAGTTGTTAAATCAGTAAAAGAAATGGTAGACATTACTGAAGCTGATATCGTAGTTTCAGGAGGAAGAGGAGTTGGCTGTAAAGAAAACTTCGCTTTACTTCAAGAACTTGCAGACGTAATGGGAGGAACTTTAGCTGGATCAAGAGCAGCTGTTGATAATGGCTGGGTAGAAAAAGCAGTTCAAGTAGGACAAACAGGAAAAACTGTAAGACCTACTATATATATAGCTTGCGGAATCTCTGGAGCAATCCAACACTTAGCTGGAATGCAAGATTCTAACTACATCATAGCTATTAACAAAGATTCAGATGCTCCAATCATGAAAGCTGCTGACGTAGCTTTAGTAGGAGACTTTGCTAAAGTTATTCCAGAAATGATAGCTCAATATAAAGAGATGAACAAATAGTAAATTTATAAGACTTTAGATTAATTGAATTTTATAGTACACTAATTAACATAAGATGAGGGGATATACGGAGATGTATATACCCCTCATTTGTTAAATATTGAATAAAAGTCTAATTTCGTTGAAAATTGTATACATATATTTATATTTATTGAGTTATTTTTGATAAATATAAATATAAATATATAAAAATGTGGTAATATAGATTTGTAATAGTCTATAATCCATAATACAAAATTATGTTAGGAGTGTTTAATATGAAAAAGATATGTGTTTTAGGCGCAGGTACAATGGGATCAGGAATAGCTCAAGCTTTTGCCGCTAAAGGATATGAGGTAATAGTTAGAGATATAAAGGATGAATTCGTACAAAAAGGTCTTGGAATGATAGAAAAAAATATTAAAAAACTTGCTACAAAAGGTAAAATAACAGAAGAACAAGCAGAAGAAATTTTATCAAGAGTTAGTGGAACTACAGAATTAAGCTTATTAGATGATGTAGATTTAATAATAGAAGCTGCAGTAGAAAATATGGAAATCAAAAAACAAATATTCAAAGAATTAGATGAAATCTGTAAACCAGAAGCAATCCTGGCTACAAATACATCTTCACTTTCTATAACTGAAATTGCTACTGCTACAAAGAGAGTTGATAAAGTTATAGGACTACACTTCTTTAATCCAGCTCCAGTTATGAAACTTGTAGAAATCATAAAAGGAATGGGAACATCACAAGAAACATATGATGTAATGCATGAATTAGTTATTAACATATCTAAGGAGCCAGTTCAAGTAGAAGAAGCTCCAGGATTTGTAGTAAACAGAATTTTAGTACCTATGATAAATGAAGCTGTTTGCATCTATGCAGAAGGTATTGCAAGTGCTGCAGATATAGATAAAGCTATGATGCTTGGAGCAAATCATCCAATGGGACCTCTTGCTTTAGGTGACTTAATTGGACTAGATGTTTGCTTAGCAATCATGGATGTATTATATAAAGAAACTGGAGATTCAAAATACAGAGCACACAGCCTACTTAGAAAATTCGTTAGAGCTGGACAATTAGGAAGAAAAACTGGAAAAGGATTCTTCGATTATAGTAAATAATAATATCATAAAAATATTACAGCAAAAGAGTAAAGAATAATTTATCTTTACTCTTTTCTTTATGTGAAAATAAATTAAATATAATTAAAAAAATAAAAGATAGATAAAATTATAACAATGCATTTTATAATTTATTGTAGATTTTTAAAAATAAAAGGAGTATAGTTTAAATGGAATCACCAGAAGTTTGAAAGAATAACTGGAATTCAAGAGGATGTTTATAAAAAATGGATTTATTTGCTTGAAAATTTATAATATTTAATTTACTATATGGTTGACTATAATTAAATAAAATTATAAAATATAAGTGTAACCGACACAATGTATATTCATGTAAAGGATTTAAGTCGTATTATTTAAGGATATATGGAGATTTAAGTTAGTTTATTGGACAAGTGTAATGTGGTAAAGAATCCTATCATTATTGCGCTGTTTATTTTTGCGTTTGTAGCCACTATGTTAAATAAATATCTAATGTTCATATATAAATTTCAATGAAAATAGTATAATATTATATTTGGCAAAGGATATGAATTAAAATGGTGAAATATTAAATTCATATAAAAACAAAATATGTTTAAAATACGGAGGAAAGTACTATGTATAAAATTGTTGAAAAGAAAATTTTGGCACCTTCAATATTTATGATGAAGATTTTAGCTCCAAGAGTAGCTAAATCAGCTCGTCCAGGTCAATTCATTATAATAAGAATGGATGAAAAGGGTGAGAGAGTACCTTTAACAGTATGTGACACAGATGTAGAAAATGGAACAGTATCAATAGTTGTACAAACAATTGGATGTACTACAAAAGCTATGGAACAATATGAAGAAGGGGATTCTTTCTTTGACTTTGTTGGACCTTTAGGGATGCCTTCTGAACTTTTAGAAGAAGACAAAGATAAGCTAAAAAATGAAAAAATAATGTTTATATCAGGTGGAGTTGGAGCTGCACCAGTATATCCTCAAGTAAAATGGTTACATGAAAACGGAATTAAAGCTGACGTAATCATGGGATTTAAAAATAAAGAAATGGTTATTTTAGAAGAAGATATGAAAAATGTTGCAGACAATGTTTATGTAGCAACTGATGATGGTAGCTATGGATTTAAAGGAATGGTTACTAATAGATTAAAATCTTTGGTTGAAGAAGGCAATAAATACGATACAGTAATTGCTATAGGACCAATGATAATGATGAAATTTGTATGTAAATTAACAGAAGAATTAGGTATAAAAACAATAGTTAGTATGAATCCAATCATGGTTGATGGAACAGGTATGTGTGGTGCTTGTAGAATAACTGTTGATGGAGAAACTAAATTTGCTTGTGTTGATGGACCAGAATTTGATGGACATAAAGTAAACTTCGATGAAGCATTAAAAAGAACAACTATGTATAAGACAGAAGAAATACAAAAGGATTCTATACAAAAAGGATGCAAAGTAGGAGGAAATAACTAATGGATAGAATGAAAAGAACTCCAATACAAGAACAAGATCCAAAGGTAAGAGCAACTAACTTTCAAGAAGTTTGTCTTGGTTACACTGAAGAAGAAGCAGTTCAAGAAGCTTCTAGATGTCTAAATTGTAAAAACAAACCATGTGTATCTAAATGTCCAGTTGCAATAGATATACCAGAGTTTATTCATCATGTAAAAGAAAAAGAATTTGCACAAGCTGCAAAGGCTTTAGATAAATATACAGCACTTCCAGCAGTATGTGGAAGAGTTTGTCCTCAAGAATTACAATGTGAAAGCAAATGTGTTCTTGGAATAAAAGGTGAGGCAGTAGCTATAGGTAAATTAGAAAGATTTGTAGCAGATTGGTCAAGAAATAACAATGTGGATTTGACTAAAGAGATTGAAAAGAAAAATAAAAAAGTTGCTGTAATTGGTTCAGGCCCATCAGGAATAACTTGCGCTGGGGAGCTTGCTAAAATGGGTTACGACGTAACTGTCTTTGAAGCTTTACATGAGCCAGGTGGAGTTTTACTTTATGGAATTCCTGAGTTTAGATTACCAAAGGATACCGTTGTTAAACATGAAGTAAACAACCTAAGAAAATTAGGAGTTAAAATAGAAACAAATGTAGTTGTTGGCAGAACAGTTACAATAGATGAATTAATGAATGATGAGAAATTTGAAGCTGTATTTATAGGATCAGGAGCAGGACTTCCTAAGTTTATGGGAATTCCAGGAGAAAACTTAAATGGAGTATTCTCAGCAAATGAATTCTTAACTAGAAATAACTTAATGAAAGCATTTAAAGATGAGTATGCTACTCCAATTAAATCTGGTAAATGCGTTGCAGTAGTTGGTGGCGGTAACGTTGCTATGGACGCTGCTAGAACAGCTTTAAGACTAGGTTCAGAAACACATATAGTTTATAGAAGAAGTGAAGCTGAACTTCCAGCTAGAGTAGAAGAAGTACATCACGCTAAAGAAGAAGGAGTTATCCTTGATTTATTAGTTAATCCTACAGAAATCCTTGGGGATGAAAATGGTTGGGTTAAAGGAATGAAATGTGTAAGAATGGAACTTGGAGAGCCAGATGCATCTGGAAGAAGAAGACCACAAGTAATAGAAGGTTCTGAGTTTACATTAGACTGTGACACTGTTATCATGTCACTAGGAACTTCACCAAACCCATTAATTCCAGCTACAACTAAAGGCTTAGAAACTAATAAATATAAATGCATAGTTGCAGAGGAAGAAACAGGACTTACTTCAAAAGAAAAAGTATATGCTGGTGGAGATGCTGTAACAGGTGCAGCTACAGTTATACTTGCTATGGAAGCTGGTAAAAAAGCTGCTAAAGCTATTGATGAGCAATTAAGTAAGTAATTTTAAAAGCAGAATTAATAAAATCAAGCCATATTTTAAAGTTATGTGAAATTCTTTAAAATATGGCTTTTTTATATGATAAATATAGTATAATGAAACTGAAAACTAGTAGATTTCTAATACATTTAAAGAAATTTTTGGAGTCATAGATTTATGACTAAAACTATAATAAACAGAGTTCTTAGCTTCTCTGAAGTTTAGGACTAATTAATAGGAAAGTAGGGTGCATAAATATGTTATTAGATGTAGTGAAAAAATATTATGGAGAAGAATATGATTTAAACTGTGCAGAGACTATGCTATATGCTGCTAATGAAGAATATGGTTTAAACTTAAGTAAAGAAACTTTTAAAACCATGGCTGCTTTCGGTGGGGGAATGGGTGTAGAATCCACTTGTGGAGTTATCACAGGAGCAATTTCTGCTTTAGGTATTTTATTTACAAAGGAAAGAGCCCATGAAAGTGATTATGTAAAAACCCTTACTCAAGAATTCATTGAAAACTTTAATAAAGAATGTAATTCACTAAATTGTGATAAATTAAAGGAATTATATAGAAATGATGAAATAAGATGTCTTAATATAGTAGAAAAAGGTGCAGTTATATTAGACAACATAGTAACAAGAGAGAGAAATAAACAGTAATTGAGAATAATTTTAAAACTTAGTGCTGAGAATATCCTTAGCACTATTTTTAAACTAGCATCCCATAAGTGTTATTTAAAGGAGGTTGATATGGATGGACTTTAAAGAAGTTATTGAAGAAAGTGGAAAAGTTATATTAAAGGATGTAAAGAATTTTGAACTTCCCCATATTTTCGATTGTGGACAATGTTTTAGATGGAACAGACAAGATAATAATAATTATATAGGTGTAGCCTTTGGAAGAGTTATTGAAATTGAGAAAAGGGATAATGATGTAATTATATATAACACGGATTTAAAGGATTTTAATGACATATGGCTAAATTACTTTGATCTAGAAAGGGACTATTCAGCTATAAAAGAAGAATTTGAGAAGGATGAACTTTTAAAAAAAGCAGTAGAATTTGGTGTAGGAATAAGAATACTACAGCAAGACCCCTTTGAAATGCTAATATCTTTTATTATATCTGCAAATAATAGAATCCCTATGATAAAAAGAGCTATAGAGAATATAAGTAAAGCATTTGGCAAATCTATAAAGTACAAGGGAAATACATATTATGCTTTTCCAACCTTAGAGGAGTTTAGAAGAGCTACAGTAGAAGATATAGAAGCTTTAGGGGTTGGATTTAGGGCTAAGTATATATATAAGGCACTAGAAGATTTGAGTAGTGGTACCTACGATTTAAATGCAATAAAACAAAGTGATGATGATGGATGTCATGAGGGTCTTAAAAATTTTAATGGAGTAGGGCCTAAGGTAGCTGATTGCATAATGCTATTTTCTATGGGGAAATACTCAGCATTTCCAGTGGATGTATGGGTAAAAAGAGCAATGCAATTCTTTTATGTGGCACCAGATGTATCATTGCCTAAAATAAGGCAGTTTGCAAGAGAGAAGTTTGGTAGTTTATCTGGATTTGCACAACAATACTTATTTTATTATGCAAGAGAAAACAATATAAAAATAGATTAAGTTAGAAATATGTTGATATATAGAACATAAACTAAGGGTATACAAGGTGGGAAAGGTATGGAGAATAAAAATAAGATAAAAAAGTATGTAATAAATGGAGTAATATGGACTATAGTTATAGTAGTATTATTAATAGCATATTGGGAATTTTCCAAGAAATTCACTGTATTCAGAGATCCTGAAGAATTAAAAAAATTAATACTATCCTTTGGTAGTTATAGTATAATTGCCTTTATAGTGCTACAAATGATACAAGTAATAATATTCTTTATACCAGGAGAAGTAGTTCAAGTAGCAGGGGGATATATATTCGGACCTTTAGTAGGAGGAATTGCCTCTGCAGTAGGTATAATTCTTGGAAGTATAGTTGCTTATTTTATAGCTAAATTATTTGGGAAAAAGTATATAAATAAGCTTATTGAAAAAAATAATTTAACTAAGATAAAGAGGATATTAGATGCTGGAAGTAATAATATAGTTATCTTTGTAATATACTTTATACCTGGAATACCTAAAGATATATTAGTTTATGTAGCTGGTATATCCAATGTAACTCTAAGGGATTTTATATTATATTCTTCTGCTGGTAGATTACCATGGATAATCACATCTGCCATGTTTGGCCACGGTATACATAGAGGGGACTATGTGTCTATGATAATTATAGGAGTAATATCAGGAGTCTTATTTTTAGTCGGAATACTTAAAGGACATAGCATTATAGACTTTTTCCATAGAGCGTTAAAGCATAAAGGTAAAAATAAGAGAAAATAAGAGAAAATATTACCATGAGTGAGATATTTTAATATATTCGCTTATTTTACCAGGTTCTATTAAAATAAAAGATTTGCTTATAAAATAATAATTATATATTATTATATTGTAGTTAGCACTCAATAGTCGTGAGTGCTAATAAATAAAGATAAATAAAAAAATTATATAAATAATTAACAATAGGAGGGTTTTTTATGAATATCAGACCATTAGGCGACAGAGTTGTAATCAAAAGATTAGAATCTGAGGAAATAACTAAAGGAGGAATAGTTCTAGCAGGTACTGCAAAAGAAAAACCACAAGAGGCAGAAGTCGTTGCAGTAGGTCCAGGAACTTATTCTCATGGAAGAGAAATTAAGATGGAAGTGAAAATAGGAGATAAGATATTATTTTCTAAATTTGCAGGCACAGAAGTTAAATTACAAGGACAAGAATATATTATATTAAAGCAAGAAGATATATTAGCAATATTAGAATAAGTAATATATCTTAATAAGTGTAAAGAAAAATAATTTTAATGATAAGCTAAGAAATTCACATATCATAGGAGGTAAATGAATATGGCTAAAAGTATTTTATTCGGAGAAGAATCAAGAAGAGCTATGCAAAGAGGTGTAGACGTACTTGCAGATACAGTTAAGGTAACTTTAGGACCAAAGGGAAGAAACGTTATATTAGATAAAAAATTCGGTTCACCACTTATAACAAATGATGGTGTTACAATAGCTAGAGAAATAGAACTTGAAGATGCATATGAGAATATGGGAGCACAACTTGTAAAAGAAGTTGCAAACAAAACAAACGATGTAGCTGGAGACGGAACTACAACTGCTACAGTACTTGCTCAAGCTATCATAAGAGAAGGACTTAAGAATGTAACAGCTGGTTCAAACCCAATGTTACTTAGAAATGGTATAAGAATGGCTGTAGATACAGCAGTTGAAGAAATAAAAAAATACTCTAGACAAGTAGATGGAAAAGAAGACATAGCAAGAGTTGCAGCTATATCAGCAGCAGACGAGGAAGTTGGAGCTCTAATAGCTACAGCAATGGATAAAGTAGGTAACGAAGGTGTTATAGCTGTAGAAGAGTCTAAAACAATGGGAACTGAACTTGATGTTGTTGAAGGTATGCAATTTGATAGAGGATATTTAAGTGCATATATGGTAACTGACACAGATAAGATGGAATCTGTACTTGATAATCCATACATTTTAATAACTGATAAGAAAATATCTAACATCCAAGAATTACTTCCAATTCTTGAGCAAATAGTACAACAAGGTAAAAAACTTTTAATAATTGCTGAAGATGTTGAAGGTGAAGCAATAGCTACTTTAGTAGTTAATAAATTAAGAGGAACATTTACATGTGTTGCTGTTAAAGCTCCAGGCTTTGGTGATAGAAGAAAAGAAATGCTTGAAGATATAGCAATACTTACAGGTGGTACAGTAATTTCAGAAGAATTAGGACACGACATTAAAGATGCAACTATTGAAATGTTAGGAAGAGCTGATAGTGTTAAAGTTACTAAAGAAAACACTGTTATCGTAAATGGAAAAGGTGCAAAAGAAAATATAGCATCTAGAGTAAATCAAATTAAGAAACAAATGGAAGATACAACTTCTGAATTTGATAAAGAAAAATTAAATGAAAGACTTGCAAAACTTGCTGGTGGAGTTGCAGTAATAAAAGTTGGTGCTGCTACTGAAACTGAATTAAAAGAAAAGAAATTAAGAATTGAAGATGCTCTTGCTGCTACAAAAGCTGCAGTTGAAGAAGGTATCGTTGCAGGTGGTGGAACTGTTTATATCAATGCAATAGAAGCAGTTGCTAAACTAACTTCAGAGGTTTCAGAAATCCAAGTAGGTATTAACATTGTAAGAAGAGCTCTTGAAGAGCCATTAAGACAAATAGCTACAAATGCTGGTGCAGAAGCTTCAGTAGTAGTTGAAAGAGTTAGAAATTCAGCTACAGAAATAGGCTATGATGCATTAAATGCTGAATATGTAGATATGATTAAAGCTGGAATAGTTGACCCAACTAAGGTTACAAGAAGCGCACTTCAAAATGCTGCATCTGTAGCATCAACATTCTTAACAACAGAAGCTGCTGTTGTTGATATTCCAGAAAAGAACCCAGTTCCAATGCCAGGTGCACCAGGAATGGGAATGGACGGAATGTACTAAAATTAAATATTAAATAAAATTAAGACTTTCATGAAGTTTTCATGGAAGTCTTTTTTACATCCATAATTAATGTTCACATAAATTCTCTCCAAATTTTATCAATTTAATTATCTACAAAGTCTATAAAAACCTTTAAAATAGTGGATTTTAAGGAGAGATGTAATAAAATAACACATAACAAGGAAAGTATATAGAAATATAATACATAATATAGTATAATATGTTTAACATTTATAAATTTATACAACAATAAAACAAATTTATATAAATGTAAAATAAATTTGTATAAAAAGAAAGTAAGTTTATATAAAAAGAAAGTAAGTTTAGATACAATGATGCAACTTTTTTATTTGGGTACCTTGAAAGTTGTTGAGTTAATGGTACAACCGGCTAAATTATAAATTTAGTCGGTTTTTTTGCGTGTATTTTATATACATATATGTAAAAATATAGTATAATGATTTCTAAATAGAAATAAATGTAAAAGGATAATAAATTATGGGTTTTATAGTATTTTTATATGGAGTAGTAATAGGAAGTTTTTTAAATGTATGTATTTATAGAATACCTAACAATCAGTCATTAATTAGTCCACCTTCCCATTGTGGAAATTGTGATACTAGATTAAAATGGAGGGATTTAATACCAATAGTAAGCTACCTATGGCTTAAGGGTAAATGTAGATATTGTGGTTCTAAGATTTCTATGAGATATCCTTTAGTAGAAGGGCTTACAGGGATTTTATTAGTAGGAATATATCTAAGATATGGCATAGGGGTAAGCTTTTTTAAGTACTCCCTTTTAACTCTATTTTTAATAGTCATAGCCCTTATTGATTATGATACTACAGATGTGTATTCTAGTGTAGTTTATAGTGGAATGGCAGTGGGTATAATCTTTATCTTTATAGAAACTGTAGCATACTCCCATAGTATAACTAACTATATTATTGGGGGATTAATAGGCCTAGGTGTTATTGGTTTAATATATGTTTTAACTGGTGGCATGGGTGTTGGAGATATTGAAATAGCAGTATTATGTGGATTATTTCTAGGATGGAAATTAGAGATATACTTTTTACTTATATCCTTCATTATAGGAGGAACAATTGCAGTTATGTTAATTGTATCAAAAAAGAAATCAAAGGATGAGTATATTCCTTTAGGACCTAGCTTGGCTATGGGAGCATATATAGTTTTAATCATTGGAGAACAATATATTTTAAATTTCATTTAATATAAGGAGTTTTAAGAAATAAAAAGAAGTATAAAACTTTTAGATAAGGACAAATAAATTAATTGTAAAGGTGAGGTGGAGAGAAATGGCAAGGAATACTGTCAGACTAGGTGACTTGCTAGTAAAGGCAAATAAAATTACCAGGTCACAATTATCAGAAGCCTTAGAGATTCAAAAGGTAAAGAGAAAGAAACTGGGAGAATTATTAATCGATGAAGGAATAGTAACAGAGGATATTATTATAGAGGTACTTCAAGAACAGTTAGGTATTGAAAGAGTAACCTTAAGTAATATAGATGTAGATTCTAAGGCTGTTAAGTTAGTTAACGAAGGCTTATGCAGAAAATATGAATTATTCCCTTTTTATACTGCTGATGGAGTAATAAAGATAGCTGTATCAGATCCTTTAAATATATTTGCCATGGATGATGTAGCTATAACTACGGGACTAAGGGTGGAGCCTTATATATCCACAAAGGATGACATCCATAAGGCTACGGAAAAGTATTATTCAGATAGAAATGTGGAAAGTGCTGTAGAAGAGATAACCAGGTCTAGGATAGTGTTTCATAATAAGGCGGAGGATATAGAAAAGATTGATGAAGTTAAAAATGCTCCCACAGTAAAGCTAGTAGATTCCCTACTTAAAAATGCAGTGGAACAAAGAGCTTCTGATATTCATATAGAGCCCTATGAAAAATATATAAGAGTTAGATATAGAATAGATGGTCAGCTAGAAGAAATATCATCTTTAAATATTGATGTACTTCCAGGCATAGTTACTAGAATAAAAATTCTAGCAAATCTTAACATAGCTGAAAAAAGAATTCCTCAGGATGGAAGAATAGTTACTGTAATCAATAATAAAAATATAGACATGCGTTTGTCTATAATACCACTTATCACAGGAGAAAAGGTTGTAATAAGAATACTAGATAGAAGTAACTATAAAATTGGAAAAGATAATCTTGGCATGAGTAGTGAAAATATAAAAAATCTTGAAAACATCATATCTGCACCCCATGGAATAATTTTAGTAACAGGACCTACAGGAAGCGGAAAATCCACCACTCTATATACTATTTTAGGGGAACTTAATGATATTAATAAGAACATAGTTACTGTAGAAGACCCTGTGGAATACTCCATGGATGGAATAAATCAAGTAAATGTAAATAGTAAGGTAGGACTTACCTTTGCTGCAGGCTTAAGGTCTATATTAAGACAAGACCCTGATGTAGTAATGGTGGGAGAGATGAGAGATAGTGAGACTGCTGAAATTGGTATAAGAGCTGCCATAACAGGCCACCTGGTTCTTAGTACACTACACACAAATGATGCACCATCCTCAGTAATAAGACTTATAGATATGGGAGTTGAACCTTTCTTAGTTGCCACTGCCATAAAAGGAGTAATAGCTCAAAGACTGGTGAGAAGAATATGTCCAAGCTGTAAGGAAGCCTATGAGGGGGATGAAGCTGAAAGGAAACTTCTTAACTTAAATAGTGATGATAAAGTAACTATTCATAGAGGCAAGGGTTGTGCTAGCTGTAATTATACTGGTTATAGTGGCAGACTTGGAGTTTATGAAATAATGAACGTAGATAGAGATATAAAAGATTTGATTATAAAATCTAATAACCCAGAAGAATTAAAGGATGAAGCTGTTAAAAAAGGTATGAAGACTTTATCAGATAGTTGTAGAGAGTTAGTTCTTAAAGGTGAAACCACCATGGAAGAAATGATGAAGATAATATTTATGGATAACTTGTAGAGGAAGGAGAACTAAATTATGTCTAAATATAAATATAAGGCTATTAGCTCTAAGGGTGAAGTTATTCAAGGAGTACATGAATGTAGGAGCAGGGAAGAGGTACTTAACCTTATGGTATCTAGTGGATATTCACCACTGTCCATTGAGGAAGCTATAGGCAGTAAGGAGATTATTCTAGGAAAGAAAAATAAGGTTAATAACAAGGATATTTCTATATTTTGTAGACAACTAGCTACAATGATAGAAGCTGGTGTTTCCATAACTAATGCCATAAGTCTTTTAGCAGAGCAAATACCTAACAAGAAGCTGAGGGAGGTCCTTGTAAAAGTAGATGAAGATATAAGAAAAGGTGAAGAATTATCTGTAGCCATGGGTAAATACTCTAATGAATTTCCAACATTACTTATAAGCATGATTCAGGTTGGGGAACAAAGTGGTACCCTAGATTCCATCATGAACAGGATGGCCACTTACTATGAAAAGCAAACTAAGATGAATGGTAAATTAAAAAATGCATTAATCTATCCAGGCATATTAGCCACAGTAACAGTGTTTGTAGTGGTATTTATTCTAACCTATATAATGCCAATGTTTATGGATATGTTTGAATCATCAGGTTCAGACCTTCCAGCTATGACAAAGATAGTACTATCTCTAGGAGATGGTATAAGGCACTACGGTATATTAATAGGTCTTGTTATTGTAGGTACAGTAGTAGGCTTTAAATATTACACCAAGAGAGTTGATGCTGGAATTTATATGTACAGTAAATACAAATTGAAAAAATCTCTCTTTAAAGACTTGAATCAAAAGATTGTAGTATCAAGATTTGCAAGGGGACTATCTACAGTTTTAGGAGCTGGACTATCCATAGCCAGCTCCATAGATGTAGTATCTGCAGTACTAGAAAATAAATATGCAGATGTAAAATTAAAAACAGTAAAAGAAAGAATGTTAGCTGGAGATACACTATCCGATGCCATAAAGGAATCACAGTTATTTCCACCAATGCTAGGGTCCATGATAAAAATTGGAGAAGAAGCTGGAGAACTAGACAACATCCTAAGCAAAACAGCTGACTTCTACGACGAAGAGCTAGAAAGAGCAATAGAAGCCTTCACCACAATCCTAGACCCAATAATGCTAGTAATAATGGGAGTAGTAGTAGGATTTTTAATAATCTCCATCCTAACTCCAATGTTTGAAATGTACAACGTAATGTAAAAAGGACAAGCCTATCTTTTAACTAATATGAATAACGACTTCATATTATCTGCGCTCAATCGTTTCGGAACCTTGATTTACTAAAGGCCCTGATAATGAGAAAATCTAAAATACAACAACTCGCATGCGCTCAAACAAGTTGTATTTCTTAACGATTTTATCATTCTCATAGCTTAAGTAAATTCAAGAACCCTACAAATGGTATTCGCTCAGATAATATTGAAGTCAAATATTCAAAATTATTTAAAGCATAGTCAAAACAAAATAACAGGTCTAACCAGGGGAAACCCTTTAGAAATAAATAGAAATAATTAGGAGGTCATTTTAAATGATAAAAAGAGCAAACAACAAAAAGAAAAAAGGTTTTACACTAATAGAACTAATCATAGTTCTAGCAGTAATGGCAATCATAGCATTAATAGCTATACCAAACTTCGCAGCAGTAAGAAATAACTCTAAAAATAAAGCAGACTTACAAAGCTGTGAAACAATAAAAAGAACAGTTTTGATGTTAGTTTCAGATGAAACAGTAACAGTTAAAGCAGGCACAACAATTTCTTTTGTACCTGGAACAGCAACAGCAGAAAATGATACAAATGAATTATCAGATAATGAAGCAAAAAAAATTGATGAGGCATTAAAAGAAGTTAAAACACCTCAAGGAAATAAAACTGTTACAACAGAAAGTTCAACTCAAGATGAGGCAACAAAAGGGTGCGACAGTTATTTAATTACTATTAATGATGGAGAAGTTGTTGTTAAGACAGTAGCAAAAAAATAAATACATCAAATTACCAACATAAGTGTAAAGCTACCCTTTACACTTATGTTTATAAAAATAAATAAATAATTCCTCTACATACTTAAACACCACTTATATCAACACTTAAACCATGGAAGAACATAAAAACATAAAAAGTTAAAAACATAAAATTCTAGAGCTTATACATAACCATTAAAACATCAAAAACACTGCAAACCATTGATATCACAACAAATAGTTAACTATTTATATAGTTATATATAAAAAAATTTAAATAGCTATATATTTAAATAGGTTTATAGAATCATAGTCAAATAGTTATATAGACTTATAGTTTCATATTTAACTAGATATATAGATAAATATCTAGTTAAGGAATATTAAAGAAAAATTCAATTGTGTCAATGTAATTTAATGATGAAAAAAATAATATTATTCATAGTATTTCTCGGGGAATAAAGAAGATATATGAAAATTAATAGAAGTTATGATAGAAAAATAATGAATTTGAAAGTTATCTAGGGTGCTAAGTTATTAGAGCCTTAGTGTATATAAAATAGATATAAATATTGTTAATTGAACATAAAGGATTTGAAGAAGAAGGGAGTGCTAATTTTGAGTTTGTTTAGTAAATCTAAGATCAGTAAAGAATTGAAGAATAAGGAAATTCAAGTAAATATAGACAATGATACCTATAAGGGCATTGATGTTGAAAATTCTAAGAAGGAATCCATATGGAACAGAGATATAAAGTTACAGGATCTAAAATTTAAAAGAATAAAAAAAGTTGATGATAGTAAACCGGCTAAGCCTAAGAGTATAAGGCTTGTGAGTCTTGACATAGGCTCTAGTGATATAAAAATAGTAGAGGGACAAGTTAAGGGTGGAAAATTAAAAATTTATAATATGAGGAAAATAAAATCTCCAGAGGATATTATTCAAGATGGGGAGCTTTTTAACGAAGAATCTATCTTACTTAAGTTAAAGGAAGAAATGAAAACCTCAAGGGTGAGAACTAAAAATATAGCGTTAGTTTCCTCATCATCTACAATCATAAGTAGAGAGATTATAGTTCCTTATGTGGAGAATAATGAAGAATTAAAAACCTTAGTTAATTATGAAATAGAGCAATTTCTAGCTATAAATTTAAATAACTATGTAATTCAATTTATGAGATTAGAGGAAGTTATAGTGGATGAGGTAAGAAAGGAAAAGATATTTACTATTATATATCCTAAAAATCTCATTGAATCCTATAGAAACTTAGCTGAAAAACTACTTTTAAATCCCTATGCTTTGGATATAAGTAACAACTCCATAAGAAAACTAAGCAGCATTGCAGATATATATAATGTAGATTTAATAAATAAAGAGGAATCCATTTTGTATTTAGACTTAGGTTATAAAAGTGTAGATTTATCTATAGTTAATAATAACAATTTAGAATTTATAAGGGTTATGCCCATTGGTGGAATAGAAATAGATAAGTTTATAGCGGATTTAAATGGAATTTCTATGGAGGAAGCAGAGGAAATAAAGAAGACTCAGGTTGAAGTAGGAAAGCATAGGAAAGAAAATCAGCTTAATGATGGAGTAGTAGAAGTCATAGAGGGTTGGCTAGAGGATTTAAATAGAATTATTCAGTTCTATACTAATAAAAGTAATGGGAAAAAGATAAGTCATATATATTTATACGGTGGTACTTCTAAGTTAAGAGGAATAGATGAGTATATAGCTTTAAAGACTGGCATAGATACTACAAAAATAATTACAGCTAACAATATAGAATTTAGTAAAAATGTAAATACAACAACCATTGAAGAGTATGTTAATGCATTAGGTGCATTAGTAAGATTGTAGGTGAGATTATGAATGATTTGAATTTTTTCTATGTGGATACAAATAAAGAAAGCGATGCAGGAGTAAAAAAAGCAATTTTTAGTGCAGCAGCTATAGTTGGGGCAGGTATTATAGTAACCTTGTCATTTAATACTTTTGGAATTTATAGAGCTGAAAAATCAATAAGTGATCTTAATAATAAAATTAATGAAGAAGCTTTTGTAGAAAGTTATAAGGAAAGTTTAGAGGTAGCTACAGAGAGAAAAACCTTTTCTACTTATAATAGTAAGTTAAATGAAATTTTCCATGGCATAATCGATAGAAATAAATTAAGTCCAGACTTTATTGAAGAGATAAATTATAGCCTTCCAAAAGAGGTGTATTTTAAATCTATGAATTTTGCAGCAGGTTCTATAGAAATAAATGCTTCAGCTACAAATAGAGAGGCTATTGCTGAGTTTCAACATAATATGAATAATATTGAATTCATAGAAGAATCTCATATAGGTGGAATAGTGTCAGACTTAGGTGATGGTGAAAAAGAAGTATTTACCTTTACTATGACCTGTAAACTAAAGGAGGCCTACTATAATGAAAGTAAGTAAAAGAGAAAAATTTTTATTAGGAGTGTTAGTCCTCATAATTATATGTACAGCATATTATAAGTTGGTTTATGAAAGACAATATGCTAAATTGCAAGAAATTAAACAGGAAGAATCAGAGCTGAATAAGAAATATAATGAGATGCTTTCCAATATAAATACTATTACAAAGAATAAAGGTGATATAAAAATATTAAAGGGTAGTATAGGTTCAAAGTCTATGCTGTTATATCCTAAGATCTATCAAGATAGAATAATAATAGAGCTAAATAAACTATTAAATAATGCTGGAATTAAGGGAAGTTTAACTTTTTCAGAGGTTACTGTTTCTCCAATAGAAGCTTATTTTTCAGAAGTAGCAGACCCTAAGGAACAAGCATCCCTAGAGCAAGTAGTGGAGGAGTCTAGTAAAGAAAAGACCAAGGAAGATGTGGAAGAAAAACTAGAGGAAACTAAAGAACTTGGAGAAGATCAAGCTACTAAAAGAGATGAAGGAGAGTCAACTGGAAATAAGGTAGAGCAAATGAAGGTATCGGTATCCTTTAATGGTACCTATAAAAATGTTGCTAAGTTCGTAAAGCTAATATCAGAATATGAAAGAATTTTAGCTATGCCAAATATAAATATAACAGCCTCTGGGAATGATGAAGTCTCTGGAACTTTAGATTTAGAATTTTACTCCATACCCAAAATTAATCCTTATGAAGATTCAAAGTACTTAAAATGGACTTTTGACGAGGAGTATGGAAAGGAAAATCCTTTTTTAGAAGGAAATCAAAGCTCCATGGCATCAAGAACTAGTGAAGGAAATAATTATGTTCTAATCATGGCTTTAAAGGGTGTGAATTCAGATTTACCAAGTTTAACTTTAGGTAAGGAAAATGATTTAACAAGAGAAAGTTATATATATAATGATGAAAATAAAAAGGTAGATGTGGAAATTGAAGTAAATAAGGAAGGTGGTAAATACTATATTAAGTACAAAACAGAGAAATCTAGCTATCCATCAGATTATAGTAAAAATGGTATAGAGCTTAGGAATGTGGATGAAGAAAATATAAATATTGCAATATACTCATCTAAACGTATAGGTATTGATGATAAGGTAGGAGCAAATATAAAGGTAATAAATAATGCTAATGATAAGAAAGTTTCACTTACTATAATTGATGATGATAAAACTAGTCCAAGGGTGCAAATAACACCAGAAGGAAAGGTGGAGTATGTTAATAAATAAAGTTACTAAATCTAGAAAAAGTAAGAAAGGTTTTACTCTTCTAGAGGTAATAATTAGCTTTGCTCTAATATCAATTATTCTTATTCCTATAGCTAATTTAGTACTAACTTCTGTAAAAATAAATAAATCTACAGAAAATAAACAACAAGCTAAGGCGGTACTTCAGGAAACTATAGAAAATATTAAAACTGTAGATAATTTTTCAAGTGCTTTATCAAAGCCTTTAAATAATGGCATTACTTTAAGTGAAGCTACAGGGGAAGATAATAAATTAATATATTCAATAAGTGGCGAAATAAATGGATTTTCCATAGAGGGATCTATAAAAGAACAGTCCAAGGTCATTAATAATAAGGTTAGTGAAATGGAAGTTGACAGAACTATATATTTTCACCACGGATCCATATCCATATCAAATGGTAAGGAGGTTATAGGAGAAGCTATAAAAAAACTATCAGATAATTTAGCTACACCATCAGGGGAAGTCTTTATTGAAATGAAAGAAACAGGGGAGATAAATGTTACTTATGGGGGAAGTATCATTGCTATTCCTAAACCAGAAGCTAAGTCATTACTTATATGCTTAAATGAAGACAGTGAAAAGAAGTTAAATTTAAGTGTAGAAAATAAGAGCCATACAGAAAACTTAAAAATATATCTATTTAATTGGGAAAAAGTATCTGAAAGGCAAGATGTAATAATATCTAAATTTAATGGACAAATAGAATTAATCGAAGGGGTTCAACATAGTGATGATGTTATCAATGAAAAATTGTACTTTGTAGAATTAAGAGCTAATAAAAATGGGGAAGTAGTAGAAAATATGAATTTAGAACTACTTAAGTAGAATAACTAATTAAAAAGGGGTTTTAATAGAGTTGTTAAATTAAGAGGAGGGAGAAGATGAGAAAAAGAAAGACTAAAGGTTCATCTATGTTACTTGTAATAGCTGTGTTTGGTATATTAGCTACCTTAGCACTGGCTATGCTAGGGGCCACCTATGCAAACTATAAGCTAAGAGTAGAAGAGAACAATAGGGTTAAAAATCTCTATTCTGCTGAATCTGGAATTGATAAGGCCTACGCTAGAATCACTAAAGTAGTAGAGATAGCTATAGAGGAAGGCATAGCAGCAGGTAATAAGGAGACTACAATAAAGAAGCAAAATGAAATTTTCAAAGGGGTTTATAAGGATTATATAGATGATAATCTTATAGATTACGTATCTGGAGAATATGTTGTAAATAGTAATAAGGCAGAAGTTAAGTGTGAGTTAAAAGCTCCAACAATAAAAAAAGGGGATTTAGATTATAAAATTGTTAAGTTAACTTCTACCTATAAAGATGATAAAGGCAAAGAGAGAGTGGTGAGTGTAGCTTATAATTTAGTTACACCAGAAGCTTATAGAATCCTTGATAAAGCAGATGGAAACACATCTAAATTAATAAACTATACTCTAGCTGCTGATGGAAACTTAACTATTGCTACTGATTCATCCCATGTTAAGGAAGGTAAGGTAGAAGTAGACGGAAACCTATGGATTCAAGGTTTACGAAGTGAGGATATGGCTAAAGCTCCAACGGTAGATAAGTATAAGGGCGGAATTGAGATAAATAATACTGATATAGAATTTAAAGGACAAGTTAACACTGCTGCCAATATTACAGTAGACAAAAGTAAGGTAAATTTTAAAGCAATAACTTTAGAGGATAAAGAAGTTGATAATAAGGTTTATGCTGAGAATATATTTTTAGGTAGTTTAGCAGATGGTGATGTGGATAGTGGTATAGATGTAGATTCCAGTAAGGCAGAGCTATATCTAGCTAACGATTTAGTTATAGGAGCTAGTGATGCAAAAATTAATATAAAAAACCTTTATGGTTTTAATGATTTAAATATTGCTATGCCTACAGATGATGGACAGGTTGTTAGAGGTTCTAGTTCTATAATAATTAATTCCATGAAGTGGCCTAATAATAAGGGTAATTTAACAGTTAGTGACAGTGCTTACCTAATGGGTTCTGCTTATATAAAGACTCATAGAGAGCCTTATCAGACAGGGGAGTCTGTAGCCTTAAAGGGGAATTATAAGGCCTATGCCAAGGATTCTAATGGCAATTATAAGGATAGCCAATATGAGTATTTAGATCCCTTAGTCCTTATAACTAAAAATGCAGAAGGACAACCTTTAAATGTGGTAGATAAAGCAGAGCACTTTGTAGATTATAGTAATTCAAGTGATGCTGATATTAGAGCAAAGGGAATATCCCTTCCACAGAAAACCTATACTGCTGGAGCCTATATTTCAGGTGGAAAAGCCCATGGAAATTCAGCAAGCCTAAATACCGAAGAACTTGACAAAATAGAAAATATGAAGAAAAGATTTGTACAAGCTGTTTATTATATGGAAAACGAAGACTTTGATGTGAATAAATTTCAACAGGGTAAGGCTATTTATACTGTAGAAAATCAAATAAACTGGGATGGTGTATCTTCATTAATTGCTAATAGGGGTAACATTATTCAGCTTGAAAATATGGTAATTCTATTAAATGATGATGAAAATAGGAACATTGAAATTAATGATGATAAGCTTATCTTAAGACATGAAAATAAGGAGGCAACCTATAACACAGAATTTAATAGGGAAGAATCTAAGGACATAAGTTATATAGTGGTGACAAAGGGTGATGTAAATTACAATGGAACTAAGGATTATAAAGGTACCATTATATCCTTAAAAGATATAAATATAAAGAATTCTAAGGGTTTAATAGGAACTGCTAAGTTATCAAAAGACGAGATAAAGGATAAGAAGAATAAGGGTGTATTAGATTTTATCTTTACTCAAGGTAAAAACTTAGTAACAGAGAGAACTATACTGGCTACAGATTTGATTACAAAGGAAAAATGGACACTAGAAAAATAAGTTATAAGGTAGTGGGATTATGATTTTAAATAGAAAGAAAAAAGGAGTAACCTTAATAGAATTAGTGATAGCATTAGGACTTTTAGCTATAGTTACTTCATTCATATTCTCCTTTTTCTTTTCTAATGAAAGAAAGCTAGAGGAGATAAACACTAGATCAGACCTTCAATATGAAGCTAAGGTTATTTTAGATAGTATATCTAAACATGCCATGGCAGCTACTAAATGTAAAGTGGACAAAGAGCTTGATGGTACTGTAAAAACTATAACCTTTTCAAAGGTTGAAGATGATGGCACAGTAACTGATGAGGGAGCTGAATTTATCATTGAAGAAAATAATGTTTATCTATCTACAAAAGAGGATGGTAAAAGGCTTATTGGTTCACATTTACATCATATAGAGACTTCAGATGACATTTTAAAGAGTATAGAAATTAGATTGTCATTAAAAGTAGAGGATATAGATTATTCAGTAAAAGAGAGTTTTTTATTTAGAAATAGTCATAAGAAGTAATGAATTAAGTTTCATTGGGAATAAAGTTCCCACTAAGGCAAGGAAGTCTGTTAACAACCTACCTAATGGTGATGGAGGTGGATAAAATGAAAAAAAGAATCGGTTACAAAGCAATATTATGCATAGGGCTTATTCTCTGCATGACAGCTACCTTAGTAATGACTTCTGCATCAAATGCCAGTGCTGAAGTAGCAACAAAGCCAGCCTTTGAGGTAAAGATAAATTCAGTATCCCCTGAATTCCCTAAGGTAGGAGAAGATATTACTGTCAGTGGAAAAATAATTCCTAAAGACTTTGAAGCTGAAGTTCCAGCTAAAGAAATAGTATTGGTACTAGACGTATCTGGGAGTATGGCGGACAATGTATATGTAAATGGTAAATCCTCTACAAAGATAGCAGAATTAAAAAAAGCAGCAAAGAACTTTGTAGATAAAATGAAGGATGTGCCTAATTTAAAGATTGGGATAGTAGCATATTCAAGTAATGCCAGTATTAAAAAAGTAGATAAAGAAATATTAATAGATGCCAATAAGGTAAATGAGCTGAAAACAGTTATAGATAATTTAAAGGCTGATGGAGGTACTAATACTGGGGAAGGCTTAAGAAAAGCTGCCTACCTACTTAGTACATCTAAAGAGAAAAATGCAAATAAGACAGTGGTTTTAATGTCTGATGGAGTACCAACATTTTATTCTTACTATTATTCATATTATTATAAGTATTTTTATAAATATATAGATGATAGCAATCCGAAGTTTGATGGAAAAGGTAATGAACTTGATGATGATGCAGTAGAATATGCAAATATTATAGGGGAGCGTATAAAGGAATCTACAAACAATGTATTTTCTATAGGATATGGTTTAGGAAATGAAAAAAGTGAACCCAATAAAACCCTAAAGAAAATCCATGAATCTATGGGAGGTACAGAGAGTAACTTCTTCGCATCTGATAATGGTGCCATAGATAGCGTATTCCAGAATATAGCTACAGAAATCTTAGCTACCTATGCCATTAATAATGTAAAAATGGATATGAATCTTAAATCAGGATTTTCTCTAAAGGTTGGAGGAAATAAAGTAGATATTGATAATGTATTATATAAAACTGATGGTAAAGTTAAAGATGGCAAGGTTACCTATACAGCAGATCCTGTGCCCTTTGAATTTGTAATTAAAAGTGGAGTAACGGGACAGCATGAACTCTTTGCAGGGTCTACAGTGAGTTTCCCTTGGAAGGATAATGAGATTATAACTGCTCCGGTACCTAGTATAAGCGTTAATATAGATAAAAATGAATTACCTAATATTAAGGCTAAGTTAACAAGCCAAAGTGAAGTAGAGGCATATCCAGGAGAGGAAATAAAGGTAACCTATGATATTAAACCTGAAAACTTTGTATTTCAAGATAGTGAAAATGAGTCAACTTCTAATGAAAAGGAAATTATTTTTTTGCTAGATACTTCAAAAAATAGGGGAGCTAATTATCTTGATGATTCAAAACATTTATGGAGTGGATTATTAAATGATTATAATAAGAAGGACTCTATGGCCAAATTCGGATTAGTAACTTATAGTAATACAGCTGAAATAGAATCAGAACTTACAGATGCTAAGGATATAAAGAATGAATTAAAAAATGTAACATCTTCATCATCTACAGAAAGAAACATTGGTAATGCTCTTGAAATGGCAGATAGTATTTTAACAAATGGAAATAAGTGGGCAACGAAATATATTATAATTTTAGCTGCAGGAGATGTTAGCTATGATATAAATAAAATTAATGCTGTGAAAAATAAAGGATATAGCATTATATCCTTGAAATTAGGAACATCAGGAAGTGATGACATTAACAATACCAAAAGCTTAAAGTGGATTCATAATGAGTTGTGGGGAATTGAGGATGATTACTTTAATGCTGTTAGAGAAAATGGTGGTGCTCTCAATAATAAAGTTAAAGAAATTGCATTACGATTATCAACATATAAGTCATATGTATTTGATGATGTTAAGTTGAATTTTAATATAGGTGATGAATTTGACGTAGTTTCAGGACTTAAATCAGTAGAAAGTAGTAGTTCCTATAATTATGCATTAGAGATACCAGAAATTAGATATACCTATGATGTTGTTAATAAAATATATAAAGCTAGTGGGTCGCAGGTATCCTTTATAATTAAGCCAATGGAACATGGGGAACTTAAGTTTAAGGATAGTAACACTATTACTTATACAAACCTTATAGGGGAAATGGCCAAATTCAATATAGAAACTCCTACTATTATTGTTAGAGGACAAACAGATATACTTCATGGAATCTATAATGGGTATGACAGTAAAACTGAAAAATATAATATAGATACAGTGGAAAGAACTTTAGCAAAAGAAGCAACAGTAACCTTTGGGGCTACCTTTGAAACCTATAGTAGTAAGGCAAATATCGGACTTAAGGTACCAAGTAACGCAAAGATTCAAGACACTCCTAAGGTATACAAAGTAGATGAAGAAGGCAATCTTCAGTTATTAGGAGATATGGTTATGAATTCTACAGATTCATTATATTCCTATACCTTAGGTGGAAATGTAGTTAAGGATGATAATATTATTGTGCTTTATACAATCACCTTACCTAAGGATGAAGGCGCCTATGAAAATATAATTTCTGTTGATGGAGTTGAAGCTCCAGCTAAATTTAATGTTGGGAAGGAAGCTTTACCAGATTTATTTTAAAATTTTAGTATAAATATGCATTATCTCACTATAATTTTTTAATTAATTATAGTGAGATAATGGAAAAATTCTCATTAGTAATGTATAATTATTATATAAGTCGATAAATTTCTACAAAATTTAGAAAATAGGTTAAAAGTTTTCCTTGACAAACATACTTATTTTAAATAAAATAGGTGTAATCAATTAATAAATTATGAATAAATAACTCATATATCCCTTGAATATGGCAAGGAGTTTCTACCGGAAACCGATAAATTTCTGACTATGAGTAAAAGTAATCATGTTATAGATTTCATTGAATTTATGGACATGCTTAATTTTACTTGTATGTACATAGTATGAACTCTAATGGAGTTATATTATGGGTTGAAAGTGAATTAAGCATGTTTTTGTTTATGTTTTAATTAAATTTAAAATATAAACAAAAACTATGTTAGAGAATTTAATACAATAATTTTAATTGATTTCAGATTATAAGTATAACTAAAGTTAATTATAAAGAAAATAATATAGAAGGAGAGGATTTAAATTATGGCAAAGATATTAAAACAAGGATACACTTTTGATGACGTATTATTAGTTCCAAATAAATCTGAAGTTTTACCAAAGGATGTTAGCTTTAAAACAAACTTAACTAAAACTATAGCTCTTAATTTACCACTAATAAGTGCTGGAATGGATACAGTAACTGAAAGTAAGATGGCAATAGCTATGGCCCGTGAAGGTGGAATTGGAATTATCCATAAGAATATGTCTATAGAAGCTCAAGCAAGCGAAGTAGATACAGTTAAAAGACAAGAAAATGGAGTAATTGTAAATCCATTCTCCATAGGAAAAGATAATGTTATACAAGATGCATTAAACATAATGTCAAGATATAGAATATCTGGAGTGCCGGTAACTGAAAATGGAAAATTAGTTGGTATAATTACTAATAGAGATATAGTGTTTGAAACTGATTATAGTAAAAAAGTAAGTGAAGTGATGACTAGTGAGAATCTAGTTACTGCAAAAGAGGGAACAAGTATTGAAGAAGCTAAGGCAATACTTGCAAAACATAAAATTGAGAAATTACCTTTAGTAGATAAAGATTTTAATCTTAAAGGATTAATTACTATAAAGGATATAGAAAAGGCTGTGAAATTCCCTAATGCTGCAAAGGATGCTTCAGGAAGATTACTTTGTGGAGCTGCAGTAGGAGTTACAAAGGATATGATGATAAGAGTTGATGCTTTAGTTAAAGCTCACGTAGATGTCATTACTATAGATACAGCACATGGACACTCTAAAGGTGTTATAGATGCAGTTAGAGAAGTTAAAGAAAAATATCCAGAGCTTCAAGTTATAGCAGGTAATATTGCAACAGCAGAAGGTACAAGAGCTTTAATAGAAGCTGGAGCAGATTGTGTTAAAGTTGGTATAGGACCTGGATCTATCTGTACTACAAGAGTAGTTGCAGGAGTTGGAGTTCCTCAACTTACAGCAGTTATGGACTGTGTTGAAGAAGCGGAAAAATCAGGAGTTCCAGTTATAGCTGATGGAGGAATAAAATATTCAGGAGATATCGTTAAGGCACTAGCTGCTGGAGCAAAAGTTTGTATGATGGGTTCAATGTTTGCTGGTTGCGCCGAAGCACCAGGTGAAATAGAAATATATCAAGGTAGAAGTTACAAGGTATATAGAGGAATGGGTTCTTTAGGAGCTATGGCAAACGGAAGTAAGGATAGATATTTCCAAGAAGATAACAAGAAATTAGTACCAGAAGGTGTTGAAGGAAGACTTCCATTTAAGGGTAGCGTAGTAGATACTATATACCAATTAATTGGTGGTATTCGCTCAGGAATGGGATATTTAGGATCAGCTACACTAAAAGATTTATATGAAACTGCAAACTTCGTAGTTCAAACTTCAGCTGGATTTAGAGAAAGTCATCCACATGATATAGTAATTACTAAGGAAGCTCCAAATTATAGTGTAAATCAATAATCTAAGAAGGAGAGCTTAATTTATGGATAGAGAATTAGTATTAGTTGTTGACTTTGGTGGTCAATATAATCAATTAATAGCAAGAAGAGTAAGAGAGCATGGAGTATATTGTGAGATAATTCCATATAGTACTTCTGTTGAAAAAATAAAAGAATTAGATCCTGTTGGAATAATATTTACTGGTGGCCCTAACAGTGTTTACGGGGAGGGTGCTCCAAGAGTAGATAAGGAATTATTTGATTTAAACATTCCTATCCTAGGAATCTGCTATGGTGCTCAGCTTATGTCCCATGTTTTAGGTGGAGTTGTTAAGACTGCTACTGTTAGAGAATATGGAAAAACTGATGTTAACTTAAACACAGATAATAAATTATTTAATGGAATAAAAGAAAAACAATGCTGGATGAGTCACACTGACTTTATAGAAAGCGCACCACAAGGCTTTGAAATCATAGGTCATACAGATGAGTGTCCTATAGCTGCAATGGCGAATGTAGAAAGAAAACTTTATGGGGTTCAATTCCACCCAGAAGTTCAACACACTTTATTTGGAACAGAAATGCTTAAAAACTTCTTATACAATGTATGTGAAGTTAAGGGAGATTGGTCTATGTCTGCCTTTGCAGAAGAAAAGATTGCACAAATTAAAGAATTAGTAGGAGATAGAAAAGTGCTTTGCGCTCTATCAGGTGGAGTTGATTCATCTGTTGCAGCAGTACTTGTTCATAAAGCAATAGGTAAAAACCTAACTTGCGTATTTGTAGATCATGGTCTACTTAGAAAAGATGAGGGAGATCAAGTTGAGAAAATCTTTAGAGAAGGCTTTGATATGAACCTTATCAGAGTAAATGCTCAAGAGAGATTCCTTGGAAAACTTAAAGGTGTTTCTGATCCAGAGAGAAAAAGAAAAATCATTGGAGAAGAATTCATCAGAGTTTTTGAAGAAGAGTCAAATAAACTTGGTAAAATGGATTTCTTAGTTCAAGGAACTATTTATGCTGACGTTGTAGAAAGTGGAACTAATTCATCAGCTACAATTAAGAGTCACCACAACGTAGGAGGACTTCCAGAGGACATAGAATTTGAACTAATAGAGCCATTAAGAGAGTTATTTAAAGATGAAGTAAGAGCTGTAGGAGAGGAAATTGGAATTCCACACCACTTAGTATGGAGACAGCCGTTCCCAGGACCAGGACTTGCAATAAGAGTACTTGGTGAAATTACAGAAGAGAAGCTACACATAGTAAGAGAAGCAGATGCTATATTTAGAGAAGAGGTTGCAATTGCTGGCCTTGAAAGTGAAATCTGGCAGTACTTCGCTTGCTTACCTAATATAAGATCAGTAGGAGTTATGGGAGACGAAAGAACCTATAGCCATACAGTAGCCTTAAGAGGAGTTACATCTTCTGATGGAATGACATCAGACTGGGCAAGAATCCCTTATGATGTACTAGATAAGGTATCTAGAAGAATTGTCAATGAAGTTAATGGAGTAAATAGAATTGTATATGATATAACTTCAAAACCACCTTCAACTATAGAGTGGGAGTAATATAAATATTCTAATAGATTAGATATTACTCTATCAACTCCTTGACAGAGTAATATCTTTTCTTAAACCCTAATGTATTTATACATGTTATCATGTTTAAATAAATCACACCCAAAGAAAGTAGTTATAAGTTTCTATATAATATAGAAATTTCATAGCTGCTTTTTTTATTTATAAATAATATACAATGTAAGTATTAATTTATAACTTATAGTGTTAAAAAATAAAATAGTAGAATTATTTATTGAATTTACAGCAATATTTATAAGTTATAATGGCACAAACTTTCTTACACAATAATACCATAATATTGTAAAGGAGATGATTAAAAATGGCTTTAGAAATCCACGATCATAACAGAGATGACCAGTCTTTATATGATGAATGTAAAGAACATGTTTATTATCACGTTATTTTAACAATGAGAGACGGAAGCATAGTAGATGGAATAATTCCATATTATCCTTTTTAATAAGGAATACTTAAACATCAGTAGTTTTGATTTTTTATAATTAAATAAAGACAATATTCAAGAGTATTGATGGAATAAAATTATCCCCAAAGTAGTTATGAAGTTTCTATATAAATTAGAAATTTCATAGCTACTTTTTTATAAAAAATCATAATTGGCATTTGACAATAACTTAAAATGGCAGTAATATATAATTAGCAAATGCCAATAATGAAAATCACATAAAAGAATAATTAATAAAGAAATGAGGAATGGAAAATGAAAATAGCAGTTTCAGCAGAAGGAAAAACTATTGTAAATTTACTTGATATGAGATTTGGGAGATGTGAGTATTTTCAAATTCATGATACTGAAGGTGGAGAAATTAAAGTTTTAGAAAACCAAGGCAAAAATGCTAGTGGTGGAGCAGGTATTTCTGCATCTAATCAATTAATTGATGAAAACATAGATGTTATTATCACAGGAAATCTTGGACCTAATGCTTTTGAAATCATTGAAAAATCAGGAGTTAAGGCATATAAGTGTGATGGTATAGTTATAGCTGAGGCTATAGAAAAATATAAAAAAGGTGAACTTGAAGAAATAAAAATGTCTGGTCCTGCACATCACGGAGCTCACTAGATTGGAGATGAATAGGTAGTGAATATAGCAGTACTTAGTGGAAAAGGCGGTACAGGAAAAACCACAGTATCTACTAATCTTGCTCTTGCTCTAAAGGCAAATTATATAGATTGTGATGTGGAAGAGCCTAATGGTTTCTTATTCCTAAAGCCTATAGTAGATAGAAAAGAAAAAGTAATGGTAGAATATCCAATCATAGATGATAACAAATGCACTAACTGTGGAGCTTGTGTAAAAGCTTGTCAATTTAATGCTCTAGCAAAGGTTAAAGATGATATTATGTTGTTCCAAAAGTTATGTCATGGTTGTGGAGCATGTGAAATTGCATGTAAATATGGTGCTATAGCCTATGGTGAAAGAGAAACGGGTAAGGTTGAAAAAGGATCAGTAAGAGATATAAACTGTAGCAGAGGTGTTTTAAATATAAGCGAGCCAATGGCAGTGCCTGTTATTAGAGAATTACTTAATGGATTATCTAAGGGAACTAATTTAATAGATTGCCCACCTGGAACTTCTTGTAATGTGGTAAATTCTTTGAAATATGCTGATGGGGCAATACTTGTTACAGAGCCTTCTGAATTTGGTCTTCATGACTTAAAGATGGCAGTGGAACTTGTGAAAATGTATGATATTCCCTTTGGCATAGTTATAAATAAGGATGATGGAAAAGATAACATAGTAAAAAAGTATTGCAAAGAAGAAAATATAGAATTAATAGGAACAATTACCTATGATAAGGCTACAGCAGTACTTTATTCTAAGGGTGAAATACTTTACGATTATTTAGTTCATAAGAAGATATTTGATAAGCTTTCAGAGGGAGTAAAGGAGGTGCTATCTTGGAATTAGTAGTTTTAAGTGGAAAAGGTGGCACTGGAAAAACCACCATTGCAACAGCTTTAGCTGAACTTGAAAAAGATGTATTAAGAATAGACTGTGATGTAGATGCTCCCAATCTTTATCTCTTTTACAAGGGAAAAGATATTGAAAAAGATGAATTTGTAGGTGGAAAAAAAGCATCAATAGATGAAAGCATTTGTATTAAGTGTGGTAAATGTGAAGGTGTTTGTAAATTTAATGCCATAGAAAACTTTACTATAAATCCATTTCTTTGTGAAGGCTGTGGAGCATGTACATTAGTGTGTCCTGTAAATGCAATAAAACTAGAGGATGAAAAGACAGCAGATACCTTCATTACAGAGCTAGATAAAGGCATAATTTCAAGGGCAGAAATGGGTATAGGCAGTGATGGTTCAGGAAAATTAATAACTGAATTAAGAAAAAATGGTAAGGGATTTAATAAGGATGAAAAGTTAACTATAATTGATGGCTCACCAGGTATTGGATGTGCTGTTATAGCTTCAATAACAGGTTCAAATGCAGTTTTAGTTGTAACAGAGCCTACAAAATCAGGCCTTGAAGATTTAAAGAGAGTAGTACAGCTGTGTAAACACTTTGGAGTTTTTACTATGGTTTGCGTAAATAAATTTGATATAAATGGAGAGGTTACAAAGGAAATAGAAAACTTTATTTATGAAAATCAAATAGTTTTAGTAGGTAAAATTCCTTATGATGACATGGTTATGAAGTCTATAAATGAATTAAAACCTATAACTTTCTACAAGGATAGCATAGCTGAAAAAGCTATTGAAGCTATGTGGAGTAATATGACTAAGTATATATTAAATTAATATATTAAATTTTTAGGTAAAATAAAAGGAGGAATTTTTAATGAAAATAGCAGTTGCAAGTGATGAGAAATATGTAAGTGGACATTTTGGACATTGTGAAGGATTCACAATATATGAAGTAGAAGAGGGTAAGTCTTTAGAAAAAAGTTTTACTCCAAATCCAGGACATAGACCAGGATTTCTTCCAGTATTTTTAAGAGATTTAAAGGTAAATGTTATTATTGCAGGTGGTATGGGAGAAACAGCACAAGACTTATTTAACGAAAATGGAATTGAAGTTGTAGTTGGTGCACAAGGACTTAGTGATGATGTAGTTCAAAAATTTGTAAATGGTGAATTAAAATCAACAGGTAGCGTTTGTACAGAACATCAACATGAAGGTCACTGTAACGAATAATTATTATAAAATGAAAATATTTAGTGGCAAACCCCTGTATATTCATTTTAAATGTTATAAATGTAATAGTATAATTGATATAGATAGTCAAAATTTAAATTTTGACTATCTTAAATTAAACAAAAGAATAGAAGAAAAAAGTAACGTAGAAATATATGATTCTGATATAATGTTTATAGGATTATGTAGTAAATGCAGGGAGGATTTAAAGTGCCAAGACCAACAAAATTTAGAAGAGTAGAGTTTTTCCCAGAAGATACTTATTTTGTTCCATGGGGAAAGCCTAAATGTGAAATTAAAGAAACTGTTTTAAAGGTAGAAGAACTTGAAGCTATGAGACTTAAAGATATTGAAGAATTAAATCAAGAACAATGTGCTGAAAGAATGCAAGTATCAAGACAAACCTTCCAAAATATTATTGATAGTGCAAGGAAAAAGATAGCTATTGCTTTAACAGAAGGAAATGCTATAAGAATAAGTGGTGGTAACTACAGAGCTACTTTTTGTAAATTTAAGTGCCTTCATTGTGGAGATGTGTATGATATAAATTATGAGCAAGACAAGGATAATTGTCCTACTTGTGGTTCAGAGGAAGTTGTTTGCAGCAAGAAAGCAGAGCTTTGTAAAAGATGGTGTAGAGGAAATAGTGTAGAGGATAAATAAGAGGTGGATTTCCACCTCTTATTTATTTATCTATTAAATTTATATTATTTTACAGATGAAAAAATATAAGTTTAAGAATTTAAAATCCATTCTCTAGGAATAATAAATTTAAAGTCATAGGAATGGAGAGTGCTGATGTGAAGAATTTTAAGGTGATTGTTTTAGTAATATTTATCACTTCTTTTATAGTTAACTCACCTATAGAGGTTTTAGCATTACAAAGTAATAAGAGAAAAGATGATGATAAGAGGATAATTGAAATATGTGATGAAGTGAGAACTACTCCTGTGGATGAGGAAGAATTATTAAAGCTAACAAGGGAAGGATTAGACAAAGAAGATGCCGAGTTTTATATAAGACTTGATGAAATAGTAGAAAGGTTAGAACAGTGTGATTTAGAAGTGATATTAGATAATTCCATAGAAGATATAACTGATAAAGACTTTAGAAACAATAAGGAATACTATAGAAATCAAATACTAAAAGGAGATAAGGTTGCTTTAAAGAAAGCCTTTAAATCTCTAAAAAATATCTTTAGTGAAGAAGAATATACAGAAAAGGTAATTAATACTTTTGCTAATAAATCTGCTTATGAAATAATTTATCCTGATGGTTCAAAGATTACCTATAACACAAAAAACTCTCAAAGAGAAAATTTAAATAGAGAAAAGAATATTAAAAAACCAGTTATGTCTAATAAGGGTTATGAAGAAATCCTCATGGAAGAGGGAGTTTCATATGCCTATGGAAAGGTGGAATCTAAAGAAGCAGAGTGGTGTTTTGAATCAGAATTATCCTATTCTAAGATACATCTATATACTGAGTTTTTACTAGGTACTGATAAAATATCAAAAATTAACTACGCTAGAGGTGGGCAATCTTCCTATGGAGTAGTTAATATTGCAAATAGTACTGGAGCCACTATCTCTAGAACCTATAGTGAAGGTAAAGAAATACCTGCGGAAGCAAGAAATGAAGTCATATTTACTGTGACAGGTTCCTTTGGAGCTTCCTTTTTAATCTTATCCATAGGAGCAAATCCAGGATATAACTGGACTCAATATATAATATTTAGACTTTATGAAGTAGAAAAAATAGATGATAAATATGGAGCTCACTACAAATGGTACGCAGCTGAATTTAAGTAATCCTCCAAATTTATGATTTGGTTAAGGATTACTTACTCATTCGAATGAATATGAGAAGGAGTGTCCCCTCGAGCAAAGCGAGAAAATAAATCTATGATTTGGTTAAGGATTACTTACTCATTCGAATAAATATGAGAAGGAGTGTCCCCTCGAGCAAAGCGAGAAAAAGAAATTTTATATTTGGTTAGTCGAAGTTAAGTGACCATTTAAATCTATGATTTAATTATGAGAACTTACTCATTTGAGCATAGCGAAAAGGAGTTTCATTTCAAAGATGAATATGAGAAGGAGTGTCCTCTCGAGCAAAGGGAGAAAAAATTAAAGAGGAATGTTATATGAGTAAACTTAAGAAGAGATATAAAAACAAGAAGAAGTACAAAATCAAAAATGAAAAAACAATTAAGAAAAATAGAAGAATTTTTATGATTTCAGTTATAGGGTTATTCTTATTAATTACAGCTATTCTAATTAAGAATGATTTATTTAAAGAAACCATGGAGATAAAAAGTGGTAACTTCCCTATAAAAGATGAAGAACCCTTTGAAGTAAAGTTAACAGATAAGATAACATATCTTCTATCTAAGAACCTTAACATAGGTGAAGATAGAATATCTATTCTAAATGTATCAGATATCCAAAAGGGTAAATTAGTCATGTTTTTATATGAGGACAATGGTAAAAACTATGAGGGGTTATGCCAATTAAGTAAAGTAGAAAGTTCTTATAACATCTTAGCAACTTCTATAAAAGAGGTAGATAAACATGCTCCTTTTACAGTGAATGTAATGGAAACAAAGGTAAGTGCTACTGAGAATTACAAAGTTCTTGGAGGAGTAATAAATGATGAAAATATAAAATGCATAAATATTAACTTTACTAATAATACTATGACGAATATATTAATTGGAGAAGATAGATCATTCTTTTATGTAATAGAAGAAAATGAGATAGATATTTTAACTATAGAAGCATTAGATAATTCTCTTAAAATATTTTATAAGTGGTCCAGCAAAGAAAAAGGAATATAAGATAAAGATAAACTCGGTGAATATGTTAAAATTCATTGAGTTTATTTGTTTTAGCCATTATTATAAGTATATAGGGTAGTTTGAAATAATTTACATAATATTGTATACTGGCATAAGAGGGTGGAGGATATAATGGAGATGTTTTTACCTATAGTAATGTTTATTATAGGAATTATAGTAATAATAAAGGGCGGAGATATATTTGTAGACTCAGCTATGTGGATTGCTGAGATAACAGGAATACCAAAAATAATTATAGGAGCAACCATTGTAAGTTTAGCAACTACTCTTCCAGAGTTTTTTATAGCTTCAGTGGCAACTATTATGGGATCACCAGAGATTGCAGTAGGTAATGCTATAGGAGCAATAATTTGTAATACAGGGCTTGTTCTTGCTATTTCAATGATTGCAATGCCTGTGGAGGTAGAAAAGAAGAGGTTTATGCCAAGAGCTTTTATGATGGTAGTATCTATGGTTTTACTATTACTTTTTTCTACAGATGGAAATATTAATAGAATAGAAGGGGTAGTCCTTTTAGGGTTATTTGTGTACTATATAAGAAAAAATATAAAGGGTGCTAAAAAGTCCCTTGAAATTCCTGATGAGACTGCTATGACTATAGATGAAATTAGTGTTAGAAGAAGAGTAAAAAAGAGAGAATTTGCAAAACATATAGTTGTATTTATAATAGGAGCAATACTTATAGGATGTGGAGCTAGGTTATTAGTTGTAAATGCGCAGATTATTGCCAGGCATTATGGAGTAACAGAAGGAGTAATTAGTTTAACCATTATGGCCTTAGGAACATCGTTACCAGAATTAACTACTGTTTTAACTTCTATATATAAGAAGGAAAGTGGAGTAGCGGTTGGTAATGTTATTGGTGCAAACATACTAAATATAACAATGACTATAGCTGCTAGTAGTATTTTAGCTAGGGGTGGATTAGTACTAAACTCTAGAAATATTCATATATTTAACGCATCTTTTATAAGCTTTAATCAGACTATACTTTTAGATATTCCAGTGGCTTTAGTATTGATGCTACTTATAATCTTACCTATATCAACTAATGGAAGATACTCTAAGAGAAATGGAATAATGCTGCTTAGTGTTTATATAATATACATAAGTTTTTTGATTTTAATAATATAAGGTATCTTCCCATCTTTGACTTGTTATTTATTTTCAGATACCTAATAAATCGTTTTATAGGAGGCAATTAGAAATGACTAGTTCTTTAAGTTTAAATATAAAAAACCTTCAAGAGGCAGTTAATGAATCACATATAAATAATTTAAAACCTATGATAACAGCAGCCCACAACACTCTGCATAACAGAAGTGGTGCTGGCAATGAATTTTTAGGGTGGCTTGACCTACCAAATAATTATGATAAAGCTGAGTTTGAAAGAGTAAAGGTAGCAGCTAAAAGAATACAGGAAAATTCTAAAGTTCTTATAGTAATAGGCATTGGGGGTTCATACCTTGGAGCTAGAGCTGTCATAGAGGCAATGACAGGCCCATTCTTTAATAGTATGGATGAGGATAAAAGAAAGGTTCCAGCAGTATACTTTGCAGGAAACAATATAAGTTCTACTTATTTGTCTCAACTTATACAGCTCATAGATGGGAAGGATTTTGCCATAAATGTTATTTCAAAATCAGGAACTACAACAGAGCCTGCCATAGCTTTTAGAATATTTAAAGAAATCCTTGAGAAAAAGTATGGCAAAGAAGAAGCTGAAAATAGAATTTATATAACAACGGATAAGGCAAAGGGAGCTCTTAAGAAATTAGCAGATACAGAAGGGTATGAAACCTTTATAATTCCTGATGATATTGGTGGAAGATTTTCCGTTTTAACACCAGTAGGATTACTTCCCATTGCAGTGGCAGGAATAAATATAGATGAGCTATTACAAGGTGCTAGAAATGGAAGAGAAAACTTTAGTAATGAAGATGTACATATAAATATTTGTTATAAATATGCAGCGGCTAGACATCTTTTATATGAAAGAGGAAAAACTACAGAAATTCTTGTAAACTATGAACCTTGTCTACAATACTTTGGAGAGTGGTTTAAGCAACTTTATGGAGAGAGTCAAGGTAAGGATGGAAAGGGTATATTCCCTGCATCCGTTAACTTTTCAACAGACCTCCACTCCATGGGTCAATATATTCAAGATGGAATGAGAAATATATTTGAAACTGTAATAAATGTAGAAGAACCACAAATAAATTTATCCATAAAAGAAGATGAAGAAAATGTGGATGGACTTAACTTCTTAGCAGGAAAGACTATAGATTTTGTAAATAAAAGAGCTATGGAGGGAACAGTCCTTGCCCATGTAGAAGGTGGAGTTCCTAATATAGTTATAAATATGAAAGCTTTAAATCCTAAGGCTCTAGGAGAGCTTATATACTTCTTTGAAAAATCCTGTGCCATAGGAGGATATTTATTAGGAATAAATCCTTTTGATCAAGAAGGGGTAGAAGCCTATAAGAAAAATATGTTTGCTCTACTTGGCAAACCAGGTTATGAAAAGCTTCAAAGGTCTCTAACAGAGAGACTAGGTGATTAATTATGACTATTATAGTTGATGGTGATGGATGTGCAGGAAGAGGTATTATAGAAGAAGTAGCTAAGACCTATAAGGTTCCACTAAAAATTTATTGTGATATACATCATGTGATAAATTTAGAATATGGTGAAGTTATAATTATGGATAGTGGCTTTCAAGCAGTGGATATGAAGGTTGCCAACGAAGCTAAAAGAGGAGATATAGTAGTAACTCAAGATTATGGGGTAGCAGCTATGGTTCTTGGTAAAAAATCCCATGCCATAAGTCCAAGGGGATATATATTTTCAGAGAACAATATAGACAAATTACTCTTTGAAAGACATATAAGTGCCAAGGTAAGACGTGGTGGAGGAAAAACAGGAAAGCATAAAAAAAGAAATGAAGACGATAATATAAGCCTTAGAGATAATTTAATAAAGCTTGTAGAAAGAAGTCTAAGAGAAGAATAGAAAAACATAAATTAAGAAAACACTTGTAGAAATATAATTTACAAGTGTTTTTTTACAAGGATTTTGTCTAATGAATTATCGCAAATAAAGACCTCCACAGGTTGTTACATAATATGTAAGTGTAGTATAATATAGCTATGCTTATGTAAGAATATTATAACAATTTAATCAATTAGGGATGTATATGTACATTCTAGGGGGAATATGTATGAATGAAATGATTATTGGTACAAGCCTATCAAGTCCGCAGGAGAAGGGGACTGAAATTAAGATATATATAGAAAATAAAATGTCAGATGATTTATTATATAAATTTATAATAAACTGTGATGGGGGTTGGGAAACCATTAGAGATTTCCATGAGGAGGATTTTACCTATTGGACACCTAAGGAAGATGGCAAATACATGATAATGGTACAATCTAAAAAAAGAAATGGAAAAAAACCTATTGAATTTACATCTAGAATGGACTTTATCATAGGCTCTGTAGAAGAAAAACTAATAAAAGATATTATCATTAGTAATAATGAAATAAAGTTAGGAGAAAAGATAGAAATTGATGTTGTACCTAACAAATTACCTATCTTGTGTAAGTATTGGATAAAAGAAGATTGTAAATGGAATTTAATAAGAGATTATTCCATGGATACTAGTTTAAGTTTCACCCCAAATCGAGAAGGGGATATCGAGATTCTTATAGAGAGTAAAGAAGAAGGCTCAGTACATCAATTTGATGACTTTAAAAATGTAACTTTTAAGGTATTGCCTATGGATGAAATAAGAATTAACAATATACAGTGTTTAACAGAAGAGCTGATAGTAGGTAGTGAATTAACCTTTGAAATTGATGCACGCTTTGATGAAAATAGGGTTGTGTTATACAAATTTATGAAGATTGATGAATATGGAAACATGCATGTAATGCAAGACTTTTCAAGTAAGAGACTAGTTAGCTTCACAGAAATACTACCAGGTAAGTATAAGCTTTTATGTTTAGTGAAGGACATGTATTCCCATGAGAATTTTGATGATAGGGGGATAATACACTATACTGTAGATAAATATAAACCTATAAAAATTCTTAACTTCACTTCTGATTTAAGCTCACCACAGCTTGAAAAAACACCTATAGAGTTTAAGGCAATATGCTCTGGTGGAGATAAATTGCTCTATAAATTTGTAGTAGATGGGAATTATCATAGTAGTTCAAATTTTACTACTAACAACAGTTATAAATGGATTCCAGAAAAAAGTGGCTTATATAGAGTTGAAGTTCTTGTAAAGGATAGTACCTATAAGGACGATTATGAAGAGAAGGCAATTATGGACTTTGTTATAGATGAAGACTGCACACAAAATGTATATATAAAAGAAATTAAGCTAAATAAGGACAAGCAAGTTCTTATAAATGAACCAGTTAAGGTAAATGTAGAAGCCACTGGCTCAAGAAATTTATTATATGAATTTATTGTAAAAAAAGAAGGTAAGGAAGTCAAGTTCATAGAATATAACGAAGAAGATAATTTTAAGTTCACTCCTACTAGTGTAGGAAAATACGAAATAGAAGTTAAGGTAAAACATCTAAAATCTAAGAGAGACTACGATGTACATTCAGTGATATATATAGATTGTAAAGAATATATACCAGCTAAGATAGATTATATTCTTACAGAAAAGAAGTATATGTATCTTATAGGTGATGAAATAGTCTTGGAGGTAATAACAGAAAACACTAGCAATACTTTAACTAAATATAAGGTTGAAATCAATGGCAGAGAAGTTGAAACTACGGAATTTAGTAATGATAAGAAGTTTAAACTAATTCCAAAATGTGCAGGAGTATATACGGTAAAAATATATTGTAAAAATGTATTTAGTACTAAAGAGTATGATTGTAAAAAGGAATTGATTTTAGATGTATTACAAGGAGTTCCAGTAACTAACTGCAAAATAACCTTAGATAAAGAAGTAATAAAGTGCAATGAAGATGTTAACTTCTATGTGGAATGTGACGGTGGAAAAGATAATTTATATGAATTTTATTTAATGGAAAAGGGAGAATGGAAGCTAATACAAAAGTATAGTAAGAAAAATTATTATACCTTTATGCCTTTCTATAAAGGGTTTTATAAGATATTGGCATTATGTAAAAGCTGTTACTCTAAGAGTGCCTATGATGACTATTCCATTTATGAAATTCAGTGTAAGGAATAAGGCATCTTAAAAAAATAAATAAGTGAAAGATGCCTAATAAGGTATAAAGAAACAAGGGAGATGAAGTAATGAGTTACGATGTGGGTAGTGTTTATGGAGGAATAAATAACTATATAAACAGCATAGCTACAAATGGAAATACTAACAGTGGTATAGGTTCAGTGAACAGTGGAATTACTCAAAATCAATATGTTAACGGATTAGGTATTCTCAACGATACCTTAAGTTCTGGTACTGGCAGTGATGCCCTTACTGGACTAATGAGCTTAGGTTTAATGTCAGGAAGCTTTGGTGGAGGTTCAGACAGCAACACTTCTTCAAGCACTAGTGGATTTAGTTTAATCATGGCATCTTTATTAAAGGCCATGGGTGAAAAAGAGAGACAAACTCAGCAGGGCATAGATCAAAATAATAGAGCTTATAATAGTACTTCTAATGGTATTAATGATATAAGCAATGTCATTGTAAGAGCTATAGGAGGAGTAACACCTTCCACAGTGGTAAGTGCTACAGGTACTGACTCTGAAAGAATTGAAAAAGCCATAGCAGATGCTTCAACTAAATATGGAGTAAATGCGAATTTAATAAGAGCTATAATTAAAACAGAATCAAACTTTAATCCTAATGCAGTATCTCCTGCAGGAGCTAAAGGATTAATGCAATTAATGCCTTGTAACATAGAGCACTATGGAGTTAATGATCCTTTTAACATAGAACAAAATATTGATGCAGGTACAAGACACATAAAGGATTATCTTAAAACCTATAATTATGACCTAAACATGGCACTAGCAGCATATAACTTTGGACCAGGAAATATGGCATCTAGAGGAATAAGTAACTCCAGTGATTTTTACAAACTACCATCAGAAACAAAAAATTATTTAGTGAAGATAAATAATTTAATATAATTAACTAAATCTTAAGCTAATGTTGAGCCTGTACTTATATTATTGATGCTCAGCCGTTTCGAAGCATTGATTTACTAGAGGATTTATTCAAGGTAAAATCTACAACACAACAACTCGTATGCACTCAAACAAGTTGTGTTGCTTAACGATTTTACCATTCATAAATCCTAAGTAAAGAAATGTTTTAGGAGGTTCTTCTAATAAATTAGAAGAACTAAGTTCGAATATCTAAATCAAAGATTTAGATTCTTACTTATACAAATGGCATTCGCTAACAATAATATTAAAGTACAGGCTCAACATTTTATAAAGATAAGTGAATAATTATTAAACAGCCTTGTTATATAGTATAATTAGTTTAAAATATTAGATTTATTTTTAAAGTAATGTTAAAATGGACTTTGGCTAATACTAATATTAGTTGATATAAATAAAGGATGGTATGATATGGAACGTTTAGATAAAATTTTAGGAAATTTAGGCTGTGGAAGTCGTAAGGAAGTTAAGGTTAGTTGTAAAAATGGAGAGGTTGTTGTTGATGGAGAGGTTGTAAAGGACAGTTCAACTAAGGTTGATCCAGAGACTGCAGTTATTGAAGTAAATGGAGAAAGGGTAATGTATAGAAAGTATGTTTACCTACTTTTAAATAAGCCAGCAGGAGTTGTAAGTGCAACCTTTGATAATTATGATGAGACTGTTATAGATTTATTAGATCCAGAATATCAAGTTTTTGAGCCATTTCCAGTGGGAAGATTAGATAAGGACACTGTAGGATTCTTATTGCTTACTAATGATGGAGCTTTAAATCATAAGTTAATCGCTCCTAAAAACCATGTAGATAAGGTTTATTATGCAGAAATAGATAAGCCAGTAAATGAAAAGGATATTGAAAGTTTTAGAAAAGGTATTGTAATAGATGATGGATATAAGTGTATGCCAGGAAAGTTAGAAATTATTTCTTCTACAGAAGATGGTTCTAAAGTTTTAGTTACAATACAGGAAGGTAAGTTCCATCAAGTTAAAAGAATGTTTGAAGCTTTAGATAAGTCTGTTGTATATCTAAAAAGAGTTAAATTTGGTCCTATGGAACTGGATGAAACCTTAGAAGAAGGCGAATATAGGGAGCTTACTAAAGAAGAAATTGAAGTATTAAACAACTTATAGGGATTTATTAACTGTATATACATTAAATTGAATATAAAAGGTAATTTGGTGTAATGTGTAGAAAATATACAAAAAATATAGATAAGGTATAAATATTAACAATTAGTTTATATTTTTTATTATAAATTTACTTGAAAATTTATAAAATTATATATATAATATATATATAAATAGAATAAATAACCCCTTTTTATTTATACGTATAACCTAACCCCAAGGGTTATACAAGTTATTTTATGTCGAATATAATTGTATATTATTGCAAGGAAAAAACCCATTGGTTACCCCCGATGGGTTTTTTCTTGTAATAGAATTTATTTTTGGAAAACACATGTTTAAGAAGGTAAATATAGAAATTATATAGCATATACTGTAAACTATATAATATGTAAATATCTAATGTAAAAAACACATAACATTGATTTAATAGAGCAATAATAGTAAATAGGTATACTAATTATAAACAGAGTTCTTAGCTTCTGCGAGAGTTTTAGAGATGGTAGGCATTATATAAAAAATAGTATGTATTAAGAGGATATATTACGTAAAGATGAGAAAAGTTTGAAAGGAAGTGCATTATGAATATAAGAGAAGTACTTATAAGCTTTATGAAAGAAAAAGCTTATAAACCAATGAGTTTAAAAGAGTTGTCTAAAATATTTGGTATAGGTAAAAAAGAATCTAAAGATTTTTCAAACCTATTAAATGAAATGGAGAAAGATGGAGAAATAATAAAAAATAGAGCAGAGCTATATGGTATTCCAGAGAGAATGGGTATACTTAAAGGGGTTTTTGCTGCTCACCAAAAGGGTTTTGGCTTTGTAATTGTAGAAGAAGATAGGCCAGATATATTTATCCCTGCTAGTAATGTAAATAGTGCCATGAACAATGACGTGGTGTTAGTTAAAGTATTAAAAGATGAAAATAACGGTAAGAAATCTGAAGGAGAAATTATCAGAATTGTTGAAAGAAAGAATAAAAAATTAGTTGGAACCTATGAAGATAGCAAAAACTTTGGATTCGTTGTACCAGATGATAAAAAGATAGGTCAAGACGTATTCATTTCTAAAAATGATAGAAATGGAGCAAAATCAGGCCAAATAGTAGTGGTAGAAATCACTAGCTGGCCAGAGAAAAGAAGAAATCCAGAAGGAAGGATCATTGAAATCCTAGGAGAAAAGGGAGATAAGGGAATAGATATCCTAACTATAATTAGAAAGCACAATCTTCCTGAAGAATTCCCATTACAGGTAGAGGAATATGCAGAAAGAATAGAAGATATGGTTCCTCAAAGTGAAATAGACAGAAGAAGAGACCTTAGAGATGTGACTATGGTTACCATAGATGGAGAAGATGCAAAGGACCTAGATGATGCTGTTTCAGTAGAAGTTCTGAAAAATGGAAACTTCAAGCTAGGAGTTCATATTGCAGACGTATCACACTATGTAAGAGAAAATAATGTCCTTGATAAGGAAGCCTTTAAAAGAGGTACCTCTGTATACCTAATTGATAGAGTAATTCCAATGCTACCTAGAAAACTATCCAATGGAGTATGTAGCTTAAATCCAAAGGTGGATAGACTTGCTCTTAGTTGCTTTATGGAAATTGATCCTACAGGAAAAGTAATAGATCATGATATCTTTGAAAGTGTAATAAAAACTAATGAAAGAATGACCTACACTGATGTAACTAAGATTCTTAGAGATGAAGATGCTGAAACTATAGAAAAATTTAAACACCTTCATGAAGACTTTAAGAACATGGGTAGATTATTTGAGCTCTTAAATAAAAAGAGATTATCAAGAGGTGCCATTGACTTTGATTTTGAAGAATGTAGAATAATCCTAGATGACACTGGTAAACCAATAGATATCCTACCTCGTGAAAGAGCCATTGCCAATAGAATAATAGAAGAATTTATGTTAATCTGTAATGAAACTGTAGCAGAGCACTTCTTCTGGCTTAATGCACCATTTGTTTATAGAGTTCACGAAGACCCAGATATGGAGAAGTTGTTACACTTTAGCGAATTCGTATATAACCTAGGATATCATGTAAGATTTAAAGAAGATGAGATTCATCCAAGGGAGCTTCAAAAGATTCTAGAAAAGGTTAAAGGCAAGAAGGAAGAAACAGTGGTTAGTACTTTACTTTTAAGATCTATGATGAAGGCAAAATATTCCCATTTATGTGTAGGACACTTTGGTCTTGCTGCTAAATACTATTGTCACTTCACATCTCCAATAAGAAGATATCCTGACCTAGTAATTCATAGAATTATAAAGGAAATGATAAACGAAGGATTAAATTCTAAGAGAGAGAAGAGATTAAGAACCTTTGTAATAGATGCTTCAAAACAATCCTCTGACACAGAAAGAATGGCTGTGGATGCAGAACGTGAAGTAGATGACTTAAAGAAAGCTGAATACATGATGGATAAGATTGGAGAAGAATTCGAAGGAATCATATCCTCTGTAACTAGCTTTGGTATGTTCGTTGAACTTCCTAACACCATAGAAGGTTTAGTTCATATTAGTGAGCTTCATGATGACTACTATATCTATGATGAAAAGCATCTAGCTTTAGTTGGTGAGAGAACTAAGAATATCTACAGACTAGGAGATGAAGTTAAGGTAGTTTGCTCTAAGGTTGACATAGATGCCCACGACATTTACTTTGAAATTGTTAAACCACAAGTAGAAGAAGAGGAAGAAGAAATGTCCCTAGACATCGATGATTTAATTTTTGGAGAGTAAAATATAGTTAAGAAGTAAATGGACTTTCACAAAATTAACTAATCTAATAAAAGTGTTGAGCATGCCCATATATTATTAACGCTGAGCTGTTTCGGAATATTAATAAGTTAAAATGTTTAGAGAATAAAAACTTAAGGATAAAAATTTAACATTATATAAGAAGAGATAAAATTTTATTTATTAAATTAAATATGATTTTATCTCTTCTTTTTTATGTAATTTGCTATAAATTAAGGGAAACAAATAAAAATATAGGATAATTTTACATAGTAGAGCGTAAAAATCAAAAAAAGATTGTTAAAAAGTTAAACAAATCAGATAAATTTTTAACAAAGTACTAGTATTTTTAGAAAAAGGTGGTATACTAAAATTATAAATGTTAAATAAATAACAAAATTTAAAGTTTGTATTAGGGAGGTTCATATTATGGCACGTTTTACATTACCAAGAGATATATATCATGGAGAAGGAGCGTTAGAAACTCTGAAAACTTTAAAAGGGAAGAGAGCTTTCGTAGTTGTTGGTGGCGGATCTATGAAGAGATTCGGATTCTTGCAAAAGGTTGAAGACTACCTAAAAGAAGCGGGTATGGAAGTTGAATTATTTGAAGGGGTAGAACCAGACCCATCAGTAGAAACAGTTATGAAAGGTGCAGAAGCTATGAGAAGCTTTGAGCCAGATTGGATAGTTTCTATAGGTGGAGGATCTCCAATAGATGCAGCAAAAGCAATGTGGATATTCTACGAATACCCAGAATTTACTTTTGAACAAGCAGTTATTCCATTTGGACTACCAGAATTAAGACAAAAAGCAAAATTCGTTGCAATACCATCAACTAGTGGTACAGCTACAGAAGTTACAGCGTTCTCTGTAATTACTGATTACAAAGCTAAAATTAAATATCCATTAGCTGATTTCAATATAACACCAGATATAGCAATAATAGATCCAGCACTTGCACAAACAATGCCTAAGACTCTAGTTGCTCATACTGGAATGGATGCTTTAACTCATGCTATAGAAGCATACACAGCATCACTAAGATCAAACTTTTCAGATCCATTAGCATTAAAAGCAATTGAAATGGTAAAAGAACACTTAATAGATTCTTATAATGGATGTGAAAAATCAAGAAACTTAATGCACGAGGCTCAATGCCTTGCAGGAATGGCATTCTCAAATGCACTACTAGGAATAGTTCACTCCATGGCTCATAAAACAGGAGCAGTATTCCACATTCCCCATGGATGTGCAAATGCAATCTTCCTTCCATATGTAATTCAGTACAACAGAACTAAATGTGAAGATAGATATGCAGACATAGCTAGAATGTTAAAATTAAATGGAAATACAGATTCAGAATTAACTGATTCATTAATAGAAATGATCAATGACTTAAATACAAAACTAAGTATTCCTCACTCAATGAAGGAATACGGTGTTACCGAAGAAGACTTCAAAGCAAATCTTGAGTTCATAGCTCACAATGCAGTACTTGATGCATGTACAGGCTCAAACCCAAGAGAAATAGACGACAAAACAATGGAAAGACTATTTGAATGCACTTACTATGGTAACAAAGTAGAATTCTAAGTAAGAGTCTAAATCTTTGATTTAGTTACTCGAACTTACTCATTTGAACGAAGTGAGAAGGAGTTTCCTCTCGAGCAAAGCGAGAAAATAAATCTTTAATTTGTCATTGCAACATGGTAAAAAGGGGTTTAATTGCAATAGAGGGAGACAATAATTAATTTTAGTTAGTGGAAGAAACTCCACTGAAAAGTGGGGTTTCTTATATTATATTATTAATTCTGTTGAACTAAGGTACAGCAGATTTAAAAAATATCCTTATAATTCATCAAATCAAATCAAATCAACTTGGAAGAGCTGTCTCAAAGTAGAGTTAAAAAAATTCTACCGTGAGACAGCTCTTCTAAGTTCTACTCCAAATCTTTGAGGAAATCCCTGAAACCCCCACAGCGCCAACAACTAGTTAAATAGTTACCTAGTTATATAGTTATATAGTAATATAGGTAAATAGTTTCCTATATAAAAATAGAACTATTTAAAAAGTTTCATATATATATTTTTTTAATTTTAAATAGTTAAAATATAGGTGTTCCCTAGAGGACTTAAATGCAGTTATATCAAGGCTTTAGCTATGGAAGAATATAAAAAGCTAAAAACATGGAAATTGGAGAAACTAAATTAATATAAGTTATTATACATTCTATATAAAATATAATTACGTAATTTATCACAGAAATATATAGTGATATTTTATTTATTTTTTTGTTTTTCTCTAAAACCTAATATATAGAATAAAATTCCTATAAGAGCAAATATATAAATAAATATATTTATTCCAGGTAGGGGTATGTCCATGATGTCTTGGCCGACCCACAAGTACCAATGTAAATATGAAATTAATCTTTCAATGGTGTATATTAATCCACTTGAAATAATAAAAACAGTACCTAGTTGTAAATAATTTTTTTCATTCATAAATAACCTCACCTTTTCAAAATTATATGGCTATATTAAATATGTAATAAGGATTATTAATATTAACCTACAATTATAATGTAATATAACTATATTATATTGTAGCTAAGTCAATGGGTAAAGAAAATTTAGGTAAAAACGCCATATTTTTAAATTATATATTATACTTAAGATATAAACTTTTTAGACAGTTAAAATTCATATATTTCAAGGTTAATAATTACAATATTTATAATTTAGGTTATAATAAAAATAGGTTATACTATACAATACATTTTAAATTTAGTAAAATCACATGTATAATGAGAAAATTATATATTAATCATAAAAGTAGGTGAAAACATGGCAAAGAAATTAGGAACTAAAACTTTAGTAGAAAATAGAAAAGCAAGACACGATTACTTCATAGAAGAAGCTATGGAAGCAGGAATAGTACTTGTAGGAACAGAAGTTAAATCTATAAGAGCTGGAAAAGCAAACCTTAGAGATAGCTATGCAGATGTATACAATGGAGAAGTCTTCGTAAAAAATATGCACATAAGCCCTTATGAGCAAGGAAACATATTTAACAAAGATCCTCTAAGAGTAAGAAAGTTACTTCTTCACAAAGGAGAAATAGATAAACTTTTAGGATTCACGGCTCAAAAGGGGTACACTCTAATACCACTTAGCTTATATCTTAAAGACGGTAAAGTAAAAGTTAACCTTGGAGTATGTAGAGGTAAAAAAGATTATGATAAGAGAGATGTAATGCTAGAAAAAGCAGCTAAGAGAGACATAGATAGACAAATGAAAGAAAAATACAGGTAAAAGAGGCTTTCGCAAAAAAGCTAATCTAAATAAATATTAAATAAGCACTTATATTATTAACGCTCAGCCGTTTAACTACTCAATGGAACGAATATAAGCAGGAGTTTCCTTTGCACAATAAAATTTTGCTATGAAGTATGGGAAGTTTAAATAGGGGGAGAGGTAAGGGATGAAAAGAATAATTACCATTCAACATACTCAATCAGTGCATCACACCAATGGGATGATTGGTTCATGGACAGATTGGGATTTAACTAACCTAGGAAAAGAACAAGCAAATAACATTGGGATAAAACTTAAGGAAGAACTTTCAAAAGATAGTGTCTATGTTATGTATTCTTCAGACTTAAAAAGAGCAAAACAGACTGCTGAAATTGTAGCAAAACATTTAAACTTAGAACCCATCTTCAATGAAGATCTAAGGGAACGTAACCTTGGTTCTGCTGTAGGCAAAAGTGTACAATGGCTTAGAGAAAATCAAACAGCATGGGAAAAGACAATTGATGATAGATGTGTACCAGATGCTGAATCTAGAAGGGAAACTTGGAAGCGTCTAGAACCTTTCTACAATGACATAGTGAGCAGTGAGGATAAGAATATAATTATTGTTTCCCATGGGGACACATTAAGTATTTTCAACGCTATGTGGCTAGGACTTAAACCAGATGATCTTAATAACTGTGATTTATTTGGATTTGCAGGTGGAGTTTCTCATTTTATAGAAGATGACAACGGAAAACATATCATAAAGAGACTAAGCGATATGTCTTATATAAAATAGTTTGAGCTACCTATATAGGATAAAATAAACTTATATTTGGTGTGAAAGTATCATTAAAAGTGGTACTTTTTTTACATATATAGATTTGCCAAATACCATATGTAGAATCTAAAGGAAATATGTCCATAAACACTATAAAATTTTTTACAAAACTTTACTTGCTATAAGGATTGATATTGTTTATAATGAATATACGTGGTAATCACTAATAATTACCACTACCTAACATGGGGGCGTACTGGTTTCGACGGGGGTACGTGACATATAGGAAGCGAGTAGAGGGAACTCATGGGCCCGCTTTAAAAAACTATGGGATTAAAGATAAACGCAGAAGACAATTTTGCATTAGCAGCTTAGTATAGCCGCTCGTCCTACCTTTGAGTCCCACGGCTTAGGATAGGGCGCCGATTAGTGGGGAACCGAGCCATGGAAAGCTTTGACCATGGAACGGAATTTATGAAGCTACTGAAGTAGAAACCCGGTCTCTAGGGGTTCTATGGAGGGAATGTTAAAATAGAGACTGCACTCGGAGATGCTTATGTGGAATGGCTTTCGGACAGGGGTTCGATTCAAAAGAGTCGCCTTAGAGAGTAATTTCTAAGTGAAAACTTGGCTTTATCGGTGAAACCGTAACAGATGATGCTGACGGCAATACCGAGTGGTATGTGAAGAAATTCAACAGCCGTGTATCGACTTATAGGTTCCTAAGGAGTAATCTATGGAATACTAGGATAGAAGATATCAAACTAAACTATGCTTCTATAATACGCCAAGAGTCCTATACAGTATTCAACTTCAAAAGAGAATATTGGAAGAGGAGGAAAATATAGTCAGTACCTGCAGAGATGTAGGAAGTATATGTCCCCTCGCCTCCACCAAGAAATCCACGACAGAAATGTCGTGGATTTTTTTCTGAAGAAAAAAGTATAAAGTATATATTTATTACTGAGTTTGGAAGAAATAAATAAGTAGACTTTAAATTGGTATAATTATAAAATATAATATAATGTGTAATTAATATGTAAAAAACAATTTTAGAGGAGTTAAAATGTGTACGGTATCAAGTATTCAAGATTATATAAAGAAAGTTACAGAATTTATAGAGCAAAAAAATAGTAATACAACTGTTGTATATAGGGGAGAAGATGAAATTTATAGAACAAATTGTCAACCGAATATATTTAGAAGAAATGATTTAAAGAAAAATAAGTTTTTTGAAAAGAATTTATTTGCTGAAATGAGTGCAAATGATTTAACTGATGGACAAACATATTTGGAGAAGGCTATAGACGCCCAGCATGGTGGCTTTCCAAGCAGGCTATTGGATGTAACATATAATAGTTTGGTAGCTTTATATTTTGCGGTTACGCCAGTGATTACTAAGGATGAAGATGAAAAGGATGGAAAAGAAGATGGCGCTGTATATATATATTCTATAAAAAAAATATTTTGTCCATCTGGTGAAAATATTAACCTAACTTATAATTCTATAGTAAGTAGGAATTTGGAATGGTTATGTAAAAATGAAATTTTTCAGAAAAATCATAAGTTAATAGATCATATAAAAAAGAATAAAAGAGTAATAGCACAACAAGGGGCATTTATATTATTTCAAGGAGATAGTGTTACGCCTATACCAAAATCTGATTATGTAAGAATAATAATTGACAAAGATGGTAAAAAAAAGATTAGAAATGATTTGAAAGTACTTTTTGGCATACATACGGGTTCGATATATCCAGAAACAACTAATTTAATTAAAGAAATAACAAATAAAAGCTATAAAATTAATTCGGAAGAGTTTAATATATGTACAGAATTACAATTGGTAATTAATACTTTAGATGGGGAATTAAACAGTTATTATAGGGATGTAATTAATTTAACTTTGAAAAAATGTAATGAAAATGAACTTCTATATAAAGTGGTTGAGAGTGAAGAAAAAATTCTTGAATATAAATTAGATTTTATTCAATTAGAAAAAAATATTTGTTCACATAATCAATTAGTTAATAACATTAAGTGTGAATATAATAATATTATTAAGAGGTTTAGTGAAAATATTATGAGTCATATAAATGAATATGATATAGAATTTTCAGAAGAAGAACTGTTATGGGGAGAGTGTACAGATGCTAAATAAATATAAATTTAGAACAGGATTATTAGAAAGAACAAAAGAGATATTTTGGGATAATCAATTAATAATAAGTGATGAAGAAATGAAAAAAATACATAAACAAATAGACTATTTAACTTCAGGAGTACAAGATTATTTTGATATAACAGATTTGGAAATAGAATCGGAAAATTACTATATTTTTATATTATTGAACAAGTACAGTAATATAGAGGAGCGATTAACTGCTATATGGAAAGATATAGAAGATAAGATAGAGGCATATAAGAAAATAGAAATGTATTTTATTAATGAATTATATGAAGATGAATTAAAGATAAAAAATATATTAAAAAAGAATACATATTTTCCTCATAAAAATGTAGAAATAAGCTATTTAAATGTTAATAATATAAATGATAAGGAGTATTGTATTAAAATAGATAGTAGAATACGATCCTTAGAAACAAAATTAGAAACAGAAGATAAATTGATAGTGGAGGGACATGTTTTTATTGCTAACTTAAATGATATAGTAAAGATTTTTAATGAACTTGGTGATGAATTATTTGATTATAATATTAGAATGGGAATAGAAGATAAATTAGGTGTTGGTGAAGAGATTACAAGAACTATTAAGCAGAATCCTGCAGAATTTTGGTTTTTAAATAATGGAATTACAATGTTAGTTCAAGATGATGATTTTAGAATAAAGAAAACCAAATCACTTTTACTAAAGTATGGGGAAAATAAAAGGATAAGTATAATAAACGGTGCTCAAACAATAACTACAGCGGCAGATGTTTATTTAGATAGTGAAATTAATTTAAAAGAAATAGAGAGTGCAAAAGTTATGCTAAGGGTAATGCATTTGAAAGAGCCTAAATCAGAACAGGAACATACTAGTTTAAGAGAAATAGCAACTAGGATTAGTGTATCTTTAAATAGACAGAAGCCTATAGAACCAGAAGATTTAGCTTATACAACCGAATTTGTTTATAATATAAACAAGCTATGGGAATCTAACAAGCATGATACAAATACATTTAACTTAGTTAGAAGATCAAAATCAACTATTAGGAACGGAGTTATCTTAGAGGAGTTTGTAAGAGCAGCAATAGCATATTTGGATCAAAAACCTGGACAAGCTCGTTCGGGATCTAGAGCTAATCTTTTAAACATAGAAAGTAAAGATGGTAGCTATTTATTTACTAATAAAATTTTTAAAACAGAATTTATAGATAAAAAAAAGTGTACATTAAGCAATTTATATAAGTATTATAAGCCAATAAACTTTGCCATATTTATTGCTGATTATTATCAAAGAAATGCAGCAAGATTAAAGTATGGAATTAATAATAAGAAACAATTAGCAGTTATAAGTTATGGTAAATGGTTTTTTGTTGCATACATAATATATATACTTAATAATGAAAATAACGATGACTATTCTAAATTTGCCGGGGCTTTTATTGACAATAAAAGAATAGATGAGTGTATTATTATGTTTTCAGATTTATATAAAGATATGTTTAATGATGGAAAAGATACAATTGATTCTAATGAATTTAAAAATCAAAAAGTATATACTGAATTTAAAAATGGTAATGTTAAAGATTCTAACAAGTTAAAAAGTTTAAATGATAAAATAATTGAAAATTTTACTTGCAATGAATTAGAAGTTAGCGAAGTTGCAGCAACTATAAATAATGAATGTATTTAAAAAGTAATAATAAAGTTAGATGTGGATTTTAAAGGTCATCATTCGCCTCCACCAACAAATCCACGACAGAAATGTTGTGGATATTTTAATAGTAATTCAAATAATTATAAAATAATTATAAAATAAAAATAAATTCTATAAATAAGATAATATGTAAATAATACTATTAAAAATTGAAGTTGTTATAAATATTGCAAACAAAACTATCGTACAGATGCCGAAGGAATTAGAATATGATATTGAATTAATTTATGTCAAGAGAGACCATTAAAGGGTGTGTAATACAATGGATTATAATAAGGATGATTTGAAAAATATCGCAAAATTACTTTCTGGTGTAGGAAATCTTATTTTGCCAGAGTTAATTGTAATTGATGAAGCTGCATTATATGAATGTTGTTATGAGATGCAGTTTGATACATCAATTTTAGATAAACAAGAATACAGGTTAGAGGTATTTATTGAATTTTTAATACAACTAGCTATGGACGATAAATTGGTTTTATTTATAGACTTTTATTTTAATAAATATATAGAAAGTAGAATATATGATTTAACATTAGCTGGGTATAGTGTTTTTTTAATGAAGGATAAAATTCTTACAACTTTAAACTCATTATGGAGTATTAGAAATCAAGAGTTTGGAATAGATAACAGTAAGATTTTTGTTAAGAGTGTTGTTTTTAAACAATATGATAAAATGGGTGAAGGTGGCTTTTGTACAGTTTACAATTCCACAGAAGATATATCATTGGTTTACAAAGTATTAAATACTGTTGAAAAAGCAGATGTAGGTTCAGTGCATAGATTTAAAAGAGAATTTGATATAATGCAAAATGAAAATGATAGTGGTTATACGATTAAAGTATTTAATTATGATTCAAAAGCACTAGTTTACTCTATGGAGAAAGCAAGTATTTCATTGGAAGATTATATAGAAACAAGTACTTTAACAGACACTGAAAAAGATGAGATTATAATTAGATGTGCTGAATGTATGAAGTATCTTCATAGTAAGGGCATTAAACATAGGGATTTTCATCCAGGTAATATCTTAAGAAATCATTCTAATGAATGGGTGCTTACTGATTTTGGATTGGCAAAAGATATATCAAGCAGATATTCACATCAAACAACTACAACCCATATGGTTGGACGAGCGTGGTTCACGGATCCATCACAGCTGTTTGCATTAAAAGATGGTAACTTTATAACAGATATGTTTTCTTTAGCAAAAACAATCGATTATGTAGTGAATGAAAATATGTCAGGAACTCCCCATAAATACTCTTCAGTTGTATACAAAGCCACTGCATCAAACCCTGAGAATAGATATGATAGTATTGAAGAAATGTATGAAGATATAGTTAGTATATGTGGAAGATTAAGATATGAGTCGCCGGATGAGATAATTAAAAAGATATTAATTCAATATAAAGAAACAAAACAGTTTGATGTTGTTCAACTTGTTAGTTTTTTGAATAAGGATACTGAAGGAATTTTGATGTGGAATTTAGTTGTAGAATTCAGACGAGAAATGTGTTTTCCTTTTGTTAGTATAATAAACATATCATTTGAAGTTGCTTTAAGAGAGATACGAAATATATCAAGCACAATGCAAGCAAGTTATCATAATTGGAATAAGTATGACTCTGTAGCATACTGGGCTATTGAAGTAATTAATGAAAGAAAAAATGAGAATGATGAAATAAATATTGAGGCTGCTAAGCTTATAGAATACGTGGCATCAAATGTTGGCAGATACGATATAAAATCAGCTTCTAATAGATTAAAAAATAACTCATCAATTGATGGACATATTCGTTCAGAATTATCTTATCACGAAGGTTATTAATATAGATGCTTTAGATAATAAAAGAAGTAATCAGGAGTCAGTGACTATAGAAGTGTAGTAACTGTTGAGAAATGGTATGTGGATTTTAAAGGTCACGTATCGCCTCCACCATGAAATCCACGACAGTTTTGTCATGGATTTTTTGTTAAAAAATAAAAAAAGATACTTTATTTGCTAAGTGTGGAATTAAACTTGCTATAAGTAAATAGGTTATTTATAATAATAATTGGATAAAAACTCCATAAGTTTAAAAAAATTTTTATAGAGGGTAGGAATAGCTATGAAATTAGAAAAACATTTAGAGAGAAAAGCACAGGAAAATGATGAATATTTAAAAATATATGATTTATGGAAGGTTATTAAAAATAATGTATGTGATATTTTAAATAATGTTAGTACATATTTTCCTCATTTTAGTCTTCATAACGAAAGTCATTCAAAAACAATATGTTTGCAAGTTGAACGATTATTAGGTGAAGATAAAATATCACAATTATCAGTAACGGACACATTTATGTTATTAATAGTATTTTATATGCATGATATAGGAATGGCATTAAGATATGAAGAAGTATATGAGTTTTTTCAATCACAAGACTTTAAAGATAAGGTTTTAGAGTTAAGTAATTGTGATGATGTTGATATATGTAAAGCAGCACGACGTATTTTAGCTTTCAATGGAATTGGAAAAAGTGATTGTTTAACTAGCGATACATATAAGAGTTCATTAGAAGTGTATAATGATGTAATTTTAGTTATTGAGAATGAATTTAGAGGAAAACACGCAAAAAGAAGTTCAGATTATGTTAGAAATAGATTAAATCTACCAGATAATATTGGAATTCGATTCGTTAATTTAGCAGGAGAGATTTGTAAGTTACATCAAGAAAATATTGAAAGAATTATGCAGTTACCATATAAGAGTAATGGAATTATTGATGATTATATACATCCAAGATTTATTGCAAGTATGCTTTGTATAGGAGATTTATTGGATTTAGATACAGATAGATTTAGTGAAGAAAATTTAAAAAGTTCATCGCCTATGCCAGAAAGCTCTAAATTACATATGCTAAAACATAAATCAATAGAACATTTTTTGGTAGAGCCAAATGGAATAGAACTGATATCAAATTCTAACTCTATTCAAGTATATAGAATTATGAGAGATTGGGCAAAATGGATAAAAGATACATGTATTTATTTATCAATAAATTGGAGTCAAATTGCTCCTAATGGATTTGAAAGAGCACCGTACTTAAAAAAGTGTGATTTGTTAGTAAATGATAGTACAAAATGGTTACAATATGCTGATTTAAAATTTAGCATAACTAATAAAAAGGCTTTTGAATTATTACAAGGTGCTGGAATATATAGAGATAAATTTGTATGTTTCAGAGAAATAATTCAGAATTCAATTGATGCTACACTATTAAGAATATGGAATGCTGAAAGTGTTGAGAAAAATCTAGATTATGCTTCAAAACCTGCAGATTTTCATGAATTATTAGATGATAAATATAAGATAAAAATTGATATATCTTTAAATGAAGATGATAACATTTTAGTAGAAGTTAGGGATTTTGGAATTGGAATTTCAGTAGAAGATTTACAATATATTTCAAATGCAGGAAGTTTGAAGAATAAGAAAAAAATAAAAAAAATTTCTACAATGCCTGAATGGTTAAAACCATCTGGAATTTTTGGAATGGGACTTCAATCTATATTTCAATTAACTAATAAGTTTACTATTATTACAAGAACAATCAATGAATTACCTAAAAAAGTAACATTCGAAAGTAGTAGTGATAAGGGATATATTATAGTAGAGGATTATAATGAGGGATTTCAACAAGGAAGTATGTTGTCATTTATTATAGATAATTCAAAAATAGAACTGGATGATTTATATTGTTCAGAATATCATTATAGAACCATTAATAAATCATATTTAATATTAGATAGAATTAATGGTGGCTATAATAATATAGCTAATAGTAGTGTTCCTATGGCGAATATGGAAAAACAGTTGTATGATTATGTACCAGTAGAAATGAAAATTCAAAATATATATACTAATTGTATGCAAACTATTTTAAAATATGGGAGTATATCTAAATATATTTTTGAGATAGATAATAAGTATACATTTACCAAAAATAATATTTTTATTAAATCTTATAATGATGAAACTAATTGTGTGGCAAATATGAGTATAATTATGAGTGATAATGATACTCATACGTATGGAAAAAGAGATATAATTTATGAACATAAATTGGGAAATGTTCTGTTTTATAAAAATGTATTAGTAAATAGTTCTGAAGTAGAAAGATATTCAATGAGAAATCTTGCTGTTATTCCGGAGTTAGATTTTTCAATTAATATGTTAGGAAATAGTGCTGGTGAGGTTTTACAATTAAATAGAAATTATGTTAAAGAAAGTTTTAAGCCGGAATTTAGAAAAATATGCGAAAAAATATTTCAACAAGAAATATGCGAAATAATAAAAGAGCTTATAAATCGAAAAGAAGATATTGGTGATATTTCAATTATAATATATCAATTAGCAAATTATTATAATTTTATGCCTTCCAAATTTAAAGGTGAGTATAAAATTACTTTGGAAAATTTAAAATTTAATAATTATTATTCAATTGATAATGAAGAAGTAAGTTATACTTTTGAAGAATTAGATAATAAAAATCTATACTTTATTTATGATGAAGTAGATAAAGATGTGTTGGACAAGTCTATTGATGATATAAGGGATTTGACTATTGAGAAAAAATATTGCGTACAATTGAAACCTGAAAGATCAGATGCAAAAAAACATTTATTATATCATAAAGGTGAAAATATGTTTATTGCTTGTATTGATTCTAAATATTATAAAATTATAGAAGCTAAATGTATGTATAGTAATAAGAATGGGTTTATATTTATAAAAGATAAATATGCTATTTTAGATGATTTTGTTTGTTCAATATTTTATGATTTAAGAATTATTAATTCATTTAAAGAGTTTATTATATTAGAAACTTGTATAAATAGTAGAAAAACCTTTAAAGATTATTATAATAATAATGATTATATAATAGAGTTACCAATTGAAAATGCTATAAGAGAAGTGATAAAAAAAGAATTATTAAAAAAAGGACAAGTTATAAATGCTCAAGAAAGATTTTTTCATAAGATTATAGAAAGTGATATATTCTCTACTAATGTAAAATTTATAATGAAAAATAATTCTAAGGAAGAAGATGAGATTAATGAAAAATATAGTGAATTAATTAAGAGGTTATTACAATTAATAGAAGATGATAACAACACTAAATATATACAATATATACTGAAATTGTGTAATCAGAATATAAATAGGAAACGTGGTTATTATGAAGAAATATTTTATAATAATTATTTAACAATGTAGTAAAGTGTTTTTTACAAAATATATTAAATTTAGTGGATTTTAAAGGTCGCGCTTCGCCTTCACCATTCAAAACCACGACATCATGTCGTGGTTTTTTCTTTTGAAATATTTTTATCTTCCTTTTTCTTCGTTATATTGTCGTTTTTAATTCTAATATAATCATCAATAAACGTATGTTTAACTTTACTTACATCAAATTTAAATAATGTAAAGGCGAATTGAACAAAATATCCTAATCCAATTACCATAATTAAAGTACCAACCCCTACAGTTCCACTTAATATATAACCTATTACTAGCACTGTTAACTCAATACTATTTCTTATGAAACGAACAGATTTTTTTAACTTTTTTGTTAAAGCAACCATGAGACCATCTCTTGGTCCAGAACCAAGTCCAGCACCAATATAAAAGTAGGTACCTATACCTATAACAAACATTCCGAGAGCTAGCATTAAAAATTGGGCAAATATATTATTGACTACAGGAATTAAGTTATTAAGCATTAAAACATCCATAAAAATACCTATGAAAAGCATATTGCAAATAGTTCCTATACCTAACTTTTCTCCTAATATCCAAGAATTACAAATATAAAACCAACTATTATACTTGCTTGCCCCATAGTAATACCAATATGGTTAGAAATTCCTTGATGAAAAACTTGCCAAGGAGAAAGTCCTAAATTTGCGTTTATTGTCAAAACTATTCCTGCAGCATAGAGAAAAAGACCTAAAAATAATCTCCCTAAAGTTAAAAATAATTTCTTCATAATAAAACCTCCTACATATATATGATTTATGATGTAATTATAAATCAACACAGTGTAGAACAGTCAAATGTTAAGTGTAACAGTTCTGATGAGTTATAATCATTTTTAATTTAGTTCGGAGAATTATTATATAGAAATATAGGTGTTTTTTCTTCTGCACGTTTCTTTTAGATTCTATAATTAAGTAAGTATAAATATCTTCTAGTAATTTAATAGAATTATTCTGTTTAATTACAAATGAATAAAGATACCGTTTGGCACAAACAAATATTATTTGGTAGTCATTACCTCAAACCCCAACTAAAAATGATATAATTAACATATATGGAAGAGTTAAAATAGTTTAATTTAGAAATATAAAAGTATATTAATGAGAGGTTTATATGAGTGATATAGTTGTTTCATTAACAGATATACAAAAGCTTAAGGAAGAGTTAAATATGTTAAATGAAGAGTATCTAAAGTTATATGAGAAAATGGAAGATTTAAAGAAGGAAAAAGAGTATTTAGAGAGTCTTTATATGTGTAAACTAGGGGCTTTGATATTCTTAAGATTGGAAAATGAGATTAAGTATAGAAGGTTAAAGAAGAAGTTAACTTTGATAATTATGAGTAAAAATAAAGGTGAAGAAATAAATATTGAAGAAATAGAGGCAGCTTTAGAAGAAGAGTTAGCAGAGTTTTATCGAGATTTAGAGGAGCTGCGTAATGATTTAAAGAATTCTAGAGAGTTTTTCGAACTTCCATCATTAACGGATGAAGAAGTAAAAAAGGTTAAAGAGATATTTAGGAGTTTAGCTAAAATACTGCATCCCGATGTAAATAGAGGTTTAAATGAAGAGCAGATGGAGTTGTGGCTTAAAGTTAAAGAAGCTTATGAGAATAATGATTTAATGACATTAATAATTCTTGAGGGTATAGTAAAACATAATGAGATTAAAGAAGATATTAAGGTAACTTCTATAAAAGATAATATAGTGGTATTAAAGAAAAAGATTAATGAACTAAAGAAGTTTATAGATGAAGAAGAAAATAGCTTTCCTCTAAATATAAAAGAGCTTATAGATGATGATGAGTATATTAAAGAGAAAAAGCAGGATATAACTGATGATATACATGAGTATGAAATAATGATTACACAGGTTGAAAAGAGTATTTGTCAGGTATTAAAGGAGTAGAGTTATGGATAAATCAATAACAAGCTATAGTGGTGGAGGGAAATTAGCTAACATAATAGAAACAGGTGGACTAGCATTGCCCTTTGAAAATACTATATATCTTCAATCTGTAAGGATAGCTGGAATGAAGTACTATGTAAAGGATGGGTTTATTTTATTAGAGAGAGATAAAATAAAGTTAAAAAGAGAACCTGATAATGTATATGATAAATATGCTATAGAATTATTTACAGTAAAGGGTGAAAAGATAGGTTATATACCAGCAAAAACAAATAAAATATTTGCAAGACTTATGGATGGAGGAAAAATGTTAACAGCTGAAGTGAGAACTGTGGATTATTACTTTGAAAAATTGCAAGAGGTGTGGATAAGAATATTTTTAAATGATTTATAATTTTAGAAGTTAAATTAATTATTGTGAAATACAGTGGGAGTTGCTAGATTAGTGTCTATTAATTTATGATATAATTTTTGAAAGATAAATAATTGAAAATTATTTCAAAATAATATTATGTTAAGTTTGTTTTAAATACATAAAAAAATATAGTGTTTATGGAGGAAAGCTAAATGCCAAGATATGATTGCTTAATAGTAGATGATGAGGAGGCACTGTCTCAAAGTACCTGTGAGTTTTTCAACATGTTCGGCGTAAAAACCTTTTGGGTATCAGATAAAACAGCATGTTTTGATTTTTTATTGAAGAATAAGGTTGATTTAATATTGCTGGATATCAATCTAGGACAATCCTCAGGTTTTGAAATTTGCAAAGAACTGAGAATGACAATGGATACACCAATTTTATTTATCAGTGCTAGAACAAGTGATGATGATGTCCTTTTGGCATTAAACATTGGTGGAGATGATTATATTCAAAAGCCATATTCTCTAAATATACTGATGGCAAAGGTTAAAACTGTTTTAAAAAGGTATAAGTCTAACTATGCCAGTATCGTAAGTTTTGGTAGATTTTCTATTGATTTAGATATGGAAAAGCTTATGGTAGATGGTAGGGAAGTAAAATTAAAATCAATGGAATATAGATTGTTATCATATTTAATTAAAAATAAAAACCGAACCATTTCAAAAGATGAGCTTTTTCAAAAAGTATGGGGTGATACAATTACAGGGGAAGGAACCTTGAATGTACATATAAGAAGGCTTCGTGAGAAGATTGAGGAAAATCCTAATGAACCCCAGTATATCAAAACTGTTTGGGGCACTGGATATGTCTTTGAGATGGGAGCTTCATATGAACATTAAAAGAATAGCAGTTATAAGTATCATTGTTCTTTTAACTTGTACAAGCCTCACATTTTTTGCATTTAAATATAAAGGGAAAATTGAAATTGAAGTGCCTAAGGTAAATGATATTGCTCAGTCTCTTGCAAAGGAATGGGACAGTCTGGAATATGCAGAGTTGCCATGTTTGAGCTATAAAATAGATTATGTAGTACTGGACAATGAAAATCGTTTTATCAAAGCTACAAGAGCTGGATTAAACAATGATTTAAGTTCAGCAATACGTAATAGGGACACTATAGTTGATGTAAAATCTCGGGATAAGGTGCTTGGAAAAGTAATAATATATAATAATACAAATAATGAATGGATAAAATTTAGAAATTTACTTCTTATTTTTACCCTTTGTGTAATAATAGTTGCTGCAGTATTTTGCAGCTTATATTTTGTTTTTATTGACAGGTGTATTCTATATCCCTTTAGAAAACTCCAAGGCTTTGCACGACATGTTGCAGAGGGAAATTTGGATATGCCTCTAGATATGGACAAAAATAATTTCTTCGGTGCATTTACAGAAAGCTTTGACCTCATGAGGGAGGAGCTTAATAAGGCAAGGGAAAATGAAAGGCTTGCTAATCAAAGTAAAAAAGAACTTGTTGCTTCACTGAGTCATGATATCAAAACCCCAGTGGCATCAATAAAGGCTGTTACTGAAGTTATGCATGTAAAGACTTCCGATGAAAACCAAAGGAGGCAGCTGGAGATAATTAATTCAAAGGCTGATCAGATAAATACATTAATAACAAATATGTTCAGCGCCACACTAGAGGAATTGCAGGAGCTAAAGGTTATAGTCACTGAACAATCTAGTCAGGTTCTATATGATTTGATTAGGGCGGCAGATTATAATTGTAAAGCAAATATTGGAGGCATTGCTGAGTGTATAATTTTAGCAGATGGGTTAAGGTTATCTCAGGTTGTTGACAATATAATTAGTAATTCCTATAAATACGCAGGGACATCTATTTATGTTTCTTCAGTTATTAAAGGGAAATACCTTGAGATAGGATTTAAGGATTATGGTAGAGGAGTTTCAGAGGAGGAGCTGCCTCTGATATTTAATAAGTTCTATAGGGCTAAAAACTCTAAGGAAAAGGGAGGCACTGGATTAGGACTTTATATTTCTAAGTATATGATGGAAAAAATGGAGGGAGACATTTACTGTGAAAACTCAGTTGATGGATTCACTGTGTTGTTAAAACTTTTAATTGCCTAAAAATTTAAGAACTTAAAAGATTTAAGGATTAGTTAAGGATTAGGTAAAGACCTGTTAAGGAATTTTCAACTATAATAGGACTGTAAGTAAAACAGTCTTATTTTTTTATTGAAAGGGATGTTATCATGGGGAATGTTATTATATCAACAAATAAGCTCTGCAAGACATTTTCAAACGGTGGAATGCAACAGCATGTACTTAAGAACCTTGATATTGAAATATATCAGGGAGATTTTACAGTAATCATGGGCTCCTCTGGTGCAGGAAAGTCAACACTACTTTATGCCCTGTCAGGAATGGATAAACCAACTCTCGGTTCTATAAAATTTGGGGAAAATGAAATTTCAAAGTTATCAAATGATAAGCTTGCAATTTTTAGAAGATTAAACTGCGGTTTTGTTTTTCAACAAATGTTTCTTATGGATAATATGAGCATACTGGATAATATCCTTGTAAGCGGTCTCCTTATAAGTAGTGATAGAAAGACAATTGCAGAAAGGGCAAAGGAACTTCTTACACAAGTGGGACTAACTGAAATCATATGGGGTAAGTTCCCATCACAATTATCTGGAGGCGAGGCTCAGCGTGCCGCCATTGTAAGAGCATTAATTAATAATCCCAAGGTGGTCTTCGCAGATGAACCTACGGGAGCTCTTAACTCTTCGGCAGGACAGGCAGCCCTAGATGTTTTAACTGAAGTGAATAGAAGTGGTCAAAGCATAATCATGGTTACTCACGATTTAAAATCCGCAAGGCGTGGAAATCGTATTTTATATATGCGTGATGGTGCTATTAAGGGTGTATGTGACCTAGGAAGCTATGTCAGTGGGGACAAGGAGCGTCATAACAAACTCCAAGGATTTCTCAATGAAATGGGGTGGTAAGTTTGAGAAAGATATTAATGCTGAGTTTTGCAAATATAAAGAAAACCAAGGGGCATACAGTATCCATTCTTTTCATGTTTATCATTGCAGCTATGCTACTTAATCTAGGACTTCTGGTGTTTGTAAATTTCGGAAGCTACTTTGAAAAGGTAACTGAGGAGCTAAATTCTTCTGATGAATATTATTTAATGCCGGAAAGCTTATATAGTCAAAGGGTGAGTGAATACATCAAAAGCAATGATAATATTAAAAGGAGCCAAAAGGAAAGTTCCTTATTGGCAAAAGGAACCATTCCTTACAACAATGATAACCGTGAATTTAATTTTCTCATCAATGATGTAGACCAAAAGAGAGATTTTTCAAAATGGGAATTCGTTGGAGAACATGAATCTCCTGACTCAATGTCCATATACCTACCCTATGTAATGAATATTGATGGGGGATATAAAGTGAATGATAAACTTAAGGTGAGTTTTGAGGATGTAGACATCACCTTTACCATTAAAGGATTTACAGAAGATATATTTTTTAGTTCACTAGATACAGTGGTTATGGGGGTTTATTTACCTAGTGATACCTATGATAGGGTTGTTGAAAAGCTAGGAGTAAAATATAAAGCGTCACTTATTTTTGCTGATTTAAGAAAGAATAATATGGATGTTGAAAATGGAATAAAGGAGATAATAAAGGAGGAAAACCCTAATATACTAACTGATGACGTAAGCATATTTTTCAGTTTAGATAAGGGGGTTGTGAGATTATCTCGTTCAATTATGGCAAACATTGTTTCTGTAATGATGATGGTCTTTGCTGCAATAATCGTTGTTGTATGTCTTATTGTTGTAAGGTTTAGAATTGAGAATAGCATAGAGGAGGATATGACTAAGATAGGTTCATTAAAGGCAGTTGGTTACACCAGCAGGCAAATAATATCATCAATCACTATACAGTTTTCATTAATTGCCTTGGTTGGAAGCATGATGGGTATAACACTGTCTTACCTAGCAACTCCTGCAATATCAAAGGTTTTTGCACATCAGTCGGGTCTTATGTGGGTGCAGGGGTTTGACGGTATGATTAGCAGCATTTCCTTGTTTGTTATATTGTTGGTGGTGATATTGGTTTCCTTCATATCTTCAAGTCGTATTAACAGGCTGAATCCAATTGTAGCATTAAGGGGCGGAATAATAACTCATAGTTTCCGAAAGAACTATATGCCCCTTCACAAGTCAAGGGGAAGTCTTCCCTTTGTTTTATCTATAAAGTTGATGTTACAGAACATGAAACAGAGCCTAATGATAGGTATGATATTCCTAGTTGTTTCTTTTGCAGGTACCTTTGCATTAAGTATGTTTTATAACTCAGTAATAGACACAAAAATCTTTAAAGAAATTCCAGGTGTTGAATTGTCTAGTGTTATTGCAGTTTGTAATCCTATTGTAGATAATACATCTGTGGTTGAGAATATCAAAAATATGAAGGGAGTACGAAAGGCTCAGTTTCTTGATATAGTAATGATGAACTCAGATAGCTACGAAGTAGCTACATATGTAATGGATGACTATTCTATGAAAGAAACCAATACTATTTATGAGGGTAGATACCCACTTCACAGCAATGAAGTTGCAATTTCAGGATATTTGGCTGAAAGGGTGAAAAAGAACATAGGTGATAGTATTATTTTGAAGGTCAATGATAAACAGAGTGAGTATATTATAACAGGTTATTGCCAGGGGTCATATATGGGTAAATTTAATATTGCTTATATTAGGAGCGATGGTATTTTAAGTCTTAATCAAGAGTTTAAGCAGCGGGATTTTCAAATATATATTGATAAGGATATTAAATCTTCAGAATTTAAAATGGAAATTGATAAACTTTATGGTGATGATTTTCTTAAAGTAGTTGATTTGGACAAAGAGGTTCAACAGGGGATAGGTCTTTACACAGGTATAATATCCAAGGTTGGTATTAGCATATTGGTAGTTACAATATTTGTAGTTATGCTTGTTTTATATTTTGTTATTAATTCTTCAGTGATTAGGAAGAAGCATGACCTTGGCATACAAAAAGCAGTTGGGTTCACAACTCTGCAGCTTATGCACCAGCTTTCCATGGGATTCTTGCCTCCGATTATTACAGGAGTGTGCCTAGGAAGTTTGTTAGGAATGACTCAAACCAATGCAATAATGGCAGTTCCCATGAAGACTATGGGCATAATGAAGGTAAATTTTATTGTAAACCCTCTATGGAGTATGTTGTTCGATGTTGGTATAGTAATAGTATCTTATGCAATTTCTATGCTTGTAACCTATCGCATACGTAAGATTACTGCATATGGACTAGTAAGTGAATAATATCATAGTGATTTGTGATGTCTTCAGGTTTTTTAAGAATTTTAATAGTTTTAATTTAATTAATACCTTTTTAGTACTTTGAGAAATATTAAAGTATCAACTTAATTTAAATAGTTAAAAGGGAGAGCAGGTAAATTTGTGTTTTCACAAATCTATCTACTCTCCTTTTTAAAAGTGTTTTATTACAATTCCCAATTATAAAATAAAATTAATTATTTTATTCTTTAAAATATTAATTGAAATTTTTAAAAAAAGTTAAATTAATCATTTCGAAATATAGGTATTTATGTTAAAATTAATCATGTAAACGATTTTATTATTTATATTATAATAAACTAATCATATTTAAAAATAAATGGTTAGTTTAAAGGTTGAGGAGAGATAAAATGGGGGAAAGGGTAAAGTCTTTTATTAAGGAAATACCTATATTAACATTAGGTATGTTTATTGGAGCAGTAGCTGTACATTTCTTTTTGATTCCAAGTAAATTAATTGTTGGATCTATTACTGGCTTATCAATAGTAATTAATTTACTTACATCCATTCCATTGCCGGTATTAATTTTTATTATAAATTCATTTTTATTAATTTTATCTTACTTTCTTATTGGGAAAGAATTTGGCATTAAAACTGTATATTCAGCTTTGATTTTGTCACCGCTCCTTGCCATACTAGAAAAGTTATGGCCAATGAGTCAATCATTGATGCAGGATCAGTGGCTAGATCTTATATGTTTTGTGTTGATTTTAAGTTTTTCCCAAGCGATTTTATTTAGACGTAATGCATCAACAGGTGGTCTAGACATTATAGCCAAAATTGTAAATAAATATTTTCACGTTGATTTAGGTTCATCAGTTACTATTGCAGGAGCAATTATTTGTTGTACCGCAATTTTTGTATATGATGTAAGAACGGTAATCATAGGATTGATTGGAACTTATCTCAATGGATTAATATTGGAGCACTTTATGATAGGATTTAATTCTAGAAAAAGGGTTTGTGTTATCTCTAATGAATATCAGTTAATTCGTAAATTTATAATAGAAGATATGAAACGTGGGGCAACACTATATCCAATTAAAGGTGGATTAGAAGCTGAGGGCAAGTATGAAATTGAAAGTTTAATGACACGAAATGAATTTTCTTATCTTATGGAATTTATTAAAAAAGAACAAATTGATGCATTTATTACCGCAGGAACAGTTAGTGAAATCTATGGTAATCTTGGAATAAAGGGAATCAAAAGCAAACCAAAAGTATTATTAGAAAATAAATAAAATCATTAATAATTATAGCTATGTAAGTTTAAACTTATGTAGCTATTTTTCTCTTAATGAGTTCCTGATTAAAATCTTTTTCCTTAGAAAGTAAATTTTCTGTATATCTACTATTTCTAGGAGTAAGGAAATTATGATTTCAATACAAATATATACATGAATGTTAATACTGGTTGATAGACATTGGAAGGTAAGAAAAATATAATAAATATGAAAGGTATGATAAATATGATTAATATAAATTTGAAAAGATTAAGGAAAATCAATCAATATACTCAAGAAGAGGTGGCAGAGAAGATTAATGTTTCTAGGCAAGCTGTTGCTAAATGGGAAAATGGAGAGTCAACTCCAGATATAAATAGTTGTATTGCTCTTGCAAAATTGTATAACGTTACTATGGATGATTTAGTTAATCATTCAGAAGAAGATTCAGGTGTTGTTGTACCACCTAAGGGAAAACATTTCTTTGGATCCGTTGTGGTTGGAGAACGTGGTCAGATTGTTATTCCTAAAAAAGCTAGGGAGCTATTTAATATTAAGTCTGGTGATAATTTATTAATATTAGGAGATGAAGATAGGGGAATTGCCATTGTACATCAACGTGACCTTATAAATTTTGTAGGACAAATTGGTGTGGTAACTAAGGAGTAATAGTTTTAAGCAGAGGGGGTTAAAAGGGGAGGATTATAATATGAGTAAGATAGTATTTTTTTGTATTCCTGCACATGGACATACGAATCCTACAATTGAGGTAGTACGTGAATTATCATATAGAGGCCATGAAGTATGGTACTATTCTTTTGATGAATTTAAAGAAAAGATTGAAGGAGTAGGTGCAAAATTTATTAGTTGTAATGAGTATCTTCCAGAATTAAAGCCTGGAGATGAGAAAAAAATTGGGAAGGATTTTGCTGCTTTAATTGAGATGATAGCAGATACTACTATAGCTTTAGATGAAAAAGTATGTAATGAACTTAAAGGATTTAATCCAGATTGTATTGTATCAGATTCTTTATGTTTTTGGGGTAAGCTATTTGCAGAAAAATTAAATATTACCTATGTATGTTCTACAACAACTTTTGCATTTAATAAGTATACTGCAAAGATGATGAAGAAAGGTTTTAAGGAAGCTATACGTATGATTTTAGGCATGAGTCGTATTAATAAGAAAATAGAGCTTTTGAGAAACCGTGGATATAATGTTAAGAATTTTGTTTCTATAATTCAAAATGATAATGATACAAATACCATTGTATATACTTCAAAGGAGTTTCAACCAATGGTAGAGACTTTTTCAGATAAATATTCCTTTATAGGACCTTCAGTATCTAATGTTAAGGCTGGATATGAGGAAAGAAAGCGTAAAAAAATATATATTTCATTGGGAACGGTTAATAACAAAAATATAAAGTTTTATAAAAATTGTATAAAAGCCTTTGAAACTTGTGATTTTCATGTAGTTATGTCAGTTGGAAAAGATACTGTAATTGAAGACTTAGGCTATATACCAGAAAATTTTCAGGTTAGAAATAGTGTTGAACAAATTATAGTGCTTCAAAATACAGATGTATTTATTACTCATTGTGGTATGAATAGTGTTAATGAAAGCTTGTATTATGGAGTGCCTATGGTGTTATATCCACAGCATGAAGAGCAAGGAATGGTAGCAAGACGAGTTGCTGATTTGAAAGCTGGGATATTTTTAAAAGGTAATAATCCTAAATCCATAAAAGATGCAGTATTGCAGGTTATGGATAATGATAATTATAAGAAAAATGCAAATAAATTAGCAAAAGGTTTCAAAGATGCTGGAGGTTCAAAGAAAGCAGCTGATTCTATATTAAAGGTTATAGATGCTATAAATTGACGGTTATAATCACACACTGTATAATAAAATATATAAGATAAATAGTGTAAAAAACTTTACACTAAGGATAAAGGGTAGGGGGAGAAAAGATGATAGATAAATATTGGGAAGGTAAGCATTATGCTTTTCATCAAAATAAGGAATGTGAATATTTCCCTTGTCACAAAACTAATAAACCTGAGGAGTTTAATTGCCTATTTTGTTATTGCCCACTTTACGCATTAGCTGATAAATGTGGTGGTAATTTCAAAATTACTGAAGATGGAATAAAGGACTGTAGTGGATGTATGGTTCCACATGTTAAAGATAACTATGGGCTTATAAATAGTAAGTATAGTGAAATTATGAAATTAGTAAAAGAGCAATTAGATAAAGATAAATAAGCAGATAATAAATAAGCTAAAAAGCTAGATACTAAGTTGTATCTAGCTTTTTAGCTTATTTATTTAGTTATAATATTAAGGTCGAAAAGAGATAATACTATTTATAATGTTAACTATTTCTTTAGGAGATTCCTTTAAATCATTGTCTAGCCATGTTTGAACAACTGAAACAACCCCTCCTACAGAGTATTTTATAAAGTAATCTAAAAATTTATCCTCTACTTTTGAATCTCTAACTAGCTTATCAATTTTAGATTTGCTTGCTACGTAAATAATACGGTCCATAATGTTATTTTCCATTTGTTTACTGAATAAAATCTGGCATAATTCTTTGTTTTCTTGAATTAATTCAAGAGCTTTAAGTAATAAAACATCTTTGTATTCTTCAACTGGGGTTTCTTCGATATATTCTAAGATTTGATTAAATAGTTCATCCTCTAATGATTTAAGTAAGTCATAGGTATCTTTATAATGGGTATAAAAAGTTCCTCTATTAATATCTGATTTTTTGCAGATATCAGTAACGGTAACTTCATGAATTTTCTTATGTTTAAGTAAGTCAATTAAGCTTTCTTTTATTATTTTTTTAGTATATAAAATTCTTCTATTTCCTTTAACGCCTGCCATTTAACTCATCCTTTTTTAGTATTTATTAAAGCAATTATTAATTATATGTTATTAAATAAACAAAATTCGTTAAAATGTATATTTAATAACACTATAAAAATATGTGATTATTGTAACTAATCCATATATTATTTATACTTGAATTATAGCATTAACTAAACAAGGTGTCTATTTAATGACATTGAGTATTTAAAGGTAGTATTGATTAGGGAGGGCAACATGTCATACATAGAGATAAAAGATGAATATAAAAGATACAAGGTTGGAGAAACTACCATTGCAGCAAATAATGGTATTAATTTTTCTATAGAAAAGGGAGAGTTTACTATTATTCTAGGACCAAGTGGTGCAGGTAAAACAACTGTGCTCAACATACTTGGAGGAATGGATACTTGTGATGAAGGCGAAATAATTATTGATAACGTTGATATATCTAAGTTTAACAAGAGACAGCTCACTAAGTACAGAAGACATGATGTGGGGTTTGTATTCCAGTTTTATAATTTAGTTCAAAATTTAACTGCAAAAGAAAATGTGGAATTGGCTACACAAATTTCAAAGAATGCTTTAGATGTAGATAAAACTCTTGAGTTAGTGGGACTTGATCATAGAAAAAACAATTTTCCATCTCAATTATCAGGAGGAGAACAGCAAAGGGTTTCTATAGCAAGGGCTATAGCTAAAAATCCTAAGTTGCTTTTATGTGATGAGCCAACTGGAGCCCTTGATTATAAAACAGGAAAACAGATTTTAAAGACATTACAGGATACATGCAAAAACACAGGGACAACAGTAATTGTTATAACCCATAATTCAGCCCTTGGGCCTATTGCAGATAGAGTTATAAAAATTAGGGATGCAAAGGTTACAAGTGTTGAAGTGAATAAAAATCCTGTTTCAGTTGAAGACATAGAGTGGTAGAGGGTAGAAGATGAAAAATGGAGCATATAAAAAATCGATAATAAGGGAAATATTATCTTCTAAAGCAAGGTTTATATCAATACTCGCTATAATTTTTTTAGGAGTTGCTTTTTACTCTGGAATTAAATCTAGTGGACCAGATTTAAAAGAGTCCATAAATGAATTTTTTAGAGAGCAAAATCTAATGGATAGCAAGATAGTGTCTAGTATAGGTCTTAATGAAAATGATTTAAAACTACTTGATAATAAGGATGAAATTTTAGATTACTTTGGAACATCTAGTATAGATGTAAATTTAACTAATATAAATAATGTGGTTAAGTTTATGGAATATAATAAGAAGGACTCTAGTAATATAAATAAATTTATTGTTACAAAAGGGAGATTGCCTGAAAATAGTGGTGAGATAGCTTTAGATGAAAATGCTTTAAAGGAAGATAATAATTTAAACATAGGGGATACCTATACTATAGAATCTGATGAAGAGCTGGATAAATACTTTAAGAAGAAAACTTTTAAAATTGTTGGATTTGTACAAAGTCCTATGTATATAGAAAATATATCTAGGGGAACAACTACCGTTGGAAAAGGAAGTGTAGACTATTTTGCAATATTAAATAGCTTAGATATATCCATGGATGTGTATACGGAAGTATATGTACGATTTAAAAATGTAGCTAACCTTGGTGCATATAGTGATGAGTATAAGGATAAGATGGAGGAAAATAATAAGTATCTTAAAAGTTTATACTCAAATAGAGTGGTAGAAAGAATTGAAGAAGTAAAATTAGAGGCAGAAAAGGAGCTTAGTAAGGCTTATAAAAAAATAGAAGATGGTGAAAAAAAACTTGAAGATGCTGAAAAAGAATTAGATGAAGGTAGAGCAAAGCTTATTAATGGTAAAAATCAATATGAAGAGTTTGCAGAAAAGTATCAGCAAGAAATTAAAGCTGGTGAACTGAAATTAATTGAAGGTGAAAGAGAGTTAGACAAAGGTCAGAAAGAACTTGATAAACAAAAAGAGCAATTTTTACAGGGTGAGAAACAACTTGAGGCAGGAAAAATTCAACTTGATAATGCTGAGGAAGGATTTTTAAACCAAGGAATTGATCCAACTAAAAGCACGATAGAGTATGAAAATCAAATAGATAATTTAGAACTTTTAATAGGGACATACAATACACTTTCTAATGATATGAGAGAAACAGCAAAGAACACTAAAGAAGGTGAAAAAGTTTCAAATGAAAAAATTCAGTATTGGAAAGGTGCTTTATCTAATCCTGATTTAGGATTAGGTGAATTAAGTAACTTAGTAAATAGTTTAGAAAAAGACCCAACTAATATTTCTTTAGTGATTAGTATGGCACAAGGAGTAGAAGGTGCTAGTAAAAGTGCAAGGGAAAATAAGTCTAAGGTAGAAACTTTAGTGGCTGGAATAACTCAGTATCAACAAGGTATAATTGCCTATGAGGAGAAAGTTAAAAGCTTTAATGAGGGCAAGATACAACTTGAAGCAGCTGAAAAGCAATTAGTTATAGGGAAAGAGGAACTTATCAAAGGCAAAAAAGACCTTGAGGAAGGTAAAAAACAAGGACAGTTAGAACTTGATAAGGCTAAGAAGGAACTTGAGGCTTCGGAGAAAAAACTTCTTGATGGAGAGAAGGATATCAAGGAGAATAAAGCAAAACTTGCAGATGGGCGAAAAGAGATAGATGAAGAAAAGGAAAAATTAAATGATTTGGATAATAGTAAGTATTATTTCTTTGATAGAAATGATAATCCGGGTTATGCAACTTACAAAGGATCAATTGATAGCTTAGATAAGATAGCTTCAGTATTTCCTGTGTTTTTCTTTCTAGTTGCAGCACTTATATGCTTAACTACAATGACTAGGATGGTGGAAGAAAATAGAGTGGAAATAGGAACACTAAAGGCTTTAGGATATAAGGATTTAGAAATAGCTAGGAAATTCATAGTTTATGCAGCATTAGCTAGTATTGTTGGTAGTGTTCTTGGAATTGTAGTTGGAAGCAGTATCCTTCCATATATAATTAGTAAAGCTTATTCATCTGCATTTGCATTACCAAAGGTAAAAATAAACTATTATCCATCTTATATAATTCAGTCTTTAGTAGCTTCAATACTTTGTACAGTAGGAGCATCATTAATTGTATTAAAAGAGGAATTAAGAGAAAATCCTTCTGATTTAATGAGAATAAAAGCTCCAAAGGTTGGTAAAAAGATATTATTAGAAAGAATTACACCTTTATGGAAAAGACTGAACTTTAATCAAAAGGTTACCTTTAGAAATCTTTTTAGATATAAGCAAAGGATGTTAATGACAATACTTGGTATATCAGGATGTATGGCTATGCTTGTTGCAGGGATATCTCTTGAAAAATCCAATTCTTCAGTTATGGACATTCAATTTGGGAAATTATTAAAGTATGATGCTATGGTAGTATTTGATGATAATAATAGTAAAAAAGAAGATGAGGAATATGAAAGTAGTTTAAATAACTTAAAAGGATATGAGAGTAGCTTAAATATTCATCAAGATTCAGTAACCTTCATTAAGGAAGGTGTAAGTAAGCAAAGTGCTATTATGTATGTACCAGAAAATATAGATGAGCTAAATAAATATATTTTGTTAAACCATAGAGAAAGTGGAACTAAGTACAAACTATCAGATAGTGGAGTAATTATAAATGAAAAGCTGGCAAACGTTTTAGGGGTATCTGCTTTAGATTATGTAACTTTAACAGATTCAGATAATAATTCTCATCAGGTTAAAGTAGACAACATAGTAGAAAATTATGCTGGACATTATATCTATCTATCACCATCCTATTATAAAGAGATATTTAAAAGTGCTCCAAAATATAATGCACAATTATTAAAGTTGAATTCTAATAGAGAAGATGATAATAAAGTATCTACTACCCTTATGGAAAATGATAAAGTAGTAAATGTTACCCTTGCTTCAAAGCTAAGAAGCTTAAGTGAATCTGCTGATTTAGGCTTAGTTATGATAGTAATAATAGTTGCTTCTGGAAGTTTAGCATTTGTTGTATTATATAATTTAATTAATATAAATGTATCTGAACGTATAAGAGAGATATCTACCATAAAGGTACTAGGTTTTTATGATAATGAAGTTGCCATGTATATATTTAGAGAAAACATAATACTAACAATATTAGGTATACTTGCAGGGTCAGTTATGGGTAAAATATTATATGTATTTTTAGTGAGTACAGCAGAAATGGACAATATGATGATGATACCAACTGTAGACATGAGCAGTTATGTAATCTCTGGAGTAATTACAATGTTTTTTGCCATATTAGTTATGATAATGATGCATATAAAATTAAAAAATATAAATATGATTGATGCATTAAAATCCATAGAGTAAAGTTTAAATTAAAGGGAGTCGCAAATTGCGGCTCTTTTTTTTATCCAAAATGTTAGGTTAAAAGTAGTATTTTTTTATCCGATATCTACCAGATCTAATACTCCCATCTTTTTCAAAGTGGGAGTAAAGAACTCTGTTTATGATGTTATCATGAAACTAAATAAATATCCTTAATTGTAAATTGAGAGGCCTCAGTTGTAAGATAAAATATATTACTTAAAAGAATAAAAATATATTGAAAAACAATAAAAGTAATGGTATCATATATAAATAAAGAGTGAAATATTGGTAAATCACTACTGGTTTGTTACTCTGTAAAAAGAAAGTAGTAATAGATATTTGTTACTATGATAGCTTTTGAAAAGGAGACAATTTATTGTGAAAATAAAGTTTATTTTACCAGCATTAGAAGAGGCAAAAAGTCCATATTGGAGGCCTATAAAATATTCACTGTTTCCTCCTTTAGGCTTGGCTACTTTAGCATCATTGTGTGATGACTCAGATGAAATAGAAGTAGTTGATGAACATATAGAAGAAATAAATTTAAATGATGAACCTGATTTAGTTTGTATTGAGAGTTATATAACTAATGCTAATAGAGCTTATGAAATTGCAGATTTTTATAGGAAAAGAGGAATAAAGGTTGCTATTGGTGGAATTCATGCAACATCATTACCTATAGAGGCTAAGAATCATGCAGATACTGTATTACTTGGTCTTGGAGAAAGAAGTTTCCCTGAGTTTTTAAAGAATTTTAAGGAGGGAAATATTAAGGAATTTTATGAGCAGGGGGAAGTTTCATTAGATAATCTACCACTGCCAAGAAGGGACTTATTTAAGCAGGAGAAGTATTTAGTTCCAAATTCCATGGTATTTTCAAGAGGTTGTCCTAATAAATGTTCCTTTTGTTATGTTAGTTCATTTTATAAAGGTGGAAAATCTTTTTTTGCATATAAAGTGGACAGGATATTAAAAGAAATTGAAAGTATGAAAGGGAGGCATTTATATTTTCTTGATGATAATATATTTGCAGATAAAAAGTTATCAAGGCAAGTTTTCAAGGAAATGAGGGGAATGAATAGAGTTTTCCAAGGTGCAATAACTGTGGATTCTATTCTTCAAGATGATACAATAGATCTTGCGTATGAGGCTGGATTTAGGAGTGCTTTTATTGGGTTTGAAAGTATTAATAAAGAGAACCTAATTCAAGCTAATAAAGGGTCTAACATAGGAAAAGATTATAGTAAAGCAATAAAGAAATTAGATGAATTAGGAATAATGATTAATGGAAGTTTTATTTTCGGACTGGACAGTGATACTTTAGATGTCTTTGATAGAACTACAGAATGGGCTGTTAATAGCGGGATAACCACAGCAACTAATCATATTCTTACTCCTTATCCTGGTACGGGTATTTTTAGTAAAATGGATGAAGATAAGAGAATTATTACTAAGGATTGGAGATTATACGATACTAGGCATTTAGTATTTAATCACCCTAATATTACAAAAGAAGAAATGGAAAGTGGATATAATAGAGCTTATAGAGATTTTTACAGATGGAGAAATATATATAAGGCATCAAAGGAACATGAAGAACTTAGAATGAAATTAAAACATTTCACCTATGCAGGAGCATGGAAAAAATTTGAGCCAGTATGGAATTTTCTAATTAAGAATGAACTTCTTTCAAAGAGTAGAAGCACACTAGTAAGAACATTAAAGTAATTGAGTATTTAATGTAATAAGTAAATATCAACATGGATTAGCAATTATATATTAAAATGCAGCATAAAAGTTAAAAAGTTCCAATATTTTAATGTTGGAACTTTTATGGACTTCATGATAATATTTCAGTTACATATTATTACCAAGATTACAGTGTAATGTTAAGGAATCTTCAGAGAAAAGCCATAGTTGTGGATTTGTTGGATTGAATATCCACTTTTTGTCTTTTATATTGTAAGTTAGTGTTGCGGTAGTATCAATATGATGATGCATTGTTTCAACTATAACTTTTATAATGATTGAATCATCACCCTTTAATTTTTTTCTTATACGACCGCCACTTTCTAAATAGAACTTTATATCATTATTAAGTGACCAAGCCTGATTTTTATTACTAGAATTATAAATATTAATATCAAACATTTCATTCCTCGCCTCCTACATATGATTTATAATATCAATAACATTTAAAACTTAATCAAGGATATTACCCATTGTTGGTAGAAGATCACCTATAATCTTTGAGTTGTATTCCTTAGATTATGCTTTAATTGGAAATGTTCTATCATCATTATAATTAATAGGATTCTTGGAATATTGAAAAAATAAAAGAACCCTATTAATTACAGGATAATATTGTTAATAAACAACTAAATTAGGATATTGCTATACGTGGATAATTATCTAAATTAATATTAGTACCTAATAAAAACTCTCCTGTAGGAAGTTTTGATTCAATATTAAGAATCTTATCTATTGTATTAAGGCAATCAGTATATAACTTTCCTTGTGCCTTATCTAGAGCTGCTTTAAATTTAGTATAATCACTAGTTTTAGTATCTAAGACTGATGCTTTTAATGCACTAACACGAGATTCAAAATTAAAGTTAAAAGTTACATACTGTGTTTTTGAACAGTCATTTATAAATTCAGTTTGAGTAGCATTAACAGAAATATAGTAGTATTTTACTTTAGGAAAATAGATTAAATCTTTTCCAGTATTAATACCTTCATGACATTGACTCATTAAAGCTACCTCAAAATTTTTTTCTTTTTTTTCCCAACATGTTCTTAGTGTCTTACCAACTCCTTTTATGAAGTTTGTAATATCTGTTATTAATGCTTCGGGAAAAGCAACTGCATCAAAAATCATCTTAAACACTTCTGTACTAAATTCAGCGACAGCCTGTTTACTACTATAATTTTCAGTTTTTATCTTAAAACCAGCTAATCCACCAGCATCAACTAAAATATTTTCCATAAGATGTGTAACAGATTTGCTCCATTGAGAGGTAGGGGGTATATCACCAGGTAAAACCGCTTCAGGATGATCTTTTAGGTATGTATATACCTGAATACGTAGTGAAGAATAAAAATTACATATTTTATCACATAACTCTCTTCCTGGCTTATATTCAGTGCTTTTACCTATAATCTCATTTGTTAGATTTACAAATGAGATTAATCCGTCAGAATCGCTAAATTTGCTTTCATCCTCTTTTAGATTGTTGTGATTTAAAATTAAGTCTAGATGATTTATACTTTCCATAATGTAAATTCTCCTTATTTTTAAATTTGTTTTGTATATTTAGAGTGTTTGGTAAATATTCACTAAAAATATAATTTGTATAACTTACGTTAACTCCCTTTACATAGGTTTGTAAAAAACTATTACATCCCTTATTGGTTTAATTGAAAGGTTTTTATTAGGTCAACCCTGTTGTATCTACACGTGTAATTTACATTAATATTATAAGGTCAATTTATTTTCAATATACTATTTAGTCCGTGAAAGTAAAATATAAGCATTAAACATCATAATATGGGTTTAAACTGCAAATTACCAGCAAACGATTTTTTTAAAATCTTTTATATATTTCCTTCCTACGGGTAATGTTTTTGTGTATTTTTCTAATTTTAAATCAAAGGTATAATTATAAGATGGGATAATTTCTAACACTTTTTCAAGATTCACGATATAGCCTTTATGACATCTAAAGAAGTTACCATAGGGAAGTTTTTTTTCCCAGAATTGAAGTGAGTGTGGCACAGTATACATGCAATTATCAACTGTAATGATTTTTATTTCATTGCTATGAGAATAAAAGTATAATATATTTTTTAAGTCAATAAGAAACTTTTTATTTTCTTTGGTAGCAATTATTTTTCTTAAAGGTAATAAATATGATACATCGCTATCAGTATTTATGACTGCTTGTATACCTTTATTTTTTAAAAAATTCTATTAGTTCATTTTCAATAGGTGTTTTAGAATTATAAATTATAGAATTCATATTTTGTTACTCTCCTTTATTTTAATTTTTTATTTTTTAAAATTTATGAAATATTAGATTCTGTTATGAATAATGATTCATAATACGTAAAATTTATAGTAGAGTATAAGGTTTTATATTATGATATGTTAAAAAATATTAGTAAAAATGAGGGGAAATTATTTAACATTACATTTGCTTATTTCAATCATCTTATAAACATGGTATAGAAGATACACTTACTGTGAAAAATAAATGTAAAATTATTCTATATTATAACCATAAAAATACTTACAAAACATTTTACTTATGCAGGTGCATAGAAAAAATTTGAGCCAGTATGGAATTTTCTAATTAAGAATGAACTTCTTTCAAAGAGTAGAAGTGCATTGGTAAGAACATTAAAGTAATTACTATTTAATTTAGGTGGTTTTATTTTCAAAAAGTTGGGACTATTAATATTTAATGTATTATAATTAAATGGTATATATTTGTTAAATGCTAATATGAATTTCAATATATTTTCATGGGTAAGGTATAAAAATTTAAAGGGGTGTATAAGAATGAAAGCAGCGTTTCTAATAATTGACATGCAAAAAGGATGTTATGACTTTTGTAAATGTCAAAGAGAATTTGATGATGCAGTAGATTATATAAATGAGGCAGCACGTATGTTTAGGGAAAAAGGATTGCCTGTTGTTAAAGTATTAGATATTGAAGTGGGAGATGGTCCTGGTTCTGAGAAGTTTGAATTTGTTGATTCTATTAATGAGAGTACAGATGATATTGTTATACATAAAGAGTATAATAATGCATTTTTCAAGACAGAGCTTCATGATAAGCTTCAAGAACTTGGAGTTGAATTTGTTGTTATAAGCGGATTTGCAGCAGAGTATTGCGTATTATTCTCTTATAATGGAGCAAAAGAAATGGGATATGGAACATCATTACTTCAAAATGGTATTGCAGGGGTTGAATATGAAGAAGTGAAAAAAATGCAACTCTTAAGACCAGTAATTAGTCTTGAGGCATTAGAATATTTTTTAAAGTAAGAAAAGCTTAGTGCCTAGGCACTAAGCAATCCTCAGAACAAAAGCAGATAATCCAAAGCTTTGATTTGGTGTAAGTCACTTTGGCAGCGTGCTTATTTTGTTTTAGAGCTATTGGATTAGATATATGCTGTAAACTATGATTCTTAGAGAAAGTGCTAATCTTTGTGGTATGGAGCACTTTTTCTATTGTATAGAATTCATACATTGAGATATAGTCAGATGGATGTATAAGACCCTTGGCATCCATCATGAAACCCTCGACAATACAGAAATGTGTTGTAGAGGGTTATTTATCTTTTAGAATAAATAATAATGAACAGTATCATAAATAAATGATATTTATAGCAGTAACCATTGATATTACATAGTTAAGGTTGTGTTTATAAGTTAAAAGATTTTCTAAAATCACTAGGAGTAATTCCATGGATATCTTTAAATGCAGCGGCAAATTTAGCTGGATTTTTGTAGCCACATAGTTCAGATATGCCACGAATACTTAGATGGTCAGCAGATAAGAGCTGCATGGCTCTTTTCATGGTTTCTATTCGAATATATTTATAAAGAGGAATTCCATAATGATTTTTAAAAGATTCGCGAAGTTTACTTTCGCTCATTTCAGCTATTCTGCATAGTTCAATTGTATCTGGAGTATTTAAAATATCTTCATCAATCTTAGTCTTAACTTGATAAATCTTCTGCTCATTTTCCCAAGTAATGTAGTGGCGGCGGCTGCTTCTTCTTTTCGGGATATCAGGAAAGTTTCTAGTGATTGCAGACAAAAGATGCAAAGTCATCCCCTCAAAAGCAAGTAAAGGCATGTCTGTATTTCTTACAGCCCATCTAATTTGCTCTAAAATAAGCATTATATCAGGAGTGTTGTAATGTTGGGTTTTCCAGAGCTTCGCATCACCAACACTAATTTTAGGTGCATTAGTACGTTCTTTAAGAAAGGGTTTTATAAAATCATCAAAAATTAAAACACTGGTAAAACAATAGTGTACGTCTTTAGAGAAAGTAAAAGTAAATGGTTTTTGAGGATTAATAATTAAATTAGTGATTGGAGGAAGAGTTTGCCTCTTTTTCCCTTGATGTGAATAGACTATTTCTCCACAGTCAACACAAAAGATAATCATAAAAGGCTTACTTGAATTTATTGTATGTACTATCTGTTCACTTGGAGTAAACCAAGCACTTGAAACAAATAATCCTTTAGCAGCATTTATTTCTGCAATCCATCCATTTGACCAATGAGGAGGAAAATCATAAATATGTCCATTACCATAAGGCCTTTTAACAAAATTATATTTATCTGCTAAAGCACTCCAAGAAGAATCATTATATTCATCCATAAAATTTTTACCCCTCTCTTTTTTGATTTAAAGTAACAATATTATAGCATCATTTGAGAAATGTTTTCAATAAGAACATAATCCGTTTTATTTAAATTACAATCCATAATAACGAGAAATATTTTCATTTAGCCCTTATAAAACAATAAGTTACTCTTATTTTAATAGAAAATCACTTCTGAAAAGGGGGTTTTTAAGCGATTGACAGTGGAATTTATAAATGCTACGCTTTTAAAAGTTAGACTAGTCTTACATTTATATATAACGCAGGTGCTAGCGGTATTAGATTAATATAAGATATTTATAAGGGAGAGATATAAAATGAAGAAATTTTTATCACTATTCTGTACAGCATTTATGGCTACTTTAATTTTAGCTGGTTGTTCTTCATCTAAGGATACTACTAAAGAAGAAGCTGTTCGTACTGTAAGTACTGTAAGAGGAGATATTGAGGTTCCTGCTAATCCAGAAAGAGTTATTGCTACTTATGGAATGGGTGACATTTTGGCATTAGGAGTTAAACCAGTAGCTACTTATGATGCAAATGGGAGTGCTTATGAAAAGGAAGTAGAAGACTTACCAGTATGGGAAAACTTTGAACCAGAGGAAATAATGCAATATGATCCAGATCTTATTCTTGTTGTAAACGAAGAAAAGATTGAGGAGTTTTCTAAAATTGCCCCTACAATTTATATTCCTTTCAGTACTCTTAGTATGGAGGAGAGAATAACATTTTTAGGGGAGGTTCTTAATAAAAAGGAAGAGGCATCAAAGGTGCTATTTGATTTTAAAGAAAAAATAAATGATGCAAAGGAACAATTAGTTTCTAAAGAAATTATGGATAAGAAATTCAGTATTTTTGAGAGTAGCCCAAATGGAGGTATTTGGGTGTATGGTGATAAATGGGGACGTGGAGGCGACCTAATTTACAGTCATTTCGGATTTAGAGCACCAGATGTCATACAGAGTGAAATTATAGGAAAAGATCAATATAGAGAGGTTTCTCTTGAATCAATTAAGGATTACGCTGGAGATTATATAATATTTAGTGGAGAGATAGGGGAATTAGAGGATAATCCAGTTTGGAAATCAATTCCCGCTGTTAAGGCAGGACATGTTATACCTATTGATTTTACACTGTTTTATGATATTGATATTTACTCAACGGGGGTACAGTTAAATTATATTATGGATAAATTACTAGAAAATTAATAAAAATAAATTAAGCTATAATATTCATGTAAAGAGATAGGAATTCTCTAATAAATTTTATAGCTTAATAATACAAGGGGCTGTATCAAAATAAATTTTGATCCTAGCCGATAAAAAAGGTGGATTCAGTAATTTGAATCCACCTTTTTGCACATAATAATTACATGAAAAAGATTATTAGTCTAAAACAGATGTAGACACAACTTTCATGAATATGAAAGAAGATCATATGAAAGATCTGACCAACTTACTTTAATTCCTTTTTTAGATGAACTAGAATCCAATATAGGAAAGAGATGTAAATCGATAACAGCTGACGCCGGATAAGAAAGTGAAGAAAATTATAAATATTTAGAAAGTGAAAAAAGAAGCCGTATCAAGATTGATTTATGAAATCAATCTGATACAGCTCTTTAATTTTTTATAAGTTAAAATATTTTCTAAATAACAAGGAGTAATTCTATGGATATCTTTAAAGGCAGCAACAAATTTTGCTGGATTTTTATATTAGCATAGTTCAGATATACTACGAATACTTAGATTGTTGGCAGATAAGAGTTGAAAAACATAATCCATTTTATTTAAATTACAATCCATAATGATGAGAAGTATTTTCATTTAACTCTTATAAAACAATAAGTTACTCTTATTTTAATAGAAAATGACTTCTGAAAAGGGGTTTTTTAAGCGATTGACAGTGGAATTTATAAATGCTACGATTTAAAAAGTTAGACTAGTCTTACATTTATATATAACGCAGGTGTTAGCGTTATTAGATTAATATAAAATATTTATAAGGGAGAGGTATAAAATGAAAAAACTATTGTCATTATTTTGTGCAATATGTATGACTACTGTGATTTTTGCTGGTTGTTCTTCATCTAAGGATACTGCTAAAGAAGAAGCTGTTCGTACTATATCTACTGTAAAAGGGGATATTGAAGTTCCTGCTAATCCTAAGCGTGTTATTGCTAATTGGTATGTTGGAGATGTTATTACTTTGGGATTAAATTTAGTTGGATATAATGCTTGGGAACAAGAAAGTATGCCTTTTTATGATACTCTTAAAGCTTCTACAAAAATTGAAAAGTGGGAGCCTGAAGAAGTTATGAATTTAGAACCAGATCTTATTATTACATATGATGAGGCAGACTTTGATAAATTCAGTAAAATAGCTCCAGTTCTTGTTATTCCAGAAGGAGATATGGATTCTCTTGAACGTATAAAAACCATAGGAGAAGCTACAGGACGTAAGGCTGAAGCAGAGAAGGCGGTTTCTAACTTTGAAGAAAAACTTGCGGATGTGAAGAAAACTTTTAAAGGTGATACATTTGAAGGTAAAACTTTCAGTATTTTGGAAGATTGGGGAGCTACTGGTGAGTGGAGCGGTATATATTATGAGACAGGCTCTAGAGGTGGTACTTTAGTATATGAATATCTTGGACTTAAATATCCAGACAAGCTTAAAGAACTTATAGAAAAATCAGGAGAAGGACGTGGACATATAAGTTATGAAGTAGCCAATGAGTATTTTGGAGATTATATACTATGGTGTAGACAGGAAGGTAAGGAATCTGATTATGCAAAAACAGATATTTGGAAGAGTATCCCTGCAGTTAAAGAGGGAAGGGTTATAGAAATTCCAGCAAAGTATCAAGGACTTTTCTTTTATTCTGATGTTACAAGTCTTACTGAACAACTTGACTATATGGTTAATGCAATAAATTCATTAGCTAAATAATTCTAATTGAGAAAGGAAAATAAATATGCAAAATACCTATAATAAAAAGCGACAATTAGGGGCTTTGAATTTTACAATCTATATGATTACAGGGGTGGTTTTGCTGGTGATTATGTCAGCAGCATCAATTTCTTTTGGTGCTGCTGATATGAATTTGTCTACGGCGTGGGGAGCCATTTTTAATTTTGACTCTTCTTTAACTGAACACCAGATTATTCAAACTCTCCGGCTTCCTCGTATAGCAGCTAATATAATTGTCGGGTCAAGCCTTTCCATATGTGGTGCTATAATGCAGGGAACCACAAGAAATCCTCTTGCTGATTCTGGACTTATGGGTATAAGTAGTGGTGCTTCTTTTGCTATAGCTTTTTGTATGACATTTTTACCTGGTGGAAGTTATGGACAGATGATGATTTTTGCATGTACTGGTGCAGCTGTTACTACAGGTATGACTTATTTTATTGCGTCTATTGGCAGAGGAGGCATGAAACCACAGAGACTTGTTTTAGCAGGTATTTCTATATCAATGCTATTTGGTGCTTTTAGCCAATATCTTTCTATTAAATATAGACTTGGGCATGCTTTAGCTTATTGGACTGCTGGAGGAACAGCAGGTGCTAAATGGAGTGAACTTGCTATAGTTTTCCCATTCTTTATTGTGGGCATAATTACAGCTCTTATTATATCACCTTCAATTACTCTTTTAAATCTTGGAGATGATGCAGCTATAGGTCTTGGACTTAATACTAAGAAGGTTAAAGCTATTTCTACTGTAGTTGTTTTAATACTTACAGGGCTTTCTGTAATTGTTGTTGGACCTGTTGGTTTTATAGGATTAATAGTACCTCATATTGTCCGCTACCTTATAGGCGTAGATTATAGATACATAATTCCAGCTTCAGGATTATATGGAGCTTTGATTACTGTGGCAGCAGATTTAGTTGGAAGGCTTATTAATAAGCCTTATGAGACTCCCATTGGAATTATTTTTGCTGTAATAGGGGTTCCGTATTTTCTTTATCTTACAAGGAAGCAAAGGAGGGAATTCCAATGAAGAAAAAGGGTTACTCAGTTTCACGTGGCTTAACTATTATTTTAGTACTTACCATTGTGCTGTTATTTGTGGCGGTAATAAGTGTGAACTCAGGTAAAATGAATCTATCTCCTTCAGAAGTCTTTAATGTTCTTCTTGGAAAAGGTACAGCTAAACAAAATCTTATAGTATATGATTTTCGTCTTCCTCGTATTGTATTAACTATTCTTGTAGGTATTGGTATGGGAACAGCTGGATGTGTAATGCAGAGTTTACTTCGCAATGATATGGCTAGTCCTGGAACTTTGGGAATAAGTTCGGGTTCAGGATTATTTGTATTATTGTTTATAGTTATTTTTAAGGTAGATAGTGTATCTTCAGCTATTGCTCTCCCACTTTTAGCTTTTATAGGTGGAATGACAGCAGCAGTGCTTATATTTTTACTTTCATATAAAAGAGGAAAAAGCATATCACCTACAGGATTAATTTTGACAGGTGTAGCTGTTGGAAGTGGATATAGTGCTATTACTATGATGCTTACTTTAAAGCTAGATGAGAAACAGATGGATTTTATTCAAAGATGGAGTGCAGGAAGTCTTTGGGGAGACAATTGGACGTATATTTCTATTCTTGCACCTTGGATATTGATTCTATTTTTATATGTACTTTATAAATCTCGTACTTTGAATACTTTAAACCTTGGTAATCAAACTGCAACAGGATTAGGAGTAGCAGTAAAGAGAGAATTCATAGGTCTAGCTGTAGCAGCTGTTGCTCTATCGTCAGGCAGCGTGGCCTTAGGTGGAAACTTCTTTTTTGTTGGAATGATTTCTCCACATATGGCGAGAAAGTTTGTAGGCTCAAATCATAAATTATTGATTCCTACCGCATCTCTAGTAGGCTCAATAATTATTCTATTATCAGACACTATTACTAGAACTATAAGTCTTGGAACCGATGTTCCTACAGGAATTATTATTACTGTATTAACTACACCGTACTTCTTATATTTATTAGTAAAGTCAAATTAAGGAGGTTTGTATGAAAAGTATTGAAACTAAAAATTTAGATATAGCTTATGATGATACTCTCATTGTAAGGGAATTAAATATGCAGATACCAGAGGGAAAGATAACTTCTATTATAGGAGCAAATGGATGCGGTAAATCAACTATTTTAAAAGCAGTTGGACGTATATTAAAGCCTAAAAAGGGTGTAGTACATCTAAGTGGACAAGATATAAGTAAATTGCCTACAAAAGAAATAGCCAAAAAGATGGCAATACTTCCTCAAACTCCTACTGCACCAAGTGGACTTACTGTAGGTGAGTTAGTTGCATATGGACGTTTCCCTCATCAAAAAGGTTTTGGAAATCTCACAGAAGAAGATAAAAGAATTGTTAAATGGGCTTTAACTGCAACTAAGTTAAGTGAGTTTGAGAGAAGAGAAGTTGATGCTTTATCAGGAGGGCAAAGACAGAGAGTTTGGATTGCTATGGCTCTAGCACAGCAAACTGATTTAATTTTATTAGATGAACCTACTACTTACCTTGATCTTGCTCACCAATTAGAGGTTTTAAAGCTTTTATATGAGCTTAACCGTAATCAAAAGTGTACTATTGTTATGGTACTTCATGATTTAAATCTTGCTGCAAGATTTTCTGATTATATTATTGCTATTCAAAAAGGCGCTATCATAAAACATGGAACTCCTGAGGAAGTTATGACTCCAGAGGTCCTTAGAAAAACCTTCAATATCAATGCTGATGTTGTTATTGAACCTAAGAGTAATCGTCCAGTATGTATTACCTATGATATTGTAGATGAAAATGAGGATGTAGAGTTGAAGGAAAAGGAGGCAGTGGGCATATGAGAACTACCTTACGTATTTTTATGGGAGCCAGAAAATATTGGATTTATTTGATATTAGCATTAATAGCCGTTATTATTTCCACCATAGCAGGATTTTATAATCCATGGGCCCTAAGAGAGCTTACAAGTATAGCAACAGAAGGAAGCGCTGATTTTGGAGCCCAATCTTTACGAATAGGATTGATGCTTTTAGTTGCAACTGTACTTCAATCAGCTGGAAGTTCTATTTCAGGATATTTAAACCATCATGCAGCTTTACATTATGTTGCAGATATGAGAACAGAACTTTACTCTAAGCTTCAACATATGGGGCTTAAGTATTTTAATAAAAGTCGTACAGGAGATTTAACTAGCAGAGTTATTAATGATGTTATGGAGGTAGAGATTCTTTTAGCTCACGTAATTCCTGATTTTGTTGTTAATATATTGACTTTCGTAGGTGTTGGGGTATTATTATTTTCTATTAATGTAAAGTTGGCTTTTTTAAGTCTTGTTACTATTCCTTTTCTTATTATGATTACTCTTTGGCAGAGTAATCATCTTTCTCCTATATGGAAGCAGAATTCTATGGTTAGGGGAGAACTTTCTGGTACTGTTCAAGATAATTTTTCTGGAATTAAAGAAATACAGATATTCAATCAACAGGAAAGAGAAGAAAAAAGGATTAAGAACCTTTCTATAAAACATAGTAAAGCATACTTAAAGGCAAGCTTCTTTTTTGAAACCACTTTTCCACTTCTTGCATTTTTCACTGCTCTAGGTTCTGTTATAGTTATAATATTTGGTGGATTTATGGTTTCAAGAGGAGAAATTAACATTGGAGATATTGTAGGATTTTCTATGTATCTTGGTATGTTTTATGGACCTATAAAGAGTTTTTCAAGACTTATGGAAATGTCAGGTACCGCACTTGCAGGGTGTAGACGCGTTTTTGAGGTTATGGATGAAGTTACAGATGTTAAAGAGAAAGTTAATGCAAAGAAAATGTATAAGGTTAAAGGAGAAATTGACTTTAAGGAAGTTTCTTTCTCTTACAATGATGAAGTAAACATTTTGCAAAATATAAATTTAAAAGTAAATCCAGGAGAAACTGTAGCTTTTGTTGGGGCAACTGGAGTGGGCAAAACCACAATAGCTAGTCTTTTAAACCGCTTTTATGATCCTCAGAATGGAGGTATTTTAATTGATGGAATAGATATTAAAAATGTAACTTTAAAGAGTCTTAGAGATAATATAAGCATGGTTTTACAGGACACCTTTTTATTTAACGGAACAATTTATGAAAACATTGTTTATGGCTGGAAAGAAGCTACTAGGGAGCAGGTTCTTAAGGCTTCAAAGGCGGCTAATGCTCATGATTTTGTTGAAAACTTAGAAGATGGTTATGATACCATAATAGGAGAGCGTGGAGTACGTCTTTCTGGAGGACAGAAACAGAGGATTTCCATAGCTAGAGCAATCCTTAGAAATTCACCTATTCTTATTTTGGATGAAGCTACATCAGCTCTTGATACAAAAACAGAGAAAGAAATCCAAGCTGCATTAGATGAAATTTCAAAAGATAGAACAACTATAGTAATTGCCCATAGATTATCAACTATCCGTAATGCAGATAAAATTGTAGTTCTAGAAGGAACAGGCATTAAAGAAACGGGAACCCATGATGAGCTGATTCGTTATGGAGGAACTTATGCTATGCTATATAGAAGTCAGGTATCTTAAATGTAAAAAAATAACGATTTAAAATTGCAAAAGCAATTTTAAATCGTTGATTTTTTTATTTATTATTATGTTTTGAAAGAAATTTTTGCATAGCATAAACAGAATCTGAACTAATAACGTGTTCTATAGCACAAGCGTCTTCATCTGCAATAGAACTATCGATGTTTAGAATTTTTATAAAGAAATCTTTAATAATATGATGCTTTTTAGATGTAGATCTAGCTATTTCTAAGCCTAAAGGAGTTAAAAATATTTCCTTGTATCTTTCATTAGTTATAAGTCCTTTTTCAGCTAAAGTTACCATAGCGCTATTAGTGCTGGCTTTAGTTACTCCAAGCTTTTCTGCTATACGAGTCATTTTAACTCCTTTACCTTCTTCTGATAACTCATAGATAGCTTCTAAATAATTTTCCATTACAAAAGTAAGTTTTTCCATACAAATCTCCTGTGATTTTTAAAGTTGATTTTATTCACTCTACATTAATAAAATGCCTTTTAATAATAATAACATATTTTATATGGAGTTCCCAGAATAGAGATATAATATATTGATCCAGAAATGTATTAAATGATGTTTTTCTCTTAATTCTTCACCATCTTTTATGAAATAAAAAATATGAAGTCTTTTTACTATATATTCAGGGAGGTCATAATAGATATATCTTGCTTTGAAGTTATATCTATATGGTTTGTATTTAATCCTAAGCATTTCTAGAAGTAGACCTAAGGAAAAATTTTGATAAAATGATATTGCTTCAATATAGTTATGTCCGTTAAGTTCCTTCTCAATAAGGAACTGGTACAGATTAAATAAACTATCTACTTTTTCTATTATTGACCTAAGAGTTTTTGAAAGCTCAATCTTATTAATTGGAGCTACTTGGGCTACATTGCATTTGTCGAAAAGCACAAGTATATATCCATGGATTTCTTTATTTTGTTTTTCTGAACTTCAATGGAGTTTTTCCGTAAGTCTTTTTAAACATTTTAGAAAAGTTTGCAGAATAATTATAACCCACTTTTTGAGATATTTCTTCAATACTTAAATCTGTGGTAGATAAGAGGTTTGCAGCAATATTCATTTTAATATGATTGGTGTATTCCCCAATGGACATATGATAATGCTTTGAAAATCCTGCTTTTAATTTTTGTTCGTTCAAAAATACCATCTTACTTAAAGTACTAATATTAGGAGGGTTATTATAATTTTTTTCTAAAATATCATGGACTTTTTGAATAGCATGGATATCAGACGAGGTTAGTTTTATTATTCTGTTAGCACCAATATTAATATTTCCATAGTTAATTTGATTAGTAAAAGCATTCTCAGGTTTAGTGGACTCATTTATTAATATAGCTATGCACTCTAAAATTTTACTTTCTAGATAAATACTATTTAAGGAATTTTCATAAGTTAAACTTTGTAACTGATTAATAATATCTATAATTCCTAAGGGTAGATAAGTATAGGTATAATTTTTAATAAAAGAATCAAAATCCATTATCTTTGGAAAGTTAGGTTTTATTATTTCTTTAAAATAATTTTCGTATATAGTGATTTCAGTTCCATGAAAATGTTGTCCTTTTTTCCAATGCTGTTCACCTTTTAGATTTTTTTCAATGACAAAGAAGGATGAAGGGGTAAAGGATGAAACAGGATTATTTTCAATTTTAAATTCTGTAATTCCTTTATAAACTAAACCAAAACGCATTAAATATTCAGGATTATCAAAGTATATGGAAAAATCCTCAGGTATTGTATAGTCTGCAATACCTAAATTATAATAACCATCTCTTGAATAAGTAATTAAGTGGCCAAGTTCAGGCTTATTTTTATTTGTATATAAAGTATAGTTTTTACTTTCAATTTTACTAAAGCATAATTTATTTAAAACCACAGATTTAAATTCTTCACTAGATTTTACTATCATAAAAATCCTCCTTCTTATAAATAATATTATATACAATTTGTAATTAATCAAGGGAAAATACTTTATTTAGATGTAAAAATAATTAAATTAGGTGCAAATATTGTTATGATAATGATAATCATATACAATTAGCTTTGTTAATATAAGAATTTAATTATTGAAAGGAAGATATAGATGAAAAGAAAATCAGTATTAAAAGCAATTCTAGCTACCTGTATGACATCAATGATTTTAGTTGGTTGTTCAAATACTTCAACTGTAGAAGAAAAAAGTAAAACCGTTACAGTAACAGACGTTAGAGGAGAAGTTGAAATTCCAGAGAATCCTGAAAGAATAGTTGACTTAAGTGGTAACAGTGACATTTTATCAATTTTAGGATATAAGGTAATCGGAACTGCTAATAGTGATGCTTACGATTATACAAAATTCCCTACATATTTAGAAGAGACATTAAAAGGTGCAACTATATTAGGTTATAGCATGCAAGATACTATGGATGTTGAAGCAATAATGAACTTAGATCCAGACTTAATTGTCATATCAACAGTGCAAGAAAAAATGTATGATCAATTAAGTGAAATCGCTCCAACTGTAATGATTAAATTAGAAGCTTTAGACTGGAAGGAAGATGTTAAGTCTTTAGCAAAGGTATTTAATAAAGAAGAGGCTGCAAATACTTGGTTAGAAAATTACGATAAAAAGTCAAAAGAAGTTGGAGATAAGATTAAAGAAACTTATGGTAAAGATACAACTTATTTATCTTTCTTAGCTAGTGGTGGTCAATTCTATGTATTTGATGGAGCAGGTTTTGGTAATGTTTTATATGAAGATTTAGGATTAGCTAAACCTGAAGGTATGCCAGAACAAAATGATATAAGTTTACCAGTGGTAACCTATGAAGGATTAGCGTCAATAAAATCAGATTATATATTTGTGATTGCAACAGATGAAGATTTAAAAGTACTTGAAGAGAATGGGGTATGGAATAATTTACCTCAAGTAAAAGAAGGTAAAGTTGTTAAACTAGATTCTTCACCTTACTTTGTACAAGGCTATAGTTCAATAGGTAGACAAGTGCTTTTAGACGAAATAATGGAGATGTTAAATGAAACAAAATAATAAAAATACAATAACTTTTATAGTTTGTAGTATTTTTATTCTAATAATCGGTGTATTCCTAGCTATTAGTCTAGGAGTCACCAATATTGGAATATCAGAAGTTTGGAATAGTATTTTTAATTATAGTGAAACTATAGAACCTATGCTAATCAGAGATATGCGTATTCCTAGGGCCCTTACAGTGTTACTCACAGGGGGGATTTTGGGAGTGACAGGAGCTATGATTCAAGGAGTTACAAGAAATCCAATAGCAGAGCCGTCCCTTCTTGGAGTAAGTCAAGGGGCAACTATGGTTATAGCTATATTTTATGCTGTTGGGATTACTATAAATACTACAAATGTTATGATAGCTTCATTAATTGGGGCAATCTTTAGTGGAATTATAGTGATGGGATTTACATCAAGAAAATCAAATAATAGATCTATAGCAAAAATACTTTTGGCAGGTACTGCTATGAGTACTTTCTTTATTTCTTTAACAACTATAATAGGATTTTTATCAAATAAATCTCAGTTTATTGCTTTTTGGGTTTCAGGAGGTTTCAGAAATGCAACCTGGGCAGATTTTAATTTAGTTGCAATAGTTGGAATCCTAGGTTTAATAATAGCTATTTTCCTATCAGAGAAAATAAATATTCTAAGCTTAGGGGATAATGTGGCAATTAGCCTTGGGCAAAATCCAGAAAAAATAAGACTAATAACTTTCCTTGTTATGATACCAATGTGTGCAGCGGCTGTGGCTGTTGGTAAAAATATAGCCTTTGTTGGACTTATAGTTCCACAAATAGTAAGAAAAATATTTGGAGAAGATTATAGAAAAAATATACCTTTTTCTTTCTTGTTAGGTGCAATACTATTAACTTATTCCGATATAGCTGCAAGAATGGTGTATAGTCCTTATGAAACCCCTATTGGAATTTTTACAGCCTTAATAGGTGTTCCATTCTTTATAGCTGTAGCAAGAAGGGAGCGAGGTTGATATGAAAAGAAAAAGATTTAAAATAATAATCTCAATGTTATTTATTTTATTACTTGCATCTTTAATTATGTATTTATGTTGGGGAACTTATAAAATATCACCTTTAGATAGTATAAAAACTTTATTAGGTCAAGGAACAAAACTTCAAAATGCAGCAATTTTAAATCTTAGACTCCCTAGAATGTTAGTTGGAATTTCTGTGGGTATTGCTTTATCTACAGCAGGAGCACTGTTGCAGACTATAACAAAAAATGATCTAGCAGATTCAGGGATAATTGGTATTAATGCTGGAGCAGCAGTGGCAGCAGTTATATTTGTTTCATTAAAAACTTTAAATTACTATAGTACACTTGGCCCTCTATCTGTTTATGTATTACCATTTATGGCCATTATAGGTGCAGGAATTTCAGCCACTATAATTTACTTATTATCAAGTAGAAATGGAGTTAAACCAAAGAGATTACTACTTATAGGACTTGGCCTAAATGCGGGATTAAATGCTTTTATTACCTTCTTTACTTTTAGAGGTGGAGTTGGTGATTACAATAGAGTATTAATTTGGACATCTGGAAGCCTTTGGGGAGCAGGATGGAACTATGCAAAAGTAATTATTCCCTTAGTTACTTTAATGTTTATGGTTGTATTATTGGATTATAAAAAGTTAGATGCTCTTAATTTATCTGATGAACATGCAATTTCTCTTGGCTTAAACTTAAATAGGGAAAGAAAAAAGTTTTTATCCTATGCAGTTATTCTTGCTGGTGGAGCTACAGCTTTTGCAGGAAATGTAGGATTTATTGGATTAATATCTCCTCATATAGCAAGAAAGTTAGTTGGTCCCTATCATAAAAATTTCTTATGGGTATCTGGAATTATAAGTATAGTAATAGTTTTATTTGCTGATGCAGTTTCAAGAAACTTATTTTCTCCAATTGAAATACCTGTAGGAATCACAATTTCAATATTTGGAGTGCCATATTTTATTTATTTAATGATGAAGGAGAAATAGATGGAAGCTATTAGTGTAAAAAATTTATCAGTAGCCTATGAAGATAATCTCATAATAGATGATATGAATCTTTCCATTCCTAAGGGTAAGATAAGTATTATTATAGGGGCAAACGGATGCGGAAAATCAACTCTGCTAAAAACAATAGCAAGGGTAATAAAGCCTAAAAATGGAGATATCTTTATAAATGGAAAAGATATAAAAATACAAAAAGAGAAGTATATAGCAACACAAGTGGCCTTTCTACCTCAAGGCCCTGTGTGTCCAAGTGGAATTACTGTAAAAGAATTAGTTGCTTTTGGAAGATTTCCACATCAAAAACTCATAGGTGGACTTAAGGCTCATGATAAAGAAATTATTGATTGGGCAATAGAGGAGACAGGACTTACGGATTTTGCAGATAGAGAAATAGAAAATTTATCTGGAGGACAAAGACAAAGGGCTTGGATTGCAATGACCTTAGCACAAGAAACAGATATAATTATGCTAGATGAGCCAACCACTTATTTGGATATGTCTTATCAGCTTGAAGTATTACAAGTGTTAGAGAAATTAAATAAAGAAAAAAACATTACTATTATCATGGTGTTACATGAGTTAAATAATGCTTGTAGGTTTGCAAGTAATATTATCGGACTTAAAAAAGGTAAGGTTATTTGCCAAGGTACCCCTATGGAAGCTATAACTAAAGAAAACTTAAAAGAGATTTATGGAATTCATGGTAAGTTGCAATTAAGTGAAAATAAAAATTACCCTATATGCATAGATTATGAACTTATAGGGGGATAAAATGAAAAACAAAAACTTTACTATAGTGGTTATTGGACAGATAATATCTTTATTTGGAAATGCAATTCAAAGATTTTGTATGTCCTTATACATTTTAGATTTAACAGGAAGTGCCGCTATTTTTTCAAGGATATTGGCAATTTCAACTATTCCATACATATTATTTGCACCTATTGCAGGACTATTAGCTGATACAGTAAATAGAAAAAAGATAATGGTTTACCTTGATTTTTTCAGTGCTGGGTTAATGGCTATATATTCAATAATATTGATAAGTGGAAGAGATAATATCATAATAGTAGGAAGCATTATGTTCATGCTATCTACTATTTATACCTTATATAGTCCTTCTGTTACAGCTTGTATTCCACAAATAGTTGAAAAGGATAAACTAGCTACAGCTAATGGAATAATTCAACAAGTTGGTGCTATAGTAAATTTAGTTGGGCCTATAGTCGCAGGTTTATTATATAGTTTTATTGAGATAAAAACAATCGTAATAATAAATGCTATCAGCTTTTTCATTTCAGCTATTATAGAGCTATTTTTAGAAATTCCAGATTTGCAGTTAAAGGAAAAAATAAAAAAACCTATTTTACAATCTTTTAAGGAAATGAAAAAGAGTTTTATTTATCTAAAAGAAAAAAAGAAAATTGTCTTAGGAATTATAGTTTCTTATGGTTTAACTAATATTTTTGTAGTACCAATTCTAAGTGTTGTATCTCCTTATTTTATTAAAATAAAATTGAATATGCCTTCAGTTATATATGGTTTTGTAGAAGCAATATTTGTTATAGGAATGATGCTAGGAGGATTATTAATAACATTTAGACCTAAAATGTTTAAGATGAAACACATACACAAAACTATGTATCCTATGGTAGTAGCTATTGTAATTATAGGGATTTCCACTCATTTAACTAGAACAAATAAATTTATTGTTTTAGGATTTTATTCTATAGGAGGTCTTGGAATAATGTTATCACTAGCTTTATCTAACATTATATCTTTAACCTATATTCAACAAGAAATAAAAGAAGATATGCTAGGAAAGGTAAGTGCTTTTTCTACTGCTATTGCAACAGCAAGTGTTGCACCTGGTCAGTTAATATATGGACAACTTATAGATATTAATTTAAGCATTTACAATATCCTATTATTAACTTTAATTCTAAGTATAGGAGTAGTTTGGTTTATAAAATGGAATGTTAGGGAAATTTAAGATAAGGAATCTTCCTAGGGTGTTTATATATAAGGTTAACAAAACATAATCATATAAAAAATACACTAGTAATTTTATGTGATTTAGGCTTAAATAAATATATAGAGAAATATATATTAGGAGAGCGGTATGGTAAAAAGTAAAGAATTATTGTTAATGAGATATATATCATTTTGTATATTAACCTTTCAGTTGTTTGTAGAAGTTGAAAATAAGAGCATAGTAAGTCTAGTTTTTCTTCTATTATTTATTATAAATAATCATTTGAGAATGTTTTATTTAGAGAAAGAGAAAAGTGCTATCCTTTCAATAATAATAGAGCTAGTATTTATACCATTGGCACAACTGAACTTTGGAGGAACTATTATTTTTTACTTAATAGGGGTATCCATAGATTTATTCCCGTTGAAAAGTAAGATAGTTAAGTATGGATTAGGGCTTATAATTTTATTTATTGGAATTTATCCGAAGTTTAGTGGGCCTATTGAAGATGGCATTATTAATTTTGTTTTACTTGGAATCTTCTTTATTCTTTTAAGTTATATATCTAGACTTTTTAGTACAAAGGTTGAAGCACAGCAGCTTTATGATAAGCTTAGAGTTTCAGATGAAAAACTTATAGAAGCTAATAAGGAGCTTGAAGGGTATGTAGAATCTATTGAGGAATTAACTTTATTAAAGGAAAGAAATAGAATATCAAGGGAAATTCATGATAGTGTTGGACATACTTTATCTACTGCTATGATTCAGTTATCGGCTATGGAAGCCATTGCAGAGAAGGAAAATAGTTCTATGAAGGATATGATAGGAAATTTAAGAGCTTTTATTAGTGAAAGTTTTCAAGATGTGAAGAGAGCTGTAAGGGAGTTAAAGCCCGATGAATATGATAACTATCAAGGAATTTTAAGACTTCAAGATGTATGTAAAAACTTTGAGAGAATGTCTGGAGTAGAAGTTAAGGTCATTATATCAAAGGGTGATTGGAATTTATCAACTAAGCAGATTAATCATTTATATAGAATGATTCAAGAGATTTTATCAAATTCTTTAAAGCATGGTAAAGCAACTATAGTTAAGGTTATTATGAATTTTACAGAAGATGAATTTGTAATATCCTTTAGTGACAATGGCGTGGGAACAGATAAAATTGTGGAAAGTGGACTCGGACTTAAAAGTATAAGGGAAAGAGTAGCGGAGATAGAGGGTATAGTTCATATGAAGTCTAGCAAAGACAATGGTTTTTTTGTTAAGGTTATAGTTCCAAGGGAAGTGGAGGTGTAGGAATGGAAAAGATTAAACTTTTAATTGTAGATGATGAGAAATTAATAAGAGAAGGCTTGAAAGTAATGCTTTCAGTTTATGAGGATATTGAAGTTGTTGGGATAGCTGAAAATGGTTATAAGGCTTTGGAAGTTTGCAAAACCACTGATGTTGATGTTGTTCTTATGGATATAAGAATGAAAACTTGTGATGGGGTTATGGGGACAAGACTTATTAAGGAACAGTTTACAAAGATAAAGGTTATAATTCTTACTACCTTTAAGGATAAGGAGTATATAAGAGAAGCCATGAGGTATGGGGCTTTTGGTTATATGCTTAAGGATAGCTCCCATGATGTAATTTATGAAGGTATAAAAATGGCTTATAAAGGTAATATGGTAGTTCATCCTGATGTGGCCATAGAAATGATGGGAAGTAATGGAGTAATTAAAAGTGATATAGATAAGTATGGACTTTTGGAGAAAGAGCTTAAGATAATAGAAGCAATAGCTAAAGGATTAACTAATAAAGAGATTTCAGAAGAGTTGTTTTTATCAGAAGGAACAATAAAAAATAATATAACCAATATACTATCAAAGTTGAAGCTTAGAGATAGGACGCAGATTGCAATTTTTGCTTTTAAAAATGGAATAGTGACTTAAGTCATTTATGTAGTGACCTTAAGTTATGGCCATCCCCCTGGAAATATCTTATTATAATAGTAAGATAAGTCTAGGGGGTAATTTTATGAGTATTATAGAAGTAAAAAACATCAGTAAAAGATTTAATGATAAGTTAGTTTTAGATAATATTAGCTATGAAGTAAAAGAAGGGGAGATATTTGGCTTTATTGGACCTAATGGAGCGGGTAAGTCAACTTTAATAAATATTATGACAAGCTTATTAACACCAGATAGTGGGACTATTGAAATATGTGGATATGATATTTTAAGGGAGCCGATTAAGGCAAAGGAATGTATGGGATATGTTCCACAGGAGTTAGCTCTAATGGAGGACCTTAATGCCTATGATAATTTAGAGTTCTTTGGAGCTTTATATGGATTAAAGGGGAAACTTTTGAAGGAAAGAATAGCAGAGGCTCTTAAAGTAACTGGATTAGAGGAAACTAAAAAGCAAAAGGTTAAGAAGTTTTCAGGTGGAATGAAAAGAAGACTAAATATTGCAGTATCAATTCTCCACCATCCAAAAGTTTTAATATTGGATGAGCCTACCGTTGGCGTAGATCCGCAATCAAGAAATCATATATTTTCTTTCATAAAAAATATATGTAAGGATTGGGGTACTACAGTAATTTATACTTCACATTATATGGAGGAAATCGAGGAGCTTTGCAAGAGAGTATTTATAATTGATTTAGGCAAGGAAGTATCCTATGGAGATAGAGAAGAGATTAAGGCTTCAGTTTTCTCTAACAATAAGGTGATTATTGAAACTCAAGAGATAAGTGGAGAAACAATAATGAAGTTAAAGGATTTAGAGGGAATCGATAAGGTATCAGATAAGGATAATGTACTTAATTTAACTATTGATTCAAAGTTTAAGCTGGCTAGTGTGCTTTCATTATTAGAAAAAGAAACTGTTAATATAAAGAAGATTAGTTATGAAGAGGCAAAGCTTGAAGATGTATTTTTATCATTAACAGGAAAAACTTTAAGAGATTAGGGGGAAGAGCTATGAAGGCATTATATTATATAAAAACTACCCTTAAAGGTATGTTTGCAAATGGCGTAGTTACCATAGCAACTTTTATCTTATTTCCTATTTTACTTGCATGTTTTATGGCATTTTTTCATAATTTGGATGATGAAAATCCATTAAAGCTTAAGGCATTAAATGTTCAAATTGTTGATGAAGACAACACTGAAAATTCAAAAAGGCTTGTAGAACTTTTAGGCAGTGATGATTTGAAAGAGGTTGTAAATATAGTAGATAAAAAGCCAGATGTGGAACTAACAATAAAAGAAGGATATGAGAAAAATGTTTTATCTTTAAATAAGGGAGATATAATTATTAATAAAAAAGTAGAAGGCATGGGAATGTCCACTGACACCTTAAAGGTAATATTAGATAGATATCATCAAAGTTTATATGTATCTATAGCTGGTGGAGATATGGGGAATTTAAATAGAATTATGGAATCATCTATAGTTGAAGATATTACAATAGATACTATAAAAACCAATAATCCCTATGAAAAGATATCAGCATCCATGATTGGCTTTGTAATTACCATTCTTATATATACAATGATTCATGGTGGTTATGCAGATATTAGTGTAAATTTAGATAAAAGAATTAATGCAACTCCTATTACAAAATTACAATATCTTTTTTACGAGACTATGGCTTTGATAGTATATGTGTTTATAATAATCAGTGGATATGTAATTTTCTTTAGAGTAGCTGGATTAAGTTTTAAAGGAAATATTTTAGATTTAATATTATTAATATTAATGGGAACTATGCTAGTAGTATCTATGTCTAAAAGTATATCTACTATATTTGGGGCTAAGTATGGAAAAATAATTGGGACTATAATATTTACCTTACCCCTAATAAGTGGAGAGATATTTTCAGGTGAAGGTAATAAAATTGCGTTGCTAACACCAACACATTATTTAAATAATGCATTTAATTTATATAATTTAAATGGAAATTTAGAAGGCTGTGGGAAATGGATATTAATTATATTTGCAATGTCAATTATTATATACTCTGCAGCAATAATTAAAGCAGTAATTCAGGGGAGGAAAAAGGTATGCGCTTAATAAGATTAGTATTAATTAATATGAAAAGACAATTAAAAGGTCCATTTATGTTACTAATGACCTTGATATTTCCTGTTGTTATGATTTTAGTTATAAATGGTGGAGGTTTAAGTCACGGATCAGGAAGCATAGGAATTATAGATAAAAGTAATTCAAATCACTCTACTGAGGTTATTGAGAAATTGAGTGAAGAATATTCAATAAATACACTAGATGGAAAGGTAGAAGACAATTTCGATTTGCTTAGAGAAAATAAATTAGGTGCAATTTATGTTATAGAAGATAACTTTCAAGATTTATTAGATAATGGAGAGCTTCCTAAAATTCAGTGTTATAGTACAGAAGCAGCTAGTGGCTCAATAATGGCAGAAGATATTATAACAAACTATGTATCTGGAGTTGTTGAGGAAGAAGTAAGTGCGGGATTAAGCACAAATTCTACTACTGCAGTTATTGTAGATGAAGAAGTAGACAGTAAAGAGGATTATAAGATGACTATATTATTGATATGTTATTTTATGATGATAGGTGGTTCCGTTATTGCGGGAGAAATAATTAAACTTAGAGAGCAAAAGGTATTAAAAAGAACCATAGCAACTAGTAATTCAGATATAACTATTTTAGGTAGTTTATTTATTTCATCCTTTATAATTCAAGGAGTTTTAAGTTGCTCAGCTTTTATAATCTTAACACTTGTATTAAAGCTTCCTAACAACAATATTCCTCAAGGAATACTAATCATATTTCTAAGTAGTTTAGTTACAACATCTATTATTGTAGCAGTAACAAGATGGATTAGAAATGTAACCTTAGCAAGTCTATCTACAGTTGTTTTTGGAATAGCTGCCTTTGGTATGGGGATTTTTGGATCAGAGTTAGATAGCTTTGATAATGTTCCTGAAATAATAAGTAGAATCAGTGTAATATCACCATTTACATGGCTACTCAGAATAATAAATACAGGAAAAATTATTATTCCTATCTTAATCATATTTTTAATGTCTATTATGTTATTTACAGCAGGTAGCTTTAGGCTCAGGGAGTTTGTTAAAGAATAATGTGGATTTAATATTAGTAGCTTTCAATTTAGGTTGGGGCTACTATTTTTTTATGTGAATTTATTTCAGAGAAATATTAATTAAGTACGTATATATTTATTTAGAATAATCTAGATTTTTAATGGGCAAACTTAAATGGAATAAAAGTTACAAATTTTAAAAGAGGGTGTAAAAACTTTACACTAACCCAAATAGTAAAGGAGAATGATTATGAAAAGAAAAATTAAAATTATTGTAGCGTTAGCAATGATGGTATTTATTATCCAAATGCCTTTAGTGGCAAGTGCACAGAGCATTTTACATATTCAAAGTGATACCATGAAAGAAATGGCAGAACCAAAGGACATAGTGGATATAGCTACAAGTGATGGCAGATTTAAAACTTTAACAGCAGCTTTAGAGGCAGCCGGATTAGTGGATACCCTAAAGAGTGAAGGTCCATTTACAGTGTTTGCACCTACAGATGACGCATTTTCAAAACTTCCAGCAGGAAAAATTGATGAGCTATTAAGACCAGAAAATAAAAATGTGCTTACAGATATTTTAACTTATCATGTTTTCAAAGGTAAAGCTACTGCTGCAGATGTTGCCAAATTAAATGGTAAGGAAATAACCATGGCAAATGGAAAAAATGCTAAAATAGAGGTTAAGGGTGATTCAGTATTTATTGATGGTGCCAAAGTTATAATTACTGATATTATGGCTAAAAATGGAGTTATACACGTAATTGATACTGTAATGATGCCTTAGTAGATGGAATATACAAACAGTTTAAATTAAGGTAAAAGATGCTAATCATCTTAGGATGAAGCATCTTTTTTGATTTTTATTTTATATTAAGATTGATAGATTTAATTTGATATTTCAATAGTAAACAAAGACATAAGTATTTAATGAATAACATATTAGAATAAATAATTATTAAAAGTATAAACTAAAAAGAGGTTAGTTATTATAGAAGTTTATATCTATAATTTATATAAAATGAAGAAGAAAAGGAGATAGGATGAAAGAAGGAAAAGCATTAATAGAAACAGGATTCAATTTGGAAAACAGTTATTCTGGACTTCCGGGAAAATTTTTTGCAATGCAAAGACCAAGTCATGTACCATCACCTAAACTAGTTATGCTAAATTATGCGCTAATAAAATCTTTAGGATTGAATGCTGAAGGATTACAAAGTATTGATGGAGTAGATATACTTGCAGGAAATAAGATTCCAGAAGGAGCTATGCCTATTGCTCAGGCATATGCAGGACATCAATTCGGCCATTTCACTATGTTAGGTGATGGGAGAGCTGTTCTCATAGGTGAGCATATTACTCCCTTAGGTGAGAGAGTTGATATTCAGCTTAAGGGTTCAGGTAGAACTCCATATTCACGAGGAGGTGATGGAAAAGCATCACTAGGTCCAATGCTGAGGGAATATATCATAAGTGAAGCAATGAATGCACTAGGTATTCCTACTACTCGTAGTTTAGCTGTGGTTATAACTGGTGAGTCAATAATGAGAGAAACACAGTTACCTGGTGCAATTCTCACTCGTGTAGCAGCTAGTCATATTCGTGTTGGTACATTTCAATACGCATCAAAATGGGGTACCGTTGAAGAACTTAGAGCTTTAGCTGATTATACTTTGCAAAGACATTTTCAAGAGGTAAAGGATAAAGAAAATCCATATCTTTTATTACTTCAGCAAGTAATTAGGAAGCAGGCTGAGCTTATTGCAAAATGGCAGTTAGTTGGGTTTATCCATGGTGTAATGAATACTGATAATGTAACAATTAGTGGAGAAACAATTGATTATGGGCCATGTGCTTTTATGGATGCCTATGATCCTTCTACTGTATTTAGTTCTATTGATATTCAGGGTAGATATGCTTATGGTAATCAACCTAATATTGGTGCATGGGATCTTGCCAGATTTGCGGAGACTCTGTTACCATTGTTACACACTGATGAGAATGAGGCATTAAGGCTAGCACAAAAAGAAGTTTCACATTTTGCTGATTTGTATAAGAATAATTGGATTAGAGGAATGAGAGCAAAACTTGGAATTTTTAATGAAGAAGTTGCTGATGAAGCTTTAATTGAGGAACTTTTAAGTATTATGAAAAAGTATGGTGCAGATTATACCAACACCTTCCGTGTATTAACTAGTGGAAAGATAGAGGATAATGTACTCTTTGGCAAAGAGGAATTTGATAAATGGTATAAGCGATGGCAGGAGAGATTAACGAGACAAGAAGAATCGGAAATTTCCTCAAGGGAACTTATGCAAAGAAGTAATCCAGCAGTAATTCCACGTAACCATAGGGTAGAAGAAGCACTAGAAGCTGCAGTAAATCAAGGAGATTATAGGGTCATGGAAAGGCTATTAGATGCTCTCTCAAAACCATATGATCACTCTAAAGAACTAGATTATTACACTACATTGCCAGAGACATCAACGTGTCCATACCGAACTTATTGTGGAACTTAATATAAAAATAGCTAGTAAAATTAATTTGGTTTTACTAGCTATTTTTATTGACTTTAACCCTAGACGAAAGTTTAGAATAGTATTATTAAGAGTATTATTAAGGGGATGAACACATGGGAAGTAAATATACTATAAGTGAAGTAAGTAAAATGTTTAATATAACTACTAATAAAATTAGATTTTATGAGAAAAAGGGTTTATTAAAGCCTATAAGAGAAGAAGAAAATGAGTATAGAAAATTTAATGAACAAGATATAATTAAATTACAATCTATATTGCTCTATAGGTCAATAGGATTAACTATTAATGACATTAGAAATATATTAGATAATAATGAAAAAGAAAATTGTTTAGCACATTTTAATAATCAATGGAAATTCGTTAATGATGAAATACATAGGCTTAATAGTATAAGAAAATCTTTAGAAGATGTGATAGACAAGCTTTATGGAGAAACAACAGGATATGAAATAGATAGTGAAGTACTAGATATAATAAATAGTAGTAATAAATTAAGTAGTATTAGAAATAACTGGAAAGATAAATGGGGCTTTAATCATTGGGCAAAAACATATGATAATGACGTTATTGAAGATAAAGGACAATTTAAAATATATAAGAACTACAATTTAATATTGCAAAGTGTATATGATTTAGTAAATAATGTGAAGTTAAAAAATCCAATAATACTTGAAATAGGAGTAGGTACAGGTAATTTAGCAAGTAAGTTTTTAAATAACAATTGTGAGATAATTGGAATAGATCAGTCTAGGGAAATGCTATTAGTAGCAAAACAAAAATATCCAAATTTAAAAGTTAGATTAGGTGAATTTTTGAAGATACCATACGATAATAAGTACTTTGATATTATTATTTCAACATATGCATTTCATCATTTAAATGAAAGTGAAAAAGTCATAGCAATAGAAGAAATGATAAGAGTACTAAAAGATGATGGAATAATAGTTATTGGAGATTTAATGTTTAAAAGTAAGGATGATGAAAAAGGTATTTTTAATGAATTATCTAAGGAACAAGTAGAAGAAATAGAAGATGAGTATTATTCACATATTGATTTTTTAGAAAATGAATTTAAAAAATATAATAAAAATCTAGAGTATAGAAAAATAGATGAACTTAATTATATAATAAAAGTAGATTAGTATTTAAAAAAAGCATAGTAAAAGAGGGGGAACATATGAAGACAATAGAAGTAGTAGCAGCAGTAATAAAACATAATGATAGAATATTTATTACACGTAGAGGATACGGTGACTTTGTTGATATGTGGGAATTTCCTGGAGGTAAAATAGAAATTGGTGAATCAAAGGAAGAAGCACTTATTCGTGAGATAAAGGAAGAATTAGAATTAGATATAAAAATATCAGATTTTTTAACCACAGTAGAATATGATTATCCTAGTTTCCATCTTATTATGCATTGTTTTATTTGCCAAATTTCTGGTGGGAAATTAAATCTAAATGCCCATAATGATGCTAAGTGGATTACATTTGATGAATTAGATGGTGAAAAGTGGATTCCAGCGGATATTTTAGTTATTGATGCTCTAAATAATATGTAAGAAAAGGGACTTAGCAAATTAAATTACTTTGCTAAGTCCTTTTACATTATGAAGTAATGTATTCATAAATATCTTCTCTTACAGGTGTAATTAATTGATATTTAATTTCCACAGCTGTTTTATTAGTATTTTTCATAATGAATTGGACAGGTGTTCCTACAGCTTTAATTTTTCCAAGGAAGTAAAATTCTTTTGAAATTTTATCATCTTTATTTTTCCTCAGAAATAAGCTCATTTCAACACCAGTTTCTTCAGCTTTATAAGCTTGTACAATATCATCAGAAGTTATTGTTCTGCCTGACTTTGATATAGCAATTAACTGGGATGGAGATAGAAATCTATCTTCATAGTTAATAGTATCAGTAATATCTTCAGATTTCTCATAGTTGATAAATACGGGATATGTTTTAGTGGTTTTATCGAATTTATATCCACCAATATTAAGTGCAACTTCACCTTTCTCCCACTGAAGTAATCTACAAACATCCTCATAGGTATATTTTTGATATAACTGAAAACTAGTATTCATATAACTTTTACTGTAGAATTTCGTATATCTTTCCATTCCAAAATGGATTAACTCCTCAACCATATATTTAAAATCCCTATTTTCAAGATGATTCTTAAAGGATTTAGAAATTTTATAATCAGAATCTGATACTTCTAAAAAAACACATTTTTCATAAGTTTTTTTACCAGTGCCAGTGGGAAATTCATTTGTAAGAACATTAACCACATTAGTTTCAGTGGTAGCTTTAAAATCTATATTATAATCATCTTTTAGCTCTTTTTTCAGTCTATGGATTAGATTGGTTTCATGGTTAATAGCAAGCTTAAGCATAAGCAGTTCATGAATTCTTTTACCGGAAGCTAGCTTTTTAGAGATGAATTCAATAAATAATTCTTCAGACTTATTAAGTTCTATAGCATAGTCCTTCTCATATTTTTTTAAGAATTTATAGTATGAACCCAGGCTTTTATTATCAAATATTCTTAATGGGTCAATAGATTCATAAGTATCAAAATCTGTTAAACTTGGTATTCTACCAATCTTTTGCTTAAGATTATTATAACTTTCTTTAATTAGCTTAATATCATTAAAATTAGCTTTATCAATGGACTCAAATATTTTATTTTTAGATATTTCATCAAAATTAATAGTGGAACAACCAGGTATTATTCTTGTTCCTTCCATAACATATTTTCTAATGGAATCTTTATTAAAGGTTCTATCTCCAGATAAAGCAATGGGAATTAAAAAATTGCTGTTATAGTTTCCTATAAAGTCTATAATAACAACATATTCTTTAAAATTATGTTTTCTAAGACCTCTACCTAATTGTTGAACGAAAATTATAGCTGACTTAGTTGGCCTTAACATAACAACTTGATTAACAGCAGGTATATCTACACCTTCATTAAATATATCAACTGTGAAAATATAATCTAGAGAGTTATTTAATTCTTCTTGCTCTAAACGTTGAATTGCTGATTCTCTTTCATCCTGAGTATTTTCTCCAGTTAAGGCTACTGTTTTATAGCCGCGAGTATTAAATATATTTGATAGTTGAATGGCTTCTTTTTTATCACTACAGAATATTAACCCCTTTACTCTTTCACCACAATATCCATAAAAATCAATTTTATCGATGATATGATTAACTCTTTCTTCAGCTACTAAAGCTCTAAAGTCTGATTTTTCCTCTAACTCCACACCATTAACACTAATATCAGATACACCAAAATAATGGAATGGACAAAGTAAATCTTCTTCTAAGGCCTGTTGAAGACGTATTTCATAGGCAATGTTGTAGTTAAATATTTTAAAAATATCAAAGTTATCACTTCTTTCAGGGGTGGCTGTCATGCCAAGTAAGAATTTAGGATTAAAATATTCAACTATCTTTTGATAACTATTAGCTCCTGCCTTATGAACTTCATCGATGATAATATAATCAAATTCATCTTTGCTAAAACTTTGAAGCACCTCATCCTTTGATAGTGTTTGGACTGTACAAAAGATAAAGTCTTTATTAATTTCCTTTCGGCTTCCAGAGAGAATTCCCATGCTTCGAGTATCACCAAATACATTTTGAAAGCTATTTAGGCCTTGATTGGCTATTTGTTCTCTATGTACTATAAATAGAGCTTTTTTAGGATTATAATTTCTTAACTCAAAAGCAGATAGATAAGTTTTTCCAGTACCAGTAGCAGAAATTAAGAGAGCCTTATCTGCACCGTTTTCCCTGAGCTTATTTAATCCTTGAATAGCAGCTACCTGCATTTTATTTGGCTTAAGCTTATATTGTGCTAGCCTTGGAATGTTACTTTTTCTTGCGTATTCAATTTGCTTTTTATAAATATCTTCATAGGTTTCTATCCAATTTAAAGTTAAGTCATCAGCATCCTTCCAAAGCTCCTGAAATTCATCAATTACATTTTCAGTTAAGGAACCTGCCTCTAAAGAGGAAATTTTTAAATTCCATTCCTTATTTTTTGTTAATGCTGATTGAGTTAAATTCGAACTTCCTACAATTAATTTATAATGATCTTCATATTTAAATATATATCCTTTAGTATGAAAGTTTTCTTTGCTATATAACTTAATTTCAATATTTGAAAATTCAAGTAGCTTCCTTAATGCTTTAGGCTCACTGAAATTCAGATAATCTGTAGTTAAAATTTTACCTTTCACACCTTTTTTATTTAAGTATTTCAAGGTTTCTAGTAAGGGGGTTATGCCACTACTTGTAATAAAAGCAACGGATATAAAAAACTCTTTACATCTTGTTAATTCAGAGATTATTTCATTTAAAACTTTGCTACCTTTTAAATAGTCATTTACTATTAACTTTGGTGTTAAAGCTAAATTTGAATGGATTAAGCTATTTACTAAACCAGTTTCACTAGCTTTAATAATCTCATCTTTAATTATATTTTTATCATTTGTATCCATATCAATAGTCTTAAAGTTAATACTTACTGGTGTATTAAATATATCTGTTTTAGTTATAGTACTCATATTTACCTCACATTTAAATTATCATAGTTAAAGTGTAAATAATTTCATCAATTCTTATATTATAACATAATTATATGATATGGATTTTACTATATAATGATATAATGTATTTAAATAGAATTTATCATACTAAAGGTAAGGTGAACTGTGAATATTAAAGAATACTTGATATTGAAATAAAGTAAATTAAATAAATAATTTATAGGGAGATGGCATTGAAATGGGTACAGAGTTTAGTTTAGTTAACTATTTAAATGAAGGGGTAGAAAGCATTGTAAAGGGTGCAATGAAGGCTTCTTTTCAAAATCCCAAAGAGGCAAAGTTCATTATGAAATATATTTTAGAAAGCAAAAAAGCTGCTAAAAGAAGAAAAACCTTTGAAGAGAAAGGACAACATATTCCACCTTTCCTAATCTCAAGCATCACTAGTAGCTGTAATCTCTTTTGTAAAGGGTGTTATGCAAGAGCCAATAATACCTGTGGTGAAAAGTCAAATAAAGATCAAATGACAAGTTATCAATGGGAAGATATATTTAAACAGGGGAAAGAACTTGGAATTTCTTTTATATTACTAGCTGGTGGAGAACCTTTAATGAGAAAGGATGTTATAGAAAAAGCGTCTCAAATTAAAGAAATTATTTTTCCTATATTCACAAATGGGACTATCATTGATGAAGAATATATTAAGCTATTCGATGCTAATAGAAATCTTGTGCCTGTTATTAGTATTGAAGGTGATGAGAACAAAACTGATGCTAGACGTGGTAAAGGAACCTATGAACTTCTCATAAATAAAATAGATTCACTTAAATCTAAAGGAATATTATATGGAGCTTCTATAACTGTTACCACAGAAAATATCTATAATGTGGCTAGTAAAGAGTTTATAGCAGAATTATATAATAGAGGTTGCAAATTAGTAATTTTTGTAGAATATGTACCAGTAGTTGCTTCAACTAAAGATTTAGCACCAACTGATAAAGAAAGGAACTATCTTGAAAGTGAACAAGCTCGTCTTAGAGAAATTTATGAAGATATGATTTTTATTTCTTTTCCAGGAGATGAAAAACATTCAGGAGGATGTCTTGCTGCTGGAAGAGGTTTCTTTCATATTAACACAAGTGGAGGAGTAGAGCCATGTCCATTTTCGCCTTTTTCAGATACAAATTTAAAAAATTCTAGCTTGTTAGATGCATTACAATCACCTTTATTTAGAAAATTAAGTGCAGCAGAAATGCTTCTTGGTGAACATAAGGGTGGATGTGTATTGTTTGAAAAAGAAGAAGAAGTAAAAAAGCTTTTGATATAAAACAAAAAAATATAAATTGTACTTAAGAGGTGTAATATATGGAGAATGTAGAACTAACAAATATGGTTATGATAATGGATAAATTAAATAATAAAGTTCTTGTTCAGAACCGCATTAAAGGAAATTGGACTGGAATAGCTTTTCCAGGGGGGCATGTAGAAAAGGGTGAGTCTATTGTAGATTCAGCCATCAGAGAAGTTAATGAGGAAACTGGCCTAGTAGTAAATAATTTAGAAATTTGCGGTGTTAAAGATTGGTATAGGGCAGAAGATAATAAAAGGTATATGGTTTTTCTTTTTAAAACTGATTCATACCAGGGAGATTTAATAGAGTATGGTGAAGAAGGTCATGTATTTTGGCATGATATAGATAAACTTAATTTATTAAATCTTGCCCATGGATTTGATAGGATGGTTAAAATAATATTAGAGGATAAACTTAATGAGTATTTTATTACAGAGAATCAACAAAAATCTCATTGGGAGCATATGCTAAAATAAAGATAAGTCAATTATAAAATTTAAGATTTTATGTTTAGCTTATTTTGAATGTTTCTGGATTATTGTGTGTAAAATATAAGCAATATAAGTATCTAAGTTCTTAGTAGGATTTCTGGGAATATGGGAATAAATTATTAATAGAACCTTATCTTAGAAATTTAACAAAGCTTTTTTGGTAAATTATACAAATGAAAAATGTTATGAATTTTATGGAGGTAAACTTGTGAAAAAAATAATTATTTTAGCAGAGAGCGGAGCAGATATTCCATTGGATTTAGCCACATTACATAATATTCAGGTTATCCCCATGCACGTGATAATGGGAGACTCATCTTATTTAGATGGTTCAATACCTGTAACAGAAGTCTATGATTATTATAAAAAAACTAAAAAAATACCATCAACTTCAGCAACAAATCCAGAAGAATTTCATCTTTTATTTAAAAAAATAAAAGATGAAAATCCGGGTTGTATTATTCTTCATATTGGATATACATCTAAAGCCTCTTGTGCTTACCAAAATGCACTTATTGCTTCAGAAGAAATGGAAGATATTTATCATGTTGATTCTTTAAATGTCACTGGTGGTCAAGGAGCAATTGTTTTAAGAGCAGCTGAAATCATAGAAAAACATCCAAATATAATGATAACTAATTTAATTGAAGAAATTCAGGATTACGTGGCAAGAGCCAGAGTATCTTTTATCCCTGGTGATCTTGCATATCTGAGAGCAGGAGGGCGTGTATCCAATGCTGCATACTTGGGAGGAACTTTACTACTAATAAAACCCCTCATTGAAATTGTAGATGGAAAGTTAATTTCAACACAAAAGTTTCGTGGGAAAATGGTTAGTGTTGCTGATAAGTATATGAAAGAATATATTAAGAGATACAATTTTGATAAAGAACAATTATATCTTATTTATTCTTTGGGTCTTGATGAATCTATAAAACATAACATGGAGGGAATTGCTAAAGAAGAGGGATTTAGAAAGATTATATGGATTCAAGCAGGATGTGTAATTACATCTCATAGTGGTCCAGGAGCTATTGGAATAGCAGGATTTGAAAAGGTTAGTTCTAAATAAAAGTAAGGCTCTATAAAATTAATTTTTTAATTTTATAGAGCCTTACTTTATTAGAGAAAGGTATCCACTACAATTATATTTGCTTGTTCATTATTATCCATAGGAATAATAGTACACTAGAAGCATTATGTTACTTAAGTTCTTTTTTATATAAGATTTAAGATTTTATTTTTAGTTATTATTTTGAGAATCTTTCTGGATTATTACCAATTTCATTACATAAAGATGTAATTACGTTGCATGTATTAGATAAGTTTTCTTTATTGATCTTATCAGCGGTATCTTTATCCGTATGGTAGTCAACAAATGGGCCATATTCAAAATATGCCACTGGTATACCAGCTGCTTCAAAAGCTACATGATCACTTCTGTTACTTTCATCTCTTCTATTATCGTATTGGAAGTTATTCATACAACTTACTGCTAAATCTGCAGTTAAAGAATCCTTAGAGCTATCCATTGTGTAAACACATAAGTTATCACCGATACCAACCATATCGGCATTTATCATTGCAATAGTATTTTGTAAATCATCACTATTTAAAGATTGAACATAATAATTTGAACCCACTAAACCTATTTCTTCAGCACCAAATGCAATAAATTTAATATTACAATCAAGGTTTTTCTTGGATAAAATCCTTGCCGACTCCATTACAGTAGAAATACCTGAAGCATTGTCATTTGCAGCTGGGGTATCTACTCCATCATAGTGAGCTCCAACTATTAAGGTTTTAGCATCTTTCTTTTTAGATTTTAAGGTTGCAATAATATTTTTAGATTTACTATCTAGACACTGACTATCAACCTTTAGTGTGGCTTTAAGGCCTTTTTTTGAGGTTATTATGGTTGAATTAAGATATTCTGCATCAGCTTTAGATATTGTAACAGCTGGTATTTTTGTAGGTTCAACTAGGGTAGCAGATAGAGGTTCTTCTCTATTAGGATCAAAAAATATAACACCTACAGCACCCATTGCAGTAGCTCTTTCAGTTTTATTTTTAAATGTATCACCACCACGTTGAATAATAACAAGTTTATCTTTTACTTTAGCTTTTTCCAAATCAGCTTGTGTTCCCATATATCCATTAACGACTTCTGAAGTTAAGCCTTCCTTTGGAGTCTCTTTACTAAAGGTTAAAGCCTTAGATTCAACAACTTTACTTTCAGGTATATCTATTTTTACTTCTACATCATTACATTTAAATGCGGTTACAGGAAACTCTTGTTCATCAACACTAAGTCCCATGTCTTTAAACTCTTTAGAAATATATGATGCTGCATCCTTTTCTCCATCAAACCCGGTTATTCTAGCATCATCCTTTGCTGAAAGTTTCTCTATAGTGCTATATATCCTATCTTCAGAAATATCCTTTGAAAAATCTTTGAATTTTATGCTAGTTATATCACTTAAGCTAGAGGATTTGTCTTTAACACTATTACAACCCACAAGTGATGTTATAACAATTAAAGAGCAACATATACATATTATTTTTTTGGTGCCTTTCAAAATTAATCCCTCCCCCAAATTATTAGTAAGTATAACCTTTGTTTTAATCTTAAAATAGATAAAATTTTATACTCCTTTCATTTATAACTAAATAGTATTTGTAATGTAGTTAGTACAATTCAATATATGCTATTTGTAAATTATATGAATATATTAACACTTAATTACATTTAATTCTAGTAATAAATTAAGCACACTAACACTTTTTATGAACTTTATCTATTAAAGATTTTAATAGATAAAGTTTATCCTAAATATTAGAAATAATGTTATAATATTAGTACGATTATTAACAAAAATAAAAATAAATTATTATGAAGTGGTGGAACAAATGAAAGAGTTATCAGACTTATTTAAACCCATAACTAATAATATAATAAATAAATCAGATACTTATAGAGAAGTTGAGCCATGTGATACTTTAAAGCCATATATAAGATGCTTTTGGGGAAGTCCAGTGCCTTATAGAAATAAGGAAATAACTAAAGATGGGGATAGAAACAATATTGTGATTCCAGATTGTTGTATGGATATAATTTTTGATATAGATTATAGTAATAATAAAGTGAATAACCTATTTTGTAGTATAAATGATTATCCTTTTTATACAGAAGAGGTTAAAACCTCGGCGTTGATTTCTACCTTTGGTATCCGATTTAATTTTTGGGCTGTGCATTTATTTACAGATAATCAATTGCCTAAAAAGTGTAATGAGTTTGCAATTGTAGACCAATATTTTATGGGTTTAAGAAAAGAAATTGAAGATATAGTTATATATTATCCTAAGATTGAAGAAAGAATATATTACATAGAAAAGTTATTGCTAAGAAGATTATTCAATAAGAATTTTAGAAATAAAAATTTATTAAATGGAGTATATTATATTTTGAAATCTAAAGGGGTAACTACAATATCAGAGATTAGTAATTATATTTCTGTTAGTTCTAGACAGTTGGAGCGTATCTTTGGAGAATATATTGGAATAACTCCTAAGAAGTGCTGCAGTTTAGTTAGATATCAAAATATATGGAAAGACATAGCTTTTAAGAGAGATTTTAATCTTAGTAATATTACTTATAGTTATGGTTATTGTGATCAAGCTCATATGATAAATGACTTTAAAAAATACCATGGAAACACTCCTATGAAAGCTATAAACGAGTTAATTAAATAGAATGTCGCATTTTTACAATACTAAAGGTGTTTAATGTATTAACATTAAGTTATGAAATAAAGTTTGTGAGGTGTACTATGGAAAAGTTAAAGATGAGCCAATTTAAAAATATAGAGGAGCATATATTTAGTAATGGTAGAGATATTGAAAAAGTAAAATGGAATTATACTTTTAATAAGGGTAGTAAAGAGGATATAGTATCAGAACTAATAAAATATCAAAATGAGGATGGTGGTTTTGGAAAGGGATTAGAAGCTGATATGTTATTACCATCATCAACAAGTATAGCATCTACTGAGGCCATTTTTATTGCATATGATTATGACCTTAATTGTGAGGAGCCTTGGTTTGGAAATTTATTAAATTATTTTGAAAAAACCATTGAAGATACGCCATCATTCTGGGAGAAGGTTCCAAAGGAAGTTGAAAACTTTCCCCATGCACCATGGTGGATATATGCTCCAGATACAAAATTTACTCCTAACCCTTGTGCTGCTGTTGCCTCAGCTTTTATCAAGTATGGTAATGCTGTTCAAAAGGAGATAGGTAATAAAATTGCAGCTAGATGTATAGAGTTTTTAAATAGTAATGAAGAGTGTTCTGACCATGATTGCTATTGCCTACAAAGACTATTTATAGTTTTAAAAGAACTAAATTCAAATTTGATTAGTGATGTAACTATAAGGTCTATGGAAAGAAGAATATTAGACTGTCTTTGTATAGATGAGGCTAAATGGATGGAATATGTATCACAACCTTTAGATTTAGTAACTTCACCTGAGTCACAATGGTATAAATTAGTTGAAGCCTTTATAGAAAAGAACTTTTCTTTTTGGATTAATACATTGAAGGAAGAAGGTTTTTGGCAACCTAATTTTTCTTGGGGAGTAGATAGTGAAGTAGCTAGAAATGTTACTAAAATTTGGACTTGCTACATAGCTGTGAAAAGAGCCAGGATTTTCAAAGCTTTTGGGCTAATAAATTTATATTGATTTTAAATTAATATGTAAATAAGTTTTAAATTAATGGTGGTGTCTCGCCTCCACCATAAAACCCACGACAATACGGCAATGTATTGTGGTGGGTTATTTCATGTACAGGATATATGCTTAGGTTTGCTATGCATTGGAAGTTATTTCTAATAAATTGTAGAGTGAAGTAGTATTAATAAACTTATATTTTTATGATAATATTATTACAAGCTTATTAAAGATAAAATTAATGAAGGAAACTTAAGAGGAGATAAAAATGATATATCGCGAAAATATTAAAAATTCAAGAAGAATAATTATAAAAATTGGTACTTCAACCTTAACCTATGACAATGGAAATATAAACTTAAGAAGAATTGAAAAAATAGCCATGTCAATATCTGATTTAATAAATAGTGGGAAAGAAATAATCCTTGTAACATCTGGATCTATAGGTGTTGGAGTAAGTAAAATGAACTTAAAGGAAAGGCCAAAAACTATTAGAGAAAAGCAGGCAGCTGCATCTGTGGGACAAGTAGCACTTATGAATATTTATAGCAAACTATTTGGAGAATATGGCTATTCAGTAGGTCAAATACTTTTAACAAGAGACATTATAGAATGTGAAAGAAGTAGAAATAATGTTGCAAATACTTTTGAAACCTTGCTAGAAAGCGGAATAATTCCAATAGTAAATGAAAATGATAGTGTATCTATAGATGAAATTGAAAATATATCTAGATTTGGAGATAATGACAATCTAGCAGCAATAGTTTCTACTATTGTGGATGCAAATCTTTTAATAATACTATCAGATATTGATGGTTTCTATGACTCTAATCCAAGAACAAATAAGGATGCAAAGCTTATAAAAGAAGTGAAATATATAACGGAAGAAGTACTAAATTTTGCAGAAGGTGCAGGAAGTAATTTAGGCACAGGTGGCATGGAAACTAAAATACATGCAGCAAAGATTGTAACTGATAATGGTACAAATATGATATTAGCAAATGGAAAAGACCCAAGTAAACTTATTGATATATTAAATGGAGACGATGTAGGAACTTTATTTCTGGGAAAAGAAAGATAAACAAAATATGAAGGGAGTAATTTTAGATGCAAGAGTTAATTTTAAAAGGTAAAAAAGTAAAAGAAGCTGCGTACATATTATCAAATATTTCATCAAATGAAAAAAACAAAGCTTTAAATGAAATGGCAAAAGCATTATTAGAGAATGCTAGTGAAATAATAGCAGCAAATAAAATTGATATAGAAAATGCAAAAAATAAGGAAACATCAGAAGCAATAGTAGATAGATTGCTTTTAAATGAAGACAGAATCAAAGGGATGAGTGGAGGTTTAACACAAGTAGCAGGACTAGAAGACCCTGTAGGTGAAGTAAGTTCAATAGTAACTAGACCAAATGGACTACAAATAGGGAAAAAAAGGGTACCTCTAGGAGTAATAGGAATAATATACGAGGCAAGACCAAATGTTACTTGTGATGCAGTAGGGCTATGTTTAAAATCAGGTAATACAACAATACTAAGAGGTGGAAGTGAAGCTATAAACTCCAACAAAAAAATAGTACAGATATTAAAAAAAGCCTTAGAAGAAACTAAGTTACCAGTAGATTGTATTCAATTAATAGAAGATACAAGTAGAGAAACTGTTAAAAATATGATGAAGTTAAATGAATATATAGATGTGCTAATACCAAGAGGAGGCGCTGGACTAATAAAATCAGTAGTAGAAAATGCTACAGTACCAGTAATAGAAACTGGAACAGGGAACTGTCATGTTTATGTTGATAAAAATAGTGACTTAGAAATGGCAAAACAAATAGTTATAAATGCAAAAACTACTAGACCAGCAGTTTGTAACTCTGAGGAAAAATTACTTGTTCATGAAGAAATAGCAAAAGAATTTATTCCAGTAATAGTTGATGAATTAAGACAAAGAAAAGTAGAAGTTAGAGGAGACAAAAAATCTATAGAAATAGTAAATGACATAATACTAGCAAATGAAGAAGACTATTATAAAGAATATTTAGATTATATAATTTGTATAAAGGTAGTAAAAGATATAGATGAAGCTATAACTCATATAAATAAATATGGCTCAGGACACTCTGAAGCTATAGTAACAAATGATTATCAAAATGCTCAAAAATTTCATCAACAAGTAGATGCAGCAGCAGTTTATGTGAATGCTTCTACTAGATTTACTGATGGAGAGGAATTCGGATTTGGAGCAGAAATAGGTATAAGCACTCAAAAGCTACATGCAAGAGGTCCCATGGGACTTAAAGAGCTTACCACTAATAAGTATATAATATTTGGAAATGGTCAAATAAGATAATAACTAAGGAGTTACTCAAAATGATTAAAGGTATTTTGAGTAACTTCTTTTGTCATCTTTATTTTGTTTAGTAAGGACTCAGAAGATAATCTGAATATATTTTTATATAGATTCAAATAATATAAAATATGTTATTTAGAATAGAAAAGGTGTAGAAGGTAGCAATTCCATATATTGCTTACTTTATACTATTAAAAAATTTATTTACGATATACAAATAGCAATTTACTTACTTTGAGTAAGAGGAGTGATAACATGAACAATGATTTAAGGATAAATATCTTTTTAGATGAAACCAATACTCCATTTGCACCATATTTTAGCTCGGATGATTTACACCTAAGCTCTGATTTGGAAGAGTTTATTTTATCAAAGCTACTGAATTGCAGAAGAAGAGAAGTTGATATATTTATTAAAGGTGAAAATAATTATGATGATAAGTCGTTGAAGACAGCTATAGTAAATACCTTTTCAAACCGAGTGGAAGAAAATGAATATATCTATGGTAGAAATAATATGAAGGCTATTGTTTTGTACGCCTTCGGCATCATTATTGGGTTGATAGGCTTGAGTCTTTCAAGCAGATATGCTTATTTCGCAGGTATATTAAGTATAGTGTGTTGGGTATTTATCTGGTCAGGCACAGAAGTTTATTTTTTTGAAAACCGACAAATAAAATCAGATATAAGGAAGTACCAGAATATTATTAATGCAAATGTGCATAAAAAATACACATAATGAATGGCCAATTCTACATAGAGTAAATATATTAATAAGGGCATTGAATAACATAAAAGATTATATGGTGGATTATAAATACTACATTTCATCTCCACCATTAAAATGGGGCTGTCTCACAAATTTTTTAGAGCGACAGCCCCATTTTTTATCCACGATATATTAAATAAATATTTAGCTAATATCAGGAAGAAGGTTTATCTAGTTAACTTTTTTATTATATCTTCTAGATTTGGATACATATTTAAAAGGTCTCTTCTCTCAAATAATTCAAAATCATCAAAAGTAAAGGCAGGGGCTACCATACATCCAACTAAAGCAAATCCATCATTATTCATAGAAGAACCAAATATATATCCCTTAGGAACTAAAACTTGTGGAACCTCTCCTTTTTCTATATCTAATCCTAATTGCTTAGTTATAAGCTCACCCTCTGGTGTGATCATATATATAGTCAGAGGTTGCCCGTCGTGGTAATACCACATTTCATCAGAAGTTAATCTGTGAAAATGAGACACCTCTCCTGTTTCAAGCAAGAAATATATGCTACTAAATAACTTTTTATCTTCTCTAAAGAAATCTTCTGATAATACTGATTGTTTGAAGTATCCCCCTTCCACATGTGGTGTCATGCCTAATTTTTCTATATAATATTGTGCTGATTTCATGCTGTACCTCCTAAGTATAATAAATCTATTATATCAAAAACTTAATGATTTGTTGTAGTAATATAAATTAATGACGGCATTACTGATAGAATTCCTTAGTGTATAATCAATTTAGAAAAATGTAAGAATTCATTAAGAATTTGAAATAAATATATTAAAAATTAATTAGTAATATAAAAGTATGGAGGGATGATGATGTGGAAAAAGAAAATTAAACAAAAAAAATTACAATTAATTTTAATAGCAATTATTTTAATGGTATCTTCATCTATATTTGCACTATCTATGAGCTTTACAAGTACAGTTTCAAAATATACTAATGATTATTATGAAGGAGAAAATATAAAGGATATTGTAGTTCAGACATATAATGAGGATGTTATTTCAAAAGTTGAAAGTTTTATTATGGAAGAAGAAACTAATGAAAAGGATATTAGAAAAACAAAGGGGTTAACGGTAGATAGACAAGTATTTTTAGGGGATGAAAACCTTGATTTGGGAATGGCAAATTTAATAATTTATGAGAGTATGAAAGCTCATCCATGGGATGTAGTTATAACAGAAGGAGAAAAAGTAACGACTCCAAGTAAAGGTACTATTTGGGTCTCAAATCTTTTAGCTGATTCTAAGAATTTAAAAATAGGAGATAAGTTAAAGATAAAAGATGGTGATGAATATAAATATTTAACTATATCAGCTTTAGTAAACGATTCAGTAGTTCCGAGTTCTGTTGTGGGCTATAATAATTTATATATAGGTAGTAATGATTATGATGACTTTAATGAACCTATTAAATCTGAATATATTGGTTATGATTCATCTAAAGAAGGAAACGATGCAACATCTGAATTAATTTCTTATATAGGTGATTCAATTGATGGAGTTATATATGATAAGTGGATTACAATATTTGCAGCAAATGCTGGAAGTCAAATTACAAGTGCAGTGGGGTTAAGTACAGCTATATTAATATTCATTGTATCTATTGTAATAATAAGATTTGTACTATGGAACAACATTTTAAAGGAGTATAAATCTATAGGTGTATATAAATCATTAGGATTTACCTCAAAGCAGATACGTAATATATATTTGAAAAGCTTTGGAATAGTAGGAGTCATTGCAATAACCGCTGGAAGTTTCTTTAGTATTTGGTTTATAAATTATTTAGTAAAGATATCTATTAAATATATTGGAATATATGAAGGTGGTATAAATAATTTTAGCTTTATAGTTTTAACAATAATATTAATGAGTTTTGTTTTAATATCTAATATTTATCTTTTACTTAGAAGAATAAATAAAATAAAGCCTGTTGAGGCATTTAGAATAGGAGTTACTTCATCTAAAGAGAAATTTAGGAAGTCAATTATTAGAGATGCTTCATCACCAATGTCCATGGCTATAAATGATATTTTTAAATATAAAAAGCAAAATATAATTATAGTAACAGTTTTATCCCTTGTAATATATCTTTCAGTATTTTTAGTTAGTGTAAATTACTCAATGATTAATATGAAAGATAATGCATGGAATATGTTTGGATTACTTCAGGGAGATGTTACCTTAGATTTTCCAAGTGGAGAGGCGTCATATGATAAGGCTTTAGAAGAAATTAAGAGTGACCCGAGAGTCTTAGGCGTAAGAGCGTGCTCATTTGATGTAGGAAAGGTCGCTTATTTAGATGTATCAAGATACAATATAAAAAATGCTCAAGTTATTACTTATTTATATGATAACTATGACAATAACAATGGGTTTAATGTATCTATTAAAGAGGGAAGAAATCCTAAAAATAAAAATGAAATTGCATTGTCAGAACAAATTCTAAAAGATGCAAGTTTAGATATTGGAGATTATATTGATATAAAAATATTAGGTGAAGAGAGATCATTGCTCATCACTGGTAAATATATCGGCATGATGTCAAATAACTACAATATGAGAATGACTTTAGATGTAGTGCCTAAGGAAATTAGAAATAACCTTAATAACTTAAACATCAATATTACTTTAAAAGATAAAAATGATTATGAAGAGTTTAAAGAAGAATATAAACAAAAATATGAAGTATGTTCTATAGATACATGTCCAAGTTTGATTGCAACAGCAAGTAAGTCAGTTATTGAGATAGTTATACCAGTTACTACAATTATTCTTTTAGGAATATTACTATTCAGTATATTAAATATAGTAAATCTTATAATTATGAACAATACCGATAATAGAAGAAATAATGCTATTATAAAATCGCTAGGATTTTCAAATATTTATATTTTAAAGAGAACTTTATATAGAATTATGCTACTTATAGGTATTTCATCTTTGGTTGGATTTATTTTAAATGCTACTATATCTAAAAATTTATTTAAGCTTGCAATGATGGGAATAGATGGGTTGATGATTCCAAATGGTGAAGTTATAAGCACAATAGTATTTATTGGAATATTAACCATTGGCTCATCAATAATATCAATGTTTAGTATAAGAAAAATATCTACAGTGGAACTTATTGAAGAGTAGGGGGAGAAGAGATGGGAAGTATTATTAAAGCAAGTGGATTATGTAAATCATTTATTTTAGGAAAAACATCAAACAATGTATTAAAAAATATTAATTTAGATATATATGAAAGTGATTTTACTATAATAATGGGTAGTTCAGGTTCTGGAAAATCTACATTGTTATACTCTATTAGTACTATGGATAGCCCAAGTGCAGGTAGCGTTGAGCTTTTAGGAAAAGATATAACAAATATAGGTGAAAAAGAAGCTACAAGTATTAGAAATAAATATATATCCTTTGTTTTTCAAAGTATAAATTTACTTTATGATTTAACTATAAGAGAAAATATAACTTATTGTGGTTATCTAAACAATAAAGATAAGAAGAGCGTAAATAAAAAAACAGATGAATTATTGAATAGATTAGAGCTGAAAGATATTGAGAATAAATATCCTTCAGAAATATCAGGGGGACAACAGCAAAGAGTTGCAATTGCTAGAGCATTAATTAACAATCCTAAGATAATTTTTGGAGATGAGCCAACAGGAGCACTTAATTCTTCAACGGGAGCCAGGGTATTGGATATTCTTACAGAATTAAATGAAGAGGGACAATCCATAGTAATGGTAACCCATGATTTAAAAGCAGCCTCAAGAGCAAGTAGATTGATTTATTTAAAGGATGGAAGAATTGATGGTGATTTGTCTCTTGGAAGATATAATGAAAAAGATTCAGATAGTAGAGAAAAAAAGATATTTGAATTTATAAAAAGTAGGGGCTGGTAAAATAATGATATAATGGAAGTGGGGGTGAGTAGAATGCATGATAAAATCTTGGTAATTGAAGATGATAATGATTTAGGAAACTTAATAAAAGATTACTTAGAGATAGATGGGTTTCAGGTATTGATAGCTAATGATGGGTTAAAAGGTGTGGAACTGGCTAATGATCCTATGATAAAGCTCATTATTTTAGATATTATGCTCCCACTTTTAGATGGTGTTGAAGTTTGTAAAAGAATAAGGACGATATCGAAAATGCCAATACTTATGTTATCAGCTAAAAGTGGAGAGATGGATAAGATACTAACATTAGGAGTAGGGGCAGATGACTATATGACAAAACCTTTTTCTCCAATGGAATTAGTGGCAAGGGTGAAAGCTCATATAAGAAGGTATACTTCATTTTCTAGTGATACACTATCAGATGTAAAACAATTTGGTGATTTAATAGTAGACTCTAAGGCATATAAAGCTTTACTAAATAATAAGGAAATACCACTAACTTCTAAGGAATTTCAAATATTGGATTTTTTCACATCTAATCCTTCCCAAGTGTTTTCAAAGTCTCAGGTATATGAAAGTGTATGGGGTTACAGTGAATATATGGATGAAAATACTATAGCTGTGTACGTTAAAAGGTTAAGAGAGAAGCTTGGAGAATACGGTGAAAAGTCGATAAAGACAATATGGGGAGTAGGATATAAGTGGGAAGTAATAGAGTGAAGGATAATTACCTTGGTAAAAAAATTAGTATATTTACAGGGTTAACATATCTATTTGTTATATTATCAGTGGTATATTCTCTCCTAATTTTAAAGGAAGATATTAAAAAAGAAGATAAGTCTAATTTATTAAGAATAGAAACATCAAATCAAAGAGAATTGATTAAAGAAATGTTTAAAGAAAATAGCTATTACATGGAAAATGATTTTTATGATTATACAGTTATAAATTTAAAAGGGGAGGCTATCTTTTCTTCCATAGATGATTTTAATAAAGGAGAAAAGATAAATCTTGAAAATGAAATAGGTTATGATAATGCCTTTGACAATAGAAAGAATGGATTCATTAGATACAGTATACCTTTAGTTAATAATGATGTTCAAGAAGGGATTATAATTATAGATTTACCACAGAGTATATTAAAAAAGGAAAGCAAAAATGAGAAATTTATACCCCTGTGGATACTTTTATTTTTAATAGGAATATTAGCTTTTATGATAAATAGGTTTGTAAAAATAGATATAATAAAACCAATTAAAGAGCTCCATAGTAGTGCAAAAACCATACTAAATGGAAGCTATAAGTGTAAAGTAAACTACGATTACCATGGAGAAATTGGAGAGTTTTGTCATGATTTTGAAGCTATGAGAGATGAAATAATAGACTCAAAAGAAAAGGAAGAAAAGTTCAAAAGAAATGAAAAAGAATTATTAGCTTGTATTTCACATGATTTAAAAACTCCTCTTTCATCAATTTCAGGATATGTTGAAGGCATAAGAGATGGAATTGTAAATGATGAAGATGGTATAAAAAGATATTCAAACATTATATTGAAGAAATCTAAAGAACTTTCAAAATTAATAGATGATATATTAGAACAATCGAAAACAGAGTTGAATGAAATGTCAATTGAAAGAACAGAAATATACTCTAATGATTATTTTATGGAAGTTTTAGGGGATTTATCTATTGATGTAGCTACTCATAATATGAAATTAGATGTTAAGGGACAATTGCCAAGGGCTTTGGTTTCTATAGATATAATAAGAATAAATCAAGTTATAAATAATATTATTTCAAATTCAATAAAATACTCTAGATCAGGAGAAAAAATTGAGATATGGGTAGATGATGAGATAGATAAAATCACTGTAAATATTAAGGATTTTGGTAGTGGAATTAGCATTGAAGATATACCATTTGTTTTTAATAAGTTTTATAGAGGTGAAAAGTATAGAAACACTAATATATCAGGTTCAGGGCTTGGTCTTTCTATATCTAAGTATATAGTAGAGAGTCATGGAGGAGATATAAAGTGTTCATCTTCTTTAGAATCTGGAACTACTATTAGTTTTACTATACTTAAAATATAATTAATAAAGGTACTGTCACACCTCAGAATTTATTTTCTATTGTGTAGCAGCACCTTTTTTATATTTTAATTTAATTATCAGTAGGATTTACTTTATCTTTTCTTCCCACCATCCAAATGCGACTCTACCTTGAGCAAGTTCATTTGGGGTTTCTGGATTGGATAAGAAAATAATAAATGATCCTCCAGGAGGAAAAATAAATTTGCCTACTTCTTCATCAGCAATTGTAACCTCTGGAAGGGCTCTTCTAACAAATGCCTTAACTCCACCTTTAGGTTCTCCTATAACATTGCTTGCTTTAAGCAACCTAATTCGTGGCTTTGGTAATGGGCAAAGAGCTGTATTAGCTGGAGTAACTAATTCAGATATCTCAGGGTATCCAGGTGGATTTGAATTAAACCATATTTGCGCTCTTATTGGTGATTCTCCAATATTTGTGACAGTCCAAACATATACGTGTAGATTAACTCCTGAATAATAAGGATTTACTAATCCTGCCCATGCACTTTTACCTCTTCCAAAATTTAATTCATCTGCATAGCCTACAAAATATTTTCCTTGAAGCGAAAGATATAGAGGATATGGCATACTAGCTACTTGAGTTATTGGGTTAGGTAAGATTATAGAGTCATTACAATTTTTTGTGTTCTCCATTTTCATAATATCTCCTATTAAAAGTATAGATTTTTCATATTCTCCATATATAAAGTATAAGAATAAATCTGTATACTGTTAATATATGTTGTACGGATATAAGGGGTGTACAAGGAATTAAAAATTTAGTAAATCTGAGAATTTAAAATAGTGTTTAATATAAAGTTTAATTATTAAATTCTAGATAGCTATAGGAAATAAAAATGTCACATACTCTTTAAAATAAGGAGTATGTAACATTAAATTTATATATTATTCTGTACGTAATGATTCTACAGGATTTTTTCTTGCAGCCATTTTTGCTGGAATAGCACCACCCAGCAATGTTAAAGAAACACTTATAATTATAAGTATTATAGCATGAACTGGATTAAGTTTTGCTACACCTTCAAGGTCTGTTAAATTCTTAAGAACGCTATTTATTGGAAATGTTAATAAGTATGATATTAATATTCCAAGTAATCCTGAACAAGAACCTATTATGAATGTTTCAGCATTGAATACACGGGTTATATCTTTCTTCCTTGCACCTAATGCTCTCAATACACCAATTTCCTTTGTTCTTTCTAATACAGAAATGTATGTTATTATCCCAATCATAATAAGGGATACAACAAGTGATATTGCGGCAAAGGCAATTAAAACAAGGGTTATTGAATCCATAATACCACCAGATAATTTTGTGAATGTAGCTGCTAAATCTGTATATATTATAGAGTCTTTAACAGCATTTCCATCATTCCATGAATTTAAGTAATTAAGTACCCTATCCTTGGTAGTAAAATCTTTAGGGTAAAGGGTGATAGCAAATGGGGTAGAAGTAGCACCTAATTGAGAAAGTACGTCATCTTTAGTAACATTAGGAGTACTACTAGCTCCTCCCATTGGTGACATTGCAGCCATTGGATTAGTAGGCATACTAGTTCCAGCAGTGGCACCTCCAAAAGGCTTTCCAGTTAATACATTATAGTTAGAATCTTGCTGTACTTTAACAATTTTAGAGTTTTTAGCATTATCAATAAAATATTGTGATAATTCATCTGAATATGAAAGTCCGGGTGAAAGAATTTCTAGCTTTGAATTTTTGCTAGAACGAACTATACCAGCAATTTTAAGAGTAATAGCATTATCATTATTATAAATATCTATAAGATTGTCTGGAGTACCGTTTATTGTAAATATATTGCCCATCTGTTTGTAGTAATCATCATTTAAAGCTAATTTAAACTCCTTGTTTATAATATCATTAAAACTTACAGTATCTGATTCAGAATTTATACCCAAAGCTTCTAGCATAGAGTTGTCAAGTCTGTTATAGCTATCGACAATAAGAATAAGATCCGTTTTTTCTTTAGGATATGACCCAGCTAATAAATCATAATTGCTTTCAAGGTATCCCTTAGTATCTAAATTTAGACTATTGGGATATGATGAAAAGTTAATTAGAGATGTATTTACTGGAGTCGCAGTTTTGCCATCAGATTTTAAAAGATTCATATTAACAAGTCTTGTATAGGACATTCCAGAGAGCAGAGATGAATCAATATTTTCAATATACTCTATGTATTCATCGGTAAATACATTTGTGTGTTCAATACTATTTTCACTAGGGTCATAAGGGTAAATGTAATCTACATCTGGAAATTGATTTTCATTTACGGAATTACTCACTGCTTCTTTATGTTGCTCTCTCATTGCATCCATATCAACTTCGGCGGTTTTTTGATTAATCATTATTGGAAAGCCTGATAATGTACTATTTTCAAATTCTCCAATTTGTTTATCGAATCCATTTGATAATGAAAGTATTAAGGCAATACCAATTATACCTATACTTGAGGCAAAAGCAGTAAGTGCTGTTCTCCATTTCTTTGTAGATATGTTTTTGCCAGATAGTTTTAAAGCAGTAAAGAAACTCATACTTGTTTTCTTAAGTTTATAATCAGAAGTATCTAAGTCATCATAAAATGGATTGCTATCAGATTTTATCTCACCATCTCTAAATTCAACAATTCTATCAGCATATTCATTAGCTAACTCTGGATTATGAGTTACCATAACAACAAGTTTATCCTTTGAAATTTCTTTAATAAGCTCCATAATTTGAATACTTGTATGAGTGTCTAAAGCTCCAGTAGGTTCATCTGCTAAAATTATATCAGGGTCATTAGCTAGAGCTCGAGCTATAGCAACTCTTTGCATTTGTCCTCCTGATAGTTGGTTTGGTTTTTTGTGAACATGGTCCTTTAGGCCAACCTTTTCTAATACCTCAAGAGCTTTCTTGTGCTTTTCTGTATTTGAAACTCCACTAAGGGTCATTCCCATTTCTACATTATCTACTATACTTAAGTGAGAAATTAGGTTGTAACTTTGAAAAATAAATCCAACACTATTATTTCTATAGGCATCCCAATCTGAGTCTTTAAAATTTTTTGTAGATTTACCATTGATAATTAAATCACCTTCATCATATTGGTCAAGACCACCTATAACATTTAAACATGTTGTTTTTCCAGAGCCACTCGGTCCAAGAATTGCAACAAATTCAGATTTTCTAAATTTTAGGCTTATTCCATCTAATGCAACTTGAGTAAATTCGCCTGTAGTATAACTTTTAAATATGTTTTTTAATTGTAACATTATGCTCCTCCTTTACGATTAACTTTTCTAATTGTAGAATCGTAATATGAACCTAATATGAATTATGGTCTAAAAGTATATTTTTATTTCTTTTTTATTTGTAAAGTTCATATTTAATTAACAAAAAATAATTATTATATAAAGTAACATAATAAATTGAGGTGATAATATTGTTTAATATACTTGTTGTAGAGGATGATAAGAATTTAAGAAAACTTATATCTGCAACCTTAAAACAAAATGGATATAACTCATTAATGGCAGAGAATGGAGAAATAGCTCTTGATATTATGGATAAAGAGCATATTGATTTAGTAATATCTGATATAATGATGCCTAAGTTAGATGGTTACAATTTAGTGAAAGCTTTGAGAGACTCAGGATATAATATGCCAATACTTATGGTTACAGCTAAGGAAATGTTCGAAGATAAGAGAAAAGGATTTAATGTTGGCGTAGACGATTATATGGTAAAACCTATTGATATAAATGAAATGATATTAAGAGTTGGAGCACTTCTTAGAAGAGCTAAGATATCTAATGAACATAGACTATCTATAGGTGATATTATTTTAGATTATGATTCAATATCTGTAAGTCGACATGGAGACAGTGCTACCCTTCCTAAAAAAGAATTTTATTTATTATTTAAATTATTATCTTATCCTAATGTCATATTTACACGAAGACAGTTATTAGATGAAATATGGGGTATGGATAATGAAGTGGATGAGCGTACTGTAGATGTTCATATAAAAAGATTGAGAGAAAGATATGATAGTTGTACAGAATTTGAGATTGTTACAGTACGTGGTCTTGGATATAAGGCGGTTAAGAAGATATGAGAAAAAATCTAAGAGTTAAGTTTGTTGTAATTCTTCTATTGATGATGATTGTATCAGGAATTTGTTCCCTTATAATATCTGCATTAATGTTTAGTGGAAATATAGAGAAAGAATCAAAAAATGCCCAAAGGAAAGTAGTAGATACTATAATAGAACTATATGATAATACAGCTTTTACTTTAAATAAAATTATAGAGTTAAGTAATAATGATAGATATGAAGTAATACTTATCAATGATTTGCATGAGTATGCTGGAACTACTGATACGCTTCATGAGAGAGAATTTCTACAGATTAAAACCAAAAGACTTCCTATTATTAATACTATATTAAAGGTAGATGATAGGTATATAAAAATATCTAATTCATTTAATGAAAAAAGTGTGCATATACGTGCATTTTTTCTAACTATCACATCCTTAATTATATCTACTGTAATAGCTACCATAATATCAGGTATAGCATCAAAGCGAATCTTAAGGCCAATAAGAACTTTAAGTAAAGCTACTGAAGAGGTAGCAAAGGGAAACTTTAGTGTTAAAATAGGTATTCCTAAGGATTATGAATTTGCATTATTAGCAAAAAATTTTAACAAGATGGTTCATGAGCTTAGTAGTATAGAGACCTTAAGAAATGATTTTGTTAGTAACGTTTCCCACGAGATAAAAACACCCATTGCATCTATACAAGGCTTTGCAAAGTTAATTCAAGATAAAAACTTAGATGATGATGAGAGAAGTGAATTTACAGATATTATTATTAGTGAGTCATCAAGGCTTTCTAAGCTAACTTCAAATATATTAAAGCTTTCAAAGCTTGAAAATCAAGAGGTTATTACTGGAAAAGCAGAGTTTGCATTAGATGAACAGATTAGGTGTGCAATTCTTATAATGGAACCAGAGTGGAGTGAAAAGGGAATTGACTTAGATATAGACCTAGATAAAGTCAGTATTATAGGAAATGAGGATTTATTGCAGCAGGTATGGCTAAATATAATAGGAAATGCTATTAAGTTTACGGAGAAGGGTGGAACTATTGGTATCAAATTAATGGATTTGAAGGATAAAATAGTTATTAAGGTTTCAGATAATGGTGTTGGAATGAATGAAGAAACTCAAAGACATATTTTTGATAAGTTCTATCAAGGTGATAAATCCCATTTAAGCAAGGGAAATGGATTAGGATTATCACTTGTAAAACGAATAATTGAATTATGTGATGGTGAAATAAAGGTTAGGAGTAAGCTTTATTATGGTACGACTTTCACAATAGGACTACCTAAAAAATAATATTCTTAATAAATAGGATATTCCCATTTAGAGATTTAAAATTTTGCGAAGAGTAGATATGAAAAGTGAGGAAAGAAAAGAGTTGTAGTTGCAATAAAAATTTTATACCTTTATTGAACTATATAAAGATATAAGGAGCTGTCGCACTAATTTTTTAGTGCGACAGCTCCTTTACTTTAGACTTTACTGCACCTGTGAAATAAAGTTGGTAATGACACTTTACTTCATATTTATGGTCTTCCATTCATCTACAAGCATCCCATATTCATAGGTGTCTTTCCAGAGAGGATTACCATTTTCATCCTCAAAGAAATAGATATTTTGGAGACGGTGTCCTTCTCTTCTCATATTTACAGCTTCAAGCAGTTTCCAAGAAGATATGTTTCGGGGATCACAATTAGCAATTATACGTCTTGTATCTAGATTCTCAAAGGCATATTTCATAATAGCTTTTACACTTTCAGTAGCATACCCTTTTCTATGATATTTGGAGTTAAATATATATCCAAGTTCCCAAGTCATAAAATCCTCTTTACTAAAATATAAATTGCCAATTACTTTTCCTGTACTCTTCAAGGAGACAGCCAAAAATGTATCACCCTTTGACCTGGATAGTGCTTCTTCTTTACAATCTTCCTCGGAGAAAGGCTTGTAGGGTTCAAATTTTAATACTTGCTCATCAGAAAAATACTCATGTAAATCTCTCCAGTCCTCAGGAGTAAAGTTACGAATTATTAATCTCTCAGTTTCAACTTTACAAATCATTTTTTTATACTCCATTTCATTCATTATTTATAATTAATTACTCAAACCTCGCACATGTAAATATAGCTTAACCCATTGATTTATCAAAGGTTTTGTGCTCAAATTTGCAGAAAATTCCTCTGGAAAATGATATGATGTAAATACCCAAAATACAATATATTAAATTTTTGGATGAATTATCTTATGAACAGTTTACCACAAAATAACCCAAAAAAAATGATTTAATAAAATTCATTTTAAACTATATGAAGCAATTTAAAGTTATGTAGTCTCATTAAAAATCAAATTGCTATAAGCAGTTAAAAAAGTAGCTTAATTTTGCAATAATTATGCTTATTAAATTACTTCGATATTGATAGTGCAATGGTTGAAATACTTTTTGTGCTGCGAAGTTTGAGTTATTATGAAAACAAATAATTCGAATTATTTGACAAAATATATAAGTATATGTATTATATAGATATAAAATTACATATTGTGTTTTATGGTTGCATACGCAATAACAGGGAATGAGGTTAGAATCCTCAACAGCCCCCGCTACTGTAATAGCTACGAAACTCTTTAAAAGTCACTATGAAAATAATTCATGGGAAGGCAAGGAGAATTAGGTTTGAAGCTATAAGTCAGGAGACCTACCATAAAATAAAGTTTGCAATTTCGGTGGGAAATTAAAGCGGCAAAGATTATTAATAGATATCAAATGTATATTTTAGTATACATTTTTTATTCTGTGTATATGTGTGCTTAAAGTCCTAGAAATAGGACTTTTTTTATTTTCACTATTTATATTTTTATATTTTTTACCAATTTTGTATTGATAATGAATTTCAAGTATGATACTATGTTTTTGTGAAATTGATATTCATTATCATTAACAGGTTAATAAATCATAATAGAAGTAAAGAGGGAGGTGGCTAAACATTCTTATATGAAAACCAAATTGTATTATAGAAAGTAAGAGGAGTGATTTTTTATGAAAAAACTAGTTAGTATAATGGTATCTTTAATAATGATAGTAGGGCTAACAGGATGCTCACAGGAAAAGGAAAAAAACTCAGAAGAAAGTACTGTTATAGAAGTAGAAGACATAAATGGTGATGTAGTTACTTTAAATAGGCCAGCAGAAAAAATATTTTTAGGATTTTATATAGAAAATTATCTTGCAGTGTCTGGGGATTTTAAACTAGATAGAATTGTTGCTATGTCAAAAGGAGAAACAAAGGATTTAATGAATGCAATGTGGAGTAAGTATGCAGAAATAATTCCTAATTTAGACGGGTGTATTGATACAGGATCTATTTACTTAGATAGTTTCAGTATGGAGAAACTAATTGAGGCAAAACCAGATTTAGTAATTCTTGCACCTTATCAGGCAAAAAAAATAGGGGATGGGATTAATACTATAAAAAGTCTAGGGATTCCTGTAGCAGTAGTTGACTACAATTCTTTTACTTTAGATAAGCATGTAAAAAGTACAGAAATACTTGGAAAATTATTAGGAAAAGAAGAAAGAGCAAAGGAACTTGTTGAAAATTATAAAAGTCATATAAAAAATGTTGAAGATAGAGTAAAAGATATACCAGAAGATAAGCTTAAATCTGTTTATTTTGAACTTGCAAGTCAAGGTCCAGATACCTATGGAAATTCTTATGGAAACTCTTTATGGGGAAATATACTTAAAACTGCAAAATGTAAAAATATTGCTGAAGAGAAAGTTGAAGAATATGGTCCACTAAATCCTGAATACGTTATCTCCAGCAATCCTGATATTATAATGTTCTCAGGACAAACTAATTCTCAAGATAAGGGAAAACAAAGATTTGAGATGGGATTCAATGTAAATGAGGATAGAGCTGTAGAAACAATGAATATGTATTTAAAAAGACCAGGTTGGAACAATCTAAATGCGGTAAAAAATAAAGAAGTATATGGTTTTGATCATAGCGGACTTAGAACTCTTTATGATTATGTATATCTTCAATATGCTGCAAAGGCAATTCATCCGGAAAAGTTTAAAGATGTAGATCCAATGAAAAATCTAAATGAATTTTATGAAAAATATTTACCAGTAAAACCAGCAGGTACTTTTATGATAAAGGGGGAATAGTCAAATGACTAATAAAATAAAAGTATTGGAGGATTTAAATGAGGGAGAGGATGTATATAAGAACATAAATAAAAAAAGATTTATTTTATTTGCTATTACAATTATAGCATTACTTATATTTTCTATTTTAGATTTAATTGTTGGACCCTCTGGGATGTCTTTATCAGAGGTAATACGGACTTTAATACAAGGACCTACTAAAGAAAATATAAATTCAGCTGTTATGTGGTCTATAAGACTTCCAATGACATTAACATGTATATTTGTGGGAGCTTCATTGGGATTAGCAGGATCTCATATGCAAACTATACTTAGTAATCCATTAGCTAGTCCATATACTTTAGGTATTTCATCAGCAGCTGGCTTTGGGGCTTCTCTTGCTATTGTCACAGGAATTACTATTGGAAACATAGGATGGATTTCTATACCTTTAATGGCATTTGCTTTTTCATTTATATCTAGTTTATGTATATATTTTATAGGTAAAAGTAAGGGTATGAAGTCTATAACAATGGTGTTAACAGGTATTGTTATTCATTTTCTATTTCAGGCACTACAATCTTTAGTTCAGTATATGGCAGCACCAGAAGTATCACAACAAATTGTATTCTGGATGTTTGGAAGTTTATTAAAATCTACCTGGATTGGGGTATTTATTACTGCAAGTATTTTTCTTTTATGTTTCTTACTAACTACAACTATAGTATGGAAAATAACAGCCCTATCTGCCGGAGAAGAAAGAGCAAGAAGTCTTGGAATAAATGTAGACAAATTAAAGTTAAGGGTATTTTTAATATCAACTTTGTTAACTACAGGAGCTGTTTCATTTATAGGTCCTATTGGATTTATAGGATTAATTTCTCCGCATTTTGCAAGGTTATCCGTTGGAGAAGATCAAAGATATTTATCTCCCGTTTCAGCTATATTTGGAGCATTAATCATGGTTGTAGCTTCTATAATATCTAAAGTAATAAAACCAGGTGCATTAATACCTATAGGCATTGTTACATCTATTGTTGGAGTACCTTTTTTACTTTTTTTATTACTATCTAAGGGGGCAGAGTAATGAGTTTTATTACAGTAGATAAGGTTTCAGTTAAATATAAAAATAAAGAGGTATTAAGAGATATTACTTCTACTTTTAACCAAGGTGAAATAACTTCAATTATTGGTCCTAATGGTACAGGAAAGACAACCTTTATAAAAGCTATATCTAATATGGTTAACTATGGAGGTCATATATATATGAATGAAAATAATAAGGAGAAAATATCCATGGAAAAAGTGGGCTATGTGCCGCAGATGAGTAATAGTAGTTCTGGTTTAACTGTATTTGAAATGGTATTGCTTGGACATATGAAGGATTTAAAGTGGAAAATTTCTAAGGATAAACTAGAAGAAACAAATAAAATATTGAAAAAAATAAATTTAAGTCATCTAAGTTATAATAAATTTTCTAGTTTAAGTGGAGGAGAAAAACAATTAGTGATTATGGCACAAACCTTAGTTTCAAAGCCCAAAATACTACTATTAGATGAACCAACCAGCGCATTAGATATAAGACATCAGCTACAAGTTTTAGATCTAGCAAGAGAGTATACTACAGAAAATAATGCTATTACTATAGTTGTAATTCATGACTTAGCTTTGTCAACTAGATATAGTGACAAAATAGTATTATTTAACAAAGGATATGTGATGAAGGAAGGAAAACCAGAGGAAGTATTACAACCATCATTATTGAAAGAGGTTTATAAGGTAGATGTAGAAGTTTGCTGCACGAAGAAAGGTTATTTTACAGTTACCCCTATTACATGTAGTTAAATAATAGTAAAAATAAAGTTTTGAGGTGAGAGGGTATGAATAAACATAAATTTTTATTAAATTTAAAGTTGTTAAACATAGATATTAAAGAAATTATGAACTTATGCAAAGAGCATAATGAATGTTTTTCAGTCTTAAAAGATAAACTTGATTACGTATGTGATTTTATACTAGATAATTCAAATAATTTAAAATGGAAGAAATATTTATCAGAAGAAACGTATGATTCTCTAGTTAGAGAACTTAGAAACTCTACTTCAAATGCCTTAGGATGGGTTGAAAAGTTTCAAGCTCATAGCATATTAAGCGGTAGTGTGGATTCATTCAAGTATTCTGATGAATTAAATCTTGCTGTGCAAAATGAAATACTGGAGTTTGAAATAAATACCAAATCAAGGATTCTATTTATTGGCTCTGGAGCTATGCCTATAACAGCTTTTACTATAAAAAATGAAGTTGATTGTGAAGTGACATGTTTAGATATTGATAAAGAAGCACTTGATTTGTCTCAAAGATTATCAGATAAGTATGGGATCAAAAATATATTCTTTTCATCCCAAGATGTAAGTAAATTTGATTTAAACAACTTTACTCATATTATTATAGCTTCTTTAGTTGAAGAAAAATTAGATATTGCAAAATTTTTATTAGAAAATATCAATGGAGATACAAAGGTTATTTTAAGGTATGGAAATGAGTTAAAAAGTATATTTAATTACCCTTTGGATACAAAGATATTGAAACATTGTCAAAAAACAATAATAAAAGACAGTAAATATATTTATGAAAGTATAGTTTTGGAGAAATCTGTATGATGATTAAAGATATATATAATAATTTGGGAAACATATTAATAGTAGGTTCAGGACCTGTAGCAATGAATATGACAATTAATTTATCTAAAGGGTTTTTGGGTGAAATAGGTATGGTTGCTAGAGAAAGTGATAAAACTATATCTTTTTTACAACAATTAAAAAATAATGATTTTACAATAATGGGGAACGCATCAAAAAGAGAATTATTTAAAGTAGAAGGAAGCTATAAATTAAAAAAATTATATATAGGACATGCTAATATAGATGATATCTGGGATACTATGGTATTGTGTGTTCCATGTGATTGCTATATGGACATATTAAAAAAAGTAGATTTACTAAGGCTTACTAGAGTAAAAACGATTATTTTAGTATCACCAGAGTTTGGGTCTAGTATAATAGTTTCTAATTACTTAAATAGAGAGATAAGGGAATTAGAGATAATTTCTTTGTCTAATTATTTCGGTGCAACTAAGTATTCATCATCAAAATCATTAATAGAAGTAACAACAAAAGCTTTGAAAAAAAAGATATATATAGGTTCATCATTAGAATATAGCTATAAAGTACAAGTTCTAAAAAGTTTTCTAAAAGATATTGGAGTTATTTCAGAAATATTAAATGATCCATTAGAAGTTGAAAGCAGAAACATAACTATGTTTGTACATCCAGCTTTTTTAATTAATGATATTAGTTTAAATCAAGTATTTGATTATGATAAAACAAATAAATATGTATACAAGCTATATCCAGAAGGACCTATAACAATGAATACTATATCTATTATGCGTTCTTTATGGAAAGAAATATGTCAAGTGTATATGAAACTCAGGATTAAACCTATTAATATACTTAAGTTTTTAAACGATGATAATTATCCAGTTTTAGAAGAATCTATATCAAGAGAAAATATAGATAAATATATGGAATATGATACCATAAAACAAGAATATTTACTATATGTTAGATATTCCTCAATATTAATTGATCCGTTTTCCATACCAGATAAAAATGGAAGATACTTTGAGTTTTCAAGGATTCCTTATCCAAAAATTTATAAAGATAATAGGGGAAAATGGAATATACCAAGAATGCCATTTGAAGATTATAAAAAGATCAAGCTTTTATATGCTATAGGAAAAAAATTAAATATAGACATGGAAAATGCAAAATATTTATTAGACTTATTTGATATTTACTTAAATAAATTTATTGAAGATAAGGGTGAGAATAATATAAATAATAGTGTATTTGAAGATCATAGCATAAACAATGCAAAAATTATAATTAAGGAGCGATTAAATGAGAGTAGATAAAGGTGTAATATTGGCAATACTATCTTCATTTACGTTTAGTATAATGAATGTTTTAGTAAAGTTAGTTAGTAATAGAATACCCTCTAATGAAATAGCTTTTTTTAGAGGCATAATTGGTGTGATTTTAATATTGATATTAATGAAGGGAACTAATGTAAAGTTTTCTAAAGAAGGAAAACCACTTTTATTAATGAGAGGGCTTCTAGGAGGACTTTACATGGTAACATACTTCTTTGCAATTTCTACAATGAAGTTAGGAGATGCTTCTATATTAGCACATTTATCAGGTGTTTTTGTAATGATATTTTCTGCAATGTTTTTGAAGGAAAGACTACCAAAGAATGCTTGGATATTTATTATAATTATTTTATTTGGGGCAAGCCTTATAATAAATCCATTTAGATATTCCACATATTCTTTTTATGCTATATTTGGATTGTTAAGTGCAATCCTATCAGCAAGTGCTTCTATAACTATTAGAAAATTAGCAAAATCTAAGAAACATCATTCTTATGAAATTGTATTTTATTTTTTAGCTGCATCTACAATAGTAGCGGCTATATTAATGAGAAATAATTTTGTAGTACCAACAGTTAGAGAATTTGTTTTATTGTTTATTTTAGGAGTTGTTTCCTTATTAGCACAAATATTTTTAACAGGTGCGTTTGGAAATACTAATGCTGTAATTGTAGAAGTAGTAAGGTATATAGGAATATTATTTAATGCAACTTGGGGATTGATATTATTTGGAGAATCTTTATCCGTATACTCTATATTAGGAGGAATTCTTATAATTGGAGCATCTATTGTTTTATCCAGACAAAAATCTTTAGAGTAGGTGAAATTAAATGTAATAAAAAGACTTTTAATAACTTTAACTGGGATTAAAAAGCTAAAAATGGAAAATATAAACTAATTGGAAAAGTTGTAGAAAACAAAGGAAAGTACAATAAAAACAAGTTAAACTTAGTTAATCAGCAATTAAGATTTTTACTTATATTGAGATTAATAGTATTATAAATCATAGTTACTAGTAAATTAACATATGTTTGCAAGCATTAAATAGGTTTAAGGAGTTGTACTTTGTGGAAATAAACAGTATAGTCCTAAGCCCAGAAGTATATAGATCTGATGCAGAAAAGATAGCTGATTGGCTTAGTGATGAGGAAATTGTAAAGTATTTAAATGAAGATAATAAGGCTAGAGAGAACTTAATTAATGTTATAGATAGAGTAAATATGCCAATTTTAACTCATTTATTTAATAACAACTGTAGATTTTTTACTATAAAAAATCCATATGGAACTATAGGCTTTTTAAGACTTATCCCAAAAGGTGAAACAATTGAAATTGTTATAGCTGTGGGAGAAAAGGAACTGTGGGGAAAAGGTATAGGACATAATGCGGTTATGGAAGCATTAAAAACTGCATTTTTTGAAATGAGGACAGAAAAAGTTGTTGCAAAAATTAAGAAAGATAATAAACGGTCTCAAAACCTTGTAAAGGGAATTGGATTTAGAGAAATAAAAAAACTTGAAAAAGAAGTAGAATATCATATTACAAAGGAAATATTCTGGAAGAAAGCAGCATAATAATCTTTTATATGAGAGTAAATAAAATAATAAAGAAAAAATTTTAGACAACCATCTTAGGTAATAAACTGGGAGGGTTGTTTTTTTGTTGAGAATTAAATTATTGTTATAGTAGATAAAATTTTTACTAATGAATTTTTATCATTTAACAACAACATTAAATTTAAAACAAAAATTGACAATAATTCAGAATTGTTATACACTAATATTGATTCGAGTATCGAAGTAATTTTCAAAAGACCAGTGGATTTAAAAGATTTATCCTAAAGGATAACGACTTCTAAGTATCAAAAATACCGATATTAAGAATTTTGTTGGTAAGATTCAAATAAGCTAAGAACTCTGTTTATTATATAAATTTTAAAAATGAAAATAAATTATAAAAGAATGAAATTTAGAGCTAACCATTTATGGTTAGCTCTAAATTAAAGAAAAATTGAAGTTTAATTTATTAAATTTAATCAGGAGGTAGATGTATGGTAAAATTTTCAGAACTTTTTTCTCCCAGAGACATGACTGAGGGGACACCGTGGAAACGAATTGTAGAATTTTCATTACCAATGCTTATTGGTAATATAGCTCAGCAGTTTTATAACACCGCGGATTCTATTATTGTAGGTAAGTATGTAGGTGATAATGCACTGGCTGCTGTAGGTAGTGCATCTCCAATATTAAATCTTTTACTTGTACTTTTTGTTGGAATTGCAACAGGAGTAGGAATCATGGTTGCTCAATATTTTGGAGCAAAGGATAGGGAAAAGCTTTCTCATACCATTGGGGTATGCATATCTCTTACTGCTATAGCATCTCTAATCATAATGGTTATAGGGCCTCTAGTTACTCGTCCATTGTTATCTTTTCTTAACACTCCAGCATCTATAATAGATTGGTGTGCAGATTATCTTGTTATTTATTATGTAGGTATAGCAGGCTTTGCTTATTACAATATTTTAGCAGGAGTGCTTAGAGGACTTGGAGACTCTATATCTGCTCTTGGATTCTTACTTATTGCTACAATTTTAAATGTGTTCCTTGATCTTTGGTTTGTTGCAGGACTTGGTATGGGTGTACCAGGAGTTGCTTTGGCAACTATTATTGCTCAAGGTATATCAGCAGTTCTTTGTATTATTAAGTTAGCAAGAATGAATAGTACCTTTGATTTTAATCTTAAGATGCTTGTACCAGCTAAGGAATATTCGATGAAGCTTATAAAACTTGGATTGCCATCTGGATTTACTCAAGCCATATTTTCTATTGCAATGATTGTTGTACAATCTCTAACTAATAGTTTTGGAGAAATGGTTATAGCATGTAATGTAATTGTTATGCGTGTAGATGGATTTGCTATGATGCCTAACTTCACCTTTGGTAATGCAATGACAACCTATGCTGGTCAAAATATTGGTGCTAAAAAGATGGATAGAGTTGATAAGGGGACTAAAGATGGTACTATGATCGCTGTTGGAGTTTCTACTGTTATAACAATTTTAATTTTAATTTTTGGTAAATACCTTATGGGTGTTTTCACTGATACAGCAGAATTAGTTGACTTAAGTATGCATATGATGCGTATTCTTGCAGTGGGTTATATTGCTATGGCAGTAACTCAAAGTTTATCAGGTGTAATGAGAGGTGCAGGGGATACTATGACACCTATGTGGATTTCTCTAATTACTACGGTGATTTTACGTGTACCTGTTGCTTATGGTATTGCATATTTAACTCGTAGTGCAGCTTATCCTACTGGAAGACCAGAATCTACATTTATATCACTACTTGTTTCTTGGACACTTGGAGCAATTGTAACTACAGTTTTCTTTAAGAGAGGTAAGTGGAGAAATAAAGGCTTTGCTGGACATAATTAAAAGTACATGAATTAAATAGATTTTAAGAAGATGATTATATCAATAGTGCAATTGATATAATCATCTTTTTTTATTCAGTTTTAGATATTGACAATATTGCAGTTGTTATACTGAAGATAACTAAATAATATTAAGAAATATTGTGATAGTAATCACAGATTTATAAATAAAATAATGATACATTGTAAATGAAAGACATTATCAATTAGAAACAATATGATGTTAAATAGAAATTTTAAGTTTAAATAATATATTTAAATTTTATATAAAATATGAGGAGGATGAAAATATATGAAAAAGCAAATTAACTACATTACTATTGATGGACGTGGAGACCATGAGACTTTTAAAGATTGTATTACTAAAGCAATTAAGGAGTTAAAATCAAATGAAGGTATACATGTAATTAAAGATTTCGAACCTTTTCCTATGTATAAAATGATGGATGGTAAAGGCTTTGATAAATATGTAGAGAAGTTAAGTGATGAAGAATTTCATGTTTACTTCACTCCTAAAGAGAAAATAGAAAAAATTCAAATGGAGGATAATTTAGAAATCGACCATGATAAAGTTAAAAAGATCATGGAAATAAAACTTAAGTATTTAAGAGGAGAAATATCTATAGAACTAGCAAAAGAAGAACTGATAACATCAGTTAAAAGTGTAACAGCTCAAGAATTTGCTATATGTGAGCAATATCTTCAGCAATATGGTATAACTGATGATGAATTAGCAGAGAGAATGGATGAAATTCTGCAAATTTTTGATGGAATACTTACAAGTAATAAAATAGACGTTAAATTAGGTCATCCAATTAGAACCTATTTAGAGGAAGGAAAGGCTATAAGAAATGTTTTAATTGAAGCTAATAATATGTTAAATAAAAAGTTTATTAAAAATCAATGGGCTGAGGTATATGATAAATTAGAAGAAATTAATATACATTTTTCAAGAAAGCAAAATCAACTATATCCTGCTCTCGAAGGTAAGGGCTTCGATAAACCTTCTAAAGTAATGTGGACCTTAGAAAATAATATAAAAGATATTATTAAAAAAGCTAAAGAGTATTTAGATAGGGATGAAGATGAAAAGTTTTTAAATATTCAAAATGAAGTAATTGAAATGATTGAGGATATGATGATAAAAGAAGAAGAAATACTTTATCCAACTTCAATGGATCTTCTTGACCATGAAGATTTTATTAAGATGAGAAAAGGTGATGATGAAATTGGATATTGTCTAATTGAGAAACCACCTTATTACAAAGAAGATGAAATTAAAAAAGATGAAAATGCGTCTAATAATGAACTTCTGAAGGATTTGGAAAAGGTTTTACAAAAACATGGAATATTCAATAAAGAAGATAATGAAGTGTTAGATGTAAGCCAAGGAAAGTTAACACTTAAGCAGATAAATTTAATTTTTAAACACCTTCAAGTAGATTTATCCTATGTAGATGAAAATGAGATTGTAAAGTTTTATAGTGATACAAAACATCGAGTATTTCCAAGAAGTGCAGGAGTTATAGGAAGAAAGGTGCAAAATTGCCATCCAAGAGAAAGTGTTCATATGGTAGAAGAAATTATTAGAGCGTTTAGAGCTGGTGAACAAGATCAGGCAGAATTTTGGTTAGAAATCGGTGGTAAGTTTATTTATATAATCTATAATGCAGTAAGAGATGAAGAAGGGAATTTTAGAGGCGTACTTGAGATGATGCAGGATGTAACAAAGATTAGAGGGTTACAGGGAAGTCAGAGATTGTTATCTTGGACTAATGAAAAACAAGAAAGTAAAAAGGATGAGATAAGTGGTGAGGTTATAAAAAATCAATATGGATTAACAAAGGAAACTGTTATAGGTGACTTAGTAAAAAAATATCCATTTCTAAAAGAATTCTTATTAAACCTTTCCCCTAAGTTTAGTAAACTAAAAAATCCAGTATTATTTAAAACTATGGCATCTATAGCTACATTAGATATGATTAGTGAAAGAGGCGGATTTGAGGTTGAAGAGCTTATAAGTAAAATCACAGAAGAAATTAATAGTAGAAATTAAAAAGTAAGAATATCAAAGAAGTTTCAGTATAATAGAATTTATATTATGCTGGAACTTCTTTTAAATGATGTTGTCATAGATGAAAAAAATAGTAGTAATAAAGATGTTGGCATGAAGTATTTATACATGTAACATTAGATGGAATAGGGGCTGTTGGACGTGTTGATTTATGTTATAATGGACAAGTTATATCCTATGGTAATTATGATGATAGATCTTTTAGGTTATTAGGTATAGCAAGTAGAGTTTTTTATTATTTTAAGGAGGAAAAGTATGTTAAAGGAATTTAAAAAATTTGCAATTAAAGGTAATATGATTGACTTAGCAATTGGTATGATTATAGGTGCAGCTTTTACTAAGCTTGTAACATCTTTGGTTGAGACAGTAATAATGCCTATTATTAGTATTTTTGTAGGTAGAATTGATTTTTCAAATTTGTTTATTGCTTTAGATGGAAAAGAATATGTAACTCTAGCTGCTGCAAAGGAAGCTGGAGCCTCAGTAGTTGCTTATGGAACTTTTTTAACTGGACTTATAGACTTTTTAATTATGACATTTGTAGTATTTATTGTGGTAAAGCAACTTGATAGGTTTAAAGGCAAAGAAGAAGCAAAACCTGTAACAACTAAAAAATGTCCTTACTGTATTTCAGAAATCTCAATTGAAGCATCAAAATGCCCTCATTGTACTTCTGACTTATAAGATGTATAAGTTTTAATAAAGTTTTTATAGTATATAAAATTGAAGAGCTAGTTTATGTATGTAGCATAACTTATATTAATTGTATTTACAAGTATGTTAAAAAATGTTATGATTGAATAGTTAGAATATTGAAAGGAGGTCGTTTTTAAGTGAAAAGTATAAAAAATTTGAATAAAAGTGAATTTTATAATACCTATAACGGCCTTAAGAATAGATTTTAACATATTTATTTTGATATTTTAAGTCATGGGGTTGTTTGGACTCTATGACTTTTTATTTTTTTAGTAAAATGAGAAGTTGTAGATATCTTGGTTTAACTAAGGTATATCTATGACTTTTTTATTTAATATAAAGTTATGAATAGTAATGGTTTAAAATGATTTTAAACCACTATTAGGAGTGATTGTGGGGGGAATTTATATGCAATTTAAAACTAACGAAATCTACTATGGATTTAAATTATTAAAAGAGGAGAAGGTAGAAGAGGCACAATCCATGGCTAGAATATTTGAACATGTGAAAAGTGGAGCAAGACTTTTACATTTAGAAAATGAAGATGATAATAAGTTATTTTCTATAAGTTTTAGGACAACTCCTACAGATAGTACTGGAGTTGCTCATATATTAGAGCATTCTGTACTTTGTGGTTCAAGAAAATTTAAGGCTAAGGATCCTTTTGGAGATATGGCCAAGAGTTCATTACACACTTTTTTAAATGCTATGACATTTACAGACAAAACTATGTATCCTGTAGGAAGTAGAAATAGTAAAGATTTTATGAATTTAATCGATGTATATTTAGATGCAGTTTTACATCCTAGAATATATGAAAATCATGAAATATTACGTCAAGAAGGTTGGAGATATGAATTAGATGAAAATACTAATAAACTAGCGTATAAGGGTGTAGTTTATAGTGAAATGCAAGGAGCCATGTCATCACCAGAGGAAGTTATTTGTAGTGATATATATAGATCAATATTTCCAAATACTACTTATGCCTTTGTTTCAGGTGGAGATCCAGAGGATATACCTAATCTAACTCAAGAGGATTTTGAAAAGTTTCATAGCAAATTTTATCACCCATCTAATAGTTATATCTATCTATACGGGGATCAGGATTTGGATGCATGTCTTAAGTTTATAAATGATGAATATCTTTATGAATTTGACAGAATAGAGATATCTTCTCATATAGATGATGTGAAAAATTTTGAAGGTATGGTAGAAAGAACTGCTAATTATTCTATTAGGGAGGATGAAGATGAAGAAAATAAGGCATTTTTAGCACTAAATTTTGCCTTTGAAGAAACACGTAATGGAGAGGCATATTTAGCTACAAAAATACTTTATAACATGTTAATTGAATCCTCAGCATCTCCAATAAAAGCTGCCTTACTTAAAGCTGGTATAGGTGAGTGTATTATAACAAGGGATGATATGAATATGGATGCAACTAAGGAAATATTATTCCCAATAGTAGCTAAGAATGTAGATATTACAAAGAAGAGTGAATTTATAAATGTTATTATGAATACTCTTAAAGAACTTGTAGACAAGGGATTAGATAAGGATCAATTGAAGGCAGCTATAAACACCATTGAATTTGATTTGCGTGAAGCTGATCCATGGAGAACTGCTAATAAGGGAATCGAATATAATGATTGGGTTTTAAATAGTTGGATATATGATGGAGATCCTCTTGTTCACTTGAAGTATGAAGATATCCTTAATAAGATAAAAGCTGCTTTAGACAATGGATATTTTGAGAAGTTTATTGAAAAGAATATGGTTAAAAATCCCCATTGTTCCTTAGTAGTTTTGACACCTAAAAAGGGATTAGAAGATGCTAGAAATAAAGCATTAGAAAAAAAGCTAGAAAATTATAGAAGTTCTTTATCCGAAAAAGAAATAAAAGAGCTTATGGAGCGAAATAGGAAGTTAAAAGAAGCTCAAGTTAGGGTTGATACCCAAGAAGAAAAAGATACTCTTCCAAAGCTACCTATAGAAGAGGTAGATAAAAAAGTAGAAAAAATTCCTCAAGAGGTTGTAAAAGAACAAGGAATAACCATTTTAAAACATCATATTCCTACAAATAAAATAGTGTATATTAATCTGCTATTTGATGCAAAAGTAATTGAAGAAAAGTATATTCCTTATTTAGGACTTTTAAAGGATGTTTTAGGGGAGCTTGATACTGAGAAAAGAGGTTATTCTCAATTAATCACAGAAATCTATAAAACTACAGGTGGAATAACTTTTGAAAATCAAGTATACACTGAGAAAAATAATAGTCAGGCATATCATCCTAAATTTATAGTTAAATCAAAGGTAATTGCAGAAAACATTTCATCTCTACTAGAGTTAGTAAATGAAATAATTACTACTACTAAATTTGATGATTTAAGTAGGCTTAAACAAATTATTCAAGAAACAAAATCAAAGCTTCAAATGAGAGTTATAAATGCAGGACATGAGGTTGGGATGAACAGAGTATTTGCACAGACTTCTTGTGGTAGAGGATACTGGGAAAAAATTAGTGGTGCAACTTATTATGAATTCATCTGTAATTTAGAAAAAAGTATTGAGAAATCTGGTAAGGAAGTTAGAAGCAATCTTATTAAGGTTTATGAAACAATATTTAATAAAAATAATTTAATTATCTCAGTGGTGGGAGAAGAAAAAGAAGTTGAAACAGTAGTAACTAATATTAATAAGGTTATTTGTAACATTAAAACTGAACCTACTAAATTATATAATCTTGAGCATAAGAGCAAAAAGGATATAGAAGCTATAATAACTGCTAGTAATGTGCAATATGTAGTTAAGGGATTTAATTTTGCAGATCTTGGTTATGAATATTCAGGGAAAATGAGAGTGCTTTTAAATATATTAGATAATGAATATTTATATCCTAGAGTTCGTCTTCAAGGTGGTGCTTATGGATGTTATAGTGACATGAATAAGGATGGTAATTTAGCAATTTTCTCCTATCGTGATCCTAATCTTACAAGAACTATAGATGTATATAATGAAGCTTATAAATTCTTAGAAGAAGTAGATTTTACCAAGGAGGATATGGAAAAATTTATAATAGGATCTGTTGGACAGTTATATAAACCATTAACTCCTGATAGAAAAGGTGAAAAAGCAGTTGCAGACTATATTTGCAATGTAACTCAAGAAGACATTCAAAGATGGAGAGATGAACTTTTAAGTACTACTAATGAAGATATAAGAAGTTATGCTTCAATGATTAAGATAGGAATGAATGAAAATTATTGTTGTATAGTAGGTAATGAAGGAAAAATTAAGGAAAATAAAACTATTTTTAATAAAACAAGTAAATTATTATAAAATAACTTGCTTTATATAATAAAGTGTAGTATGCTTAATAAGAACTTAAATTAATAGTAAATAATATAAACCAATATGTTTCAATTAGTACTTAATAAATAGAGTATGTTAATATCGAAATTTTGTTAGTGAATTATTACAATGAATTTAAGAAAAATAAAATTTCGGAGGTATACATTTATGAATGGTACAGTAAAATGGTTTAATGGAGAAAAAGGTTTTGGATTTATTACAGGAGAAGATGGAACAGATGTTTTCGCACACTTTTCTCAAATAAATTCTGATGGTTATAAATCACTTGAAGAAGGTCAAAAAGTTTCTTTTGATGTAGCTAAAGGACCAAAAGGACCACAAGCAGAAAATATTACTATTATCTAGTTTTTAATTAGTAAATATTTACCCCTTAAATAGTTATACTATTTAAGGGGTTTTTTATATTTAAAAATTATAAATTATTTAAAAGTGTGATTACACAATATATGTAAATATTAAATTAATATTCATTTTAAATACATCTACATTAATGGCATTTTATAGAGTTAAAAAAGGTGATAAAACATTGGAAGACTTTAAGTTATAATAATGCAAGGTGTTATAAATAAATTTTAGAATAATTTCTAATGCCCTTTTTTTACTATATCCATCAACATGGTTTGTAACTTTCATCAATAAACCTTCAAAAAAAATAATAATATTTTCACTTAATTCTTTAACATCTTCTTGATTTATATACCCATCTTTAATACATACTTCAAGTAAAGCAAGATCACGTTCATTAATATAATCTTTATCTAGCATAGTAGATAAAGATGTTGGGAGACTTTTTAATTCATTAGGAAAAATTTCATAATATTCCTTCATAGTATCTTTAACACTAAGATGACCTTGATCTAGAAATATTGATTTAAAGATTTTAGGATTGTTAAAAGCGTGTATAGAGAAACACTTCCAAATACCTAAATAATTCTCTAAAGATGAATTATCTTCACTAATATAATTAGGAAGATCTTGAATATATAAATTATAATATTTCATACAAGCAAAAAACAAAATATGATTTAAATTTTTAAAGTACTTATATGCAGTAGCAACGTTATATCCTGTAGCATGAGCAATTTTTCTTGCTGTAACATTTTCTATACCTTCTTCATCTATAAGTTTATTAGCTGAATTTATGAAAGAAACTATCATTTCCTTTCTTTCTATGGCTGACTTAGTCATAAGATTACCCCTTTAATTTACTCATTATTAATATGTATCTTTATTATAACATTAAAATTTAAATTTATAATGATATAAGATTAACTATTTGATTTTTAAATACATAGAATTTGTTAATTAAATAACAAAAAAACGTAAACACGTTTACAAAATACAATTAGAGGAATAAAATAATATTATAAATATTAAGAAAATTTAAAAAATAATAAGGGAGTGGGAGTATGAAACTAGAAATTGGAAATTTTTATGTGGAAGATATAGTTTTTGGTGAAAAAACAGAATTTGCTAAAGGAATACTAACTATTAATAAAAAGGAAGCATTAGATTTTGTTTTAGAGGACAAGCATATAATTGAAGCAGATTTATTTATTGTTAAACCAGGCGATAATGTACGACTTATGCCAGTAAAAGAAGCTATAGAGCCAAGAGTAAAATTGAATGGAGATTCATTATTTCCAGGTTATACAGGAGATTTAGTTAAAGCAGGCAATGGTAGAACTCATGCACTGAAGGATTGTAGTTTGCTGGTAGTTGGAAAACATTGGGGTGGATTTCAAGATGGACTTATTGATATGAGTGGAGAAGGTGCAAAATATACCTACTATTCTCAACTTAAAAATATAGTACTAGTTGCTGATACAGATGAAGAATTTGAAAAAAGAGAACAACAGAAAAAAAATAAAGCTTTAAGAGAAGCAGGTCATAAACTTGCAGAATTTATAGGCAGTGTTGTTAAAGATTTAGAACCAGAAGAAATTGAAGAATATGAACTAAAACCAGTAATAAAACGTGAAAAAAGGGTAAATGAACTTCCAAGTATGGTATTTGTTATGCAACCTCAATCTCAAATGGAAGAGTTAGGGTATAACACATTTTTATATGGATGGGACATGAATCGTATGCTACCAACCTTTATGCATCCAAATGAAGTTTTAGATGGAGCGTTGGTATCAGGTAGTTTCATGCCTTGCTCATCTAAATGGTCAACTTATGAGTTTCAAAATAATCCTACAATAAAAAGACTTTATAAAGAACATGGAAAGACAATAAATTTCTTAGGAATAATAATGTCAAATCTGAATGTAGCTTTAGAACAAAAAAACCGTGCCGCACTATTTGTAGCACAGATTGCAAAGTCTATTGGAGCTGATGGTGCAATAGTTGCAGAGGAAGGGTATGGTAACCCTGATGCAGATTTTACAGCTTGTATAGTTGCTCTTGAAGATGCGGGAGTAAAAGTTGTAGGACTTACTAATGAGTGTACTGGAAGAGATGGACAATCACAGCCACTAGTTTCTATGGACGAAAAGGCTGATGCTATAGTGTCTTGTGGTAATGTGTCAGAATTAATAACTCTTCCACCAATGGAAACTGTTATAGGAGAATTAGAATCTCTAGGTAGAGACGGTGTATCTGGTGGTTGGGAAAATGATGAGATACTTGGACCTTCTGTAAGATCAGATGGATCAATAATAATGGAGAATAATGCTATGTTCTGTGGAGATCAGGTTTGTGGTTGGTCGCCAAAAACAATGATAGAGTTTTAGTAACTAGGAGGGGATAAAATGAAAAAGGCAGTAATATATATAAACCAATTCTTTGGTCAAATAGGTGGAGAAGATAAGGCGGATTTTGAGCCTATAATTAAGGAAGGCACAATAGGACCGGCTATAGAGCTAAATAAAAACTTAGATGCAGAAGTTACTCATACAATAATTTGTGGAGATAACTTTATGGGATCTAATACAGAAGAAGCTATAAAAAGAATTATATCTGAACTTAAAAATATAGAATTTGATATTTTCTTTGCAGGCCCAGCTTTTCAAGCAGGAAGATATGGTGTTGCGTGTGGTGAAATCTGTAATGCTGTTAAAGAAGAATTTAATGTTCCAGTAATTACTTCTATGCACATAGAAAATCCTGGGGTAGAAATGTTTAAAAGAGATATGTATGTTTTTGTAGGAGGACATAGTGCAGCTAAAATGAGAAGTGATATAAAAGCTATGGCAACCTTTGGAAATAAGCTTTTAAAAGGTGAAAAAACCCTTGGTGCTGAAGTAGAAGGATATTATCCTAGAGGGATAAGACATCAAATTTGGAGAAAAGATGGTAAGTTTGGTGCTGATAGAGCAGTAGAAATGCTTATAGATAAATTATATGGAAGACCGTTTATCACTGAACTTCCAATTCCTAAAACAGATATAGTACCTATAGCAGAGCCAATTAAAGATCTTAAAAATGCAACTATAGCACTTTTAAATACAGGAGGCATCGTCCCTGTAGATAATCCAGATAGAATTCAATCAGCGTCTGCAACAAGATGGGGAAGATACAATATTGATGGCGTAGATGCTCTAAAAGGTGGAGTTTATAAAACAATCCATGCTGGTTTTGATCCTGCAGCAGCAGATGCAGACCCAAATGTAATAGCTCCAATAGATGCATTAAGAGTATATGAGAAAGAAGGAAAATTCAAAAAATTACATGAGTATTTCTATTCAACAGTTGGTACTGGAACTACTCAAGCTGAGGCAAAGAGAATGGCACAGGAGATTTTAGTTCATCTTAAAGATGAAGGTATAGATGGAGTTATAATGGTTTCTACGTGAGGAACTTGTACGCGTTGCGGTGCAACCATGGTTAAGGAAATTGAAAAATCAGGTATGCCAATTGTACAAATGGCAAACTTAATTCCAGTTTCAAAAACAGCAGGAGCAAACAAGATTATTCCTACTATATCTATTCCATATCCGCTAGGAGATCCAGGAACTTCAAAAGAAGAACAATGGAAACTTCGTTACCACAGAGTTGGAGTTGCATTAGATGCCTTAGCTACAGATGTAAAAGAACAAACTGTTTTTAAAGTTAAGTTTTAATATTTAAGGGGCTGTGAAAGTAAATTTACAGCCCCTAAAGAAAACCTACGGCATAATTATCTACTCTAATTTTAAGGAGGATATTGTTATGGGGAATAATAACACTAATATAAATACAACACTAAATGTAAAGACTAAAAGAAAGCAAGGGACAAATTCAGTTTTTATTATTTCATTGATTATAACTTTTGCTATTGTATTTTGGGGAATTTTAGATAAAAGTGGTTTTGAAAAAATATCCAATAGTGCTCTTAATTTTTTAACTGAAAAATTTGGCTGGGCATACCTGCTTTCTATGATGATATTTGTAGTATTCGCAGTAGTATTAGCATTTAGTAAATTTGGGAAAATAAAACTTGGCCCGGATGATTCAAAACCAGAATATAGCACCGTTGCTTGGTTTGCAATGCTATTTGGAGCAGGTATGGGAATAGGACTAGTATTTTGGGGAATTGCAGAGCCTATATCTCACTTTGTAGCACCAATAGAAGGTATGGATCCAGGTTCCGTTGAAGCTGCAAATTTTGCTTTTAAATCTTCTTTTATGCATTGGGGATTCCACCCTTGGGCAAATTATAGTATTATAGGTCTTGCTCTAGCATATTTTCAATTTAGAAAAAATAAACCTGGACTAATTAGCAGCATATTTATTCCATTATTAGGAGAAGAAAGAGTAAATGGACCAATTGGTAAAACTATTGATATACTTGCAGTATTTGCCACAGTAGCTGGAGTTGCAACTTCTTTAGGACTTGGAACACTACAAATTAATAGTGGATTAAGTTATATGTTTGGAGTTCCAGAAACGCCTATAGTTCAGTTAATTATAATATTTGTCATAACAGTAATAGTTATTTGGACTGCAGTTAGTGGGATTGAAAAAGGAATTAGTGCAATATCAAATATAAACTTGGTCATTGCTTTTGGGATTTTAATTTTATCTCTATTTATAGGACCAACCATAAAGATAATAAATACTTTTTTAAATGGTACAGGTGGTTATCTAGCAGAGTTTATAGAGAGTAGCCTGCATATTGAACCTTTTGCAAGTAATAAATGGGTAAATAGTTGGAGAATATTTTACTGGGCGTGGTGGATTGCTTGGGCACCTTTTGTAGGAGTATTTATTGCTAGAATATCCAAAGGAAGAACTATTAGAGAGTTTATAATTGGAGTTATTGTAGCACCAAGTATTGTATCTATAATTTGGTTCTCAGTCTTTGGAACTCTTGGAGTAAATCTTGGTATTACTGGCGAGCTCACAATGGATGTATTAAAAAACTTAGCTGCATCACCAGAAACTGCATTTTTCCAAGTTATAACTAAATATCCACTAGGAAGTATAATTTCAGTATTTACTATAATATTATTAGGTACTTTCTTCATTACTTCAGCTAACTCAGCAACTTTTGTGTTAGGTATGTTATCTTCAAATGGAGATTTAAATCCATCTAATAAAAAGAAAATAATATGGGGTATACTTCAGGCACTGCTAGCTACAGCTTTATTGTTATCAGGTGGATTAGCATCATTACAAACAGCATCTGTAGTTGCTGCATTTCCGTTTATTATAGTAATGCTTTTATGTTGCGTTTCACTGTGGAAGGCACTGAAAACTGAAAAGATATAATTAGCGATTTAGATAGATTGTAAGGTATATATATTAAGTTAATTTATAAAGTTTAAGGGAGTCATAGACTCCCTTTTTAATATTCATTTTTATAACCAATAGTTAAAGCTATATATTATCATTTCATAGAAAATTAAAGATTTATCTATACCCTATGTAGATAATATAATATTTTGGATGTACTTTTTCTTTTAGAACACAATAATTTAATATATGATACAATAGATACAAATATAAATAGTAAGGTGTGTAAAGATGGAAGAATTAAGAAAAGCAATTGATGAAATTATAAAAGAACATATTATAAAATTAGTTATTAGTAATAAGATGAATAAAGATATAGAATATAACAAAATAATATTTATATTAAAGGAAAACAACTCGAAGGAGTATTATCAAATAGAAAAGTATACTGATAAGCAGGTATTTCATGAAAATATTCCTTTAGATTTATTAAAGGAAAAAGTCTTAGAGTATACAATGGATAATTATAAACAAGTTTCTGCTTGGGCAAGTAATATTACCTTTGATTTAAGAATATCTAAAAAGGGTAAAGTTCATTTAGGAAAGAAAACAAGCAATAATGAAAGTCTTATTAATAAAGAACATAATAAAGAAAAGAATTATATCATTAAAGAAGGAATGATAATTGAGCCCCTTATAGATTTAGGAATCTTCACTAAAGAAGGCAAAGTGGTAAATTCTAAGTATGATAAGTACAAACAAATAAATAGATTTGTTGAAATCATTGATGATGAAATTAAAAAGAATGATTATAAAGAGCTTACAATTTTAGATTTTGGATGTGGCAAATCTTATTTAACCTTTGTACTATATTACTATTTTGTAGAGATTAAGAAAATTAATGTTAAGATGATAGGTCTAGACCTTAAAAAGGATGTAATCGAAAAGTGTAATGATATAGCTAAAAGATATAATTATGAAAACTTACACTTTGAACTTGGAGATATAAATGGATTTAAATATAATGATAAGGTTGATATGGTAATTACCTTACATGCTTGTGATACTGCTACAGATTATGCATTATATAATGCTATTAAATGGAATAGCAAAATGATTTTTTCTGTACCTTGTTGTCAGCATGAGTTTAATAAGCAAATGAACACAGAATCCTTATCTATACTTACTAGATACGGCATAGTTCAAGAAAGAGTAGCAGCTCTCATGACTGATGCAGTAAGAGGAAATCTTTTAGAATCTGTAGGATATAAAACTCAGCTTTTAGAATTTATAGATATAGCTCATTCTCCTAAAAACATATTAATTAGGGCATCAAAGGCTAGTATAGCTAAGGAAAAAAAGGAAAAGGCACTTTCAGAGGTTAATGCTTTAATGAATGAATTTAATTTGAATCCTACATTGTTTAATTTATTAAAGCAGGATGAATTAATTTAGTGGTATATAATATTTGTTACAAGGTAACCTCCTTTAAGTTTGTATATAGTGCTTCACAAGGAGATGATTTAAATTATGATAATTAATAAAATCAATTTTAACTTAGCTCAAGAAATAGTAAATGCAGTTAAAGAGGTTGTAGATAAAGATATAAATTTTATAGATATTAATGGGATAATTATAGGTAGTACAGATAAATCTAGACTTAACACCTTTCATCAAGCAGGATATAATGCTATAAAAACTTTGAGTAATGTAACTGTTGAAGATAATGAGGAATATAAAGGAAGTAGAAAAGGTATAAACTATCCCATAAAAATAAACAATATTGCAGTAGGTGCTATAGGTATAACTGGAGAGCCTAGTGAAGTTAGTAAATTTGGATTTTTAGTCACTAAAATCACAGAAATATTTATAAAAGAACAGCAGCTAAATTATAAATACGAAGCAGATAAACAGAGAATAAATTATGTTGTAAAGTCATTGATATATAATAATGTTGAAGATAAAAATGAAATTGAAAATATTCTTCAGGAATTTGGAATAGAGTTAGATCAGCAGTTTGCAATAGTTATTTTAAAGATAAATAAGTATCATAATCTTAGAGAGCTAGAGACTATAGAGAACCATATAAAAGGTGTATTAGATGATATTGGTAATATATTTAAACTATATATTTATCCTAATGAATTCATAGCGTTAGTAAACCAAGAAAGATATAATAAATTAAGAAACACTCATTTGGAAACATTAAGTAAGTATCATGGAATTTTAACTGGGGGAGTAGGGAGGTTAAAGGGTTTATATGAAGCGTATAAATCCTATGAAGAAGCTAGAATTGCCCTTAAATACTCCGCTGAAAACCATGATATTTTAACTTATCTTGATAGCTTGAATTTAGAGCTTATTTTAGAGAGTGTAGATACTGAAACAAAAAATCAGTATAAGGATAAGGTATTAAAATCTCTTGATGAAGAGGATATAAATCTATTGGAGGTTTATTATAAAAATGATATGTCTCTAAAACAAACTGCAGAAGAGTTATATGTACATAAAAATACCCTTCAGTACAGATTAGAAAGAATATATGAAAAATCAGGATTTAATCCAAGGAAATTTAATGAATCCGTAATACTTTATTTAGCTATAAAACTATCATAAAAGGCAAAATGCAAAGAAATTTTTAATAATGAATTATCTCAAAATTGATTAAATCTAAAATTTTTATTGAAATTGTATCTATATGGAATAATAGGTATCAATCAAATAAAAATGAGGATTAATTATAACCAATTTTGAGATATTTTTGTTTATAAGTAAAAATATTTTTATGAAGGATTTTAAATTTGAAAATTCAATATTAGATATGACAAAAATTAAGGTGTGAAAACGTATTATTTTGTTGTGTGTAACATAGAAGTGACAAAAATCCTTTGATATAATTTGATAAAAGGAGGAGGTAGCAATGAAAATTGTAATTTCTATAGATTCTTTAAAGGGAAGTTTAACCTCAATTGAAGCAGCTAATGCAATAAAAACAGCAATATTGAATGTAGATAATAATTCAGATATAAAAATAATGCCCTTAGCAGATGGGGGAGAGGGAACTGTAGATGCCTTAGTAGAAGGCATGAATGGTGAAGGTAAAATTATATCTGTTACAGGTCCAGTGGAAGAAAAGGTGGAGGCTAAGTATGGGATATTAAAAAATAACAATACAGCAATAATAGAAATGGCTCAAGGGGCAGGTTATGCACTTGTTCCACAAGAACTAAGAAATCCTTTAAAAACTACTACCTATGGAGTTGGAGAAATAATAAAAGCTGCCATAAAAGAAGGATGTAGAAACTTTATAGTTGGAATAGGTGGAAGTGCTACTAATGATGCAGGAGTAGGAATGCTACAGGCCTTAGGATATGAGTTTTATGATGAAAATAATGAACCTGTTGGTTTTGGTGGCCAGGTATTAAATAAGATAAAAACTATAAAAACACATAATAAATTGAAGGAGTTAGATGAGTGTACCTTCAAAATAGCTTGTGATGTGACCAATCCTTTGTATGGAGAAAATGGAGCAGCCTATGTTTATGGACCACAAAAAGGTGCAACTCTTGATATGGTGAAAGAATTAGATAGAGGACTTAGAAATTTTGCACAGGTGGTTAAAAAAGACTTAGGAAAAGATATAGCTGAGACAGAAGGTGTGGGAGCAGCAGGTGGACTTGGATTTGCATTTTTAGGGTTCTTAAATTCAAAACTAGAATCTGGAATTAAGATAATATTAGAAGAAATTAAGTTAGAAGAAGCCTTAAAGGATGCAGATTTAGTTATTACTGGTGAGGGTAGACTAGATAATCAAACTGCCATGGGAAAAGCGCCTATAGGAGTTGCTAAGCTTGCTAAAAAACATAAGGTTAAGGTAATAGCAGTGGCAGGATGCACTACAGAAGATGCTGTTAAGTGTAATGAAGAAGGAATAGATGCCTATTTTTCTATAATAAATTCAGCTATGACTATAGAAGAAGCAGTTAATAAAGAAACAGCTATAAAGAATATGACATCAACAATGACGCAAATTTTCAGACTTATAAAGACAATGAAAGAATAAAAATCTTAAATAGGGGTGACGATAATGGAAGTACAGATTACAACATTAGGAGCTTTACTTGGGCTTGTAGTAGCCATAGTATTAATCATTAAAAAAGTACAACCTGTATATAGTTTAATATTAGGTGCAGTAGTTGGAGGGTTAGTAGGTGGAGCTGGAATTGAAGGAACCGTAAGTGTAATGATAAGCGGAGCAAAAGATATCATGCCAGCAATCCTTCGTATAGTGACCTCTGGAGTTTTAGCAGGAGTACTTATTAAGACAGGAGCAGCAGCTAAAATTGCAGATCAAATTGTAAAAAGCTTAGGTGAGAAAAGAGCACTATTTGCCATAGCGTTATCAACCATGATACTAACAGCTGTTGGAGTATTTATAGATGTAGCAGTAATAACAGTAGCACCTATAGCCCTTGCAATAGCGAAGAAATTAGGATATTCACCTATGGTTATACTTTTAGCTATGATTGGTGGAGGTAAGGCAGGAAATATAGTATCGCCAAACCCTAATACCATAGCAGCAGCAGAAAATTTTGGAGTAGAATTGTCATCTTTAATGGTAGCTAATATAATTCCTGCCATAGTTGGGCTTGTAGTTACAGTAATATTGACTTCTTTACTTAATAAAAAGTATAGAGGTGCAAAAGAAACAAAAATAGAAGATGTTGAAGAGGTGGAATTGCCATCTTTCTTTGCAGCAATAATTGGTCCAATTGTAACTATAATTTTACTATCACTTAGACCATTAATAGGAATATCAATAGATCCACTTATAGCATTGCCAGTTGGAGGTATTATAGGAGTTTTAGTTATGGGTAAAGGTAAAAATATTAACGAATATCTAACCTTTGGATTATCTAAAATGATGCCTGTAGCAATACTTTTAATAGGGACAGGTACTGTAGCAGGAATAATAAAGGCATCAGGATTACAGGCTACAACTATAGGAGTGCTTAATGCTTTAAATATGCCAGCATTTGTATTGGCACCTATTTCTGGAATATTAATGTGTGCTGCTACAGCTTCAACAACCTCAGGGTCAACTATAGCATCAGCTACATTCTCACAAGCCATAGTGGGAGTAGGTATATCACCTATAGGAGGAGCGGCGATGGTTCATGCTGGAGCTACAGTTCTTGATCATCTACCACATGGTTCTTTCTTCCATGCAACAGCAGGAGCAACAGGGATGAGCATAGGACAGCGTTTGAAATTAATACCATATGAATCTTTAGTAGGATTATCAATGACTTTAGTTTCTACAATAATGTGGGGAATTATATTCTAGTTTAGTAAGTATAGATATAATAGTTAAAAAGAAATACAATATTTAAATTTTAAAAGTAATAGAGCAATATCAAGTTTTAAAATCCATAGACTCTTAATTAAATAGGAAAATACTATCATTAAGGAATACTTATGAATTCTTTGATGATAGTATTTTTATTTTAAAGCCTTCTTTAAATCACTAGTCATTGACTATAATATTAATTAATTTTAGTAATTAATAATTAATATGTTAACCTATAAAATTGTAAATTACAAAAATGTAAGATAAGTGTAAGTTACTTCGATAACATATGTGAACTAAGAGATGTATAATAAACTTATAAGGAGGAGTTGCAATGAAGAAGTTATTAGTTAAACTTACTTTAGGGATTATTGTTTTAATGACAGCACTTGGAGTTTTTGTTTTACAAGATGGATATTCTTTATATAGAGCTGCTACCTCTGATATAGGGGTACAAGAAAAAATTAATGATATAAGAAATGGTAAGGATTATGTAACTATAGATGGAATCTCTAAAGACTTCCTAGATGCTATTGTATCCGTAGAAGATCATAGATTTTATAATCATAATGGAATAGATTTAATAGCCATAGGAAGGTCAGCTATTAGTAATATTGATGCAGGGAAAATAATTATGGGGGGAAGTACAATAACACAGCAATTAGCAAAAAACTTATTTTTTACCCATGAGCAAAGATTGGAAAGAAAAATTGCGGAAATTTTTGTGGTTAGAGAACTAGAAAATAATTACTCAAAGGAAGAAATATTAGAGCTATATGTAAATGTAATATATTATGGCGATGGCTATTCTGGAATTAAACAAGCCTCTAAAGGATACTTTAATACATCACCCAATGAAATAACTTTATCTCAATCATTGTTGTTAGCTGGATTACCACAATCACCAGAAAACTATGCATTATCTAAAAATTATGAAAGAGCAAAGGAAAGAAGTGAAGTTGTATTAATGTCTATGATAAGAAATAATGTTATTTCAAGAGAGGAAGCAGAGTTACTATGTAACGGTAAAATGGATAAAACTTTCAATAAGGCTACGCTTGCTTCAGAAACTATAAATTAAGGGTTGAAAAAGCTATAAATTAAAACTTATAGGTTGTACTTTAATAATAATAGGTACAACCTATATTTTTGTACTTTTAAAGTGGTATGATTAGTATATATAGTATGAGAATATATTTATTAATATTATTTAATTGTAAATAATCGGGGTAAATTTATTTGCAATTGCTAGTTATATAGGGGGTTATTATGGAGATTAAAGATCAAGAAGTAGAAAAAAGTGTGAATATAAAGAAGAGGATAATTATAGGTATTATAATTTCCATTAGTATTTTGCTAATTATATATTTAAGTACATCTTTATATTTTATGAAGAGATTTTATTTTGGAACTAAGATTAATGGAGTTAGTGTTACTGGAAAAACCACGGAAGATATAGAAGCTGATATATTAGCAGAAAGTGAAGCTTATATATTAAAGTTAAAGCAAAGAGGTAATATTGAAGAAAATATAAATGGAAGCGACATTGAATATAAGTATAATTTAGAAAACAAAATTGGAGACTTGAAGGATAATCAAAGTGCTTTTGGATGGATTTATGGAGTTTTTAATACTAGCGATTATAAGTTAGAAAAAAAAGTATCTTATAATGATGAATTGTTAAAAAAGAAGTTTCGTAGTTTAAATTGTTTTAAGAATGATAATGTAATTAAACCTGAGAGTGCTAAAATTGAATATGAAAATAAGGAATACGTAATTAAAGATGAAGTACAAGGAAATAAGGTAAATAAAGATATATTATATAAAAAAGTTAAGGAAGCACTTAATAATAAAGTAGATGAAATAAATTTAGAAGAAATTGAATGCTATGAAAAACCAAAGTATACTGTTGCTTCAAAGGAAGTGGTAAATGCTAAAAATACTCTTGATAAGTATATAGGCTCAGTAATTACTCATAAATTTGGAGATAATAAAGAAGTATTAAATGGAGATTCTATTCATAATTGGCTTGATATTGATAAAAACTTTAAGGTATCTATTAATGAAGAAAAGGCAAGAGAATATGTAAATTCACTGTCTATTAAGTACGATACTTATGGGGCTACAAGAAATTTTAAAACCTCCATTGGAACTACCGTAAATGTAAGCGGAGGTAACTATGGATGGTTAATTAATTATAGTGAAGAAACTGAAACTTTAATTAATGCTATTAAAGATGGAAAAAAGGAAGAAAGACAACCTATATATGCTCAAACAGCTGTAGCTTATGGTGCAAATGATTTCGGAAATACATATGTAGAAATTAATTTAACAACCCAGCATATATGGTTTTACAATGATGGAGTTTTAATTACGGAAGGGCCTATGGTTAGTGGTAATGCTGATAGTAAGCATGCTACTCCACCAGGTATTTACAGTTTAACTTACAAAGAAAAAAATGCAACTTTAAGAGGAGAAAATTATGCGGCACCCGTTAGTTATTGGATGCCTTTCAATGGGGATATTGGTATCCATGATGCTACTTGGCGCTCAAAATTTGGAGGGCAAATTTATATAACAGATGGTTCTCATGGATGTATAAATACTCCATATGATGTTGCTAGTAAGATATTTGAATATATAACTCAGGGTACACCAGTAATATGTTATTTTTAGTTTGATTATATAATTAAACCATAGAACTCTTTTTAGTAAAGTAGAATATTATAATTACTATAGAACTAAAAGGAGTTGAAACTATTTGGCTAGGGAAATTAAAGTTGTGCAGCCAAGTAATCCTACAGACGAGGAAAGGCATAGTATGCTAAGGCTTGCTTTAGAGGAAGTAGGTCGAATAGAAGACTATGATAATTTAATTGAACTACTTAGCCCGCCAAAGGACATTACAACCATATTACCACCGGGTGGATGCAAAGGCATTAATATAGGTATAATAGGAGGAGGAATTGCAGGTTTATCTGCTGCTTTTGAGCTTAGGAAATTGGGTTTTGACATAACTATATTTGAACAGCAAAAGGAACGTATAGGAGGAAGAATTTATACTTACTATTTTGATGAAAATAAAAGATTTTATGGTGAGCTTGGTGCTATGAGAATACCAGTAAGTCATGAAGCTACATGGAAGTATATAAATCAATTTAAATTAAGAACAACACCTTTTATTCAAAATAATGATAATGCCTTTATTTATGTGAGAAATAAAAGAGCTATCAATGATCCAGATGGAATAAGTGTTATGGAGAAAATATATCCTGAATTTAATTTAGCACCATGGGAAAGACAAGAGCCATGGCAAAAGCTTGTAAGTTATGGCTTAGGAGCTAGCTTACTTCAAATTAGCCCAGATATAAGAAGAGAGTTATTACAAAATAAAAAAAGGTACTCTCCAGAAATTGAATACTTTGACAGCTTAAGCATAAGAAGAGAACTTGAAGAACGGGGATTAAGTGAAGGTGCTATAGAAATGTTATCATCTATTGTTACATTTTCTGGATGGCTCTATGATAATAGTTATATAGAAAGTCTCCAAGAACAGTATGCTGTAGATGATGCTTTTAGGTACCAAATTGATGGAGGAACAGTATGGTTACCTATTGCAATGTATCATTCATTAATGTCACTTGACCCTAAAGAGTATAATGACATTTTACAGGATCAACTAGGACATATAACTTGGAAAAGTGGGAATAGAGTAGAAGGTATATACAAAAATAACGAAGATAATAAAGTTATTTTAGAATATAAAAGTGAACAAGAAATAAGTAGTCACCACCAGAGCTTTGATTTTGTAATATGCACTATACCATTCTCTAGCCTTCGTAATGTAAATATATATCCTATGTTTAGCACAGAAAAAATGCAAGCAATCAAAGAGGTTAATTATATAGCAGGACAAAAAACTCTCTTTATGTGTAAGGAGAAATTTTGGGAAGAAGGGGGACCTAGTAAAGCAATAATAGGTGGAGCCTCTTATACAGACTTACCAATAGGAAGTATATGGTACCCATCTTATAATATTGAGTACAATATTGCCGATTTGGAAAGTCAGGTAATACCTTCTGTGAGAAGAGAGTATAAAAGTTATGGAGGGGCTGGGGTTCTTTTAGCATCCTACAATCTATCTAGAGATGCAATGCGTCTTGGTAATTTAGAACCAATAACTAGATTAGAATGGATAAAAATACAAGTAGAGCATGTCCAAGGACTTAAACAAGGATATCTTGATGATATAGTATTAGATAGTAAAACCATACAATGGGATAATGAACAAGGATTTTTTGGAGCTGTTTGCTATTATATGCCTGGCCAAAAAAGGCTATTTGCCTATGCTTCTAGCCAGCCTGAATATGATAATAGAGTATATTTTGCTGGTGAACATATTTCACAGGAACATGGATGGATACAAGGAGCAATAAAAAGTGCAATGATTGCTGCAAATGAAGTAGCAGAACATTGTAAAAATTATATGAAAATAGGTATAAATTAAAAATGAGGTTATATCAAAATATATTAAATCTTATATTAATTTAAGATTAATAGATTATTTTGATATGACCTTTTCTAATATTAATTAAAATAGAGGATATATGCTAAAGGTTGTAACAAATGGTACATAACTTCTGTTACATTTTGTTTATAATAAAGGTAGTAAATCAGTAGGGGGGTATTACCATGAATTTAAATAATTTAATGAGACAACACGGAGACATATCAGATGAAATAAGGCTAATAAAAGAAATGATAAATAAAAATGTTATGGCATTAAATGCAATGGAAGCAGCAAGCCATATAAATAAACTCGCAGGGAAATTACAAATTCACTTAACATCAGAGGATAAATTTTTATATCCAACTTTGATTAATGGTAAAGATTTATCACTTAAGAAAATGGCTAATTTATATATGAATGAAATGGGTGAAATTTCACAAGTATTCACTAGTTATAAAAATAAATTTAATACTAAGAATAAAATTGAAGCTAATTTAATGGAATTTGTTGAAGAAACTAAGTGTATATTAAAAGCTATAGAGACAAGGATTACCAAGGAAGAAAATGAATTATATAAAATGATAAATGTTAATTAGCATCATAAATTTTTATATATTTTATTACTAAAAATGGAATTAATTAATATATTATAGGTGGTTTATACAATAAATTAGTTAATATTAAATAAAAATACAATAAATTGATTTAACACAAATAAAATATTTAAAGAATATAAATTCATAAAATATTATCTTGCATAATTAAAAATGTATGATAATATACAATGGATTATAAGCAAAATAGCTAAATACAAGGGTTTGAAGATGATTTAAAATAGTTAGAATAGAATTATTTTAAATCATTTTTTCATTCAAGTCATTATATTTGCAAGTATAAAAATATTAAATTTCAGTTGTACATAATAATTTTATAAAAATGCTATACTTTATAAAAAGTGTGTGATATAATTAAAAACATGTTATTGGAGTCCAATTATTTTTGTTAAAAAAATATATTTTGCATAAACTAAAGATTATATATTGCATAAATTTATAAAGTTTTTAGTTGAAAATAATAAAAGATGGTGGTGTTTTTTATATGACTAAGAAAAAATTCAAAAGAGTATTAGTAGCAAATAGAGGAGAAATTGCAATAAGAATATTTAGAGCTTGTCACGAGCTTGGAATAAGAACTGTTGCTATATATTCTGAGGAGGATAAGCTTTCTCTTTTCAGAACAAAGGCTCATGAAGCCTATCAGATTGGAAAGAATAAAAGCCCTGTTGACGCTTATTTAAATATTGATGAAATAATTAATCTTGCATTAAAAAAGCGTGTAGATGCCATCCATCCAGGTTATGGATTCCTATCTGAAAATCCTGAGTTTGCTAGAAAGTGTAAAGAGGCAGGAATAGAATTTATAGGACCTAAAGCAGAAATGATGGATAGATTAGGGGATAAAATAAAATCAAAAATTGTAGCAAAAGAAGTTGGTGTACCTGTAATACCAGGAGTAGAAAAACCAATTACTTCAGAGACGGAAGCAATTAAATTTGCAAAAGAATGTGGATATCCAATCATGCTAAAGGCTGCTGCCGGTGGTGGTGGAAGAGGTATGAGGATAGTAAGAAAAGAAGAAGAACTTCTTGAGTCTTTTAAAAGTGCTAAAAATGAGGCAAAAAAGGCTTTTGGAATAGATGATATATTTATAGAAAAATATCTAGAAGGACCTAAACATATTGAGATTCAAGTTCTTGGAGATAAGCATGGTAATATAGTTCACCTTTATGAAAGAGATTGTTCAATACAAAGAAGACATCAAAAGGTTATTGAATTTAGCCCAGCAGTATCTCTAAGTGAAGAAAAAAGACAAGTTATCTGTGAAGATGCTTTAAAGATTGCAAAATCTGTAGGATACATAAGTGCCGGAACTTTAGAGTTCTTAGTAGATATACATGGCAATCACTATTTTATTGAGATGAATCCAAGAATACAAGTAGAACATACTGTTAGCGAAATGACTACAGGAATAGATATCGTTCAAAGTCAAATTTTGATAGCACAGGGATATAGTTTAGATTCTAAGGAAATAGGAATCTGTTCACAAGAAGATGTAAAACCAAGAGGTTTTGCAATCCAATGTAGGGTAACTACAGAAGATCCTTCTAATAGTTTTGCCCCAGATACAGGGAAAATAGATGTTTATAGAACAGGTTCAGGATTTGGGATAAGACTAGATGGAGGAAATGGATTTAGTGGTGCTGTAATTAGTCCATATTACGATAGTTTACTTGTAAAAACAACAGCTTATTCTAGAACCTTTGAAGATACAATTAGAAAATCCATACGTTCCATTAAAGAGTTGAATATTACTGGAGTTAAGACCAATATAGATTTTCTAATAAACGTATTAAATAATGAAACCTTTAGAAGAGGACAATGTGATACTAATTTCATAGCAGATAATCCTCAATTATTTGATATAAAACCTAGAACTGATGAAGAATATAAGGTTTTAAAAATCATTGGAGAAAAAATAGTAAATGAAACTAAGGGAAATAAGAGAGAATTTGACGTACCAGTTATTCCAGTTATAGACTCTTTAGAAGGAATACAAGGTACTAAGAAAATATTAGATGAACAAGGTCCACAGGGTGTTGTAAATTGGATCAAGAATCAGAAAAAACTATTAATTACTGATACTACTATGAGGGATGCACAACAATCCTTAATGGCTACAAGAGTGAGAAGTAGAGATATGTTCAACATTGCAAAGGCGACCTCAGCCTATGGAAGAGATTTGTTTTCTCTTGAGATGTGGGGGGGAGCTACCTTTGATACGGCTTACAGATTCTTAAAAGAATCTCCATGGGAAAGACTTGAGGAATTAAGAAAAAGAATTCCTAATGTTATGTTCCAGATGCTGATAAGAGGAGCTAATGGAGTAGGATATAAAAATTATCCAGATAACGTAATAAGAGAATTTATAAGAGAATCTTCAAAGAGTGGTATAGACATATTTAGAATTTTTGACTCACTTAACTGGTTAAAGGGTATAGAGACATCGCTTGATGAAGTTTTAAACTGTGGGAAATTAGCAGAAGTTGCTCTATGCTATACTGGAGATATTTTAGATGTAACTAGAGATAAATATAGTCTTGAATACTATGTAAATAAGGCTAAAGAAATAGAAAAAATGGGAGCTCATATACTTGCTATAAAGGATATGTCTGCATTGCTTAAACCTTATGCAGCTAAAAAACTTATTAAGGCATTAAAAAATGAGATTTCAATACCTATTCATTTACATACTCATGACACTACTGGAAATGGTGTAGCAACTGTGCTTATGGCAGCCGATGCAGGAGTAGATATTGTAGATACAACCTTTAATAGTATGTCTGGTTTAACTAGCCAACCAGCTCTAAACTCTGTAGTAGCAGCTCTTGAAAATACAGACAGAGATACTGGCATAAATGTAAGTGAAATTCAAAAGTTATCAAATTATTGGGATGCTGTAAGACCAGTATATGAACAGTTTGAATCAGGACTTAAGTCAGGTAGAGCAGAAATTTATAAATATGAGATTCCAGGGGGACAATATTCAAACTTAAAACCTCAGGTAGAAAGTTTTGGACTTGGTCATAGATTTGAAGAAGTTAAATCTATGTACAAAGAGGTAAATAATATGGTAGGGGATATAATAAAAGTTACACCTTCTTCAAAAATGGTAGGGGACATGGCTATTTTCATGGTTCAAAATGGATTAACTTCTGAAAATATCTGTGAAAAGGGAAGAAATATGGCTTTTCCAGATTCGGCAGTATCTTATTTCAAAGGGATGATGGGTCAACCAGAAGGTGGATTCCCAGAGGAACTACAAAAGATAGTTTTAAAGGGTGAAAAGGCTATAACAGATAGACCAGGAGAATTATTACCACCTGAAGACTTTAATAAAATTGAAGAATATTTAAAGGATAAATATAAATATACTCCATCTAAAAAAGATGTTATAAGTTATGCTTTATATCCTGAAGTATTTGAAGATTTCTTAAAATTTGTTTCAGAATATGGTGATGTAAGTCGTATGGGTAGTGATGTATTCTTCCATGGACTTGCAGAGGGTGAAACATGTGAAGTTGAAGTTGCAGAAGGCAAGACCCTTATAGTTCAATTTATAGAAATAGGTAAATTAGATTCAGAAGGATATAGAACTCTAGCCTTTGAAATTAATGGAAATAGAAGAGAAATTAAAATTAAAGATAAAACAGCAAGTGCTTTAAAGAGTAATGGTAAAGATAGCTCTATAAAGATGGCTAATGCTGAGGATAAGCTAGAGATTGGAGCGAGTATTCCTGGAACTATAATTAAAGTCTTAGTAGAAAAAGGACAACAAGTTAAAGAGGGAGAAAGCTTACTGACAATAGAAGCAATGAAAATGGAAACTAATATAGTAGCTTCTATGGATGGTACTATTGACTCCATCCTTGTATCAGAAGGACAACAAGTAAAGACAGGACAATTACTAGTAAAATTAAAGTAATAACATCTACTTAATTTGTAGCAAAATAAATTGCCTATAAAAAATTTATATATATTATAAAAGACTTACTTAATGTTTTATCACTAAGTAAGTCTTTTGCATTGTCATTATACTCACTAAATATTATAATGAGTAATTGATTTTCACATTAAGCAGTAGTTGGTGGAGTGAAAACTCTTGTAGCAAGTTCTTCATCTAACATATATAAAGCTGCTGGATTATCTTCAGCTCTTTTAATCTTTTTAAGAAGAGTGTTGAAGGTGTTTTCTTCTTCAACCTGCTCATCTATGAACCATCTAAGTAAGCTTATAGTTGCATGTTCTTTTTCTTCGGAAGCAATATCTGCTAACTTATAAATTCTACTTGTAACTAGTTGTTCATGTTTATAACCAGTTTCAAATACATCTATTATACTTTCATATTTGCCCTCTGGTTTATCAATTTTATCTAATTCAACAACACCATTTTTTTGAAAAATATAGTCATAAAGTTTCATTGCATGGAATAATTCCTCTTGAGCTTGAACTCTAAAGAAATTAGCTATTCCACCTAAATCAACAGATTCAGCATAGGCTGCCATAGCTAAATAAGTGTAAGATGAGTAAAATTCAAAGTTTACTTGGTCATTAAGATTTTTTAATAAATTATCACTTAACATTAGTATACCTCCTTATAATCCTTAGTTTATTGTAGGATTTTAAATATTTAGTACTATTCTACATGATTTACCATAGTTATTCAAATTATAACAACTATAACAATTTAATAATAGGAATAAATATAAAAAGTCCTAAAATATTGTAGAAGGTAAATTTCTTTAAAAACTTACCACTATAGGATTTAAATTCCTTCACATATAACTTAAATGATATAACACTTGCCATAGATGCAATTATTGTGCCCATTCCTCCAACATTAACACCTAGTAAAAGCTCTTTATAATAATTTGTGAAGTTTGCAATGAGCATTGTAGCAGGTACATTACTTATACCTTGACTCAGCAGAATAGATGCAAAGTAAGTATTATTAGCTCTATTTAGTATTTGTGATAAAAAGCTTTTTACAACACCTAGAGAGGAAATATTGCCTATAAATATGAAGAAACCTATAAAAGTAATAAGTAAGGAGTAATCCACTTCCTTTAATAGATTTTTATTGATTATCAAGGTTAATATCAAGGTTACCCCCATGGAAGTTCTATAATCTATAAATCTAAATACAGATAAAATAGCTATAATAAATAAAATAGTAAAAATAATAATACCTTTTGTGTTGAATCCGGAAATATTATCTAGACTAGGAACCTTAATATTTTCTTTATTATTTATAATTAATATAGTTAAAAATATAATAGCAGTTATAACTAAAGGTAGAGTTATCCTAAAAAAGTCCACAGGAGTTAGATTATAAAAGGAATAAATAAAAAGATTCTGTGGATTTCCCATAGGGGTTAGACTACTACCTAAGTTGGCAGCTAAAGTTTGAAAAATTACTAGTTTTAATGGATTAACCTTAATCTTTTTACTAATTATTATAGTTAACGGTACAAAGGTAAGTAGAGCTACATCATTAGTTACTAACATTGAGGAGAAAAAGGTTATAAATATTAGGGAAAAACATAATGATGTGTAGCTTGTACATTTATTTAATATAGACACTGCAATGAAGTCTAATATCTTTAAATCTTTAAAGGCTGCCACAATAATCATTAAATTTAGCAATAAAAATAAAACCTTAAAATCTATATACTCTATCTTGGGTATAGCTATAAAGGAAGAGAGAATAGCTAAAGTTATAGCTATTACTAATATAGTCTCGGTTTTAAAGAATTTTATAATTTGATTTTTATAAATTTGTACTATTTTCATTTGTATATCTCCATTTTAAAAATTAAGCTATGTATTACTTTGATTATAAATTAATTATTAAGTAAAACATAGCCTAAATATAATTATATATTTAATTAATTGAAGGTTTCCAAGTACCCTTATAATAAAAGTATACAGATAACGCAGTTCCTATTATCCAACCAAGAGGGAAGGCCCACCAGATACCGGAGTATCCTATTATTGAAGCTAAAATGAAGGAAAGGGCTACTCTTAGTATTAAATCAGAAAAGGTGGCAAACATAAAGTCTTTCATAGCTCCGGCTCCACGGAGAACACCATCACATACCATCTTAAGACCTACTACTAAATAAAAAGGTGCTAGGGTTCTTAGAAACTCAGTACCCACATTAATTACATCTATGCTCTCACTAGAATCTACAAACAATCCAATTAATTTTGGAGCAAGGATTAAAAATAGAATAAGAATTCCACCACATATACTTAAGGTTATAGCTACTGCAGCTTTATATCCTTCTCTCACCCGGGAAATTTTCTTTGCACCAATGTTTTGTGCAGTGAAGCTAGAAAGTGCACTAGACATAGTACTCATAGAAGTAAGAGCAATGGTATGAACCCTAAAGGCAGCAGAATATCCTGCTACGACTATGGCTCCGTAGCTATTAACTAGACCTTGTACACAAATTTGACCTACAGATATAAAGGATTGTTGCATTATACTTGGTATGGCAATTCTACTTATACGTTTTAAAATGTAACTACTAAAGTAAGGATACTTTTCAGTGACTTCAATTTTACGTAATCTCATAATAAGGCACACTATAGCTAGTATAGAAGAAAGACCTTGAGCAATAAAAGTAGCCCAAGCAACTCCAGATACACCCATTTTAAAAGTTATAACAAACACTAGGTCTAAAATAATATTAAATATAGAAGAGAAAATTAAAAGATATAAAGGTGTTTTGGAATCTCCTAAACCGTTAAATATGGCGGTGGCAGTATTATATAAAAATAAAAATATAATTCCGCTTATGTATATTTGTAAATAAAGGGCAGAATCAGAAAATATATTTTCTGGAGTATGAAGAAATCTCATAAGAGGCTTACAAAAAATACTACCCAAGATAGTTAAAATAATGCTAAGACTAGTTAGAGATATTATAGCTGTTGAAATTGCAGATTTCATAGTAGTATATTTTTTTGAACCAAAGATTTGTGCAACTACAACAGAGCATCCCATACTAGAGCCTACAGCTACGGCGATGAATAGTGCAGTTATAGGATAAGAAGCACCTACAGCAGCTAAAGCATTTACTCCTATAAATTTTCCTGCTACAATACTATCCACAATATTATAAAGTTGTTGAAAAAGTGAACTAAGTAACATGGGAAGAGAAAAAGTCCATAAAATTTTAAAAGGGTTTCCAATGGTCATATCAGTGATAGAACTATCTTTAATCTTATTATCCCTTTTAGTGATAGTTTCAGAGTTCATAATAGTTTACCTCCTCAAATGATATAATTATAGATTTTAATCTAAAGTTTATAATTTAAAACTAAGTTTATATATACCTTAAGATAAAAAAATCCCCTTATCATTATAGGATGTATGTAAAAGAAGAGCAACGAAGGATATATATAGGAATATTGTGATAAAATTAGAATAATAGGGTACATTGGAGGTAATTGATTAGATTTGCTCTAGGAGCCTTAATTACAGTAATATCAATGGGTTTACCATGTAAGAACATAACATTATTGAAACTGGAGAAATTAATATAAAATATTAAATCAATGGAGTGATAATATAATGAAAATATTAATAATGCGTGTGACACTAAGAGCTTCGTGGGTACATTCTTTAAAGGAAAAGAGAATGGTGATAAAGAGTTTAATGCAAAGACTAAGAAATAAGTTTAATATTTCTGTTGGCGAAGTTGATGAACAAGATATACATCAAACATTAGTTATAGGTATTGCAGGAGTTTGTGGAACATCAGCTCAGGTCCATTCTACCATGGAAAATATAATAAATTTTATAGAAGAAAATACAGATGCAGAAATAATTAAAATTGAGAACGAGGAAGATGTGTTTTGATGTGGTATTAAATGGTGAAAAATTTTAGAAGATATTAAAAAGGGGAAAGTTGCAACACACATAGAGGAAATAAAATAATAAATATTAATAATTCTTTATGTAATTGTATTCACGGTTATAAATTCCATTGACTTCATAGTTAAGCTGTGGGTATTATGTTCTAATAGTGGTAAATAATTAAAGTTAATTATAGAACAGATAATTAAATTATTAATTTATATTATTAGTATTAAAAAATATTTACAAAGGAGGAATTATAAAATGAAATTAATTTTAAAATACTTAAAAAATTATAAAATGCTTCTTATGATTAATATAATATCAGTATTTGGCTTTGCTTTAGTTGAACTTGGAATACCAACTATTATGGCTAAAGTTATCGACAAGGGAATAGCTAATGGTGATATAGAATATATAAAAACAATGGGACTTATAATTGTAGTTATATCTATAATAGGGGTTTTAGGGACAATATTGTTAGGATATTGTTCATCTAAAATATCTACAAATGTAACTAGAGATATAAGGAATGATATATTTAAGAAATCACAAGAGTTTTCTCATAGTGAATATGATAGATTTGGTATATCATCAATGATTACTAGAACTACCAACGATGCATTTCAAGTAATGCAATTTATAAATATATTACTGAGATTAGCGTTGATTACACCAGTAATGTTTATAGTAAGCTTAGTGATGATACTTAAAACAAGTTCATCCTTATCAAGTATATTAGCTGTTACATTACCATTTATAATTATTGGTGTATTCATAATAGCTAAAATTTCCCATCCGTGGTCAGAGATTCAACAGAAAAATTTAGATAAGTTAAACAGAATATCTAGAGAAAATTTGACAGGAATAAGGGTAATAAGAGCTTTCGGTAATGATGATCATGAAAGAGAAAGATTTGCTGAAACTAATAAGGACTATACTGAGATTTCAAAGAAGATTTTCAAGCTTATGTCTATATCTCAGCCAAGCTTTTTCTTAGTGCTTAATTTAGCAATCATATCCATATTCTGGATTTCTAGTAGCATGATAAATCTGGGAACTCTTCAAGTAGGACAATTAGTTGCTTTTATAGAGTACTTATTCCATGCTATGTTTTCACTTATGTTATTTTCAACTGTATTTGTTATGTATCCCAAAGCACAAGTTTCATCTAATAGAATACAAGAGCTATTAGATGCTGAACCTATTATCAAGAATCCTGAGAATGGAATCAAGAAAAGTAATAATGAAGGAAATGTAGAATTTAATAAAGTTACCTTTACTTATCCAGATGGAGAAGTACCTGTGCTTAAAGATATTTCCTTTACAGCTAAAAAGGGAGAAACTATTGCGTTTATAGGAAGTACTGGTAGTGGAAAAAGTACACTAATAAACCTAATTCCTAGATTTTATGATGTTACTGAAGGAAGTATAAAGATAGATGGGATAGATATTAGAGAATATGATTTAAAGACTTTACGTAAAAAAATTGGATTTATACCTCAAAAGACTAGGTTATTTACAGGAAGTATAGATACAAATATTAGATTTGGTAAAAAGAAAGCTACTGTAGAAGAGGTTGAATATTCTTCAAAGGTGGCCCAAGCCTATGACTTTATAATTAAAAAACCTAAGAAGTTTGAGGAGTTAATAAGTGAAGGGGGAGGTAATGTATCTGGAGGTCAAAAGCAAAGAATATCTATTGCTAGAGCTATAATAAGAAGGCCTGCAATATATATTTTTGATGATAGCTTTTCTGCCTTAGATTTCAAAACAGATGCTACTCTTAGAGCTAAGCTTAAAAATGAAACTAAAGAGGCTGTAGTATTGATAGTTGCTCAAAGAATAAGCTCTATTATGGATGCTGATAAAATTATAGTATTAAATGAAGGTGAAGTAGTTGGAATAGGAACTCATAGAGAGTTACTGAAAAATTGCGATATATATAAAGAGATTGCATCATCACAATTAACAAAGGAGGAGTTGGCATAATGAAGAAGATTAAAAATGCAGTAAGTAAAATTTCTCCCTTTGTAAAACCTTATAAATGGCCTTTTATAGGGGCCATAATATTTGTAATTATAGCAGCGGTCTTTACTGCTCTAGCTCCCATGACAGAAGGATTAATTATAACTCAGCTTACCAAGGATGCCTTTGATATGGCGAAAGGAGTAGCAGGAGCTTCAGTAAACTTTAATTATATAATAAAAATTTTAATAGTTTTAGCCTTTGTATATGTAGGAGGTACAGCATCAACATATGCAGCTAGCTTCATGTTAACTAATGCAATTCAAAATACCATGAGGGATTTAAGAAATGCAGTTCAAGATAAAATTAGAAAATTACCAGTGAGTTACTTTGATAAAAATAGCTATGGAGATGTATTAAGTCGTATTACCAATGATATAGATACTATATCTAATGCATTACAGCAAAGTTTTGTTCAAGTAGTTAATGCAGTTCTTTCATTAACTTTTGCCTTGATAATGATGTTTACAATAAATGTGAAGATGGCACTAGTAGCTATACTTATAATACCTATAAGCTATATGATATCTAGAGTTATAGTTGGAAGATCACAGAAACTGTTTTATAAGCAACAAAAGGCTCTAGGAAACCTAAATGGTAAGGTTCAGGAGATGTATACGGGCTTTAATGAGATAAAATTATATGGAAAGCAAGATGATGTTATAAGAGAATTTGGAGATATAAATCAAGAACTTTGTAGTACTGGATTTAAAGCTCAATTTATATCAAGTATAATGTCACCCCTAGTTTCTCTAGTAAGTTATTTAGGAATTGCAGCCATTGGAGTATTAGGTGCAATTAATGCCATAGCAGGTGCCATTACTGTTGGAAACCTACAAGCATTTATTCGTTATATATGGCAGATAAATCAACCTCTTTCACAGGTAACTCAATTATCCTCAGCTATACAATCAGCTTTTGCTGCAGTTGATCGTGTATTTGAAATATTAAATGAGGAGGAAGAAATTTCAGATAAAGAAGATTCAATAAAATTAGAAAATCCACGTGGTAATGTTATCTTTGAACATGTTAAGTTTGGGTATAGTGACGACAAGCCATTAATAAAGGACTTAAGTGCAGAGGTAAAGAGTGGGCAAATGGTAGCCATTGTAGGTCCTACAGGAGCAGGTAAAACTACTCTTATAAACTTGCTTATGAGATTTTATGATATCAAAGAGGGAGCTATAAAGATAGATGGAGTAGACATTAGAGACATGAAGAGGGAAGATCTACGTTCAATATTTGGAATGGTTCTTCAAGATACATGGCTGTATAATGGTACAATTTACGATAATATAAAGTATGGTAGATTTGATGCTACGAAAGAGGAAATAATAGAAGCTGCTAAGATAGCTAATGTACACCACTTTATAAAGACTCTCCCTGATGGGTATAACATGTTTCTTAATGAAGAAGCATCTAATATATCTCAAGGTGAAAAGCAATTGTTAACTATTGCTAGAGCTATAATATCAGATCCTGCCATATTGATATTAGATGAGGCAACAAGCTCTGTAGATACTAGACTAGAGCTATTACTTCAAAAAGCTATGAAGAATATAATGAAGGGAAGAACAAGTTTTGTTATCGCCCACAGACTTTCAACTATCCGTAGTGCGGATTTAATTTTAGTTATAGATGAAGGTAATATTATAGAGCAAGGAACTCATGAAGAGTTAATGATAAAGGGTGGTTTTTACGAGAAACTTTATAATAGTCAATTTAGAAATAATGAAGAAGTAAGAAGTTAAATAATATTAGAAAACGTCTCTTTTTAAGAGACGTTTTTATATTTTTTTAATATACATATATCACAATATAAAATTAAATATACATTTAATTTTATAGTTTAAGTAACCTAATATCATGAAACCCGCATGAGCACAACAACTAGTTAACTAGGTAAATATTTAAATAGGTTTATAGGTATATATTTAAATAGGAACATAGTTTTATAGCTTCATATTTAAATAGTTTATGGTTAAAATCCTATTGAATTTTATTTTTAATTTAATTATTCTGTAATGACATAAATTACAAGTAAGGAATAAAACTATTGAAAAGTAAAATAATGGGTAATACAATATAAGGTATAAGGAATATAGTTAACTATGTTCCATTAAATTATAATTAGGGGGAAAGGGTATGAAAGAGAAAAAAAGACTTACGGCGTTTATAATGTCATTATTTTTATTTGCAACCTTAGTAATGCCAATAAATATTACTGAGGCATATGCAGAAGATAATGATAAAACAAATAATAGCCAAGCTGTAGCTAGTGACGAAAACAGTATAGAGACACAATTACTAGAGGAGACTAATTTAAGTAAGGTTAACAAGGTAGTTGACATTATAAGTTTTAATGATTTCCATGGCAATGTATTAGAGTCTGGTAAAAACATTGGAGCTGCAAAATTAGTAGGAGTTGTAAATGAATATAAAGCTAAAGCTACTACTGAATATGGTGTTATACCAGTATCAGCAGGAGATTTATATCAAGGGACAGCAATTTCTAATCTTACCACTGGTAAACCAGTAACAGCTATGCTAAAAGCTATGGGACTTGAAGCATCTGCTATAGGTAATCATGAATTTGACTGGGGCATTAATAATATAAATGCTTGGTCAAAAGAAGGTGGATTCTCCTTCTTAGCTGCCAATATAGTTAAAAAAGGTACTAAAGAAAGAGTAAGCTATGCGCAACCATATAAAGTAGTTGAAAGAAATGGAGCAAAAATAGGGTTAATAGGAATTTCTACTCTAGAGACAGCAACTTCTACTTTAGCTGAAAATGTAAAAGATGTAGATTTCTTAGATCCAGTAGATACTGTTGCTAAGTGGAACAAAGTACTTAGGGAAACAGAAAAGGTTGATGCTGTAGTAGTTATAGCGCATGCCGGAGCGTATCAAGATATTAATACAAAAGAAATAACTGGGGAAGCTGCTGATATAGCAAAAGTTGAAGGTGTAGATGCTGTAATTGCAGGTCATAACCATTCTGTAGTTTCAGGCGAGGTAAATGGAGTACCAGTAGTAGAAGGTGGATATAATGGTAGAGCCTTAGCTAAGCTTACATTTACCTTTGATCATAGCAACAAACTTATAGACGTAGAGCCTAGTGTGGATGTGTTTTTAGGTAAAGAGGCTACCCTTCCAGTAGATGAAAATGTATTAAAGGAAGTAAATGATATGAATTCAGGTTTAAGTGAAATATTAGGACAAAAGGTAACTTCACTTAAAGAGCGTTTAAGTCATGATGATAAAAACACTGCAGTAACTCCACTTGGTGTAACTGTAGCAGAAACTATGAGAAAAATAGTAGGAACTGAGATAGCTGTAACTAATGGTGGTGGAATTAGAAGAAGTCTAGAACAAGGAAATGTCACTATTGGTGATATGTACGAAATTCTTCCTTTTGATAACACTATAGTAACTCTTGATGTTAAGGGTTCAGACTTATATGGCATCATAGAACATGGAATTAATACAGAGGGATTTGCATGGGGTCAATATGCAGGTATAAAGGTTTGGTGTAATCCAGAAGATGGCAAAGTTTCATCTATAAGATTAAATGATGGAACTAAAATTGATATGGATAAATACTATTCGATAGCAATAAATGACTTTATGTTAACAGGTGGAGATAAATATGATTTCTCTAATGCTATAAATGCAGTTAACACAAATGTAGTTATGAGAGATGCAATGGCTGAAGACTGGAACCAAAATGGTGTCCCTAAAGTAGATTTTAATGTATTAGTAGCAGGAGAAGATACAACTGTAGATAAGCCTACAGAAGAAAAACCAACAGAACCTAATGTTCCAGAAGAAGAAAATAAGCCATCAACTCCAAATACTAATAATCCAAGTAAACCAAGCAATCCAAGCAAATTACCTCAAACTGGTGCTCCATTAACCCCAGATGCATTTGCAACTATGGGAATTGTGGTAATTGCATTAGGTGGATATATTGCTAAGAAAAAGAAAAAGTCAGCATAATAAATTGTTAAAATTTTTTTAACGAGCTTTAAAATAAAATTTTTTACTTGATATAATATAGATATAGCACGTAGCTTAACAGCGTAAGTTCGATTGTTAAGCTTATGTGCTTTTTATTTTGGAGGTGATTTTCAATATGTGAATAACTCATAGAGCAATACATAGAAAGAATCATCCCTTTTTTATTATGCAGTTTTGGGGTAATATAGAGGATAGTGATAGGACTAAAGAAAAATAAAGTAATGGAGGGATATAATGAAGGCTTTAATGGATTTACATACCCATACTATTTCTAGTGGGCATGCTTATAGTACTTTAAAGGAAAATATTGAGGAAGCTAGAGATAAGGGGCTAAAGGTCCTTGGAGTTTCAGATCATGCTATATCTATGCCAGGTACAGCTCATGAATATTATTTTAATAATTTAAAGGTGATTAAGGATGAAATTATGGAAGTTAGAATTCTAAAAGGAATAGAGGCTAACATAATGGATTATGAAGGTAGAATAGATGTACAAGAGGAGCTGGCACTAGAACTTGACTATGTCATAGCTAGTATGCATCCACCTTGTGTAGCACCAGGAACCATTGAAGAAAATACTAATGCTTTAATAAAGGTTATGGATAATCCTTATGTTAAAATCATTGGTCATCCTGATGATAGTAGATTTCCTTTAGATTATGAAAAAGTAGTATTAGCGGCTAAAGAAAAAAATATGATTTTTGAAATGAATAATACATCCATATCTCCAAAGAGCTTTAGAAGAAATGCTAGAGAAAATCAAATAACTCTTCTAAACTTATGTAAAGAACATGGAGTTAAAATAATCATGGGCAGTGACGCTCATATTTATTATGATGTAGGAGAATTTTCATCCTGCTATGAGTTACTTAAGGAGATAGATTTCCCAGAGAAACTTGTTTTAAATTTTAATATGGATTCCTTAGAATATATATTAGGAAAAAGATAATATAAGGTGATATATCAACAAAATGTTATAGTTGTGTGGATATATCACCTTTATTAATAATTAATTGTGTATAAAATCACTAAAGTGGAATACTATTTATGAGGTGATTTTATGAAATCTGTATGGAGTGAAAGCTGTAATTTTAAAAAGAGGGAATCCTTAAATGGAAATATAGAGGCAGATGTAGTAGTTATAGGAGCCGGTATAACAGGAATATTAACTGCCTATATGCTAAAGAAAAAAGGAATAGATGTAGTTATAATTGAGGCTGAAGAGATTTGTAGTGGAAATACAAAAAATACTACTGCGAAGATAACTTCTCAGCATTCCTTAATTTATGATAAGTTAATTAAGGAATTTGGAGAAGCGAAGGCAAGACAATATGCAAGTGCCAATGAGTTAGCTATAAAAAAATATAAAGAAATAATAGAGAATGAGAGAATTAAGTGTGATTTTGAAGAGAAGGATGCTTATCTATATACTATGGATAATGTTGAAGCTTTAGAAAAAGAATTAGAAGCAGCAACTAAGTTAGGAATAAAAACTAAACTTTTAGAAAATACAGAGCTTCCTTTTAAGGTTAAGGCAGCTTTGAAATTTTATAACCAAGGTCAATTTAATCCCCTTAAGTTTTTAGAAGTTATTACTGAAGACTTAACTATTTACGAAAATACTAAAGCTTTAGAAATTAAAGAGGAGCTAGTTGTTACAGATAAAGGGATGGTTGCTGCTAATGTAATAGTAGTAGCTACTCACTATCCAATTATGAATACACCTGGGTATTATTTCATTAGAATGCATCAAGAAAGATCCTATGTTATAGCTTTAGAGAATGCTCAAGATGTCAATGGAATGTACATTGGTATTGATAAATGGGGATACTCTTTTAGAAATTATAAGGACTTATTATTGCTTGGTGGAGGTTCTCATAGAACTGGTAAGAATGAAGCTGGTGGTAAATATGAAGAATTAAGACAGGTAGCAAAGGAGTTATATCCCAATGCTAAGGAAAAATATCATTGGTCTGCTCAAGATTGTATTCCTATAGATGAAATACCTTACATTGGTCAATATTCCACTGAAACTCCTAATGTATATGTGGCAACGGGTTATAAAAAATGGGGAATGACATCTTCTATGGTGGCAGCTATGATTTTATCTGATATGATATCCGGAAATAAAAATGATTTTGCAGAGATATTTTCTCCTACAAGATTTGATATGTCAGCATCAAGTAAAAACCTAACCCAGGATGTAATAGAAACTACAAAGAATTTTATAGCACAAAAAATTCACATTCCAAGTGAGCAGGTAGAGAAGGTAGAAGCTGGTCATGGTGGAATTGTAGAATATAATGGAGAGAAAGTTGGGGTATACAAAGATAATGATGGTAATATATATACTGTAACTACAAAATGTCCTCATTTAGGCTGTGAGCTTCAATGGAATCCTGATGAGTTATCATGGGATTGTCCATGTCATGGTTCTAGATTTGATTACAAGGGTAATTGGATAGAAAGTCCAGCTATTAGGGGATTATCCCATGAATAAAATTAAATGTTATACAAGGAAAAAGAATTTTTTTGAGGGCTGGTATTTTAAACATCAAAAGGGTGAGGATACTATATCCTTTATACCTGGCATAAATATAGATAGTAAAGGAAATAGATCAGCCTTTATACAAGTGATAACTAATAGAAATTCATATAATATAAATTATAGTTTTTCTAAATTTATAGTTTATAAAGATAAGTTAAGAATAAAAATTGGAGATAGTACTTTTTCATCTAAAGGCATTGAAATCCACATTAAAGATGAGGGCTTAACAATAGATGGAAAAATAGAATATGACTTATTGACTCCTGTAAAATATGACATCATGGGACCTTTTAGCTTTATACCTTTTATGGAATGTAGCCATGGCATTATTAGTTTATATCATAAATTAAGGGGGAATTTAATTATTAATGGTGAATATGTAAGTTTTAATGATGGAGTTGGATATATTGAAACAGATAGAGGCAACTCTTTCCCCAAAACTTATTTATGGACCCAGTGTAATGATTTTAAAAATGAAAAAATATCTATAATGGCAGCTATAGCAGATATACCTTTTATGGGAATAAATTTTAAAGGATGTATATGCGTTGTATATTATAAAGGAAGAGAATATAGATTATCCACCTATAATGGAGTTAAGATTCTTAAATATAATTGCAAGTCACTAATGTTAAAAAGAGGTAAGTATGAACTACAGATAAAAGTTACTGATGGAAATCCACAAAAGTTATTAGCACCCTCAAGTGGTAATATGTGCAGAACTATTCATGAAAATGCAGCTTGCTCAGCTAACTATAAGTTTTATATAGAGGATAATTTAGTCTTTGATATAGAAAGTGATAACTGTAGTTTTGAATATGTGGATAGATAGGAATTTAAATGTCTCTAGACCTGATAAAAACTAAATTCTAAACTAATATTAAACTAGCATTAAAAATATAAAGATGCTAGTTTAATATTTTTAAAAAGACTATTTCATAAATATATATCTATATGGTATATTAAAACAATAGCAAAAAAATATATATGGAGGGTTTATTCATGATATTTTATTTTTCAGGCACAGGAAATTCTTTATACGTAGCAAAAAATTTATCCAGTAACCAAGGAGAAGAATTAATTGCAATTTCAAAGGAAATGAAACAAGATAAAGATTTTTATGAATATGACTTAAAACCAGGAGAAAAGATAATATTTGTTTATCCTATCTATGCTTGGGCATCACCAGCACCAGTAGTTAAATTCATTAGTAAATTAAAATTAAATAACTATAAGAACAATTATTTATCAGCAGTAGTAACCTGTGGCGAGAACATAGGAAATAACATGAAAATACTAGAGAAAAAGCTAGGAGCTAAGGGGTTAAAGTTAAATAGTGGATTTTCAATTGTTATGCCTAATAATTATATTATCCTTGGAAGAGCAGATGAAGATGATATTGTGAATAGTAAGATGTCTAAGGCTTTGGAGACCATTGGAGAAGTAAATAATCTTATAGGTGATAAAGTTAGGGATGTATTTAAAGTTGAAACAGGACCAATGCCTAAGGTTATGACAGCTATAGCTAATCCTATATTCAATAAGTTAGCTATAAATACTAAAAAGTTTTATGTTACAGATGATTGTATAGGATGTAAACTTTGTGAACAGGTATGCAATACTAAATGCATTAAAGTTGATAAAGTTCCTAAATGGGGAGATAACTGCTGTCAATGTTTAGCATGTATAAGTTATTGTCCTAAGGAAGCCATCCAATATGGAAAATATACAATTAATAAAAAGAAATATAAAAACCCTAAAATTCCTGTAGGTGAAATGATAATATAACAGGCAATGATTCTATATAGCTCAGTGAACTTTTAAAGACTCTCTTTAAGACTGGGACTTTACTTTTAAAACATGTATATATTTTTATAATAAAAATAATAATAAGAGTACGAAATTTAAAAGGGGAGTTCATCCATGAAAAACTTACTTAGAGTTATTTTTGTATTACTTATTTTCAATTTTATATTATATGATATAGCTTTTGCTAAGGATAGAAGTTATGTCTTAGAACTTAGAAAAGAAGATAATAAAATTGAGGTAGCAGTAGTTATAAAAGATGATGGTATTTGGGCAGTGAATATAAATAACCCTTCAGAGAAAATAATGCTTAACAAAGGGGCTTATAGAGAGCCAAATATAAGTGAAAATGGTTATGTAGCCTATAGGGATATTAAGAATAACTTGTATGTAACAAAAATAGATTTTTATAAAAAAGTAGAAAATACTACTAATGTAGATGATAGTATTACTGCATATCAATGGGATAAAGATGGAAATTTAATTTATTCTAAGTCCACAGGTGGAGTATATATATTTGGAGTTAAAGATAAAACTAAAGAAATTTTCACTGGAGGAAAAGAGTTTTATACACAAATTTTATTAGGAAAAGATAACTCTTTATTTGCCACAAAGAATATTATGAAAAAAGGTAATTCGGATAATTATCCTTTTCCGCTAGGAATAGTTAAGTTAGATTTAGCAACTAAAACAGAAAAAGTAGTGATACCATATATACCTATAAGTTCCCAAAATCATGATTTAGGGTTGGATCCAAAGATGGCTACCATCTCAATTAATGGAGTTAATTTAATTGTATGGTGTAGACCTAATTCTGCATCAATGACAGCAGATGGAGTGCCCATAGGAGTTTATAATGATGAAAGTAACAAGTGTAGAGAAGTACTTAATGAAGAGATTATAGTTTTAACTTATGAGGATATGATGTCTGTATCACCAATAGATGATAACTTAGTGGCTATTATAAATGGTGCATATAGGTTTATGAATGTAGATAAAACTTTAGGAATCTTAAATTTAGAAGATGAAAGTTTTAAAAAGATCACTAAGGATGGAGAAGTAGCTATGACTCCAAGTTATTCTAGTGATGGTAGAAATATAGTTTATTCAGCCTCAACTTATAGTGAAAATCTTCAGCAATGGGAAAATTCCAACAATCAACATATATATGAAGTAAACTTAGAAAATAATGAAATTACTAAATTGACTAACTCATCTGTAGGATGGGATTTTTATCCTAACTATATTAATGATGATAGTGAATTTGTATTTATAAGAAAAGATAAAGAAAATAAATTTTCTTTAATTAAGGGAAATAGGGAGGGGAAGGAACAAGTTATTATTGATAACATTTTACACTTGGATGATAGTGCAAGTATAAACGAGTATTTTTGGTATTATGGACATTACGATATGAGGAAGGTGTTGCATAATATGGAGATAACTCAATGATTTAAAAATTTAATACTTACGCGCTAAGATACACATATGATGAGAGGAAAGATAAATTTATGGAATTGACATTAGACATATTTCAAACAATGGCATTAGCTTCTATGGTTTTTTATTTTGGAAAATATTTAAAAGAAAAAATATCTATATTAGAAAAGTATTGCATACCTGCACCAGTTGTAGGAGGTCTTATTTTTGCAATACTTATGCTTATATTTAGGCTGACAGGATTTATCACTATTAATTTAGATACAACTCTACAAAATATTTTTATGACTGCATTTTTCACTAGTGTTGGGTTTACGGCTAGTATTAGAATATTAAAAAAAGGTGGTATAAAAGTATTAACATTCTTAATTTTATCAGTGCTTTTAGTAATTCTACAAAATACAGTTGGAGTTGCTTTAGCAACCTTGTTTAATTTAGAACCCTTATTAGGAATTTGTACAGGCTCTATTCCTATGATAGGGGGACATGGTACAGCGGGGTCATTTGGACCTATTCTAGAAGAAATGGGAATTGCAGGTGCTACAACTGTATCCTTTGCTTCAGCGACTTTTGGACTGGTTATGGGAAGTATAATTGGAGGATTGGTTGCTAGAACATTAATTATACGTCATAAGCTTAATACTCCTATGAAGGAGGATGATGATAATACCTGTATGCCACTAGGAGATTTTAATGAAGATAATCAAGATATACTATGTCATAAAAGATTAATGTCAGGTGCATCTTGGATCTTTATAGCAATGGGAATAGGATCTATAATATCTAATTTTATTCAGGGAATTGGTTTAACTTTTCCATCTTATATTGGAGCTATGCTTGTGGCTGCAATTATAAGAAATATTTGTGATGCCACAAATATTGAGTTAGTAGAAAAAGAAATTGAAAATCTTGGAGGTATCAGCTTATCCTTCTTTTTATCTATGGCTCTTATGGGATTAAAGTTATGGGAACTTCTAGATTTAGCAATTCCTATGGTTGTTATGTTAATAGCACAAACAATTCTCATAGGTATATTTACATATTTTGTAACCTTTAGAATTATGGGGAGAGATTATGAAGCGGCAGTTTTTGCATCTGCAAACTGCGGATTTGGAATGGGAGCTACACCTAATGCTGTAGCTAATATGGATGCACTTTCAAATAAATTTGGATTTGCACCTACCCCATATTTTGTCGTACCAATTGTAGGATGCTTATTCATAGATTTCGTAAATTCTGCAATTATTACACTATTTATAAATATAATTCATTGAAGCCATTGATCAAAGTAATTATAGAATAACGACATATTAAAATATTAGAATATAAAAGAAAAAGCAATATACTATTAAAATGTAAAGAGTATGTTGCTTTTCTTAGGTTAAAATGTATGAAATTAATTCATAAAAGATATAATAATTATGAGATTAGAAAAAGTTGTTATAAAAAGGTAGCATAAATTCTTTCTATTAACATAGGTATTATATAGAATTATATTTTAAGAAATAATAAATAATACTATTTTTATAAATACTTTTTTTAATTATATAAAATATAAAAAATTTAAATGAATTATTAAATGGGTTATAGGTAATATTTCAAAAATAATTATTTTATATATGTTGACTTTATAAATTTATAAGTATAAAATTAATATAAATTTGCAAGTCGAAGAACGTAATAAAATGTTGAAATATATATTGGAATATATATAAAGTACATATTAATTATAAAGTAAATACAAAAAAATGGAGGGATTTTTATGTCTATATTAAAAGGATTAAATCCAGAAAAGGTTCTAGGCTATTTTGAAGAATTAACTAAAATACCTCATGGTTCAGGCAATGAAAAGGTTATCAGCGATTATTTGGCTAACTTTGGTAAGGAAAGAGGATTTGTAGTAATACAAGATGATAAGTTAAATGTAATCATTAAAAAACCTGCTACTCAAGGATATGAAAATGCACCAGTAGTAACAATCCAAGGTCATATGGACATGGTTTGTGAAAAGAATAAGGATAAGGTACATGATTTTGAAAAGGATCCATTAGAGCTTAGAATCGATGGGGACTATCTTTATGCTAATGGAACAACACTAGGAGCAGATAATGGAATAGCAGTAGCTTATGGATTAGCTATTTTAGATTCAAAAGAGTTAAAACATCCTGCTATAGAACTATTTGTTACTACAGGTGAAGAGACAGGTATGTATGGAGCTATAGCAGTAGATCCTAAAAATCTTGATGGAAAAATATTATTAAACATTGACTCAGAAGAAGAAGGAATATTCCTTGTAAGCTGTGCTGGTGGAGTTACTAACTATGTAAATATAAATACTCAATGGGAAGATGCCTCTAATGAAGCTTTAAAACTAGAAGTTAAAGGTTTAAAAGGTGGACACTCTGGTATGGAAATAATAAAACAAAGAGGAAATGCTAATAAACTTATGGGAAGATTATTAAATGCTATATCAAAAGAGGTAGATTTTAATATTTCTCATATAAGTGGAGGCGCTAAAAATAATGCAATTCCTCGTGAAGCAGAAGCTACAATTACAGTAGCAGCTAAGGATGTAGAAAAAGTTAAACAAATAGCTACAAAATCATTAGAAATATTTAAAACTGAGTTAAGAATACAAGATCCAGATGTAACTGTAATAGTTGAAAAATCAGAAACTAGCAAACAATTAACTAAGGAAGTAACTGAAAAAATAGTTTCTTACTTAGTAGTAGCTCCAAATGGAATTCAAACTATGAGTGAAGATATTAAAGGGTTAGTAGAAAGTAGTATTAACTTAGGAGTTATAGAATTTAGTGAAGAAAAAGTTACCTTTGTTTCTGCAGTGAGAAGCTCTGTAAAAACATTAAAAAATGCCATTACAGATGGAATAGATGTTGTAGCAGAATTAGTTGGTGCTGAGGTTATTAATGATTCTGATTATCCAGAATGGCAGTATGAACCAAACTCACCAATAAGAGATTTATGTATAGAAACTTATAAAAATGTTACTGGTGAAGAACCAAAAATAGATGCTATCCATGCAGGACTTGAATGTGGACTTTTAAAAGAAAAAATGCCAGATGTAGATATGATTAGCTTTGGACCAAATTTATTTGATGTACACACTCCAAATGAACATATGAGTATATCATCTGTTGAAAGAGTATGGAATTTTATAAAAGCACTATTAGAAAATATTAAATAAATGCCTAAGGTAAATTTTACTTTAGATATTTAATATAAAAATAAACAATTTGATTTAGGCATCCTGAAGAGTACTAGTTAATGTGTTTATATTTTTATCAATAGTATTAATTAAAGATAAAGATATAGCTTGTAGATAAATTAAACTTTTAAACATAGTAATTAGTGGCTTTTTTAGGGTGCCTTGTTAAAGAGTTACAAAGGAGGAGAAAAAATTTATGAGCCAAGAGAAAAGAAAATTATCTCAAAGTGCTTATGGTGGATGCAAAGGTGAAGAATATGTTCCTTTTATTCCAACATCAATGGCAATGCCAGAAACAACAGGTTATTCAATTATTTTAGGTATTATTTTAGCATGCGTTTTTGCAGCAGCTAACACATATCTTGGTCTGAAAGTTGGTATGACAATATCAGCTGGTATTCCAGGTGCTATTATTGCAACTGGAGTATTAAAAGGAATGTTTAGAAGAAATAACATTTTAGAAGCAAACATGGTAGCATCTTTAGCTGCTATGGGAGAATCCATTGCCGGGGGAATTATATTTATTTTACCAGCATTAATTTTATGGGGATTAAAATTAAGTATTCTAACTGTTGTTATTGTTACAATAATTGGTGGAGTTATGGGAGTATTTTTCATTACACCCCTTAGAAGATACTTAATCGTGGAAGAACACGGAAATTTAGTTTATCCAGAAGGTATGGCTGCAGCTGAAGTTCTTGTAACTGGTAGTGAAGGTGGACAAGGATTCAAAACAGTCATGACTGGTCTTGGAGTAGGAGCTGGATATAAACTTTTCTCAGGTGGATTTGCACTTTGGGGAGAGCAAGCTACTTATGTTATTAAAAGTTATCAAGGTACAATGATGGGATTTGACACTTTAGCATCACTTCTTGGTGTTGGATTTATAGTTGGTACTAGAGCATCATTACTTATGTTTGGTGGTTCTGTTATAGCTTGGTTTGCACTTATACCATTAATCAAATTCTTAGGAGTTGGACTAGCAGAGCCTTTATTCCCAGCTACTAAAATTATAGCTGAAATGAGTGCTAACGAAATCTGGGCTAACTATATTAAATATATAGGTGCTGGAGCTGTTGCAATGGGAGGGTTTATTTCTCTTGCTAAGTCTATTCCTACTATTATCACAAGTTTTAAACAAGCTATGGGTGGAATAGGTGCAGGTAAAAATGATAAAGTAAGTAGAATTGATTTAGAAGCACCTCTTACTTGGGTTATTCTAGCAGCTGCTTTTGGATTTGCATTAACTTGGTTATTACCAATGGTTAATGGTGGATTTGTAGGTGGAATCATGGCAGTTTTATTCAGCTTCTTCTTTGCTGTTGTTTCAGCTAGAATGGTTGGTATAATTGGAGCATCAAACAACCCAGTTTCTGGTATGACTATAGCTACAATGTTATTTGTAACTACTGTAATTAAATTAACTGGTGGAGTAAGCCAAGAGTATATGACTAAAGCAGTACTAATAGGTGGAGTTGTTTGTGTCGCTATAGCAGTAGCTGGTGGAGCAGCACAAAGTTTAAAAACTACATTTATTATAGGTGGTACTCCTAAAAAGGTTCAAATAGGAATGTTTATTGCACTTTCAGTAGCAGGAGTTTTTGCAGCACTTGTAATTAACATGTTAAATACTGCTTATGGAATAGGTTCTGCAGATGTAGCAGCGCCTCAAGCTACACTTATGAAAATGATAGTTGAAGGTATTATGACAGCTCAATTGCCATGGACACTAATAATAATTGGTGCTGCAATTGCATTATTCTGTGAATTAGCTGGAATAGCAGTATTACCAGTAGCTCTAGGTATATACCTTCCAATAACTTTAAATGCTGCTATCTTAGTTGGTGGAATAATCAGAGAAATCGTTGAGAGAAAATTTGCTAAGGATCAAGATAGAAGAGGAGAAGTTGTTGAAAAAGGAACTCTTCTTGCATCAGGTTTAGTTGCAGGAGATGCATTGATGGGTATAGTAGTAGCTGGATTAGTAGCTGCTAATGTAAATATAGCATTCGGTAAGAATTTCTTAACAGGAATAACTCAAAGTAATCTATTTGCTTGTGTAATGTTCTTATTACTAGGATTATGGATTTACATGTTCTCTTGTAAAAAAGACAAAGCCGTTAAATAGTAAATCATAAAACAACTTAAAATCGCTTTGCCACAGGTAAAGTCTATCTGTGGACAAGCGATTTTAATAATTGGTAACAAATTAATTTATATAATAAAGAATAATAAAATGAATTAAAGAATATCTTATATTTAATAGTTATAAATAAGTTAGGAGGAATTTTGCATGAAAAATAAGAAAAAGCAAGAAGAAATAGAAAAACAAGCTCAAGATACAAAGCATAATTTTGCCCTTTATGTACCTGAAATTAAACAACAAAATTGGGAAGAAAAAGATGGTAAAGTTGTTATCCATATAAAAGTTACTGATCCAGTTAAAAAGTTTCTAGCTTGGATGGTTAAAAGAACTCCTGAAACTAAATTAGAACTAGATGAGAGATGTTCTACAGTATGGAAGTATATAGATGGAAATAGAACTGTTTATGATATTGCAAAGCTCATGGCAGAAATTTATAAAGAAAATGTAGATGGAGAGCTATATAGATTAGTAACTTATTTAAAATACATATCTAAAAGAGGATGGATAAAGTTTAAAGAATATGATAAAGAAGTTGAAATTAAATATACATAATATTTAATTAACATAAAATTTAAAATTACAAGACCTGTGTAAATACAAGGTTTATAGGTGTTAGAGAGGACAACCTTACATCATTGAAAGATATATGTAAGGTTATCCTCTTGTTCTATTTATACATGTAAGGTAAACTATATGTATGTCAAAAATGGGTACAAGTAGCAAGGAGTGAAAATTAGTGGGTTTAGATTTGATATTTATATTAAAGGCAATAATTATTGCAATAGTAGAAGGGTTAACAGAGTTTATTCCAGTTTCATCTACAGGACATATGATATTAGTTGGTAATGCTATTAACTTCCGTGGTGAGTTTGCTGATATGTTTCAGGTAGTTATTCAACTAGGGGCCATACTTGCAGTAGTGGTATTATATTGGAATAAGATTAAGGATAGTGTAATAGAATTTTTTAAATTCATATTCACATTTGGTAAGAAGGGTCAAACTGGATTTAAATTTGGAATTAATGTATTGATTGGATGTATTCCAATGGGAATAGTAGGAGTAATTTTTTATAAGCAAATTAAAAGTTTATTTAATCTTCAATCAGTAATTGTTGGATTATTAGTAGGAGGATTTTTACTACTTATAGTGGAAAACTTCTTTAGAAAGAGAAAAAGTAAAGCTGTTAAAAACATAGATGATATAACACCTATGCAGGCATTAAAGGTAGGAATATTCCAAGTTCTTGCTGTATGGCCAGGAATGTCAAGAAGTGCATCTACCATAATGGGAGGTTGGGTTGCAGGGCTCTCCACTCCAGTAGCAGCAGAATTCTCATTTTTCCTAGCAGTACCTGCAATGGTAGGATCATCAGCTAAAGATTTATTTGAATTTAACTATTCTATTATGACTCCAACCTTATGGGTTGCATTAATAGTTGGGTTTATTGTTGCCTTTGTTGTATCAATAATAGTTATGGACAAATTTGTTACTTTCTTAAAGAAAAAGCCTATGAGAGTATTTGCTATATACAGAGTAGCAGTAGGAGTACTACTTGCTGTGTTAGTATTTACAAAGGTTATTACCTTAGTAGCTTAAATTAAATGATAACTTTAATAAAAAAAGAGAACAAATTCATTGAAAAAATGAACTTGTTCTCTTTTTTTATAACTACCAACTACCAGATGATCCACCGCCACCGGAAGAACCTCCACCGAAGCCGCCAAAGCCGCCGCCACCGGAAGAACCACCGCCGCCGAAGCCACCAAAGCCACCGCCACCTCTAGGACCTCTTCCACCTCTACTAGTCCAAAACAACATTCGTAGTAATCTACCCCTATTGAAGATGGAATCTATAAATACAATGATGATGATAGCTATAAATATAAATATATTAAAACCATCATTATCCTCATAATCTTCTTCACTAGGCATTGTCACATTCAAAGACTTATCTAAGGTGACACCGTATTCTTTACTAGCATAATCACATAAAACACTATAACTATTTAGAATTCCTTCACTATAATTTCCACTTTTAAAACTTGGTTTTGCGATGGAAGTCATAACTCTACTTGAAAGTGCATCAGGTATTGCACCTTCAAGACCTCTTCCTACCTCTACTCTCCACTCCCTGTCATCTATGGCTACAAGAATTAAAAGACCATTATCTTTGCCTTTTTCACCTATTCCCCAGGTTCTAAAGAGACTATTGCTATAATCTTCAATTGGAGTATTGTTTAGGGTGTTCATTACAACAACTACAGCTTGAGCACCTGTTTTATCCTCAAGCTCCTTACCTAGAGAAACAATTTTATTGGCATCTTCATTATCTATAATACCTACATAGTCATTTAGATATTTATATACAGTTGGACTAGGATAAGTATCCTGTGCTAATGCACTAAAAGAAGAGAGTAGTAGTATAACAATAAGCAAAGAAAGACAGTGTTTTAAAAATTTAATTGCACTCTTCATCTTTATTTAGAAAAGTCTACAGAAGGGACTTCTGCAGCACCTGCACTTGCTTTATAAAATGGTTTCTCGTCAAATCCAAATAATGAAGCAATTATGTTGGTAGGAAATCTTAAGATTTTAGTATTATAATTTGTTACTACATTGTTATAATCTTGTCTAGCAATGGCAATTCTATTTTCTGTTCCTTCTAATTGCACTGATAAATCTAAGAAATTTTGATTTGATTTTAAGTCAGGATAATTTTCAACTACTACTAACAATCTAGAAAGAGCGTTAGATAGTTCAGTATCTGCAGCAGCTTGATCAGAGATATTTGTAGCGCCTGCAAGTTTAGCTCTAGCATCGGCTATTTCTGTAAATATTTCCTTTTCTTGAGTTGCATATCCTTTTACTGTATTAACTAGGTTAGGGATTAAATCTGATCTTCTTTGAAGCTGAGTATCAATATTTGATTCCGCTGCACTAACTCCTTGTTTAAGAGTTACAAGATTATTGTAATTTCCAACTAAAAATACAGCAATAATAATCACAATAATTATTATAGGAAGGAAAACCTTCATACCTTTTTTCATAATTTATTCTCCTTTCAATCTTTGATTTAGTATATGTTTTAATTTCACATATTATATATGAATTAATCTTATTATTAACAAGATTAATTAGAAACATAAAGTAATGAGTTATAAATTAAAACCATTGCTTTACATTATATTCATTATAATCAAGAAAATTTACAAAATCAATGTAAATAAGAAAATCCTGTGATTTACACAGGGTTTTCTTATTTGAGGGGTTAATTTTTAGCTTCATTTATAATCGGGGGATTATTTATGAAGTACTTTTTACTTAATACTTAGGGGTTCCACTTTTAATATTACTAAAAAGTAATATTAAAAGTGGAGATACTTATTCCAGGGGTTAACTTATTTGCTTTAAATATCAGGAAATTAATTATCTCTTATATAATCTTGGGGAATTACTTACGAAATATTTATTATCTCCTGTTGATATTTATAATAAGGGTATATTGTGACATCTGTGTGACAAAATTATGATTAGATTATAAATAATTTTAGAAGGAAATTAATGTGATTAAAAATTAGGTGTATAAATTGAATAAAGTTTTTTAATGAAATAAGTAGCATAAAGCAATAATATATAAATTTAATAAATAACTATGGAATTATATTGAAAATAAAGATATAATTAGTACAACGAAAATTATGTAATACAAGTTATAAGGAGTGGGGAGAATGGAGATTATTAATGAAAAATTAAATGAAGTAAAGGAGCATATTAAAAACGTAACTTATTTAATTCATGCAGAAAGCTTAATACATTGGGATATGCAAACAGGAATACCATCTAAAGCTATAGATGGAAGAATTGAGGTAGTGGGATATCTATATTCAGAGTGTATAAAACTTATGACTTCTCCAAGAATAGGGGAATGGATAGAGTATTTCTCAGATAAAATGGACAAATTATCTTTCAGGGATAAAAAGATTATAGAAAATTTAAAAAGAAACTATGATGAACTTATAAAGATACCACCTGAAAGAAATAAAGAGTATCAAATGTTATGTTCAACATCAGAAGCATTTTGGAAACAAGCTAAGGCTAACAATGATTATGAAGGCTTTAAGCCATATCTAGCAAAGATAATAGAGTTTAATAAGGAATTTGCTGAATATATAGGATATGAAGGAAATATATATAATAAGTGCTTAGATGATTATGAAAGAGGATTGACTGTAGATAGGGTAGATAAAGTATTTAAAGAGCTTAGGGATGGTATAGTGGAGCTTTTAGAGAAGATTAAAGCCTCTAAGGTAAGTATAGACGAGTCCTTCTTTAAAAAGCAATTTCCTATCAAAGATCAAGATGAATTTGGTAAATTTGTTTTAGAAAAATTAGGATATGATTTTGAGGCAGGAAGACTAGATACTACTGTTCACCCATTTACAACTAACTTCGGAAATAAAGATGTTAGAATAACAACTAATTATGATGAACATGATTTTAGAAGTGCTTTCTTTAGCAATATTCATGAAGGTGGACATGGTATTTATGAGCAAAACTCAGCAGATGATTTAGAATATACAGGTATTTCAGGTGGAACTTCTATGGGTGTACATGAATCACAATCTAGATACTATGAAAATATTCTAGGAAGAAGTAAGGAATTTTGGGCTTATTTTTATCCAGAGGCTCAAAAGAGATTCCCTCAATTTGAAGGAGTTAATTTAGAAGATTTCTATAAAGCTATAAATAAGGTAGAACCTTCTTTAATTAGAACAGAAGCAGATGAATTAACTTACAGTATTCATATTATAATTAGATATGAGTTAGAAAGAGCTTTCATGAATAATGAAATCACAGTAGAAGAGTTGCCAGCTGCTTGGAATAAAAAATACAAGGAATATTTAGGTGTAGAGCCTAAAAATGATTCAGAAGGAATTCTTCAAGATACTCATTGGGGTGCAGGTTTAATTGGATATTTCCCAAGCTATGCTCTTGGTAATGTATATGGAGCCCAATTTTTAAATAAAATGAGACAAGATATACCTACCTATGACGAAGAAGTTAAAAATGGTAATTTTGCAGTGATAAAAGATTGGTTAAGAGAAAACATACATCAGTTTGGATCTCTTTATACTCCATCGGAGCTTATTGTAAAAGTAACAGGAGAAGAGTTAAATCCTAAATATTTCTTAGAGTACCTAAATAAAAAATACGGAGAAATCTACGAAATATAAGTGACACTCCAAATTTTATATTTGGTCAGTGGAACTTACTCATTCGAACGCATGTGAGAAGGAGTTTCTTCGAGAGCGAAGCGAAAGGTTGCTTTAGCAACATCACTCCAAATTTTATATTTGGTCAGTGGAACTTAAGTGAGACTCTAAATCTATGATTTAGTTAGTTGAACTTACTCATTCGAATATATATGAGAAGGAGTTTCCGTAAAATACAATAGATTTAGCATGCATAAAAGAAAGTGAGATATGATGAAATTTTTAAAGAAATTAGTTGGAGATAAATGTTATCTTTCTCCAGTGGATGATATACTAGCAGATAAGGTAGCTCAATGGAGTAATGACTTGAGGGTTTCCTTAAGAACTGGAGATATATCAGATATGATAACAGTTGATGCTCAAAGAGAGTATTTAAATAGTATGAATGAGAGAGGATATGCCTTCTATATAGTTGACTCTAAAAACGACGAGGCTATAGGGGTCATAAGGCTTATGAGAATAAGCCACATACACAGAAATGCTGTTCTTGGAATGTTTATTGGAGATTCGAATCATAGAAATAAAGGTATAGGAACAGAAGCAACAAAGCTAATATTGGATTTTGCTTTTAATGTGATAAATCTTAGAAACATAATGATAGAGACTTTTTCTTTTAATGAAAGGGCCATTAACTTATGCAAGAAGATTGGCTTTAAAGAGATAGGAAGAAGAAGAAACTCTATTATATATGGAAATAATGAGTTTGATGAAGTCTTCATGGATATATTGAATACTGATTTTCATGAATCAATTATATGTGAAGCGCTAAAATAGAAAGAAGACAATATATAACATTAGGCTGTTAAAAAATAAGAGCTATAAACTTTCAGTTTTATAGTTCTTATTTTTTTATTACATTTTATATGAAAATTAGTTAAATCTAAATTTAGTGACTGCAAAATCCATCTGACCATTAATAATAAACAATAAGTGATTAACTCACATAAATAAAATATTAAAAAGGGTAAAATATATGTATAATAAAAAGCAGATTTTGAGTTATCATATATAGGGAGGCATTACAATGTTTAACTTTTTAAAAAGGGATAATGGAAAAGTAATAAGTATTAATGATATAGATAGTTTGTTAGGTAAGATTAATTTAATTGATGTTAGAGAAATATATGAATATAGAAATGGAAGTTTAAAAACAGCTAGAAATATTCCAATGGGAAATCTTTTAAACAATCCAGATAGATATCTTAAAAAAGAAGATGAATATTACCTTATGTGTCAAACAGGTTCGAGAAGCTCACTTGCTTGTAGGAGACTGACTAAAAAAGGGTTTAATGTGATTAATGTTAGAGGTGGTATTGGAGCATATAAAGGGGCTAAAAGAAAATAACTTTAATTATTGTATAGAATATTTTAATTTGTAGTTGATATAATCACTTAAGAGTAATATAATTTAATTAAGTTAATGCTTAATTAAATTATATTATAAAAGGAGTATATATGATAGAAAGTGTAAAAGTTTTTAAAGCTATTGGTGATGAGACAAGGATAAAAATACTAATATTATTATCTAAGAAGAATATTTGTGCAAAGGCAATAGCTAAGCATTTACAAATTTCTGAAGCTGCAGTATCACAACACATTAAAATTCTTAAGGAAGTAGATTTAATTGTAGGTTACAAAAGAGGATATCATGTAATCTATGACTTAAATAAGAAAGTTTTAGAAAAAGCTATAGAATTTATTAATGTATTAATTACTGATGACATATGCTCAATAGATGATAAGTTTAATGTAAGTTTAGAGAGCTTTCATGCTTTACAATGTGAAAAAAATTGTAAGGTGGTAAAGAAATGCTGTAAAGAGAGATTAAAGGAGGAAGAGTAATGAAGGTTTGTTTTCCAGTTAAATCTAATAAAGGTATGGAGAGTGTACCATATGGACACTTTGGAACAGCTCCAATGTTTGTAGTATGTAATTTAGAAACTAATGAGGTTAAGACTATAGGAAATGGTGATTTAGGTCATCAGCATGGTATGTGTCAACCAATGAAAGCATTATCAGGAGAAGTAGTAGATGCTGTGGTTGTAGGTGGTATTGGTCAAGGGGCTATAGTTAAGTTAAACTCCCAAGGAATAAAGGTATATAGAGCAGCAGAAGGAACTATAAATACAAACTTAGAGAAGCTTAAAAATGGTGAGTTGTCAGAATTCGCTATGAATCATACTTGTAATCATGATGGATGTGACCATCATTAAAATATAATTAAGAATTGAAAGAACTGTATGAAAATAGAAATAAGTGCTTCTATTTTCATACAGTTCTTTTAATAATGGCTCTGTTGAAAACTATAGTGATAGAATATACAATCTATAACATGTTGACGGATTATTTTTACATAGTCCAACTATATATTTAATCTATCCCCTAAATTAAACTAAACTGTTTTAATGTGAATATCCACAGGAATACTGTAAGTATACAAAAGGCTGAAGTAAATACTACTATTTGGGCAGCTAATTCACTATCACCATCCATTTTTTGAGCCATAGTGAAGGAAGAAATAGCAGTAGGGGATGCAAAGATAAGCATTAACGCTATAAGTTCTATATCTCTAAAACCTAACCATATACTTATAGGCATAAGAATACTAGGAACTACAATAAGTCTACCAGTTACACCTATAATAGTTTGTTTCAAGTGAGCTTTTACATCGGTGAAAGAAAAGGAACCACCAAGTAAAATAAGGGAAAGAGGTGTAGCAATTCGTGATATATCACTTATGGATTTTTCAATAGCTGTTGGAAGTTTTATTCCAAAGATAAGAAATAATAGTCCAATTGCTGATGTTATAATTAAAGGATTAGTAATAATTCCTTTTAGAGTATTTTTAATATCTAGCTTTCCGCATCTAAAAATTTCTAAGGATATCACTGCTAACATATTAAAAAAAGGAACAACAGTGGCTATTAGTATAGCTACAACACCAACTTTGTCTTCACTAAATAGGGAACATGCTACAGGTAGACCAAATATTATAAAGTTGCTACGCAATATACCTTGTATCAAAACACCACGTTTTTTATTATCCTTTTCAATAAGGGGAATGAGAATGCATAGTACTATAAAGGTAAGGGTAACACTTATAAGTGCAAAGCAAATAAGTTTCGGATTTATAGCTCCTTTTAAATCTGTTTTATATATATTATAAAATAACAATAGAGGCAAAAAAGCCTTAAAGGTGATACTATTCATAACCTTTAGAGTATTGTCATCAAACATTTTCAATCGCTTTAATATATATCCTAAAGCCATGGTAAGAAACAGTGGTAAAACTACATTAATTGATAAAATCAAATTTCCCATAATTAATATCCTTTCTAGTATTTTGTTAATCTATTTCTCATATTTTATATGGTTGTCCCAATTAATTGTATACAAAGTTAAAGTGTTTTTCAATGTATAAGTAATAATTGATAATATTTGTAATAGGTGTTAAAATAAAAATGTAGTCTTACTCTAAGGAAGTATCCAAGGAGGAAGAGTAATAGATTTAAATCGTTCTGAATTACATGAGGGTTAGCCCAAATGATAAGGCGGTGTCATAGGATAGCGATATACTATCTCTGCTCTCTATTGGGACGCAGAGAGTATTTTTTTGAGGGGAGCTTAAGCTTTGGAAACAAGAATCGCATTGATTGGAATTATAGTAGAGGATACTACAGCTACAGAAAAATTAAATAATATTTTACATGACTATGGACAATATATTGTTGGGAGAATGGGGGTACCATATCGCGACAAGGAGGTGTGTGTTATCAGCGTAATTATAGATGCAACTAATGATATTATTAGTTCATTATCTGGTAAGTTGGGTATGCTCGATGGTATTACTGTAAAAACGATCTATTCAAAGAAGTAGAGTAAATATATAAAATCAGAACGAATTAGGTATATATTAGAATAAAGCACTTAAAATCTTATTAAGAAAGAAGAGTAGATGTATGTATAATGTAAAATCTAAGGTAGCAACTGAATTTATTGAAGATGGAGAAATATTATCAACCCTTGAATATGCTAAGAAAAATAAAAATAATAAAGAGTTAATAAATAGTATTATAGAGAAGGCTAGAGAATGTAAAGGTTTAAACCACCAAGAAGCAGCAGTACTATTAGAATGTGATTTAGAAGAAGAAAATAAAAAGATAGAAGAGCTAGCTATGGAGATAAAGAATAAATTTTATGGTAATCGTATAGTTATGTTTGCTCCATTATACCTTTCTAATTACTGTGTTAATGGATGTATATACTGTCCGTATCACCATGGAAACAAACATATAGCTAGAAAGAAACTTACTCAAGAAGAGATTAAAAAGGAAGTAATTGCATTACAGGATCTTGGACATAAAAGACTTGCACTAGAAACAGGTGAAGATCCTATAAATTCTCCTATAGAATATGTATTAGAAAGTATAAAGACTATATATAGCATAAAACATAAAAATGGTGCTATAAGAAGAGTAAATGTAAATATTGCTGCTACTACTGTTGAGAATTATAGAAAATTAAAAGAAGCTGGAATAGGAACATATATATTATTCCAAGAAACTTATAATAAAAAATTATATGAAGAATTACATCCAACAGGACCAAAGCATGATTATAATTATCACACTGAAGCTATGGATAGAGCTATGGAGGGTGGTATAGATGACGTTGGTATAGGAGTTTTATTTGGATTAAACATGTATAAGTATGATTTTGTTGGATTACTTATGCATGCAGAGCATTTAGAAGCATCCATGGGAGTAGGACCACATACTATCAGTGTACCTAGAATTTGTCCTGCTGATGAAGTAAATCCAGAAGATTTTACTAATGGAATTTCTGATGATATATTTGCAAAGATTGTTGCAATCTTACGTATTTCAGTACCTTATACAGGAATTATTGTATCTACAAGGGAATCTCAAAAATCTAGAGAAAGAGTGCTTCATCTTGGAGTTTCTCAAATTAGTGGAGCTTCATGTACAAGTGTTGGAGGATATGCTCAGAAGGAAAAAGAAGAAGAAAATTCAGCACAATTTGATATCAGTGATACAAGAACTCTAGATGAAATTGTAAATTGGTTACTTGGCATGGGATATATTCCTAGTTTTTGTACTGCTTGTTATCGTGAAGGTAGAACAGGAGACAGATTTATGCAGTTAGTAAAATCAGGTCAAATTTCTAACTGTTGTTTACCTAACGCCCTAATGACTTTAAAAGAGTATCTAGAGGATTATGCATCTGAAGATACAAAAGCTAAAGGCGAAGAAGTCATAAAAAATGAAGCTATGAAAATTCCTAATCCTAAAGTTAAGGGTATTGTAGAGGAACACCTAAAAGAACTTAATGAAGGAAAACGTGATTTTAGATTCTAGATATAATAAAAATAGAGGGTTAGCCCTCTATTTTTTCATATCTTTAATTATACAAATTCCTTGAGTCATGGTACCCATTGGACAATAAACACACCAAGAACGTGGTTTATAAAGGGCCATGGTAATTATACCTAGGAAAGTTGAAGTTAACATTAAGCTATAGAAGCCAAAACTAAATTGAACTATCCAAGGAGAAACATAGGATAAATCTGTGAAGTTCCAAGGTAATTTAAAGGTCCAAAGTATAGTAAGAACTTCTTTTAGAGTATTTGTCCCTTGGAAAACTAAATATGTGTTAAATACCATACTAATGAACATAGTTAAAAAGAAAATTAAAAATCCGTATCTAAAATATTTAGATTTTAAAAATTTAGGCATAGGCTTATTTCTTGATAATTTTAATTTATTACCTAATAAATCTAATAGTTGTCCTCTACCACAATATTTATTGCAATAGCCTTTATTTCCTTTAACTATTGAAATTAATAAAGGTACGATAAAGCAAATTAACCCTAGCCAAGCAAAGAGTATATTAAATAACCCTAAAATTAAATATAGGGATGATAATATCCAAAGATATTCATAAAGATGCTTTTTCTTCCTTTTCATTAGTTGCCTCCTAGTTGTTTAATTTCTATAGTAGATGCAGGGCAAGCTTTAACACATTTTCCACATCCAACACATTTATCATAATCAACCTTTGAAAAAATACCCTTGTTAATAGCAATGGCTCCAAGGGGACAGACTTTTTCACAAGCACCACAGGCTACACAGTAGCTAGTATCCACATAAGCCTTCCTTTTAACAATTTTCTTTTCCATAAATTTATATCCTCCTGTTTTATAAATGTTGTAGTAAGCATATTATAACTGTATAATTAAAAGAAAATATGTGATATAGTCACACAAGCAATTTTTTAGGAGGATAATATGTTAAATAGTTTAGATGTATTTAATAAAAGACTTGAAGCTTTGTATGATGCTTATCCTGTATTAAAAGAAATAGATGATAGCCATGAAATTATAAGAAAAAATGTAATTTTTAAAAGTTTATTAAGTGAGGAGTATTTAAAAACAGATAGTGGAAACTGCATAGGTATGTTATTTGTTATAAGTGGAATTATAAAGGTTCAAAAAGTAACAGAAGAGGGAAATGAAACTAATTTATACAATGTAGAGCGTGGTGAGCTATGTCATGAAGCATTAAGCTGCTTTGTAAATTGTCAATCACTAAATATAGAAGGCATAGCCATGCAAGACTCTTTAATTGCTATTTTACCATCAGATATAGTGAAAGCCTATTTATTAAGTGATTTTAGATTTATGCAAGTTATATATAAAGATTTATATTCAAAATTTAGAGGGGTTATAGAAAACAAAGAAGCTAGAATTCATGAATCTTTAGAAAGTAGATTGGTTAAATTATTACTTAGTAAGAATACTAAAATAATTTATACAACCCATGGGGAACTTGCTTTTGAATTAGATTCTTCAAGAGAAGTAATAAGCAGAAAGCTTAAGGAACTAGAGAAAAAAGGATATTTATTAATATCAAGAGGTAAAATTCAATTACTAAAAGATTTAGAAGAACTATATAATTAGTAAAGAAATTATAATACAAAGATAACAACATAAACAAAAGAAAGGGTGAAGTTATATATGAAAGACAAAAGTTTAAGTAATGGTTTTTTAAATATAGTAAAAAAAATGAATAATGAAATAATAGGGCAAGGAGAATTCATTCATAAATTGTGCAATTATTTTAAAGAAAAGTTTGAAGAAGATAAGAAGGGCATATTACTTTTAGCTGGTAAACGAGGAACTTTTAAAAAAGCTAGTGTAAGGTTATTATTTGAAAAACTTAATGAGGAAGGAATAACTGAAGATTATCATATAGATGAAATAGATTTAGCTTCTTACAGTTTTAATTTAGGATATAATGCTTTTTTAAGTGACTTATATGAAAAACTAAATAGTAGTTCACAGGTAATAATGTTTAAAAATACTGAAAAAGCTTCAGAAAATATTTTAAATGTGTTATCAGAAATATATCCTAATACTTGTTTAAAGTTAAAAGATAACTACATTATGAAAAATAAGTTTCTTATTGAAGCAAAGATTAAGGATATAGACAATATAGGAGAATTTATCTGTCATAATAAGTTTTTCATATTTATTTATAATAGTGATGATAATGTAATAGGAGATGGAATTTTAGATAATAGGGAAGAGGTATTATATACTGAAAGCCTTACAGAAGAGGAACAAAATAAAGTAATTAGAAGAGAAGTGTTAAGGTCAATAGATGGTATACAAAAGCATATGCAAGGAAATATAGTTCTTGGAATAGAGAATAAAGATGAAGAGGAAGATAACTTTGGAATTTGTAGTTTCTTACAAGAAAACTTCATAGAAGATAGCAATTTTGGAATCAGTGAATATATATCCTATAAAATTTACAAACCAATTATGAACCTAATACAAAAAGAAGGACTTTATAATGAAAGTCAGATTTTAATATATGTAGATAAGAATGAGATATATTGCAAATCAGATGATGAAATATACAAGTTAGAAAACTATCTAGTACCTACCCTTGAAGAAGTAAAATATAAATTGGATTCTATAATAGGTATAGAGGAACTTAAGAATTTTATAATAAATGTTGAAAATAATTGGAAGGTACAAAAAATAAGAAAAAGACTTGGACTAAAAACTTCAAAGATATCTATGAATATGATATTTACGGGAAATGCAGGCACAGGAAAGACTAATGCAGCTAGGGTTACCTTTGAATATTTAAACGCCTTGGGTATATTAACTAAAGGTGTATTTGTAGAGGTGAGTAAAGCAGATTTTGTTACAGAGAACATTAATGATACATCTAAGAGAACAAATGATGTAATTAATTCTGCCTTAGGAGGAGTACTATTTATAGATGAAGCATATTCCTTATGTGAAAGTGAAGAAGATAAGGTAGGTAGGGAAATAGTAGATGCATTACTTAAGGGCATTGAGGACAATAGAGATAATTTAATAGTCATATTAGCTGGTTATGAAAAGGATATGGAAAGATTTCTAACTATAAATCAAGGTCTAAAATCTAGATTTTCAAATACTATACACTTTAAAGATTACAACCCAGTAGAAATGTATGAAATAGCAGTTAACATAGCTAAATCAAAGGGGTATAGAATAGCCAAAAATGTAAAAGCAGGGTTAATAGATTTATTTACAAGAAACCAAATTATAGGCAAAAATGATTTAGGTAATGCTAGGTTTGTAAGAAATATAGTGGAAAATGCAATAATTGATGCTTCTAAAAAATATCTAACTAATAGTGATAAGGAAATTGATTTATTAGATAGAGATAACTTTAACTTTAGAGCAAATGCAAAGTTTGATTTAGAAGAAAAATTAAATGAAATAATAGGACTTGATGACGTTAAAAAACTATTAAGAAGTCAATATAAGCTTATAGTTGCTCAGGAAAAAAGGAAATCTGTTGGAGTAAATACTAAGATAGAGCAAAACTTAAATATGGTATTTACAGGGAATCCAGGTACAGGTAAAACAAGCATAGCAAGATTAGTAGCTGAAATGCTAAATAGTATGGGATTATTAAAGGTAGGCCAACTAGTAGAAACAGATAGATCAAGTTTTGTATCAGAAGTTCCAGGGGAAACCCCAAAGAAAACAGAAGAGAAGTTTAAAGAAGCTTTAGGCGGAGTATTATTTATAGATGAAGCATATACCCTTGCAAATGACTCATTAGGAATTGAGGCTATAGAAACTCTGTTAAAGTTAATTGAAGATTATTCTAAAGAAGTAATAGTGATATTAGCTGGTTATGAAGAAGAAATGGAAGAATTCTTTGATGTAAACATAGGTTTAAGGTCAAGATTTCCATTATGGACTAATTTTGCAGATTATAATCCTAATGAACTTTTTGAAATGGCTGTAAAACTTGTTGAAGCAAAGGGATTTAAGTTATCTAAGAATGGATATATAGCTTTAAAGAAAAGCTTTGTTGAAATCTACAATAACTCAGATGCACAATCAGGAAATGGAAGGATGGTTAGAAATTACGTAGAAAAACTAATTAGAAATCAAAGCATAAGAATTGTAGAAGAGGATATCAGCGTTTATGAGATGAATCTTATAACTGCTAAGGATGTAGAAAATATAAATGTTATTGACGATGATAACATCTTTAATCTAGATAGTAAATTAGAGCTATTAGTTGGTAATGAAGATGCAAAGGAATTTTTAAAAAATCAATATAAGCTTTTAAAGGTTAGAGAAAGAAGAAAAAAATTAGGATTAGGATCAGATATCAATAGATATATGAATATAATATTTACAGGGGAAAATGGAACAGGGAAGAAAACTGTAGCTAATATTCTCTCAGAAATGTATTATAGTATGGGAATAGTTAAAGCTAAAAACATTGTAGAAATGGATAAATATGAATTCATGGCAATGATTAATAAGGGAATAAAAATTGAAGATATATTTAGTAAATTTTCAGGGAAAATGCTATTTCTAAATAGGGTAGACCTTCTCCTAGAGGAACAGCAATATAATAAAATAGTATCAGATTTCATTAAATTCTTAGATAAAAATAATAAGGTTATATTAATCCTTTCAGGAGAAAAAGAAGGGATGAAAAAACTAGTATTATCTAATCCAGCCTTTAACTATAGATTTCCAACTTGGTTTGATTTTGAAGATTATGATTATATGGGACTATGTAATATAGCATTAAGTATATTAAGTAAAAAGGGATATTCTTTATCGAAGGATGCAGAAGAGGAAATTAATAAAACTATAATAGACATATACGGTAATCCAAATTTAGTAATAAAAAATGGATTAATGATAAAACAGTATTTAGATAATCTTATAAGAACTCAGAGTATTAGAATATGTGATGAAGAATTTAGTAGAGATAGTATAAATTTTATAACCTTAGATGATATTATAAACAGTAAGAAAGAATTTTTAAAAAGAAATATTGTAAAGTAGTAAAATAAAGTAGTAAAGAACTATATCAAGATATGTTTTGATATAGTTCTTTACTTTAGTATAAAATTTATAAGCTTGATATATAGAATTTGTATTAACAATTAATAAGTATTAACAGTATCTAAGTAGGCATTATTATTCCACAAGCTAATCGTTTCCCAGAATTACCAGCAGGTTGACTAGTAAAGTCATCAGCATTTTCATGGATTATGATAGCTTTTCCAACAATATCTTTTATAGAAAATCTGCTTAAATAAACATCCATTGCAGCAATACCATTTGATGACATTAGTGGTGGAAGATCTCCATAATGATAAGGGTGAGGTTCATTTGTTGGATTCCAATGTCCACCAGTAGTTTTAAAAGGATCACTTGGATCACCTATATTACAACTTTCAAACTCATGAATATGAAATCCATGGAAAAGTGAAGGTTTTCCTTCAGAGTTGTATCTTGGAATACCAGTAATATATACTCTAAGAATTATCCCATCATCTAAACAGCAAAATAATGCTCTGCCACGTAGTTCAGGAGCTAAAGGTCCACCTTCAATTACTGCATAAGCTGTTGGTTCAGGCATACCATGATTCATAATTATATCGTTAATACTAAATTTATCATTAGCCATTCTCATATTAATACACTCCATTTTATTGATACAATATAATTTATAATATGTTGTAGTAAGTTGGTGTGTGAACGCAAAATATAAATATTTTATGCACTTTGTTAAATTTAGTTTAATTAAATAAAATTTATGTAAATTTGATTTTAATCAACCGAAAATATATAATAGATATATAAGGAAGAGGAGGGATATAAATGGAAGTTCTTATATTTGTATTAAATGACCCAAGAGATTTAGAGGAAATAATGGTTGAATTCACTAACATAGGTATAAGTGGGTCTACAATTATTGATACTGTAGGGATGGCTAATATTTTATCTAGTTGTGAAGATGCAAGTATGTTTTCTTCACTTCAATTGTTATTAAACAAAGGAAGGTCATCTAATAAAACAGTATTTACCGTTTTAAAGAAAGAAAGAATAGAACAAGCACTAGAGATTATTAACAAAGTAACTGGAGGATTAAATGGTCCAGGTAATGGAATAGCATTTACAATTCCGGTTAATAGAGTAATTGGAGGTAGCTTTCAACAAAAATAGGAGGGACTGAAGTTAAAGATGAATTGGTTATATGTACTAGGGATAGTAATACTTGCAGGTATATTTTTAGGATTACTAGTAAGTTATATTAAACTACCAAAGGTAACAGGATACTTAGTAGCAGGGATAATAATAGGACCTTTTGTTTTAAAGATTGTACCTACTGAAGCTATCCATGGATTAACAGTTATTTCAGAGGCAGCCTTAGGGTTTATTGCTTATAGTATAGGTAGTTCTCTTAATTTTAAGGATTTAAAGAAAATTGGTTCTGGAATTATAATTATAGCTTTATTTGAAGCACTTATGGCAGTAGTAGTTGTAACTTTAGTTATGATAACAGTATTTAAGCAACCATTAGCTTTTAGTTTATCTTTAGGCGCAATAGCTTCAGCAACAGCACCTGCAGCTACAATTATGGTTCTAAAGCAATATAGAGCTAAGGGACCCTTAGTAAATACTCTTATACCAGTAGTTGCTATAGATGATGCCATTGCAGTTATAGCCTTTGGAATAGCTTTATCTATTGCAAAAGCTTTAACAAATGGTACAGGAGCTTTGACAGTGATGTCAATAATGAATCCTTTTATAGAGATTATAGGATCTGCTGTTTTAGGAATAATACTAGGATTTGTGTTAGCATTTATTAATAGGTTATCTAACAGTAGAGAGCAAACTATGAGCATGGCTATAGGTGTAATTTTATTAGCTATAGGCCTAGCTAACAAATTACATTTGTCTGGATTATTAACCTGTATGGTTATGGGTGGAACCATTAGTAACATTACCGATGGTAAAACTAAATTACTTACTGTATTAGATGAATTTACTAATCCAATATTTATAGCATTCTTTACCATATCAGGATTAGAACTAGATATGTCAGTTTTGAAGACTGTAGGTATAATTGGGGCAGGTTATATAATAGCTAGAGTTATTGGTAAAGTTTTAGGAGCTTATTTAGGAGCTAAGATAGCTAAATCAGAACCTATAGTTCAAAAATATTTAGGATTAACTTTAGTACCACAGGCAGGAGTAGCTATTGGACTAGCACTTATAGTTCAAAATGAATTACCAGCTTATGGTACCCAAATTAGAACTATAATATTGGCAGGAACTGTTATATATGAGTTAATAGGCCCACTATGTACTAAAATTGCAATATTTAAAGCAGGTGAAGCAAATAAAGCTTAATAATAAATATGGTTCATGTATAACATCATTGATTTGGCTTTAAATTCACTATAAACAATGATATAATGAATGTATAAAATTAAATATATTTTATGGTTTTAAAGTTTATTCTTTAAATTAAAAGGGAAGTTGGTGAAAATCCAACACGAACCCGTCACTGTAACAAGGAGTGTATTCTAGATAAGCCACTGTTAACTTAGTTAATGGGAAGGTTAGAATACATGTTGATATGAAGTCAGGAGACCTGCCATAGGATATAGACCAAAAAACCCACGGGGAAACTGGGAGGTGTCTAACATGAAAGATGTATTTAGTGCTTTTCATAAGAGAAACTACTTTTGTAAATCTTTTAATTGTTATACTAGACATCCCGTATAGGATGTCTTTTTTCATGTATAAAAACATAAGTTTATATACATGAAATGCAGGGGAGTGATTAATCTTAAGGTCATTAATAATATTAGCTAAGACAAGGAGATTACAATGAGTAGTATATATGTAACTAAACAATTTATCTCTGATAGTAATATCAAAGAAAAACTAGGTCAAGTATCATTAATTCTTTTAGGAAGTTTAATTTATTCTTTAAGTGTAAATATGTTTATAGTTCCACATAAGTTTTTAAGTGGGGGAGTAGCTGGGATAGCATTACTTTTACAATATGTAACAGATATTCCTTCAGGGTATTTTACATTGTTTATCAATATACCTATATTTTGTTTTGGAATTAAGGTAATTAATAAGGAATTTGGGTTTTTAAGTTTTATTGGTATGATATCAATGTCCATATTTTTAATATTAACTGAAGATATAACTAGATTTATTAAAGTAGATGATTTATTAATATCATGCATAAGTGGAGGAGTTTTATGTGGTTTTGGTATGGCCATAATATTTTTAAATAAGGCTTCAGAAGGTGGAACGGATATAATAGCTATTGCTTTAAAGAAAAAGTATGGTGTTAATTTAGCTTCTATGACATTTATATTAAATGGAGTCATTGTTTTTACAGGGTTAATTTTAAATGATCTAACTATAACTATCTATACGTTAATATCTCTATTTATAAGAGCCTATATTCTAGATAAAGCTATTACTATGACTAATGAGAGAAAATTAATTATAGTGATAAGTAATAATCCAGAGGAAATAAAAAATTCTATCTTGGAACTTTTGGGAAGAGGTGTTACCTTTCTTCATGGAGAAGGTGCTTTTACAGGAGAGAAAAAGAAAGTTATATATTCTATAATGAGTTCTAAACAAGTGGAAAAGGCCAAGAAAGCTATACTAGATATTGATGCTAATGCAGTGATATCCATAATGAATGTGAATGAAGCTCATGGAAAGGGATTTAAACAGTTATCTTTTTAAGACGTAATTTAAATAAATATAAGAAAAAAGTGCTAGTCTTTTATAAGATCAGCACTTTTTTAAATTTAAATTTCATTTTGCATTAGCCATTTACTACAGCTAAGATAGTGTCCTCAGGAGTAAGAAGTGTTACTTCACTTGGAATATTAATATCTTTAGCTAGTAGTTTATCATTAAATTGCATATTAGCTACATTCACTTCAATATATTCTGGAATCTTTTCTACATTTCCTTGAAAATCAAGATATGGTCTAAAGGTTTCTAAAACTAGTCTTTTAGATTCCAAATTTTCTTGACCTATATAATTTATAGGAATAGTTAGTTTAATTACTTCATTTGGTTTTACATATTGTAAATCAAAATGTATAATTTCGTGTAGATTGTTTTTTTGAATATCTTTAACTACACAGTTTAGAGTTTTTCCCTCTAAATCAATAGGTATGATAGAACCACTAAAACTGCCTTTTAACATTTTTAACAGTTCAGTTTTATTCATCTTAGCAGAGATAGGTTCTTCTAAAAATTCACCATAGATTACGCAAGGTACTTCTCCCAAATTTCTAAGCTTCTTTAAATTCTCCTTTGAGCTTCTTTCATATACTTTAAATGTTGTACTTTTCATAATAAATCCCTCACTTATTTTTAATAATTTTTTGTTGATTTATTAAGCTCAGTATATAAATGAATCTAAGCACTATTAATTACACACAGAGCTTATACAAAGCCCACATATGCATCAACCTCCTTAAATATACTTATACCATGATAACATATATTAAGGAAAAAGCAAAATTCATAAAATATTAGAATAGATAATACTTTACAATGTAAATATATACATATATAATTATACATAGATATACTATGTATAGTAAACCGAGGTAAGGGGTGGAATTATGAAAATAAATAAAGAACTTTTGAAAGGAAGCACGACAATACTTATATTAAGTCTACTTAATCGAAAAAATATGTACGGATATGAAATGATTAAGGAGATAGAAGAAAGGTCTAAGGGTATTTTCTCTTTTAAAGAGGGAACGCTATATCCTATTCTTCATAGTTTAGAAAATGAAAATTTTATAGAAGCTTACTGGGATGAAGGCGAAGGAAAGCGTAAGAGAAAATATTACAAGATAACGGAAAATGGTAACAAAATTCTCAAAGAAAAAGAAGCAGAATGGAAATTGTTTAGTTCTACAGTTAATGAAGTATTAGGGGAGGGAGATTTATGTCTACAGTAAACCATCCGAAGGTAGAAAAGTATATAGAAGAAGTATGTGGATTAGTTAAAAATAAAAGAGTTCATAAAAATATAAAAGAGGAACTTATAGATCACATAGAAGAGATTATACAAGAGTACAGAGATGTTGGAATAACGGAGGAGGAAGCTATAGATAAAGCTATTATGCAAATGGGTTCATACGAAGTTATAGGAAGGGATTTGAATATGGTTCATAAAGCATCTCCTGATTGGATGCTTTTAGGTATAACCGCTATATTTATATTAGTTAACATATTTACTTTAGGCTTCATTCAGAAGAATAATGCATTGACACACAGTTCATATGCTAATTTTTTAGGTAAGACTATAATTTATGCATCAGGAGGAATTATATTAACAGCAGTTTTACTTAAAATTGATTATAGAAAATTAAAAAAGTACTCTAAATATGTTTATAGTGGAGTAATAATTCTGTTAATATCCCAAATCTTTATAAATACAGGCTATATAAATGGAGAAATGGGCTGGATAGTTATTGGGCCAATTAGTTTTAATGCTTTTAATATAGCACCTTTTTTTCTAATCATTGCTTTAGCTGGAATGCTTGATAAGTGGAATTGGAATGAGATTAAAAGTATATTAAAAGGGATTTTTATTGCTTTTGTACCAATAATATTTTTTATTATTGGAAATGCTTCAGTTAGCATTATTATATATGCCATATCAGCTATTACTTTGATGATTATATCAGGTGTGAAATTAAAACATATTATAACTTCCTTTGGAGCTATGGGGGTTATCTTTTTATCTTGTATGGTTAGTGAACCTTACAGAATAAAAAGATTTCATGTGCTTTTTAATCCTTCATTAGATGTAGATGGAATGGGATGGATTTATAATCAACTAGTTAAATTAAGGGAATCGGCGGGATTGTTTGGACAGGGAGCAAATTTTATACCAAATATGTTGCCAGAAATTCATACAGACTTTATATTTACCTATATAGTTTATTCTTTTGGATGGATTGCTGGAATAATACTAATTTCTTTAATTTTAGCATTCATAATAAGAATGGGTATAATAGGAAAAAGTACTAAAGAAACCTATGGTAAATTACTAGTAAGTGGATTTTGTGCATTATTTATAGTGCAGTTTTTACTAAGTATTTCTGTTAGCTTGACATTAGCACCTACAGTTTCAGTAAGCATGCCATTTATTAGTTATGGTGGAAGCCAACTTTTAATTAATATTTTAGCTATAGGTTTAGTATCTAATGTATGCAAGTGGAGAAATACGCCATATGATGCAGAAGTTAATTAGGTTTTTAATAAAATAAAAATTATGATTTACTATTATTATATAATAATAGTATTAAGAAAATTTGTTGACATACATATATAATGATGGTAGTATTTAATAAAATATAACACTTAGGAGAATTAAAATGAGTAGAGAAATTAACTTTAAATCAACAAAAGTTAATATGGCATATTATCTTAGCTATTATAGATAGGGGTTTGTATTTATAAACAATTATAGATGCAAGCCAATTTAACAAATTTGGTTTGTGTCTATGATGGTTAGGAAGATTTGCTATACTCAAATGTTTAGTGATTAGACCACATAGATATATCTATGTGGTTTTTATATTTGATGCCTTCTTATTTAAACCACATGGAATCAATCTATGTGGTTTTATTTATTTTAGGAAGGAGATTAGAACATGAAAAACAGAGAGAACTTTACAAGTAGAGCAGGATTTGTGATATCTTGTATTGGAGCAGCAGTAGGACTTGGAAATATATGGATGTTTCCTTACAGGTTAGGTCAAAATGGGGGAGCTGTATTTTTAATACCATACTTTATTTTTGTACTTATACTAGGATCAACAGGGTTAATTACAGAGTTTGCCTTTGGAAGAGGTGCTGAGGGAGGAGCTTTAACAGGAATTAAAAAAGGATTTAAGAATAAAGGTTTAAAGGGAGGAACTCTCTTTGGATTTATACCAGCCATAGGACTTGCAGGAGTGTTTATGTTTTATAATGTGGTAGTAGGTTGGATAATTAAGTATTTAGGACTTAGCCTTAGTGGAAATATAAAAAATATTGATATACCTAAGTACTTTGAAAGTTTTGCAGGAAGCACCCAAACTATACCATGGAATTTACTAGCAATAGTACTAGCCTTGATAATTGTATGTATGGGTATATCTAAGGGAATTGAAAAAATAAATAAAATTATAATGCCTATGCTTTTTGGAATTTTTATATTGTTAGCTATTAGATCATTAACTTTACCTGGAGCTATAGATGGGGTGAAGTACCTATTAACACCACAATGGTCATACCTATTTAAAATAAATACATGGGTAATGGCACTTGGTCAAGCCTTCTTCACAGTATCTTTAAATGGATGCGGAATGGTGGTATATGGTAGTTACATAGAGAAGGATTTAGACATTCCAAGGTCTGCAGTGAGTACTGCTGTACTTGATACTATTGCGGCATTATTAGCATCCTTTGTTATTATGCCAGCAGTATTTGCCTTTGGCTTAGATCCAGCAGCAGGTCCACCTCTATTATTTATAACAATACCAACTATATTTAAAGCTATCCCTGGTGGACAAATACTTATGATACTATTCTTTTTAAGTGTATTATTTGCAGCAATTAGTTCTTCAATAAATATGCTAGAAGGGCCAGTAGAATCTTTTATGGCACAAACAAAATTAAGCAGAAAAACAGCTACTATTTTAATAGCTGTAGTGTCATTTGTATTATCAATACCTTTAAATTTAAATATGAATTTGTTTAGCAACTTTGCAGATGTAATTACTATAGTAATATCACCATTAGCTGCACTGTTAGTATTTATAGTATTTTACTTTATGTACAACAAAGAACAGGTGTTAGAAGAAATAAATAGAGGTGCTAAGAGAAAGTTAGGAAATAAATTTTTTATGTTTTCAAAATATGGGTTTACCCTTATAACAGTATTGGTAATAATACTAGGAATAATTTACGGTGGGATATAAGTCTGTTTATACTAATTTTAGATGTGGATTTTCCTATTTTAAAGAGGGTAATAACTATATATTCTAAATAGTAAATTCTCTGAAACCCGCATGAACAGAAGAACTAGTTAACTATTTTCATAGTTAACTAGTTTTATATATTAATATTTATATAGTTTTATAGGTTTATAGGTAAATATTTAAATAGTTTTATTAATATACTTTTATGAAATGCTAAAGAATTTTTTTATTTCATCAATTCTTTCTAAAGCTATATTATATCCGTGGTTATAGGCGTGTTTAATTTTATTAAGATCTTTTTCAAAGCTATCAATACCATCTTCTGCAGTAGGTCTTAAAATTATAGCTTTGCCATCTCTTTCAAGTTGTTCACAATACTTAACTCTATAATTGTAAAGCTCATGACGTGTAAGAAGAGGCTTTACTAAATTAGGATATTTCTTTTTTAAAACTTTAGCAGCAAAAATATTGCCTTTACCTAATTCTTTAATATACCCCTTAGGTCTAGTTAGAATAATTAGATGCTTTTCATTTCCATCTTCCATGGCTTTTAATACAGGAATAGGATCACAGATGCCTCCATCAAAATATTCATTATCATTAATTATAGCTGGAGGAAAGAAAAGAGGTATAGCACAACTAGCTCTTAACATATTGCATTTTTCATCTAAATCTTTACCATTTAAATATTCGGTAACTCCAGTTTTAGCATTAGTCACACCAACTAAAATTTTACCTTCATAGCTTTTAAAGGTATCCATATCAAAAGGATAAATCTTATTAGGTAACTCATCAAAAGCAAAATCTAAACCAAATAAGCTTTTACATTTAAAAAAGTTTCTAAAGCCTATATATCTTTTATCATGTCTATGGTTAATTAGAATATCATAGTTTCTTTTCTTTTGTTTTGATATATATGAAAAGCCGTTGGTGATACCTGCTGAAACGCCAATGCAATAAGGAAACATAATATCATTATCTAAAAGGGCATCCATTATACCAGCGCTAAAAATAGGTCTAAAGGTTCCACCTTCAAGAATTAAACTACTCATGATGTCAACTCCTTAAAATTAAATTTGTTAGATTGTTTTCTTACATAATTAAATTAAGATATTATTTTAATTATGATTCTTTAGAATAAACTCCATATTTTATTATACCTATATCTCCATAGAAAGTTAAGATATATTAATTTGAAAATAAGCTATGATATAATTATATCTATAAATTACTAATAGGTATTGTAGTATAAGTTATAGATAAAAAACAAAGGAGGACTATATATGTATTTAGTAAGTTCATGTTTAGCAGGAGTCAATTGTAGATATAATGGAAGTAATAGTGAGAATAAATATGTAGCCGAATTAGTAAAAGCAGGAAAAGCTATAGCGATATGTCCAGAACAATTAGCTGGTTTGCCCACTCCAAGGGCGTGTTGTGAGATTTTTATAGATGAAAATTCTAATAAAAGAGTAATTAGTAAGGACGGTATAGATTTAACCGAAAGTTTTTTAAAGGGAGCAGAGAAAACTTTAGGAATTATTAAAGCTGCTGGTATAAAGAAGGCAATACTACAGTCTAGAAGTCCTTCATGTGGGTACGGTATGGTATATGATGGAACATTTTCAGGAAAACTAATAGAAGGCAATGGATTAGTAGCAGAATTATTAATGAAAAATGGGATTGAAGTCTATACAGAAAATGATTTAGATAAAATATAATGTTATTATTTTAATTATTGATATGAAAGGTATGAAGATAAACTTTATTTTAAAAGTTTATATTTAAGTTAGGGGGTGATTAGCATAGAATACATAAAAGCAAAAAAATTAATATCTCAATATATACCTAATAATTCATGGTTTGATATCAATTATAATATGAATATCTATAAAGGATGTTGCCATGGATGTATTTATTGTGACTCCAGAAGTGAATGTTATCAAATAGAAGATTTTGATAGAGTTAGAGCAAAAGAAAAAGCTGTAGAAGCTATAGGAAAAGAACTTAAAGGGAAAAGGAAAAAAGGTGTAATAGGAACAGGCGCTATGAGTGATCCTTACAATCCATTTGAAAAAGAATATGAGCTAACAAGGGAAGCTTTGAAGGAGATTACTAGGTATAATTTTGGAGTTTCCATTGCCACCAAGAGCCCTTTAATTACTAGAGATATTGATATATTAAAGGAGATTTCAAGGAGCTCTCCTGTGTTAATAAAAATAACTGTAACTACCTTTGATGATGATTTATGTAAAAGGATAGAACCTAATGTGGCACCTAGTAGCGAAAGGTTTAAGGCTATAAAACAGCTTAGTGATAGTGGGATATATACAGGAATATTGCTTATGCCAATTCTTCCTTTTATTAATGATTCAGAAGATAATATAAGAAATATAGTTAGAGAAGCTCATAATTCAGGAGCTAAATTTATATTTGCTTATGGAATGGGGCTTACCCTTAGAGGGAATCAAAGGGCCTATTACTATGAACAATTAAGTAGACTATTTCAAAGGGAGAACTTAGTTAGAAAATATATTCATACCTATGGTGATAGATATGAATGTGAATCTTCTAATGGAAAGAAGCTTTGGAAGACCTTCACTGAAGAATGTAATAAATATGGAATTATATACAAAATGAAGGATATAATCAAGGATTATAGAAAGAATTATGAAGAGGAACAGCTGAGCTTATTTTAAGACTATTAAGATAAAATATTAGATTTACCTTACTTAATCTATGTTTCAATATATGATAAAATGTATATAGTATTTAATTAAAAGGGGGAAATGGTTTGTCTTATGTATGTTAAGGCAAAATCTATATAGTTAAAATGAAGGATATTAAATCAATATTCTATTGGATAATAGGATTTTTACTTGCGGATGGCTTTAGATATTTACTTAGGGATGTAGATATTCCAGAGATTTTTAAATGGGCATTAGGAATAGTTATAATTCTTGGAGGCTATATCCTTATAAATAAATTATTTATAAAAGATAGAAGCAAAGAAGAAATATAAACTAAAGGAAAAAATTTATTTTAAGGGGATGAAGATATGCACTTTGATGAGGAGTCAAAAAAATGGGATACAGAATGTAGGGTTCAAAGAGCAAAGAAAATTAGTACTGAAATAGAAAACTATTTGGATAAAGATAACAGTTTAAGAGCCTTAGAATTTGGATGTGGTACAGGGCTTATATCAGAAAATTTAACTCATAGATTTTCTGATATATTGATGATGGATTTATCTGAAGGAATGATAGAACAGTTAAAATTAAAAATAGAAAAAAACAAAATAAAAAATATGAAAACTTGGTGTGGGGATTTATTTCAATTTAACGATAATAAAAAGTTTGATGTGATTTATACATCTATGGTTTTTCACCATATAGAAGATCTACTAAAGGTAATAAAGAAGCTATATGATTTGCTAAATAAAGAGGGCAAATTAATAGTTGTAGATCTATGTCCTGATAATGGTGGTTTCCATGATGAAGTACAGGATTTTAGTGGACATAATGGATTTAAGCTTACAGAAATGGAAGGCTTAATAGAAGAAGCTGGGCTTGAAGTCATAGGTTCAAAAATATTTTATTCAGGAATGAAGAAAAGTGAAGGTAAGGAGCAACCATATCAGTTATTTAGTATGTGTGGTATAAGAAAGTAAATATATGTTACGAAGTTTTCTCAATTATAGATTAGATTTTAGAGTATATGCAATATTTCTTTTCTGTTGAAACTACATTATTATTTATTGACTTAATTTCAAATATTTGCTATAGTGATTTTATCAAATATAGGAGGTACAACAATGAAATTGTGTAATTGCTAATTAATTTTCATAATTGAAAATTGATGAAAGAAAGAATAAAATGCCTAATCATTAGGTTTTTTTGTGTACTTCTTTTAAATTGGCAATTAAAAGACATACCTCTTATAGAACTAAAATTGTATTTATGTTTTATATAGACGTTAAGTTTATTAGGACAGGAGCTATAGTAATTGGAGATTGTATATATTTATTTTTATTGCATTAAATATATAGTTCTTATTAGATAAACTTATTTAAGTATAAAATTGATTACAGATTTTTAGGCTACAAGAAAGCAGTGCTTTTTTGTAGCCTTTTGTTTTATATTTAATAAATCAATGGTTAGGCCTCAAAACTTATTTTAAGGAGGCTATATCAATGGATAAAACATTGAAGTTTGCACATGAAGAAGATGTAATTTGTGCAATGGAGTTAGTTTATGAACATGAAATCAGAAATATGTTAATTTCAAATATATTTGGGTTAAATAAAGCCTTATCATTTATTAATTTTGCTTGTATTAATGATACTGATAATGTAATTACAATAGGCTCACATTTAGAGATTACCACATTACTAATATCATATATCTATGCACCACAAAAGTTAGTGACACAGATTTCAGATATAAGTTGTGGTATTGATAATGGAGTATTTAAAAATATCAATGAACTTTTATCAGGTTATAAATATACAGAAATTATTAGCTCTAATTTTGATATAGGACTTGTAGAATATGAGAAGGAATCTTTTGACGTAGCAATTTTGGGTTTTGCTAATTTAATTAATATCTCAGAAGAAGTACAGATAAACAGGTTTAGTCTTGAAACTGGAATAGAATATGAGATGTTTGAAAGGTTATTAGCAAAGTCCAGTAAGTTGTTAAAAAAAGATGGAAGATTAGTAGTACTTACGAAACCAGGATGGATATTAAAGTTATGGAGTTTAATTCATGACCTTGGTTTACAATTAGAATATGATAGCTATAGTCTATACGTTGATAGTAATAGACATCCTAATGGATTTATTTGGTTAAGGTTCATTAAAAGAGATATAAATTTTAATCTGGAATTGCATAAGAGGAATATACTATCTTTAATGCATGATAACAACATTGATAGACTGTATGCTCATAGGAATAATTTAATATTTCCATATGTGGAGCTCTCCTATAGTAATTCTGAAGCCTATGTTAAATTAAATCAGAATTTAGAGTATATGCAATATTTCTTTTCCGTTGAAACTACAGCAAATCTAGCGGAATTGTGTGAAGGATATACAGCATGTCTAGTTACTCCATCCGTAGCACAGTATGCATATAAGATAAATAAAAACATAGTCCTTTTTGAACGAGATAACAGATTTAGAGAAAATGGTGGTCTAAAATTTGTAAAATTTGATTTGAATATTGGTTTAACAAAATTTTTACAGAATAAATATTTAAAAAAATTTGATAGAGTTATATGTGATCCACCATTCGATATCAAATTGGATGTTTTAGCAAATGATATTGTTGAATTGTTAAAGCAAGATAGAAAAAGTGTTGCTTATATAATATTTCCTAATAACAGAAAGAGTAGTTTAATCAATGCTATGAAGGTTAGAGGGTTATTATTAGAAGAGGAAACTCAAAAAATAAGTATAGAGTATTCTAGGCCACCTAAGATAGTTAGGGTTAATGGTAAAGATGCCATTCAATTATATAAGTTTATTTATGTAATTTAAAACATTTTTATGGAAGATGGAGCAGTTAAGGTTAAAAATAGATAAGAATAAATGTCTATTAATAATTATCAGTAAATTTAAACTTAAAATTTAATTGAAGGTCTTTAAAAAATTTAATAATTTATATTATTGACCACGTGGTTTGTTTTTGATAATATATAATAGACCGTGTGGTCAATATTTATATTTGGAGGGTATTATGAATCAAAAAGAGAAAAGTCAGATAAGTAAAGATAAAATATTAAATGCTGCCATAGCGGAGTTTGGAACAAAGACATATGAAAATGCTTCGCTGAATAATATATGCAACGATAACAAAATTTCAAAGGGACTTATCTATCACTATTTTAAAAATAAAGATGAGTTATTTTTAAAATGTGTTAAGGTTTGCTTTGATGAGCTTGTAGATTATCTTAGTAAAGAAGAATTTGACCAATTGGATTTTCAGAAGTACATGCAAAATTATTTTGATTTAAGGTATCGTTTTTTTAAAGAGAATAATTATTACAGTCATATATTCTTTCATGCAATTTTACAACCACCTGTACATTTGAAAGAACAAATCAAAGACTTAAGAGCTAATTTTGACACACTTAATATAAGTCACTATCGCATGGCCTTAAGTAATGTAACACTACGAGATAATATTACAGAAGAAGAAGCAATGGAATACTTCTTTGTTTTTCAAGAAATGTTCAATGGTTATTTTCAAAGTAAAGCTTATGAAAATCTGGACTTTAATTCACTAATAGAAATGCACGAACTGAAACTGTCAAAAATACTAAATATTATGCTTTATGGTATTTCAAAGGAGGAGTAGAAATAATGATATTATTAATTTTAAGGATTTTAGTGGCAATTGCAATTGCTTTTATTGTAGGTAAGCTTGTTTCAAAGATAAAGTTGCCTGCTATTCTAGGATGGTTACTTACAGGTATGATACTTGGACCACATGCATTTGGAGTTGTAAATGATGCAGTTTTAAATGCTCATTGGTATGAACCAATTATGCATATTTTAGAATGTGTAGTGGGACTTTTAATAGGCACGGAGCTTGTTTGGAAGAAAATTAAAAAATCGGGCAAGCAAATTATCATAACAACATTAACCCAATCATTAGGAACATTTTTTGTTGTGAGCTTGGTATTTGGGGTTGTATTTTATTTTGTAGGATTTCCTATTTATATTGCATTTATATTTGGAGGTATTGCTCTTGCAACTGCACCAGCACCAGCACTTTCTATTGTGCGTGAGTTTAAAACAGACGGACCTGTAACTAAAACATTAATTCCTATGGCAGCCCTTGACGATATGGTAGGAGTAATTGTATTTTTTTCAACTATTTCTATTATATCTGCCAATCTATCTGAGCAAAAACTACCGGCTTATATGATATTACTTGTAGTTTTATTACCAATTATTATTGGGATTGTTGTAGGATTGCTTGCAGGAGTTGTACTGAAAAGAGAACGTTCAACAAAAGTAACTGTATTGCTACTGAGTGCAACCATACTAATATCAGCAGGTGTTGGTTTTATATTTAATGATTTAGTTTTACCAAAGCCTGTACTTAACTTTATGCTTATTGGTATGGCTTTCTCAGCAACGTTTTCTAATATGATTTCAGAAGAACGTCTAGAGCGGATTATGAACTCATTTAATCCTATTCTTGGTATTTCTATGATTGTAGTTATCTTAAATCTGGGAACACCGCTTGACTATCATCTGATTTTAGGTGCCGGACTATTTACTGCAATTTATATCATCTCAAGAGCTGTAGGTAAATATGGTGGAGCATTATTCGGAGCTGTTATAACAGATTCACCAGAAACCGTAAAAAAATATTTAGGACTCACATTGCTTCCTCATTCAGGTGTATCTCTCGTATTTACAGGTATAGCTGTTTCTGTTCTATCAGGACCAGCACCAGAATACGCTAAGGTCATCCAAGGAACAATTGCGGCGGCAGCGGTTATTAACGAGGTTATCGCAGTTATAGCATCTAAAAAGGCTTTTGAGTGGGCAGGAGAATTTAATAAAAAAGAGGAAATTAGCAATGAATGAGATAATATATAGAGAAATCAAAAAAGATGATTATGAAACCGTTAAATCTATAATAAATGAGAGTTTTGGACTTTATAGGTATATTGATAATGAAAAGGTATTAAAAAATCTTTTAAAATTATACTTACAAAGCTGTTTAGCAGAGAAAACCTTTAGCTGTGTTGCAGAAAAAGACGGAAATATTGTTGGTGTGATTTTAGGAAAGTCTAAAAATGATTATAAAATATTGACTCATTTAAAAAATATTTTAGGAGTAGTATTGTATAATTCAATAACGACATTAAAAGCTATACAATATAAAAGTAATATAAGTGATTATAGAAATATGCATCACATTTATCATAAGCTTCTTGCTGGTAGAGAGGCGGAGTTTGATGGAGTATTGACACTATTTGCCGTTACAGAAGACTGTAGAGGATTGGGTGTAGGTAAGAAACTACTTTCAAATCTTTGTGATTATTTACGAAATCACAACACAAAACATATTTATTTATACACAGACTCAACCTGTAATTATGGTTTTTATGATAGTCAAGGGTTTGAACGTTTAGCTGAAAAAAGTTTTGAAACAACCTGTGAGAGTAAACTTGTTACAATGAATGTTTTTTTATATGGATACAAAGTTGAATAAATAAATTAAGCCACTTAATATGAAGAAATTCAAATTGAGTGGTTTTTTGTAATAGGGATTTTAATTATTATAACAATATTAGATTGTTATAATATATCTACTAGTAAAAAGTTATTTATATAAATAAAGTTTTAGGGGAAGTTGCATTTATAACTGAAACATAAAAGAATATTGTGGTAAAATAAATCTAATGATATTGTACAATAAAGGGGAAGTTTATAGTGAAAAAAACCATAGGAATTTTTGCTCATGTTGATGCAGGTAAAACTACATTTTCTGAGCAATTACTTTATCATACAAAGAGTATAAAAACTAGAGGAAGAGTTGACCACAAAGAAGCTTTTCTAGATAGTCATAATATAGAAAGAGAAAGGGGTATTACAGTTTTTTCTGATATTGGAATTTTTAATTATGAAGATTCAGAATATTATTTAATAGATACTCCAGGACATATAGATTTTTCGCCAGAGATGGAGAGAGCTATGGGGGTTCTAGATTATGCTATCCTTTTAATAAGTGCAGTAGAGGGAGTGCAAGGTCACACAGAGACAGTATGGCAGCTACTAAGAAAAAATAATATACCTACTTTTATATTTATAAATAAAACAGATAGAGAAGGTGCTGACTTACAAAAGGTTATCCATGAGATAAGAAATAACTTAAGTAGTGAAGTTTGTTTAGTTGAAGAAGATTTATATAATTTAAGTAATGAAAATATAGAATTTATAGCTGAAAGAAATGAGGAATTACTGGAAACCTATCTAGGTAAAGGCTATGACAACTACTTATGGGTAGATAAATTAAAGGAGCTTATTAAGTCAGAAAAAATATTTATAGTTTTAAAAGGGTCAGCTTTATTAGATGAAGGTGTAAAAGAGTTTTTAGAGAACTTTAATAGTCTTAGTTATACTAACTATGAAGAGATAAAAGATAATAAATGCTTCAAAGGTAGAGTATTCAAGATTAAATATGATGAAAAAGGTAATAGAATTACCTTTATAAAAGCATTACAGGGTGAGTTAAAGGTAAAGGATGAAATTATATATAGTACAAATGGAGAAGAGATAAGAGAAAAAATAAATGAAATTAGAAGTTATAATGGAAATAAATTTGAGAGTAAAGATAAAATTGTTTCAGGTGAAATTTTTGGAATTATAGGCATAAGCTCTTTAAGAGCTGGTATGGGCATAGGAGTTTTAGATTTAAATGAGTTTTTTATGATTCCAACCTTAAGAGCAAAGGTAGAGTTTGATAAAAGTATAAACCCTAGAGAAGTGTTAGGATGCTTTAAAATTTTAGAAAGTGAAGAAAATAGTCTGAATGTAGTGTGGAGCGAGGAGTTACAAGAGCTTCATATTAGTATAATGGGAAAAATACAACTAGAAGTCTTAAAGGAAATATTAAAAGATAGATTTAACTTATTAGTGGATTTTGGAACCCCAGAAATATTATATAAGGAAACCATGGAAGGGGAAGTGGACGGCTTTGGACATTTTGAGCCTCTTCGTCACTATGCAGAGGTTTATTTAAAGTTAAAAGAAGGGCCTAGAGGATCAGGGATTACTTTTAAAAATAAATGTCACAGTGATTTTTTAACTACAGGAAATCAAAATCTTATAAGAACTCACATATTTGAAAGAGATCACAAGGGAATACTTACAGGAAGTACAATTACAGATATAGAAATAACCCTTATGAATGGAAGAGCACATTTAAAGCATACTGAAGGTGGAGATTTTAGAGAAGCAACTAAAAGAGCCCTTAGACAAGGATTAGAAAGTGCTAAAAATCTATTACTAGAACCCTATTACAAATTTAAAATAGATGTAGAGATAAACTTAATGGGTAGAGTTATCAGTGATATTCAAAAAATGAGTGGTAGCATTAATGAGCCTAAAAGTTATGGAGAAAGAGTTATAATTGAAGGAAGAGGTCCTGTAGCTACCTTTATGAATTATGCTTTGGACTTTCAAGCATTCACAAAGGGTAAGGGCAGCTTAAGTCTAGTATTTCATGGGTATGATATATGTCATAATCCAGAAGAGGTTATAGAAGCTAAAAGCTATAACAAGGACGTAGATCCTGAATACACATCATCTTCAATTTTTTGTGCTAAGGGTGTAGGTTATGCAGTTCCTTGGTATGAAGTTAAGGAACATATTCATTGTCTTAAATAAATATTATTAGAAATTTAATATATTAGGAGTGATTAATTATGGAAAAAGAAATTAATGTAGTTGTGTTAATGCCTATGGACGATAGCCATAAAATTGATTTAATGTCAGTGGCACCTAGATCTAATTTTATATTTACTTCAGCTAAAGAGATAAATAGGGAGACTCTTCAAGATGCTCACATAATTATAGGTAATCCTCCATTAGATATGGTTAAAGGATGTAAAAACTTAAAGTGGTTACAACTTGATAGTGCAGGAGCTGATTTATTTGTAAAAGAAGGGGTGCTTCCAAGGGGAGTAAAACTAACTAATTCAACTGGAGCCTATGGACTCGCTATATCAGAACATATGATAGGTGTACTACTTTCTATATATAAAAAGTTATACCTTTATAGGGATAATCAAAATAATAGTCTTTGGAAGAATGAGGGTGAAGTTAAATCTATTTGTGAATGTACTGCTTTAGTTATTGGACTTGGTGATATTGGAGGAGACTTTGCCAAGAGAATAAAAGCTCTAGGTGGATATACTATAGGAGTAAGAAGAAGTGATACTAATAAACCTGAATATTTAGATGAATTATATCTTATGGATAAGGTTGATGAGTTATTGCCTAAAGCAGATGTGGTAGCATTAAGTTTACCAGAAACTAAGGAAACCTATAAATTATTCTCTAAAGATAAAATTTCTAAGATGAAAAAGGATTCTGTACTTATAAATGTAGGTAGAGGTACAGCTATAGATACTGAAGCACTTTGTGATGCTTTAGAAAGTGGGAAACTTTTAGGAGCAGCTTTAGATGTGACAGACCCTGAGCCATTGCCAAAGGATCATAGGATTTGGGGAATAAAAAATGCAATAATTACACCTCATGTTTCTGGAAATTATAATCTAAAGGAAACCCACCATCGTATAGTTAAAATTGCTGTTAATAATTTAGAACGCTTTATAAAGGGAGAGGAACTCAGGAATGTAGTTAACTTATCTACAGGATATAGAGATTTAAAGACAAAGTAATATTTAAATTAAGGCTAAAGTTAGAACTTTAGTTATACATTGGTTAAAGGAGAGAGATACAATGGAGAAGCTTTATTATAAAGATCAATATATTAAAGAATTTGTAGCTGAATTAGAGAAGGTAGAAGAGAAAGATGGGAAGTTTCATGTGGTTTTAGATAAAACAGCTTTTTTCCCAGGAGGTGGAGGTCAATTTTGTGATCTAGGATTTATAGAAAATGAACCAGTAATAGATGTTTACGAAGAAGAAGGAATTATATATCATGTTCTTAATAAAAAGCCTATAAAGCTTCATAAATTAAAGTGCTCTATAGATTGGGAAAGAAGAAGGGATGGCATGGATCAACACCTCGGACAGCACGTTTTATCAGGGTGTTTTTATAAAATATTTAATGCAAATACAGTGGGTTTTCATATGGGAAGAGAAATATGTACTGTAGATATAGAGGGAATATTAGAAGAAGAAAAGATAAGAGAAGCTGAAAAGGCTGCAAATCTAATTATAGGAGATGATCTTCAAGTAGAATTTTTAGTGCCAGATAAAAAAGAGTTAAAGAAGATGGGATTAAGAAGAGCATTACCTAATACTAATGAAGAAATAAGAGTTGTTAAGATTTCAGATTTAGATATTAATGCATGTTGTGGAGTACATCCAAAGTCAACCTTAGAACTAAGAATGATTAAGGTAAGAAGATGGGAAAAACATAAAGGAGCAACGAGAATAGAATATGTAGCAGGGAAAAGAGCAATAGAAGATTCCTTTAGAAAAGATAAATTTACTACAAGGGTATGTAGATATTTAAATGCCAGTGAAGATGAGGCTATAAATGGCATAAAAAATATGAACGAAAATCTTAAAGCTGCTCTAGATAAAAATAAAAAGCTAAGTGAAGAAGTGGCTGCTTATGAAGTAAAGGACATGGTTGAAAAAGGGGAGAAAGTAGAAAATATAACTATAGTTAAAAAAGTTTATGATAATAAAGATATTAAATATGTAAATAAGGTAACTTCAAAGATTATTGAAAATAACAATACTATAGCATTAATGGCAATTAAAAATGGAGAAAGAGCAAACCTTATCTTTGCAGCATCAAAGGATTTTAAAGGAATATCTATGAATGAACTATTAAAAGATGTAATCACTTTAATTGATGGTAAAGGTGGAGGAAGTAGTCATCAAGCTCAAGGTGGTGGAAAGAATAATAACAACTTAGAGGGAGCTTTAGATTATGCTATAAATAAGATAAAAGGTAAATAGTATAAAATAGAAATTAGAATTAATGTTAATTCGCATTGGCATTTTATAATTGAGTACATAATATATGATTATATAGTATTATGGTGGAGTAATTATGAAATATGTAAAAGGTACATTAAGTTTAGTTAAATGTAAAGTAAACTCTATAAGAATGAGAATACAGGGGGTATATAGGAGTGACTATAATACAACAGCTACACAACTAGTAAATTCAAAAGAATTGAAAAGTGATACTGAATATTTAATATATGTAGAGCTTAATAAATTTAGGACTAATGTATTTAAAAAGAAGGGTAATCAGTGGTCTTTAGTAAAGTCTTATATATGTTCAATAGGAAAATCATCTACACCAACTATAAAAGGTACCTTTAAGGTCGGTATAAAAGGACCATACTTTGGAGTAGAGCATGGTTATAAATGCTATTATTATACACAAATCAAGGGAAATTACCTTTTTCATTCTATAATATATAATTTAAATGGAACAGTGAGAGATGGAAGATTAGGAATGAGGATTTCTGATGGATGTATAAGGCTTGCAAAGGAAAATGCAAAATGGATATATGATAATGTTCCAAAGGGAAGCACTATTTATATAGAATAGGTTAGGCATCTTCAAAAAATAAATAAGTCAGAATGATCGTCTATTTTATATTATCTGATGACTACCCGATCTAATACTCACATCTACTTCAAAGTGAGAGACGCCCCTAGCTAACGATTTCCCCTAAAGGACAACGAATTCTAAGTATCGAAAATACTGATACTAGGAGTTCAGTTAATAAGCTTCAGTGGGAGTAAAAACCCCCTCTGAAGCAAAGAAATCTGTTTATACTGCGTCAACAGAATGCTTAGATAGTGCTACTATATGCGGAACTTATTTCCTTGTCTAACTCAAAATATACTGCGCATCTTTGACTTATTATTTATTTTTAGATGCCTTAATTAAAAGGGATTTTCACAAAATGAACTAAATCTTATATAAATGCGAAGCACTTTATAAAGATTAGCAATATTTTGTGAAAGTCCTTTTTTATTTAGAAAAACTATTAAAAGTAAGTTATGAAAAGATCTATTAGGCACTTGAATATTTGTTACATCTGTTATATATTATATATAACAGATATAACAAATAAGGTGGTATGTAAAATGTTAAAGATAAATAATTTTTCAAAGTCTTATAGTGGTAGTAAAAAAGCTGTAGATAGTATATCTCTTGAAGTGAAACCAGGAGATATATTTGGATTTATTGGTCATAATGGTGCTGGAAAAACTACTACCATTAAAGCTGCAGTAGGAATTTTAGATTTTGAAGAAGGAGAAATTTTAATAAATGGTAATTCTATAAAGACTAGTCCAATAGAGTGTAAGAAGGATATAGCATATATTCCGGATAACCCGGATTTATATGATTCATTAACAGGTATACAATATTTGAATTTCATAGGAGATATTTTTAAGGTATCAAAGGAAGAAAGGGAGACACTTATAAAAAAGTATAGTGAAGCCTTTGAACTTACAAAATCTCTAGGAGATCTAATTTCATCCTATTCTCATGGGATGAAGCAAAAGTTAGCCCTTATATCAGCACTTATTCATAAGCCTAAATTACTAATTCTAGATGAACCTTTTGTTGGACTTGATCCTAAAGCAGCACATATTTTAAAAGGATTCATGAGAGAATTATGTAATGAAGGGGGAGCTATATTTTTCTCTACCCACGTACTGGAAGTTGCTGAAAAATTATGTGATAAGATAGCTATCATTAAAGGTGGAAAGATAGTAGCTTCAGGAGACACCAATAAAGTTAAAGGTGATGGTAGTCTAGAAGAAATATTTATGGAGTTGATTGACAATGAGTAATTTAAAAGTTCTATTAAAAAATAACATTAGGAATACTTGGGGAATAAATAAATTCCTAAAGGAAGAATCAAAGAGTGAAAAAGTAAAAAACATATCCATATTTTTAGCAATACTACTAGGCATATTTTCTATAGGTATGTTAATTGTAATGTATTCCTTGGCTATAGTAGAGCAATTGGGTCAGTATGGATATTTAAGTCTTATTTTGATGAGTGCAATGCTTCTTAGTACTATGTTTTCATTGTTTACATCTGTATACAAGGCTCAGGGTGTTCTTTTTTCATCAAGGGATTTTGAAACCTTAATGAGTTTACCTATAAAACCAGGTATAATCTTAGCTAGTAAGATGATTGAATTATTATTATTGAATTATTTATTTGTAGCACTAGTAACAATTCCACCAGCTATAGTTTATTTTATGAAATCAGGTACAAGTATTATATTTTTTATTTATTTATTCATAGGAATAATTTTTATTCCGCTTATACCTATAGTTATGGCAGCTATTATAGCCTTTGCTCTTAGCTATGTATCTTCAAGAATGAAACGTAAAACTTTAATTTTAAATATAGGAACCTTGATAGTTGTAGTTGTAGTAATGATAGGTTCATTTAAAATGGATAAGATTATAAATATAGTTATAGAGAACAGTACATCTATAATCCAAGGGATAAAAACTATTTATCCACCTTCTTATTACTTTACGGATGCTTTAGCTAATTTAAGCTTATTATCTATGACAAAATTTATTTTATGGTCTATAATTCCTTTCATAATATTTTTAATAATCTTTGCTAGAAGCTTTAAGTCAATAAATTTAAGGTTAGGAGAAACTTTTAAAAGATCTAATTATAAATTAACATCCTTAAAAACAAATACTTTAAGGGGAGCCTTAATAAAGAAAGAATTTAAGAGATATTTTTCATCTTCTGTATATGTTACAAATACAATAATAGGTATAGTTTTAGTAACGGTAGCAGCTGTATCATCTCTAGTTATGGGAGGAGATTTTCTCATAGATCAGATGGCACAATCTAGTGATTCAGACCTTCAGGTACTAGCACCACTATTAAAACAGGTAATGCAATTTGCACCACTTATAATATTATCCTTTGGTATAGGATTAACTTGCACTACAGGTTCATCTATATCAATTGAAGGAAGAAATTTGTGGATTTTAAAATCATCTCCACTAGAAGTTAAAGATATATTCATTGGTAAGATAGGAGTTAATATTCTTTTACTAATACCAACTATAGTAGTGGATTCAATTATGTTTGCCATAGCCTTTAAGTTAACCCTAATAAATTTTATGTGGACTATATTAATTCCTACACTATTAGCTATTTTAGTATCAGTTGGGGGCCTTTTGATTAACTTGTTTTTCCCTAAGTTAGACTGGACTTCAGAAGTACAGGTTGTAAAGCAAAGTTTAAGTTCTATGATAAGTATTCTTATGGGAGCAGTGCTTGTAGTTGTAGTGATTTTTATAACTATTGGAATTAACAAGGTATTTGCGATTACAAATATAAATTTATATCTAGGGGTTATAGCATTACTACTAGTACTTTTGATATTATTAGTATGTACAATATTGAAAACTAAGGGAGAAAAGTTGTTTAATAAACTAAGGAGTTAAATAGGAGATGAGATTTTGATTTTAAAAATAGACTTTGACTCAGATATACCTATATATGTCCAGATAAAGAATCAGGTAGTTGAAGGTATAGCAAGAGGGGAACTAGAAGAAGGCGAAGAACTTCCATCCGTTAGAGGGTTAGCTGATGATATTGGAGTGAATATGCATACAGTTAATAAAGCATATTCACTTTTAAAGGATGAAGGTTATATTAAAATAGATAGAAGAAAAGGAGCTTTTGTATCTCTTAGCTTAAAAAGCTCTAATGAGGAGTTTAGAGAAAGTTTAAATTATGAACTAGAGTATTATATGGCTGAATGCTTTAATAGAGGCATAAGTAAAGAAGATATAAAGAGCTATATTGACGCTATTTTTAGTGGATTTAAGAAGGAGGATAGCTAATATGGATAAATGGTTATTCTTAGTATTTATGAATTTTATGTTATTATTTATATTTTTAACTAGTTTTTTTGTGAACAAAACATCTAATAGTGGCATTTTCTTTGGAGTGAGATTTCCTAAGGAATATCAAGAAGAAAAGGAGCTAAAAGATATAGAAAAATCTTATAGAATAATTATTTCAATCATATTTTTTATTATGCTTTTAGGAGTAAATATTTTATTCTTTAATCTTGATAACTATAGTGAAAATACTTTAGGATTTATAATGGCAATACTTATTATAGGTAGTTTAATAATAAGCTTTATAGTATATATTCCATATTATAAAAAGGTTAAAACCTTAAAAAAGCATAGAGACTGGACTTATACTAAAAGAAATGTAGTAGTGGTAGAGACTACTCTAAGAAAGCCTAAAAAGGATGAAAAGATAAAACCTATAGACTCAAAATGGTTTTTATTATTATTTATCTTTCCTTTAGTAAGTATTTTAGTAACTATGTATAGATATGATGCATTACCTAAGGTGATGGAGATTCCTTATACTAGCTTTGGGGTGTTTAAAAAGGAGACTTTAAGAGGTCATTTTATAATATATCAATTTCCAATTGTTCAAATTTTTTTAACAGCATTATTATATGGAATAAACAAAGTGATTATTAATTCTAAGGTGGATTTAAATAGTGGAAGTATTGAGAAGGCCATTATTCGAAAGAGGAAGTTTAAAAAAATAGGGTCAATATTAATGATGGTAATGATACTACAAATGCTTATTATGTTTTCGTTAATTCAAGCATCTATATTATTTAACTTTGATCCTATGATAATTAACTATGTATTTATGGTAATTTTCATGATAACTATGATTATATTTATCATTATTTTTATCAAAATTGGTCAAGGTGGAAGAAATATCGAAACAAAAGGTGAAAAAGATGAGTTATATAAAGATGATGATGATAAATGGATACTAGGAAGCATTTATTATAATAAAAATGATCCAGCTTGGATGGTAGAGAAAAGATTGGGTGTAGGTTGGACAGTAAACTTTGCTCATCCAAAGTCTTGGATAGCTGTGGGAGGACTTATAGTATTTATAATAAGTAATATAATTATGTCTATATTGCTTATTTGATTGTATTGTGTATAAAAATTAAATCAGAATTAAAGGAGTTACTAAAATGTTAGAACTAAGTTTAATTTCAGTATAATGAAATTAAAACCTTAGTTGACTTAGTAACTCCTTAATTTTTATACTTCTTAAGTATCATAACGTAAATATAGATTATCTATATCTTCTTTTTTCATAAGCCCTTCAACTAAATAACCCATTATGATGACTCCAGGTATATCAATTACTAATCTAGATAGGGTAAAGGCATAACCTATAGCGGAAATTTCGAAGAGTAATGTAGAAATTTTAGTAACACACCAAGCATTCATAAAAATAATAATATTACTAAATTTAACTCCTTTTTTTAAAAGCACTGCAGTAAAAGGAAATGCAGCATACATGGGGCCAGCAGCTATAGAGCCAATAAGAATAGCAATTAAAACACCAGTAAATCCGGAGTTCTTCCCCATATATTTCATTAATACTTCTTTTGGAACCCACACATCAATAAGGCCAAGAAGAATCATAATAGGTGGAAGTACAGATAACATCTGAATAAAGCTAGATTGAGCATTAATAAAGCTTTTAGTTCCTAAGTCCCAATTAAAGACGAATACTAAGATAAGTATTAATAAACTTAAAAGGAAAAAGGAATACCTTTTTAGAAAGTTAAGTAGTCTAATCAAAATAAAGTCACCACCTTTCCAATAAAGAAAGCTACTACAAAGGAAAAGACAAAGGCTATAAAATTTCTAAGAAAGGCAGCTTTTTTACCTATATATTTTGACTCTAAGCTATATGTCATGATACCAACCATGGTTAGAGTAGAAATTAAAGCTCCCACTTGTGGATAACCCGCTCCACTTTCAAGTAGTGTATTACCTAATGAAAAGGCTACAAAAGTTGGCATCATAGTTATGGAACCAGTAATAGAAGAAATAATAACTCCTAAAAACCCAGAATTAGAACCCATTAATTTTGATATGGTAGCTGCATCTACTATAGCAAGGAGAATTCCTACAGTGATAATGATACCTAAAAATTGAGGCATTATGTTTTCAAAGGATTTAAGGGAAATTTTTAGAGCCTTAATAGTTTTCTTCTTATCTTTGATTAAAGAAATAAGAAGTAGCACTAAAGCTAAAGTGTATAGAATAACACCTGTCATAACATCACTTCCAATAACTCTATAAAATCATATTATGCTCATAAATTTGTGAGGTTACATAATTATAGTATAATAAGTATTATCAAGGGTATGAAAAGAGAGGAGTGATGAATAATATAGATTATACTAATAAAGGAAGAAAAGATTATGAAAATATTTACAATAGGACATTCTAATTATACTGTAGAGAAGTTAATTCATATGCTAAGACATTATAACATTGACTGTGTAGTAGATATTAGAGGAACTCCTTATTCAAAGTATAATATTCAATTTGACAAGGAAACAATAAGGGAAACTTTGAAGAAGGAAGGCTTTATTTATATCTATATGGCTAAAGAGTTAGCTGCTAAGAGAGAAAATAGGATATCCTATTATGATGAAGGGTATTCAGATTTCGAGAAGGTAGTATATGAAGAGGATTTTATAAAAGGTATTCAAAGGCTAAAGGATGGCTGTGAAAAAGGATATAGAATAGCATTATTAGGTGCGATGCAAGATCCTATAAGATGTCATAGAAGCATCTTAGTGGGAAGAGCTTTAAGAGATCATGGATTCACTGTAGGACATATATTAGACGATTATTCTCTAGCTTCTCAGGAAGATATGGAAAGAAATCTATTAGATAAATATTTTAGTGATAGAGATCAAGTTACTATAGATACTATCCTTGGAACTGCACCTACAGAGAAAGAATTAATAGAAGAAGGATATCGATTAGCCAATAAAGAAATCGGATATCGGATTGAGCATTTAAAATAAAAGGATATCTATAAAATAATTCAAGTCCAGGCGTAAGTAATCTTTATTTTAATTACTTATACTTGGACTTATTATTATTGATGAATAATTTGAATGTATTCATTTGACTATGCTTTGAGAATTTCACTTTCATCACAAGTAGTGTCATTTTTATCTACTATAAGATTATAGGCCAACCCTATAAGAACTAAAATACCTCCAATAATTTTTCCTGTAGATGCTTTACCTAAGGTGATATAGTCAATTACTATACCCATAAATAATTGCCCAATAAATATAAAGAGAGTTAGATAAAAAGAAGATATTCTCGGAGTCATGTAATTTGAAATAACTATGGTTATAACTCCTAGGAGTCCTCCTAAATATGCTAAGAAGGGTATTGTGCTAAAGCTACTAAAGGTTGAAGGAAAGGTTTCTTTGCTGAATAAAAGAAATACTACTGAGAAAAACAGTCCAACTACATAGTTAAAAAAGGTTCCTTGAAATATACCGATTTTCTCTGCTAATTTAGAATTTATAGTTCTACCTATAACAATAGTTACACCAGCTAAAATAGAAATTATAATATATATCATTATTTATCTTTAATAAGGTTATAGAATAAATAATCTTATTAAAGTTCACCTCCTATCATTATTTAAAAATAGTCATAATTACGATACCTATAATCATAATTGATAAACCTATGAACTTCTTACCGTTAAATTTAATCTTTTTCATTCCAAGTAATCCATAGTTATCAATGATAATAGAAGAAATTGCTTGACCAAGTAATCCTAGAGAAATGCTTAAAGAAGCACCAAGAGCCATAAAACTTATATTACTAAAAAGCACTGTAAATACTCCAACGGCTCCAGCACTGTACCATAAAATAGGAATACCTTTTTGAATTTTTAATTTTGACTTAGTAGCAAATAATACAGTAATAATAGTAATTAAACCTACTATGTGAATGAGTACACTGGAAGAATAATTACCAATAGTCCCTGATAAGGTTCCATTAAACACAAGCATTACTGAAATTAATGCACCTATAAATATAGAAATAAAAATATTCATGACAATCCCCCTTTTAGTTACATATTGAATTTATCATAAAGCAGTTGAGAAGTATTATGACATATGTCATAGTTGTATTAAGAAAGTATTTAAGATGAGAAATAATTTTAATAAGTAATTTATATGATTTAGGAGATAAATATGAAGAAAATAAATAACTCAGAACTTATGAACACATATATAAATAAATACAATATTAATGATATCTTTACCAGTGATATGAGAGAATATATGGAATTATTTCACTTTAAGAGAAATGAATTTTTATGTAAAGAAGATGAGCCTATAGATTATTTATTCTTTTTTGTAGAAGGGAAGGCTAAAGTATATATTAGTTTAAAAAATGGTAAATCGCTTTTAATATGTTTTTATTATCCACTTATGGTACTAGGGGATTTAGAGCTAGTTAATTTTACAATGGCAACTACAAATATGGAAGTTATAGAAGAGGCCTATTGTATTGGCTTATCTTTTAAAAAGGTAAGAGAAAAACTACTTAATGATGCTAAATTTCTAAGATTTATTTGTAGTTCATTAGGCAATAAAATGGACACAGTTTCTAGGAATGGATCAATTAATTTACTATATCCACTGGAAAACAGATTAGCTAGCTATATAATGGCAACAAGGGAAGAAGGAAATAGAGTTGTATTTAATGAAACATTAACAGAAATTGCTGAGTTGCTAGGAACTAGCTATAGACATCTATTAAGGACTATAAATAATTTAATAAATAGGGAAGTATTAAAAAAAGACAATTACGGATATGAAATTATTAATGAAGAAATACTTAGAAGTTTAGCCGTGGATTTATATAAATAGATAATAAAGATGGACATATAAGCATTTTAAATTATATAAAATCCTAAAAATGAAAAATATTTATAGAAATTTGTCATTTAATTATTTACAAATATGTATATTTGATGTATGCTTAATATATGTATTGATATTATAAATATATAAATCGAATTTGAAAGGAGTTGTTGTATTATGATGAACAGAGAAAGATTAATATTAGATGAAGTATATACAGCCGCTCCAAATTTAAGATTTAAATGTTAGTTTCAGTGGATTAATATTAACAATTATATTCAGTTTAAAACCTTAGAAGTATAATAATATTATAATCCTAATTTTATAACTATATTTAATTTGAACTTATGCCTTGGAGTAGCCTAATCCAAGGTTTTTTTGTATGCAAAAATAAAGTTTTTTAACCAATAAGGTTATTATAAAAAAGCTAAAGGGCATAAGTTCAACGTCTTATTAAATGAAAATAAATTAAAGTATAAAGTTAGAAAGAGAGATTATATAGTTGAGAGAAAATAATATAAATGAATATTCAATAGGAAGAGTGTATGCTCAGCATAGAAATTTATACAAGATAATAACTGAAAAGGGAGAAATATCAGCTACCCTATCGGGGAAGTTACAATATGAATTAATTAATAAAAAGGACTATCCAGTTGTAGGGGATTGGGTTAATTATGAAGAGCTTGGTTATGGAGAAGGAATAATACATCAGATTCAAGAAAGAAAAACGCTTATTTGTAGAAAGGTAGCAGGAGTAAAAAGTGAAGAACAGGCTTTAGCTGCAAATATAGATAAGATTTTTATAACAATGTCTTTAAATAATAATTTTAACCTAAGAAGATTAGAAAGATATATTAATATAGCATGGGATAGTGGTGCTACACCTGTTATCTTATTAACTAAATTAGATTTATGTGAGGATTTAGAAGATAAATTATTATCCTTAGATCAGGTGGCATTAGGTATAGATAAGATAAGTGTAAGTTCTTTAACTGGTGAAGGTGTAGAGGTAGTAAGGAATATTATAAAAAGCGATGATACTGTAGTTTTTATTGGATCTTCAGGGGTTGGAAAATCTACTATAATAAATAAATTATTAGAAAAAGAAGTACAAATTACTAAGGAAGTTGATGAATATGACAAAGGAAGGCATACTACAACCCATAGAGAGTTGTTTGTGTTGCCAACAGGGGGAGCTATAATAGACACTCCAGGAATGAGAGAACTTCAGCTAAGTCAGGGAGACGTAGAAGCCACCTTTAAGGATATAGAAGATCTTGCATTGAAGTGTCACTTTTCAGATTGTAAGCATAAAAGTGAACCTAAATGTGCTGTTCAACAAGCCATTGAAAGAGGAGAATTATCTAAGGAGAGATTTATAAGTTATGAAAAAATAAAAAAAGAAATAGCTAATGAAGAAAAACGTAGAAAGGCTAAAGAGAGAATAAATGAAAGAAAAGCTAGAATAAGAAGATAGATGAAAATATGTATTTTGGAAGTTGATGAAATTTTCTAAGAGCATAAATAATTTTATTAATATATTCATAATAAAGAAATTTGCATTAATATATTTATTATTCTAAAATAACCATACATACCATGCACATTTGTAGAAATATGTATGGTTATTTTATATGTGAAATATGGTATAATTATTTTATTAAATTGGATTAATACGGAGAATATTTATATGAAAATAACTACAGATAAGAAATTTTACAGATTACTTTTTAGTATATCAGTACCCATAGCTATACAGAACTTAATTACTTTTGCAGTAAGTATGATAGATACCTTAATGGTAGGATCTTTAGGCGAAGTCCAATTATCATCAGTAGCTTTAGCAAATAATTTATTTTTTATTTTGATGATTCTACTTTTTGGACTAGCTAGTGGATCAAATATTATGATATCTCAATATTGGGGGAAGAAAGATGTAAATTCTATTCATAAGATACTTGCAATTATGTATAGAGTTTGTACTGTTATAATAATTATATTTATAGCCATAGCAGCACTATTACCAACACAGTTCATGAGTATATTTTCTAATGATATAGCTGTTATACAAGGTGGGGCTAGCTATCTTAGAATAGTCTGCATAGGATACATATTCTATGGTTTAACAAACTGTACAATAATGATGCTTCGTTCTGTAAAAACGGTAAAAATTTCAATGTTAGTATATAGTGTGTCATTGTTGGTAAATGCTTTTTTTAACTGGATATTTATTTTTGGAAAATTTGGATTCCCAGCATTAGGCATAAGAGGAGCAGCTATTGCTACCGTTATGGCAAGAATCACAGAATTTATAATAGTTATAATATTTATGATTTATTTTGAGAAGAAGATAAAATTACGACCTAAGCATCTATTAAAGGTGGATAAGGTTATATTAAAGGATTATGTATCTACATGTACACCAGTATTATTTAATGAATTGCTTTGGTCTACAGGCTCCTCTATGATTTCAGTTATTGTAGCAAAAATGGGAACAAGTACAGTAGCAGCTAATAGTATAAATGGAGTTGCACAACAATTTGTAACAGTGTTTATATTTGGATTATCTAATGCTGCAGCTGTTATTATTGGTAATACCATAGGTGAAGGTAAAAAGAATAAAGCCATGGAATATGCCTTTACAATAGGTGTATTTAGTGTAATTACAGGGCTTATTGCCAGCGGAATAATATATGTTATTAAGCCCGTAATAGTAAACTTCTACAATGTTCCACAAAGCACAAAATTAATTGCTATGGAAATCATGAGTGTAACCTCTATTATTGTTATATTCCAAGCTTTAGGAAGTAATATGATGATGGGAGTTCTAAGAGGTGGAGGAGACGCAAGATTTGTATTATTAAATGATATTATATTTATGTGGTGTGTAGCTATTCCAGGAGGATTCATAGCAGTAGATATATTAGGGTTACCAATAGTAGCTGTATTTTTTATAATTAGGTGTGATGAGATAATAAAATCTTTGGTTAGTATAGTAAGAGTAAGTAGTGGGAAATGGGTAAGAGATGTTACTAGAGATTTTGCCATAGAAGAAGAGGAATAATTAATACCTTATAACATAATAAAAATAGGGGGTTATGAAATCTATGTATAAAGATTCAAAAGAAGATGTACTAAATAGACTTAGGGAAGATTCAGATTACATAGACCAATTTATAGATTATATTAACGAACAGCTAGTAATTAACCTAGACAACGCTAAAAGTATATTAGATGAAGGTTTAAAAATATGTACTGAAAATGAAAATATCAAAGGAATAGCTTGGTGTAGTGGAACTATAGGGTGGTATTTTAATTATTCAGGTACATATGAAAAGGGAGTACAGTGGCTATTAAAAGCTAATACATTATTTCAAAGCATAAGTGATGAAAAAGGGAAATTATATGTATCAAATGGTCTTATGAGTGCCTACTTTCAATTAGGATTATGTGAATTGAGTACAAAATGGGGAAAGATTGCTTTGAAAATAGCAAAAGAAATAAAAAATGATAAGTTTTTTTTAATAATATTAAATAATATTTGTGTTAATTATCTAAATCTGGAAAAATATAATGAAGCTAAAAAAATTATAGATTCATTGCAAGACATACCTTATGGTTATAATGATAATTTGAAAATAAATATGTATCAAGTTATTGCTGAAATTGAATGTGAACTTGGCAATTTAGAAAATGCCATAAATTTTATTAATGAATCTATTGAAATTGGAGAAAAGCTGAATTATGAAATTATAAGAAGTGAAGCTTTAAGGATAAGGGGAAAAATTAATTTTAAGGCTGGCAATCAAAAGGAAGCAGAAGAAGATTATTCAGCTGCATTAGAGCATGCCACAAAGAGGGATTATTATGAAGTTCAAGCTAGCATATTAGAGTCTTGGGCTCAGAGTGATTTAATTAATAATAAATATGATGAAGCTATTAATAAGCTAGTAAAGGCATTAGAAATATGTGAAAAAAATAAATACGTACTAATTAGTAGAAATATATATAAACGACTGTATTTATCTAACAAGGAGATTAATAAATATAAGGAAGCATTAGTGTATTATGAGAAGTATGTTGAAATAAATAATGAATTGAACTGTATAACTAGTGAATTAAGTCTTGCTGATTTAGAAAATGAAAAGAATAAGCAAGAAGCAGCTATATTCAAGTCATTATATGATGACATTAAAGTAATATCAACTATAGGGCAAAAAATAACTTCAGATCTTAATTTTGATAATATATTAGAAAATATACATAAAGAAATATCAATGATTATTGATGCAGAAGTGGTTGGTGTTTCTACCCTTAAGGAATCAGAAGGGATTTTAGATTATGCACTATTTATAGATAGAGGAAATAAGCTGAATTTAAAGAATGTTCATATAGAAGATGAAACAAGCATAGGAGCTTACTGTGTTAGAAATAGAAGCACTATTTTAATTAATGATCTGTATAAAGAATATAAAAAGTATGTACCAACCCTTAAGGTAAAAGTAAGTGATAATAATACTCAATCAGCAATGTATTGTCCTTTAATTCTAGAGGATAAGGTTAGAGGATTTTTAAATGTACAAAGTTATAAGAAAAATGCATATACAGAAAATGATTTAAACAAATTAAAGATATTAGCATCCTATGTTGCTATAGCTTTAGAGAATTCCTGTCTTTATAATAGAACTAAATATTTTTCTTCTCATGATTTTTTAACGGGATTACTGTCTAGGATGGAAATATTTGAAAAGGGAGAAAAAATATTTAAGGATTGTCAAAGAGAACGAAAGAAATTAGCTGTCATAATGATAGATATTGATGATTTTAAATTAATCAATGATAAGTATGGACATAGTTATGGAGACGGTGTATTAAAAATGGTTGGAGGCATAATTAAAAATAATGTTAAAAATCATGGAGTTGCAGGGAGATATGGTGGGGAAGAATTTTTAGTGATTTTACAAGGTATAAGTGAAAGAAAGATTTATTCAATCTGTGACAATATAAGAACATCAATTGAAAGAGCTAATATATATTATAGAGAAAAATCTAAATTAAAAGTAACATCTAGCCTAGGTGTATTTATGTATTCAGGTAAAGAGAAGAGCATTGATCAATGTATTAATTTTGCAGATGAAGCATTATATATAGCTAAAGCTGAAGGGAAAAATAAACTTGTAAAATATGAAAATTATTCTTAGTTATATAAAGTTAGTTAATTAGAAAATGTACATAAAAATAAAAAAGTTATTCTATAATGATAAAAGGAATTATTATAGAATAACTTTTTATATTAAATTAATTCTGTACTAATGTAAAAAATTATTTTCTATAAATTTAAAGGTATCGGAAAGATCTAGATTGTCCACAGCATCTTTAAGTAATGGAACTTTTGAATAGTCATCAAGAGGAATTTTATATTTTAGTATAGGATTTATTCTAAAGTAGTTTGGACCGATAAGCTCTTTGCAATATAAGTCTTCTAGAGGTGTATCATTTAGTAGAATTGAAACCAAAGGTGTTTTAACATTACATTTTGGTCTGAGCATCCACTGGAGAGCACCCCAAGAAGATGTATCTGATTTTATTTGGTTAAGTGTTGAGCCGGTACCAATAGATAATATACGAAAATCAGATAGTGAATGTTTAGGCTTAAGGAGCTTCATTACGGAAATCATAGAGGCGGCTGTAGGATTATTTACAATTACACCTCCATCTATAAAGTTCTTGTATGAAGGGAAATAAGTAGGAGCGGCAGAGCTAGCTAAAGCCACATCTACAACCTTAGATGTGTATGTTGAACCACGAGAAAGGTTATTAAAAAATACAGATTGCCAGTTATCGGATGAAAAACCTTTTACATTAAAGGATGGGATGAATACATATTTTTCAAGATCCCCAAGGGTAAGGTCTTCTGTAAATACAGATAATATGACTTCTCTTAAGTTTTTATTATTAAATTTAGGTCTGAAAAGGTTAAGATGAGAAGGATAAAATATACTTTTTACAGTCTCATAGTTGTACAAGTTATCAACATAATTTCCATCCTTTCCAGAAGCTAGAGCTAAGGCTATTAAAGCACCTGTAGAAGTACCAGCAAATAAGTTTGTATACTTCAAGATATCAGGATATTTATTATAAATGCGTTTTAATATACGTGTGGATAGGGCACCACGAATTCCTCCACCATCAAATACAATAATTCTGAATGTAGACATTAGACACCTCCGTTGTAGCTTATATGATTATTGTATTAATGATTATGTAGGTATGTGAATATATTATTATCTGTTTTAAAATATCTTTGACTTATAAAGAAGCTAAGAACTCTGTTTATCCGATGACTACCAGCTCTAATACTCCCACCTTTTTCAAAGTGGAAGTAAAAGACCTGCTATGTCCCTGGATAACGATTTCTAAGCATCATAGAAGCTAAGAACTCTGTTTATGAAGGTTTTTGAGATTACCTGGGGAATATTTAAATATGATAGATAATAATTAGATTAAATGAAAACAGTGAAGGAGGGTGAAGATTAGCTATGTTAAGTATATATAGTACATAGCTAGAAGAAATATGGAAGAAAGAAAAGTAAAAAATGTATTATTACCTAAAATTACAGCAATAAATGAAGAGGTATATTCTTTAGAGAAGAATATAGATGATGAAGATTATTTTAATAATGTAATGATGCTTAATTGTGACATAAGTAATGAGTGTGCATCACATGTTGAATTTTCGGAAGTTATATTTAAAAATGTAGATTTTAGAAATGTAAAATTTCCTCATATTGAATTTATAGATGTAAAGTTTGAAAACTGTGATTTATCAAATTCTAATTTAAATAATGGAATTCTGCATAGGGTAGAAATGAAAAACTGTAAGCTTATAGGTATAGATTTGACAGATACAAATATTCAAAATGTCACATTAAATCAGTGTAGCGGTGACTATAGTAACATATCTTTCTCTACTCTTAAAAATGTAAATTTTATAGATTCGTCATTTAATAATGTAATATTTGAAAATAGTAAATTTAATAAAGTAAACTTTGAAAATGTAAGTATGAGGCAAATTGATATATCTAAGGCTATGGTGAAAGGAATTGATTTTAGAAATAGTGATATAGAAGGACTTATTGGAGATGTAAGAGATTTATATGGAATAGTAGTTACTCCAATGCAAGCACTATCGCTTTCGAGAATTTTAGGGATTGTAATTAAGGAATAGATGTATTAAAGAGACTGCCAGAGTAATGAATTTTAATTAGGATATTTAAAGTTAGGAGAAAACATATGATAACAATAATATCATCAGCTAAATCTTTAGATTTTGAAAAAGAAATATTTATAGATGAAAGTACCGAACCTGTATTTATGAATGAAGTAAGAGAATTAGTAGATATAATTAAAAATTACAATTTACAAGAAATAGCTAAGATAATGAAAATTAGTAATAAGTTATCAAAGGTAAATTATAATAGATTTCAATGCTTTTATGACCAACAAGTAAATACTAGACAGGCTATTTTTGGATTTAGTGGGGAAGTATATAGAGCTATAAATCCTTTTGAATATGACAGATCAAACATAGAGTTTGCACAAAAGCACATTAGGATTTTATCAGGTTTATTTGGGGTTTTAAGACCTTTAGATAATATAAAAGAATATCGGCTAGAAATGGCTACAAAGTTAAGAGGTATACCTGAAGAGAATTTATATAAATTTTGGACAAAAAAGATTACTCAAAATATAGTTCATGATTTAAATCTTAAAGAAGATAAGACAATTTTGAATTTGGCCTCTCTAGAGTACTCTAAATCCATAGATAAAAGTAAGCTAGATACTATTAATGTCTATGATGTTGAATTTAAAGAAAACATAGAGGGAAAATATAAGATTATAGGAACATATACTAAGAGGGCTAGGGGGCTTATGGTAACTTATATTGTTAAAAATAATATAGATAATATAGAAGATTTAAAGAATTTTAAAGAAGAAGGTTATTGCTATAATAAAGAATTAAGTAGCAATACTAAATTAGTTTTTACTAGAGAAAAAATGATTTAGGTCTATGACTTTAGTATTAAATAATGTGACATTATAAAAGAAATTAAAGGTGCATTAATTATAAAAAGTAGGGGATTACTAAAATATATAAAATAAAAACTTGTATTTTAAATACAAGTTTTTTTATTTTAAAACATTATAAGATGATAATAGGAGCAAATTATGATAATAGTTAATATATTAATTGTAATGACAGTACTTTTTATAATATTTATCAAAACTATAAATTGTTTATTTTATTATGCTACTCTTGGTAAAAAGCGTGATAAGATAGAAACCTTTAATAGTCTTTACACCATGGGATTATATTCTCTTGATGAGTATGAAAAGTTAAAATTGGAAGAGCTAATTGTACAAAGTAAAGATGGATATAAGTTAAAAGGATATTATCTAAACTGTAATTTACCTTCAAAAAAAATAATAATATTATTGCATGGATACTTGGTTGGCCACTACAGGTCTTGCCAATATATAAAGTTTTTTATAAAAGAAGGATTTAATATTCTTTTAGTAGATCAAAGAGGTCATGGTAATAGTGAAGGAACTTATGCTACCTATGGAAGATATGAGTGTGAAGATTTAGATTTATGGGTAAGCTGTATAAGACAAAAAGTTGGGGAGAAATGCTTTATAGGTGTACATGGACATTCTATGGGAGCTGCTACTGGTCTTATGTATTCAGTTTTAGGAAAGAATAAAATAGATTTTATAATATCGGAATCAGCTTATGCAAATGCAATAGAGGTTATAAAAAGAAAGTTAAATAAATACAAGATTCCATTTTTCCCTTTCTATAATCTCGCTAATCATAAAATAAAAAAAGTATGTGGCTTTTCTTTAGGAGAAATAAGTCCAATGGATATGGTAAAGGAAAGCAAAGTACCAATTATGTTCATTCATGGAGATGAAGATGAATTAATACCATGTTATATGTCTATGGAAATGTATGAAATTAAAAAGGGAATAAAAAGCTTATGTATAATTCCAAGAGCTAAGCATAATACTTGTTATGCCACTAACCAAGAGAAATATGAAAATGAAGTAAAAAACTTTCTTAAAATGATATAATAATAAAAAGTCGCTAATAAATATTTTAAAATCAAGATAATATTTTAATGGGGGATGAAGGGGAATGAGAGTAGGATTAGTATTATCTGGTGGAGGCGGAAAAGGAGCTTATGAGATAGGAGTATGGAAAGCTATAAAAGAGTTAAATATAGATAAATACATAAAAGTAGTTTCAGGTACTTCTATAGGTGCTATAAATGCAGCTTTATTTGCTCAAGATGATTTTGAAGAAGCTAAGAAAATGTGGCAAGAGGTTACTATAGAGAAGTTGTTACCAGTAAATAGTAAAGTCTTAATAAGGAAAGGCGTAACCCTCGCTATTGGTAGTAGAAACATGAATTTAGTAAAAAAATATATGACAAAGAAATTAGAGCAGGGTGATATTCCTAGGGATGGAGCTAAGGATATTATAGAGAAATATATAAATATTGATAAATTAAAAAAGTCAAATAAAATATGTTATGTATCATGTACTGAAATGCCGGAGTTCTCTGCTAAATATTTTAAAATAAATGACTATGAAGAAGAAAAGGCTAGAAGTATATTATTAGCAACGGCTTGTCTTCCTATGATATATGAAAGTGAAGAAATTGGTGGAAAGACATATTTAGATGGGGGACTAGTAGATAATACTCCTATAAAACCAGTATATGAAGAAGGGTGTGATATAATAATAGCTGTACTATTATCTAAAGAAGCTAAAATAAAAAGAGAAGATTTTCCAAATGCAAAAATCATAGAACTAATTCCTTCAGATATAGAAACAAAAATATTAGATGGATTATTAAATCTAGATGAAGAGTCTAAAAACAAGAGAATTCAAAGAGGTTACTATGATACAAAAAATCTTTTAGAACCTATTTTTGAAATGGCAAGATATCAATTAATCGAAGAATTAGAAAGACAGGCTATGGACAGTGAATTACAAGAATTTGAAGAAAAAAATAAGGAAAGTTGGATAGCTAGAAATACAAGAAGAATAAAGAGAAAACTTGGAATAAAAAAACTTTAATAAATATTATGTAAAGTAAAAATATATAGATAAAAAGATAGATTCCTATAGGAGTCTATTTATTTTTAGTGGAAATAATATATAAATAAGTGTTATTATATATTAGTAAAATTTAATTAATGTATATAGATAATTTAGAAAAGGGTGAATTGCAGTGAATGAATTAGAGCAATGTAGAAAAGAAATCGATGAGATTGATAAAGAACTTATAAATCTATTTGAGAGAAGAATGGATGTTGCTATAAGAGTAGCTAATTGTAAAAAAGAAAATGATTTACCGATATATGATGAGGAGAGAGAATCAAAGGTTATTAAAAAAAATGTAGACAATTTAAAAAATAAGAACTATGATTTATTAGCAAGAAGATTTTTCTTAAGCATAATGGAGTTAAGTAGAAGTTTGCAAGAGAGCATTATAAAAAAGCATAAGTAAAGTTATTTAAATTAATCATATATAAAGGAGTAATGTTATGGAGTTTTACGGCATACTAGGTGAGAAATTAGGACATAGCTTATCACCAAGAATACATAAGATAATATTTCAGGCTATGGAAGTAGAAGGTGCATATAAACTATTTGAAATACCTAAAGGAAATTTAGAAAAATTCATAGATGCACTTAAACTTTTAAAAATTAAAGGAGCCAGTGTAACTATTCCTTACAAGGAAGAAATTATTAAGTATTTAGATGAGATATCACCAGAAGCACAAAGGATAGGTGCTGTTAATACAATATCACTAGAGGATAATAAACTATATGGTTATAACACAGATTACTATGGCTTTGGATATATGTTAAAGGTATATAATGTTAAGATACAAGACTCAATAGCTGTAATTTTGGGAAATGGTGGAGCTACAAAGGCTGCTGTGTGTTATTTATTAGACAATGGAGCTAAAAATGTTTATATAGTAAGTAGGACACCAGAAAAAAATAAGGGAATAAATCATGAAAAAGTTCAACTAATAAGTTATGAGCAGTTAAAAGAAATTCAAGGAGATATGATAATTAATACAACTCCAGTAGGTATGTTTCCTAATGAAGATGCCACTCCTGTTAATGATACTATCATAAATAATTTTCAAACAGTTGTAGATATAGTATATAATCCATCAGAAACAAAATTTTTATTAAAGGGAAAAGAGTTAGGAAAAAAAGTTGTAGGGGGATTATCTATGCTCATAGGACAAGGCGTAAAAGCACAGGAAATATGGCAAAAGAATTCTATTGATGACCAAGTAATTAAAGATATATATGAAATTTTAAATAGAGAGTTTAGTTAATTATAAGAGGTGATTGCTATGAAAATTATGGTTATAAATGGACCTAACCTGAATTTTTTGGGCATAAGGGAAAAACATATATATGGCTCAAAAAGCTTTGAGAAGATTGAAAATTACATAAAGGAATGCTCTAAATCCTTAGGACATGACATAGAGATGTTACAAAGCAATATAGAGGGAGAAATTATTAACTTCATCCAAAGGGCATACTATGAAAAATATGATGGAATAATAATTAATCCAGGTGCCTTTACCCATTATAGTTATGCAATCTATGATGCTATAAAAAGTGTAAACATAGATACTGTGGAAGTTCATTTATCACAGATTTATGATAGAGAAGATTTTAGACAAAAATCAGTTACTGCTCCAGCATGTATAGGTCAGATATGTGGTTTTGGAGAATATGGATATATAATGGCTATGAATGCTCTAGAAAATAAAATGAAGATTTCTAGCTAAAGTAGGTTATAATACTAATTAAACATTTGTAACCTAGGAGGAAGGGAAACTTATGGATGAGCTTAATAATAGGATAATAGACATCTATACAAGTCTTGCTGAAAGTGGAGTTAGATTTTATTATGAGGATGATATTAACCCTTTTAGCGAAATAAAAGAATTGAATTCTTGTAATGAAAAATACCTATGGTTCACGACTGATGGAGAAAATGAAGTTAAAGTATCCATAGAAGATTTCAGAGTATATCATTCAAAGGAAAACATTAATCTTTATGATTGGGTTGAAATAAGAGAATTTGATAGGCTTTTGGAAGAATTAAGTGAGAACTAGTAGAATCAAATGAAAAATAAACAACTAAGGTGTTAATTACTTAGTTGTTTATTATTTTTTTAAAATTTATAAATTGTGGATAAAATAAAGTAAATTTTCAGAAAAAAGGTTGATAATCTAAGATTTATCCACTTAGTGTTAATTATATTGTGGATAGAGTTGTGGAAAATGTTAATAATTACATTATTTTACAATGAAAAATATATAGCATTTATTGTGATTATAAGGTATTTTTTTAAAATAGTTAAAGTAAATTGTCTTTCTAGTATTTGGTAGAAGGTTAGTACAATTAATACTAGGAAGTTTTTATTATGGAATATACTTAGTATTACTAAACATGAAGAATATTAATATAAACATATTTTCATAAACATAAGGTATATTCAAAGGTTCATTATGAAAAAAAAATCATGAAAATATAAAAAAAATTTAATAAATCTATTGATTTATTAATAAAAAAAATATAGAATAATATTGTTTGTTTAGTAAATGTAAACTTAAGGTTTAGTATAATACATAAGATTGAGGTGGAATCGTGCAAATTGGAGAGAAGATAAAAAGTCTTAGAATCGAAAAACAGTTAACACAAGAAGAACTTGCAAACAGATGTGAATTATCCAAGGGGTTCATATCTCAAATTGAGAATGATCTCACATCTCCATCTATTGCAACACTTATGGATATTCTTCAGATACTAGGCACAAATTTAAATGAATTCTTTAGTGAGAAAATTAATGAAAGAGTTAAGTTTACAAATGATGATATGTTTGAAACTGAGGATGAAGATCTAAAGTATAGATTAAAGTGGCTCGTACCAGATGCTCAAAAAAATCAGATGGAGCCTATAATGCTCACATTAGAACCAAATGGAAAATACAAAGAAGAAACTCCTCATGAGGGAGAGGAATTTGGACTTGTGCTTCATGGTATTGTAAACCTGCATTTAGGAGATAAGGTATATAAAATACGTAAGGGAGAAAGCTTTTATTTTAAGCCAAAGTCTAATCATTATATTTCAAATACAGGAAAAACTGAGGCAACAGTAATATGGGTAAGTACACCACCGTCATTTTAAGTAGACAAATTTAATAAGGTGACACAAAAGTATAATTAGCATTATGTTATAAAAGAGGTGTTTATGTTGGGTGATAATATAATTGAAATTAAAGGTATATCTAAAACCTTTGAAGACAACAAAGTTTTAGACAATATAACTTTAGGGATAAAAAAGAATGAGTTTATAACATTACTTGGTCCAAGTGGCTGTGGTAAAACTACTACATTAAAAATTTTAGCAGGTTTTGAAACTTGCGATGAAGGTGAAGTTATATTTGAAGATAAGAAAATCAATGACTTACCTCCATATGAAAGACAGATTAATACAGTGTTTCAAAAATATGCACTATTTCCTCACATGAATGTATATGAAAACATAGCTTTTGGATTAAAAATAAAAAAACTTTCTAAAAGCGAAATTGATAAAAAAGTAAATGAAGTTTTAAAATTAGTAGATCTTAAGGGCTTTGAAAAAAGAAAAATTGAATCTCTAAGCGGTGGTCAGCAACAAAGAGTAGCTATAGCAAGAGCTATTGTTAATGAGCCAAAGGTATTACTTCTTGATGAGCCTTTAGGTGCTCTTGACTTAAAGCTTAGAAAAGAAATGCAAATAGAGCTTAAAAGAATACAAAAACAATTGGGAATTACTTTTGTATTTGTAACCCACGATCAAGAAGAAGCACTAACTATGTCTGATACTGTGGTAGTAATGAACAAGGGAGTGATTCAACAAATGGGTACTCCGGAAGATATATATAATGAACCTGAGAATAAGTTTGTAGCTAGGTTTATAGGAGAAAGTAATATTACAGACGGAATAATGTTAGAAGACTTTAAGGTTAAATTCTGTGGACGTATATTTGAATGTGTTGATAAAGGCTTTGATAAAGATGAATATATAGATGTGGTAATAAGACCAGAGGATATAAAAATAGTAAATAAAGAAGAAGGAAACTTAAAAGGGATAGTAAAATCTTCTGTATTTAAAGGAGTTCACTATGAATTAGAAGTAGAGGAAGAGAGTATGAACTTTATTCTTCATAATACTAAAAACTTTTCTATAGGTACAGAAATCGGAATGGATATTTATCCAGAAGACATTCACATAATGAAAAAGTCAGGAGAAGCGTAGAATGAAAAAGAAATCATATTTAGCTTATCCTTATGTATTGTGGAGTTCCTTGTTTATAATAGTACCTCTTCTTCTAATAGTATTTTTTAGCTTTACAGAAAAAGTGAGCGGAAGCTACCAATTCTCTATAAATAATTTTAAAAGATTAATGGATCCTTTATATATAAAGGTATTTACTAGATCTATTAGCTTAGCCTTACAATCAACAATTTTATGTTTAGTAATGGGATATCCCATTGCGTATATGATATCAAGAAAACCAGAGAATAAACGTGGAATGCTTATAATGTTATTTATTCTTCCAATGTGGATGAATTTCTTGCTTAGAACCTATGCATGGCTTGCAATTCTAGGAAAGAATGGTTTGCTTAATAACTTACTTAATATCATTGGGTTAAACTCAGTAGATATACTATATACAAATGGTGCAGTGCTTCTTGGAATGGTGTATAACTTTCTTCCATTTATGGTACTACCAATATATACATCGCTATTAAAGATGGATCAAGATTTAGTTAATGCTGCTTATGATTTGGGAGCCGGAAAAATTACAGCTTTTATGAAGATAATTTTTCCTTTAAGTATATCAGGAGTTATCTCAGGAATAACTATGGTATTTATGCCAGCGGTATCTACCTTTGTAATCTCGCAACTTTTAGGTGGTGGAAAGCACATGCTCATAGGAAATTTAATTGAGCAGCAGTTTACTTCTGTTGGAGATTGGAACTTTGGTTCTGCAATATCTATCCTTATGATGATATTAATTTTATTAGCTATGGGATTAACCTCTAAGTTTTCAGATGATGATGAAAAAGGAGGAGGTAGAGTATTATGGTAAAAGCAAAAAAAATATTTTCAAATATATATTTGATTTTAATATTTATATTTTTATATGCTCCTATTTTTGCCCTAGCACTATTTTCTTTTAATGATTCAAAATCCATGGCAAGATGGCAAGGGTTTACTTTTAAGTGGTATCAGCAATTGTTTCATAATGATAGAATAATTTCAGCTTTAATAACCACTGTAGTAGTAGCAATATTGGCATCAGCAATAGCTACAGTCATAGGAACAATAAGTGCTATAGGGATAGATAGAATGAGGGGGCCTAAAAAGGCAATGCTTCTCAATATAAACTATCTACCTGTATTAAATCCTGATATAGTAACAGCAATAGGTCTTATGATACTTTTTATATTTTTTAATATGAAGTTAGGATTTTTAACTATGTTACTTGCACACATAACTTTTAATATACCATATGTAGTTTTATCTGTATTGCCAAAGTTAAAACAACTTCCAGACAATGTAGAAGAAGCTGCTATGGATTTAGGCGCAAAACCTATGTATACCCTTAGAAAGGTAATACTTCCACAGATAAAACCAGGTATAATTTCAGGATTTTTAATTGCTTTTACTATGTCTATAGATGACTTTATTATAAGCTTTTTTAACACTGGAAATGGAGTAACTAACTTATCAATCGAGGTTTATTCTATGGCAAAGAGAGGTATTAAACCAGAGATTAATGCACTGACTACATTAATGTTTATAACAGTATTAATACTATTATTATTATCTAACAGAAAGCAAGCAATGGTAGGGAAGGAGTAATAAGATGAAAAAATTAAAAAAAATTATAGCTCTAGTATGTACAGGGGTAATGGTGACAGCTATGCTTACAGGTTGTGGGACAAAATCCTCTAGTGATGTTTTAAATATTTATAACGTTGGGGATTATATAGATGAATCTCTAATAGAAAAGTTTGAAGAAGAAACTGGTATAAAGGTAGTATATGAAACCTACGATACCAATGAAATCATGTATCAAAAGATAAAGAGTGGTGGATCAAAATATGATTTAATAGTTCCATCAGATTATATGATTGAAAAGATGAAGGATGAGAAATTAATCCAGAAGATAGATTATTCTAATATTCCTAACTATAAAAATATAGATGAAAGCTTTAAAAAGCCTAGCTATGATGAAAATGATGAATATAGTGTACCTTATTTCTGGGGAACTTTTGGTATTCTTTATAACAAAAATATGGTAAGTGATCCTGTAGATAGTTGGGACATTTTATGGAATGAGAAATACTCTGGAGAAATCCTAATGCTTGATTCAGTTAGAGATACTATGGCTATTGCCTTAATGAAGTTAGGATATTCTCAAAATAGCATAAATGAAAAAGAACTAGATAAAGCTAAGGCTGAATTAATAGCTCAAAGACCTTTAGTTCGTGCTTATGTTAATGATGAAGGTAAAGATAGACTTTTAGGAGAAGAAGCTGCTATGGGAATAGTTTATTCTGGAGATGCAATAACTCTTATGGAACAAAATGAAAATCTAGCTTATGGAATCCCTAAAACGGGTACCAATAAGTGGGTAGACGCATTATGCATACCAACAGATGCAGAAAATAAAGATTATGCAGAGAAATTTATAAACTTTATGTTAGAGCCGGGAAATGCTGTCCAAAACATAGATTATATAGGATATTCTACACCAAATAAAGCAGCTCTTGAAATGCTTTCACAAGATGTTAAATCTAATCCAGTAGCTTATCCAGATAAGACTCTTCTTGATAAATGTGAATCATTCATAGACCTTGGTGACAACATTAAGCTTTATGATGAAAGATGGATTGAAATAAAATCTAAATAGTATAAAAATAGTATAAAAATAGTAGCTAACCTATTTATGGTGAGCTACTATTTTTTATATCATGATGAAAATTCATTAAAATTTTTGTTAAATTTAATAGACTTTACACAAATATAATTTGATTAGGGAGGAATTTTTATGTATTGAATTCAATTTTATTGTATAATATATATATGAGAATATCTAAAATTAAAAAAATTAATTATAATAAATAATATAAATTAAGGAGGTAATATGCTTGAGTTAATGATTATATGTGGATTAGTATTACTAATTTGCATAACATCCAGTAAAGTATTATATAAGTTTGGTGTACCAATGTTACTTATATTCATCATTTTAGGAATGTTATTTGGCTCAGATGGTGTAGTAGGAATATATTTTGATAATTATGAGCTTACAAGAGAATTATGTTCCTTTGGGTTGGTATTTATAATGTTCTATGGTGGGTTTGGTACCAATTGGAAAGAAGCTAAACCTGTTGCAAGAGAATCCATTTTAATGTCTACATTTGGGGTAATAATCACATCAGGATTGACAGGATTATTCTGTTATTTTGTCCTTAAAACAAGTCTTTTAGAAGGGTTGCTAATAGGCTCCATAGTTGGGTCTACAGATGCAGCATCAGTATTTTCTATATTACGTTCACAGAAATTAAACTTAAAAGGAGAAATTGCATCTATACTAGAGGTTGAAAGTGGAAGTAATGACCCTATTGCATATATGCTAACATTAATAGTTTTAACATTAATGAATAATGGGGGTATCAGCTCAATAGTACCTACAGTAATTGGACAAATTATTTTTGGTATATTAATTGGGGTGATATTATCTAAGCTAACGGTCTATATAATGAGAAATGCAAATTTTGAAGTAGATGGATTTTATACAATATTCATAACGGCAATTGCCATTTTATCTTATGCATTAAGTGAATGGGTAGGCGGTAATGGATATTTAAGTGTTTATATAGCTGGTATTATCATTGGAAATAGCAAAATTCCACACAAGAGAAGCTTAGTTCATTTCTTTGATGGAGTATCGTGGATAATGCAAATTATGCTATTTTTTGTATTAGGTTTATTAGCATTTCCTTCTGAATTACCAAGTGTTATAGGGAGCTCTATATTAATATCAATATTTATGATAATAATTGCACGTCCAATCGCAACCTTTAGCGTTTTAAGTTGGTTTAAGATACCATTTAAACAACAGTTGTTTGTTTCTTGGGTAGGATTAAGAGGGGCAGCTTCAATTGTTTTTGCAATATATGCAATAACATCAGGGATACCATTAGAAAATGATATATTTCATATAATATTTTTTATAGCTTTATTATCAGTAGCTATTCAAGGCACATTAATCCCTAAAGTAGCTAGAAAGTTAGATTTAGTAGATGATACAAAAACAGTATTAAAAACATTTACCGACTATCAAGAAGATAGGTCTACAACATTAATAGAGTATAATGTTGACTCGAACAGTAGTTGGAAAGAAAAGACTATAATGGAAGCGGATATTCCAGAGGAGATACTTATTGTAATGATAAAAAGAGATAGTGAAATAATAGTTCCAAAAGGCTCTACACTAATTAATCAAGGTGATATATTAGTTTTAAGTGGAAATAATATAGAATATTTATTAGAAAAAAATGTTGGATCGTAGATTTTGTACAAAGTGGCTATAGAACTTATAGCCACTTTAGTTTTGAAATTTATATGAGGATTAATATAGTTATGAATTATTTTATTCTTAAATATTGTATTTTGAGTAAAATATTGCATATAAATAAATTAGCGTTATAATAGACTTATATACATTATTTTTAATTTAAGGAGGGAGTTAATTGGACAATTTAAAAGTTACTCCTTTAAGAGGAGAATATGAGAAGAATGGTGGAAAAATTGTAGAGTTTGCTGGGTATGAATTACCTACTCAATTTAAGGGAATTCTACATGAACATGAAACCGTAAGAGAAAGAGCAGGTTTGTTTGATGTTTCTCATATGGGTGAAGTGCTAGTAAAGGGAAAGGATGCTGAAAAATTTGTTAACTATCTTTTAACAAATGATGTGAAAACACTAAAAAATGGAGATGTCATATACAGTTTCATGTGTTATCCAAATGGTGGTGTTGTAGATGACTTACTAGTGTATAAATTTTCAGAAGATTATTATTATTTAGTTGTAAATGCAAGCAATAAAGAAAAAGACTTTAAATGGATGTTAGATAACAAAGATAATTTTGAGGTAACCATTGAAGATATTTCTGATAGTGTTGCTCAATTGGCACTTCAAGGTCCAAAAGCTCAAGAAGTATTACAAAAATTAACACAACTTAATTTATCAGATATAGGATTTTTCCAGTTTAAAGATGATATAGACATATGTAATAAAAAAGTTTTAATTTCAAGAACAGGATACACTGGTGAAGATGGCTTTGAAATATATGCAAAACCTGAGGATGTAGTAGTCTTATGGAGAGAAATACTTAAAGCTGGAGAAAATGAAGGTGTTGAACCTATTGGACTTGGCGCTAGAGATACACTAAGATTTGAAGCTACCCTTCCATTGTATGGGAATGAAATGGATGAAACTATAACTCCATTAGAAATGGGTTTTGGATTTTTTGTGAAACTTAATAAAGAAAATTTTATTGGTAAAAATGTTTTGATAAAACAAAAGGAAAATGGAGTAACCAGAAAATTAGTAGGATATGAATTGATAGATAGAGGTATAGGAAGACATGGCTATATAGTAATTAAGGATAATGAAGAAATAGGACATGTAACCACTGGATATATGTCTCCTACCTTAAACAAAACAATAGGATTTGCGTTAATTGATGCTAAGTACGCAGCATTAGGTACAGAAATTTTTATAAAAGTTAGAAATAAAGAATTAAAGGCAATGGTTGTCAATAAGAAGTTTTATAGTAAAAAAACTCAAAAATAAGGGGGATTAATCATGTTAGTATTGGAAAATTTATTGTATACAAAGAATCATGAATGGATAAGAGTAGAAGAAGATAAAGCTTATATAGGAGTTACAGATTGTGCACAAAAATTATTAGGTGATATAGTTTTTGTAGATTTACCATCAGAAGGTGATGAGTTTTCTAAGGGAGAAGCTTTTTCAACAATTGAATCTGTTAAAGCTGCTGAAGATATTTTCATGCCTGCAAGTGGTAATGTACTACAAGTTAATGAAGAGTTAACTGATAATCCTATTCTAGTAAATGAAAATGCATATGACGCTTGGATGATTTGTGTAGAATTATCAAATAAAGATGATTTAAAAGATTTATTAAAAGCTGAAGAGTATGAAGAATTATGTAAAGACCTATGTAAAGAAGGTGAATAATATGTTTCCTTATATTCCTATTACAGAAAGAGAAAAAAAACAAATGCTTGATTTTATTTCTGTAAAATCAATAGAGGATTTATTTAAAGATATTCCGGATAATTTAAAATTAAATAGAGAATTAAACATTGATAAAGGTTTATCTGAGTTAGAAGTTGAGAAAATAATGACTAACTTAGCTAATAAAAATAAATCTATAGAAGATTTTATTTGTTTTTTAGGTGCAGGCATGTATGATCATTATGTTCCTTCTATATGTAAACATTTAACTGGAAGAACAGAATTTTATACAGCTTATACTCCATATCAACCTGAAATTAGCCAAGGAACTTTACAAGCAGTTTTTGAGTATCAAACTATGATTTGTAACTTAACAGGTATGGAAGTTTCAAACTCATCTATGTATGATGGGGCTACAGCAGCAGTAGAAGCTTCTGTAATGGCTATAGAAAATACAAAGCGAAATACCATAATAGTTTCTAAAACAGTACATCCGGACACAAGACAAGTTTTAAAAACTTATCTAAAATATAAAGGGTACGATTTATTAGAAGTTGATGAAAGTAATGGAGTTACAGATATTGAGAAGGTAAAATCATTATTAAATAAAGATGTAGCAGGAGTTATTATACAAAGTCCAAACTTCTTTGGAATTATAGAAGAGGTAGAGGAATTAGAGAAGGATATCCATTTAAATAAATCTTTACTTATTATGAGTGTGGATCCATTATCTTTAGGTGTTTTAAAAAGCCCTGGTGAACTAGGGGCAGATATAGCTATAGGGGATGGTCAAAGTCTTGGTGCTAATATTAACTTTGGAGGACCGGGTCTAGGATTTCTAAATACTACTAAAAAGCTTATGAGAAAAATGCCAGGTAGAATTGTTGGAGAAACTGACGACAGTCATGGTAATAAAGGATATGTATTAACACTTCAAGCAAGAGAACAACATATAAGAAGAGAAAAAGCTACCTCTAATATATGTTCTGATCAAACATTGATGGCAATAGGTGCTGCTGTATATATGGCTACAATAGGAAAAGAAGGTATAAAAGAAATAGGAGCTCAATGCATCAAAAAGTCTCACTATGCTTTTAATCAATTAATAGAGAGTGGTAAATATAAGCCACTATTCAATAAACCATTTTTTAAAGAGTTTGCAGTGAAATCTGATACTTGCTTATGTGAAATAAATAACAAATTACTAGATAATAATATTTTAGGTGGATATATTTTAGAAGAAGATTACCCTCAATATAAGAATTCTATGTTACTTTGTGTAACAGAAAAAAGATCGAAGGATGAAATAGACAAATTAGTTAAAGTGATGGAGGAGATATAATGAAAAGTTATAATAAAGTTATCTTTGAACTATCATGTGAGGGTAAAGTAGGTTATACGCTTCCACAAATAGATGTGGAGGATATAAATATAGAGTCTGTTATACCTAAAAATATGTTAAGAGAAGAGGATGCATATCTTCCACAAGTAAGTGAAGTTGATGTAGTTAGACATTACACTGCTCTTTCTAATAAAAACTATTGTGTAGATAAGGGGTTCTATCCTCTAGGTTCTTGTACTATGAAATATAATCCTAAAATTAATGAAGATGTGGCTATGTTTTCTGGTTTTAGTAAAATTCATCCTAAAGAATCAGCAGAAAATGTACAAGGTGCATTAGAACTTATCCACGACCTTTCCTTAAAGTTATGTGAAATTACAGGTATGGATGATTTTACATTGCAACCCGCTGCTGGAGCTCATGGTGAATTCACAGGACTTTTATTAATAAAAGCATATCATGAAAGTAGAAATGATTTTAAACGTAAAAAAATAATAGTTCCTGACTCAGCTCATGGTACAAATCCTGCAAGTGCAAAAGTGGCAGGTTTTGAAATAGTTGAAATTAAATCTGATAAGGATGGATTGGTTTCAATAGAAGAACTAAAAAAAGTTTTAAATGATGAAATAGCGGGACTGATGCTTACAAATCCAAATACTTTAGGTTTGTTTGAGAAAAATATAGAGGATATAAGTAAGTTGGTTCATGAAGCAGGCGGACTTTTATACTATGATGGAGCAAACTTAAATGCTATTATGGGAAAAGCTCGTCCTGGTGATATGGGATTTGATGTGTGTCATTTAAATCTTCATAAAACATTTTCAACACCACATGGTGGTGGTGGTCCAGGAGCAGGTCCAGTAGGCGTATGTGGTAAACTTTCTAAGTTTCTTCCGGTTCCAATTATAAAAAAGGAAGAAGAGAAGTTTGTATTTGATTATGATAGACCTGATTCTATTGGAAAAGTAAGAAGTTTTTATGGGAATTTTGGAGTGTTAGTTAGAGCCTATACCTATATACTAACTATGGGAAGTGAAGGACTGAAAGCTGCTTCAGAGAATGCTGTATTAAATGCAAATTATATAAAAGAAGCTTTGAAAGATTATTATAAGGTAGCTATAGATGAGGTATGTAAGCATGAAGTTATCTTTGCTGGTTTAAAAGATAACCCAAATCATATATCAACTTTAGATGTAGCTAAAAGATTGATTGACTATGGTGTACATCCACCAACAGTTTATTTTCCTCTAATAGTTGAAGATGCTCTTATGATAGAACCAACTGAAAGTGAAAGCTTAGAGTCCATCAATGAGTTTGTTGAAGTTATGAAGATAATAGCTATAGAAGCTAAGGAGAATCCAGAAGTTTTACATGAAGCTCCTCAAAATGCTTTAGTAAGAAGGTTAGATCAAGTTAAAGCAGCAAGAACACCAATCTTAAAGTGGAGTAAGTAACTTTTTAAGAATTAAAATTTATAGGCATTAATATAATAATGTCAAAGATTATATTAATGCCTTTTTATAAATATTTGTTAAAGTTTTAACTAAAATAAGCTTGCATATAAAGTTAATATAGTAATTCATACAGAACATATTAATACGAGGAGTGTAGTTATGAAAGATATAATTGTAATAGGCGGAGGACCTGGTGGTTATGTGGCTGCCATTAGAGCAGCGCAATTAGGAGCAAAAGTGTGCCTTATAGAAAAAGAAAATTTAGGTGGGACATGTTTAAATTATGGGTGTATTCCAACTAAAACCATATATAGAACTGCAGAACTTTTTAATAACTTAAGTCATATTGAAGACTTTGGTATTAAAGCAAATAATTTTGAAATAGATGTAGATAAAATTCAAGAAAGAAAAGGAAGCATTATAAAAACCTTAGTAACTGGAATAGAAGCTCTTTTAAAGGGAAATAATGTAGAACTTATAAGGGGTAAAGCTACATTAATTGATAAAAATACTGTAACAGTATGCAGTGAAGAAGAAATAACTATTAAAGGAAAAAATATAATTATAGCTACTGGATCTCAAGCTGAAATCCCATCCATTGAAGGAATATATGATAGTAAACATATTATAACAAGCACTGAACTTTTAGATTTTAATCATATACCAAAATCCTTAGTAGTTATAGGTGGTGGAGTAATTGGAATGGAGTTTGCCAGCATTTTTAATGCTATGGGAAGTAAAGTTACAGTGATAGTTGCGAGAAATTCTATACTATACGATATAGATAAAGATATTTCAAAGAGATATTCAGCTATGGCAAAAAAGTCTGGAATAGAGATTCTTACTTCAACTAAAGTTATAAGTTTTAGAGAGACTGAAGAAATAATTATACAATGTCAGGGTAAGAAAGGTGACTTTGAAGTAAGAGGGGAAAAAGTACTTCTTGCAAAGGGAAGAAAACCTAATTTTGAAGGTATTGATGTAGATAGATTAGGAATAAACACATATAAAAAAGGCATAGTGGTTGACGAAAATTATGAAACTTCTTTAAAGGGTGTATATGCTGTTGGAGATGTTAATGGGATTTCACTTCTTGCTCATGCAGCTTCTCACCAAGGGGTGGAAACTGTGGAACATATATTATTAAATAAACCTTGTCATAAAGCAGTGATTCCTTCTTGTATTTTTACTTTCCCTGAAATAGCAGTAGTAGGAATTACAGAAGAAGAAGCTAAAGAAAAGGGAATAAACTATAAAAAAAATAAATTTATGTTTGGTGCCAATGGAAAAGCTTTAGCTTTAGGTGAAGGTGAAGGTTTGGTAAAAGTTATAAGTGATGAAAACAATGTGATTTTAGGTGTGCACATTCTTGGACCCCATGGGTCAGATTTAATACTAGAAGGCACTATCATGGTTGAAAAGGAAATGACGGTGTCAGAGCTGAAAGAAGTGGTTCATAGTCATCCAACGTTAGGTGAGGCACTACATGAAGCTGTCTTAGGATTAAATAAAGAAGCTATACACAGTATAAATAGGTAACTACTATTTTTAAAATATGCATTATATTATATTCAAAATAAAAAGGAGAAAAAATGAGATATATTGATAATAATTGCACAGATCCTTATTTCAATTTAGCTCTAGAGGAGTATTTATTAAGAGAAAAGAATGGTGAATATTTTGTACTTTGGAGAGATGAACCTTGTATAGTAGTTGGAAAAAATCAAAATACTTTATCAGAGATTAATGAGGAATACATTAAAAAGCATGATATAAAAGTTGTAAGGAGACAAAGTGGAGGTGGAGCTGTTTTTCATGACCTTGGGAATTTAAACTTTACATTTATAGTTGAGGATGATGGAAAAAAATTCAATGATTTTAAGACCTTTGTTATTCCAATCATAGGTGTATTAAATGAATTAGGAGTAAAGGCAGAGTTTTCAGGGAGAAATGATCTTTTAATAGATGGTAAAAAGTTTTCTGGAAATGCTCAATGTAAATATAAAAATAGAGTAATGCATCATGGGACTTTATTATTTTCTTCTGACATAGTTAACTTAAGTGATGCTTTAATTTCTAAACCCATAAAATTTTCAGATAAAGCAGTTAAATCTGTATCTAGTAGAATTACAAATATTAGTGAACATTTACAGGAATCCTTTAGTGTTATAGATTTTAAAAATAAAATATTCGAGTATATCGGTAGAGAAGAAAAAGATAAGGTTATAACTACTTTAGATAATGAGGAAATTGAAGAGATTAAAAATCTAGTTAAAACTAAATATGAAACTTGGCAGTGGAATTTTGGACAGTCGCCCAAATATAATTTTTATAATGAGAAAAAATTATCTGCTGGTACTATAGAATTAAGTATTGATGTTGAAAAGGGTATAATGAAGCACATAAGAATTTTTGGAGATTTCTTTGGAGAAGGAAATATTGAAGATATTGAAAAAGCTCTTATAGGTAAAAAGCATAATACTGAAGAAATTCATAGAGTAATAGATAATATTAATATAAAGAATTATTTTGGAAATGTAAGTAAACAAGAGCTTTTAAGCTTATTTTTTGTATAAGATTATTTAAATTAGGCGATAGAATTTAATTACAGTATATACAAAGGAAATATAGGGACACAAAAAACACATTTAAGGTAAGATAAACTATATAAAAATATTTACTAATATTTGTTATTTAGGGTATAATTAAATTAATTTTATAAAGGGAGTGATGGTAATGGGATTATTTAGTAGTGTAATAGGAAATGCGTCAGAGGTGGATATCAATAAAATCAAGGAAGACTATATGAAATTATTAGGTTCTAATGAACAAATAGAAAAAGCATACAAGCTAGTAAGAGATATGATTATATTTACAAATAAAAGATTAATTATTATTGATAAGCAAGGGGTTACTGGTAAAAAGGTAGAGTATCATTCAATACCATATAGAGCAATTACTAATTTCAAAGTGGAAACATCAGGACATTTTGATTTAGATGCAGAACTTAAAATATTTGTTTCAGGGATGAGCATGCCTATAGAAAAGACCTTTAGCAGTAGTTGTAACATTTATGAAGTACAATCAATATTAGCAGAATATTGTAGCAGATAGTATAAACATAAGAGTGCATGATAATGAGTATTAGAAGCTAAGATTAAAATTAAAGAAAAAATAGTTTGCATATGTAAAAGTGGATTCTTGGTGAATCCACTTTTACATCCATTGTTAAGATAAATATATAAACTTTATATTGCTAGTTATGAATTAATATTATCTATTTTTCAACTATACTCTTAAGCTCCATAAGATTGGAAATCTCATATGTAGGGTTTATAGCACCTTTGTTTATAATCTTATTAGAATTAAACCAGCAGGTATCTATACCAAAATTTATTCCCCCTTGTATATCTGAAGTTAAGCTATCGCCTACCATTAATACTTTGGTTTTATCAGTATGATTTATATTTTTTAAAGTATGTTCAAATATTCTAGGATCTGGCTTAGATACTTCAATTTCATCAGATACTACTATATCATCAAAGTATCCTCCTATGACAGATTTTCTTATTCTATTATCTTGTACATCCTTAAGACCGTTAGTGATTATAATAAGCCTATAATTTTTATGTAGACTTTCTATAAGAGCTATACTATCATCATATAAAAATGATGCACTGGATAAATGTTTTACATATGATTTTGCAAAATTAACTTCATCAAATTTAGCATTTAATTTATATAATAGTCTTCTAAATCTTTCAATATTCAAATCACTCTGAATGATAAGTCCATCTTCAAACTCTTTCCATATAGTTGTATTTATATCCTTATATACTTTTAAATGATAATTTTCATCATAATCTATGCCAAACTCAATCATAGTATTTTTAAGAGCGTATCTCTCAGATTTTTTAAAATCAAATAAAGTTTCATCTGCATCAAAAATTATAACTTCGTAATTCATAATAAACCTCCATCTATACTTTACATCCTCTATTGCATAAGTTACCATATTGATGTATATATCTATAGGACATATGTCATGATAAGGAGAATTTATGAAAAAAATATTGAATCAGCAACTCTTAAACAAGTATTTTACTAAGTATAATATAGAAAATCTATTTGATGAGGATATAATAAACTATGCTCAACTCCATTTTTATGAAAAAGATGAAATTATATTAGAAGCGGAGGATGAACTTGAATATTACTATTTGCTTGTAGATGGGAAAATTAAAATATCATATCTTTTTGAAAATGGTAAATCAATGCTATTAAAGTTTTATAAAGACTTTAATACTATAGGAGATTTAGAGTTTTTAAAAAATAAGCCCATACAATGTAATGTTGAAGCTATAGAAAATACTTTTTTAATTGCCATACCATCAACTATACTTAGAGCAAATTATATTGATAATGTGAACTTTTTACATCATTTAGTAGGTTCTTTAAGTGAAAAACTTCATGAAACCATTAATAATAGTTCATATAACTTTGTATATCCTCTTGTAAATAGGCTAGCTAGCTACCTAGTTGAGCATTTAGAAGATGATAGAAATTATATTCTTTTAAACTCATCATTTAAAGAGATTGCTGAATTTTTAGGAACAACTTATAGGCATTTAGTGAGAACATTTAAAGAGCTTGAATCAAAATCAATTATAAAATGTGATAATAAAAAAATATATATATTAGATGAGGATAGACTTAATGAGTTATCTAAAAATGTGTATATGAAATCCCTTTAGATATAGAAGCAATACGTCTAAATGTAGAAGAAGCATTCATAAGATAAAATTATTTATAATATATATAACATAGATAAATAATTAAGGGGGCTATTATGAGTTATACTACTGAAAGACAACCACAAGGTATTGCCAAAAGTGCAGAAGGATTTTTAAGAGAAGGGCTTGTTGCAGAAGTTGTAGCAATAAATGATTATAGTCATTTTATAACAATTACAGAAAATAAAGAACTTAAGGAACTATTTCATCATATTATGGAAGATGAAAAGAGACATTATGCAATGTTTTTAAATGCTCTAAGATGTATTGATCCAGAGCAAGCTGCTTTAGAAGAAGAAGCTAGGGAACATGTAAATATATCATCTAAGGAAAAGTATAAAGATTATACTAATAAATATGATAAGGATGTTAATCTACTTGTAACTATTAGAGAGGGAATAAAGGGAGAGTTAGAGGCTATTTTGCTTTATGAACAATTTGTTAGAAACTTAGATAACAGTACTTTAGTTAAAATAATAAATGAAATAACTAGAGATGAAAAGGAACATGTGGAAGAATTAACTAGAGCTTTAGTTATTTTAGATAAAGATAATTATGGAACATTATAAGAAAGTATAAAATAATCTGTGTAAACCCAATAAGAAGAATATGATTATTCTTATATAATTTGGGGAGCACAGATTATATTTTTAATGTAATAGAGACTTTAAGTGTACTGAGTTAATTCCTCAAAAATATCAATACCTCTGTCGTCATATAAGAAAAACACAGTTCCTGTTTCAAGGTCTATGATGTAAACAGAACAATCAAGCTCTGTGTTATCCCCTAAATCAGAGGTAATTATTTTACGAAAAAGTGTTTCAATATCAATTTTATTGGTTTTCCATATATATCTTATACCATGAAAGGTTTCTTCTTCGTCAGTCCAATGAAAGGGAATGGTTTGGTTTTCGGCCGCTGCAAGGCATGACTCAACAAATTCTTTTTCGTTCTTTACCGCACGATTGTATTTATCTTCATAAATAACGGCTAAATTATTAGTAAAATGTTTCTGTATATAGAGCTTTATGGCAAGCTGAGAGCAAGTATCAATATATTCCGTTCTTGCATTTAGAGCATCATCATAGGGATTATAACACTCTAATGGAAACTCTTTACAGAAGTGGGTAGTTAATAATGATTGGTTTAACAATTGGTTTCTAAACATTCCAATTGCTTCATACGTATGATGTGACCATTCGCTCCAAAAGGCAAAATATCCATCTCTTTCATAAGGTTCGTCTGGTAAAATTTTAGGTGAACACTGGTTATAAAACTTCTCAACAGCCCTAGAAAATCGTAAAACCTCATTTCGATATTTTAGCAATGAAACCGTGTAGGTGGTTCCTTCTTCCGTTTGGATAACAACCACATCTGTCTTGTGCGTAACAGAATAATCAATACCATTATCGCATCCAATTATTGTTACTTCACTCAAAGTGTCAGATGCAAATAAACTGTTACCACAACAAGGAAGCATCTGTTCATAAGGAGTAATCGCATGATCATGTGTTAAGGTTCTAAGCATCTGTAGTGCAGAAGCACTTGTACAGCATGAGTAATCTAACCGTGTATCTCCGATTGTGACTGTAACATCTCCGTGTAGGCATAAATCTTTTGGAGCGTCTTCAGAATCATCAATCCAGCAGAGATTTGACCAAGAAATTACAAATGGTGTGTCTTTCATTATCATAAGCCATCCTCCTAAAAAGAGTTTCTAATGTAATGTCATGGAATATATGCATAAATTGTTGATTGCAGAACACAGCATTTTCAATTAGGGATTCTATGCTATCAAATGCCTGCTCATCCTCGGATATCCACAAAGAAACCGTCTTGGCAGAGCCGTTTTTTGAAATAAAGCATTTTATCTCCTTGTATGAAAACTCAAGCTCACGCCCTGCATTTATCAAATATAACAATGCAGCTAAGGAATGATAGTGAAACAACTCATTTGCTAGGTTATCATACAAGTTTTCGGACATATCCTCAAGTACATATTTTCCTTTTGTGCCATCAGCATTAATATAAAATCCATCAATGATTTCATTGATACCTCCACCAAATGACCAGTTGTTGGATTCAATAAAACCAATAAATTTATTGAAAAATTCATCTTCAGATAGATTCATTGGCACTTCTACGCAGCCTTGTATCTCAAACTCTTTGCTCAAAATAATCACCACCTATCATATAAATTCAATTTATAAGCGTAAATCTCATCAACTACCTTTTAGTAAATATTTGCATGGTTGTATTTTTTATCATTTTACCATGACCAGACAAATACATCAACGGCTTAAATATGAGCAGTAAAGAAGAAGAAATTGTAAAGAAACAAGAATAATGCTATGCTTATATAAAACCTTAAAAATTGATAAATATAAGAATGAATAATTAACATGAAAGAACATAATTGGGAGCGATATTATGAATATAAAAATAGAAAAAAACTGTGATAATGTAGATTGGAGCTTGATTCCAGAAATATTAAAGTTGGGAGGTATGAGGTATTTTGATGAAGCAACCCATAAGAAAGCCTTTGAAAACAGCTATATTGCTATATTTGTATATGATAATGATAATCTTATTGGATTTGGAAGAGCATTATCAGATGGAGTTTATCAAGGTGCAATTTATGATGTAGCCATATTGCCACAGTATCAAGGTAAAGGAATAGGAAAGTTAATTGTAAGCACTATACTTGAGTCATTGCCAGGATGCAATGTGATTTTATATGCTGCTATGGGAAAAGAAGGATTCTATAATAGCTTTAATTTTAGAAAGATGAAAACTGGTATGGCTTTATTTAATAATGCTGAAAATATGAAAGAAAAGGGATTTATTGAATAGAAAACTTTACAAAAAATATTATTATAAACCCTTTAATAATTTATAGATGAATATTATAATATTTAGAGAGACTAAATTATATGACTATTATAATTATTTAGATATTTTAAAAATTAATTACTTTTATATCTAAGATTAAAGAATAATAGGAATATAAAATTTATATTATCGGGAGGGCGAAAAATGATAACAGTAAACAAAGAAAAGGTTCTAAATACAGCAAAAGAAATATTGCTTATTGATAGCCCAAGTGGATTTTGTTATGACGTTATGGACAAAATCCAATCAATGACAGAAGAACTAGGTTATGCTTTTGAAAAGACTGTTAAAGGCTGTGGAGTTATAACTGTTCCAGGAAAAAGTAGTGATAAAGTAATAGGGTTATCTGCACATGTAGATACATTAGGAGCTATGGTAAGATCTATTTCTAGCGAAGGTACTTTAAAGTTTACTTTAATTGGAGGACCAATAGTTCCTACTTTAGATGCTGAATATTGTAAGGTTAGAACTAGAGAAGGAAAAATATATAATGGAACATTCCTAAGTACAAGTCCAGCAGCTCACGTATTTGAAGATGCAAAATCTAAAGCTCGTGATCCAAAGAATATGGAAGTAAGACTTGATGAAGTTGTAAAATCTAAAGAAGATGTAGAAAAACTAGGAATATGCCCTGGAGATTTTATATTTATAGATCCTAAAACTACTATAACAGAAAGTGGATTTTTGAAATCTAGATTTATAGATGATAAAGGTAGCGTTGCATGTTTAATGAATCTTCTTCATATATTAAGTAGCGAAAAGATAGTTCCTACCTATACTACTAAAGTATTTATATCTGTTTATGAAGAAGTTGGACATGGTTCAGCTTATATACCATCAGATATAACAGAAATGATAGCTGTAGATATGGGATGTATTGGAGAAGATTTATCTTGTACAGAATATGATGTTTCTATCTGTGCTAAGGATTCTAATGGGCCATATGATTTTAATATGACTACAGACCTAGTAAATCTTGCTAAAAGCAACGAAATAAAATATGCTGTAGACATTTATCCAATGTATGGTTCAGATGTTGGAGCAGCACTTAGTGGTGGAAATAATATTAAAGGTGCACTAATAGGACCTGGAGTTCATGCTTCCCATGGAATGGAAAGAACTCACTACACAGCTTTAGAAGGAACAATAAAATTATTATATGCTTACTTAACAAGATAGTTATTAAGACTCAATTTATCATTAGATATGGTAGGTTGAGTCTTATTTCTACAAGAAATTTTCCCCATGATTAAAGATATTGAAAAATCTATAACAACATATAAGCAAAGTATAATTAGGTTTACATATAATTCAATATTAAGTATAATTTAGATATATTATGGATATGAATTTTACGATAAAAAGGGGGAGACATATTGAATTATAAAATAAAAAAAGAAATTATTATTACCCTTGCCTTTGTGATAGGATTTATCCTTTTAATAGGAGGAATGTACATATCATTGCCAGCTAATGAGAAAAGCTATATAGGCAAAAATTCTTCTAATATAGATTTCACTAATTATGAGGATTATTCTGCATTAGAAATTTTTGATGATAGTGTAAAGGATAAAAAGATAGTTTTGACTAATGAAGAAATTGGAATAAAGGAGAATGCGCAAATTCAATATAAATTTATATCTTACTTAATGGATACATGGAAGTTAAAATATTTTTTAGTTGATGTAGGGTATGCAGAAGCTGCAATTATAAATGAATACTTGCAGACTGGAGATGAAGCCTTACTAGAATCATATAATAATAGTTCTATGGGATATGCATTTATTGGAGATTCAAAGCAGGAAATGCTAAAAAAATTATACATAAAAAATAGTCAGCTTCCCGATAATAAAAAATTAAATATAATGGGAATAGGAATAAATGAGTCCGTTCAATCTGTTGACTTATATTTTAAAAGGATAATTAGTAGAAATCCTGATTTAACAGATAAGCAGATAGAAAATATAAATAATATTTTAGAAAACTTAAAAAGTGAAGAGATTATAACAAATATAAGTAATGATGAGGAATTAGAAAAAAGAAATGAAATAATTTTAAAGCATATTGATAATTTTTATAGTGATATTAATGCCAATGAAGAAGAATATAAAGAAGCTTTAAATGATGATTTAAATAACATAAAAATTGTTTTAGATAATATAAGAAATTTGCAAGAAATTATGAAAACATATCATCAAGATGATTCAAATAATACAAATGGAAATGAAAAGTATTCTCAATATTTATATGATAATTTGAATAGTTTCTATAAAGATATGAATATGAAAAGATGTTATATCCATGTATACCAGATATATAGCTATCAACATAAAATTTTAGATGTAGATTTTTTAGGAGCAAAAATTGCAAAGGATAAGAAATTTAAGGATAAGGTTTTAGGGATTAATGTTATATACCAAAAAGGTAAATTTAATTTTGATAATACACATATGCAAATAAATGCAGCAAGAGAAGATTTAAATACGCTCCTCGAAGAAATAAAGTTAGATAAAGAGGATATGGTAATAGATTTAAACAACTCAAGAAGTCCATATAAAAGAAAATTTACTCCTATATATTTTCCATTTCCAGATGATATCTTATATTCACAAGAAGATGTAGCTGGGGAAGAAGTTGGAGGAATTATAGGGAAAAAACCAGGGGTAACTACTGATTATTTTCAAGGAGTAATTATTATAAAGAATCCTTCTATAGACGAAACTTATTATAATAGATTATATAATAATCAATAAATAATTGGTTTATTCAAGTCACTGCAATAAATGGCTTGAATTTATTATAATAAAGTATTATTCTAAAGATGGAATACTAAATTTAAATTTTCATAAAAATAAATGTAAAGGTTTAAAAATCTAACGGAAAAGATAAAACAATCTAATCTGAAAGAAAACTATAAAACCAGAACCATAGTTATTGTTATATATTATGGGTCTAGCTTTCTTTCTATATTAAGATGGCTAGACTTTTATTTTAGGTTAAGTATATTATAAAATTATATTGTAAAGGGGAAAATTATGATAAGAGATTTAATAGATAAGTTAGCTTTAACTAATAATTTATCTTCAGAGGAGTTATTGTACATATTAGATAATTTGGATGAAGAAAGTAAAAAATATTTAATAGAAAAAGCTCATGAAACTAGGATGAAAGTATATGGAGATAAAGTATATATAAGAGGTCTCATTGAATTCACTAATTACTGTAGCATGAATTGTGTTTATTGTGGAATTAGAGCAGAAAATAAAAATGCTGATAGATATAGACTTACTCTAGAAGAGATATTAGAATGTGCAGACCTAGGAGATGAACTAGGATATAAAACTTTTGTATTACAAGGTGGAGAAGATCCATATTATACAGATGAAAGATTAGTACAGGTTATTAAAGCTATAAAACAAAGATATCCTGAAAATGCTATAACAATTTCTTTAGGAGAGAGAAGTTATGAATCCTATAAGAAACTTTATGATGCAGGTGCAGATAGATACTTATTAAGACACGAAACTGCTACAAAAGAACTTTATGATAGATTTCATCCAGGTGCTACCTTTGAGAATAGAAGACAATGCCTATACAACCTAAAGGAAATAGGATATCAAATAGGGGCAGGATTTATGGTGGGGTTACCTGGACAAGAAAATAAGGATTTAGTTAATGACTTAAGATTTATAAAAGAACTATCTCCTCATATGTGTGGATTGGGTCCTTTTATACCCCATAAGGACACAGTATTAAAGGATTGTAAATCAGGAACTTTAGAAAAAACTATTACTATGCTAGCTTTAGTAAGACTTTTAGTCCCAAATATTTTATTACCTGCTACTACAGCACTAGGTAGTATTAATCCTTTGGGAAGGGAGATGGGAATTAAAGCTGGAGCAAATGTTGTTATGCCTAACCTATCACCAAGAAGTGTGAGAGAGAAATATTCTCTTTATGATGGAAAGATATGCACTGGAGATGAAGCAGCAGAATGTAGATATTGTATTGAAAATAGAATAAAAAGTGCAGGATTCCAGTTAGATATTACTAGAGGAGATAATTTAGACTGGATACGTAAGCAATAGATTAGAAGGAGAGAGAGAATGAATACTACACCTAATTCTAATAGAACGCATATAGCTATATATGGTAAAACTAATGTAGGAAAATCATCATTATTAAATAAAATTCTTAAACAAGAAATTTCTATAGTTTCAGATGTAAGAGGAACTACTACAGACCCAGTTTCAAAGGCAATGGAGTTAATTCCAATTGGTCCAGTTCTATTTATTGATACAGCAGGACTTTGGGATGATACCAAGCTTGGAGCTGTAAGGAGTGAGAAAACTCTTGAAATAGTTAAGAGGACAGATTTAGCTCTATATGTTATGGATTCTGATGATATAGACATAAAAGCTTACGAAGAAGTAAAGTTAAATTTTAAAAAGTATAATGTGCCACATATCCTTGTCATTAATAAGATAGATGTTTTAAATAATAATAAAATAATAGATTTGAAAAATGAGTTTTCTGAAGGTGTATTTGTATCTTCCATAACTGGTGAAGGAATTGAAATTTTAAAGGGAAAAATTATAGCTATGGTACAAGAGAATCAAGATGAACTTCCCATAATAGGTGATTTATTACCTTATAATAGTAAGGTTGTTCTTGTAGTACCTATAGATTCAGAAGCACCGAAAGGAAGGTTAATATTACCTCAGGTTCAATGCATAAGAGATTGTTTAGATTATGGAATAAAAAGTTATGTAGTAAGAGATACAGAATTGGAATCTGCTCTGGTAGATATTAAGGATATAGACTTAGTAATAACAGATTCCCAAGCTTTTAAGAAGGTAGATAAAATAGTTCCATCTAATATTAAATTAACTAGTTTCTCTATGCTCTTTGCAAGACATAAAGGAGACCTATCTGTATTTGTAGAGGGGGCTAATAAAATCAAAGACCTTAATGAAAATTCACGAATACTTATATCAGAAAGCTGCTCTCATAATGTGTCTCATGAAGATATAGGAAAAGTTAAGATTCCAAAGCTTTTAAATAAGCATGTAGGATTTGATCTTAATTATGAATATAGAGTTGGTCATGATTTCCCAGAGGACATTGAAAAATATGATTTGATAATTCATTGTGGAGCATGTATGATAAATAGAAAAACTGTTATTAACAGAATAAATCAGTGCAAAGATAAGAAGGTTTCTATAACTAACTATGGAGTTATACTTGCATATTTAACAGGTATTTTAGATCGAACCTTATCAATTTATAAAATGTAAATTATTCCATATAGAATATAAATTTGACAATTCAAATAGCAAGGTATAAAATATCTATGGGTGTAAAGCTTATTTTGCACCCATAAATAATAGCATAAGCATTAGGCTTCAGAGGACGATAATCTTCCCCTGAGGCTATGTTCGTTGCCACGATACTCTACTTTAGTACTTAGTGGTAGAAATAAGTATTAAAATAGAATATTGTTGAGTGACTAAAGCTAAAGTAAAGGATGGAGAAAAGATGTCACCAAAGATTTTTACTCTTATTAAAGAGAAAAAGATTACTAAAGAGCAAGTAATGAAGGATGTTATGGCTGGAATTATAGTAGCTATAATAGCATTACCACTTTCAATTGCACTAGGTATATCTTCTGGAGTATCTCCGGAAAAAGGCCTCATCACTGCTATAGTTGCTGGATTTATAATTTCTTTTTTAGGTGGAAGTAGAGTGCAAATAGGAGGTCCCACCGGAGCTTTTGTAGTTATAGTTTATACTATAGTACAAATGTATGGTATTAATGGTCTTATAATAGCAACCCTTATGGCTGGAATTATGCTTGTTATAATGGGAGTATTAAAATTAGGAGATCTTATAAAGTATGTTCCACATACTATAACTGTAGGTTTTACTAGTGGGATAGCCATAACTTTATTATCTACACAAGTTAAAGATTTTTTAGGACTTAATATTAAAAATGTACCAGCAGAGTTTATACCTAAGTGGCAAAGCTACTTTTCTAATATGGGCACTTTAAATATTACTGCACTTTTAGTTGGAATTGGATGTATACTGATAATGGTGTTTTGGCCAAAGGTAAATAAAACTATTCCGGGTTCCGTTATAGCACTTATTGTATCTACTCTAGCAGTTCAGTTATTTAATTTACCAGTAGAAACAATAGGTAGTAGATATGCACAAATATCATCTAGTATACCAGTGCCTTCAATTCCCATGTTTGAAATAGAAACAATAAAAGTTTTATTTAAGCCAGCTATGACTATTGCAATATTAGCAGCTATAGAATCATTACTATCAGCAGTTGTAGCTGATGGAATGATAGATGATAGTCATGATTCAAATATGGAGCTCATTGCTCAAGGTATTGGAAATATAGGTTCAGCTTTATTTGGAGGAATTCCAGCTACAGGAGCCATTGCAAGAACAGCAGCTAATGTTAAAAATGGTGGTAGAAGTCCAATTTCAGGAATGGTACATGCTATAACCTTATTATTAATAATGCTATTATTTATGCCTTTAGCTAAAATGATACCTATGACAACTTTGGCAGCAGTATTAATTGTAGTTTCTTATAATATGGGTGAGTGGTCAACCTTTAAATCCCTTCTTAAAGCACCAAAAAGTGATATTATAATTTTACTTTTAACTTTTATATTTACTATAGTATTTGATTTAGTAGTAGCTATAGAGATAGGAATGATTCTAGCTATGTTCTTATGGATAAGAAGATTAGCTGAAACTACAGATATTAAAAAAGTTCAAGGAATAAAAAGCAAAAGAAATAAAGATGGAGAAGTAATACAGATTGATAATAATAAAATTTTAATATATGAAGTAAACGGACCTTTCTTCTTTGGAGTAGTTCAAGATTTTATTAAGATGATAAGTAAAATTGAGACTGCAGCAGAAGTATTATTATTAGACATGAGGCATACTCAAGCATTAGATGCCAGTGCAATTTCAGCGCTAGAAAGGTTACACAATCATTGTAATAAGCACAATATAAAACTGATAATATCCAATCTACAACTACAACCTAAAAAAGCACTTACTAAAATGGAGTTTGTAAAATCCTTAGGTGAAGAAGCGGTGTTTAATACGAGAGAAGAAGGATTAAAGGCTGCACATGAGTATATAAATATAGAAGGAAAGCTTTTGGGATAAAATTAAAGGTTCTGTATAAATAGTTTACTATTTGCATACAGAACCTATTTTTCTTATATAAGAGGACTTATATAAGAGGTTCTTTTACCTTTATTTATAAGCATTGATAGGCAGTCAGCGATTATACTCATGCCAACTTGAATTTCTTCTAAATTAGTGGCAGCATAACTAAGTCTTAAAGTGTTATCTATATTTTTATCTTTATTTACATAGAATACATTGCAAGGAACAATTAATACATCTTTTTTTGAACATTGAACATATAGCTCACTAGCAGAAACGCCCTTAGGAAGTTTTACCCAAAAGTTAAGACCACCTTTAGGATCTATAAAATCTATGCCATATATTTTAAGCTTTTTTAGTTCTGATTTCATGGCATCATATTTTATTTTATACATCTCTATCATATATTTTAGATGTTTTTCCCAGTAACCATTTTTAAAATAAAGTTGCAGTGCTCTTTGAATTAATCCAGAAGAAGAAATGTCAGTAGTATGTTTTGCTGCTAAAAGTTCATCTTTTATAGCTTTAGGAGAAATTATAAATCCTATTCTAAGTCCAGGCATTAAAAGCTTTGAGAAGCTTTTGATATAGATAACCCTATTTTTACTATCCATAGATTTAAGGGTTTTGCTCTTAAAAGAACTATCATAGGAAAGTCCAGATAAAGAATCATCCTCCACCAAATATAAATCGTATTTATCAGCTAAAGCTAATAGCTGATTAAGTTTTTCTTCAGAATAAGAGGCTGTAGTAGGATTTTGAAATTGAGTCATTACATATATTAATTTAGGTTTATATATTTTAATATTTGCTTCTAATAACTTTAAGTTTATGCCATCAGCTTCCATGGGTACACCGATGATATTAGCTCCTCTAGATTTAAATACAGCAACAGCTCCTGTATAAGTAGGATTTTCTGTAATAACATAATCACCAGGACTTAGTAGAGCTTTACCAATTATATCGATACCCTGTTGAGCACCAGAAACTATTTGAATGCTATCTGAAGTAGCATTTATTCCATACTCTTGAAGAAAATAATCACATAAAGAAGACCTAAGAGGTTCATAACCATTGCTTTCTTGGTATCCAAATGCGTAACCTTTATCTCTATCTAGGACTTCATTTAAAGCAGATTTAAAGGCTTCAAAAGGGAAGATACCTGGATCAGGAGTAGCACTAGCAAAGTTAATAGTAGTTGAAGACATAGCAATTTGACCATTAGACATAAGCTTAAAGTCTTCCTGGTAGTTAGGAGAAGCTACATAGGTATTATGTGAATCTAGATTTTCAGAATTTATACCTCTACTATTGGATGGGGAGGATGAAATATCATAACTCATATAGATATTATCTTGCTCTGCTACATAATATCCACTTCCCTTTATAGCGTTAACGTATCCGTTTATCTCAAGTTGTTTATATGCATTAACTATAGTTACATTATTAACTTCTAATTCATTAGCTAATTTACGAATAGGGGGAAGCTTATCACCAATTTTTAAAGTGTTAGATTTTATTAATGCTTCAATTTTATTAGCTACTTGAAGGTACATAGGTATTGTAGATGATTTATCTAATTCTATTGAAATAGAGCTCATTATTAATACTCCTTTCATTATTCTAAATATAATTATTGTAACGATACAATAATTATATATTTAAGTAATGACATTGTAAAGAAAAGATTGAAGATAATTATAAGAAAAGAGCATTAATACTGCTTACAAATGTATTAATACTCCTTTTCTTGCTTATTATATTTTAGGAAGAATGCATTTTGAAAATATTTTAAGAGCATCTTTAAAGTAATATATTTTATAATCTACTGGAATAGTTGAAATTCATAGCCTTGTGCTTTGGCTTCTTTTAGTATAGAATCAAGGATTTCTGTGTTGGTCTTAGAAACTGCATGAACAAGAAGAATTGCGCCATTGTGTAAGCCGTTCATTATAGTATCTTTTGCTCTAACTGGATCAGGTTGTTTGTTTATATCCCAATCATGATATGCAAAACTCCAAAATAATGTTTTATAACCTAGATTTTTTGTCATAGCTAAAGATTTCTCGGAGTATTCACCCATTGGTGGTCTGAAATAAAGTGGCATATTTTCACCAGTAATTTCTTTAAACTTTGATTCTACATCTGAAAATTCATTATTAAATTTCTCCTCTGATCTAGTAACATCTGGCATAGAAGGATGATGATTTGTGTGATTACCAACAATATGACCTTCTTCTACCATTCTTTTTATAATATCTGGATTATCTTTTACATAAGGTGAAGTTACAAAGAATATAGCCTTAACATCATTTGCTTTTAGTATATCTAAAATTTTAGGGGTATATCCATTTTCATAACCTTCATCAAAGGTTAAATAAAGTACCTTTTTACTAGTATCTCCTACGTAATGAGCATCATATTTATTCAAATCAAACTTTAAATTTAAATTTACTTCTGGTGTCACATGTTGTTTATTTGGTTTAAACCACCATGCTATTTTTTCATTGCTAAGATTAGTAGTATCTATTTTTGAAGCTATTGGAGCAGGATCTTCATTAGATGGGTTATTAGAGCTATCATTGGATATATTTTCATCTACCTCTGACGGCTTAACTGCTAAATCATCTTTTGAGGATGAAGGATTTCTCTGATCATTTTGAGAAGCTCCCTTAATTATTTCATCATCAATTTCTTTCACAGTATTAAATACACTTTTATTTTCATCCTTGTCTGTAGTTGAGTTTGAGGTAGACCCTGTGTTAGAAGTACATCCAACAAACATAAAAGAACTTATAATTACAAGGACTAAACTTAAATTACATATAAATTTTTTACTCATTTTAATCCTCCTTTTTAGAATATCATTAGTGACTTTAGTAATTAATATACGAATAGCATGTGTTTATAGTTAATAAAAAATACAAAAAGTTTTTCTACTATAGTAATAAAAATATGTTTAACCTTTAGTAAGATTATCTTATAATGAAATGTAGAATATCGTACTATTTCCATAGTTCACTATTTAGATAGGTAAATAGCCAAATAGCTAAATAGCTATATAGGAAACTATTTAACTATTTGTTCTATTCATGCGGGTTTCAAGGTTTTTTCATTTAAATAGTAAGATTGGAAATATATTTAATATGAATATTAATAATTGCTTTGTTAATGAAAAATAAAGATTTAAGGGGCAGTGGGAATGATAAAGGTATTAACAGATACAACAATATATATTAAAGATGGAAAAATTGCAGACCATGGAGAGTCTTTAGTTATAGAAAAAGGATGTTATGCAGTACCTGGCTTTATAGATGAGCATACCCATGGTGGATACGGAATAGATGTCATGGACACTGATTATGAAGGTTTAAGAAATCTAACTAATAAATTGCCAGGAGAAGGAGTTACAGCTTTTCTTCCAACCACCATGACTGCAAGTTTGAAAAAAATAAGAGAAGCTATTGATAATACTTTAAAGGTTAAAAACCATAATGATAATAATGAAGTAGATGGAGCAGAAATAATTGGACTTCATTTGGAAGGTCCCTTTATAAATAAAAAGTATAAGGGAGCTCAGGTTGAGAATTATATTTTAACCCCAGATAGTGAGATAATGAAGGAGCTTATAAAACATTCTCACAATAACATTAAAAAGGTTACTTATGCTCCTGAATTAGACAATAAGTTCGAATTTATAAAATGTCTTACAAATAATAACATTATTCCATCAGTAGGGCATAGTGATGGAACTTTTTCTCAAATAGAAATAGCAGTAGAAAAGGGTCTTTCCAGTGTTACACATTTTCACAATGGACAAAGCTCTCATCATCATAGAGAACCTGGAGTAGTTACTGCTGGTTTTACTTTTGATGAATTAGGTGTAGAAATAATATGTGATGGAATACATCTTCACAAAGACACTATAAAAGCTGTTTATAAAATAAAGGGAAGGGAAAAAATAATATTAATAACAGATTCTATGGAAGCTAAAGGGTTAAAAGATGGTGAGTACAAACTTGGTGGACAAAAGGTTATTAAAGTTGGAAATGAAGCTAGACTTAAAGATACAACCTTAGCTGGAAGTTGTTTAACTATGATAGATGCTGTAAAGAATATAATAAAATTCACTGGATGTACCTTAGAAGACGCTGTCACTATGGCAAGTACAAATCCAGCTAGAAATTTAAATATACTTCATAGGAAGGGTAGTTTAGATAAAGGCAAGGACTGTGATATAGTAATATTAGATAATAAGTATAATATTGTAAAGACTCTATGTAAAGGAAAAGTTGTGTTTGAAAATAGATAAAAATTTTAGGATTAAGAAGGGAGAAATTATATTATGGCAAAGAAAAATAGTAAAAATAATGACTTTTTAAATACTCATAGAAATAGCTCATCCCCTAAGATATATTCTCTTTTATTGGATTTAGTAAATGATGATAGAGAAGACTTAGCCAAAATTGTATTAAAAGTAGATTATTTGCTTCAATATACCAGTAATGCTATAAAACAAAGGGATTATGCAGAAGCAAAAGAGGCTATAGAAAAGGCTAGAGAAAGAATTGATAGTTTAAAGGCTGAAAATGTGGATGTAGAGTATTTAGAATACCTCTACCAAGGGATAATTAAAAATTGCAAGACAGTTAAATAATATAACTACATAATTTTATAGCTTTATTTTAGTAAAGAGTATATACTTAATTGGAATGAGCTAAGAGTTAGAACTCTGTTTATTCTATAGAGAATTTAACTAGTAGAGATAATAAAGGAGATTTTATGAGAAATTTAAAAATGGTAATAGAATATGATGGAACTAGATATAAAGGATGGCAAAAGCAAAAGGATAATGTTGCTACTATACAAGATAAAATTGAAAATGTATTAAGTAAGATGACTAATGAAGATATTCAAGTTATAGGTTGTGGTAGAACAGACACAGGAGTACATGCTAAAAACTATATAGCTAATTTTCATACTAAATCTACACTTACCAATGAAGATATTTTGAACTATCTTTATGAATTTTTACCAGAGGATATAGTTGTAAAATCAGTAACTGATGTTCACGAAAGATTTCACTCTAGATATAATGCAAAGGCAAAAACCTATGAGTATACTATAAACAATGGAAAATATAGAAATGTATTTAATAGAAAATTTACATACCACATTGAAGAAGAAATAAATTTAAATGCTATGATGGCAGCTGCAGATATTTTGGTTGGTACCCATGATTTTAAGAGTTTCACAAGCTTAAAATCAGATAATAAATCCACTGTTAGAACTATAAATTATATTGATATAACAAAGGATGATGAGATTATTAAAATAGAAGTCAATGGAGATGGATTCCTTTTAAATATGGTTAGAATAATAGTTGGAACTCTTTTAGAAGTTGGGAAAAATCAGTTAAAGCCAAGTGATGTTGCTAAAATTTTAGAGGCAAAAGAGAGAGCACAAGCTGGACCAATGGCTCAGGCTAAAGGATTATGCTTAAAAGAAGTTGAATATAATTAATTTTAAGAGAGCAATAATGCTCTCTTTTTGTATAAGTATTGAAATTTTGTTTACCCTAAATAGAGAATGATTATTTAAGGTGGACATAAAATGGGTAAATTAAAGACGTTACAAATAATAAAGACATTTCCTAGAAATATACATATAATGGTAGCGAGTGAAGCTCTATGTGCTCTGGGCATGGGAATGTTTTTCTTTTTGCAAATTTTATATTATGATTTTATAGGTTTATCAGCTGAAGCTATAGGAACAATATTTTCTCTAGGCTCTCTATTTACTTTGACAGGCTTTTTTGTAGGACCATTTATTAAAATACTTGGAAGAAAGAGAATTTTATGTATAGGATTATTAATTTGTGCCATAGGAGTTGGGTTTCATATGGGGTTTAGAGCAATGATAATTCTTATGTTTGGTCAAATTCTTATAAATATAGGTACGTGTCTTATAAATGTTACAGAGTTACAATTGTTGTATTCATATACTATAGGTAAAAAGGAATGTTGTGCCTATAGCTATAAGTATTCCGTAAATTTAATAGCCGGAGCTGTAGGAGCACTAATAGCTGGAAATATAACAGGAATAGAATATTTTGCGAGAATAGGGTATAAAAAGTTATTTCTACTAGCAGCTATAATTCTAATAGTGACTTCAACTATTAGATGCTTATTGCTACCTAAGGATATAACTAATGTAGCAGAGAATGAAGAAGTAAAGAAAAGTATGAGGAAAACAATAGAATGCTTAAAGTCTGATAAGCAAATTAGACTTTTTTCTATGCTTTTATTTATTAACGCCATAGGATTTAGTGGTGTAGCACCTTATAATAATTTAATATTAAAGAATTATTTTGGTTTAGGAAATAATATAATATCTTATATAACTTTTTCATTAACTATTTTAAGTATGTTTGGGCTTATTTTAATGCCAGGGATTATAGAACGGATGGGGGTAAAGAAATTTAACCTGACTGTATTTATAATTGCAATTATCAGTTGTTTTATGTTAGCAGTGGTTTCTAGCAGTGAATTGTTTATACTTTTCTTAGTTATTAGAGGTATATCTGTTGGTCTTATAATTTACTCTTTAGATAGTTTGATGATGAGTAATATAGCCATAGAGCATCGAGATATATTTGCATCATTAAAGATGCTAGCTAATGGATTCTCATTAGCTATAGGGAATTTTCTTGGTGGAACTATTTTGAATAACTTGGGATATAGATATAATTATTTATACGGTTTTATTATACTTATTTGTGCTACTATATTTTTCTATCTTAAGGTTAGAAGATATATGACAAGTACTACGATAAATAGATCTTGTTCCTGTAATTTTAAGGCTAGACATATTGAATATAAGAAATAGTAGAAGTTGATAAAATAATTAACATAGACCATGTGCTTACTTGATAAATGTGGGGGAGCATATGGTCTATTGTAGTTTAATAGAGTATCATATATAATATATTTATAGCTTAATAAATGACATAAAGTAGGAGGAATCTGTATGGGGGTTACAATAAAGGACATTGCGAAGATTGCCCAAGTGTCGGCAACTACGGTTTCTAATGTTATTAATGGAAAGACAGCAAAAACTACAGAGGAGACAAAACAGAGAATACTAAATTTAATTAAGGAGCTTGACTATAAACCGAATGCCATGGCTAGGAGTTTGGTTAATGGAGAAACTAAGCTTATTGGGGTTATTTTGCCGGATATTTCTAGTTTTTATTTTTCACGAATAATTAAGGGTATTGAGGAAACGGCAGAGGAGCATGGATACAGCATATTAGTTTGCAGTACATATAATGATGCAGAAAATGAACATAAGTATATTAACCTAATGAGAGAGCACTGTGTAGATGGCATTATAATTGCGCCTAGTTTAATAAAGGAGAGTTGGCAATTTGAAGATTTATTAAGAATTAAGTATCCTATGGTGGCTATTCATCGTAGCATTAGTAGTAGTGAAGACGTTTGCAATGTATATCTAGATAGTTATAGGGATGGTTATGAAGCAACTAAATATCTTATTGAATTAGGACATAAAAATATAGGGTGTATTAATGGAACACCTTGGTTAGCAAATTGTGGAGATGGCATGGAAGGGTATAGACAAGCTATGAAAGATCATAGCTTAGAAATAGATGATGAATGGACACACTCTTCTATGCATGATGTAGAAACTGGTATTAAGGGAGCGGAAAAACTTTTAAATTGTAAAAGTAAGGTTACAGCTATAGTAGCTTGTTCTGATGTTATTGCTTATGGAGTTTATAAAGTTGCTAATAAGGTTAAGATATCTATACCATATGATTTATCTGTTATAGGTATTGATGATTTGGTTTTTTCTGAAATTATAACGCCAGCACTTACAACGTTTAAACAACCTATAAAAGAAATGGCTAGAAAAGCCACTGAAGAGTTAATATCTATAATTTTACGACAACCAAGAGAACAATCAGAGTATAGGTATACATCTGAATTAGTTATAAGAGAAAGTGTAGAAAGAATATAGTTTTAATCCCTATCTAATATAGATGGGGATTTTTTATTTGAGACAGTTACTTCATATATTTGCCATATATAATATGAAGCTGTATATTATAATTAGTGGATAATTTTTAATTTGGGAGAGAGATATGGGTATAAAGATTTTAATAGTAGAAGATGAAATATCTATAAGTGATATATTATATACTGCATTAAAAAGTGAAGGATATAATGTAAGATGTGGATTTACGGCTAAAGAAGGCAGAGAATTAGTAAAAAATTATAAACCTGATTTAGCTTTGTTAGATTTAAATTTACCAGATGAAAGTGGCTTCGAGTTATGTAAAGAAATTAATAGTAAGTATTTAATTCCAATTGTAATATTAACTGCAAGAAATGATATAGTAGATAAAATTTTAGGATTAGAGCTAGGAGCTGATGATTATATAACTAAGCCATTTCATATAAAGGAAGTCCTTGCAAGGGTTAAAACTGCTCTTAGATGTGTAGAAAAGTACAAAGTGAAGAGCCAAAGTGAATTTTTAGAAGTTTCAAATCATATAAAAATAAATATAGATAGTAGAATTGTATTAAAGGATGAAGAAGAAGTCAGATTGAAACCACAGGAATATGATTTGTTTGAATTCTTAGTGAAGAATAGGAATAGAGTATTTTCAAGAGAAGAACTTCTTAATAAAGTTTGGGGATATGATTATGATGGAGATATTAGAACTGTAGATGTTCATGTAAGAAGAATTCGAAGTAAATTAGATAATGAAAATGAGAGATATCTTATAGATACAGTATTTGGGGTAGGATATGTGATGAGGTAATAATATGAAAATAAGAGTAAAATTTATATTTTCTATACTATCTATAATTATAACTTTTGGAGTAATATTGAATTTATCCATAAGGAATATATTAATTATTAGAATGGAGACATCCATAGGTAATTCACTAAATGAAATTATGTATAGTACTAGAGAAGCTATAAAATATAGACTGCTAGCTACAGAGTTAGAGTATGAAAAAGATAGCTTAGTTAAAGAAAGCAATTACTTAAATAGATATATATCATCTAATTTCCAGTGCACTGTAGAAATAAGTGATACAGATGGCAAGATATTAAGTGAGAACGTAGATGAATCTTTTAGGGAAATATTAAATAGTGGAAATAAAAATGCTGGATCTGGAACTGCTATTGTTAATCTTAAATATGAAGATAAAAAACTCTATGGAATTCTGTCCTATCCTATTTTTGTGAATGAAGATAATCTAGGGGTTCTTAGTATTATAAAAGATTATAGTGAGGTTTATGGTGAAAATAATAGGATGCTTTTATTTATAACTGTTGTAGAAGGTATTATATTATTCTTTATATTTAGCTTATGCTTTTTCATAATAACTAAAGTTACTAAGCCTATAATAACATTGACAGAAGGCGTAAAAAAAGTTGGACGAGGAGACTATAGTTTTTATATAGATGCTCATGGAAATGATGAAATAGCTATATTGTCAAGAGAATTTAATAGTATGAAAGAAAAAATAAAAGAACAAATAAATACAATAAAAGAAGAAAAACAAAAGGTAGAGAAATTAGAGAAAAGTAGAAAAGCTTTTTTTGATAATGTGACTCATGAAATGAAGACACCGTTAACTGCTATTTCTGGATATGCAGAGATGATAAATGATGGGATGGTAAAGGATGAGGCTTTTAAGAAAAGAGCTATAGAAAGAATATATCTAGAGAGTGAAAGATTACATCACTTAATTATAGAGTTAATAGAAATATCCAAGGGATTATCTTATACTACAGAAGAATTTAAGGATATTAGAATAGATAAACTTATAGATGAGATAAGTGATGACATGAGTATAAAAGCTAAAAAATACTCTATGAAAATTATAAGAAATTTAGAAAGTGGTATAGTATCAGCACAGTGTAACAGGATTAGGGAACTTATTATAAATTTAATTGATAATGGTATAAAATATTCTAAATCACAAGAGTATCTTTATATAAATGGGAAAATAGAAGGGAAGAAATATATTATAGAAGTAGAGAGTATGTCAGGAGTTATTCCTAAGGAAATATATGATCATATTTTTGAAGCTTTTATAAAATCTAATAAGTATTCAGAATCTGAAAGTAGAGGACTCGGATTATACCTATGCAGTGAAATTATAAAAGATCATGGAGGTTCTATAGATATTATAAATGGAGAAAAGGTTACTGTAAGAGTAGATATGCCATTAAGTATAAAATAACCTTGTTAATAACTTGGAAATAACTTTACTATAGTTGTTAAAATTTTCATCATATACTTATATTAAAGTTATTAAGTAAGGGGTGCTTGAAAATGAAAATAAATAAATTTCTATTGTGTTCTGTAGCTTTTGTTATGGTCACTGGTACAGTTATAATGGGAGGATGCAAAAATAAAGATAAAGAGATTGTTTTATCTGAAAATGTAGCCAAAGATATTCAAGTTGAGGAAAATGAAATAGAAAAGTATATAAAGGAGGGCAATAAGTTTCTAGAAGAAAAAAAATATGCAGAGGCTAGAAAGTCCTATGAAGCTGCAATAACAAAAGGAAAGAATGATAAGCAGATATATACAGATATAAAGGATGAGTATATAAAAAAAAAGAGGTACGATGATGCTTACTATATTATAAAATTAGCTATTGATAATAAGGTTGATACAGAAAATATGGAAAAGATTCTTACTAGTATAAGGGTAAAAATGGAAGGAGTTGAGTTATCTTATGATATATATGAAGATGACCTTTCATTTGTTTTACCAGAAGAGGTAGAAGTAATTGTAGATAACAATAAGATAAAGGATTATGTTCTTTGGGAAAAATCAAAGATAGATATATTAAATCAACCTGGACAATATTCATACAATGGGGTGACAAAGGAATATGGAAGAAATGTTCATGCTACCTTAAATATAAAAGAGAATATGTATGATAGTAGAATTGGATATGTAAAAGATATTTACACAGATAATAATGTTATTTATATATCCTTCGATGAAGTAGAATTTTATACTGGAGAAGATGCCTTAGTAGAAGCTAAAAAGGATAATAAAGCTATAAAAGAAGAGGATGGAACTTATATAGTTTATGATGACTATTATATTAGAAATTCTGTAGTTGAAACAAAGGTTTATGAAGTATCTAAGGATGTAGCTATGAACTTATTAGCCTATGAAGTAAACCCAGATAATAATAAGATTGATTTTCAAACAGTTAATTATGATACTTTTAAAAAGCATATAGATAAGTATAAGAAGGACATCTCTGCAGAAAGAGCTTTACTATGTAAAGTGGATATGAAAAATAGTATAGTTGCATCAATTAGTAGACAATTTACTCCATAGTAGTGTAAATAAATATATACTATATGTTACAATAATTAGTAAGGTAATAGAATCACATTAAACTTATAGTGATAAGCTATAGCTAATAATAAAATAAGTTTTAAGTTATAAGTTATTATAACTTAAAATTTATTTTGGAAATGAGGTAGTATATATGAAGTTGATTTCGTGGAATGTTAATGGCATTAGAGCTTGCGTTCAAAAAGGATTTTTAGATTTCTTTAAAGAAGTAGATGCAGATATGTTTTGTATTCAAGAAAGTAAAGTTCAAGGTGGGCAGATAGAACTTGCTTTAGAAGGATATCATCAATACTGGAATTATGCTGAAAAAAAAGGATATTCAGGAACTGCTATATTTACAAAGATAGAACCTATGAATGTATCCTATGGTATTGGAATAGAAGAACATGATAAAGAAGGTAGAGTAATTACTTTAGAGTTTGAAAAGTTTTATCTTGTAACAGTATATACTCCAAACTCTAAGTCGGAGTTAGAAAGACTTGATTATAGAATGGTTTGGGAAGATGAATTTAGAAAACATCTTAAAAATTTAGATGAAAATAAACCAGTGATAGTCTGTGGAGATTTAAATGTAGCTCATAAGGAGATAGATCTTAAAAATCCTAAAAATAATAGAAGAAATGCAGGATTTACTGATGAAGAAAGAAATAAATTCACTGAATTATTAGATTCTGGATTTATAGATACCTTTAGAAATTTCTATCCTGATTTAGAAGGAACATATTCTTGGTGGTCTTATAGATTTAAAGCTAGAGAGAAAAATGCAGGATGGAGAATTGATTATTTCTGTACCTCAGAAAGATTAAAAGAAAATTTAATTTCAGCTAAGATACATACAGAGATATTAGGTTCAGACCATTGTCCAGTAGAAGTTGAAATTAATATTTAACATTTAAAGTAATATTATTCCATAAACTTAAATATAATATATAAAATTATACTTAAGTAAATATGGAGGGGTTACTATGATAATAGATGCTAGTTTAAGAGATTTAAAAATTAAGGGAAGAAAATTTAGAAATGAAGGAAGAACTGTGGGAATGATACTTAGAAGTAATGGAGATACTTTGCCAATTAGTATTAAACGTTCAGATATGGATAAATTTCTAAAAAGATATGGAGACCATAGTGATGTAACTTTAAGGGTTCATGGAGAAAATATTAATACATCCATAATAGAAGTACAAAGAGATCTACTACTTCATTATGCACATAATGTGCAGTTTAAAGAAATTTAAATTATAGTTTGAAAAATCCCCAGTTAAATTGATAATTCTCAATTTAACTGGGGATTTTTCTTATTTTAGTATCATTTATAGACTAAAGTGGTATTCTTGCAAGAACCATATGTTTATTTTTCATATTATATAACTGTTCCTTAGTGATTTCTTGAATAGTTGTAATCTTAGTTACATTGTGGATCATACCAACTCTAATTTTTGCATCTTCTAAGTCTCTTGCTAATAATGTTCCACAGTATCTAGCATCTTCAGTATCCACATTAAATAAGAATACATTTAATTTCTCTATTGGTACAACATCTTTCTTTAAAAATTCATCATCAAATTCAACTTCACTATCAAGAGAGATTAAACCTTCTCTAACTATAAGTTTATCCCACCCTTTATATTCACAAAGTCTACCCCATAGTCCTAAATTCATAATGCTTCTTACAGTAAGTTTTACCATCATAAAAATTCACTCCCTCTCAATTTTAACTCTCATATATTTTAATTATTATTGTACCATTATTTTGAAGATTATTCAATCAATTTACTGAATATTTAAATCATTTATAGTTTGTATACAATATTTATTGATTATACATTAATAAATATATTAAATTTATCAATAATTATGATTACCAATTTAAAAAGATTTATGTTATTAGATCTTTGTATATTTATTCTAAGGTTTGTAATGAATATTTTATAATAAGATTTTTATATATTATCAATAAACGAGTAAAATTAATTATATTAATATTAAAATTAATTATATTAATATAATGCTTATTGAAAATTAATTTTTTGAATAATAATATTAATTATTTTCAATGTATATATTTACAATTAAAAGAATATGCCGTATAATTTTATTTAGGAGGTGGCAAGAATGTATAAGGCATTAACAAGATGTCCTGTTTGTTCAGGAAAATTGAATATAAAAAGGCTACAGTGTGATGAATGTAATACTGTAATTGAAAATAATTTTACTTTTTCAAAGTTTGAGAAGTTAAATCATGATCAATTAAGGTTTGTAGAAACCTTTTTACAATATAGAGGAAATATAAAAGATGTAGAGAAGGCATTAGGAATTTCTTATCCAACAGTAAGGGGTAAGTTAGATGAAATAAATGAAGTATTAGGGCTATCTAGTAAAAAACAGCATGAAATTGATAGAAAACATGTAATTACAAAGTTAGAAAATGGTGAGATAACTTCAGATGAAGCTATCGAACTTTTAAATAAAATATAAATTAGGGGGAGTAATCATGGAAGATAAGTTAAGAATTTTAAAAATGGTAGAGGAAGGAAAGCTTACAGGGGAGCAAGCAAGTAAACTTCTAGAAACCTTAGAAAAGAACGATGGAGATAAAGTAAAAGGCGAAGATGATGATGAATTCTTTAAAATACCAAAATCAACTAACGGGACTAGAATGCTTTATATAAGGATTAAATCTCACGATGGAGAAAATGTTAAAGTTACAATACCACTAGAGGTTATAAAAATAATGGCTTCTGCTGGTAGTAATGTAATTGAAAGTATGGACAAATATGATATCAAAATTGATATGATATTAGAAGCTATTGATAAAGGTGTTGTAGGACCAATTGTACAAGTAGATACAGATGAGGGAGATAAAATATTGATAGAAATAGCTTAAAATAATATATTAAGGGGATTTGAGTAAATGATTATCAATATAAAAGAACCAGGGGAAAATAAGAGTAAAAATATATGTATACCAAGGGTTTGTATTTCGCTAGGAATATTTGTACTACCTTTAGCATTAAAATCTATGTATAGGAAAAAAAATAATAGTAAAACCAAGGTAGCAATTAACAATAAAGAAATGAAGAACTTAAAAAAAGCAATTAAGTATCTTAATAAAAAATATAAAGGCTTAGTTCTTGTAGATATAAAAACCAATGAAGGAGAAAGTGTAAAAATAGTTATATAGATAATATATGTATGTATTTTAAAGAGATGATCAGTTTGATTAAAGTCATTATGTAAAACTACATAATGACTTTAATACCTTTAGATTCAGCCTGTTTTATGAAATCCTCTAAATTTACAATATAACAATTTTTTAAACTAATAGTTTTCAGTGTAGGTATATCAAAAAGTTTAGAATAATCTGATATGTAAGCGTAGGATAGATTCAAGGTTTTTAGATTATTTATAACTTCTATTCCATCTACAATTAAAGGACCTTCTAAACATAGAGAGAATTCCTCTACATTAGGAAAATTTTTCAAAGTTGAAAGCTGAAAATCACTGCTAAAGCTAATGGTTAAGTTTTTTACCTTTGGGAATAATGGCAGACTATTTATAGAATCAGTTTTAGGATATATAAGTTTAAAAGTATCTATTTTATCAAATAAGGCTACTTCACTTAAGACATTTAAGTTGCATCTGTGTATACTTAAAGTCTTTAAATTATACAACTTAGTAATAGGTAAATAATCTAAAATTAATCCATCATCATTAATATCCAAGGTGTTTAAATTTTCAATGTATTCTAAGCCTTTTAGATTAGATACATTTTTTATTTTAAGTATATTTACATTTGAAAGTTCAGTTTTATTCAAAGAATTTAAAGAATATGAATTCATACCTATGGCTTTTTTTACAGTAGTATTAAGGTTAGAATCTTTTATAATTCTCTTAGAATATATGTAATAATTAATTGAAAAGAAAGTACATATAGATAAAATCACCATAATAATTTTTAGATATTTTTTACTATGGAATTCTTTTGTAACTCTGTAGATTATAGATATACCTAAAGATAATATAAGAATTATATGACTAGGTATGTATATGTATAATTTAAACGATAAATAATTTAAAATCATTGGAATGGTTATAATATAACTGATAATAATAAAATTAGAAGAGTGAAATTCATTAAAATTAGTGATGGTTATAATTACAGTTATACATAATAATACAATCCATGGCAAAGGAAATTTACCATCTAGGACTAATAGATTTGAAAAGAATATATTAAATATCATAAAAACAATGAGAAAACTTATAGAAATAATATACCAAACATTACATTTAGATTCTTTAGGATATAAAGTAATAATATTATTTTTTACATTAGTTTTATAAAAAAAGTTTTTCATTCCGTCCTCCTAGTATTAAGGGTTATAATGTTATACAAATATTATATTTTAAAAATAGTCATATGTAAACGTATAATAGACTCGAGAAAATGTAATATTTAACGGCAAATTTAGAGGATTTTATCATAAAAAATATTTAAAACAGAAAAATTTTTTAATATTTATTAATATAAATAAAAATGCTGTAGAAAATAGTAGTTTAAGAGATAAATATTATAGTATAAATATTATATTCAATTAATTAATAAGTTTACATTTTAATTAATTGAATATTTATTGACTTTTATTTTTTAAAATAGTATATTGAAAATATGTACAATGAAGTACTTAAAGAGCAGTGAAGCTCCATAGGATTATTCCTATGGAGCTTTTTGTGGTTGTTTTTAGGGTAAATTTAATAATGAATTTTCTTTTAATAAACTTACTGCATAAATAGTTAATTAATTTTAAAGACTATATTGTAAATAAGATAGTCTTGAAAGGAGTTTAAGATGAACAATTTTAAAATTAAAACTCAGATTTATTTTGGTCAAGGAGCTTTAGAACGGTTAGAGGAAGTAGGAAATAAAAAAGTTTTTGTAGTTACAGATCCTTTCATGGTGAAATCAGGAATGATTAATAACATAACAGAAAAATTAAAAAGTGCTAACATAACTATATTTAGTGATATAGTTCCAGATCCACCTATAGAGCTTATAGTTCAAGGTATAGAAGAGCTTCAGAAAGTTAAGCCAGAAGTGTTGATTGCTCTAGGAGGAGGTTCTTCAATAGATGCAGCTAAAGCAATAATGGATTTTGCGAAGAAAATTACATCTGTCACAGATATGGAATTTATAGCTATCCCAACTACAAGCGGTACAGGTTCAGAGGTTACATCTTTCTCAGTAATAACAGATAAAACTAAGGGAACAAAGTATCCATTAGTTTCAGATGATCTATTACCAGATGTGGCTATATTAGATCCAGAACTAGTGAAAAGTGTACCTGGATCAATTACTGCAGATACAGGTATGGATGTAATAACCCATGCTCTTGAAGCTTATGTATCTACAAATGCTTCTGATTTTTCAGATGCTTTAGCTGAAAAAGCACTTATACTATCATTTAAATATCTTTTAAGAGCATATAGTAATGGTGAAGATATAGAAGCTAGAGAAAAAATGCATAATGCATCATGTCTTGCTGGAATTGCATTTAATTCAGCTTCTCTTGGATTAAATCATGGGATAGCCCATGTTCTAGGCGGCAAATTCCATGTACCTCATGGAAGAACTAATGCTTTATTATTACCTTATATAGTTGATTTTAATGCTGACATAGTAGGATATGAGAATAATGAGTTTTCTAGAGCTGCTATTAAATATGCTAACATAGCAAAATTATTAGGATTACCTTGTAGTAATGCTAGAGCAGGAGTTAGAAGTATTGTAAATGAAATTAAAAAATTACAAAAGGAAATGAATATGCCTACCACTTTAAAAGCTTGTGGTGTATCTATGGAAGAATTAGAAAAGCTTAAAGAAGAAATTGCAAACAGTGCATTATTAGATGCATGTACTGCAACTAACCCTAAAATACCTACTCCTCTTAATGTTATTGAAATTATCGGAAAAATTAAAGAATAACATCAAAAAATGGGTTGACAGTATAAAATTTTGAATATATAATCGAAATATACACAAAGTAGTGTAATGGTTTTAAGCAAAGGGGCTTCTTGAAAATATTATGTTTTCGAGGAGCCTTTATTATTTTTATAAAATTATAGATTTATTTAAGAATAGTTGTTAAAACACAGGTAATACTAAGACTAATAATTTATATGAAAATATTATTTTAGTGTTGTCTCTAAATGCAAAGGTAAGGTGAGTATATGAGTGACGATAAGCAAAGGATCATACAGGAGTTTGTTCCAGGAAAACAAGTAACCCTTGCACATATAATAGCAAATCCTACAGAAGAGCTTTATAAAAAGCTAGGTCTTGTAGCAAGCACTAGAGATGCTATTGGTATTTTAACTATAACTCCAAGTGAAGGTTCTATAATTGCTGCTGATGTAGCTACAAAAGCTGCTGGAGTTAATCTTGGGTTTGTAGACAGATTTAGTGGTTCACTTGTTATAACAGGAGATATTAGTTCTGTAGAATCAGCATTAAAGGAAGTTACTTCTGTACTTGAAGGATTATTACAATTTACCTCTACAAAAATTACTAGAACCTAGGAGGTAACATGAAAAAAGTAATATTTATAGGAAAGACTGGAAGTGGAAAGACTACTTTGTGTCAAAAGATTCACGATTTAGATTTAGAATATAAGAAGACTCAATCGGTAGAAATTTATGATGAGTCTATAGATACTCCAGGAGAATATCTAGAAAATAGATCTTACTACAAAGCTTTGATAGTAACATCAGCAGATGCAGATGTAATTGCACTAGTATATGATTGTACTTCAGAAGAATCGTACATAGCACCAGGTTTTTGTAGTATGTTTGCTAAAGAATGTATTGGGATAGTGACAAAGATAGACATTGCTCAAAACAAAGATAGAATAAAATATGCTAAGGAAATCTTAAATGAGGCTGGAGTATCTAGAATATTTGAAGTAAATACTTTAGATGGAACTGGCATAGAGGAATTAATTAAATATTTAAGTTCATAATATAGAGGAGAATAATTAAATATGAGTAAAAAAATCATAATAGTCGACGATGAGCCTATTATTAGAATGGATATCAGAGATATCTTAGAAGCGGAGGGTTACAATGTAGTAGCAGAGGCTTCAGATGGGTTTAGTGCTGTAGAACTTTGTAAAGAGCATAAACCTGATTTAGTAATTATGGATATACAGATGCCTATACTTGATGGCATAGGAGCCAGTAAAAGAATTAGACTTGAGCATCTTGCAGGTGGAATACTTTTATTGACAGCCTTTAATGATACTGAATTTATAGAAAAGGCTAAAAGTGTAGGAGCATATGGATATCTGGTGAAACCTTTAGATGAAAAATCATTTATTCCAACAGTGGAAATGTGCTTAGCTAAAGTAGAAGAGTTTGAAGAGTTAGAAAATAACCTGGAGAAAGTTACATCAAAGTTAAACGAAAGAAAATTAATAGAAAAAGCAAAAGGTATACTTATGAAAGAATTAAATTCCGATGAAGAAGAAGCTTACAGATACATTAGAAAATTAAGTATGGATAGAAGATGCTCTATGATAGATATTGCAAAAACTTTAATAGTGGCTTATGAATAAGATAAAAGAATTATGTAATATTTATACTAATCTTACTGATGAAGATGTTAATAAAATCATAGAGGTTTCTAGCTCTATTGAGTTAATAGCTAATTTAGAGGAATGTGATGCTTTTATAGATGTGCCATCAAAAAATCCAGAAGAAGCTATAGTGGTTTCAGAAGGAAGAAAAAAAGAATCTATTTATACTAATTCTGTAGTAGGGAAAAAAGCTTTAAGAATTAATGAGCCTGGTGTAATAAGAACTCTAAAAACCGGTGAGGTTTTTAAAGGAGTAAGAGCTTTAACACAAGAAAATAGATTTGTAAGGCAAAAGGTATACCCGATTTATAATAAGGAAAAAATAATAGGAGTAATTATTGTTGAGGATGATATAAGTAATGAAATAAAAGAAGATTTTACTATTCCTAATGATGGCTCCAAAAGCAAAAGACAAAAGACACATCAGCTTATGAACTTGATAAATTCCAATAGATTGATAAATGATAACTTAGAATCTGCCATTTTAGTTTATGATGAAAATGGAATATTAAGAATTAAAAATAGAAAAGCTGATATGATTTACATAGGTAGGGGATATAATGAGCTTGAAGGAATGCATTATGATGACTTGTCCTTAGATAATACCCTATTTACTAATATTAATAAAATCTTAGAGATTACAGAAGATAATAAAGTAATAACAAAGGAAATAAAAGTTGGTAATTTTTATTATGGAATAAAAAGAATACTGATTAAGGAAGAAGACTTGAGAGTTATTGAAATAGTTCAAGATATAACAGATATAAAGAATAAGGAAGCTGAAATAATCTCTAAATCTGTTGCTATAAGAGAAATTCATCATAGAGTAAAGAATAACTTACAAACTGTAGCTTCACTTTTACGTATTCAAGGGAGAAGATGTGATAGTGAGGAAGCAAAGGTAAGTCTTCAAGAAAGTGTGAATAGGATTCTAGCTATTGCAGCAACTCATGAACTTCTATCTAAGGATATAAGTGATGAGGTAAAGATTATGAAGGTTATAAATGCTATAGTAGATAATGCTAAAAGATGTTTTTTAAACATTCAAAAGGAAATTAACATAGAAGTATCAGGTGATGATTTTTATATTGATACAGATAGAATTACTGCAATATCTCTTATAATTAATGAATTAATACAAAATTGTTATGATCATGCTTTTAATCATAGGGAATGTGGCACTATAAAAATTATTGTTACTGAGCAGGAAGAGTTTAGAGAAATATCAGTAGCTGACGATGGAGTTGGTTTTGATACTTCCATAGATAAATCTTCTAGCTTAGGAATGTCTATAGTAAAAAACTACGTATCTGATAAATTAAAAGGTGATATAGATATATTTTCTAATGATGAGGGAACTAGAATTAAATTTAGATTTCCTATAAAACTTGAATAAAATAGAACTACATTGAAGTAGTTTGATTTAAGCAAAGAGGCTTAAAGTTAAAAAAATTAATTTTCATAGTTATTTGAAAGATTAATTTGATAGCTTTAAGCCTTTTTATATTTGTATTTGGAGGTGATTTAATGAGAGAAGAACTTTTAAGTGTTGGAATTGATATTGGAACTAGTACAACTCAACTTGTATTTTCGAAACTAATCATAGAAAACACTGCTTCAAGTTTTTCAGTACCTAGAATATCAATAGTTGATAAAGAAGTAGTTTATAGAAGTGATGTTTATTTTACGCCACTTAAATCTATGACAGAAATTGATGCCGAGAAAGTTAAGGATATAGTATCTTTAGAATATAAAAAATCTGGTATCAATAAGGATGAAATACAAACAGGAGCTGTAATTATAACAGGTGAAACTGCTAGAAAAGAAAATGCCAACGAAGTACTGCATACTTTAAGTGGATTTGCAGGAGACTTTGTAGTTGCTACAGCAGGTCCAGATCTTGAAAGTATTATAGCAGCTAAAGGTGCAGGAGCTCACATTTACTCCAGTGAACATTCTACAAGTGTAGTTAATCTAGATATTGGTGGAGGAACTACAAATTTAGCTGTGTTTACTAGAGGAGATTTGAAGGAAACTGGATGTCTAGATATAGGTGGAAGACTTATAAAACTTGATAAAGACACAAATAATATAGTATATATAGCACCTAAAATACAAAATATTATAAATCAAAATAATTTTGATATAAAAGTTGGCTATAAAGCAACTAAAGAAATGTTGATTCCAGTTATTGATGAAATGGTAAAGCTTTTAGAGGAAAGCGTAGGAATTAGGACTCAAACATCTATCTTTGAAATGATAGTTACTAATAAGTCTATTGCCTTAAATGAGGAGATTAAGTGTATATCTTTTTCAGGCGGAGTAGCTGACTATGTATATAATGAATCTCCTATAGAAGATTATTTTAAGTATGGAGATATAGGAATACTTCTTGGAGAAGCTATTAAAAACTCAGACTTATGTAAAAAATTAAAATTGGCGAGAGCAATAGAAACTATAAGAGCAACAGTAGTGGGAGCTGGCTCTCACACTATGGATATTAGTGGAAGTACAATTACATATACCCATGACAACTTCCCTATAAAAAATTTACCAATTTTAAAGCTCAGTTTAGAAGATGAGAATAGAGGTTCTGAAGTTTTAGAAAAAGCTATATCAGAAAAAATTAACTGGTTTAAATATGAAAATGAACTTCAGAGTATTGCCATAGCCCTACATGGAAAGAAGAATCCTTCTTTTGCAGAAATACAAGATATGGCAAAGGGACTAGTAGGTGGGATGAAAGAACTGATTGATAGAAAGCTTCCACTTATTATAATTGTTGAAAATGATATGGCAAAGGTATTAGGTCAGGCTATTTACTCCCTTTTACATCTTGATAAGGACATAGTTTGTATAGATGGTATCAAGGTGGAAAATGGAGATTATATAGATATAGGAAAACCCGTAGCGGAAGGTAAAGTATTACCTGTAGTTATAAAAACATTAGTATTTAATTAACCGAGAGGAGGATTATCATGATTTTAAAAACTAAATTATTCGGAAAAGTATACCAGTTTAATTCAGTAATGGAAGTTATGGCAAAAGCAAACGAAGAAAAATCAGGAGATAACTTAGCAGGAATAGCTGCACAGTCAGCAGAGGAAAGGGTTGCAGCAAAAGTTGTACTTTCTAACCTTACATTGTCTGATTTAAGAAATAATCCTGCAGTACCTTATGAATTAGATGAGGTTACTAGAATAATACAAGATGACGTAAATGAAAAAATATATGCAGAAGTTAAAAATTGGACTGTAGCAGAATTTAGAGAGTGGCTACTAGATGATAATACTACAGGAGCAGATATAAGAAGAGTTTCAAGAGGAATAACATCAGAAATAGTGGCTGCTGTTGCAAAAATAATGTCTAATATGGATTTAGTATACGCAGCTAAGAAAATAAAAGTTACAGCACATTGTAATACAACTATAGGAGAACCCGGTACATTATCTGTTAGATTACAACCAAATCATCCAACAGATGATCCAGATGGAATACTTGCATCTTTAATGGAAGGATTAAGCTATGGTATTGGAGACGCAGTGCTTGGATTAAACCCAGTTGATGACTCTGTAGAGAGCGTAACAAAAGTCTTAAAGAGATTTAATGAATTTAAAGAAAAATGGCAAATACCAACTCAAACTTGTGTACTTGCGCACGTAACTACACAAATGGAAGCAATTAGAAAAGGTGCGCCAGCGGATCTTATATTCCAATCAATTGCTGGTTCTGAAAAAGGAAATGAAGCATTTGGATTTACTGCTGCAACAATAGAAGAAGCAAGACAACTTGCACTTAAAGAAGGAACTGCTACAGGTCCAAACGTAATGTATTTTGAAACTGGTCAAGGTTCAGAACTTTCTTCAGATGCACACCATGGTGCTGACCAAGTAACAATGGAAGCTAGATGCTATGGATTTGCTAAGAGATTCCAACCATTCTTAGTAAATACAGTTGTTGGATTCATAGGACCTGAGTACCTATATGATGCAAAACAAGTTATAAGAGCTGGTCTTGAAGACCACTTTATGGGTAAACTTTCAGGACTCCCAATGGGATGTGACGCTTGTTACACAAACCATATGAAAGCTGATCAAAATGATATAGAAAACTTAGCGGTATTACTTGCTACAGCAGGATGTACATACTTCATGGGAATTCCTCATGGTGATGACGTAATGCTTAACTATCAAACAACTGGATATCAAGAGACAGCTACATTAAGAGAGTTATTAGGAGTAAAACCTATTAAACCTTTTGAAGAGTGGATGGAAAAAATGGGAATTATAGAAAATGGCAAGTTAACCAGAAGAGCTGGCGACGCTTCAATATTTTTAGGATAAGGGGGGACTACTGATGAACGAACAAGAATTAAAATTAATGGTTGAAAAGTTATTAGGAGAAATGGTAGAAAAATCAGGTAGTACTGACATAGTAAATCAAGTAGCAAATAAAATGAGTGCTGTAATAGGTTCAGTAGATGAAAATGGATGTATTCCAGATATCACAGAAATTGACCTTAAAAAACAACTTTTAGTTGAAAACCCTCATGATAGAGAAGGATACCTAAAAATGAAGGAAAGAACTCCAGCAAGAATAGGTATTGGAAGATCAGGTCCAAGATACAAAACTATAACTCAATTAAGAGTTAGAGCTGACCATGCTGCTGCACAAGACTCTGTATTCTCTTATGTATCTGAAGACTTTATAAAAGAGAATAATTTAATACCAGTAAATACAATGTGTGTTGATAAAGATCAATATATAACTCGTCCTGACCTAGGAAGAAGATTTGACGAAGAAACTACTAAGTTTATAAAAGATAAGTTCTCAGGTCAAAAAGTGTTAGTAGTAGTTGGAGATGGACTTTCTTCTGCAGCTATTGAAGCTAACCTAAAAGATTCAGTTCCTTCAATTAAGCAAGGTTTAAAAATGTATGGAATTGAAATTGGAGATATATTATTCATTAAACATTGTAGAGTTGGAGCTATGGATGCCATTGGTGATGCAACAGGAGCAGAGGTTGTTTGTATGCTAGTAGGTGAAAGACCAGGTCTTGTTACTGCTGAATCAATGAGTGCTTATATAGCTTATAGACCAACAGCTAATATGCCAGAGGCTAACAGAACAGTTATATCAAACATCCATAAAGGTGGTACTACAGCAGTTGAAGCTGGAGCACATATAGCTGAACTTATAAAGACAATGCTTGATAAAAAAGCATCAGGAATAAATTTAAAAATATAATTTAGGGGGAATTTATTGTGATTAATGAAGCATTACGTCCAACCGTATTAAGCGTTAAAATAATTTCAAATGTAAGCCCAGAACTAGTTAAAAAATTAGAATTACAACCTCATCATAAAAGTTTAGGTATCATTACTGCTGATAGTGATGACGTAACTTACACTGCCCTTGATGAAGCTACAAAAGCTGCTGAAGTTGATGTAGTATATGCAAGATCAATGTATGCAGGTGCTGCTAATGCATCTACAAAACTTGCTGGTGAAGTTATTGGAATAATAGCTGGACCAAGTCCAGCAGAAGTAAGAAGTGGTTTAAATGCTACTATAGACTTCATGGAAAATGGATCACACTTTGTAAGTGCTAATGATGATAACTCTATAGCTTACTATGCACACTGTGTTTCAAGAACTGGAACTTATCTTTCAAAAGTAGCAGGAGTTAAAGAAGGAGAAGCAATAGCTTATCTAGTAGCTCCACCACTTGAAGCTATCTATGGATTAGATGCAGCTCTTAAGGCAGCAGATGTTGAAATGAAAGAATTCTTTGGACCTCCAACTGAAACAAACTATGGTGGTGGATTACTTACAGGTAGTCAATCAGCATGTAAGGCAGCATGTGACGCTTTTGCAGAAGCTGTCAAATCAGTTGCTCAACAACCAGTAAACTTTTAGGCGAAGGTTTAGTAAGTGAGTAAAGCATTAGGTCTAGTAGAAGTAAGAGGATACGTTGCAGCAGTAGAAGCTGCAGATTCTGCTCTAAAGGCTGCAAATGTTACTTTGATTGGACTAGAGAAAATAAAAGGTGGAATAACTACTATTAAAATTATTGGAGATGTAGGAGCGGTAAAGGCTGCAGTTGATGCAGCCAAGGCTTCTGTAGAAAGTTTAGGTACTTTTAGAACTGCTCATGTGATACCAAGAGTAGATTCACAAGTTGAAGGTTTATTCTTTGAAGGACATAAAAAACCACAAGAGGTACCTATAGAATCATCCAGTGAAAAAAGTGATACAAAAGATAAGGAAAAAACAGAAACTCCAGTTAATAAAAAAGAAGAGGCTTTAGTCAAGGAAAAAGTGGAAACTTCTGAAGCGGAAATTGTAGAAAAAGTTACAGAAGAAAAATTAGAAGCTAAAAAAGAAACCAAAGAAAAAAGTAAGGAAATAGAGCCTCAAATAAACAAAATAGAAGAAATTATAAAAAATGATTTCAAAGATCATATAGATTATAACTCTATGAAAGTAGAAGAGTTAAGAAGATTAGTTAGAACTTTAAAAATTCCGAATATGACAAATAAACAAATTAAATTTGCCAAAAAGGATGTGCTTATTAAAACTATACTAGAATATAACAAAGCAGGTGAAAAATAATGGAACTTACAGATAAAGATTTAGCGTCTATACAAGAGGTTAGAAATCTAATTAAAACAGCTAAAGCTGCTCAAGCAAAATTGGCTAAAAAATCTCAGGATGAGATTGATAGAATAGTTAAGGCTATGGCTGAGGCTGCTGCAGCAAATGCAGAGAAGCTAGCTAAAATGGCAGTTGAAGAAACTGGATTTGGAATATGGCAGGACAAAGTAATTAAAAATATTTTTGGGTCTACATATATCTATGATTATATCAAGGATCTAAAAACTATTGGTATAGTTGCAGAAGATGAAGAGAAAAAAGTTATGGATGTTGCAGTACCTATGGGAGTAATTGCAGGATTAATTCCTTCAACTAATCCAACATCAACAACTATGTATAAAGCTCTTATATCATTAAAATGTGGAAACGCAATAGTATTTTCACCACATCCAAATGCTAAAAAAAGTATATTAGAAACAGTTAGAATTATTAATGAAGCAGCTGTAAAGGCTGGATGCCCAGAAGGAGTTATTGGATGCATTACAATTCCAACCCTTCAAGCTACAGATGAATTAATGAAAAATAAAGATACAGCTATGATACTTGCAACTGGTGGTTCAGCAATGGTTAGAGCAGCGTACTCTTCAGGTACACCGGCCCTTGGAGTTGGTCCAGGAAATGGTCCAGCATTTATTGATAAGAGTGCTGATATTAAAGTTGCAGTTAAGAGAATAATGGATTCTAAAACTTTTGATAATGGAACAATCTGTGCTTCTGAGCAATCAGTGATTATAGAAGAAGCTATTAAAGATAGAGTGGTGACTGAATTCAAAAATCAAGGAGCATATTTCTTAAGCCCAGAAGAAGCAAAACAACTTGGTAAATTTATAATGAGAGCTAATGGAAGTATGAATCCACAAATAGTTGGTAAGAGTGTAGAAACTATTGCAAAACTTGCTAATTTAACTAACGTACCTTCTTCAGCAAGAGTACTTATTGCTGAAGAAACAGAAGTAGGACACAATGTTCCATATTCAAGAGAAAAACTAGCTCCAATTCTAGGATTCTATGTTGAAAAGAGTGTAGATGATATAGAAGCTAAGTGTAGAGAAATACTTATTAATGAAGGCGCTGGTCACACATTCTCAATGCACTGTGAAGACAAGGAACTAGTAAAAAGATTTGCTCTTAGTATGCCGGTATCAAGAATACCAGTAAACACTCCAAGTACTTTAGGAGGAATAGGTGCTTCTCTAAATATAGTACCTGCTTTAACTTTAGGTTGTGGAGCTATTGGTGGAAGTGCAACATCTGATAATGTAGGACCACTTCACCTTGTAAATATCAAAAAAGTAGCTTATGGAGTTAGAGAAATTGAACATTTTAGAGGTGGAAGTAGCAATTCAGTTAATGGAAATAATAGTTCACTTTCATCTGCAGACACAGAAGAGCTTGTTAATTTACTTGTTAAGAAAATAATAAGTGAATTAAGATAATAAAATAAAATTTCAAAGTATATTGGTTAAATTTAAGGAGGAATTTATAATGGCAAACGCAAATGCATTAGGAATGATTGAAACTAAAGGATTAGTAGCAGCAATAGAAGCTGCAGACGCAATGGTTAAAGCTGCTAACGTACAACTAGTAGGAAAAGAACAAGTTGGTGGCGGTCTTGTAACTGTACTTGTAAGAGGAGATGTTGGAGCTGTTAAAGCTGCTACAGATGCTGGAGCAGCTGCTGCTGAAAGAGTTGGAGAATTAATATCAGTTCACGTAATCCCAAGACCACACTTTGAAGTAGATGCTGTTTTACCAAAAACACAGGAAACAGTTTAATTTAGGTTTGTGTAGAGATGTATTGCTAAAATAAGCAATACGTCTCTTACATCTAATGAGGGATGTGAAGATATGTCAGTATTAACTGAAAGTGAAGTTAGAAGACAGTTAAAGGGAACAGACTTTAAGGAATATACCGAATTTAGAGTTCTAAAAGGGCAAATAGTAACCCCATCTGCAAAATCATTTTTGTCAGAAAATAATATTAAATTGAAGTATGTAGATTCTTTAGAGGAAGTAGTGCATGAAGTAAAAAAGGTAAAAGAAGAAGTACCTGTAAAGTTACAAACGAGAGAAGAAAAAAGTAAATATATAACTGTATTTGGTGCTGAATTAATGGAAAAACCTGAGCATATGACACATTTAAATGGAAACTTATTAGTGTTTAAAGATCATAAGATAATAGCGCTGAGAGGAAAGTTAGATTCTCTTGAGTCTAAGATATTGGAAACTCAAGTTATTACTCATAAATTAGGAGCTTCAAAGCTAACAGAAGACCTTGAAGAGATATTAAAGTTTGTAAGATGTCTCCTTAGATGTGAAGTAGTTAATGAACCAGTAGGAGAATTTAAACTTCTTGGTATGACTCCAGAAGAATTGAGAGAAAAATCTCATTATCCAAAGAAATATTATGGGATTGGTCATGAGCCAGTAGCGTTTTCTATGGGTGAGGCTGTTGTGGCATTAAATTCTTGTAGAACAACTATAAGAGAAACTGAACTTTTAGCTTATACCGCATTTAAAGGGGAGTATGGTGATGTTCAAAGGCCGGATATAATAAAGGCATTAAATAGATTATCATCCTTGTTTTGGATAATGATATTTAAATATAGAACTGGAGAATACAGTTAAAGCAGGAGGATGAAATATGAATAATCTTTTAGTAGAAGATATCATAGATGAAGTAATAAAGAGAGTAAAAAAAGAAGCTTTTATAGAAGTTGAAGCCTCAGGAAAACACGTTCACCTATGTGAAGAACATATAAACATATTATTTGGACGTGATTATCAGTTAAATAAGGTTAAAGACTTATCACAACCAGGTCAATATGCATGTAAAGAAAGAGTTACTATAACAGGACCTAAGGGTTCACTAAAGAATGTTGTTGTTCTTGGACCTGCAAGGAAATCTACACAAGTAGAAATTTCATTAACTGATGCAACAGTTCTTGGAATTAAGGCTCCTGTTAAAGAGAGTGGTAAAATAGAAGGTACTCCTGGAATTACAATTTCTACAGAACGAGCTACTCTTACAATAGATAAAGGAGTAATTGTTGCTAAAAGGCACATACACATAACTCCAGAAGATGCAGAGAAGTTTGGTGTGAAAGATAAAGAAATCATTCAAGCAAAGGTTTATGGTAATAGACCCCTAATATTTGATGATGTTGTCATAAGAGTAAGCCCAGACTTTAGAACATATATGCATATAGACTATGATGAGGCTAATGCTTGTGGATTTACGAAGGGAACTCTTTGTAGAATAGTTAAGTAGGCCTCAAAAAGGAGGTATATAAATGAACTATGATAAACTTGTGGACTTAATAGTAAAAGAAGTTTATAAAAAGTTAGAAGAAACAAATAAAAATATTGTAAAACATAAGATAGCTGTAATAATTGGAGATGTAGAGTTGGATCCTATTACTAAATCTAATTTAGATGAAGAATATACTGTGACTTCATATAATGAAGAACAAATAGAAGCTGACATAGCCATAGTTTCTACACTATCTATAAAGTCCATGGCAAATATAGCTACGCTAACTGGTATTAATGAAGAAGAAAACTTTATCATTAATATGCTATTAGCAGGTAAGAAGGTATATGTCCTTGAAAATGGTCTAGAGTATAGAAAGTATAAAAATACTGCTCCAAGAGCACTATATAATAAGTATTTAAGCTTTGAAAGAGAGCTTAAAGTTTATGGAATTGATATAGTTGAGTTTATTGAAAAAGTTGAAGATAAAACCACAAGAAAAGAAGAGTATAAAAAGGTTGAAGATATTAGTATATTAGAAACTTCAAATTTTATATCAGAAGAGATGAGCTTCGAAATTAGAAATAAGAAACTTATTAGTGAGATGGATCTTAGGAAGCCATTTATGAATGGAATGAAATCTGTGGTAATAGATAAAAAAAGCATAATCACTCCATTGGCTAACGACTTTATAAGAATTCATAATCTGAAAGTTAAAAGAGTTTAGCGGAGGATAATATGGTTATAGGTAGAGTTGTTGGTAGATTATGGGCAACTAGAAAAGATGAAAAGCTAAATGGTCAAAAGTTTTTAATAGTGAGGCTACTTAAAGATATAGATGTAGAAGAAACAGGCTTTTTTGTAGCAGCGGATAGTGTAGGTGCAGGTACTGGAGACAATGTACTTATAACTAGAGGTGGTGCAGCTAGAGTATCACTAGGAGAAAGAGATGTACCTGTGGATGCAACTATAATAGGAATAATTGATTCAATAGAGGTGGAAAATGAGTAAAAGTATTGGAGCAATTGATTTTAAAAGTATAGCTAAAGGCATTGAAGTTGCAGATGAAATGGTGAAAAAAGCTGATGTTGATGTACTATATATTAAAACTATATGTCCTGGAAGGTTTTTAGTGATATTAACAGGAGATGAAGGTGCTATAAGAACAACCCTTGACCACGGGATTTTCTCTGGTCAGGGGCATATAATAGATAGTTGTATTATAAATAGTGTCCATAATAATATTATACAAGCTTTGAAAAGTAGGTTTGTAACTAAGGCTAATGGGGCCATAGGAGTAATGGAGACCAATAGCGTAAGTAGTGGTCTTAAAGCGTTAGATATTGCTCTTAAGGGAGCCAATTTAAATTTAGTAAAACTACAAGTAGCATCTGGAATAAGTGGTAAACTTGTTTATATTATTTCTGGTGGGCTTAGTGATGTAGAGCATGGAATAAATATAGCTAAAGAAGCTATAGAAGAAAAACGAATTGTTCATACATCAGTAATACCTTCGCCAGATGAACTTATCATTAAGTATTTAACATAAAAGCTTAAACTTTAGTTTACACAGTTAACAGTATAAATAAATTGAATAAATAAAGAATTAACTTATTAAGGAGATGAAACAATGGGAATTAACGAGATAATCGTATATATCATGGTTGTATTTATGGCCCTTGGAGCCATAGATAAGTGTTTAGGAAATAAGTTTGGACTGGGAGAAAAGTTCGAAGAAGGTTTCATGGCTATGGGTTCTCTTGCAATTGCAATGATAGGAGTTATCTGTCTTGCACCAGTACTTGCAAATATATTAGAACCAGTAATAGTACCAGTATTTAATTTCTTAGGAGCAGACCCCGGTATGTTTGGAGGTACATTACTTGCAAACGATATGGGAGGAGCTTCGCTTTCTAAAGCTCTTGCAGTAGATTCTCAAGCAGGAATGTTTGGCGGATTAATAGTTGGTTCAATGATGGGTGTTACTATAGTATTTACAATTCCAGTTGCCCTTGGAATAATAGAAAAAGAAGATCATAAATTCTTAGCTATGGGAGTATTAGCAGGGGTTATTACAATTCCATTAGGAGCTTTTGTTGGTGGTCTTGTAGCTGGATTCCCAATAATTATGGTACTAAAAAACTTAATTCCAATAGTAATAATTGCAGCACTTATAGCTTTAGGACTTTGGAAATTTGAAAATGCAATAATTAAAGGATTTACAGTTTTCGGGAAGTTTGTAGTAATAGTTATAACTTTAGGATTAGCAGCGGCTGTAATTGAAGCATTAACAGGAATTGTTGTAATTCCAGGAATGGCACCAATTTCTGATGGTATTGAAACTGTTGGAGCAATAGCAATAGTTCTTGCTGGAGCATTCCCACTAGTATATGTAATTACGAAAGTATTCCAAAAACCATTAATGGGATTAGGTAAAGTTTTAAAAATGAATGATATAGCAGCTGCTGGTATGGTTGCAACGCTTGCTAATAGTATTCCAATGTTCGGAATGATGAAGGATATGGATAACAGAGGTAAAATAATTAACGTTGCTTTTGCAGTATCTGCAGCCTTTGTATTTGGAGATCACTTAGGATTTACAGCAGGATTTAATTCAGAAATGATATTACCAATGATAGTTGGTAAATTAGTTGCAGGAATTACAGCAGTATTTGTAGCTATATTTATTGCAAACAATGCAGCTAAAAAGGAGGAGGCTAAATAATGATGGAAAATATCGATAAAAGCTTATTAGAAAAATTAGTTAGACAAATAATAGAAGAAAAACTTACAGGAGCTTCTAATGATTCTGTAGATTTTGTAAGAAATAAAGATGTAAGTGGAATTATCTCTGTTAAACTACCAACAGTTAGAGTAGATGAGTCAAATAGACTTGATACTGGAAATAGCAGTGATATAGTATATACAAAAGATTTATTCACTCTTCAGGAAAGTAAAAGATTAGGTTGTGGAATAATGGAGATGAAAGAAACAACCTTCGATTGGACTTTAAACTATGATGAAATAGATTATGTTATAGAAGGACATCTAGACATAGTAATAGATGGAAGACTTGTATCTGCAGATGCTGGAGAATTAATTTTAATACCAAAAGGAAGCACAATTAAATTCTCAGTTCCAAACTATGCTAGATTCATATATGTAACATATCCAGCAGATTGGGCAACTCAAAACTAATAAATTAATTAACATACCAATACAGACTATATCCAAATTTTATTTAGATATAGTCTGTATTTTTAGTTTAAATATAAACTAATAGAATATTAAATATTCTATTACTGTAATTTCTATCTGAGCTTATTATTAATATAGATGACTATGTTGAATTTTATGTCTACCATTAACTTTAATATGAATAATTATTGTTATTATGCTACTTAATAATAGAAAGGCATAAAAACTAATTACACGGCTTAATAGCATTGCAGAGAGCAATAATTCTTTTGAAAAGAATATTTTAAATAATATCATAAAGCTACTTTCACTGGCACCTACTGCACCAGGCAAAGGCAAAGAAGAGACTGCTATAGTTAATAAGGCTTGTATAGAAAGTACATCTATAATGCCATAAGTACTTAATCCAAAAGATTTATATATGAAATATGGAACTAAATACATGGCTGTGATTTGTAAAACTGTAACTATTAAAACCTTAACAATTAGTAAAGGATTATTTTTGATATAATTAGCACCATTAGTATATTCATCAAGGTGAACATCAATTTTAGATAGAGTATACTCTGTATTTTTTATAACTTTAAATTTTGATAAGAGTTCAACAATAAATTTAATAAATTTACCAACTAAATTTTTAGAAAATATAGCTGCAAATATAAAACCTATTATAAATACATTTATCATAACTCCGTAAATTAACAACCATTTAATGCCATGTATATTATTTATTATAAAAGTATATTTAAAAAGATACATAAGTAGTCCATATAAAAGCATTACTGATTGATAGACTATGGCAACTATTAACAAAGTTAAAGAAGAATAGGATATATTTATATTATCCTTTTTCATATAGTATACTTGTGCTGGCTGACCACCAGATGATGAAGGAGTAATAGCACTAAAGTAAAATCCAATAAAGGAATAACCAATACATTTTTTAAAAGGTACTTTTATATTTAAATTTTTAAGTATAATATAAATAACATAAGCTTCAAAAATTATAAATAGACACATCATAGAAAATGCTATGAATAAGTAAATAGGATTAATTGTGTTTATTACAGGGATTAGTGAAGTTATCGAAGTATCTTTAAAAAGTAAGTAAAAAGTAATAGCAATGAGTAAGAACATAAAAATTAAACTTCCATAGTAGTTTTTAAACTTGTCTTTTTTTATAGATTTTTGCACAATTAATGTCCTAACCTTTCTGGTGTTATAAATTTATAACCTACTAATTTTAACTTAGGTAAAACTGTAGATAATGCTTCAATGGTTTTAAGAGGAGCATTGGAGGCACCCCCTGAATTCTCTCCTGCATCATGTAGACATATAATAGAATTTCTATCAGTGCGTAGTATTAACTTTGAAGATATAGAATCTACTGTAGCATATTTACTCCAATCTTCTGCCATAACATCCCATAAAATCATTTTTAAATTATACTGTTTAACAAAAAAGTTTGTAAAGATATTACTATGTCCCCAAGGAGGTCTATAATAGTTGATTTGATAATTGAAGTTTTTCATGATTTCTATACTATTTTTAAAATCTTTTTTCGTATATTTATAGCTATAAAAGAGAGCATTTTTATGGGCTAAAGAATGTAGTGCTATAGTGTGCCCTTCTTTATGCATACGATAGATTATTTCAGGATTATTCTTAGCATTCTCTGCAATAACAAAGAAAGTAGCTTTAATTTTATTTTCTTTAAGCACATCTAAAAGATTATTAGTATATCTTTCATCAGGGCCATCATCAAAAGTTAGCATTATTTCATTATCTTTATTAGTGAGTTTAATAATATTTGAATTTATATATTTGTTGTATAAGGTTGGTATAATTGAATGAATTAGAAAAATAATTATAATAATAGCTGTTAAAGTAGTAAAGTACATTAAGCACACGCTCCATCCATATTAGCTTCTAAAGTAAGTAATACTTTTTCAATTGATGTACAATCAAATTGTTTTTTAAAAATTTTTATATTATTAGAAAGATTATCTAGTATTGCATCATCAAAAATAATTTTTTTTATTTTATCAAAACATTTATCAGGACTTGTCTCAAGAACCTTTCCAATACCATTATTTAATATAAAGTTAGTATTATTAATTTCTTGTTGAAGAAAAGGCTTAAAGGCAATTAAAGGTGTTTCTGAGAAAATACTTTCAAATAAAGTTATTCCACCAGGTTTAGAAAGTATTAAATCTGCTTTTTGCATATATTTATAAACCTCATCAGTATATCCAAGTACATTAATATTTTCATATTTTCCATAAAGCATATTATAGATTTCAGTATTTTTTCCTGTAATAACTGTAGTCTTTACATTTTCTAAAGAATTAAGCTGGTTATAAAATTCCATAGACTTGGGTAATAGCCCTAATCCACCGCCCATAATAAGGAGCTGTTTTTCATTAGAAGAACTATTAGTTATAGATTTTTTAAATTCCTCTTTTACTGGTATTCCATTAATAAATATTTTGTTTTCAGGAACACCTTTTAAAATTAAATCCTTTTTTAAAGAGTTACTTCCAACTAAATAACAATTAGTATTATCATTAAGCCACTCTGAATGACTACTAATATCCGTTATGCAAGTTATAAGCGGAAGAGATGGATTATATTTCATCTTATATCTTGATATTAGTTGAGAGCAAAAGGGTAGAGTAGAAATAATAATATTAGGTTCTACATCTTTAATTAGGTTATCAAGCTTAGGAAGAAAGTATTTTAAAAACATAGGATTCATATTATATTTTCTATTTTCCGTAATTTTATAAACTTGATTATAAAACACACTACCTTTGTTCACCATAACATTAAAAGCCTTATAAAGTGCATTGGAATAATTTGGTAAAGAATATTCAAAAACATCCTTTATAACTACTGATGCATTAGGATGATTAGACTGAATTTGTTCACATAAAGATTTAGATACTGAATAATGGCCCATACCAAATTTTCCTGTAAGAATTAATATTTTCATATTTTAAACCCCCCATTAATTCTACATAATTTTTACTATGGTTTTATTTTACATGGTAAATCTTAAGAAATACCTTTAATAAATCTTAAGATTTATTAAAGATTTGGAGGAAATTATTAAGCTAAACATAAATTAATAATAAATTACTATATTAAATAGAGAAATAAAGACCTTAGATATATAATAAAAAGGATTGTCTCAAAAGAATTAACTTTGAGACAACACTTTTAAAAATATTATTTAAGGTTATCTAGTTTTTTATTGTACATAAACATGTAAAGTGAAGCAGAAAATATAACTATGTATCCTAAAATACTTATGATATCAGGGGATTGGTTAAATATTACCATGCTTATAATAGCTGAAAAGATTATATTAGAGTAATCAAAAATTGATATTTCTTTTGCAGGTGCATACTTATAGGCTAGAGTAATTCCAAATTGTCCTATAGTTGCAAAGATACCGGCTAATATTAAGTAGGTAAATTGAATCAAAGTCATAGGTGTATAAGAAAATATCATAAATGGGAAAATTGTTATTACAGAAAAGCAAGAAAAATAAAACACCACAGTATAATGCTTTTCACGGTTTCCAATGGCTCGAACGCAGGTATAGGCAGAGCCAGCAAATATGGCAGATGAAAGCCCTATGAGGTAAGGAATTATGTCTACACTAAAAGCAGGCTTTATAATAAGTAGTGATCCAAGGAAACCAATAGCAATGATAGTAATATGCCTTACCTGTAATCTTTCTTTTAAAAAGATAGCAGAGAAAAGTATTACAAAGAAAGGACTTAGCTTATTAAGCATATTAGCATCTGAAAGAATAAGATGGTCTATAGCATAAAAGTTTAATATTACTCCTAATGTGCCTAAAGTGGATCTCATAATAAGAAGCTTTTGGTTTTCTTTTTTGCCAAAGAAACTTTCTTTGTGATATATAATCATACCAAGGGCTATGACAAAAGAAACTATGTTTCTAAAAAAAGCCTTTTGCATAGAGGGTAAATCTCCAGATAGTTTTACAAAGGCAGACATCATTGCAAAGCCAAAGGCAGATAAAATAATTAATATTATTCCTTTAATTCTATTACTCATAGTACGTCTCCAATCTTAAGTTAATTTTTATAAACTATTTTAAAATACAGTTTATGTATCATAGTAAAGTTATAAATGCAATTCAAATGATATTACTTATCAATTATAATTATCCACTATTTCATAAATTTTTCAAGGGAATAGGGATATTTACGAATGTTATGTAAATTTAATTTATATTTATAGTTAATAACCTAAAGTTATATGTATTATTTAATATGGAGTCCATAAAGATTGTTGAATAAGTTATGCTAGTAGTATATAATTTAAGTTAAATGAATAATAGTTTAAGGTACATTAAGTTTAATAGGGAAAGTGGTTAAAAGCCACTGCAGCCCCCGCTACTGTGTACGGATACAAGTCATGATACCACTGGTAATTTACTGGGAAGGAAATGATGAGGATAAGCCGTGAGCCAGGAGACCTGCCTAAAACTTTGTTAGTTGAGACCTTCGGAGGGAAGAGTATATCAAACTATTTTTTAGTTTAATAAATTTAGTTATGTGTATTAACACCCTTATCTTAGAGGATAAGGGTGTTTTTAGTTATAATAAAACTATTTAAAGAATAAATTTTACAGAATAAATTTAGATGGAGTGATAAGAGTGGATGAATTAAAAAAGTTATTAAGTGGCATTGAAGAAGTAAATAGAGAAGTAATGAATAATTCTAAGAATTACATAGATCATTTAAGCAAGCCTATAGGAAGTTTAGGAGTATTAGAAGAGATTGTTGTAAAACTTAGTGGTATTAAGGGTGAGCATATAAAAGAAATAAAAAAGAAAAATATAGTTATAATGTGTGCTGATAATGGAATTCAAGAATCAGGGGTTTCTTCATGCCCAAGAGAGGTAACAGCTACAGTTACAGAAAATTTTGTAAAGGGTACTACTGGAGTGTGTATATTAAGTAGATACTACAATAATGATACTACTGTGGTTGATATAGGAGTGGATAAGGAATTTACTGATCCTAGAATAATTAACAGAAAGATTAGATATGGTACAAGTAATATGACTAAAGGTCCTGCAATGACTAGGGAAGAAGCTATCAAAGCTATAAAGATAGGAATTGATATTGTTAAGGAGTTAAAAAATCAAGGATATGATTTAATAGGAACTGGTGAGATGGGAGTAGGTAATACAGCTACTTCTGCAGCTATAATAAGTGTATTCTCTGGAATTGATAGTGATTTAATAGTTGGTAAAGGCTCAGGTCTAACAGATGATGGATTGTCCCATAAAAAGGCTATGGTAAAAAAATCTATTGAAATAAATAAGCCTAACAAAAATGATGCAATAGATGTGCTTAGTAAGGTAGGTGGATTTGATATAGCTGGCCTTTGTGGAGTATTTTTAGGAGGTGCTATATATAAAGTGCCAGTGGTAATTGATGGGCTTATATCATCAGCTGCAGCTATTTGTGCAAAGGAATTAAGTTCAAAGACTTCAGGGTATATGTTTGCATCTCACCTATCAGCAGAACCAGGATCACAATATGCAATGAAAACTTTAGGACTTGAACCTATGTTTAGTTTAGGAATGAGATTAGGTGAAGGTAGTGGATGTCCAATAGCCTTTGGAATAATAGAGAGTGCTGTTTTTACTATGAATAATATGGATTCCTTTAATGAAGCTGGCATAGATAAAAAGGATTATATAGATATAAGAAAACAATAGAATATGAACCGGTGCAGATAGGTTATTGATATACGGCTTTTTATAAAGGAGTGTAGTAATTGAAAATATATATAGTTAGACACGGGGAAACAGAAGAAAATATAAAAAAGACTTACTATGGAGATATAGACTGTGAACTAACAGAAAAGGGAATTAAGCAAGCAGAATTAGTAGGAGAAAAATTGAAGCATATAAACTTTGATAAAGTGTTTTGTAGTGAAAAAAAAAGAGCAAAGGAAACCCTTAAAAAAATATATGAAGGAGAAGGAGTTAAAGTAGATTCTAGATTGAATGAAAGAAACTTTGGAATCTTTGAAGGAAAAAACTATAAGCAGTTACAAGATTCATTTAAGTTAGAATATGATACTTGGACAAATGATTGGAAGGAGTATTCCATAGAGAATGGAGAGAGCTTTATAGAGGTTTATAATAGAGTGAAAAGCTTTATGGAAGAACTAAAAAAAGAATCAGTTGAAAATATACTTATTTGTACCCATGGAGGAATTATAAGAACAATATATACTTATATATTGGAAGGTAGTTTAGATAATTATTGGAGGTTTAATTCTAAAAATGCAGATTTGTCCATAATTAAATTAGAATACGGGTACTTTTATATTGATAGTATAATTCCAGTAGAATTTTAATATTAATTAATTTGTTTATGAGGATAAAAGAAGAGGAGAAAGAAAATGAGTAAATTAACTTTAGTTACTGGTGGATGTAGAAGTGGGAAAAGTAAATATGGAGAAAATCTACTTAAACATACTGATGATGTATTATATATAGCAACAGCTATAGTAACAGACGATGAAATGAAGCACAGAATAGAAAAGCATAAGGAAAGCAGAAATAAAAAGTGGCAAACCTTAGAAAGTTATAAAGACTTACATAAAAAAATAGAGAGATTTACTGAAAGATATATTTTTTTAGATTGCGTTACTATAATGACTACCAATTTAATGTTTGAAATCACTACAAATTACGATAATATAAGTGATGATGAAATAGATAAAATATGTGATAGCATAAAGAATGAATTTACATTATTCTTAGAAAAGTGTAAAGAGTTAGATAAAGAAGTTGTATTAATTACCAACGAAGTTGGATGGGGATTAGTGCCTGAAAATAAATTATCTAGAATTTTTAGAGATATTCAAGGGTTTATAAATCAGCATGTAGCAAATATTTGTGATGAGGTATATTTAGTTTGTTGTGGACAAGGATTAAAAATAAAGGGATAGACGAGGAGCAGAGTTATGATTAAAAATTTGATAATTTTAGCTATAATAGCTATTATGGTATTAGGAGCCATAGGAAAAGAAAAGATTTTCTTTAATAATTTTCTTTTACTATTCCAATTTATAACTAGAATACCGGTAAATATATCTTTGGCTTGTGAGAAAGAAAACTTTAAAAAAGCTACTTTATATTTTCCCGTAGTAGGAGCCATTCTTGGGGCTATTGAATATTTAATTTTTTATATTACATCTATATGGTTGCCATTACCTATGGTTGCTATAATTACAGTTATAGTTGGAATATTTATTACAGGTGGACTTCACATGGACGGACTAGGAGATACCTGTGATGGATTCTTTTCTTTTAGAAGTAGAGAGCGAATAATTGAGATAATGAAGGATAGTAGAGTAGGTTCTTTTGGAGTATTAGCCATGATTATAGATATAGCAGTTAAGGCTTTAGGAATATATTATATAGGAACAAAATCTATAGGTTATATGATAATAGTAATACCAATGATAAGTAGATTATTTACTGTATTTATTGCTTTAATAGGAAAGTCAGCTAAAAAAGAAGGTACTGGGAATTTTTACATTGGAAATACTAATGGTATATATTTTACAGGAGCATTAACTCTTACTTTACTTATTGGAAGTTTATTCTTTAATATTAAATATATTATTATACTTTTACTTGGCGGACTTATAGTTACTATAATATTTAATTTGTTTTGTAATAGCAAAATAGGAGGGCATTCTGGAGATACCCTAGGTGCCAATAATGAAATTGTTGAGCTAGCGTTATTTATACTAATTAGTAGTATGATTTTTTAAGAAAATAATGGTTATCTATATATTTTTAAATCTGGTATTGATATAATTATAATATTGTTTAGAAAATTGTATATAATTAATATTGTAGTTTGCATCTTGAATTTTAAATTTAGGATGCAAACTTAATTTAAATATTATATTACTTAAATGTTAGCTCAGTAGAGAGTTTTATATTTTTGAAAATTAGAATATTATATTAGAATTAAATATAATATAAAAATAAATATTAATTATGATTATAATTAATAATAAGCATATAATTATTGTTATTTGGAGGCAAGATTTATGAGTATAAAAATAATAACAGATAGTACTAGTTATATACCAAAGGAGCTCATAGAAAAATATGATATTACTGTAGTTTCTTTAGGTGTTGTTATAAATAATATAGCTAATAAAGAAATAGAAATTGAAAATGATAAGTTTTATAAAACCTTGGAGAAGTTAGATAGTATACCTACTTCATCTCAACCAAGTGTAGATGATTTGTTTAATAGCTTTGACCAGGTTATAGGTGAAGGACATGAAGCATTAGGAGTTTTTATATCATCAGAAATGAGTGGTACATATGCTACTTGTAATCAACTAATAAAAACAATGATAATGGACAAATATCCTAAGGCTAGGATGGAAGTTATAGATTCAGCATCTAACTGTATGCAAATGGGATATGCAGTTTTAGAAGCAGCAAAACTGGCTGAGGAAGGTAAATCTATGGAGGAAGTTATAGCTGGAGTAGAGGCTATAAAGAGTAAGAGTAGGTTTTTATTTGTACCAGATACTTTAGAATATTTGAAAAAGGGTGGTCGTATAGGAGGAGCAGCCGCTTTATTTGGAGCACTTCTTCAAATTAGACCTATACTTACTGTAGAAGCTGGAAAGACTTCAGTTTTTGATAAAGTTAGAACAAAACAGAAGGCAATACTTAAAATTATAGAAAAATTGCAAAAGGATATAAAAAATAGAGGACTTGGACAGGTAATAGTTCATCACATAAACTGTGAAGAAGAAGGAAGGGCTCTAGCTAATAAAATCAAAGAAATATTAGGTATAGATGTAGATATACAATGCATTGGGCCTGTGATAGGCTGTCATGTAGGACCTAAAACTGTAGGAGTTGTTTATTATACTGAAAAATAAGATTGATATTTAAACATTAATAAAATTTATTTTATAAGGAGATGTTAAAGTGGATATTAAATCAAGAATTGAAAGTTTAAGAAGTTTAATGAAAGAAAGAAGTATAGACGCTTTTATTATTCCAAGTTCAGATAATCATGGAAGTGAGTATGTAAGTGACTATTTTAGAGTGAGACAATGGATTTCAGGATTTACTGGATCTGCTGGAACTGTTGTTATAACGGAGAAAGAAGCTCATTTATGGGTAGATGGAAGATATTTTCTTCAAGGAGAACAACAAATTCAAGGTACAGAATACATACTAGAACGTATGGGTGAACCAGGTGTTAAAACCTATACACAATGGATCTGTGATAATGTGAAATCAGGAGATACTGTCAGCTTTAATGGAAAGGTGTTTACAGTTTCTCAGCTTCATGATTTAGAAGAAGCTTTTGAAGAAAAGGGGATTAAAACAAAACCTGAAGAAGATATTTTTGATATTATCTGGAAAGATAGGCCAACTATGCCTAATAATAAAATATTTATTCATGAAGATTCTTATGCAGGAAAAACTGTAGAAGAAAAGTTAACTTTAGTAAAAGAAGAAATGAAAAATATTAATGTAAATAACTTATTATTAGCATCTTTAGATGATATAGCATGGCTTCTAAATTTAAGAGGCGGAGATGTGGAATGTAATCCTGTATTCTTAAGTTATTTCTTAATTAGTGATGACAAGTATATTCTATATGTAGATAAGGAAAAATTAAATGAAAAAATTATAAATCTATTAAGTAGTAAATCAATATCTATAAAAGATTATAATGACATAGTATCAGATCTTAAGTTAATTAAAGGAAATATAACCTTTGATCCAAGCAAAACTAATGTATGGCTTAAGGAATCTATAAATAAAGAAGTTAACACAATAGAAAAAAGGAATATAACTACGGATTTAAAAGCTAGAAAAAATTCTGTAGAGCTTAAAAATATAGAAAATGCCCATATAAAAGATGGAATAGCTATGGTAAAGTTCATAAAGTGGGTAAAAGAAAATGTAAATAATGAAGAGATAACAGAAATATCAGCGGCTGAAAAACTAAAAAAACTTAGAGCAGAAGGTGAGGAGTTTATAGACATAAGCTTTGATACCATTGCGGGATATGGTCCTCATGGAGCTATAATTCACTACAAAGCATCTGAAGAGTCTAGTCTGAAACTACAACCAAAAGGATTGTTCCTAGTAGATTCTGGAGCTCAATATTTAGATGGAACTACGGATATTACAAGAACTATAGCCCTAGGTGAACTTACAGAAGAAGAAAAGGAAGATTATACTTTAGTTTTAAAAGGACATCTAAATCTATCTACAGCAATATTCTTGGAAGGAACTCCGGGATGTAGTCTTGATGTTTTAGCAAGAAGAGCTCTTTGGAGCAAAGGATTAGACTTTAAACATGGAACAGGACATGGAGTTGGCTATTTACTTAATGTACATGAGGGTCCACAGGGGATAAGAAGAGAATTAAATCCAATTGCTTTAGAAGAAGGCATGATAGTATCTAATGAACCTGGAGTTTATAAAGCTGATAAACATGGGGTAAGAATTGAAAACTTAATAGCTGTTCAAGAAAAAGAAAAAAATGATTTTGGAAAATTTATGTGCTTTAAAGATTTAACTTTATGTCCTTATGAACTAGATGCAATAAATATATCTTTGCTTAATGAAGATGAAAAATCTTGGTTAAATGATTATCATAAAAAAGTATTAGAAAAGTTAAGTCCCTATTTATTAGAGGATGAGGTTTTATGGTTAAGAAATGCAACCAAAGAGATTTAAAAAAAGTAAGAAACCACAATGGATATTTGTGGTTTCTTATTTTTCTTACATATTTATTTTATTATGGTGAAAAATAAAATAAGATTACTTATTTAATAAGTAATTAGATAAAATTAAGTTTTTAAACTTAATTTAGCTACAAAGGAGGAAAAATAATGTCATCAAAGAAAGGTAGTACAGAAAAGTTATCTATCACAGCACTGATATTAATGATTTTTACATCTGTATATGGCTTTAATAATATGCCCAGGTCATACTATTTAATGGGGTATGGTTCAATACCCTTCTTCATTATAGCTGCAATATTATTCTTTATTCCATTTGCATTTATGATGGCTGAATATGGAGCCGCATTTAAAAATGAAACCGGAGGAATATATTCATGGATGGAGAAGTCGGTAAATGCTAAGTATGCATTTATAGGGACATTTATGTGGTATACGTCAACGGTAATATGGATGGTTAATGTATCTTCTGGAATATGGGTAACTTTATCTAATGCAATTTATGGTACAGATACAACTAGTACATGGAGTATATTTGGTTTTGGAGGGCGTCAAACTCTTGCCATACTTGCTGTTCTTTGGATTATATTTGTTACCTTCGTGTCAACTAAGGGGATAGAAAAAATTAAAAAGATTACTTCAGTAGGAGGTACAGCTGTAGCAGCACTTAATATATTGTTAATACTAGGTTCCATAGTTATATTAATAGGAAATGGTGGAGAATTAGCACAACCTATAGTTAATTCTACAACTTTCATATCATCGCCTAACCCAGCTTATCAAAGTTCAATATCAATATTATCATTTATGGTATTTGCTTTATTTGCCTTTGGTGGTATTGAGGTAGTTGGAGGATTGGTTGATCAAACAGATGAACCAGAAAAAAACTTTCCTAAAGGTCTTGCTATATCTGCTATAATCATAGCTGTTGGATATGCAGTAGGATTATTCTGTGTTGGAATATTTACAAATTGGGATGCTATACTTGGAACAAATGGTAAGTATGGAGATATAGTTCACATGGGAAATGTAGGTTATCTTATAATGAATAATTTAGGTTATCAATTTGGAGTAACATTTGGAGCAACTGAAGCTATTTCAGTACAAATTGGTAACTGGATAGCTAGATTTGTTGGATTATCAATGCTACTTGCTCTTACAGGAGCGTTCTTTACTTTAACATATGCACCACTTAAGCAATTAATAGCAGGAACTCCTAAGGGGTTATTCCCCGATTCAGTTGCAAAAATGAAAAAAGGTATGCCTGTAAATGCAATGCTTATTCAGGCTATAGTAGTAATAATTATGATTTTATTAGTAGGATTTGGTGGAGAAGCTATGGAAGAATTCTTTAGTATTCTTGTAGCCATGACTAATGTAGCTATGACAATTCCATATATGTTCTTGTCTGGAGCATTTATATCATTTAAAAGAAGAGCAGGAATACAGAAACCTTTCCAAGTTTTCAAAGGTAAAGGATTTATAATACTCGTAACTATTGTAGTAACAGCTACAGTTGGATTTGCTAACTTTTTCTCAATAATTGAGCCAGCTATGAATGGAGATATGGCTAAAACTATATGGAGTATTGCAGGACCAATATTCTTTTCAATAGTTGCCTTAGTACTTTTTGCTAGATATGAAAAGAACTTAAAGAAAAATAATTAAGAAAAATTTGCATTGAAGAATATGTTCTAAAGATTATAAAGTTCAGATAAATAATATCTGGACTTTATTTTATAAAAACATTTAAATATAAAATTTATTATTATAGAAGTTTTAATATGTCTTTTATTTTGGTGAAAATTTTATAAACATTTATTTATATTTATCAAATTTATTTATAAATTATAAACTTAGCTAGACAATACTTAGGTATTGAGTAATAATATTAATATCAAGTGAAACTTAGCTTAGAGGGAGTTTTATCTCCATTGAAGTTTAGTTGAACATATACTCAAATAGTCAGTAGCTCTAGTTGATGACATTATTATTCCTTACATAGTAGCTAACCACAGTGTTAAAGCAGCTAGGCTCTATATAAAAAGTTAAATTAAACAAAGAGGTGGAACGGTTGAATAAAATCATAGGAAGCAAAATTAAAGAACTTAGAACTAATAAAAAGATGACATTAAAGGAACTAAGCGAAAAAACATCTTTATCTACTGGGTTTTTATCTCAATTAGAAAGAGGTCTTACCAGTATAGCTACAGATTCTTTACTTAATATAGCAGAAGCTTTAGATGTTGAATTATCTTACTTTTTACTATCAACTAGTAAGAGGAGAGAAAGATTTATACAAAAGAGTTACGAAAGAGATATATATAAAATAGATAATGCCCTTCATATTAATTATGTATTATCAAATAATCCTGAAGATAAAACTATATTGCCTAGATTAATTGAAATATTGCCTACCAATACAGAGGAAAATTTAAATACTTATCAGCATGAAGGTGAAGAATTTATATATGTATTAGAAGGAATTATAACTTTATTCATAAATGATGAAAAGCAGTATCTTTACCCCGGTGATTCAGCACATTTTAAATCTTCTATTAATCATAACTATGCAAACTATACTAATAAAATATGCAAAATTTTAGTTGCAAGTGTTCCTAATCCTGCAGCAACTAGCAAAAGTAACATCATATAAAATATAGACAAATGTCATGTATGACTAAATAAAATAAGGAGAGTGAATGAATTGTCTTTAAAAAAACAGATGAAATTCCTTCAGCAGTGTGAAAACAATTTAGGTAAATTGAATTTTTATCTAGATATTACAGACAGTAAGATTACCTGTGAACCCTGCTTAATGGTAAAGCATTATTATAACTGGTGTGTTAAAAATATATTTAGAATAGATGTAAATGAAGTAAACCTTACTGAGTTTTTTAAAAAAATTATAGAAAAGTTAGATTATAAAGTAATTGGGAATATGGAGTATGAGGATTTTAGAAATCTTATAGTATCATACTACTCACTAGGAGAAATATATTTTGAGAGAAAAGAATTTGAATTGTCAAAGGATTACTTTTCTAAAGTAATAGAGGTTATGGAGGAATTCTTAAAAAGTGGAAATAAATTTCAAACTGAAGAAATTCAATGTAAAAGTGGAGTAGTATTTTTTGAACTATTAATGTGGGCAAGAAAAAATCTTGGTGATATGGTTGAAGTTGAAGAAGCTTTATACTTATATGAAAGTATAATTGGAGAAGAAGAAATATTATACATACAAAAAAACTATTGCGTATATAGAGCAAGTAAAGAATTAAACATTATAGATAAAGCAAATGAGGCAGCTAGAAATGTAATAAAAATATTATCTTCATTTAAAGGAATAAATATAGATGTTGTAGAGTATTTTACAACAGAAAAATCTTACTCTAATGCCATAGATATCTCAATAGAGGAATATTGTAAGGATAGTAGCCCTCATTGGATAAATGCAATGAATACTATATGCACAAAAGCACAATCCCTAGATATAGAATGTGTAGATAAGATTATAAAGTTCTGTAATATATTAATGGAAGAGCTTAAAATTGTAGAATGGAGTACTTTAATTTTAAGCTTATACAAAGGTATCAGACAAGAGGAAGAACAACTTATTAAAGTATTAAGTTATCTAAGACAAAGTTTTAAAATTATAGATTATAAACACGGAGATTTTATAAATTGTTCTCAAGCAGTATGTGTGTTAAATGAAATTTATGAAGATATAAGAATAAGAAAGTATAAAGAAGTATTTTTAAGAGAGTATGAATTTGACTTTGCGTTTTATTTAATGAATGCTGCGGTTCAAAACAATAATTATGAAAAAGCAATTGAAACTTCAACTAAGTTATCTTCCATAATCAATATATTTAATATAAATAAGGAGCTACTTAATTATATAGAAGAATGTAAAGAAATATCTATAGATGGAACTAAAAGGGAAAACTATAATTTAAGAGAATATCCTTGGCTATACTTATATAATAATGTAAAAGATATATGTACAAGCTATGGTATAGAATCTAAATTTGATACTAGTGACTTTATTAGAAGTAGTAGTAAAAAAACAATAATAGGTATTAATGCAATTCAAGATAGAGAGGTAGAAGAAACTTTAAACAATATTGTTGGAGAAAAGATCTTTTTACAAGATAAGGATATTGTGTTTATTAGCAATAAACAACTTGAGTTAAAATCATATATTAAAGATTATTATAGTTGTGAAGTTATTACAAAGAATAATTTATTAAGAGATCCTAATAAATGTATTATAACTTATGATAAGTCTATTCATGGTAAAATGGCAGATAAAAATATTATTGTAATAGATGGTCATAAAGAGTTAAGGGATATTGATGTAACTTATATTAAACATATATTGGAAGATTGTAACAATTCTATATTGGCTATTCTTATTAATACAAAAAGTAGTGATTATAAGGCTGAAGCATTAAGTTATAATAAAGCTTTATTGGAAAATATGCTAGATTATAAAAGAGAAATTATATTATTTGACCAAAAAGACTTTTTTGATTCTAGAGAGTTATTAGAAACACTTATAGGACAAACTTCAGAAAATATAATAAATATGAAATTTAATGACTTTAAGACCAATATAAATAAAACTTTAGATGGAATTAGAGAAGACATAAAATTTAAAAATGCAGTTTATAAGGAAAGAAGATATACCCTTAAGGAATGTGTATCAGAATATATAAACCTAGCAGATGAAGTTAAATCAAACTATAATGAATTTCTTACAAAAATTCAGGGTGATATAGAGTTTTTAGGAAAATATGCTGAAGAAAAGATATCAATAATTATCCCTGATCTCATAGAAAAAAAACTAGATGCTATAGATGACTTAGAAGAAACTTCAACACTAAAGGATAAGGCTGAAAAGATATTTAGTGAAACTATTGTAAATTGGTGTAATAAAAATATATATGATTTAATGTTAGAGCAATTTGAGGTTTATATAACTAAGTATTCAAAGCTCTATGGATACCATCAAGAGACTATAGAAAAGATAAAGGATAATAGAGATACTGTAATATCTGCCTATGGTGATTTTACAAGTAAAATTAAACCCATAGATATAAAACCACTTGAAGAGCTACTGAAGGAATTTTTAGTATTACATGATGAATTCTTAAATAGTATTAATTATGAAGTTACTGTAATACCAAATGAGAAATTCTTAAGTACAGTAGCTGGTGGAATTAAGGTAATGTTTATGAAGTCAGAAGAAAAGGCAGAAAGTACTAGAATAAAAATTAAAAATCAAGTCATAGAAAATAAGGATAATATTGCTGCTATATTAAGCAATAATATAATGGAAAACTTAAGAGGACTTTCAGACAAGTTAAAGGAAGAAATAAAAGATATATTTGAAGGAACTCTAAATGATATTACAATAGATAAAAATATAGTTGAGCAAGCAGAGATGGATATGACAAAATCTCATGAAGAGATTACTAAAAAGAATGAGGAATTAGAAGTTCTTATGAAATTTGTAGATGTAGAGGTATTAAAATATATCAAACAACTTGATCATAATATGGTATATAATAATAGTAAATGCTATAAATTAGTTTAAAAAAATGGCTATGGGACTACCATAGCCATTTATTATTCTTTTATTTCATAATTATTATTTGTAAGGGTAAATGCTTTTTTAAAGCCATTAGTTAGGTATAGTTCATGGTTCTTAGTTATAAAAATTGCCTCAACATCATCTAATGAGTTAATAAGTTTTAAACCTTCATCTACCCCAAGGGCAAATAAAGTAGTTGATAGAGAATCACCATCTATAGAGTTATTAGATAATATAGACACACCTAAGATGTTGTTGTCATATGGATAACCTGTATCTGGACTTAGAATATGGTGATAGTTTTTACCATCTTGCTCAAAGTATCTTTCATACACTCCAGAGGTTACAATAGATTTATTACTAACACTTACAAATCCAATAGTATCACTACCGGATTTTTCAGGGTTTTGAACTCCTACCTTCCAAGGGGTACCATCTATCTTGTCACCGAGTACATAAATATTACCACCTAAATCAATAATTGCACTGGATACTTCAGCATTTTTTAGGATTTTAACTATTTCATCAGCAGCATACCCCTTTGCAATTGCACCTAAATCTATAATCATATTGGAATCTTTTAAAAATATACTTTTTTTTGATTCATCTATTTGAATTTTATTATAATCAATTAAAGCCTTTTTTTCATTAATTTCTTTTTCTGAGGGAAGCTTAGCATTATCTGTACCAATTCCCCATAACTTTACCAAAGGTCCAATAGTGATATCTAGTGAACCACCAGACAGTTTAGAATATTCTAGTCCTTTTTTTACCACATTAAAAGTATCATTACTAACCTCAACAGGTTCTATTCCTGCCATATTATTTACTTCATCCAATTCGGTATTAGACTTACTTATACTTAATATATTTTCTAGTTCTCTTAAACGAGCAAAAGATTCATCTATTATAGTTGTATCACTTTTATCATATATGGTTATGGTACACACTGTACCAATGACTAGCTCTGTTTTACTAATTGGCTTAATAGGTAATCTTTGATTTGCACATCCTGCAACAATAATAATAGTTATAAATAGAACTAAAATGCAAGAAAGTTTTTTAAAAAGTTTCATAGGGACCTCCTTAGTTATATGCATAGTAATATAAAGTTTTAATATTTAAATAAAAAAATTTATATATTGTTAAAACATTATTAAAGTGAATTATATCTTTATATTAATAATAACATTATAATTTATTAGGTGAAACTTTTAAATATAAAATACATAGAATTTTTTAAACTAGTAATAACTATATAAATATGGAGAAATAAATATAAGACTTCAGGATATCCTAAAGTCTTATTACTATACTATTTATGAAAATACTATTTTTTAGCTTTAACTACAGCAGTTTCAGTTTTACCATCATTTGCATGTTGGATAGCTGCATCGGCTAAAAGTTTAAAATCATCTCCAGAAGTAGTTGCTCCAGTTATTGCATCAACTGTTGCAGGGTCTTGTTTCTCTACAAGAGCTTCTGCATATTGAGTTGAGAACTCAACAGGGCCAATTCCAGATACTTTTGTCATTTTTTCTTGATATTCGGCATCTTTACTCTTTAGATCTCCAGATTCATTTACATAGTCGAATTTAGCATCAGTGATTTTTCCATCAGCAACTGTAATTTCAACTTGTCCTTTCCAACCGTGATCATCAAAAGTGTCAAATTCAGATTTATAGCTTCCATCTTTCATTCCTTTTGAACCACAACCAACTAACATTCCAGCAGTTAAAACTACTGAGGATAATAAAGCTAGAACTTTTTTATTCATTAATGTTACCTCCTAAAAATATTTCTAGTTTAAGAAACATACTATTTTTATGATTTAATTATAAACTAAACTAAAATAATAGTAAATATATTTCCAGGAAAATTGTTAAAAAATTATTTACAATTTATGATTAAAGTTAACATTAATAACATAAAAATACATCAGAGTATGTATATTGTTATTATAGGTTAAAGATTATTTTTCTGAAATTTTTTAATCACTAAGGAATTTAGGTGAACATATTGATATAATAACAATAAAAGATTAAAATTACTTTGTTTAAACTATTGTTGGATAGGAGAAGAATGAATATGAAATTAATGAAGAGAATGGATATAGTAATAATTGTAGTGTTACTAATAGTGTCATTTATACCTTACATTATGCTAAAAAATTATCAGAGTAATTATAAAGGAATAAATTATGCTGTTATTTCTATAGATGGCAAAGAGACAAAGAGAGTGGAACTAACCACAGGGTTAGATGAAGAATTTACTATTAAATCTTCCTATGGATTTAATCGAGTTGTAATTCATGAAATGAAAATAGGAATTGTAGATGCAGATTGTAAGGATGAAATATGTGTAAATGAAGGATTTATAGGAGCGGTTGGAGAAAGAATAGTATGTCTGCCTAATAGGTTAATCATTGAAATAGTAGGGGAACAAAAGAGTAGTGAAGGGGAAGATGTAATTTCTCGTTGAGGTGAAGAAAATGAATAGTAAAGAAGCTAGTAAAAATATTAGAAAAATGATATATATATCCCTATTAGTAGCAATGTCCATGGTGCTACACATATTTGAAAATATGATACCAGTACCATTTATAACTCCGGGCACAAGACTAGGTCTTGCTAATATTATTACGGTAATAGCATTATACACCTTAAGTTATAAAGAGACTTTTTTAGTCATGTTTTTAAGAATTTTGCTTTCCGTAATGTTTGGAGGAAGTATATCTAGATTAATGTATAGTTTATCTGGTGGGATTTTAAGTTATATATTTATGGTATTTGCAAAACACCTTGGAAAAGAAAAGATAAGTATTGTAGGAGTAAGTTGTGCGGGGGCAGTATTTCATAATGTAGGACAATTACTTGCAGCATCACTAATAGTAAAAACCATGAGTGTTATGCTCTATTTACCTGTTATGAGCGTGGCAGGGATAGGGACTGGCATATTTGTTGGAATTACAGGCAATTTTGCAGTAGAACATTTAAAAAAAGTTTTTGGTGTAAATAACAATTGGTTTTAAAATAAGTTTAATTAAAATAGCTAAAATGGATATAAATATATTAAATAAGGATATAGTTACACTTAATAGATAGAAACATAAAATAATGTATTTTATTTAGGAGGAAAAATATATGAGAGTTGATGAAGAAATACTCAATTTTGCATTTAATAGTTTAAATGAATACATTGTAGTAGTTAATGAAGATGGAATTATAACAATGATGACAGATGGATACAAGAAGTTTTTAGGGTGTAAAGAACCAGAGGGTAAACATGTAACTAAGGTTATTCCAAACACAAAATTACATCTTATAGCTAAAAATGGATTTAAAGAAGTTGGAGATATTCAAGAGGTTAATGAACATAAAATGATATCTATGAGAGTTCCTATAATAATTAATGGAAAAATTAGAGGCGCCATAGGTAGAGTTATGTTTAAAGATATAGATAATTTTAAAATATTAAGTAGTAAGATATCCCATTTAGAAAAAGAGGTTCAATTTTATAAAAATGAACTCACTGTAGAGAATAAAGCAACCTATACTTTTGATAAAATTATCGGAAATAGCTCAAGCTTCTTAACTGCTATAAAATTTGCTGAGAAGATTGCAAGAGGAGATTCATCTGTATTAATTACAGGGGAGAGTGGTACAGGAAAAGAATTAGTTGCACAGTCCATACACAATAGTAGTAAAAGAGCCAGAAAACCCTTTGTTAAAATAAATTGTGGAGCTATACCAACAGAACTATTTGAATCAGAAATGTTTGGCTATGAAGAAGGAGCATTTACAGGAGCGAAAAAAACAGGAATGAAGGGTAAATTTGAGCTTGCAGATGGAGGAACTATTCTTTTAGATGAAATAGGAGATATGCCTCTTTTTATGCAGGTGAAGTTATTAAGAGTTCTTCAAGATAGAGAAATTGTAAGAGTTGGTAGTAATGATGTAAAAAAGATAGATGTTAGGATTATAGCATCTACCAATAAAAACTTATTACAGTTAACTCAAGAGGGTAAGTTTAGACAAGATTTATACTATAGATTAAATGTTATGCATGTTAAGCTTCCAGCACTAAGAGAAAGAATTGAAGATGTGGGACCACTTGCAGAGGCATTAAGAGTTAAGCTATGTAATAAGTATGGAATATATAGTGAAGGTATATCAGAAGAAACCTTGGATTATCTTAAATGTTATAACTGGCCAGGTAATGTTAGAGAACTAGAAAATGTTATTGAAAGAGCAATAAATTTACTTAATACAGAGCTTAAAATATTACCAGAGCATTTACCCGCAAAGATATTAGATTGTAACAAAAGAAAGGTTGATTATGAAAATAAACAACTTAAAGATATAGTAGAAGAAATAGAAAAGCAGGTAATTACAGAAACTCTAGAGAAACTTAATGGTAATAAAAATGAAACTGCTAAGGTTTTGGGTATTAGTAGGCAAGGTCTTTATAAAAAAATGAAGAGGTTTAATATGGAACTTTAAAAAAAAGTGTAAACTAAAGCACACATGTAAACTAAGTTTACATGTGTGCTTTAGTTTGGAGAATTAACCCTTTAAATAGATTAAATGTATTAATAAATGATGAAAAAAATCTGCTAATTATTGATTTTGCTTTAGGTGATTTATTTAACATTGAAGTTATAATATTAACAAAGATTTGTTTAAGGAAAAACCGTAAACTGTAGTTTACAGTGTTATTTTCCCTAATTCACGAGAAAGTAGATATTTAGGGGATTGTAGAAGTTGGCATGGAAACTGCTATATAAATAAGAGTAATAAACATAGACTTTGTAACCCTATGTAGATATATAAGCAGGGGATAAAATAGTTTCTAACGTAACGAATTATTTAAAGAAAAAATTTTTAAGAAAAGGATGGAGTTAAAAATGAAAGAAGTTGTTATTGTAAGTGCTGCTAGAACAGCAGTAGGATCATTTGGAGGTTCATTATCAAAATTATCAGCAGCTGAAATTGGTGCTGTAGCTGCAAAAGAAGCAATAAAAAGAGCAGGAATAGATCCAGCTATTATAGATGAAGCTATTATAGGAAATGTTATAAGTGCAGGGCTTGGACAAAATGTTGGAAGACAAGTAGCTTTAAAGGCTGGTTTAAAAGAAGAATCTACAGCAATTAGTATTAATAAAGTTTGTGGTTCAGGAATAAAAGCTGTAACATTAGCAGCTCAAGCAATTAAATCAGGAGATGCAGATGTAATCCTTTGTGGTGGAACAGAATCAATGAGTAATGCACCATATGTATTACCAACATCTAGATGGGGACAAAGAATGGGTGATTCAACAATGGTTGACACTATGATTAAAGATGGTCTTTGGGATGCGTTCTATGATTATCATATGGGAGTTACTGCAGAAAACATAGCTGAAAAATGGGGTCTTACAAGAGAAATGCAAGACGAATTTGCTTTAAGTAGCCAATTAAAAGCTGAAAAGGCTGTAAAAGAAGGAAGATTTAAAGATGAAATAGTACCAGTTGAAATACCTCAAAGAAAAGGAGATCCAATTGTATTTGATACAGATGAGTTCCCTAAATTTGGTTCAACAATAGAGAAATTAGGAAAACTTAAGCCAGCTTTCAAAAAAGGTGGAACAGTTACTGCTGGTAACGCTTCAGGAATAAATGATGGAGCTGCTATGTTCATAGTTATGTCTAAAGAAAAAGCTGAACAACTAGGAGTTAACTATCTTGCAACTATAAAATCTTATGCATCAGCAGGTCTTGATCCACAAATAATGGGATATGGACCATTCGAAGCTACAAGCAAAGCTTTATCTAAAGCTGGATTAACAGTTGAAGATTTAGATTTAATAGAAGCTAATGAAGCTTTTGCAGCACAATCATTAGCAGTAGCTAAAGATTTAAAATTTGACATGAATAAAGTAAATGTTAATGGTGGAGCAATAGCTATTGGACACCCAGTTGGAGCATCAGGAGCTAGAATATTAACTACTCTTATCTATGAAATGATTAAGAGAGATAACAAAAAAGGTCTTGCTACACTATGTATAGGTGGCGGACAAGGAATCGCAATAGTAATAGAAAGATAAGTGAGAATCCAAATTTTATATTTGGGTATTCGAACTTACTCATTCGAACGCATGTGAGAAGGAGTGTCCTTACGAGCAAAGCGAGAAAAGAAAATCTTTGGTTTAACATTTCGAACGAATGTGAGAAGGAGTGTCCCTGCGAGCAAAGCGAGAAAAGAAAAATATTAATTAGCTATAACTTTTTAAGTATAAATAAAAAAATCAGTTCATTGTAAATTTACAATGAGCTGATTTTTTATTTTAGCTAGAATATTTCATGAAATACTACACAAGCTAATTTAAATAACATGAGAGGAGAATTTTATATGGAAAAAAGAAATCAGAGAAGAAAAGGAAATAAAAATACTTTTTTTACTATTATTGCTTTAATAGTTGTTTTTATTGTAGTGTATTTTCTATTTTATTACGGATATATGAAGCGTACCGTAAGTAGTTATGTAAATAAAATTTATCCTCAAGTTTTTGTAGAAGGAATTGAAGTGGGTGGTAGAACTAAGGAGGAATCTATAAAGCTTTTAAATGAAAAAAGCAAAGAACTTATCAATAATGATATTAAGGTAAAGGTAAAAGATAAAGAATATAAGATTGATTATGAAAGCTTAAATATAAAAAGCAACTTACAGGAAACTCTTATGGAAGCTTTGGATTATGGAAAGGATTTATCTGTAAGAGAAGGTTATAAGTTGATAAAAAATCCTAAAAAAGTAGATTTTGATATTGAGTATAGTTATAATACAAATTTTGTAGATTCATTGTTGGATGAAATTGAAAAAACTCTCAACAAGGAAGTTAAAAATGCAACTATAATCAAGGAAGATGGAAAACTAAAAGTAAGTGAAAGTTCTTCAAAAGAAGAAATAAATAGAAAAGATTTTATTTCTAAGGTTGAAGAAGTTGTAAAAAGTAATACTGAGAATAATAAAGGTGATGTTACTCTCAAATTGCCTATTAGTATTGAAAATCCAGAAATAAACACTGAAGATTTGAAAAGGATTAATATAATAATATCTAGTTTTAGTACAAACTTTGTAGGTGATGTTAGAGCTACTAATATTAAAGTAGCAACTGAAGCAGCAAGTGGTATAGTTTTAATGCCAGAGGAAGAATATAGTTTTAATAAACTAGTAGGTGAAAGCACTAAAGAAAAAGGATATGTAGAAGCACCTGTTATAAAAGATAATAAACTTCAACCTGAATTAGGTGGAGGTATTTGTCAGGTATCTACAACTCTTCATAATGCAATAATAAGAGCAGGAATTCTGCCTATGGAGAGAACGCATCATTCTATGCCAATAGGGTATGTTGATAAAGGAATGGATGCAACCATTTATTATAATGTTGTAGATTATAAGTTTAAAAATACTTTACCATATCCCATTTATATAGATGGTATAGTAGAAAATAATAAATTAACATTTAATATATATTCTTATAAAGAATTAGAAAATATAAAGTATGAAGTCATTAGTAAAGTCTATAAAGAAATACCTCAAAAGATAGAATATAAAAAGGACATAAACTTGGATGAAGGGGAAGAAATAGTTGAGAATCAAGGTAGTAAAGGTTATAAGATAAAGGTTTATAGAAAAACCTTAGAAAATAAGAAGGTAGTAAAAGAAGAGGTAATATATGATGAGATATATGAACCTGTAAATAAAATCATCAGAAGAAATGGATAGAGGTATAGGGAAGGAATTGCATATATACAATGCTTATGTTAAAATTTTACAATAGAAAATTATTATGTAATGAAATCGTAATAATAATATAAATGAAAATATGATTAACATATGATATAATTTATATGTTAAATCAATTTTTTAATTGTAAAATGAAAGGAATGTTACTATGGATATGAATCTAGAGAAGGGTGAGAATGGATCGAAGCTTTCACTAACCCCAGGGAATAAAAAATCTAATAAAAAAGCTAAGATCATAGCAATTTCTTCCGTAATAACTATAGTTCTTTTAGTATTTTTAGGTACAACAACATACATCCATACTACTGTATCAAAATATGAGAATTTAATTATGCCAGGTGTGCAGGTTGAAGGAATAGATGTAAGTGGTAAAGCCAAGGACCAAGTTGTACAAGAACTAAATAGTAAATATAACGACGAAATTGGGAACAGAAGTATTAAAATTAAAGCTGGAGATAAGGAGTATGATATTAACTACACTGACTTACATGTAGAGTTTAATATAGATGAAACTGTAAACGAAGCTTTTAACCATAATAGAGATCTTGGGTATTTAGATAAGTTTAAAGCAATAAAGAGTTCTGAAAAAAAAGACTTTCCAATAACATTTACCTATAATAACGAAATTATAAATACTGTTGCTAAAAAAATGGAAAGTGAAATTAATGTTGCTAAAAAAGATGCTACTATAGCAAAATCAGGTTCAGGATTTAACATTACTGAAGAAGTAGTTGGTAAGACTTTGGATGTACAAGCATTAGTTAAGGATATAAATGCTAAAGTATCAGAAAGTAAAGCAGGAAACATAGAAGTAACTGCAACTATAAAAAAAGAGGTACCTACTAAGACAAAAGAAAAATTATCAACGATTAACACTAGAATTGGAACCAAAACTACTAACTTTGGAAGTTCAGATTGGAGTAGAAGTACCAATATATCACTAGGAGCTCAAACTGTAAATGGTATAGTACTAATGCCAGGAGAAAGTTTTAGTTTTAATACTACAGTGGGTGACACTACAGCAGATAAAGGTTATCAACCAGGAGGCGTTTATGTAGGAAATAAGGTGGAGATTGGATATGGAGGAGGTATTTGCCAAGTATCCTCAACACTTCACAATGCAGTATTAGACTCAGGAATTCTTCCAGATCAAAGATTAAATCATAACATGGCAGTAGGATATGTTCCGTTAGGACTTGATGCAACTATTGCTTATGGAGGAATAGATTATGTATTCACAAATCCATACAAATATCCAATATATATTGAAGGATATACTAGTGGTGGAAATGTAACCTTTAATATATATTCTAACTCTGCAGCTAAGGGTGGAAAAATATATAGCTTTAACTCAGAAACCTATGAGACCATTCCTGTAACAGTAAAATATGAGGATGATCCAACTTTACCTATAGGAACAGAAAAGGTTACTCAGAATGGATCTCAGGGATATAAGGTTAAGGCATATAGAACTACTTATGAAAATGGTAATGTAGTTTCAACAGAGCTTATGAATACTGATACTTATATACCACTACCTAAAATAATAAAAAGAGGTACTAAAAAAGTAGAACAAGCTCCTGTTACCAAACCAGCAGAAAAACCGGCAGAAAAACCAGCAGACAAGCCGGCAGAAAAACCTGCTGAAAAGCCAACAGATAAACCTGCAGGTAACTAAAATTATGATAAAGAAATGAAAGAAAAAATAAAGATATTTATTCTTGAATAATCAATACCCTATAGATAGACAAGATATCCGTCTATACTGTAGGGTATTTTATCATAGTAAATATTTAATTGAATTTAAATAATTGGTTACAATATAATGTTAATAAAAATATATTGTGTATAACAGCATAAGAAAAAATTTCATGACCTATTATATTAATAGTAAATATTATATATGTAAATAATATTAATTATATAGGTATGATAAGAAGGGAGAAAAGTTAAATGAATTATTTTGAAGAATTTACAAAGCATCTTTTAGAAGATGAAAAGCCATCCATATATTTTAATAACTTAGTAGAAAATAATGGTTATCCAGATATATATCCCTATAACATGGTTTTAAAGTTAAAAGATGTGGAGCAAAATCCTAAACATCACCCAGAAGGCAATGTTTGGATTCACACTATGATGGTTATAGATGAAGCTGCTAAAAGAAGAGATAGAAGCAAAGAGCCAAAGGGATTTATGTGGGCAGCATTTTTACATGACATAGGTAAGTTAACTACTACAAAGTTAAGAAGAGGCTACCTCACTGCCTATGACCATGATAAAGTTGGAGCAAGAATGGCAGAAGAATTTTTAACCCATTTAAAGCTTCATGAAGATAAAGGATTTTATGATTATGTAGTAAATCTAGTTAGACTTCATATGCAGATTCTTTTCGTAGTAAAAAATAATGAGTTTGCAGACCTTAATAGAGTTGTTAAAAGTGGATACATTGAGGATATAGGACTTCTTGGAATATGTGATAGATTAGGGAGAGGGCCAAAGACCGAAGAGGAAGTAAGAAAAGAAGAGAGAAATATTGAAATTTTCTTAGAAAGGTGCCAGAATTATATTGATAAGAGAAAAAGAATGGCAGAGACATATAATTTGCCTGAGAAATAAGAAAGCTTAGGAAGGTAAGTATTTAATGAAGAAGAAGATATTGAACATACTTAGAAAAAGTAAGGATGAATATATTTCAGGGGAAAGACTTAGTGAGGAATTAGGAATTACTAGGGCTGGAATATGGAAGCATATAAAAAGCTTAAAGGAAGTAGGATACGTTATAGAATCAATTTCCAATAGAGGATATAAACTAATAAGTACTCCGGATATTATAGATGGTGAAGAGATTTTACCTCTTCTTACAACTAAGTATATAGGGAGAAACTTCATTTATTTTGATGAAGTAGACTCTACTAATGTTCAGTGCAGAAGAGAGTGTAGTAATAATCCTATAGAAGGAATGGTAGTTGCTGCAGAGGAACAAACTAGTGGGAAGGGGAGATTGGGTAGAAGTTGGATTTCACCTAAAGGAACAGGAATATGGATGTCCATAGTATTAAAACCAAATATATCTCCTATGGTAGCACCTAGAGCTACTTTAATTGGTGCAGCAGCAGTTTATACTGCTCTAAAGGAGATGGGCATTTCTGTAGGAATAAAGTGGCCTAACGATATAGTCATTAATGGCAAAAAAATATGTGGCATATTAACTGAGATGAATGCAGAAATAGAAAGAGTAAATTATGTCATCATGGGAATTGGTATAAATGTTAATATGGAATCATTTCCAGATGAGTTAAAGGAAAAAGCCACATCCCTTAAAAATGAATTAGGAAATGAAGTTGATAGAAAAAAACTTGTAGCTAATATATTGAATAATTTTGAAGTGTTTTACGAAGACTTTAAAAATACAGGAGATATAAGTAGAGTTATAGAAATTTGTAGAGAAGGCTCATTACTTATAAATAAAGAGGTAAGAGTAATTAATGGAAATAATGAAGTCATATGTACGGTAATAGATATTGATGATGAAGGAGAATTAATAGTAAAACATAAAGATGGTACTATTAATAGAGTAATATCTGGAGAAGTATCTGTAAGAGGAATCTATGGATATGTTTAAACTAATAAATTAAAAGGATTGAAGTCTATTTTATAGGCTCAATCCTTTTACTCTATGGAATAATGAATTTTTTAGCTATTTAAAAAAGTTTACTGAAGCTGATATGGGACAATTTTTATTAAGCTCTAAAATTATATAAGAAAACCAAGGTTCTTTTCTTTTGCTAGTAGAAGATCCAGGATTTAAATACATTGTTTTTCCTTTAGTAAAAATACAAGGTTTATGGCTATGACCATATATTATTATATCAAGCTTATCCTTCTTAAAAGTATCAACCACATTATCTATAGTTTGCTTTTTAGTACCATCCCCGTGACAAATACCAATTTTATAACCTTCTAAAGTTAATATGTGTTTTTCAGGAACTAAACTTCTTAAATTAGATTTGTCATTATTTCCATAAACACCTATAAATTTTGATTTTTCCTTAATCATAGATATTACTTCAGGGGAGGTATAATCTCCTGCATGAATTATTAAATCTACATCTTTTAACTTATCATCTAGTATATGTTTTAGTCTTGAATAATGTTTATTCATGTGAGTATCAGAAATAATTCCGATTTTCAATTTAAGCTTCACCTCCACTTAAAAAATATATATACATTATTAGTATAAGCATAAAATTTTATTTGTGTAGTTTATATTTAAACAGTTAATTGAAACTTTTCTTAAAAAAGTAACACAAGTTAAAAATACTGATAAAATTAAAATGTTACTTAAAAAGTTAATGTAATCAATAATTATTATTCATTAAATAGTAGAAAAAACTCTTATATTCGGGTATACTATAATTAAGATAAATTTATTATAAACATTGCATTATTGTAATAAAGTATGGCTTAATTATATTTAATTTATGTATATAGTTAAGCAGGAACAACATAATAATATTTACTTAATTTCAAAATGTCATAGGAGTGATAAAATGAAAGATAGTATAATGAATATTATTAAAGACAAGACTTTAACTTATGAAATGAAAGTTTTAAATTTAGCTAGGGAGTCAGAAAATAGTTTAGATGTATTAAATAAATCTGACAAAACAAAAATGTACGAAAATGCAGGTGTTATATGTGACCTTAATGAAGGTAACGCACCCTATAGACCTAGATACATTGTACCTGACTATGAAAAGTTTATGAAAAATGGAAGTAAGTTTTTAAGCCTAACTCCTGCAGAGGATATATGGGATGCAGTAAATAATTTACTTATTCTATATAAACATGTACCATCAGTTACATCTTTCCCAGTATATGTAGGTAATATTGATACCCTTTTAGATCCATATATAGAAGATGAGGAAGAAGCATATAAAGCAATTAAATTTTTCTTAAAGCATATAGACAGAACAATAACTGATTCATTCTGTCATGCTAATATTGGACCTAAGGATACTAAAGCAGGAAGAATAATTTTAGAAGTAGAGAGAGAACTTCAAAATGCTACTCCTAATATAACCTTAAAATACTCAAAGGAAACTAGTGAAGAATTTGCAGTTGAAGCAATAAAAACAGCTCTTACCTGTGCTAAGCCAAGCTTTGCTAACCATGAAATGTTTAGCTCAGAATTAGGAGAAAAGTATGGAATAGTAAGTTGCTATAATGGACTTAATCTTGGCGGTGGAAGTTATACATTAGTTAGAATGTTACTTTCAAAACTAGCTAAGATGTCGTATAATGAAGAACACTTTTTAAACACTGTATTACCAGATGCTGTAGAATCAATGCTTGATTATATGGATAATAGAGTTAAATTCATAGTAGAAGAAAGTAATTTCTTTGAGTCAAGTTTCCTTGTAAGAGAAGGTTTATTATCAAGAGATAGATTTACTGCTATGTTTGGATTAGTTGGTCTTGCAGAATGTGTAAATACGCTTCTAGGAGCAACAGATGAAAAGGATAGATTTGGATATGGTGAAAGAGCTAACAAGCTAGGTGAAACTATTATAAATAAAATGTATACTATGGTTAATGCCCATGAAAATAAATATTGTGAAGTTACAGATAATCATTATCTACTTCATTCTCAAGTTGGAATTGATTCTGATACTGAAACAAGTCCAGGATGTAGAATTCCAATAGGAGAAGAGCCATCATTACCAGAACACTTGATTCAAAGTGCAGTATTCCACAAATACTTCCCATCTGGAATTGGTGATATATTTAAATTTGATGAAATGGCTAAGAAGAATCCAAAGTCAATTTTAGATATAATCAAAGGTGCCTTTGCACTAAATATGAGATATTTCTCCCTATACTGTGATGATTGTGACGTTATAAGAATTACAGGATATCTTGTTAAGCGTTCTGATATTGAAGCTTTAGATAGGGGAGAGCAAGTACTTCAAGATACAGTAGCCCTTGGATATGGAGCAGTTAAAAACTCCAAGATACTTGAAAGAAAATTAAGAAGTTCTGATAAATAGAATTCTTATCATTAGAGTTGGTAGTCATAGGATAAAAAGGATTTTTATAATAAAGGCCGCTTCGATACAATTGTAGCAAAAGCTTATAGTATTGGAGCGGTTCTATATTATCAGGAAAAGAAAATATATGAGAACTGGGGGAAGAAGTATGAATGATAAGCAAGAAACTATAGGCTATGTTAATAAAATAATACCTTTTAGTAATGTAGATGGAGAAGGCAATAGAATGGCCATATTTCTTCAAGGATGTAATTATAACTGTCTTTATTGTCATAATCCAGAAACTATAAATAGATGTATCAATTGTGGCGAATGTGTGCCTGCCTGTGAATATGGAGCCCTATCAATGGTAGATGGTAAGGTAGAGTATGATATTGATAAATGCGTTAATTGTGATGCTTGTGTTGATACTTGTAGGAAAAACAGTAGCCCTAAGATAACAAAAATAACTGCCTCAGAACTAATGAAAAAAATTGAAAAGGTAAAGCTATTTATTTCAGGAATAACGGTTTCAGGAGGCGAATGTACTCTTCAAAGAGATTTTCTAAAGGAGCTATTTACAAAAGTAAAGAGTCTTGGTTTAACAACTTTTATAGACACTAATGGTTCCACTCCTATATATAAGGATAAAGAACTTTTAGAAGTAACAGATAAAACTATGATAGATTTAAAAGCTTTTTCTCCAGAAGAAAATAGGATGCTTACAGGCCTCACTAATGAAACGGTAATAAAAAACATAAGAGAGCTAGGAAAACTTGATAAAATATATGAAATTAGAACAGTAGTAGTACCAGAAGTTCTTAATAATAATTATACTGTAGACATGGGAAGTAAGCTGTTAGCTGAAATTAATCCTAATATTCAATATAAGCTAATTAAATATAGACCTATGGGAGTAAGAAAGGAATTACTTGAGACTACAGTACCTACTAATGATTATATGAAGGAATTAGAATCATTAGCTAGAGCTAATGGATGCATAAACACCATAATAGTTTAAAGAATGGAAATTTAAAAAGTAATCTATATAAAAGGGGAAAGCTACAATTCAACAATTTTGAATTGTAGCTTTTAAAGTATTTAATAATTTACTTTAGGGACATATTTATATTTAAGAAAGTATTTCAGCAATGTTAACAGCGTGGTCACCCACTCTTTCAAGGTTACTAATAAGATCTAAGAATATAGTACCTACAATTGCATCACATGAACCATTATTTAATCTTTTGATATGTGATATCTTTAAATCTTTTTCTAAAGTATCTATTTTTTCTTCTAAGGTCCTTACATCCAAAGCCTTTTTATCACTATAGTCAGAGAAACATTCTATGCTATGCTCCAAAGCTTCTATGCAAATATTCACCATTACTTTAAGTTCTTCAATGGCATCTTTAGAAAACTTAACATTCTTAGAAAGTTTATCTTTAGCCAGGTCAGCAATGTTTTCAGCATGATCTCCGATACGTTCTATATCATTAACTACATGGAAATATGAAGCTATAGTAGTTCTTTGCTCATCTCCAATATCAGAATTGGATAGTTTAACTAGATATCTAGTTATATCTGTTTCTAATAGATTTATTAAAGCTTCATTCTTATATACTTTGTTAATTGAATCTTCATTATTATCAGTAAAGCCCATTAAGGCTGTTTCTATATTTTCCTTAGCTAAAGTACCCATTCTAATAATCTCATTAGTAACTTGACCAAAGGCTATAGTTGGAGTTTCTAAGAGTCTGTCATCTATATACTTAACTCCATCAACTTCTTTTTCATCTTCTCCTGGAAGTATGAAATTAACTAAAGTTACTAAGTATTTTGTAAATGGTAATATTAATATAGTGTTAACTACATTAAACATTGTATGGGCATTAGCAATTTGTTTTGCCACAACTCCTCCAGTTACACCAGGGGTAAGAGTTGTTACTGTAGTTAATAGTAATTTAGAAACTGGAGGAATTAGGAATATTATACTACCTATTACATTAAAGAATAAGTGAATTAATGCCGCCTTTTTAGCAGTCTTGCTAGTTCCTAAACAGGATATTAGAGCAGTAACACAAGTACCAATATTAGTTCCATATAACATTGGTATAGCTACATCAATTGGAAGACTTCCAACAGAAGCTAAAGCAACTAAAATTCCAGTAACTGCAGAGGAACTTTGAATTATAGCAGTCATTCCTATTCCTAATAAAAGGCTTAAGAATACATGTCCTTTTAGACTTAAAATAAGTTTTGTGAATACTGGTGACTCTCTAAGAGGAGACATAGCGTCAGACATTAAAATAAGACCTAAAAATAAAATACCAAATCCTAGAATTATATGACCTAATTCTTTAGGATTTTTCTTTTTGGTAAATAGTACCAAAAAGGCCCCTATTGCAATAAATACAGGAATTATAGCATCAAAATCAAAGGTAATTAATTGAGCTGTTATAGTTGTTCCAATATTAGCACCCATGATTACATAGGCTGCTTGAGATAAATTCATAATACCTGCATTAACAAATCCAACTACCATAACAGTTACAGCACTACTGCTTTGAATTATAGCAGTAACTATAGCACCTGTTGCTACACCCTTAAGTGGATTAGAGGTAATTTTATCAAAGATCCCCTTTAACTTTTCGCCAGCAAGGTTTTCAAGACCATCTCCCATGATTTTCATACCAAATAGGAATACTCCAAGACCTCCTAAAAGGTTAATAATTAAAAACAATGATTCCATAGTGTTAAACCTCCAATAAATAATATGTATTCAAATAATATTCATTCTAAAGACACAATTAAAGATACAATAATTTTAACTTAATAGTAACACAAAAACCTTTTATTTAACAAAGAGTAGAAAGTTTTAACAATAGATAAAGAAAAATTAACATGAATTTAACAAAGGACAAAGGTCTAAAAGACTTCATTAACTTATTTTGTGTATTTTAGTGAAAAATAATGTATATAATATAGAAGGAATGTTTAAAGAAGCATAGAATTATATAATATAAGAAAGGAAGTGGGCTTATGGAATTTAAAGAAATAATAAAAAGAGTTAAGAAGACTGAATATTTAGGATATTTTGATGTCATCGAACATAGAGAGGGCATTAAAAATCTAGTTATTTTTGAAAGTGAAGCTGATAACCTTGAAAAAGATATTCCTGAACCATGGTTTGTTAGGAAAAAGGAGTTTGATCGTGCAAAGGATGATTCACCAACCTTAATTAAAATAAATATATATAATAGAGTGGCAGACGCCATAAATGACATGGTTATGTATGATAATATAAATGAAAGTGATATAGAGCTGCTAAAGGAGTATCCAGACATTACAAAGCGAATTATGGAAAGAAAGTATGAAGATTTAGATAAAAGTATTAGTAAAATTAAAGAAGATAAAAAGGGTAAGTTAATTCCAATAATGAATAAAGCAAAAGCTTGCCTCGAAGAAATTGGAAGAAGACTTAATTAATCATATAAAAATTCTAAAGGATATTTTAGAAGAAAGAAAGCTGAGAATTTAATTCTTGGCTTTTTTTATGTTCGCAATTATAATTTATAAAAAGATTTAGGGATAAAATTCCAGTATGCTCAATATACTGGAATTTTATTTCTATAATATGTGAATATAAGTTATAAATGTACAAGCTATAATAAGTATAAAAAGTGAGCAAAGGAGGATTAATGTAAAAATGAACAATATTCTTATTGAGTGTGAATAACATATTTTATCGTGGGAGGTTCTAATATAAAACCTTGGATACAAAATTGGAATTGGAATAAAGTGATATGTATGATTAGTTTCCAGGAATTTTAGACAGAGGACCTAGTGTGGAAGATTGTAGAGCTATAAATAGATTATTTTAATAAAGTGAATGGAGAAAACTAAAATGAAAAAAATAATAAAATATTTTAGTATAACAATAGTATTAGTAATTACGGTGTTTTGTTTTAATGCTTATAGTAAGATTAAGGATTCAGAATGGAATTTAGGTGCAAATAGTCTAGTAGTTTCAAATAATACAACAGGGGTAATTAATGACGATATTAAATATGACATTATAGACTCACATATAAGTTTAACTAAGAAATACAATAGTATAAATGAATTAAAAAAAGATTCAACTATAATCGTAGAAGGGATTGTTAAAAATACAACTTCACCCATGATAGAAGATATACCTTATACAGTTTCAAAGGTAGAAATAGTAGAAATTTTTAAAAATGATGGCACATTAGAAAAAGGGAAAAATATATGCGTTATAGAAACAGAAGGAATTTTCTCACCAGAAGTCTTATTAAATGAACATAAGAAGAAGTTTTCAAATGAAGCCATTTCATTAAAAGATATGAAACCAACCAAGCTCATAACAGATGGGATTGCACCTATGGATATAAAAGAGCATGTAATAATATTTGCTTTACAAACACCACCATTAGATGGTAAGCCATGTTATGCACCAGTAGGTGAATATCAGGGAAAATACAAGCTATAAGACTCTAAATGGAAGCAACAAATACCAAAAGAATTTGAAGGTGAATATAAAGATAAGATAAAATCTAAAGATGAGATTGTTGATATGTTAAGATAAATTAGAGGTGTATGTATAAGTTTGGTTTAAATGTACATTTAGCACACAAACCATGCCACTGAAGGATGTAAAAATCAATAGTAATATAATATTTTAATAAATTTCATTGGAAAAACTATTCTAACAAAGTTTCTAACGAAAAATATAGAAAATATCAATATTACATGAGAATAAATAATAAAATAAATCTTCTGAAGATCTCTGAAACACTTGAAATTCAACACTTTACATTATATAATAAGATTGAACAAAATAAGAGTGACAGTTCGTAAGCCTCCTGTCTTTAAATAAAACTACGGCATTGAAATCTTTTAATTAGCTCATCATAAAAAGGTAGAGCTTTATTTATGTACAAGGATTACAAGGCTGTCATTTGGATGACGGCCTTTATTTTTTCTATAAGATATATAAATATATATTATAGGAGTATATATTTTAATCACCAATAAATATGGCGTGGTATTTTTTGGATAAAGAAAATGCTGAGTTAAAGATAGGTGCGGAGCTAGTGAGGTGACATAGCTAGACTCATTATTTTATTAGTAGGTTTGTATGGAGTTAAATAGGGCAATATATGAATCTAGTAAGGCTAAGAGCTTACACTATTAAAAAATGAGGAGGGTATTATATTTATGAATACTAGCAACAATACTAAAAAATTATTAAAGATGGCTCTAATTATAGCTACTTATGTAGCGGTTACTGCTGTTATTGCACCCTTTGCCTTTGGAAATATTCAATTTAGATTATCAGAGGTAATGGTACTTTTGGCATTTATAGACCCACTATATATTCCAGCCTTAACTATAGGATGTGCCATTTCAAATTTTCTACTAAGTCCTATGGCAATAGTAGATATGATATTTGGAAGCTTAGCTAGTTTAATAGCTGTAGTTTTAATTTGGCAAACTAAGAAGGCTTTAACTAAAAAAGAAGGCTATAATAAAATACTTGTACTATTTATAGCATCTTTATGGGCAACTATATCAAATGCTTTAATTATAGGAGCTGAGCTTTACTACATGATAAATTTACCATTTTGGCTTTCTGTATTACAAGTTGCCATAGGAGAATTTGTAGTAGTTTCAATTATAGGAGTTTTAGTATTTAAATTTATTATTAAAAATGAGAATTTAAGTGATATATTAAAGATTAACTAGGATAACCTATAATCGGATAATTATTAAAATTTTGAGAACCATATATTATTATAATGATGAAAAAACCTAAGTATGTCTATGCTTAGGTTTCTTTATGTGAAGTAAAGTTTTTTTGAAACGTAAGGATTTTGTAACCAAATATTAAATTTGTTGTATTAGAATGATTAAGGAAGATAAATATTAGACAGAAGAGGAAGATAACATGAAGAAAAGAAGTTTTCAAATTATTACAATTATAGGAATAATATTAGTAGTAATGATAGCAGCAATAGGTATGCATACCTTTATAGAGAATAAAAAGGTCCAGATGAATGAAAAACAAAGAGTACTATTAGGGAGAAAGCACTTGAAAGATTTAGAACAGGCTGATTTAAGTGTAATCCAGGATAAGATAGAGAAACATCATACCCCTGAAGTTGTGGTAGAGGATAAAGATGTTGATTTTTATAAGTTCTATGAGAATACAGTGTTTATGGGAGATTCTATCACAGAAGGTCTTATGGAGATGGAATTAGTAAATCAATATAATGTAATAAGTAATAAGGGAGATACTGTAGTTAAAGGTAAAGAAAACATAGATAAAGTTGTATCTTTACAGCCCAAGAATGTAGTACTTTTATATGGAATGAATGATGTAATAGAATTTGATGGAGGTGGACCTGGGGGTCCAGATAAGTTTAAGGCTCATTACATAGAATTTATAAATGATATTAAGACAAAATTACCTAATACTAATATATATATACAAGCACCTCTACCAGTTATGGATAGGGCTATAGAAACTAATGGAAGGCTTACTAATACTAATTTAGATGAGTTTAGAAAATTAGCTTATGAAGTAAGTGAAGAAACAGCAGTTAATTATTTAAATATTGATGTATTGGTAAGGGATAAAGGTGAGCTCTATGAGCAAGATGGAATACACTTAAAATATGATTTTTATTTAAAATGGTTATCTTATTTACACCAAGGAATTACATCAAATAATTAGGAGATAAATATGAAAAAGTATAAAAATTATTATTATATATTGATAGCAACAGTATTAATTACATTTATAGCCCTGTACCAAGTTCTTAAAGTTAAAGATGCAGATATGGATAGCTTAAGAAAGAATCTTTCACAGGTTATAGATGATGAACAGATGGATATAGGTGATAGTTCAAAGCTAAGAAAGTTATATTACATAAGTAAAAATGAAGTAGAAGATTTTATTTTATACGCACCTAAGAGTAATATGGATGCTAATGAGGTTCTCGTATTAAAAGGGAAAAGTGAAGAAGTTATACAGCAGTTAAAGGTCAAAGTTGAGGGAAGAATAAAAAAACAGTCCGATAGTTTTAATAGCTATAGGCCTGAGGAATATGACATAATAAGTAATCGTGTATTAGATATAAAAGGAAAGTACTTAATATTGATCATTTCAAAAGATTCGGCAACCATAGAAGCAACAATAAATAAAGAATTTAAGTAGTAAGTATATTTTAATTGGAGTGATTAATTTGGTTTTTAGTAGTTTGATATTTTTATTTATGTTTTTACCAATTACCTTAATAATTTATTATATATGTCCTAGGAAATTTAAAAATTTAGTAATTCTTATTATGAGTTTGATTTTTTACGCTTGGGGAGAACCTATATATATCTTCTTAATGATAGGATCCATATTAATTGATTATATAGGTGGCCTTATGATAGAGGCAAATAAGGAAGATAGTGAAAAAAGAACAGCAATATTTATTACTGTAATTGTACTAAATTTAAGTTTTTTATTCTTCTTTAAGTATTATGGGTTTTTAATTGATAATATCAATGGAATTTTTGGTATTAATCTTCAAATAAGGAATTTACCCTTACCACTGGGAATATCTTTTTACACATTCCAGCTCATATCCTATGTAGCAGATGTATATATGGGAAAGGTGGTTGCACAAAGAAACATTATAAATTTTGGGGCATACATTACTATGTTTCCGCAACTAGTAGCTGGACCAATTGTCCAATATAATGATATAGAAGATCAACTTAATAACAGAAGTGAGTCTATAGATAAATTTGGAGAAGGGGTAGAAAGATTTATTGGAGGTATGGGAAAAAAGGTTCTTATTGCTAACAATATAGGCATGATTTGGACTTCTATTAAGGGGCTTCCTATTGAAGAATTATCTATATTAACAGCTTGGATAGGTATAATTGCCTTTACACTACAAATATATTTTGATTTTAGTGGTTACTCTGATATGGCAATAGGTCTTGGAAAGATGTTTGGATTTGAATTTTTAGAGAACTTTAATCATCCCTATATGTCTAAGAGTATCAGTGAGTTTTGGAGAAGATGGCACATATCCTTAGGTTCATGGTTTAGGGATTATATATATATTCCTTTAGGAGGAAATAGAAGAGGGAAGGCTGTGCAATTTAGAAATTTACTTATAGTATGGTTTGCCACAGGACTATGGCATGGAGCTAGTTGGAATTTTGTAATTTGGGGCCTATATTTTGGAGTATTCATATTCCTTGAAAAATTATTTTTAGGAAAAATTCTTAATAAAGTCCCTGATGCTATTACTCATATATATACTGTAGTTTTAGTAATTATAAGCTGGGTATTCTTTGATACATCAAAGGTTAAAGATGCACTAAATTACATAAAGCTTATGTTTGGAATGGGAAAAAATATTTTTATGGATAATATGGCTAAATATACTTTGAAAACAAATCTAATACTTATAGTAATAGCAATTATTTGCTCTACGCCGTTGATTAAAAATTTAATTGCATATATAAAAAAGAAGTATAAGTTAAAGGGCGTATATATAGTTATAGCTATGAATATGTTAGTTTTAATTTTATCTATAGTTTATTTAGTTAGTGAAAGTTATAATCCTTTCCTATATTTTAGATTTTAAAGAAAGCAGAGTGAGAGAAATGTATAAAAGTAACAAGGTAAATAGAAGGCTAATGGTAGTAGTATTTCTCTTATTTATAGCTATAATGTCTGTAAGTAATATATTAAGAAGAGAAAAAGCATTTTCAGAAGAAGAAAATAGAAATCTAGCTAGTAGACCAGAGTTTTCTTTAGGAGCACTTCTTAGTGGTGACTATATTAAACATTATGAGAGTTATATATCAGACCAATTTCCAGGCAGAGGTTTATTTATAAATACTAAGGCTAAGGTAGATAAACTAATGGGTAAAAGTGAAAGTAATGATGTATTTATAGGAAAGAATAATCAACTTATAGAAGACTTTGAAGAGAGAGCGAAAGAAGAAACTGACCATAAGGTTTTAGCTGTTAATGAATTTGTAAAGAAACATGAAAATATAAATACAAGCTTTATGCTGATACCAACAGCTACAGAGATTCTAAAGGATAGGCTACCTAAATACGCACCAGTGGATAATCAGTTGGAATATATGAAGTACATAGAAGGAAAGTTAAGTTCTAATGTAAAATATATTAATCCCTATAATGCACTTATAAATAATAAGGATAAGTATCTATACTATAGGACAGACCATCACTGGACTAGCAAAGGGGCTTATCTTGCCTATGTGGAATTTTGTAAGAGTTTGGGGCTAGAGCCTAAAAAAGAGGGAGATTTTCAGGTTGAGTTAGTTGCTAATGATTTTTATGGAAGCTTAACTTCAAAAATAGGAGATAAGAGAGGAAAGCCAGATTGTATAAATGTATACATACCTAAAGAAAATGGAGAAATGGTGGTTAATTATATAACTGAGCAAAAGAGAACTAGTACCCTGTATAGCAGTGAGAATTTAGATAAAAAGGATAAGTATGAAGTTTTTACAGGAGGAAATCATCCACATATTAATATTAAATCTTTAGGAGATCCAAAGAAGAAGCTATTAGTAGTTAAAGATTCCTATGCCAATAGTTTTCTACCTTTTTTAACTTCCCACTATGGAGAGATAGACGTGGTAGATCTTAGGTATTACATGGATAATATGGAAGAGTTAATTGAGTCGAAGGATATAACAGATATATTATTCTTATATAATGTAAATACCTTTAATTCTGACGATTCTATATTAAATCTTAATTAGTAATAACTTAATTAACAATAAATAGGAGCTTAGATATATTAATATCTAGGCTCCTTTATTTAATTAAGATTTTGTATATATTCTAAGTATATTATTGAAGTTTTTTGCTTCCTTTAATTATTCTAGTGATAAAAAAGGCAAGTGTACCAAATACAGCAATTAAAACTATAGGTGTAAATAAAACACTTAAAGAACTTTGAGTTGCTGAACATATTGTCATATAAGAAAAATCAGAAACTAAGATTAATTTTAAAACTATCAGCATAGTTTTTAGATTAGTATATACAAAATTTTGATTTTTTTCTGTGATTTCTACAGGTACATTCCATATATTAGGAAACAGTGTTATGGTTGTAAGTCCTGTATATAAAATTATTGAAATTATAGGCATTATAAGTAGCATACCCTTCCCACTCCAGTTGGTAACAACTCCTTTAGCATTATAATGAGATGGGATAGTATCAGGAAGGGTGCTCCAAATGAATATTAGATAGATTATTGAGCCTAGTAAGATTAATAGAGCTAGAGTTTCAAGGAATTTTTGAAATTTAGTAAAAGGGACTTTCTCTTTCATAGAATATCCTCCAAACATATAAATAATTAATAGATATTAAGCTATAATATAATAATATAACAAATGTTATATTATAACAAATACAAAATTTTTCACCAATAGTTGACATTCTAAAATCATGCACATATAATAATAGATAACAAGTGTTTTGAATAAATAATATAAATTTGAAAATACTAGTTAATAGATGAAAATAAAGACTGTGATGAGAAGAGTAGATATGAGAAGTAGTTAAAGCGAGTTGACGATGGTGGAAGGTCAATATGAAGCTCTTATTGAAGAACATCTCGGAGTTTCTAACCGAAATCTTAGGAAAGTAGACTTAGACGGAAGCTCACCGTTAAAAGAGAAGAGTATCAAGAGAGATCTTTGTACTTGTTGAGTTGATCAATATGATAATTTGGGTGGTACCGCGGAATGTATCCTTTCGTCCCTGTTTTTTTAGGGAAGGAAAGGTTTTTTTATTGTCTTAAAATAGAATCATATTACCTCAACAGGCAATAATCAAATTATAAAAGGAGGATTTTATTATGGAAACAGTCTTAGTAAAAAGTCTTTACAGAGAAAGTGAAAAATACGCAGACCAAGATGTTTGTATTTCAGGATGGATTAGAACTTTAAGAAGTTCTAAAGCTTTTGGTTTTATAGAAGTTAATGATGGTAGCTTCTTTAAAAACCTTCAAGTTGTATTCGAGGATAGCCTTGAAAACTTTAAAGAAATAGAAAAGTTAAGTATTAGCTCATCTATAATAGTTGAAGGAAAGCTTGTATTAACTCCAGGAAGTAAGCAACCTTTTGAAATTAAAGCTACAAAAATAGTAATAGAAGGTGAATCAAGTAATGAGTATCCACTTCAAAAGAAGAGACACACCTTTGAATATTTAAGAACTATAGCTCACTTAAGACCTAGAAGTAATGCTTTTTCAGCAGTATTTAGAGTACGTTCTTTAGTTGCATATGCAATTCATAGATTCTTCAATGAAAGAGGATTTGTTTATACTCACACTCCAATAATTACAGGAAGTGACTGTGAAGGTGCAGGGGAAATGTTCAGAGTTACAACTATGGATCTTGAGAACATCCCAATGACTGAGGATAAGAAAATAGATTATAAGAATGACTTCTTTGGTAAGGAAACAAACCTTACAGTTAGTGGTCAGCTTGCAGCAGAAGCTTATGCTCTTGCATTTAGAAATGTTTATACTTTCGGACCAACTTTCAGAGCTGAAAATTCTAACACTGCAAGACATGCGGCAGAGTTCTGGATGGTAGAGCCAGAGATAGCTTTTGCAGACCTTAAGGATGACATGACATTGGCAGAAGATATGATAAAGTATATTATAAACTATGTCCTTGAAAATGCTCCAGAAGAAATGGAATTCTTCAACAGCTTTGTAGATAAGGGATTACTTGAAAGATTAAACCACGTTGCAACTTCTGACTTTGGTCATGTAACTTATACAGAAGCTGTAGAATTATTAAAGAAATCAGATAAAGAGTTCCAGTACCCAGTAGAATGGGGTTGTGACCTTCAAACAGAGCATGAGAGATATCTTACTGAGGAAGTATACAAAAGACCAGTATTCGTTACTGACTATCCAAAGGAAATCAAAGCTTTCTACATGAGAATGAACGATGACAACAAAACTGTAGCAGCTATGGACTTATTAGTTCCTGGTATAGGAGAAATCATCGGAGGAAGCCAAAGAGAAGAAAGATATGATCTTCTTGTAGACAGAATCAACGAATTAGGATTAAACCCAGAGGACTACTGGTGGTACCTAGAATTAAGAAAATTTGGTGGCACAAAACACGCTGGATTTGGTCTAGGCTTCGAAAGAATGATAATGTACGTAACTGGAATGAGCAACATCAGAGACGTAATACCATTCCCAAGAACTACAGGAACTGCAGAATTCTAGGAGAAAATTTAATAGAATAAATATGAGGGTAAAACGAAAATTTTACCCTCTTTTGTGTTTAAGCATATATCAACTTATTTAATAGCACAGTATAATTTATAAAAAAATTTTAAATTATAATCTTAACTATGTAAAACTATAACTATATTAATATTTTTATAGGAAACTAGCTTTATATTTAACAATAAAACTATTTAACTATTTGTAGGCGCCATAGGGGTTTCAAGGATTTTATACATATTAAAAGATACTGAAAGCATGTTAAGTTAGAGTTAATTAAAGATTCAAAGGCTTCACCTAAGTTTTATGGAGAATAGATAAAAGTATTTAAATGAATATGTTTATGATAAAATGATAATGATTAATTTAGGACATGATATTATAAAATCTTTTAAAATGGTAAGATAAATCATATAACATTATAGGTTTTATGAAAAAGGTGGATATGTTGTTACAATTTATGGTGCTGATAATACTTCTTTAGAAGAACTTAAGAAAGTAGCAGAAAATATTAAATGTGAAGAGATTCCTGGAGAATTTATTGTGATTCCTGCATTTTCAGATGAACTAAAAGATGTAGTAGATAATGATAAAGAAGAGATAGAATATGTAGAACCTGGAATTTCAACTGATCATGTATTTAATATTGATGAAGAAATAAGTGATGAAGCGTTCCCAGATGAAAACCCAACTTTTACTGTAAATAATATTGAAGTATTAGATAAGTTACCTGAATTAGATAAAAATAAGTTCTCTGACTATAATGAGTATCTTACATTTATAAATGAAGATGGAACACTAAAGGATTATGAAAGAGTTAACGAGGAAAAATGGGAAAATAATAAAATGAATACTATTACTGAAACAGTAGGAATGAAGTATGTTTATGTAACTTTAACCATGAAGAATCCTTTTGATAAAGAACTAAAAGATATAAATATTTATCCGAGAATTGGGTTTATGAAGAAAGCATCAAATAGTAATCTCCAATTTCTAAGTGATTATTGGGGTAATGGTAATAACCTTCAAATGGATAATGCACCAATATACTTTGATCAATCAGATTATGAAGGAAAAAGCTTTTTCTTCAGTGATTTTTCACCGAATGAAACAAAAGAAACTCATTTAGTTTACGCAGTAGATGAAGATAAAATTGACAATGCTTATATTAGGTTTGAGCAAAGTGGAACTACGTCTTTTGTTGGAAATTATATTAAAGTAACTAAATAAAAATTTAAAGGTATATCTCAAAATATTTTTTGAGATATACCTTTTTTACATTAATAATATAATAGAGTCATTGATAGAATAAATAGATTTATCAACAGTTTCTGAGGCTTTTTATTGTTAAAAATAACTTAAATAAGAGTTATAAAGTTAACAATTATCTCTTATTAAAAAAACTTACAACTAATTAATGTAAATAGAAATATAAAAATACATAAAAATACATAAAAATACAAAATGAATGAATAAATAAACAAATTAAACGGTAAACTTTATTGAAATTTCACAAAATTCATGATATATTCAATATATTAAGTGGATATTTATTCATAATTATATTTAAATTAAATATAATTATATATTTTACTATTTATTACATATAAAGGGGTATAAAATAACTATAGATAAATTATTTAATTCACGCTTATAAGTATTTTTTTATAAGAAAATACTTAAAGATAAATATTTAATTAACAAGGGGGACTAATTTATGAATAAGGGGAAAGAAATTAAAAAACCATCGCTGCTAATAGCAGTGATACCATTTGTGTGCTTAATTTGCTTTATGCTATTAGGTGTACTAGTATTTGATTCAGCACCACAGATACCATTAGTTATATGTTGTGCTATTACCGCCATTATAGGGAAATTTTTAGGTCATAGTTGGGAAGATATGGAGGAGTCAATGATAAAGACAAACTCCATGGCTATGCAAGCTAACTTTATTATTATGATAGTTGGTTGTTTAGTAGGAGCTTGGATTGCGGGTGGAGTAGTTCCGGGAATGATATTTTATGGACTTAAATTATTTACACCAACTATGTTTTTATTCTTGCTTCCAATAATATGTGCTATCGTTTCTGTTTCAACAGGAAGTGCATGGACTACAGCAGGAACTATGGGAACAGCAGCAATGGGTATAGGTGCTGGTCTTGGAATACCTTCTGCAATTGTTGCAGGGGCAGTTGTTACAGGGGCTTCTTTTGGAGATAAGCTGTCACCACTTTCAGATAGTACAAATTTATCAGCAGGTGTAGCGGGAGTAAATGTGTTTGATCATATAAGACATATGTTGTATACAACAGTACCAAGCTTTATAATTGCTGTAATTCTATTTGCGATAATAGGCTTAGGATTTAGAAATACAGCAGTTGCTGATACTAGTCAAATAAATGCTATTTTAGAAACATTACAAGGAAGCTTCAATATTAGTCCAATAATATTTATAGCACCACTTTCAGTAGTTTTAATGATTATATTTAAAGTTCCAGCAATACCAGGAATGTTAGGTGGAACTATTATAGGAGTTTTATTTGCACTAGGACAAGGACAGACTATTTCAAGTATTGTACAGTCATTATTCTATGGATTTGAGATAAGCTCAGGAAATGCAATGGTTGACTCACTCCTTAATAGAGGCGGTATGCTTGGAATGATGGAAACTATTTCTTTAGTTATGTGTGCATTATGTTTTGGTGGACTTGTAAAGCAAATAGGTTGTTTAGATACTATAATAGCTAAAATTCTTACTTTCTGTCACAGCAGAGGAAGTATTGTTCTATCAAATATTATAAGTTGTATCGCTATGAACTTTATGGCTGCTGATCAATATATGGCAATAGTTATACCAGGTCAAATGTATAAACCAGTATATGAAAAGTTGAATTTACATCCTAAAAATCTTTCAAGAGTACTTGAAGATGCAGGAACTTTAACTTCAGGGCTGGTGCCTTGGTCAACTTGTGGGGCAGTATACTTTACTACTTTAGGAGTAAGTGCTTTTGCTTATGCACCATTCCACTTCTTGGGACTAATTAATCCTATTATATCTGCAATATATGGATATACGGGATTTGCAATGAAGCCATTAGATGAAAGTAAACCAATATCTAAAGGATTAACAGCTGAGGATTTTATAAAAGAAGAAAATGATAAAGAAATTGTAGCTTAAGAATACAAATAAAAAATGGAATTCCTTATTATAAGGGATCCCATTTTGTTTTTATTCTTTGTAAATTATTTTAATTAGGATAAGAATATATGTCTGAAAATTCAATCTTAAGTCTCTCACCTCTAGAGTCTATAACTTTATTATAGAAATAATTAATTTTACTATCTTTTTCAGAGGTTGTAGGTAAGTAAAAGATAAACTCTGAACCTTTGTCTATAGTCTTATTTACCCATATTTCGCCACTATGAAGTTCGATAAAGGATTTTGCTAAGGGTAATCCTATTCCACTTCCTTCAGCTCTTCTTATGAATAAATTATCCACCTGTTTAAATCTTTCAAATATAATATCATAACTATCCTTTGGTATACCTACACCATCATCCTTTACAGAAATATATAGTCTATGCTCATCCCAGTTAGTTGTTAGTGTAATCCATATGTTGCCATTAACTTCTGTGTATTTTATGGAATTAGAAATTAAATTTAAAATTACTTTTTGAATTTTTTCAGGATCACAATCCAGAAATACTTCTTCTTCATTAGTATCAAATATTATATTTTTACCCATTTTCTTTATATATTGAGAAACTGAGTTCACCACATCTTCAAAATAGGTAATAGCATTAACATTTTCTTTGTATAGCTTTATATTGGTGCTATCAACTTGGGTCACATCAATTAGGTTATCAACTAATCGAAGAAGTCTATATGAGTTTTGTTTTATCATATTAAGACGATTATAGTAAATACTATTATTATCATTTATACTATTATAACCATTAAGCTCTAACTGAATGCTTGCTAATATTATATTTAAAGGAGTTTTAAATTCGTGGGAGATATTTGCTAGAAAATCTGTTTTAAATTTCTCACATTCTACTTTTTCTTCTAAAGAGGCAACTTTTTCTTCAAGTTTTGAAAAGCTAGTTACATCTTTCCCCGTAATAAATATTTCCTGTGTTTCTTGTTGGTGATAATAATACCATTCAATTAATTTGAAAGAATTGTTTTTGCATTTTACTTCACATATTCCACCATAAAATTTTTTGTTATAGGTATGCAAAATATCTTTGAAATTTATACTATTATTTGTTGATTTTATTAGTGTCTGAATAGGAATTTTTTTCAAATCATTAAAGTCCCAGCCCAATATGAAAGGTATATTAGAACTTATTTTTTTAATATATCCCTTAGTATCTATAATCGCATATAAATCAACTGCTATATTAAGAAATCTACTCAATTCATTTTCAAGTTTAATCTTTTTTTGTAACTGATCTGTCAATTGGGTAGATAAATATATATTTTTTAGTAATAAGGCTAATCGCTTAGAAGTCCTTACAATATATTTAGCATTAGATTCTGTGTCAAATGACTCATTATAATATAAATTTAAAACACCTAGAAGTCTGGAGTTATTATAGACTATAGGTATAACAATTATATAATTATCTTTAAGAAAATACTTATAGTTTTGACAAAAACCATTATTACAATAAAAATTTTCACAGTTTTTTAAAGGTGTGGGTGAGTTTATTTTAGTAGAAATATTTATTAATTCGTCTTTATAGAAATCACTTATAGAAAAGGTATCATTGCCAGATATGCTTTCAGTAACTCCTAGTGACATTTGCTTTATTAACATTTTTTTAGAATCATCATAGATCCAAAGGCTTGTACCATTTATGTCTAGGGTTTCATATATATCCATAAGATATTCATGAACTTCTTCATAAGAAACTTGTTCACGTTTTTCTTCACTTTCAGTAATTAGATTGCATAGTGTTTTATATTTATTGTCTATAATAAAATTGTTATAGTATAGTTCATCTGTATTAATAACTTGTCCAATAGCTAAAAAGGAGTAACAACTATTGTCCGAATTTATAATGGGAATTTTGTGAGTTTGTAAAATAACTTCTCTACCTTTTATATATAAATATTCATTCATAATACTTTTTTTCTTTTTATTAATAACATTTAAATCATCTTTAATGACAAATTTAAAACTAGAGTAGTCGAAGATATCAAGACCGTTACTATACAATAAAGTATTTTTATCCTCTCCTAGAAGATTACATAATGCGTTATTGACTGCTAGATATTCTCCATTTATATTTTTTATCCATATACAATCATCAAATTCATTTAAAATAGGGATTAATACATCTATAGTTTCTTGATTTAGGTGTGTTTTATTGAAAAGATTATTATACACAGCAATCACTCCTATTTAAGAATATATATTATGTTTCAATTATATAATGGAATGAAGAAAAATGAAACAAATATTACAAAAAAAGCCATAATACGGGATGGATGTTATAAATAATATAAAATAAATTAAGTAATAACATAAATTAGATTTAAAGTTTAATTTGATTAAATAGTATTAAAATTATTTATATAAATTTATATATTCATATCTTTTTTTGTGCTTCTCGAACATGTTTTTTAGCTTTTAGATAGCAGATTAGTTCTATTTTGTCATCATAACTCCAAGATGAGAAGTCATTTAGTAGCATTGATAATACTGCATCTAAATCAGTACATATTAAATTAGATGGAGTTTTATCATCTTCTAATAAATAGGATATAGGTACATCTAAAGCATTACAAAGTATTTTTAAAGTAGATATAGAAGGATTACTTCTATTGTGCTCAATATCACTTATAAACGATATTGATAAATTTGTTTTAGTAGATAATTCTTTTAAAGTTAATCCTTTAGATTTTCTAAGGTCTCTAAGTTTTTTTCTTGAATTCATATATATACCTCCAATAAAGTACGTTATTTACGTACTTTTATAATAAAATTATAGTTTAAGTATTAGTATAAGTAAACGAACAAAAAATATGTATAGACAGTAAAAAAATCATAAAACTATTGATTTTTTACTTTATTAGCGTAAAATAGTGTTTGGGGTGATAGAGTGGAAATAGGAAAAAAAATCAAATTTATTAGAAAATCAATGGGCATAAATCAAAATAAATTGGCTCAATTATCAGGTATATCTAACACATACTTATCTGATATTGAAAATTTAAGAACAGTGCCATCTCTAAAAACTCTAAATAGTTTGGCTATTGCACTTGAGGTTAGTTTGAAGGATCTCTTAGATTAAAAGTTATATAAACAAATGATAAAAATATACTATAGACTAAATGGAAAAACGGTAGAATAAATAATTTATTCAAATGTTAGAATAAATACTAACTATAAAATTTTAACTTAATAAATATTAAGGATAATATTTATACAAAATAAAATTACTTAGATAACATAATTAACTAATGAAAATATTGCTACAATATATTTAGAAGGCAATCCAATATGAAATTATGGTTGTCTATTTTTATAGATGCATAGTAATAGGATATACTAAAGCTTAAATTTTTAGTCTAATGATTTAGTATTATTGTACGAATGTTTAATCTGTAGGTTAAAGTTATGACGGAGCAAAATCATTATTTACAGAAATAGTTGAGAGGAAAATTATCATACTTTACCCAGAATGGGGAGGAGCGATAAGAGTAGTTTTTATGAAGTTAGGAAAATATAAAAAAAAACTAATAGTACTATTTCCATTGCTACTATTAGTTAGTATAATATTCATCAAAGAAGAAAGTCTGTGTAAGTTTATAAATATATTTTTAATTATTACAGTATTTGTATTAGGTATAAGAAACAATGCAATATCTATAATAAATAAGGAGCTAAAACTAATAAGTGAGAGAGATTTTTTAACGGATACATATAATAGAAGATTTATGCATTTGGAATTATTAAAAGCCTGTCAGAATAAAGAAGTTATTACGTTTCTAATGGTAGATATAGATGATTTTAAACTATACAATGATAACTATGGGCATGTTCAAGGAGATAAGATTTTAAAAGTAGTATCAAAAGCTTTGAAAGATATATTTAATGAGGATGTAGTCTGCAGGTATGGGGGAGAAGAATTCTCAATAATATCTAGGCTGGATGAGAAAGAGACTATTGAAAATATAAAAAGGTTTATGAAGCATCTTAGGGAACTTAATATTATTCATGAATGTTCACAAGTTAGCGATAGAATAACTGTTAGTATAGGTATAGAAATTACTAGAATAATTAATGAAGAGGATATATATAATTTAGTAAAAGAAGCTGATGAAAAGTTATATTTATCTAAATCATTAGGGAAAAATACATATACAATGTAAATTTAGGATTTAAGAAATTTAGATATCTCAAAATTACTAAAAACTTATATAGAGATAGCTATTTGCATTTAATGGAATCACATATTGTTTTTTAGGATTTGTAATAATTGAGATTAAAAAGTCATATAGACAAATATCTATATGAAGGATATAATAGGGATATAAAATACTTATAAATAGAAGATTAGGAGATAGAATTTTATGAAATATGATTATGCAGAATATGTTCAAATGTTTAAAGCATTGGCAGATGAGACTAGACTAAAAATTATTAATATGCTTACAGAATCAGAGGAATTGTGTGCATGTAAAATTCTTGAGAATTTTAATATTACTCAACCTACCTTATCTTATCATATGAAGATTTTAACAGATAGTGGATTGGTTCTTGGTAACAAGGATGGCTCTTGGATGAAATATACATTAAATTCAGAGAGAATTACTGAATTGAGAAGTTTTTTAAACTCTAAGAACTAAAAAATCTAAGGATATTTCTTTATATTATTAATCTACAGGAGGGCAAACCATGGAGAAAAAAATTAATTTATATGTATTAACTGGATTTTTAGGTTCAGGTAAAACTACAGTACTTTTAAGGCTATTAGATGTGTTAAAAGGAAATAAGGTTGGAGTTATACAAAATGAATTTGGGAAGCTAGGCATAGATGGAACTATACTTAAAAGAGATAATATTGAGATGGTAGAGATTAATAGGGGATCTATCTTTTGCTCATGTTTAAAAATATCCTTTGCTCAAGCTTTAGCTGAAATGAGTAAACAGGATTTAGAGTATGTCTTTGTAGAGAGTTCAGGCCTAGCAGATCCATCTAATATAGAAGAGATACTTAAAGGTGTAAAGGTTTTATCACCTGAAACAACCTATGATTTAAAGGGAGTATTATGCTTAATCGATGGAATGAACTTTAGAGAGCAATTAGAAGATTTAGAAACAGTAAATCGTCAATTAAAGCATTGTCATATGGCTATCATAAATAAGGTAGATTTAATTGAAGAGGAAGAGCTAAAGAACGTAATTAAAGAAGTTAGACTGGTAAATCCAAAGTGTGATATAGAAACTTGTTCCTTTGGAGAGTTTAGTATGGACTTTTTAGATAAGGATCTATTAGTAAATCAGTGGGCTGAAGGAGAAGAGTCTACAAATACTGTGGAAAATAAGCCAAAAAGCTTAACTATGAATTTTAGTAGTGTTGTAAGCAAAAATAAAATGGAAGAATTCTTAAATTCTATAAAGAAGTATAGCTATAGAATAAAAGGCTTCTTTAACTTAAATGATGGATGGCAACAAATAGATGTGGTAGGAAAAAATATAGATTATAAGCCATGTGAACCAAAGGAAGTTTCACAACTAGTGTTTATATCTAAAATAGGACCTAATATAATAAAGCCTATAATTAATAATTGGAATGAAATTGTAGGAGAAAAAATGGAACTTAAAAATTAAAGTTTTGAATTTTAGGAGGAGTTCATATGGAATTTAAGGTTTTAGGAGAAGGGTGCTCTAAATGCACTAAACTTTATGATAATACTTTGGAAGCTTTAAAGGAGTTAGGGATAGAAGCTGATGTCACTAAGGTTGAATCTTTAGTAGATATTATTTCATTAGGAGTTATGACTACTCCTACTCTCATGATAAATGGTAAACCAAAGGCTATGGGACAAGTTTTATCTACTAAACAAATAGTAGAGTTAATAAAAAAATCTATATAGTAAAAGTTTTAGAATAAGTAACTAGATATTAAATTTAGTTACTTATTTTTAATTATACAAATAAATCATTCTACATAGTTAAGAATAAATCTAGCACAGGGAGAAAAATTAAATAAGCATATTGACACTATATAGGTGATGGTCTATATTATAAACATAGACAGTTATCTATATAAGGAGGCGTTAAAATGAATTATGAAGAAAATGCAAAAATTATAAAAGCATTATCTGATCCAAATAGGTTAAAAATAGTAGACATATTATCCTGTGGGGAAAGATGTGCATGTGATATTCTAGAACATTTTGATTTTACACAACCAACTCTTTCACATCATATGAAGGTGTTGATGGATTGTGGTCTTGTTGAGAGTAGAAAGGATGGACTGTGGAGTCATTATTCTTTAAATAATACTAATTGTAATAAATTAATATTGTTTTTAACAAGTGTTACAACAGATAAAGAGGAGTGTATTTGCAAAGAAAAAGAAAAGTGTAGATGTAAATAAATCCATGTTATATATAGATATTTTTAAAATAAAAAGTGTGAAAACCATACACTAACCAATTAAGAATGGAGGAGTTAATATGAAACTAAAGGTGGCATTTATATGTGTTCACAATTCTTGTAGATCTCAAATGGCGGAGGCCTTAGGAAAGTTATATGAAGGAGAGGTTTTTGAAAGTTATTCTGCAGGGACCCAACTAAGACCTACAATAAATCAAGATGCGGTTAGAATAATAAATGAGCTATATAACATTGATATGAATGAGACTCAGAAATCTAAACTGCTAGGAGATATACCTGAGGTAGATATAGTTATTAAAATGGGTTGTAATGTTGTATGTCCTATTTTACCCGGAAAGCATATAGAGGATTGGGGATTAGAGGATCCAACTGGAAAGTCAGATGAAGAATTTATTAAAACTGCTAAAATTGTTGAAGAAAAAATTAAAAATTTAGCTAAGAGAATAAAAAATAAAGAAATTGAATTATAGGAGGTTTATCTTATGGGTAATAATAAAGAAAATAGTGGAAAAGGGTTAGGTGTTTTTGAAAGATACTTAACTCTATGGGTTGCCCTTTGTATTGTAGTGGGAATATTGGTTGGTCAGTTTTTGCCTATGATACCTAATACTCTAAATAAGTTTGAGTATTATAATGTGTCAATACCTGTGGCTATACTTATATGGTTAATGATATACCCTATGATGTTAAAGATTGATTTTGGAAGTATAATTAATGCCACTAGAAAACCAAAGGGACTTATAGTTACTTGTACAACTAATTGGCTTATTAAACCTTTTACAATGTATGCTATATCAGCATTTTTCTTCTTTATAGTATTTAAGGGCATAATAGCACCAGAACTTGCTAAGGAGTATTTAGCTGGAGCAGTGCTTTTAGGAGCTGCACCATGTACAGCTATGGTATTTGTTTGGAGTCACTTAACTAAAGGGGATCCTTCCTATACTTTAGTTCAGGTAGCAGTTAATGACTTGATTATTTTAATTGCATTTGCTCCTATTGTAGCTTTTTTACTAGGTGTTGGAGATGTAGTTATACCTATAGAAACTCTTGTATTATCAACAGTTTTATTTGTAGTTATACCATTAGCACTGGGATTTATAACTAGAACATTAATAATTAAAAACAAAGGAATAGATTATTTTAATAATGTATTTTTAAAGAAGTTTGATAATGTTACTATAATAGGATTATTACTGACTTTGATTATATTATTCTCCTTCCAAGGTGATACTATTTTAAATAATCCTGTTCATATAGTATTAATTGCAGTACCACTTATAATTCAAACCTTCCTTATATTTGGAATAGCTTATATTTGGGCAAAACTTTGGAAGTTGCCACATTCTATAGCAGCACCAGCAGGAATGATTGGAGCAAGTAACTTTTTTGAATTAGCAGTAGCAGTAGCAATTTCATTATTTGGATTACAATCAGGTGCTGCATTAGCTACAGTTGTAGGTGTATTAGTAGAAGTACCTGTGATGCTTACCCTTGTTAGAATAGCTAATAATAGTAGAGGTTGGTTTACTAAAGAAGGAGAATAGTTTAAATTTCATGTCTTAATAAATAAGTAATAAATTTGTAAGCTTTAAGTAATAAATAATAATCTCATAAGGTTTAAAATAAGTATATGAACTTAAGGAGATGGTCTTATGGGAAAAAAGAAAAAGGTTAGAAAAGCAAGAAGAGTTATATTGAAGTTACTAGTAATAGTTATATTAGGCATGTGTGCTACAAATTATTTAATCAATAAATTTCATTTGAAATCAGAGGGATATTTTATTATTAATGATTATGATAAAGTAGTGGTAAATAAAAATTATGCTTTAACATCAGATTATAAGCCAAAGGATTTAGTTTCAGTAAATATAGAATTCTTACCAGAATCCACAGAAGAAGAAAGATATATGACAAAGGAGTCTGCTAAGGCTTTAGAGGAACTAGTAGATGCTGCTTCAAAGGATGGGGTTTACTTATGTGGTTTATCAGGCTATAGATCTTACAAAACACAAAAAAGTTTATATGAATATAATGTGGAAACCCAAGGAAAATCTTATTCAGATAAATATGTAGCAAAGCCTGGAGCAAGTGAGCATCAACTAGGAGAGGCTATGGATTTAGCAACTAGTTCTGGATGGATATCTGAAGGATGTCCAGAAGCTAATTGGATAGCTAATAATGCATATAAATATGGATTTATAGTAAGATATGAGTCGGGAAAAGAAGATATAACAGGATATAATTATGAACCTTGGCATGTGAGATATGTGGGTAGTGAAATGTCAGAAAAGATTTATAATGATGGAATAACCTTAGAAGAATTTGCTGAAATTAATTAAATAATATATAAACATAGAATAAATCAAAAGATATAAAAACAATTTTATAACATTAAAGAAGCCAAGTTATATAAGGTAATATAGCTTGGCTTTTGCATTTAACATTATATTATATACTTTATAACTTTATTATTAAATATAGAGTCAATTTCTAAACTAAAAAATTCTTTCATCTCTTCTAACTGCTCTTTTGTATATACATATTTACCATATCCAAATTGTCCATATTTATATTTTCTTTCCTCATCAACCATAGGAAGTGTTGTTTCAGGAAATACTTCTAGAATTATATTTTTTGCTCTAGGAGTATACCTATGAGATATTATTTCAAAGGTAACAGGAGTAGTTAAGTTATCAGGAAGCTTATCCTTAAGGTTTAATAAAAGTTGTTTATAATCGTTTTTCCAACCTTCATAAAGAAATACTGGCGCAATAATAAAACCTATAGGATACCCAGCATTAGCCACCTTTACACTAGCTTCTATTCTTTTATCTATAGAAGCGGCTCTATTTTCAAAGTCACTGATTACTTTATCTGTATTTAGAGTAAATCGAATTTCTGTATGTCCCTTGTGATCTATATCTAATAGACTATCAACATCATTAAACTTTGTAACAAAACGAAATAGTCCATGATCGCTATTAGCAAAGAATTCTATAGCTTTTTTTAAACTATTAGTATAAGGTTCTATAGGTATAGGATCAGAGGTGGCAGAACCTTCAAATAAAGTTTTAGAAGGTAATCTTTCTTTAATATATTCATTTGCTTGATTTAGAATATCATCTATATTTACATTAATCTTTATATAAGGTTTATCACCTAGATTTGTATTTAAGTAGCAATACTGACAATGGGCAATACAACCGGACACTAGGGGTAACTGCCAATTAGCAGAAGGTTTACAGGATTGAAATTTACTTCTTTTTTTTATACCCACAACTAGGGTATTCTTACCTTCACTATAAAAGCTATGCAAATTTTCACCAGGAATTCGCTCTTTAATCTTATTAGAAGTTAATTTTATTATTTCAATATTTTTATTATCCTTAAAAGTGTTATAAATATTTTTGCCTATTTCATAATCCAAGGATCCTTTTTCAAATAATATTCTTTTAGGAATAAACATTAAGTTCTTTAGTAGAAGCAATGGGCTTCAAACTAAAGGTCACCTCCTTTATATTTAATAGGAATATTCTTTACATATATGATAATATTATGTGTAATAGATAAATGTTTTAATTTAGATGATATGGTATAATGGGTGTAATTTACAGTGGTACATAAATAGTTATCTAAAGGTAACTATAAAACATAGAAAAATAATTTTATAATAAAGGGGGGCATATTATTGTATATTAAAATTTTGGTAAATGGATGGAAAAATTCTATAAAAGATTCAGTAAAAAGATTTCCTATACCCATATTTTTATCTATAGCTGCAGTTATAACTTTAATCTATATGGGAGAAAGTATTGGAAGTGACGAGGAATTAAGACGTGTTGTGATGACTTTAGTACTTGGTATTCCAGTATATATTTGCATTGAATTATATTTTGAAAGAAGAAATAAATCTAATGAGAAGTTTAAATATCTAATTTATATTATTGCAGCTATTTGTTTAGCAGTCTACGGATATTTTTGTCTTGGAGATTTAAATATGGTTCAGATTACTAGATATGTTGGTCTTATTATAATATTTATTACAGGGTTCTTTTTTACTCCATATATTTATAAGGATGGAAGTTTTGAGATGTATGTAATAAAGGTTTTAGGAAGATTTTTTACAACAGTTTTATATTCTATAGTTTTATATTTAGGATTAATAGCAATATTGTTCACCGTAGATTATCTTTTTGGAATAGAAGTTAAATATGAGATATATTATTATACATGGCTTATAGTTGTAGGAGTTTTTGCACAATGCTTCTTTCTTGGAGGAATCCCAGAAAAGGAAGAAGTTATAAAGGTTGAAAAGTATCCAAAGGTGTTTAAAATATTAATGATTTATATAATTATGCCATTAATTTCTATATACACAATAATCTTATATATATATTTTGCTAAGATAATTATTACTAGACAGTGGCCTGAAGGATTAGTTTCTCATTTAGTATTATGGTATGGAGTAATATCAGCAGGAACCTTGTTTTTAACTTCACCAGTAAAGGAAAATAGTCCTTGGGTAAGCAAGTTTGTAAAGATGTTTCCAAAGGCAATACTTCCTCTTATAGTACTTATGTTTATTTCTATGGGAATAAGAGTTAATGCCTATGGAATAACTGAAAATAGATATTTTGTTTTAGCACTAGGGATTTGGGTCTTTGGAATAATGATATATTACTCAATAATTAAGAAAGTAAAAAATATTATACTCCCAATATCTCTTACTATAATTACTTTTATATCAATTTGTGGACCTTTGAGTAGTTATAATTTATCTAAGTATAGTCAAAATAAAAGATTTGAAAAGTTCCTTATAAAAAATAATATGATTGAAAATGGTAAAATAGTTAAAGCTATAGATCCAGTTTCTAAAGGTGATCAAATAGAACTCAATAGTATTTTGGATTATTTTAATAGAAAACATGAATTAAAGGATATTAAATATTTGCCAGATAATTTTACTATAAGTGATACAGAGAGGGTACTAGGAATAACTTATTCTAATTTAAATTATGAAAGTAGATATGAACATTTTTATTTTATAAGTGAAGAAATATCAGAGCCTATAGAAATAAAGGACTATGATTACCTTTTTAACATTATAAGTTATCAAAGTGCTGCTAATAAGAATTCTTATGGAATTACAGTTGACTATAATAAAGCATCTAATGAACTTAAGATATTAGAGAAAGGTAAAAAGATATATAATAAAAATTTAAATGAGTATTTTAATAGGATAATAGATAAATATGGTGTTAATAAAACAAACTCCATACCTGTAGAAGATATGCAATTTGAAGATGAAACAGATAAAGTTAAAATTAAAATAAAAATTGATAACTTTTCTGGTCGTAAGGATTTAAATTATGACCATATAGAGTCTACAGAAATTCAATTTTCCGTATTTGTAAAGATAAAGTAAAAGAACAATAAAATTATGTAAGAATAATTTGCCTACTAAATTGAAACAATATTATTGAAATAAACTTTAGGAGGCATTCTTATGACTAAATTAAAATGTGATGCATGTAGTTGTGCATATAATAATGATTATTATTGCTGCATTGATTCTATTCAAGTAGGTGGAAGAGAAGCTACTCATAAATCATCTACTTGTTGTGATAGTTTTGCAGAAAAAAGCGGAGCTATGTCAAATAGTAATCAAAGACCTAATCCAGAAATGGTAGTAGGATGTGAAGCTACCAATTGTGTTTATAACGAAAACCATAAATGTGATGCTTCAGAAATTTGTATTTCTGGAGACCATGCATGTAAGCCAAGAGAAACAGAGTGTGCTACATTTCATTGCAAGTAAAGAAAAATACTATAAGTAAATATAAAGAACAAGCTACTATTATGAAATTTTCTGATTAAGTTCGGTTAAATTTTATAGTAGTAGTTTTTTACGTATATAAGTGTTTAAACAGTGAAACATATATAAGAAAAAGAGAGATATTGTAATAACTTATCTATTGATATATGATTAAATAAAGAGAGTTAACATAAAATTGAAAAACATAAGATAGTTTTTACAAAAATCAATAGGGTGAATTGAGGAGGAATGGGTTTGAAAAAGGAAATAAAAGATTATATTATAATAACTTTTGGATTAACTTTAATAGCTATAGGTATTCATTTTTTTCTAGTTCCACACAATTTAGCAGCTGGAGGACTTACTGGGCTCGCTATGATAATAAACCATTATATTCCTAACCTTAGTATTGGTATTATAATGCTTATAGGGAACATATTTTTCTTTGTCATAGGTTTTATTTTTATTGGAAAGGCATTTGGAACAAAAACTATATATTCTAGCCTTATGCTTTCAGTAATAATATCCCTTTTAGAAAAAATAGCACCTATTAGTAAACCTATTTCACAGGATATACTTATAAATTTAATTTTTGGTATATTAATTGGGGCTATAGGTATGGCTATAGTGTTTAATAGGAATGCATCTACAGGGGGAACGGATATACCTGCTAAAATATTAAACAAATATGCTCATTTAGAAATTGGAAAAGGACTTTTAATTATAGATTTTAGTATAACCTTACTTGCAGTTATAGCATTTGGAGCTACTACAGGGATGTATGCTTTACTTGGTGTTATAATAAATGGCTCCATGGTAGACTTTGTTATAGATGGACTTAATATAACTAAGAGAATCGAAATAATGAGTTCTAAAACTGAAGAGATAAGAAAGTTTATTATTGAAGAGCTAGGTAGGAGTGCTACTATTTATCGTGCTATAGGAGCATACAATTTAGAAAAAAGTGATGTTTTAATAACTGTAATGGGTAAAAAGGAGTTTATTAAGCTTAGAAATTTTATAAAAGAAGTGGATCCATGTGCTTTTATCATAACCCATAATGTCCATGAGGTTTTAGGGGAAGGCTTTGGTAATATACTAGACTAATTATATAATCAGTAAATTTCAATTGGGGGATTTACTGATTTTTCATTGTATTTATGCTATATAGTTAAAAATAAGAAGAATTTTGTCCATTACTCTAAGATGACCTAGATAAAAATTGAAATATTTCTAAAATTTGCTATAATATATATATAACCATAAGTTGAAAATGTTGAGTTAAGGGTTAAAATAGGTATTTAGGGGGTATATGAAGATGAAAAGAGGAAATAAGGTATTATTAATAATTTCAGTTATAATAATTCTCGGACTAGTATGCGTAGGATTATTTTGGGGAAAACTTAGTCCTAATGAGGAGGCTGAAATTATAAAAGAAAAATTAGTTCCTTTAAACACTGTGGAGGTTGGCAATGGCTTTGAAGATTTAAAGGAATTTAAGGATATATTTAAGGATAAACAAATTATAGCCTTAGGTGGGGCAACCTATGGAACAAAAGAGTTTTTTCAAATTAAGCATCGTATGCTGGAATTTTTAGTAGAGGAAATGGGGTATAGAACCTTTGCTATGGATGTGGATTTTGGAAGAACTGAATTAATTAATAATTATATATTGAATGGGGAAGGAAATGCTGAAAATATAGTAAGACAAACAAAGATAAATGGAGGTTATTCTTGGTCAACGGTGGAGTCTTTGGAGTTAATAGAATGGATGAGAAAGTATAATGAAGATTCTAATCATAAGGAAAAAATTAAGTTTTACGGTATTCAAGTTACTAATGCTGAAGATAGTTCAAATTTTGTAATAAATTATTTAAGAGATATTGATGAAGATCTATACAAGAAGTTTGATGGTGAATTGGATGAAGTAAGAGGAAGACCCGTTAGAAATATACCTACAAGTGAGTTAAGAAGAGAACAAGAAAAGGTTGAAATTCTAATTAATATATTTAATGAAAATAAAGAGAAACTTGTAAAAAGTACCTCAGAAGAGAAATATGAAGAGGCTTCGAAATATCTTCAGACTATCTTGAAAAGCATAGAATTAGCCATATACAGTGGACCAGAGCATAACATTAAAGAAGCTTTGAATATGGAAGGAAAATTATTAGCTGATAATATTAAATGGATTCTAGATCGTGAGAGTAAAAATGGAAATGATAAAATAGTTCTTTGGAGTGGAAATCAACATATAAGCAATATTTCTAAAGATTATAAAAGCATGGGGTATAATTTAAAGGAGATGTATAAAGATAAATATTATTCATTAGCATTAGAATTTCATCAAGGTAGTTTTGGAGCGTATCCTATAGACAGTAGTGGTGTAGGTAGTGAGTATGAAATCTATAATATAGAAGAAGGAAATCCTCAAATGTTTTCTAATATATTTAACCTTACAGAAATATCAAATAGTTTTATAGATTTTAAATCTTCATCACAGGATAAGGATGTTAAAAAAATATTATCATCTTCAATACTAATGCATAACATTATTTTTTATAATGGGTATGAAGAAGATTATTATATGAAATTAAAGCCTATAGATACCTTTGATGGGTTAATATTTATTAGAGACACTAATGCTATAAGTAAATTAAAATAAAAAATTAAGATAAAAAATTGAAATAAAAAATAGATGTACAACTTGTACATCTATTTTTTATTTCAATTAGTCTTGAACTGGAGCACCAACTGGGCAAACGCTAGCACAAGCACCACATTCGATACAAGAATCAGCATCGATAACGTATAATCCATCTCCTGCACTTATGCAGCTAACTGGACATTCAGATTCGCAAGCACCACAAGAGATGCAAGTATCTACTATTTTATAAGCCATGAAAAAGACCCCCCTTTACTATTAAATCATGATTATCATACCATATTATGATATAATAATAAAGAGGATTTATATTTAAATATAATAAAAAATACAAGAAATAAATTAATTTTATAGTTAATAAATGAACTAATTAAAGTAAATGTAAAATATATTAACATTTATTTAAATTAATTTATTTTCAGTACATATAACTAGTGCTATAAAAAAACAAATGTTAAAATAACTACAATGGGAATTAAAGAAGTTTTAAGAGGTATGAAAATGAAATTAAAGGGAAAAGTGGTAGTAATTACAGGAGGAACAAGAGGTATAGGTAAGGGAATAGCCTTAGAATTTGCTAAAGAAGGAGCAATATTAGTACTAAACTATTTTAACGATGATGAAAGTGCAAGGGAGACTTTAAATCAAATTAGTTCCATGGGAAATTATTGTACTTTATTTAAAGGAGATGTAAGTAATTATAACTTTTCTAAGGAATTAATAGAATATACTCTAGAGAAATTGGGCAGAGTGGATGTATTAGTAAACAATGCAGCTATTTCTAAAATAGGACTATTTATGGATGACACTGAAGAAGATTTTGATAAAATTATGTCTGTAAATTTTAAGTCAGTATTTAATACTACAAACTCTGTAGTTAATCATATGATTTCAAGAAAAGAAGGTAGCATTATTAATATATCATCAGTTTGGGGAGGTGAAGGAGCTGCCTGCGAAGTTTTATATTCTGCATCAAAGGGAGCTATAAATTCCTTTACAAAGGCCTTAGCTAAGGAACTAGCATTAAGTAATATAAAAGTAAATGCCATAGCACCGGGTGTTATCGAAACTAAGATGAACATGTGGATGAAAGAGGAAGAAAGAGTGGAATTAACAGAGGAAATACCCATGGGGAGATTTGGAAGTGTATCAGAAGTGGGAAGAGCTGCTGTATTTTTAGCTAGTAAGGATAGTAGCTATATCACAGGGGAAATACTAAATGTAAACGGGGGCTTTTAAATTTACCTTTAAAGCAGATAATAATTTTAAAATCAGATAGTATATTAATTATTTAATTGATACATATAGAAAGGAATTAGAATTTATGAATAGTGTTGAGATGAAAACATTAATAAAAGTTATATTTGTATGTATACTGTTATTTATATTTTCTCCATTGATTTTTGGAGTTTTAGGAATTGTATTCAAAGGAATTTTATGGCTTATTTTAGGGATTGTAATTATAATAACCCTTAGTATAATGTACTTAAAATATAAGGTGAAAAAGGAAACTAACGAATTTTATTCTTCTAATGAGAATGGAAGGCCACAAGGTAGCAATAGTGCCAATGTAACTCCAGACTCAGAATCTTATATAGACTATAGCGATTCTACTATTGTAGATGTAGAAGAGTATGAAGAAAGTAATGATAAGGAAGAATAGTTAAAGAGAAAATAAGAATTACGAACAAGAAGCACCGATGTTAATTTATTTTACTATTGGTGCTTTTGTACATTAGAGGTGAATATAATGAAGAAAATATTATTAATTGAAGATGAAGAACATATAAGAAAGTTTGTAAAAATAAGCCTTAAGAGAGAGGGCTTTCAGGTAGTAGAAGCAGAAACAGGAGAACTTGGTATTGAAGAAGTTGCAAAAGAGAGCCCTGATATTGTAATACTTGATATAATGCTTCCTGGAATTGATGGATATAAAGTGTGTGAAATTTTAAAGAAAAGTTATCCACAGATGGGAATAATAATGCTTACTGCTAGAGCGCAAGATGGGGATAAAATTATGGGATTAGAGTTTGGTGCAGATCACTATATTATAAAGCCCTTCAACCCATTAGAGCTTATAGCTATTATTAAATCTTTACTTAGAAGAATGGAACTAGGAAATGGTCTTAAGAGTAGAGAAATTATATCTGGAGCTTTTAAAATAGATTTGGATAGTAAGGTACTATATAAAAGTGGAGTAGAGATAGAATTAACCCCTAAAGAATATATGCTTATAAAAATGTTTATGGAAAATCCAAACAAGGCCTTTAGCAGAGATGAACTTCTAGATATGGTGTGGGGCTATAATTACATAGGGGAAAATAAAATTATTGATGTAAATATAAGACGTATTAGAAGTAAGATAGAAGATAACTCATCTAAACCTAAATATATTGAAACTGTTTGGGGAACAGGATATAAGTGGAGGGAAGATTAAGTGAAATCCTTAAAAACTAAGATTTCTAGCAGTAATATAATTGTAATAGCTATAACCATATTCATAGTTCAAATTATGGTTTACATAGCTATCAAAGGATATTACTATAGAAATCTAGAGGATACTATATATGGCCAAATCAAGATATCATCAGATTTTTATAATACATACTTGTCCTCCAATACTGTAAAAGAGAATATATTTAATGATAATGATACATTTTGGAGTAATACGGATTGTAGAGTTCAAATAATAGACTTAGAAGGTAATGTTATGATGGATTCTTCAGGATATATTTCAAAGGACAGAATATTAACTAGAGAAGTTAAAGCCGCAGCTAGTGGTAATACTGAAGGGGAAGCTAATATATATCAAAATGAAAATAAGAATGAAAAGATTATTTGTGTAGCATATCCACTTTCTTTTGATACAGATGTAGATGGAATATTGAGATTTAGCGCCTCTACTGAAGGTATAGATAAAAGCATAAGGGAAATATTGTTTATAATAATTTTATTAGGTATACTAGTAATTTCTATTTCGTCTACTATAAGTTTATTTATTTCTAATAGTATAATGAAGCCTTTAAAACTAGTTTCTGTGGGAGCAGAAAAGATGGCTAAGGGTAACTTTAAAGAGAGTATACCAAATTACTCTAAGGATGAGATAGGAAGTTTAGCTGATACTCTGAACTATATGTCTGAGGAGATACTAAAAAATGAAAGACTAAAGAATGAATTTATATCATCTGTATCCCATGAACTTAGAACACCTCTAACTTCTATTAAGGGATGGGCCATTGTGTTAGAGTCCTCAGATTTAGAAGATAAAGAAGAAGTAAGAGAAGGTCTTAAAATTATAGAGTCAGAGGTTGAAAGATTAACTTATCTAGTAGAAGAATTATTGGACTTTTCAAAGTTAATTTCAGGTAAAATCACTTTAAGAAAAGAAGTGATAAGTATAGGTGAGTTTACTCAAGATATATTAAGACAATTAGAACCTAAACTACTGTCTAGAGGAATAGAGGTCATATTTGAAGAACTACAGGTTAAACCTATAGAAGTTGATAAAAATAGAATGAAACAGGTTTTAATAAATATTTTAGATAATGCTATAAAGTTTTCACCTAATGATTCTAAAATAGTAGTTAAGCTAGTAGAAGATGAAAAATATTTAACTATATCAATTAAAGATTATGGCTATGGAATTTCTAAAGATGAACTACCTCATGTTAAAGAAAAATTTTATAAGGGAAGAAATATAAATGCAAGCAATGGTATAGGACTCTCTATATGTGAAGAAATTATAACTCAGCATGGCGGAATTTTAAAGATAGATAGTGAATTACAAAAGGGTACAGAGGTTATTATAATGTTACCTAGAGGAGATATGAGATGAAAAGATTAATAAGAATACTGATAACTTTTATGTTAGCACTTATTCTTACTGGTTGTAATAAATTTAACATAGAAGTAAAGAAACCAAATAATGATTCTATTTTAAAGGGACAATGGCAAGTTAAAAATTATGTGGGAATTACAGAAGAGGAAGTATTTAATTGTAATTTGTTAGACAGCAAAATGAGTTTTAGTAATGAAGAAGTATTTATGTTTGATAAGGCATACAAGAACATAACTTATAAAGCTAAATTAGTAAATGGTGAACAATACATTTATAATACTATAGGCTTTATACCTGATTATTTAAAAGATACTAAGGAAGTAGAAGTTGTAACCATATCATCTAAAAATACATATTTAAAGGAAGTTATTGTTATAGATAAAGGTATATTAGTAATACAGGACGATGTTTTACTTTATCTTGAAAAAATAGATGATAAACCCATGGAGAATATCAATGAAAAAACCGGTGTAGATGAAATAGCAGATAGTGAGAAAATTAGTAATGGAGTATTAATAGGCATTAAAGATAAAACTGATGAGGGATTTACATATAAAACTCTTTGGATATCCTATGATGGTAAAAAAATATATAGTAAAGAGGTTCCATTCCTACTTTTACCACGTAAAAATGGATTTTTCAAGGTTTCAATTCATAGAGAATATATTGAAAACAATTATAAGGATAATATAGAATTTGTATTTTTAAGTGGCAATCCATCTGAAAAGCAAGCTGATCTAAAAGTAAGTAAAGAACCAAATATAAATGTATCTAAAGAGATAAATTTTATAGGAAATGATTATATAAGTATTAAAATTCATGAACAAGGAGAAGATCATAGGGCGGAAAAGGTAGGGACATATTTAATTGATACTATGAATATGGAAGGTAAAGGAGCAGTTTCCTTAGGAAATATTAGTGAACAGAAAAATATAACTAAGTTTAATAATGAAGCACAAGGACTTCATATAGAAGATATAAATAAGTTTACAGATGTTTCTATCAAAAGAAATCAAGGAAGATGGCAGATTTATACTGTTCATAGTAAAAAGGATGAAAGTATTGAAAATAATATAAATATTCCTTTAAAAGTATCTAAGAATGTAGCTAGGTATGATAGGCTATTTACATCATGGCAAGGAATTAAAAATCAGGTTCCATCAGCGGAGGATGCATTATCGTCCCCTAATAAAAATATGACTATAATAAAGACAAAATCAAGTTTATATGGATATAAAATAGAAGATGGAAAAATCAGTGAATCACCAGAGTTAACTATTTCTTTAAATGGTGATGAGGAGATAGTTATGGCAGAATGGGCCATGGCAGAATTTGTAGGATATTGGACAGAACAAGTAAATTCATTACTTAAGTCAAGTAAATAGTGTAGTATATAAACCAAGGAAAAGCCAGGCAATAATTTGCCTGGCTTTTTAGTTATCATGTATAATTTTAGCTACATCCAGTGGTTGTTCCACAATCTTGACAAACCTTACATGTACCATTTCTCACTAAGTTTGTACTTGAACAGTTTGAACAAACCTCGGAGTAAATACGCTCACCTTTTATTTCTGATTTCCCATGGTCAATAGAAGTAGTAGATACTTCATTATTATGAATTATTGGTTTTACCATATCCTTAGGGTTAGGTTTAATTTGGCAACGAGAATAGTCACCAAGCTCAATATCTATAACTTTACTGATTAAGTCAGAGATGGAGCTAACATGCTTAATGTAAGGATGTTTTTGCACAAAGCCATAAGGTTCATATTTTTGGCCTCTAAGCATTTTAGCAATATCTGCTGCAGGAACGTGATATTGTAGCATTACAGAAATAGATTTAGAAAGAGAATTTAAGAGTCCAGTTATTATAGTTCCTTCTCTATCTGTAGTTATATAAATTTCAGAAATTTCCCCATTTGTTCTTCTATTAACTGTAGTGTATATTTTAACATCATCTATTTGAGCAGGATGAGTAGTTCCAAATCTAATACCAATTGGTTTTTCACGAGTAAATACAGTAGATGAAGTAGTTTGATTTTGTAGTTCTTTAGCTTTAGATAAAAGCTCTTCATAAGTTAGCTTTTCTAAATCTGCATCATTTTCTTCTTCTAAAACTGTATTTAAAGGTTGACTAGCTTTGCATCCATCTCTATAAAGAGATATTCCTTTTACCCCAAGGTTCCAAGAATCAAGGACAACCTTTTTAAAGTCATCTACAGTAGCTGTTTTAGGTAGGTTTACCGTCTTAGAAACTGAACCAGATATAAGAGGTGTGATGGCAGCCATCATTAGAACGTGTCCCATAGGCTTAATATATCTCTCACCACTTCCACATTTGTTTGCTGTATCAAAAATGTGAATATGTTCTTCTTTAAGATGAGGAGCTCCTTCAATTTTACCATCTATAATTTTTTCATACTCATATCCATTTTCATTAACCATTTCTTTTCTAAGAATATAATCTACTATGTCTTTAATTTCATCTTGTGAGTATCCAAGGTTATCAAGGGCATCTTCTATAATTGGATTTACTATAGTCATAAATCCACCACCGGATAATTTTTTATAAACAAAGTGGGAGAAGTATGGTTCAATAGAAGTAGCACCACAATCCATAGCAAATGAAATTGTTCCAGTTGGAGCTATTACAGATACTTGAGCATTTCTATATCCAAATTTCTCACCATACTCTACAGCTTCTTGCCAAAGAGTTTTTAAAAGTTCAGATAGCTCAGTATTACCTTCTGCCTTAAGAATTTCATGATTAACTTCCACAGGGCTATAGTGAAGGTCTTCGTATTCACTATCTAGCGCTCCTGCAACCCTTCCATGATTTCTTATTACTCTAAGCATTGCATCTTTATTAATGTCATATTTTTCGAATGGTCCTACTTTTTCAGCCATAAGGGCAGAAGTAACGTAAGAAGCTCCAGTAAGCACTCCAATTAGAGAAGCAGTTAATTGTCTAGCTTCTTCTGAATCGTAAGCATAACCCATTACCATAAGAAGAGAAGCTAGGTTTGCAATTCCAAGACCTGTTGTTCTAAACATATATGTTTTTCTTGCAATATCTTCTGTTGGGAATTGACCCCAGTGAACAGAAGATTCAAGCATAAGTTGTAGCAAAGATACCATATGAACATATCCATCTAAATCAAATACTTTACTATCCTTGTTATAGAACTTATATATATTAATTGAAGCTAAGTTACAAGATGTATCATCTAAGAAAGCATATTCACCACATGGGTTAGTAGAATTTAATCTATTATGCTTTGCACCAAGGTCTCCATCTTCACCACCGGGACATGTATGCCAAGCGTTGAAGGTATCATCAAATTGAGGTGCTGGGTCAGCACATTGCCATGAAGCTAAGTTGAATTCGTCCCATAGCTCACTAACTTTAACATCCTTATTAATTTTTTCATCTATTCTTCCCTTTAAAGTTATTACTTCATCTGGATTTTCAGATAGATTTTCAACTTTTTTCATGAATTCATCGCTGAATCTTATAGAGTTATTACCGTTTTGACCGGATACAGTTTCATAAGCTTCGCCTTCAAAGGAAGCATCATAGCCCATTTTACCTAAAGCACGAACCTTATCTTCTTCTCTAGCCTTCCAATTTATAAATTCTCTAATTTCTGGGTGATCTATATCAAGGCAAACCATTTTAGCTGCACGTCTTGTAGTACCACCAGATTTTATAGTTCCAGCATTTCTATCAAAGCCCTTTAAAAAGCTCATAACACCTGAAGAAATTCCACCAGCAGAAAGCTTTTCGTCTTTAGCTCTAAGAGTTGAATAGTTAGTTCCACATCCAGAACCACCCTTAAATAGTTTAGTTTCTGTTACATATTGCTCAGAAATTGAATGAGGTCCTAAAAGTTTATCTTGTATAGATAAAATAAAGCAAGCAGAAGCTTGAGTTCTAGTATAGTTATCTACGCTTTTAACAACTTTTTTTAAGTTCTCATCATAATAAAAATGACCTTGATGCTCACCAGCTATATCATAAGAAAGCTTTAATCCAGTATTAAACCATTGGGGTGAATTTGGTGCATACATTTGATTTAAGAAGCAATAAACTAATTCATCATAAAGTATTGTAAACTCCTCATCATTAGTTATTAAACCTTCATCCTTTAGAGATGCACACCAAAAATTAACTAATCTATGTGCCACCATTTTAAGACTATTTTCATAGCCTACTTCATTAGGTACTAAAGCTCTTTTGAAATATTTAGAAGCAATTATATCACAAGCATTTTGTGAATAGTGAATTGGAAATTCTAAGTCCTTCATATCTACGAGAATGGTACCTTTTTTATAGTCTTTTAAAATTACGTCAACTTTTTTCCACTGGAATAAATCGTATACTGTCAAATCTTTATTAGTTTCTAACTCTTTTGTGTAGTATCTTTTTATTATATTGTTAATACTCTTCATTATAAAAGCTAATCACACTGTTATGATTAGCAAGTCACCCCCTAAATACTTAATATACTATATATTGTGTCCGAAATGTGCTTTTGCACTATATGTTGTATTATATTATATAATTTTTTTTCTTACAACTATTGAAATTTCCATTAAACTGTGCTTGTTCACACCTGAAAATAGCCTTAAATTAAGTAGATTTCAGTACCCTAACCACTTCAACTGATTAACTAATAAAATTTTATGACAAAGTTATAAAAATTATTACAAACTAATATAATTTCATAATACATATGGGAAAATAAATACATAATTCAGTAATTAGGTGATGAATAATAGGAAAAAATAAATTATTACACAATAGACTTTTAAATTATGGTATCATTACCTTATATAAAAGATAATAATTATTGTTGTGTTCATATAGTTTTAAGAAATTAAAATGGTTGAATGAAAATTATGGAAATTTCAAGTATAAAGGATGGATGGAAAATGATAAAAGCAATTAAAGGGAATACACCAATTATAGATGATACATGTTTTATAGCAGAAAATGCAACGGTAATAGGGGATGTAACTATAGGAGAAAATACTAATGTATGGTATAGCGTGGTAATTAGAAGTGATATGGATACCACCAGTATAGGAAAAAATACTAACATTCAAGAAAATTCTACAGTACATAATGATTTTGGAATATCAACTAGGATAGGAGATAATGTTACCATAGGTCATAACTGCATAATTCATGGGTGTAATGTAGGAAATAATGTGTTAGTAGGAATGGGATCAATAATACTAAATGGTGCTGAAATAGGAGATAATACAATTATAGGAGCAGGAAGCCTTGTAACTCAAAATAAAATAATCCCAAGTGGAGTATTATGTATAGGAAGCCCTGCTAAGGTGGTAAGGGAGTTAACAGAAGAAGAAATTAAATCTATAAAGTCTTCAGCTGAGAATTATGTTAATATGGGAAGAGAGCATAAAGAAATTCAAGAGTAAAATAATGCTATTGAGACAATATAAGTTAGTCTTATAATAAGCAATTTGAATTTTATGTAGTTTTAGATAATAAAATTATGCTAGGAGAGATAATTTTGATAAAGTTAGATGTAATAAAAAAAATGACTACAGAAGAAAAATATAAATACATGTTAATCCTCTTAGAAGGCCAGTTAAGTTCGGAAAAAGACATATATGCAAATATTTCCAATGCATCTGCCATTATATATGCTATTTTTGATAAATTAAATTGGAGTGGATTTTACTTTGTAAAAAATGAAGAGCTAGTTTTAGGACCATTTCAAGGTTTACCAGCTTGTAATAGAATAGCTATAGGAAAAGGAGTATGTGGAACAGCAGTAGCAACTAAGAAAATTCAAAGAATAGATAATGTTCATGATTTTCCAGGACACATTGCCTGTGATTCGGCATCAAATTCTGAAATAGTAATTCCAATAATAAAAGATGATGTGGTTTATGGAGTACTAGATATAGATAGTTATGAATTTAACACATTTACAGAATTAGAAGAGAAATATTTAATAAAATTTGTAGATAAGCTTAATAAATATATTGATTGGAGTCAATTATAAATATAAGCAAAGTTTTAAAAGTGGATAGGAGAAAATAAATGATAGAATTAGGAAAAATTAATACTCTTAAAGTATCAAGAAGTTGTGAATTTGGATATTATTTAGATGCAGAGGGAAAGACAACTTCTGAAGACATACTAATACCAAAGGGAAATATAGTGGGTGAAATAGGCGTAGAGGATGAAGTAGATGTATTTGTATACCGAGACTCTAAGGACAGACCTATAGCTACTATGAAGCCAGTAGAAGCTCAAGTAGGAGAGTTAGCTTACTTAAAAGTAGTAGATAAGACTGGAATAGGATACTTTATTAGCATAGGTATAGAAAGGGATGTATTAGTTCCATTTAGGGAAGCACCCGCTGAATTAGAAGTAGACAAAAAATATTTATTTTATCTATATGTAGATAAAACTAACAGAATAGCTGCAACAACTAGAGTAGATAGATACTTACATGATACTACTCATTATAATGTTGGAGAAGAGGTAGAAGGCGTAGTTTATGGAAAACATTCTAATGGAAATTTAGTTGTAGCTATAGACAATACATTCAGAGGAATTATATTAAAAAGTGAATGTTATGACGACATTTCCATTGGTGATAAAATAAAGGCTAGAGTAAAGAAATACTTTGATGATGGTAAAATTCAAATCACCACAAGAAAACCTCGTCTTGAGGAAATGGGAGAATTAGAGGAGGTTATTCTTAGCTACTTAAAGAAGAACCAAGGTTCAATGAGATTTAATGATAAGTCTAATCCAGATGATATAAAAAAATATTTTAAGGCTAGCAAGAATGCCTTTAAGAGATCTTTAGGGGCACTGATGAAAAAAGGACTTATAGAGCAAGATGAAAATGGTACTAGGTTAAAATAAAATATGAATAAAGTTAAAAGCTATCTCAGAATTATTTTGAGGTAGCTTTTTAAGTAATATTATATTTATTGAATAACAATAAATATTTATTGACGTAAAAAGCCTCTTGTGATAAGCTTTGGTTAGAGGTGATAAATTTGAAAAATATGTTATTTAGAAAGATACTATATATTGTATCAGTTTTATCAGTAGTTATAACTATAATAGCTGGAGCAACATTACCTAATATAGTAAATTGGTATCTTAGTAATATATCTACTGCTGGGTTAGATATAGGTGGAGGAATAAAAATATTCTTATATATAACTTATATACCATTTTTATTAATACTTATTTCAGTAATGAAATTAAGTGGAAAGCTATTAAAAGGAAGTCCTTTTTGTAAAGAGAGTATAAAGTCGCTAAAGGTGATAAGTATATGCTCATTCATAGCTTTTGTTACTTATTTAGCAGGAACAATATTCATATATAAGAATTTAATTTGTATAGTTATAACTTTTGCTACCATGATGGTATTTATCATTTCTTCAGTAGTAAGAGAGCTTATAAATAATGGAATTGAACTACAAGAAGAAAATGATCTTACTATATAAGGAAGGTGGATTAATTGATAATTGTTAACGTAGATGTAATGATGGCTAAGAGAAAGATGAGCGCTACTGAACTTTCAGAAAAAGTTGGCATAACAATGGCTAACTTATCTATTTTAAAGAATAATAAGGCAAAGGCAATAAGATTTACTACTTTAGAAGCTATATGTAGGGCCTTGGATTGTCAACCTGGTGATATATTGGAATATAAGGAGGAGTAATGAATAAGAAAGTTTTAGCTACAATATTAGGGATTGTAGTTACGATAATTTTACTATTAACTTATATTAAAGTAAGACCTATAATATTTCAAACCTACGCAGAATGCTTAGAAGCCAATTGGAACATAAAATTACCTAAACCAGATAAGTAACTCTCATAGGAAGTACTAGAGGGGGTTTTGGCGGTGATGGAGATGAAATTAATGAAGTAATTTACCATGATGAAGAAGACTTAGAGAAATTAAATAATTCTTTTCAGTGGTTTAACTATGAGGAGATACCTTTTAGAATATCCTATGATGGTGTTATGCTATTGGAAGATAGAGATAAAATAAATCATAAGGAAATTAGTATATCTGATGGTAATCCTGAAAAAGTAATAGAAAAACTAAGCAAAGAAGCTAAATATTTTTATATGGATAAAAATAATAAAGATGATTTCATTGTATTTATTTTAGAAGGTAATACTTTAGAAATATACGAATCTTATAGATGAATTAAGACGGAATAAAAGGATTGGAACTTCCAATCCTTTTATTTCGTCTTAATTTATAAATTATTTACTCTGAAAATAGTGTCTAATTTATTATATCCAATAGTATCGGGCAAAAGGTTAGAAAGTTTTGAGTATATCTCCATAGTTATATTAGGATCAACATCTTTAAAGTTTTCTATCATTTCAGAATAGAGAGTTCTAAGTTCTTCAATATCATTTAGTTTTCTATATATTTCTTCTAAAAGACTATAACCTAGTAGTGAATTTTCACTATCAGAATATTTTTTAGCCAACTTTAATCCATATTCTATTTGAGAAATAGCTTCCTTGTATGCACCTTCTTTAATGTAGAATTTTGCTATGTCCATTAATGTACTAGCAAGATTAGATTTGTCATAGGAAGTTTTAAAATCTATGGCCTTATTAAAATACTTTAGAGCATCATTATTATTATTTTCATTTAAATAAGCTAATGCCAAATTATTATATAAATAACCTTTATAAATTCCTAATTCAGACCCAAAGTTATAAAGAAGTTCTTTGTATAGAGTTATAGCTTGGAAAGTAGAATTTTTACTAAGATAACAGTTAGCTTTTAAAATTGTTCCTTGAATATATCTGGTTCGGTCATTAATAATATCAATATTAGATAATAATTTATCTATATAAAGAATAGAATTATCAAAATCATTTAACCTTTTATAGGTTAAAGCTATATTATAGGTACAATTATAATAATTATTTTTATCCTTATTTTCTAAAGTAAAAGAGTGGCATGTACATAGATATGCTAAGGCCTCTTCATAACAAAGGGTTTTAATTTTACACTTAGCTAATTTATTATATATAAATATCATATCATCATCTTTTGTAGGAATAGCATTATATAATTCCAAGGTTTTAGCATAGGATACAAAAGCTTCATTAAATAGATTTTTATCATATAAGAGATTTCCCTTTTTAATATATAGAGAAGGAAGTATATCTATTAACTTATTAAGTTCTCCAATATGAATTACATCATCAAGTTCATCATCAGTTAAGGTTAACCTAAGTTTATCCGTGCAATAAGTTCTAGCTTTAGTTTCTTCACTTAATATCAAATCATTCATCCCCTTATTCAAGTAAAAGAAAAATCCTTTTACTCATATTTAAGCAAATTAAATTATATTCATATATATTAGTCTATAGTAACTTAACAATTAGTGCAACATTTGGATAATGTAAATGAAATGAAATTATTTAGACTGAAATTCTATGTATATCATAAAAATATGTGAAAATTTTATATATAAATAAAAAAATATAATATAATTAACTATATAGAAAGTTGTTGTAACTATAAATCCGATGTTGTCATCATTATGTCATTTTTTGAACATGAAAGTTCTAGAAATTTATAATAATTTATATATTTGTAAAAGGATATGCATGTTAGATAAAAAAAGTGATTCAAAATTTTGAATCACTTTTTAAAAGATTTTTTTAAATTTTTAGCTTCGTATAGAATTTCTTTAGATTTATCATATTTTTCCATTTCAATATAGAGTAAAGATAGTTTAATATATATATTTAAAATTTTAACTAAATCTGCATCTTTAAAAATTTTTATTAATATAAGATATATTTCTTCAAGTTTATTATTATCATTTAATTTTATATAAATATCTTCTAATATAGAGTAGCCTCTTATTAAAAATTCTGCATCAGAATATTTCTCACATAAAGCTATACCTTCATATAATAGTTCTATAGCCTTATCATATGAATTTTCTTTTACGTATGCAGAAGACATATCTATAATACTCCGATTTATATGTTCAATATCATGTACTTTTTTTAAGTTAATTGCTCTATTAAAATAGTCAATAGATTTATCTATTTCATTTAATTCACAATAAATCAATCCTATGTTATTGTAAATCATTCCTAAATGAACTCCAATATTTTCACTAAAGTTATTTAGAATATCAAAATATATAGTTAAGGCAAGGTGGTAATCTTTCTTGTTAAGATAACAATTACACTTTAAGATAACAGCAGATATATATAAATCAAAATCATGGTTATCATTACATAAATTCAGCAACTCATCTATATATATAAGAGCATTATCATATTCACTTGATTTTTTATACGAAAGAGCTATATTATATAAACAATTTTTAAGATTAGCATCGTCATTAAACTCTTTACAATAGGAATAGGCTTTAAATAAATATGTGAGAGCTTCTTCATAGGATAGAGTCATAATCTTACATTTAGAAAGCTTAATATATGCAAAAGATTTATTACTGTTATCTTTATTATCATTATGAATTTCTAGTATTTTATAGTAATATACAAAGGCGGTATTATATGATTTTTCTTCATATAGTAAATTTCCTTTTAATAAGTAAGATTTTAAAAGTATATCTTCTAATTTGTATTTTTCACCTATTTTTATAACTTCATCTAAATTTTTGTGACTTAATACTGAAGCTAATTTAACATTACAATAGTTTCGTGCTTCTTCTTTTTCAGGAAGAAGTAGATAATTTACATCTAAATTTATATTAGTTCCAAGCTCATCAGCTTTGTTTTGCATAAACTTAAGATAATTTGCTAAGGTTACTCCAGTAAGATTTCTTTTATCGCTTTCAACCATACTAATATAATTTCTAGAAACACCGATTTCTTCTAGTTCTACTTGTTTGATATTTAGTTGTTGTCTAAGAGCTTTTAATCTTTTTCCAGGACTTAAGAAATCCAAATTCTTTCACCTCCTTAGTTAAATAGATGCAATCAATTATATTTTATAGGTAATTATATGTAAAGGCAATGCATAATTAGTTCCATTATATGTATTAAATTTCCTGTTTGCTTATTATATCATTAGTATTTTTAGCTATATCTATAATAAAGTTTTATTATAGATATAGCCAAAATTTAATAGTGTAATTAATTAGTCAGTTAATAATTATAAGTTATAAATTTGTATAGACATAGGAACTTGTCCCTGTGGACCATCTTCATCAATAGCATGTAATGAAACTCCGATAAAAGCAGTTAAAGTTAGTGCACATAAAAATACTATACCTTTTGTAAGTTTAGTTTTCATAAAATTCACTCCTTTAATATTAATATTTATATTAAGCTTTACAATTATGAACAAGATAAAATTGAGAATTATTTTAATGCACAATGTATCTTAAAAAAGTATTCGATTAACAGTTACTTTTGATGAAATATTGTTTACATGTCGATATAAGATGATTATTAGTATATATTTAAAATACATTCACAGTAATTAATTATATTTTATAACATAATATGTATAATTACAATAATAAAATATAAAAAGTAACAACAAATTTACGTCATAAATCTCTCCTCATTGTATAAATATGTATAAAAATGAAAAAGTAATTAAAATGTATAATAATTTAAAAGTAACTCATAAAAGATATTAATACTATCCTTTATGAGTTACTTGTTATTTTATTGAAATTTGTCTTTTTTTATTTATCTTTGATAAATAGTTTAATTATTTCATTTATAACTAAAGGTATTAAGCTTAGAACAATAACAAGTCCCCAATCTGCTAAAGTTAATGGTATAACATTGAACATTCTAGCAATTGGCGGTATATAAATAACTGCCATTTGTAATGCGATACCAACAACCATTGCATAGATTAAATACATATTTGAGAACAAACCAATTTTAAATATGGATTTATCTGAACTTCTCATATTTAAAGAATGAATCAGTTGAGTTCCACTAAGAACTACAAAGGCTATAGTTTGAGCATGCATCAAAGCTTCAGGATTGTTAGCTATGTTAACAAGAGTAACTCCGGCATCTCCGTATTTGTTAACTCCATAAATGAAACCTATAAGGGTTAATATACCAATTAACACACCATTAAATAAAAGAGTAAATAAAGAACCCTTAAATAAACTATCCTTAGGACTTCTTGGTTTATGTTTCATAACATCCTTATCACCAGGGTCTACACCTAGGGCAAGAGCTGGGAAGGAGTCTGTTATAAGATTAACCCATAATATATGAGTTGCATTAAGTGGTGCAGCCCATCCGAAGAGAATACCAAAGAATAGAGCAACAATCTCACCGGCATTACAAGAAATTAAGAATATTACAGATTTTTTTATGTTATTAAATATATTCCTACCTTCTTCAATAGCTGCTACTATGGTAGAAAAGTTATCATCTGTTAATACCATGTCAGAGGCACCTTTAGCAACGTCAGTACCTGTGATACCCATAGCTACACCAATATCAGCAGCCTTTAAGGATGGAGCATCATTAACTCCGTCGCCAGTCATAGATACAATATTTCCTTTAGATTTAAAGGCTTTAACTATTCTAACCTTATGCTCAGGAGATACTCTAGCAAAAACTCTTAGATTTTCACATCTACTTGAAAGTTCCTCATCAGTTAAGTTATCTATGTCAGCACCACTAGCTACTTGGTTTATATCCTCTGCAATAGATAGTTCCTTAGCGATAGCAAAGGCTGTATTTTTATGGTCACCAGTAATCATTATAGTTTTTATGCCAGAAGTTTTACAAATTTCTATAGAGTCTTTAACTTCTAGTCTAGGAGGGTCTATCATACCAATAAGACCAATGAATGTTAAGTCTTTTTCCAATTCATCAACTTCTACATGGGTAGAGTTAACAGTTTTAAAAGCAGCACCTAGAACTCTTAAAGCATCGTCTGACATAGCTGTAGCAACTTTTAAGAAACCATTTTTAATTTCTTCAGTCATAGGTACAACTTCACCATTAATATAAGCAGAAGTACATATATTAATAAGATTATCAGTAGCACCCTTAGTCATTACATTAAATTTATCTTCATAAGAGTTTACCGTAGTCATTAATTTTCTGTCAGAATCAAAAGGTATTTCATCAACTCTTTTATGAGTTTTATCTAACTCTTCTTTAAAAACGTTAAACATATTTCCCATATCTAAAAGTGCTATTTCTGTTGGATCTCCAGTTTTTGATGTAGCCGTAGAAGTAGCATCATTACAAAGGACTATATTTTCAAGTAAAAGTTTTTCGCCATCATTATTTATATTGAATTCCTTAACTTCTTTTAGTTTATTATCTGCAAAGTATTTAACTACTGTCATTTTATTTTGAGTTAATGTACCAGTTTTATCAGAGCATATAATATTCACAGAACCTAGAGTTTCTACAGAAGGTAATTTTCTAATAATAGCATTTTGCTTTATCATTCTTTGAACACCTAAAGCAAGAACTATAGTTACAATAGCAGCAAGACCTTCAGGAATAGCCGCAACAGCAAGGCTGATAGAAATCATGAACATATCAGTAACAGCTCTATCTTGTAATAAACCGACTACAAACATAATAGCACAGATACCAATAGCAGCAATACCTAAAACTTTTCCCAGTTGTTCAAGTTTCTTTTGAAGAGGTGTAAGCTCATTTTCACCTTCATCAAGCATTTTAGCTATTTTACCAATTTCAGTATTCATACCTGTAGCTACAGCTATACCTGTAGCTCTACCATAGGTAGCTAAGGTAGACATAAATACCATGTTCTTTTTATCACCAAGAGATACTTTTTCATCTTCAAGGATAAGATTTGCATTCTTGTCTACAGGAACAGACTCACCAGTAAGGGCAGATTCTTCTACCTTAAGGTTAGCACTTTCTATAAGACGAATATCACAAGGAATAAATCTACCTGCATCGATGATAATTACATCACCAGGGACTACTTCCTCTGAAGGAATTTCTATTAATTCTCCATTACGCTTTACTATAGCCTTTGGTGTTGATAATTCCTTTAATGCATCAAGGGCCTTCTCGGCTTTAGACTCTTGAATCATTCCAACTGTTGCATTAACTAAAATAACAATACCGATAATAATTGCATCACTTATTTCTTTTCCTACAACTACAGATAGTATAGCTGCAACTATAAGGATATAAATTAGAATATCATTTAGTTGTGCAAAGAATAGTTGGACTTTAGTTTTTTTCTTTTTTGATGCCAGTTTATTAGATCCATACTTGGACCTAATTTCCTCAACTTGAGATGAAGTAAGACCAGTATCTGGGTTGGTGTTAAACTTACCTATAACATCGTCAATAGAGTCATTAAAATACATAAAATCACCTCATAATTAATAGTGTTAAGCCATACTCTAAATCTAAGATTTAGTTAGTAAAACTTACATAGATTTAATAAAAGATATTCTTTTATTAATATTTGCAAAAACATAATCACATATGTAGGTAATGTATGTAAAAAGAAAAGACTCATATATAGCGTAAGCACTATACATGAGTCTCATTATTTAATGCAAAGCCAGACTTAAAGCCAAGATGTTGACATTGCCATAGGATAATCCTACTAATTACTCCCTCATATGTAATTATATTTTATATATAAATTATAAGGGATGTACTAATAAATTACAAGATATTTTTTATTAAAATTTAGCAAACAAATTAGGTATCATTCCATAGAATAATATACCTAAAAATGCTGCAATAACAATAATTAATATAGGATGAATTTTAGTTTTATAAAGTAGAAAACCAATAATTGCTGCTATTATTAAACTGTTTAAATCTCTATAGGACTCATAGCTAAGAGTTATAAATACAGAAATTATAAGTCCAATAAGAGCAGGTCTCATTCCTTTTAAGGCATGAGCTAGTATCTTTGAATTTTTAAATTTATTAAAGAAGTAATTAGCAAAGGATATGAGTATGAAGGATGTAGTGACAACCCCTAGTGTAGATAGAACACTTCCTATAATTCCGCCAGTTTTATAGCCTACAAAGGTTGCAGCATTTATAGCTATAGGACCCGGAGTCATTTGAGATATACCTATGATATCCATGAAATCAGTTTGAGATAGCCAAGCATTGTTGTCCACAATTTCCTTTTGAATTAAAGGAAGCATAGCGTATCCACCACCAAAGCCGAAGGTTCCAATTTTAAGAAAGGCTAAATATAGCTTTAGTAATAGCATCTAATTTTCCTCCTTTGTATTTTTATAATTATCAATGTGGTGATTTCTATTAATATATATTCCATATACAGCAGCAATAAGAATTAAATATACAGGATTAACATTCATAAATACACTAAGAATTACAGTGACTATTACAATAATTATATTAACAGCTGTTTTATCTAAAACCTTTGCCAAGCTATTTACACCTACTAAAATTAGAAGGGGAACGGCAGCATTGATGCCTTTAAAGATAAGTTCAATGACATAAAGGTTTCTGAATTTACTGAAGGCCATAGCTATAATTACTATAATGATAAAAGAGGGAAGGGCTACACCTAAAAGTCCTAGGATAGCTCCTAGAACTCCATTAATTTTGTATCCAATGAAGGTACAGCTATTTATTGCTAAGGCTCCAGGAAAGCTTTGAGATATAGCTATTATATCTATAAATTCATCTTTGTCTATCCAATGGTTTTTATCTACAACTTCTCTTTCAATAAGTGGAATCATGGCATAACCACCACCAAAGGTAAAGGCACCTATCTTAAAGAAGGTTATAAACATATTAATTAAAGTTTTCATAATTGCCTCCTAAATTAATTTAATCTGTAAATAGTAAGAAAATATAGCTAAAATCCTTAACCTTATTTATAATATAATTAAAGGACAAGGGGGTGTTCACATGGAGATATCAAAAGTAGGAAGAAATACTCCAATACAAAGAGAAAGTAAAGTTGTAAATAACAAACAGGACTTCTCTAAAAATTTTAGCTTTGCTAGAGAGCAAAAGTCAGAAGAAGATCTTAAGAAAATGCTTAAAAATATAAAATCTAAAGGTAGCAGACTTGTAATTTCAAAGTGCTATGCTGATGTTAGAGCTTATAAAAAAGAAATAAAAGAATATCTAGAATCAGTACTTTCATTTATGTATTCCATAAAAAAGGATATAAGCTTTTGGCAAACTCAATACTTTGTTACAGTAGAGACTATTGACAATAAATTAGAAGAACTAACACAGATGCTACTTAATGAAGAACGAGAAAACTTAGATATAGCTAGCACTATAGATGAAATATCAGGTCTCATTGTAGATATTTATAGATAATTATAAATTAATATCTCTAATTATCTTCATTATTAAGTTATACTATAATTTAATATTTTACATATTAAGTTAAGGACCACTGGTAATAAATAGACAATTACCAGTGGTATTTAATTATATTTTTAAAGTTAAAGAAATCCGTTATAGCTAGCATCTGATGGCATTCTTAAATCTCCTCTTGGAGAAAGGCTTATAGATCCAACCTTAGGACCATCAGGTAGAGCAGAACGCTTAAATTGTTGAGTGAAGAATCGAGTCATAAATTTATTAAGCCATTTACTAATTACTTCGTCATCATATATCCCCTTAAAGGCAGCCTTAGCTAAGAATTCTATACGTTCCTTAGAAGCACCATGTTTCATGAAATGGTATAGGAAGAAATCGTGAAGTTCATAAGGTCCTACAATATCTTCAGTCTTTTGAGTAATGTTTCCATCTTTGTCCTTAGGAAGTAGCTCTGGACTTACAGGGGTATCCAAAATATCAATAAGGATTTTACTTATATCAGGAGTGCTTTCATGGTCAGCCACATAATCCACTAGGTATCTTACAAGGGTTTTTGGAATAGAACAGTTTACAGAATACATGGACATATGATCTCCATTATAAGTACACCAACCAAGAGCTAACTCAGATAAATCCCCTGTCCCAATTAACAGTCCACCTTCTTTATTAGCAAGGTCCATAAGAATTTGTGTTCTTTCTCTTGCTTGAACATTTTCGTAGGTTACATCATGTTGCTCTACAGGATGACCAATATCTTTAAAATGTTGGAGGCAAGCAGGTACAATATTTATTTCTCTTAAGTCTGTACCTAGATACTTGCAAAGATCTAAGGCATTATTATAGGTTCTATCTGTAGTACCAAAACCAGGCATAGTAATGGTTACAATATTTTCTCTAGGCATTTTCAACATATCAAAGGTTTTTACTACCACTAGAAGAGCTAGAGTAGAATCAAGACCGCCAGAAATTCCTATAACTGCCTTCTTTAAGCCAGTATGCTCAAATCTTTTAGCAAGAGCTGAAGTTTGAATATTAAATATCTCTTTAGATCGTTTATCTCTTTCAAGAGGATTACTAGGTACAAAAGGATGTTTATCTATATATTTATCAAAATTATTAATAGCTATATTGTTAAAATCAAAGTATATAGTTTCCATATCAAAAGGAATTAAAACTTTATTATCTCTAAAGCTTATATTTTTTAATCTTTCAGCCTTTAATTTATCTACATCAATAATTGCTGTAATAATTTCATTTTCGCGATTAAATCTTTCATTTTCAGATAAGATTCCACCATTTTCACTGATTAAAAGATGGCCACTAAATAATACATCAGTAGTAGATTCAAAGACTCCACTAGAAGAATAGATATAGGAACTCATACATCTAGCACTTTGATTTTTAATTAAGGCTCTTCTATAGTCAGCCTTGCTAACTAACTCATTAGATGAAGATAAATTACATATTACATTACAACCAGCTAAAGATAAGAAGCTACTTGGTGGAATAGTAACCCAAAGGTCTTCACAAATTTCCACTCCAATACTAATATCACCACTTCTAAATATTAGGTTAGTTCCAAAATATATATTATCTTGGAAAGGAAGTTTAACTATTCTAGAAGTTATATTAAGACCACTGCTAAACCAACGTTTTTCATAGAATTCAGAAGCATTAGGTAAGTAACTTTTTGGAACAATACCTAAAACTTTACCATTAAAGATAAGATAAGCTGCATTATAAAGCACATCATCATATTCAAAAGGAGCACCTACAGTAAATAACATATCTCTTCCTTCAGAAAATACACAAAGATTTTCAATAGCTACTTCTGCTTTTTTTAGTAGTTTTTGTTGAAAGAATAAATCAGCACAACTATAAGAGGTTATAGATAATTCAGGAAAAACTAAAATTTTAACTTGTTCTTCTATAGCTTTTTCAACACATTTTTTTATTTCATTTAAGTTAAAGTCAACATCTGCTACCTTAGTAATAGGACAAGCAGAACCAACCTTTATAAAGTTCATTAAACATCGCACCTTTCATATTAAAGATATTTCTTATATACGAGTTCTTTTTTTAGTTTTAGTTTTTTTAGGTTTATTACTCTTAATATTTTTTTTATTATGTAATTGTTCTTTCTCCACTATTGCAGTTTTTGTGGTTTCATTATGTTTTTTTATGCCTTTATTTTTAAGTTTAATAGTAGTTTTTTTAGCCACAGAATATCCGAATTTTCCAATAGGCTTAGGAGCTAAACTAAAGTATTCACCATGAGAGTATGAAAGTAGGTCTCCTTTATCAAAGTGAATTTTACCTTTTTCATCGATAAGTGTATTTTCCACATGACAGTTAACTATTTCAGCTAAAAATAAATCATGGGTACCTAGGGGAGTTATAGATTTTACTACACACTCAAAGGCAATGGGACATTGATTAATAATACCGCAGGAAATATCCTTAGCTTCACTGAGAGACAAGTTCATATCCCTAAACTTGTCATTGGTTCTTCCACTTTTAACTCCACAGTAATCCACAGCTTTAACTAGATTACTAGAAGCTAGATTTACTACGAAGGAACCAGTTTGTTTTATATATTCATAGGATAATCTTTCAGGACGAATAGCAACTGTAATCATAGGTGGCTTAGTACAAGCTGTACCTATCCAGCCTACAGTAAATACATTATCCTTTCCTTCAGAATTTCTACTAGTTATCATCACTGCTGGAACAGGATTTAGCATAATACTACCCTTAAAAGTAGTTTTAGCCATAATATCACATCACTTTCTAATTTTAACATAAACCTAATATAAATAAACTTAATTATTTTTGTCTCATATGTATTATATAGCAAGTTGGGTATATTTATCAAAAATAATAACCATCTAAGCTATAGATATTTATTATAGTACAATAATTTAAATTAATCTTTAATTTTGATTACCCGTTTTAGTAGGTATAAGAAATTTCGGGGAGTTTTAAGTATAAACAGTGTGTTTTTATTCATAACCTTATATTATAATATAAATATAGGGAAATTCTTAACTTATATAAGGAGAATTTAGCTTCAATCAGTTAGGCTAAAATAACAAGACATATTGACCTATAAAAAAATTTGATATATAATTAACTTGAACGTAGTTCAAACAAGGAGTAGATATAATGAATAGGTTCTCAGAAAACCCAAGAGAGATTATACTTAAAGGAGCAAAAGAAATTGCCTTAGAGAATGGAATTGCAGCAATAAATATAAGAGCTGTAGCCAGTAGATGTAAAATTTCAGTAGGTACAGTTTATAATTCATTCTCCACAAAAAGTGAATTAGTGTTAGCGGTTGTTGAAGATTTTTGGAGAGAGGCCTTTACTGATTTTCATACATGCTTAATGGGGGAAAAAAATATTTTTGAAAAGATAGAGCTATTATATAATAATATTTTTGTTTACTTAGATAAATTTCAAGAAAATTGGATAGATCAGTTATCTTTATTAAGTAGTAGTGAAAAATCTCTAGGAAGAAAAAAAGAACACGAATTTTTTAAAAAAGTTAGTGAAAGTATAGTTAATCTCTTAGATTCAGAAGATAATATTAGTGATGAAACTTGGACAGACAATTTAACTAAGGAAAAAGTGGCTAAATTTATTTTTAGCAACATGTTAGTTATGCTTAAGGCTAAGGAAAAGGATATAACTTTTTTTATAGAAGCATTAAAGAGAATTATTTATTTTAAATAAAGTTAAATAAAAATGCTGTATTAACTTACAGCATTTTATACACATAAAAAATGAACTATGTTCAAGTAAAAATGCGAGGTGATATATTATGCAAGGGATTATGGAAACACTTTTTGATATTCTTTATCTTTCAACAGTTATAATAATGGGAATTATTATGATTAAGAAAAGTGGACAAAATAAACAATACAGATTATTTGGAATTATGGCAGTGATTTTAGGATGTGGAGATGCATTTCATCTAGTTCCAAGGGCTTATGGATTAGTTACCACTGGTTTAGAAGCTAATGCTGCGGCTTTAGGAGTAGGAAAACTAATTACATCTATTACAATGACTATATTTTATGTAGTGCTATATCATATATGGAGAATTCGTTATGATGTCAAAGACAAAAAAGGCTTAACTAATATTATTTATGGATTAGCTATTGTTAGGATTATATTATGTGCATTCCCAGAAAACCAATGGTTATCATATAATGCTCCAGTTTCCTGGGGAATATATCGTAACATTCCTTTTGCATTAATAGGACTTATGATCATATGGATTTTCCATAATAAAATTAAAGAAAACAATGATAAAGGATTTAAATTTATGCCTATTGCAATAATTTTATCTTTTGGATTCTATATTCCTGTTGTACTATGGTCAAATACTTTACCGATCATAGGAATTCTTATGATACCTAAGACTTTAGCCTATGTATGGATTGTATTTATGGGATATAACGAGATGAAAAAACTCTCAAACCCGCATGGTGTAAACAACTAGTTAACTATTTAAATATTTATATAGTTCTATAGGTAAATATTAAAATCGTATCCTAGGTAAAATTTTAAATAGTTATATAAGATAAATTTTAAAAATTTTAATATTTATTATATTAAATATTTTTAAATTATAAATTCTTAAGCTGTTTGAAATAAATTATCCCTTTGAAAGACCTACTTAAAAATAAAATTTTTAAGTAGGTCTTTGCTATGGAGCTATGTAGTATAATATGTAAAAATAGTATAAAATATAGTTATTGAAATAGGTATAATAAGGAGTGATTTGGTTTATGGAATTAAGTTCAATTGATGTAGATAAAATTATAGAAGATCACTATAAGTTTTTTGAGTCAAAAAAAAGTCGTGATATAGATTTTCGTATTAATCAATTAAGAAGTTTAAAGTCTGCTATAAAAAAGTATGAATATAAAATATATGAAGCATTATATAAAGATTTAGGAAAGTGTGAGTTTGAATCTTATACTACAGAGGTAGGCTTTGTATTAAGTAGTATTAGTCACACTATAAAGAATTTAAAGAAGTGGGCAAAGAAAGAAAAGGTAAAAACGCCTTTGTACTTATTTCCTGCAAAAAGTTTTGTAATTTCTCAGCCCTATGGAACGGTTCTAATTATAGGGCCTTATAATTATCCATTTCAACTTTTGATAGAACCTTTGGTGGGAGCACTTGCTGCTGGAAATTGTGTAGTATTAAAACCATCTGAAAATGTGCCCAATTTATCAAGAGTAATTACAGAAATGATTACTGAAACCTTCCCTAAGGAATATATACGCTCAGTAGAAGGTGGAATAGAAACTAACACTTCATTGATTAATGGTACCTTTGATTACATCTTCTTTACAGGGAGTGCTCAAGTTGGGAAAATAATAATGGAAGCTGCTGCAAGAAACCTAGTTCCTGTTACTTTAGAATTAGGTGGGAAAAGTCCTGTAATTGTAGATGAAAGTGCAGATATTAGAGTGGCAGCTAAGCGTATAATTTGGGGCAAGACTATAAATGTAGGTCAAACCTGTGTAGCACCGGATTATGTAGTAGTAAATAACAAGGTGAAAGATGAATTAATTAAGGAATTAAAATTGCAAATTCAAAGCTTCTATGGTAAGGATGCTATGGAGAGTAAAGACTACGGAAGAATTGTTAATGATAGACACTTCATAAGGCTTAAAAATATATTAGATAAAGAGGCAGATAAAATAATATATGGTGGAAAAGTAAATAGAGAAAAAAGATATATTGAACCTACACTTATAGATGCTTCATGGGAAGGTGCAGCTATGTCAGAAGAGATTTTTGGACCTATTCTTCCAATTATAAGCTTTAGTAATTTAGATGAGATAATAGGGGAAATTAAGAAACTATCAAAGCCATTAGCTCTGTATTTATTTGCTGAAAACTATGAAGTAGAGAAAAAGGTTTTGGAAGAAATTTCTTCAGGTGGAGCTTGTATAAATGACACAATAACTCATTTAGCTAATCCGGAGTTACCTTTTGGAGGAGTTGGAAATTCGGGTATAGGAGCTTATCATGGCAAAGAAAGCTTTAAGACATTTTCTCATAGAAGAAGCGTTGTAAGAAAAACTACTAAAATAAATATTCCAATAGTTTTTCCACCTTTTAATAATAAAAATCTAAGTAATGTAAAAAAACTTATGAAATAAATTGAATGAGATAAGGGGGATTTTTATGAAAATTTATATTTCAGTGGATATTGAAGGAATCAGTGGAGTAACTAACTGGGGATTTACTAATGAAGGTGGCTATAACTATGAAAGAGCAAGAAAGCTTATGACAGAAGAAGTAAATGCAGTCATAAGAGGAATTAAAAAAGCAGGTGCAAAAGAAATACTAGTAAATGATTCTCACGGTCCTATGACAAGTATTCTCATTGAAGAGTTAGATGAAGATGTAGTATTAATTAGTGGAAATAAAAAAATTCTTGGCATGATGGAGGGTATAAATAATACTTTTGATGCAGTTATGCTGATAGGATATCATGGAAGACATAATACTTCAGGGGTTTTAGCCCACAGTTATAATAGCTCTGTGGTATCAGAGATAAGACTAAATGGAAAAGTAGTAGGAGAGTTTGAATTTAACTCCTTATTGGCAGGATATTTTAAAGTTCCAGTGGTAATGACATCAGGAGATAACATTTTAACAAGTCAAGCTAAAGAATTTAACAAGAATATAGAAGCTGTAGAAGTTAAAAAAGCTCACAGTAGATATGTAGGTGAATGCATACAGCCAAAGAGAGTTCATAAAATGTTAGAATCATCAGCAGAAAAAGCTATTTATAATAAATTAGTAGAACCTAACATATTAGATGATGAGGTAGAGTTAGAAATAGCCTTTATGGATAGTGGTATGGCAGAAGGAACCTTATGTATTCCAGGAGTTCAGCTTATAGAACCTAACAGAATTAAGTACAAGGCAAAGGATATTATGGAAGCTTATAAAATAAGAAGTGGTCTAATTACCTTGGCTGGGGCTTGGATGCGATAACACTTAATTTAAACACATAAAACCTTAAAAAAAGTAGAAACTATTTAAGGAAAGGATGTGTTTATTATGAAGAGAAAATCAGGTTCTAACAATCCAGCTCAGAAGGGAAAAAGAAGACAAACGCTTCATGAGAATCAAAACAATGTTGGGGATCCTCGAAATAAGCCTGAATTTAAAGATTTCAACGGAAATGAAATAAAATAGTTAAATTGTGTTTTAAGAAGCTGTCTCAGAAGTAGTTTATTTTGAGACAGCTTATTTTATTGCATTTATATATTCTCGGGGTGATTTGTGAAAGAGCTTTTTAAAGCTACGTAGAAAACTAGAGTAATCCTTAAATCCACAGAGGGAACTAACCTTAGTTACAGGCTCACCAGATTTTATAAGTTCTTGAGCCATAAATAATCTCTTCTGAATTATATAGTTATGAAGAGTATACCCAGTTTCATTTTTGAATTTATGCATTAAATAATATTTACTTATAAAGAATTCCTTACATATAAGTTCAATGGATAGATCTTGTGATAGGTTATTGTTTATATATTTTAAAATCTCTTCAATTTGTTTATCGTATTTTAAAGAATCCTTAGTAGTAATATAAGTTTTATCAAGATAAAGTCTGTTAAGATATATAATTAGTTGAATAAAGAGGGAGTTACCTAAAAGTTTACTTCCAAAATCTTGAGAGTTAAATGATACTTCTAAGGAAGATATGATATTTTTAAGGTTATTTTGAAATTTATCTTCAAGTCTTATTAAATTAAAACTCTTCTCTTTTGCTAGTTTAAAGCAAGTTGATAAATCGCAACCTTCATAATTATGATTTTCAATAAAACCTGAATTAGCCCAAATAATTATACGTTCATAGGTCTCATTAGAATCGATAATAGGCTTGTGCACATCATGATTGTTTACAAGTAGAATATCCCAAGGCTTTAAATAATAAGCCTTCCCTTCAATTAAATAAGTAACTTTTCCAGATAAAAAGATTATTATTTTATTAAAGTCATGATAATGAAACTCGAATTCTTGATTTTTTTTGTCCTTTATATGAAAAAGCTGAAAGTCTTTATTAAGATATCCAGATTTGTTACTTGAATATGTGTTATCCATAAAGATACCTCCAAAACTAAATATACTTCATTTATCATATTATTAAAAAAGCAGTTTTTGCAATGTTTTAAACAGTATATTCAATATTTATTGTACATAGTGTTGAATATAATAAGATTATAACATATATGAAAATTAAATTACTAATTATATTATTTTATTTAAGGAGGAGGAAAAATGGAGATTTTAAAAAATTATAAGTCCTCGATATTTTTAATAATTTCAGTTATTATAGGTGGAGTTATAGGGTTGATCATGGGAGAAAGGGCAAGTATTTTTGCACCACTGGGAACAATATTTCTAAATTTAATATTTACAATACTGATACCATTAGTATTCTTTAGTATTTCATCGGCTATTGCTAATATGGATAGCTCAAAAAAATTAGGAAAGATACTTGGAATTACAATAGTAGTATTTGTATGTACGGCTATTATATCAGGAATAATAGGGGTAACTAGTTTCAAAGTTTTTAATCCTGCACAGGGACTAAATTCGTCTATGTTTACAGAGTTAATGAATAGTGCTCAAGTTGTACCTAGGGAGCAAGTAGGATTTTTAGAAAAAATAGTTTCTAGTATTACTGTAGGGGATTTTTCACAGTTGTTATCTAGAAGTAATTTATTGGCACTTATAATATTTTCTATGCTTATAGGTTTTGGAACTATGTTAGCAAAAGAAGAAGGAAAGGAGTTTTCTAATTTTTTAAGTAGTGGCGCTATAGTAGTAAATAAGGTGATAAATATAATAATGTATTATGCTCCAATAGGATTAGCAGCATATTTTGCCAACGTAGTTGGTCAATTAGGAAGTCAAATATTAAGTGGATATGCAAAGGTATTTATACTGTATTTGATAGTATCTATAGTATATTTTATTATATTCTTTACTCTCTATGCCTATATAGCAGGGGGTAAAGAAGGTATAAAAGCTTTCTGGAGAAATTCCACAGGACCATCAGTGACAGCATTAGCTACATGTTCTAGTGCAGCCTGTATTCCAGTAAATATTCAGGCAGCTAAAAATATGGGAGTATCTAGTTCCTTAGCTAATATAGTTATGCCTTTAGGTGTAAATATCCATAAGGATGGTTCAGTGATAGGTGGAATATATAAGATAATGTTTTTATTTGCGATATTCGGAAGAGACATTAATAGCTTGGGAACTTTAACTATTATTTTCATGGTGGGATTACTAGTAGGAGCTGTTGTTGGTGCTATACCAGTAGGTGGTTCCATTGGCGAGATGCTAATATTAAGTATATTTGGATTTCCTCCAGAAGCTTTAGCAATAATGTTAGTTATTGCAACTATAATTGATGCGCCCGCAACCTTATTAAATTCTGCAGGTAACACGGTTTGTACCATGGTAATATCTAAATTTACAGAAAAGAAAAGGATTTAAAATAAAATTTATAATAAAAGTACAGATATAAATTTTGCATATAGAAATAAGGCTATCTCAACTGACTGAAATAGCCTTATTTTTATTCAATCTTATTGATAATATTTTATTAATTAGATTATTTAATTACAAATTTTACTGATTAGTTGATAAAAAATATTTATAAATTCAAAAAAATAGTTAATTTATAGAATAATATAAGATTAAATGTTTTATTACAATAATTTAAATAATATCCATATAATGTTATAATTATTTATAAAATATTGTAAGGGGGGCAGTTAATTGGGAAAGAAAAAAAATAAACTTTTAAGCCTAATTAGTGCATTATTATTCTTAGTAACTTATATTGTTATGCCAAGTATAAGTGTTTATGCAGTAGAAAGAGCTATTAATAATAATGAAGATACAACAATACTCCTTTCAGAAGGTTTTACAGGAGCTAGAAAGAATGTAAAACCAGAAGGAGAAGGATGGACAATTACAAGAAATGGGGAAAAAGCTACTGTACTAGATGGATATGACACAAATGGGAATTATGGTAAAATAAAACCTTCACTAGGATTTGGAAGATTGAGTGGAAGTAGTACTGAAACTTTAGAAACACCAGTATTCAATTTACCTTCAACAGGAACTTTGAGTTTTTGGTATAAGGGGCAAGTTGGAAATGGTCCGATAACTTCAACTTTAAAATTAGAAGTTAAAGTTAATGATGTGTGGCAAGAGATAAAAGGACCAGATATTACAGTTATGAGTGAAAGTACCTTTTCAGTTTCTTTAGAAAAGGGAGTTACAGCTATAAGATTTACTTTCAATAAAGCATCAGGTAACTTAGCTATAGATGATATAGAAATTTCTTGTATTGGAGGAGGAACTACAGATCCAGGAGAACCACCAATAGATCCGCCAACTTCAGAGGTCATAACTATATCATCTGCTAGAGATTTAACTAATGGGGTTGAAGCTGTAGTTAGGGGAATAGTTTCCTTTAATGATAGAAATAAAACCCTTCATATTCAAGATGCTACAGGTGCAATTGCAATATCAAATAACTCCACTAAGATAGATTTAAGTGCTGCAGTTAATGGAGCCTTAGTTGAAGTTAAAGGTACCAGAGATACCTTTAAAGGATTAGCTCAACTTCAGGCTAGCGATATTAAGGTTATATCTAATAGTGGTATGCCAACTGCAGAAATTTATACTATAAAAGAGTTATTAACAGGAAAGCATGACTCAAAATATGTGGAAATAACTAATGCAGTTATAGATGTTGCAGCTAAGACCTTAACTCAAGGAGAAGATAAGTTAGACATATACTATGTACCTTCTGATATAAATGTAGTTACTGGTGACTTAGTTAATGTTAAAGGAACTATGGGGAAATACAACACAACTGTACAAATATATGGTTCATCTTGTACATTTACAAAGGTAGAAGCTCCTGACACTGAAGGGCCTATAATAAAACATGAACCAATTCTTAAAGCATCAATAGAGGAAGATCTCAAAATAACAGCTTCTATTGAAGATAATAAAGAAGTTAAAAGTGCAATGTTAAACTATAGAGTTAAGGGAGAAGAAGTCTTTAAGGCTATAAATATGACTAAAGATGAACAAGGAAATTACATGGCATTAATATCTAAAGAAGAACTGAAATTGATGGGTATAGAATATTATCTTGTGGCTGAGGATGGAACTAATATTACAAGAATTCCACAAGAAGGAGTATTTAATGTAGAAGTAACTAATGAAGATATAGTTGGACCAGAAATATATGATTTAGTGCCAGACAGTGGTGTAGGTATTGGAGATGTAGCAAGACCTGAAATAAAGGCTTCAATAAAAGATAGGACAGGAGTAGATAAAAATTCTATTAAAATATTCTTTGATGGTGAAGATGTAACTTCAAAAGCTACAATAACTTCAACATCTATTCTATACAAACCAACTACTGATTTAGACGATGGAAGTCACAGAGTAAAGATTGAAGCTAAAGATACTTTGGGGAATTATTCAAGTAAAGAATGGACTTTCAAAAAAGGTAAGTTAAGTCACTACTTCGGGCAACTTCATTCACATACTAATATTTCAGATGGAACAGGTTCTTTAGATGAAGCTTATTCTTGGGCTAAGAATCATGGAGCTGACTATTATGCAGTAACAGATCACTCAAATTGGTTTGATAATGATACAGCAGCTTCCTTAGCAGACGGTTCAGCTAGCAAAGCTTGGACAAATGCTCAGTTTACAGCGGATAAATATGATAAAGAAGATGATTTTACAGCTATATATGGATATGAAATGACTTGGTCAGGTTCTACTGGAGGGTGGGGTCATATAAATACATTTAATACACCAGGATTTGAAACCAGATCAAATAAGGCCATGGATTTACAAAACTATTACAATACATTGCAAACACAACCACAGTCAATTTCTCAATTAAATCATCCAGGTAAGACTTTTGGGGATTTTGCAGACTTTGGTTATTATAGTGAGGCTACAGACAAGGTTGTAAACTTAGTGGAAGTTGGTAATGGTGAGGGGCCAATAAGAGGTTCAGGTTATTTTCCAAGTTATGAATATTATACAAGAGCTCTTGATAAAGGATGGCATGTTGCACCAACTAATAACCAAGATAATCATAAGGGCAAGTGGTTTACAGCTAATAATGCAAGAACAGTAATTATAGCCACAGATAACTCCAGAGGAGATATATATGATTCTATAAGAAATTTAAATGTATATGCTTCAGAAGATGAGAATATGATTGTTGATTACACAGTAAATGGTAGTCTAATGGGAAGTTCCTTAGGTGAAGTAGATAAACTAAATTTTAAAGTTAATATAACTGATGATGAGACTATAAAGAAAGTATCAGTTATTTCTAATGGTGGAGTTGAGGTTGTATCTAAAGAATTTAATTCTAAAAATGTAGACTGGCAGTTTGAATTGTCTCCAGAATATACCTACTACTATTTAAAGATAGTGCAGGGTGATCAGGATATAGCTGTTACAGCACCAGTATGGGTTGGTGATAGTAGTAACTTTGGTTTAACTACAGTTACTGTAGACAATGAAATAACTTTACCTAATGAAAAGGTTCAAGTTTCTGTAGGAGTTTACAATAATGAAGCTAAGGCTTTAAAAGATGCTAAGGTGGAGTTCTTTGCAAATGAAATTAAAACAGAAAATAAAGTAGGTGAAAAAGTTATTCCTTTAGTGGAAGGAACTAAAACCGAAAATGTTCAAATAGATTGGATACCTACTAAACAAGGTGAATATACAATTTATGCTAAAGCAACAATAAATCATGAAGGCAGTGAAAAAGTATTTACTAATAGTGTAAAGGTCAAAGTTAGAAATCCAGAAAACACTTATAGAGTTGTAATAGATGGTGCTCACGTAAATCAATATGTAAGTGGAAATTATGCAGGAAAATATACAGCACTTAAGAATTTGTTACAACAGAGAAATACAATACTTTCTTTAAATAAAGAGACAATAACTGCAGATACTCTCAAGGGAGTAGATTTATTTATTCTTACAAACCCACAGAGTATTGATAAGTCAGAATATAACTTAACTAAGAGTAAGTTAGAGACAAGTGAGATAAAGGCTATTGCTGATTATGTAAAGGCTGGAGGAAATATAATAATAACTACTATTGCTGACTATAAGGATGGTGAAGGTGAATATAGCAATGATAGGCAGCTTAATCCATTACTTGAAGCTATAGGAACAGAACTTAGAATAAATGATGACCAAGTTATTGATAATACTACTAATGGTGGTCAACCTTATAGATTATACTTTAATAAATACAGTTCACCATTATACAATTTAGTATCTGGTATCGAAGATGGAAAAGAGCAATATAGCTTCTATAGTGGAGCTTCAGTTGTCCTTGCAGATGGAGCAAAGGGAGAGAAGGTAGATTTCTTAGTAAAGGGTTATGAAACTACAACTACTAGCGATGCGGATAATGCTAAAGATAACGTACCAGTAGCACAAGGAAAGGTATCAGTTATTGGAGCAGAAGAGCTAAGTAATGGTGGTAAGGTAGTAGTAGCTGGTAATACATTTTTCTCAGATTTTGAAACAGATGGGCAAAATGCAATATCTTACTCAAATATTAAAATAGTAAAAAATATTATGGGTTGGATGATGCCAGAGAAGATAGCTGAAAAAGTAAATATCAAAGATGTTAGAATAGATGCAAATAAGGACAATGTACCTGATTTACTAGGAGAAGAGTTTACTATAGAAGGTATAGTAACTTCTCAGTCAGAGGCAGTAACTCCTAAAAATTCCTTCTTTGAAGTAGTGTATATAGAAGATGAAACAGGCGGTATCTGTATATTTGGTGTATCTAAAACTCCATTAAGGGTTGGACAAAAAATTAGAGTTACAGGTACAGTAGATGCATATCAGGGTGAATTTGAAATTCAAGTTAAGGATGAAGATACTCAAATTCAAATTATTGATGAAAACCCAGTTGATATATCTCCAGTAAAGCTTTCTACAGGAAATAGTATGATAGCTGAGAATGGTGGTAAGCTTATTCAGGTGCAAGGTAAGGTAGTTAGAATGGATAAATCTAATTTATATATTAACGATGGCACTGGAGAATCAAGGATATATGTAGAAGGATATATATGGGATGGAAAAGATGAGAGTACAAAGGGAATATGGGATAAAAATATTAAAGTTGGAGATACAGTATCAGCTATTGGACTTGGTTCAATGGATCCTGAAGGAGCAAGACTTAGAGTTAGAAATACTGGAGAAATAATATTAATTCCAAGTGAAGAAACCAATGAAAAACCAGTGATTAATGGAGCTGAAAATATAACAATAAAGGTTGGAGATAGCTTTGATCCTAAATCAGGGGTAATTGCTACTGATAAAGAGGATAGAGATATAACTTCAAAAATAGTAATTACAGGTTCAGTAGATACAAGTAAGGCTGGAGAGTATGTTTTAACCTATAGCATAACTGATAGCTTTGGAAATAATACTACTATGACAAGAAAGGTAACTGTAATAGATAAAGAAACACCAGGTAAAGATGATAACGAAAAACCAGAAAATCCAAGTAAGCCTAATAAACCAAACAAACCAAATAATTCAGGAAACAATAATTCAAACTTACCTCAAACAGGAGGAGATAGTTCTTCAATAGTACTAATAGTTATAGCTGTTTTAGTAATTGGAGGAGGAGTAACTCTATTATTTAAGAGAAAAAACAAAGGAGAGAATACAGAGCAGAGTAAAAAATAAAATTAGACATTGAATTTAGGGGCTGACTCAAAGTAAGTTTGAAACAGCCCCTTACAATAAAATAGGTGAGAGGAGGGTTATTAATGAATATAAATAAATACAAGAAGGATATTATAACAATAACAGTAACCGTTATATTAGGAATATTAATTGTTTTTTCATCTAAACTAATATTTACTAATGGATTTTTGTTGGACAAGCTAAGTGCTGGCGTAGAATATTATGAAGCAGAAATAGTAAATGTACTTAAAGAAAATTTGCAAGATGATAAGTATATAGAGGAAATAGAACTAGGATATCAACAGGTATCAGTAAAAATATTAAATGGCCCTTATGTGGAAAATCAATATGAAATAACTAATAATGTAAGTAGACTATATAATACTGTAGTAAAAAAAGGTGACAAGGTAATAGTTGCCATGTACTTCATGGACAATAAGCTTAATGATGTGGCTATATATAGCTTTAAGAGAAGCACTTCTTTATCTATTATGGTTATTTTATTTTTACTAGTAATATTATTGGTTGGAGGATTTAAAGGTTTAAAATCTATAGTAGCATTACTATTTACAATGATTTGCGTAATATTTTTGATGGTACCATTAATGCTAAGAGGTGTAAGTCCTATAATATCAGCTATAATAATAGCTATAATAAGTACATCAATTACCTTAGTACTAGTATCAGGAACAAATAAGAAAACATTGTCAGCCATCTTAGGAACTTTAATAGGAGTTTTAATAGCAGGAATACTTGCCTACATATTTGGTGAAACCACAAATCTCTCAGGAATAAACATGTCAGAGGTAGAAAGTATAATGTATATAGCAGAAACGACTAATCTAAAAATAAAGGGTATATTTTTTGCAGGGATTCTTGTGTCTGCATTGGGAGCGGTTATGGATGTAGCTATGTCAATATCCTCATCTATATTTGAAATAAGTTCCATAGATAAGACTATGAGTATAAAAGCATTATTTAAAAGTGGTATGAATATTGGTAAAGATATAATAGGAACTATGGCTAATACTTTAATTTTAGCATTTGCAGGAGGAGCTATAAACATACTTATTTTATTATACTCTTCTAGTATGACAACTAATAGGTTACTGAATTTAGATATCCTTGGCACCGAACTGATTCAAGGGTTATCAGGAACTATAGGAATAATTCTAACTGTACCAGCAACAGCAATTATGGCAGCATATCTATGTAAGGCATCTTCAAAAAATAAGTAAGTCAGAATACTCGTCTATTTTGTGTTATACTGCGTCAACAGAACCCTTAGATAGTGCTACTATCTAAGGAACCTGTTTCCTTGTCTAACTCAAAATATACTTCCCATCTTTGACTTATTATTTATTTTCAGGTGCCTAAGAAAAAAATAAAATTATAAAGAAATAGGATTTGAAACAAACTGTTTCAGCCTTGTAATTAAAGAGTAATAAAATTAACTCAGATAATTAAGGATGATACAGTTCTTTATTTTCCCTTTAAAAAGGTATAATGATGAAAAATAAAATAGCTATATAGCTACATGAGTAATTTTTATATAAAGGTATCATACTAAGTAGTATTAGTATAAAAAATAGTAGATATTAAAAGGAGAGGACTTTTATGCCTTATATAAACTTTAAAGAAGAAGTGTTTAAAGGAAAAGAAGAGCTATATAAAAGAATAGAAAATAATAAGAAACTATTTAGTGAAATAAAAAATAATAAGAACAAAATTAGCATCCAACAAGATGAAAAGTATAGTTTTAGAATCATTAAAGATAGAACTATAAATAATTCTAAAACTGAAAATGAGGGGGATTTTTTAGAGATTACTGATAAAAGTATCGTATGTACTGAGTTTATAAAGTGTAAATTTTATAATATAAAATTTAAAAATTGCACATTTGTGGCCTGTAGGTTCATAGAATGTGACTTTGGGGGTGGAGGAGTAATTTTTGAGAACTGTACTATGATTTTAGAAGAAATTAATAATGTACCATCACTAAATAAAAAGGATAATCTATCTTGTAGTTTTGAAAAATGTAAATTATACTGTAAATTTTTAAGCTCTAATATCACTTATTTAATAATTGATGAATGTGAACTTAAAGATACATCTTTTGAACTTACAGATATGACTAGTGCTATAATTATAAATTCTTATATGAAAAGAATTAATTTAATGGATGTGGATTTATCAGGAGGGAAAATAATATCAACTTACATTGAGGATTTAGAATTTAATGATAAATTAAAAAGCAAACTAGATCCAAAAACTTTTTTTGATAAAATTCAACCAAAGAAAAAAACAAAGACAGAGTATGAAGGAATATATACTGTATATGAAACTATTGCTGATAAATATAATGAAAATAATTTGAAGAATAACTTTGGAGAATACTATTATCTTTGTAAGAATATGCAAAGAAAAAGTTTGAAAAAGCTATTACCCAAAACAATATCTTATATTTATTGGTTTACATGTGGATATGGAGAACGAATATTATATCCATTAATAAGCTCTTTAGTTTTAATATTAATTTTTGCAACTATGTATTTGATCTTGGGATATAACTCACAAAATCAAATAATTAGCTACTGGTGGAGTATAGGATTACCAAAAAACTTTAATGAATTTCTAAGTCAAGTAAATCAATGTATAAATATAAGTGTTGAGGTATTTACAGGACTAGGATCTGATAATGAAACGCCAATACCGGCTTCTTTTATAGTAGCTAATACTGAGATGATAGTTGGAGTAATTATGATGGGGGTTGGAATAGGTACCTTAACAAGAAAATTAGTAAGATAAATAAAAATTTAGTTGCGTAACAAAAGTTACAGACCTATTATAGAAATCTAGTTATAATTAAGCTATATTAAATATAGTTTAATTTAAATTTGGTGTTAAAATTAAACAAAAGATAAGTGTGATAAAAAATATAATTTTGAAAAATATGATAAATTAGATTAAATAATAGGTTTAGGAGGATTTGTTATGAAGAGAAAAATAATTAAGATCCATGAGGAAAAATGTAATGGCTGCGGATTATGTGTTACGGCTTGTCATGAAAAAGCTATAGAATTAGTCGATGGAAAGGCAAAACTTGTTAGCGATATATATTGTGATGGATTAGGAGATTGCTTACCCAATTGTCCTACAGCAGCTATAGAGATTATAGAAAGAGAAGCGGATGAATATGATGATGATGCAGTAAAGGCAAGAATTTTAGAATTAGATAATAAGTCTAAAGAGATTAAAGATATAAATATTGGTGGGGAAGAAAAGTTGCCATGTGGATGTCCTGGAACAATGGCTAAAACTATTGAAAGAAAACCAATAATCACTATGGAAACTATGCCTAAAAAAAGAGAGAATACTACTGAAAACAACTCTGAGCTTATGCAATGGCCAGTGCAATTGAACTTAATAAATACTAGTGCGCCATATCTAAAGGATGCTAACTTATTAGTAGCAGCAGATTGTACAGCTTATGCTTACGGAAATTTCCATAGAGACTTTATGAAGGATAAAGTTACAGTAATAGGATGTCCAAAACTTGATGACAATGAACATTATAAGAATAAATTAACTGAAATACTTAAGAAGAACAATATAAAGAGTATAACTGTAGTTAGAATGGAAGTGCCATGCTGCTCAGGAATAGTAGCTTCAGTTAAAAGTGCCATGCTTCAAGCACAAATAATAGTTCCTTACAAAGAAGTAACCATTGGAACTAATGGTGATATAATAGAGTGATAATTGAATATATTTTAAGTGTGGAGCTATCTATAAATCTGTTAACTTAATAGATTTATAGATAGCTTTTATTATTGCATAAATATTTATAAATTTTAAAGAGGGGTAATAGAAAATTAATGGATTAAAAAGATAATATAATGTATAGTAAATGTAAAGATGAAAAAATCCATAGGGAGGAAATAAGTACCTATGTCAAATTCAATAATAACAAAAAAAGCATTAGCTAAATCTTTGAAGGAATTAATGAATTCTATACCGTTAAATAAGATATCTGTTAAAGAGATAGTTAATAACTGTGGATTAAATAGACAAACATTTTACTATCATTTTCAAGATATATACAATCTACTGGAATGGATTTATGAAACAGAAGCCGTAGAAAGCATATCACAATACAGAAGTTATAACACCTGGACTGACGGATTTCAAAAGATTTTCAACTATATAGAAAGCAATAGAAGATTTTGCATGAATACTTTAAATTCTTTAGGAAAGAATCACCTAGATTCATATCTTTACACAGTTACTTATGATTTAATTATTGGAGTAGTTAATGAAGTTTCTCAGAATATGAGAGCTACAGAAGACAATAAAAAGTTTATTGCAAATTTTTATACTTTAGCATTTACAGGTTTGGTAATTCAGTGGATGAATGGTGGAATGAAGGAAGATTCTCATAAGATTATTGAAAAGTTAAGTGAATTAGTAGAGGGTAACTTTATGAGAGCTTTAGAGAGATATGAAAAGGATGCATAATAAATATATCCATCATGCATCCTTTAAAACTTATATATTCTTTAAAGTATTAGTGTAATTATAAAATATTTCATATAACTATGATTTAAAAGTTACTTTAGTTTATTACCATTTTCATCAATGTAAAACCACTGATTATCTAATTTTACAGATATGGGGGCTATATCCCCGAAGGAAGGAGTGATTTCATCATATATGATATCTGTAAACTTATTAGAGGATTTATTATAAAGCCCCCATTTACCATTTAGGCATACTTGAAATATATTTCTAGATGAATCAATATTATAAACCTCATCATAAATAGGAGGAACTACCTCAATTCCATTAGAAGCTAAGATACCACATTTGCTTGACTTATAAATGGTAGCAAAGCTATCATAGAATGGATAAATTTCAGTATAGTCTGTGTTAAGTATAATTTCACCTTGTTTATTTATAAATACATTCTTACGGTTACCATCTTCATCTACATAGCTAGCAGCAAACATATTATCTCCTGAACCTAATTCTATGTATTCAAACTTAGGTTCAAAGAGCAATTCTCCTTTAGTATTCATAAGAGCAACCTTGTTATCTAAGGAAGCTACCAAAATATCACTTTCCCAAAAGGAGTTTATATAATCATATTTAAATGGAATTACAACATCACCATTCTTGTCTATACATCCAGTCTTACCATCAAGATATACTGTAGCTAGTCCATTAATAAATGAATCAGCCCCATCGTAAATAGGTTTAATTATCATTTTATCTTTAGTATTTATATAACCAAACTTTCCATCTATATCTACAGGAGCTAAATCATCATTGAAGCTTAAGTAATAAGAATATTTAGGTTCTACTATAGTTTTACTTTCTAGATTTACAAAACCAAATTTTCCGTTACTTTCAAGATGAACTATAGAATTGTTAGGCATTATGGCAGTATACTTGGGCTCTACCTTTAAATTAGTATTTAAAACTATAAAGCCTTGGTAATTGTTTTCTGTTATAATGGCTATATTTTCCTCTCCACAATTATATATTGAAATTGGGGTTTCAGATACGAAATCAACTACTATATTGTTTTTAAAGTCTATACAACCATACTTACTGTTCTTTTTAACAGAAATGAGAGTATCAGATACAATAGTAGCTTCTTCATAATCAAAAGGAATTATCACATTATTTTTTTTATCAATAGCACCCCAAAATCCATCTTTTTTTACAGGGGCTATATTGTTATAAAATGAATGTGTTTCGTCATAGGTTGGAGTTATAACTAGATTTTCTTCTGTATCAATAAATCCCCAAAGACCTCTAAGTTTAACTGCTGCTAGGCCATCAGTGAAAGAGGAGGCTTCTTCATATTTATTATTGTTATTACAACCACTTAGAACAACACAGAAAATTAATAATACTATTAATAGAATTTTGTTTAAAATCTTCATATGTCCTCCTTTTAAAATATTATTTACTATATTTTAACATTATATTTTCTATAGATATACAAGATTTGGCAAAAAAATAAAAAATGCAGTATTATGTAAAATACCGCATTTTGGATATATATTAGATGTAAATCTATTTTCTTTTATTAGATATTTCAATGTTTACTTTTCTTTTACCAAACATTTTTCCTTTAGAATTCTCTAATATTATATTTACAAGATTGCTAGGTACATCAACAAAGGAGAACTTATCAAGGATATCAATTCTTCCAATTTCTTTACCTTTAACACCGGCAGTGTTATCTAAAAATTCAATAACATCTTTAGCTCTGGCCTTGTCGAGCTTACCTATAGATAAGAATAATCTTGTTGTATCATCTACATCTACAGACTCTTCAGCATAGTTACAATTTAATTCTTTATCAAACATTAGTTTTAGTAAAGAAGCAGTAACATCTTCAGCACCATACTCATTTATTAGCTCTTTAGCCATAGGTAAGAATGTATTGTATGAGTCTTCTTGTAATACATTCCCAATGTTTTCTATTAAACTTCCAGATTTAGCAGAGAATATATCAGCTAAAGTAGGAATGTCTTTTTTTACTATTTTACTTTTAGTATGATTTTCTATTTGTCTTATAAAAGAAACTTCTTTTCTTGAAGCAAAGCTATAAGCAATACCTTCTTTATTAGCTCTTCCAGTTCTTCCTATTCTATGCACATAAGATTCTATATCTTGTGGCAAGTCATAGTTAATAACATGAGTAACATCTTCAACATCAATTCCACGAGCTGCAACATCAGTAGCTACAAGAAAATGTAGTTGTCCGCTCTTGAATTTAGCTAATGTGTTCATTCTTTGGCTTTGTTTCATATCTCCGTGCATACCTTCAACACTATAGCCTTTACCATGTAAAGCATCAACTAATTCATCTACACCTTTTTTAGTTTTACAGAACATTATTGTTGTAGTTGGATTATCTACGTCTAAAATTCTACAAAGTGAATCAAATTTATTAGATGAGTTAACTAAAAAGTATGATTGTTGTATTTTGGATACAGTCATGGATTTTTTAGCTATTACAATATGTTGAGCATCAGGTTTCATGTAATTTTTAGATAGGTTTTTTATTGGTCTTGGCATTGTAGCAGAGAATAAAAGCGTTTGTCTTTCCTCATTTAAGTTAGATAGGATACTTTCAATATCCTCAATAAATCCCATGTTTAACATTTCGTCAGCTTCGTCTAAAACTAAGAATTTAACATTTTGAAGTTTTAATGTTCTTCTATTAATGTGATCTAATATTCTTCCAGGAGTTCCAACTACAATATCTACTCCTCTTTTTAGAGCAGCAAGTTGTCTGTCAAAGGATTGACCACCATAGATTGGTAGGATTTTATACTTTTCATACTTACACAATTTCAAAAGTTCTTCGCTAACCTGAATAGCTAATTCTCTTGTTGGAGCTAATATTAAGGTTTGGATAGCTCCACCCTTAGGACCCATGTTGCTAAGAATAGGTGCTCCGAAGGCAAGGGTTTTACCAGTTCCTGTTTGCGCTTGACCTATTATATCGTAACCTTGTAAACTTACAGGAATGCTTTTCTCTTGTATATCACTAGGATTTTCAAAGTTTAAGTCATTTATAGACTTTAATATGGAATCCTTAAGTCCAAGTTCTTCAAATTTAGTTTTTATCATTCATATTCCTCTTCTCTTTTTTCTTTAAATACATCTAATAGTAACACAGTAAATCCATAATAGCAATTGTAAACTGAAATTTTATCTCTAAGTATTTATCCCTAAGTATAATGAAATAAATAAAAATTATGCAGGTGGAAATATAAAACTCTATTACATTTATAGAAAATCATATATTATATTATGTGTAGATATAATTAGAATTATAGGTATAATTATATATAGATATTTTAAATTAAGGAGAATATATGAAAAAATTTTTATTTGATACAATGGAAACATATTTGGAAAATGGACTTAGGTTAATAACTATAAAAAAAGAAACCCAAATAGCTTCTTTAAATATCGGAGTTATGGTTGGAGCTGTTTGTGAAGAAAATCAAGAACGTGGTATATCTCATTTTATAGAGCATATGCTTTTTAAGGGAACTGTAAATAGAGATAATGAAAAATTAAATAGTGATTTAGAAAATTTAGGTGGAGAGTATAATGCTTATACAGATTATATGTCCACTGTTTTTAATACTACTACTTTAAACGAAGAATTAGATGTAAGTTTAGAATTGATTAGTGACTTACTTCAACATCCTACTTTTTTAGAGGAACACATTGAGAAGGAAAGAGGAGTAATATTAGCAGAATTAAGAAGTGGTAAGGATGATGTAGAAGATTTATCTTTTCAAAAAATAAATGATATGGCATTTACTCATAGTCCATTAAAAGTTGATGTAATAGGAAAAGAAGAGATTGTAAAGTCAATTAGTAGAGAAGATTTGATAAGATATTATAATAATCACTATGTTTCTAATAATACAGTGATAACAGTGGTATCATCTTATGAACATGAATATGTAATAGAGTTAGTTAAAAAATATTTTAGTCAGTGGAAAAGAAAAAAAGTAAGTAAGCCTATTTTAAATTTTGAAAAAAATAAAGACAAAATTAAGATTACGCATAGAGATAATATGGAGCAGAGTACAATAATATATTTATATACATTTAATGATCTAACTAAGAAGGAAGAGTTAGCTTTAAGAATATTAAATCACAAGTTTGGAGAGAGTTCTAATTCTATATTATTTAGAGAACTTAGAGAAGATAGGGGACTTGCTTATGATATTTATACAAGTCTTGACTTAACAAACAACTTGAAAACTTTATATATCTATGCAGCAGTAGCACCAGAGGATGTTGATGCAACTATAGAAACCATAAATAATTGTATAGAAAAAATTAAAGAGGAAATAATTGTATTTGATGGTAATACTATAAATTTAATGAAAAAGGTGTTTAAGACTGCTATAGCTTCTACTTTAGAGGATTCAACAGATTTAGGAAATTATGTAGTACATCAGGCTATGGAAGAGGATAATTTATATCAATTTAATGAAGATATGGAGAATTTGAATTATATAGTAGCTCAAGATTTATATGAAGTAGCTAAGAAGGTACTAAATAAGCCTACAATTCATGTGCTTCTATGTGATAGGGAGTAAGGTATAAAATTTCTATAGATGATGGGAAGGAAGAACAGTGAGTAAAATAATTACTAAGATTGAAGCCCAAAAGAAAAAGGATAACAGAGTAAATATATTTATAAATGGTGAATTTGCCTTTGGATGTAGCAGTGAGTTAGTATATTATCATAATTTATCTAAGGGAAAAGAAATTAATATTGAAGACCTAAAGAAAGTTATAGTTGAAGATAATTTTCTTACAGCAAAGACAAAGGCTTTAAAGTATATTGAGAGAGCTCTAAAGAGTGAGTTTCAAGTGAGAGAATTTCTACAAAGGAAAGAATATGAAGATAGTGTCATAGACAGAGTTTTAGAATTTCTAAAGGCATATAAATTTATTGATGACGAATATTATGCAAAAGCTTTTGTAACACAAAATATTAGAATAGAAGGCAAAGGAAACATTAGATATAAACTTATAAAAAAGGGTATATCTGAGGAAATGATAAATAACATACTAAATGAAATTTCTTCTAAGGATGAAGAAACAGTGGCTTTAAAGCTAGCAGAAAAAAAACTTAAAGTGCTATGTAAAAATGAAGGCAATATAGTAAAAATAAAAAGTAAACTTAATACTTTTTTAATATCTAAGGGATATAATTTTGATACTATTAAATCAGTAGTAAATAAATTAGAAATCAAGGAAAAAGAAAATATAGAGGTCTTTAGGTCAGATGGTTATAATCAGGTTAAGGAAAATCAATGGGATGAACTTCTCAGTATTGCAGAGAAAAGATATGAACGCCTTAGCAAGTCAGAAGAGGATGCAATTAAAATAAAGAAAAAATTACAGGATTTCCTTTTAAGAAAGGGTTATAATTACAGCGATATCAAAACTGTATTAAACAAGATTATTAAAGGTGAAGATCCCTATTATTAAATCTAGAAGAAAATCTAACAGGAGAGAAAAGGAGGGATAGAATGGAATTTTTAGAGGAGTATAATATAAATATTGTTTCATTAGTATTGGTTATAGCATTTGTATATCCTGTAATAATGGGCATTGTATTTAAATTGAAAAGTAAAAGCATGGTGGTTACAATTAAGGGTGTATTAACTTCTATGGCAATGGTTTGTTCAATAATACTAACTACTGTGGTGGTAAAAAATGTGTTTGCATTAGATAAGTATGGATTAGTTGAATATATATCCTCAAAGATTTCTCCATCCTTTGCTTATCTTATTACTAAATCTAAGCTATTTAATGGGATTATACTATTGTTTACATTCTTAATTATTTATCAGATATTTAAAGCCCTTATAGAATTTATTAGCAGGACTACTTTATATCCAGCTTCAGATGCCATTGATACCAGTATTAGAAATACAGGCAGAGGTACTAGAGCTTTATTAGGAGGAATGTTTCAAATTCCTAAGGCTATATGTTATATGATAATATTATCAGCACTACTTAGCTATGCATCAATTTTTTTAAATAATCCAAAGCTAGATAATAAATTAAATTCATCTACCATATATAGTTATATTAATAAAAAGATTATAGAGCCTGTTACTGATTCTGAGATAGCTAAAAGTTTCCCCAATATATTAGAGAATTCATTTAAAGTAGTAGATGAGAAAAATAATATAGTAGATGATGTAAATGGATATCTTCAAGGGGTAGTTTTTTATAATGGAGTAACATTAGATGAGGGAATAAGATCTAATGAGATCATAGATAATACTGCGTTAAGTATAACTAGTAAGTATGATAACGATTATGATAAAGCAAGATCTTTATATGAATGGATAGGGAATGCTATAATTTATGATGATGATAAGGCTACAGAAGTTATGAATAATCCCATACCTACAGAGATTAATTCTGGAGCCATAAATACTTTTAATACAGGAAAAGGTGTTTGCTTTGACTATGCATGTTTATATGTTGCAATGTGTAAAGCAAATGATATACCAGTAAGACTAATTGTAGGAGAAGGTTATAATGGAATGTCTTGGGTTAGTCACTCATGGAATGAAGTGTATATAAAGGAAATGGATAAATGGGTAAATGTGGATTCAACTTTTTATAATGCAGGGAATTATTTTGATAATGATACCTTTAATTCAGAGCATAGAAATAGAAAAATCGCAGGAGAATGGAAGTAAAAATTTAATTAAAACTTAAGTTTTAATTAGTCTTTTATATTAGATTTATATAACTTTTATATTATAAAGTTTGTATTATGAAATTAAAATAATAGTTAAATATAAAAAAACAAGCTTATATGCTTGTTTTTTTATATTTAGAAAGTATGAAACTTATGGCCTTTTCACATTCAGTATCCGTATTATCTATGGACCATGCAGTATTAAAATAATTTAGGGCCTTTTTATTTTCATCCATCATTACATGACAATAAGCAAGGTTGAAATAATATTTACTTTCTTTTCGTAGATTCAAAGCTCTATGAATAAGAGGTATTGCAGCCTTATAGTTTTTTAGTTTAATAAAACATACAGCAGAATTATAAAATGAAGGTGCTTCATATTCCTTTAACTCTGCAGATTTTTTATACATATCAATAGCATTTTTATAGTCCTTAAGTTTATATAAATCATTACCTTGTGCAAAATAATTCAAGGAAAAGACCTCCTAATTAGTACTTTATCTTAATATTTTCCATTTTGTTCTAAAATATACTATAACATTTATAAATTTATGTAAATTATATTTTGAAATTTGTATTGACAAAAGAGTTGTATTGTATATAATATTATAAAAGAGAAATATATATAATACATAATAAATTGACTGTGATGAAGAGGAGTAAGAATATGAAATATTAAGAGAGGAAAATCCATGGGCTGAAAGGTTTTCTATAGGAAGTATTTTGAAGGTAGCTTCGGAGTTGCTTTAGCGAAATTAAGTAGCTAGAGACGGTGGTTCCTCATCGTTAAAATTAAGAGAGTCTTAAAAGTAATTTTGAGAAATAAAGGTGGTAACGCGCGCTGTCGTCCTTTGGGGTGATAGCGCTTTTTTTTATTAATTTTATACTAATCTATTAAATTACCCTAGTATTAAGTATATTAATAAATGTAATGCTAATTTCTGTGTAATAGTTTAGTTAAGGTTTTGTACATTATAGCTACTAAGAACTGTAATTGTTAGAACAAGTAATCAAAAGTAAAAAATAAAAACATATAGAAGGGCAGGTAATAACAATGGATGAAAATAACAATATAGCAAAGAATTATGATCCTAAAGAGTTTGAAGAAAGACTATATAAGTGGTGGGAAGAAAGTGGATTTTTTACTCCACAAGTAGATAAAAATAAAAAGCCATATACAGTAATAATGCCACCACCGAATATCACAGGACAACTGCACCTTGGTCATGCTTTAGATAACACTCTTCAAGATATACTTATAAGAACTAAGAGAATGCAAGGGTATAGCACATTATGGCTTCCGGGAGAAGACCATGCAAGTATAGCTACTGAAGTAAGAGTTGAAAAAGCTTTACTTGCAAAAGGAATTAAAAAGAAGGAAATTGGTAGAGAGGCATTTTTAGAAAAGGTTTGGGAATGGACAGAGGAATATAGAGATAGAATTAAAACTCAACTTAAAAAAATGGGTTGTTCTGCTGATTTTACAAGAGAAGCTTTTACTATGGATGAAAATTTAAGTAAGGCTGTTAGAGAAGTTTTTGTTAAATTATACAAAGATGGTCTTATATATCAAGGAAATAGAATTACAAACTGGTGTCCTAAATGTATGACTGCTATCTCAGATGCGGAGATTGAATATGAAGAGCAAGGAGGACATTTCTGGCACATAAATTACCCTGTAATAGGTATTGATGAAGTAGTTGAAATTGCTACAACAAGGCCAGAAACTTTACTTGGAGATACTGCAGTAGCAGTTAATCCTAAGGATGAAAGATATGCTCACCTAGTTGGTAAGAAACTTAGGTTACCATTAGTGAATAGAGAAATTCAAGTTGTTGCCGATGACTATGTAGATATGGAATTTGGAACAGGTTGTGTTAAGATAACTCCAGCTCATGACCCTAATGATTATCAAGTAGGTAAGAGGCATAACTTAGATGAAGTTGTAGTTTTGGAGGAAAATGGAACTATATCTGAAGGTTATGGAAAGTATTCAGGACTTGAGAGATATGAAGCTCGAAAGCTTATTATAAAAGATTTGGAAGAACACGGATATTTAGTTAAGATTAAAGAGCATAGTCACAATGTAGGAACTCATGATAGATGTGGATGTACTATTGAGCCAATGCTTTCTAAGCAATGGTATGTAAAAATGGATACTCTTGCAGCACCAGCAATTAAGGCCGTAAAAGAAAAAGATATAAAATTCATTCCAGAAAGATTTGAAAAAATCTACTATAACTGGATGGAAAATATTCAAGATTGGTGTATTTCAAGACAATTATGGTGGGGACATAGAATTCCAGTTTGGTACTGTAAAGATTGTGGAGAGATAATAGTTGATACAGAAGCTCCAACTCATTGCAGTAAGTGTAGATCTACAAATCTAGAGCAAGATAAAGACGTTTTAGATACTTGGTTTAGTTCAGCCCTATGGCCATTCTCAACATTAGGTTGGCCTGGTGATACAGAGGATTTAAAATATTTTTATCCAACAAGTACATTGGTTACTGGTGGAGATATTATATTCTTCTGGGTTGCAAGAATGATATTCTCAGGTTTGTACAACATGGATGAAGTACCATTTAAAACAGTATTTTTCCATGGTATGGTTAGAGATGATCAAGGCAGAAAGATGTCTAAGTCTTTAGATAACGGTGTTGATCCACTAGAAGTTATAGAAAATTATGGAGCAGATGCTCTAAGATTTTCCATTGTTACTGGTAATGCTCCAGGAAGTGATATAAGATTCTATGAATCAAGAGTTGAGGCAGCAAGAAACTTTGCTAATAAGATTTGGAATGCATCAAGATTTGTTATGATGTACAATGATGAAGTTCTTATAGAGAAATATAAAGATTGTAAAAACTATTCTGTAGCCGACAGATGGATATTATCAAGACTTAACAATATAGTTAAAGAAGTTACAGAGAATATAGAAAAATATGAAATCGGTATTGCACTTCAGAAGGTTCATGACTTTATGTGGACTGAATTCTGTGATTGGTATATAGAAATTGCTAAACCATCTCTATATAGTGATAATGAAGAAGTTAAAGGAATAGCTTTAAATGTTCTTAATAAAGTTTTAGTTTCAGGATTAAAATTACTTCATCCAGTAATGCCATATATCACAGAAGAGATTTATACTCACTTAACTAAAGAAAGTGAATCTATTACAATTGCTAAATGGCCAGAGTTTGAAGCTGATTTAGAAGATTTCAAAGCAGAAGAATATATGAATTATATTATAGATGCCATAAGAAATACAAGAAATGCAAGAACAGAAATGAATGTACCACCTTCAAGAAAGGCTAAAACATATATATATGCAACTGAAGCAGCAGAAGCTTTTAAAGAAGGAAAAGTTTACTTTGAAAAATTAGCATCTGCTAGTGAAGTTATAATCTTAAACGCTAAAGAAGAAGCACCAGAAAATATAGTATCTGTAGTTTCAAAGGGCGCAGAGATTTACATGCCACTTTTAGAGTTAGTAGATGTAGAGAAAGAACTTGAAAGATTAAACAAAGAAAAAGCTAAATTACAAGGAGAAATTGAAAGAGTAGAGAAAAAACTTGCTAATGAAAGATTTGTTTCTAAAGCTCCAGCTGAGGTTGTTGAAGAGGAAAAAACTAAGGGTGAAAAGTACAGAGAAATGTATAATTCCGTATTAGAGAGTATAGAAAAGTTACAATAAAAAACATTTAAGAATGTTTATATAAAAATAAATTTTAATATTAATAAATAGAAGGATATCTAAAAGTGTATAGACTATATATTTTATTTATAGTCTTATACTTTTCAGATATCCTTTTTAATATTGATAATTACTAGTGTGATATAGTTGAGTATGGATATGTAATGAGGTAAAATAGGTTATGAAATTAGAATTCAGGAGGGGTATTATGAATTATACTGAAGCTATTAACTATATAAAGGATACTGCTAAGTTTGGAAGTAAACTAGGCTTGGAAAGAACAGAAAAGATACTAGAACTCCTTGGAGATCCACATAAGAAGATTAAAGCTATTCATGTGGCAGGAACTAATGGTAAAGGTTCAACCACAGCTATGATTACAAAGATATTAATACATAGTGGGTACAAAGTAGGATGCTATATATCTCCTTATATTGAAGAGTTTGAAGAGCGTATTCAGATAAATAATAAGAATATTCCCAAGGAAGATTTAGCTAGGATAGTTACAGAAGTTTCAATGGCCGTTAAAGAAGTAACTACTTTAGGTTATGGTAACCCTACTGAGTTTGAGATAATAACTTGTGCAGGATTTTTATATTTTCATAAAATGAAGGCTGATTTTGTTGTTGTAGAGGTAGGACTTGGAGGAAGACTAGACTCTACTAATGTTATAGAACCAATTTTATCTATAGTTGGATCTGTAAGCTATGATCATATGAATATTTTAGGAAATACCTTAGAGGAAATTGCTTATGAAAAGGGTGGAATTATTAAAAATAATACTCCAGTAGTTTTATATCCACAGGAAGATAAAGTCACTAAAGTCATAGAGAACATTTGTAAAGAAAAAAATTCACCACTTATAAAAGTGAAAAGAGAAAATGCATCTTTAGTTAAAGTAGGAGAGTATAAGGGAAATACAGTGGTTCAAAATTTAAACATTATAACAGAAAGAGACAGTTATAATGTTAAATTATCTCTTTTAGGAACTTATCAGGTTCAAAATTGTAATGTTGTTATAAATGTTTGTGAAGCTTTAATAGATCTTGGAGTTAATATTACAAAGGAAAGTATAACAAATGGTTTATCTCAAGTTAAATGGCCAGGTAGATTAGAAATTATGAGAATAAATCCTTTAGTGGTAATTGATGGTGCTCATAATATTGATGGTATAAGGAAGTTAACTGAAAGTATAGATATTTATTTTAAGTATAGAAAACTAGTGTTAATAATAGGAATTTTAGCAGATAAGCAAGTAGATGAAATGATAAGTATAATATGTCCTAAAGCAGAAAAAATTATAGCTGTAACTCCTCATAGTGAGAGAGCTGAGCTATGTGAAGATTTAAAGGAGAAGATTAATATTTGCAATAAAGAGTGTGAAGCTATTATGGATTATGAAGAAGCATACGTTAAAGCACTTTCCTATTGTGATGAGGATACTTTACTAGTCATATCTGGTTCTCTTTATATGGTGGGAGATATGAGGAAGATAATAAGAAATCATAATTAATTTTAAATATAATATATTTATGGTGTAACAAATTTTTCGTAGCATAATGGAAGGTTCCTTCATAGTATAATGTGAGGAGGGATTCCAATGAGGTACTTATATATTTGTAATACAACTCAAGATAGCATTAACAAAATTGGTATAGAGAAGTTTGCATTAGAAGATGTTATAAAGTTAGAAGGAGTTAATGAAAATAAAGTAGGTCCTCATGGATTATGTATACAAGGGGATCAATTATTCACTTCAAATTGTTACGATGGTTCAGTGTCTATAGTTAATTTGAAGGATTTAAAATCCTATAGCTATTATTTAGGAAGAAACTGTAGAGATATTTGTGCCTTGGGAAATCATTTATATATTATTTGCGGAGACTCAAATAATGTTGTAACTTTTGATTTGAATAAAAAAGAAATAATAGAGATTATTCCTTGTGGAGACTCTCCACATAGTATTGACTGTTGTAATCACAGCAATGAAATAGTTGTAGCCAATAATGGTGACGATACAATTACAGTATTTGATTCGTTATATGGTAGTGACATTAAAAACATAAAGGTAGGGCAAGCACCAACAAAAGCGTTATTTACTTTAAATGGGGATTATATTCTTGTTTGTGAAAGTAGTGCAGGTAGTTTGGATAAGGGGTGTGTAAGTGTTATATCAAGCAGAAATCATAAAGTAATACATAGATTATCAGTGGGAAATTGTCCTTTTGATATGTATTGCGATGAAAAGTATTGCTATGTATCTAACTATGGTGATGGAACTATATCCATTATTGATATTGTAAATTTTATAAATGTAAAGAGTATAAGAATTGGTGGTATGCCTAGAGGAATAATTTGCGATGAAAGGTATATTTACGTAGGAGATAGCTACAATGATTTGATAATGAGGATTAATAAAAATGATAATCATGAAAAATTAATCATCCCATTAAAGGGCCAGCCTACAGGGATGATTATAGATTAAAATATTTATGAAAATACTAAGGGTAGATTTATAATGAGCTTAATAAAAATTACTCAGTTAAAACTTTAATAATCTTAGTGTATAAGTCAGAGGGGTTAGCTTTCCATTTGGAACATAACTCTCTGGCTTGTTTATTTGATGCCACTGTTACCTTAATTTCCATGAGAGGGATATTATTTTCAGAAGCACCTAGGCTAACTACATAACTATTGGAATTTTCAATGGTGTAATCAGCTGAAATTGTAGCCTCTTTTTTTATTAGATTCATTTTCCCATCTATATAAGAATTTAATTTACTTAAACTATCCTTAGATAATCTATTTTTAAATAAAGATAGGACTTCTTTACCTTTACTTGATATTACTAATCTATCTTTATCTTTATAATTAATTTTATTTATTAGTTGAGACGAGATTAAATCATCTATATATTCTTGCAGTGTAAAATAATTTATAAAATTATTTTCAAGGACAATTTCTGTAAGTTGTATGTTTGATATAGGTAAATCAACTTTATCTATTATATGCAACAGTAGAAGCTTGTTTTCTGCTAAGTTCAAAGAATTATCAAACATAAAGTAACCTCCTTTAAACCATGTACTTTTATACATATTTATTATATTAAATTATAACACATATTTATTAAATATGAATTAAGTTTACATGATATAGTATAGCATATAATAACTGATTATGAATATAATTTTATAGAAAGTATGTTTATAAGTAAAGGAGGAATATGGATAGATCTAATAGAATTAAGATAAAAATAACAACTTATTTAGCATTGTTAATATTAATAGTGTGTATAAGTATTATGGGACGTGTATTTTATAAGGAGACCTTTATTCCAACAGATAGAAAGGTACCTATTTATTCAGTAGACACAAAAGAAAAGAAAATGGCTATAACCTTTGATGTTAATTGGGGTGATGATAAAACTAATGAAATTCTAGATGTTCTCGATAAATATAATGTAAAGGCCACATTTTATATTATCGGATTATGGTGTGATGATTATCCAGACAAAGTAATAGAAATTTCAAAGAGAGGACATGAAATAGGAAATCATTCTAATAAACATCCTGATTATACCAATCTGACAAAGGAGAGTATAATTAAGGATTTAGAAATAGCTAATGCTAAAATATTAAATTTGACTGGAGAAATGCCTAAAACGTTTAGATTTCCATCAGGCTCATATAATGATGATTCAGTAGAAGCTATACAAAGTACAGGGTTAAAGGCAATACAGTGGGATGTTGATAGTGTTGACTGGAAGGCTAATGGAGCAGATATAGAATATGAAAGAATAGTATCAAAGGCAAGGGAAGGCTCTATACTACTATTTCATAATGATGGAAAGTACACCACAGAAAATTTGCCGAAAATAATTGAAAAATACCAAGCTATGGGTTATGAATTTATTACAGTGTCTAACTTAATATATAGTGATAATTATTATCTAGATCATTCAGGGAAACAAATACTAAATGAAAACTGACAAAATTATTGCATATTTTAATTATAAGACTAAAAAATGTGAATTTTTGAAAATTAAATGTTGTAAAATTTAGACAATTATTCTATAATTAATTCACGGGGGTAATGTAAATAGAACTATAAGAAAAATATTTGATTTTTACTATAAATAGTTATATTTTTATTTTTTATGAATATAAATTATAGTAAATTTTACTAAAAAACCAAGGGAAAGAGGGGTTACCATGGATAATAATATTTTTAATAACAAAATTTACTTAGAGGGAAAAGTTATCTCAGATTTAGAGTTTAGCCACGAAATGTATGGAGAGGGATTTTACAATTTTGAATTTGAGGTTTCAAGACTTAGTGATACTTCTGACATATTAGTAATTACAGTATCAGAAAGATTAATTGCAGGAATTGATGTAAGTATTGGAAGTGAGCTTGTAATAGATGGACAGCTTAGATCCTATAACAAGTTTGTAGATGGTGCCAATAGACTTATATTAACTGTATTTGCAAGAGATATTCGCCAACTTGAGGAAAGAGGAAAAAATCCAAATCAAATTTTCTTAGATGGATATATTTGCAAGGCACCCGTTTACAGAACAACACCATTTGGCAGAGAAATAGCAGATATGTTATTAGCTGTTAATAGATTGTACAATAAATCAGATTACATTCCTACTATCGCTTGGGGAAGGAACTCTAGATTTTGTAAGAGTTTAGAAGTAGGGGATAACATTAGAATTTGGGGAAGATTACAAAGTAGGGAATATCAAAAGAAAGTTTCAGATACAGAAGTAGTTAAAAAAATTGCCTATGAAGTTTCAATCTCTAAAATGGAAAGAGTTACTGACGAAAATAGAGATAATGTAACTATTATAGGAAAAGTGGACAATGATCCATCTACAGATGAGAGTAACAATATACAAGAAACAAATTTAAATGATAATGAAGAGAAAGAAGTTATTTAATGAGATAAATCAACCCAAAAGCTATCATGAAGAAGTGCTTCATGATAGCTTTTGGGTTGTTATTTTATAATTTATTATTTTCTTAAATCAGCTAAGATTTCAGTTTTACTCTTAGTTTTATCATCTACATGTTTAATTATTTTAGCTGGAGAGCCAGCTACAACTACATTTTCAGGTACATCTGTTGTAACGATAGCACCAGCAGCTACTACTGAATGATTTCCTATTTTTACACCTTCTAAGATTACTGCATTAGCTCCTATAAGTACATGGTCACCAATTTCACATGGAGACTTGCTAGGTGGTTCTAAAACTCCAGCAACTACTGCTCCAGCTCCAAGGTGGACCCCTTTACCAAGCTTTCCTCTAGCACCTACAACAGCATTCATATCTACCATGGTTTCATCACCGATTTCAGCACCTATGTTGATAACAGCACCCATCATAATAACAGCATTATTTCCAATAGAAACTCTATCACGGATTATTGCACCTGGCTCAATTCTAGCATTTATACTTCTTGTATCAAGCATAGGTATAGCTGAGTTTCTTCTATCAGATTCAAGCCTGTAGTTATGTATTTTTTCTTTATTTGCATCTAAAAAATTATTTATATCAGCGCTATCGCCAAATAAAACATAAAAGCTGCCTTCGCCAAAACAGTCTACATTTTCAAAGTTACAATCCTTTAGATCACCTTTAACATAAGCTTTCACAGGGGTTGATTTCTTTGACTCCTTTATAAATCTAGCAATTTCATATGGATCAGTAAAGTTATATTCCATACCTCTAACTCCTTTCGACAAGTAATATATATTCATTTATATATTATCCTAAAAACTCAACAATAATTATAAATAAATAAGATATTTTTGAATATAATACTTAGTATATTTAATTTATCAATATAGTATATCTATAGTTATATCATAAAAATCATATATAATGGAATATTTTATTTGTAAATGATATAATAAAATTAAAAAAGTAGACCTAGGAGGTAAATATATGGGAAACTTAAACAAAGGATATATTCAAATATATACTGGAAACGGAAAAGGAAAAACTACAGCAGCGGTGGGGCTTGCAACTAGAGCTGCTGGAAATAAATATAGAGTATGTATGGTTCAGTTTTTAAAAAGTGATGCAACAGGAGAATTAGAGTCAGCTAAACTTATGGCTCCATATTTTACTATTCATAGATTTGAAAGACCTAGAGGATTTTTTTGGACATTAAATGATCAAGAAAAGTTAGAGCTAAAAGAGGATATTCAAGAAGCGTATAAGTTTTGTATAAAACAGTTGGAAGAAGGAAATTGTGATATATTGATAATGGATGAAATAATGGGAACTTTATCTAATGGGTTAATTACAGAAGAACAATTAATAGAATTGATAGATAAAAAACCAGATGATGTAGAACTTATAATGACAGGTAGAAATGTGCCAGAATCAATAATGCAAAGAGCTAATTTAGTTACTGAAATGAAAGATCTTAAACACTACTTTAATGAAGGGGTTCCAGCAAGAAGAGGAATAGAATTCTAAGGAGTATAAGGTATAAATTATGAGGTTGTCAAGTAATATAGACAATATAGAAATATCAGGAATAAGGAAATTTTATAATAAGGTCGCTAAGATAGAAGGTGCTATATCACTAACTCTAGGTGAGCCAGATTTTAAAATACCTGGGGAAATAAAAGAGGCTATGAAAAAGTCCCTTGATGAAGATAGGACTACTTATACACCTAATGCTGGGATAGAAGAGTTAAGAGAAGAAATTTCTAAGTATCTAAAATCTTTAAATATAAGTTTCTCCAGTAAAGAAATATGTATAACTGTAGGAGGAAGTGAAGGATTATTATCTACTTTTACTGGAATATTAAATCCAGGAGATAAAGTTCTAATACCTTCCATTGCATATCCTGCCTATGAAAATTGTGTTAAGATTCTTGGTGGAGAGGTAATAAATTATAATATTAAGGAAGATTTATCTTTAGATATGGAGCAATTGGAGAGAGTTATAGAGAAAGAGTGTCCTAAGGTGATGGTAGTATCTTATCCATCAAATCCTACAGGACAACTTTTGACCAAGGATCAATGTGATAGATTATTTAATATATTAAAAGATAAAGATATATTAATTGTAAGTGATGAAATTTATAGCTCTATTGTATTTGGAGAATTTAACTCTATATCACAGTATGGAAAGTTAAAAGATAAACTTATACTTATAGGTGGATTTTCAAAAATGTTTTCCATGACAGGAATTAGAATAGGATATGTATGTGCAGCGGAATGGATATTAAATAGCATAATAAAGGTTCATCAATACAATGTGTCATGTGCACCGTCTATTGGTCAATATGGAGCTTTAGAAGGACTTAAGAAGTCTATGTACCATATGGAACATATAAAATCAGAATTAAAGATAAGAAGGGATTATGTCTATGATAGACTAGTTTCTATGGGGCTTGAAGTTATAAGACCACAGGGAGCATTTTATATATTTCCGTGTATAAAATCCTTTGGATTTAGTAGTGAAGATTTTTGTGATAAGCTACTTGAGGATACTAAGGTAGCCGTAGTACCAGGAACTGCATTTGGAAAAGGTGGAGAAGGGTATGTTAGAATTTCTTATTGCTACAGCATGGAAAATTTAAAATTATCTTTAGATTTAATGGAACAGTGGTTAAATCAGATAAAGCTTAACTAAGGGTTAAATATAAAAGATAAGTAAATATTAAATAAAAGTGTTATGAAAATATAGATTTCATAACACTTTTTATTTGAACTAAATTTGATTTACTATTTAACTACATCGTCCATAGAATATATGCCTTTTGGTTTGTTATGAACATACTCACAAGCCTTTAAAGCGCCTACAGCGAATACTTCTCTTGAAATAGCAGAGTGTTTAATTTCAATTACTTCACCCATACCAGCAAATATAACTTCATGGTCACCTATAATATTTCCACCACGGATTGCATGAATTCCTATTTCCTTGTGTTCTCTTTTAGAGATTCCTTCTCTACCATAGTTGAAGGTTGTTTCTTCTTCTATAGAGTCCTTTATAGTATTTGCAAGAAGTAGTGCAGTACCACTTGGAGCATCTACCTTTTGATTGTGATGTTTTTCTATTATCTCAATATCAAAATCTGTATATAGTTTATTGCTAATAGATTTTAATAAATTATTTATTATATTAATTCCTATAGACATATTAGCGGAATAGAACACAGGAATTGAATTTTGTAGATTTTTAATATGAACTATTTGTTCTTCCGTATAGCCAGTAGTGCAAAATACTACTGGTAATGAGTGAGCTAAAGCATATTTTGATATAGAGTCTAAACTTGAAGGTCTTGAGAAGTCCAGAATTACATCTACTTCTTCTGTTACTTTATCTATGGAATCATAAATAGAGTAATTAAAATTAGATTCTGTATTCATATCTACTCCAGCTTGAATATTTAGTGTTTCAGAAGTAGAAGCTACCTTTGAAATCATATGACCCATTTTTCCGTTACATCCAACTAATAAAATCTTTACCATGTATAGTCTCCTTTATAATAAGTAGTAGTTTTTTAGAGCTTCTTTCAAAGTCTCTAAATTATTATCATCCATATCAACTAATGGAAGTCTTAAGTTTCCAACACTTCGACCCATAAGATTTAAGGCAGTTTTTATAGGAATAGGGTTTGTTTCACAGAAACATGCATTAGTTAAAGGGATTGTTTTTAAAAATAACTCTTGAGCTGCTTTTATTTCTCCATTAAAGAATAATTCACATATATTATGAACATCTTTAGGTACAATATTTGCAATAACTGATATTATACCAAGTCCGCCTATAGCAAGAGTTGGTATAATTTCATTATCATTCCCAGAATATATATCTAATTTATCTCCACAGAGATATTTTATTTCTGCAATTTGGCTTATATTTCCACTAGCTTCCTTTACAGCAACAATATTATCTAGCTGACAAAGTTCATGGAGAGCCTTTGGTGAAATATTCATGCCAGTTCTAGATGGTACATTATATACTACTATAGGAGTATTAACAGCTTCAGCAATAGTTTTAAAATGAGCAATTAAGCCTTTTACTGAAGTCTTATTGTAGTAAGGGTTAATTACTAAAAGTCCATCTACACCAACAGACTCAGCGTAGATGCTCATTTTAACAGAAGCCATGGTGTTATTACTACCAGTACCAGCTATAACAGGGATTCTCTTATTAACTGTATCTACAGTGAATTTTATAGTTTCTTTTCTCTCAGCCTCTGTCATAGTAGATGCTTCTCCAGTTGTACCACATACTATGATAGCGTCAGTTCCATTTTCAATATGCCATTCTAATAATTCTTTTAATTTAGGAAAGTCTACACCGTCTTTGCTAAATGGAGTTACAATTGCAACACCAGAACCTTTAAAAATACTCATATATACACCTCTTAAATCATTATATTTATTTTATTAAAATTTCTTTTATAAAAACTTCTGCAATTTGTACTGCATTAAGGGCAGCACCTTTTCTAATATTATCAGCAACAACCCATAGGTTAACACCATTATCAACACTAAAATCACGTCTGATTCTTCCAATATAAACGTCATCCTGACCTTCTATATCTACAGGCATAGGATAAATATTATTTTTTATATCATCCATTACAGTAATTCCAGGTAAAGTTTTAAATAAGTCGAAAATATCATCCAATTCAAAAGTATTTTCAAATTCTACGTTAATACTTTCGCTATGACCATGGAATACAGGTACCCTTACTGTGGTAGCAGTAACTTTAATTTGATCATTATGAAGAATTTTATGGGTTTCATTTATCATCTTCATTTCTTCCTTTGTATAACCATTATCTAAGAATACATCAATTTGAGGTATTACATTATAGGCTATAGGATATTGAAATTTCTTAGGAGGAACATTAGATACTCCATCCTTTAGATCATTAAACCCTTGAACTCCAGCACCGGATACAGCTTGATAAGTTGAGTATACAACTCTTTTTATTCCATATTTAATATCAAGAGGTTTAAGAGCAACCATTGCTTGAATAGTAGAACAGTTAGGATTAGCAATAATACCATTATGCCATTTAATATCTTCACCATTAACCTCAGGAACTACCAGAGGAACTTTAGGATCCATTCTCCATGCACTACTATTATCTATAACCACGGTATTGTGTTCTGCGAATATAGGAGCAAATTCTAAGCTGACATCTCCACCAGCTGAAAAAAGAGCTAAATCAATTTTTTTGTTAATTATATTTTCTTTCTTAAGTTCTTCTACCAATATATCTTTTCCATTAAAGTGTATAGTAGTTCCAGCAGACCTGGCAGATGAAAAAAGATATAAATCCTCTATGGGAAAATTTCTTTCAGCTAAAATATTTATGAATTGTCTTCCCACCATTCCAGTAGCCCCGACTATAGCAACATTGTATTTCAAAAATACCACCTCACTTAACTTATATTTATAATACATTATATAACTTAAGTAGATAAAGTTATATAACTTTATTAAATTTATATATAAAATTTTTATTATAGCAGAGATATATACCAAAGATGTCAACGGAAGTAAAAGCATAATACAATGTATGTAGATATTATTAAGCCCAGATTGTTAAGGGGAAGATGAAAGTAAGGAAGTGTTAGGTCAATTTAAAGAGTAGATAATAAGATTTTAGATATAAATGAATCATATTAAAAATCCGCAAGATAATATTTTAAATAAAAAGATGCATTTGTTTAAATATGTAAAAATATGAAGGTGTATAGAAGATTTAATAATATGAATTTAAAATATTATCTAATATTTTGTTGCAATTTGTAATCTTAAGAACAAATTATGTATTAAAATAGTTTGACAACTTACAGAACCCTGTGTTAATATTATAAAAAATGAATTTATTATTATTTTTATTTTCATACTTTTAACAATTATAACTACTAAAATACATAACCACATATTAACTATGAAATATGTATGAATGATTAAAATACTGAGAGTTAATTTCTTAGTGTTGCTTTTGAAAAGGAAGTGGCTTTGATATTGTGGCAATTGTCAAAATATTTGAAAGGAACTAACTATTTAAATAAATCATTTTTGCTAATTTCACAATAGCATCTTAAGTGTGTTTTAGTAATGTTAAAGGAATGAAGCCTTACTAGATTTTATTATTAGTGTGGGAGGTGTTAGTAAGGGGAAATAATGCATTACATTTTAAAAGTTGATATGAGGCAAAAAAAGAATAAAAAAGTGCTAAAGTTTTATAATATCATAATACATAATGTTGCAAATTATAAAACAACGACTTTGTATACGATATCATTAATAAGCTTAGCGGTGTCTTAAATATTTACATTTCATTTATAGGAGTCTATAGGAGAGATGTAATTTCTAATAATGTCTCATTGTGCTTAAGGTAGAAAAAGGTTAATGTTGGGGGAAATGCAGTAGATGGGGATTTTATTGCATATTTTTACTTAAAAATGGAGGGATGACGATGTTTAAATTTACTCTAAAAAGATTTGGATATATGTTATTGACATTATTCATTGCATCATCAATAACATTTATGCTTATCCATGCTATGCCTGGAGATCCACTTGCAGTTGCAGCAAGAAAGCTTCCAGAGCAAATAAAAGCTAACTACTATGCTAAATATGGATTAAATAAGCCACTTTTAACTCAATATGGATTATTCGTTAAGAATGCTGTCAAAGGAGATTTAGGACAATCTCTAGCATCTCCGGGAAGAGATATTACAGAGACTATTATGAAACATGCACCTATTTCAGCACGAATTGGAGGACAAGGTCTTATACTGGGAGTTACAATAGGTATCTTATTAGGTATTGTAGCTGCATTTAAAAGAGGAAAATGGCCAGATTATTTAGTAATGTTCATAGCCATAGTTGGTATATCTGTACCAAGTTTTGTTGTAGCATCACTACTACAATTCTTCTTCACAGTTAAATTAACATGGTTGCCAACAACAGGGTGGGGCGAGTTTAAGCATACTATATTACCTACCATAGCATTAAGTTTAGCTCCTATAGCTACATATGCAAGATATATGAGAGCTAACTGTTTGGATGTTATTGGACAAGATTATATAATAACAGCTAAGGCTAAAGGGGTTTCTAATGTTAGTTTAGTATTTAAACATGTTATAAGGAATGCTATTTTACCAGCTATTACCCTTCTAGGACCACAAGTTGCTGGTATATTTACAGGTTCCTTCGTAGTTGAAAGTATATTTTCAATACCGGGACTTGGACAATATTTCGTATCAGCAATTACTGATAGAGATTATACTATGATAATGGGACAATCAATATTTGTATCAGCATTATTTATAGTTGCATTATTCTTAGTTGATATAATCTATGGATTAGTTGACCCAAGAATAAGAGTATCAAGCGGAAAGCGTTAGGAGGGATAAGTATGGCAGAATTTTCAAAAGAAAAATTTCAAATTATAGGTTGTGATAACCTAGATTCAGAGGGAATACTTAGACCTAGTATGACCTACTGGCAAGATGCATGGAGAAGACTTAAAAAGAATAAAGTTGCGATGCTTTCGTTGGTGTTATTAGGAATAATTACATTGATGACAATAATAGGACCTATGATAAGTAATTTTGAATATCAAGCTACAAATAATGATATGTTAAACTTAAAACCAAACGCAACATATTGGTTTGGAACAGATAGTTTAGGTAGAGATTTGTTTACAAGAGTTTGGATAGGTGGTAGAATATCTATCGCTATAGGGTTAATTGGAGCTGTTATCGACACTGTTGTAGGAACAATTTACGGTGGTATAGCTGGATATCTTGGTGGAATTGCTGATGATATCATGATGAGAATACTAGAAATTTTAGTAAGTATTCCATACCTAGTTTTAGTTATACTTATCAGGGTTATTATGGATGGTGGTAGTATGATACCACTTATTATAGCTATGACCATTACAGGATGGTGTTATATGGCTAGACTTGTAAGGGGACAACTTTTACAAATTAAAGAACAAGAATACGTACTTGCTGCAAAAGCACTGGGAGCAAATGCTTCAAGAGTAATAGCAAAACACTTAGTACCAAATACTTTAGGTGTTATGATTGTTGCTATAACATTCGATATACCATCATTTATATTTGCAGAAGCTTTCTTAAGTTTCTTAGGAATAGGTGTTCAATCACCAATGACAAGTTGGGGAGCTCTTGCAGCAGCAGGACAACAGACTATAATGTTCTACGCTTATCAATTAATTTTCCCTGCCTTAGCGATTTCGTTAACAATGTTATCTTTTAATTTATTAGGTGATGGTTTAAGAGACGCACTAGATCCTAAATTACGTCAATAAGGGGGGAATGGCAAATGGAAAGAATTTTAGATATAGAAAATTTACAAGTTTCATTTCATACCTATGCGGGTGAAGTAAAAGCAGTAAGAGGTGTAGATTTCCATCTTGATAAGGGTGAAACTTTAGCTATAGTTGGAGAATCGGGTTGTGGAAAAACAGTTACATCAAAGGCTATAATGAGGCTGTTACCAGAACCAATGCCAGCAGAAATTAAAAAAGATTCTAAAATCATTTTTGAGGGTAAAAATATTTTAGATATGAACGAGAAGGAATTAAGAAAATTAAGGGGATCAGATATATCTATGATATTCCAAGATCCTATGACTTCATTAAATCCTACAATGACAGTTGGTAAGCAAATTGCTGAGAGTTTAATAATTCATAGAGGTATGAATAAAGCTGAAGCTATGAAAGAAGCAATAAAAATGCTTGATCTTGTTAATATACCAAATGCTGATAAGAGAGCTCATCAATATCCGCATGAATTCTCAGGTGGTATGAGACAAAGAGCTATGATAGCTATAGCTCTTGCATGTAATCCTAAGATACTTATTGCGGACGAGCCAACTACTGCTCTAGATGTTACAATACAAGCTCAAATAATGGATCTTATAGGAGATCTTCAAAAGAAACTAGGAACTGCAGTTATACTTATTACTCACGATCTTGGAGTAGTAGCGGATACTGCGGATAGAATTCAAGTAATGTATGCGGGACAAGTTATCGAAAGAGGTACTGTAGAAGAAATATTTGCAAATCCTCAACACCCTTATACATGGGCATTGCTTCAATCAGTTCCAAGACTTGAGACAAAAAATAAGGATACGCTTTACGCTTTAAACGGTACTCCGCCAGACTTAGTTAAACCACCAGTTGGATGTCCTTTTGCTGCAAGATGTGAATATTGTATGCAAATATGTTTAGAGGAAATGCCAGAAGTAACTAATGTAGAGAACGATCACCAAGTGTTGTGTTGGTTAAAACACCCAATGGCACCTAAGGTTGAAGTTCCAGAAGCGTTAAGAAGAGGTGAATAAGATGGCTGAATCAAATAAAAAAGAAGTTTTAATTGAAGTAAAGAATCTTAAGAAATATTTCGAGGTTGGTAGGAATGCTACACTTAAGGCGGTAGACGATGTTAGTTTTAATATATTTAAAGGTGAAACATTAGGTCTTGTTGGAGAATCAGGTTGTGGAAAAACAACGTGTGGAAGAACTGTAATGGGACTTTATGGAGCGACTGGTGGTGAAATATTATTTGATGGAGACGATATTAGTAAATATGATAAAAAACAGAAAAAAGAGTTTACTAGAAGAGCTCAAATAATATTCCAAGACCCTTATGCATCGCTAAATCCAAGAATGACTGTTGGAGATATTATTGGGGAAGGAATAGATATTCATAACCTTCACAAAGGTAATGAAAGACAGGCTAGAATTTATGAATTACTACAATTAGTAGGACTAAATAAAGAGCACGCATCTAGATTCCCTCATGAGTTTTCAGGTGGACAAAGACAGAGAATAGGGATAGCAAGAGCTCTTGCTATAGAACCAGACTTCATAGTTTGTGATGAGCCTATATCTGCTCTAGATGTATCTATTCAAGCGCAAGTTGTTAACTTGCTGATAAAATTGCAAAATGAATTAGGATTAACATATTTATTTATAGCCCATGACCTATCAATGGTTAAACACATATCTGATAGAGTTGGAGTTATGTATTTAGGAACTATGGTAGAACTTGCTAGTAGTAAAGATTTATATGATAAGCCTTTACATCCATATACTCAAGCGTTATTATCAGCGATTCCAATTCCTGATCCTGATGCAACTAAGAAAAAAGCAAGAATACCTTTAGAAGGAGAAGTGCCAAGTCCAATAAATCCTAAACCAGGTTGTAGATTTGCACCTAGATGTAGATATGCAAAACCTATATGTAGTGAAAAAACTCCTGAGTTTAGAGAAATTGAGCCAAATCACTTTGCTGCATGTCATATACTATAATTTAAATAAAAAAATAAGAGTGCTTAAGCACTCTTATTTTTTTATTTAAAAGCTTAGTCAAATTTTGTTTTTAATCATTGTAATTTCAAACAAAGACTTTATCCAATGACTATCAATTTTATTCATTTATTGAGTTTTATTACCAGGTATATAAATTCATATATCTTTTAATAATATTATAAAAGGAGGTCATATATGGGTGTTTAGTAGTAAAGATCATATTGAATTTAATTGAGTTTTATTTAAAGAAAATACAGAAAAAAGAATTTTATTAAAAAATGAAATTCATATATCTTCTTTTAATGATTAATTTATGAAAAAAACTACAAATTACGACAAAGAAAAATATGAAACCTTGAAGATAAGGTGTACCAATGGTAATAGAATCAATTGCAATTCGTGAATTTATAATACTTTGTTGAAATATAGGGAATTTTACGTAAAAAATATAGGTAATAATTCGTATAATTGAATAAAATTAAAATTATAATGTCTTAAGTGGAAGTGGTCAACATTGACATTGTCGTAAAAAGAGTGTACTATAAATATAAATAAAAGTTATGAGGAAATGTGTAGAAATATGCACAATGAATAACGCAAAGATGAGCCGAGGTTAGAAAGAAAATTTTTAATTTTTGAACTAAACCAAATTATTTTAAGGGGGATTACTTATGAAGAGTAAAAAAATACTAGCATCATTATTAACATTATCTATGATAACATCAGTGGCATTAGTTGGGTGTGGTAAAGGCGAAGAAAAGGGTGCAGGAACTGCTACTAATGGAGAAGCAGATGCTGAACAATATTTAAATATGCTTTTACAATCTGAACCAAAAACAATTGACCAATCTAAATCAAGTGATTCATATTCTTCACAAATTCTTGCAAACTGTCAAGAATCATTAACAAGAATTGTACAAGATGAAAATGGTAAAGATAAAATTGAAAAGGGTATAGCTGAAAGCTGGGAAACTTCAGATGATAAATTAACTTGGACATTTAAATTAAGAGATGCTAAATGGAGTGATGGTAAACCAGTTACTGCAGAACAGTTTGTATATGGTATTACTAGAACTCTAGATCAAAATACTGCATCACCATATGCTTTCCTATTATATCCTATTGCTAACGCTGTAGAATTCAACTCTGGTAAAGCTAAGGCAGAAGATTTAGGAGTTAAAGCTCTAGACGAAAAAACTGTTGAGTTTACATTAGCATCACCATGTGCATACTTTCTTGATTTAACATACTTTAAAGTAATGCAACCACAAAGAGAAGATATAGTAAAAGAACACGGTGATAAATATGGTTCAGAAGCTAACAGTATGGTATATTGTGGACCATTTATGATATCTGAATGGGTACATAATAATAAAGTAGAATTTGTTAAGAATCCTGAATATTGGGATGCTGAAAATGTAAAACTTGATAAAGTTACAATGAAAATAATAAAAGAAGAGTCTGCTAGAATGAATGAATTACTTAATGGTTCATTAGATATGGCTACAGTAGTTAAACCAGAATGGATAGAAAAGTTTGATTCTGCTGGTGAATATGAAGCTAAAAAAGGATATGATGGTTCGACTACATATACTTTCTTTAACCTTAAAGATAAATTATTCAGTAATGCTAAGGTAAGAAAAGCATTTATAGTAGCAGAAGATAGAGAAAATAAAATTAAGACTTTAAGAAAAGGTCTTGGCGAACCTGCTCTAGGTTTTGTACCAAAGTCTGTACAAATAGGTGGAGAAGAATATAGAACAAAAGTAAATGAATTACCAGTTCAAAAATTAATGGATGAAAATACAGATCCAAAAGCATTATTAATAGAAGGTATGAAGGAACTAGGGCTTGGAGAAGATCCATCTAAAATAACCATTAGTTACTTACAATCAGGTACTGATGCGGTAGCTAAAGAATATGCTGAATTCCAACAACAAGTTTATACAAAAAAACTTGGAATTAATGTTAAAGTTGATTTTGTTGAATGGGCACAATTCCAAGAAAGAACTGATAATTTTGATTATCAAGTTGCAGGTATGGCATGGACTGGAGACTATAATGACCCTAACACATATTTAGATTTATGGACATCAACAGCTGGAGTTGTACCAACAGGTTGGTCAAATCCTAAGTACGATGAACTTATAGCTAAAGCAGGAAAAAGTGATGATCCGAATGAAAGAGCTGAACTTTTCAAAGAAGCTGAAAGAATACTATTATATGAAGATGGTGTTGTAAGTCCAGAAGCTTGGAGATTTAAAAATACTTATGTAAGAAAGTATGTTAAAAACTACACTGCTCCATTATTTGGAACAATAGACTTAAAATATACTTATACTACTGGAAGAAAATAATATTATAATGAAATGAGAAAAAGTGAAGCAAATAACGAATGCTTCACTTTTTTTAGATGCTTTGATGTTTTTGCCTATAAAAGTGGGCTTTATAAGAAAATTCTAATTTAATGCATTATAAAGTTAGGGAAAAGAAGTCAATATTATCTAAAATACTATAATATATATAATATATGTAGTGATTAAATGATAAAATTCGTATTACAAATTTCGAATTTAAATGCAAATAAAACCCGATTAATAGAGAAAAAAGAAGAAAAAAGAAAAATAAACAAACGAAAAAAAGTAAAATAAATTAATAAATAAATTTTAATTAAAAAAATATTAATATAATTAATCAAAATGAGAGGTTGCATTAATATTTCATAAGATATTTGCACTTATATAAGATAATAAGTCGAATTGAGGTAATCTTATAAATATTCAGATAATGGGTATTGCAATAGTGAAAGTGTTAATATATAATAAATTTAAATCAGATGGATATGACATTATATCTATTATATTGATGATTAATGAAGGGGGATTATTCATGAAAAGCAAAAAAATATTAGCTGCTTTACTAGCTGTATCTATGGTAACTTCTGTTGCTTTAGTAGGTTGTGGTAAAGATGACAAAAAAGATGAGGGCAAAGGTGGAGAGACTGCTGCTTCTGGAGATATGGATAAAGAACAGTATCTTAACTTATTATTGAGGGCTGAACCAAAGACAATTGATCAATCAAAATCAAGTGATTTGTATTCATCACAAGTTCTTGCAAACAGCCAAGAGGCATTAACAAGAATTATTCAAGATGAAGCTGGAAAAGATAAAATCATAGAAGGTATAGCTGAAAGCTGGAAACCTAACGATGACAAATCTGTTTGGACATTTAAGTTAAGAGATGCTAAATGGAGTGATGGAAAAGCAATTACTGCAAAAGACTTCGTTTATGGTATCACTAGAACTTTAGATCAAAATACTGCATCACCATATGCATTCTTATTATACCCAATCAAAAATGCTTCAGAATTTAACGCAGGTAAAGCTAAAGCAGAAGATTTAGGTGTTAAGGCTGTAGATGATAAAACAATTGAATTTACATTAAATTCACCATGTTCATACTTCTTAGATTTAACATACTTTAAAGTAATGCAACCACAAAGAGAGGATATAATAAAAGAACATGGCGATAAATATGGATCTGAAGCAAATACAATGGTATATAGTGGACCATTCATAATCTCTGAATGGGTACACAACAATAAGATTGAATTTACTAAAAATCCAGAATATTGGGATGCTGAAAATGTAAAACTTGATAAAGCTACAATGAAGATAATTAAAGAAGAGTCTGCTCAAATGAATGAATTACTTAATGGTTCATTAGATATGGCAGCAGTTTCTAAACCAGAATGGATAGAAAAATTTGATAAAACTGGTGAGTATGAGGCTAAAAAAGGATATGATGGTTCTACTACTTATACTTTCTTCAACCATAAAGATAAGTTATTTAGTAATGCTAAAGTAAGAAAAGCATTTATGGTAGCTGAAGATAGAGAAAATAAAATTAAGACTTTAAGAAAAGGTCTAGGAGAGCCAGCTATGTCTTTTGTACCTCCTAAAGTACAAATAGGTGGAGAAGATTACAGAGATAAAGTAAGTGATACTCCAGTTAAGGATCTTATAGATGAAAATCCAGATCCAAAGGCTCTATTAATTGAAGGAATGAAAGAGTTAGGACTTGGAGATGATCCATCTAAAATAACTATTAACTACTTAGAATCAGGTACTTCAGCTGAAAATAAGGTATGGGCTGAATTCCAACAACGTGTTTATGAAGATAAACTTGGTGTAAAAGTAAAAGTTGATTATGTTGAGTGGGCACAATTCCAAGAAAGAACTGATAACTTTGATTATCAAGTAGCAGCTATGGCATGGGGCGGTGACTACAATGACCCTAACACATTCCTTGATTTCTGGGTAACTGGAGCTAACGTTGTAATGACAGGATGGTCAAATCCTAAATACGATAAGCTTATAGCTGATGCAGCAAAAACTGTAGACCCAGCAGAAAGAACCGAATTATTTAAACAAGCAGAAAGAATTTTATTATATGAAGATGCTGTTATAAGTCCAGAGTCTTGGAGATTTAAAAACACATATGTAAGAAAGTATATTAAGAGTTACAGTGCTCCATTATTTGGAACAGTTGATTTAAAATACACTTACACTTCAGGTAGAAAATAATATAAAATAGTATTATAATTTTAAAAAGGCTATCTCATTTCTTTGAGATAGCCTTTTCTGTAGTTTTTAACAAATACAATAAAAAACTGTGTTTAATTAGGTTCTTTAAGTAATATAAACACAGTTTTATTTTATAATTCTATATTATGGTCTACCTTCTGTATACACTTCTTTTAAATCTAAAGATCCAAAGGTTGGAGAAGTATAATTTTTAACATAATTATAAATATAAGTATTTTTGAATCTCCACGTAGTTGGACTACACACTGCATCTTCATAAATAAAAATTTTTTCTGCTTCTTGGAATAACTTCTTTCTTGCTTCTTGATCTGAAGTGGTTCTAGCTTTTTGTATTAACTCTTCATATTTATCGTTCTTCCATCCAGTTTTAACGGAAGCAGTATCATGAAGGAACATATCAAAATAAGTTAGTGGATCATTATAATCGGCAGTAACTGACATTCCTGCTAATTCATAATCCATGTTATCTGTCCTATCGCAGAAAATTGCCCATTCCACATAATCTACATCAATGTTAACTCCTAATGTTTTATTATAATTCTCCTGAGAAAATTCTGCCATTTCTTTACTGTAAGAACTAGTGCCAGATTGAAGAAGTTTAATAGTATGCTTTGAAGGATCTGGATCTAAACCTTCTTCCTTTAAACCCTCTATAAGTAATTTTTTAGGGTCTGGATTTTCTTTTGTTAGCTCGGTTACCGGATTAAAATCAGTAGCACTTCTAAACTCTTCCTCACCTACTTTAACTGATGGTGGAACCCAAGCTGTACAAGGTTCTGCTAAGTTTCTATACAATGCTGAAACTGCACCTTCACGGTCTTCAGCTATGAGAAAAGCTTTTCTTATTTTTGCATTTTTGAAGTATCTGTTTTCTTGGTTAAAAAAATTATAGCATATTGAAGTATCGTAACCTTTTTTGACTGTAAAATTTCCGGTTTCATTTAATTTGTTAATCCAATCCTTGGAACTTACATTAGCTAAATCTAAAGAACCATTAAATATTTCATTCATTCTAGCAGATTCTTCTTTAATTATTTTCATTGTAGCTTTATCAAGTTTTACATTTTCAGCATCCCAATATTCGGGGTTTTTTACTAATTCAATTTTGTTGTTGTGTACCCATTCAGAGATTTTAAATGGACCAGTGAAGATTAAAGTGTCTGCATCTGAGCCATATTTATCTGCATGTTTTTCTATTAAGTCTTTTCTTTGAGGTTCCATTATTTTCAAGTAAGTCATGTTTAAGAAATATGCACAAGGTGATTCTAATGTGATTTCTAAAGTGTGATCATCAATGGCTTTTACACCAACTTCTTCAGCTTTTGCTTTACCAGCATTGAATTTAGCGGCATTTTTTATTGGATAAAGCAAATATCCCATTGGAGAAGCAACATTTGGATCTAATGTTCTAGTGATACCATACACAAACTGATCTGCAGTAACAGGTTGCCCATCACTCCATTTAGCATCTCTCAATTTAAATGTCCAAGTTAAGCCATTTTCGGATTGAGTCCATTTATTAGATATTCCTTCTTTAACTAAGTCATTACCATCTTCATCTACGCCTAATCTAGTTAAAGCCTCCATAGTATTAGTATGGATGTATGATGAATAGACATCATAAGTTTTTGAAGGGTCTAGACTTTGTGGTTCTGCACCTAACAGTACATTAATATATTGATTTTCATCAATAGTGCCTTCTTTAGTTTTCTCGGAGTTCTCTGAACTGCTTGATCTACCACATCCAAGTATTATAGTTGATGCTATGGATAAAGTAAGAATACAAGCTAAGATATTTTTGCTTTTCATAAATATTTCCCCCTATTTATAATATGAAAATATTAGCAATGCTAATATAATTCTCTAATTAAAGAATTATGTCATATCAACGAAGATGAGATATTATTAAAAATTTTGCAAAAGTAATGTAAGTTAAACTAAAAATGGTTATATTTAATTTGAATAAGGTTTGGTAAAGTTATAAATATATATTTCACAAATATAAAAGTTTGTGAAGCTAATAAGTGAAAAATGAAATAGAGTTCACAATAATGATGATAGATAATTAATGATATTGAAAAAAATATTAATTCATATGAAATTATATGAAATAATATAGTGAATATTTCATATTAAAATAATAATTAGATTTAATTGTTATAATATATAATTATACATAAAAAACTACTATATGTAAATATATTTATTTAAGTGAAAATATGTAATGAGATTAATTATTTATTTTGATAATACATAGGGGATGGATGAATAACTAATGTAGAATTTATAAAGGAAATGAATAAAAAAAAGTCTATGGTAGAAAATATAGTTATTACATTAAAACTATATTTTAATAACGCGGAGGTGGAAGCTTGTGGGTAAGACTCCTATAAAAAAAGTAATAAAATCTAAATTAAAAGCTAATAAAGAATTAACTCCACAGGAGGCTTTAAGAGAGCAAATAAAATATGATATAGTAGAAGAATTAGGTTTGGCTGAAAAAGTAAATGAATTTGGATGGAGTAGTTTAACTGCAGAAGAAACGGGGAGAATTGGAGGTATGATGACCAAAAAGAAGAAGGGTCTAAATATTCCCAAGAATGATGAGTTTTTTTAGTTTTATATAATATACTAATAATAATCAAGTTTAACTAAGACTTTGTTAGAATAATTAAGATAAATTATATTAATTTAGTGAAGAAATATAATTATAGCTTAGTTCATGAATAAACATATAGATATGAGATTTGTTACATGGTCATGGAAGAATTCTTAGACAAAATAAAAAAAGTAATGTAAAATAAATAGGTGATTATATAGAAAAGATGGTGAACCTATGGACTGTTATAATGATTTTGCTGATATATACGATGAACTTATTAATGAAGATATCAATTATAGAGGTTGGGCAGATAAAATTATTGAGATTTGCAAGGAATATAATGTTGGAAGAAGAGAGTATTTAGATTTAGCTTGTGGTACAGGGAATTTTACCAAGTTAATTGGGAAAAACTTCATATTTACAACGGCTATAGATTTATCAGAGTATATGTTATCTATTGCTGATGAAAAATTAAAGGCAGAAGGAATTAAAGCTAAGGTTATGTGCCAAGATATATGTACTTTTAATCTTAAAAAGCAGTTTGATCTGATAACCTGTGGATTGGATTCTACTAATTATATAATTGAGGATGAAAAACTTCAATTATATTTTGTGTCAGTTAATAAACACTTAAAGGATGATGGCGTTTTTATTTTTGACATTAATACAGAGTACAAAATAAAAAATATATTAGGAAATAATAGCTTTAACTATGACAGAGAAGATGTGGTATATATTTGGGAAAATCAATTACAAGAGGATATTGTTGATATGTACTTAACCTTTTTTGTTAAAGAAGGACAAGTGTATCATAGATTTGATGAACATCACAGAGAGAGAGCCTATAGTGAGAGTAAAATAGAAAAATTTATAAAAGAAGCAAACCTTGTCATAGAAAAAAAACTTAATTGCTATGAAGAAGTTGCCATAGGCGAGAATACACAAAGAATAACCTATGTTTTGAGTAAGAAAGGATGTTAGAGTAATGAAAGATAAATTAATTAGAGCCACTGCAAAGGATGGTCAAGTAAGAATAATTGCAGCTATTACTACTGAATTAGTGAATGAAGCAACTAAAACTCATGAATGTATGCCAACAGCTTCAGCAGCAGTAGGGAGAATGTTAACTGGTGGGGTTTTAATGGGTGCTATGCTAAAAAATGATACTGATAGTTTAACTATTCAAATAGATGGTGGTGGAGAAGCAAAAGGTGTTACTGTTACTGCCCATCATGATGGAAGTGTTAAAGGATATATAGGAAACCCAAAAGTGGATTTACCTTTAAATGAAAAAGGTAAATTAGAAGTTGGTGGTGCTATAGGTAAAAATGGATATCTAAAAGTAATTAAGGATATGGGGCTTAAAGAACCTTATGTAGGTCAAGTGCCTATATATACAGGAGAAGTAGGCGATGATATAGCGTATTACTTTACGGTATCTGAGCAAACACCATCTGCTGTTGCTTTAGGAGTATTGGTAGATACGGATTTATCTATAAAAGCTGCTGGGGGATTTATTATACAAATGATGCCAGGTGCATCAGAATTCTTAGCAGATATTATAACTTATAGATTGGAAGAAGTTCCATCAGTAACAGCTATGATAGAGAAGGGAATGACTATAGAAGAAATATTAGAATTTATATTTGAAGATATGGATTTGAAAATATATGATGCTTTAGTACCAGCGTATAAATGCGACTGTTCAAGAGAAAGAGTTGAAAGAGTACTGATTAGTATTGGTAAAGATGATTTACAAGAGATATATGATGAGGGCAAGACAGAAGAAATATTGTGCCATTTCTGTAATAAAACCTATAATTTTAAACCAGAAGATATTAAAAAAATATTAGAAGCTATTGACTAATTTCTATAATAAATTCTAAAAACCATATTGACAATAAACTAAAAATTTAATATAATAGTCTTTGTTAAGACTTGGAAGATTTATTGATTTTTAAGCTTAGCAAAGATTATTTTTAATAATGGTGTCACAAATTTAAATTTTGGTCGCATAGCTCAGCTGGGAGAGCACCTGCCTTACAAGCAGGGGGTCACAGGTTCGATCCCTGTTGCGACCACCATATGGCCCAGTGGCTCAGTTGGTTAGAGTGCCGGCCTGTCACGCCGGAGGTCGAGGGTTCGAGTCCCTTCTGGGTCGCCAATAAATTCTAAAATTTGTGTCTGGCTCGATAGCTCAGTCGGTAGAGCAGAGGACTGAAAATCCTCGTGTCGCTGGTTCGATTCCTGCTCGAGCCACCATTATTACGCGGGAGTGGCTCAGTGGTAGAGCGTCACCTTGCCAAGGTGAACGTCGCGAGTTCGAATCTCGTCTTCCGCTCCAATATGGCGCTATAGCCAAGTGGTAAGGCAGAGGCCTGCAAAGCCTTTATCCCCAGTTCAAATCTGGGTGGCGCCTCCAAAAAAGCAAGTAATTTATTTACTTGCTTTTTTATTTTTTTTGTGCATTATATAAATGTGCTTCTTAGAGAGAGGCATTAAAATTAAGTATTAAAAATTCATATTGTAGTATTTTGTATAGATGAGTTACTGAATATCTAAAAAGTATATACTACCTCTATCAATTAATTGAGAGTTGGCTAAAGAAATAGGTGTTATGCCATGCTTATCTAAAAATCTTTTTATTAAATTCCCGTGAGGATATAAATCTAGGTATCCATAAAAAACTATAGTTTTAGAATCTACCATACCACAAGTTCCTCCAATAAAGCCATAATTCAAATGAGGTAAAAGAATGTCACCTGGTGGAATTAAGAGTACATCATATCCACAGTTATTTAATTCTTTGTAAATGCATATATCAGAAGTTATAAAGGCCTTATTAGATAATACTACAGTAGAGCATTTAGTATAACCTTGATTTATATTTATTAATGTCTTATGATTAATATTTTCTAATAAAGTTTTATCAGTATACCTTATATTATGCATAAAAAAATCAGGAGTATTTACAGCATTAAGGATAATATCATTAGGATATTTATCAGTTAAAGTGCTAGTGCTTCTCAATACTGTTAGATTTAGAGATTTTAGAGTTTCTTCAAAGGTAGAAGATGCATCCTTATGAATGATGGCATTATTATTGTCAATGAAATGCATAAGAATATCAGGATGACCACATATAGCTGGATATAATGAATTGCATGGTTCGCAAAGGATAACTTTACAATTTAAATTTTCTAAAGCAAATAATTCCTCAAAAGAAATTCTAAAGTCTACAAAAGCATATTTCAAAAATATCACCACCTTAAGGTTAGTTGTTACTAACTTAAAAATAATATATCATATATGTTATATTATTTGTAGAATAAATTGGATTTAATAAATTGTATATAGTAAAAAATAAAAACACATAATATACATAATATATTAAAGTAAAGTTCTGTATCTATAAAATTCTTAACATGAAGTGGGGTGATTGAATGCTACTGTTGACCATTGTAAATAATAGTTATAAGGATTATGTATTAAATCAAGTTAAGAGTATGAGTGAGTATTTAAGAGAAAAAAAGAAAAGTATAAATTTGAAAATTGAAAATGATGAATTAGATGAATGTATACATATATATTGGGAAGATGGTGATTACACTGAGGATGAAGTTAAGAAATTATTTAACTATTATACAGCTAATATTTTATATGGTGTAATTATTAATGAATTTTTAGAAAAAAGGGTTAATAAACATCTGAATGAAACATATAACTTTCTTAACTATAACGATATAAGTATTGTAAAAAAGGATATATATAAAATTTTAAAAGAAGAAGTACCTATAGATGATACTGTGATATATTATATGAATAAGAAAAATAGTATTTTAGATAGAATTATTAATTGTATAGAAGAAGGTAACGTATTAAATATTAAAGGGTTTATGGACTTTAGATCCAAGGAATTAATGCCACAGATATATGCGATAATAGAAAAAGTGGTAGAAAGTTATATGATAGAAAAGGAGTATAATGAATTTATTAGTCTTTTAAAGTATTTTGTTGAGATACAAGAAAGTAAGGCTGAAAAGGTAGATTTGTATATTGGAAAAAGAGGAGATTCATATATACTCAGAGATGAATTTGGAAATAATATTATGGAAACCCTTTTGAATGAAATTTGCGAAAATAAAAATATAGTAGACGTTAGTCAAGATGATTTAGTTATAAGTGGACTAATAACTATGTGCCCGAAAAAAATAGTAATACATTCTGCTAATAGATGTAAAAATAAGGAGCTAATTAATACTCTAGAGAAAGTTTTTGAGAATAGAATTTATCATTGTAGTGGTTGTAATGAATGTTTAATGTTTAAAGAAATTATAGAAATGCCTATTGACAATAATATAAAGGTGTAGTAAGATTAACTATGTTAGTGAAAAAGTAAATAACTAATTAACAAGTAGAAACTGCCGTTTCTCACCTTACAGTACTGCTAGTAAGGTAAAATTTTGGTTTACAATGATTGTAATAACAGGACGGCGTTTGCTGTCCTTTTTATTTTATATAAGATAAAAATATGTGGTTTAAAAGCCGGAGGTGAATGTTATCAGTAAAAATAAAGATTTCATGATGAATGAAGAGATAAGAGACAAAGAAGTTAGAGTTATTAACTCAGACGGGGAAGCACTAGGAGTAATTTCTACAAAAGAAGCATTAGAAATTGCATTACAAAAGGAATTAGATTTAGTTGTAGTATCTCCAAATGCAAAACCTATGGTATGCAAAATCATGGATTTTGGTAAGTTTGTTTATGAGCAACAAAAGAAGGAAAAAGAAGCTAAAAAGAAACAAAAAATCACTACTCTTAAAGAGATTAGACTAAGTGCTAGCATAGAAGATCACGATATTGAGATAAAAGCTAATAATGCTAGAAAGTTCTTATTAGATGAAGACAAAGTTAAAGTTACTGTGAGATTTAGAGGAAGAGAAATTGAAAACTCGCAAGTAGGACACAAGATATTAAACCTTTTTGTAGAAAAATTAGGCGATGTTTATGTTATTGAAAAGCCAGCTAGACAAGAAGGAAGAAATATGATAATGATATTAGCTCCAAAAAGAGCATAACCGAGAGGAGGACTTTACAATGCCAAAAATGAAAACACATAGAGGTGCAGCAAAGAGATTTAAAAAGACAGGAACAGGTAAGTTAAAAAGATCTAAAGCTTTTAGACGCCATATATTAACTAAGAAGAGCAGAAAGACTAAGAGAAATCTTAGAAAAACAGGATACGTTTCAACTACTCAAGAAAAAATAATGAAGAAATTACTACCATACTTATAGTAGGAAGTTATCTAGGAGGTAAATATAATGGCAAGAGTAAAAAGAGCGATGAATAGTCGTAAAAAACATAAAAAAGTATTAAAACTTGCAAAAGGATACTACGGTGGAAAAAGCAAGTTATTTAAAACAGCTAATGAATCAGTAATAAGAGCATTAAGAAATGCTTATGTTGGAAGAAAATTAAAGAAAAGAGATTTCAGAAAACTATGGATAGCTAGAATAAATGCAGCTGCTAGAATGAATGATCTTTCTTATTCAAAATTCATGAATGGAATGAAGCTTGCTGGAGTTGAAATAAACAGAAAAATGCTTTCTGAAATAGCAATCAACGATCCAAAAGCATTTGCTGAATTAGTAGAAGTTGCTAAGAAGCATCTATAAGATTAATTAAATATAAAAAATAAAAGCCAGAGGATGACTATGTCATGTCTCTGGATTTTGTTAGACTAAATTTTAATGTACATAATTATTTATTATTTTTATATAAGAAATAAAGATAATAAATAAATGGATATATATAGTATAGAAATGTAGCCATGGCTACATTTTTATACTATATATATTTTAATAAGGAAATGGGGAAACTATATATAAATATATAATCGTGATAAATTTTTTTAAAAGTTTGAGGTGTTATTTATGCAGTTAAGATTAAGGGATGTTCTAAGGCGTAAAAACTTTACTCCAGTTCAAATAATAGCTATGGGATTTGCAACTATAATATTTACAGGTGCCCTATTATTAAGCTTACCTATTGCTACTATAAAAGGTGTAGGAACTCCATTTATAGATTGTATTTTCACATCAACTTCTGCAGTTTGTGTGACAGGATTAGTTACTGTAGATACTGGTACTTATTGGAGTTATTTTGGAAAAACAGTAATACTTATTTTAATACAAATTGGTGGTCTTGGATTTATGTCTTTTGCTACACTTTTATCATTAATTATTGGTAAAAAAATAACTTTAAAAGAAAGATTAATTATAAGGGAATCATTAAATTCAACATCTCTTCAGGGAATAGTAAAATTAGCTAGATATATATTAGTTTTTACTTTTTCAATAGAATTTATAGGAGCTTTACTGCTTTCCTTTGAATTTATACCTGAGTTTGGAATTATTAAAGGTATATATTATAGTATATTTCATGCAGTTTCTGCATTTTGTAATGCTGGATTTGATCTTATGGGAAATTACGGTAGCTTAACTGCCTATAGTGATAATGCTTTGATAATACTTACTATATCTTCTTTAATAGTAATTGGTGGACTAGGTTTCTATGCATGGAATGATATATTTAATTATAAACGTACTAAAAGATTAACACTTCAGACTAAACTAGTAATAGCTGTAAGTGCAGGATTGATTTTGTTTGGATTTATAATGTTTCTTGTATTTGAACTTTCTAATCCAGATACTTTAAAACCTATGGGGATTAAAGAAAAAGTGCTGTCAGCATTCTTTGCATCGGTTTCACCAAGAACAGCAGGATTTAATTCTATAGATTTGACAAAGATGACTATGGCATCTACATTTTTATCCATAATGTTGATGTTTATTGGTGGTTCACCAGGATCAACGGCTGGGGGAATAAAAACTTCTACCGCGGGCGTGCTTTTTATGACAATACTATCAGTTATAAATGGAAGAGAAGATACAGAGTTATTTAAAAGAAAAATAAATAAAGAAACTGTATATAAGGCTTTAGCAGTAGTAGTAATAGCACTGGCGTTAGTGTTTACTACAACCATATTATTATCTATTACAGAAAGAGCATCAGGTGCTCCGTTTGAACATTATTTATTTGAAGCTACTTCAGCCTTTGGAACTGTTGGGTTAACATTAGGATTAACTCAAGAGCTTACTGCTATAGGCAAGGCTATAGTAGCACTAACTATGTATGCGGGTAGAGTTGGGCCACTTACATTAGTTGTAGCAATTTCTATAAGAAAAAGTAAAAGAGGAAATTCTATTAAGTATCCAGAAGATAAAATCTTAGTTGGATAAAGGGGGATATATTAATGAGTAAAAAACAATTTATAGTTATTGGTTTAGGTAGATTTGGAACTTCAGTAGCAGAGACTTTATATGCACTTGGTAATGATGTATTAGCTGTAGATATAGATGAAGAAGCTGTTCAAAACATTGCAGAAAGAGTTACTCATGCTGTTCAAGTAGATGCAAATGATGAGGTTAGCCTAAGAGCCCTTGGAATTGGTAATTTTGATGTGGCTATAATTAGTATTGGTTCTGATATTCAAGCTAATATTCTATCTACTCTTTTAGTTAAAGAAATGAATGTTAAGCATATTATAACTAAGGCTAATAATGCATTGCATGCAAAAGTTTTATATAAAATAGGTGCCAATAGAGTTATATTCCCAGAGAGAGATATGGGAATTAGAGTTGCTCATAACCTTTGTTCTTCTAACATACTTGATTATATAGAGTTATCACCAGACTTTAGCATTGCAGAAATTGTTACCCCAAAGGAATGGGAAGGTCACTCTCTAAAAGAGCTAGATTTAAGAGTGAGGTACAGTGTAAATGTGGTAGCTATTAAAAGAGATGATAACATAGAGGTATCTCCATCTGCAGATGAGGTTATACAGGAAGGCGATATAATAGTAGCCATAGGAGGAACTGCTGAGCTAAACGGAATTGAAAGTTTAGTTAGATAAGGAGATTTATAAGTGCAGGTTATAAAAAGTAAGGATAATAATACATTAAAAGAAATTAAAAAATTAAAAGAAAAAAAATATAGAGTTGAAAATAAGAAGTTTATTGTAGAAGGATTTAGATTTCTAGAAGAAGGTTTTAAATCAGATTTTATTATAGATAAACTTTTTATAAAGGAAAGCTCAGTTGATAAATTTAAAGAAAAATTTTCTTTTTATATTAATAAATATGAAGAAAAATTATTTATTATAAATGACAGTCTATTTAAAAATATTTCAGGTACAGAAAATTCTCAAGGAGTTTTAGCTGTACTTCAAATGAAAGAGGAAAATTTTAATAAAGAAGAAGGACTGTATATTTTAGCTGACAAGATACAAGATCCAGGCAATTTAGGAACTATAATAAGAACAGCTCATAGTGCTGGTTGTAGGGGAGTTATTTTAAGTAAAGATACAGTAGACTTATACAATGAAAAAACCTTAAGAGCTACTATGGGTTCCATATTTAATATTCCTATAATCCATGATGAAAATTTAGTTTTCACAAAAAGATTAATTAGTGAAGGGTATAATTTAGTATGTAGTTCCCTTGACACAGAAAAAAACTTTTATGAAGTTAATCTAGTAGATAATGCAATAATAGCTGTAGGTAATGAAGGTAATGGCATTAGTGATGAAGTTATGAATTTAGCTACCTTTAAGGTTAAAATTCCTATGCTAGGAAATACAGAATCCTTAAATGTTGCTATAGCTGCATCTATTATGATATATGAAGGTGTAAGACAAAAGTTAAATAAAAAGTATTAATACTTGAAATTTTTATATATTATATGTATAATGTTTCTATCAAGTTAGGATTTAAATGTTATTTAAGTGAAATAGTATCCAAACTGGTTTAGTAAAATAAAATATTTATACAATGACGAAGAGAGTAGATATATATTTTTATATAAGGGATGAAGAGCCAAAGACTGAAAGCTGTTCTTATAGGATTATATCGAAGTTCACTTCTGAGTACTAATTATGAAGTAATAGTAGTAATTAGCGGCTATGGTCGATAGATTTACTAAGAGGAGTTTTAATAAAACTCAATTAGGGTGGTACCGCGGATTTTCCGTCCCTTTTTAGGGACGGTTTTTTTATGTCTATAAAGCAAAAACTTAATTTCAGAAACTATTATTTATACTTGAATTAAGTAGAAATTTCATTAATTATGAAGTGGAAATTTTTTCCAAAGAAAGTTTTAATCCATAATTTTAAATGAACTCATGAATTTTAGAAAGGAGCTTAGAATATGAAAGAACAATTAGAACAAATTAAAAAAATTGCCCTAGAACAACTAAGTCAAGTAACAGATAAAGCTGAACTTGAAAATATTAGAGTAAAGTATCTAGGGAAAAAAGGAGAGCTTACTGCAATCTTAAGAGGTATGGGAAAACTATCAGCAGAAGAAAGACCGGTGGTAGGTAAAATTGCTAATGAAGTAAGAGAAGAAATAGAAAGTGCCATTGATACAAAGGTAGTAGCTATTAGAAGTGCAGAAAAGACTGAAAAATTAAATAGTGAAGTAATAGACATTTCTATGCCAGGAAAGAAACAAACTATGGGGAAAAAACATCCATTAAGTTTAACTCTTGATCAAGTAAATGATATATTTTTATCTATGGGTTTTTCTATAGAAGAAGGACCAGAAGTAGAGTTTGATCATTACAATTTTGAAGCTTTAAATATACCCAAGGATCATCCAGCGAGAGGAGAACAAGATACTTTCTACATAAATGATAATATAGTATTAAGAACTCAGACATCTCCAATCCAGATAAGAACTATGGAAAATCAAAAGCCACCAATAAAGATGATTGCACCAGGAAAGGTATATCGTTCAGATGCTGTAGATGCAACTCACTCACCAATATTCTATCAAATTGAGGGATTAGTAGTGGCAGAAAATATTACCTTTGGAGACTTAAAGGGAACACTAGAAATGTTTATCCAAAAGATGTTTGGAGATGACATGAAAGTTAAATTTAGACCGCACCACTTCCCATTTACAGAACCATCAGCAGAGATGGATGCAACTTGCTTTGTATGCGGAGGTAAGGGATGTAAAGTTTGTAAAGGTAGTGGATGGATAGAAATTGTAGGCTGTGGTATGGTGCATCCACAAGTACTTAGAAATTGCGGAATTGATCCAGAAAAATATAGCGGTTTTGCTTTCGGATTTGGATTAGATAGAATTGTAATGTTAAAATACGGTATTGAAGATATTAGATTATTATATGAAAGTGATATGAGATTTTTAAATCAGTTTTAATATATAAGGAGGAAGATTATGAAGTATCCAGTTAAATGGTTAAAAGACTATGTTGATATAAATGTTTCCCCTGTAGAACTTGCAGATGCATTAAATCTTTCAGGGTCTCATGTTGAAGAGGTTATACTTACAGGAGATGAAATTTCTAATGTAGTTACAGGAAAGATAACAAAGATAGAAAGACATCCAGATGCAGAAAAACTAGTTGTATGTGCAGTGGATATTAACAAAGAGGAAGAAATACAAATAGTAACTGCTGCTACAAATATGAAGGAGCAGGATATTATTCCAGTAGCACTACACGGAGCAACGCTGCATGGCGGACTTAAAATAAAAAAAGGTAAATTAAGAGGAGTAGTATCAAACGGTATGTTCTGCTCAGAAGAAGAGCTTGGAATTGCTGGAGATGAGCCAGTACATGGACTTATGATATTACCTAAAGATACATCTATTGGAGTAGATATCAAGTCTGTAATACCTCTTGAAAGTGCTATTATTGACTTTGAAATAACTTCTAATAGAGCAGATTGCTTTAGTATAATTGGAATGGCAAGAGAAACAGCAGCGACTCTAGGGTTAACTTATAAAATGCCAAATCTTAAATATAGTGAAGAAGATAAAACTAATATAACTGATAGTTATAAAGTAGAAATTAAGAGTCCACTATGTAGAAGATATATGGCTAAAGGAATTAGCAATATAAAGATAGAACCATCACCACAGTGGATGCAAGAGAGATTATTAGAAGCTGATGTAAGACCTATTAATAATATTGTAGATATAACAAACTTTGTTATGTTAGAGTTAGGTCAACCATTACATGCCTTTGATGCTAGAGATATAGTATCTAATACTATAGTAGTTGATACTGGAAAAGATGGAGAAAAATTTGTTACTTTAGACGAAGAGGAAAGAACTATAGATAGCTCTATGCTTTGTATAAAGGATGGGGATAAAACTATAGGACTTGCAGGAGTTATGGGAGGATTAAACTCAGAGGTTAAAGAAGATACTTCTATGATAGTCCTAGAAAGTGCAAATTTTAATGGTCTTAATATAAGAAATACATCTAAAAAGTTAGGACTTAGAACAGAAGCTTCAACTAAATTTGAGAAGGATTTAGATCCAAACCTATGTAAGTTAGCTATTGATAGAGTATGTGCCCTAGTGGAAGAATTAGGTGCAGGTAAGGTTATGACTGGGGTTATAGATATATATAATGAAGTTATAGAACCTCATACCTTAGAAGTAGATAGTAACTGGGTTAATAGATTCTTAGGTAGTAATATATCAAAAGAAGATATGAAAAGATATTTAGATGGATTAGATTTAAATACTGAAATTAAAGGTGATGTTTTAGTTGTTAATTGTCCAACATTTAGAAGTGATCTAAATATAAAAGAGGAGATAGCAGAGGAAATTGCTAGAATTCATGGATATAATAATTTTGAATCTACCCTTCCTCATTGTGAGGCTATAAAGTCTGGAAAATCAGATAAGCATAAGCTAGAAGATAAAATAATAGAAGCTTTAGTAGCCAGTGGAATAAATCAATCTATAAGTTATTCCTTTGTAAGCAATAAAATTTTTGATAAACTTTTAATTCCACAAGATAGTGAACTTAGAAATGTAGTTGAAATTAGAAATCCTCTAGGAGAAGATTTCAAGGTTATGAGAACTACTACTCTTGCATCAATGATGGAATCTTTAGCTAGAAACTATGTAAAGAGTAATGAAAGTGCAATGCTTTTTGAAATAGGTAAAGTATATATAAAAAATACTGATGAAGAGAAGTTGCCAGAAGAAAGAAATATTTTAACCTTAGGAATGTATGGAGCGGGAGATTATTTAGAACTTAAAGGTGTGGTAGAAAATGTACTAAATGCTTTAGGAATAGATAATGGAATTTTTATTAGAGAAAGTGAGAATCCTAGCTTCCATCCAGGAAAAACTGCTGCATTAAAACTTAGAAATAAAATTTCTGGAGTTTTAGGTGAAATTCATCCAGATGTAAGTGAAAATTATGGTATAGATACAAGATGTTTTGTTGCTGAATTAAATTTAGATATATTAATGGAATGTGCTAAGATAGACAAAAAATATAAAGCACTTCCTAAATTCCCAGCAGTAACAAGAGATATTGCAGTTTTAGTAGATGATAGAGTTCTAGTACAAGAGATAGAAGACACTATTAAAAAGCAAGGTGGCGGCATCTTAGAAAGTGCTAAGCTATTCGATGTTTATAAAGGAAGTCAAATTCCAGAAGGTAAGAAGAGTATAGCCTATGCTATAACCTATAGACATGCAGATAAAACTTTAACTGATACTGAAGTAAATAAGGTCCATGATAAGATTTTAAGAAGCTTAGAGCATAAGCTAGGTGCAGAATTAAGATAATTATTAATTAAAATAAGTAGGTGTAAATTTACATCTACTTATTTTTTTATGGAGTTTTCTATGAAGTGAATAGTTTACAATTTTAAACAAAATATAGTCTATAAATGTTGAATTTGTAAACTCATTAATGTACAATTATGGTTATATATGTATTATTATATATAATTTTGTATAAAGACTATTTTTTATATGAAATCATGTTAAAATAAAGGAGGAACAAATGATAAGCAATTTTAAGGTTACAAATAGATTGAAATATTATAGAAATATGTTAAATATTAGTCAAAAGGAATTGGTAACAGAGAGTTTATCATTACAACAAATTAAATTTATAGAAACCAAAAGAAGAAAAATAACTTATAGAACAGCTGAAATAATAAGTAATCATTTAAATTACATAGCTAAACATAAAAATATTAGCTTAAATGTATATCCTAAAGAATTAGTAATGGAGGATGAAGATTATGCAAGATATTTATGTGAGATTGAACTAAGAAAAAAAGAAAAAATAGATACAGAAAATTTTGAAACTATATGTTTACAGTATAATCTTAAAAATATTTTACAGGATTATTATAAACTACAAGGTGAAATTTTTGGAAATCAAAATGAATTTCAAAAATCTCTTGATTTCTATACCAAAGCAAAAGATATAGGATGCTTGGAAGAATATTCCTACATAGATATTTTAAATAAAATTGGGTGGGATCATGTATGCCTATGCAATTGGGCATTAGGCTTAAAAAGTTATACGGAAGCAGAAATATTAATTAAGCTAGTTTATAAAAGGAGTAATTATGAAATTAGGAACATTCAAGATATTGAGTCACGGGTATATTACGGGGTAGCTTTGATTAATAAGGAGATTAATAATTATAAAGTTTCGTTAGAATATATAGAAAGTATAAAAAAATTAGAATATGTAGAGTCAAAACTTATTATAGATAGCAGCATACTGGAAGCTAATGTGAATTATGAAGTTGGTAATATAGAGAAGTCTATAAATAGTTATATAAAATTACACAAAGAGTTTCCAGATAATTCAAGTGTAATAATTAACTTAATTACATTGTATGAATTAGTTGAAGATGAAGAGCGTTCTAACTTCTATTTAAATAAAATAAATGGCGATAGGCTTAAAAGTGAGGATGCTAGTTTATATATAGCATACTTAATAAAAATAAAAAACTATTTTATTAAATTTGATGTTAAAGCTGCTGTTAAACATTATAATACTGCGATCAAATTATGTATTAATGATAATAATATTTTATGGCTAACAAAGATATATGAAAATATAGTACAAGATTATCATGATGAGTTACTAAATTCAAATTATACAAATCAATATTTAATAATTTTAAATCGTAATAAACATATGTATGATAATCATAAAGAGTTACTTAATGATATTTTAGTTGGATTGATAACTAATAAAAATATAAATAAAAGTTTATTAGATACTATAAGAGAAATTAAGAATGGAACATTATGAAGAAGTTATTAGTATGTTTTTCTTAATATTTATATTTAGCACTTTAACTTTGATAAATGTAAAAGGGGATATTTATTAAAAGAATAATAAATATAATTATCAATTTAGTGTTAGTAATGAGGCGTTAGTAAACTATAAATCATTAAAATAATGATTTTAATGGTTTATAGAAATATAATAATTATGAACGTATAATGAAAATCAGCTAAAGGAGTATATATGAAAACTTTATCTAAAGAAGATAAAAAAGTTATTAGATGGGCATTCAATTATGTAAAACCATATACATGAAAAATAGCTTTGATGATTATTCTTATGACTATAGTTACATTGCTAGTTTCAATAGAACCTAAAATAAAAGCTAAAATTATAAACCTGTTATTCCGATCTGAATATAACTTAGCTATAAATATGCTTTTACTATTAGTATTTATATATTTAGGACAAGTATTGACAGAAGCATTTAAATTTAGAATATTAACTAAAGTAGATTGTAATGTATGTAAAGATATAAGAAGTGATTTGTTTTCTAAAATACTTAACTTTCCTATCCAGGTATTCGACAATACAGAAACAGGAGAATTATTATCACGAATGAATAACGACATCGAAGATATATCAAATGTATTTGCTAATTATTCTATATCACTACTAGATTCATTATTTGTAGTAACTTTTATTGGCGTTTCAATGATTAGTTTAAATGTCTATTTATTCTTAATAATTGCTGCAACATTTCCTATAACTTTAGGAATTTTTAAGTGGAGTGGAAAAAAAGTTAAGAAGGAAATTTCACTTTATAAACAATTTAATGATCAATGCTATGGAGTTGAGGCACAGTGTTTTACAGGTATAAGAGAAATTGTATCTTTAGGCATTAGAGATAAGATGGAGAATAGATTAGGATCAATTTTAGATAAAGCAACTAACCAAGCAATAAAGTCCCAATATATAACTATAAAAGGTAATATGCTTGTACAAGCTGTAAATTATCTAGATATGATAATATTTATTTTCATTGCAATAGTTTTAATTAGTTTAGGGAAAATTGGTATTGAGGAATTCATAACATTCTTATCATACTCAATTTTGTTTTCAAACTCTCTTTCTAGCTTAACTAAGGTTAATGCTGTTATTCAAAAACTTATTGTGTCATTAAAAAGAATATATGATTTAAATAATAATTTAAATTTTAATACGAATATATTTGGTAATAAAGATATTCATAAAGAAGAAAAAAAGATTGAATTAAAGAATGTTTCATTTAGCTATACTGATAAAAATGTTATCAGTAATTTAAATGTATCATTTAATGGATTTGGAAAATATGTAATAGTTGGTGAAAGTGGAAGTGGTAAAAGTACAATATTTAATTTGTTATTAAGATTTTATGATAATTATGATGGAGAAATATTAATCAATGAAGTTAACATTAGAGAGATGAGTGATGTTTCACTACGAAATAATGTTTCAGTAGTGAGGCAGGAACCATATTTGTTTAATTTATCAATTAAGGACAATTTATTATTAGGAAACTCTTGTAGTGATATGAATGAGATTGAACATGTATGTTCTATTTGCAATATACATAAATTTATAATGAGTCTTCCTAATAATTATGATACTGTAGTTTCAGAAGGTGGAGTTGGTTTATCTGTAGGTCAGAAACAAAGAATTGCCATAGCAAGGGCATTATTAAGAAGAACATCAATATTACTTTTAGATGAAATAACATCCGCATTAGATAATGATACAGAGGAATCTATAAATGAATTAATTAATTATATATCAATAGATCATATAGTAATAGTAATTACGCATAGATTAAAAGGTATATTTAATGCAAAAAGTATTTTTCTTATAAATCAGGGTCAAATAATTGAATCGGGATCACATAAGGAGTTAATGAGTTACGAGTCTTTATATAAAAATTTATATTTAAAGGGAAGAGAAAACTAGAAAAAGGGGAGTATTAATTATGGACAATAATATTTCAATGGGAAAACTACCTGTAGTATGGGGGGACAGAAGAATAAAGGATATTACATTTTCAGTAACTGAGGAATGTAATCTTAGATGTAAATATTGCTATATGACAGGAAAAAACAATGTAAAAAAAATGTCCTTTGAAACTGCTAAAAAGGCTATTGATTATATATTAGAAGATAGAAAAACTTTTAATGAACTTGGAGTAATCTGGAACTTCATAGGTGGGGAGCCTTTCTTAGAAATGGATTTGATTGATAAAATAACAGATTATATAAAAGTAAGAACTTATGAATTAAATCATCCTTGGTTTAATAAATATAGATTAAGTTTTTCAAGTAATGGTATATTATATGATCACCCTAAAGTGCAAGAATATATTAAAAAGAATCGTAAGCATGTATCTATTGGATTAAGTGTTGATGGAAATAAAGAAAAACATGATTTACAAAGAGTAAAATTAGATGGAACTGGATCATATGATGATGTAGTTAAAAATGTACCCTTATGGTTAGAGCAATTTCCAGAAGCGGCTACAAAGGCAACTTTTGCCCATGGAGATATAAAATATTTAAAAGATAGTATTATAAATCTATGGGATTTAGGAATATCACAAGTTGCTGCTAATGTGGTATTTGAAGAAGTTTGGGATGAAGAAGATCCGCTTATATTTGAAGAACAACTCAAAGCTTTAGGAGATTATATATTAGAAAATAAGATTTGGGATAAATATACTGTGTCATTCTTTGATCCTAATAAGGGATTTCCACTTTTAGAAAATGAACTTAAAAGTAATAGCTGTGGAGCAGGCAGAATGCTTGCAATAGATTGTGATGGCAACTTTTATCCATGTGTTAGATTTTTGGACCTTTCTATGAATAATAGAAAAGGTAGAAAAGTAGGGGATATTAATAAAGGGATGGATTTAGATAAGGTAAGGCCATTTTTGGAATTAAATACTTTAAAGGAAAGTGAAGACAAATGTTTAGAATGTGAAGTAGCTACAGGATGTACAGGATGTACAGGCTTTAATTATGATTGTTATGGAACCATATATAAAAAAGCTACGTATATATGTGAAATGCATAAGGCTAATGTTAGAGCAAATGAATATTATTGGGATAAGTTTGAAAAAGTTACAGGTATGAAATCACCAAGAAGAGAAATTGAAGAGGAAAGAAAGAAAATAAATACACCGGAAAAATATATGCTATTTATAACATCCGATAAAGCTACATCTCATTGTCTATATGAAAACAGTGGTGGAGATCATGTGATGAGTGAAGAAATTTTTAATAAGGGACTGAGTTTTTGCGAAGATAATAATTTTATGCCAGTAATACTTGAAGATAATAACAATAAGTTTAAATATGATGGACACAGCTCATTAACTATTATGAAGGGTACAAGTGATATAGAAGGTATAAATGGAATATCTGTATTGAATATGTCAGAAGAACTTATAGGTGAAGATTACAATGATGCTTGCATTGTTAATGTATACAAAGAAAAGTTACATGAACTATCAAATTTTATAGGAAAAATTAAAGAAAACTATTCTCGAATCAACTTAATTATAAAAGATATTCCATACTGGAATGAAAAAGATGTAGAGAAATATTCTCATGAATTAGATAAACTAATAAAAATTATAGTAGAAATCTATAAGAATAGTGAAGTGATAGATATAAATGTGTTAACAGATATCTTTGAATTACAAGAACATAATAGATGTAGTTCAGGCGTATATACCTATGCATTAGCACCTAATGGCAAAGTTTACATGTGTCCAGCAGCGTATTTTAATGACGAGAATAAGTACATGGGAAGTATAGAGGATGGAATTTTAAAAAATCTTAATGAAGAGTTTAAATCTAAAAATTTAATTATGTGTGGAAAGTGTGATAGCTATCATTGTAAAAACTGTAAGTTTATTAATGAGTTAATGACTGAAGAAATTAATATGTCACCTAGAATACAATGTTTAATATCAAATCTAGAAAAAGAAAAGTCTTGTATGCTTCAACAACTACTAATTAATAATAATTTAATTAATATAAAACATATTTCCAATTATATAAAGAGTAATATGTACAAAGATCCTATAGAATATTTTAAGGTTATGTAAGAGGTGTTTAAATGGAAGAAAAAGATAAGATAATTTCAATTCTTGATGCAAATGACATAAAAGATTTTGAAGTGTACACAGAAAGAAAAAATTCTCTTGAGGAGTTAAAGCTAATTTTAAATAATAATAGCAGAAAAGATTTACTGGATAAAGTCGAAGAAGATATAAAAGTAATAGATAAAGAAATATCACAGTGGTGGAATGAGATTGAGAGGAGATATGAACTAGTTATTAAGAATAGTGAGGATATATATGTGGATGTTTATACAGGAGAGATTATTCTAAAATATATATAAAGTGAATAACATATTTATGTTATTATATATATTAAATTTAAGGGGGGGTGAAATCATGGAACATTTACTTTCAAAAAAGAATAAAAATGCTAAAAAGGCAATCCATACAATTATAGTTTGTGAAGATTATACTTGTATGAATGCATGTGGAGATTCTTGTTATGGTAAACTTATAAAAGTTCAAAGATAGCATTTTATCAAAAATAATATTTTAATTTAGGGAAATAAATCTTTTATATATTAATATTAAAAGATTTATTTTCTTATTTTGGAGGTGAAATATGAAAAGTTTTTGGGGGATTATTCCACGATATATTAAAAAGGGGAAAAAAAGAATTATCTTTGTAGCTTTAGGTATTATAGTATCTATGGCACTAATAGTATCATTAGGCACTATATCAGAAGCTTTAAAGGAATCGCTATATCAGAAGATGAAGGATGATTCAGGAGGAATACATGATATCTATTTAGGAACTTTAGGTTATGTGGATTTTGATAGAGTTGCAAAAGAAGAGGTTGTAAAAGAAGTTACTACGGTTTGGCCAATTGGCAGATATGATGTGCCGAATACAGATAATAGTCTTCAAATTTCGGCATTTAAAGAAAATGCTACAGATATATTAAATCTAGAATTGATAGAAGGTAGATATCCAGAAAAGGATAATGAAATAGCTATAGAAAAGTGGATTTTAGATTTGTTTCCTAAAAAGTATGAAATAGGAGATAAGATAACCATTCCTTATACCATAGTTCACAGAGGCAGAGGTACAGAATTTTATTATGAGAAGGGTGAAACAGAGTTCGTACTTACAGGGACTTATGATTTTACCTATAGAAACTGGTTCTATCCAAAGGAAGGGAATGCATATATTACACCTGAATTTGGAGAAAAGATATTAAAAGAGAAAAAGCTTACTATGCAAAGTGTAGAAGCTGACGGATATATAATGATAAAGCCATCTTACTCTGTTGAGGATGCTGTAAAAAAGTTAACTGAATCAAGATATTCTACCGGAGGATTTTTTGCTAACGAACCTAAGTTACAATTAAAAAGTGAATATGAAAAATATGATAATATAATGTTTTTTGTTTCATTAATATTAATAGTAATTTCTAGTGTAATAGTTTATAACATATTTAATGTTAGTGTATCAGAGAGAACTAAAGAATTTGGTATGCTTAGGGCAATGGGATGTCCTCCATGGAAAATAAAAGCCATGATTTTAATTGAGGGTATGCTTATAACAATTGTATTTATTCCTATAGGAATTTTATTAGGAAACTGGATAACTAGGTATATTATAAAAATAGTCACTGGAATAGAGAATTTAGGTACAGTGAGAACAATGGATACTAAAATTATCTTAGTAGCAATTGTAGTGGGACTTTTAACTGCATTTATAGGAACTTATTTTCCAGCTAGAAAAGCTTCGGTTATATCACCCACAGAGGCTATAACTGGAGGAGCAAATACTAGTTTAAAGAGTAGTAATATGAGAGGAAGCTTAGATAAATCTATTTTAAAAAAGGTATCTTTTGAAATCAATTTGGCGTTTATAAATATAATTAGAAATAAAAAAAGATTTTTATCTACATGTTTATCTTTAATTATAACTATAACCATGTTTATGACAGTAAATTATGTGGTAGGTTCTACAAATCCTGTGGCAATCTTTAAAGATAGCTTCAAGGTAGATTTTAAAGTTGATTCTAAAAGTGGATTATCGCTAGAAAAGGTTTCTTCTGTGGAAGGATTGGATGTAACCTTAAAGCTTAAGAGAAGAGGCACAACTATGGATATTGAAAAAGAAAATTATACAGAAGAAGGATTAAGAACCTATGAAGAATTAGGAAAGTCTGTACAGTATATATCACAGTGTATATCTAGGGATAGATATTTAATAGAAGTTACAATTTTAGGACGTAGTGATGAGGAGTTAGAAGCTTTAAAGAAAAATGTCATTGCTGGTGAGATAGATATAGACAAGATGAAAAATGAAGATATATTAATTCTTGTACAAAATATAGATGGATTGAACTACACTAATTTATCTGTGGGAGATGTTGTACAACCTTCATTTACTAAGTTAAATGATAATGGAGAATTTTTAGGTGGAACTTATCCAGAGTTTAAAGTTGGAGCTATAGTTAGTGAAGATGCAATAAAAGGATTACCTTTAGGTACTCCAAGCACAACAGTACACTCATCAGCAATAATTCTACCTGACTCTGCCATGAAGAAACATATGGAAATGACTAAATATCAATATTGGGAAGGGAATGTTAAGGAGGGATATGACTATGAAGAAGTTGAAGAAGAGTTAAGAGCAGTTGTAGATGGTGATAAGGGAGCTACATTATTATCTTACAGAGAAGAACTAGAAAAAGTAAAGGTAAATAATGCTCAAATTATATTTGCCATGTACAGTATAGTTATTGTTGTAGCCATAGTAAGCATAATAAATCTTATTAATATCATGAATATGAGCGCAATTATGAGGAAGAAAGAGTTTGGATTCCTAAGAGCTATGGGCCTTAGTGGAAAGCAGGTGAAGAAGATCATAATGTGGGAAGGGGCCATTTATGGAATAGTATCTTCTGCAATTTCAGTACTGCTAACTTTGGGAATTTCAGCAATTATAACTAAAAATTCAGAGCTTTGGCTAGGTCAGATTATAAGCTGGCATATACCAATAGGCCAAATGACTATAATTATAATAATTACAATCATAATCACACTACTATCATCTATATTACCGTCAAAAATATTATTTAAATCAAGTATTGTTGAGAGTATTAGGGATGTAGAGTAGAAGAGTAATGGAGGAATTAATATGAGTATGTTAATAACCAGTGGTCTAGCTAAAACCTATGGAATGAATGAAACTGCAGTAAAGGCGTTAAAACCTACGGATTTAGAGATTAAAGAAGGAGAATTTGTAGCCATAGTAGGACCTAGTGGCTCTGGAAAAAGTACATTACTACATCTTCTTGCAGGATTAGATAAGCCTTCAGCAGGAAAGGTATTTATTAATGAACAAGATATTTATGAGTTAAGTGAAAATGAGTTATCTAGATATAGAAGACAGAACGTAGGATTTATATTTCAAGCTTTTAATTTAATTCCTATACTTTCAGCAGAGGAAAATATAAAACTTCCAGTATTAATGGATGGTAAAAAGGTAGATGAAGGGTATATTGATGAAATTATGGATGTTCTTGATATAAAAGAAAGAAGAAAACATCTTCCAGGTGAACTATCTGGAGGGCAGCAGCAAAGGGTATCCATTGCTAGAGCACTAGCTAATAAACCGTCCATAATATTTGCAGATGAACCTACAGGAAATTTAGACAGTAAAAATAGTAAAGAAGTATTGCAACTACTAAAATCAACCATAGAAAAGTATAATCAAACACTAATCATGATTACTCACGATGGTAGTATAGCACAAATGGCAGATAGAATTATTACTATTACTGATGGAATGATTATAGAGGGTAAATAAGAAGAATGTTACATAACTAATATAAAGAAATAGTTGTGTAACATTTTTTATTTGCAATACTTTGGTAGTTAGAAAAGAATAATTTTTATAAAAACTGTGGCTTGATAATATGGTAAAATTTTACAATATAATTATAAAATATGTACCATAATATATTATATTTATATTTAATTAAGTTTTATGAAACATATTGTTGACAAGTATTTGGAATATTTATTAAATACCTTATTTAATAAATAGCTAATATATGTTAAAATGATTATAAGTTTATGCAGATGTAAATTTATAATTAAGAGGGTGTTTATGTGAGCATTATAACAGTTAAGATAAATGGAATGGAATATAACCTTAGAGGAGAAGAAAATGATGAGTATCTACAAATGGTTGCTCAATATGTAGATAATAAAATAAATAGTCTAATGTTTAAGAATTCTAAAATAAGTCGTCCTGATGCTACTATTCTTGCAGCAATTAATTTAGGAGATGAGGTTTTTAAAAATAAAGAGGCCTGCGAAAGGGCAAATGAAAATTATAAAATGATTGCAAAGGAACAAAAAAATCTTATTTCCGAAGTAGAAGGACTAAAAAGAGATTTACAGGCTGCAAAAAAAGAAAATGAAGACTTAAGAAAAGTTAACACTTCGGATAAAGATGAAGAGATAGGAAAGCTAAAGGATGAGGTTACATATCTTAAAGAGCAATTAGAACTTATGGATCAAGTTGTTCAAGAGTTAAAAAAGGATAATAAAAAACAAATGACCTTTAATAAAAAGCTTCTATCTGAAAATAATAATTTAAGATATGACCAAATAGCTAGAGTAAGACAGCTAGAGCAACTTAGTCATGAGATTGAGGATAAAAACCTTCAGCTTATGAAAAATGGACAAGTTAATGTAAGAAAAAAGTAAAAGTTTAGGTGATAATATTATATTTATATATTATCGCCTATTTTTTATTTTAGGATAATTAGCTATATTTATGAATTAAATATAATTTTATTCTTTAATATTGTGATAATTAAAATTTTATGGGCATAGGTATTAGGTAAAACCATAATTCTTAGGGGGATTATACATGAAAGTTTTGCTATGTGCTAGAAGTAATTATATAAATTTAAGTTCAGGAGATACTACTATAATATTTAAAATATACACTTTTTTAAAAGAGAAAGGGGTTAATGTAGATATATGTGGAGCCAATGAGGAGGCTAATTATGATGATTATGATATAGTACATCTATTTGATATTAAAAATATATTTGATGCTTATAAACATTTTAAATTGGCTAGTAATAGTAAATGTAGTATAGTAGTATCACCGATGTATTTTAATATGGAGAAGTTTTTCGAATATAGTAATAATATGGAACGAAAAAATCTATGGAATAATTGCAAAGCTTATAAGGAATTAATTTTGAAGAAGAGTAAAATCATATTTTGCAATAGTATATACGAAAAGTCTTTAATAACCAAGGATTTCACTACAAAGGGAGATATTAAAGTTGTTTATAATGGAGTAGATATAAATTATGATGAGGTTCCGTTATATAATTTTAAGGAGAGATATAATTTAGATAATTATATATTGTGTGTAGGAAGAATTTGTGAAGTGAAAAACCAATTAGAATTAAGTAAGATATGTAATGAAATAGGAGTAGACTTAGTTCTAGTTGGAACGGCATCAGAGGAGCGTTACTTAAAAGAATGTTTAGCTTATCCTACTACACATTATTTAGGATTTATGAATGACTATGATTTGTATAATGCATACACCTTTTCTAGTGCTCACGTATTAGCTAGTTTTTCAGAAGTTACAAGTTTATCATCCCTTAAGGCAGCAGCTTATGGATGTAACATAGTGGTTACGGAGGAAGGGGCTTCAAAGGAATATTTTAAGGATATGGCAATATATTGTGATCCTTATAATCATAATAGTATAAAATTAGCAGTAGAGAAAAGTAGGGCAGAAAGAAAAAATAATAAACTAAAAGAATATATAAGATATAATTATAACTTGAAGAATATGTTAGAAGGCATATATGAGGGATATTTAAAATTGATGAATTAAGATGTATAGGGGCTAACCAATAAAAAGGTATTAGCTCCTATTATTTTTTACAGTTTGTAACAAAGAGAATTGTGATATAATAATCCATGAGAAGTAAAAAATAAGTACTAATAAAATAAGTATGACTTTTTTAATATAGAATAAAGACATTTCTTATTGATAGGAGTTGAGAACATATGGATAAAATAGAATTATTAGCGCCAGGTGGAAGTAAAGAAAGTATCTATGCTGCTGTTCAAGGTGGTGCAGATGCTATATATATGGGCGGGAGTAAGTTTTCTGCTAGAGCCTATGCAAATAATTTTAATGAAGAAGAATTAATAGAAGTAGTGAATTATTGTCATTTATATAATGTTAAAGTATATATAGCCTTTAATACTGTGATAAAAGAAGATGAGTTAGGTGAAGCTTTAGAGTATGGGAAGTTTCTATATGAAATTGGTGTAGATGCTATTATAACTCAAGATATGGGATTATTTAAAATTATAAAAGAAGCTATACCAGATTTTGAAATTCATGCATCCACACAAATGACTATACATAATGGAGAAGGGGCTATATTTTTAAAGAATGAGGGCTTTCAAAGAATAGTTTTATCAAGGGAGTTAAGTCTAGATGAAATAAGATATATTTCAAAGGACTTATATATAGAAACAGAAATATTTGTCCATGGAGCATTATGTATAAGTTATTCTGGACAATGCCTTATGAGTAGTATCATAGGAGGAAGAAGCGGAAATAGAGGAAGATGTGCACAGCCCTGTAGATTACCTTATACTATAATAAAAAAATCTAGTGGAGAAAATAGAGAAGGGTATTTATTAAGTCCAAAGGATACTTGTACTATAGATGAAATTAAAAGTTTAATTGAAAGTGGGACTTCATCATTAAAGATAGAAGGTAGAATGAAAAAGCCTGAATATGTAAGTGGTGTTGTAACTACCTATAGAGAAGCTATAGATAGTGTGTATCACAACAAATGTTTTGAGATAGCACCTAAAAAGGCCATATTAAATCAATTATTTAATAGAGAAGGGTTTTCAAAGGCATATCTTAGAGGAAACATTGGAAGAGACATGATGGCATATAATTGCCCCAAAAATACAGGTGTATTTTTAGGCACCGTTGAAAAAGATTTAACCATACAGCTTCAAAAGGATATAAAAGCCCAGGATGGAGTTAGAACTGATAATAGTGGATTTACAATCACAAATATTTTAAAGGGGAAAGAAAAGGTTAAGGAAGCCTCTAAAGGCGGAAAAGTGAAGCTTATGCCTACTAAATATAAGGTTGGAGATAAAGTATATGTAACTTCAGATACTGAACTTTTAACTAAACTTCAAAAAAATTATGAAGATATTTATGGTGTAAAGTTACCCTTAACTATAAAGGTTAGATTTGCTCCAGGAGAAAGATTTTATTTATCTACGGTTTATCAGGAAAAAGAATTTGAAGTCTATGGAGAAAATGTAGAGGTTGCAGCTAATAAGCCTATGGATAAGGAAGCCATAATTAAAAATCTCAATAAGTTAGGGGATACTCCTTTTAAACTAGAAAACATTGAATTTGAAACCTTTGAAGAAGGATTTTTAAGGGTATCATCTATAAATAGTGTAAGACGTGAGCTTATTGAAGATATAATGAAGTATATTAAAATTCGTGATAAACGGCATGTGGAAGAAAAGGCTTATAAAGAATTTAATAGGAATTCTAAAGAAGCTAAAGATATATTTAATGATGAGTATCTAATATGCGTTAAAACTCTAGAACAATTAAAAAGTGTATTAAGTTTTATAGATGAAAATCCAGATATAGATCCAGCTATAGGAGTAGATTTATTTAAAAAGGGTGGAGGTTTTAATTTAGAAGAAGTAGATTATGAAAATTTATATATGATTGTTCCTAATATAATAAAAAGTGAATTTAATTTAGTTACTGAAGCTATAGAAAAGAATATTTCTAAAATTAAGGGGTTAATTACAGCTAATTTAGGTATAATAAATGTGTTTAAAAACAGACTTAACATAATTGGAGATTATAAGTTAAATATTTTAAATAGTGAAAGCTATGATTTTTATAATAGGTATACAGATATATCAGCTTTAAGTGTAGAACTTAACAATAAAGAAATGTTTTCTATAGCTAAAAATATTAAAACTCCAGTGCAAGTAGTAGTTTATGGTAAGTATGAACTTATGGTAAGTGAATACTGTGTAATTGGCAGTACCTTTGGTGATAAGAGCTCTACTTCAAACTGTAATTTCAGATGTGACAAGGATAAGTTTGTATTAAGAGATAGGATGAATGAAGAGTTTCTGGTTACTACGGATAAATATTGTAGAAGCCATATATATAATACATTACCTGTAAATATAGTTCCATTCATTAAGGAATTAAGGAAAAATAATATTAACAATTATAGAGTTGACTTTATAGATGAAGATTATAATCAGGTTTTAAAGGTGATGAAATATATATTTAAAGATGAAGATGTAGATTTAGGGAAAACTACAAAAGGACATTATAAGAGGGGAATTGAATAGAAAGTAGGGGATAAGAAATGAATGAAAAGACCTTTAAAGTACTTGAGTATTATAAAATCAAGGAAATATTAAAAAAGTATACAGTTACAAAAGCGGGGAAAGATTTAATTGATAATCTGAAACCATATAACAATCTCTATGAAATCAAAGAGCATTTAGAGGAGACTAAGGAAGCATTAATTTTATTAACTACAAAAAGTGCACCACCCTTTGAAGGAATATATGATGTTAGGGAAGCGCTTTTAAGAGCTAAGAAAAATTCCACACTTATGCCAGTAGAATTACTTAGAATTGGTAATATGCTTAAAAGTTCTAGAAATTTTAAGGAATATGTACAGAGTAAGGACGATGAAACAACTTATAGAGTTTTGGAAGATATAATAGCAGGTATAGTTCCCTTTAAGAATATTGAAGATGAAATCTTTAGAGCTATTATTGGAGAGGATGAAATTGCAGATAGAGCTAGTGAAACTTTATTTATAATTAGAAAGAAACTAAAAGATAAAAGTTCTTCCATTAAAGACAGAGTTAATAGCATGGTTAGGACCTACTCTAAATATCTTCAAGAAAGTCTTTATACTGTAAGAGGAGATAGATATGTACTTCCTGTAAGATCTGAGTATAAAGAACAGGTTAAGGGTTTGATCCATGACCAGAGTGGTACAGGTGCTACATTATTTATAGAGCCTATGGGACTAGTAGATCTTAATAATGAAATAAGAGAACTTAGAAATAAAGAAAAGGCAGAAATAAATAGAATTCTTAAGGAACTTACTTTAAAAATTGCAGGTAACATTGATGTTATAGAGAATAATGGAAGTATTATATGGGAATTAGATTTTATATTTGCAAAAGCTAAATATGCCAATGAATTAAATTGTATATGTCCAGAGGTAAATGATAAAGGAATTATAGATTTAATAGAGGCTAGGCATCCTTTAATAGACCAAAAGGTAGTAGTACCAAGCACTATTTATCTTGGTAGAGAGTTTACTTCTTTAGTTATTACAGGTCCTAATACAGGAGGTAAAACTGTAACACTAAAAACTGTAGGTTTAATAGAGCTTATGGCTATGAGTGGAATGATGATTCCTGCAAGAGCAGGTTCAGCTGTTAGTGTATTCTCAAATATATTTGCTGATATTGGTGATGAACAAAGTATAGAACAAAGTTTATCTACTTTCTCATCTCATATGACTAATATAGTAAATATTATTAATGAAGCAGATGAAAATACTTTAGCACTTTTTGATGAGCTTGGTTCAGGAACAGATCCAACGGAGGGTGCAGCTCTTGCTATGAGTATTTTGGATAACTTAAGGGATAGAAATACAAAAATAATAGCAACTACTCACTATAGTGAACTTAAAGGTTATGCTTTAAAAACTGTTGGAGTAGAAAATGGCTCTGTAGAATTCGATGTTGAAACTTTAAGACCAACTTATAATTTGCTTATAGGTGTGCCAGGTAAATCTAATGCCTTTGAAATATCAAGGAGGCTTGGTCTTCCAGAGTATATTATAAATAGTGCTAAAGAAAATATTTCCACAGAGAGCTTAAAGTTTGAAGAGTTAATACAAAATCTTCAACAAAAGAGCATTAAAGCAGAAAATGATGCTAGGAAGGCAGAAGGTTTAAAAGCAGAAGCAGAAAAACTAAAAAATAAATATGAAGAAAAGTTATATAAGTTCGAAAATGTTAGAGAAAAAGCTATCTATGAAGCACAACGAGAAGCTAAAGAGCTTATAAAAGCTGCTAAGGAAGAAGCTGATTCCATTGTTAAAAATATAAGAGAACTTGAAAGGTTAGGCTATTCTTCAGAAGCTAGAACTAAAATAGAGAATGAAAGAAAGAAGATAAAGGATTCTCTTGATAACATGGAAGAAAAATTAAGTAAAAAAGATGAGCCTAAGGGAGAAGGATTAACTTCTGTAACTCAAGGACAGGAGGTATATCTTCCATCTTTAAATCAGAATGTTATAGTAGTATCCGAGGTGGATAATAAGGGAGAAGTTCAAGTTCAAGCTGGAATAATGAAAATCTCTGTAAAGCTTAAGGATTTAAGGAAGGGAAAAGTGTCTAGTGAAGATAAGAAAAAAGCTAAGGTTCAAAGAAGAGAAGCTAAGCTTAATCTAAAAGCAGTATCATCTTCAGTAGACTTAAGGGGTATGGATTCCGAGGAGGCTATTTATACCACAGATAAGTATTTAGATGAAGCTTATCTTGGTGGTCTCGGCGAAGTTACAGTAATTCATGGTAAAGGAACAGGAGTACTTAAGAGTTCTATAACTGATTTATTAAAACATCATCCCCATGTTAAAAGCTATAGACTTGGTAATTATGGAGAAGGTGGAACAGGAGTTACTGTGGTTGAGTTAAAGTAATACTAGAGTATAGGGGTTGACGAAATGATTTTGGTAAGTGGATGTCTTTGTGGTATTAACTGCAAATATGACGGTAACAATAATTTAAATGAAAAAATTCTTGAACTTTTAAGACAAGGGAAGGCTATACCAGTATGTCCAGAGCAACTTGGAGGACAGGCGACTCCTAGAGAAGCTCATGAGATTGTAAATGGTGATGGTGCTATGGTCTTAGATGGAAAATGTAGGGTTTTAGGAAGAGATGTAAGTGATGATGTAACTGGTGAATTTATTAAAGGTGCAGAGGAAACATTAAATATAGCTAAAGAGTTAAAAATTGATACAGCTATTTTAAAGGCAAGGAGTCCATCATGTGGAAAAGGAATTATATATGATGGTACTTTTTCAGGTGGTAAAAAAACAGGTAATGGAGTAACTGCAGAGCTTTTAATTAGAAATAATATAAAGATTTATACTGAAGATGAATTGGATAAATTCTTTGAGGAAAATAATATTTAGTTTTATAGTTAGGTGGGGATTTTATGAATTATAGTGATGTTAGAAAAGAAGCTAGAGTTAATTTAAATAATAGCTGTAAAGTATGTAATGTATGCAATGGAGTTGTTTGTGCAGGAGAAGTCCCAGGTATGGGTGGAAAAGGTACTGGAAATGCATTTACAGAAAACATTAGAGCTCTTGAAAGATATAAGCTTAATATGCGCGTAATTCACGATGCTAAGGATCCAGATACAGCTATTGAGATTTTTGGTAAGAAGTTAGATATACCAGTTTTTGCAGCTCCAGTTTCAGGAACTACTCTTAACATGGGTGGAAAGTATTCTGAAGAAGAGTATATTTCTTGGGTTATTGGAGGTACTTTAGATGCAGGTATATACCCAATGGTAGGAGATACAGCAGTAGATACATTTTTAACAACTAATTTAAAAGTGTTAAAGGAGTTTAATGGTGAAGGTATTGTATTTATAAAACCATGGGAAAATAAAAATATAATTGAAAAGATAAAATTAGCTGAGGAGTCAGGAGCATTTGCCGTAGGCGTGGATATAGATGCCTGTGGACTTATAACTTTAGCTCTTCATGGGAAGCCAGTAATGCCTAAAGGAGTAAAGGAGATAAAGGAATTAGTTAACAGTACTAAACTTCCATTTATACTAAAGGGAATTATGACAGTAGATGAAGCATTACTTGCAGTAGAATCAGGTGTAGATGCTATAGTAGTTTCTAACCATGGAGGTAGAGTTTTAGATGAAACTCCAGGTGTAGCAGATGTTCTTGAAGATATAGCAAAAGCAGTAAAGGGTAAAGTTAAGATTTTAGCTGATGGAGGAGTAAGAACAGGAGTAGATGTACTTAAATTCTTAGCCCTTGGTGCAGATGCTGTATTAATAGGAAGGCCTTTTGTAACTGCATCCTTTGGTGGTAAAAGAGATGGTGTAAAAACTTATGTTCATGGATTAAAGGGAGAGTTGAAATCTGCTATGGTACTTACGGGATGTAAAGATGTAGATAGTATAGATAAGAGAATTATATTCCAAAGAAAATAATCGAATAAGTAAAGTTTTTTAAAGTAATAAAAATTTTTAATAGATATCTTAAATTGTATAATTTAAGATATCTATTTTTGTTAATTTTAAATAAAAAATACACTATTACACTTTAGCAGTTAAAATTGACTCAGAAAGGATTACACATTATACTTAAAAGTAAGAAAATATAAAATATTATAAAAAAAGTGTTGGATATCTACTACTTATTTCAATTTTTTAGTAAACCTATACATAAGGAGTGAAAATATGGTTAAAAGTTTAGAAGAATTGTTAGAATTAGCAAAGAAAAAAGAAAAGAAAACTATGGCAGTAGCAGTAGCACAAGACAATGTTGTTCTAGAAGCAGTGATAAAGGCAGTGGACATGGGTATCATAAATGCTATATTAGTTGGAAATGAAGAGAAAATTAAAACTATAGCAAAAGATTCTAATATAGACTTATCTAGAGTAAGAATAATTAATGAGTGTGACATAACTAAGGCTGCAGCAAAGGCTGTGGAATTGGTTACAAAGGGCGAGGCTAATTATGTAATGAAAGGATTACTTGGGACTTCAGATTTATTAAGAGCTGTACTTAATAAGGAAGCAAATCTAAGAACAAATAATTTACTATCTCATGTAATGGTGTATGATGTAAAGTCTTATGATAAGCTGTTACTTCTTACCGATGGAGGAATGGTGCCATATCCAGAATTAAAAGATAAAATAGGAATATTAAAGAATGCAGTAACAGTGGCAAAAGCACTAGAGATAGATATGCCAAAGGTAGCACCAATTTGTGCTGTAGAAGTAATTAATCCATCAATGCAGGCAACTTTAGATGCAGCAGCTCTTTCAGCAATGAATAAGAGAGGACAAATTAAAGGTTGTATAATAGATGGTCCACTGGGACTTGATAACGCTATATCTAAGGAAGCGGCTCGCCACAAAGGAATTGTAAGTGATGTAGCAGGAGAAGTGGATATACTTCTTGTACCTAATATTGAAGCTGGAAACTTCCTAGGAAAGTCTATGACTTATTTTGCTGGTGCTGAAAGTGCTGGAGTAATTGTAGGTGCAAAATGCCCCGTAGTATTGGTTTCTAGAGCAGATAGTGCAAAATCCAAGCTTTATTCAATAGCATTAGGTAGTATTTTAGGGTAAACAATTATTGGGGAATAATTGAAGTAGGATAGTTAATTAATTATTAAAAGATAAATTGTAATGGGGGAATGTGAATATGAAAAAGGTTATAATGACTGGTAATGAAGCCATCGCTAGAGGTGCCTATGAAGCTGGATGTCATGTAGCATCAGCTTATCCAGGAACACCTAGTACAGAAATATTAGAGAACTTTGCATTATATGAAGGTGTATATGCAGAATGGGCACCAAATGAAAAGGTTGGTTTTGAAGTAGCATCAGGTGCATCTATTGGAGGAGCAAGAGTGCTTACTACAATGAAGCATGTAGGACTTAATGTGGCTGCTGACCCATTATTTACTATGGCATATGAAGGAGTTAACGGAGGTTTTGTAGTTGTAACTGCTGATGATCCAGGAATGCACTCTTCTCAAAATGAGCAAGATAACAGATTTTATGCTCCTCATGCTAAGGTTGCAATGGTTGAACCATCAAACTCACAAGAATGCATTGACTATATGAAGGAAGCATATGAAATAAGTGAAAAATTTGATACATTAGTTTTATTTAGAGTTACAACTAGAATTTCACACTCTAAAACAGTAGTAGAGGTTGGAGATAAACAAGCTGTAGAAGTGAAGCCATATGAAAAAAATATTAAAAAATATATAATGACTCCAGGTCATTCAAAAATTAAACACTATGAAGTAGAAGAGAGATTAGAGAAGCTAAGACAATATTCTAATACTACAAAGCTTAATAGAATGGAAATGGGCAATACAAAGATAGGTATAATTACTAGTGGTATTTCTTATGAATATTGTAGAGAAGTTTTTGGAGATAATGTATCATACCTAAAGATAGGTTTCTCTTACCCATTACCAGATGAAATGATTAAAGAGTTTGCATCTAAGGTAGAAAAATTATATGTAGTAGAAGAGAATGATCCATACTTAGAAAATTCAGTTAAAGCTTTAGGAATTAGCTGCATAGGTAAGGAAGTTATTCCTATATGTGAAGAACTAAATCCAGCCATTATTAGAAGAGGTATTTTAGGAGAAGAAAATAAAATAACTTATACAGCAGATACTAATCCACCTTCTAGACCACCAGTGCTATGTCCAGGATGTCCTCACAGAGGAATATTCTATGCAGTATCAAAATATAAGGATGTAATAGCTTCTGGAGATATTGGATGCTATACTCTTGGTATGAATGCACCACTTAGTGTAACTGACACTGTAATTTGCATGGGTGCTTCTATATCAGCTGGTGTAGGAATGGAAAGAGCTAGTATAGTAGCTAATAGAGAAGATAAAAAGGTATTTGCATTTATTGGAGATTCAACGTTCTTCCATTCAGGAGTAACTGGATTAATTGAAAGTGTTTATAACAATACACCGATAGTAACTGTAATTCTTGATAACAGAATCACAGGAATGACAGGGCACCAAGAAAATCCAGGAACAGGTAGAACCCTTCAAAATAGAGAAGCTCCAATGGTAGATATTGAAGCTTTAGTCCTTGCATGTGGTATTAAAAAGGAAAATATAAAGGTAGTAGATCCATATAAAATAGAAGAAACTTCAAAGGCTGTAAAAGAAGCTCATGATAGCACAGAACCTTTTGTAATTATTACAAAACAACCTTGTGCTTTGATAAAAGACGTATTAAAGAAAAGAGCTAACTTAAAGTGTAAAGTTGATGTAGAGAAATGTAAGAAGTGTAAAATGTGCTTAAAAACAGGATGTCCAGCATTGAAATTCCAAAATGGTGTAGTGGAAATAGATGAAAGCATGTGTAATGGTTGTGAAATATGTAAGCAAGTTTGTCCATTTGATGCTATAGAAAAGGTTGGTGAATAATATGAAGGAAGTAAAAAGTATATTATTTATAGGTGTAGGAGGACAAGGAACTATCCTAGCTTCAAAAATATTATCTGAAGGCTTGTTAAGAAATGGCTATGACGTTAAAATGTCTGAGGTTCATGGAATGGCTCAAAGAGGAGGAAGTGTTACTACTCAAGTTAGATTTGGAGAAAAAGTCTATTCTCCTTTAATAGAAAAAGGAAAAGCTGATGCCATAGTTGCTTTTGAAAAAAGTGAAGCACTAAGAGCACTACCTTATTTAAAAGAAGGTGGACATTTAATAGTAAATGATTATGAAATTCATCCTGTACCAGTACTAATAGGACTAGAAAAGTATCCAGAGGGTGTAAATGAGGCACTAAGATCTACAGCAGAAAATACAGTTATAATTAAAGCGGCAGAAATTGCAAAAGATCTAGGTAATATGAAAGCACAAAACGTTGTATTACTAGGAGCGTTACTTAAAGCCCTAGATATAAAGGAAGTAAATTGGGAAGAGGTTGTAGCTTCATTAGTGCCAGCAAAGGCTGTAGAGTTAAATAAGAAAGCTTTAGTTGCAGGAATGGAAGTATAGAGGAAAATCAGAAGAGTTAATTTCATGATTGAAGCTTGTTCATTATAAGGTTTAGAATAAGTTTCTATAAAATATTAGCTTTACTCTATTATATAGAGGTAAAGCTAATATTTTTTATATAAGCAATAAATTTATATGATTTTCATTATTTTCTGATATAATATATTATAGTAAAAGTCTGAAAAGTAGATCTAATGATAATAAGAGTATATTAAGTTTAGTGGTTACTATTCATAATTATATAAGTAAAATTACTATGGGAGGATAATTAATGGGAATATACAAAGCACCAAATTCAGAAGAAAAAAAAGCTATAAAAAAATATAGTAAGTTATTTGAAGATATTAAGATATCTGAGCCAGCGCTATTTTTGGGAAATACATATAAAGAGGTAATATTTGAAAAGAAAGGTATTGTCAGCTTAATTGGTAAGAAAAAGGGATATATATATATTGATGCAAATAATAAAGTAGTAGAAGATGAGAAAACAATAATGAGACTAGGAAGAATATTCTTTTTCATGGAAGCATTCTTAAATGATGATAATGGTAGTATAATTAAGGCTCTTCAAAATGAAGAAGAAGTAGAAAAAAATAAAACTGATTTGGAATTAATGATGAAAGGCTTTGAAATCATTGAGAAAATGAATAAAAAATATGATATTGAACATAAGGAAGTTGAAAAGGTTAAAGATATATTATCAAAACTAATAGAACTTAGAGCTAAAACTAACTTGAAATTACAAGATTTTCTTAAGGTAGTACAGGAAGAAACATCAAAACAGAAATACTTTGATGAAAATATTATTGAAGCATGTATGCCAGCATATAAAGAAGTGATGGCATGTAATTATGAAAAGGTGATACTCATAGCTAAAGGATCTTCAAGTTATAACTGCTTAAAAAAGGCGGCAGAGAAAGTAAGGAAAAAATATACTATAAGATTTAATATATCTTATACAGATCCATTAATGAAGGTAAACTATATGATGGGTTATTTTGAAAGTTTAATTAGAGCTTATGAAAGCATTATTAACATGTCTTATAATCAGTATTTAAAAAGTATAGTAAATTCAGGAAGAACCAATGCTGAATTTAAATTATTAGAGTTAAGAAATAAGAAAAAAAATTAAAAGATCAATACAGTTAAAGATTAATAAAAATAATTAAAGGTATGTATGTGAGAGATATCATACCTTTAATTATTATAATTTATATAATATAAAATTCACATTTATTATTCAACGTTAATAAATACTGCATCCTCATCTTTAACTACATTTATATACTCAACTTCAGGATCTTCAGTACCTTGAACATAAAGGCCAGTATCTTTTAGTTGTTGAACATAATCTACAATTTCTTGTGTGATTTTTTCTCCCGGGCATAGTACAGGTATTCCAGGTGGATAAGCCATTAGGAATTCACCACTAATCATGCCTACGCTATTTTTAATTCTAACAGAAGTTTTAACACTGTTGAAGGCTTCGTTAGGAATCTGTATTTGCTCAGGAATGGAAGGAATGTCTATGAAGTCTGCTTTAGCAGTACCCTTGCCATAATAGTCATCACTGATTTCTCTCAAAGCTCTTAAAAGTCTTTCCATGCCATCTTCAGTATCGCCAAAGGAACCTACAATAAGGACATTATATAAATCCGAAAGTTCCATTTGAATATGATACTTGTTTGTTAAAATCATATCCAAATCATAACCAGTTATACCTAAATCTCTACAAGTTATTGTAATTTTAGTTGGATCAAAGGCATATGCTCCAGGAACTCCTAAGATTTCTTCGCCAAAGCAATAGAAACCAGGGATTTTATTAACTTCATCTCTAACATAATTAGAAAGTTCTATTGTTTTATCTAGTAATTCTTCTCCACCCAATGCAATTTGTCTTCTAGCAGTATCTAATGAAGCCATTAGAATATAAGAAGGCGAAGTTGTATGCATTAAGTTTAAAACCTGTTTTACCCTTGGAATACTTACTCTTTTAGAGTTAACTTGAAGTAGAGATCCTTGAGTTAAAGCACCAATAATTTTATGAGTACTTTGAGCACAGATATCAGCACCAGCTTCCATGGCAGACATAGGTAAATTTTTATTAAAGTTTAAATGCGGTCCATGAGCCTCATCAACTATTAAAGGAATATCATATTCATGAACGATATCAGCAATTTGCTGAATGTCTGTAGATACACCATAATAAGTTGGATTGATTATAAGAACAGCTTTAGCATCCTTATTAGCTTCCAATGTAGTTCTTACTGTTTCAGGTGTAACTCCATTTGCAATTCCTATCTTTTTATCTAACTCAGGCTGCATATATACAGGGATAGCACCAGCTAAGATAATTCCTCCAGTAATGGATTTATGAACATTCCTAGGAATTATTATTTTGTCCCCAGCACCTACTACAGAAAGAATCATTGCTTGAATAGCGCCGGATGTTCCATGAACAGAGAAAAAGCATGCATCTGAACCGTAGGCATCAGCAGCTAATTCTTGAGCTTTTTTTATAGGACCTGTTGGATGATGATAACTATCTACTAGTTTAAAAACTGTAACGTCAATCTTAAACGGATTTTCGCCCATGAAGTTTTTAAAATCTATGTCTACTCCAACACCTTTTTTATGCCCAGGAACATGGAATGGAAGAGTGTCTCTATTCACATATTCCATTAAGGCATCAAATAATGGGGTTTCATTTTGGTTTAACTTATACAATTCCATACCCTCTTTCTAATTTATAAAGTATAGAGATATCAATAATATAATTTAATGACCTCCCTATAATAATTTTACTCCAAATATAATATTTATAAAGTTATAAAACAAATTTATTATAGAATAATATTAGTATCAATGCAATAAGATTTTAGTTTATAATTAAATATTTATAATGTTTTACTTATTATATGAGTTATAAGATTATAAATGTATAATAAAGCATATAAATTTTATGCGTTTATTAAATTGTGTTATATAAAAAATAAAAAAAATACGAAAATATTACTTTATACAAAAAACAGATGATTAAAAATAAAATAAATGGTAATATAGTTTAGTGGAATAAATTAAAAAATATAGAATAGTAAGAAGGTGCATTATGAGTAATGAAAATTATTTTTTAGAAAAACTTGAGAAAATGCTATTTCTTGAAATAAAAAAAGGTAGCAAAATAAATGAATATGTATTTAAAGATAATATATATCTACCAGTAAATTCAGATAAAATAGTTTCCAAAACTAAAGAAGGAGATGATTTATCTAATATTCCTGTTAATTTTTTTATAGAGGGAATTTTTTATGCACTAGGAGCAGATAAAAACTTTAAATTTAATCATGTATATAAGGAAATAATAGAATCCATTCCTAATAGCGTTAATTATATAAAAGGAAAAATATTTGAGAATATTAAAAATGAAAAGTATGAAGATGGATATATATTATTAAAAGGATTATTGGAAGTTGAAATTACAACAGATAATTTAAATAAAGCTTTTATTTTAATTGATGGAATGAGAAAAAATAATATTGTATTTAAAGAAGAGATTATTAAACTTATTGAAATTGGAAAAGAGATTAAGGATTATCCACAACCCTATTATTATTCAGCCTTAGTAAGTTATGAAGATAAAGATTTTGAAAAAGCTCATTTTAATATTAAACAATATATATCATTGGGAGGAAATGTAAGTGAAGAGGTTGAGGTATTAAAAGAGAATCTAGATATAATCAATTCTTTTGATAAGGGGAAAGAACTTGTATATGAAGAGCCAAAGAAAGCGTTAGAAGTATTATTACCACTAATAGATGTATTAGGGGATAGCGCTGAGATATTTTATTATATTGCAGTTTCTTATAGAATTTTACAAAACTATGAAAAAGCTATATACTATTTAAATGAAGCATTATCTATAGATAGTAACTATGTTCAGGTGTTTAATGAACTTGGGATAAACTATGCTTGCTTGAATGATTTCGAAACTGCAATTAAGTATTTAAGGAAAGTATTTGAGGTTACCAAATCTATAGAGGTATGCACTAATTTAATAATGTGTTATATAAATATTAAGGATTTTAATCAAGCAAAAATACATTTAGATATAGCTAAAAAATTAGATCCAGAGGATGAAATTGTAAAGGAACTTGAAGAAACATTAGGATAATCAAACGAAAAAGAATGTATCAATAGAATATAAATAATTAAATAATATTTTATGAATAACTTTGAATGCAATTGTGTTTACATGCAAAAAACAGTATAATAACTGTGATAAACTTTTGAAATTTGCATTTCAAAACATCTTGAAGTATTTGATTACCATAATTGATTTAGGAAGTGAAGTTATGAAAAAAGAAAATAAAAATATAGTTTTAGATGTAATTCTTGTCGCAATAAGTTTATATTTGGCTTTATTACTAAAATTTGATTTCAGGATACAACCTGATTATAGAGAGTTTTTTATATTATCAATAGTTCCAGTTGTAGCATTAACAATTATATTTAATATGATATTCAAACTATATAGTAATATTTGGAAATATGCATCTGTTGAGGAGTTACTATCGATAGTATATTCTATGACTGCTTCTAATATAGTATTTATAATCTATGGTTATTTTATAAGCCACACTATGTTAAAAAGTAGATTTTTTAGATTTCCAATAACTGTTCATATTATATTTTGGCTATTGAGCGTAATAAGCTTAGGTGGAGTTAGATTTTTATATAGAATCATGGAGAATAATGGAACAGATAAAGGATCGATTAACAAAAAAAAGAATTTGTTAATCATAGGTGCTGGAGATGCTGGAGCTATACTTATTAAAGAAATAAATAATAATAGTACTTTGCACTATAAAATTGTTGGGTTGATTGATGATAATATAAATAAGATAGGTAAGAGAATTCATGGAGTAAAGGTTGTAGGAGATAGAAATAAGATTATATCCTTTTGTAAGCAAAACAAAGTTGATGAAATAATGCTTGCGATGCCATCAGTGGATAAGAATACTAAGAAAGAAATTCTAGATATATGTAAACAGGTGACAAAAAATATTAAAACCATGCCAGGTATTTATAAAATTATTGATGATAGCATAAATGTAAATCATATGAGAGATGTGAACATTGATGATTTATTGGGAAGAGAATCGATAAAGCTAAAATCGGAGCATATAGAAAGATATATAAAAAATAAAACAATACTAGTTACTGGTGGTGGTGGAAGTATTGGGTCTGAAATTATTAGGCAAATAGCAAAATTCTCACCTAGAAAAATAATTATTCTGGATATATATGAGAATAATGCTTATGATTTAGAAATGGAATTTAACAGAAACTATCCAGAAATAAATAAACAAGTAATTATTGCTTCTGTAAGAGATATGATAAGAATAGATCAAATATTTGACGAGCACAAACCAGAAGTGGTATTCCATGCAGCAGCTCATAAGCATGTACCTTTAATGGAGGGAAATGCAGGGGATGCAATTAAAAATAATATTTTAGGTACATATAATGTAGCTAAATGCTGTAATAAATATAATGTTAAAAAGTTTGTTTTAATTAGTACAGATAAGGCAGTAAATCCAACTAATGTAATGGGAGCCACTAAAAGATTTTGTGAACTTATAATTCAAGCTTTTAATGAAGTTAGTAAAACAGATTATGTAGCAGTTAGATTTGGAAATGTTCTTGGAAGTAATGGTTCAGTAATACCACTATTTAAAAAGCAAATTGAAAAGGGTGGACCAGTAACTGTAACCCATCCAGAAATAACAAGGTTCTTTATGACTATTCCTGAGGCTGCTCAATTAGTTATTCAAGCTGGTGGTCTTGCAGATGGTGGAGAGATATTTGTATTAGATATGGGTAAACCGGTTAAAATGGTTGATTTAGCAAGAGATTTAATAACATTATCTGGATATAAGCCAGATGTAGATATTAAAATAGAATATGTGGGATTAAGACCAGGTGAAAAGTTGTATGAAGAGCTTTTAATGGATGAAGTAGCACTTACATCTACAGAGCATAATAAAATTTTTGTAGAAAAACCTAAAGATGCTACTATAGAATTTATTGAAGAAGCTATAAAACAGTTTAGAAATGTAGATAATATGACTAAAGAAGAAATAATAAAATTGCTTGAAGAAAAAGTTCCTACATATAAAAGAAAGAAAGACTAAGATATGTAACGAATTGTGTAATGTAATAAATTACTAATAGGAGGAACAATTATGAGTCAATTAAAGGAAGAATTATTATTAAAATTAAAGAATAAAACAGCTAAACTAGGTGTAGTAGGTCTTGGATATGTAGGACTTCCTCTAGCAGTAGAAAAAGCTAAGGCGGGATATGAAGTTATAGGATTTGATGTTCAAGATAAAAAAGTTGTTATGGTTAACAATGGAGAAAATTATATAGGTGATATAGTAGATAATGACTTATCAGCCCTTGTTAAAGCGGGTAAGCTAAAAGCAACTACGAATTTTAGCTTCATAGAAGAAGTAGATACAGTATGTATAGCTGTACCAACACCTCTTGATCTTTATAAACAGCCGGACTTATCCTATGTAGTTAACTCAACAAAAGATGTAGCAAAATACTTAAAGCGAGGAATGCTTATAATTCTTGAGAGCACAACCTATCCTGGAACAACGGATGAAGTTATAAAACCAATTCTTGAAGAAAGTGGATTAAAATGTGGAGAGGATTTCTTTTTAGCATTTTCACCAGAAAGAGTAGATCCCGGTAATAAGGAATATAACACTAAAAATACACCTAAGGTTGTAGGTGGATGTACACCAGAGTGCACTGAGGTTGCAGGAACTTTATACAGATGTGTATTGGATGGAGAAATTATGGAGGTATCGTCACCAGCAGTAGCTGAGATGGAAAAAATTCTTGAAAATACCTTTAGAAATATAAATATAGCCTTAGCTAATGAAATGGCAATATTGTGTAAGAGGATGGGAATTGACGTTTGGGAAGTTATTGAAGCTGCAAAAACTAAGCCTTATGGATTTATGCCATTCTATCCAGGTCCAGGTCTTGGTGGTCACTGTATACCACTAGATCCATTCTACTTGGAATGGAAGGCAAAAGAGTATGATTATCATACAAAACTTATAGAGACTTCAGGTATAATTAATGATTCTATGCCAGAATTTGTAGTTGAGAACGTGATGAAGCTTTTAAACGGACATAAAAAGGCGTTAAATGGTGCAAAAGTACTTGTTATGGGTGCAGCATATAAAAAAGATATAGATGATATGAGAGAGTCACCAACATTGAAAGTCCTTGAGATATTAAACAAAAATGGTGCGGACATAATGATTAATGATCCATATATTCCGTCTTTTAAACATAAAGGTATTGAATATATATCAGTAGATTGGGAAAAAGAAATTGATAATGCTGATATAGTAATCATCACTACAGATCACAGTTGTTACGACTATGAATTGATGGTTGAAAAGGCTAAGATCCTTTATGATACAAGAAATGCGACAAAGGATGTTAAAAAAAATAGAGATAAAATAAATAAACTTTAATATATTAAGTGTATTAGATACAGCACTACAATGTCTTTTGTGCTGTATCTAATAATTATGAATAAAAATTTAATAGATAATATTGGTAATAATTAACCATATTTAAAGGGTTCGAGTTTAGTCTTAATCCCTAAAATATATTAGGAGGAATTGGTATGAAATTATTTAATGTAGCTGTTATTGGATGTGGAAGGATATCCTATAAGGGAATAGAAGCAGTGGTTAATAACAAGGAAAGGCTACAGTTGGTATCAACTTGTGACCCTATAGAAGAAAAAGCTATTGCAAAGAAAAATGAATATATTGACAAGTTAGGTAAGGAAGTTAAAGTTAATATATATAAAGATTATAAAGAAATGTTAGAAAAAGAAGATATAGATATAGTGTATATAGCAACTGAAAGTGGATATCATCCAGAAATTGCTATAAATTGTATGAAAAAACATATTCATGTTATAGTTGAAAAACCAATGGCGTTATCAATTAAAGATGCTGATGAAATGATAGCTTGTGCTAAAGAAAATAATGTTAAATTATGTGTATCACATCAAAATAGATTTAATACTGCTATTCAAAAACTAAGAAGTGAAGTTGAAGCAAATAATTTTGGTAAGATGGTTAATGGTACAGCAAGAATACTTTGGAATAGAAACATGGGATATTATGAGCAAGCTCCTTGGAGAGGGACTTATGAACTTGATGGTGGAACATTAATGAATCAATGTATCCATAATATAGATTTACTACAATGGATGATGTGCTCAGATGTTGATACAGTATATGCTCAATGTGATACTTTCTTAAGAGATATTGATGCAGAAGATTTTGGAGCTATATTAATAAGGTTTAAAAATGGTGCCATAGGGATAATAGAAGGAAGTGCTTGTGTGTATCCTACAAATTTAGAGGAAACATTAAGTATTTTTGGGGAAAAGGCAGCTGTTTGCATAGGAGGCCTTGCAGTAAATAAAATTGAAACTTGGAGAATTGAAGGCTCAGAAGAAAGTGAGGAGAAAGTTTTGGCAGCACAAGAAGCAGATCCAGATAGTGTTTATGGATTTGGACATACTTTATTATTTAAAGATGTAGTAGACTCTATCATAGAAGATAGACAGCCACTGGTAAGTGGAGAAGAGGCTAAAAAACCTCTAGAAATAATATTAGCTGCTTACAAGTCTACAGCAACTGGAATGCCTGTTAAGTTTCCATTAGGCGATTTTTCTACTATGGATATGAAGGAAATGAAAAATAAGTAAGTGAGGGTTCACTGTGGGATATAAAAAGAATATAGCAAGTAACTTTGTTACTCAAATAATTACGTCAGTTTTGGCCTTTATAGTGAGCATTATAGTTTCTAGAGTGCTAGGAGCAGAAGGAAAAGGTGAGGTGGCATACTTTCTATTGTTTTTTACAACAATAGGACAGTATGGTCACTTTGGAATAACTTATGCTACACCATATTTTAGTAAGAAGACACAGTATAGTAGTGAGGAAGTTTTTAATAATAATTTTTCTTACATAATGCTAATGTGTGTTATACAATCAAGTTTTGTGATTGTAGCAAAGACTTTTGGATTAATTTTTGAAGAATATAGTTATTTAACTTTATTTCTTGGAATATTAATTTTAGCATTTACTATGATAGCTGAATTTTTATCAACGGTATATATAGGTAATGAAAGAATTATTGAAGTAAATAAAATTACTTTAGCGTCTAATATAATAAAAATAGCATTAACTATAATATTATGGCTTGCAGAATTATTAAATATATATACTTATTTGTTAGTTTTATCTTTACCAGTTATATTTAATTCAATACTATTAATGAGAAAATCAAAACAAAAGTATAAATTTGAAATAAATAAAGTCTTAATGAGTAAGGAGTTTAAATTTGGAATAAACATATATCTAGCAACCTTATTTATTTTCATGAATTATAAAATTGACCAATTTTTTATAAAGTTTATGTTAGGAACATCTGAATTAGGAGTTTATAGTGTATCGGTATCTCTAGCAGAACTTCTATTTTTAATTCCTGGTAGTGTAGCAAGTGCAATTTTGGGAAGATTATATAATATGAAAAACGATACTCCGGAAGAAAGGGCTAGACTTACTAGTAATACTATAAAAGTTACTTTTTATGTAACATTCCTTATTATGATAATAGGTATTCTATGTACGCCTATTATTCCAGTTTTATACGGGAAACAGTATATGGGTGCTATAGTACCTACAATTATATTATTTGTAGGAATTTTATTTGCATCAATAGGAAAAATTTCGTCATCATACTTCCAAAGTTCTGGAGAGCCAAAAGTACACTTATATATAACCTTTTCAGTATTTGCTATAAATATTGTTTTTAATGCAGTGTTGATACCACTTGTTGGTATAAATGGTGCTGCTATTGCTTCAAGTATTTCATACTTTGCATATGGAATAATATATGTAATTATCTTTATTAGAAAAGAAAAGTTTACATTTGAAGGATTATTCCTATTTAGTGATAGTGATAAAGAGATGATTAGACAAGTAAAACGCAGAGTTTTAAAAAGATAATGGAGGGAACATGAAAAAATATTTAAACTATATTAAGAACAATAAAAAAATAGCTACTATAGGGATAGCTATAATAGCTTTAGCTGTAATATGTATATTTGTAGGGATTAAAGTTAGTCTTAATAATAAAGAAAATGCTGAGAAATATAAAGGTGATAAGGGTGTATTCTTTGAAGATAAGAATTTTGAGAAAGCCATAAGAAAAGAAATAAATAAATATATAGGAAAAATATATGAAAGTGATTTAGCAAAAGTTAAGGCTTTAAATTTAAGTGAAAAGAAAATAGAAAGTATTGAGGGAATACAATATTGTATTTCTCTTACTGATTTAAATTTAAGTAAAAATAAAGTCACTAGCATAGAACAACTAAATGAGCTGACATATCTTAAAATATTAAATTTAAGCTCTAATCAAATAGAAGATATAATTCCATTATCAAACCTTAAAAATTTATTAGATTTAGATTTATCAACTAATAATATTCGTAATATTGAGCCTTTAGGTAAAGTTAAAGGTGTAGTATCTTTAAATATAGCGAAAAATAATATAAGTAAGATAGATTCATTGGTGAATCTTAAAAACCTAAAAATTTTGAATTTGGCTAATAATAGAATTACTAAAGTAGATGATTTAGTTAAGATGACAGAATTAGTAAACCTGGACATTTCTAATAACTCAATTATGAACTTAAAAGGAATTGAGGATCTGCTTTATCTTAATGAACTTAAGGCTAATGGAAATGGAATAGAGGAGATAAATAGTCTTAAGAACATTGAATATTTACAGATTTTAGAGTTATCTAACAATAATTTAAGCAATTTAAGTTTTATTAAAGATAATATAAATCTTCAAAATCTAATTGTATCCTATAATGACATTTCAGATTTAAATGATATAAGTAAGTTAGATAACTTAGAAAAGTTGGGAATAAGGTATACTAGTATAGAAAATGTGGAGTTATTAACAAAGCTACCAAGTTTAAATGAATTATATATAGATGATAGAATTGATAGAACACCACTATTGGATATGAAGACTAGATTTAAAAATGCTGATACAAAAACTAAAGAGTTTTTTATAAATAATATATACAATAAGTAAAGGAAGAAAAGTTTATGGCTTTAAAAATATTAATAGTTGCATTAGGATTAACATTAAGTACTTACTTGTTCAAAAAAGCAGCAGGAACATTAAGTGTAAGAAAATTAAATTTAATATCCTATACATTTTATTTATTTATACTTCAAACATATATTGGTACTAGTTTAGTATTTCTTGGAGACAGAGAACATTATACTATTACATATATTTTAAATAATGATACCATACCTAGAACATTTTTTTATGTACTGTTAACAGCTGTACTACTTCCTTTAATTATAATTTTTCTGTACAAATTATTAAAAGTAGATATCAATTATATATATAGTGAGTATTTAAGTAAAGAAACTAATGTAGATAATGAGCAAATAGTATTTTACATAGTATTAGGGATTTCAAGTATTTCTATAATATTAATGATTATGTTATTTGTAAAGATAGGATATGCACCATTGTTAAAGATGGTTTTTGCTGAGCCAGGGTTTAACTTTAAAACAGCTAGAATAAACATATCTAACGTTACAATAATACATGAATATGTGAAAAACATACTTATACTTTCTTTAATACCTGTATTTTCATATATATCTTTTGTATATGTCTATACTACTAAAAATAAAAGATGGATAGTGCTATTTGGAGTCTTATTTATATGTTCACTATTTACTAAAACGTATAATTTTGCAAAGACGCCAGTTATATTTTATTTGTTCACATTTGTAATAATATATATTATGTTAAATGATGGTATAAGGAGACATTTGTTATATGTGATAGTAGGGTGTTTGGGTGGAGTGATTTTTTTACTTTACAAAGTTATGGGATATGCATTAGAATTTTCTATACACACTGGTCCTATAAGTAGAGTAATATTTACACAAGCAGGAACCCTTATGTATCATTTTGATTTCTTTCCTCAGCATTTTCCATTCTTAATGGGAAGAAGTTTATCTGGTACAATAATTAAGGTATTAAGTTCAGATTTGACGCCTCTAAGGTCTGCCAAAGTAATTATGGCTTTTTATGGTTCAAGAAGTGTATATGAAGGTACTGCTGGAGTAATGAATGCACTTTTTATTGGAGAAGCTTATGCAAACTTTGGTGCAATTGGATTGCTTTTAAGTATAGTATATATATCTTTATTGTTTGGAATGATATACTATTTGTTTACTAAAAAATTTCGTAAAACGGCTCTTAATGTAGCTTTATTTGGAATTTTAACTAGTGAATTAGCAAGTATAACACAAGGTGGTTTTTTTGATTTTATATATAGTGCAAATATAATAATAATAGTTTTATTATTTATATTTGTTAATTATTTAAGTAAGTTTTTAGAAAAGAAGATAAATAAGGGATATAAAGGGTAAGAGTTCATTAGAAAGTAGGATATAAAATGAAGAAATGTATTGTATATTTTCCTTTTAAAATTCATGAAGAGCATCCGAGCGCTTCTAATCTACGACCAATAAAAATAGTAAAAGGGTTTAAAGAGTTAGGGTATGAGGTTGAAGTTATAAAGGGGTATGCTGCTGAACGTAAAAATACTATAAAAAAACTTGAAAATAAAATAGAGAACGGTGAGAAGTTTGATTTTATTTACATGGAAAGCTCAACAGAACCAACACTTCTTACAGAATCACACCACATACCAATTCATCCTTTTTTTGATTTCAAATTTCTTAAATTTTGTCGAAAAAGAGGAATTAAGGTAGGATTATTTTATAGGGATATTCATTGGAGATTCAGTCAATACAAAAATACTGTTTCAACACCTAAAAGGGCAATAGCATATACATTTTACTATTATGATTTATTAAAATATAAGAGTTCTATAGATGTTTTATATTTGCCATCCCTAAGAATGGAAAAATATATACCTATAAAACTAAATAAACCTATTTTAGAATTACCATCTGGGTGTGAATTTATAGAAGCTACAGGACAATTAGATATATCAAAAGATAAATTTTCTATCCTATATGTTGGAGGTCTTAATAGGGAGCTTTATAATATCGAAGAAATGGTTAAAGCTGTAGCTAATAATGAAAGATTTACTTTAACTATCTGCTGTAGGCAAGAAGAATGGGAAGCTAATAAAGGGTACTACTATGAATATTTAAATGATAGAATAAAAATCATACATGAAAGTGGTAATGAACTAGATAAAATTGCGATTAGTGCGGATATGTTTTCTTTAATAGTTGAGCCTACAAGTTATTGGGAATTTGCAATACCAATGAAATTATTTTCTTATATTTCTTACGGTAAACCAATTTTAGGAGTAAGTAATACCGCGTGTGGTGAATTTATTGAGAAGAACAATATAGGATATACTACTAAATATAATGAAGAGAATATTGAAAATATATTAAAATATGTAGAAAAAAATTATAGCAAAGATTATGATAGAATGAAACTAGCAATGAGTGAAGCCTTTGAAAATAATACTTGGGAAAAAAGGGCTTATGCTGTGGTAAGAAGCCTACATAAATAGTAGATATAAGAGGTGAAAAAATGAAGATTTGTTATTTATCTGATGCAAATAGTATACATACAAAAAAGTGGTGTAAATTTTTTAAGACTAAGGGATATGATATACATGTAATTTCATTAAATGATGGTGAAATAGATGGAGTTACTGTACATAGTCTAAAAATACAATTAGATAATGTTAGAAATGGAAGTTTTATGAATAAGATTCAATATCTTACGTATACAGGGAAGGTTAAAGCTTTAGTTAATGAAATAAAACCAGATATACTGCATGCACACTATGCAACTAGTTATGCGTTTTTAGCTGGAGCTACTAATTTTCATCCTTACGTTATTTCTGTTTGGGGAAGTGATGTTTATGATTTTCCAAAACAGAATATATTATGTAGAAAATTTGTTGAGCGAAACTTATCTAAAGCAGATGTATTGCTATCTACAAGTAAAGTAATGGCTGAGGAAACCAAGAAATATACTAATAAATCTATAGAAATAACTCCATTCGGTGTAGATATTAATTTATTTAAACCTAATGAAAATAAATATGATAATAGAGAAGAGATAGTAATCGGAACAATTAAAGCTTTAGAGGCTAAATATGGAATTGAATATTTGGTAAGAGCTTTCGGTAATTTAGCGAAAAAGTATGATAATATTTACCTGGAAATAGGGGGAATAGGATCTCAAAAGGAATATTTAGATAACCTATGTAAAAAATTAAATATAGAGAGTAGAGTTGAATTTTTAGGATTTATAACTCCAGAAGAAGTAGTGCAGTCATTTAATAGATTTGATATTGCAGTATTTCCATCTACTTTAGATAGTGAAAGTTTTGGGGTAGCTGCTGTAGAAGCTCAAGCTTGTGGAACCCCAACTATAGTATCCAATGTAGGTGGGTTACCAGAAGCGACATGCCCTGGAAAAAGTAGTATTGTAATTCCTAAGGAAGATACTATTGCCCTTGAGAAAGCTATAGAAAAGTTAATTACAGATGAGGAACTAAGAATTTCTATGGGAAAATACGGAAGACAATTTGTTGTTAATAATTACAATGTTAAAGATAATTTTAATAAGGTAGAGGTTATATATAAAGAATTGTTAAATAGTCAACATAAGTAAGCTAAAAGGAGTATAAATTATGAAAATAATAACAGTTATTGGAGCTAGACCTCAATTTATTAAAGCTGCGGCAGTATCTAATAAGTTAAGAGAAAAACATGAAGAAATATTAGTTCATACAGGGCAACATTACGATGAAAATATGTCAAAAATATTTTTTGATGAATTAAACATACCTTACCCTAATTATAACCTTTCAGTTGGATCTGGAGGACATGGAAAGCAAACTGGAGAGATGATGACAAAGCTAGAGGAAATATGTGTTAAAGAAAATCCCGACATGATTTTAGTATATGGTGATACAAATTCTACTTTGGCCGGAGCATTAGTTGCAAGTAAAATGTTAATTCCTGTAGTTCATGTTGAAGCAGGACTTAGGAGCTTTAATAAAGCTATGCCAGAAGAACAGAATAGAATACTTACAGACCATATATCATCCAAATTGTTTGCACCTACGGAAACAGCTATTAGAAACTTAAAAAATGAAGGTATAGTAGAGAATGTATATAATGTGGGAGATGTAATGTTTGATGCAGTTCTTCATTTTGGTGAGATTGCTAAGAAAAACAGTACAATAATTGAAAGATTGAATTTAAGGGACAAAGAATTTATATTAACTACAATACATAGAGCTGAAAATACTAATAATATTTCAAGATTAAAAAATATAATAGAAGCCCTTAATGCAAGTGAGAAGACTATAGTACTTCCATTGCATCCAAGAACTAAAAAGTATATGAGCGATTATAACTTAGAATTTGGTGACAATATAATAGTAATTGACCCAATAGGATATCTAGATATGCTTGCATTAGAAAGTAACTGTGTAAAAATAGTAACTGATAGCGGTGGAGTACAAAAAGAAGCTTTCTTTATGAAAAAACCATGTATAACTATGAGAGATGAAACTGAATGGGTGGAGACTGTAGAAAATGATTGGAATAGAATTGTTGGAACAGATAAAGAAAAGATACTAGATGCTATAGTTAATTTTATACCAAGCCAACCACAAATGGATATATTTGGAGATGGTAAATCATCTGAAAAGATTTGTAGCATTATAAAAAAATAAGATTGGTAAAGAGGGAATTCTAATGAAGATATTATTTTTAACTCAGTATTGTCCTCCAGAAGTAGGAGCTCCTCAGAATAGGATTTTTGAGTTTGCCAAACAATTAAAGAAATTTGGTCATGAGGTTACGATATTGACTGCTATGCCGAACTATCCAAGAGGAGAAATATTTGAAGAATATAGGGGCAAGAAGATAGTTAAAGAAACTATTGATGGAATAGATATAGTGAGAACAGGAATTTATGCTACTAAAAGTAAGGATTTTGTAAAGAGACTTAGAAATTATTTATCATTTACTTGGAGTAGTGTATTTAGTGGAGCAAAGCATATAGAAAAGCAAGATGTGATAATAACAGAATCACCACCATTATTTTTAGGCTGGTCAGGATATGTTCTATCAAAGATGAAAAAAGCTAAGTTTATATTCAATGTATCAGATCTATGGCCAGAGTCAGCAGTAAAATTAGGTGTTTTAAATAATAAAGCTATGATTAGAGCATCCACGTGGCTAGAAGAATTTTGTTATAGAAAGGCTGCAGCGGTTACAGGTCAAACTAAAGGAATTGTTGATAATATAGTTTCTAGAGGGTTTGATAAAAATAAAGTTCATATCATAACAAATGGTGTCGATACAGAATTCTTCAAAAAAGAAAATAGGTCGGAAGAATTTAGAGAGAGTATAGGAATAAAAAATAAATTTGCAGTTGTTTATGCAGGAATTCATGGAATTGCTCAAGGACTTGAAGTATTAGTCGATGCCGCTGAAATCATAAAAGAAGAAAAGGAAATACAAATTGTATTTATAGGAGAAGGTCCAGAGAAGCCAATGCTTATGAATAAAGTTAAAGAAAAGAAGCTTGAAAATGTTAGTTTTTTACCTATGCAAGATAAAAAAGATATGCCAAAGATTATAGCTTCAATGGATGCAACTGTAGTACCATTAAAAAAATTAGATATATTTAAAGGTGCACTACCATCAAAGATGTTTGAAAACTTAGCTTCAGAAATACCTATTGTATTAGCTGTTGAAGGTGAGGCAGAAAATTTAATTAATGATGCACAAGCTGGGATTGTGGTTGAACCTGAAAATTCAAAGGAAATTGCAAAAGCAATTTTAAAGCTACATAAAAATAAAGAACTAAGAGAAGACCTAGGAAAAAATGGAAGAAGTTATGTTATGAATAATTTTTCTAGAGAAGCGATTGCAAGAAAACTAGAAAATATATTACTAGACTTAAAGTAAGGAGGAATTAATATGGTTAGAAAAAGAGAAACATTTTTACCTTATTCAGTACCACTAATTGATGATGATGACATAAATGAAGTAGTAGAAACATTAAAATCAGGATGGGTAGCTAAGGGGCCTAGAACTATTGAATTTGAGAAGAGATTCGCAGAATATACAGGTGCAAAATATGCTATCGCTATGAATTCAGCTACTGCTGCATTACATATTGCTTTAATAGCTGGAGGAGTTAAACCAGGAGATGAAGTTATAACAACTCCAATTACTTTTGCAGCTACAGCCAACACTATAATTCATGTAGGTGCTAAACCTGTATTTGTAGATATAGATCCAAATACATTTTGTATAGATGCAAATAAAATAGAAGAGAAAATAACAGATAAAACTAAAGCTATAGTTCCGGTGCATTATACAGGTCATGCTTGTAATATGGACAAAATAAGAGCTATTGCTGAAAAATATGACCTTTTTGTATCTGAGGATGCAGCGCATGCCATTGATACTTACTATAAAGGTGATTTAATAGGAAAAAAAGGCGACTGTGCATCCTTTAGTTTCTATGCAACTAAAAATATATGTACAGGTGAAGGCGGAATGCTTACTACTAATAGAGAAGATATAGCTGAAAAAGCAAGGATTATATCAACTCATGGGATGAGTAAAGCTGCATGGAATAGATATGGAAAAGGTGGAACTTGGAGATATGATATAGAATATCCAGGGCATAAGTACAATATGTTTGATATTCAAGCTGCTCTGGCTAAAACACAAATGAATAAATTAGATTTCATGCAAGATAGAAGAAAAGAGATTGTAAAAAAATATGAAGAGGCGTTCTCTAATCTAGATGGAATTAAACTTCCACCAGAAGCAGAGTATACTACTCACTCATGGCACCTTTATGTAATAAGATTGGAATTAGATAAACTTACAATTGATAGGGATGAATTTATAGAACTTATGGCGGAAGCTAATATAGGCACTAGCGTTCACTTTATACCTGTACATTTAATGAGTTATTATAGAGAAACCTATGGATATAAAGAAGGTGATTTACCAATTGCTGAAAATTACTTTGACACTATAGTTTCATTGCCATTATATCCTAAGATGACAGATGAAGATGTTCAAGATGTAATTAATGTAGTTACAGATATTATAAAAGAGAATCACAAATAAATATATTTAATATAGTATTGAGTATATCTAAATTTAAGGACTTAGTTCTTTTAAGTAGGATTAAGTTCTTAAATTATAAATCTTTAAAAATAATTAAAATTGTATGAAATATGAGCTTTAATATCTATAATCTATAATATATATTGACATAATATAAATTAATAAATTCATAATAATTAAAAAATATTTTTTTTATCAAATAAATGATATAATAGTTTTGTGTTCGTACAAGGAGGAATTATTTTGGAGAACAATATAGTAATAGATGTAAAGGAAAAAATCGAAAATAAGCGATTTCAGTTTTTTGTGAAAAGGGTTTTTGATATTATATTGTCACTTATAGGAATAATAATATTGTTGCCTATATATTTAATTATCGCTATTGCGATAAAATTAGATAGTAAAGGCCCAGTGTTATTTAAACAAGTTAGAGTAGGGAAGAATAGAAAAGATTTTGTTATATATAAATTTAGAACTATGGTAGTATCAGCTGAAAGTAAAAGGGAATTACAGATAGACCCAAGTAATATGGATAATTTTGTATTTCAAAGTAAAAGCGATAATAGAGTTACAAAGGTTGGCAGCTTTTTAAGAAATACTAGCCTTGATGAGATACCTCAATTATTTAATGTTTTGTTTGGTGACATGAGCCTGGTTGGGCCTAGACCTGAAATACCTGATGTTGTAAAGTATTATCCAGAAAATTATTACCAAAGATTACTAGTATTACCTGGAATAACAGGTCTTGCACAAGTCAGTGGAAGAGGCGAGATAGAATTGGGAAAAACCATTTATTATGATTTAACCTATATAAGTAATTTTTCAATATGGAATGATATAAAAATATTATTTACTACTGTTTTTAAAGTATTTAAGAGAGATGGCGCTTTTTAAGAGAGAATTAGTAAAATAAAGGTATTAGAGCTAGGGTTATAGATAAAAATATGCAGTTATAAATAATAATAGCACGAACACAAATATAAATAGTAGTAGCTATAAATATAAAATTAATTTCTTATATTCCTTTCATGGTACAGAATTTTAGCATGTACTATGAGTTAGGAGGGGGGAAAAAATATGGACAAGAGTAATGAAAAAATAAAAGGAATTTTTTACATTACCATAGCATCGATAGCTTTTGGGGTAATGCCAATATTAGCTAAATTAGCATATAAAGGTGGAGCAAATCCAATAAGTACTTTGGCATTAAGATTTACTTTTGCATCAATAATACTTTATATATATATAAAAAATAAAAATCTTTCACTTAAATTAAATAAGGAACAAATAAAGCTTATATTGTTTTTAGGAGTAGTAGGATATTCAATGACATCCATACTATTATTTTTAGCCTACAATTATATAGATGTAGGTATAGCAGGAATGATACTACATACATATCCTTTAATGGTTATGATCTTATCTATAGTAATATATAAAGAAAAGTTTAAGATGAAAAAATTTCTCTATTTAATTATAACTACTATAGGTGTATTTATAATGTTGGATGTCAATGTTGGAAATGTTAATAATATAGGTGTGATACTAGTTTTATTATCTGCTCTTTGCTATGCAATATATGTCATTGGAGCTTCTAATGAGAAACTTAAAAATATAAATAGCTTTGTTATAACCTTTTATATATCTATAATTTCTGCAGTTGTTGGAAGTGGTACAGGAGTCATAACTAGTAGCTTTAATAGCACTATAAATTTTTATGGAATTATATCTATATTACTAATTGCATTTATATCTACTGTGGTTGCTTTGATGGCATTTTTAAGAGGAGTAAAACTCATAGGACCAACAAACTCAGCAATCTTTGGCGCTTTAGAGCCTATAGTATCTTTAGTTTTAGGTGTAATTGTTTTAGGGGAAGCCATATCTATTAAGATAATTATAGGTAGTGTTATTATTATATTAGCTATGATTGAGCTAGCTAAGGATACTGTTAGAAATTAAGAGTTACTTTATCAAAATGATTGGATCACTTTGATAAGGTGATTTTTTGTAATTATGGATTCATAAATAGATAGAAATTTGTCGCATATATGAGTTATAATTATATAGTACGATATATAAGATTCAATAAATAGATTTTATCAATGCTACTTAATATAGTTAGATTAAAGATTAATACAGGTATAGAAACTTAATTGAAATTATTATATGTAGAATAAAGAGTAACATATACTAGTGGATTATAGTATGGTGGATTTTATATAAATTAAGAATAGTATAGAATTAAAATAAATAAATATTTCTCTGAAATTTTACTTTAGAAGACTAATAGATTTAATTCTATTATATAGAATAAAGGAGTTTTATATGAATGTATTGATATTACCAGCGTGGTATCCAAATAAAAAAGATTATGTTGGAGGTATATTTATAAAAGAACAGGTTAAAGCTCTTAAAAGTGTTGGTATTAATCCAATAGTATATTATCCTTTTGATAATGAAATTTTACCTAATGATTTAAGGTTAAATATAGAAGATACAATTAAGGTATACAGGGCTAATACAGATTATATGAAAAATAGTAAATTATCTAAATTTAATAGCTTTAAAAATTCCATTAGAGATCTAAAAAAAATAGTTAAAGATAATAGTATTGATTTAATTCATGCACATGTTGGATATCCAGCAGGTGTTATAGCATATTTACATTATCTTACGAATAAAAGCATACCATATATTTTAACGGAGCATAGATCAAATACAAGGGAATTTGCTGCTAGGTTCTATAATGGAATTCTAAAAAGAGTATACTTAAACGCTAAGAGTGTCATAACTGTTAGTGAATTTTTAAAAAAAGAACTTGAAAATTTAGAATATGTTTTTAATGGTAAGGTTATAGGAAATGTAGTAGATATTCCTAAAGAAAAAGTTGTTTATAATCCTATAAAAGAAAAGGTGACTATACTTTTTATTGGAAGTATGAAGGAAAATGAAGTTAAAGGAATAAGATATCTTATTCCAGCACTAGCTAGATTTATTAAAAATATATCTCTTAAGGTTAATGTTTTATTTATAGGAGAAGGCACATATAAAGAGAGCTATGAGAATCTTGCTCAGAATTTTGGAATAAAGGATAATTGTACTTTTATTGGAAGTATACCAAATGAAAGTGTTGGAGAATATATAAAAAGAAGTAATTTTGTAATATCATCTAGTATAAAGGAAACTTTTGGAGCAGTCCTCATTGAGAGTATGAGTTATGGAAGACCAGTTCTTGCTACCAAGTGTGGCGGACCTCAAGAATTTGTTAATGAATTCAATGGTATATTGGTAGAAAAAGAAAGCGTAGATGAGTTATATTATGGAGTGAATAAAATGGTAAAAAATTATTCTCAATTTTCTAGTGAAGATATAAAGAAATATGTAGAGGATAATTATTCATTAAATGTTATAGGTGAAAAATTGAAAAAAGAGTATGAAGTAATATTAAAATCTATATAAAATTATTTTATTATAAATATAAGTAGATTAACTAAGTATATAATGTATATGAAAATTTAGGAGTTACTGTATCAGAGTGATTTAAATATCAATGTGGTACAGTATTTTTATTGCTAAAATATTAGAAGTAATCATCCATGTATGAGATTTATATAAATTTATCATAAGGATGATAATGCTCCTTTAGTAAGTTAAAATGATAATACATTAAAAATATTCATAATATTCAGACGTAACAATTAAAAGGTTATTTTGATTTTATAAAGAATAGTAATTATATAGGAAAGTATATTGTAAAGGGGAGATATTAATGAATAAAGTAATAATCAATGGAAATGACTTAAGACTTGAAGATATAGTAAATGTGGCTAGAAATAATTATCAAGTTGAGCTTAGTGAAGAAGCCATAAAAAGAGTAGAAAAATCTAGAGAAATTGTAGATAAAATTGTTGAAGAAGATAGAATAGTCTACGGAATAACTACAGGGTTTGGAAAATTTTCTGATGTATCTATATCAGGTGAAGATTGCAAAACTCTTCAAAGAAATTTAATTATATCTCATGCTTGTGGCTTTGGAAACAGCCTTGATACAGATATAGTGAGAACAATAATTTTGCTTAGAGCTAATGCTTTATCCAAAGGATATTCAGGAATAAGATTATCAACACTACAAACCTTGGTGGCTATGCTAAATAAGGGAGTTCATCCAGTAATACCAGAGAAAGGGTCTTTAGGAGCATCCGGTGATTTAGCACCATTATCTCATATGGTATTACCAATGTTAGGAGAAGGAGAAGCTGAGTATCAGGGTAAAATAATAAGTGGTAGAGAAGCTATGAATAAAGCTGGTATAGAAGTAGTTCAATTAATAGCTAAAGAAGGTCTTGCATTAATTAACGGTACTCAAGTTATGACTGCTGTTGGAGCTTTGGCTTTATGGGATGGAATAAACTTAATTAAGAGTGGCGATATAGCTGCTGCATTAACAGTAGAAGCACTAAGAGGAATAAGAGATGCGTTTGATTTAAGAACTCATAACATACGTCCTCATGAAGGGCAAATTGAAACAGCAAAGAACATATTAGCTTTAGTAGATGGAAGTTCTCTTGTGACATCTCAAGGGGAAATTAGAGTACAGGATGCATATACTTTAAGATGTATACCACAAATTCATGGAGCTTCTAAGGATGCATTAAATTATGCAAAACATAAAGTAGAAATAGAGATTAATTCAGTAACAGATAATCCAATAGTAACAGAGGAAGGAGACGTTATTTCAGGAGGAAACTTCCATGGTCAACCTATGGCATTAACTTTTGACTTCTTAGGTATAGCTATGAGTGAAATTGCCAATGTATCTGAAAGAAGACTTGAAAGATTAATTAACTATCAATTAAATGATCTTCCAGCTTTTCTTGTTAAACATGGTGGCCTAAATTCTGGATTTATGATAACTCAATATGCAGCAGCAGCTTTAGTTTCTGAAAATAAAATCCTTGCTCATCCTGCTAGTGTTGATTCAATACCTTCTTCTGCAAACCAAGAAGATCATGTTAGCATGGGTACAATAGCAGCTAGAAAGGCAAGGGATATAATAAGAAATGCAGAGAGAGTCGTAGCTACTGAAATTTTAGCTGCATGTCAAGCTATCGATTTTAGAGAGGATTATACTTTAGGTAAAGGAACTAAGGTTGCCTATGAATCAGTTAGAAACGTAGTTAACTTTATAGAAAATGATGTAGTTATGTATAAAGAGATAGATAAGGTTACAGATCTTCTTCGTAGTGGAGAACTAGCTAATAAAGTTGAAGAAGTAGTTAAGGTTAATTATTAATGCAACCCTAAAGACTTTAAAGAATTAGTATATTATAATTTAAAAATAAAAAGTGATACCAATATCTATAAATACAGGTATTGGTATCAACTACAAATAAATAGGAGGAGTTAATTATGGCAAGAATAGTAGAATGTATACCTAACTTTAGTGAAGGTAGAGACAAGGAAAAAATTGAAGCTATAGTAAATGTATTTAGAGGAGTAGAGGGAGTAAAGTTACTAGACTATTCTAGTGATGCAGACCATAATAGATCTGTTGTTACTGTGGTAGGAGAACCAGAAGCTCTAGAGAAAGCGATAATAAATATGGCAGAAAAGGTTTATGAAAATATAGATATGAGTGCTCATACAGGAGCTCATCCAAGAATGGGTGCTCTAGATGTAGTTCCATTTGTACCTATCGATGGAATTACCATGGAAGAGTGCGTAGAAATAGCTAATAGAGTTGGTAAAGTAATTGCAGAAAGATTTAATATTCCAGTATATTTATATGAAAAAGCTGCTACAGCTTCACATAGAGAAAATTTAGCAACGGTAAGAAAAGGTCAATATGAAGGCTTCTTTGAAAAAATAAAAGAAGATAAATGGGCACCAGACTATGGTCCAAAAGAAGTTAATGTTAAGGGGGGATGCGTTGCTATTGCTGCAAGACAACCTTTAGTAGCCTTCAATGTAAATTTAGGAACAGACAATTTACAAATAGCAGATACTATTGCTAAGACAGTTAGACATTTAGGTGGTGGATTAAGATTTGCAAAGGCTATGGGAGTAATGCTTGAAGATAGAAATATAGCACAAGTATCTATGAACTTAGTAAACTATGAAAAAACAGCAGTATACAGAGCTTTTGAAATGGTTAAGATGGAAGCAAAACGCTATGGAGTACCAGTAGTTGGTAGTGAAGTTATAGGACTTGTACCAATGGCTGCTTTAATCAATAGTGCTGAGTACTATCTTCAAATAGAGAATTTCTCCATGGATCAAATACTAGAAAGAAGAATAAGCGAATAAAATAGCTTAGGAGTTGAAAGACATGTCTATATTAATTAGGAATATTGATTGCTTGGTTACCTGTGAAGGTAGCCATAGAAAAAAAGGCAAGGAAATGAATGATGCCAATATCATAGAAAATGGTTTTGTATTTATAGAAGACGATATAATATCTGCTGTAGGAAAAGATGAGGAATATAAATCCTATATAGATGAAGATACCATAATTATTAGTGGTAAAGGCAAAACAGTTACACCGGGACTTGTAGATCCCCATACTCATTTAGTTTATAGTGGAAGTCGTGAAAATGAATTACCTCTAAAATTAAACAAGGTAGGATATATTGAAATCCTAAATATGGGTGGAGGAATATTAAGTACCGTAGAAAACACTAGAAAAGCATCTCTAGATGAATTAGTAGCAGAAGCTAAAAGTAGACTTAATATAATGTTAAATCACGGTACAACTACTGTAGAGAGTAAATCAGGCTATGGTTTAGACTTAGAGACCGAGAAAAAAATATTAGAAGTAAATAAAAGATTAGATAAGACTCATCCAATAGATGTGGTATCTACTTTTATGGGAGCCCATGCTATTCCTAAGGAATATAAAGGTGATAGAGAAGGTTTTATAAAACTTATAATGGAAGAAATGATACCAGGTATAGCAAAAGAAAATTTAGCAGAATTTATAGATTGCTTCTGTGAAGAAGGAGTATTCACTACTGAGGAATGTAGAAAAATCCTTGAAAAGGGTAGAGAATATGGAATGAAACTCAAGCTTCATGGTGATGAAGTTGAATCTGTTAAGGGATCAGAGCTTGCAGGAGAGTTGAAATGTATTTCAGCAGAGCATTTAATAGCAGCTTCGGATGAAGGAATAAAGGCTTTAAGTGAAAATGATGTGGTAGCGGTATTATTACCATCTACAGCTTTCTATTTAATGCTTGGTAAGTTTGCAAGAGCAAGAGATATGATCGATAATAACGTGGCCGTTGCACTTGCTACAGATTGTAACCCAGGAACATCTCCTACTGAATCCATGCAAAATGTTATGACCTTTGCATGTTTCGGAATGAGAATGCTTCCTAATGAGATAATCAATGCTATGACTATAAATGCAGCTTGTGCTATTAATAGAGAAAAATCTGTAGGTTCTATAGAAAAAGGTAAAAAGGCCGATATAGCTATATTTAATAGCAAAAACTTAAATTATCTAGTTTATCACTTTGGAATAAATTCTATAGACAAGGTAATAAAAAATGGTAAGATAGTTGTAGATAGAGAAAAAAATAAGTAATTACAGGAGGAATATTTATGTTAGATACAAAAACTGTGAAAGAGTTTATTGGAGAATTAGGTTCAAATTCACCAGCTCCAGGTGGTGGAAGTGTAGCAGCTCTTTGTGCATCATTATCTAGTGCATTATCATCAATGGTTTTTAACTTAACTGTAGGCAAAAAAGCTTATGAAGCATTAAATGAGGAAGAAAAAGCATTAGTAAATAAATATTTAGAAGTATCAGGAAGAGAAAAGGATGAATTCTTAGACCTTATGAATGAAGATACAGAAGCTTTCAATGAACTTATGGCTGCATTTAAAATGCCTAAGGATACTGATGAAGAAAAAGCTGCTAGAAGTAGTAAAATACAATTAGGGTATAAGGCAGCAACACAAGTACCATTAAAAGTAGCAAGAAGATCCTATGAAATTTATGAAGGAATTCTTGTATGCGTTAAATATGGTAATAAAAACGCTATTTCTGATGGTGGTGTAGCAGCATTATTGGCTCAAAGTGCTATAGAAGGAGCAATTTTAAATGTAAAAATAAATCTTTCTTCTATAAAGGATGAAGCTTATACAGAGGAAATTAGAAGTGAATTAAAAAAATTAAGTGAAGATGGTATGAAAAAGCAAAAAGAGATATTAGCTATTGTAAATCAACATATGTAGCTTAAGATAATTACAAACACTATATAAAAGAGAATGTCTCAGGGAAGAATATCCATTGAGTGCATTCTCTTTTTTAATAAGATTATATTTATAAATATAGTTATAAATATGAAGAACTCACTAAATAATTTTTAAATTAATAAGATACAGAGAAGCGATACCACTAATTTTTATTACGCTAAGTTGCTAAGTTTTAAATCAATATTATTTGTGCAAATATGAAAATTATGCTTAAATGTAAAATAATGAAGGCGATGAATGTAAAAATATGTTGACAAGTAAATATTTTTGTATTAAATTTCTCAAATAAATTTTGGAAAAAACTGTAACGGATTAACAATATAGTGTATAATTAGTGTATGTTCTAAATGTAAAAATTTATGAATATAATATAGGTTGGAGGGAAGCGTATGTTACTTAGGTTTGAACCATTAGATGACAAAATCGTAGTTACACTTCAAGGAGAACTTGATCATCACAGTGCAGAAGAAGTTAGAACTAGGATTGATGATATTTTAGATAAAGATGGATATAAGGCTTTAATTTTCAATTTTTCTGGTGTGAATTTTATGGATAGTTCAGGAATTGGAGCAGTAATAGGAAGATATAAGAAGATGTCCTTAAGGGGTGGCAAGGTGTGCTTAACAAATGTTACACCTACAGTTAAGAGAATATTTGAACTTTCAGGTATGTTTAAAATAATTTCAATGTATGAAAATGTTGAAGAAGCACTAAGGAACATTTAGTGGGAGGAATTAATGATATGGAAAATAAAATCAAAGTTGAATTTAGTAGTTTATCTAAAAATGAAAGCTTTGCAAGAGTTGTAATAGCAGCTTTTGCTGCGCAGTTAGATCCTACATTAGACGAGCTTAGTGATATAAAAACTGCAGTATCAGAAGCAGTTACCAATGCAATTATTCATGGCTATGGCAATGAAAGTGAAGGTAACTTTGTAAAATTAGAGGCTACAATTATTGAGAATGAGTTTACAGTAAAAGTAATAGATAATGGTGCGGGAATAGATAATGTAGATATGGCAATGCAACCTCTATATACATCTAGACCTGACCTAGAGAGATCAGGAATGGGCTTCACAGTTATGGAAACTTTTATGGATAGCCTAATAGTAGAATCTGTAAAGGGTGAGGGAACAACTGTAACAATGAAAAAAGCTTTCAACACTGTAAGATAGGTGAAAAATATGAGTGAGAAAATTCATAGAAATAATAACTATAATTATGACGATAATAAGGAACTTATAAAACGGGCTAAAGAAGGAGATAATGAAGCTTTAGAATATTTAACAGAAATGAATTTACCTTTAGTTTCTTCTATAAGCAAAAAGTTTTTAAATAGAGGCTATGAGTACGATGATATATTTCAAATAGGATGCATAGGCCTAGTGAAAGCTATAAATAACTTTGATGAGAACTTTAATGTAAAATTTTCTACATATGCTGTTCCAATGATTATAGGAGAAATAAAAAGATTTTTAAGAGATGATGGAATGATAAAGGTAAGTAGAAGCATTAAAAATACGGCTAGAAAGTTACACTATGATAAGGATGCATTAACCAAAGAACTCGGAAGAGAACCCACCATTGAAGAATTATCAGATTATTCAAAAGTAGATAAAGAAGATATAATCACTGCACTAGAATCTGCTAGTAGCATGCAATACTTATATGACACTATTCATCAAGATGACGGAGCTCCAGTATTACTTATAGATAAGCTTAGTGAGGATTATGAAGAAGATAATGAGGTAATTGATAAGCTAGCATTGAAGGAAGCCTTAAATAAATTGGATGTTAAATCAAGGCAAATTATAATACTTAGATATTTTAAAGATAAAACTCAAATTCAAGTAGCTAAGATGATGGGCATAAGTCAAGTACAAGTTTCTAGAATTGAAAAAAAAGTTCTAAAAATTATGAGAGATAGGCTATCTGGGTAAACAGAGTTCTTAGCTTCTTCGAAGGTTAGAAATCGTTATCCAGGGACGTAGCAGCTCTTTACTACCAATTTGAAAAAGATGGGAGTATTAGAGCTGATAGTCATCGGGTAAACAGAGTTCTTAGCTTCTTCGAAGGTTAAAAAAATCATAAGTTTTTAATTTGTAAATTTGAAAAAGATGCGTAAGCATCTTTTTTTGTTTAAATTTTAGTAAAATGCAGATACTATCATTAATACTTTTACAATTTTGATGTTAGGAGGATAATAATGAAAGTAAAAGAAACTAAAATAAAAGCTAAGTTTCAAAATGTATATGAAAGTTCCAAACCTAAACCTACTATATTTAAGAATTCTTTCAGAGCCTTTTGGACTGGTGGATTAATATGTGTAGTTGGAGAGATTATTTTTAAAACATTGATTTATTTAGGTCAAGATAAATTACAAGCTACTGCATGGGAAACAGTTATTATGATATTTCTAGGAGCCCTTTTAACAGGGATAGGTATATATGACAGAATTGGAGATTATGCAGGAGCTGGATCGGTAGTCCCAATAACAGGCTTTGCAAACTCTATTGTATCACCAGCCATAGAATTTAAAAAAGAAGGATATGTGTTTGGAGTTGCATCAAAGATGTTTACTATAGCAGGACCAGTGCTTGTTTATAGCATTAGTGCCTCTGTTATACTTGGAATATTATATTATATTTTTAGGTGGTAATAATATGGGAAGAAAAGTAGGATTACAAACAGTAGAATTATTGACAAAACCAAGACTTATAGCTACATATACCGTTGTTGGTCCCAAAGAAGGGGAAGGTCCATTAAAGGATAATTTTGACGAGATTCTAGAGGATGATTTATGTGGTTGTAAGACCTTTGAATCGGCAGAAAGTAAAATGCAACTACATGTAGTTCAAGAAGTACTTAAAAAAGCACACCTTAAAGAACAAGATATCTCTTATGTTTTTGCCGGGGATTTAATAAATCAATTAATGCCATCTTGTTTTATGGCAAGAGAAGTAGATATTCCATTTTTGGGTTTATATGGGGCATGTTCAACATTTATAGAAGCACTTTCACTAGCATCAATATGTTTAGAAGCAGATATAGGTAATCATATGATGGCAGTATCTTCATCTCATTTCTCATCATCAGAGCGTCAGTTTAGAGTACCTCTAGAAATGGGAAGTCAACGAGCTCCATCATCTCAATGGACGGTTACAGGTGCAGCAGCGGTGGTATTAGCTAAAAAGGGAAACAATGTACCTCGTGTAACTCATATTACCCTTGGTAAGGTAAAGGATTATGGAATAACTGACCCTAATGAAATGGGAGCAGCCATGGCTCCAGCAGCAGTTGATACTATAAAACAACATTTTCAAGACACAGGTAGAAAGCCTAGTGATTACGACATCATTGTCAGTGGAGATTTAGGTTCTGTTGGTAAGCAAATAACTACTGAGTTATTAAAGGAATATGGCTATAATATAGGATCAAATTATATTGATTGTGGTGATGAAATATTTGATTGTAAATCACAGAGTACCAACTGTGGAGGTAGTGGAGCAGGATGTTCTGCTACAGTTATGAGTAGTATGATTTATAAAGGAATGATACAGAAAAAGTATAAAAAGGTGTTACTAATTGCTACAGGAGCTCTTCTAAGCACCATATCTAACTATCAAGGTGAAACTATACCAGGTATAGCCCATGCCATTGCTCTAGAGTTTGGGGGTGAATAAATATGTGGGGAGATTTTCTAAGGGTTTTTGTAGTTGGTGGAATCATTTGTGTAATAGGTCAAGTTTTAATGGATACCACAAAATTAACTCCATCTAGAATATTAGTTATCTTTGTAGTATCAGGGGTAGTTCTTCAAGGATTTGGCATATATGAAAAGATAGCTGAGATTGGTTTATCGGGAGCTAGGATTCCTCTACCTGGATTTGGATATTCCTTAGCTAAAGGTGTTATGGAGGAAGTTGATAAAAATGGTTTATTAGGAATTGTTACAGGAGGTGTAAGTGCTACTTCTGCAGGTATAGCGGCTGCTGTAGTATTTGGATACCTAATGTCAGTACTATTTGACTCTAAAACGAAGTAAAGCATATAAAAAGTCTTCTCAAATTTGTGTATTTGAGAAGACTTTAATTTTATAGTTTTATAATAGAATTATTTAGCCTCTTATACTATTACTAAATATTTTAGGGATCATAGTATAGATATTTAACAGATGATTGAAAGCTTCAGGCTTATTTTCACTATTTCCAGTGTTACCTTCATTACCTTCATCTCCAGTATCACCACCAGGATCAGATGGGCCTACAGGAGGTGTAGTTGTATCACCAGGATTTGTATTTTCACCAGGTTTATTAGGATTAGGTATTTTATCTTTATTTTTATCTTTATCCTTGTCTTTATCTTTATCTTTTTCTTCAACCTTATATTCTGTAGGATCTTTAGCCACTGGAGCTAGGTATTTATTATCAAGCATGTTACCAGAATATAATCTAGTATCACGAGTTATAAATACTACCTTTTGTATTTTATCTTTAGGTGTTTTATCAGAAGGTAAGTAGTATTTACCATCAGCAGCCTTTACAACGTCAAGTTCCACATGGATATTATCCAGAGTAGTTGGTTGAGTACCACTTATAAAGATTTCAGAGTAAATTCTATTTCCCCTAGGATCCCTCTTAGTAAGCGCCGTTGGAAGGGTTCCAGAATCTTTAGAAATATAAGCACTAGTTAATCCACCAGGAGCCTGAAGAGATTTATATTCAAGCCCCTCATGAGCTGCTGCCATAATCTTACCCCATAGACCAGCTGGAACGCTACTACTAGTAAAAGGTAATTCCTTACTATTATCATAGCCCATCCATACAGCGCCTGAGTAGTAAGGTGTTAATCCACTGAAATAAAGGTTTTTGGTAGATTCAGAGGTACCAGTTTTACCCCTAACTTCCATATTCCCAAATCTTGCTTGTGGACCTGTGTTGTTCACAGAACCTTCAAGCATATCATAAACAATATAAGCTGTTTGTGGAGAAATTACTTGTTTAGATTCAAGTTTTGGCTCGAGTAGAACTTTACCATTCTTATCAGTAACCTTAGTATATATTCTTGAAGTAGTCATATTTCCTTGATTTCCAAAGGTACCAAAGGCTTGAGCCATTTCATAAGGTGTAGTTCCATCTATTTCACCTAGAGATAAAGCAGAAATACTAGTTCTATCTCTATCAGTTATACTTAATCCAAATTTTTCTCCATAGGATGCTGACGTATCTAAACCTATTCTATCAACTACAGATACTGCCACGGTATTTTTAGAAAGAGCAAGAGCATCACGGATAGTAATATATCCGTCAAATACATAATTCCAGTTCTGTGGAACGTAGGAACTGCCTTTATCTGGATATTTAGAACCAATAGAAGTTGGTAATGGACCATCTACAAATACCGACCCTGCAGTTAAAGTTTTACCTTCAATAGCTGGAGCATATACAGTAAGTGGCTTTATACTAGAACCTGGTGAACGTAGGAAGGTTTGACCATCCTTTCCAACAGAGATAGCTCTATTATAAGACATAGCTGGTTGATCACCAATACCACCAATTATAACTTTAACTTCACCCTTAAGATAATCTGTTATTATAGCAGAGGCTTGAACTCCATCTGCCTTAGAGCCTTGAGTATCTTTAAGATAATTGTTCATAATTTTTTGTACTGAATCCTGAAGTTTTCTATCCATGGTTGTATATATTCTTAAACCACCAAAGGTGATTTTTTCATAGGCTTCAGCTTCAGTATATCCATAGGTTTTCATTAAATCCTTTGCCACTTGTTTTATTACAGGTCTTGAAAACCATTCATAAACCATTTTGTCACCCTCTAAAGTTGAGAAATTTAGCATAAGAGGTTCTGCTAAAGCAGTATCATATTCCTCTTGAGTTATTTTTCCCAGCTCTAGCATTTTAGCAAGAACCAATTTAGTTCTTGGTGAGTCAAAGGCTTCTTTCTTTTCAAAGGCTTCATAGGCATTCATATAAGATATAGTTGGATTCTGAGCAGCACTTGCTAAAAATGCACATTGCTTAAGGGTTAAACCATCTGCTACAGATTTTCCAAAATACATGGTTGAAGCAGCTTCAATTCCGTGAGCGTTACCGCCTAAAAAGATAGTATTCATGTATTCGTTAAGAATTTGTTCCTTAGATAGAAGCTTTTCTAACTTACGTGCCAAATAAATCTCTTGAACTTTTCTTTCTATATTAGCTCTATTATTTATAGAATCTTCAAGGAAAAACTTATACTTAACCAACTGTTGAGTAATAGTTGATGCACCTTGGATTTCATCATTAGATAAACCAAGAATTATTTTAGCATCTTGGATTACAGCTCCTCCAAGTCTTCTTATGTCAACACCTTTATGTTCTAAAAATCGTTGATCTTCAATACTTACAAAGGCGTCCTGTAGATATTTAGGTACTGTAGATATATCTACAGAGATTCTCTTTTCAGGAGTCTTATACTCATCCATTTCTTTTCCTTTATTGTCATATAGAAGTGTAGTTTCTCCATTAGATAAAAATATATCAAGATCAAGCTCTGGAGCTGTTTTAATCATGCCAGATATAATACCAAAACCAGCAGCTGCACAAGTTATTATTAAAAGTAGTAAAACTATATATATTACTTTAAAGACTTTACGACTTTTCTTCTTGGGCTTTTTTTGCTTAGGTTTAATTTTTTTATTTTCTCCCATATTCTCCTCCTTTTATGATGAACATATCTTCGATACTATATTATAACTTATATGCTAGTATAAATACAATATAGTATTCTTCAATGAAGTTCTTATACATATACATATATTGGATATTGAATAATTTTATGTAACATATTATACATTTATTAACATTATACCACATTTATAAAGGAGTAATACTATGAAATCATCTTTGAAGTTAAAATTTACCATAATAACTTTTTTAATTATGACTTTTTTAATAACTTTTATATATACTTTAGATAAAATTATAATGCCAACGGTAAAATTAGTGGCAGATGCACAGATGAGAGCAGAGGTCACTAATACAATAAATAAAACAATTTTCCAGGAATACTCTAAGAATTTTAATTATAATGATATAATAAAATTTGATAAGGATAATGATGGAAACATCATAATGATGTCAGCAGATACTTTAAAACTAAGTGAAATTGCTACATTGACTGTATTAAAAGCACAAGATGAATTAGAGGAAAAATCTAAAGTAGACATAAAGATACCCATGGGATATGTGACTAAAAATAATATTTTAGGTAGATTTGGTCCAGATGTAAAAATAAGAATGAGGCCAATAGGGCATATTACTACTAGATATATATCCGAATTTGAAGATGCAGGAATAAATCAAACTAGGCATAAAATTTATATAGAAACAACCACTAGAGTAAAGATGATTATGGCAGTATCTTCTAGTGAGTTAGAAATAGTTAATGAAATACCTATAGTTGAAACCATTATAGTTGGAAGGGTACCAAGTACTGCAATACAAATGGATCTTAACGGTAATTAGAAAGTGTGATGCTAATCACTGAATAAATTCTTTATATATCATACTATTTATGTAAATAAATATAGATATATGAAAATATATAATTAATTTAAATAGTAGGAATTTCCTATAGAATAAATAATTAAAGAACAGGAGATGAGTAATATGGATCAATGTATAAAATTTTATAATGCCTTAGCTAAATATTATGATGATATTTTTCCAGCACCATTAGGTAAAAAGAAGTTTGCTTTAAAGAATATAGAAAAGGGTGGATTTGTTTTAGATATTGGATGTAGTACTGGAGAAACTACAGAATATATTTCTTCACAAGGATATAGGGCTTTAGGCATAGACTTAGACCAAGAAATGATAAGAATAGCTAAGGATAGGTATAAGGAAAGTGATACTTTGAAGTTTGAAGTTATGGATATGAAAACTATAGCTAAGTCCTTTGGAGAAGAGTTTAATGGTATTGTATGTATAGGGAATGTACTTCCTCACCTAGGCGGAAAAAGTCAAATAAAAGAATTTTTAAAAGGATGCTATGAAGTATTAAAAAAGGATTCACCATTATGTATTCAAACTATTAATTTTGATAAGGTGAAGAGAGAGCATATTAAAGAATTGCCTCTTATTGATGGTCCTAAAGTTAAATTTGAAAGGTTTTATAGTATTAAACCAGATAGTGATATTGTAAAGTTTACGGGAAGAATAACTGATAAAGAAAATAATGAGATTTTAGAAAACACAGTAGATCTATTTATGTTAGAAAATGAAGAGTTATTTGAAATGTTAAAGGAAATTGGATTTGAAAAATCCTGGAGCTACGATGATTTTAATAGAAGTACCTATACAGGAAATGCTCTTCCTTTAATAGTAGAGGCTATTAAGTAGAAAATTATAGTAATGTAAATATATAATTTAATAAATAAAAAAACATACTAGAAGTTAATAAGTTAATATTAGCTTTTAGTATGTTTTCATGTTTTTTCTTCTATTAATATATTAAGTATTTAAAACATTTGTAAGGTTATTATTTAGATTCCCAGTTAAATATGTAAGGAATATTTCTATATAAGTCACCATAATTTAAGCCATATCCAACTACAAATAAATCAGGAATCTCAAAACAACAATAGTCTGGAGATATTTCTACAGTTCTTCTTTCTGGTTTGTCTAAAAGAGTACAGCATTTTACACTTTTAGCACCCAACTTTTTAACGTGTTCAACCACAAAGTTCATAGTAATACCACTATCTACAATGTCATCTACTACAAGTACATCCATACCTTCAATATTATCAGGTACATCTTGAACTATTTTACAAGTACCACTAGTTTCTTCGCCATGACCATAGCTTGATGTAGTCATAAAACCTATAGTTGTAGGTACAGTAATTTCTCTAACTAAGTCAGCAGCAAATATGAAGCTTCCTCTAAGTAGAGATAATACGTAAACAGTTTTTCCATCATAGTCTTTAGAAATTTTTGCTCCAATTTTAACTACAGCCTCATTAATTTCTTCTCTAGAAAAGAGAACATTTCTTTGTTTATCTTCCATGTAATCACACCTCAATTTATATTTACATTAATGTTTTCATAGTATAAAATTAAGGTGAAATTGTCAATAGTATAAAATGTATAAGAATGCAGTGTTTGTTTAATGTAGAAAAATTATTAATAAAGAAAAAATAAGGTTTGGAGATGATTATATGATAAATGGAAATACTGATGGAGTTAAAAACTTCATCTTGAAAAAGTTAGATACTATATATGATATGAGATTTCAAAAATCAGACATATTAACTGAAGAGTTAGCAGAACTTCTAAGAGAGGTTACCCTTGAAATTGAAAGAGAGGTTAGCGTTGCTATAGATAGAAAAGGAAGTGTTGTTAGTGTTGCCATCGGAGACAGCTCAACAGTTGAAGTTCCTATGATTGACACTAGAGAGGGGAGATTATCTCAAGTGAGAGTAATCCATACCCATCCCAATGGAAATCCTAAACTATCCGCATTAGATTTATCTGCACTTCTAAAATTAAAACTAGATTGTATAGTTGCTATTGGTGTATCAGAGGATAAACCTCTAATTTATAATATGGGTTTCTGTGATGTGAAGGATAACATGCTCATAGAAGAAGAAGTTGAAAATTTAACTATCAATAAAGTTTTAAGCTACAAGTTTTTAGATAAGGTTAGATATATTGAAGATGTTTTTAAAGTAGATAACATAGTGGAAGATAATTCAGAAAGAGCGATATTAGTATCTATAGAAGATGAGGAAAGCCTAGCTGAGTTAAAGGAACTTACTAAAGCCTGTGATGTAGAGCCAGTTTTTGAAATACTTCAAAAACGTAATAAAATTGATTCAGCTTATTTTATAGGTAGTGGTAAGGTTGAAGAAATAGCATATTTAAGACAGTCACTAAGAGCCAATGTAGTAATATTTGATGAGGAATTATCAGGATCTCAAGTAAGAAATCTAGAGCAAGCTATAGGAACAAAGGTAATTGATAGAACTACTCTTATTTTAGAGATATTTGCAAGGAGAGCCAGAAGTAAGGAATCTAAAATTCAGGTAGAGTTATCCCAGTTAAAATACAGATTAAGCAGGCTTAGTGGATTAGGAACTATGCTTTCAAGAACAGGAGGGGGTATAGGAACAAAGGGACCAGGAGAGAAAAAGCTAGAGACAGACAAAAGAAAGATCAGAGATACTATCTATGATTTAAATAAAGAATTAGAAAAGATAAAAAGTATAAGAGCAACCCAAAGAGAAAGAAGAAGTAAGGATAATATTTCTAAGATATCATTAGTGGGATATACTAATGCAGGAAAATCTACCCTTAGAAATGCTCTTTGTGAATACTCACCAGTTAAGTCAGCTACGGTAAAAGAAAAAGTTTTTGAGGCTGATATGTTATTTGCAACCTTAGATATTACAACCAGGGCTATGGCTCTTCCAGACAATAGAGTTGCCACAGTAACAGACACTGTAGGATTTATAAGAAAATTACCTCACGATTTAGTAGAAGCTTTTAAATCAACTTTAGAAGAGGTAGTTTATTCAGACTTATTACTTCACGTAGTAGATGCATCTAGTAATGCAGCAGAAAAGCAAATAACAGTGGTAGAGGAAGTACTTAAGGAGTTAGGTGCAGGAGATAAGCCAACTTTATTGGTGCTCAACAAAATTGATAATTCTAATGATGATATTTTAAATTCTTTAAAGGAAACATTTAATAACTATTCTATTTTAGAAGTTTCAGCTAAACATAAAATCAATTTTGAAGAGTTGCTAAATAAATGTACAGAAATACTTCCTTATAAATTAAAAACCTTTAAGGTATTAATACCATATAGCGATTCATCATCAGTTGCATATCTACATAGAAATGCTTTGGTAGAAAGTGAAGAGTACGGTGAAGAAGGTACTATTCTTGTAGTTCAAGGTGATGATGAGGTCTATAACAAAAGTTCAAAATATATTATAGAGTAGTAACTAAAGTATCATTATATTGTTAGGATCGAAGTTAGAGCATTATTTGAAGGGGAGAGTAGGGAGAAAATTTGAGTACAGGATTAGTTAAATATGATTGGAATTTCATTGAAAATTATAGTGATGAAGAAATCAGCTATTTTCTAAGCTTAGAAGGAAAATCTATAGAAGCCATATGTAAAATTAGAAATTTAGATAGAGCCACAGTTCAAAAACATCTCATAAATTGCAAAATAAAATACAGGTTTTTAGTTAAAAGTGAATCGTCATCAGATCTATTTAAATCCCTAATCTTAGCAGCTAAGGAAGAAAGAATTTTGGTTTTGAATAGTTTAGATAGAGTTAATAAAGAAAAGTTAATTCATTTTTTAGTTAAAAACTATATGGAGCTAGGACTTAAGGACAAAGAAGCCGCCATATGGATCATGGGTGAACTTAGAAGTAATGTCACTGTAGACATACTTATAAAGGCAACGGTTAATAATCATGTAAATATTAGAAGAATGGCAATTTCAGCTCTTGGAAAAATAGGTAATTCAAGAGCTGAGAGAGCCCTTATTAGAGCTTTGGAGGATAAAAATCCTCAAGTAATAAGTTATGCAGTTAAGTCCTTACAGAAGATAAGCAGTGGAGAAGCCGATGATAAAATAAGAGCTTTATTTAATAGTACTGATAAAGAGTATATTAAAAAGGCTTGTGAGGGTTATATTAAGCAAAGAGATAATGAAGAATTAAATTTTCAAGATATAAGTGACGGAGATAAAAATAATGATTAATATTTTATTATCTATATTATGCAGTTCTTTAATAGCTATTGTATTTAAGTTTAGTGAAGGTAGAGAAAGTAATAGATATATGGTAACTAGCATAAATTATCTATCAGGAATGATGGCAAGTATAATAATGATGGGAAGTTTAAATATTTTCCACATAAATTGGTTTTCTATGTTTATGCAGGAATTTAATCAGGTACTTATAAGTGGACAACTTTTCTCTAAAGAAGGAACAGGAGCTTTAGCAATAATTCTAGGTATAATAACAGGTATTTTATATTTTTTAAGTTTTATTCTATATCAAAAATCTGTAGGAAAGAATGGAGTATCTGTATCTGCAACTTTTATGAAGCTAGGAGTATTAATACCTACAATTTTATCTGTTATACTATTAGGAGAGACCATAGAATTATTACCTATATTAGGAATAATCTTGTCTATCATAGCTATAATAGTTATAAATCTAAATAACAAAGAAGAACAAAAGGTTAAAGATACTATGAAAGTAGATTTAATACTTCTTTTTATACTAGCTGGTGGAGGAGATTTTGTAACAAAGCTATTTCAAAACTTTGGTATGGTACAATATAAAAATTTATATTTATTTTATACTTTCCTAACGGGATTTACTATAAGCTTAATTATGTTAATTATTAAAAATAGAAAAGTAAAGTTAATAGATATGTGTTTTGGTGTCATGGTAGGTATTCCTAATGTATTAATGCCAAGCTTTTTAATAAAGGGCTTAGAAGAAGTAAGAGCAGTTATAGCCTTTCCTATGGTAAGTGCAGGAACTATTTTAATCACAAACTTTTGTGGAGTTACATTCTTTAAAGAAAAGTTAGGGAAGAAGGAGATTACTGCTATAGTACTTACCATAATAGCCATAATACTTATGAGCTAACAGTCTTCGAGAAATCTTCATTATGGTTTAGAGTACAGAAATCTATTTTAAATATTATAGAGGGGGCTTAAATATGAGTTATTTTACAGTGAAAGGGAGTGCTACTTCAGAATTTCAAGAAAAGAAATCTACATTTATAGGATACATAAAGAGAGTAAATACTGAAGAAGAAGCAAAGAACTTTGTAAATGAAATAAAGAGTATGCATAAAGAAGCAACCCACAATGTTTATGCTTATATAGTGGGAGAAAATAAAGGCATACAAAGATACAGTGATGACGGTGAACCCCAAGGAACAGCAGGCATTCCAGTTTTAGAAGTCATAAAGAAAAATGATTTAACCGATGTAGCGGTGGTAGTTACTCGTTACTTTGGTGGTATTCTTTTAGGGGGAGGTGGGCTAATAAGAGCTTACTCTAAAGGAGCCTCTTCAGCCATTGAAGAAGCAGGTGTTGTAGAAAAAGTAAAGGGCTTAAAATTAAGATTTACTTTAGAATATGATTTAATAGGTAAAATACAATACCTATGTGGTACAAATAATTGGCATATTGAAGATACCATATATACAGATAAAGTGGAGTTATCACTGTTAACAGAGGTAGAAAATAAGGAAACAATAATTGCAGATTTTGTAGAGGCTACTAGTGGAAAAGTAACTATATGTGAAGAGGATGAAGAGTATTTATTTAAAGAAGGATACAGATATTATAGAGCTATTGAAGGATAGCTCTTGAAATTTGAAATTATTAGACATATTATGTTATAATAGGTACATTGATTCTAAAGTTAATAATTATATATATAGTACAGGAGGAAGTTAATATGTCAGGACATTCAAAGTGGCATAATATCCAAGCTAAAAAGGGTAAAGCAGATGCTAAGAGAGGTAAAATATTTACTAAAATAGGTAAGGAAATAGTTGTTGCAGCTAAAAACGGTGGCTCTAATCCAGAGACAAATGCTAAGCTTAGAGACGTTATAGCAAAAGCAAAAGCAGCTAATATGCCTAATGATACAATTACTAGAGCAATTAAAAAAGCCGCAGGAGAGTTAAGTGCAGTAAACTATGAAACTATAATCTATGAAGGATACGGACCAGAAGGAATAGCAGTTATAGTTGAGTGTCTTACTGAGAATAAAAATAGAACAGCAGGAAATGTAAGATACGCCTTCTCTAAACAAGGTGGAAATATGGGAACCGTTGGATGTGTAGGCTTCATGTTCCAAAGTAAAGGTGAAATCATCATAGAAAAAACTGATTCAGTAGATGAAGATGAGTTAATGATGATGGCTTTAGATGCAGGTGCTGAGGACTTTGTAGCTGAAGATGAAGTATTTGTAGTAACTACAACTCCAGAAGACTTTGGTACTGTGAGAGAAGCTTTAGAATCTAACGGAATAGAATTCTTAGAAGCAGATGTTAAAATGATTCCAGACACATACACTGAAATTAATGAAGAAGTTGCGACTAAATTCCAAAAGATGTTAGATGTTTTAGAAGATGATGATGATGTACAAAATGTATATCATAATGCTGAATTCCCAGAAGGATGGGAAGGGTAGTAGTGAGTAACCGTTGGTATTACTAACTTTGAAATTTATTCATTAATTACTAATAAATAATATGATTATGACATACAATGATTATGAATGATATGTGTTTAAAATTGCAAGTTGCTTTCTATAAATAGGATAGTAAGTAACTTGCAACCATATAATTTAACTTTAATGTTGCATTATTAATAACAATATACCCTTAATGATACTCTTGTTGAATTTCATGTTGCGTTTCATCCATCTTAGGCTTTATTAGTTGTATTATTATTGATTGTAGCATAAACTATAACAAAATATCATAAATGATAATTGAACTAGTTGTCTTTTACATAAAATAACTTCTTATTTTATTAAGTAATCTTAAGGAGGATGTATAGAATGGGATTAATAGTGACTCTAGTGAAAGAAGCAAAACCTTATGATAAGAATAGTATGGAATCATTGTTAATTAAATTTGATTCTATTACTAATAGTTTACCAAGGAAGCTAAGATATGACTGTGCTAAAAATAATTTATTTAATTAGGGAATATCTTTAACTTATCTGAGGGAACATTAGTAAATTACATCAAGAAATCCTTATATTAGATTATTATAGTCTAAATAAAACTCATATTTAATGAAGTTGAAATGGATAATTAATTTTCAGAATTATCAGATAATTTGCAGCTATAAAAATAGAATACTTTTATATTAATTTATAGGCTTTAGGCATATAAATAATAAACCCAAAGTGTGTTCTCTTAGCAAAAAGTCATTACAGTCTTACTAATAAATAAATATATCAAGTAAGGAGTGTGAAATAAATGATGGAGAATGAAATTCTAAAGGTAGCTTTATCCCAAGGTATTTGGGCTGTACTAAGTATATTTTTATTATTCTATATACTAAAAGCTCAAGAAAAAAGAGATGTGAAGCAAGAAGAAAGAGAAAAAAATTATCAAGATGTGATATCACACCTTACCGATAAATTAAGGATAGTAGATGAAGTGAAAAAAGATGTAGAAGATCTAAAAAAGGATGTAGGTGATCTAAAAAATTATATGAGAAAAAGTTAATAAGTCAAAAATATAATCAAAGCATTAATTCTTATATAAAATCATAACACTCCCATATTAAAATCTCTGAAACCCGCATGGACAGAACAAATAGTTAACTAGTTAACTAGCGAAATAGGCATATATTTATATATTTAAAGATTTCCCTATATAAATAGTTATATAGGGAAATTTTTTAATAATACATCTAGTAAATTAGCAATTTCTATAAAGACTTCTCTGCTAATCTTTATTAATAAGTTATTTCATCCTTCTCAGAATGATCTTTGCTATTAGCGTAGGAGCCTATTTTAACTCCATCTATTATTCCTACATCTGCACCATCCTTAGGATACATTTTTCTTAGTTCAGCTTGACTTCTTTTTTGATCCTTAAGACGACTTTTATTATTATCAACCATAAAAACACCTCCTTAAATGATATAAAGGATAACTACACAATTATTTTGTCCTTAAAGTAAGAAATTATTAAGGAAAGTAAAGGATTAGCTTCCTTAGAAAGAGACATTACCATTTTATTAAAGGTATAGATTGAATGTTTGGACACATAATAATATTGACAATAAAATTATATGGGAGGTATTAAAAATGGCTAAAAATCATAAAAAGCATGAACATACTCCAAGTAACCCTAAGACTGGAAATGTAAAAGATCATATATCTTCAAAGGCAGGAATTAAATCTCCTAAGGAAAAAGAATAGCTTAATATATTTACGTAAGGTATAGGTTATTTTGAATAAGTAAATGACTATCTCAATAAAGAGATAGTCATTTACTTAAATAGAAACATAAAGTTTTAATTAAGGAACTATTCATCTAGAGGTAGACAAATATATAAGTTATACATTAGATAAATAAGTTAAGTCCAGCATCTTCTGTGGAAGCTAAATACGTTGCAACTCCACCAACCTCAACTTCAGGAATTAATTCTTCATGTTTAATACCCATTAAATCCATAGACATAGCACAAGCAATGATTTTAACTCCCATTTTAAGAGCATTAGCAATTAAAGTATCAAGGTCATCTACATTATTTTTAGCCATAATGTTTTTAATCATAGCAGGGCCCATACCAGCCATATTCATTTTAGATAATGGAAGCTTTCCAGTGCTGCTTGGAAGCATCATATCAAACATTTTTTCCATGGTATCCTTTTTAACAGAAGGCTTATCTTTTCTTTTTAAGATATTAAGTCCCCAGAAAGTAAAGAACATGGTAACTGGTTTTCCCATGGATGCTGCACCAGTAGCTATGATGAAGGAAGCTATAGCTTTATCAAGGTCACCACTGAAAACTACAAGGGTTGCACCATCCTTTTTAGAAATATCACAACTAATAGGCGATGAGCTACTTGTTAGATCTTGAGAGGTACCTTTTTTGATTAATGCTACAAAGGCTTTTTCTTTTTTATCAAATTCACCTTTTACAAGGGTATTTCCTGTTTTACTACACCAACTATTGATGTCCTTTTGGAAACCTGGATCAGAAGCTTTAACTTCTAAGATATCTCCATCCTTCATTTTGCCAATTTCCTCAAAAACTCTTCTAATAGGACCTGGACATTGAAGTCCACAAGCATCAAGACTTACAGTAACTTTACTAGAATCTTCTATATTAGAAGAAGTACTAGTTTCACAAGTACAGTCTTCACTATTATTATTTAAGTTAGATTGAGTATCTTTATTATTTAAAGAAGATTTAACGGTAGCATAAGTTTTATAACCACCATCTAAGTTCACACAATTAAATCCATATTGAGAAAGTATTCTACAGCCGATATATCCACGAAGACCTACTTGACAATAAACATAGATTGTTTTGTCCTTTGGTATTTTATTTAAATTATTTCTAAGGGTACCTAGAGGAATATTTATAGCATTTTCTATATGACCAACTTCAAACTCCATCTCTTCTCGTACATCTAGGATAAATTCATTGTTAGCTATTAAATTATCAACTTCATCCCATTGAACTATAGAAACTAAATTATCCATTATATTAGTTCCTATATATCCAGCCATATTAACAGGGTCTTTTGCAGAAGAATATGGTGGAGCGTAGCATAATTCTAACTCAGGTAAATCTGTAACCTTTAGATTACCTTTTATAGCAGTAGCTATAACATCGATACGCTTTTCTACGCCATCTAAACCTACACCCTGTGCTCCTAATAGTTTTCCATCCTTTGGATTGAATAAAACTTTAAGAGAGATAGGGAAGGCACCAGGATAGTAACCAGCATGGGAATTTGGATGTAAATGGATTGCCTTATACTCTAAGTTAAGTCTTTTTAAAGTTTTTTCATTATTGCCTGTAGTTGCAACAGTTAGTGAAAATACCTTTGCTACAGAAGAACCTAAAGTACCATTATATTCAGATTTTTTACCACAGATATTATCAGCTACAACATGCCCTTGTCTATTAGCTGGCCATGCAAGTGGAATCATAGTTGGATTACCATTTATATAATCAATTACTTCTACAGCATCACCAAGAGCGTAGATGTTTTCATCAGAAGTTTTCATTTCTTTATTTACAACAATTGCTTTTCTATTGTTAACTTCTAGACCAGCATCTATGGCAATCTTACTTTCAGGAGAAACTCCTATTGATAAAACAATCATGTCTGTTACAATTTCTTTACCACTATTTAAAACTACTTTTTTACCACGGTTTTCAAAGGATTTAACTCCATCTTTAAGAATTAAATTAACTCCATTTTGAAGTAGATGTTCATGAACTATTGCTGCCATTTCGTAATCTAGAGGAGCCATTACTTGATCTGCCATCTCTACAAGAGTTACAGAAACTCCTCTTTCATTAAGGTTTTCAGCCATTTCAAGACCTATAAAGCCACCACCAACAATTACAGCTTCCTTTGGAGAGTTATTATCAACAAAGGCTTTAATCTTATCTGTATCTGGTATATTTCTAAGAGTAAATAAATTGGTTGCTTCTTTAAGGCCGGGAATAGGTGGGGTTATTGGACCAGCACCCGGTGATAAAACTAATACATCATAACTTTCTTCATAAACTTGAGAAGAACTATGATTTTTTACAGTAACTTTTTTTGCATCCTTATCAATTTTAATAACTTCACTAAAGTTTCTTATGTCAATGTTAAATCTAGAACTCATGCCTTCTACTGTTTGCACTAGGAGATTATCCCTTTCCTTTATAGTTTCACCTATATAATAAGGAAGTCCGCAATTGGCAAAAGAAATATATTCCCCTTTTTCAAACATAATTATTTCTAAAGATTCATCTAGTCTTTTTAAACGTGCAGCAGTAGAAGCCCCACCAGCAACTCCACCAACGATAATAACTTTTTTACTCATAATAAAATCTCCTTTCAATATTAAACAATACAAATAGTATAAACAATATAACCTTTACAATACTCAGGAACAATTAAATCTTAATATTTATATATAATAATAATACGATGTAAAATATTTATAAAAAAGAAGTCTAAAGAATTTTGACTTCTTAATAGTTAAAATAATACTTCTATTAACTTTTTTATATTCTCATCACTAACACTATATATAATTTCAAGACCGTTACGCTGCCAGTCTATAATGCCAAAAGTTTTTAGCTTTCCAATGTGCTGCGATATAGTTGATTGAGGCATATTTAAGCAATTTTGCATATTGGTAACATTGCTTCCACCAGTTTCAATGAGACCTTTAACAATGCATAGTCTTACGGGGTGGGCTAATGCCTTTAAAATATTTGCTTTTTCTTCAAAAAGTTTTGGGTTAGTTAAAAATGTGTCATTCTTAGTCATGTTTTATACACCTCCATATCACTATATTCATATAATACGATATAGTTACAAATGTGTCAATGAAAAATAAAAAAATATATATTTAAAACATTAACTTATTTTAATTTTAGATATTGTGTTGTAATATAGAAAATTAAACTCAACTAAACTTCAGTGAGAGTAAACCTCTCTATGAAGTTTAGTTAAATTATACATTACAAGAAGAATAGGGCCACTATGGTAGTAACAATTAAACCTAAAACTACTGGTTTAAAGTTGCGCTTTGCAAGCTCAAAAGGGGATACCTTGCATATAGCAGAAACGGGGATAATTGCCCAAGGTATTAATGTGCCTCCACCTACCCAAATAGCACCTAATTGTCCAAGAGAGGTTAAAGTAGCCACATTTCCACCAGTGGCTGTTCCAAATAAATTTGCAGTGGAACCGGCTAGAGCTATACCGGAAAATCCAGAACCATCTAGTCCAGTGATTGCACCTACAGTAGTTACACCAAAAGCACTTAAAAAATTGTTTAGTGGAACTGCCTTAGAAAGGGCAAAACCTAAGTCGTTTACTATACCTAAGGAGCCAGTAGGTAAATAGTTACCTATAATAGCTGTAAATCCATCACCCCCTACATAGAAAAAGGCAGCAATTGGAACTACTATTCCAAAAACTTTAAAGCCAAATTGGAAACCTTCTACAAGATATCTAGTGATTTTATCAAGAGAAGCCTTTTTATAAGATTTTATAGATATCAATATGAGTATAATTAAGGTTGTACCACCGATTAGTGCTGTAGCATCTCCACCTTTTAAGTTTAAAGAAACCATCAAAAATACATCAATAGAAAAGAGAAGAGGAATTAATATTGCAAAAAAAGATTTCCATCCTTTGCTTAAAAGAGATTCATCTGTAGACTGAACCTCTTCTGAATATTCAGTGTAGGTGAGATTTTCAAGGGTTCCATTTTTAATATCTTTCTTTAGCATGATAAAGGCTGTAACAGTAGTGACAATTCCCATAATAATTATTAGAGGAATACTAGCTTTAACTACTTCAGATACAGGAATACCAGCAGCATCCGCAGTTAATTTTGGAGCAGCTTGAATTACAAAGTCTGTAGACAATGCAATACCATGACCGAAAAGATTCATAGCTATGGCAGCACCTATGGCAGGGAGACCAGATTTGATAGCAACAGGAACTAATACAGCTCCAACTAGTGCAACGGCTGGAGATGGCCAAAAGAAATAAGAAATAATCATCATTATTATACCTATACCCCAAAAGGCTATAAAATCATTTTTCATAAACTTACTAAAGGGTTCTATCATAACTTTACTTATGCCAGTATAGGATAATGCTTTACTTAATCCAGCAATTATAGATATTATAAGTATTGTTGGCAGTAATTCCGTAATTGAGTAGATAAAACTATTAAAAATACTAATTAGAGATGCAGGAATAGATTTAGTGCTAATTAATGCAATTAATACTACTCCAACAATGCAAATAAGGGAACAGTCTAATTTTTTTATCATTGCTATTAAAATTAATATAATAAAAATTAAATATATATAGTGTATTGCGGTTAATTCAATCATTTGTAGCCTCCTACTAACTTATCCTAATTTAATAATAGAATATGCTGACAGGAGAAATTAGTGTTAAAAAAGCAAGATGGAAATTTTAAAAATTCAGATTTTCATTGGTTAGTTCTATGGACTAAAAATATAAGAGGTTTTATATTATGAATAAAACTGTTTAAATAGTTTTAAATAATATATAATAATAGTATGATATTTTGGAACAAATTGAAGAATTGAGGAGAAATAATATGAATAATTTTAAATTTAAACATAAGGATGAAGAGTTTATTTTATCAGAAGATAACCTTTCTTATATTGAAGCTGAGGAAGTACAAGATTTTACCATAGAAAAAGCATTAGAAATTTTAGAAGAAGGTAAAGAAAAAGTAGAATTTGACTATGAATATTATGCTGATAACTGTGAAGCATGTGGAAATAGTGAAGTTATAGATAAAAAACATTATAGATATTTAGAGTATCATTTTTATATTTTTACTAAAGAAGGAAAATATATAATTAGTAATATAAGTAATGAGTTTGAAACCACTACTTATTCCAAATTAGAGAGAATGAAAAAAATTGATGAAAGTTATATAGTATCTATTATCATCTGTGAAAGTTGTAAGAATTTTGCAATAGAAGTTGAACAGTGTGATATGTAAATAAATAACTGTGATATATAATTAAATAATTGTGACATGAATTTAAATAACTGTGACTTGAATTTAAATATCTGTGTATATTTTTAGGCTAATTCCATATACTCTTTAATGGAAGAAGAATGGAGATGTATAATTTATAAATTTTTGTAAGCAATAGTGTATAAACATATCAAAGCTGGATACAATTCCTAGTAGGAGGGATTGTATGATTGAAAGATATAAAAAAAATAAAGGATTATATATTTTTATAGCCTCTGTAGGAATAATAGTTTTTTTACTTAGCTATACTGTAAGTATAGCATTCTTAAGAAGTTCAAAAGATGGAGGAGCTGGAATTTTAGGCGAAGCATCTCAAGCAAGCTTTTTAAATATGAATGATGTATTAATTTCAGATAAAAGTAATATAGAGTTCATGTTAAACTATAAAAACTCTTTAGGTAAGGTAAAGATTAATGATAAATTAGATAAAACTATAAATGTAGAAAAAGATAATTTGATTGGTCTTAATCAGGAGCAGGCTGAAAAGATATTTTCTAGTTTTGGATACAAGGTAGAAAAATTCACAAAAGAAGATATTATATTTGTAAAGGACATAGAAGGATATTCCTACAAAGAAGATTCTTATTTTATAGGAATAAAGGATGAAAATATTGTTATTTATAATAAGGATTCTAATGGAACAATAAAAGTAGTAGAAGAGAAGATATTGAATCCTAAAGATGATAATGGACAGTCGTATTTAAAAATTAACGACATAGAGAACAGAGGTAATCTTTTGAGGACATTCTACGAAGGACATAAAGATTATCAGTTTTCCAATATACAAGAGGCTATGGAATATGCTCAGGCTCTTTGTAGCACATAGTGTCAGAAAGGGAGTGTTTCAAAAGGAATTTTGAAACACTCTTTTTTCATGAGAAATTGTAGAAATGGTATAAATTTAATTTGAAATAAGTTTAAAATAGTTTTTATTGAATTGTTATATTGTAGATGGTAAAGTATAATATAGTTACGATTGTAAGGTAATATAATTAATTAGTGAAGTTTAATATCAATACATATAGGTATATAATAGATTATAGGTCTAAATTTGCAGATGATGACTATATAGTAATGAAGAATTAACAAATGGTTAAATAAAAAAGATAGGTGACAAAGCATGTATGAATATATAAAAGGAATTTTTAAGTCTATAGAAAAGGAATATATAGTTATAGAATGTGGTAATATTGGATATAAAATTTTCACATCAGGTAGTACAATTTCTAATATGCCAGCTATAGATCAACAAATAAAGATTTATACTCATCAAATTGTAAGAGAAGATTTCATTGGACTTTATGGTTTTTTAACTAAAGATGAAATATCCATGTTTAATCTTCTTATTTCCATTAATGGTGTAGGACCTAAGGCGGCACTATCACTCATGTCTATTGCCAATGTTTCTACATTAAAGTATGCTATAATTACCGATGATGATAAATTAATAACTAAGGCACCGGGCATTGGTAAGAAAACTGCTCAAAGGATCATATTAGAACTTAAGGATAAGATAACCGTAGGAGGCGCCATGCCAAAGGGAACTACTATTAGTGATATTGACATAGATAATGAAAAACTATCAGAAGCAGTGGGGGCACTTATAGCTCTTGGATACTCAGATAAAGAGGCAGAAAAAGCAATAGAAAAAGCTAATAGAAGTAATAGTGTTGAAGATATTATAAAGGAATGTTTGAAAATTTTAATGGGATAATAACCTTATTAAGGGTTTTTAGTTAAGGAGGGGGATTATGGAAGATAGAGTTATTACATCTAATATTATTGAGGAAGATATAGAAGTAGAATATTCCTTAAGACCTCAGCGACTTAAGGAATATATAGGACAAGAAAAAGTTAAAAATAAGTTAGATATATTTTTAAAAGCTGCAAAGATGAGAAAAGAACCCTTAGACCATTTATTATTATATGGACCACCAGGCCTTGGTAAAACTACATTAGCTAACATAGTAGCAAAAGAAATGGGTGGAAATTTAAAAATTACATCTGGTCCTGCTATAGAGAGAGCTGGAGATTTAGCAGCATTGTTAACTAATCTAAATACCAATGATGTATTATTCATAGATGAAATTCATAGATTGAATAGGTCTGTAGAAGAAATTTTATATCCAGCCATGGAAGATTTCGCTTTAGATATTGTTATTGGTAAGGGGGCATCAGCAAAATCTATAAGACTAGATTTACCTAAATTTACTCTCATAGGAGCAACTACAAGGGTAGGACTTTTGACTGCACCTTTAAGAGATAGATTTGGAGTACTATGTTCAATGGAATATTATAATGATGACGAGCTTAAAGAAATTGTTTTAAGGTCTTCTGAAATATTAGGAGTTGAAATTGATAAGGAAGGTGCCTTTAGTCTGGGAATGAGATCTAGAGGAACACCAAGGATAGCTAATAGGTTACTAAAAAGAGTTAGAGATTACTCTATGGTTAAAGGTATAAATGTAATTGATATTAACATGGTGGAGCAAGCAGCTGAACTTTTAGAAGTGGATAGAGAAGGCTTTGATAGATTAGATAATAAGATATTAGAAGCTATAGTGGATAACTTTAATGGGGGACCCGTTGGAGTTGAGACACTAGCTTATTTTATAGGTGAAGAAGTCAGTACCATTGAGGATGTATATGAACCATACCTGATACAAAAGGGGTTTATTGTAAGAACTCCAAGAGGTAGAATGGCGGCAAAGAAAGCCTATGAACATTTAGGAAGGATTATTCCAGATCATATATTATAGAAATAAACATATAGATAGAATAGGGAAGTGTATAGACTTTGAAAGTAAAGGATTTTTATTTTGATTTACCAAAGGAATTAATAGCCCAGCATCCTTTAAAAAAAAGAGATGAATCAAGGCTTATGGTTCTAAATAAAAAAAGTGGTGAAGTAGAACATAAAGTGTTTAAAGATATTATAGAGTATTTAAATCCAGGAGATTGTCTTGTATTAAATGATACAAGAGTTATGCCGGCTAGACTTTATGGAGCTAAGGAAGGCTCCGGTGGTAAAATGGAGTTTTTGCTTTTAAATAGGCATGAAGACGATATATGGGAAACCTTAGTTAAGCCTGGTAAAAGAGGAAAAGTTGGAGCTAAATTTGTATTTGGAAATGGAGAACTAAAAGCCGAGGTAGTAGAAGTTTTAGACAATGGAAATAGAAAAGTAAAGTTTTACTATAATGGTATATTTGAAGAAGTATTAGATAGACTTGGCGAAATGCCATTGCCACCATATATAGAAGAAAAACTGGAAGATAGAGAAAGATACCAAACGGTTTACTCAAAGGAAGTAGGTTCTGCAGCAGCCCCTACAGCAGGACTACACTTTACAGATGAGTTACTACAAGCTATCAAAAAAAAGGGAATTAATATAGCTTTTGTAACTTTGCATGTGGGACTTGGAACCTTTAGACCAGTAAAAGCTGAAGATATTCAAGATCATGAAATGCATTCTGAGTATTATATTTTAGATAAGGAAAACGCTGAAATAATAAATAATGCTAAAAGAAGTGGGAAAAGAGTTATAGCTGTAGGAACCACATCAAATAGAACCCTTGAAAGTATAGCTAATGAAGAAGGTCAAGTTAAAGAACAATCAGGATATACTAGTATATTCATATATCCAGGGTATAAATTTAAAATAGTAGATGCCATAATAACTAATTTTCATTTGCCAGAATCTACTTTAATAATGCTTATAAGTGCTTTTTCAACTAGGGAAATAGTGATGAATGCTTATAAAATTGCAGTAGAAAACAAATATAGATTCTTTAGTTTTGGTGATGCTATGTTTATCCATGAATAGGAAGGACGATGAATAGGTGTATAAATTACTTAAAAAGAGTGGAAAAGTTAGACGTGGGGAATTTGTTACTCCTCATGGTACAATACAGACCCCTGTGTTCATGAATGTTGGAACTTTGGCTGCAATAAAAGGAGCAGTATCATCCATGGATTTAAAAGAAATTGGGTGTCAGGTAGAATTGTCAAATACATATCATCTTCATTTAAGACCAGGAGATGAAGTAGTTAAAAAAATGGGAGGACTTCATGAATTTATGAATTGGGATAGACCTATTCTTACAGATTCAGGTGGGTTTCAAGTGTTCTCATTAGCAAGCATGAGAAAAATTAAAGAAGAGGGTGTATACTTTAGCTCTCATATAGATGGTAGGAAAATATTTATGGGACCTGAAGAAAGTATGCAAATTCAAAGTAATCTAGCTTCAACTATTGCTATGGCCTTTGATGAGTGTATTCCAAATCCATCTTCAAGAGAATATGTAGAAAAATCTGTAGCAAGAACTACTAGATGGCTTGAAAGATGTAAAGTAGAGATGGATAGATTAAATGCAGATCCTAATACAATAAATAAAAAGCAAATGCTATTTGGTATAAATCAAGGTGGAGTTTACGAGGATATTAGAATAGAACATGCTAAGACCATTAGAAAACTAGACCTGGATGGATATGCAATTGGAGGATTGGCTGTTGGTGAAAGTCATGAGGACATGTATAGAGTTATTGATGCGGTAGTTCCATATCTTCCAGAGGATAAACCAATTTATCTTATGGGAGTTGGTACTCCAGAAAATATATTAGAGGCAGTTTCAAGAGGTGTAGATTTCTTTGATTGTGTATTACCAGCTAGAAATGGAAGGCATGGACATGTGTTTACTAAGTATGGTAAAATAAACATCATGAATGCTAAATATGAATTAGATAAAAAACCTATAGATGAAGGATGTGATTGTCCTACTTGTAGGCATTATACAAGAGGATACATAAGGCACTTATTTAAAGCCAAGGAAATGTTGGCAATGAGACTTTGTGTGCTTCATAACTTATATTTCTATAATAAATTAATGGAGGATATAAGAAATGCAATTGATGGGGATTACTTTGAAGAATTTAAAAATCAAAGACTTTCAGAGTGGGGAAAAAAATAATTAGGTATCTATTTTTTAAATATATACATAACTAGTGAAAGGAGAGATATTATGCAAAACTTAATGGCGTTTCTTCCAATGGTACTTGTACTTGTGTTGTTTTACTTCATGATTTTCATGCCAGAAAAGAAAAGAAAGAAACAATACAATGATATGTTGAATTCTTTAGCTATAAATGATGAGATTATGACTAAAGGTGGAATCATGGGAAGAATAATAAATATTCAAGAAGAATATATTATTTTAGAAAGTGGTCCAGATAGAGCAAGAATAAAAATGAGCAAACTAGGTATTGCTTCAGTTACAAAATCAGCTAATGAACCAGAAGAAATAAAGGCATAATCATCATAAAACCCCTTATATAAACATATTTATTAATATAAGGGGGTTTTGGGTATGTATAAAAAGTTTAATTATTCCGCTATAGGAGTAGGGGTGCTAAGAGCATCAATTTTAACAGTAATTTGCGTTTTAGTATATTCACTAGTTACTTCATATTTCCCATTTAGTGACGCAGTCACATCAGTATTTTTAGTTATAGCTACATTGGCTAGTGTGGTATATGGAGCTATATATGCTACATTAAAAATGGGAAGTAAAGGTTGGCTTGTGGGGTTGCTAGTAGCAGTATTTTATATGTTAATACTTTATATAGTATCCTTATGCTTTGGAAATGACTTGGCATTAGGAGGAAAAGACGTAGTTAGATTAATTTTAGCATTAGCAGCAGGATCATTGTCAGGAATGCTAGGAGTGAATCTATAGATATTATCAATTTTAGGAGGAATAAAAATGAAACATATAAAAACTATCAACAAATCTAACATTAAAGAAAGTTTAAAAAAACCAGGTTGTAAAGAGTGTGCTAACTCATGTCAATCAGCTTGCAAAACTTCTTGTACAGTAGCTAATTTAGAGTGTGAAAACTAATCATTTTAAAGGCAGTAACAAAAAGTTACTGCTTTGTGTTTAGTTAGGAGGAAAAACAATGGAATTAATTCACAAATTTAGACAAGGCAATGATTTTTATGTTATAGATGTAAATTCAGGTGCAGTTCATGAAGTAGATGAGCTTGTATATGACATGTTAGACTCAGATAAACTTAAAACTAAAGACGAGTTAAAAGAAATATATAAGGATAGATACTCCAGTGAAGAAATTGATGATGTATATGAGGAATTAGAATCTTTAGTTCATGAAGAAATGCTTTATTCTAAAGATTTATATGAAAATATAGCAATGATGAGTGGACAAGCAGAGGTAGCCATTAAAGCCCTTTGTCTTAATATAATTCATGATTGTAATTTGAAGTGCAAATATTGTTTTGCCGATGAAGGAGAATATAAGGGTTGTAGAAAAACCATGAGCGCACAAACCGGTAAAGACGCTATAGATTTTGTTATAAAAAACTCAGGTAAAAGAAAAAATATAGAAATTGACTTATTTGGTGGAGAGCCACTTATGGCCTTTGATATCATAAAGGAAATAGTAGATTACGGTAGAGAACAAGAAAAACTTCACAATAAAAACATTAGATTTACTATGACTACTAACTCTACTCTTTTAAATGATGAAATAATGGACTACCTTGATAAAAACATGGGAAATATAATTTTAAGTATAGATGGAAGAAAAGAAGTCAATGATAAAGTAAGAATAAGATTTGATGGAACTGGTACCTATGAATCTATATTACCTAAAATAAAGAAAATGGTAGATATAAGAGATAAGTCTAAGACTTATTATGTAAGAGGTACTTTTACAAGAGAAAATACAGATTTCTTTGAAGATGTAAAGCATATGGTGGAGCTAGGCTTTGATGAAGTATCTATTGAACCAGTAGTACTTCCAGATGATCATGAACTTTCATTAAGAGAAGAGGACCTTCCTACAATTTTTGAACAATATGATAAATTATATGAATATATGGTTGAAAAATATGAAGCAGGAAAATCCTTTAAATTCTATCACTTCAATATAGATTTACAAGGAGGTCCATGCATCTATAAGAGAATTTCAGGATGTGGAGCTGGACATGAGTATGTAGCAGTTACTCCTGATGGAGAAATATATCCTTGTCATCAATTTGTAGGGAATAAAGACTTTCTTATGGGAGATATATATGAAGGGGTTAAGGACTTTTCTATAGTTCAAAATCTTAAGGATGCTCATATATATAATAAACCTACATGTAAAAACTGCTGGGCAAGATTCTACTGTAGTGGAGGATGTCAAGCTAACAACTTTAACTTTAATGGTGATGTTCACGTGCCATATGAATTAGGTTGTAAAATGCAAAAGAAGAGAATAGAGTGTGCTATTGCTTTAAAAGCGAAAACAATGAATAAATAATTGTGTTTTAAAGGATAGAATTAAAAATTCTATCCTTATTTTGATAAAAAATAAGAAGTATACAGAAAATTAAGTTATATGTACTTGATTTTATCCATACAATACCTGTAAAATAAATAATAAATAGACAATTAGAAAATACAATTAGAAAACAGGAAGGGGATAACCATGAGGAGGAAAAATAGAAAAAGTGGAATTGTAGTTATCATAGCAATAATATTAATAGGTCTTTTTGCATACGCTGGTCTTTATGGGGTGAATTTAGGTAATTATAGAATCAAAACCTTTGGAAGTAGTATTGATAAAGGGCTTGATTTAGTAGGAGGAACTTCTCTTTTAATGGAGATAAAGGAGGAGAAGGTAGATCAAGCTGTTATAGATAGAACTATAGAACTTATTTCTATGAGAATAAATAAAGATGGAGTAAGCGAAATTCCTATAACTCAAGAAGGCGAAAATAGAATTAGAATAGAAATACCAGGAGAGTTTGATACAGATAAGGTTTTAGATACCATTGGTAAAACTGGTGAATTAACCTTTGAAGGTCCAGATGGAAAAGTAATTTTAACTGGTAAAGAGGTTAAAGAAGCAGGAGCATATATATCTCAAGATAATAAGTATGTTGTTAATCTTGAATTAAATGAAGATGGAACTGCAAAATTTGCGGAAGCAACTAAGACTTTCTTAAATAAAAGTATAGCTATAAAAATGGATGGTGAAGTTTTAACTAATCCAACAGTTAATGCTGTTATTAGTGATGGAAAGGCAATTATTGAAGGTATGAGTTCTTTAGAAGAGGCAAATTCTATTGCTAGTATCATAACTTCGGGAGCTCTTCCAGTAAAAATAGAAGCTACTTCAGTTAAAACAGTAGGACCAACTATTGGAGCTGAGGCATTATCCCTTAGTAAAAAGGCAGCCATGATTGGTATAGCTTGTATAATACTATTTATGGTTGCATACTATAGAGTTCCAGGAATAATTGCTTCTGTGGCTATAGTTTTATATGTAAGTTTATTACTTGTAATATTCTCTCAATTTGGAGTAGTATTAACTTTAGCAGGTATAGCAGGGTTAATTCTTACCATTGGTATGGCTGTAGATGCTAATGTTCTCATATTTGAAAGAACTAAGGAAGAGTTAAGATTAGGTAAATCTATAAAGACTTCTGTTGAAGCTGGTTATAGTAGAGCATTATCGTCAATTTTAGACTCTAACATAACTACAATTATTGCAGCACTAGTATTATATTTTCTAGGTTCAGGTTCTGTTAAGGGATTTGCAGTAACGCTACTTATAGGTATTATTGTAAGTATATTTACTGCCTTATTTGTTACAAAGTTTCTACTCAATAATGCTGTAAATGCAGGTTGGATAAATAAACCATCATATTTTGGCGTGAGAGAAGGAAAAAAACATGAATTTACTAGTTTAAAAATAATAGAGAAGACTAAAATATGGTTTGCTATATCAATTATTATAATTGCTATTGGAGTTGGATTTATAGCAACTAAAGGTTTAAATTATGGTATAGATTTCAAGGGTGGTACATTAATTACTTTAGATATGAATAAAGAATTCAATAAGGCTGATGTAAATACTATTATTGATAAGTATGCTAAAGATAAATACTCTACCAAATTAGCTAGTGAAGGAAAAGAGATACAAATTATTGTTCAAGAAGGGGTATTGAATGAAGAAAAAACTAATGCTCTTATTGATGAAATAAAAGAAAAGTATTCATTAGAAGATAGTGCACTTATTGGCAAGGAAAGTATAGGAGCTACTGTTGGAAATGAATTAAAGAAAAAGGCATTGTTAGCATTAGGAGTTGCATCTATTGCTATGCTTATATATATTACTGCTAGATTTGAATTTAGCTATGCAGCAGCATCTATTATAGCTTTACTTCATGATGTATTAATTACACTTTCTTTCTATGCTATATTTGGAATTCAAGCCAATTCACCATTTATAGCAGCTATTTTGACTATAGTAGGATATTCTATTAATGATACTATTGTTATCTTTGATAGAATAAGAGAAAATGTTAAGAGAAACAGAAGGATGGATCAATCAGAGGTTGCTAATATGAGTATAACAGAAACTATGACTAGAAGTATAAATACATCCTTAACAACACTTATAACTATAGTGGCAGTTTATGTTCTAGTACCATCCATAAGAGAGTTCTCACTTCCACTTATAGTGGGAATTGCCTGTGGAGCGTATTCTTCAATATTTATAGCTTCACCACTATGGATAATAATTAAAAATGCAAAGCAAAAAAAGAAAGCTAAAGTAGTAGCATAATATAAACAAAGTTCATGGCGAAAAACATTTTATCATGTTTTTCGCCATTTTTATAATAATTTGTTTGTAAAATTGTCAGTTTTAAATTATAATATATTTGTTTTCTATAAATAGATTTCTTAAACTCCATAATATGTACAAGTAATATGGAGTTAGAAGTTTTTTGTTCAAGGAGAATGTGATCACTGAAATATATGATGAAATTATAAGGGATCAAAAAACTACTCATGGAACTAATTTGGAGGAGCGCATATGGAGTATAGTATGAATAGGAAAGATAATGATCCGTTTCTATTAGGAAATATGAAAATTGCATTAAACAGAATTGTGAAAGCTATCAATGAGAGAGAAAAGATAGTTATATATGGCTATCATGACTTTGATAGCGTATGTGCCATATCTCTTCTTATGTTAGTATTACGATATGTAAATAGTGATGTAGAGTATTATATACCCAGTGTATATAGAAATGATAGAAATTTAAATAAAGAAGATATAGAGAATAATTTATTATGTCTTGGAGCAAATTTAATTATAACAGTTGGTTGTGGAGTTAAATCTAAAGCAGAAATACAACTTTGTAAGGAAAACAACATAGATATAATTGTAACGGATTATCATAATCACATAGTAGAGGATAATAATTGTATAACAATAAATACCTATCAAACAAATTGTAATTATCCTTTTAAAGATTTTACAGCTTGTTCCCTTATATATAAATTCATAGAAGTTATAGCTTCTTATTATAAGATAAGTTGCACACAAAAGTATTTGGATTTAGTAATGATGGGTATAATTACAACAGAGATAGAAATAGAAGAAGAGAATAAATACTTTGTAGAAGAAGGGTGCAAGAAATTAAAACAAACTAATAACTATGGAGTTAGGGCGTTGATAAGAGAACATGAGCGGAATTATGGTGGTATAATGAAGTTTTATGATGAAGGTATTATAAAGCTCTTACCAAAGATGATTTCCAAGAATAAGCTAGATAATGCAAGAATAATTGTTGAACTTTTTACTACTAATGATAGTTATAGAGCAAAACAAATATCAAAATACTTATATAAAGAGGTTATGATGAGTTTAGAATAGAATAATATATATAAGCATTTAAATATACATATTTTTTAAAGTATTGCATTAAATATCAAGGTTAATATATAATTTAATTATGGTAAAGATGTGTTTGGGTAAAGGCTTTAGGAGGAGTAGAAAATGAATTTAAAGGATAAAGTTAGAATAATAGAAGATTTTCCGAAAAAAGGTATAAGTTTTAAAGATGTAACTACTTTACTTCAAGATAGAGAGGCATTAAGAGAGTCAATAGATGTTATTGCCAATCACTTGAGGGATAAAAAAATTGATATAGTAATAGGACCAGAGGCTAGAGGGTTTTTATTTGGAGTACCAGTAGCTTATGCTTTAGGAGCTGGTTTTGTGCCAGTTAGAAAACCTGGTAAATTACCCTATGAAACTATTAAAACTTCCTATGATTTAGAATATGGAAGTGATGCGTTAGAAATTCATAAGGATGCTATTAAAAAAGGTCAGAGAGTAGCAATTGTTGATGATTTACTTGCTACAGGAGGAACCGTAGCTGCTGTTGCAAAGCTTGTTGAGGAATCAGGTGGAGAAGTTGTAGCCATAGACTTTTTAATAGAGCTAACAGAACTTAAAGGTAGAGAAAAAATAGCACAATATGATATTATGTCTGTTATAGACTATCCATTTTAGAATTGAACATAAATTGCAATAATTTGGGTTATAGTATATAATAATTACTGAGTTTAAATAGGTGGCTGGTTCATTAACCAGCCTTTAATTTTAGGAGTGTATTACAATGATTGATAAATTGATAGAAAAAATTAATAGTAATTGTCACAATGTAGATATCAATTTTGTAAATAAGGCCTATGAATTTTCTGTAAATGCCCATAAAGAACAAAAAAGAGAGTCAGGAGAGCCTTATATTATTCATCCTTTAGAAGTAGCTTGTATTTTGGCTGAACTAGGACTTGATACCTCTACCATAGTGGCAGGTCTTTTACATGATGTAATTGAAGATACAGAATATACATATGAAGATGTTTGTAACATCTTTTCTATAGAAGTGGCAGATTTAGTAGAAGGGGTATCTAAGCTAGGTAAAATAAAATATAAGTCAAAAGAAGAACAACAAGCAGATAATGTTAGAAAAATGCTTCTTGCGATGGCTAAGGATATAAGAGTAATACTTATAAAATTGGCTGATAGATTACATAACTTGAGAACGTTAAAATACATGCCAGAGAATAAACAAAAGGAAAAGGCTAAGGAAACTCTAGATATATATGCGCCATTAGCTCATAGATTAGGTATATCAAAAATAAAGTGGGAGCTAGAGGATTTAGCATTAAGATACTTAAATCCAACAGAATATTATGACTTAGTAAAGCTGATTTCAGATAAGAGAAATGAAAGAGAAGAGCAAATAAGTCATATCATATCACAACTTAAATTAAATCTTAATATGGGTGGAATTACAGCAGAAATAGAAGGTAGACCAAAGCACTTCTATAGTATTTATAGAAAAATGATAAAAAGTAGTAAAACCATAGATCAAATATTTGATCTTACAGCAGTGAGGATATTAGTAGATGATATTGGAAATTGCTATGCTGCATTGGGAATAGTACATACTATGTATAAGCCTATACCAGGTAGATTTAAGGACTATATTGCTATGCCTAAACCTAATATGTATCAGTCACTTCATTCAACGGTAATAGGACCTTTCGGAAAACCCTTTGAAATACAAATTAGAACCTTTGAAATGCACAGAACTGCTGAATATGGTATTGCAGCTCACTGGAAATATAAAGAAAGTGTTCAAGATGAGGATAAATCTCTAGATTCAAAGCTATATTGGCTTAGAGAAATGCTAGAATGGCAAGGAGAGACTTCTGACGCTGAAGAATTTATGGAAGGCTTTAAGATAGATTTATTTTCAGATGAAGTATTTGTTTTTACTCCAAAGGGTGATGTTATAAATTTACCAAATGACTCTACACCTATAGACTTTGCCTATGCTATCCATACTGCAGTAGGTCATAAGTGTGTTGGAGGTAAGGTAAATGGGAAGATAGTACCTCTAGATTATAAGCTCAGAACAGGGGAAATTGTAGAGGTAATTACAGCTACTAATTCAAAAGGACCTAGCATAGATTGGCTTAATATAGTTAAGAGTAATCAAGCAAGGAGTAAAATTAAACTTTGGTTTAAAAAGGCAAATAGAGAAGAGACCATAGCAAAGGGAAAAGAATTAGTAGATAAAGAGTGTAAGAAGCAAAATTGTATATTTTCTCAAGTAATTAATGAGGACATTATTGAGAAAATTATTAGAAGATATAACCTAAAGAACATGGATGATTTATACCATGGTGTAGGCATTGGAGACATAAACCCTAATAATATGATAAGCAAGCTAAAGGATGCTTATGATAAAGAGAACTCTAAGCAGTTAAAACTTGAGGAATTAAGGCTAATTCATGAGGAAAAAAGTAAAAAACAAAAGAATAATACTTATTCTGGAGTTACAGTTAAGGATATGTCTAATATTCAAGTAAGATTTGCAAAATGTTGTAGTCCTGTATATGGAGATGATATTATTGGATATATTACAAGAGGCAAGGGTGTATCTATTCATAGAAGTGACTGTAAGAATGTAATTAACTTACAGGAAAAAGAAAGTCACAAAATAGTTGAAGTGGCTTGGGGAAAAGAAAATAAAGATAAATATATTGCTGACATAGAAGTAATAGCTGAGGATAGATTAGGTCTTCTTACAGATATTATAGAGATACTAGGGCTTGTAAAAGCTAATATTTTATCAATAAGTGCTGTAACAAATAAAAAAAATATAGCAGTTGTAAGCCTAAAAATAAATATTTCTAGTATAGAGCATTTAAAGGATATTCAAACTAAACTTAAGAAAATCAAGGATGTTAAGGATGTCTATAGAAAGAAACAGTAAAAAGGAGTGCTTAATATGAGAGCTGTAGTACAAAGAGTTAAATCTTCAAAGGTTGAAGTAGATAATAAAGTTATTAGTGAAATAGGAAAAGGAATTAACTTACTTGTGGGAATAAGTAAGGAAGATACTAAAGAAGATATAGATTATATAGTAAGAAAAGTTCTTGGAATGAGAATTTTTGAAGATGAAGATGAGAGAATGAACTTTTCACTTCAAGATATAGAGGGGGAGCTATTAATAATATCTCAATTTACTCTATATGGTGATTGTAGAAAGGGAAAGAGACCTGATTTTATGAAGGCACAAGGTGGAGATGTTGCTAGAGAATTATATAATGAGCTAGTTGAAGCCTTTAAAAAAGAAATACCTAATCTTCAAACAGGGGAATTCGGAGCTGATATGAAGGTTGAAATTATAAATGATGGACCAGTAACACTTTTATTAGAGAGTAAGAAGGATTTTTAAAATTTTAAGAAATATATGGCATTTTGAGGTGATACTATGATTATAAAAAGAATGATGGCAGGAGTTTATGCTGCCAACTGTTATATATTATTTGATGAAGAAACAAAGGAAGCTGTAGTTTTAGACCCGGGTGGAGATATAGATGATGTATGTAAAGCTCTTAATCAACTAGAAGCTAAGGTTAAATATATCATATTAACCCATGGTCACTTTGATCATACTACAGGGGTAGATGGATTAAAGGCTGAAACAGGAGCAACTGTAGCTATGGCTAAAGAAGATAATGATATGATTTTAAATAATATAATGTATTATGGACCACTTATTGAAGGTGGAGCAGACCTTTTATTAAAACATGGTGATATATTAAAGTTTGGTAATTATAAAATAGAAGTTTTAGCAACACCAGGACATACACCAGGAGGAATAAGTCTTTTAGTAGATGGAAATGTGTTTACTGGAGATACTCTATTCAAGGGATCTGTTGGCAGAAGTGATTTAGCTGGTGGAGACCACAATGAGCTTATAACAAGTATAAAAAATAATTTAATGCCTCTTAGTGATAGTGTGGCAGTTCACCCAGGTCATGGACCAAGTAGTACCATAGGCCAAGAAAGAATGGAAAACCCATTTCTATAGGTAAAATTAAACTGTATATTGGGTTATAAGAAGGTAATTTGAAATAAGGATTTGATAAATATGATAAAGGATATGAAGTCTATAAAAGTAAAGCTAAGCAATATGAATTTTAGATATGATGTCTTTCTTATGATAAATCTATTTTATAGTTTTATTAATATAGAATTTGTAAATGAGGAATTTGACTTATCTATAGATATAGATGAAGAAACGGGAAGTATTATAATTGGAGGAACAGAAGGATTCTTTAATTATGAAATTAATAGAAATTATAAGCTTTCTGAGGAAGTTAAAAAGTCCTTATTCATATATCTTAGAAATATTACTGGCAAAGTTCTTCCATGGGGAACTTTAGTTGGGATAAGGCCTTCTAAAAAAGCACTAGATCTTTTAGAAAAAGGATATAGTGAAGAGGAGGTAATAAAAGAATTTAAGGATAGACATGAAACTAGCAAGGAGAAGACAAAACTTTGTATTGATGTAGCTAAGTACGAAAAAAGTGTAGTTAACAAAGATAAAGATACTATAAGTATATATGTGGGTATGCCCTTTTGTCCAACTAGATGTGTTTATTGTTCTTTTACCTCAAATCCTATAGGGGGAAAGTCAGCTTTAGTTAAAGACTATCTTAATGCTATTACCAAGGAAATAAAAGCTATAAGTAAATATGTATCTGAAAAGAATTTAACTATTGAAAGTGTCTATTTTGGAGGAGGTACTCCTACTTCTGTAAATGATGAAGAATTTGAAGATATAATGAATAAGATATATAAGTGCTTTGTTGAAGGTAAGGGTGTTAAAGAATTTACTGTAGAATGTGGAAGAGTAGATAGTATAACAGAAAGAAAACTTCAATCTATGAAAAAATATAAGGTTCATAGGATTAGTATAAATCCTCAAAGTATGAATGATGATACTTTAAAAAACATTGGTAGAAATCATAGTAGTAAGGATGTAGAAAACTGCTTTAATCTAGCACGAAGTCTAGGCTTTGATAATATAAATATGGATATGATAGTTGGTCTCCCAGGAGAAGAGCTAAGTCATATAAATAGAAGTTGCGAAGAAATACTTAAACTAAATCCAGATAGCATAACTATACATGGTATGTCTATTAAAAGAGGCTCTAGACTACATGAAAATCTAGTTAATAAGGGAAAGTTTACTATTCCTAATCAACATGAGTTAAATGCTATGTATGAAGCTACAAAAAATCTTTCTTTAGATTTAAATATGAAACCGTATTATATGTATAGACAAAAAAATATGGTAGGTAACATGGAGAATGTAGGCTATTGTAGAGATGAAAAAATATGTATATATAATATTCAGATGATAGAGGAAAAGCAAACTATTATTGCTCTTGGAGCAGATGGAGTTTCAAAGGTTGTTTTCCTAGATGAGAATCGAATAGAGAGATTTGCAAATGTTAAGGATGTAAAAGAGTATAATAGTAGAATAGACGAGATGATAGCTAGAAAGATAGAATTACTCAATACTCTATATTAAAACAATTATGTACATAGGTTTTAAAGAAATATTCATTTGGGTAATGATATTATAATATATTTTAGACTTAATAAGTAAATAGGAGGAATTTAAATGGGAGAATCACTTAATGGACTTAAAAGAACCATTATGTGTGGTGAAGTAAGAGAATCAAATATCTCTGAAAAAATCACTGTTATGGGTTGGGTCCAAAGAAAAAGAAATTTAGGAAGTTTAGTTTTTGTAGATTTAAGAGACAGAACTGGATTGTTACAAGTTGTATTTGGTGAAGAAATAAATAAAGAAGCCTTTGAAAAAGCTGATTTAGTTAAATCTGAGTACTGCATAGCTGTTACTGGAGAGGTTATAAAAAGAGAATCTCCTAATAAAAATTTACCAACAGGAATGGTAGAGCTTAAAGGGGAAAGTATTAAAATACTTTCAGAATCAGAAACTCCACCTATATATATTAAAGAAAACTTAGATGCTGGTGAAAACATAAGACTAAAATATAGATATTTAGATCTTAGAAGACCAGATATGCAAAAAATATTAATGATTAGACATAAAGCTGGAAAAGTAGTAAGAGATTATCTAGATGAAAATGGATTCTTAGAAATGGAAACACCAATGCTTACTAAGAGCACTCCAGAAGGAGCTAGAGATTACTTAGTGCCTAGTAGAAATTACCCAGGAATGTTTTATGCATTACCTCAATCTCCACAAATATTTAAACAATTATTAATGGTTTCTGGATATGACAAGTATTTTCAAATTGTTAAATGTTTTAGAGATGAAGACTTAAGAGCTAATAGACAACCAGAATTTACGCAAATAGATTTAGAGATGAGCTTTGTTGAAATGGAGGATATCATAGCCCTAAATGAAGGTCTTTTAAAAAGAGTATTTAAAGAAGTTATAGATGTAGATGTACAACTTCCAATAAAGAGAATGCCTTATGCAGAAGCTATGAATAAATATGGTAGTGACAAGCCAGATTTAAGATTTGGTATGGAGATACAAAATATTACTGAAGCAGTAAGAGGTACAGATTTTGCTGTGTTTAAAGGAGCCATTGAAAATGGTGGTTCAGTAAGAGCTATTGTAGCTAAAAACTGTGCAGACATGGGTAGAAAGAAAATTGATAAACTAGGTGAGTTTGTTAAAACTTATAAAGCAAAAGGTCTTGCTTGGATAGCTTATAAAGAAGGAGAAATAAAATCTCCAATAGCTAAATTCTTCTCAGAAGAAGATATGGCTAAATTGCTAAGTGCTGCTGGAGCAGAAGTAGGAGATTTAGTTTTAATAGTTGCAGATGTTGATAGTGTAGTACTTCAATCTCTTGGAGCTTTAAGATTAGAACTTGCTAAGGAACTTGGAATATTAGAAGGAAACAAAGACTTTAACTTTGTATGGATTACTGAATTCCCAATGTTTGAATATGACGAAGAAGAGAAGCGATTCGTAGCTCTTCACCATCCATTCACAGCACCTATGGATGAAGATTTACAACTTCTAGAAACAGATCCAGGAAGAGCTCGTGCTAAGGCTTATGATATAGTATTAAATGGAGAAGAACTTGGTGGAGGAAGTATAAGAATTCATGATACAAACCTTCAACAAAGAATATTTAATCTTCTAGGCTTTACTGATGAAAGTGCATGGGAAAGATTTGGATTCTTATTAGAGGCATTCAAATATGGACCACCACCACATGGCGGACTTGCATATGGTTTAGATAGAATGGTAATGTTCCTTGCAGGAACTGATAACATAAAAGACGTTATTACCTTCCCTAAAAATCAAAATGCTTATTGTCCAATGAGTGAAGCACCTAATGTAGTTGATAAAAAGCAATTAATTGACTTAGGAATAGAAGTTAGTAAAGTAGAAAAATAATTTAATAGAAGATTTTATTATTATAGAGAATAATAATAAGTTATATGGACATAATAACTTCATAAAACTATTGATACTTAGTGATTAATATTTATTTTACAATTGCAATTTAATTACAATTGCTATATAATAATACTAAAGAATATTCTGCTGTGTGCGTGGAAATGGTTTATGTTGAGCCAACATTTAAACGTTGTGGCTGATGTTCTCATTATGGAGTGTTGACTGACTATTTTATAGTCGGTACCAGAAGTAGTGAGGCGATTCCACCCCTGGTAGACAGGGTTCAAATACATCATGAATACGGCACAGTGGGTATCAATAGTTTTAATATTAAAGAGTAAATACTTTGTATTTACTCTTTTTTTTACATCCATGGATATTATTAAAAAAGTTAAGAAGAAAGTGAAACACTGCAGGGAATATAAATAATAGAATAGGTAAAAAAATTATAAGTCTATTGAATAAAAGAGTATACGTATAAATTAAGTTGGTTACATAATTATAGCGAATTTGCATAATAGTTATTAAATACCTAAGTATTGTGATTTTATAGCAACTACTTCTTAAAGGTGGTATAGCAATCTAAAAATTTATCTCTATTAGCGTTATCACCTAGACCTTCATAACATTCCGAAAGAAGTTTATATATATTAGAATTAGTTGCATCTATAGATAATGCTTTATTTAATAGAAGTATTGAATCGTCATATTTTTTTAGATACATTAACTTTGATACTCCTTTTATTATATTTTCAAGAATTTTTGTGTCTTCAGTAAGATTATTTAATCTATAGATTAGTGAATTAATTTTGTCTGTAGTAAATGGCTTAAGTAAATATTCAACAGCTCCCAATTTAGTACAATCAACAGCATTTTTAACTGTTGGGAAAGCTGTCATAATTATTACCGTAGAAAATATTCCATCTTCCCGAATTCTTTTCAATACTTCAGTGCCACTTAATGTTGGCATTTTAATATCTAAAAAGATTAAATCAAAGGGTTCTCTAGATAATATTTCTAATGCCTCTAATCCATTTAGAGCTTCAGTGACAATGTATTCATTTAGTTCTAATGATGTTTTTAATAATTTTCTTATATTTTTAGTATCATCAACTACAAGTGCTTTTTTCATAGTACCTCCTAATTATATGGAATAATAATTGTAAATGTTGCCCCTTCACCTAAATCACTTTCACATGTTATTTCACCATTGTGAGCAGCTATTATGTCTTTACATATCCAGAGACCAAGACCAGAATTATTTTTAATGTCTTTATTAGTTAATTGAGTATATTTATCAAATATTTTTGTAGTATTATCCTTTAAAATTCCAACACCAGTATCAGTTACAGTTATATTTAATTTATTATCTTTTAAGAATCCTCGTATAGAAATTAAATCGCCATCCTTGCAGTGTCTAATGGCATTTATTATTAAATTATTAAGTACCCATACTAATTTTTCACCGTCACAGGATAACGGTTTTACATTTATATCTACATTGTATTCAAGAATAATTCCACTATAATTTGCGATACCTTTGTTACTAGAGACTGAGGCTTTTATCAAATACTCAATGGAATTATACTCTTTATTATAAATCTCAGTTGAAGATTCCAGTTTCGATAATAAAAGCATATTTGAAACAAGTAAGTTTAATCTTTCGCCATCTTCCTTAATAGTGGTTAATATTTTTCTTTGTTCGTAACTTAAATCTCCTAATTTACTACTTTCTAGTAGACCTGTACCAATCATAATTGAAGTTAATGGAGTTTTAAATTCGTGTGAAATTGTTGCAAAGAAATCCTTACTAGTTTGCTCTATTTCTTTTAAGTGTGTTACATCCTTTAATAAAATTACATAGCCAACTTGAAGATCTTCCTCTTTAATTTCTTTAATTGATATATTGTAATAGAGTATATCTCCATTTTTGTTTTTTAGAGTGATAATATTCAAAAAATCCCATTGACAGTTATTTAATGTTATATCATAGATAACTGAAAAAAAACTTCTATCATTAACCAAATGAGTTAAATATCGTCCTTCTGGTTTTTCATCGCTAATATCAAAGGCATCAATAAAATTTTCGTTAACCATGGTAACTTTATAATCTTTATCAATAACTACCATTGGAGAATCTATGCTTCTTAATATGGAGTTTGAATTATTTCTTTCTTTTAATATTTGACCTAGTGTGCTTTTTTCAAAACTTTCAATTCTTTTTGCCATTAAGTTAAATTGATTTGCTAATTCTCCTAGTTCATCTTTTGTTGTTATTTCCAATTCTTTATATGCAGAGTTAGTTTTTATATCTTTAATAGCATCAATGATATTATTTAATGGGTATAATATCTTTTTAAGAAGATGTCTTGATAAGAAAAATGAAATTAATATTGAAGCTAAAGTAAAAAGTATTGTTGCATTTATTATAATTTTAGTTTTATTTTCAACTCTAGTTTTTGAATTAATCATCATAGTTTCATTTAGACTACTTATATTATCTAGAGTCTTTACAATTGTATCATAATTAATTTTAATTTCATTGAAGAAAAAATTATACCCTGATACTTTACCATTATTTTGAATGATTTCAGATAAGGTAAAAAAATTCTGGCTATATTCAAGATAGTAAGTATCAAGACTATTTACATATTCCATTTCTCCATCTTCAGTTATATTATTTTTTTCAAAGTAAAAGTTATCTAAAAATAAAGAGTTATTTTTAGAATATTCAGCGAGGCCTTCTTTTTTATCGCCAGATATGTAAAGAAATAAGCTCTGTTGTTGATTATAAAGTGCATCTTTCATATTTTCAACAGATTGAATACTTTTATAATTGTTAGTTAAAAGTCCATCTATATCATTTGAAATTGTAATTAAATTTCTAACTGAAACTAATCCTAGCAATGACATTGCTAGGATTATAACAATATAAATAAGTGATAGTTTTCCATTTAAGGTTTTAACCATAGTTTTTCCTCCTTAAGTTAATTCTTATAGTAAAGCAAAGTAAAATATAGCAAAGCTAAGATTAATTAAGCTAATTTAAAAACTCCAATTTCTGAAGTATGGATAATTGTTAATAGTACTTTTAGCTTACTTTGATATTTATATCTAATAAGATTAGAATTAGTAGGTAGTAAAAATTACGTAGGAAGGTAGTATTATGTATAACTTAATTATAGGTTACAATAACTCAAGTATCAACTTAATTAAATCACTTATTTGTAAAGAAAAAATTGTATTTTTGATTGATGATAAATCACCAGAAGAAATTAAAATAAAGAATAAATTTCTTTATTATTATCAAGTGAATATAACTGATATGAAACAGATACTAGATAAGTCATCGAAAGCAATGTTATCACATGTTTTTATAATAACAGAAGATGATTATTTAAATTTAATGATTGAAGATAATTTGAAATTTTTAGATAATGTACAAGTTGTTTATAATTTTAGAGCATTAGAAAAGATATCTAACAACGGTAATAAAAATTTATATCTTCAAGATTTCTTTGAGCCATTAGGTAAGGAGGTAATTTAATTTGTTTGTTGTTGTTATAAGTGAAAGTAAATTTATTAATCGATATAAGGAAAGTTTAGAAGGTTTAAGCTTAGATTTCTCAAATGTAATTTCACCACAAGAACTTTCGCCCGCGTCTTCCGATATATTTAATAATTACTTATTAAAAAGAGCAGATGTGGTGGTGATTATCACACCTAAAGATCAGTTTAATTTCTATATTTCAAAGGTTTGTAAAACTTTTTATGAAACTAAAAAGGTTATTACATTAATTAACAATTCAAACAATAAAGATGTTTTTGCTTCAATTGGAGTTTTTGATGTAATAGATTTTAATTGTTATGCAAAAGAAACTTTATATAAATTTTTAGAAAAAGGAGCAATTTAAATATGTATATTATTATTATTGGATGTGGCAAGATGGGAAGCAAATTAGCTGCAGATTTAGCTGAAACATCCCATGATATATGTGTAATAGATAGGGATGAGGAGAAAACGAATAAACTAGGTTCAGGGTTTAATGGAAGGATATTAAATGGGGTTGAAATTGATATTGACTTACTAGAAGAAGCAGGTATTGAGGAAGCTGATGTGCTACTTGCTTTGACTCAAAACGATAATATAAATATTGTTGCATGTGAAATAGCACAGAATATTTATAAGGTTCCAACTGTAATTGGAAGAGTATTTAATGATGATAGGGGCCACATTTATAATTCCTTAGGCATTAGAACAATTAATCCGATAAAACTAGCTGTTAGAAATATTAAGGAGGATATAAAATGCGAGCAGTTGTAATTGGTGGAGGTAAAGTTGGGTATTACTTAATAAAAAACCTCTTAAACATTGGGTGTTTAATAACTTTGATAGAAAAGAATTATGATATATGTAAGAAAATATCTAATGAACTAGATATTGAAGTAATATGTGGTGATGGTTCAAATTTAGAAGAATTATCAGAGGCTATAGAAGGAACAAATACTATTGTTGCAGCAGTTACAGGTAAAGATGAGGAAAATTTAATTATCTGCCAAATGAGCAAGCGTAATTTCTCTATTAAAAGTGCTATTGCAAGAATTAATAATCCTAAAAATAGACAGTTATTTAGTAAATTAGGTATAACATCTACTGTTTGTAGTACAGAAGTTATTTCAACTTTAATTGAAAATGAACTTGTAGAGGATAATTTTAAAATTGTAAAAACTTTAGATAGAGGAGAAATGGTAATAATTGAAGCTTATATAGATAAAAATTCTCACTGGAGAGATATGGAGATTAAAAGCTTAATTTTACCAAATGATAGTATAATAGTTTCTATTTTAAGAAACAACGAGATTATTTATCCTAGGGGACATACAAAGATCTTACTTGAGGACACTGTTGTATTGATAACAAATACCAGTGTATCTCATAAATTAAGAAAATCTATTTATGGAGATGGTAGTAATGGTAAGAAATTCGGATTATTTTAAGGGAATATTATTTGAAATCCTAGTTGTAGCTATGTATATAATAGTAATTTTTATTTTGAGTTTTTTAGGGTGATTAAATGAGTGAAAAATATTTAAAGGACTTTAAAGTCATAAATTATTATGTTGGAATAATTATATTGGGAACAATTTCATTAATGATTATACCTATCTTCGTAACTGTTTTTTATAAGGAGTGGAGTTCGCTTGTAGATTTTATTCTTGCTCTATTTATTGGATTATCTATAGCCTTTTCACTGATTTTTTCGGGAAAAGACGAAAAAGAAAATAACAAAATTGAATGGAAACACGGTCTTATAATTGCATCATATTCATGGCTGATTCTAATGCTTTTATGTGCCCTTCCCTATGTTTTTAGTGGACATGCAAAATCTTATATAGATGCTTGTTTCGATGTGATGAGTGGATTTACTACAACTGGAGTATTTCTTATGCAAGATCTAGATCATATGTCCCTTGGACTTAATATGTGGAGACATATACTAACATTTGTAGGTGGGCAGGGCATGGTTGTATTAGCTTTATCAATACTAATTAAAAATTTTTCTGGTGGATATAAGATGTATGTAGGTGAAGGAAAAGATATTGGGCTTTTACCTAATATTAAAGGAACTACCAAGGCCATTTGGAAAATTAGTATAATATATTTAGTAATTGGTACAGTGGCACTTACAATTAATGGTTTATTCATAGGGTTATCACCATCTAATTCATTTATGCATGGACTATTTATATTTGCGTCAAGTTGGAGTACAGGTGGATTTGCTCCAATGTCTCAAAATATATTGTATTATCATAGTTTTTCATATGAATTAATTACAATGGTATTGTTCATCATTGGTTCATTAAATTTTGGTCTTCATTTTGCAGTTATAAAGGGTAAGAGAAAGGAAATTTTCAAAAATGTTGAAACACAAAGCTTTTTTATAACTTCTTTTATTCTTGCAGGATTATTAGTTATGTTCTTATCAAAGACAGGAGTATACACAGATGCAGTTTCTCTATTTAGAAAGGGTGCTTATCAGCTCTTATCTGCACATACCACCACTGGATTTGGCAACCTTTATGCTAGGCAGCTATTATTTGAATGGGGAGATTTTGCAATTTTTATTATGACAATTGCAATGCTTATTGGAGGAAGTGCATGTTCAACAGCCGGTGGATTTAAGGGACTAAGGATGGGGATTATCTTTAAGGGAATAATTGCAGATATAAAAAGAGTTCTTAGTTCTGATAGAAAGATTTTAACTACAAAAGTTCATCACATTAAGGATATAATTTTAGATAATGATTTAGTAAAATCATCAATGCTTATAATACTTTGTTATATTGCTATGTTTATTTTTGCAACGTTACTTGGAACATATTATGGCTACTCACTTGTAGAATCAGCTTTTGAGGCAGCTTCTATATCTGGAAATGTTGGATTATCTATAGGTGTAACTTCTATAACCATGCCTATACCACTAAAGATTTGTTATATCATTATTATGTATCTAGGGAGATTAGAGTTTATTTCAGTATTTGCATTAATAGGGTATTTTATAGGAGGAATTAAAAAGTTATGTGTAAGATACAAAAAATAATGTTAATTGTAATTATTACAGCGATTTTTTCTTCATTTCCAGTATTAGCTAGTGAGGCTATAACTTCTGTAAGTGAGCTTATTGATAACGGTTGGGAATATGACTCTAAAATTATAAATATTCAAGGTGAGGCTATTGGTGAACTTTTAGAAAGGGGCAAATATTCATTTGTTAATATAAATGATGGAACCTCTGCCATAGGTATTTATTTAAAAACTACAGATGGGGAAATGATTAAATCTTATGGAAATTATCATAAGATTGGAGATTCAGTAAGAATTACTGGGGTTTTCAATAGAGCCTGCAAAGAACATGGTGGTGATATGGATATTCACTGTGATTCAATACAAATAGTTTCAGATGGTTATGAAAGGACTCATGACATTAACAAACATAAGATAATTTTAACTATCGTACTGATGCCTTTTGTAATCTATGGAACAATGAAGACTTATGAAGTAATTAGAAAAAATAGTAAGAATTAAGTATGAGTAATAAAAGAGAAAAACCACATCAGTTTATATGTGTTTTTTCTCTTTTGTTATTCCTCAACATTTCCTAGTTTACGTTGATTTCTTCTGATTTTTAATTTTTGCATCAATCTACTCAAGGTAGATACTAAAATAATTCCAACAGCTATAACTCCTGCTAAAGAAAGAGTTTCGATTCCATTATTTAAGGAACCAAATACATTACCTTCAACTGCTTCAAAAACTGTATAATACATTCCACTTCCAGGAACTAAGGGAATAAGAGAGCAAACTAAAAATAATGTTACAGGATTTTTTAAAACTCTAGAGAAGATTTCAGCATAGATACTGATGCTTATAGATGCTATAAGCATAGCTAAGATGCTAGAGTCAGATAAGTTCATAGTAAGGCTATAAAAAAACCATCCAACGGCACCTCCAAGGGCTGCAAAGAACAAGTTTTTATCCCTTACATTAAAGAGAACTCCAAAACCTAAGGAAACAATAAATGCATATATAACTTGCAAAAACATTTTACATCCCTCCTATAATAGACATCCATATTTTGAAACTAAAAGCAGCTCCAATAGCAATGGCTCCAGCTATCATAATAGCTTCCAGAGTTCTTGAAAGGCCTGAAAGTAAATCTCCAGCTATGGTATCACGAATAGCGTTAGTTATAACTAAGCCTGGAACAAGTAACATAATTGAACCAATAATTATTTCATCTTTATGAAATATGGGATTTATGTAAGAGAAGAAAAGTCCAATTATAGCGGCTAACGCACCACCTGCCACATTAATGAAAAATTCATTAACGCTTAAACGAGATAACATAGAAGATAATAAATTAATTAAAATTCCTACACCAAAGGCTATAATGAAGTCACTAAAGCTACCACCAAAAAGTAAGGTAAATGTACCAGTAGTTACTCCAGCAAAAAAAGTTTTTATGCTGTTAGAATATTTGGGAAAGCTGCGTATATATTTCAATTCTTTTCTAAGTTCATCTAAAGTTAAAGGATGACTTTGTATTTGTCGAGATAAGTTATTAATTAAAGCTACTTTTTCTAAATCTGTGGCTCTAGAAGTAATTCTCTTAATTATGGTACTATTCCTACCGTTTTCATCCATAGTAGAGGTGATTATTGCTGTAGGAGATACAAAGCTTTCCGCATTATCTATGCCATAAGACTTACATATCATATTTATTGTTTGTTCAACTCTGTAGGTTTCACCACCATTTTCAAGCATTATTTTTCCGGCCTCTGCAGCCAAGTTTACTATATTATCAGTAATCATAATGGTACTCCTTTGTTATATTAACAATATCTTATTATTAGCATTCATCAAAGATATTATAGAACAAAAAACAAGATAATGTATAATTGTTAGAATAATAAATTTATTATATTACAATATTGTGTTAAATTTATTATATAGGCAAATATTATAAGGTTACAATAATCAAGGGCAACTTTCAATATGATATTGTTTTCAAGTTTAGGGTCAATTAAAGAGATAGCTAAGGGGGATTTTATGGATAATGTAAATATATTATTAGAAAGTCTAATTAGTAACTTAAAAGAAGGAATTCACATAGTTGATAGTAAAGGAAAGACCATCTATTATAATCATGCCATGGAAAACATAGAAGGCATGAAAAGTGAAGATGTAATGGGAAAGGAAATTCAAGAGTATCTTAGGGATATAGAACACTCAACTATATTAGGAAGTTTAAAAAGTGGACACACATATAGAGATACTTTACAAAACTATAGTAATGGAGCAGGTAAGATAATAACCAGTGTAAACTCTACTATTCCAGTAATGGTAGACGGAAAAGTTGAAGCAGTAATTGAGATAGCTAGAGATATGACACAAATAAAGAAATTAAATGAAACTATATGTCAGTTAGAAAATAAAAGTAAATCAAAGAAAAATTATTATACCTTTAATGATATTATAGGAAGTAGTAAGGTATTAAATGAAGAAATTTTAAAAAGTAAAAGAGCTAGTATATCTAATTCTTCAGTACTCATATATGGAGAAACTGGATGCGGTAAGGAACTATTTGCACAAGGTATACATTATGAAGGAATAAGAAGAGACAAGCCCTTTATAGCTATTAACTGTGCAGCAATACCAAGTGCACTGTTAGAGGGAATGCTCTTTGGAACGGTTAAAGGTAGTTTTACAGGAGCAGAAAATAAAAAAGGGCTTTTCGAAGAAGCTCATAGAGGAACTATTCTACTTGATGAAATAAATTCTATGGATCCATATTTACAATCAAAATTATTAAGAGTGCTCCAAGATGGATATATAAGACCACTAGGAAGTAATAAGATTATTGATGTAGATGTAAGGATTATAGCAACAATAAATGAGGAAGCAGACAAACTTATAAGAGAAGGAAAGCTTAGAAAAGATTTTTATTATAGATTGAGTGTAATTAAAGTAATGATACCACCACTTAGAGAACGTAAAGAAGATATAAGCCAGTTATGTGATTTTTTTATAAACTATTATAATGGTATTCTATATAGAAATGTAAAAGGAATTAGTGAAGATGTTATGGAGGGATTTTTAAACTATAGTTGGCCTGGAAACGTAAGAGAACTTAAGAATAATATAGAAAGTGCTATGAACATGGTTGAAGATGGAGAAATATTAACAAAGGAGTGCTTTGGTAATAAGATTAATTCTGTAGTAGAAGTAACTTCAGAAGAGGGATTTAGAGGAGATATCCCTTTAAATGAATATATAGATAGTCTTGAAAAAAATATAATAGAAAAAAGCTACAAAAAGAACAATAAAAACATAACAAAAACTTCAGAGGAATTAAAAATATCAAGACAAAATCTTCAATACAAACTTAAGAAGTATAAATTACTTTAGTTAACTATTTTTTATGAGGATATAATATGAAAAATATAAAGAATATGTTAATAAAAAGAATTAATTAAATATTAAAAAGATTTACAAACATATATGCCTAAAATTCGGCAAAGCGTATGCAAATAATTTTGCATACGCTTTTTAAGTGGATAGAACCTAAGTAAATGTAGAAAAATTTTTTGCGGTAAATTTTTAAAAGTGATGAAATTATATACATTTAACCTATTTAAAGTTATGAAAGTATCTAAATAATGTATTTTCTTTGGCATGTGAATTGCTCTAGTAAAATATAGAATTTATAAAAATAATTTAATCACGAGGGGGATTTTACAATGGAAAATGTTAAGGTAGCAATTTGGGGCTTTGGAGCTATGGGAAGTGGAATGGCAAAAATGCTATTAACTAAAAAAGGTGTAGACATAATAGGGGTTTGTGATATGCATCCTGCTAGAGCCGGAAAAAGTATTTTTCAAGTTTTGGGAGTAGAAAGAGGAGATAGGGAAGATGTAATAATAAAAACTAACATAGATGAAGTGTTAACAGAAAAATGCTGTGATATTTGTTTATGTGCAACAGATTCTTTCACAAAAAATGCTTTTCCAAAGTTGAAATCTGTACTTGAAAAGAAAATAAATGTTATTTCTACAGCAGAAGAAATGTCTTATCCTCAAGCTAAAAATCCTGAACTAGCTGCAGAGTTAAATAGAATTGCAAAGGAAAATGGAGTTACAATTCTTGGAACAGGTATAAATCCAGGATTAATCATGGATTTACTTGTTGTATGTTTAACAGGTTGTATGACTGAAGTAACTCATGTTGAAGCGAAGAGAGTAAATAGTTTATCACCATTTGGACCAGCTGTTATGGAAGAACAAGGAGTTGGGATGAAGGTTGAAGATTTTAATGCAGGAGTTAAGGATGGAAGTTTAGCTGGACATGTTGGATTTATAGAATCTGTAAATATGATAGCTGATTCTATGGGCTGGAAAGTTGATAAATTTGAACAACAAATGGCTCCAATAGTAACTACTGTAGATAGAAAGTCACCTTATGGATTTGCAGCTGCTGGAGATGTTGCAGGTGTTAATATGACAGGTCAAGGATATGTTGATGGAGAGGTAAAAATAGATATGATTCATCCACAACAAATAGAACCTGAAATGGAAGGTACATTTACTGGAGATTATATCACAATAAAAGGTACACCAGAAGTTAATATGTCAATTAAGCCAGAGGTTGATGGAGGACTTGGAACAATTGCTATGTGCGTTAATATGATTCCACATGTAATTAATGCAAATCCAGGATTAAAAACTATGATAGATTTACCAGTACCAAGGGCTATAATGGGAGACTTTAGAAATTTCATAGATAGATAAACTTATTTAATTATAGAAATTTACTTCGGAGGTGAAGGTGTTGATTAAGAAGGACACATTTATTGAAATAGAAACAGTGGTATTACAATGTGAGGATAGATCACCAGCGATTCCAGACGATACAAAGGAAACTCCACTTAAAATGTGGGTTAGGGGTTTTGTAAATTCAGATTGTGAGCTGGGTGATGAAGTTGAAATCACTACAACTATTGGAAGAACTATGAGAGGTATAGCTAAGGTGGTAGAACCTTCATATTCTCATAATTTTGGTAGCTATGTAAGTGAAATAGCCTATATTGGAAAGCAAGCTAAGGAAATGATTTTCAATAAATAGTTATACAGAAAGTAGGTGATTGATATGAATAAGTATGAAGAGGTTATGAGCAGAAAAAATCAAATTATGATTAAGTCTGTAGGAATGGATTTTGATAAATATGAAAAGGGAAGTATAGCTTTTGATTATGAAGCAATGATGAGAGATATAGGATATTCCCTAAGTGATATTATGAAAATTCAACGAGAAGTGGGAGTTGGAAATACACCTCTCTTAGAATTAAGAAATATTACTGCCTTGGCAAGAAAGGTATCAAAGACTGGAAAAGCAGCTAGGATATTTGTTAAGGATGAAAGCTGTAATCCATCTGGAAGTTTTAAAGATAGAAGAGCATCTGTATCTGTGTATGATGCTAAGGAAAGAGGGTATAAGGGTGTAGCATCAGCTACTTCTGGAAACTATGGGGCAGCAGTAGCATCCCAAGCAGCTATGAAGGGATTAAAATGTACCATAGTTCAAGAATGTTATGACTCTAAAAAAGTAGGACAACCAGAGATTCTTGAGAAGGGCAGAAAATGTGAATGGTTAGGGGCTGAAGTTTTACAATTAACGGTAGGACCAGAATTATTCTACACCTATCTAGAGACTTTAGAAGAAACAGGTTTTTATAATGCATCTTTATATTCTGCTTATGGAATAGCTGGAGTTGAAACTTTAGGTTATGAGATAGCTACAGAATGTAGAGAACGATTTGGAAAGGATCCAGAAGCAGTAGTAATTACCCATGCAGGTGGTGGAAATGTTACTGGTACTGCAAGAGGACTTATAAAGGCAGGAGCAAATAATACAAAAGTTATTGGAGCTTCTGTAAATTTACAAGGTCTTCATATGGCAAGTGATAAAGCCTTTAATAGAAAATCCTTCACTACTGGACACACTGGATTTGGTATTCCATTCATGGTATGGCCAGATAGAAGTGACGTACCAAGAAGTGCAGCAAGACCTCTAAGATATTTAGATAGATATGTAACCTTGCCACAAGGGGAAGTTTTCTACATGACTGAGCTTTTAGCACAGCTTGAAGGACTTGAAAGAGGACCAGCTGGAAATACTTCTTTAGCAGCAGCCTTTGTCATAGCTCAAGAGATGGAGGATGATGCAATTTTAGTAGTTCAGGAGACCGAGTATACTGGTGCTGGAAAGCATATAGTTCCACAATTAACCTTTGCAAAGGAAAATGGAATTAAAGTGCTTAGAGGTAATCCAATGGATGAAGTTCCAGGAGAAAATATTATACTTCCAGAGGATCCATCTTATTTACAAATAGATAATAAAGAGCTAGACGATTATAGAAAATCATTAATTAAAAACACAGTAAAGCTTTTAAAAGAAAAAGAAATTGGACAGGTAGATTTAGATTTCTTATGTGAAGAAACAAAACTTAGAAAAGAAACAGTAATAGATATTCTTAAAGAATTTGGGGTTAATGTGAAATAGGGTTAATAAGTAAATAGGGTAAAGATAAATAATGTGTGAAATAATAAAAAAACCATTAGGGGGAGAGAAGTAGTGAAAAGAGAAGACGATTTTGAAATAAGAAGAAAACATTTAGAAAGTTTAAGTGATGAAGAATTATATGAAAGGTTTTGGAAATTGACAGAAGAAATAGTAAATCCTATGGTGGATTTAGCATATGGAAATACCTCATCCTCTATAGAAAGGTCAGTACTTCTTAGAATGGGCTTTTCAAGCATAGAATCTCAAGCTATAGTTCAAGAAGGCTTAAAAGCAGGACTTCTTGGAAAAGGTATGGGAAATGTAGTTTTAAAATATGCAAAATTAAAGAGTGTGCCATATTTAGAAGCTGGTAGAGAACTTGGAGAAGGAAAAGGCTGGAATGAAGTAACTAATTTGTTTGGGGGGGTTAAATAATGCTAGATATAAATAAGAAAATAGATGTAGCAGAAATACTTAAGGACTTAGATAAGTATGAACCTAAAAGAAGAGGTTGGCATTGGAGAGAAGAATATAATGAGCCAATGGGAGAGTTTGAATATAAGGAGATATCAAAACCCCTAAAAAATAGTAAAGCACTTCCATCAGCAACCAGCTTTGCTAATATAGACCCTCAACCAAAAGCTGTAATAACTTCGGAAATAGCTTCAGGAAGATTTGAAGATGATATTAGAAGAATGAGAATGGCAGCTTGGCATGGTGCAGATCATATAATGGTTATAAGAACATCAGGACAAAGTCACTATGATAGTTTAATTGAAGGAAGTCCAGAAGGAACAGGAGGAGTTCCAATAACTAGAAAAGAAGTTAGAGCTACAAGAAAAGCTCTTGATATGATAGAGGAAGAAGTAGGAAGACCAATAAATTTCCACTCCTATGTATCAGGGGTTGCAGGTCCAGATATTGCTGTAATGTTTGCAGAGGAAGGAATAAATGGAGCTCACCAGGATCCTCAATATAATGTACTTTACAGAAACATAAATATGGTTAGATCCTTCGTTGATGCAGCAGTAGCAAAACATATAATGGCATGGGCTGATATTTTACAAATAGATGGAGCACATAATGCAAACGCAACTGCAATGAAGGGTTATAAGGTAATGCCTGAACTTATGGTTCAACATGCTATAAATTCAAAATTCTCTGAGAAGGTTGGTATGAAACAAAGCAATATATCACTATCTACAGTACCACCAACAGCACCACCAGCTCCATGTTTAAGATATGATTTACCTTATGCTGTAGCACTTAGAGACTTATTTAAAAACTATAAAATGAGAGCACAGATGAACACAAAATACATGGCATCTTGTACTAGAGAAGCTACAGTAACCCATTCACTAAACTTGTTAATATCTGAACTTACTTCAGCAGATATTCAAAGTACAATCACTCCTGATGAAGGAAGAAATGTACCTTGGCATTATAATAATATCCATGCTGTAAATACAGCTAAGCAAGCTTTAATTGGTATGGATGGCTTAATGGATATGATAGAGCTTAAAAAGGATGGATATCTTCCAGAGAAGGTTAGAGAACTTAAGGAAAGAGCAGTATTATTCCTAGAGGAAATGATTGAAAATGGTGGATATTTCAAAGCTGTAGAAGATGGATTCTTTGTAGATTCAGGAGAATATCCAGAAAGAAATAGTGATGGTATTGCAAGAAAGATAGATGGAGGTATTGCTGTTGATACAGTAGTTCCAAGAGATAAAGAATACTTTGCTCCAGTATGTGCTCACTTTGGATATAATAATATTCCAGAAGAATATAACAAACCATGTGATGCAATAGATGAATGTACATTATGTAATCATAGCAAAATAGTTTATATAGATGAACTTGATGAAGAAGATAATGTTAATGTAAGAATGGCTAAAAATAGTAAAGAGGAAGGAACTATAATTCCAGAAGTAGAGTGGAAGAATGATGGCTATGTATCTACAACATTATTCCTAACTGAAGAGGAAAATATAGCAGAGGCTGCAGCCCTTGAAATAGGAAGAAGAATGAATTTAACTGACGTAGAAGTTATTCATAAACAGGTTATGCAAGATGCAGAAGGTACTTTAGTAGAAATCAAAGGTAGAGTAAGCTTTGCAATTAAAAAAGATGAACTTAAGATTCCAGAAAAGCAAGAGCTTTTACCAGATGATGTAATGAGAGATTACGTTAAGAATAGTCCTATTAGAGTAGTAGCTGCTACTGTTGGAGAAGATGAACACTCTGTTGGTCTAAGAGAAATTATAGATATTAAGCATGGCGGTATTGAAAGATATGGTATAGATGTAGTATATCTTGGAACTTCTTGTCCAGTAGAAAAATTAATAGATGCAGCCATTGAAACAAAGGCTCAAGCTATAATAATGAGTACTATTATCACTCACAATGATGTACACACAAAGAACATGCAAAAGATTCATGATCTATGCATAGAAAAAGGTGTGAGAGACAAATTCATAATAGCTTGTGGAGGAACTCAAGTAACTAATGAAATTGCTGTAGCTCATGGTATGGATGCAGGCTTTGGTAGAGGAACTCATGGAAATAATGTTGCCTCCTTTATCATTGAAACCTTAATGAAAAAAGAACAATAATAATTTGAAGATTTATTATTAGATAAACTAGATTAAATAATAAAAAATATATGATATTTATATAAAGTACTGGGGGTGTCTCAAATAATTAAACTAAGTTTACCTTAAGGATAGATTAATGCTTAGTAAAATTTTGAGGTATCCCCTTTAAACTAGGAGGGAAGCTATGAGAGTTGAATATTTAATAGCGGAAATCGGAAGTACAACAACTGTAGTAACAGCCTTTAATTTTAAAAAAGGAGTTGAGGTTGTAGGACAAGGTAAGGCCTTTACTTCTGTTTTACAAGGTGATGTAACTATTGGACTTAGAAATGCAATTAATGAAATGGAGAAGCAGCTAGGAGAATCCATTGAATATGACAGAATGATAGGTGCTAGTAGCGCCGCAGGAGGCTTAAAAATAACTGTTCATGGATTAGTACAAGATATGACAGTTAAAGCTGCAAAGGAAGCAGCCCTAGGTGCAGGCGGAATTATAAAAATGGTAACAGCAGGTAAGCTTAGAAGAACGGATATTAAAAAAATAAAAGAAATAAATCCTAATCTTATAATGATTGCAGGTGGCACAGACTATGGAGAGAGAGAAACTGCCTTAGACAATGCTGAGATTATAAGAGATGCTGAGCTGAATATCCCTGTAGTTTATTGTGGTAATATAGCTAACCAAGAGGAAATAAAAGAGATTTTTGAAGGTAGAGAACTTTATGTAATAGATAATGTATATCCTAGGGTAGATGAACTAAATGTGGAGCCTGCTAGGGGGATAATTCAAGATGCTTTTGAAGTAAATATTGTTAAAGCCGGTGGTATGGATAAAATTAAAGAAATGGTGGATGGAGCTATAATGCCAACTCCTGGAGCTGTAATGGAAGCTACAAAATTACTCTATGAAATAATCGGTGATGTAATAGTGGTGGATGTTGGAGGAGCTACTACAGATGTTCATTCCGTAACAGAAGGTAGTGTGGAAATTTTAGATATATTAGTCACTCCAGAACCAAAAGCAAAGCGTACCGTAGAAGGTGATTTAGGGGTATATGTAAATAGAGAAAATGTATTAGAGCTTTTACAACATCACGAGTTAGAAGGAAGAACTAAGGATAGTATAAGTAGTTTCATTAAGCCTATTCCAACTACAGAAGAAGAGAAATATTGGAGTAGGGTCCTTGCTCAAAAGGCTGTAAACACTGCCATAGATAGACATGTAGGGCAAATTAAAAGAGTATACAATTCAGGAAGAAAGTTTAGTGCCTATGGAAAGGATTTATCAATGGTTAAATATATCATAGGTACAGGGGGTGCTCTAACTAGGTTAGGTAAAGGCAAGGAAATGCTAGAGAGTATAAAGGATGTTAAGGGAGACATTACTATGCGTCCAACAAAAGAGGCAAAGGTACTCCTAGATAATATGTATATCATGGCCTGTGCTGGAGTTTTAAGTAGAGAAAATAAAGAAGCTGCAATAGAATTGCTTAAAGCTAGTTTAAATTTATAATGACAAATTAGATTTTTAGTTTCTGTAAAGGAGGAGAGTTAGAGAATGGAAAAATGTTATTCAGAAGTAGAATTAAATCAAGAAAATTTAACTTATAATATTGCCCTTGAACAAGAGTTATGGAAAGAAGAAGTAAAGGATAGATATCCTAGAATTGAAATTGATTTAAATAAATTAACCTATAATACTAAATTTTTATTAAATATGTGTAATGGAAAGATGATAGACATCGCTGTAGTAACTAAGGTGTTTTGTTCACACCCCGATATAGTTCAAGGTGTTTTAGATGCAGGGGTAAAAACCATAGGAGATTCAAGAGTGGCTAATTTAAAAAAGATAGCAAATTTAAATTGTGAAAAGCTACTTCTTAGAATTCCAGCTCTTAGTGAAGTAAGAGAAGTAATCATGTATAGTGATATTTCCCTTAATTCAGAGATAGATACAATTAAGGCATTATCAAAGGAAGCTATAAGAGCTAAGAAAACTCATAAAATAATTTTAATGGTGGATTTAGGAGATTTAAGGGAAGGTGTTTTAGAGAAAGATGTACTAGAAATGTCCAGGGAAATTATTAAATTGCCTAATATAAAGCTTATGGGGATAGGAACAAATTTAACTTGCTATGGAGGAGTAATACCTGATGAAGTAAATTTAGGAAGGTTGCTAGAAATAAAAAACACCATAGAAGAAGAATTAAATATTAAGATACCTATAGTATCAGGAGGAAATTCTAGTAGTTTATATATGGTAATGAATAAAACTATTCCAGAAGGAATTAATAATTTAAGACTTGGGGAATCAGTGGTTTTAGGAAGAGAAACCGCTTATGGAAGAGATATTCCAGGAATGTTTAAAGATGTGTTTACTTTAAAAGGTGAAATTATAGAAATTAAGGATAAGCCATCAGTACCAATAGGAAATATTGGCATGGATGCCTTTGGAGAGGTTCCAACCTTTCAGGATAGAGGAACAATAAAAAGAGCTATAATTTCAATGGGAAGACAAGACGTAAAAATTGATGGAATAACTCCTAGAGATGAAAAAATAAGAATATTAGGTGGCAGTAGTGATCATCTTTTATTAGATGTAACGGAAAGCGAAGCTGACTACAAAGTTGGTGATATAATTTCCTTTGATGTAGATTATGGAGCATTATTATCTTCAATGACCTCATCCTATATAAATAAGTGTATAATGTAAATAAAAAAATAATTTTAGGGAGAGATTTAAATGGTTGATTTTAAATTATTTACTGAAGACTTAAATATAGCAATAAGGAATCTGCATGAAAAAGGTGCCTTTTTAACTGTAAAGGCTGGAGATGAAGTTAATACTATGACAATAGGTTGGGGAAATGTTGGATTCCAATGGGGAAAACCTATATTTACAGTACTAGTGAGAAAGCATAGACATACCTTTTCTATTATAGAAAAAGCTGATAACTTTACTGTAACAATTCCTCTTGATGATAGCTTAAAGGAGGAAATTAAATTCTGTGGTACTAAATCAGGAAGAGATTATGATAAATTTAAGGAATGTAATTTAAAACTAATTCCAGCTAAAACTGTAGATACTCCAATAATAGAAAAATCTAATGTATTGACTTATGAATGTAAAATAGTTTATAAACAAGAAATGAATCCAGAGTTTTTATCTGATTCAATAAAGAGCTCAAGCTATCCAGCAGAGGACTATCATGTATTATATGTAGGTGAAGTAGAAGCTTGCTATAAACTATAAAACTGTATTTTAAATTGAATTAATAGCTTCCTATATAAATATTTGTATAGGAAGCTATTTTTATATGGAACTATAAAAATAGTTAACTATGAAGCTATTAAACTATATAACTAGTTAACTATTTGTTCTATTCATGCGGGTTTCAGGGGTTTTTCAATGTATTGGAAGCGTAAATATGTTGGAAATTTAAGGAGTATGAAGTCATTTCTAAAATTATAAGCTGATAAAATAGATTAATACAATTACTTGTATAACAAGGATAAGAGGAATGCCAATAGTGAATTTTTTATGCTTAGTTTTATGTCTAAAAGTGCTCATACCAGCTAACATACCAATGGAACCTCCTATTATAGATATACATATAAGAGCTTTTTCACTAACCCTCCATTGTCTTTTTATAGCCTTCCTTTTATCTATTAACATTATAAAAAATCCAATTAGGTTTATTACTACTAAATATAAAATAAAATTATTAAACATAATACCTCCTAAAGTTAATTATATATTTAATTTATATTATATAAAAATAAAAAGCAATAAGGATATATTTATTTTAATGGGTTGTATTAGTTAAAAGTACAATGTAAAAAACTCTCACCCATTGTTCAATTTAATAATAAAATACAACTAATCATTTGAGAAGAAAATATATTTTAGAGTTAGGTAGTTATTCAAATATACAAAATGTGCATGAAAGTATCATTTTTGAACATGAAAGTACATGGAAATAAAAAGGTAAAAGGTGAAACTTGTAGAATTGTAAAAATGTAATAAATATTTGGGGGGATAATTGTGACGAAATTTTATAAAAACGTATGTAAATTACTTATAATTACATTATTGGTAACAATGACACCAATAAATGCAATCATAGTAAGTGCTACGGATGACACAGAAGAAGTAACTACTAAAAAAAATCAGGAGGCAGAAATAGTTAGAGAACTTGAAGAGAAGAGAGAGGAGAATACAAAGTACTTTTTAAAAGACGATGGAACTTATGAAGCAATATTATATGAAGAACCTATACACTATTTAAAAAATGGCAAATGGATAGATATCAATAATTCATTGCATGATAAAGGGAATTATTATGAAAATAAAGAAAATGAATTCACTGTTAGGATAGGTAAAAATGCCAGTGATAAAGAGCTTATTTCTGTATCAAAGGATAAGTATAAAATATGGTGGAACATAGGTGTTGGTATCGGAGAAAAATTAGAAGAAGTACCAGTATCAGATGATAAAGGTGTTGAAGAAGAAAAACCATCTATAGATAATGAGAAAAATGAAGAAACAGAAAAGCCATCAACAGAGGATAAACCAAGTGAGGAAAATGAAAAACCATCAAGTGATGATAAACAAGAAGGTGAAATAGATAATCCACCTTTAGATGACAAAACAGACGGTGAAACAGAACCACCATCTACTGAAGACAAAAAAGGTGGAGAAACAGAAAAACCAACTACAAATGAAGAAATAAAGGATAGAATAGATGATTCAACTATTGATAATGAAACTACTAAATTAAAAAATAAAACTAATTTAATAGGAAAAGTATCAAAAAATACTACAATAGATAACACTTCAAATAAAGAAAAAGAAAAAGAGAATAAAGAAAAAGAAGAAAAAAAAGATTCAAATAAAGATGAGAAAGTAAGTAAAGAAACTAAGGGAAATAATAAAGATGATATTAATGGAGATGTAAAAAAATCTAATAGTAGTGATAAAAATAAGAATAAAGATAATGATAAATTAAATAAAAATAGGAAAATAAAAAATATAAGCAAACTAAGTAAAGCATCAGTAGAAAATACAGATATAGATAAAGTTATTGACGAAATGGTGGAACAACAACTTGGAGGTAATAGAAGGGCAAAAAGATCAATTAGTAATAATAAGAGTTTAAGAGATAAGATTAAAAAGGAAATTGATAAGAAGTTTTTACCCAATGTTAAATCAAGTGTGGAATTTAAGTCTATTTACGAAAATATTGACTTAGAGTATAAATTGATAGGAAAAACAGTAAAGGAAAATATAATATTAAATGAAAAAATAGATAATCCTTCAATTTTGTTTAATTTGAATATAGAAAATCTAAAACCTAGAGTTGAAGGAAATATAATTATATTTGAAGACCTAGAGACTGGAGCTGAAGTATTCCAATTAGATAAGCCTTTTATGTATGATGCAAAGGGAGAATTGTCTGAGGATATTGAGCTAATATTCAAAGAAGCAGAAGAAGGAGGATATACATTAGAGATAGTTCCAAATAATGAATGGATTAATGATGATAAAAGAGAATTTCCAATTACAGTAGACCCAATAGTAAGAACAGAAATGAATACTAAAGAAATAGTAGATACTTTTACAGCTTATAATGATACTCAAGATAAGTGGAATAATATGTTTTTAAGAGTTGGAAATAATTCAGGAATAGGAAAAACAGAGACATATGTTAAATTTACTAAATTGCCAAAATTAAATGCTGGGGATATGGTAGTAGATGCACAATTAGCATTATTTAAAGTGAATTCAGAAAGTGGAGCTGATGGCCAAATAAATGCATATACTGTCACTGAAAATTGGAATACAAGTGTACCGAATAAGAAATCACTGGCAACTGAAAAAAGGATATTAGATATTCAGACAGTGAAAAATGGTTGGTACTCTTGGGATGTAACCAAAGCTGTAAAAGGGTGGTATACAGAAGGAAATAATTATGGTATAGCATTAAAAAGGGATAACCCGGCATCAGGAAATACAACATTTTTGTCTTCTGATGCACCTGATCAACATAAAGCAGGATGGCCATTAGTAGCAATTCAATATGTTAATAATACAGGGTTAGAGAACTACTGGACATATCATTCACAGGATATGGGGAGAAGTGGAATAGGATATATTAATGATTATAATGGTAATGTTGTTTTTACCCATAATGATTACACTGCATTAGATAGTAGGTTAGCATTGAAGATTGAACATGTTTATAATAGTAATGATAAAAGCATTGATATAGGATACGGAAAAGGGTGGAAACTCAACATTCAACAAAGGATAACTGAAGAAGTAATAAATGGTACAACTTACTATAAATATTTTGACAGTGATGGAACTAATCATTACTTTTATTATGATTCAGCATCTAAAACTTATAAATGTGAAAGTCTTGAAGGTATTAAATTCACTAAAAATAGTGATGGAAGCTATATGATTACAGATAAAGATAGAAATAAATTATATTTTGTTCCTGGTGGGTACCTTAAAACTATTACAGATACTAATAATAACACTAACACTATACTTTATGATGGAACCAGAATAAGTGGAGTTAAGGATAGCATAGGAAGAACTACACTTTTACAATATACATCAGGTGGAACGTTAATTGGTATCACAGATCCGGCGGGAAGAAAAACTAGCTATGCTTATAATGGAATACAATTAAGTAGAATAACTTATCCGGATGGTAAGGCATCTTATTATACTTATGAAGGTAATAACAATTTATCTTCTGTTAAAAGTTTAGATGGTGCTAAATTGCTTTATACCTATTATGGCGGTTCTACTTCAAGAGTTAAAACTGCCACTTATGTAGATACAGCTGGGACACAGGGGCAAAGTCTAGCCTTTAAATACAGCTATAATGAAACTGAAATAAAGGATGTTAAGGGTAGAACTAATACTTATCAATTTAATAATGGAGGAAATACAATATCTATTAAAGATTCTAATGGAAGTGCACAATACTATAAATATGATAGTAAAGATAAAGCTAAAAATAGATTGGAGCTGGAATCTAAGGTTCAAAAGACAAGCAATAATTATTTAATGAACCATAATTGTGAGTTAAAGGATGGAAATTGGAGTGCTGGTTCTTGGTCAGGTTCTGCAGGTACTAATGAATTTACTACTACAAAAGCTAACATGGGAAAATATTCATTAAAGGTAAATATGACAAATAAAACTAGTAGGAGATTTTATAGTCAAGCTGTCACCTTAGAAAAGGGTAAGACTTATACATTTTCAGGATATGTATCCACTGATGGAATAAGTAATACTAATAAAAAAGGTGCTGCTTTATTTGTAAATTATACTGATAATACAGGGAATTATGTAACAAAAGATTCTAAATATATTAGTGGAACTACTGGATGGGATAGGGAATCTATAACATTTACTTTGCCATCAGATGCGACATCTAATCTTGTATATATTAGATGTGGGTTAATTGAGGAATCAGGAACTGCATATTTCGATAACTTACAAGTAGAAGATGGAGAAGTTGCTAATAGATATAATTTGGTTGAAAATCCCAATTTTGTAGTTAATGGAGCACCTAATGCCAACTTTTGGACTACAAGTAACTGGGAAAGTACAAATGGATTATATACAACTACAGATTCAACTTATCCATCAAATCTAGATAAAATAAAAGCTGTTTATAAGATGCCTGGTAATACAGAAAAAGATAAAAGTATATATCAAACAATAAACGTTTCAGGAAAAAAAGATGATGTTTTTGTAGTAGGAGGTTGGGCAAAGGCAGAATCACTTCCTCTAATAGGCAATGGTAGATATTTTGCTTTAGATGTAGGATTAGAAAAACCAGATGGTAGCTATGAATGGACTGTTATTCCTTTTAATGGAGATTCATCAACATGGCAATATGTATCAGGACAAGTTGTGGCTAAGAGTGATTATAAAAGTGTAAGAGTATATGGACTTTACTATAAAAATGCTAATATAGCTTATTTTGATGGATTCCAATTATATAAAGAAGAGTTTGGTGCAAGCTATCAGTACGATGATAAGGGTAATATAACGTCTACAGAGGATTTAATAAAACAAAAAACTAATTATAAATATGATGGTGATGATAAATTAACTTCTGTTACAGATCCAAAAGGAAATACAACTAAGTATTCATACGATGGTAATAGGAATTTAATTCAAACTACTACTGCAGAAAACATTGTAAGTTCTTTTATTTATGATGAGTATGGAAATTCAGTAGTATCAAAGATATCTGGAAGTGGATTGTTTATGGAAAGCAGTAATATTTCAAGTGATACTGCAGGATACACAAAAAGAACTATAGATACCAGTGGAAACGAAATACTGAACGTATATAGCGAATCTAAGGATAACTTAGATGTAACTATTAATTCACAAGAGGTTTCTACTTATTATGGATATGATGAAACAGATAAGCTTATAAATACAAGTGCCTATAACCCATATGGTGACAAAAAGACAGGAGAAACTTTCCTTGTAAATGGTAATAGTAGTGGAGATTTAGGAAGTAAATCCCTTGGGTTGGGTGCTACTCCAGTTAAGGATAACAAAGGGCATTACACTTTCAAAGTTCAAGATGGAGGAGGAGTTCCATATAATTTAGGGATAAGCAAAAATAAAGGGACTATTGCATTAAAATTCAAGCCACAAAGTAATGGTAGTCTTAGGTATTTACTTTGCAGTTCATCACCTAATGGTGGATCTTTAGCTGTATATGTAAATACGAGCAATAAATTATGCTTGGCATTTAAAGATAGTAGCGGAATTTGGAAAGAGTCTATTGTATTAAATAAAGCTATAAGTGCTAACACTTGGTATTCTATGATAGTACAATGGGAAAATACATCTTCAGGATTAAAAGCTACATTAACTATAGATGATGAAGTAAAGAATGCTACTGTTAGTAATGTAAAAGACTTTACTGGTGGTAAGGTTATAGTTGGAGCAGATTTTAATAATAAAAATGCATTAAATGGAGAAGTGGAAGAATTATATTGTTCTACAGGTGTGGACAATTTAACAGAACTAAAGCAGCATTATAATAAATTGAAGAGTGGTAACTATGGATACTACAAAAATTGGGATGAATATGTTCCTTTAAGAGGAAATTCTTCAAGTATTAATGGACTTAGAGCACTTACAGATAAGAGCAAGTATGATTCATCTAATGAGTTAACTATGCAAGCTACAGGAGGCAGATATGCTAACTATAGTAGTGGAATAAGGGACAACTCAGGAACAATGAATCTTTGGCTTAAACCTAGTGCAAGTACTAGTACAAGATATATATTTTCTGGAACAACTAGAGAAAATATTGGTGTGATAGAGGCATATTTAGCTTCGGATAATAAAGTAAAGTTATCTGTTAAGAATAGTAGTGGAAATATTGTAGATATAATAACATCAAATACAGCTGTAACCACAGGACAATGGAATATGTTAACAATATCTTGGAATAAAAGCGGAACAACTCTTACAACCAATATGTATATTAATGGAAATAAAGAGAAATCAGCTTCAGGTACCTATAAAGATTTTTCAGGAGCTAATATATGTATAGGTCAAAAATTATCTGGTAGTTCAATAGAAGGAAATCTAGATGAACTCATACTTTCAAGCAAATGCTATGATGACAATACTGTAAAATCAATGTATACTAAAGGAAGAGGAAAGGTAACTGCTAGGGTTGGACAGAACAACTATGCTTATAATAATGATAGATTATCAAAGGTTTCTAGCAATAGTACAAGCTACAACTTTACCTATGATGGAAATGGAAATCAGAAATCTGTAGCAGTGGGAAGTAGCACTTTAATAACTAATAACTATGATAATGTATCAGGTGTATTAAAAAATGCTACCTACGGAAATGGCAATACAGTAGCCTACGGTTATGATAATTTAAATAGGGTAACTAGTAAAACCTTAGATGGTAAGACAGCTTCAAAATATACCTATGATAATTCTGGGAATTTAGCTATATCTCAGGATTTAAAAAGCGGAATTACTAATAAATACACCTATGATTTAGCAGACAGACTGGTAAAAACAGAGGATTCAAGTGGAAATTGGTTTAAATATGATTATGATAAGACTGATAAAACTAGTAAAAAAGAAAACCATATAGCAGGAAAATCATATTCCACAAGCTTTAATTTTGATAAAGACGGAAAAACTGAAAATGTATCATTACCTTCAGGAAAAAATTATTTTTATATTTATGATTCTATAGGAAGAACTAAATCTAGAACACTAAACTTAGATGCTGCTTATACCTATGATACAAGATATGAATACAAAGCTGGTTATGCTGGTTCAACAACTTCAATGGTATCATCAATAAAAAATGGCAATAGTGAAATAAAATATACCTATGATGATTTAGGAAGAATTGAAACTGTAAATAATGGTAAAGTAATAAAGTATTATTATGATAGTTTAGGACAGGTTGTAAGAGAAGATAATGGAGAACTTAATAAAACTCTATCCTATACCTATGATCAAAGCGGAAACATTCTAAAGATTACAGAATATACACTAACAAGTAACGCAACACTAGGAGCAGCAACTAAAGCTGTAGATTATAGCTATGGTGATAGTAATTGGAAGGATAAGTTAACCTCTTACAATGGAAAAGCTATAACCTATGATGCCATAGGAAATCCATTAACTTATGATGGCTACACCTTTAAATGGGAAGGTGGAAGAACATTATCCTCTATAACAGGAAATAGTAAAAACATTAGTTATAAGTATAATAGTGATGGAATAAGAACAGAAAAAACAGTAAATGGAGTAAATCATAAGTACACACTAGAAGGAAGTAATGTAGTATATGAAGAAATAACTAATGGAAGTAAAGTAGACAAAATTTTATATAACTATGGAGATAAAGGTCTTGTAGGCTTCGTGCTAAATGATACTGAAGAATATTTCTACATTAGAAATGCTCAAAGTGATATTATAGGAATAATAAACTCTATTGGAAAACAAGTTGTTTCTTATACCTACGATACTTGGGGTAAATTAATATCTATAACAGGAGATAAAGCATTAGGAGAAAAGAATCCTTATAGATATAGAGGCTATAGATATGATACGGAGACTGGATATTACTATTTACAATCAAGATATTATAATCCTGAGTGGGGAAGATTTTTGAATGCGGATGGGTTAGTATCTACAGGACAAGGATTCATTGGTTATAATATGTTTGCTTATTGTTTAAATAGTCCTGTAAATAGAAGAGATGATAATGGATTACGTTCCAGTTGTATTACAGAAGGAGCTACTTCTAGTAGTGCAATAAGTTATAAAAGCTCACAAGACTATATAGGAGCAGCAGCTGCTGCATATGGCGGTTACTTCGGAGGAAAATCGGCTTTAGGAGGAGTTCGTGTTGTTAAAAATGGAACTAAAGCACATAGGGGAAAAGTAATGACATATGGACCTGGAAAGACTGATAAATTTATTCCTAAAAGTAGCTATGTATTAGATGAGGCAATAGATGGATTTAAAGGTAGCTTTAATTTGAAAGGAAAAGGATTTAAAGGAGCAGCAAAAGGAATTGTTGCAGTTGGAATGATAGCCAATGGGGTTAATAATTATACAGAGTATGACGGGAATATTAAACATGCTGCAATAGGATGGTCAGTGGATACTTTAGCAGATATAGCAATAGGGACAGCAACAGCAGCATTGATAGCAATGGGAGTAGCTTACCTTGGAATAACAGCCCCATTATGGGGGACTGCTCTTTTAGCAGCTAGTATTAGTTATGGGGTAGCAAAATCTTATGAAGATGATATAGGTAGATTAAAGAACTCAGTTATATCAGGGTTTTAGAAGGAGGAGAAAATGAAATCAGCTAAAATTAAACAAGCAGATGAGATGGAAGTTAAAGATTTAAAGAAATTAAATGTTTTTATTTCAATAGGATGTATGTTAGGAAGTATACTTTTTAATTTGATATTAAGTAGTGATGATAAAGTGTACCATAGCATAGCTCCAGTATTATTAGTACTTACTTTAATATTAAATGTAATAAATATAGTATTAAACGTTAATAAGAAACCAATATATAAAAGTGTTTACATTTTAATTCCAATACAAGGAATTCTAGTAGTATTATCATTATATCTAGAAGCTGTAAATTGCCTAACACTAGAAAGCACAATTACAAAAATAATAATATTTTTCAACTTTATAATAGTAAATTTATATATTTTTTATAAAAGAATAATAGTAAAAAATGAAGACTATATTAGCAGTGTTAAAAAAGGTACCCATGGAAGATATATAAAGAGAGATTTAAGTGTTTCATTAATTGTAACTGCAATATTATTAACAATTGCTAAAGTTATAGACTCTAGTCCAATAATAATTGAAGAAGGTAATGGAGATAAATTTATTTCAGGTATTTTTTTGATAGGAGTTACTGTATGTTTAAGTATTGTTTATATAATAGCAATATCTAACTATTTGTATAGTGTTAAGGATAAAAAATTTCCCAAAACATATTAAATTAATAAAGTTCGGGAGCGTTTTTAGGAGGGTTATAATGCGTAGTGGAATTTCTGCAGCAATTTTGGGAGTAGTAATATTTTTAATTATTGCAAAGAAAACTAATATGATAAAGAAATAAATAATATATTACATAAAGGTAAAGAACATAGAAAATTTTATGAACTTTACCTTTATTATTTTTATATCTTTAAAATTGGAGTATGGGTATATGGTGCTAGTGTAGGTTTAGGTATTGTAATAGGTACAGAAGTTGTTAAATGGGGAGTTACAGAGATAATTAAGAAGTTTGATTAGAGTAATATAAGGAGAGTTGAAAGATGAATTTCAATAATAAAGGTACATATGCAGTAGTAGGAATAGCTGTCTTTATTATATCGAAGATTATACTTGGAAGATTAGGAATAGAGAATATACCAGTACCCATTAGCATAGGTGTACTAGCAGCTTCATATGCTATGTTTTTAATTGGAATACTTAATAAAAAATTAACAGGAAGAGAGAAAAAGTGTTATATAGTAAGTGCAATCTCATTCGCAGTTGCTATTGTTAGCACTATAATAATAGTTATATTTTTAAGTTATTTTCCACAAAGTGTAGAAGAATATAAAGTGTTATTGTTAATATTATTAATAATTAGTATATCATCGCTTCTATGTTTGACTATTGCAGGAATGATAATTAAAAAAAAGTATCAAAACTAGTTATCATATGATGTATAGGAAGAGTGCTATTAAAAATATAGTTACAATTTAGAAATATTTGTATTTAATAAAAAATTAGAAATAAAATTCCCGTATACTTAATATATTGGAATTTTATTTATTTTATATAACATGCAGTTTAATTACTGAGGGGGTTGGTACTAAATATACCAATGAAACGAGAAATGGAATAAAATCAGGATCATTATGGGCACAGGCCGTCTATGATTTTGGAATCAATCTTGGTAAAGGAGCTATTCGTGTTGTTAAAAATGGAACTATGGCACATAGCGGAAAAGCAATGAGCTACGGAGCAGGGATTACTGATGCTTTTATCGGCAAAAGTAAATATATATTAAGTGAGACAATAGATGCATTTAAAGGTTCTATAAAAGGATTTGCTGCAGTTGGACTAGTATCAAGTGCTGCTAGTAATTATATAGAATATGATGGAAATATTAAACACGCTGCAATAGGGTGGGCAGTAGATTCTTTATCAGGTGTATTAATATGTGTAGCAGCTACAGGAATTGTGGCATTTGCAGTGACGGCAATAGGAATAACAGCACCTGTTTGGACAACTGGTATTGCAGTGGGATGAAGTTTATTATTGGATAAGACGGTAGAAAAGATAAAATTTTCAATAATATCGGGAAGTTAGAAGGAGGAGAAAATGAAATCATCTAAAATTAAACAAGAAGAAGAGATGGAAATTAAAGATTTGAAAAAATTAAGTATTTTTGTTTCTATAGCATTTATGATAGCAAGTTTAATTTGTAATGGAGCATTACTAATGGATAAAGAGGTGTATTCTAATATATCGCCAATATTAATAGGATTATCTATAACATTAGGTATAGTAATGTTAATATTAAGTCTAAATGAAAAAAGAATATATATGACGTATCATATATTTGGATCAATACATGGAATTGTAGCATTGCTATCTATTTATTTAGTTTGTGTAAAGCAACTAGTGCCTCAAAGTTTAATTACAAAAATATTGATATTTTTTAATTATTTATTTATAAATTTATGGGTTTTTTATAAGAGGATAATAGTAAAAGATAAAGATTATATTACTAGTGTAAGTGAAGGCACTCATATAAAATATATTAAAAAAGATTTATTTTTATCTTTAATTATTTCTGCGATAATAATAACAATTGCTAAGGTGCTAGATTCAAGCCTAATTATAATTGAAAAAGGAGAATTAAAACTGTTTATTGTAAGTATTATAGGGATAGGTGTTACCATATGTTTTAGCATATCATACATTACAGCAATATCTAATTATCTGTATAATATAAAGAATAACAAGTCATTTCAAAAATTGAGCAAATAAAATTTGAATAGTATATTTAGGATGCTTGAAATGTATAATGGAGTTTTTGCAGCAATTTTGGGAGTAATAATATTTTGAATTATTGTAAAGAAAACTAATATGATAAAGAAATAAATAATATATTACAGTTTTATAAGGAGAGGAAAAATGAATAGTAATAATAAAGGTATATATGCAGTATCAGGAATAGCTGTCTTTATTATATCGAAGATTATACTTGGAAATTTAGGAATAGAGAATATACCAGTACCAATTATCATAGGTTTATTAGCAGCTTCATATGCTATGTTTTTAATAGGGATACTTAATAAAAAATTAACAGGAGGAGAGAAGGTTTGTTATATAGTATTTTCAATTTTATTCGCAGTTGCGATTGTTAGTACTATAATAGCAATTATATTTTTAAGTTACTTTCCACAAAATGTAGAAGAATATAAAGTATTGTTGTTAATATTATTAATGATTATTATATTATCACTTTTAGGTATAGTTATTGTATCATTAATAATTATAAAAAAATATCGAAATTAGATATTCTATAATTAAAACTTATATATGATATATAAGAAGGATATTATTAAAGATATGGTTATAATCTAGAATTACTTATATTAAATAAAAAATTAGAAAGTAAATTTCGGTATACCTAATATATTATAAATTTATTTATTCTATATATAATGGAATTAATTTATTATCTTAGTTTTATATAAAAAGATTTAAAGATTTAAAAGTATTTCTATGTAAATTTACCTTAAATAGTATAAGTGGATTTTAATAACTAAATCCCTGAATTTTGATATTAAACTTAGATATACCCTAGAAGGAAATGATGTATTTTATAAAGAATTAACTAATGGAATTTGTGTAGAATAACAGAGTTTTTAGCTTGTATGAGAAGTATGAAGTAAATTGTAGTTTAATATAAAGTCAAAGGTGGGGGGAATTAAGATATATGAACAGGAAATATTCAGTTATTAGAGAGATAGTTATTTGGATTATAATAGACATTATTGGAACTATAATTCTTGTTAATACAATAAATATTTCCAAGATAGTTGCTATTATTAGTAGTATAACAGCAACAGTACCAATTCTAATTGCACGGTATAATAATTATAAATTAGTAATCTCTGATGAAGAAATTGTGCTCTATAAATCATTTATAAAAAAGACACAAATTCCATTAGAAAATATAGTAGAAATAGAAATTGGCAATTCTTTTACGGGGAGCAGGATTCAAGGGTGTGTAAAATAAATGTACATAAAAACATCAACGGATAATTATAAGTTTAATATAGTTAATATAGAGAGTGAACAATTCTATAATGATATTAAAAATCTTGCAACTAAGCAAAACATCGAATATTTTAAAAATCAGGAATAAACTATATAATCATTTAATTTATTATAAAAATAGTTTATGAAGAAATATTATGAATATAGTGGTTTTGTAGGGTTGAGACTAAATGACGCTGAGCAATTTAGTCTATTATGCAATAGAGTGGCCAGGAATTGCAATACCATAAAATTGAGAAAGTAGGAAATTTATATGATAAGCAAGAAAAATATTTTAGCTACTATAATAATTCTTATAATAATGGCATTTATTAGAATTATGGGCATAGATGATATACCACAGCCAATGCTTTTTGCTATATTACTATTGATTATTTTATACTTATTTATATTTGTTTTTAAGTATAAAGGTGATAAAAAAGAACGAATATACTTATTAGTTATGACCATACAAGCTGCAATACTAGTAATTATATTAGTAGTTTCAGTAACCGTACAAAATAAATACCAGGATATTTCTTATAGATACAAGCCCATATTTGTAACTTTAATGGCAATCCTATTTTTAAGTCTCATAGCAACTGTATATAGTTTAGGGTTCTGTAAATATAAAAACAATAAATTTAGAGATAAGTAATTAAGGTTTATTAAAAGAGTTAAATGGACTTTATTGTTATGAATTTAATAGAAAATAATAAAATGGGATAGGAAGTGAAAAGATGGAATTATTCGAAGATAAAATAATTGAAGAATATATTATATGGCAAAAGGCTAATCCTAAAAATTTTTCATGGTGGAATTATGTAAATATGAAGTCAGATATTCAAATTGCACTGGGATTCGCTAAGTTTTTCTACCCCGAAATAATTGAGATAGACAACTGTATCTTTATAAAGGATAACTTTTCAAGCGAAAGGTATGAACAATGGAAAGTTGTGTGTAATGATAAAAAAACTTTAGAGAAGGCTATTAATTCATATGAAATTAAAGAATTTTTTCATATGAATACAGATTTTGAAGATAAAAATATAAATGAACAAATACAAGCACTAGGAAATATATTAAAAAAATTTTGGACTTTAGGTTTTAATGAAAGATTCACTGATATGAATATAGTTGTAGATATAATTGAAGATGATGAATCATTATATATTACTGTATTTCAAGATAGTTAATTATGTTGAAAATTATTAATAGCCGTGGTTGGTAGACATAAGTATAAAAATAAGTAACTTGTAAAATTAAAAGTAAATACCTATGAAGGTGATAGTTGTTCCAATCAAGTGGAATAACTATCACTTTTTAATAATATAGGATATTACTTGTTAGTAAATTATATAGAAGGAAAAAGAGCATTTCATGAAGAAATGAAACTTAAGTATGGGGAAGTAGGCCTTGGAAAGGGATACGATGGGAGAGCGGATAACCCACATGTTAAGACGGATCCTTCATTAATCCCAGCCTTTAGATGGACTATTCCTGGCAATGCATTGGCACCATAATATATAATGAGAGGAGGATATTATATGAAGTACTTTACTTTAGAACTATTAGATAAATCTAATAGCACTATAGAGTCAGAACGTGAAATTGCTGACAGACTTTGGATGGGAAATCTTGAAACGTATTGGAATAATTTTAAAAAATATGAGGATAGATTACCTTATAGTTTTGTAAAAGAATACAGTACGCATGCTTTCCATGACTATAATATAGAATCCATAAATTTTTATAAAGATGAAGGAAAAAGAAAGGATGCTTTTAATGTTGAATTGATAATTAGATATGATGACATTAGATACTTAATAAAATATATTAATGTTACTAAATATAATATAGATTTAAGTATTAAAAACAACATCAAAAATAATGTCTTGTTATATAGTGAGATAATTCCAATAGATGATGCTATAATTAGTCATGAAATATTAATGTCAAATAGAAATAGTGTATACATGGAGTTTAAGAAAATTATGTTTAAGAAGATAAGTTAAAATAAATTTTTGTTCAAAATGTAATTAAGTAAACCTTAAATGTACATTAGAAGGAAATGATGTGTTTTGTGAAGAATTAACCAATAGAGTTAAGTATATTATCGAGTTGAAACTTTTACTAAAGGGGAAGTGAAAAATAGTATGATAAATATCTTTATGAATATTATTATTTTCTGTATAAGTATATATTTAAATTGGAAATGGGTTATATCTTTTCAAAGAGCATTCAAACCATTTGATGATAGTTTAGAAAAGAAGAAAAGAAAAGATGAACTTAAAAAGGGAATAAAATATTTGATTTTAACAATTATATATTCTTTCATAGGCTTACATTACTTGAATAACATAAGATGACATAAAGTTAAAGTGAGAATTTGTAACTTAACATTATTAAATGAGGGGTGGTCAATATAAATCAAAATGTATATAAAATTACAATAGATAAAAGTGTATAGTAGAAGATCAATTGTGCAAAAGTAAAGGAAACTATGAATAAGACTATTTTACTATATACATATAAAACTAGTATAATATTTAGCTATATAACTATTTAACTATTTGTTGTGTTCATGCGGGTTTAAGAGGTTTGACCATTAAAATAGTATTAAGGTAACAATAAAATAATAATTAAAAACCAAAGAAAATAGAGTATAATTAGTATGGAATTTAATTTTTTTATGTATGGGGGATAATTTAATGGATGCAGTAAATCAAGTTTTAGTTCTATCCATTATGATGGTTATAGGAATATATGCTAGAAAGAAAGGCTTTATAGATGATAGAGTAGAGAAGGGATTAAGTGCAATATTAATAAATATAACTTTACCATTAATGATAATAAATAGTTTTTGCTTAGAATTTGATAAAGCTATTATGGGAAATGCTATAAAGATATTTTTCTATTCCATAGTTATACATTTGGTGTTACTTATTTTATCAAGATATATTTATATTAAGGCTAGTGATAGAAAAAAACCACTACTTATATTTACAACATCCTTTTCTAACTGTGGATTTATGGGCTATCCAGTATTAAACAGCATTTTTGGAGAAATAGGAGTGTTTTATGCTTCAATTTTTACTATGGTATTCACTGCTTTAGTGTGGACCATAGGGGTATCTTTATTTACAGGGAAAATATCTATGAAGGAAGCTAGTAAAAGCATTTTAAAGAATCCATCCATATGGGCTGTAATTATAGGAATTATAATATTTGTAGGTCAAATTAAACTACCCTTTGCCATTAACTCAACTGTAAAAAGTGTAGGAAATATGACGACTCCAATATCTATGATAATCATTGGATCTATGCTTTGTAGTTCTAACATAAAGGAAATGATAGGAGATTTTAGTTTATACTATTTATCTATAGTTAGATTAATTTTAGTTCCTGTAGCAACATATTTTACTATGAATATGTTTAGTATAGAGCCAATGTTGGTAGCTATATGCACTTTACTTATGGCTATGCCAGGAGCGGTGGTAGGACCTGTAATTGCATTATCTGCTGGTGGAGATGGTAAGTATGGCTCACAGTGTGTATTTATAACTACACTTTTATCCGTTATAACTATTCCACTATTTATATATTTAGTAAGATAATTAATTATATAGATGATAGGTTTTAATGATTTGGCCATTTTAAACAAGTATAGAAGGGAATGTAAATTATATATGTTTGATTTAGATGATTGTATTGCATTTATAACAAATAAAAGCGCAAAGAAATTAGCTGACGAATTTAATAGAAGATTACAAGAGAATGGTACAACTAGAGTACAATGGATAGCTTTATTTTATATAGGTAAAGCAGGAGAAATTTCTCAAAAAGAACTTTCGGATTATATGGATATTAAAGAGTCTTCAATGGTAAGACTTATAGATAGAATGGAAAAGGAAGAGTTAGTGGAGAGAAGAAAGGATTCAGAAGATAGAAGAATAACAAAGATAATATTAACTGATAAAGGTAAGTTTTTAAAAGAAGAACTTATGCCTAGAGGACAAGTGTTCCAAGATGATGTATTAAAGGGAATATCGAAAGAAAATTTAGAGATTTTTAAAGAAGTTTTGCAAAGGATGACAGATAATATATGTTAGCTATTGACAATACCACCCCATGGTGGTATTTTTATATCATAAATGCTTGTAGTGCTAACTATTGCACTAGCAACTATTAAATGATATGGGGGTATAGATATGAAAAAAGATGTAAGAGAAATGTTAAATGACTTTATGAACGGACTTGGTGAATTAGGCGAAACTAATGGAGAGAATGTTAACGCTTTCATGGGGCTGTTAGGTAAGACTTATGAAGAGGGTGCATTAGATACTAAAACAAAGGAATTAATTAGTGTTGGAATTGCTGCATATAACAGATGTGAATATTGTATAGTTTTCCACGTTTACAAAGCTTTAGAAGCAGGAGCAACTAGAGCTGAAATAATGGAAGCTGCTATGGTATCTGTTGCCTTTGGTGGAGGTCCTAGTATGGCATATTCTGTAACTTTATTAAAAGATGCTGTTGATGAATTTGAAAAAGATTTTAACTAAATAAGATTTTAAATTTAAGACCTTGAGTATTATACTCAGGGTCTTAAATCCAGAATCTTAAACTAATATATATTTGGTATTAAAGGAGAGGTTGAAATGGATATTAAGTTGGAAAGTCTATCAGGAAAAAGCAAGTCTGCTAAAGTAGGCAAAATTAATATACAAGTTGGAGAGAATGTTAAGTTAAATGATGTAATGTTCCAGCTAGAAACAAATAAAGGAAATTCACCTGTAAAAGCTAAAGGAAGCTATAAAATTGAAGAAATAAAGGTTACAGAGGGACAAGAGGTAAAGGTTGGAGATACATTACTTATAGTAAGTGGAGAAGCTTTAACAGAAGAAACTAAAAAAGTTGATTACTTTGGTAGCTTAATAAAGGGTAAAAAAGAAAATTTAAATATAGACCTTTTAGTAATAGGTGCAGGACCAGGAGGATACGTTTCTGCTATATATGGAGCTAAAAAAGGTTTGGAAACTATAATAGTTGAAAAGGATAATTTAGGAGGGACTTGTCTTAATGTAGGATGTATTCCTACAAAATCTCTAGTTAAATCTGCTGAAGCATACAATGAAGCATTAAATGGAGAAGAATTTGGATTTGAAATAAAAGATATAAAGCTAGACATGAAAAAGGTCATAGCTAGAAAAGATAAAATTAGAAATAATTTAGTTGGTGGCATAGACTATTTATTAAATAAAAATAATATAAGACTTATTAAGGGAGAAGCATCTTTTATAGATAACCATAAAGTATTAGTGAAAAAAGGTAAAGATGAGTATACTATTGAAGCTAAAAATATCATTATCGCTACTGGTTCTAAAATATCAAAAATAAGTATCCCAGGCATAGAGTTACCTTTTGTATTAAATAGTACAGAAGCTCTTAGTAACACAGAATTACCAAAATCAATTACTATAATTGGTGGTGGAGTTATTGGTATGGAATTTGCATTCCTTTATTCAAATTTTGGTGTTAAAGTAAACGTGGTTGAATACGAAAATAGAATCCTTAACATGGTGGATTTAGATGTCTCTGAGGAAATACTTGATATAGCAAAATCAAAGGGCATAGGTATATATACAAGTTCAAAGGTTACTAGAATTGAAAAATCTGAATCAGGTGAAGGTATAGTTATATTTGAAAATGAAGGTAATGAGAAGCTTTTAGTTTCAGAAAAGGTATTAGTAGCAATTGGAAGAGAGCCTAATATGGAAGGGCTAAATCTTGAAAATACTGATATAGAACTAAATGATAGGAATAGAGGTATAAAGGTTGAAGGTAATTTAAAGACAAATGTGGAAGGAATATATGCTATTGGAGATGTTAATAGCAAGATCCAATTAGCCCATGTAGCTTCACATCAAGGAATTGTAGCAGTTGATAATATATTAGGAAAAAATAAAGAAATGAAGTATGAATGTATTCCTAATGTAATATTTACAGCTCCAGAAATTGCTTCAGTTGGTCTTAATGAAAAACAATGTATTGATAAAAATATGAATATAAAAATAAGCAAGTTCCCTTTTGCAGCCAATGGAAAAGCCTTAACTATGGGTCAAGAGTATGGATTTATTAAAATAATAAAAGATTTAGATTCAGATAAAATGGTTGGAGGGTCAATAATAGGTCCAGATGCTTCATCATTGATAAGTACGCTAACACTTATTATTCAGCAGAATATTTCAGAAGAGAGCATAGCAGAGACTGTATTTGCACATCCAACTACAGGTGAAGGTATACATGAAGCAGTATTAGGATTATCTATAGGAGCAATACATTATAATGAATAAAGTAATTATTTCAAAGGAAGTTAATCCTTATTATAATTTAGCCTTAGAAGAAGAATTGTTAAGAAATATAAAATCAGAAGAAACCATATTATATCTTTGGCAAAACGAAAATACTGTAGTTATTGGAAGAAATCAAAATCCTTATAAAGAATGCGATTTAGATTATATGAAAGAAAACCATATTATATTAGCTCGAAGAATTTCTGGAGGTGGAGCAGTTTTTCATGATTTAGGAAATTTAAACTTTACTTTTATAACAAAGGAAATTGAGAGTAACTTAGATAAACAACTTAAGGTTATAAAAGGTGCTGTAGAGTCCTATGGTTTTAAGGTTGAGTTTTCAGGAAGAAATGATTTGCTTTTGAATAATAGAAAGTTTTCAGGACATGCATTTTATTGTGAAGATGGTAATTATTTTCATCATGGTACTCTTATGATTGATGTAGATATTACTAAACTTGAAAAGGTTCTTACTCCATCTAAGTTAAAATTAAAATCTAAAGGCATAGAATCAGTAAAAAGTAGGGTTATAAATTTAATAGAGGTTTGTAGTGAATTAAATGTAGATAATTTAATTCAGTCATTGGTAAATTCCTTTAAGAATATTTATGGAGAGTTGCAAAACCCATATATTTATAATATGAGTAGTTATGTACCTAAATTATATGATAAATACTCTAGTAAGTTCTGGAATTATGGTGAGAGCCCACAATATGATGTAGTTCTCGAAGAAAAAACTGTCATAGGTAATATAGATATAAATTTATCAGTGGAGTCAGGAAGAATAGTAAAGGCTAAAATATTTTCGGACACTTTAGAGAATATAAATTTAGGAAAAGTTGAAGAACAGCTTATAGGCATTATATTCGCTAGAGATGAAGTTGTAAAATTAATAGATGACTATATAAGACAGGTATCAGAAAAATATGTATAAAAATATTTGTATAAATTATAATATTCTTAGGCTAAAATATATTTACCTCATCTAGATAAGTCAAGAAAATTTAACATTTCTAATATGGATTATATTTTAATGATATAATCCATATTTTTATGTAAAATAACCTTGGTAATTAAAAATAATGTAGGGTATAATATGTATATTGTAAATATAGTAGCTAACAAATAAATTATTGCTAATATATTTACAGTATATTTATTATTGTAAAACTATGGAGGATTATAGCATGAGAACAATTTATAAAAACCCTAAGGAATTAGGTGCTTGTTTAAGAGATATTGTAGATTTATACAGAGATGATTTAATGACCTATGAAAAATTATCAGATAAGGTTATTAAAATTGTAGATTCTAATGTAGAAAGATTCTTTAAAAATGGTGATGTTGAAATAAAGATTGCAAATATTCTAGAGGAAGATAGAATAGCAATTATAAAAGATATATTAGATAAAAATAATTAAAAAATCTTATTATAAATTTATAAAAAAAGATGAGCTTTATTGATTAAAATAATGTAAGCTTATCTTTTTTATTTAGCGTTAAAAAATAAGTATATAAAATATACAAACATTTATATAGAAAGAGTTGTGTATACTAAAGTTAATATATTAAATTTAATTTATATATAGCAATGTTAAATCCGTGTTAAATAATCAGGTTTTGTTACAAAATCTATTTAACAAGGTGTATAAATTATATATGATATATGAAGGAAATCAATTACAAAAAACTAAGTATAAAATTATAAGATATTTATTTCAAGACTTATAGACTGGAGGTTACTTTATGGAAAGTCTTAAAATTTTAAAAAAAACTAAATTTAGTGAAGTACAGGTATTAGCCCTTGGGTTTTTTATAGTAATTTTTATTGGAGGTACAATATTAAGTTTACCCATATCATCTGCTAGTGGAGAGGCCACAAATTTCTTGGATTCAATATTTACAGCTACATCTGCCACCTGTGTTACAGGGTTAGTTACAGTAGATACAGGTACTCATTGGAACCTATTAGGACAGACCGTTATTATGATATTAATTGAAATCGGTGGTCTTGGATTTATGTCTTTTGCAACTTTTATATCTGTACTAATAGGAAGAAGAATTACTTTAAAAAGTAGATTATTAATGCAAGAAGCAATGAATACCTTTAATATTCAAGGGTTAGTAAAAATGCTTAAAAAGGTTATGTTATTTACTTTTATAATACAGTTTATAGGAGCATTAATACTATCCACTCAGCTCATACCAGAGTTTGGTGTAGCTAGAGGTATATATATTAGTATATTTAGCTCTATATCTACCTTTTGCAATGCTGGTTTTGATTTATTTGGAAATTTTAATAGTTATACAGCATATTATGATAATTCCATTATACTTTTAACTGTAAGTGCATTAATAGCTATTGGAGGGTTAGGTTTTATTGTATTGTTAGAACTTTATAATTATAAAAGTACAAAAAAGTTATCTTTACACGCTAAGGTAGTGTTATTAATAACTACTATATTAATAGTGGGAGGAACTATAGTAATGTTTATCCTAGAATATAATAATCCTAATACCTTAGGAAATATGAATATTAAGGACAAAATAGTAAACTCTATTGTAGCTTCCATAAGTCCAAGGACAGCAGGAATTAACAGTGTACCAATAGATAAGATGACTACAACATCAAAATTTATAACTGTTATACTTATGTTTATTGGAGGTTCTCCAGGTTCTACAGCAGGAGGATTAAAAACATCCACCTTTGGTATAATTTTATGTACAGCTATTTCTGTAATTAAAGGAAAAGAAAATGCTGACATATTCGGAAGGACCATTCCAAGAGGATTACAATTAAAAGCTGTTACTCTTTTAATAATAGGAATGGGATTAGTAACCACAGTCACTATGGCACTTACTATAGCTGAACCTAATGAAGCCTTTTTAGATGTGTTATACGAAGCTACATCAGCCTTTGGAACAGTAGGATTAACTACAGGTGTAACTCAAAGGCTCAGTGAACCAGGAAAAATTATAATTATTATGTTGATGTATTTAGGAAGAGTTGGTCCACTTACTGTAGTAATGGCTCTAATTAGCAGAAAGAAAGGTACTAATTACAAGTATCCTGAAGGAAAGATATTGATAGGATAAACACATTTGTGAAATATTAAATAAAAAAACTATTATATAGGAGGTTAATATGGTATGGATAATAAATATATGAAAAGAAGTAAGGAAGAGTTGAAAAAAATATTAACCAAGGAGCAATATAACGTAACTCAAGAAAATGGTACCGAGCTACCTTATAAAAATGAATACTTTGACTTTTACGAAGAAGGTATTTATGTAGATATAATAACAGGAGAACCATTATTTATATCTAGTGATAAGTTTAACTCAGGATGTGGATGGCCAGCTTTTTCCAAGCCAATAGATAGAGATTTTATTAAAGAAAATATAGATAAAAGTCATGGAATGGTCAGAACCGAGGTAAGAAGTAAAAGTGGAGATTCCCACTTAGGTCATGTATTCTGTGATGGACCTGAGGAACTAGGTGGATTAAGATATTGTATAAATTCAGCTTCACTTAAATTTATTCAAAAGGATAAGATGAAGGAAGAAGGGTATGAAGAGTACTTAGATTTACTTGATAAATAAATATACAGATGAGAGTATGGCACTAAGATGTGGTTAGATGGATTTATCTATTTAATCACATCTTTTTCTATGTTTAAGAGATTAAATGTGGAAATCTACGGTTGTATTTTAAGGAGAAAAATGTGAAAATAAAGCTATATTACAAAAAGTCTTAATAAGGAGGGATATAGATGTTTTGGTTTTCAGAAGATAGTAAGAAGGTAGATAAAAATCTTTCAAAAGAAGATGAATTACAGCAGCTAGTATGGAATTTTTTTATGAACAAAATTCCTAAACTAGGTTTTGAACAGAGAGAAGGACAAGAAGATATGGCGTTAGATATATGTAACGCTATAGCTGACAGACAACATACTATAGTGGAAGCAGGAGTAGGAATAGGAAAATCTTATGCATATATAGTTCCCTTACTTTATTATAATAAACTTTTTAATAAACCTGTATTAATAGCTACGTCAACTATAGCTCTGCAAGAGCAACTAATTAAGGATGTAAAAAAAATTTGTTCTTATATTAATCATAAACCAGAAATAGTTTTAGCTAAAGGCATGACTCATTTTGCATGTAAAAGTAGAGCCGATAAATATTTTAAAGAGATTAATAGGAAAGAGTTTAATGATAATCTAGAAATACTATGTAATTACATAAATAATGGAGTAGTAGATAGAAAAAATATAAAGTTAGATGTAGATAATAATATATGGGACAATGTGAATGTAAAGGCAACAGATCATAATAGGTGTGAACATTATAATAATTGCAGTTTTATGTCTCTAAGAAGAGATATGTTAAATACTGATGGCATAATTTTATGTAATCAAGACTTATTAACTGTACATTTTCAAAAGTTAAAGAAAGGTCAAAAGGGGCTTTTAAATGAGAAAATAGATTTAATTGTTATAGATGAAGCTCATAATTTGGAGGAAAAAGTTAGAGCATCTTTAATAGAAAGCTATAACAAATATAAAATAAAATCTATTTTAGGAGATGTAATTGAAACCATAAAAATGTCAGCTATAAGAAGAGAGAGTTACGAAAATTTTAATAATATAGCTCATATTTTGAATGTTATTTCTAATAAACTAAATAATCAAGTAAAAAAACAAATTAACTCATCACCTAAGGGTGAAGAAATGGAAAAGTATTTTATTAATATAGATGAAATACGAGAAGAGCTTTTACTTTTAAATAGTAAAATTGATTTAATAAATTATAAAGTACAATTTTATAGTGATGATAATTTATGTGAAGAAGTATTCGAAGAGCTAGAGAATCTTCAAGACTTTATAAAAAGTTTGATATCTATAAAGAGTAGGGATTTATTTTGGTTAGAAAATTTTAATGATATTCATATATTTGCATGTCCTAAAAATATAAGTAAGGAGATAAATTCTTTATACTTTGATAAGTTAAAAACTACTATATTAACTTCAGCAACTATTGCAGATAAGAGTCAAGGTAGTGAAGAAGAGAGATATGAGTATTTTATTAAAAGTACAGGCTTTCCAACTAGTACAGGATTTTTATCAACACCAAAACCATCACCTTTTCCGTACAATTACAATGCCATGATATATTATACAGAAAATATGCCTCATCCAGTAGAGGCGAGAGAAAGGTTTATAAAATTGGGGGCAGAAAAAATAGTAAAGCTTCTGAATATTACAAAGGGAAAAGCATTAATTTTATTTACATCTAAAAGTGATCTAAAGGAAGTTTATGAGATATTAAAACATAAAAATTTAGAATATAGGATTTTAAAACAGCAACATATGTCCTCTCAGGATGATATACTTGAAGAATTTAAAAAGGATAAGAATTCCGTATTATTAGCTACAGGAACATTTTGGGAAGGAATAGATGTGCCTGGAAAATCATTATCGAATTTAATTATATTTAAGCTACCATTTCCGGTACCAGATCCAATTATAGAATATAAAAGGACTTTATCAGAAGATTTTTTAATGGAGGTAAGTGTACCATTAATGATAGTAAAACTTAGGCAAGGAGTAGGAAGGGTAATAAGAAAGCATGATGATAAGGGGATAGTGGCAATCTTAGATTCTAGAATTGGTGAATTGTCTAATAGCCCGTATAAAAATATAGTGTTTGATTCCCTCCCTATTAAAAATAGAACTAATGATATAAGAGAAATAGAAAGTTTTTGGATGAAAATGGATGAATAGAGCTTAAGCAAGATATAGAAAGGAAGTTATTCTATATCTTGCTTTTTATTATAAATATCATGAAATAACGACTTAAAGCACATTAACAGTAACTTGAAAATAATTTATATAAGTAATATAAATTAAAGTATATGGTTATATATTTATAAATATTTAATAATAAAGTAATATTTATAAAATTGAAAAACTATAATTTCTAAAGATAGAGAAATAGTTGTTTACAGTATGTTAAATAATAGTTAAATATATGTTATTTAGTAAATAATATGGTATAATATGGTGTTTAGATAATATGTAGAAGATTTATAAAACTAAATCTTTAATTGTTATTTTTAAGAGGGTAAAAGCTATATAGTATGGCATTTATTTAGGAGGATTTACTATGAAAATAGGAATTGATGTGGGCTCAACCACAATTAAATCTGTTGTTTTAAATAACTTTGGAAAAGTTATTTATCAATCATATGAACGTCATTATTGTAAAATAAAAGAAAAGACTTCAGAACTGCTAAAGAAAATTAGAGATAAGTATCCAAGAGAGAAGTCCATGGAACTAAGCATTTCTGGATCTGCTGCTATGGGTATGGCCGAAAAATGGAAGGTACCCTTTGTTCAAGAGGTTTATGCAACAAGGATTGCTGCAACTACTTTAGAAGATGATGTGGATGTTATCATTGAATTAGGGGGAGAAGATGCTAAAATACTATTTTTAAAGGATGGTATGGAAGTAAGGATGAATGGCTCATGTGCAGGTGGAACAGGAGCATTTATTGACCAAATGGCTACTTTATTAAATATGTCATTAGACGAAATGAATGAGACTGCTAAGGATTATAAAAAGATTTATACTATTGCTTCTAGATGTGGAGTTTTTGCTAAGTCAGATATTCAACCTCTTCTAAATCAAGGAGTTGTTAAAAGTGATTTATCAGCAAGTATTTTCTTTGCTGTTGTAAATCAAACTATTGCAGGATTAGCTCAAGGTAGAGTTATAAAAGGTAACGTATTATATCTAGGAGGACCACTAAGCTTTAACTCAGAATTGAGAAAAGCCTTTGACAAAACTTTGAAATTAACAGGAAAGTGTCCAGATAACTCACTATATTATGTAGCTTTAGGGGCAGCCTATTATGCTAGTGAAAAGATAGATATAGATAACTTGATTATTACTTTAAATAATTATCGTGAAGATGAAACTTATTCTATGGCACCACCACTATTTAAAACAAAAGAAGAGTATGATGAATTTAAGCTTAGACATGAAAAAAGCAAGGTGCTTGTCAAGGATGAAATTGATATTGCATCACCAATAACTATAGGAATAGATTCTGGTTCTACAACTATAAAAATTGTTGCTATTAATGAAAATAAAGAAATTGTATCTTCAATTTATAGACCTAATAGTGGAAATGCTGTAGAGGTAGTTAAGGAATACTTAGAAAATATATATAACACATATCCCGAAGTTAAAATTTCAGCAGTTGCAGCAACAGGATATGGTGAACAATTAATAAAAAATGCCTTTAAGGTAGATTATGGTATGGTAGAAACGGTAGCTCATTTTACAGCAGCCAAACATTTTATGAATAATGTTGATTTTATTATTGATATAGGAGGACAAGATATAAAATGTTTTAAAATACATAATGGAGCTATAGATAATATATTTTTAAATGAAGCTTGTTCATCAGGTTGTGGCTCTTTCTTGCAGACCTTTGCTAATGCATTAGGATATTCAGTTGAAGAATTTGCTAACTTAGGATTATTCTCTAAAAATCCAGTAGATTTAGGTTCTAGATGCACTGTATTTATGAATTCTTCTGTAAAGCAGGTGCAGAAGGATGGAGCTACCATAGAAGATATATCAGCAGGATTATCTGTTAGTGTAGTTAAAAATGCACTATATAAGGTAATTCGTGCCAGTAATGCAGAGTCTCTAGGAAAAAATATTGTAGTTCAAGGAGGAACTTTCCTAAATGATGCTGTACTTCGTGCCTTTGAACAAGAATTAAATGTACAAGTCCTTAGGCCTACAATTTCTGGGCTTATGGGTGCTTATGGGGCAGCTTTGTATGCTCATGGAAAAAATAATGATAAAAGTACTATTCTTAATAAGAGTGAATTAGAGAATTTTAATCATGAAGTAAAAATGACTAACTGTGGGCTTTGCAATAATCATTGTAGATTAACTATAAATACCTTTGGAGAAAGTAGAAAGTATATTGGTGGAAATCGATGTGATAGACCTATAAGTAATAAAAATCATGGAGAAGTGTCCAACATATATGAGTATAAGAGAAGCTTACTAGATAGTTATCCTAAAATTTCAGGTAAAAGAGGAAAAATTGGGATTCCTATGGGATTAAACATGTATGAATTATACCCATTTTGGTATAAATTTTTTACAACCTTACAGTTTGAAGTAGAAAAATCTGAACCATCTTCAAGAGAAATTTATCTGAAGGGGCAAACAACTATACCATCAGATACAGTATGCTTTCCAGCAAAACTAATTCACGGACATGTACAGTCACTAATAGATGGTGGAGTAGATACAATTTTTTATCCATGCATGACCTATAATATACAAGATAGTTCAGCTGATAACTGTTATAACTGCCCAGTAGTTGCATATTACTCTGAAGTAATTGAAGGAAATATGCCAGATGTTTCAAAGGTAACCTATATTTATGATTATATAGGAATTCATAGACCTAAGGATTTTTCAAAGAAGATGCATAGCATATTGTTAAAATATTTTAAGGACATATCTTTAAAAGAAGTTAAGGAAGCAACTACTCTTGCTTACAAAGAATATGATAGATATTTAAAAAAAGTAAGGACAAAGGGTGAAGAAATTATTGAGAAAGCAGAAAAGGAGGGTAAAGATATAATTGTCCTTGCTGGTAGACCTTATCATATAGATAGTGAGATAAATCATGGAATTGATAAGTATATTAATAGCTATGGAGCTGCAGTTATATCTGAAGATGTGATTTCTCATAAGGTAGATAAGGTGAGCCTTCAGGTGTTAAATCAATGGACATATCACGCTAGATTGTATAAGGCAGCTAAGTATATAACAGACAAGCCTAATATGAATTTAGTTCAGTTGGTTTCCTTTGGTTGTGGCGTGGATGCAATAACTACCGATGAGGTAAGAGAAATTTTAGAAGAGTCAAATAAGATATACACCCAAATTAAGATAGATGAAATTACAAATTTAGGAGCGATACAAATAAGACTTCGTAGTTTATTTGCAGCAATCCATCAAGGGGAGGGTGAATAAGTAATGGATAATGAAAATAAAGTAACCTTTACTAAAGAAATGAGTAAAGATTATACTATATTAATGCCTATGATGGCACCCATACATTTTGAAGTTTTAAAAAATGTATTCCTAAATAGTAAATATCACATAGAACTATTAACTAATAAAGGTGAATCAGTAGTACAAACAGGACTAAAATATGTTCATAACGATACTTGCTATCCGGCTTTACTGGTTATAGGTCAAATGATAGATGCTTTAAATAGTGGAAAGTATGATATTAATAAAACAGCTTTAATTATCACTCAAACTGGAGGAGGATGCAGAGCATCAAACTATATATACTTACTTAGAAAGGCATTAAAAAAGGCTGGATATGGACAGGTTCCTGTTATTTCTTTTAATTTAGCCGGAATGGAAAAAGATAGTGGCTTTAAAATAACATTGCCTATGGTTCATAAAATGTTATCAGGAGTCATTTATGGAGATCTTTTGATGCATTTGAGCAATCAAGTGAGACCCTATGAAATAAGTAAAGGTGAAAGTGATAAAGTAATAAAAAAATGGATTGAAGAGTTAACTTTGCAATTTAAAAATAATAAGGCTTATTCTCTAAAAAAAATTAAGACCAATATGGATAACATAACAAAAGACTTTGCAAATATAAAAATTGAAAAAACTCCTAAAGTAAAAGTGGGTATAGTGGGAGAGATATATATTAAATATGCAAGCTTAGGGAATAATGATTTAGAAGCATTTTTAGCTACACAGAATTGTGAAGTAATGATACCAGGAATTCTTGGATTTGTATTTTATTGTACAGATGAAAGAATAGACAATATAAATCTTTATGGTGGAAGTAAGGTAGTTAAGTTTATTGTTCAAAAATTTATGAATTACCTATTGAAAATTGAGAGTTTACTTATATCTTCAGTAAAGGAAAATTCAGATTTTATACCACCATCATCCTTTAAAGAAACTAAAAAGTTAGCAAAGGGTGTAGTTGGATATGGTAATAATATGGGAGAGGGATGGCTTCTTACAGCAGAAATGTTAGAGTTGAATAATTTAGGATATAAAAATATTATATGCACTCAACCCTTTGGATGTTTGCCAAATCATATAGTAGGTAAGGGAATGGTACGAAAAATAAAAAACATTCATCATGATGTTAATATAGTACCTATAGATTATGACCCTGGTGCTACTAGAGTAAATCAGGAAAATAGAATTAAACTTATGCTTGCCATTGCAAAGGAACAACTAGATCATAAGGAACTTAATATCAATCCGAAAGATATTAATAGTGATATAGATAAGGAAATTGCATTAGTGTAAAACCACAATTTTTAAAAAGTTATTCAATTATAAATTTGAATAGATGTTAAGAAATCTATTGTATAATAAAATAATTCATAATATGGAATTAAATTAAATTGTATGATATTATTAACAGGTAGAGAAAATAAGTAATCAAACTGTTAATAAGGCTTGTTGGTCAAGTGGTCAAGACGCCACCCTCTCACGGTGGAAACAGGGGTTCGATCCCCCTACAGGCTACCATATATTTGTAATAATTACATTGGTACAGGTTTAAAGCCATGTTCAAAGCTCTTAAAGAGGATAATGAGATAGTTAAAATTATGGGTTATCGTGCTATGGATATTAATAAAATAAAAGATAAGGAACAAAAGGCACACTATACAAAGATATAAAACTTATATAAGATACCTATTAACAATGATGAAGAAGAAAAGCTTGATGAAATTAATCAAATTCTACTTAATGGTGGAGATGGTAGTAAAGTATTGTAATTTATTCCTTGTATAATGTATAATTAATTTATATTTACATAGGGGAAGGGGTTACATATTATGAAATGTCCTAAATGTGGAAGTCAGAATGTTACAGTTCAAGCAGTTACAACAACGAAAACAAAACATAGAGGTTGTTTAGGGTGGTTGATATGGATTATGTTAGCTATTTGTACTTTGGGTTTAATAATAATTATACCTTTAATAACTAATAGTAAAACTAAATCTAAAACACATAGTGAAGCAGTTTGTCAGAATTGTGGCAAAAGGTGGAAAGCATAAAATAAATTTAAGCACTTACTTTAAAATGTACCCTATATAATAGACACTTTAAAAAAAGTCTATTATATAGGGTATTTTTATGTATAATACAATTAATATATAGCTTTAGGAGTGATAATATGAGCAACAAATACCTGGTAAGGTGTTGTTAACAGATATAACTTATTTATTTTATAAGAATGGTCAAAAGGTTTATTTGTCAACTATTTTAGATGCTTCTACCAATGAAGCTTTAGCATATAACATTTCTAAAAGTTTAAAAATTGATATTGTTACAGAAACAATTGATAATTTGGTGAAATCGAACAAGCATTTACTCCGTAAAGATGTATTTATTCACTCTGATCAAGGTGCTCATTATACTAGTCCAATATTCCAATCAAAATTAAAGCAAAAACAATATAGGACAATCAATGTCTAGACGTGGAAATTGTTGGGACAACGCTCCGCAGGAGTCATTTTTCGGTCATTTAAAAGATGAAACAAATCTAAAGCATTGTGAAACCTTTGAAGATGTTTTATGTGAGATTGAGGATTACATGGAGTATCATAATAAGTATAGAGGTCAATGGAACTTAAAAAAGGTGACTCCTGTTCAATACAGAAATCATCTTTTATCTTAGAGTCTTTTTAAAAATGTACTTGACTTAGGGTACACTTTATTATAGCTAAGTCCTTTAATTTTTTATATTGAAAATAATTTATGAAGAATAGATAATAATTAAGTTTTTCTATTATATAAATAAGTATATGAATCTTACTTAATGAAGATAATAATATAAATTACATTTTAGGAGGTAAGATTATGAATTTAAAAAGTGAACATCATTCTTTATTAAATAATAATCCAGGAACTATAGAAAGAGATCTTGGAAGGGAAGTAAGAAATAAGGTTAGTGATAATGAATTAAAGAGTGAAGCTAATACAAAGAGGAACAAGGAGTCTATAGAAAATTCCATAGAAAAGGGAGAAGGATATCTTTATAACACATTAGAGGATTAATATATTGAAATTATTATATCTAGAGGAAAGCAAATTTACTTTATAAATAAGTAGATTTGCTTTATTTGTTTTAACATTTATAACCGTATAAAATAATTAATTTTATATTCAAGTTATTAACCTCTTATTGCTATAATTATAGCGAAAGGAGGGGCGATATGGGAAAAATTGATGAAATGGATAAAAGGGTTTGTGAAATGAGACAAAATTTACAAAAGTTAATTAGTGAAAAAACTAATTTACTAGATCCAGAAGTAATCATCGCAAGCCAAAAACTCGATGTGGTTTTAAATGAGTATCATGCAATACTGAGAAAAATCCTCGAGTAAAACAAAAGTTGGAGAGATCTAAAGTCTCTCCTCCAAGGAGATAAAATAAATAAAAGTATCTATAAAATCTAAAATATAGATTTTAATGCATATAAGTAGTAGAATGGTAATATGTTGAAAATATAAGCTAAGTAAAATATATATATTTTATTTAGCTTTCAAATTGGATTAGGGGGACATAATGTGAGTGGTAATCAAAGAAAAAGTAAAGTGAAAAGTGGAGGAAAGATTTTAATTCCCATAATAATTATGCTTTTTGTAATTTATGAAGCTAGGAGTATATTTAAGGAGATAGATATAAATCAGGTTCTAGATATATTAAGAAATATACCTAATACATATCTTGTAATATTCTTAATATCTGCAATTATATCTATATCGTTTTTATGCTTTTATGATGTAGTACTAGCTGATCATTATAGATACAATATAAATAAGTTTAAGGTATTTGTAGTTGCATGGATTGCTCATAGCTTTAATGACATAATAGGGTTTGGAGGGCTTACAGGAGCTACACTTAGAACTGTTTTATTTAAAGATGAAAATATTGATACTAAGGACATGATAAATTTTAATATGATACTAATACCTACAACTATAGTGGGCTTATCAGTTATGTGCTATTTAGGTGTATTAGACGTATTTAAAATATATCCATTATTACATAACCAAAAGTGGCTTTGGATAGTAATATTAATATTTTGTGCTTTTCTACCTATATATTATTTTTTAGATAGGTTCACTTGGTTAAGCAATAAACTTGAAAAATTTAATTTATACTTTGAAGGAAGTATAAATTTAAAGGTCAGATTAACCCTTCTATCTACCTGCGAGTGGATAGTGAGAAGTATGATGTTTTTTACCATAGCTAAATATTTTAAAGGTGATGCAAGCTTTGTATCGGTTACAGGAGTAAATATATTAGCATGTATTGCTGCACTTATAAGCTTTATACCAGGAGGTGTAGGGTCCTTTGATTTAGTAGCGATACTAGGACTAAAGACTCTGGGGTTTTCTCCTAACTCAGCTTTATCTATAACGCTTTTATTTAGACTATATTACTTTATAATACCTTGGATTATTGGAGTAATTCTATGGGTAGGAAGAGTAGTATTAAGGTCAAATAAATTAGGTAATCATATACGAGAATAAAATAAGTTAATACAATAAAAGAAGAGGATGAATAATGAAAGATATATTAAAATTACTACAAAACAATTTCCTTTTTAAAGGAATTGATTCTGAGAATCTAAAAAAAATTTATGAGGAAACAAAATATCATATTAATAAATATGATAAAGGGGAAATTATTGCCCATGAAGAAGAAGAATGCAGTACTATAGGACTTATATTAGAAGGAACCATTGAACTTCAAAGGATATATCCAAGTGGTAAATATATAGTTTTAAATAAACTTACCCTTGGTGATGTATTTGGAGAAGCCATAATATTTTCAAAGCAAGAGAATTATCCAGCAACAGTTATTGCACTAAATCAATGCAGTATATTATACATTGATAAGGTAGATATGTTAGAACTATTTTCAAGAGAAAAAAGAATTCTTGAGAATTTTTTAGAACTTCTTAGTAATAAAGTGCTAATGCTAAATTCTAAAATTAAAAATATATCTTTTAAGAATATAAGGCATAGAGTTATAAATTACATATTAGAAGCTATGAAACTACAGAAGAATAGTACAATTAAATTAAAAGAAAGTAAAGAAAGTATTGCTGCAGCTTTAGGAATACCAAGACCATCATTGTCAAGGGAGCTAATAAATCTTAGGGATATGGGATATATAGATTTTGATAGAAGCAATATAAAAATATTAGATATAGAAGCTTTAGAAGAAGAAATGTTTAATTAAACATTATATAAAAGATAAGTATTAATAAATATGGAATACAAACAATGTAAATAAAAACATTTAAAAAAATATATTATCACAGGAGTTCGTAACATAGGTTACGGACTCCTGCATTTATTTTATGTACAATAAGACCATAGTTCAAATGAATTCAATTATTAAATCAACAAAGTAAAAAATATTATTAAGAAATAAAGGGGAGTTAAATATGGAGAATAAGATGTTTTGTTTTCAATGTCAAGAAGCAGCTGGTTGCAGCGGATGTACTGTAAGAGGAGTTTGTGGTAAGACTCCTGATCTTGCAAAACTTCAAGACTTATTAATATACAGTTCAAGAGGATTATCAGAAGTAGCTACAAGAGCTAGGGAAGAAGGAGTAACTGTTTCTAATATAATAAATAGAGCTGTGACTATGAATCTTTTCACTACAATTACAAATGCAAATTTTGATGACGCGGTATTCTATAAAATGGTTAAAGAAACTTTAAATCTTAAGGAAGAATTACTTTCAAAATTAAGCAATAAAGAAGATTTAAGTGACGCTGCATTATGGACAGCTAAAACAGAAGCTGAAATGGATAGTAAAGCTGGTTTAGTAGGAGTACTGTCTACTGATAATGAAGATATTAGAAGTTTAAGAGAAATGATAACTTATGGATTGAAAGGATTAGCTGCATATGTTAAACATGCTAATGCATTAGGATATGATGATGAAGCCATATGTGCATTTATGCAAAAAGCTTTAGCTGCAACAGCAGATAATAAGATAACAATAGATGAATATATAGCATTAACATTAGAAACTGGTAAAGTTGGAGTAGACGGTATGGCATTACTTGATAAAGCTAATACTGAAAGCTATGGACATCCAGAAATTACAAAAGTAAATATTGGAGTAAGTAATAAGCCTGGAATTCTTGTGTCTGGACACGACTTAAAAGACTTAGAGCAATTATTAATTCAAACAGAGGGTACAGGAGTAGATGTATACACTCACTCAGAGATGTTACCAGCTCACTACTATCCAGCATTTAAAAAGTACTCACACTTCATAGGAAACTATGGAAATGCATGGTGGAAGCAAACAGAAGAATTTGAGAGCTTTAATGGACCAATTCTTATGACTACAAACTGTATAGTACCACCTAAAGATAGCTACAAAGCAAGAGTGTTTACTACAGGTGCTGCAGGATATACAGGATGTACACATATTGCAGCTGATGAAAAAGGAAATAAAGATTTTTCAGCATTGATAGAATTAGCTAAAACTTGTGAAGCTCCAATAGAAATTGAACATGGTGAAATCATTGGAGGTTTTGCACACAATCAAGTATTAGCCTTGGCTGATAAAATTGTAGAAGCAGTAAAAACTGGAGCTATAAAGAAATTCTTTGTGATGGCAGGTTGTGATGGTAGACAAAAGAAAAGAGAATACTACACTGACTTTGCAAAGGCATTACCACAAGATACGGTAATCTTAACTGCAGGATGTGCGAAATATAAATATAACAAGTTAGACTTAGGTGATATTGGAGGAATTCCAAGAGTACTTGATGCAGGTCAATGTAATGATTCATACTCACTAGCATTAATTGCTTTAAAATTAAAAGAAGTATTTGAGTTAGAAGATATAAATGAATTACCAATAGCATTTAACATTGCATGGTATGAGCAAAAGGCTGTAATAGTTTTATTATCTCTACTACACTTAGGAGTAAAAAACATTCACTTAGGACCAACGCTTCCAGCATTCCTATCTCCAAATGTAGCTAATGTTTTAGTTGAAAATTTTGGAATAGGTGGAATAACTAACGTAGAAGATGATATGAAAATGTTCATGGAAATGTAGTTGAAAAAATAAATATATAATTAAGCCCAATATGTAACTATTAAAAGAGGTTCACTAAAATTAATATTCTAGTGGACCTCTTAATTTAGTATATATTTCTTTTACTTAAGACGAGATTCAATCCAAGCTAAGGCACCTGGATGCATAGAACCATCATTATCCAAAGTAACTTGAGAAATGAAAAATATTTCATTATCTTCTTTTACTTCATCTAAAGCTAGCTTTATATCCTTAGAATTCATTTCAGTATGTAAAAGAAATGTGGTTGGCATAATGTTTGCCCAAGACCCTAAAGATTTAATTTTTCTAGGCAGATTATTATGGTGGTGATGATGGTCGTGGTTGCAATTCTCATCATGCTGGTGATCATGATCACATTCATGATTATGAGTTTCAGCTATATAATAAGTTATTTGATATACAGACATTTTATTACCTCCTCTAGGTAAGTTTATGGTTATTTAACATGTATTATACATAAAATGAAAGTGATTTGCAATTAATAATTCATTAAAATGATTATCAGTAAGAAATATAAAATATAAATTTTGTAGACCTAAGAAATAAAATAATTTATTATAATGTTTACAACTTAAGTAATGTATGCTATATTATTGGTAAATGATTACAAAGAAAAGGAGCGGTATGAAATGAAAAAATTATTTATAGTTTTAAAGAAATTTAATAAAATCCATACTGCTTATAATAATAGGGTTATTTAAGGCTTTATTTATGTAATTTATAATATTTTATTTAAGTAATTATAATACCTTGAGCAGAGAAATGGATAATTTTCTATGCCAAGGTATTTTTTTATTAAATAATTCAGGGTTATGGAGGCGTGTAAGATGAGAATTAAGAGTGGAATTTTTAGTGTTAGATTAAGAGGCTAAAAGGTGGATTTATGAGTTGCCTTAAATGTGGCTATCTAAACATATGATTTAGATAGTAGAATTTACTCCGTATATATCATGGAGATTTCTTTAAAGAAGTAAACTTTAAAGTTAAAATTCTATAATCATGAATCCGTACTATAGTAGCTTAAATAGTATGATTAAAGGAGATTATGGAAATGGAAAGAAAAGGAATAGTAGTAGGAATAAATATAAATAATGAAAATGGATTTGAAGAATCTATGGTTGAACTTAAGAATTTATGTATGGCCTGTGATATTGAAGCTATAGGAGAGCTTGTACAAAATTCAAAACAAATCAATAAGGCACATTATATTGGAAGTGGAAAGCTAGATGAATTAAAATCATTAGTAAATAGTGAAGAAGTAGACATAGTAATTTTTAATAATGAGCTATCGTCATCACAATTAAGAAATATAGAAAAGGCTATTGAATGTGAAGTTATTGATAGAACTGCACTAATACTAAGTATATTTGCTGAAAGAGCAAAAACTAGAGAAGCAAAACTTCAGGTAGAGGTAGCAAGACTTCAGTATTTATTACCAAGACTAATTGGGGCTAATGAAAATTTAGGTCGTCAAAGTGGAGGTGTAGGAACAAAAAACAAAGGTGCTGGAGAAAAAAAATTAGAGCTTGATCGCAGAAAGATTGAGGCCCAAATAGCTGCCTTAAACAAGGAACTTGAAGAGTTAAAACATCAAAGAGAAACACAGCGTAACTTAAGAAGAAAGTCTAGTGTGCCCCAAATAGCCTTAGTTGGATATACTAATGCAGGGAAATCATCAATTATGAATAGTATGATAGATACATTTAAAGATAGTGAAGAAAAAAAGGTTTTTGAAAAAGATATGCTGTTTGCAACCTTAGAAACGTCTATAAGAAGCATAAAGTTAGATGATAATAAAAAATTTTTATTGTCAGATACAGTAGGGTTTGTAAGTAACTTACCACACAATTTAATAAAGGCTTTCAGATCTACCCTAGAGGAAGTTTGCGAAGCTGACTTATTACTCCATGTTGTAGATATTTCTAATCCAGATTATAAACATCATCTTAAAGTAACAAATGAAACATTAAAAGAGATAGGAGCAGAATCAGTTCCTATGATTTATGTTTATAATAAGATTGACTTAGTAGATTATTATTTAACTGAAAAAAATGGAGTTTATATATCAGCAAAGAAAAATTTAGGTATAGATAAACTTGTAGAAACTATATCTAATAAGGTATTTAATAATTATATAAATTGTAATATGTTTATACCTTATGATAAAGGAAATTTGTTATCTTATTTAAATGATAATGCAAGAGTTATAGATAGAAAATATAGAAATGATGGTACTGAGTTATCTATTGAGTGTTCCAATATAGATTATGAAAAATATAGGGAATATGTAATAGGCTAAATTAAAAATAATTAAAAAATATTAAAAAGTATTGACAGAAGTTCAATATGCATATAATATTAATAGCATATAAATTCAAGAAATTCTATGAAGAGAAAAAGTAAGTAGTATTTTTGTTCCAAAGAGAATTGGCATTTTGCTGAAAGCCAATGTTCAATATACAACTGAAAATCATCTCTGAGAAGCAACGCCGAAATATTTTAGTAGGTTTTGCCGGAGTCTTTCACCGTTAAAAGAAAAGCGTATTGTTAGATACGTATCTAAGTGTTGTAATTGAATCTATTAATGTATTGTTTTTAGATTTGTTTACAGAATTAGGGTGGTAACGCGGTTTAACCCGTCCCTTGTTTTTCAAGGGACGGGTTTTTTATTTTACATTAGAATTAAAAATGTAAGAAAGAAAAGACATAGAAAATCTTTTGGATGTATATCAGTGCTAAAAGAAGGGAAGCAAGGCGCTAATAAACTGAAAAGGGGGAATATTATGGATATACAAGGTGATATTATTAGCTAGTAGAAAATTCACAGCATAAACGAGGGGGAATAAAAATGAATAACTTATCAAAAAAAGATTTAGTATTAATAAGCTTAATGCTTTTCTCATTATTCTTTGGAGCCGGAAATTTAATATTTCCACCATTTCTAGGACAATTAGCAGGGGGAGCAACTTGGATTTCTATGGCAGGATTTTTTATAACGGCAGTAGGATTTCCTGTTTTAGGAGTAGTTGCAGTGGCTAAATCAGGGGGACTACATAATTTGGCTAAAAGAGTTAATCCGTTATTTGCAGGGGTATTTACAGTACTTATATATTTATCTATTGGACCTTGTTTAGGTATTCCAAGAGCTGGAAGTTTACCTTTTGAAATGGCTGTAGCACCATATTTGCCAGAAAGCATATCAAAAATCTGGGCACTTTTTATATTTACTTTAATATTCTTTTCAGTAGCTTATTGGCTTTCATTAACCCCTGCTAAATTAGTGGATCGTATGGGTAAGTTTTTGACACCAATCCTATTAGTACTAATTTCACTAATTTTTATAGCATCAATTTTCAGACCATTAGGTAGTTATGGGGTAGCCACAGAAGAGTATGTAAATTCACCTTTTGTTAAAGGCTTTTTAGATGGATACTTAACTATGGATACCATAGCCGCTTTAAATTTTGGAATAGTTATAGCTTTAGCTATAAAATCTAAAGGAATTAAGGATGAAAAAGCAATTATCTCTACATCTGTAAAGGCTGGTGTAGGCGCAGGCGGATTATTAATAGTAGTTTATTCTATACTGGCACATCTAGGAGCAACTAGTGGAGGAAGATTTGGAACTACTGAAAATGGAGCACAAACTTTAACAAATATCATGACTTATATATTTGGAAAACCAGGTGCTGTACTGTTAGCAGTGATATTTACATTAGCTTGTCTTACAACCTGTGTTGGACTTATAACTTCCTGTAGTCAATACTTTTCCGCATTAAATAGTAAATTATCATATAAAAATTGGGTTAGAATATTATCACTTTCCAGTATGATTCTTGCCAATATGGGATTAACAAAAATTCTTGCTATATCAGTACCAGTATTAAATGCAATTTATCCAATAGCAATAATGCTTATAGTCCTTGCAATGCTAGATAAGTTTTTTAATGGAAGTACAGTGGTATATGGATTAACAATATTGTTTACGGGAATTATAAGTGTAGCTGATGCATTAGGGCAAGTTGGAATACAATGGAACTTTATTGTGAATTTATTTATCAAGTTACCGCTCTATTCTAAAGGATTAGGATGGGTGGTGCCAGCGCTAATTGGTATAATACTTGGAACTGTATACAAGTTAGTTGAAGAAAAAATAAGCTATAGTAAAGTAAGTGAATTATAAAAATACTCTATAACTATAATTTCCAACATAAACTAGAAGAAAGACATGGGATAAGTATATTAAAATTATAAGGGGAATAATTTTAATAAAACTGTTGACATTCACGTTACGTAAAGCTGTATATTGAATATTAGGAGGAGTGAGAATATGGAATATACAGTGCAAAATTTAGGTAAGTTAGCAGGGATAAGTACAAGAACCCTTAGATACTATGATGAAATAGGAATTCTTAAGCCGGCAAGAATTAATTCATCAGGATATAGAATTTATGGGCAAGCAGAACTTGATAGACTGCAACAAATACTGTTTTATAGAGAATTAGGGGTTAGTTTAATAGATATAAAAAATATAATAAATGAACCTTCCTTTGATGGGATTAATGCACTTATAGAACATCGCCTTAAACTCCTTGAAAAAAGAAAACAAATAGATTTGTTAATAGCTAATGTTGAAAAGACCATAGCTAACAAAAAAGGAGGAATTAAGATGAGTAATAAAGAAAAGTTTGAAGGGTTCAAACAAAAACTAATAGATAAAAATGAGAAGAAATACGGTAAAGAAATAAGAGGAAAATATGGTGATGAGGAAGTAAATAAATCTAATGCAAAAGTAAAAGATATGTCAGAAAAAGAATATGAGGAAGTAACAAACCTGGCAGAAGAAATTATGAATACTTTATCAGCAGCTTTTAAAACAGGTAATCCAGCTGGAGAACTAGCTCAGAAAACAGCAGAATTACATCGCAAATGGATAGAATATTACTGGAGCAGTTACAGTAAAGAAGCCCATGCAGGACTTGCCCAAATGTATGTGGATGATGAAAGATTTACAGCATATTATGATGCTAAACAACCAGGAATGGCAGCTTTTTTAAGGGATGCTATATTCATATATACAGGAACTGATAAATATTAATATAAACATTAAAATTTAAGGATATGAAAAGGTGTCTCCAAAGTATAAGTTTACTAAAATAAACTTAAGGTAAGGCTTTGGAGACACCCTTATTTATCAATTAAATGAGTTATAAAAACTTCCCTTTTTACAAAGTAGAGAATCTATATCTGCAAAAGGAATTTTGAAGGTAACAAAACCAGCAGCATAAGGTGCAATCTCATAAGGTGCAAAAAATATATATAGATTATCTTCATCTACATAAAAATTCTGGTTACTAGTAATACCTTTAAATCCATCTTCATATACATAAGAATATTGAGGGTCAGTTTCTATCATATTTTCTATGATTTTATTTATTTCATCTATCCAACGAGTAGTACAATCAAATAAATCAGATAAGGAATAAAACTCTCCAGTTTTTAAGTTAATATTTGGTGTGCTTCTAGCGGTCATTCCATGAGCAGCGCCAAAAGGATAATAATAGGTATTTATTTCTGGAATATATAAGTCTTTTTTAAAGAATAAAGTTTCAAAATTTCCATAGAGATTATAATCTAAAACTTCATTACGATCAACTATCTTAAGAGCACACAATTCCCTTAATTTTGGATTGATGTTTTCAATTACTGTAGATGGAGTAGACTGATTAATTTGAGGATAATATACTAAATAATCTACATTAGGCTTATATTTTAGTTTTAGTATAGTATATTCATCATTTAATTTAATTCGATTATTGGGTTTATAGATTATATCACCCTTTGTATTCAGGTAATAAGGAATATAGTCTATATCGGCATAAACAATGTCACATTGAAGCTCTAAGGTGCCAGTTCCTTTAACTACAGGTAAGTTTCTAACAATTCTACCACTAAGGTCTATAAAGAAACTATTTTCAAGATTATAAGCAGAGGCTAATCCATTTTTAAATTTTTGAATATATAAGAATTTAAAATCTGTAAGGGTATTGCCCTTGTTGTCTCCTAACGCGTAGATACTATTAAAAGAAGTATTAACATTATTACCACGATAAATGCCTAGGGCAAATCTATTATCTCCAACATATCTTATGTCGTCATAAATGAAAGGATATAGAATATGATCAGATAAAGTTACAACTCCATAATTACCTTTATAATTAGGTGCGGTGCTTACTACCATGTATCCATCATTTACAGGAGAAGCAGATGTAAATTTAGGCTTTATAAGAACACGACCATATATGTCTACATAACCAATAAGCCCTCCTAGACTTTCGGAAAAAGTAAATACACCTTCATTATAATTACCTACAAATTTATAAGGAAAGGTTGTAATAATAGTTCCACTTTTATCAATTACTTGATAGGTACCATCACGAGATTTAACTAGTGCATAGTTATTTTTAAAGTCACTACCTTCCAAATAATTTGGTGGTAGTACTTCATTACCATCCATATCTATATAACCATATAGTTGGTCATCTGAAGAAGTTTTAATACTAACAAGGGCTAGAGAATCACTATAGCTAGAGATAAAGGTATATGGATTTTTAGTAATTATTTTTCCACCTTCATCTATAACACCCATAATGTCTCCTTGTACATATACAGCTCTAGATTCAACAAAGGGTTCTATAGAATTATATATAGGTGGAATTACATATTCCCCATTAATGTTAATAACCCCACAATTATTATATTTGCAAACTATAGCTAATCTATTTTCATTGAAGCTTGATGCTGTAGAAAAGCTAGGTGATATAATAAAATTTCCTTTAGAATTAATATATCCATATAGGCTTCCTTTTTGTGTATTTGTTAGAGCTGGATATAAATCTACGCAAGATTCTTTGAAATCACTCATAAATACTCTCCTATTCATTACTTAATATTAGTGTATTTAAGTTTATTTAATATGTTTCAATGAATTTATAAAGTTTAACATTATTAAGAATTAATTATTACATATAGGTATATCATAATAAAGGTTACTAAAAGGTGACCAATTGAAAGGTTAAGTGTATATTGATATATTTAGTGTAAATAACTTTGAAAGGAGTAAGATATGGAATATATTTTATTATTTTTAGAAGGAATTATAACCTTCATATCTCCATGTATTTTACCAATGTTGCCTATATATATTTCTTACTTTGCGGGAGATAATAATTTAGAAGATGGAAAGAAAAATAATACTTTAATAAATGCTTTAGGATTTGTAATTGGTTTTACAATAATATTTACACTGTTAGGAACCTTAGCAGGGACTTTTGGAAGCTTTATTAGAAATTACTATACACTACTTAATATAATAGGTGGAACAATAATAGTTATATTTGGTCTAAACTACATGGGTTTACTTAGAATTTCATTTTTAGAGAGAAGTTTTAAGATGGATATGAAGATTAAGTCTCTAAAATTTATTTCTTCAATCTTATTTGGAGTAGTTTTTGCCATCGGATGGACGCCATGTGTAGGTACATTTTTAGGATCAGCCCTGATGATTGCTGCTAATAGTCAGCAAGTTTTAAAGGGCACTTTAATGCTATTCATTTATAGTATAGGATTAGGAATCCCTTTTATTATATCTGCTATTTTGATAGGGAAGCTAAAGGAAACCTTAGATTTTATAAAAAGAAATTATAAAATAATTAATAGGATTTCTGGACTAATTCTTGTAGTTATTGGAATTGCAATGATGACAGGATATTTAAATAAAATACTTTCAATTTTAAGTTTTTAGGAGGCAGTTATGAAAAATAAGAATATAATTATATGGATTATAGGTTTCATTATATTTTTTATATTAGTTTATCTAGGATATAATGAACTATCATCTCGATATAATGAAAATGAGAAAAATAACAATAAAGGAATAAGTGATAGTCTTATCACTGGTGAGGAAGGTAAGACAGAGGATACAAAGGCCAAAGCTGTAGATTTTACAGTATATGATGAAGATGGAAAGGAAGTTAAACTATCAGATTACAAGGGCACACCAGTGGTACTAAACTATTGGGCTAGTTGGTGTGGACCTTGCCAGAGTGAAATGCCGCTATTCAAAGAAGCAAATAATAAATATGGAGACAATGTTAAAATATTAATGATAAATATGACAGATGGACAAAAAGAAACTGCAGAAAGTGCTAAAAAGTTCATGGTAGATAATGAATATGATATGCTCACTTTATATGATAAGGATTTAGATTTTGCTAATAAATACAATGTTGCAAGTATACCAAGAACTGTTTTTATCGATAAGGAAGGATTCATTACTATGGAAAGAATTGGTATAGTCAATGAAGAATTTTTAGAGGCTATGATAGAGAGGATTAAGAAATAGATAAAACTATTAATAATTAGTGAAAAAAGTGTATTAAGAGTAGCTAAAGAAAAATGATACAGGTATAATATAGACTTAGTAGCGTATACTTATTTAATTATATAAAAGTTTTTAGAGGTATATACTAAAGGAGAGAAGTTATGTTTGTAGCAAATAATGAAGAATATCACTGCCCAGTAGAAGCTTTAGCAAATATTTTAGGCAAGAAGTGGGTAGCTAATATAATTTGGTCACTAAGTAAGGATAGTAAAAGATTTGGAGAATTAAATCGTCGAATGAAGGGCTGTAGCAAGAAAATGCTATCTCAGCAGCTAGAAATTCTTATAAATAGCGAGATCATAGATAATGAAAAAGAGATAAATAACAATCAAGTAGAGTCAGTTTATTATCTTACACCTAAGGGGAAATCCTTACTCCCAACTATTGAGCAAATGGTTTTATGGGGTGAAAAAAATTTGCCTTGCAAGTAAGATTATAATATAAATGAGGGAAATCAAAATTAATAAAAAGGATATCTTAAAGCTATTAAAGTTAATAAGCTAAGATATCCTTTTATATTAAGCTTACAATTAAATTCAGGTTTTAAAGTATTAATAAAATAAGTTATAATGATTATTAGTAATGATAATTTAAGCTATTTAAATATGAATCTATTTTAAAATATACCTATTTAAATAGGTAACTATATAAATATATACCTATTTAAATAGTTGTTCTGTTCATGCGGGTTTCAGGGGTTTGTCATTTAAGTAGAGCATTAAAAACATGCTAAAATATGAAGATTTAATAGCTATATTGTTAGTTCTTTTTATTAGTATGATAAGTTAAAAAGCAAACACATAAGAGGATTAAAAAGGAGCTTAAGATGGAAAACTACATAACTAAAGATAATGAATTTTATAATGATGTGGAGAATGCAGATAATTTAAGTAAGTATAAATTAGACATAGATGAAGCAATCAAAGCTATAATTTCTAAGGAAGATAGATTAGTTTTTGCCAGTGTAGTAAAGGTAGCTGATATTACTAATATTACTGTTTTTAAGTATCCTGAATTAAGAGGATATATTTTAGAAAAAATAAAGTTTGAAAAGGAAATTCAAGCTATAGATAAAAAAATAGATAGAGCCATAGCTAGATTAAATAAAGGAAATAGAAGAATTACTTTTATTTCATTAATGAATAGTTGTAAATTTAACTCTGATCATATATATAACAATCCATACATAAAGGAGAAAATTAGAGCAGCTGTTATTGAAAACACTAGAGGCTTATGTAAAAAGAAGTAGATATTTTACAAAAAAATATGTATTAGGGTATAATAGTGATTAAGGAAAATTTTATCATTAAATAGTAATATGGAGGTGCAATATGGTAACAATGGAAAAGATAAAGACAAGAGAAGAAGTCGAAGAAAAATATAAATGGAAAGTAGATAAAATGTACGCCACTGATGAAAAGTGGGAAGAAGATTTTAAAAAATTAAAGGAAAAATCTCCAAGTCTTTTAGAATTTAAGGGACACCTTAGTATAGGAGCTAAACTATTAGATTACTTACATCAATATGAAGAGATGGCAAGTTTATATGAGGATTTAGTAGTATATGCTCACTTAAGAAGTGATGAAAATAAATCTAATTCTAAATATCAAGTTATGATGGATAAAATATCTACTTTTGGAGCTGAATTTAGTGGATTAATTTCATTTTTCCTTCCAGAACTGTTAACTATGGAAGTGGAAGATATTAAGAAGCTTATAGAAAATACTTCTGGATTAAAACATTATGAAAGATATATTACAAATATATTTGAAGGTAAACCTCATATTTTAAGTGAAGCAGAAGAGAATATATTAGCAAATGTTAGTGATTGTCTAAGTGCGCCAAGTAATATATTCACTATGCTTACTAATGCTGATATAACTTTTCCAAAAATAAAGGATGAAGAGGGTAACGAAGTAGAGCTTACAGCTTCAAATTATTCAGTATTTATCACAAGTAAAGACAGAAAAGTCAGAAAAGAAGCCTTTGAGGTGCTATTTAAAACTTATAAGAATTATGAAAATACCGTGTCAACTTCGTATACTGCTTCTGTTAAGAACTTTATTTTTGAAAGTAAAATTAGAAAATATAACTCTTGTCTTGAAGCATCTTTAAAACCTAATAAAATTCCTGTGGAAGTATATAAAAATGTAGTAAACACAGTGAATAAAAGAATAGATTCTCTTCACAGATATGTAGAGTTAAAAAAGAAATTACTTAACTTAGATGAAATTCATATGTATGATTTATATGTGCCAATTATTGATGCACCAAAGTTTAATATAGCTTTTGAAGAAGGAGTAGCTCTTTGTGAAAAAGCTCTAGATCCAATGGGGAAAGAGTACATTGATATCTTTAGTAAAGGTGTTAAAGAAGGTTGGATTGATGTTTATGAGAACAAGGGAAAAAGAGGAGGAGCTTACTCTAGTGGTAGCTATACCTCTATGCCATATATCTTATTAAACTATAAAAATCAAGTGAATGATGTATCTACTTTAATTCATGAAATGGGGCATAGCATACACTCCTATTATTCAAGAAATAATCAACCATATACCTATGCTGATTATGAATTATTCTGTGCTGAAGTTGCATCTACTACTAATGAGTGTTTATTGATAGACTATTTAATAAAAAATGAAAAAGATAAAGCTAAAAGACTATATTTAATAAATCAACAACTTGAAGGAATTAGAACTACTGTATTCAGACAGACCATGTTTGCAGAGTTTGAAATGATTGTCCATGAAAAAATGGAGCAGGGGGAAGCTTTATCTAGTGATGATTTATGCAAGATTTATCATGACTTAAATGTTAACTACTTTGGAGATACTATGGTAGTGGATAGTGAAATTGACATTGAATGGGCAAGGATTCCTCATTTTTATAGAGATTTCTATGTATATCAATATGTAACAGGTTTTGCAGCAGCTAACTCTTTCTATGAAAAAATTCTTAATGAAGGGGAAGAGGCAGTTGAAAAATATAAAGGCTTCTTAAAAGCTGGATGTAGTGACTATCCAATTAAAATACTAAAAAAGGCTGGGGTAGATATGACTACACCAAAGCCTTTAGAAGATACTATTAATAGATTTGATGAACTTTTGGCTATGCTTGAAAAAGAATTATAAGAAAAATTATACCTGGAATATTGGAAAGTGAATTTAAATATATTAAGATTTTTTAGGTTATAATAGTAAATAAAGATGATTTTAAAGTAATTATGTACTTTGAAATCATCTTTATTTTTTATTGCAATATAAAAATTGCTATTATGTGTTTAGAAAATTATCAACTATATTAAAGTTCACTAATGCATTTTTTCATATTAAATGATAAGTGATTATAATATATGCTGTTTACTAATATTCTTTGATTATTTATGAAATTTTTTTCTTTACTGCAGTCTTTTCTAAAGATAATAACAAGCTATTCATTAGATAGATATATAATTTATGGATATATATGAAAAAACTATTGACTCTATACTAAGGATAGACTTTATTATGTATAAGGTAGTATAAAAAACAAAGGAGAATAAAGTATGGAAAAAGAGAATAGATTGAAAGAGTTTTTTAAATATGCAGTGCCTTCTGCCCTTGCCATGTTCATATCATCTTTATATACAGTAGTAGATGGAATATTTGTTGGTCAAGGTGTTGGTGATTTAGCATTGGCATCAGTAAATATTGTACTTCCCTTTACAGTTATGTTATTTGGACTTGCTTCAATGTTTGCCATAGGTGGAGGAACTTTAGTGTCTAAAAACATAGGTGCAAAGAATATAGATAGAGCAGTAATTATTTTTAGACAAGTATTTAAGTTTCTTTTAATAGCTAGCGGTATTATAAGTATTACCTGTATTATATTCACAGAACAAATAGTAACTATTTTAGGAGCAACAACTAGTTTGAAAGGATTAGCAGTGGAATATTTAAGATTTTATGCAATCTTTTGTATCCCTAACTTGATAGGAATAGTACTAAGTAGTTTTGTAAGAAATGATGGAAGGCCAAAGCTTTCCATGATATCAACAATTGCAGGAGCAGTAACTAATATTATCTTAGATTATATATTTATATTTAAATTTGGATTAGGTATAAAGGGAGCTGCAATAGCTACAGGTCTTGGTCAAATTATTACAGTATCTGTGTTATTGCCGCATTTTATTATGAAGAAAGGTTATTTAACCTTTGGTAATGTAAAAATAAATAAAAGAGATTTAAAAGAATTTTGTTTAATAGGATTTCCGTCTTTTTTTGCTCAAGGAAGTTATTCAATAATGGTATTAATACATAATATTGTTTTAGTTATGTTTCTTGGAGAAAAAGGAATTTCAGCCTATAGTATAATTAACTATATAACAACAAATATATATATGGTTCTTTATGGCTTGACTTTAGGAGTACAACCTCTAATAAGCTATAATTTTGGTAAAAAAGATGGAGAACAAATGCTAGGATTTTTCAAGATAACATGTATATCTTCAACAATAATTAGTGGTTTCTCTGTTATAATATGTTTTATATTTGGTCCAGCACTTATAGGTATATTTACAGCAGATCCTGTAATTGCAAATCTTGCATATATAGCACTTAGAATAGCAAGTGTAAGTTATTTTGCCGTTGGAATAAATTTAAATACATTAGTTTATTTCCAAGCCTTAGAGATGCCAAAATACTCAAATTTAAGTTGTCTTTTAAGGTCTGTTATATACTTGCCAATTTCACTAATGATACTTTATAAAGTCTTTGGAGCCAATGGAATTTGGGCAGGTACAATATTATCGGAAAGCCTTACATTTATAACTATAAGTATAGTGGCTAATATAAGAGTATCTACTAAAGAAGTATTAAGTGCATAAAATTTAGAATAGTAGAGGGCTGTCCAAAATTTAAGGATTTTGGACAGCTTATTTTTGAAATTTAGGATATAATAATAATGGGGTGAGAGTATATGGATACAAGATTTTCAATTGGTGAAGTATCTAAATTACATAATATTTCTATACAAACATTAAGGCATTATGACAAAATTGGATTGTTAAAGCCGGCTTATGTAAATGAAAAGAGTAAGTATAGATACTACTCAGTAAAACACTTTATAATTTTAGATTTGATAAAACAATGTAAAGCTATGGGGTTATCTCTAGATGAAATAAAAATACTAGTGAATAATTATACTTCCGTTAACTCTATTTTAGAAATAATAACAAAGCAAAAAGAAATAGTAGAAGAAAAGATAAAAGAGTTAGATAGCATAAAAAATAATATATGTTTTTTAGAGGATAGAATTCAAACCGTATTAAAAGAGGGAATAAATGAACCTTTTATAAAATATTGTACTGAGAGAAAATTTATAAAATATAGTAATACCCATAGATATACAGAAGAATTTGAAATAAATCTATCTAAAGCCTTAGGATATATAGAAAAAAAATATGGAAGCACTAATAAAGAGTTAGTTTTTCCAACATCTTATGAAGATTTTAAAAGTAAAGAAATGTTAACATACAATAATTTAATGATAAGTATAAATGAAAACATGGATATAGATGAAAAGAAAGTAATTACTCTAAAATCAGGAAATTATATTACAATAAACTTTGATGACGATTATAAAGATACAAGCAAATATTACAGAAAGCTAGTTGAGTATATTGAAAAAAATAATATAATAGTTAATGGGGATTTTTATGAGATATATATAATGACAAGATGCGGGATAGACAAAGAAGAAAAAGCTTTAGGACAAATTCAAATTTTAATAGATGAGAATAATTAATTTTAAATGACAATATAGGAGAGATAGCATGAAGAACATTTATTTAATTAGACATTGTAAGGCATATGGACAGCCAGCTGAGGCAGAGTTAACAGAGGTTGGTATAGATCAAGCGCTAGAATTAAAGGACTATTTACTAAAGTATAATATTAATTATATAGTATCTAGTCCCTATGTAAGGGCTATAAAGACAATAACACCATTTGCAAAGCATTTAGGGTTAGAAGTAAATATTGATGAAAGAGTGAGAGAAAAGTTATTGATACCTTATGTGGTAGATGATTACACACCTTATTTATTAGAAGCCTATGAAGATATGGATATAACCTTTCATGGAGGAGAATCTTCAAATGAAGCTACTAAAAGGGCTATTGAAGCTTTAACTGATATTTTAAAGCTAGAAGAGGAAAATGTAGCAATAGTCACCCATGGAGAGTTATTTTCTTTAATAATGAGGTATTTTGATAAGGTTTCAGGTTTTGATTTTTGGAAGAACTTAAGTAATCCAGATGTATATTTATTGAGATTTGAAACTAATGATATAAAAAGTATAGTAGATATTAAGAGAGTATGGAAGGCTTAGAATAAGATAAAAATTTTCTTTGAAGAAACATAATAGATTTTGTTAAAATAAACCCAATTAGATATAATCATAGATGAGGTGGTTAACTTATGAAAGAAAAGATTTTTATTATTGAAGATGAAGAAAAGATTAGAAGAGAACTAGGTACTTTTTTAAATAGATATGGATATGACATTATAACCTCTGATAATTTTGAGAACATAGTAGAGGAGGCTTTAGAGGCAGAACCTAATTTAATATTATTAGATATTAATTTACCATATTATGATGGATACTATATCTGTAGAGAAATAAGAAAAACCTCTAGTGTGCCTATTATTGTTGTAACTAGTAGAGATAGTGATATGGACGAATTAATGAGTATGAATCTAGGGGCTGATGATTTTATTACTAAACCATATAACACTGAAATATTATTAGCTAGGATTGCATCAATTATTAGAAGAACTTATAGAAGTAATGATATGGAGATTTTTGCTTGTAGAGAACTTAAATATAATCTTTCTACCAGTGAAATAGAATTTGATGGTAAAAAACAAGAATTAACTAAAAATGAAAGTAAAATTCTATATACATTAATTAAAAGCAAAGAAAAAATAGTATCTAGAGATGAACTTATGAAATGTCTATGGCAATCTGATGAGTTTGTAGATGATAATACCTTAACTGTAAACATAAATAGGCTAAGAAAAAAACTAGATGAAATAGGAGCTGTTGACTATTTACAAACTAAAAGAGGTCAGGGGTATATTTTAGGTTAAAACATTAAAGTAAATTAAACCTAAAGGAAGGAAATTTTAATGAGTTTTAGAGAGTATATAAAAGAAAAAATTGTTTTTTTGATTATAAATTCAATAATTTTTCTATTTACAGGAATATTGTTAAAAGCATTAAAGGTGGATATCTATGCCATTTTTTTTGTGGAGGTTCTAAATTTTATAGGCTCATCACTGTTTTATATATTTGATTATTTTACAAAAAGAAAATTTTATAATAACCTTTTACATGGATTAAATAATCTAGATAAGAAATATCTTATTTCTGAAGTTATAGAGGAGCCTAACTTCTTAGAGGGAAGAATTTTATACGAAGTAATTCAAGAGACAGATAAGGCTATGAATGATGAAATATCTACTTTAACCATTAAAAATAGTGAATATAAAGATTATATAGAGTTGTGGGTTCATGAAATTAAAACACCTATTGCATCTAGTAGATTAACCATAGAAAATAACCCATCTCCCATTACAAAGAGTATAGAGGAAGATTTAGATAAGGTAGAAAATTATATAGAGCAAGCTCTTTTTTATACTAGAAGTAATAATATAGAGAAGGATTATATGATTAGAGAGATAAGTCTTAAAAACTGTATTAATGCAACAATAAAAAGGAATGCTAGAGTTCTTATTGAAAATGGAATTAAAATTGAAATTGATAATGTAGATAAAATCGTTTATGCGGATAGTAAATGGGTAGAATTTATATTAAATCAGATTATATCAAATTCTATTAAATATATGAAATTCCCTAAGAGTGTTAGAAAAAACTCATTAGGTGAAGAGCATAAAAAACAAGACACTATTAAAATATATTGCATAGAAAAGGAAGAGGACATTATTCTAAACATAGAAGATAATGGTATAGGTATTGGCGAAAGCTCTATTGGTAAAGTATTTGAAAAAGGGTACACCGGAGAAAATGGAAGAATCTTTGGAAAATCCACAGGAATAGGCTTATACCTTTGTAAAAATCTCTGCGAAAAATTAGGGCTTGGTATAAAGATAAGGTCTAAAGCTTATAAAGGTACTACAGTATCTATCTTGTTTCCTATAAATAAAATGTTCATATTAAAAGATTAACCTAACAAAACGTAAGATTTCTGTTTATATCCTTGCAAGGCTTTGAAAATACTATATTTAAGACAATTCGGCAAAAAATTCGTCAAAAATAAATTTTAAAAAATTTCTGCTATCTTCTCATTTCCTATTTTTCTCATATCGTCATTTACATGACTATACGTCCTTATTACCTCTTGCACATTATCACCAATATATTCAGCAACAGTTTTAAAATCAAAACCATTTTGGATTAATAATGTAGTGTAAGTATGCCTTAATTCATGTATATATACATTAAAAGATTTTTTTAATGCATAGTGTAAATTTATTCTGCAAGTAGTCGCATTCATTTCTTAATTGAGGGTAGTCTAATAAATCCAACTATAGAATTAGAGTACTCTACAAGTCTTGCAAGTGCATTGTCTACCATGAAAGAAGTTACAGAGAGCAATACTACTGCCTTAAATATTCAACAAGGTGAGATAATAGCCTTAATAAGTAACACTACAATATTCAAATGCAACAGACCAGGCAATAGCTGAGATAATAGCTGATAGGCTTAACTGTCCAACAATAAACTGTTTAAGACCATATGCACATTATGGACAATATAAAACAGTTATTGCAGTAGGAGAGGCTAAGAATAAGAGTGGTTATACAAATGTACTTATCCAGGGGAAGAATAGACAGGAAACATTAGATAAGGGTATAGCTTATTGTAAGAAGTTAGTTAGATAATATTAAAGGCTAGTAGGGAATGAACTGGCTCCTACATTTTTTATTGATCAAGAATGCAGCACAATTAATATCAATGGAATAAGATATATTAGAAACTACTATATCTTATAAATTAAATAAAAATAGCATATGGTTCTCCTAAATAAGAATAAATATGACTATGTATTTAAATTAGGAACAAAATAACAGCATTATTCATAACTTAGTTATATAATCTCCTTGAAAGCAGCCTGAAATAGAATTGTTAAGGTTGTCATTAGTATATTATCAAAAGATAAAAAACAGTAATTTATAGAGGGAAATTACTGCTTTTATTTATGTCACTAAATATTTATGATTAATATAAATTAACAGTATTGAATTTTAAAAGTTAGTGTAGGATTATAATATACAAGGGAACAACTATTAATTAAGGGTGTTAGGAATTCCAACAACTATTAATTTATATTCTAAGTTAGTATTAGCAAATGTAAATATGAGTATTCAAAAACTGTTAAATTTAATATAGGAAACATTTTAGGGAGTTTAATAATATGTAGTATAGAACTTCCTCTTAATTAGAGGATTAATAATACAATTAGATACAATATAGAAAAAGAGCTACGGTATATTTATATATACTGTAGCTCTCTTTCTACTGAATAGGATATAAGTAGAGGTTGAATTAAAGAAAATACAGACTGTTAACTTTTATTATATACATTAAATGTAAGAATATCAACAATTAGTTATATAAAAATAAGTATAAAAAAATAGGAGCAATAAGGTTTCTCTTAATGCCCCTATTTTTTTACTTATATCAGAATATGGTTTAGGATAGATGTATCTAAATTATAAACAAAATTATAATATTTAAACATATTCATTACTATTTTTTCAAAGTATAAATTTAACTATTAAAAGGTAGAAAGAAATGCAATATTACTTTCTACCTTATTTTTCTTTTGTATAAACACATGTAAGAGTGAACTCAAATAAATTATAGACACTTTATATTGATTATATACATTAAATGTAAAAATAATAATAATGAAATTCTTTTCTTGATTTTTAGAATCATTACTCAATTTCCTTAAGTTTATCTTCCTTTCAAAATGTGTAGAAGTTCTTCTTTGCGTGAATCTACTAACCTCAATAACGACTCTGTTACTAATCTAGATGTATTTGGTCGCGTAGTGACAGTTACGTTTAATTTTCTTTTTTTCTTCATTATAAATCACCTCAAATTAATTATTGTCAAGTAAAGAAGAGTTTATAACAAATCTATATATTTTATAGAATTTGTTTTAAAATAAAAAAGAGTAGAATATAACTGAATATATCTACTCTTTTTTATATGACGTCAAAAATTCGTCAAAAATAATTTTTAATTTTATTATAATATTTGAGTTTTCATTTTTATAAAAAGCTTAATTTCCCTTGAATTATCTAATATTATTAAAAATATTAAGCTTAGTTACAAAAACGTAAGATTTCTGTTAGGTTTTTCTATGGATGGATATTTTCTATACATGTAATATATAGGTATAGAGAACAGGAGGAAAGCAAATGAATAAAGAAGTATTAAAAGTAAGTAATATAGAAAAGTACTATGGAAGTAATGGTAATATAACTCAGGCCATAAATAATATTAGTTTCTCTGTGGAAGAAGGAGAATTCATAGGAATAATGGGGGCTTCCGGTAGTGGAAAAACAACTTTGTTAAACTGTATATCCACCATAGATAAGGTAACTAGTGGTCATATTCATATTGAAGGAAAGGATGTAACTTCAATAAATTCTAAGGGATTAGCTAGATTTAGACGAGAAAATTTAGGTTTTATATTTCAAGACTTTAATCTTTTAGATACCTTAACTGCCTATGAAAATATTGCATTAGCACTAACTATTGGAAAGGTAAATCACAAAGAGATTAATAGAAGAGTTGAAGAGGTTGCTAAGAGTTTAAATATAGAGGAAGTCTTAAATAAATATCCCTATGAAATGTCAGGTGGTCAAAAACAAAGAGTAGCATCAGCTAGAGCTATAATTACAAATCCATCTTTAGTTCTTGCAGATGAGCCTACAGGTGCTTTAGATTCAAAATCAGCAAAGATGTTACTAGAAAGCTTGGAGGAGCTTAATACTAATTTAGGAGCTACTATTATGATGGTAACTCATGACGCCTTTACAGCTAGCTATGCTAGTAGAATTCTGTTTATAAAGGATGGTAAAATATTTAATGAGTTAATTAGAGGAAAGGATTCAAGGAAGGAATTCTTTAATAAGATAATTGAAGTGGTAACTCTACTTGGAGGTGACCAAAGAGATGTATTTTAAATTAGCTGCTAGGAATTTAAAAAGAAGTTTTAAGGATTATACCATATATTTCTTAACTCTAGTATTTGGAGTATGTATTTTTTACACCTTTAACTCCATTGAAGCTCAAAGTATTTTAATGGAAGTTAGTGAAATGCATAAAAATATGTTCCACCTAATAAGTGAAATTATGGGAGTAGCATCAATATTTATTTCCTTTATATTAGGATTTCTGATAGTCTATGCCAATAATTACTTAATTAAAAGAAGAAAAAAGGAATTTGGAGTTTATATGACCTTAGGTATGGAAAACTCTAGATTATCCTCCTTATTATTTATAGAGACTATGATGATAGGAGTAATTTCTTTAGCATTAGGTCTTATATTAGGAATATTTTTATCACAAGGACTATCTGTAGTTACAGCAAAACTTTTTAAAGTGGATTTAACAGGGTTTAGATTTATATTTTCTATGGATGCCTTTATAAAAACTATTCTTTGCTTCGGCGTTATATACCTTATAATTCTTATTTTTAACTCAATTATTGTAAGAAAAGTAAAACTAATAAATCTATTAACTTCTGCTAAGTTTAATGAAAAGATGAAAATAAAAAACATATGGACCTCTGTAGTTGTATTTATAATTAGTGTAATAACTATAGGAAGTGGATATTACATAGTGCTTAAAAATGGAATATCTAGTTTTGATAGAAATATATTAATAGCCATTGCACTTGGAGCTGTAGGAACATTTCTATTTTTCTTTTCCCTTGCAGGATTCTTACTCAAGGTAGTTCAAAGTAGTAAGAAGTTTTATTTAAGAAATTTAAATATGTTTGTGTTAAGACAAATAAATAGTAAAATTAACACTACCTTTATATCTATGACCTTTATATGTTTGATGCTATTTGTAGCTATATGTACTCTTTCAGGAGGACTTGGAATTAGTACCGCTATGAATACTGAAATTGAGGATTTAACTCAATTCGATATGAGCTTTTGGGACAATGAAGGAGAAGATATAGACACTGTATTAAAAAAATATAATGTAGATATATCAAAATATGAAAATAACTATGTAAGCTATAAGGAATATGATAGTGGAGTTAACTATAGAGATTTTTTAAGTGAAAAAAGCTTAGAAGATGGAAATAAATATTATCCTGTATTTAAGAATTTACCAATTAGTGTTATGAAGGTATCGGATTTTAATAAAATAATGAAAATGTTAAATAGAGAAGAAGTAAAACTTAAGGTTGGAGAATATGCGGTCTTTGGTGATATAAGCGATATGATTAAAAGTTTACAAGAAACTGTAGATAGTGGAAAAGAAATTACTATAGGTGGTAATAAACTAAAACCATATCATGGTAATGTTTTAGAGGTAGTAACTTATTCTTCTATGATGAAGCAAAATATTTGTGTATTTTTAGTAGAAGATTCTATAGTAGAGGGTCTAACTCCCACTAGGGGATATTTGAATTTAAACTATACTGGGGATGGTAGTGAGATAAGAGAAGCTTTAGATGTTAATATTAGAGAATATAATGGCAATGATGATTTAAATACTAGATATATTACTAAGGAAGAAATTAAGGAGCAGTCTACAGGACTAGGAGCTTTAGCATCATACCTTGCCATATACATGGGAATCATATTCCTAATTACTTCAGCAGCAGTATTAGCCCTTCAACAGTTATCAGAATCTGCAGATAACACAGAAAGATACAATCTTCTAAGAAAGGTTGGAGTAGATGAATCGATGATAAATCACTCTGTATTAACCCAAGTAGCAATTTACTTTATGATGCCCTTATCCTTAGCTATAGTTCACTCTATAGTAGGATTAAAATTGGCTTCAGATATAGTAGCTATATTTGGAGGTGCAAGCATGGTGGATCATATAATAGTTGCATCGGTGGTATTAGTAATAGTTTATGGTGGATACTTCTTAGCCACCTATTCTGGAAGTAAAAAAATGATTAAAGGAAATTAATAAAAAGTTTAAATTTTATAATATATTAGTATAGTAAACTACTTCAAATTAAATGGAATTTGAGGTAGTTTCTTTTTAATGTATAGATATATATAATAGAATATGTTACCATATAAGCTATAAAATTCAATTATATGTAATAGAAAATCTTTTTTAAAAGAAATAATTTGAGGAGCTTGTTGAGTAGAAAGAACAGGGAATATTATCTTTATTCTATTAAGGAGGGGAAAAATATGAATGAGTCATATTGGAATGGAAGGTTGGATTTTTTAAAAGCTATACGTACTGGATGGTGTAATAATGATTATATAGAATTCCTTGTAGAGAAGGTTTGGAAAATTAGTAAACCTGTAAATATAATTGATTTTGGTTGTGGCTTTGGATATGTTGGATTACTATTATTGCCCATATTACCTAAAGGAAGTACATATACAGGTATTGATATTAGTGATACTCTCTTAGATGATGCAAAAGACATTTTTGCAAATTCAGGCTATATAACAAAATTTATAAAGGCAGACTTGAATGAGTATATACCAACTGAAGATTATGATATAGCTATATCGCAAGCGGTATTAAGACATATTCCAAATACAAAGAATATTCTTGATAAAATGATACAATCAGTTGTAAGTGGTGGTTTAGTTGTTTGTATGGAAGCAGACCTAGAAATAGAAAAGACAGGTCAATATTTTAGTGGATTAGATTACACTGAACTTGGAATTATACATTTACATCGAAAAATGTATAAGAAGGAATTAGAAAATGGAGGTAGAGATTATAGAGTTGGTGTTAAAATTCCTGAAATTATGCAAGAGTTAGGATTACATAATGTTGATGTGCGAATGAATGATAGGGTTAAATTTATTAATCCCCATGGTAATAAAGAAGAACATGCTAAACAATTTGATGCAATTACTGATGCTTGGAATTGGAATAAACAGCTATCAGAGAATGAGAAGGTAGGCTATATAAATGCTCTTATAGATAGAGGTTTAAGTGAGCAGGAAGCTAAAATATTCGTAGATGGTGAGTCAAAAATAAGTGAATATGTTATGAGTAATAAAGATAGTGCATATATTATTCAAATGCCATGTACCCTTATATCTTATGGTACAAAAAAATAAAATAAATTCTCTAAAAATCTAAAGTAGCTAGGGTTGTATTCATACAAGTCTAGCTATTTTTACATTGAGAAATTAAAGAATTTTAGCTACAAATACTATTATATAAGAGGCTGGAATAAGAAGTGGAAGAGCAGCGAAGGTTCCAATAGTTTTACTTCCTATCATGGCAATAACACAGCTACGAAAATCTTCTTCAGGACAATTACCATCTATTACATCATCGGTCATAATGGATAGTTGTGGATCTATAAAAATAGACATTAGGATTGTAGCAAATCCATTTATTACTGAGGATAGGGTTATACAAGTTGCCCTTAAATCAGGAACTATGGTACCGGCATAAATTGGTGCTAAGGCTCCTACAGTTAATATTGCAACTGCAATTATATTATAAATTATTATTTTTAAAGGTAACTTTTTAAAATTAATTTTAGTTACACTTTCTTTCACTGGAATTGAAATACAGTCCCTCATATAATGGACACCTGCCTTTGAAAAACTGTGCATAATTAGTTTGGGTATAGATTTATCAATAGAAAATCGGATAACACCTTTATAAAATAATCTTTGAAAAGTAGGAATTAAAAATGCGCCTACTAGGGTAGCTATACCAGAAACTATTATAATTAACTTAAAAAGGTTTAACACATCACTTTCACCTGTACTATTCTCAACAAACTTTGTTAGTAAAGGAGCTTGAAAAGTTAAGGCTGTTCTTGATACTAAAGATAATATATTAAATACAGCAAAGGTTATTGCTATTTTACCTGTTCTAACACCTACAAGTCTTACAGAGTAAGCTAATGTTCCTATTATGGCAATTATAAAATTCAAAACTAAAACAATTATAATTTGAGTACTCAAAGTTATTCCTCCGTTCCATTTTCAAATATATCTATATTTTTACAACAATTAGAAATGTATTAATAGTATATAACATATTCATAAATAAAACTAGGTTATTCAATTATTATAAGAAGCACTAAGGAGAGGAAAATTCATATAAATATTTTCTAATATAACTTCACATATTATTGACAAGCTCCAAGATGGTGCTATACTAGGTGTATATACAGATGTATAGTTACGTGACGGAGGTGTGTAAAATTTGGGTTTAAAAGAAGACATATTAAAGTTAAAAAAAGAGAAGAATGCTTTAGTTTTAGCTCATCTTTATGAAAAAGCAGAAATACAGGAAGTTGCAGACATAGTAGGAGACTCATATTTTTTAAGCAAGAAAGCTATGGAAAGTTCTAAAGATATAATAGTATTTTGTGGAGTAAAATTTATGGCTGAGAGTGCAAAAATATTATCACCTAATAAAAGAATATTAATTCCAGTAAATGATACTACATGTCCAATGGCAGATATGGCTACAGTAGATAAATTAAAAGCTATGAAATTAAGAAATCCTAAAGCAAAGGTAGTAACATATATAAATTCAAATGGAGATATTAAAGCATTATCTGACGTTTGTGTTACATCATCCTCTGCTAAGGCAATTTTAAATAACATAGAGGAAGAAGAAATAATATTCCTTCCAGATAGAAATCTAGGTAGTTATTTGCAAGAAAATATACAGAACAAGAAGTTTATACTTTATGATGGGTTTTGTCCAGTTCATGAGAGAGTTGAAGAGGAAGAGGTTTTAACTTTAAAGAATAGATATCCAAATTTTAAGGTGCTAGTTCATCCAGAGTGCTCTAAAAAAGTAAGAGATTTGGGAGATTTTATAGGAAGTACTTCTGAACTTATAGATTATAGTGTTCAAGATGGAACTAATGGATTTATAGTAGTAACAGAGGAAGGCGTTCTTTATCAGATGAAAGAAAAAAGTCCCAATAAAACCTTTATCCCTATTGACAACGGAATGATTTGTCCCAATATGAAAAAAATATCAATGAAAGATTTATATAATTGCTTAATTAATGAGGAGTTTGAAGTGCATATTGAAGAGGAGCTAAGATTGAAAGCTCATAAATCTTTAGAAAATATGCATCTTCTATCTAATAAGTAAAATGAATAAAAAATATGATGTATTAATTATAGGGACAGGTATTGCAGGACTTTACACTGCTTGTAATTTGAAGGATAATCTTAGAGTTTTAATAATAACTAAAAATAAGCTAAGAGATTGCAACAGTTATTTAGCTCAAGGTGGCATTTCAACCCTAAGGGATATTGGAGACAAGGAAGCTTTTATAGAGGATACTTTAAAAGCTGGCAATTATAAAAATAAATTGGAGGCTGTTACCCAGATAGTTGAAAATTCTACTGATAATATTAATAGATTATTGAGGTTAGGAGTAGATTTTGATAAGGATATTGATGAATTAAACTATACTAGAGAAGGTGGTCATAGTAAGTTTAGAATAGTGCATTCTAAAGATGAAACAGGTAAGGAAGTAATTGAAAAACTAATAAATTATGTTTCTAGTAAAGAAAATATAACTATATTGGAAGACACTACATTACTAGATATAATTCAATATAAAAATAGATGTATAGGCGGAATTATAGAACACTCAAATGAGATTATAAATATAAATGCTAAGGCAACAGTATTAGCTACTGGTGGCATTGGGGGGATTTTTAATTCTACAACAAATATCGAAACTATCACAGGTGATGGACTTAGCATTGCATTAAAGCATAATATTCTTATGAAGGATATATCCTATCTTCAACTTCATCCCACTGCATTATATGAAGAAGAAGTAAGGGGACGAAAGTTATTACTATCAGAATCTCTTAGAGGAGAAGGGGGAGTAATAAGAAATGCATTGGGAGAGAAATTTGTAAACCCTTTACTACCTAGAGATATAGTTTCAAGAGAGATTTTAAAGGAAATATGTAAGACTCCACAAACACCCTATGTTTTTTTAGATATGACTAATAAATCTAAGGAGTTTTTAATAAATAGATTCCCATATATTTATGAGCAATGTTTAAAACGTGGTTATAGGATGGAGAAGGATTTATTACCAATTGCTCCAGCTCATCATTATTGTATGGGAGGAATTCAGGTTGATTTGAATTCAAAAACATCTATGAAAGATTTATATGCTATAGGAGAAGTTAGTTGTACCGGGGTACATGGTAGCAATAGACTAGCTAGCAATTCTTTATTAGAGGGCTTAGTTTTCAGTAGAAAGGCAGCACAGCATATTAATTTACTTGTAGATGAATGTGATGATAAACTAAGTGGAGAATTAGTTGAAAGAATTAATCTTAAGGCTATAAGTGATGTTAAAAATGCAAATGAAGAATATAAGTATAAGTTTATTAGTTATTTGAAGGGAAAGGTAAATGGTGAATATGTTAAACTTTTTAATTGTTGATGATATTATTAAGAGGGCTTTAAAAGAAGATAGTCCCTATGGGGATGTAACTGTATCAGCTATAGTTTCACCTCTAGAAAGAGCTGAGGTTGATTTAATAACTAAAGAGGATGGGATAATTTGTGGATTGGATATTTTTAAAAGGGTATTTGAAATCTTAGGAGAAGTTGAAGTCGATGTGTTTGTTAAAGATGGAGACTTAGTTAAGAATACTATGGTTATCGGTAAAGTAACAGGAAACGCCGGCAATATATTAGTAGGAGAAAGAATAGCCCTCAATTTACTTCAAAGAATGAGTGGTATTGCTACTTTAACTAACAAATATGTAAAGAAGCTAGAGAGACTTAATACAAAAATACTAGATACTAGAAAAACTACACCTAATTTAAGAGCTCTTGAAAAATATGCAGTTAAAATTGGTGGAGGAGTAAATCATAGATTTTCCTTATCTGATGGAATACTAATTAAAGATAATCATATTGGATATGCAGGTGGTATAAAAGAAGCCATTGAGCTTGCTAAAAAGAATTCTTCTTTTGTAAGAAAAATAGAAGTTGAAACTGAAACTAAAGAGCAGGTTTTAGAGGCTCTAGAAGCAGGAGCGGATATAATTATGCTTGATAATATGAGTCCAGACTTAGCAAGGGATATGGTTAAATTAATTAATGGAAGAGCATTAACAGAGTGCTCAGGAAATATCACCTTAGATACTGTTACAGACTACGGCAAAACAGGAGTAGATTATATTTCCTCTGGAGAATTAACCCATTCTGTAAAAGCCTTTGATATTTCATTAAAAAACTTTAGAAAAATATAAATATAAAATGATATAATTGTTTAAATATGATTGCTATACTAAATATATAGTAATCATATTTTTTTATTTGGTTTATTTAATAAATATTAGTATGACAAAGGAAAGGACAACATATGAGGATTAATAAATTATTTAGTAATCTTGGAATTTGCTCAAGAAAAGATACTAATAGGCTTATAGAAGAAGGAAGAGTAAAAGTAAATGGAGAACTGTCTATTCCTGGGCAGTGGGTAGAACTAGAGGATGAAATTTTAATTGATGATAAGCCTATCATAGCTAAAAAGAAAATTTACATAGCTTTTAATAAGCCCATGGGAGTTACATGCACTGCAGCTAGTGATGTGGAAAATAACATCATTGATTTTATAAACTATGAAGAATATATATTTCCAGTAGGAAGATTAGATAAAGAATCTCATGGATTAATTCTCATGACTAATGATGGTGAACTAGCAAACAAAATATTAAATTCAGATAATTACCACGAAAAGGAATATGAAGTAAAAGCAGATAAACCTATAGATGATAATTTTCTTATGAATATGTCTGCAGGAGTATATATACTAGGAGAAAAAACTAGACCTTGTAGCATCATAAAAGTAGATGAATGTACATTTAAAATTATATTAACTCAAGGACTAAATAGACAAATTAGGAGAATGAGTAAGGCATTAGGATATAATGTGGTAGATTTAAAAAGAATAAGAATTTGTTCTATAAATATAGAAGGAATAGAAGAAGGTATGTGGAGGTATCTTACTGAGGAAGAGGTTATAGACTTAATGAAATAGAGCATGATATATAACAAGTAGATAAATACTAGAATATTATATAGAATACCTAAATTAAATTAGCTAATAATAAGTAAATAAATATCTATAATAAGGATGTTAGTGTCATGTACAATAAACTAGTAAAGAAATTCAATATAAATACATATTCTATGATAAAGCATGGATCTGTAGCTGTAATAACTCTATTTGGAGTAGGTATATTATTTGGAATAAAGAATATAATGATTGCTTTTCCAATAGCCCTTACTTCAACAGTTATGGGAAGGCAAAATTTTCAGGTTAAGACCTATAACAAAGCAATTAAAATAATCCTTATTGATTTAGTTATTGTTTTAACAGCATATTTTTCATCTATGAATATATTTTGGGGGATACCTATAAACTTTTTTGCTATTTTTCTTATAATGTATACTATCGTATCGCCCTATGATTTAACTTTTTACAAACCCTTTATAATGCTATATGTATTTACTCAATATGCACAGGTATCATTAGGAGAACTTCCTTTTAGGATTTTATCTGTAATATTTGGAGTTTTAATAGTAGTAGGGGCAAGTTATATAAATAGAGTAAATGAAAGATCCATTTTAGGAAAAAGTATGGAAGAGGCTTTTATTTTAATATATAATCAATTTAAAAATATCTTAAAGGAAGAGTATGATCATACCATAGAAGATAAATGTTCTAAAATGATGAGAGATATTGCTTATAAAGTATATGTAACAAGGCATAGAAGATATTTGACAACTAATTTAGGAAAGGTTCAATTTCAAATATTTATCAATGTAGAATACTTTAATTTATATATAATTCAACTGTATGGAGGTATTAAAAATCTAAGTATTTCCAAGGAATATGTAGAAAAATTAAAAGAAATAGTAGAAGCTATAATAGAGTTATGCAAAGATAATATAGAGTTTCAAACTATAAAAGAATCTACTGATAACTTTATAAAAGAGTGGAGTAAAGGTGAAGAATATCATTTAGAGATATCCCTAATACTAGAAAATCTTCTTGGTAGTATTAAGGAATTGAACTCCATGGAAAAAAGAGGTTCTAATAAGGTATATAAAGAGTGGGCTAGAGCTGACATAGATAAAACTAGAGTAACCTTTAAAGAATATTTCAGACCCAACACTATAAGGTTTAAATTTGCTATTAGAATGGCAATAACTCTTACTATAGCATTACTAATAGGAGGGGTTTTAGGATTTTATAAAATAATATGGGCAGCAATAACAATAATGTCTATTATGCAACCTTATTATGAAGATACCATTAAAAAGGCTAAAGACAGAGTTATAGGGAATATATTAGGAATTCTATTTACAGGTATACTTATTAATGTGGCAGGTTCTCAAATAATTACCTTGGGAATTTTAATTATATCTCTTTATCTTATCTACGCCTTTAAGGAATACTATAAAATATCACTATTTGCAGCTATGGCATCTATATGTATAGCCTCTTTAACAGAAAATATAAATGTATTGATTTTATATAGAATAGTATACGTGATTATAGGGGTAGTTGTAGTGGTTATAGTGAATAGAGTTGTTTTCCAATATAGACTAAAGGATGGAGTAGAACAACTTATAGATAAAATTGCTAGGTTGAATAAAAAGCTTATAGAAGATAGTATGGAATTTTTACAAAGTAATAAGCAGATTCATGAAATAAGGGATTTGATTATCCATTCTACGCTTTTATGTCAAAAACTATATATGAGAAATCTTCAATACAATGATGATGAGATTAATAAATTTATAGCTATTAATAATAAATATGTGATACAGGTAGGATATAAGGTGTTAATATTATATGGGAAAAATGAAAATGTTAAGAAGGAAAATATAGAATCAATATTGAATCTATATGAAGACTTTAATAATAATATACGGCATATGTAATGGTAATGTAAAATATAGATTAAAGAAAAATATAAAGGAGTTAACAAGATGAAAAGAATTGTATTAGCAGGAGGATGTTTTTGGGGTGTAGAAGAATTTTTTTCTAGAATTCACGGTGTAACAAATACAGAAGTAGGATATGCCAATGGTAGAACAACAAATCCTACCTACGAAGATGTATGCTATGGTAATACATATTTTGCAGAAGTATGTGTGATAGATTATGATGAAAGTATAATTTCCTTAGAGGAAATACTAAATAAATTTTGGGGAATAATAGACCCAACCGCACTGAATAGACAGGGAAATGATAGAGGAAGTCAATATAGAACTGGAGTTTATTATGTTGATAAATTAGATGAAGAAATAATTCGAAGAAATATAGAAAAAGTACAGAAAAACTATATAAAGAAAATAGTTACAGAAGTAAAAACTTTAGAAAATTATTATAGAGCAGAAGAATATCATCAAAAGTATTTAAAGAAAAATCCTAATGGATATTGCCATATAAAATTAGATTAATAATAGGTTCAATGCAGTATTTCTACACTGTGTTGAACCTTTATGTTACTATTAAATATATAAATTAAAATCATAGCGTGTTATAAAGGAGAGTTAATCATGGGATGGATTGAAGATATAAAAAATTATATTCCACATAATGAGGAAGAGGAACAGGATAAAAATGTAGCTTTATTAAGTATAAGTAAATTTAATAATTTGTTAACTAGAGAAAATCCATTAATTCATGTAACCAGTTCAGGATATATTGTAAATAAAAATAGAACTAAAGTTTTAATGGTTCATCATAATATTTATAGAACTTGGTGTTGGACAGGTGGACATGCTGATGGGGATGAAGATTTACTTCATGTAGCAATAAAGGAAGCAAAGGAAGAAACTGGATTAGAAAATATAAGAGCTATTACTCCAGAGATATTATCTCTAGATATATTAGAGGTTATTGGACATTTTAAAAGAGGTAAATACGTCTCAGCCCATCTTCATTTATCTCTTGCATATTTGCTAGAAGCTGATGAAGAGGAAAAAGTTAAAATTAAAGAAGATGAAAATAGTGGTGTTAAATGGCTTCCTATTGATGAAATTCACAAACATAGTAATGAGCCTAATATGATAAAATTATATGAAAAATTTAATGATAAAATAAAAAGTAGAGGATGGTAATGAAAAATGGATAATTAGTTATAAGTGCATTTAAGATAGTAATCCTTTTGTATATAATAAAACTAATAGATTAAATAGGTGAAGAACATTGATTAATATATACATTATAAGCACTAAATTAGCAGTGATATTTGAAATGAAAAGCCCTTTTAAGGTTGCGCCTTTAAGCCTATAGTTCCAGTAAAGGATAACTAATAATACTATAGATATTTTTAAAAAGAAACATAGAGGAAAATTAGTCATAATGACTTTTGCAATAGCATTAGCCTCGTAAAATATACCACTGTACTTACCCACAAAAAGCCAAGTAAAAAGCAAATCACTAATATTAAAAAAAAGAATAAAGAGTAATTTTTTTCTTATAGGCTTTGAAGTTGTAACTTCTGATTTAGTTGTAAATTTAATAAAATTCATAAAATAACACCTCACAAAGAAATATATCCATATTATGTTAAAATATGCTATTATATTAAAAGTTTATGTGAGTTACAACTTATATCGTAGAATAAATAGTTCTATGCGATAATGTAAAGGTGTATCAACATAGTTTGTATATTTTATCACTGTAATTTTCAACAGAATCTTTTAAATATAGTGTTGACATATCCACTTTATAAAATATATAATAGTAAAAACATACAATGGTAAAAATAAATATAATTTAATTTGATGATAAGGAAGAGTAGTTTAATTTAGCTTTGATAAAGAGAGTTGGGGATGGTGGAATCCTAGCATGAAGGAATTAGATGAATGGACCTTTGAGAAATAAGGGGAAATTATTAGTGAGAATACCTGATATCGTAGGCTACACGTTACAGTAGATAGAGTATGTAAGTACTTGAAATTAAGAGGCATATTGATAAATTTGTATTAGTGTATTTATCAATAGCAATTTAGGTGGCACCACGGAAGTATCTCCGTCCTATTTTTATAGGACGGAGTTTTTTTATCTTTTTATTGTTGTATGGAAGTATTTGAAATGTTTTAGGTGGTGGTATGTATGAAGTGAAAGTGCGAAGAATTAAAAGCAAAACTTAATATATTTAATAAAAATTATAGAAATAATTTTGGAGAGAAGGAGATTTTATCATGAAAGGATATTTTGGTAAGTATGGTGGAGCATTTGTTTCAAATGAGGTGAAAAAAGCTTTAAATGAGTTAGAAGAAGCTTTTGAAAAAGCTATTGAAGATAAGGAGTTTATGAGGGAGTATAATTACTATTTAAAGGATTATAGCGGCAGAGAAACACCCTTATATTTTGCTGAGAACCTAACAAAATTTTGTGGAGGTCCTAAGGTATATTTGAAAAGAGAAGATTTAAATCATACAGGAGCACATAAAATAAATAATGTTTTAGGACAAATTCTATTGGCTAAAAGAATGGGAAAAAATAAAGTAATTGCAGAAACGGGAGCTGGTCAGCATGGAGTAGCTACAGCAACTTTAGCTGCAAAATTTGGAATGGAATGTGAAATTGTAATGGGAGAGGAAGATATAAAAAGACAAGAGCTCAATGTATTTAGAATGAAAATATTAGGAGCAAAAGTTACTCCAGCAACTAGTGGTACTAAAACATTAAACGATGCAGTGAATGAAGCTTTAGAAAAATGGGTAAATAATATTTCAGATACTTTTTATGTCCTTGGTTCCGCTGTGGGACCTCATCCTTATCCCAAAATTGTTAAGGAATTTCAGAAAATAATTGGTGAAGAGGCTAGAAAACAAATATTGGAAAAGGAAAATAAACTTCCCAATTATGTAGTTGCATGTGTTGGAGGAGGAAGTAATGCCATTGGAATTTTTACAGCTTTCCTAGAAGATAAAGATGTTAATCTTATTGGAGTAGAGGCAGCAGGCTTTGGAGTAGAAACAGAAATGCATGCAGCTACAATAACAAAAGGAAAAGAGGCTATCATTCACGGTATGAATACCCTTGTATTAAAGGATGATAGTGGAGATGTTAAGGAAGCTTATTCTATTTCCCCTGGGCTTGACTATCCAGGAGTTGGACCTGAACATGCATTTTTAAGTGAGATTGGTAGAGTAAACTATAAATATATTACAGATGATGAAGCTATAAAAGCTTTTATGCTTTTATCAAAGTTAGAGGGAATAATACCTGCAATTGAAAGTGCTCATGCCATTGCCTATACTATTAAATTATCCAAAACCCTACAGAAAAATGAAGTCATAGTAGTAAATCTTTCAGGTCGAGGGGATAAGGATGTGTCTGTTATAAATAAACTTCTTAATTAGTATGATTTTAACTGTTATAAGTTTAATAATCTAATTTAAATTAAAAATCCTTTATTTAAAGTATGAAAACTTTACCTAGTTTCCTATATAAATATTTATATAGGAAACTAGGTAAATATGAAACTATTTAAATAGTTGTTTTATCCATGCGGGTTTCAGCTGTTTTTGATTTTCAAAAACATTAATAAATTATATTAAGCTACCTTTCATTGAGCTATATTTTCTTGTGTAATAACCCTTATTATCTACAATTTTCTTTATGGCATATAAGAATTTATCAATTTCATCTATTGTATTGTAAATACCAAAACTAATTCTAACCATACCAGGCTGAATATCTTTAGATGCAAGAGTCATTTCTTCTATCATAGATTTAGGAATTTTTAAAAGCCTTTGTAGATATGGATGAGCACAGAAACATCCACTTCTAACAGCAATGCCAAATTCATAGGCGAGTATTTTAGCCACTATAGTATGGTGTATTCCTTCTATATTAAATGGAATAATACTAACTTTATTTTGAAAATCGGAATAATTACTATATATTTTTACTGAATATATAGATTGAAGATGTTTTGTAGTATATACAGTTAAATATTTTTCATATTCATCTATATTAGACATTCCAATTTTTGAAAGCTCATTTATAGCAGTACCTAAAGTTATTGAGCCAATAAGGTTTGGTGATCCAGCTTCTTCCTTATCAGGGGAAGCGGTCCATATTACTTTATCGTGAGATACGAATTTAATGGTTCCTCCACCGGTTTGGTCAGGTTCATACTCATTAAAAAAGTCTTTAGGTCCAATTAATACACCGCAACCAAAGGGTGCATACATCTTATGTGCTGAAAAAGCAACAAAGTCAATAGGTCCTAAAGGGAGTTGAAGGCCTATAGAAAATTTACTGTGAGGAATCAGTTGAGCTCCATCCACTAAAATTTTAGCTCCATAACTATGAGCTAAATTTGCTATGGTATATATAGGATTTTTAATACCAGTGACATTTGAAGCTCCGGTTATTGCAACTAAAGAAATTCTTCCATTATATAGTTCTAGTTTAGACTTTAAATCATCCATATCTAAATAACCTTCATCATCTACTTCTATATATTTCACTTCAAAATTTTTTCTCCATGGTAGATCATTAGAATGATGCTCCATAGAAGAGGATAGAATAATTGATTCCTTATCTTGATTAGCTAATATACCAGCTAGCTTATTTATAGCTTCAGTACAGTTTTTTACATATATAACATCCATCATATCACTATAATCATTAATGAAAAATTTCACAATTTCCCTTGAAGTTTCATACATATAGGTGGATAACTGAGATTTATATCCATCTCCTCGATGTATTGAGGAGTAATAAGGAGAAAAATTTACTACTTCATCAATTACAGATTTTAATGGAGGCGTTGTAGCTGCATTATCGAAATTGATACCTATGCAATATGATTTATCTATCAATGGGACTTTAATATCTACTCCATAAACTAAGTCTCGATATGGATTATCCCTAAAGTTACTCATTTTTTACCTCCTTAATTAAATAGTTGTTATTATATAATATTAAAGATATATTTTATTGGTGCAGATATTAAAAGAATAGTTGACATAAATACTCTGATTTGATATTATTAAACCATAGTAAAGTACTCAACATTAAGGAATGATTTTTATGAAGTTATCAACTAAGGGAAGATACGGGGTTAAAGCTATGGTTGACCTAGCTATTAACTACGGAAAAAGCCCTATATCTATTAAGAGTATTTCAAGTAGACAAAATATTTCGGAATATTATCTTGAACAGTTATTTTCTGTGTTAAGAAAAGCAGAGCTAATAAAGAGTATAAGAGGAGCCAATGGAGGATACATTCTAGCCAAGGATCCAAAAGAAATTACAGTATACCAAGTATTAGAGGTGCTAGAAGGACCTATCGAAATTTCAACCTGCTTAGATAGTGATGGCTGCAATAATATTGATTGTTGCGCAACTAGAATAGTATGGAAAAAAATTAAGGATAGCATTGATTCTGTAACAATGGCAATAACTTTACAGGATATTGTAGACGATTATTCTAACATATTGAAAATTAAAGGAGTGAACCTAAATGAATAAAACAGTTTATATGGATTATGCGGCAACAACATACACAAAACCAGAAGTATTAGAGGATATGATACCTTACTTTACGGAGTTTTATGGTAACCCATCATCTATATATTCGATTTCAAGGGAAACTAAAAAAGCTATAGATAAAGCAAGAAATAGAATAGCAAAAGCTATTAATGCGGATCCAGCAGAAATATATTTCACTGGTGGTGGATCAGAAGCAGATAACTGGGCGATTAAGGGAATAGCACTTGCCAACAAAAATAAAGGAAATCATATTATAACTACTAAAATAGAGCATCACGCTGTACTTCACACTTGTGAATATCTTGAAAAACAAGGATTTGAAGTAACTTATTTGGATGTGGATGAAGAAGGGCTTATTAGATTAGAAGAACTAAAAAATGCTATAAAGTCAAGCACTATATTAGTGACTATAATGACTGCTAACAATGAAATTGGAACTGTACAACCTATTAAAGAAATAGGCGCTATATGTAAAGAAAGAAAAGTTTTCTTCCATACAGATGCAGTTCAAGCTATAGGTCATATAGAGATGGATGTTAAAAATATGGATATAGATGCACTATCGCTATCAGGACATAAAATTTATGGTCCTAAAGGTGTTGGAGTTTTATACCTAAGAAAAGGTATAAAAATTCACAACTTGGTTCATGGTGGAGCGCAAGAAAGAAATAGAAGAGCTGGAACAGAGAACGTAGCTGGAATAGTTGGATTAGGAAAGGCTATAGAGCTAGCTATGGAAAATTTAACTGAAGAAAAAGAAAGATTAACTTATTTAAGAGATAAGCTTATAAAGGGATTACTAGAGATCCCATATTCTAAACTTAATGGTTCAGTAGGAGATAAAAGACTGCCAGGGAACGTAAATATTAGTTTTGAATTTATAGAAGGAGAGTCAGTACTTTTAATGCTTGATGCTAAAGGAATATGTGCATCAAGTGGAAGTGCTTGCACATCTGGATCTTTAGATCCATCTCACGTATTATTGTCTATAGGACTTCCTCATGAAGTTGCCCATGGTTCGTTAAGACTTACAATGGGTGCTAAAACAACTGAAGAAGAAGTAGATTACGTAATAGAAACTGTACCTGCAATAGTGCAAAGGCTTAGAGATATGTCACCATTATATGACAGTTTCTTAAATGGAAAAATTAAAAGCTTTTTTAACAAGGAGGACAAATAATTATGATATATAGTGAAAAAGTAATGGATCATTTTACAAACCCAAGAAACGTTGGAGAAATAGAAAATGCTAGCGGTATTGGAGAAGTTGGAAATGCTAAATGTGGAGATATAATGAGGGTTTATTTAAAAGTTGAAGATGAGAAAATCGTAGATTGTAAGTTTAAGACTTTTGGATGTGGATCTGCCATAGCATCTTCTAGTATGGCTACAGAGTTAATAAAAGGAAAAACCTTAGATGAAGCATGGACACTTACAAATGTAGCTGTAGCAGAAGCTTTAGATGGACTTCCACCAGTTAAAATGCATTGCTCAGTTCTTGCAGAAGAAGCTATTCATAAAGCTATAAATGATTACAGAGAGAAACAAGGATTACAGCCTTGGGATTACGAAGAACATGATGATATACATGATCAAGTTCATGGAGAATAGGTGTGATACTTAGATGAAGAAAAAAGTTGTAATAGGGATGAGTGGAGGCGTTGACAGTTCTGTAGCAGCATATCTTTTAAAAGAACAAGGATATGATGTCACTGGAATAATGATGAAGTTATCTCCAGATAATCCTGAATATGCAGAAAATGAAGGTGGTTGTTGTTCTCTTTCAGCAGTTAATGATGCAAGACGAGTAGCCGATGTTTTAGATATACCCTTCTATGTTATGAATTTTAAAGCTCCTTTTAAAGAGCATGTAGTAGACAATTTTATAGAGGAGTATTTTAGTGGGAGAACCCCAAATCCTTGTATAGAATGTAATAGAAAAATTAAGTTTGAAGAATTTTTAAGAAAAGTTCAAGGGCTAGGCGCTGATTATATTGCTACTGGGCATTATGCTACTATAGATTTCAAAGATGGAAGATATAGATTAAAGCGTTCAGAAGATGATAGAAAAGACCAAACCTACGCGCTATATACGCTAACACAAGATCAATTGGCACATACTTTGATGCCTTGTGGAGCTTATTCTAAAACAGAAATCAGGGCTATCGCTGAAAAAATAGGTTTGGAAGTATTTAGAAAGAAAGATTCTCAAGAAATTTGCTTTATACCTGATAACAATCATGGTAATTATCTTTCTAGATTTAGTGGAAGAGAAGTTGTACCAGGAAATTTTGTAGATAGTACTGGAAAAATTTTAGGTAAGCATAAGGGCATAGTATATTATACTATAGGTCAGAGAAAAGGTCTTGGAATTGCTCTTGGAAAACCTGTATTTGTAACTAACATAATCCCAGAAAGAAATGAAGTAGTTTTAGGCGAAGAATCAGAAATCTTTAATACTACGCTTATTGCTAAAAACATAAATTTAATTCCTATGGATAAAATAGAAGGAGAGATTATGGTTGAGGCTAAGGTAAGATATTCAGCTAAACCGGCTCTTGCAAAACTAACTCAATTAGATGGAAATCATATTAAGTTAGACTTTGAAACCCCTCAACGGGCTATAACTAAGGGTCAGTCTGTAGTTTGTTATCAAGGGGACCTTGTTGTTGGTGGAGGAATTATTGAAAGAGTTATAAAATAGTAAATTAAATATAATTTTAAAGTACAATAAAAAGATTGAATGATATTTTAGGGTTGTCTTAAAGAGAATCAGCTAGATTTATTGATATAAGTTTAGCAATCTTTAAGACAATCCTTGAAGTCATTCTAGGAGGGATTTTTATGGATTACAGTGATAAAGTTCTAGAGCATTTTTATTCACCAAGAAATGTAGGTACTTTACCTGATGCTGATGGCATAGGTGAATGTGGAGATGTAAGGTGTGGAGATGTAATGAAGATATATTTAATTATAGAAGATAATGTGATTAAAAATGCTAAATTTATGACCTTTGGTTGTGGATCTGCTATTGCATCATCCAGTATTGCCACAGAACTTATTATTGGAAAGACTCTAGAAGAAGCCTGGAATCTTACTAATGAATCTGTTATAGAAGCTTTAGATGGATTACCATCTTCTAAAATTCATTGCTCCGTACTTGCAGAACAAACTATACACAAGGCTATTAATAACTATAGAGAATCTCATGGACTTGAAAAGTGGAAGGATAAGTATAACAATGAATAGATGATGTTTTTGGTTATATAACTTAGTCCACATTAATATTAGTATAAACTCTCTTTAAATAGGCAAGGATAGAAATATCATTTCCTATGAAGGGAGTTTATTTTATGGCTAAAAGTAGAGATTACATCTATATGGATGTAATGAATATCCAAGGAAAAAAGATAGGATATATAAAGGATTTATTAGTTGATTTTAATAAGGGGGAAGTGATAGGATTTAAAATTAGCCCATATAGATTATTGGGTAAGGAGTTTAACGTACTAAAAGAGAATATAGTATATTATAAGTCTCAGCTAGTAATTAACAATATAGTTAAGGATAAGTACTTAGAATTTTCAAGTATTCTGAATATGCATGTTATAGATAAATGTTCTAATATATTAGGTTTAGTAAGTGAGGTTATATTCGGTGATGATGACTTTAAAATAAAAGGACTTGCAGTAAAAGATTATAATATATTCAGCATGTTTAAAAGTAGAAGTATTTTATTAAAACCATACTTGATACTAGGAGACGATTATATATTATATACAGCTGAAAACACTAATATAGCTTTGGAATGTATGCCTAATGTAGGAAAGAAAAAAGCTACTAATAAGGATGTATATTATGAAAAAGATTGATTGGAATTGGAGTAACTTAGGTAGGTTAGCAATAGCTCTATTAATTATAGGTATAATAATATTTTTATTGTGGAAGTTTCCTATTTTTACTGAGGTTTTAGGAGTAGTGATAATATCCTTTATAATTTCATATAGTATTAGACCTTTTCATAAGTTCTTTATGGAAAGGGGACTTAATAGAAAGTTAAGTGCTTTAATAGTAATTCTATCTATTATATTATTTGTAGTTATAATATTTTCTATTTTAGTTCCATGGATATATAATGAAAGCTCCAATTTTGCTGAAGTAATAGGTGAGATGAAAGGTTATTATGAAAGAATTACTGGAGATATTAAATATGTTACTGATAGTCCTTTCGTTAAGGAAGTATTATATAATTCCTATGAAAGATTCAAAGACGCTCTTATGGTAATTATATCGAATTTTTTATCAAAAATTGTATCTATAGCTGAAAATTTGTTATTGCTATTTATAATACCAACTTTAGTGTATTTCTTTTTAAGCGACGGAGATAGTATTTCAAAAGGAATCATGAAGTATATGCCTTTTAGCAATAAATATGCCATTAGAAGAGCTTTAAATCACATGGATAAGGTAATGGAAAGATATATAATAACTCAGTTTGAATTGTGTGGAATAATTGGTATATTGACCTTTATAGCACTAAAGGTAAGTGGTATAAAATATGCTTTAATATTATCTTTAGTAAATGCAGTGTTTAATATAATACCATATTTTGGTCCGGTTATAGGAGCTATTCCAATAATTTTAATAGCACTTTTAACATCTACTAAGAAAGCTGTTATTGTTATATTTTGGTTGTTTGTAATTCAACAGCTAGAAGGAGATATTATATGCCCTAAAATTTTAGGTGAAACTGTAGATTCTCATCCAGTAACCATATTATTACTACTTATAATAGGTGGAAGTATAGGTGGAATTTTAGGGATGATTATTGTAATTCCAGTATGGGTAATGATTAAAATAGTTGTAGGAGAAATAGATTATTATTTATTTTAGTTTAGAATTATTGACAATTGCTGAAATGCTAAATATAATTTATCATATAAGTAGAGAACCAGAATCTATGATTTGGTGTGACTCACTTACTCAACGAAGGCAGTGAGTCGAGTTTCAATTAAATAGAGAACTCAAATCTATGATTTGATGTGAATCACTTACTCAGCGAAAGTAGTGAGTCGAGTTCCAATTGAATATGAAGTTATGATAAGAATTAGTAGATATGGGAAACTTTCAGAGAGAAAGTGGTAGGTGAAAACTTTCAGTGAAACATATTGAAGCTGTCTTGGAGCTATAATTAATTAAGAGATACTAGTTAATCTAGTATAATTAGGGTGGTAACGCGGAAAACTTTCGTCCCTTTTCAGGGATGGAAGTTTTTTTTATTTTATTTTAGAAAAATTGAATAAAAGTCATTGTTATTAGAAATAATTAGGAGGAATGTAATATGAATAATATGGGTTTAAATGAAATAAGAGAAAGCTTTTTAAAGTTCTTTGAAAGTAAAGAGCATTTAAGACTTAATAGCTTTTCTTTAGTACCTAAGAATGATAAGAGTCTTTTACTAATAAATGCGGGGATGGCTCCATTAAAGCCATATTTTACTGGTATTCAGACGCCACCAAGTAAAAGAGTAACAACTTGTCAAAAGTGTATAAGAACTGGTGATATTGAGAATGTAGGAAAAACCTCAAGGCATGGTACTTTTTTTGAGATGTTAGGAAATTTTTCTTTTGGAGATTATTTCAAAGAAGAAATTATAGTATGGGCTTGGGAGTATATAACAGAGGTTTTAAAAATATCTAAGGATAAACTATATGTAACTATATATCTTGAAGATGATGAGGCTTTTGATATTTGGACTAAGAAAACTGATATAGAGTCAAGTAGGATCTTTAGATTAGGTAAAGAAGATAACTTCTGGGAACATGGTGCTGGTCCATGTGGTCCATGTACAGAAATTCACTATGATAGAAAATCAGATCTTCCGCAAATAGAAACTACTGAAGAATTTATTAAAGCTGGTGATGAAGATAGAGTAATTGAATTTTGGAATTTAGTTTTCACACAGTTTGACGGAGATGGTAAGGGTGGATATGAGAGATTAGCAAATCCTAATATAGATACAGGAATGGGACTTGAGAGAATATCTACTATAATGCAAGGTGTAGATAATATCTTTGAAGTAGATACAATTAAGGATGTTTTAAGTGCAGTTTGTAAAAAAGCTGGAAAAACCTATGGCGAAAATAAAGATTTAGATGTGTCTATAAGAATAATAACTGACCATGTAAGAAGTATTACCTTTATGATTGGAGATGGAATATTACCATCTAACGAAGGTAGAGGATATGTATTAAGAAGACTTCTTAGAAGAGCTGCAAGACATGGAAGAATTTTAGGAATCACAGGTACATTTCTAAATGAACTTTGTAACGTAGTTATTGATAGTTCAAAGGGAGCTTATGAAGAATTAGAAGAGAAAAAAGACTATATTAAGAAAGTCATTAGCTTAGAAGAAGAAAGATTTGCAGAAACCATAGACCAAGGTATGGATATATTAAAATCCTATATCGATGAAATGAATACTGAAAAGATAAATGTATTAAGTGGAGAAAAAGCATTTAAACTTTATGATACTTTTGGATTCCCAGTTGAACTCACCGAAGAAATTTTAGTTGAAAAGGGAATGAAAATTGATTTTGATGCTTTCCATAAAGAAATGGAAAATCAAAGGAATACAGCAAGAGCTGCAAGAGGTACATCAAACTACATGGGAAATGATGAAGGTGCTTTAAACAATATTCCAATGGAAATAACTACTGAGTTTTTAGGCTATGGAACTATAAGTAGTAAAGGTAAAGTTTTATCTATGATAAAAGATAATGAGTTTGTAAGCAAAGTAGGAGAAGGGGAAAGATTTGTAGTTGTTACTGAAAAAACTCCATTTTATGCAGAAATGGGGGGGCAAGTAGGAGACATTGGAACTATACACACGGATAAATTCCAAGGAAAAGTTTTTGATTGTAAAAAAAGTACCAGAGGTCATATACTTCACTTTGTAGAAGCTATTAAAGGAGAACTTAAGATAGATGAAATTGTTGAACTGTTAGTAGATTCCACTGTGAGAAGTAATATATGCAAAAATCATACTGCTACTCATATGCTTCATGAAGCTTTAAAAGAAGTCTTAGGAGACCATGTAAATCAAGCTGGATCTTATGTAGATGGGGATAGATTAAGATTTGACTTTACCCATTTCTCAGCTATGACTTCAGAACAACTTAAAGAAGTAGAAGAAAGTTTAAACAGTGAAATTCTTAAAGCTTATGATGTAAACACGGAGATTATGACTATAGATGAAGCTAAAGAAAAGGGAGCTGTGGCTTTATTCGATGATAAATATAAAGAGGATGTTAGAGTTGTATCTGTAGGTGAATATAGCAAGGAACTATGCGGTGGAATTCATGTTAAGAATTCTGGCGAAATAGGGCTGTTTAAGATTCTAAATGAGAGTGGAGTAGCAGCAGGAATCAGAAGAATTGAAGCTGTTACAGGTATTAAATCTGAAAGCTATGTAAATGAAAAAGAGGAGTTATTAAAAGAAATATCGGCAACTTTAAAGTGTGGAGAAAAAGATTTATTAAATAAGTTAAATGGATTACTTACTACTTTAAAAGAAAAAGAAAAAGAAATACAAGGATTAAAGGAAAAATTAGCTAGTGGTATTGAAGATGAAATAATTAATAAAGCTGAAAATATTAAAGGAATCAATGTAATTGCAGCTGCGCTAGATGATATTGAAGGAGATGCACTTAGAAATCTATGTGATAAACTTAGAAATAAGGTTTCAGATGCAGTTGTAGTTCTTGGGAGTAGAGTTGCTGGAAAGGTTCAATTTGTTGTAATGGCTAGTAAGGAAGCAGTTGCAAAGGGTGCTCATGCTGGAAAGATTATTAAAGAGGTAGCTATCATCACTGGCGGTGGTGGTGGTGGAAGACCTGACATGGCACAAGCAGGTGGAAAGAAACCAGAAAAACTAGATGAAGCAATTTCAAAGGTAAGTCAAATAGTAGAAACTTTAGTAAAATAGTATACTTTTTGCATCCAATGATGGTATAATAGAAAATAAAGTAAGGTTGAGAAGGTGATATAATGGATAAACAACATACAGTTCAGTTTGATGTAATGAAAGATAAGAAAGATATGACAAAAGTTATACTAACTGATGTATATGATGCTCTAATTGAGAAGGGCTATAATCCAGTTAACCAGTTAGTAGGCTATCTTATATCTGGCGACCCAACTTATATAACCAACTATAATGGCGCAAGAGCATTAGTAAGTAAACTAGAGAGAGACGAGATATTAGAAGAAGTTTTAAAATCTTATCTAGATATAAAATAAAAATGCCTTTTAAGGCATTTTTATTTTAAAATTACACATAATATGTAATAGGTAAAAGTGTAATACAGTCCATTAAAGATGTATATAGTGTTGGAATAATAAATTGATTTTATCCATTAGTGTTAATTATAATAGCATATAATTATTAATTTGTAATGATCAGAATAAGGAGCACCCATATAAGGATAAAGAAGAGGTTTATCCTATGACTACCCGCTCTAATACTCCCATCTTCTTCAAAGTGGGAGTAAAGAGCGGCTACGACCCTGGATAACGATTTCTAACCTTCAGGGGGAGTAAAAACTCCCTCTGAAGCAAAGAACTCTGTTTATCATAATGGAGCTCCTATATTTGTAATATACAGTTAGGAGAAGAGCATGAGAGTACTTGGATTAGATGTGGGTGATAGAACTATTGGAGTAGCTATAAGTGACCCACTAGGCTTCACAGCTCAAGGAATTACCACCATAAGACGTAAAAAGGAAGAGGCAGATATAGAAGAAATTATAAAAATATGCAACGAATATAATGTTGAAACTATAATTTCAGGATTACCTAAGAATATGAATGGTACTATAGGTGAGCAAGCAGAAAAGGTACAAAGATTTTGTGAAGCGTTAAGGGAGCACGTAAACATAGAAATTAAATTTTGGGATGAAAGACTTACTACTAGGGCAGCACATATGGCTATGTTAGAAGCTGATATGTCAAGAAAAAAAAGAAAAGGCTTGGTTGATAAGATAGCTGCTACTTATATTTTACAGGGGTACTTAGATAGTCTTAGTAAATAATATTATCATGAATAAGATAATATATAGTATAAACTTAAATAGGCACTTATAGCTTACAGAATAGAATTGTAATATAGATAATTTCTATATAGAAAAATACTACCAATATGTAGAAGGAGGAAATTTTTATGGAAAATTTTTTAGAAAATATAACATTGACTGACGAAGAAGGTAATGACGTTGAGTTTGAAGTTATAACCAAGTTAGAAATAGAAGATACAGAGTATTTTATAGTAGCGCCTATTGATGATGAAAATGAGGATGCTATTGCATTAAAGGTTCTTAAGGATGAAGATGGAGAAGAATACTTTGCAACAGTAGAGGATGAAGAAGAGTTTAACATGGTTAATGATGCTTTTGAAACTCTATATGATGAAGGTGTTATAGAATAAATATACTTCACCTAGTGGTGAAAGGAGTAGTGTTAATTTATGTCTAATGAGAAAATTGAAAATTTAAAACTTATTCTAAAAGAAAAGGGCTATAAATTGACACCTCAAAGAAGGTCTATACTTGATGAGATTATTAAAAATGAAGGTAGCCACTTAACCACAGAAGAAATATATGATTTAGTAAAGGTTAATTGTCCGGAAATCGGACTTGCAACTGTGTATAGAACTGTTCAGTTATTAGAAGAAATGGGAGTGCTATATAAACTTGATTTAGATGATGGATGCAGTAGATACGAACTTTGTGATGAAGATGAAAGTCATCAACATCATCATTTGATTTGTCAAAATTGTGGTAAAGTCATTGAGGTTGAAGGAGATCTTTTAGAGGAGTTAGAGCAGGGAATAGAAAAAAAGTATAACTTTAAAATAAAAAATCATAGTTTAAAGTTTTATGGAATTTGTGATAATTGTTCTTTACAATAATAACTTTATTATTAGTAGAGATGTTATATAAATCTATACTATATGATATTAAAATTTCTATTAGAAATTAAATGTATATATGTACAGATTAGATTAAGATGCTCAAAAACCTAATCTTTTATATTAATAAAGTTAGGCAGAGCATAAAGAAAATTATGTAGAAAAGGAGGGTAGGTTTTGAAAAAAGAAAAAGAGAAGATTAAAATAATTCCTTTAGGGGGATTAAATGAGATAGGTAAAAATCTAACTGCTATAGAATATAAGAATGATATAGTTGTTATCGATTGCGGATTGAAATTTCCAGATGATGAGATGTTGGGAATTGACGTAGTTATACCAGATGTTACTTATCTAGTTAAGAATATTGATAGAGTAACTGGAATATTTTTAACCCATGCTCATGAAGATCATATTGGTGCTTTACCATATGTATTAAAGCAAATTAATGTTCCTGTTTATGGGACTAAACTTACACTGGGAATTGTGGAAAGTAAATTAAGAGAGCATGCATTATTAGGAGTGGTTGACTTAAGAGAAGTTAAGCCAAAGGATATCATAAAGCTTACTAGTGTATCTGTAGAATTTATTAAAACAAATCACAGTATAGCAGATTCGGTAGCTATAGCTATACACACACCATTAGGTGTAGTACTTCATACTGGAGATTTTAAGATTGACTTTACACCTATAGATGGCAAGGTTACAGATTTAACTAGATTTGCAGAGCTAGGGAAAAAAGGAGTAACTGTACTCTTAGCAGACAGTACTAATGTAGAGAGACCAGGATACACTATGTCTGAAAGCATAGTTGGAGAAAGTTTCGAAAAGATTTTCCATGGTGCTAAGGGAAGAGTTATTGTTGCAACTTTTGCTTCTAATATTCATAGGGTTCAACAGATAATAACAGCAGCTAGAAAGTATAATAGAAAAGTTGCACTTTCAGGTAGAAGTATGGAAAATATAATCGCAGTTGCTATAGAACTTGGATATATTACTATAGAAGAAGATGCATTAATAAGTATAGATTCTATGGGGAAATATCGTGATGATGAAATAGTTATGATAACTACTGGAAGTCAAGGAGAACCTATGGCAGCTCTTTCAAGAATGGCAGCTTCTGAGCATAAGAAGGTAAATATACAAAAGGGAGACCTAGTAATATTATCTGCATCGCCTATACCAGGAAATGAGAAATTAGTTTCTAAGGTTATAAATCAATTGTTTAAACAAGGGGCAGAAGTAGTATATGAATCACTAGCAGAAGTTCACGTATCAGGTCATGCATGCCAGGAAGAGTTAAAACTTATGCATTCTTTAGTAAAACCGAGATTCTTCATACCAGTTCATGGTGAATATAGACATTTAAAACAACATGGTGAACTAGCTGTTAAGTTAGGTTTGTCGGAGAAAAATGTGTATATAGGAGAAAATGGAGATCTTATTGAAGTAAGTAGAACATCTATAAGAAAAGCAGGTACAGTAGCTTCAGGGCAAGTTTTTGTAGATGGACTTGGAGTTGGAGATGTAGGAAATATTGTTCTAAGGGATAGAAAACATCTATCACAAGATGGTATCCTAACTGTTGTAGTTACCATGGGTAAAGATACTGGAAGTGTTATTGCAGGTCCAGATATAATTTCAAGAGGCTTTGTCTATGTTAGAGAATCTGAGGATTTAATGGATAAGGCTAGAGAGGTTGTTAAAGAGGCCCTTGCACATTGTGAAGAAAAACACATTACGGAATGGCCTACTATAAAAGCAACAATTAGAGAAGCTCTTAGAGAGTACCTTTATGAAAAGACTAAGAGAAGACCAATGATTTTACCTATAATTATGGAAGTTTAAAAAACTTCATTTTTCATTAATTGTTATAAGTTGAGATTACACAAATAGTAATTAATGATAAATCTATTCTGTATTGGGATTTAATAATGTTTTAATAACATTGACTTTTTATCCACATAATATTAGAATTGAAATAGTTAATTTAAATTGGATACTTAAGTATCCAATTTTATTTTGTGGTTTATTATTAAAATAAAATTTTGGAGGAAAAATATGAATTTATATACAAGAGAAGATATAAGAAACATCGCTATAATAGCTCACGTTGACCATGGTAAGACAACTTTAGTGGATGCGCTTTTAAAGCAGAGTAAAGTATTTAGAGAAAATGAAGTAATGCAAGAGAGAGTTATGGACTCAAATGATTTAGAGAGAGAAAGAGGAATAACTATTCTTTCAAAAAATACTGCAGTAATGTATAATGGAGTAAAAATAAACATTATAGATACTCCAGGCCATGCTGATTTTGGTGGAGAAGTTGAGCGTGTACTTAAAATGGTAGATAGTGTTTTACTTGTAGTAGATGCTTATGAAGGAGCTATGCCACAAACTAAATTCGTTCTAAAAAAGGCCCTTGAGCTTGGATTAGATCCAATGGTTGTTATCAATAAAATTGATAGAAAAGATGCAAGACCAGAGGCAGTTATAGATGAGATCTTTGACTTATTTGTAGAATTAGGTGCTACAGATGAGCAATTAGATTTTAAAATAATATATGCATCTGCTAGAGATGGAGTTGCAGTATCAGAACTTGAAGATGAACCTGTAGATATGGTTCCATTATTTGAAGCAATTATTGAAACTGTGCATCCACCAAAAGGTTACATAGACGAGCCACTACAAATGCTAGTAACATCAATAGATTACAACGAATATGTTGGTAAAATTGGAATAGGTAAGATTGAAAGAGGAACTATTAAAAAGAATCAAACCGTAGCTCAAATGTCAAAGGACGGATCAAAGAAAAATGTAAAAGTATCAAATGTTTATACTTACGATGGATTAAAAAGAGTTGAGGTAGAAGAAGCTAAACTTGGTGATATTATAGCTATATCAGGAATTCCTGGTATAAATATTGGAGAAACAATAGCAGATGCTACAAACCCAGAAGCATTGCCATTTGTTGATATTGATGAGCCAACGCTTAGTATGAACTTTATAGTTAATAACTCACCTTTCGCAGGTCAAGATGGAGATTTTGTTACATCTAGACACTTAAGGGATAGACTTATGAAAGAACTTGAAACTAATGTAAGTTTAAAAGTTGAAGAAACTGATTCAGCAGACTCATTTAAAGTTAGTGGAAGAGGAGAACTTCATCTTTCAATTCTTATTGAAACTATGAGAAGAGAAGGATATGAATTCCAAGTATCTAAGCCATCTGTTATATACAAACATGAAAATGGAGAACTTTTAGAACCTATGGAAAACTTAACAATGGACGTACCAGAAGAGTATATGGGAGTTGTTATGGAAAAAATGGGTCCAAGAAAAGCAGAGATGGTTAACATGACTAGTGCTGTTAATGGATATACTAGACTTGAATTTAAAGTTCCATCAAGAGGAATAATTGGATTAAGAAATGAGTTTATGACTGAAACTAGAGGAAATGGAATAATGAACCACGTTTTAGTTGGTTATGAAAAATACAAAGGTGATATAGTAGAGAGAAACAGAGGATCTCTAGTTGTGTTTGAATCTGGAGAGTCTATTGGATATGGATTATTCAATGCACAAGAAAGAGGAAGATTATTTATAGGACCAGGAGTTCCAGTATATCAAGGAATGGTTTGTGGAGAATGTTCAAGAAATGAAGATATAGAAGTTAATGTATGTAAGAAGAAACATCTTTCAAATACAAGATCTTCAGGATCAGATGATGCACTTAAATTAATACCAGTACCTAATATGTCATTAGAGCAATGTATAGAATTTATAGCTTCTGATGAGCTTGTAGAGGTTACTCCAAAAACTATAAGATTAAGAAAGAAAATACTAGATCCAACCCTAAGAAAGAGAGCAGCATTAAAGAAATAATATTTCCGTTCATGGGGGTGTAATATGAAGAAAATTGTAAGTATAATTGTAATAGTATTAATAGTAATATTAACAGTCAGTGGTTTTTATTACAATTATTCGACAAAGTCTCCATTAAAAGGTGAAGAAGTCACCGTAGTTGTAAATGAAGGGGATTCGCTTTACAACGTATTAGATAGGTTAGATAATCAAGGTTTTGTAAAAAGTAAAACATTAATCAAGATTTATATGAAGTTGCATAATACTTCAGCAGAACTTGTACCAGGAACATTTAAGTTATCAGGTAATTTAAGCTTTGAGGAGATAATTGCTGTTTTAGAGAATAAAAATAATGAAGGCTCTATATCTGTAACTATTCCAGAAGGATATGATATAGAAAAAATGGCTATATTATTTGAGGAAAAGGGATTATTTACTAAGGATGAGTTCTTAAAAGCTATAAAAGAATATGCAGCTCCTGATTATATTCCATCAAAGGAAGGAAGGAGATATGATTTAGAAGGATTTTTATTTCCTGATACATATTTCTTTAATCAAGGAGTTAAACCTAATGAAGTTATAGCTACTATGAATAATGCTTTTAATTCTAAAATTAATAGCATTATTCCTGAAGGAACTAATATTTACGATATAATAACTATAGCTTCTCTTATTGAAAATGAAACTAGAGTAGATGAAGAGAGACCATTAGTTTCCTCAGTTATATACAATAGGTTGAAAAAGGAGATGAAGCTACAGATTGATGCTACAGTTATTTATGCTTTAGGTGAGCATGTAGATACTGTTTTAAATAAACATTTAGAGGTAGACTCACCTTATAATACTTATAAAAATCATGGATTGCCATTGGGGCCTATATCTAGTCCAGGAATATCATCAATTTTAGCAGCAGCTAAGCCTGAAAGTACTGATTATTTATTTTACGTTTTAGAAAAAGATAAAACACATCATTATTTTACTGATAATGATGTAGACTTTATGAATAAGTTAAAAGAATTAGGATACTAAGATATTAAATTTAGAATAAAAAGTTGTAAGCTCAATAATTTTGAGCTTATAACTTTGTATTATAAAATTATTATATTCTTAATAGTAAATGTATATGATATGTATAAGAGATTTTAAATAGAGTATATAAATAATGATTAAATTATATAGGATTATATGGAGGAAGAAATGAGCGGTATTACATATGATTATATGGAAAATTACTTAAGAGGTCTCATAGGAGATTCTAAAGGGATGTTAAAAGAGTTAGAAAATTTTGCAGAAGAAAATGCAGTGCCTATAGTTCAAAAGGAAACTGCTAGATTAATAGAGTTTATGATTAATTTAAAAAAACCTAAAAAGATACTTGAGCTTGGCACAGCAATAGGATACTCCTCCATTTTAATGTCCTTAGCATCGGAAAATAATGTTACTATAACTACCATTGAAAGAGATGAAAAAATGGTAACCATAGCAACTGAAAATATAAAAAAAGCAGGTTTAGATGAAAAGATATCAATAATACAAGGTGATTGTTTGGAAGTTCTTGAAGGATTAGATGATGAGTATGATCTGATTTTTATGGATGCAGGTAAAGGTCATTATAGTGAATTTTTACCTCATTGCATAAGAATGTTATCAAAGGATGGAATAATTATATCAGATAATGTATTATTTAGAGGTATGGTTGCATGTAAAGACTTGATGATAAGAAGAAAAATTACTATAGTAAAAAGAATGAAGAAATATATGGAAACAATCTCAAAGGATGAAAATTTACTTACAACAGTAATACCAATGGGAGATGGTATAGCACTGACAGTTAGGAGGAATGAAAATGAAAACACCGGAACTATTAGCTCCAGCAGGGAACTTGGAGAAGCTTAAAGCAGCATTAAATTTTGGAGCAGATGCAGTATATCTAGGTGGTAGCAAGTTAAATCTTAGAGCTTTTGCAGATAATTTTAGCAATGAAGAATTATTAGAAGGTATAGAATTTGCTCATTCAAAAGGTAAAAAAGTATATGTAACTTTAAATGTATTTCCACATAATGATGACTTAGATGGTTTAGAAGATTATCTGAAGGAATTATATGAAGCAGGAGTAGATGCAATTATAGTATCAGATCCTGGTATAATTTTGATGGCTAGAGAAACTGTACCAAATATGGAGTTGCATTTAAGTACTCAAGCAAATACTGTTAACTGGAAGACTTGTGAGTTTTGGCATAAGATGGGGGTAAAAAGAGTTGTTTTAGCTAGAGAATTATCCCTTGAAGAAATAAGAAAGGTACAAGAGAAAATACCTGAAACTATGGATTTAGAGATATTTGTTCATGGTTCTATGTGTATGGCATATTCAGGAAGATGTCTTATATCTAACTATATGGTAGGGAGAGATTCTAATAGAGGGTCTTGTGCGCAACCATGTAGATATAAATATCATCTAGTAGAGGAAAAACGTGAAGGAGAATATTATCCTATCATGGAAGATGATAAGGGAACATATATAATGAATTCTAAGGATTTATGTATGATTGAGCATATTCCAGAACTTATGGAAACTGGAGCACTGTCATTTAAAATAGAGGGTAGAATGAAGAGCACTTACTATGTGGCAAGTGTTGTTAAAGCTTATAGAGAAGCTATAGATGAATATATGAAGTCTCCAGAAGACTATAAGTTTAATCCAAGATGGTTAGAAGACTTAAATAAACCTAGTCATAGGCAATACTATACTGGATTCTATTTCAATGAAGAAAATAAACAAGTTCAAGATAGTTCAGCCTATGTAAGAAATTATGACATTATAGGTATAGTTAAGGATTATAATAAAGGAACAGGAATAGTTACAATTGAGCATAGAAATAAAGTAGTTGAAGGAGCTCAAGTAGAGGTTTTAAGACCAATAGGAGAAAATAAGCAAGTTGTTCTTAGAGACCTTCATGATGAAAAAGGAAATAAAATTGAGTCAGCACCTAGTGCAAAAATGATATATACGGCTAAAGTTAATGAAGAATTAGAAGAAAATGATATTATAATAAAGGCTAAGGAGGAAGTTTAATGAAACGTCCAGTTATAATAGGAATAACAGGTGGAACTGGTTCAGGGAAAAGTACCATAGCAAAGGAAATATGCAAAAGTTTTGATGGAAATTGCATAGCTATGATAGAACAGGATTGTTATTATAAGGACCAAAGCCATTTAACTATGGAGGACAGAGTAAAGACAAACTATGATCATCCATATGCCTTCGATACAGCCTTATTAGTAAATCATTTAAAATCTTTAATTGATGGTAAAGCTATTGAGAAGCCTCAGTATGATTTTGAGGTACATAATAGAAAAAAAGAAACTATAATGGTAGAACCAAGAGAAATAGTAATAGTAGAAGGAATACTTGTTCTTGAGGATGAATCTCTTAGAGATATGTTAGATATAAAAATATATGTAGATACTGATGCAGATGTAAGATTCATAAGAAGACTAGTAAGAGATCTTAATGAAAGAGGAAGAACTGTAGATTCAGTAATAACTCAATATTTAACTGTAGTTAAGCAGATGCATGAACAATTTACAGAGAATACTAAGAAGTATGCAGATATTATTATCCCAGAAGGTGGACATAATAAAGTAGCTATAGAAGTTATTAAAGGAAATATCCACCAGATATTAGCAAGACAAGAGTAATTATTACATAGGTCAGTATAATCAAATTTCAAAAATTTGGTATTAAACACCTTTCTTTAGTCAAAGATTATACTAAGGGAGGTGTTTTTATTGTTTCAAAAAAGTAATAAAGGACAGGTAACTAAGAGAAATTATTACCTATTATCCATTATGATATTAATGTTTATAGGATTAATTATTAGGTTTATCTATGTTCAATTAATGGAGGGGCCTACACTTTCAGTATCTGCTAATGAACAATATTACTATGAAGAGGATATAAATAATATTAACTTTAAGTTGCTTGATCGAAATGACAATAATATTTTTGAAAGTACATTAAAATATTATATAGTGATAGATCCATTAACTTTTTATACATTAAATGAGGAAGCAGCTTTTATTTCAATGAAAAATGTATCCTATATACTGCGAAGTTTTAATAGAGATTATGATATTTCCTTATTACAATATGAAATTGAAAATGGAAATAAACAATATGAAATTGATAAAGAGTGTTATGAAAAGTTAAAAAATATAGAAGATGTAAGAGGGATGTATGTATACGAATATACTGAATATAAAAAGTATAATGATTGGAATATAAAGAATATACTAGCTAGTGGAGTAAAATATTCTGATAATTCAAAGCTGAAAGATGAGGGAACACTAGAAAGAGAAATATATGAATATATTAAGGATAATAAAAAAGAGCAATTAAAGCTTGAAAAGGATGTTAGTGGTAATATTATTAAAAAAGTATTTAGTGATATAAAAGGTAATAATAATGTAGCTACAACCCTAGATTATAATATTCAAAAAAAAGTAGAAGAGATTTTAAAAAGTAAAAATTATGAAGAGTACGGTCAAATTGGAGCAGTACTAATGGAAAGCACCACTGGGGATATATTATCAATGGCGCAGAAAAATGATAGTTTATCTAATGTAAATATTGGAATACCTAGTGGAAATGGTTTTTTACTTGGTTCTACCTTTAAAACTATACTATATGAAGCAGCTTTAGAAAATCAATTAATAGGAAGAGATGAAAAGTTCTATTTAAAGAAAATTTTCCCCAAAAGTATTGAAAAGCTAGGTTCATATAATATGGAGCAAGCATACATAGCATCATCTAATGATACTTTTGCTCAAATTGGATGGAAGGTTGGAATGGATAGAATATATGAATTATCTAATAGATTAGGGTTATTTAATAAGACGCTAAATCTTCAAGATGAGAAAAGTGGAACGATAGAAGGATATAAGGTAGAAAATAACTTAGATATCATTACTAATACATCTATAGGACAAACGGTGAGAACTACACCGCTAGCAGCATTATCCATTCCTAATACAGTAGTTAATGGTGGTAAATATATTAAACCTAAAATTATAAATAAAATAATAAGTGAAGAAGGAAAAATTTTAAAGAAGTATGAAAGTGAATCTATAGAGGTCTTCAGTGAAAGTACTGCTAATATAATTAAAGAAGGTATGATAGGTGTAGTAAATGATGAGCTTGGTACAGGAAGCAATGCTAAAATAGATAATATAGAAATCGGCGGCAAAACTGGTACTACTGAATATTTGAATGGAGATAAAAAGTGTTCTGATGGCTGGTTCGCAGGGTTTTTCAAATATGATAACAAGTATTATTCAATGGTTATATATTTACCACAGGTAGAAGAAAAAAGTGGTAGTAGTCAAATTGCATGTTCTGTATTTAAGGATATAGTAGAAAGTTTAACTCATAGTAATATTATGAAACTAAACTAAAGTTAGATTTTACATTGTATAATATAATATTCCTAAAATATAAAATTTTTCTTTGAAATAAATATTACCATATAGTCACTTTTCCCCTAAAGTAAACATATTATAATAATAAGCACTATTAGGGGGAGCATAAATGTTTTGCTTGAGTTGGTTATTGAATGTAATTAGCGAATATGCCTTACTTACAGGATATGTTTCAGGAAATAACTCTTTTCCACAGCCACTTACAGAAGTAGAAGAAAAAGAATATTTACAGAGATTAAAAGATGGAGATCCTGAAGCAAAGGGTGTCTTAGTTGAGAGAAATCTAAGATTGGTAGCACACATAGTAAAAAAATATTCATTTCCTGGGAAAGAAGTGGATGATTTAATATCAATTGGAACAGTAGGATTAATTAAGGCAATAGATTCATTTGATATGGATAAGGGAACTAGGTTAGCGACTTATGCTGCAAGATGTATAGAAAATGAGATTCTTATGCTTATTAGAAACAATAAGAAAATTAGAAGTGAAGTATACTTGCAAGATCCCATAGGTCTAGACAAAGAAGGAAATGAAATATCCCTTATGGACATATTAAGTAGTGATAAAGATTCCATTTTGGAGGTAGTGGAAAATAAGATACAAGTGAAAAAATTATATTGTATACTGCAAACATGTCTTCAAGAAAGAGAGAGAAGAATAATAGAAATGAGGTACGGGTTAATAGATGGGAAACCAAAAACACAAAGAGAGATAGCTTCAATATTAGGTATTTCAAGATCCTATGTATCTAGAATAGAAAAAAGAGCATTAAAGAAACTACTTAAAGAGTTAAATTTTGGAGAAGGCTAATAATATATATTAATTAATTATTTACTATATAATTATATTTATATTATAAAAGGTATTGATATGTATTGATTCATATATCTTTATGAATCAATACATATCATATTTTTTAGAAAACTTTAACTAATGTTAAAGAATTATATAAATATAAATATATTTAATACGATTATATAAATTGATATACTAATTAAAATTATAGTAAACTTAATGTAAAGTAGATAATTATAAATATAGCAATGTAGGTGGAAATGTATTTTATTATATGTAAGGAGATAAAAAATGGAACTAAAGGAACTTTTAAAATATGTGGTTGAAAATCAAGGTTCAGATTTGCATCTGTCTGTAGGAGCACCTCCTATTCTACGAAGAAATGGAGAATTATCAAATATAATAAAAGAAGTTTTATCTGAAGAAATAGTTAAGAAATATAGTAAGGAAATCCTTGGAGAAGATTACTTTATATATAATGAAATAGGGGAGAGAGATATACTATATACTCTACCGGATGTAGGCAGGTATAGGGTTAATGTATATAAAGAAAGAAGTTTTGATACTATTGCAATTAGAGTAATACCAGTAAAAGTTCCAACTCTAGAAGATTTAAATATGCCTACAATTATAAAGGAATTTACAAATAAAAAGGATGGTTTAATTCTTATAACTGGGCCAACTGGAAGTGGTAAGAGTACTACTATGGCAGCTATGATAAATGAGATAAATTCAAATAAAAAAACTCATATTGTGACTTTGGAGGATCCTATAGAGTATTTACATAATCATAAGAAGTCTCTAATTAATCAACGGGAAATAGGAAGGGATACGGAAAGCTATGATAGTGGGCTAAGAGCCATACTTAGAGAAGATCCAGATGTAATTTTAGTTGGAGAAATAAGAGATTTAGAAACTATGTCAGCAGTACTTCTGGCAGCAGAAACAGGACATCTAGTAATTTCTACATTACACACCATAAGTGCCTACAAAACAATTGATAGGATCATAAATTATTTTCCGTCAGAACAGCAATTAAGGATAAGAAATCAGCTTTCTACGGTGTTAAAAGGTATAGTATGTCAAAGATTATTTAAGAAGGTGGATGGTAGTGGAAGAGTTGCAGCTCTTGAGGTAATGGTTAATACCCCAGCAGTTCAAAATTTAATTAGAGAAGGGAAAATACATCAAATACCATCAACTATGGAAACTTCGTCAAAATATGGTATGCAGACTATGGAAATGGCTATAAGTAAAATTATAAGATATATTGATAAAGAAGAACTGTAAACAGAGTTCTTTGCTTCTTAGAAAACCTATAATATCAATGGTATAGGGAATTTAACTATTGTGTTTTTTTTAATTAAGTTTTATACTATAGATAGAATATAAATGATTAAATGGCGTATTTATAATATATTGAGATAATTTCGTTATTTACCTGTATATGGTAGTAAGGTATTATAGAGACTAGGCATTATATAAATATATTCTAAAAATATTCTGCTATTTTGAAGGAATTTCATTTTTCATGTTGAATATACCTTTGTACACTGTAAACTTCTTAGGGAGTAGAATGTGGGAGGAATATGTTATATGAATAATTACATTGTTGGAATAGATATAAGTTCTTCAAAGGTATGTGGAGTAGTTGGGAGATTAGACCAAGAAAACAAAATACAAGTTATGGGAATTACTACTTCAGATTATGAGGGAGTTAAGGATAATGTAATGTTGGATGAAGAGGATATTTCTTATATTTTACGCAATGTAGTAGAGCGTTTAAAGGAAATTGTAAATTCACCATTAGAAGAAGCATACTTATCTGTACCAATTTCTTTATGTGAAATCGTAAAGACTAAAGGTGTTTTGTCTTTCCCAGAAATGAAAGAGATTAGCAAAGAAGATATATTAAATGTGGGAGAAGTTGCAAAGTTTTGTGTTGGCAAGGAGCAAGAAATTGTCCAAGTTGATATTGAAGAATACATAGTTGATTCTATGAAGAATATTACTAATCCATTAGGAATGAAAGGGAAGGTACTAGAATCAGAAGGCAACGCATTTATACTAGGTAAAAAATATGTTGATGGATATAAAAAATGTTTAAAAGAAACTGGAATCGAGATAAAGGGATGGGTAGTTAATGCTATAGGTATAAGCAAGGATATAATTGAAGATCTTGAACTTGCCAAAGGTGTAGCAATTATCGATATTGGAAGTTCTAATATGGAAGTTACAGTTTTTAAGAATAATAGATTCTTAGATTACTTTTCAGTACCCTTAGGTGGTAATAATATTACAAATGATATTTCTATTTGCCTAAAGTTATCATTACAAGATAGTGAGAGATTAAAATTTAAATGTAATACTTTATTGAACGATAATTCAACTGAAAGTCATAAAATAAAGATTAATACTAGTGGAAATAGTATAGTGGAAATTAATTATGAAATGTTAGTAGATATAATAGGTGAAAGAGTTAAAGAACTACTTGAAATAATAAATAAGCGCATTGAAAAAGAGCAATTAAGTGATCAAATTGGCAGTTTCGTAATTGTTGGAGGTGGAATATCTTTATTTAGAGATATTACGACTATAGCTTCAGAAATATTAGGAAAGCCAGTTAGAATAGGTGTTCCAAATTATGTTGGAGCAGCAAACCCAATATATTCAACAGCTACAGGAATCATAAGAGATGTTTTAAGTAAAGAAGAAATATTTAATAAAGAAAAAAGTTCCTGTGAAAGTTGTAATGAAAAGTTGAGTAGTAGCAATAATAGAAGTAAAGAAAATAAGTTTATAGCAAGACTAAAAGGAATTCTAAAGAGTTTTTCTAATGAGGAGGTAATAAAGTGATTGATTTCGATGTTCAAAATGATGATTTATGTAAAATTAAAGTTGTAGGTTGTGGTGGCGGTGGAAACAACGCTGTAAATAGAATGATTGAAGAAGGACTTAAAAATGTTGAATTCATAGGTATTAATACAGATAAACAAGCATTAGTTTTATCTAAGGCTGAGTTTAAAATCCAATTAGGAGACAAGCTTACTAGAGGCTTAGGTGCAGGTGCAAATCCCGAAATAGGAAGAAAAGCAGCAGAAGAAAGTAAGGAAGAAATAATTGAAGCATTAAAAGGTGCAGATATGGTATTTGTTACTTGTGGAATGGGTGGAGGAACTGGTACAGGAGCTGCACCAGTAGTAGCAGAAATAGCTAAATCTATGGGGATTTTAACTGTAGGTGTTGTAACTAAACCGTTCCCTTTTGAAGGAAGAAAAAGAATGATTCATGCAGAAGCTGGAATTAAGGCTTTAAAGGAATCAGTTGATACATTAGTGACAATTCCAAATGAAAGATTATTATCTCTTGTGGATAAAAAAACTACTCTTGTAGAATCTTTTAGAAAAGCAGATGATGTTTTAAAACAAGGTGTACAAGGTATTTCTGACTTAATAACTATACCAGGATTAATTAACTTGGACTTTGCAGATATAAGCACTATTATGGTTAATAAAGGACTTGCTCATATGGGAGTAGGTGTTGGAACTGGCGATAATAGAGCGCAAGATGCTGCAAGAGAAGCAATAGCAAGCCCACTTTTAGAAACTTCAATTATAGGAGCAACTGGAGTACTTTTAAATGTTACTGGGGGATCTGATTTGTCTTTGTTAGAAATTAATGAAGCTGCACAAATAGTACAGGAAGAAGCTGATCCAGATGCAAATATTATATTTGGTGCTGTAATTGATGAGAGCTTAAATGATGAGATAAGAATAACAGTTATTGCTACTGGATTTGATTGTGAAAAAGCTAAAATGGAAAGTGGAGTAAGCTTTGACTCTATTAAAAGTCAGAGTCCTAAATCAGAGGTAGCAGCAACTCAATCAAGTGAAGCTACTACACCTTCTAAAGAGGAAAGTGAAGATTTTACAGTTCCTACATGGCTAAGAAAAAGCATGAGATAATATAAGATTATTATATATTTTATTAAGAGACTATTGCAAAATGATTTTTAATCATTTTGCAATAGTCTCTTCTTATTTAAATTTTAAAAATTCCATGTAAAGGCTGATTTAGAATGAAAGGTATTCTATTTCAGCCCTTTATTATTTCAGGGACTTTTGTTTAAATTACACAGTTTATTTTTTAACAGATACTTAATTTAAAAAAAAAATCGTAAAATGACATAATTTTCTAGTAATAATATGAAGTTTTACCATACAATTTTACAAATTTTACCGTAAGTAACCTATATAATAATCTTTAAGGGGGTAAATAAAATGGTAGTGTACTTAGATATGCTTTTGTTAGAAAATTTTTTAGTGAATTTATTTTTATTAACAATAACTATGCAAACTATAAAAAAGAAGGTTTTAATGAGTAGGTTAATGCTAAGTTCAGCTATTGGTGCTTCATATGTTTTTGCTATACTTATTCCTAAGCTACAGTTTTTTACATCTACGCCCTTTAAAATAGTAGTAGCTCTACTGATGATGATGATATCTATTAAAGATAAAAGCATGGGTGAAGTATTAAAAGCTACGGGAATATTTATATTGTATTCTGTGCTTCTTGCAGGAATGTCTTTTTATATAGCCATAAAGGATAATCCATCTTTATCATCAAGTGCTATGATATATAATTTTTCCTATAAAAATCTTATATTGTCTTTAATGATTATTTATATGTTAATTTATAAGTTGACTGTATATGTAAAAGATAGACGCTCATTAATTAATTATGTATATACTACTGAAATATGTATCGATAATGTGAAGACTATAATAAAAGCCTTTTTAGATACAGGTAATGAACTTAGAGAGCCGGCAACAAATTTGCCTGTAATAATTGTAGAAAGGAAGTTTTTCAAAGATTTAAATTTAAAGAACCATAGCATATATAACATTCCTTATTCTGTGGTAAGTGGATGTAATGGAAAACTTATTGGAATTAGACCAGATAGTGTGAAGATAAACATTAACGGAAATATAAAAGAGGAAAGTTTGATATTGGCATTTTGTGATAATAAGCTTAGTAAACATAGTGATTATAATGGACTTTTACCAAGGGGGATTATAGAATAGGAGGAATTTTTATGAATAAAATATCAAAAAAATTTTTAGAAGTGAGAAATGGGTTGCAAAGCATACTAAGTAGATTTTTAAGTAAGTTTAAAGGCTTTGCAAAATCAATTTACTACATAGGGGGAAATGATGCATTACCACCACCATTGACTAAAGAAGAAGAGGAAGTATTGGTAGAAAACCTAGAAATGGGAGATGAAAGCATAAGATCCATATTAATTGAACGTAACTTAAGATTGGTAGTTTATATAGCAAGAAAATTTGAAAATACAGGAGTAAATGTAGAGGATTTAATATCAGTAGGTACTATAGGACTTATAAAAGCTGTAAACACTTTTGCACCAGAAAAGAAGATTAAATTAGCAACCTATTCTTCTAGATGTATAGAAAATGAAATACTTATGTATCTAAGAAGAAATAATAAGATAAAAACAGAAATATCTTTTTATGAGCCATTAAATATTGATTGGGATGGAAATGAACTGTTATTATCAGATATATTAGGAACTGATAGTAATGTAGTATATAACTATATAGAAGAAGAAGTAGATAAACAACTTCTTGGAATTGCTATGGATAAATTAAATAGTAGGGAAAAAGAAATAATAGAGTTGAGATTTGGACTAAATGGAATTACAGAAAAAACCCAGAAGGAAGTTGCGGATATGCTTGGTATATCTCAATCCTACATTTCTAGATTGGAAAAAAGAATAATTAAGAGACTTAAAAAAGAAATTAATAAAATGTTATAAGGTTGTCTTTAGTATAAAAAAGCTACATCAGGAAATAATTTTAATGTAATTATTCTGAAGGGAATGAGACCTTATGATGATTAATAAAGTAGAAATTTGTGGAGTGAATACTTCGAAACTACCTGTATTAAAAGAGAAGGAAATGAGGGAACTACTAATCAAGATAAAGCAAGGTGATAAGGGCTGTAGAGAGGATTTTATAAAAGGAAATCTAAGGTTAGTATTAAGTGTAATTCAAAGATTTAATAACAGAGGGGAAAATGTAGATGACTTATTTCAAGTAGGTTGCATAGGTCTAATGAAGGCTATTGACAATTTTGATTTAAGTCAGAATGTTAGATTTTCCACTTATGCAGTACCGATGATAATTGGAGAAATTAGAAGATACCTTCGGGATAATAACTCTATTAGAGTAAGTAGATCTTTAAGAGATATTGCTTATAAGGCATTACAAGTGAGAGATAAGCTTGTTAACAAAGATAATAAAGAGCCAACTATCTCTCAAATTGCAAAAGAACTAGAAATGCCTAAAGAGGAGATAGTATTTGCACTAGATGCAATTCAAGACCCCATTTCATTATTTGAACCTATTTACCATGATGGTGGAGATGCCATATTTGTTATGGATCAAATTAGTGATAGTAAGAATTTAGATGATGGATGGCTTGAAAATATATCAATAAAAGAAGGTATGAAAAAGCTTACAGATAGGGAAAAACTAATCTTAAACTTAAGATTTTTTCAAGGAAGAACCCAAATGGAGGTTGCTGATGAAATTGGAATATCTCAAGCTCAGGTTTCGAGATTGGAAAAGACAGCACTTAAACATATGAGGAAACATGTGTAATATGCTTATTTACAGGTAGGTAGCTTATTTTAGAATTAAAACTAGTTGCAATAGTTTATGTAATGAAATCATATTGTATTAAAATTCATTGCAATGAGGTTAAAATTAAAAAATTATAACTCTACAAAAAGGAGCCTAGGCTCCTTTTTGCTTTATAGATTATTATAGATTTAGAATATGTGGATAATTTGATATGAGCCTTTGTATGAAAATAAACATTTATATCTTATACAATATATTGAATAGGTAAGCTTAAAATTATGAAAATTTCAAATTGAGTAAAATTTGATTAAAAGATAGCTGTTCTGTTAAAATATTTTTAGGGGAGATATTATTTAACTTATGTATTAAATTTTTTTGAATTTATCATGCTGATGGATAAAAATAGTATGTTTGTAATTTATTAACGAAATAGATTATTATAGGATAAGTTATTTGAGCAGATTTTAGTAATTCTGAAATATTGGATGAAGTTAAGTATATATTTGAAATTGAGGTGATGGAATAGTGGAAGGCGAAAGGATAAAGGAAATAATGATCCAGAGAAAAAATATGAAGTATAGATTAGTTTTTCAAGGAATTATTGTAGGTTTAGTAACAGGAGTAGTAATAGTACTTAATAGGATACTAATAAATAAATTCTCGCTACTTTTTAATAATTTTTATTCATGGGGAAATAAGGATTTATTAAAAGCGATTTTAGTTATTGGAATTTTAGCAACTATTGGAATAATAGTAGGAATCATGGTTAAACATGAAGGCATGATTTCAGGTAGCGGTATTCCTCAAGTAAAAGGACGAGTTATAAATAAATTAAAAATGAATTGGTCTAGAATATTAATATACAAGTTTATTGGAGGATTTTTAGCTTTGTCAGCTGGGCTTTCTGTTGGTAGAGAAGGTCCTTCAGTTCAAATTGGAGCTTCAATAGGTGAAGGAGTTGGAGAAAAAAGTTATAAAAATATGCCAGTTAAAAAGGAATTTTTAATAACAGCTGGAGCGTCGGCAGGTTTGTCTGCTGCATTTAATTCACCTTTATCTGGAATAATCTTTGCATTAGAAGAAATTCATAGAAATTTTTCTCCATTAGTATTATTGACGGTTATGCCGGCGGCTATAACTGCAGATTTTGTGACAAAAAGATTTTTAGGCATTGAGCCAGCTTTAACTGTGGGTGCAATGGATGCATTACCATTAAATTATTATTGGATTTTAATTATATTAGGTATTTTAACAGGAATAATGGGAGTTATATTTTCAAAGGGAATATATTTATTTCAAGATTTATATTCTAAATTTAAAAATATACCTGAAGAAGTAAAAATAATGATCCCCTTTGTACTAACAGCAATTATTGGATTGACAGTACCTATGTTATTAGGTGGAGGTCATGAGCTGATATTACATTTATCTTTAGAAGAAAAATCAATCTTATTTTTAATAATAATATACATAATTAAATTTTTATTACTTTTAATTTGTTTTGGATCTGGGGTACCAGGTGGGATATTCTTACCAATGTTATTATTAGGAGCAATTATAGGAGCTATAGTTGGAAGTTTTTCAATAGATGTTTTTGGAATAAATAGCTCATATATTATTAACTTTATAGCTTTAGGTATGGCAGGATATTTTGCATCTGTAGTCAAAGCTCCTATAACGGGAATTGTTCTTATAATGGAAATGACAGGTTCTTTTAATCATTTGTTGTCTTTATCAGTAGTAGTTATAATTTCATACATTACTTCAGAGTTGTTAAAAAATGAACCAATTTATGAGGTGCTATTAGAAAGATTGCTAAAAAGGGTTGGATTAACTAAAGAGGAAAGTGACAGTAAAAAGACCATATTAGAATTTTGCATTGAAATGGGAAGTATAGGTGAAGGGAAATTTATAAGTGAGGTTGATTGGCCGAAGGGCTGTCTTCTTGTCTCTATAAAAAGAGGAGAAAAAGAAATAATACCAACAGGTAATGTAAAATTAATAGGTGGAGATTATATAGTTGTTTTAGTAAATGTAGATAGACGATGTTTTATAATAGAAGAAATAAATAAACTTACTTTAGTATAAAAAATAGAGCCTAGGCTCTTTTTTTATGTTCTATATTATTTTAAAGAGAATATAGATTAAATGATATAAAATTTAAGGAGGGAGTTTTTTTATGGAAACTTCAATGTTTGCAATAAATAGTTTAAAAACTATGGAGATAATAGATATTAACACAGGTACTAAACTTGGCTATATAAAAGATTTTAAAGTTAATTGTGAAGAATATAAATTAGAAGCAATAATACTTCCAACACAAAAATCAGGATGGTTTTCAAAAAATGAAGATATAGAATTGCCTTGGGAGAGAATTAAAAAAATTGGAGTAGATGTTATTTTAGTAGATGGAGAGGGTATTGTTGAAAATAATTAGGAGAAAATAATTAATTATATACAAATAGTGAATACTTTGTGTATAATCGTAGTATAAACAGAAAAAACTTAGAGGATGTGATTATAGTGAAGTGTCCTTATTGCAATGGAGAAGAAAGTAAGGTTGTAGATTCTAGAGCAACAGAAGATGATGGTGCAATTAGACGTAGAAGAGAATGTCTTAATTGCAATAAAAGATATACTACCTATGAAAAAATAGAGGATATACAAATATTTGTTATAAAAAGAAATTTAACTAGAGAGTTATTTAATAGGGATAAAATCATAAGTGGTGTTATCAGAGCCTGTGAGAAAAGACCTGTATCGAGATTAGAGATAGAAAACTTAGTAAATTCTATTGAAAAAAGACTTAATAATACCATGACTAGTGAAATAAGATCTGAGGAAATAGGAGAATTAATATTGGAGAAATTAAGGTATATGGATGAAGTTGCTTATATAAGATTTGCATCTGTATATAGAAAGTTTGATGATATTAATAGCTTTATAGAAGAGATAAAGGGTTTAAGTGGTGATAAGTAATATGAGATCTTATAACATAGAAAATAATGAATTTCTAACCTATGATTTAGATGATATAACCATTGGATTTTCTACAGCAAAAAATAATTTAAACTTTAATAAAGCATTTAATGAAGGAAAGTCTAGTTTAAATAATTTAAAAAAGTGGTTTAAAGTAAATGAGGTTGTATATTTAAATCAAGTTCATGGAACTAAAGTATTTTCTTATGAAGAAAATATGGATATAGTAAACTATGATGGAGATGGTATTGTAACAAAAGAAAAACAGGTTGCTATTGGAGTATTTACAGCGGATTGTGTACCAATAATTTTAGTAGATACTAAAAATAAAGTAATAGCAGCTCTTCATAGTGGTTGGAAAGGAACTTTGAATAATATAGTTTCTAAAGGAATTAAAGTTATGAAAGAAAATTATGGGTGTAATCATAGCTATATTAAAGCTTTTATAGGACCTCATAATAAAAGCTGTTGCTATGAAGTAAGCCAGGAGCTTATAGATAATTTCAAGGATTGTGATTTATTTAAAAATCAACAGATTAATTATGGTAGAAATTTAGATTTACAAAAGTGTGTAGAGATACAGTTAATGAATGAAGGTATCAAAAATAATGATATAGTATGTTTAAATTTATGTACATACTGTAGCAAGGATAAAAAGTTATATTCATATAGAAAAGAAGAAGAATCTCATGGTAGGTTATTTTCCTTTGTATTTATCCATGAGTTTAAGGAGTGATATTTATGGAAAAAACAATATTAGTAGTTGATGATGAGGCACATATTCAGGAACTAATTAAATTTAATTTAACTAAGAATGGGTTTAAGGTTATAACTGCTGATAATGGAATTGATGCATTAAAAATAGCTGAAGATGAAAAACCAGATCTAATATTTTTAGACCTCATGTTACCGGGGATGGATGGGTTAGAAGTATGTAAGTCTATTAGAAAAAAATCATCTATAGAGTCTACACCAATAATTATGATTACAGCAAAAGGTGAGGAGTTAGACAAGATTTTGGGCTTAGAGTTAGGAGCAGATGATTATATAACAAAACCTTTTTCGGTGAGGGAACTAGTAGCTAGAGCTAAAGCTATATTAAGAAGAACGAGTTTTAAACAAGAAGACAATAGCTTTAAGTTTGGAGATATAAATATAGATTATCAAAAACATGAAGTATATAAAGGAAAAGAAAAAATAGAGCTTACATTAAAAGAGTTTGAACTTTTAGAAATACTGATAAAAAACAAAGGAAAAGTTATGACAAGAGATTTTCTTTTAGATAAGATATGGGGCTACGAATATGTAGGAGAAACTAGAACTGTAGATGTCCATGTGAGACATTTAAGACAGAAAATAGAAGATAATGACAAAAATCCAATTTATATTCAAACTATTAGAGGTATAGGATATAAATTTAATTCTGGGGACAGTTATGAAAGATAATTCACGAAGAACTATGAAAAAAAGACTAATGCTAAGTGTTTTTGCAGCATTAGTTTTTGTATTAGGATTTCTAACTACAGTATTTTATACAATAGTTACCTATGAAAGTGAAGAGAGTGCTAAAGAACAATTAAATGTTTATGCTTATTTAGTAAGTGAACAGTTACACAACATTGACCAGGCGAGTTTTTCTAATGTAGTAGATAAAATGAAAAATTTGAATATTAGAATTACTATTATAAATAGCAATGGCACTGCCCAATTTGATTCTTTAGGAGATGTGGAAAAATTAATAAATTATAATAATAAAGATGAAGTTATCATGGCTAAATCTAAAGGGGAAGGTACTGTTACTAGATATAGTGATAGGGAAGAAACGTATGTTATTTACTATGCTGTAGCTATAGAAGATGGTATAGTGGTTAGAGTTTCAACCCCTGTAAAAGCAACACATAAATTAAATGATACATATATAGTATGGTATGGTAGTGCTATAATTATAATGATTTTTATATCTCTTTGGATTGCCAATAAGTTATCCTATATAATTGTTAAACCAATTAGAGATTTAGATGTTATTACTTCTATGATCACTAATGGAAATTTAAGTAGAAGAATTAAAATTACCACCAATGATGAGCTTGGTAAGTTAGCTTTGAACTTTAATCATATGGCTGATAGACTTGAAAGTAGCTTACATGAGATAAGTGAAAAGCAAAATAGACTTTCAGCAATTCTTCAAAGTATGGAAAGTGGCGTAATTGCTATAGATAATAGTCACAATATAATAATGATAAACAACTATGCAAAGAAAATTTTTAATATTAAAGAAGATGTAGTAGGCAATCCAGTTGAAAATATATGTAAAGAAGTGAATTTAAAATTTATATTTTCTATGAGAGATAGAGATATTAAAGAGTTTAAGTTAAGTGCTCCTACTATAAAATTTCTTAGGGTTAGAACCGCAGATATTATAGTTCATAATCATCAGCATATTGGAGCAGTAGCAGTAATACAAGATATTTCTGACTTGAAAAAGCTAGAAAATATGAGAACTGAATTTGTGGCTAATGTATCCCATGAACTTAAAACTCCGCTTACATCTATAAGAGGTTTTGCTGAGACTTTAAAAGAGGTTGATGATGATGAGACTAAGAAAAAATTTTTAACTATAATAAATGAAGAAGCAGAAAGACTTACAACACTTATATCAGATATATTATTGTTATCACAAATTGAGCATAAACAAGAATTTAAGAAAGAAGTATTTAATGTAAATAAAGCTATAGAGGATGTTTTTTATTTAATGAAGAATACTGGTGAACAAAAGCAGGTGCATGTAAGTATAGTTGGAGATGAGATACCTAATATTCTAGGAGATAAGGATAAATTTAAACAAATGCTTATAAATCTAGTAGATAATGCAATAAAATATAGTGAAGCCTTTGATACAGTAGTAATAACAAAGATAATTTATGATACCTACTTTAAAGTTATTGTAGAAGATAGTGGTATGGGAATTGCAAAAGAATATATACCAAGACTTTTCGAAAGATTTTATAGGGTAGATAAAGCTAGATCTAGGGCAAAGGGTGGAACAGGATTAGGTCTTGCTATAGTTAAACATATAATTATTGGTTTTAATGGTAGTATAGATGTAGAAAGTACTTTAGGCGTTGGTACAAAATTTATTATTACAATTCCATATCATATAGAAAAATAGAATAATTAAGATAAGATATTCATAAAAGACTAGAGAGAAAATAAAATGTACCCTTTGTCAAGGACAGTTTTAAAAAAGACTAGGCGGTACTAAGAAGATGATTTCTGTATTTTACAGGAGTCATCTTTTTTAAATTCCATTGACCTCTATAATTATTGTAGTAATCCATATATTCATCAATTTCTTCCAAGAGTTCAGCAAATGTATTACAATTTTTAATATTTGTTTCGTCCTTAAGATGTCCAAAGAATGACTCCTGCGGAGCATTATCCCAGCAGTTACATCGTCTAGACATAGATTGTCCTATATTATACTTTTTAAGCAATTTCTGAAATATGGGACTAGTGTAATGTGCTCCTTGATCTGAATGAATAAATGAATCTGAAGATATTAAATAGTTATTTGATGAAACCAATTTTTCAATAGTTTCAGTCACAATATCTATTTTTAGACTTTTAGATATATTATAGGTTAATAATTCATTGGTTGAACCATCTAAAACGGTTGACAAATAAGTCCTTTGACCATTTTTATAAAATAGATATGTTATATCAGTAAGTAATACCTTTCCAGGGACTTCTTGCTTAAATTCTCTATTTAGTAAGTTTGGTAGGACTGAATGTTCTTTGGTGGCTTTCATCATTCTTCTATATGGGTTAGCTTTTCTATGTGGGCATATGATATCATATTTATCCATGATTCTTCTAATACGCTTTAGATTATATTGCATATTAAACTGATTTTCTAAAGTCATTTTAATTTGTTTAGCACCCTTTTCACGATTCTTAAATTTAAATGCTAATAATACATTGTTATAACTCTCCAAATCACGCTCTTCGCGTGCTATACGATTAGTATGCGCTTTCATAGAAAAGTAATTATAATATCCAGAACGAGAAACATTTGATATTTTACATAAATAACTAACCATATTTTTAAGTTTATATTTATCAATAACTGACTTTATGATGAGATATTTTTCTTGCGTCAGCAACTTTATTTTTGGGTTTTCACACCCCTTTCTAACATCTCTAACTTTTTTAAAAGTTCATTTTCTGCTTCTAATAATTTAATTTTAGCCTGTAATTTTTCATATTTTTCTTCAATGGATAAATTACATTCACTAGTCCTTCCACTATTGAATTTCCTTGTATCTTGCAGCTGTGCAATTCCATTCTTTCGAAAAGCCGCACGCCATCTTTTACCTGATGATCGAATACGACTTTCTCCAATAATTTCTATATCAAAGCCATATTCTTCGAATATTTGTCTTGGAAACTTTCCGCGTTCATTTTCACTAATAAATATTCTTTTAAACTCATCCGAGTATGTAATTCCTTTGATACTAACCTTTTTAACATATTTATTTTTAGATAAAATCTCTATTTGACATTCAGTAAATAATTTTTGCTCATTATATTTCTCCTAATGTAAACTCCTCTTTATTTCATTATACATAAAAGTACCCTACGGGATAGACTTTTTTAGTGTCTATCCTATAGGGTACATTTTAAAATTCTCTAGTCTTTTTCTTATGAAGTTAAGAGCTTTGTTTATGTTAAGTATTATTAACCTAAGTAAAGTTTTTTTAATATATGGATAATAATAGCTTAACTAAGAAAGGATATAATCAATATTGTAAGATAAATAAAAAAACAAATTGGAGGGGAATTTAAATGAAAAAGAAGTCAATAAAATTATTAATAGCAGGAATAGTTGCAACAATGACCATGGGATTATTAGTAGGTTGTGGCGGAAAGGATACTTCCAATTCAAATAATAGCGGTAATAATACTAGTGATAATAAAGCAAAAGCAATAACTATTAAAATATCAGGTTCAACTTCTGTAGGGCCATTAATGGAAAAGGAAGCAGAGAGTTACAAAGATGAAAATCCAAATGTTACTGTAGAGGTTCAACAAATAGGATCTTCAGCAGGAATAAAAAATGCTGTAGAAGGTATTAGTGAAATAGGTATGGCTTCACGTGAGTTAAAAGATGAAGAAAAATCAGAACTTGCTGAAACAGTAATTGCTTATGATGGAATAGCCTTAGTAGTCCATCCATCAAATAAAGCAGAAAACTTAACTATGAAACAAATTAAGGACATATATACAGGAGCTATAACTAACTGGAAGGAAGTTGGAGGAGTTGATGCCCCAATAGTGGTAGTTTCAAGGGAAGATGGTTCAGGAACTAGAGATGCGTTCCAAGAAATTGTAGGATATACTTCAGAAGAATTGGAGAAAAATGCAACTATAGCAGAAGGTAATGGAAGTGTTAAAACTACAGTTTCAACAAATAAAAATGCAATAGGATATATTTCTTTTGAACAATTAGATGATTCAATTAAGGATTTAAAAATAGAGGGAAGTGAAGCAACACCTGAAAAAGTATTAAGCAAAGAGTATAAATTATCAAGACCTTTCTTAGTAGTATATAAAGAAGATAAATTAACAAAGGATGGAAAACAATTTATTGACTACATTTTAAGTGAAAAAGGTCAAGGTATTGTTGAAGAAGCTGGTGGAATAAAAGTAAAATAGATAATTTATGCGCCACAATGGGTATAGACCTTTGAGAGAAAAATTATCTTAAAGGTCTATTGAATTAAAATTGGAGGTCAAATATATGTCAGTGAAATCAGTTAAGACGGAAAAACCCCACAAACTTAAGGGGATAAAATATATAATTGATGATATATCAGAGAATGTTTTTAAAGTATGTGCTTTAATAGCGGTAATAAGTTTAATTTTAATAATAGGTTTTGTATTTTATAAGGGTTTGACACCGTTTATATCTAAAGGATATTCCTTTGGAGAATTTTTACTAGGAACAGAGTGGATACCTAGTTCAGAAAAGTATGGAATTCTTCCTATGATAATTGCTTCTATATATGGAACCCTAGGCTCTCTTGTTATAGGGGTACCCATAGGAATATTAACAGCTATTTTTATTGTTGAAATAGCACCTAAATCAGTAGCAAAGATAATGTCTCAGGGAGTGGAATTATTAGCAGGAATTCCTTCTGTATTATTTGGAGTCTTTGCACTTGGAATAATAGTACCAGCTATTCAAAGTAAATTATCCCTTCCTAAAGGACAAAGTTTACTTGCAATTATAATAGTTCTTTCAGTAATGATGCTACCAACTATTATTTCAGTGGCAGAAACAGCTATAAGATCAGTACCAAAGCAATATAAAGAGGCATCTTTAGCTTTAGGTGCATCTAAAATTGAAACTATATTTAAAGTAATTTTACCAGCAGCTAAGTCTGGAGTTTTAACAGCTATAGTACTAGGGATGGGAAGAGCAATAGGAGAAACCATGGCAGTTATCTTAGTTGCTGGGAATAGCCCCATAATACCAAATAATATAACAGATAGTGTAAGACCTCTCACTACTAATATAGCATTGGAAATGGGATATGCCTTTGGAACACATCAAGAAATGCTTTTTGCAACAGGAGTAGTTTTGTTTTCTTTCATTCTATTGTTAAATTTTGTAATAGCTAAAATATCAGAAAAGGCAGGTAATTAATATGAGAAAAATAAAAGACAATATATTAAAAACTATTTTATGGTTATCTGCAGCTATTACAGCTCTAATTATTGCTATTATAGTAGGATATATATTTAAAAAAGGTTTTGGACTTGTAGATTTTAACTTTATTTTTGGAGATTATTCTCCCACAAATGGTGGTGGTATATTTCCGATGATTGTTACTACATTGTTAACGGTAATATTATCTTTATTAATATCAATTCCGATAGGGATTTGTGGAGCTATATATTTACAAGAGTATGCAAAGCAAGGAAGAGGAGTTAAATTAATTAGGTTTGCAACAGAAAGTCTTGCAGGTATACCATCTATAATATATGGACTATTTGGAACAGTATTCTTTGTATCTACTCTTAAATTGCAATTTTCAATTGTATCAGGTTCTTTAACATTAGCTATTATTGTATTACCTGTAATTATAAGAACCACAGAAGAAGCTTTAAAGACAGTTCCTCAAAGTTATAAAGAAGGTGCAGTAGCTTTAGGTTCAACTAAGTTTGAAGTTTTATACAAAATAGTAGTTCCTAGTTCAATGCCAGGAATTTTATCAGGAGTAATATTATCTATTGGAAGAATTATAGGCGAATCAGCAGCAATTCTTTTAACCGCTGGTACAGTAGCTGCAATGCCACAAAACCTTATGTCTAGTGGTAGGACTCTTACTGTACATGCTTATCTAGTTACTAAGGAAGCTGGAAATATAGAGCTAGCATCTGCAATTGGAGTTATACTAATATTTATAATTTTAGCTTTAAGCTTGATAGCTAAGGGAATCACCAAAACAATAAATAAAGAAAAATTTTAATCATTAGAATGTAACTAGGAGGAAATATAATGTCAATAATATCTGTAAAAGATCTTAATTTACACTATGGAACAAATCATGCTCTTAAAAATATAAATATAGAAATAGATAAGAATAGTGTTACAGCTTTAATAGGTCCATCGGGGTGTGGAAAGTCTACTTTTCTTAGAACTTTAAATAGAATGAATGATTTAATTGATGATGTAAAAATAGAAGGGCAAGTTTTTTTTGAAGATAACAATATCTACAAAGAGCTAAATGAAATAGAATTAAGAAAAAGAATAGGAATGGTATTTCAAAAACCAAATCCATTTCCAATGTCTATCTATGATAATATTGCCTATGGACCTAGAATTCATGGAATAAAGGATAAAAAGAAGTTAGATGAAATTGTAGAGAAATCTCTTCAAGGAGCAGCTCTTTGGAAAGAGGTAAAGGATAGGCTTAAAAAAAGTGCTATAGGATTATCGGGAGGTCAACAACAAAGACTTTGTATTGCCAGGACCATAGCTGTTGAACCTGAGGTCATACTAATGGATGAACCTACTTCTGCATTGGATCCAATATCAACTTCTAAGATAGAGGAACTTATGGACGTGCTTAAAGAAAAATACACTATAGTCATAGTAACTCATAATATGCAACAAGCAGGACGTATATCAGATAAAACAGCATTCTTCTTAAATGGAGAAATTGTGGAGTATGGAAAGACAGAAGAGATGTTTCATATGCCAAAGGATAAGAGAACAGAAGATTATATCACAGGAAGATTTGGTTAATAATAGAATGAAATTAGGTAGTTATCAATAATTAAAATTTATAAAGTGTAGGTGAAGAAGATGACAAGAAATAGTTTTGATCTTAAATTACAACAACTTCATGAAGATTTAATGGCCATGGGTGAGGCTGTAGCCAAACAAATAGAAGATAGCATTGATGCATTAAAAAAACAGGATGAAATCTTAGCAGAAAAAGTAATTCAAAAGGATGATGTAATAGATGACTTTGAAGAAGATATAGAGGATAAGTGCATAAAACTAATGGCTACAGAGCAGCCCTTAGCCAGTGATTTAAGAAGGATATTTATCACTACAAAGATCATAACTGATTTAGAGAGAATGGGAGACCATGCTGTAGACATAGCTAAGATTTCAAAAAAACTTATAGGAGAAACTTATATTAAGGAACTTATAGATATACCTAATATGGCTAAAATTGTAGAAAAAATGATTAAAGACTCTTTAGAGGTATATATAACTACAGATATAAATAGAGCTCATGAAGTAAGTAAAATGGATGATCAGGTAGATAGATTATTTAAGAGTATATTTGATGAATTACTTGTAATAATGAGAAATGATCAAACTACTATAAATCAAGCTAGTCAATTTTTATTTATATGCAAGTTTTTGGAACGCATGGCAGACCATGCTACCAATATTTGTGAATGGACTATATATTTAGAGAGCGGAGAAAAACTAAAATTAAATTAATTTAAATCCACCTTCAAATTACAAGTTGGCTATGTGTAGTCAGCTTTTTTATTTTACTTAGAAATTAAATTATATTTTTGTTGAAAAATAGAAAGCTTTGAGGTAATCTTAATGAGGTGCATTGACTAGGGAATATAATTAAGATAATATAACATAATAGTGGTATAATCATGCTATAGGAATGAAGGAGATACAAATATGAAAAATGAAATAAGTAAGGTTATTCCAAATTCTATTGCAGAAGAAGTAGATATCGAGGTTGGAGATAGACTTTTAAGGATAAATGAAAATGATGTTAAAGATATAATAGATTATAAATTTCTTATTACTGATGAAGTACTTCTTTTAGAAGTGGAGAAGAAAGATGGAGAGATTTGGGAAATTGAAATTGAGAAGGATTATGATGAAGATTTAGGGATAGTATTTAGAGAAGGAATTATTGATAAACCTATGACATGTCATAATGATTGTATTTTTTGCTTTATAGATCAATTACCGAAAGGAATGAGAGAAACTTTATATTTTAAGGATGATGATTCTAGACTATCCTTTTTACAAGGAAATTTTTTAACTTTAACTAATATGAAAGAAGAGGATATAGAAAGAATAATAAAATACAAGATAAGTCCTATAAATGTATCTGTACATACTACAAATCCAGAACTTAGAGTTAGAATGCTCAACAATAGATTTGCGGGTAAAATATATGATATACTTAAGAGGTTATCAGCAGCAGGAATAAAGATGAACACTCAAATTGTTTGCTGCCCAGGAATTAATGATGGAGAAGAATTAGTTAACTCTATAGAAGATTTATATAGACTTTATCCTAATGTTAATAGTGTAGCAGTAGTACCCTTAGGGATAACTAAGCATAGAGAAGGATTAAAAAAGCTAAATTTATTTACACAAGAAACTTCTTTAAAACAAATCAATTTAGTTAAAGAGCTACAAAAAAAGTATTATGAAGAAAGTGGAACACCCTTTGTTAGATTGTCAGACGAATTTTATATAGTATCAGGTGAGCAATTACCAGACTCTGAGCATTACCAAGGATTTGAGCAAATTGAAGATGGTGTAGGAATGGTAACTCTATTAAAGGATACCATAGATACTACACTTCCAGATTTAAAGAAAGATGGAGTGGGATCTTTTACCTTTGTAACAGGGGCTTTAGTTTATCCTGAAATAGTACATATAAAAGATAAAATTCAAAGGTTAAATAATAATATAAATATTACCGTAGAGGAGATACCAAATAAGTTTTTTGGAGAGACTATAACAGTAACAGGGCTTTTAACAGGAGTAGACATAATAAACACACTTAAAGAAAGAGAAGTTGGAGACTATATAATAATACCCGATAACGTCCTTAGAAAAGGATATGAACTTTCTAATTCAGATGAAGCCATACTGTTAGATGATTATACTGTGGAAGATTTGTCTAGAGAATTAAATAGAAAAGTTATTATTTGTGATTTCACAGGAGATGATTTAATAACTATAATAAATGAACATTTAAGGGAGGATTAATATGGGAAAACCAGTAGTTGCTATTGTTGGAAGACCAAATGTAGGTAAGTCTACACTTTTTAATAAATTAGCAGGAAAGAGAATAGCTATAGTAGAAGATACACCAGGAGTTACAAGAGATAGAATTTATGCAGAGGCTGAATGGCTAAGACATAACTTTACAATTATTGATACTGGTGGAATTGAGCCAGAAAATGAAGACATTATAATGGTTCAAATGAGAAGGCAAGCAAATATTGCTATTGAAACAGCAGATGTAATTGTATTTATAGTAGATGGTAAAGCCGGTCTTCATCCATCAGATTATGAAGTGGCACAAATGCTTAGAAAATCAGGAAAACCAATAACATTAGTAGTAAATAAAATTGATAGAAGAGAATTAGAAGATAATGCTTATGAATTTTATAACTTAGGTATAGGTAATCCAGTAACTATTTCAGCGACTCAAGCATTAGGTCTTGGAGATATGCTTGATGAAGTTGTAGCTCATTTTGATGAGTTGGGAAGTAGCGAAGAAGATGAAGAATACATAAAAATTGCCATGGTGGGTAAGCCTAATGTTGGAAAATCTTCACTTATAAATAAGTTACTAGGTGAAAATAGAAATATAGTAAGTAATATTCCAGGCACCACAAGAGATGCTATTGATAGTAAATTAGAAACTGATGAGGGTAAATTTATATTAATAGATACTGCAGGATTAAGAAGAAAAAGTAAAATTAAAGAAGAGATAGAAAGATATAGCGTTATAAGAACTCTTACAGCCATAGAGAGAGCTGATGTATGTATATTGATTCTTGATGCTACAGAAGAGTTAAGTGATCAAGATGAAAAGATTATAGGATATGCCCATGAACTTAATAAGGCAATAGTTGTAATAGTTAACAAATGGGATTTAATTGAAAAAGATGACAAGACTATGAATGACTATAAAGCTAGAATCGGTAGAGGATTATCTTTTATGCCATATGCTAATTATCTATTTATATCTGCATTAACAGGTCAAAGGGTAAACAAAGTTTTAAATGTAGCTAAAGAGTGCTACAATAATTATACCAAGAGGATAGCTACAGGGGTATTAAATGATGTGGTAAGTAAAGCTGTACTTATGAATGAACCTCCAGTAGTTGCATTAAGAAGACTAAAAATTTATTATGTAACCCAAGTGGATATAAAACCACCTACATTTATATTTTTTGTAAATGATCCAGCTTTACTACACTTCTCTTATGAGAGATATTTAGAGAATAAGTTAAGGGAAAGTTTTGATTTTAAAGGTACTGGAATAAAAACTATATTTAGGAAGAGAAAAGAAGATTAATAAAAGTTTTATATCCTTTATTACAAATGGATTTTTAGTAAATAAGAAGAAATTAATAGAGACAATGAGAATAAATAATATAATATTTATTCTCATTGTTTTATATAATTTAAGAAAGTAGGGATAAGGTGAATAAGATTTCTTTTATAGGAGGAGGAAGTTTCGGTACAGCTTTAGCTGTATTACTTTCTAAGAAAGGGGCAGAATGTTCTGTATGGTGCCATAGTGAAAGCACAGTTAATGATATTAATATAAAAAGAGAAAATGCAAAGTATCTTAAGGGAATTGCCATACCAGAAAAAGTTACTGCCTATGGTGATCTTGAAGAAACTATAGAAAATAGTAATATAATAGTTCTTGCAGTACCTTCAAAGGCTATTAGAGAGATTTCAAAAAAAGTAGAGCCTTTTCTTAAAGGTGATGAAATAATTGTAACTGTGGCTAAGGGCATAGAAAATCATACATTAAAAAGAATGTCAGAAATAATTGAAGATGAAATAAAAGGTCATCCTGTAGTAGTGCTATCAGGTCCTAGTCACGCAGAAGAAGTAGCAATGAATATACCTACTACAGTAACGGTATCATCAAAGGATATGAAAGCTGCAAAAAAAATCCAGGATATATTTAGCAATAATACATTTAGAGTTTATACAAATAATGATCTTATTGGAGTGGAAATAGGGGGAGCTTTTAAAAATATCATTGCCCTTGCTGCTGGGATTTCAGATGGCATTGGATATGGAGATAATACTAAAGCAGCTCTAATGACTCGAGGTATGAGTGAAATAATAAGGGTTGGAACTAAGCTCTCAGGAAAAGCTGAGACATTCTATGGGCTTACAGGAATGGGTGATTTAATAGTTACTTGCACTAGTATGCATAGTAGAAACAGAAGAGCAGGAATATTAATTGGAAGTGGAAAGACAATGGAAGAAGCCGTAAAAGAGATAGGTATGGTTGTAGAAGGAATTGAGGCTGTTAAAGCCTTTCATGAATTAAAATCTAAAACTGATGTAGATATGCCGATAACTACTGCATTGTATGAAGTTCTTTTTAAAGGTAAGAATGCTAAAGAATGTGTTACAAAATTAATGGGAAGAAAATATAAGGATGAAAACAATGAATTGTAAACATTTATTTAATTAAAATATTTTATTTTGATAATATCTTAATATTTGATATAATGATATAAGGTTAGATAGATGAGAATTAATTTTATTTTCAATGAAAAATTGAAGATAAAGGTAGGAGGCTAACAAAAACGTATGTTGAATAATAAAAATTATACAAAGAAAAAAAATGCATTTTATAAAAGAAAAGATATTTTCTATAAAAAGAAATCAGGTTTTAATAATGGAACTACAATAATTATTGGGTTGTTATTTTTAGTGGGTATAATGATCGGACTTGTGTTAAAGGAAGATTCAAAAGTCCTTAATACAGCTAATATATTCAACAATGATTATGAGAATAAAACTTCTAAATATAGCCAAGGGAAAACAACACCTTCTAGGGGCAATAGTATTAATGAACATGAATATAACGATTTAGAAGAAGTACCTGATTTAAATGACTCTACAGTTAGCGCTACCTTAACAAAGGATGAGATAAATGAAATAAAACATATTATTAATAGTGATACGACAGGATTATATACATTGGTAAACAAAGAAAATTTACTTTCTAAGGAGTATATGCCAGGTAATTTAGTTATTCCGAATATCAACTTAGTATCTGAAAGAAGTAATGAAAAAAACCTAGTTAGTGGAACTATGATTGAAGATTTAGAGCAGATGTTTTATGATGCTCAAGAAGAAGGTATTAATTTATTTTTAAGTAATGGATTTAGAGGATATGATTCTCAGACATATATCTACAATGAGGATATTCAAAATAAAGACAGTGAACATAGTGAATATGTAGCAAAACCTGGTGAAAGTGAACATCAACTTGGATTAGCTATTGATATTACTAGCAGAGATATGGCCTTTGATTTAAATCAATCCTTTGAGAATACCAAAGAAGGTGCTTGGGTTCTAGAAAATGCTTATAAGTATGGCTTTATTTTAAGGTATACTAAGACTAAAGAAGATATAACAGGTTATAAATATGAGCCATGGCATTATAGATATGTTGGAAATAAAACAATTAGTAAACTTTGTCACAATAAGGACTTAACATTAGAAGAATTACTTAGTTATGCTAAAAGTGAATAATTTAATTTAAAAACTTATCAAGTATTAAAAGTTTTCCTTTGAAAATAAAAAGGGGAACTTTTTTATTTTATTAATGCATAATATTAATTCTATATCAATATATATATAATGTTAATATGTAGTTGCGGGAGGGTAGCCTTGGAAAATTTTGATATATATAAAGATATAGCAGAAAGAACTCAAGGGGATATATATGTGGGGGTAGTTGGACCAGTTAGAACAGGTAAATCTACTTTTATTAAAAAGTTCATGGAACTAATGGTTATACCTAACATAGAAAATCCTCATAAGAAGGACAGAGCAAAAGATGAATTGCCACAGAGTGGATCAGGAAAATCTATTCACACTACAGAACCTAAATTTGTTCCTAATGAGGCTGTAGAAATTCAGTTTGAGGACGGAGTGAAATTTAAAGTTAGAATGGTTGACTGTGTTGGATATATAGTAAAGAATGCATTAGGCTATACAGAGGCTGATGCACCTAAAATGGTTTCTACTCCATGGCATGATTATGAAATTCCATTCGAGCAAGCGGCAGAAATAGGAACTAAGAAGGTAATAACAGATCACTCTACAATAGGTATAGTTGTAACTACAGACGGAAGTATCACAGGCTTAGATAGGGAGGATTATGTAGATGCTGAGGAGAGAGTTATAAAGGAGCTTAAAGAGATAAATAAGCCATTTATAATAGTTCTAAACACTGTAAATCCAAATTCAGAAGAGAGTAAAGGACTAGGAAGGGAACTAGAAGAAAAGTATGATGTTCCTGTAAAAGTTATGGATGTAATGAATATAGGAAATAATGAGATTACAGAAATATTTGATACAGTTCTAAGAGAGTTCCCGGTAAAAGAAATAAATATTGATATGCCTCAGTGGATGGAGAGTTTAAATTCATCTCATTGGCTAAAGGTAAACATAATGACTATTCTAAAAGCCATGTGTAAAGATATCTATAAAGTTAGAGATGTTAAGAGATGTCTTGATGCCTTTAAAGGAATTGAATTCTTATCAGACATAAAAGTTAAAGAAATGAACATGGGAGAAGGTACTTCCTGCGTGGATATTAATCCAAAACATGAATTATTTTATAAGATTCTTGGAGAGATTTGTAATACTAATATAAAAAATGAAAATGATTTATTAAATATTATGGAGAGTTTCTACAAGGCTAAAATAGAATATGATAAGGTTGAGGAGGCATTAAAAGAAGTTAATGAGACAGGTTATGGATTAGTTGCACCACAGCTTACTGAAATGAAACTAGAAGAGCCTGAAATTGTTAAGAAGGGTAATCAATATGGAGTAAAACTAAAAGCCTCAGCTCCATCATTACATTTAATTAAAGCTGATATTGAAACTGAAATTCAACCAATAATGGGTAGTGAAAAACAAAGTGAAGAGTTCTACAAATCAATTTTAGAGCAATTTGAAAATGATCCTTCACAAATTTGGCAAAGTAACATGTTTGGAAAGTCTTTAGAAGAATTAGTTAAAGAAGGACTTCAAAATAAACTTTACAAAATGCCTGAAGATGTGCAAATTAAACTTCAAAAAACCCTTCAGAAAATTATTAATGAGGGAAATGGTGGACTTATCTGCATAATTATCTAATGAATGTTAAGACATTTTCTTTAAATTCAAAAATATAGTTTTGAAATTAATATTAATTTCAAAACTATATTTTTTATTGTATAATTCTAAACATTGTAATATATTTAATTATGTAAAAGATTTCATTGGAATGATTATAATGGATAAGGTACATTTACAATGCCCTTGATAAAGAGATATAATTAAAATTGATTATAAACAAGTTAAGTGTAATTGAACTTTTATTTTGGATTGTAAATAATAAAGATTTTGGAGGTACATAAAGTATGAGTAAAGTTGTAGTAATATTTAATGGTGGAACTATATCTATGAAGGTAGATGAAAAAATAAAAGCAGCGGTGCCTAATTTAACAGGTGAAGAAATAATGTCTATGGTAACAGGTATTGAATCCTATGCAGAAGTAGAATCATATACATTTTCTAGCCTTCCAAGCCCTCATATGACCCCAGATATAATGATGGAATTATCAAATTATGTTAAGAAGTTTTTAGAAAGAGAAGATGTAGATGGAGTAGTAGTTACCCATGGAACAGATACTCTTGAGGAAACAGCTTATTTTTTACAGCTAACTATAAATAGTGAAAAGCCAGTAGTAGTTACGGGTTCCATGAGAAATAGTTCTGAGCTAGGATACGATGGACCTGCTAACTTAGCAGCATCAATTTGTACTGCTACATCTAAAGAGTCAAGAAATCGTGGAGTAATTGTATGTTTAAATAATGAACTAAATTGTGCTAGTGAGGTTACAAAGTCTCACTCTATGCACCTTAATACGTTTCAAAGTCCAGAATTTGGGCCAATAGGTATTGTTGACAGTAATGAAGTAAGGTTTTATAGAGGAAGCACTACAAAGGAATATATAAATACTGATGTAATAGAAAATAATGTTCAGCTTATTAAATCCTGTGCAGGAATGGATGGAACACTTATAGATTATTGTGTTAGTCAAGGTGCTAAGGGATTAGTAATTGAAGCTATGGGGAGAGGCAATATTCCACCGTTAATGGCTAATTCTGTAGAAAAGGCTATAAATAAAGGTGTGGCAGTAGTTATAGTTTCCAGGTGTTATAAGGGGAGAGTTCTAGATAGTTATGGTTATGAAGGCGGAGGAAAACAATTAAGAAATATGGGTGTTATATTTGGGGATAGCATGCCAGGGCAAAAGGCTAGAATAAAGATGATTTTAGCCTTGGGAAAAACAAGGAATTTAGACGAAATAAGAGAAGTGTTTGAAAAAGGACATTATTAATATACGAACATTATAAATAAAAATAAAATTAATATACGTAAAAATCATTGACATAGGTATATAAAGTTGATATTATAATCTTGTAAAAAGAAATAATCACTAATTTTCATATAGGTCTAATGCGATGGATTAGATGTTTCTACCGGATACCGATAAAATCCGACTATGAGAATTCCTATGTTAAAAAAACTGTCACTGGGATTCTTATCCAGTGACTATTTTTTTGCAATAATACATATTAATAGGAGGACAAGTATTATGGAAAAATTTTTTAAGTTAAAAGAAAATGGTACCGATGTAAAGAGGGAAGTTGTTGGTGGATTAATAACTTTCTTAACTATGGCGTATATAATAGCCGTTAATGCTAACATATTAGGAGATCCTGGTGTTGGAATGAATCCAGGAGCAGTTGTTACAGCAACTTGCCTAGCAGCTGGTGTTACTACTATTTTAATGGGAATCTATGCTAATCTACCATTAGGATTAGCTTCAGGCATGGGACTTAATGCATTCTTTGCATATACAGTAGTAATGGAAATGGGGATATCTTGGCAAATAGCGTTAACAGCAGTATTTGTAGAAGGAATTATATTTATTTTATTATCATTAACAAAGGTTAGGGAAGCTATTGTAAATTGTATACCAACTAACTTAAAATATGCAGTTACTGCAGGTATTGGACTATTTATAGCATTTATAGGTTTTGGTAATGCTGGAATAGTAGTTGGAAGTGAAGCTACAAAGGTAACCATGGGTAGCTTAGTAAGTCCAACAGCGTTAATTACAATATTAGGTGTAATGGTTATAGTAATTTTATCTAAAAAAAATGTAAAAGGTGCAATACTTTGGGGAATGGCTGCTAGTGCTATAGCTGCATGGATATATGCTGCTTTATCACCAGAAGCTGCTACAGCTGCAGGAATATATTTACCAAAAGGTATTTTAAAGTTTGAATCTATAGCACCTATTGCAGGTAAATTAGATTTCTCAGTATTCACTAATGCGGGAACTATATCAGAATTTATTTCAGTTGTGTTTGTATTCTTATTTATAGACTTCTTTGATACAGCTGGAACTTTAGTTGGAGTAGCATCAAAGATTGGAATGATAGATAAAGATGGTAAAGTTAAAAATGCAGGGAAGGCATTACTAGTAGATGCAATTGGAACAACTTTTGGAGCTCTTGTAGGAACATCTACAGTTACAACTTATGTAGAGAGTTCTGCTGGAGTTGCATCAGGAGCTAGAACAGGTCTTTCAGCAGTAGTTACAGGAATATTATTCTTACTTGCTATGTTCTTATCACCATTATTTGTTGCTATACCAGGTTGTGCAACAGCACCAGCTTTAATTATTGTAGGGTTCTTCATGATAGAATCAGTTAAAAATATAGATTTTTCTGATTTCACTGAAGGTGTACCAGCGTTCCTTACTATAGCATTAATGCCTATGACATATAGTATTGGAGATGGATTAATGATAGGAATGTTATCTTATGCTATATTAAACCTAATAGCTAATATTACAACTAGGGAAGCTAAGGATAGAAAACAAGTATCTTTCGTTGTATATATTCTAGCAATAATATTCTTATTAAAAATAATCTTTGGTTAAATAAAGTTTTAAATGTATATTTATTAATATCAGTGATGTTATTGAACTAATTTATAAATAAGGGACATAAGCTTAAAATACAAGCTTATGTCCCTTATTTATAGAGTGAATATTTTAAATTATAATGGTTTTTCTAAGGTTTTCTAAAGAATATTTCATTTTTCTTTAAAATTCTTTTGTTTATGGGTTGAAATAAGCCACATACATTATGTATAATAAATAAAGAATTTAAGAAGGTCTAGAAGGGTGCGTTGTATATGATAAAAAGCATGACTGGATTTGGAAGAGGTACATCAGAGAGCGAAGCATCTAGTTTTATTGTGGAAATAAAGACAGTAAATCACAGATACTTTGAGCTTAATGCTAGAATGCCAAGAACTTTAATATCTTTAGAAGATGGTATAAGAAAATATGTAAATGACAAGATTAAAAGGGGAAAGGTAGATATATTTATTACTCAAAATCAAGGAGCTAACGAGGATATGTCTGTAGTGGTAAATGAGAGTTTAGCTGAAAATTATGTGGAGGCATTACATAATTTAAGGGATAAGTATGATTTAAGGGATGATATTTCTGCTACAACCTTAGCACGTTTTCCAGAAGTTTTAAAATTAGAACAAAAGGAAGAAGATTTAGAAAAAACATGGAAGATATTATTACCAGCAGTAGAAGAGGCAGTACACAATCTTGTGTCCATGAGGCAACAAGAAGGTGAAAAACTTTTGATAGATATTACAAAGAGATGTGAATGTATTTCAAGTAATGTTGATATAATTAATAGAAGGGTGCCAGAAGTTACAGAAGAGTATAGAGCAAGACTTCTAAAGAAAGTAGAAGAAATTTTAGCAGAAAAAAGTATTGATGAAAATCGCATTGCTATGGAAGTAGTTCTTCAAGCTGATAAATCCTGTGTTGATGAAGAAATTGTTAGACTTAAAAGCCATGTTGCGCAAGTCATCAAAACTTTTAAACTAGGAGAGCCAATAGGTAGAAAGCTAGACTTCATTGTTCAAGAAATGAACAGAGAAGCAAATACAATTGCATCTAAAGTTAACGATTTGGAATTAACTAATATAGCACTTGATATAAAAAGTGATATAGAAAAGATTAGAGAACAGGTTCAAAACATAGAATAAATTTAGGAGGTAGGGCATGGGTATAAAACTTATAAATATTGGATTTGGAAATATTGTTTCAGCAAATAGATTAGTAGCTATTGTTAGTCCAGAATCAGCGCCTATAAAAAGAATAATTCAAGAAGCTAGAGATAGGGGTATGCTAATAGATGCTACCTATGGTAGAAGAACTAGAGCAGTTATAATAACTGATAGTGACCATGTAATACTATCTGCTGTTCAGCCTGAAACAGTAGCACATAGATTGTCATCTAAAGGTGATGATGCTATAGATGAGGTAGAGGATTAATATGGGAAGTAAAGGACAATTATTAGTTATATCTGGACCATCAGGAGCAGGCAAAGGGACTGTATGTAAGGCGCTAATTGAAAAAAGTCCAATATGGATTTCTACATCTTGCACTACGCGTAAGCCAAGGGAAGGTGAAGTAGAAGGAGTAAATTATTTCTTTATAGAGAGAGATGAGTTTTTAAATAGGATTGATAAAGAAGATTTTCTGGAATATGCAGAGGTTTATGGTAACTTTTATGGGACACCTAAATCTGAGGTTTTAAAGATGTTAGAAGAAGGTAAGGATGTAATATTAGAAATAGATATACAAGGTGCATTAAAAATTAAATCTTCATATCCTAAAGGAATATTTATATTTATTATGCCTCCGTCTATGGAAGAACTTAGGAATAGAATAACAAATAGAGGAAGCGAAACTCCAGAGTCATTAAAGACTAGAATGGAATGTGCTTATGATGAAATAAGCTTTGCATCTAAATATGACTATGCCGTTGTAAATGATAAGGTTGAAGATGCAGTTAAAAAAATTGAAAGTATAATAGTCGCTGAAAAATGTAGAGTATTTAAAATTAAAGATGAGCTATTAGGGAGGTTCTAAAAGATATGAGTAATTCAAAGAGCAATTCAATGATTAATCCATCTATTGTGGAATTATTAGAAAAAGTGGATAACAGATATTCATTAGTAGTATCTACTTCAAGAAGAGCAAGAAAAATAATTGACGGTGAAGAGCCAAAAGTACAAGGCGTAGGTGCAAAGCCATTAACTATTGCTATTAATGAAGTTAAACAAGGGATTATAGAAATTAGAGAGGCAGATGATAAGTTTACTAAGGTTCAAGAAGTTGAACTAGTAAATGAAGAAGCGGAAGAAGGCTCAAATTTAGATGAGTAAGAAAAATGTAGTTATTGGAGTAACAGGTGGAGTTGCAGTCTATAAGGCTCTAGATGTTATAAGCAGATTGAAAAAGAAAGATATAAATGTGGACGTTATTATGACAAAGTCAGCTTGTGAGTTTGTTACTCCATTAAGTTTTCAATCATTAAGTCAAAATGCAGTAATAAAGAATATGTTTGATGAACCTAAGGTTTTTGAAATTCAGCATATATCTTTAGCTAAAAAAGCGGATATACTAGTAGTAGTTCCAGCTACAGCAAATATTATAGGTAAAGTAGCAAATGGCATTGCTGATGATATGTTATCAACTACTATTATGGCTACTAATGCAAAGGTAATCTTTGCACCAGCTATGAATACTAATATGTATAACAATCCCATAGTTAAAGAAAATATTAAAAAATTGAAAAGTTATGGGTATGAGTTTATAAATCCTAGTAGTGGGCGATTAGCTTGCGGAGATGTAGGAAATGGAAAACTTGCTGACACAGAAGAAATTGCAGAAGTGGTTTTATCACATCTTCATGAACCAAAGGACCTAGTAGGTAAAAAAGTGCTAGTAACAGCAGGACCTACTAGAGCTAATATAGATCCAGTAAGGTTTTTAACTAACAGATCTACTGGTAAGATGGGATATGCAATTGCTGAAGAGGCTAGAGACAGGGGAGCAGAAGTGGTTCTTGTCAGTGGTCCTACCAGTATAAAAGCACCATTAGGAGTTAAAATCATAAAAGTAGAAACCAATGAAGAAATGTTAAAGGCAGTTAAAGCAGAATTTGATACTAGTGATATTGTGGTTAAATCTGCAGCAGTAAGCGATTATAAACCTAAGACTTATTCAGATAAGAAGATAAAAAAGGGACCAGGTAATTTAAATATAGAACTAGAAAGAGATAACGATATTCTAAAGGAACTAGGAACCCTGAAAAAACACCAAATCTTAGTTGGATTTGCAGCTGAGAGTAACGATGTAATAGAAAATGCTCACATAAAGCTAAAAAAGAAAAATCTTGATTATATTGTAGCTAATAATATAACTGAAAGTAATGCAGGCTTTGGAAGTGATACTAATAGGGTTACTGTTATAAATAGAGATGGGAAAGAAATATCTCTTGATAATATGAGTAAAAGATTAGTTGGACATGAGCTTTTTAATATGATTTTAAACAATAAATAAAAAGAGCGACTAAGTCGCTTTTTTTATTATTTATTTATATAATATATCTAATGGGTTTAAAAAAGAAGATATGGTTAATAGCTAATTTAGAATGGAGGTAGACACCTCTAGAAGGGGGCTAAAAGTGTATTTAGGAATTATCGTAAATAATGAAGCTGTAAAAGTAGATAAAATATTTACATATAAGGTGCCTGAAAGCTTATATGGTAAAGTAAAAAAAGGCAGAATGGTTACAGTTCCCTTTGGAAATGGAAATAAGAAAATATATGGATTTATAGTTGATATATTTTATGATATAGATGATAATACTAAATTGAAAGAAATTGTTGATATAGATGACAGTATGGAATTTCTTACGGAGGATAATATACGTCTTATAGAAATAATGAGAAGGAAGTATTTATGTACTTATTTAGAATGTATAAAAGTTATGATTCCCAGTGGAATAACTAAAGGAACAACCTTTAAAACTAAAAATAGTGTAATTATTGGTAGACCATTAACAGAAAAATATAGTAAAGAAGAATATATAAATATTGTGAGTTTTATAGGAGAACATAATGGAATTTATAATAAGACAGAACTTACTGGTGAGTTTAAATTTTCTTTGTCTAGGATTAATACATTAATTAAGAATGGATTCTTAGATGTTAAAAAAACTATAGTTAATAGGTATAATGAAAATGTATATAAAAAATATGAGGAAAAAATATTAAATTCAATTCAACAAAGATGTGTTGATACTATATTATCCCAAAGTAGTAGTAATAAATTTCTTATTCATGGTATAACTGGTAGTGGAAAAACTGAGATATATATGAACCTAGTAAAAGAGATGATTAAAAAAAATAAAGATTCTATAATATTAATTCCGGAAATTGCCTTAACTCCTCAAATGGTTGAAAGGTTTAAAGGACGGTTTGGAAGAGATATTGCTATATTTCATAGTAGGTTATCTATAGGTGAGAGATTTGATGAATGGATGAGAGTAAAAACAGGAAATGTTAAAGTAGCCATAGGTGCTAGATCTGCAATTTTTCTTCCTTTTTCTAATTTAGGTCTTATTGTTATAGATGAGGAACATGAAACTAGCTATAAATCAGATAGTGACCCCAAATATCATGCAAGAGATATAGCTAGTTTAAAAGCTGAAATTGAAGGATGTAAAGTGGTGTTAGGATCTGCTACACCCTCCATTGAGACTTATTATAAGGCTACAGAAGGTGAATATGATATAATTACTTTAAATCACAGAGCCGATGGAGCTAATCTTCCAACTATAGAGATAGTGGATATGAGAGAAGAGCTAAAAGAAGGAAATAAGTCTATGTTTAGTAGAAGACTTTATGAAGAAATGACAGCATGCTTAGAAAAAAAAGAGCAAGCCATAATGTTTTTAAATAGAAGAGGATATTCTACTTTTGTATCTTGCAGAGAGTGTGGTTACGTATTTAAGTGTGATAATTGTGATATTTCTCTTACCTATCATAATGATAACAATTTAACTTGTCACTATTGTGGAGCAAAGCAAAGAGCATTAAAAACTTGTCCAAAATGTAAAAGTAAATATGTGAAATATTTTGGAGTAGGCACAGAGCAATTAGAACATAGTGTTAGAAAGACCTTTTTAGATAGTAAACCTCTTAGAATGGATTTTGATACTACAAGGGGAAAAGATTCTTATGAAAAAATATATAAAGACTTTTCTGCAAAAAGGCATAATGTGTTAATAGGTACTCAAATGATTGCTAAGGGCTTGGATTTTAAAGAAGTAACTCTAGTAGGAATAATTGCTGCAGATTTGTCTTTAAATCTACCGGACTATAGAGCTGCAGAAAAGACTTTTCAATTAGTAACTCAAGTAGCTGGGAGAGCAGGTAGAGGGAATAAGGCTGGAAAGGTAATACTTCAGACTTATAATCCAGATAATTATAGTATAGTTTATGCTGCTGCAAATGATTATAAAAGTTTTTATGAAGAAGAAATAATTATTAGAAAGCTAAGGGAGTATCCACCTTTTTCTAAGATTCTGTGTATAAATTTAAGTAGTGAAAATGAGGAACATTTAATAAAAAGTATACAAAGTTTAGCAGATAAAGTAAGGATAAAAAACTATGGAAGTGATAAAATTGAGTTATTAGGACCATGTCCTTGTGGGGTTTCTAAAATAAAAAGTTTGTATAGATGGCAAATTATAATTAAAGGTGATTTTGATGATAATTATGCTATGGATATAAAAAATTTAGTCTATGAACAGATTAATTATAAAAATATAAGAATTGGTATTGATATAAATCCAAATAATTTACTGTAAGGGAGAATGATTATGGCATTAAGAAATATAAGAATTAATGAAGACCCAATTTTAAGGAAGATTAGTAAGGTAGTTAAAAATATTGATGAAAGAACACAAATATTAATTGATGATATGCTAGATACTATGTATGAAGCTAATGGAGTAGGTCTTGCAGCACCACAAGTAGGTATTTTAAAGCGAGTGGTGGTTATAGATATTGGTGATGGACCAATAATACTTATTAATCCAGAGATTGTTGAGGCTAATGGTGAAGTTAAAGATGTAGAAGGATGTCTAAGTGTACCAGGTAAACAAGGAAATGTTATAAGACCCAAATATGTAAAAGTTAAAGCTGAAGACAGAGATGGAAATTCTATTGAAATTCAGGGGGAGGATCTTCTAGCAAGGGCTCTTTGTCATGAAATAGATCATTTAAATGGAATATTATATACTGATAAGACAGTGAAATAGGAGGTATGAAGATGAATATAGTATTTATGGGTACACCAGATTTTGCAGTGCCATCCTTAGAAGCAATTATTGAAAAATATGGAGTTAAGGCAGTACTTACTCAGCCAGATAGACCTAAAGGAAGAGGAAAATCTGTGGCAATGTCACCAGTAAAACAGGTAGCACTTAACCATGATATAAAAGTATATCAACCAGAAAAATTAAAAAATGAAAAAAGTTTAATAGAAGAATTAAAAAATATGAATTTAGATTTCATAATAGTTGTAGCCTTTGGTCAAATTCTATCTAAGGAAGTCTTAGATATACCTAAATATGGATGTATAAACCTTCATGGTTCATTACTTCCTAAATATAGAGGTGCAGCACCAATTCATTATGCTATTATGAAGGGAGAAAAGGAAAGCGGAAATACCACCATGCTAATGGATATTGGTTTAGATACAGGAGATATGTTGTTAAAGAACAAAGTAGAGATTACAGAAAATATGACTACTGCAGAGCTCCATGATAAACTTATGAACAGTGGGGCTGAGCTTTTAATTGAAACTATAGAAGGCCTTTATAATAACAGGATAACTCCAATAAAGCAAGGAGAAAGTGAAAGTTGTTATGCCAGTATGCTGAATAAAGAGATGGCAAAGATTAATTGGAATCAAAGTTCTAAAGACATACATAATTTTGTAAGAGGACTTTACTCTTTTCCAATAGCTTATACTTATTATAAAGATGAGCCTATGAAGGTAATTGAAACTAGACTTACTAACGAGAAGTCTTCTAAAACTCCAGGGACTATTTTAAAAGTTGATAAAGAAGGAATGTTGGTTTCAACTGAAGATAATAATATATTAATAACTAAGGTTCAATTTCCTAATAAAAAGCCTTTAAGAGTAGAAGAATATATAAAAGGAAATTCTATTGAAGATAATATATTATTAAAAAGTTCAAAAGAAGAGTAAAAATTAATTAAATAAAATAAGGAGAAATATATATGGGATATTATTATGGAAGTTTTTTTGACAGAACGATGATTATTCTTATACCAGCTCTTATCATTTCAATATGGGCGCAGATGAAAATAAAAAGTAGTTATACAAAGTATTCACAAGTATATAGTAGAAATGGATATACTGGAAGTCAAGTAGCTAGAATGATATTAGATGCCTACGGACTTTTTGATATTCCAGTATTAGTTACAGGGGGTCACCTTACAGATCACTATGACCCTAGTAAAAAGGTGGTAAAATTATCAACAGATGTATACAACGGTACATCACTGGCAGCTATAGGTGTAGCTGCCCATGAGATAGGTCATGCTATTCAACATAAAGAAGGATATGCACCAATTAAAATAAGAACAGCTTTAGTACCAATTGCTAATATAGGCTCCCAAGCTTCATGGATATTATTCTTTATTGGAATTGTAATGTCTTTTACTCCATTAGTTAACTTTGGTATTATATTATTCTCAGCAGCAGTTCTTTTTCAGATAGTTACACTGCCTGTAGAGTTTAATGCATCCAGTAGAGCTGTAGCCATATTAAGTGCAAGGAATATACTTTATGAAGATGAAGTAAAGGGAGCTAAAAATGTTTTGACTGCAGCAGCATTAACCTATGTAGCAGCAGCAGTTACAGCTATTGCACAGCTTTTAAGACTCATTGCTATAAGAAATAGAAATGATTAGTAGGAAAATGGATAAACACTAGAAATCGTAGATAGGATGATATGAATGATAGGTGCTAGAGAAGTAGCAATAAATACAGTAATGCAAGTCTTTGAAAATAAGGCTTATTCCAATATTGTTTTAAACAACAACCTTAGTCAATGTAATCTTGGAGATAAAGATAAAGCATTAGCTACAGAACTTGTTTATGGTACTATAAAATATAGGTATGCAATTGATAAAATACTTAAGACTTTTTTAGAAAAAAAATTTGACAAAACAGATAAATATATTTTAAATTTATTAAGGGTTTGTATATATCAGCTTAGATATTTAGATAAAATACCTGAGTTTGCAGCAGTAAATGAGGGCGTTAATTTAGCTAAAGCTAATGTGTCTGTGGGAGCTTCCAAATTAGTAAATGGTGTATTAAGAAGTTATTTAAGAAATAAGAATAAAGATTATTATAATAAAGAAAATATTAATGAAAGATTAGCATTTTCATATTCTTTTCCTCAATGGATGGTAAAATTATTTATTGAGCAATATGGAGAGGTAGTTGGAGAAAAGATACTAGATGGGCTTAATAAAAGACCTGCTGTTACAGTTAGAGTAAACTCCACAAAGGGAGATTTTGAACAGGTTTTTCATGAGTTGGAAAAAAATGCTTACAACGTAGAAGAGGGATCTATATGTCCTGAAGCCATAAGAATCGTAAGAGGGAAGAGTGTAGAGGAAAATCCACTGTTTAAGAAAGGTGCTATCACAGTTCAAGATGAAAGTGCTATGCTAGTAGCACCTAGTATGGATTTAAAAGAGCATATGACTATATTAGATTTATGTAGTGCTCCAGGAGGAAAAACTACTCATATAGCTGAAATAATGGATAATACAGGTATAGTTAAGGCTTTTGATATTTATGATCATAAGCTAGAACTTATAAGAAGTAATAGTGAAAGATTAGGACTAACAAACATTGAATTAGATATATTAGATGCTACTAAAGAATGCAAAGAATTAATTGCGGTGGGAGATAGAGTGCTTATAGATGTACCTTGCTCTGGCCTAGGAATAATAAGAAAAAAACCAGAAATTAAATATACAAAAAAAGAGAAAGAATTAAAATCTTTAATAACAGTTCAACGTGAAATAATGAAGAATGCAGCTAAATATGTAAAACCAGATGGAATAATTTTATATTCAACTTGTACTATAAATAAAGTAGAAAATCAAGGAAATATAAATTGGTTTTTAAGTAATTTTAAAGATTTTAGTGTAGAACCTTTAAACTTTGGACAGGTGGAAAATCTGGTCTATGACGAAAAGGGTTCTGTAACAGTGTTGCCTAATGAATATATGGATGGATTTTTTATAGCAAAAATTCGTAGAAATAAATAGGAGTAGAAATGAAAAATATATTAGATTTAGATATAGAAGAACTTAAATCATGGATGAAAGAAAATGGTGAAAAAGAATTTAGAGCTAAACAAGTATTCTCTTGGATTTATAATGAAGTTTGGGACTTCAAAGATATGACTAACATATCTAAAGATACTTTGAAAAAATTAGAAAAAAATTTTTTTATAGGAATACCTAGAATAGTAGAAACATATAGTTCTAAAAATAGTGATACTCGCAAGCATTTATTTCTTTTACATGATGGTAATATAGTTGAAGGAGTGGTTATGCAGTATAATCATGGAAATTCTATATGCATATCAACTCAGGTAGGATGTAATATGGGTTGTAAGTTTTGTGCTTCAACCATTGGAGGAGCTGTTAGAAGTTTAAGTAGTGGAGAAATGTTAGGTCAGATTATGGTTTCACAAAAACAACTTGGGGAGAGAATCTCAAATATTGTACTTATGGGAAGTGGAGAACCGTTAGATAACTATGATAATGTTGTAAAATTTATTAGGGATGTAAATTCTCAGTATGGACTTAATATAGGACAACGTCATATAACTCTTTCTACATGTGGAATTGTGCCTAAGATAAAGATCTTAGCAAATTTAGATTTACAGATAACACTAGCAATTTCATTACATGCTCCTAATGATGAGTTGCGTGTGAAAACTATGCCTATTGCTAAGGTGTATTCTATAGATGAGCTTATTGATAGCTGTAAATATTATATTGATAAAACAGGTCGAAGAATTACCTTTGAATATGCATTAGTAAAGGGGGTAAACGACTCTAAAGAGCAAGCTGAGCAATTAGTAAAATTAATAAGAGGTATGTTATGTCATGTAAATTTAATTCCAATAAATGAAATAGATGAAAATGATTTAAAAAAATCAAATGAGGAGCAAGTTAAGTGCTTTAGAGATATTTTAATGAAACATGGGATTGAAACTACTGTTAGAAAAGAAATGGGTTTAGACATAAATGCTGCTTGTGGTCAGCTGAGAAAAAGTTATATAGAAAAAAGGGAGTTGTAGTTTTTAATGGGGAGATTGTTAGGAATAGAAACGGATGTTGGAAATAAAAGAACTTTTAATGAAGATTCCGTTGGTTACTATGAAGAAGAAGATTTCGGTATTTTTGTAATAGCCGATGGTATGGGAGGGCATAATGCTGGTGAAGTTGCTAGTAAGATTGCTATAGATACCATTATTGAATATGTAATTAATCATAAAAAGGATAGGTCAGAAGAGGAAATTTTAAATGAGGCAATCCTAAGTGCTAATAGAAAAATATATAGAGAAAGCTTGTTAAACGAAAGTTGTAATGGAATGGGAACTACTCTTGTGGGAGCTTTTGTGAGAGGAAATAACTTAACTATGGTAAACATAGGAGATAGTAGAGGATATATTTTAAAGGATGGACAGCTTGTTAAGGTTACAAAAGATCATTCATTGGTACAAGAACTATTAGATAATGGAACAATAACTAATGAGGAAGCTAAGAATCATCCTAATAAAAATGTTATAACAAGAGCTTTAGGAACTAATCCAGTAGTGACGGCAGATTACTACAGTTTAGATATAAGAGGGGTTTCTAAAATTCTTCTTTGTAGTGATGGACTTACTAATGAAGTAAGTGAGGAGGATATTTTTAGAGTTTTACAAGGTTATAATGGCAATCAATGTATGGAACTAATAAACATGAGTAAGAAAAATGGTGGAAGAGATAATATTTCTATCATCATTTTTAAAGGAGAGTGGGAGTGCAGATGATAGGAACTATGTTAGGAAATAGATATGAACTCATAGAAAAGATTGGCGAAGGGGGTATGGCAGTAGTATATAAGGCTAAATGTAGAATTTTAAATAGATTTGTAGCAATAAAAATACTAAAGCCAGAGTACTCTAATAATAGTGAATTTATGGAGAAATTTAGAAGAGAAGCTTTAGCTACAGCAACCTTTTCCCATAGTAATATAGTTAATATTTATGATGTGGGTTCAGAAGAAAATATTAATTATATTGTAATGGAATTAGTGAATGGAAAAACTTTAAAAGAATACATAAGAGAAAATGCACCTCTTTCTATGGACTCAACTTTAAAGATTTCAATACAAATTGCGAAAGCTTTAGAATGCGCTCATAAAAATAAAATTATCCATAGAGATATAAAACCTCACAATATATTAATAAATGAAGAAGGTGTAATTAAGGTTACAGATTTTGGAATAGCGAAAGCTACTTCATCTGATACAATAACTCATACTAATAAAGTTATTGGTTCTGCACATTACTTCTCTCCTGAGCAAGCCAAAGGAAAGATAGTTGATAATAGAACAGATATCTATTCTTTTGGAATTGTGATATATGAAATGCTAACAGGAAGAGTTCCATTTGATGGAGAAAGTGCTGTAGCGGTTGCACTTAAACATATACAAGATACTATTGTGCCTCCTAAGGTTTTAGTTCCTGAAGTACCAGATAGTCTAAATAATTTGGTAATTAAGGCTACCCAGAAGGAAGTTATAAAAAGATATAATAATGTAACAGATATGTTAATAGATTTAATGAGAATAGAGAATAATAATAAGTATATAGTAACACCATCAAATATGGATAATGATTATACTACAGTAATGGATGCAACTCAAATTCAAAATACTATGTATGCCAGCAACCTTGGAAAGAAATTAACCAATAAGGATATGGATGATGAGGAAGAAGAGGAAGAAGACGAGGATTATGAAGAGTATGATGGCGAAAAAAGAAAAACTAGCACTTGGAAAAAGGTATTAATAGTTGGAGGGGCTCTTTTATTAACTATTCTCTTAGGTGTATTTGTAGGTACTAGTATATATAATAAAGGTAACACCAATGTTAAAAAAGACGAATTAAAGGTTCCAAAGATAATTGGACTTACAGCAGATGAAGCTAAAGATGCTGTAGAAAAGTTAGGATTAACTTATGTAGTCTTAGGAGAGGAAGCTAGTGATAAGCCAGCTGGAACTATAATTGCAGTATTTCCATCAGAAGGTACTGCAGTAAAAAAAGAAAGTGAAGTTAGAGTAAGGATTAGTACAGGACCAGGAGAGATTGAGGTACCAGATGTTGTGAAACTGGGTAAAAGTGTTGCCCAAGACCATATAGTTACTCAAGGACTTAAGGTGGGAAAGATAACAGAAGACTATTCTGAAGAAATAGAAGCAGGTGCAGTAATAAGTACCAATCCAGTAGCAAAGACTAAGGTTAAAAAAGGTGATACAGTAGATATAGTTATAAGTAAAGGTTCTAAGATTAAGAAGACACAAGTACCAGATCTCATTGGATTAACACTAAAAGAAGCAGAGCAAGTATTAGCCGTAGTAAATCTAAAACTTGGACCTACTACTGCAGTAATAACTGATGATAAAAGTAGAGATGGAAAGATATTCAACCAAAGTGAACCTGCTCTCACTTCAGTACAAGAAAATGAAAAAATAAGTGTTAATTATTATCAATATAAGGATCCAAATGAAGGCAAGGTTCAAGTACCTAATTTTATTGGAAGAACCATTGAAGATGCACAAGCAACAGCTAACTCACTTGGAGTTAGAATAACTGTTACTGGAGATAGAAAAGGTCTTATAATAAGTCAAGATGTACCTGAAGGTAATAAGTTAGATAAAGGAAGTACTATAAATCTTATAGCTCAAATAAAAGCCCCTAATATAGGCGGCGATGATGACGAAGATAAAGAACCTTAACCAATGAGTTAATAATCCTTAGGTAAGTTTTAAACTTGCCTAAGGATTAGTTAAAATTTAGGAGGAATATATGCAAGGTTTAATAGTTAAAGGAATTGGTGGATTATACTATGTAGATGTTGAAGAAAAAGTTATAGAGTGTAAGGCTAGAGGAAAATTTAGGCATAAGGGTGAAACTCCTATGATTGGTGATGAGGTAATCATAGAAGAAGAAAATGGGAAGGGTGTTATAACGGAAATATTAAAGAGAAAAAACCAACTTATAAGACCTGCCGTTGCTAATGTAACTCAAGCCTTTGTAGTAGTTACTAGTAAGAATCCAGATTTGAATTTAAGCTTATTATATAAATTTCTAGTTTTATGTGAGTATAATCATGTAGTACCTATTATTTGCTTTAATAAAATGGACATTGAAAGTGATTATAGCAAGGAAATAGGTAATATGTTAAATGAAGCTGGATATGAAATAATGTATGTACAAGGAAAACATGGTGTTGGCATAGAACAGTTAAAGGAAAAGATAAATGGGAATATTACTGTATTTTGTGGGCCTTCTGGAGTTGGTAAATCTACTATACTGAATAAAGTTTTAGGTAGAGATGCTATGAAAATTGGTGATATTAGTGATAAACTAAAAAGAGGAAAACATACAACTAGGCATAGTGAACTTATAAGGATAGAAGATGGATTTTTAGTTGACACACCAGGATTTTCTTCCTTGGAATTAGATTTCATAGATAAAGAAGAACTACAACATCTATTTCCAGAATTTGAAGAGTTTAAAGATGGATGTAAGTTTAATAACTGTGTTCATTATAAAGAACCAGGTTGTATAGTAAAACAAAAGGTAGAATCTGGACAAATAAATAAAAGTAGATATGAATTCTACATAAAAACATTAGAAGAAATTATTAGTAGGGGGAATAGAAAATGATAAAATTATCACCATCTATATTGTCAGCAGACTTTTCAAGGTTAGGAGAACAGGTTAAAGAAATAGAAAAATATGGAGCGGATTGGGTCCATATAGATGTTATGGACGGTATGTTTGTACCTAACATATCCTTTGGAGTGCCTGTTATAAAACCCATAAGAAATCTTACAACCTTAGTTTTCGATGTACATTTAATGATTGAAGATCCAGCTAGATACGTAAAGGATTTTGTAGATGCAGGAGCTGATATGATAACAGTTCATTATGAAGCTGATAGACATATAGACAGAACTATAAAATATATTAAAAGCTTAGGAGTTAAAGCTGGAGTAGCATTAAATCCTGGTACTCCTGTTTCTATGATAGAAAACTTAATTCCAGATTTAGATATGGTACTTATCATGTCAGTTAATCCGGGATTTGGAGGTCAAAAATATATAGAGTATTCAGTAGATAAAATATCACAGGTTAAAGAGTTAAAGGATAAATATAATAAAGAATTATATATACAAGTAGATGGTGGCATAGATGCAACCAATGTTAGTAAAGTTATAAAATGTGGAGCTAATTCTATAGTAGCGGGTTCAGCAGTATTCAAAAATAATGAAATAGAAAAAAATATAAGTAATATAAAAAGTGGGTTTTAGTATGCAAGCAGTTATAGTTGGAGGAGGAGATCCTCCAAGTAAAAAGATTTTAGATAAATATATAAATGAAAAGTCTATAATTATAGCAGCTGATGGAGGCGCTAACGTTCTTTTAAATCATGAAATACATCCAAATTATTTGTTAGGGGATTTTGACTCTATTGATGAAAAAACGTATATAGAAATAAGTAATAGCTCTAAAACCATTAGATTTCCAAAGGAGAAGGATTATACAGATAGTCATATAGCTTTTAATAAGGCAGTGGAGTTAGGAGCTACAGAAATAATTTTTTTAGGATGTACGGGGAAGAGAATTGATCATTTCTATGCAAATTTATGTATTCTCAATGAAGGTTTAAAAAAATCAATAGATTGTCGTATAATAGATGAGTATAATGAAATCTATCTTATAGATAAACCTACAAATATCTTTGGGAAAAAAGGGGATATATTTTCTCTATTTAGTTATTTAGAAGATACCCATGATTTAACTATAGAGGGAGTCAAATATAAATTAAAGAATTTTGAACTAGCACAAGGAAACAATCTCACTGTATCTAATGAGTTTGAGGAGGAAAAAGTTAGCATAACTTTTTCTAAAGGATGTCTTATAGTAGTGAGAATTCATAAAATATAAATTTAAAATATAGGATTACAGTCATTATTACAATTGATGATTGTAATTTTTTTATTTATGTACCACTTTTTACGTCAATACATATAATGATACTAAAAAGGCTTATGGGGGAAGTAAGTATGAGGAGTAGGACAACTAAAAGGTTGGGACTTATTGTTAGTTCTGTAGGAGCAGGGATAGTATTAGCTATGCTAATTCCATTTTGGGGGTGGATGGTAGCCATAGGTTGTGCCATTATATGTGCTGGATGGTTTATAATGAATAAGTTTTGCTAACAATTGGTTAAGGAGGTTAAAGGGTGACTATAAGAGTAATTAAACTACCTAAGTTTTTATCTAAAATAGTTAAAATTTTTGTAAGAAAAAAACATAGTTATTAATTTTGCACATAAAAAAATGCAACTATAAAGGTAGTTGCATTTTTTTTACCAATTAAACGGCACGTTGAACCTTACCAGAACGTAAGCATCTAGTACAAACGTGTACTGTCTTAGGTGAACCGTTAACTATAGCTTTAACTTTTTTTAAGTTTGGAGCCCATTTTCTTTTTGATTGACGGTGAGAGTGAGAGAATTGTACTCCTGAAACTACACCTTTATCGCATATTTCACATCTTCTTGACATATATTACACCTCCTCAAAATTTCAACATACTGCTATAAATCAAACACAAGTTATTTTAACATAATTACTATGATTGTTGCAAGTATTAAGAAAAATAAACACATACCATTTTATTATACATATTGTTATAATAAAATTCAATGATATATATAATTATATTAGTTGAATTAAATCTTAAGTTAATATAAAATGTTTATAAGGTATAATTAAGGAGGAATTGATTATGAAAGCTAATATAACAACTGAAATAGGAAATATATACTATTCTGAAGATGTAATAGCTAATATAGCAGGTGTATCAACCATGGAATGCTATGGAGTTGTTGGCATGGCTTTAAAGAATGCTAAGGATGGTTTATGGGAATTATTAAAAGCTGAAAACCTAGCAAAAGGAGTTAAAATAACTCAAAAAGAGAATGCTATAGCTATAGAACTATATATAATTGTTGAATATGGAACTAAAATTGCAGTAATCGCTAATAATATAATACAAACAGTTAGATACAATTTAGAAAATCTTACAGGTGTTAAGGTTTCTCAAGTTACTGTTAATATTCAAGGCATTAGAGTTTAAGGGGGAACATAAAGTGGCATATACACAGATTAATGGACGTGATTTTTCAAATATGATAAAAAGTGCTTCAAATGCATTAGAGAAGCAGAAAGAATATGTAAACTCCTTGAATGTATTCCCAGTACCTGATGGAGATACAGGAACAAATATGTCTTTAACCTTTAAGGCTGCAGCTAGAGAAATAGAAGGTTTAGAGAATAAGGGTATAGGAGAAGTATCTAAGAGGTTAGCTAAGGGTGCTTTAATGGGAGCTAGAGGAAATTCTGGAGTTATTCTTTCTCAGATTCTAAGAGGTATGGCAAAGGGTCTTGAAAATGCAGAGGAGGCAACTATAGAGGAAGTTAAGAATTCTTTTGTAGAAGGCTCAAATTTTGCTTATAAAGCAGTTATGAGACCAACAGAAGGAACGATTTTAACTATAATTAGAGCGGCAGGAGAAGCTGCTATCTGCAGTGAAGCTGAAAACATAGTTGAATTATTTGAAGAAGTATGTGAAGAAAGTAAAAAGATGCTTGATAAGACTCCAGAAATGTTACCACAGTTAAAACAAGCTAAGGTAGTAGATGCTGGTGGAATGGGATTATTAATAATATTAAGAGGTATGTTAGAAGTTCTAAAAAATAAAAGTGAAGTTTCTTTAATTAATGATTTAGAAGGTGAATCAGAAAATAATTATGATATTCCAGAGCTAAACATGGCTCCTGAAGATATTAAATTTGGATACTGCACAGAGTTTATCATACTTAATGAAGTAAAAGATATACCCAAATTTAAAGATTTCCTTGAATCTCAAGGTGATTCATTAGTTCTTGTAGGATTAGAGGATATAACTAAGGTTCATGTTCATACTAATGATCCAGGAGCAGTTTTATCTAAAGCAGTAACCTTTGGAGATCTTTCAAAAATTAAAATTGAAAATATGAGAGAACAACACAGATCTTTATTAGGAATAGATGAAAGTAGCAATGATGCAGTAGTGGAAGAAGTAAAAGAGGATCCTAAAGCTTATGGTTTCGTAACTGTAGCTAGAGGTAATGGAATTTCTTCAATATTTAAAGATCTTGGCGTAGATCAGGTTATTGAAGGTGGTCAGACTATGAATCCTAGCACAGAGGATATAGTTAATAGCATCAATAAAATTAATGCTGAGGTAGTATTTGTTCTTCCAAATAATAAAAATATAATAATGGCAGCTACACAAGCTGTAGATTTAATAGAAGACAAAAAGGTTATAGTAATTCCTACAAAAACTATCCCTCAAGGAATTACAGCTATAACTATGTTTAATCCAGATGGCTCTTCAGAAGAAAATGAAGCAGCTATGAATGAAACTATAGAAACAGTTACTTCTGGTTCTGTAACCTATGCGGTTAAGGATACTGAAGACAATGGTAGACATATTAAAGAGGGAGATATTCTAGGATTATTAGAAGGAAAAATAAATGAAATAGGTCAGGATGTATATGCTGTATGTAAAAAGCTTATAGAAAACATGGTAAATGAAGATAGCGAGCTTATTACTATATTCTATGGTGAAGACTGTGAAGAGGATAAGGTTAACCAGTTGGTATCAGAATTAGAAGAAGCATATCCAGACATGGATGTTCAATGTTTTAATGGTGAGCAACCATTATACTATTTTATTACATCAGTAGAATAAAAGCCTTAGGGCTTTTTTTCTATGTTAGCCATATGGAGTTGATAAGGTGAATATTTATAGTAGTGTTACAGCAATTAAAGGTGTAGGGCCTAAAATGGCTGAGAAATTGAGTAAATGTGGAATATATAGTATTTTAGATTTATTGTTATACTTTCCAAGGGATTATGAGAGTATCTTTATTGTTGAAGATTTAGATGAAGTGGATTCTAAGGGGAAGATAATTTTAGAGGTTGGAGTGGAGAGAATTTTACCTGACATAAGGACAAAAACAGGCAAAATACTTACAACCATTAGATTTATTCATAAGGGAAGATTAGTTAAGGGAATATGGTTTAATCAGCCCTATGTGAAAAGTAGTTTTAGAATTGGCAGTAGATATGTTATAAGTGGCATTATAGAGAAACAAGGTAGAGATTTTATAATTAAGAATGGAACCATAATGAGGAATACTACTACAGAGAGTACAGATATTATGGCAAGATATCCCTTAAGGGACGATATTTCTAATACTTTTTTAAATAAAATTGTTACAGAAACTTTAAACACAGTAAAAATAAAAGAAAATTTACCAAAGTCAATTTTGGATGAACATGATTTTATGTCTTTGGATAGTGCTATAAGAAATATACATAATCCTAAAAGTTTAAAGTTATTAGAAGAGGCAAGAAAAAGATTAAAGTTTCAAGAGTTATTTACATACTCTTTAAAGCTTATGGCCTTAAAAAATAGAAGTATTAATTCTAAGGGAATCTCCTTTTCCATATCGAAGGATCTGAAAGCTTTAAAGGATAAGTTGCCTTTTCAGTTAACAGATGCACAAACTAGAACTGTTAGAGAAATATTAAGAGATCAAAAGAAACCTAGTCCTATGAATAGATTAGTTCAAGGAGATGTAGGTAGTGGTAAGACTATAGTTGCTTTTATTGCCCTTTTTAATGTTATTATGAATGGATATCAAGGTGCCATGATGGCGCCTACAGAAATATTGGCAAAACAGCATTACTACGAGGCAGAAAAAGTCTTTAAGGATTTTAATATTACCATAGAGTTACTAACAGGTAGTACCACAGAAAAAAATAAAAACCTTATAAAAGAAAAGTTATTAAAGGGTGAGATAGACTTAATAATAGGTACTCATGCTTTGATAGAAGATAATGTCCAGTTTAAAAACTTAGGACTTATAATAACTGATGAACAGCATAGATTTGGTGTTGGTCAAAGAACTAGATTTGGAAATAAGCGTGAAGATATTGATGTACTTGTAATGAGTGCTACACCTATTCCAAGGACTTTATGTTTATATCTTTATGGAGATTTAGAAGTATCGATAATAGATACTTTACCACCAGGGCGAAAACCCATTGATACCTATTATTTATCTACTCAGGAAAAGGGGAGAATATATAACTTTGCTTTAGAGGAGATAAAAAAAGGAAGACAGATTTATGTAGTTTGTCCATTGGTTGAAGAAAATGAAGATATGAAATTAAGTTCTGTAACAGCATTATATGAAGAACTAAAAAAAACTTACTTTAAAAGTATGGAAATCGCCATTCTCCATGGTAAAATGAGTAATAAAGACAAAAATTTAATTATGAGTGAATTTAAAGAAGGAAACATTAAGGTGTTAATATCCACTACAGTTATTGAAGTAGGTGTAAATGTACCTAATGCAACGGTTATGATTATAGAAAATGCAGAGAGGTTTGGATTATCTCAATTGCATCAGTTAAGGGGAAGAGTTGGAAGAGGATCTCATAAATCTTATTGTGTTCTTGTAGCTAATATAAAAAGTGAAACAACTAAAAAGAGAATGGACATAATGAAAAATAGTAATGATGGTTTTTATATAGCGGAACAAGATTTAAAATTAAGAGGAAGTGGAGAAATGTTTGGACTTAGACAATCTGGTGAAAATGGATTAATTCTTAGTGATTTATCAGAGGATTTTCAACTATTTAAAATAGCAAATCAGGAAGCTAAGAAATTTATTAATAACAAGGATGAAGAAAACAAAAGAATACTTAAAGAAATAATGATTAACTTAGAGAAAAGCACTAGTTATATTTGCTTTAACTAAGGTCAAAGGAGATAAAAATGAGAGTAATTGCAGGAAAAGCTAAAGGAAGAAAGTTACTATCACCAGAGGGGATGGGCACTAGACCTACTCTAGATAGAGTTAAAGAATCAATTTTCAGCATAATACAAAATAAAGTAAGAGGCAGTATAGTTTTAGATCAATTTTCTGGTACAGGAAGCCTAGGTCTAGAGGCTGCAAGTAGAGGAGCTAAAGAGTGTCATTTAATAGACATGGGAGACGTAACTTATAAATATTTAAAAGAAAATATTAAAAATTTAAAATTTGAAGATTTCTGTACATCTTATAAAGGTGATTCATACAAATACTTAGAGGAGTTTGGGAGAATAGGAAAGGTATTTGATTTAATATTTATAGACCCACCTTATGCAAAAGATATGATTCCACCAGCTCTAGAACTTATTAAAAAACATAATTTACTACAAAGAGATGGCTTGATTGTAACGAAAATAGATTCAGGTGAAGAAATTTGTGAAGGTTATGAAGACATTGTTTTAATAGACCAAAGAAAATACGGAAACACCACTGTATGTTTCTATGAATTTAAGGAGTAAAAAATGATTAAAGCAGTTTATCCAGGCAGTTTTGACCCAATAACAAATGGTCACTTAGATATTATAAAAAGATGTTCATACGTATTTGATCAGGTTACAGTAGCTGTATTACTAAATCCTAACAAAAGTGGATGGTTTAGCATTGAAGAAAGAATTGATCAAATTGAGAGAGTGGTTAAAGCTTTACCAAATGTAAAAGTAAAAAGTTTTACAGGTCTTTTAGTGGATTTTATGGAAGCAGAAGACAGTGATGTAATGGTTAAGGGACTTAGATCTATGTCAGACTTTGATTATGAGTTTCAAATGGCACTAATGAATAAAAAGCTTGATAAAACAAAAGAAACTATGTTTATGATGACCAACTCTAAGTACTCTTATCTTAGCTCATCAGCTATAAAGCAAGTGGCTTTATTTAAGGGACACTTGGATGGATTAATTCCAAAAGAGTTAGAAAATGAAATTAGAGAGAGAGCTAAAAGTTTTGAGGGGGAATTATAGTGAAGGTATTAGAACTATTAGATTATCTACAACAAACTATTGACATGTCACCAAAGAATTTAGTAGGTAAAGTATCTATTAATAAAAAAGAAGTCTTAAGAACTCTTAATGAAATGAGAAAATTGCTACCAGATGAATTTGAAGAAGCTAAAAATTTAATGAATCGTAAAGAAATAATTTTAGACGAAGCAAGAAGTGAAGCAGAACGTATTATTCAGGATAGTAGAAAAAGAGCACAACAAGAATATGAAAACTGTGATGTGTTAGTAGCTGCTAAAAAAGAAGCAGAAGAAATATTAGAAAGTGCTAATGAGGAAGCTAAAAAAATTAAAGGTGAAGCTAATAAGCAAGCTAAGGATTTAAAATTTGGAGTTATGAATTATGCAGACAGCACTTTAAGCAATTTACAAAAGGATATAGACATTATAGGAGAAGAGTCTTTAAAAGTTATACAAAATGAAATGGAAGAAATGCTTGTAAAATTATATAAAGAAATTTCTTCCACTACATCTAAGGTAAGAGAAAATATTAAAGAATTAGGAAATGACTAAAAACAATCTCGTAACTTTTTAAATATTACAGGGATAGAAAATATAAATATTAGTAGTACCAAAAACCCTGGTTTAGATGATAGCATAGTATTGTTTATGAAAAAAGTTTCCTGATTAACTAGAGAAAATGGTAGCTTTAAAAATAACAATGTTATCAAGGTGCATATTATTCCCTGAACAACTTTTAGAAATATATATTTTTTCATTGATACCTTATATTTGTAAACAAAGGAGTATACTTGGAAAGTTATAGATAACCCACTAAAACCTATTAAAAAGCTGCATATAAGAATTTTAATATTTAGAGTTAAGGAGCTTATAGCTACAATGTTACATCCATTTGTAATTTCTATAAATCCAAGGAAGACTCCATCAAGTAGATTGTAATTAATAATACCAGAACTACATAAAGAAATAAGGGCAGTGTGATATATTCCACTGCTTTTTATTATGTTTATAATTACAGAAAAAATAACTACAAAACTACCTATTGATAAGCAGGTTTTGGTAGCATCTTCAAGGGCATTTTTCATAGCTACCCCGAAGTTAGGGCTTTCTTTTATCTGTGTGGCAGCAACAGAAGAATTACTATATATAGTATATTTATTAGTCTTTTTAGTAGGTAATATTAACCCCATAACAATACAAGATAAAGCATTAGAAATAAGAAGGATATAACCCAAAAATGCACTATGGAGCATTGCAGTACCAACAGTACCTATAATAAACAGAGGGCTTCCATTGGTGGCTATATTTAAAAGTCTTTCAAAAGTTGGTTTATCAATAACCTTCCTTTCATAGAGTTCACAAGCATATCTGGACCCAAGAGGATATCCACAAAACAAACTAGCTAAAATAACTACACTACACTCCTTTGGTAGTCTTAAAGGGGTACATAGTATCTTACCTAAAAATTTTGAATAAATTTCTATACCCCCAAAAGAAAAAATTAAGTTAACTATGACCAAGAAGGGGAATAGTGATGGAAATACTGAGTAAAAAAACAGTTTAGCTCCATTTATAGTAAAGGCTATGCAATCTTTAGGATTTAGTATGATGTAAATAATTAAGAGGGAAAATATTGTTGTAAGCAGAAGGTTTTTTGATGAATTTCTAAATAATAAATATATTAAAAATATAATAAGCGCAATTACAATAAAAAATAATGCCTTCATTTAAATAATCCTTTTAAATTGATATACTTAAATATATTTTTTATCTTGGGAATATATGATAACAAAATATAGGTAAAATAAAATCTTCAAGGTACTTCCAAAACAATTCACTAAAAATTAATCTAATGATTTAGGTTATTTTGGTATGGTTCCTTGAAGAATTATGTTTATAATATAATCGGGCTTTGTAGATAATCTTCCATAGCACTTATGGAAGGATTTAGAATGCTATAGCCACTAGTGCATTGTAAATCTAATTTTAAGGTAGGGTTTATATACTTTGGTAGTTTTGAATATATTGGTATAGAAGAATTGTTCTTCATTGATTTTAATGCCATAGCTCCATGTTTAGTGAAGCCCAAAATACGAGCATATGGACAAGGCTCTTTACGCATTTCTAAGGTATTGTATTCATAAAAGCCTAGAAAATACTGACATAGTATTCTACTGATTCTAGTATAGGTATATCGTTTACTTTTTATCATTTCAATACAATGTTCATAATCTTTAGCGTCTTTTATGGTAGCTAATATCTTATTATGGAGACCTTCAGAAGCATCCGGAATTGATTCGAAAAAGTTATTTTTGCTAGTTATAGCCTTATACTTTATATATGGATACATCATGTAATCAAAGGGAAAATTATAATTTTTATTTTTAAGTTCTATCATATCCTCGTAAACACTAGGAGGAACATGAGATATTAATTCTTCCATTGAAGTATTTGATTTCAAGGATTTTCTAATAGCAGTAGCACTTGAGAAGATATTATTTAAATTGGTACTATTGTAATTTCCACCTTCCCTTTTTATGGTATAGGGTACAATATTACTATGAAGTTTTTTTATGCTCTTAAGGTATTCAACACCTAAAATATTATTAGAAGAATTTAGATAATCAGCTAAGTCTTTTTCATTATAGTAATTTTTCTTATTTAAATAATGAATTAAAGCTGAAGAACGAGCCTTTGGAAAAGGTAATCCTCTATCTAAATCTTCTTTCAATAAGGACTTGAATAAAGGAGGTTCTTCTACTAGTAGATCAGATACTTCTTTAAGAAAGTCTATATCACCTGCTTCACTTCCAAAGCAAATTGAATCTACTATCCCTAGACTATTAAGAAGACTTACGGAACCATAAGAAAAGAATTCCGCAGAAGATAGGCTGTATATTGCAGGGAGTTCTAAAACAATATCTACCCCATTATTTAAAGCCATTGATGTTTTTTTCCATTTATCTACTATAGAAGGAATACCTCTTTGATTAAAGTTTCCACTCATTACTGCAATAATTAAATCACTATTAGTCAATTCTTTAGTTTTATTTATATGAAAAAGGTGTCCATTGTGAAGAGGATTATATTCCACAATAATTCCTGATATTTTCATTAAAATTACCTCCTGTACTCATATAACCATAGATTATATCAAAAAAATGTTAATTATCATAGCCTAATTATTAAATTAAGTCAAAAAAATTCAATATAGAGGTTGAAAAATATATATGAAAAGGGGTATAGTAATAAGGGATATTTAGAATATTTTTACTGAAAGGGGTAAGAAAAAATGAGTTTTACACAAAAGGTATGGAAATTAGCACAACAAGAGATGAAGACAATAGTACTTCCAGAAGGTGAAGAAGAAAGAAATTTAAAGGCTTCAGAAATTATCCATAAAAATAAAATAGCTAAAGTTATATTAGTAGGTAGCCAGGATAAGATTAAGGAAAATGCTAAGAATTTCGGGGTAAATATTGAGGGAATTGAAATTGTAGATCCTGAAGTATCACCTAAGACTGCAGAGTATGCAAAAGCATTTTATGAACTTAGAAAAAATAAGGGTGTTACAGAGGAAAAAGCATTACAAACAGTTAAAGACCCAGTTTATTATGGAACAATGATGGTTAAACTAGAAGATGCCCATGGATTAGTTTCAGGAGCAGTACATAGCACAGGAGATTTATTACGTCCAGGACTTCAAATTATAAAAACAGCTCCAGGAATAAAAGTTGTTTCAAGTTTCTTCGTTATGGAACTTGAAAATTCTTCATATGGAGATAATGGTACTCTATTATTTGGAGATTGTGCAGTTAATCCTAATCCAACATCAGAAGAGCTTGCATCAATAGCTATAAGTACAGCAGAAAATGCAAAGACTCTATGTGGAATAGATCCAAAGGTTGCAATGTTATCTTTCTCAACTATGGGAAGTGCTAAACATGAAAATGTAAATAAGGTTGTTGAAGCTACAAGAATGGCAAAAGAAGCTAGACCAGATCTTGCAATAGATGGAGAATTACAATTAGATGCAGCTATAGTTGATAAAGTAGCAAGTCTTAAAGCACCAAATAGTACAGTAGCAGGAAATTCTAATGTTTTAATATTCCCAGATTTACAAGCAGGAAATATTGGATATAAATTAGTTCAAAGATTTGCAGGAGCTGAAGCTATAGGTCCAGTATGTCAAGGGTTTGCAAAACCAATAAACGACCTTTCAAGAGGATGTAGTGTAGATGATATAGTAAATGTTGTAGCAATTACAGCAGTGCAAGCGCAAAATAGCAAATAAATATTATATTGATTTAATTAAAAATATATTGTAATCTAATATAATGATATATTAATATATTACAAATGCGTCAGGAGGAAATGAGAATGAAAGTATTAGTAATAAACTGTGGAAGTTCTTCATTAAAGTACCAATTAATAAACATGGAAACAGAAGAGAGCTTAGCACAAGGATTAGTTGAAAGAATAGGAATTGAAGGTTCAATTTTAACTCAAAAGGTTCCAGGAAGAGATAAATATATAATAGAGCAACCAATGGCTGACCATAAAGATGCAATAAAATTAGTTTTAGATGCATTAGTAGATGGTAACCATGGAGTTATTTCTTCAATGGATGAAATATCAGCAGTAGGACACAGAGTTGTTCATGGTGGAGAAAAATATTCAGAATCTGTAGTAATTGATGATGCAGTTATGGAAAGTTTAGAAGAGTGTGTAAAACTTGCACCACTTCATAATCCAGCAAACATAATTGGAATTAATGCTTGCAAGAGCTTAATGCCAAACACTCCAATGGTTGCAGTATTCGATACAGCATTCCATCAAACAATGCCAAAAACTGCTTATATGTACCCACTACCATATGAGCTATACACTAAGTATGGAATAAGAAAATATGGTTTCCACGGAACATCACATAAATATGTATCAGCAGAATGTGCTAAATTAATGGGCAAAGACATAAAAGATGTTAAAATCATCACTTGTCATCTTGGAAACGGAGCTAGCTTAGCTGCTATAAAAGATGGCCATTGTGTAGATACAAGTATGGGATTCACTCCACTTGAAGGAATAGCAATGGGAACTAGATGTGGAAACATTGACCCTGCTATAGTTACATTCTTAATGAATGAAGGAAAAATGACAGCTAAAGAAGTTGATAATTTAATGAACAAACAATCAGGAGTTCTTGGATTATCAGGAGTAAGTAGTGACTTTAGAGACATAGAAGATGCTGCTAAAGAAGGAAATGAAAGAGCTATTCTTGCTTTAAATGTATATAACTACAGAGTAAGAGAAATGATTGGTGCTTATGCTGCAGCAATGGGCGGAGTAGATGCAGTTGTATTTACAGCAGGACTTGGAGAAAATGCTATAGAAACTAGAGCAGAAATTTGCAAAGGCTTAGAATTCTTAGGTGTTGAAATAGATGATGCTAAGAATAATGTTAGAGGAAAATCTACAGAAGTAAGCAAAGATGGAGCTAAAGTAAAAGTATTTGTTATTCCTACAAATGAAGAGTTAGTAATAGCAAGAGATACTAAAGAACTTACTTCAAAATAGTAAAAATATTTATGTGCTTGAGTAAAAAATTAGCTTTTTATCTTAAGGAAAAAATATACATGTGTAAATTACCTTGACTTTTATCGGTATAATTTATATAATAACTTGTGTTTGAATGATATATTTAATTAACTTAAGGAGGGAAGTTGGAGCTTTACTCAAGCTATGCATTTTGCATTATATATAACTAGTCTTAGTTATATGAGGAAAAACAGGTATATTATGTTTTTTCAGAGTGTTGTTATGATTATAAACTTTAAAGATTTAAATGATAAGAACTATGAGAGAAAGAATATAGATATCGAAATTGAGAAAGATAAGTTTTACGATGGTAGTGAAATGGTAAAATACTCCAAGCCTATTAAGTTTAATGGGTTTTTGCGTCGCAAAAAGGAAGTTATAGAACTTATTGGTGACGTAGATACTGAAGTATTATTAAATTGTTCTAGATGTGCAAAAGCTTTTTCTTATGAAGTTAAGGTGCACATAGAAGAAGAAATATCAAACACTGATGATTGTGAGATTATCTCAACCAATACTGAGAATATAGATATTTATGAAATTATTGAAAACAGTATTCTCCTTGAATTACCTGTTAAAAGGTTATGTAAAGAGGATTGCAAAGGCTTATGCCAGACTTGTGGGAAAGATTTAAATTTAGGACAATGTTCTTGTACTGATTTTTATGTAGACCCTAGACTTGAAAAGCTATCACAAATGTTTTCTAACCATAAGGAGGTGTAATAATGGGAAATCCAGCTAGAAAATTTTCAAAAGCAAGAAGAGATTCAAGAAGAGCTCAAACTTTTAAACTTGGTTTACCAGGAATAGTAGAGTGTCCTCAATGCCACGAAATGAAGCTTGCTCACAGAGTTTGTAAGAACTGTGGTTACTACAAGAATAGAGAAGTTGTTTCAACTGAGGAATAAGAAGAAAGTCGATAGACTTTCTTTTTATTTTTATGTGGAAATTTAAATGAAAAAAATATATAATGTATTTAAATATTTTAAAATTATGAAAGGAGTTACTATGAAGGTTGTAGTTGATGGAATGGGTGGAGATAATTCACCTGAAGCTATAGTAGAAGGTTGTGTTCTTGCACAAAAAGAATATGATATAGATATAATAATTACAGGTCAAGAAGATCTTATAAAAAAAGAATTAGAAAAATATGAATATACCAAAGGAAGAATAACTATTTTAAATACTACTGAAATTATTTCAACTAATGAAGCACCAGTAAAAGCTCTAAAGACTAAGAAGGATTCATCTCTTGTTAAAGCTTTAGAATTAGTTAAGAATAAGGAAGCAGATGCCATTGTATCTGCTGGAAGTACAGGAGCCTTCTTAGCGGGCTGTACTCTTATTGTAAAGAGGATTAAAGGGATAAGCAGACCAGCACTAGCACCAGTTATGCCAGGTAAAAATGGTCCATTTATGATAATAGATGTAGGAGCTAATGCAGATTGTAAACCCCATTATTTAACTCAGTTTGCTCAAATGGGTAAGGTATACTTTGAAAGTGTATTATCTGTTGAAAATCCTACTGTAGGTCTTATAAATATAGGATCAGAGGAAGAAAAGGGAAATGAATTAACCAAGGAAGCTTATCAACTTTTAAAACAAGAGAATTTAAATTTTATAGGAAATGTAGAGCCGAGAGAAATTCCTAAAGGAGAGGTAAATGTCCTTGTATGTGATGGTTTTGTAGGGAATACCGTATTAAAGATGTATGAAGGCGTTGCAGAAACCATTCTAAGTGAGCTTAAAAATGAAATAATGAGTTCCGCAACAACAAAAATAGGTGGACTATTATTAAAGCCTGTATTTAAGAGATTTAAAAAGCACTATGACTATAAAGAATACGGTGGAGCTGCATTTTTAGGGGTTGATGGTATTTGCATAAAAGCTCATGGAAGCTCCGATGCCAAGGCTTTAAAAAATGCAATTAAACTTTCTAAAACCTATTATGATACAAAAGTATTAGATAAAGTTAAAGATGCTTTTAAAGAAGAAAAATAAAAAAATTAAAATAAGTGAATAAAATTTTGTAGGTTTAGTATATTATAATATAGTATTTGAAAATAAACAGTTGATTATTATCCAATATGCTATTATATTAAATAGTGATATTATATTGAATTTTTAGGAGGTATATAAAATGTTTGAAAAGATAAGAGCAAAAATCGCGGAGCAACTAAGCATAGATGAAAATGATATAACTATGGACTCTGGATTTGTTGATGATTTAGGAGCAGACTCATTGGACTTAGTTGAGTTAATTATGGCCCTTGAAGAGGAATTTGACATGGAAATCCCTGATGAAGATGCAGAAAAAATAACTAGTGTTGGAGATGTAGTTGACTACATAAAAGCACGAGTAGAAGAATAATATCAGCAGGTTCCGTAGAAATGCGGAACCTTATTTTTAGATTTATTCTTGAATTTATCCACTTGAGTTTATTTACTTGAATAATAATATTAAGTTAGTAGGTTATTTAGATAAATTGAAGAATAAACCTTGGCGAAAGAGGTAAAAAGATGAAAATATTAAAAAGTACATTAGAATTAAAAAATAAATTAGGTATTGACTTTAAAGATTTAACTTTATTACAAACAGCAATAACTCATAGTTCTTACGCTAATGAAAGAAACGCTGCCTTCAATGAACGATTAGAGTTTTTAGGAGATACAGTTTTAGAATTAATTATATCTGAATATTTATTTACTAATCACATAAATGAAACAGAAGGATACCTTACTAAGGTAAGAGCTTTAATTGTATGTGAAAATTCTTTATTTGAAATAGCTAAGAAGTGGGAACTAGGAAAATACATTTATATGAGTAAAGGTGAAGAATTAACCGGTGGTAGAACTAGAGTATCAATTTTAGCTGATGCTGTAGAAGCTATTATTGCTGCAGTATACTTAGATGAAGGACTTTTAGTAACTAAGGAATTTGTCCTTAAAAACTTTAACTCAATTATTATTAAAGCAGTTAAAAATGAGATAATTTTAGACTATAAGACAAAGCTTCAAGAAATATTACAAAAGAATGGAGATGTAGATATTTCTTATTCTCTTATTAATTTTGAAGGACCACCTCATAGAAGAGAATTTTTTGTGAAGGTTTTGATTAATGGAGAAGCTAAAGGAAGTGGCTCAGGGTATAGTAAGAAAGAAGCTGAACAAATGGCCGCTAGGGAAGTTTTAATTAAGAGGGGTGATATTAGTGAGTAAAAATCATTATATTATACCTATATTTGTGCCTCATATAGGATGTCCTCATACTTGTGTGTTTTGTAATCAGGATAGTATTACAGGAGATGCAGGGTCAGCAGGTAGCGCAGGAAATGTAGATGGTGCTTATGTAAAAAAAACCATAGAGGACTATTTAGAAACTATAGATAGTAGTGATGCTATAATTGAGGTATCATTTTTCGGTGGTACTTTTACAGGAATTAATATGTGCATCCAAAGAGACCTATTATCAGTAGCTCAAAACTATAAAAAAATAGGAAAGATTAAATTTATAAGATTGTCCACAAGACCAGATTATATAGACCAAGAGATTTTAGACCACCTAAAAAGTTTTGATGTAGATATTATAGAATTAGGAGTTCAATCCTTAGATGAAGAAGTTTTACATAAATCAGGAAGAGGGCATAGTTCAGAAGATGTGGAGAAGGCGTCGAAATTAATAAAAGAATATGGATTTACCTTAGGGCATCAAATTATGCTAGGACTCCCAGGAGATACAAGAGAGAAGGATATTGAAACTACAAGAAAAAGTATTTCTATGAATCCAGATATCTGTAGGATATACCCATCCCTAGTTATTAAGGAAACTCCTATGGAAAAGCTCTTAAGGGAAGGCTTATATAAACCATATACTTTAGAGGAAGCTGTAGATATAAGTAAGATAGTCTATGGAATGATGGAGGGTAATGATATAAAGGTTATCCGAATTGGACTTCAACCTACAGAGGAGATTAGTGCTGATGGAGATGTGGTAGATGGACCTTTTCATCCTGCTTTTAGAGAGCTGGTGGAGAGTAGTGTCTACTGTGATATGATTTATGATTACTATAAAGATAAAGAAATGGATAAGTTCAAAATATATATAAACCCTAAAGATATATCTAAGCTTTATTCTAATAAAAAGCAATATTTTAATCTGCTTCTAAAAAAATTAAAGAGTAAAGAAATTTTTGTAACTCAAGAAAGAAATATAGGAAAGTCTTCCATAGGGTTTTATAATGGTACAAAGTTAGATATAATTAATCAGAAGGATTATTTAAAACTTAAATATCAATAAAACTTTTGATTATATAGGCTAAAGTAAATATATATTTTAAAGTATCCTAGTAAGATTATAGGATATCTTCTTTAAATTAAAGTTAGGAGTGGATTTTATGAGGATGACTAAGAAGAAAAGAGAAAAGTATATAAAAATAATAACTACTTGTATATGCATTGCTATGGCTGCAGTACTTATTTTACCTATAATCTTAGGAGCTTAGGAGTGTGAATAGATGTTCTTAAAATCTATCGAAATAAGAGGATTCAAATCCTTTGCAGATAAGACAGAGCTTACATTTAAAAAAGGTGTAACTGTAGTTGTAGGTCCCAATGGAAGTGGAAAAAGTAATATCTCAGATGCTGTAAGGTGGGTGCTGGGTGAACAAAGCATTAGGAATCTTAGAGGAGATAAAATGGAAGATGTAATCTTTGCAGGTACTCAATATAGAAAACCTGTAGGGCTTGCTCAAGTTTCTCTTACTTTAGATAATAGCGATTCTGACTTAGATATAGCCTATTCTCAGGTAACCGTTGCAAGAAGATTATATAGATCAGGTGAAAGTGAGTATTTAATAAATAATACTGTGTGTAGATTAAAAGATGTACAAGCTTTATTTATGGATACAGGTATAGGTAAGGAAGGATATTCATTAATAGGACAAGGTAAAATTGATGCAATCTTAAGTGCTAAGTCAGAGGATAGAAGAAAGTTATTAGAAGAGGCCGCAGGTATAGTAAAATATAAAACAAGAAAAGAAGAGGCTGAGAAGAAACTAGATAACACGGAGCAAAATCTTATTAGAATAAATGATATTATTTCTACCTATGAAGAAAGGCTTCCATCCTTAGAAGAAGATTGTGAAAAAGCCAAAATATTTTTAGAAGCTTCTAAAGAGATAAAAGTAAAGGAAGTTAATATAATCATAGATTTTTTGGAAAAAACTAAAATTAACATAGATAGATACAACAACACAATAAATGCTGTAACTACAGATATAGAAACCTTGAAGAAAGAAAAATATGAATTAAAACTAGCTTATGAAAATAATAATGAAGAGCTAGAAGCTTTAAATAATATTTTAGAAGAAAAGAAAAAGATTTATTATGAAAGTCAAAATAAACATCAAGGAGTAATTGGAGAAGTTAAACTCTTTGAAGAAAAAATATTACATTTAGAAGACAGTATAAATAGATTAAACAGTGAAATACTGCAAAAAAATCAATATCTTGAAGAGTCGTATTTGAAAATAGAAAACCAAAGAAAGAGTATTGCTGCCTTAAAAGAAGAAGAATTAGACATAAATAATAAAATAGAAAAAAAACAATTAGAATTAACAAATGTATTAAATAGTGTGACTAGTGATAATAATAAATTGAAGGAATTAGAAGAGATAAAATTCAAGTATTATAATAATATTAATTCTAAAACTAGCGAAATAGATATTTTAAAAAATAATATCGAAATTAGTAGTGGAAATGTAGAAAATTTAATATTAGATGTTCAAACTTTTAAAAATTCTATATTAATAAATAACAAGACTAAGAATCATTTAATAGAAGAAGAGAATAAGGCTAGTATTAGTATTGAGAAATATGAAGAGGAAGTTAAGGAAAATAGAAAAAAACTATCTAAGTGTAAGCATGACTTAGAGATCTTAGAAAAAAAATTAAAAGAAATATTGAGAGAGCAAGGAAATAAAGAAGCTAGGCTAAATGCTTTGGTAACTTTAGAGAATTCCTATGAAGGATACAATAGATCTGTAAAACTTCTAATGCAACACATAGAGAATAGTAAAGATTATAGAGCAAATGAGGATTGCTATGTACTTGGAGATATAATAAAGGTTCCAGAGAGATTTGAAAGAGCTATAGAGATTGCTATGGGAGCTAGCATATCTAATATTGTCACCAAGGATGAACACATAGCAAAAAATCTTATTAATTACTTGAAAAGTAGTAAAATAGGAAGAGCAACCTTTATGCCTATAAATATAGTAAAGGGTAAGAACCTATTGGTAGATAAAACTGTAAGGGATACTAAGGGATATATAGGCATAGCTAGTGAACTTATAGAATTTGAAGATAAATTTAAGGGTGTAATCGATCAAGTTTTGGGCAAAACTCTTGTATGTGATACTATGGATAATGGACTGCATATATCTAAAGTTTGTGGCTATAAATATAGAATTGTTACTTTAGATGGAGAAGTCTTTAATCCGGGGGGATCACTAACGGGAGGAAGTTATTCTAAAAATGCTAACGTAATTGGTAGAAAGAGAGAAATTGAAAAATTAACTGAGGAAGTAGAAGAAAGTCACGGAGTAGTTGCTCTTAAAAATGAAGAAATAACATCAGTTAATGTTAAGATTAAAGAACTAGATGATAGAGGTCTTAACTTAAGAGATGAAATACATTACGAGAGTATTAATATAACAAAGATTAAGGGTGAAATATCAAGGGTTACAGAAGAGGAACTAAGAAACAAAAGAGAACTTCAAAAAGCTAGCGAAAATCTGGGTAAGGAAGAGGAGAAAATTAAAGCCTTAAAAGCTAAATTAACTTTTTCACAGCAGGAATTAACTGAGCTTAAAGATAAGGTAATTGAATTAGAAGGTCAATATGATGAGCATAACAATAAAACTAAAGGCAAAAATTTATATATAGATGCCATTAAAGATGAATTAACCTCTATAAAAATAAATAAAGCAAAGCTTTTAGAAGTTATAAGTAATAATATTCAAGAATTAGATAGGATGACCCAGGCAGTAGATATTGAGAAAAGGCTAATTGAAAGCAATTTAAAAAATATAGAAACATCCACTTTAGCTAAGGAAGAATATAGAATAAACATATCTAAAAGTACTGAAAATACTAAGGAAATTATTAAGTTACTTAAAGAGTTAGAGCAGTTTTTTGAAGAAACCCAAGTAGAAAAGTTAAAGATAAAAGATAAAATTCCAGTTATAACTTCAAAAATTGAAGATATTGATTTACAATTAGATAAACTAGAAAAAGAAATTCATAAAAATCAGATTTCTTTGGCTAAAATTGAATCAGAAGAAGAAGTTCTATTGAAAAAGCTTAATGAAGAGTATAATCTTACCTTTGCAGAAGGATTAAGTTTTAAACTAGAGGGTTATGATATAGCTATATTAAAGAATGAAGTTGCAGAATTGAAAAAGAGAATAACTGCTCTTGGAGTAGTTAACCTAGGAGCCATAGAAGAATTTAAAGAAGTAAATGAAAAGTATACTTTTATGAGCACACAGAGGGAAGATTTAGTTAAGTCTAAGGAAGAAATAATTGAATTCATAGGCGAGATAACTGAAAAGATGAGAGATGTGTTTATGGAGAATTTTAAGCAGCTCAGGATTTACTTCAATGATACTTTTAAGGAGTTATTTAAGGGTGGAAGTGCTGATTTAAGTCTTCAAGGTGATGATGAGCTAACCTGTAAGATTGAAATAGATGTAGAGCCACCAGGAAAAAAACTTCAAAATATAAATCTACTTTCAGGAGGAGAGAAGGTTTTATCAGCCATTGCACTACTATTTGCAATACTAAAGATGAAGCCAACTCCATTCTGTATACTAGATGAGATTGAGGCTGCGTTAGATGATGCTAATGTACTTAGATATGGAGAATTTTTAAAAAAATTCTCTGAAAACATACAATTCATAGTAATAACTCACAGAAAAGGAACCATGGAAACCAGTGATATGATTTATGGAGTTACTATGGAAGAAAAGGGTGTATCTAAGGTAGTATCCATGGAATTTAATAAGGAATAAGGAGGATTAATATGTTTGGAGGATTTTTTGATAAGTTAAAACAGGGGCTTAGCAAAACTAGAAATACTATAAATGATGCAGTGACTCAAGTATTAAAACTTGCAGTTACAATAGATGATGATTTATATGAAGAACTAGAAGAAGTATTAATAACTAGCGATATAGGGGTAGAAACCTCAGTAGAAATTATTGAAAGGCTTAGAAAAAAGGTTGTTTCTGAAAGAATCAATGATACTGAAGAAATACTTCCAGCTATGAAATCTATAATTATGGATATGCTAGGAGACTATGAAACCTCAATAATACCTGAATCAACACCAGAAGTAAGATTAGTCATTGGTGTTAATGGAGTAGGAAAAACTACATCAATTGGAAAAATGGCTGCTAGAATAAAAAATAATAATTATAAGGTTTTATTAGCAGCAGCAGATACTTTTAGAGCGGCAGCTATAGATCAATTAGAAGTTTGGAGTAATAGAGCTAATGTGGATCTGATAAAACATCAAGAGGGTTCAGATCCAGCAGCTGTTATATACGATGCAGTACAGGCTGCAAAGGCTAGAAAAGTTGATGTGTTAATTTGTGATACTGCAGGTAGACTTCATAATAAGAAAAATCTTATGGATGAACTTGGAAAGATTAATAGAGTTATCGATAGAGAGTATGGAGAAGCTAAAAAGGAAACTTTACTAGTTTTAGATGCTACTACTGGACAAAATGCAGTTATTCAAGCAAAACAATTTATGGAGGTATGTCCTATAGATGGTATAATTCTAACAAAGCTAGATGGTACAGCTAAGGGTGGTATAGTTATCTCTATAAAACATACTTTAAATATTCCAGTTAGATATATAGGAGTAGGGGAAGGTATAGATGATCTTCAAGAATTTAATTCTAGAGATTTTGTAGAAGCTTTATTTTAACTGTTAAGTAAAAATACTTGACAGCTTAAAATTAATTTGTTAATATAAGTTTTGTGAGTTGGGTGATTATATGGAAAAAAGAGTTGAAATATCAATTTTACTAGATTTTTATAACTCATTACTTACTGATAAACAAAGAGATATTATGGATTTATATTATAATAATGACTTATCTCTATCAGAAATAGCAGAAGTTAATAATACTAGTAGGCAAGCAATTCATGACTTAATTAAAAGATGTGGTAATCTTTTAGAAGAGTATGAAAGTAAACTTCACTTAATGAAAAAAACCTTAGCTATAGAAAACTCTAAGACTGAAATTATTAACAAATTAAAAGGGTTAAAAGGTACTACTTCTGAAGAAAATATAAAAAAAGAAATAGACCATATAATTAAAGATATAGAAGAGAATGTATAGGAGGTTTTCATATGGCTTTTGAAGGACTATCTTCCAAATTACAAGAGACCATAAAAAAGCTAAAGGGTAAAGGTAAGCTTTCAGAGAAAGATATTAAAGAAGCTATGAGAGAAGTAAAACTTGCTCTTTTAGAAGCGGATGTAAATTATAAAGTTGTTAAAAACTTTGTAAAGTCTGTCAGTGAAAAATGTCTTGGTGATCAAGTTATGGAAAGTTTAACACCAGGTCAGCAAGTAGTTAAAATAGTTAATGAAGAATTAACTGAGTTAATGGGAACCACTGAAAAGAAAATAGAATTTGTCAACAATGGAATAACAATGATAATGTTAGTTGGTCTCCAAGGTGCAGGTAAAACAACCATGGCAGGAAAGCTGGCTCTAAATCTTAGAAAAAGCAATAAAAAGCCATTACTAGTAGCCTGTGACGTTTATAGACCAGCAGCTATAAAACAACTACAAGTTGTAGGAAAGTCAATAGATGTACCTGTATTCACTATGGGAGATAAAAAAAGCCCAGTAGATATTTCAAAAGCTTCCATTGAACATGCTAAGAGCATTGGAGCTAATGTAGTTATCGTGGATACGGCAGGAAGACTTCACATAGATGAAGCGCTAATGGGAGAACTTGAAGATATAAAAGCTTCAATAAATCCATCAGAAATTTTATTAGTTGTAGATGCTATGACAGGTCAAGATGCAGTAAATGTAGCTGAAACCTTTAATAATACACTAGATATTACAGGAGTTATCGTTACCAAGTTGGATGGTGATACCAGAGGTGGTGCTGCACTATCAATTAAGGCAATCACTGAAAAACCTATAAAATATGTAGGTATGGGAGAGAAGATGACAGATTTGGAAATCTTCCACCCAGAGAGAATGGCATCAAGAATACTTGGTATGGGAGATGTACTTTCTTTAATTGAGAAAGCTCAATCAGCTATCGATGAGAAGAAAGCTACAGAACTCGGTAACAGAATGATGAATCAAGAATTCAATCTTGAGGACTTTTTAGAGACTATGAATCAAATGAAAAATTTAGGACCTATGGGCAAGTTGGTTGAAATGATTCCAGGCTTTAATGCAAAGGAATTAAAGGGTGTAGATTTTTCACAAAGTGAGAAAAATATGGGCAGCATGGAAGCAATAATACATTCCATGACTACAAAGGAAAGAAAAAATCCAAGCATAGTGTCTTCTTCTCCATCTAGAAAGAAGAGAATTGCAGATGGTTCAGGTTCAACTATTCAAGCAGTAAATAAACTTTTAAAAGACTTCGAGATGATGAAAAAAATGATGAAACAGATGAAGGGCATGGGAGGCAAGGCTGGTAAATTTGGTAAAAAAGGCTTGTTTGGAAAATTACCTTTCTAAGTTCAAATACATATAACCTTTGAAGGAGGTGAAAATATAATGGCAGTAAAAATAAGATTAAGAAGAATGGGTGCTAAAAAAGCTCCTTTCTACAGAATAGTTGTTGCTGATTCAAGATCTCCAAGAGATGGAAGATTTGTTGAAGAGATTGGATACTACAATCCAACTACAGAGCCAGTAACTGTTAAAATCGATGAAGAGAAAGCAGTTAAATGGGTAAAAAATGGAGCTCAACCAACAGACACAGTTAAAAGACTTTTCAACAATGCGGGAATAAAATAGGAAAGTTTAATTGATTGGAGGCGCAATCCATGAAAGAATTACTTACAATTATTGCAAGGTCATTAGTTGATAACCCTGATTCAGTGCAAGTAAATGAAATTGCTGGAGAGCATTCTATAATTTTAGAATTAAAGGTTGCTGAAGAAGATATGGGGAAAGTAATTGGAAAACAGGGAAGAATAGCTAAGTCTATTAGAACTGTTGTTAAAGCAGCAGCGATTAAAGAAAATAAAAGAGTTGTTGTAGAAATAATATAAGAGTTAGGAATACCTAGCTCTTATTTTTTTATATATTGTAGTTGACAAGAATTACAAAGAATTATTATAATAAACAGAGTTCTTAGCTTCTTTGAAGGTTAGAAATCGTTATCCAGGGACGTAGTAGCTCTTAACTGCCGACTTAAGAATAAGGAGGGAGTATTAGAGCTAATAGTCATCGGGTAAACTGAGTTTATGAAAAAAATTTTGTGTTAATAATATTAAGTAATTAAATAGTGAGGAGATATATGATGAGGGAATTGATGAGCGTTGGGCAGATAACTAAGCCCCATGGAGTAAGAGGAGAAGTTAAGGTACTTTCTCTAACAGATAGCTTAGAAAGATTTAGAGACTTAGATAAGGTATACATAGATGATAAAGAAATAAAAATTACATCAGTTAAGCTTCAAAAGGATAGAGCTATATTAAAAATAGAAGGAATTGATTCTATTGAAGAAGCCGAAATTTATAGAAATAAATATCTTCAAGTAAAAAGAGAAGATGCTATAAAATTACCAGAGGGTAGCTACTATGTTGCAGATTTAATGGATTGTTATGTTTATGATACAGATGGAGAAGAATTAGGGAAAATATATGATGTTATTGCAACGGGAAGTAATGATGTATATTGGATTAAATCAGAAGGAAAAGAAGACGTGCTAGTTCCTGCTTTAAAGACAATTGTAGAAGAAGTAGATATAGAAAATAATAAAATTGTAATAAAACCAGTGAAGGTATGGTCTGAATAATGAAGATAGATATATTAACTTTATTTCCAGAGATGTTTCAGGTATTTAATCATAGTATCATAGGAAATGCTATGGAAAAAGGAATATTATCTATAAATACTACTAATATAAGAGACTTCTCTACTAATAAACATAAAAAGGTTGATGATTACCCTTATGGGGGTGGAGCAGGCATGGTGATGACCCCAGAACCCATTGTGAACTCCATAAAACATCTAAGAGAAAATAATAAAGGAAAAGTTATATTTTTAGGTCCTAGAGGTAAGACTTTAAATCAAGAGTTATGTAAAGAACTTGCCAAAGAGGAGGAATTAATATTTTTATGTGGTCATTACGAAGGTATAGATGAGCGAGTATATAAATATATAGATATGGAAATTTCTCTAGGGGATTTTGTTTTAACAGGGGGAGAAATGGCTTGCATACCTGTAGTTGATAGTATTGCTAGAATGATCCCAGGAGTTCTATCCTGTAATGAGAGTTATGAAGAAGAATCCTTTTATGAAGGATTATTAGAATATCCTCAATATACAAGACCTTTTTCCTTTGAAGGAGATGAAGTTCCAGAGGTATTAATATCTGGGCATCACGAAAATGTAAGAAAGTGGCGAAGACTTAAATCATTACTGATTACAAAGGAGAGAAGAAGGGACTTATATAAAAATGTAGAACTGACTAAAGAAGATAAAAAGCTGCTGGAGAATCATCATAAAAAGGATAAATAATATTGCACATTGAAATATTATGTGATAAAATGAGGATTGTGCTAGTACGGGCGGTCCTCTGTCACCCAATGTGAGTAAGAACGTCATAATAAATTTTAGGAGGGAATGCACAATGTTAGATATAATAAAAGCTATAGAAGCAGAACAATTAAGAACTGACTTACCTGAGTTCAATGTAGGAGATACAGTTAAAGTTCACATCAGAATTAAAGAAGGTAACAAAGAAAGAGTTCAAATATTTGAAGGTACCGTTCTTAAAAGACAAAATGGTGGAGCTAGAGAAACTTTTACAGTAAGAAGATTTGCATCAGGAGTTGGAGTTGAAAAAACTTTCCCAATAAATACGCCTGTTATAGAAAAAATCGACGTAGTTAGAAGAGGAAAAGTAAGAAGAGCTAAATTATTCTACTTAAGAGATAGAGTAGGTAAGGCTGCTAAAGTAAAAGAGAGAATGTAAGAAAATGGGGCTAGATAGTCCCTTTTTTTATTACATATATAGAAGTATTTATTATAAATGTGGTGAATACTAAAATAGTTAATTTAATATATCTAATTATAAAATTCTTAGGAGTGAGATAAATGAGTATAAACTGGTTTCCTGGACATATGGCAAAGACCAGAAGAGAAATAAAAGAAAATTTAAAGTTAGTAGATGCAATAATAGAAATTCGTGATGCAAGAATAGCTTATTCAAGTTCTAATCCAGACATTGAAGATATCTGTAGCGAGAAACCTAGAATAATATTATTTAATAAAAGCGATCTTAGTGAAGAATATGTAACAAAGAAGTGGGTAAATAAATTATCAGATGATAAAACTAGAGTATTGTCTGTTAATTGCCTTACAGGATCAGGGCTTAACAAAATTAAACCCACTCTAGAAGAGCTTTTGAAAGAGAAGCATGATAGACTTAAAAGTAAAGGCGTAGTAAATATTATTACCAGAGTAATGGTTGTTGGAATCCCTAATGTAGGAAAATCTACATTTATAAATAGGATGGCAAAAAACAGTGCTGCTAAAACGGGAGATAGACCTGGTGTTACAAAGAGTAAACAATGGATAAAAACAAAGATGGGTATAGAACTTATGGATACTCCAGGGGTTTTATGGCCTAAATTTGAAGACGATACAGTAGGGCTTAATTTAGCCTTTACTGGAGCTATAAAGGATGAAATAATGGATGTTGAGGAATTGGCATTAAAGCTTATAGAAAGACTTCAAAGTACACATGGATCAAGGCTAGTGGAGAGATATAAGCTTAAAGAATTAGACGAAAATCCTCTTACTAATATGGATAACATAGGTAAAAAAAGAGGTGCTATAATTTCAGGGGGCAACATAGATTATAATAGAGTAGCTGTAATGCTATTAGATGAATTTAGGGGGGGGAAGTTAGGTCCTATTTCACTAGAGGTACCTGATACAGAAAATAAATATGAGTAGTATAAATTTTTTAAAAGAAATTAAAACTATGAGATTTAACGATATAAAATCTTCTGTTCGTGGGTTTATGTCATTAAAAGATGTAAGTAGCTATGAGGCAGATTATGAAGCTATATATCAAGTATTAAACAATGATCATAGGAAAAATGTAAGAGCTTTAGGAGAAACCCTAAGAAAATATGTGGAGCATTATAAAAATGAATATGCTAGAGTAGAAAAATTATATGATTTTGATAAAAGCTATGGATATGATATTGTAGCTGGTGTAGATGAGGTTGGAAGAGGTCCCTTAGCAGGGCCTATAGTTGCTGCTGCAGTAGTTCTTAACAATAATTCAAGAAATTTAATATTACGAATAAATGATTCCAAGAAGTTAACTAAAGAAGTAAGAGAAGAGTTAAGTGATATAATAAAAAAAGAAGCAATAAGTTATTCTATAGCCCTAAAAACCAACAGAGAAATAGATAAAGAAGGCATAGGATTTTGTAACAATGAAATTTTCAAGATGGCTGTGAGAGAACTAAAAGTTACTCCTGATATAGTATTATCAGATGGATATACTATAAGAGAATTTAACATTAGAAATGAAGCTGTAATTAAAGGAGACACTAAAAGTGCTGCCATTGCGTGTGCCTCTATAATAGCTAAAGTATATAGAGATAATTTAATGGAAGAGTATAGTAAGAAGTATACACAATATCACTTTGATAAAAATGTAGGATATGGTACTAAAGAACATATAGATGTAATAATTTGTCATGGTAGCTGTCCAATTCATAGAGAAAGTTTTCTGAAAAATATACTTAACAAATAATTAATAAAATAAAAAATACCTGAATAAAAAAGTTATCTAATTACTTTTTTATTCAGGTATTTACTTTTTAGAAAGCATTTTTAATCAGTGTAATATTAGGGGATTCACCAGAAGAAATCAGTGTTACCTCTATGGCATCAAATCTAAAATAAGATTTATGTATATTTTTTAAACAAATATAATATTGTGCAGTTTTATACAATTTTCTTTTTTTAGCATTAGTGATACTTTCTAATGGGGTACCGTATCTTTTGCTATATCGAGTTTTTACCTCTATAAAGCAAATATAATTATTATCCTTAGCTATAATATCAATTTCCCCTAACTTACATAAAAAGTTTTCTTCTAATATTATATATCCCTTTTTTTCAATATATTCTCTAGCTAGATTTTCTCCATAATTACCTATAGTTTTATTTAAAATCTTCATTTAAAACTCCCTTTAATGCAAAGAACTCTGTCTACATCTTAGACAATATAATCCAAAGCTAAACTTTGATTTAATTAAAATTTTTACAAAGTTGATTTATTCTAAATTCAATGGTCAATACTTACACTATTAAAGTTGGAAATTTATATTTAGAGGGTGAAATTATGTCAATTCAAATAAAGACTGCAGCTTTTTCTGGAGTGGAAGGTATATTAATTAATGTAGAGGTAGATATCACCTATGGGTTACCTAATTTTAATATTGTAGGTTTAGGGGATACTGCTGTAAAAGAATCTAAGGATAGAGTTAGATCAGCTATAACCAATTCTTCTTTAGATTTTCCAATTAGTAGAATAACTATAAATTTAGCTCCAGCTCATATACGAAAGGAAGGCTCACACTATGATTTACCTATAGCTGTAGGAATTCTTTTAGCAACTAATCAACTTTTCTTAGAAGAGCCAGATAATTTTATATTTATGGGTGAGTTGTCCTTAAATGGAAATGTAAATAAAATTAAAGGGGCTCTTCCCATTGTAATTGAAGGTATAAAACATGGAGTAAAGAACTATATAGTACCTATTGAAAATAAAGATGAATGTGCTTGTATTGAAGAAGCCAATATATATCCTATTAGGAATTTGAGTGAGGTAATTCATCTTTTTACTTATAAGGATGTAAAACCCTATACATTTACCAGTAGAGAAAAGTATAAAAATAATAATTGTCCATTAGATTTTGAAGATGTCATAGGACAGCAAGCAGCTAAAAGAGCATTGGAGGTTGCTGTAGCAGGAAATCATAATGTACTTATGTATGGAACTCCAGGATCGGGAAAAACTATGCTGGCAGAGAGGGTTATTTCTATTATGCCGCCTCTTACCGATGACGAAGCTCTAGAGGTTACGAAGATATATAGTATTAGTGGAGAGCTTAAGGATGAGGGATTAATGGGAAATAGACCCTTTAGGAATCCTCATCATACAATTACTAGTACTGCTTTAATTGGTGGTGGCAGAAACCCCTCAGCAGGAGAAGTATCTTTAGCTCACAATGGAGTGTTATTCCTAGATGAAATATTAGAATTTGATAAAAGGGCTCTTCAAGTTCTAAGACAGCCTTTAGAGAATAAGAGGGTAAGAATTTCAAGAGTAAATGGAACAATAACTTATCCAGCGGATTTTATGCTTGTGGCAGCTATGAATCCGTGCAACTGTGGGATGTATGGAAGTGAAACAAGGTTATGTAAATGTAGTGATAGCGAAGTGAAAAGATATTTATCTAGATTATCTGGACCTTTATTAGAGAGAATAGATATTTTCACTCCAGTAAACTCCATATCCTATGAGACTATAAATAGTGATAAAAAAGAAGAAAAATCAGAGGTTATGGCCCTTAGGATAGAAAGAGCAAGGGAGATACAAAGTGAAAGATTTAGGAATGAACATATAAAATGTAATAACGATATGTCTTCTAGTCATATAAAAAAGTACTGTAAGCTTAATGGGGATTCTAATAGGATTCTTGAATATACCTACAAAAAATACGGACTTAGTACTAGAGTTTATAATAGGATTTTAAAAGTAGCTAGAACTATTGCGGATTTAGATGGTAATAAATCCATAGAAGAAAATCATATTATTGAAGCACTTCAATATAGGAAGTACATAAGGGAAGATATAATATAAGGAATTAGGAGAGTATAGATGGTCGATTTATTTAAATTATGGATTATTACTACGGAAGTATCTAATAATATGAAAAAATACATTTATGATGAATATCATGATTTTGATACCTTGAGAAAAATGGTGATTAATGATAATATGACACTATTGCCTAAAAAAATTGTAGAAAAGTTTCAAAAGTCATATATAAAAATTGAAGAGTTGGCTGTTGAAGAATGTAAATCCATTAAGGATATACATGTTTGTACTATTTATGATATAGATTATCCTATAAGTTTACTGCAGTATGAGGATGCACCTTTTGGTATATTTTACAAGGGTAATATTTCGATGGTTAATGAAAAAAAGAATATTTCTATTGTGGGTTCTAGAAAGTGTACTAGATATGGGATAGACGTAACTAATAGTATGGTGGAACAGTTAGGTCCTTATGAAATAAATATTGTAAGTGGTATGGCCAAAGGTATTGATTCTGTAGCTCATAGGGCCGCAATAAAGAACAACATTAATACAATTGCAGTTTTAGGTAGTGGCATTGATGTTATATATCCTAAAGAAAACTATAGACTTTACCATGAAGTTTTAGAAAACAGTGGTTGTATAATTAGTGAGTTCCCATTGGGAACACCACCTTTAAGTAGAAATTTTCCAATGAGAAATAGAATTATTAGTGGTATGTGTGAATTGTTAGTTGTCACTGAAGGCGGAGAAAAAAGTGGGACGCTAATTACTGTAGGAGCAGCTTTAGAGCAAGGGAAAAATATAATTGTTGTGCCAGGGAGTATATTCTCAAGTGAAAGTAAAGGGACTAATAAATTAATAAAAGATGGTGCCTATGTTTATACAGACATAGAAGATGTGTTGAATTTATTGAATATTTCTAGAGTTTCCATAGATAATAAAAATATAACTACTGTAAAAAGCAAATTAGAGGAAAGAATATATCAAGTTATAGATGATAATCCTATACACATTGATAAAATAATTAAATTAGTTGATGTTGACATTAATCGATTATATAAGTTATTATTTGAGTTGCAAGTAAAAGAGGAGATTTTATGTTTAAGTGGAAACTTTTATGTTAGAATTAATAAATAGTTAAAAATTTATGAAATATTTAATAAGGTTTGTATATTATGACTTGCAATGAGATAATAATATTTTAAAATATAGTAGGATGTAGAATTTTATATATAATAAAAAGATTATGAGAAATCTGCATGGTGCTTATAAATATGTAATAAAATAAAAAATTATAAGCTATAATGGAGGGGTTAGAATGGGGCAAAAATTAGTCATAGTTGAGTCGCCAGCAAAAGCGAAAACCATAAAGAAGTATTTAGGAAAAAATTATGTAGTAGAAGCATCTATGGGTCATGTAAGAGATTTACCTAAAAGTCAGTTAGGGGTAGATATAGAAAAAAATTATGAACCCAAATACATAACTATTAGAGGTAAAGGGGAACTTTTAGATAAGATTAAGAAGCAAGCTAAAAAAAGTGAAAAAATATATCTTGCTACTGACCCTGATAGAGAAGGGGAAGCTATATCTTGGCATTTAGCTAACATATTAAAAATAGACACTGAAGAGTCATGTAGAATAGAGTTCAATGAGGTCACAAAAAGTGCTGTAAAAAATGCCATAAAATCTCCAAGAAAGATAAATGAAAATGTATTTGATGCTCAACAGGCTAGAAGAGTATTAGATAGATTAGTAGGATATGAGATAAGTCCTATACTTTGGAGAAAAATAAAGTGGGGATTAAGTGCTGGAAGAGTACAATCTGTAGCTCTTAGAATAATATGCGATAGAGAAAAGGAAATTCAAGCTTTTGTACCAGAAGAATATTGGACTGTGGAAGCAAAAGTATCTAAATTAGCAGAAACAAAAACCTTTACAGTGAAATTGCATAGTAAAAAAGGGAAAAAAATTATTATAAATAAAGAAGAAGAAGCTAATAATATTATAAAAGTTGTACAGCAAGGTGAATTTGTGGTTAAAGATATAAAAGATACAGCTAAATCTAAAAATCCACTACCACCATTTACTACTAGTACTCTTCAACAAGATGCCTATAGAAAAATAAACTTTTCAACTAAAAAAACCATGGCAACAGCACAACAGTTGTATGAGGGTATAGAAATTAAAGGACATGGAACTATCGGTCTTATTACTTATATGAGAACAGACTCAGTAAGAGTATCAGAGGAGGCTCAGGGAGCTACTCTTGAATTTATAAAAAATATCTATGGAGATAAATATGCACCAAAGGTTAAAAGAGCTTACAAAGGTAAGAAGGGAGCACAAGATGCTCACGAAGCTATAAGACCCACTAATGTAGAGATTACTCCAGAAATTGCTAAGGAAACCTTAAGCAATGATCAATTAAAGCTCTACACTTTAATTTGGAATAGATTCGTAGCTAGCCAAATGGAGTCTGCAATAATTGATACTACATCAATTTCAATAAGCAATGGGGATTATTTATTTAAAGCTTCAGGATTTAAGGTGAGATTTGATGGGTTTACTAAAATCTATGCCACTGATAATGAAGATGAGGATGGAAATGCAAAATTACCAACTTTAAATACAGATGAAAAGTTAATAGAAAAATCTGTAGATGGAAAACAACATTTTACTCAACCTCCAGCAAGATTTTCAGAGGCATCCTTAGTTAAAACTTTAGAGGAAAATGGAATAGGTAGACCGAGTACTTATGCACCTACAATTACCACCTTATTAAGCAGGAAATATGTAGATAGAGAAAAGAAGGTATTATTTCCTACGGAATTAGGATTCATAGTTAATAATATAGTTAGTGAATATTTTAAACAAATAGTTGATGTAGAATTTACTGCTGAAATGGAAAGTAAACTAGACAGCATAGAAGAAGGAAATGCTAATTGGAAATCTGTAGTAGAAGAATTCTTCGTACCACTAAAGGAAGCTATAGAAATAGCCGAAAAAGAAATAGCTAAGATAACTATAGAAGATAAGGTATCTGACATACCATGTGATAAATGTGGAAGACTTATGGTGATAAAACAAGGAAGATTTGGTGAGTTTCTTGCATGTCCAGGATATCCAGAGTGTAAAAATACAAAGACCATGGCTAGAGAATTAGACGTAAAGTGTCCTAAGTGTGGAGGAAATGTTTTAGAAAAGAGAAGCAAAAAAGGTAAGATATTTTATGGATGTGGAAATTATCCACAATGCGATTTTGTAAGTTGGCATGAACCTACAGAAAAGAAGTGCCCTCAGTGTGGAAGTGTAATGGCTAAAAGGTATAGCAAAGCAAAAGGTGATTATTTAGAATGTATTAACTCAGAATGTAAACATAAGGAGTTAACAGATAATAAATAAAATGGGTTATATTAGTTAAAAATTACCTTGAAGTAAAATTTAATTTAAAAATAGGTTAAATATGTCGAAAATTAATAAAAAACATGTTGATAGAATAAATTCTATATGTTATGATGGTATATGGCAACGAAACAATTCTAAAATTTGTGAAAGAAAAGAATATTTTGAATTATTTAAAAGGTTGCAGTGATAAATAGCATTATGAAAAATGAAAAAAGAAGAAGGAGGAATAGTGATGTCATTATTAGAAAAAACAAGAAAATTAAACAAGATTTTACAAAAGTCAGGTTCAGAACCAGTAGTTTTTGATGATATATGTGAACTTCTAAGTGAAGTGTTAGACTGTAATGTATATGTTATTAGTAGAAAGGGGAAAGTTTTAGGATATAATCTTTCCTATGGATTTGAATGCGATAAAGTTAAAGAACAAGTAGTTGAAAATAAAAGATTTCCAGAGCAATATAATGCTAAACTGCTAAATATAGATGAGACAAAGGCAAATATGCCAAGCAGTGGTATTTGTGTATTTAATGGAGAAGTTCAATGTGACTTTAAAGATATGCTATCAACTATAGTTCCTATTAATGGGAATAGAGAAAGATTGGGAACTTTATTGTTATCAAGATTTTCTAACCAGTTTACTGAAGATGATTTAGTTATTGCAGAATATAGTGGTACTATTGTGGGAATGGAAATGTTAAGAGCTAAGACTGATGAAATAGAAGAAGAAGCAAGAAAAAAAGCTATAGTTCAATTAGCAATAGGAACATTATCTTATTCAGAGTTAGAAGCTGTAGAACATATATTTAACGAACTTGATGGTAGTGAGGGACTTTTAGTTGCATCTAAAATAGCAGATAAGGTTGGAATAACTAGATCTGTTATAGTAAATGCTCTTAGAAAGTTTGAAAGTGCTGGAGTTATAGAATCTAGGTCTTTAGGAATGAAGGGTACTCACATAAAGATTCTAAATGAGAAATTAATAGATGAATTAAATAAGCTTAAATAATTTAATACAATATGTAGAAAAATATTAAAAATAAAAATCCTGATAAAGGATTTTTATTTTTAATAAAGATGATTCTTTCAATACTCACATGTATTTTAAAAGTTTTCTAGGATACTATATGAATAGTTGTCTAGTTAAATAGTTAACTATTTGTTCTATCCATGCGGATTTCAGGGATTTATCTTTTAAAATTCTAGAATTAATATATATTAATTATGAAAAATTATAATTATTGTATTAACAGAATTTTAAATAATAAAAATTTAAAATTAACCTTGTTATTTAGAAAAAAATTTGTTGAACATTGATTTTCTATGTGATATAATACACAAGGTAAGAAAATACACACACTACTGAATTTATTAAAAGGTGCTTTAAGGAGTATTTAATAAAAATGATGGTAGTGGAGGAAAAAACCAGGAGGTATATTAAAATGGCAGTTATTTCAATGAAACAATTATTAGAAGCAGGTGTTCATTTTGGACATCAAACAAGAAGATGGAACCCTAAAATGGCTCCATACATCTTCACTGAGAGAAATGGTATCTATATCATTGACTTACAAAAAACAGTTAAGAAAATTGATGAAGCATATGATTTCATAAAATCAGTATCAGAAGAAGGAAAAGATATATTATTTGTTGGAACTAAAAAGCAAGCTCAAGAAGCTATCCAAGAAGAAGCTATCAGATCAAGCATGCATTTTGTAAACAACAGATGGTTAGGCGGAATGTTAACTAACTTCAGAACTATTAAAACAAGAATAGGTAGACTTGAAGCTTTAGATAAAATGGAAGAAGATGGAACATTTGATGTTCTTCCTAAAAAAGAAGTTATTCAACTTAAAAATGAAAGAGAAAAATTAGAAAAGAACCTTGGCGGAATTAGAAACATGGATGCTAAGAATATTGGAGCTTTATTTATAGTTGATCCAAGAAAAGAAAAAAATGCTATACTTGAAGCTAAGACATTAGGAATTCCTGTAATAGCAATAGTTGATACAAACTGTGATCCAGATGATGTTGACTATGTAATCCCAGGAAATGATGATGCTATAAGAGCAGTTAAATTAATAACTGAAAGATTAGCTGATGCTATAATTGAAGCAAGACAAGGTGAAGAAGTAGCTGAATAATATAGCAACTTTCTAAGTAAATTTCAAACAGCCTCATCTATGGTTGTAAAACATATGAAATTTTAAAGGTAGATGAGAGAGAAATCTTTCATTTACCTTTTTGTTAGGAAATTAAAGGAGGAATAAAGATGATAACAGCAGCAATGGTAAAAGAGTTAAGAGAAAGAACTGGATCAGGAATGATGGATTGTAAAAAAGCTCTTAGCGAAACAAATGGAGATATGGAAAAAGCAGTAGAAGTTTTAAGAGAAAAAGGATTAGCAGCAGCAACTAAAAAAGCTGGAAGAATAGCAGCTGAAGGTATAGTTACTACTTATATATCAGAAGATATGAAAATAGGTTCTGTAGTAGAAGTTAACTGTGAAACTGACTTCGTTGCAGCAAACGATGACTTTAAAGCATTAGCAGCAAATGTAGCTAAAATGGCAGCAACTACTAATGTAACTACTGTAGAAGGATTATTAACAGAAAAATATGTTGGAGATGAAAGCATAACTCTTCAAGACGCTGTTACAGCTCTAATTGCAAAATTAGGTGAAAACATGTCTGTTAGAAGATTTGAAAAGTTTGTAGTTGACAATGGAATAATTCAAAGCTATATCCATGGAAATGGGAAAATAGGTGTTTTAGTTCAATTAGCTTGTGAAAAACAAGATGAAGTATTAAAAACAGTTGCTAAAGATGTAGCAATGCAAGTAGCAGCAGCTAACCCATTATTCTTAAACAAAGATCAAGTAGATAATGAATCTTTAGAAAAAGAAAAAGAAATTTACAGAGTTCAAGCTCTTAACGAAGGAAAACCAGAAAACATAGTTGAAAAAATGGTTATGGGAAGAATAAGCAAATACTACAAAGAAGTTTGCTTAGTAGATCAAGTATGGGTTAAAAATGGAGATTACACTATAAGCAAGTATCTTCAAGAAGAAGGAAAGAAACTTGGAGCAACTATGGAAGTTGTTAAATTTGCAAGATTTGAAAGAGGCGAAGGAATCGAAAAGAAAGAAGAAAACTTTGCTGAAGAAGTTCAAAGACAAATGCAAGGAAAATAATACAAGATAATATTAAAGAGAACCTAGGTTCTCTTTTTTTAAAATCTACATGTATTATAATAACTATATAACTAGAGAAAGTCATATTTATATTGAAGTATCTAATGTAATTTCTATGGTTAATTTTGGTTATTGGTTGGTAAAATACAAAAATATGGTGTAAATATATTGAGTTGGAGGTATAATATATATATGGAAACTGCGAAATATAAAAGAGTCATGCTTAAACTTTCAGGAGAGGCATTAGCGTCAGAGAAGGGGTATGGCATTGATTTTGATACAGCGAACACTATTGCTTTACAAATTAAGAAGTTAGTTGAAATGGGTGTTGAAGTAGGTGCAGTTGTTGGTGGCGGCAACATATGGAGAGGTAGAAGTGGTGAAGGCATGGATAGAACTACCGCGGACTATATGGGTATGCTTGCTACATGTATAAATGCTTTAGCATTACAAGACTCCTTGGAAGCTATAGGTGTTAATACAAGGGTTCAAACAGCTATTGAAATGAGAGAAATAGCAGAGCCTTACATTAGAAGAAGAGCAATGAGACATCTTGAAAAGGGAAGAGTTGTAATATTTGCAGCAGGAACAGGAAATCCATATTTCTCCACAGACACTACAGCAGCTTTAAGAGCAGCAGAAATAGAAGCTGAAGTTATTTTGCTTGCTAAAAAAGTTGATGGGGTATATGATAAAGATCCTCATAAACATGAGGGTGCAGTTAAGTTTAATAATTTATCTTATATTGAGGTATTAGAAAAAGGATTGCAGGTTATGGATTCTACTGCTACATCCCTATGTATGGATAATCAAATACCTATTCTAGTATTTGGTTTAGATGAGCCTCATAATATTATAAGAGCGGTAAAAGGTGAAAATATTGGTACTTTAGTATCATCTAATATATGTAAATAATTGATGGAGGTAATTTTATGGTAAAAGATATCATTAAAAATGCTGATGAGAAAATGAACAAAACTATTTTAAGCTTACAAAATGAGCTTGGAACATTAAAAGCTGGAAGAGCAAACCCTACAATGCTTGATAGAATATTAGTAGAAAGTTATGGAACAATGGTACCTCTTAACCAAGTAGGGAACATATCTGCTCCAGAGCCAAGAGTTCTTCTTATTCAACCATGGGACAAAAGTTGCATGAAAGATATAGAAAAAGCAATTTTAAAATCAGATCTAGGTATTAATCCTAGTAATGATGGTCAGGTTATTAGACTAATTGTTCCAGAATTAACTGAAGAGACTAGAAAAAATTTAGTTAAATCAGTTAAAAAATGTGGTGAAGATGCTAAGGTTGCTATCAGATCCATAAGACGTGATGCAAATGATAAGATTAAAAACTTAAAGAAAAATAGTGAAATCAGTGAAGATGAATCTAAAAAAGCTGAAGATCAGATTCAAAAAGAAACTGATAAGTTTATCAAATTAATTGATAAGGCTATAGAAGAAAAAGAAAAGTCAATAATGTCAGTATAATATGTAAGATAAAACCTGCAAATATTGCAGGTTTTATTATTATGTATTTGTGATATAATAGCATCATGATTACTTGAAATGGAGAGATATATTTTGGATATATTTAAGTTTAAAAAAGACGCAATTAAAGAAAAAATACAATTAGATATGGAGCGAATCCCTGCCCATATAGCTATAATTATGGATGGGAATGGTCGTTGGGCTAAACAAAGAAAACTTCCAAGAACTATGGGGCATAGAGCTGGTATGAAAAATATTAAAATGATGGTGGAGGAGTCTAGTAATCTGGGAGTTAACTATTTAACCTTATATGCTTTTTCAACAGAAAATTGGAAGAGAACAAAAGAAGAAGTGGGAGCTTTGATGGACTTAGTAGTAGAGTTTATAAATAAGGAATTTGAGGAGCTACATAGAAATAATGTGAAACTTAATTCTATAGGAGATATAAGTAAACTTCCTGAGAAATCAAAGGCTGCCGTAGAGGATGCAATGTATAAAACTAGAAATAATACAGGTTTAACTCTTAACATAGCCTTAAATTATGGAGGAAGAGATGAGATTGTAAAAGGGGTTAAAGAAATAGCTAAGGAAGTATTAGAAGGAAAGTTACAAATAGATAACATAGATGATAAAATCATATCAGACCATTTGTATACTAGTGGTATGCCAGATCCTGATATTATTATAAGGCCCAGTGGAGAATTAAGACTTAGTAATTATTTATTATGGCAAAGTGCTTATTCTGAATTTTGGTTTTCCAATATAAATTGGCCTGACTTTACAAAAGAAGATTTGAGAAGAGCAATTAGTGATTTTCAAAAGAGAGATAGAAGATTTGGTGGAGTATAGTAAGAGGTGAGGCAAATGAATAAAAGATATATAGGGGCAATGATATTAGCTCCTCTATTACTATTTATATTTTTAGGGGGGTATTTTTTAAAGATTTCTGTAGTTTTATTATCCCTTGGTGGAATGTATGAATTTTATAAGGTAAGCAAAGTGGATGGATATAAACCTATATCTATAGTAGGATATTTATTATGTTTACTTTATTATATCTATTTAGGACATGGATTTAATTTAAACGTTGCTGTGGGTGTATTTATCCTTGTAGTATTCCTTTTAATGATAGTTCCGGTATTTGATACTGATAGAAACTTCATTGATGTAGCATTGACCATATTACCTTGTTTTTATGTAGGCATATTTTTTAGTTTTATATTATTACTTAATAATATGGAAAATGGAAACTTCTTCATATGGCTTATATTTATATCCTCATGGGGATGTGATACTTTAGCTTATTATTTTGGTAGATATCTAGGAAAACACAAATTAAATCCAAGGGTTAGCCCTAAAAAAACCATAGAGGGAGCCATAGGCGGACTTATAGGAAGTATTTTAGGATGTACAATTTATGGATATATTATAACTAAATTTGGAGTAGTAGTCCCACTATATAACTATATGATAATTGGTCTATTAGGTGGAATTTTTGGACAGTGTGGAGACTTGGTGGCATCTTCAATAAAAAGACATGCGGGTGTTAAGGATTACTCAAATTTGATTCCTGGACATGGTGGTATATTAGATAGGTTCGATAGTATATTGCTAGTATCTGTGGTGGTATATTATTATATTAATATTTTTGTAGCGTAATTATAAGAAATTATTAAGGTATTATTAATTTAAGGGATTTCTCAAAAAATTTACAAGTCTTTAAGTACTGAGCAGGAAAAGGATAAGTGATCCTCGACATTTGCTTAAGATTAGTTTGTTTTGGGAAATCCCTTTTTAATTTTTGCTTCTTTAAAATTAATTTAGCTATTGGTATTAAAATTAATTTAATTATTAGTATTTTGTATTATTACATATTATAGGGTATAATGTTTTTAGATAAAATTAAAGGAGCGTTAACAGTGAAAAACATAAGCATACTTGGAGTTACTGGTTCCATTGGAACACAGGCGTTAGATATAATAAGAAATAAAGAAAATAAAGTAAACCTAATAGGGGTTACAGCTCATAGAAACTTTAAAGGATTAGTGGATATTATAGAAGAGTTTAGTCCAAAATATATAGGTATAACAGATGAGAAATGTTATGAAGCTATAAAGGAGTATTGTGAAAGAGAAAATAAACAAGTAAACCTATTTGGTGGAGAAGAAGCGCTAGAAAAAGTTGCTACTTTAAAAGAAATAGATACGGTTTTGACTTCTGTAGTAGGAATTGCAGGATTGAAACCAACTATTAAGGCTATTGAAGCTAAGAAAAATATAGCATTAGCTAATAAAGAAACCTTAGTAGTTGCTGGAGATATAGTTATGGCAAAGGCAAAGGAAAATGGTGTTAAAATTCTTCCAGTGGATTCAGAGCATGGAGCTATATTTCAATGTATTCAGGGTAATGAAAAAAAAGATATAAATAAGATAATACTTACTGCTTCAGGTGGGCCATTTAGAGGTAAAACTAGAGATGATTTGAAGGAAATTACCCCTAAAGAGGCTTTAAAACATCCTAAATGGAACATGGGAAGAAAGATTTCTATAGATTCATCAACCTTGGTAAACAAGGGATTAGAAGTTATAGAAGCACACTTTTTATTTGGAGTTGGATATGATGACATTGAAGTTATAGTTCATCCACAAAGTATTGTACATTCCATGGTAGAGTATAAAGATGGTTCAATTATTGCTCAATTAGGAAGCACAGATATGAGGTTACCTATCCAATATGCCTTAAGCTATCCTGATAGAAGGACAGCTATAGCAGATAAGTTAGATTTTAAAACCGTTTCAAGCTTAACCTTTGAACAGCCCGATATAAACACTTTTAGATGCTTAGAATTAGCATTTAAAGCAGGAAAACTTGGTGGTAATATGCCAGCAATTTATAATGGAGCTAATGAAATTGCAGTAGAATTATTCCTGGATGCAAGGATTAAGTATCTACAGATTGAAGAAATAATAGAAGCTGCCATGAATAAGTTTCCGCATGTGAAAAATCCAGATTTACAGCAAGTTTTAGACATAGATAAGCAGGTTAGGGAATATGTTTTAAAGAGATATGTATAAGTGAATAGAGTGGAAGGGGAGAAAAATATTGCAAAGTATTATAGGTAATATACCGTATTTTTTAATGGCTTTACTTGCATTTAGTGTATTAATTATAGGTCATGAGTTTGGACATTTTATAATGGCTAGAGTTAATGGTGTAAAGGTCCTCGAATTTTCCTTAGGTATGGGACCAAAGTTATTTTCTATTAAGGGGAAGGAGACAGAGTATCTTATTAAAGCACTTCCAATTGGTGGTTATGTAAAAATGTATGGAGAAGAAGATGATGTAACTGTAGTGGATGACAGGGCTTTTTCTAATAAGACTTCCTTTCAGAAGTTAACTATTGTAGCAGCAGGTCCTATAATGAATTTTATAATAGCTATACTATTCTTTAGTTTAGTAGGAGGTATTCAAGGACATTCTACTAACGTTGTAGATAAAGTAATAGAAAATTCACCAGCCATGGAAGTGGGAATAAAAGCTGGAGATAAGATTACAGAAGTCAATGGTAAGATGGTTACTACCTGGGAAGAATTTCTTACTGAGATTTTTACAGGAGAAGGAAAGCCCGTTAATATGGAAATAGAGAGAGAGGGACAAAAAATAAAATTTGATTTAGTACCATCCTATAATGAAGGAGAAGAAAGATTTCAAGTTGGGATATATTCTAAGGTTGTAAAGCCTAACTTTATTGAATCTATAAAATATGGACTTAATCAAACGGGAAGCACCATAAGACAGACCTTTGGTTTTTTTGGTCAACTGTTTAAAGGAAATGTTTCTGCTGATGATGTAGGAGGTCCTATAAGCATTATGAAAATTTCAGGAAGAGCTGCTCAGCAAGGAATTCTTACCTTATTAAATATTATGGCTTTATTCAGTGTTCAACTAGCAATATTTAATGTAATTCCCTTCCCTGCCTTAGACGGTGGATGGATATTTCTATTACTATTCCAGATCATAACTGGTAAGGAAGTAAATAAAGAAAAGGTTGCAACAATTAATTACTATGGATTTTTAGCATTGATGTCTCTTATGGTTTTGGTATTGCTAAAAGATATTATAAATCCTATTCAGTTTTAGGAGGAAATTATGAAGAGAAAAGAAACAAGAAAAGTTAAAGTTGGAGATATATACATTGGAGGACATTCTAGAATTACAGTACAATCCATGACTAATACAGATACAAGAGATGTATCCTCCACAGTAGAGCAAATTTTAAGACTTGAAGAAAGTGGTTGTGATATAGTAAGATGTGCAGTTCCCGATATGGAGGCTGCAGAAGCTATAAAGGAAATCGCAAAACAAATTCACATTCCTTTAGTTGCAGATATACACTTTGATTATAGATTAGCATTAAAGTCTATAGAAAATGGAGTTTCTAAACTTAGAATTAATCCAGGAAATATTGGTGACATAAGTAGAGTTGAGATGGTGGCGAAAGCTGCAAAAGAAAGAAATATACCAATAAGGATTGGGGTTAACTCTGGATCTCTAGAAAAAGAAGTTTTAAATAAATACGGTAGAGTGTGTAGTGAGGCTTTAGCAGAAAGTGCTCTTAATCATGTGAAAATTCTAGAAGCAGTAAATTTTGAAGATATAATCATATCTATAAAATCTTCTGACGTAGTTCAAATGATAGAGGCCTATAATATAGTTTCTAGTAAGGTTAATTATCCGTTGCATATTGGAGTTACAGAGGCAGGTACCACATGGAGAGGTACTGTTAAATCTAGCGTAGGTGTAGGAGCACTTTTAGCACAGGGCATAGGAGATACATTAAGAATTTCCCTTACAGGAGATGTGGTTGAAGAAGTTAAGGTGGGAAGAGAAATATTAAAATCCCTTGGCATGTTAGAGGATGGAATAAAATTTGTATCTTGCCCAACCTGTGGAAGAACTCAAATAGATCTTATTAGTATAGCAGAAGAAGCCGAAAAAAGATTAAGTCACATAAATAAAAATATAAAAGTAGCTATTATGGGATGCGTAGTTAATGGGCCAGGAGAAGCTAGAGAAGCAGATGTAGGAATAGCTGGTGGTAATGGAGAAGGTCTTATCTTTAGAAAAGGTGAGATTGTAAGAAAAGTAAAAGAAGAAGATTTACTGGATGAATTGATTAAGGAGATTGAAAGTTTATAGATAGGAGGAATCTAAATGACATTGTCAGAACTACTAGGATATGATAGTAGATTGCCTATTTATGAAGATATCATCATAAATAAAGTTCAATATCTAAAACAAAGCGAGATGGTTAAGGTAGTATTAAAACATAAGAGTCCCTTAGATGATCCTATGAAGGAGAATATATGTAATCTTATTAAGGATAAACTTTGTGATTTAGGGACTATAGATATCTTGTGGTATAGAGATGTAGAACATGTTGCTTTAGAAGATGTGGTGGGGGAGTATTGGATAGATGTCATTAACTCTCTTGCCTCATCTTTTCCTTCTGCTAAGACTAGTTTACTAAAAGCAGTTAAAAAGCTAGAAAATGACAGAATTAATATAGGTATATCCAATGAATTTATATCTAAGATGCTCTGTCATAAGAATATAGATAGATTAATACAAAGCGAAATTTATAATATGTTCAACATTAAAGTAGAAGTAAAAATATACTATGATGAATCGGCTATTGAAGAAGATTATATTCTAGAAAAGCAAATTGAAGAAAAGAGAATAGTAAGTGATATTATAGCAAATAGTCCTAAGATTTCTAGTAGATCTAGTGATAAAGCTAAAGAAAAGCCTAAAGAAACTAAGGGAGATAAAAAAGCTAGTCCTTGGAAGGAGAATTATAGAAAGAGCAAAGAGCCTTTAGATGACAATGTGGTATATGGTAATAGAAATATAAATGAAGAAACCACAGAAATGTGTGAATTAAATATGGGCTCCGGGAGAGTAGCTGTGGCTGGAGATGTATTTAAGGTAAATATATTTGAAGCTAAAAGTGGAAAAATATATCCTTCTTTATATATTACTGACTACACTAGCTCTATAACTATAAAAATATATCCAAGAAGTAATGAAGAAGTAGAAAAGCTGCTGGAAGAGTTAAAACCAGGGGTATGTTGCAAGGTTTATGGGGAAGTAGAAATTGATAGATTTTCTAAAGATTTAGTGATTAATGCAAAGTCTATTGTAAAGTTGAAACCTAGTGAAAGAATGGATGGTTGTGAAGTTAAGAGGATAGAGCTTCATGCTCATACTACCATGAGCTCCATGGATGCAGTGGTTACACCTTCAAGTCTTATTGCTAAAGCTGCTAAATGGGGACATAAGGCAATTGCCATAACAGATCATGGAGTAGCTCAAGCCTTTCCAGAGGCCATGGATGCAGGGAAGAAACATAATATAAAAATTATATATGGAATAGAGGGATATTTAGTTAATGATGGAGTAGGTATAGCTACCGGATGTAGAGGAATAGATTTTAATAGTTCCTTTGTAGTATTTGATATTGAAACTACAGGATTTTCAAGTCACCAAGATCGCATTATAGAAATAGGAGCTGTTAAAATAGAGAATGGACATGTTATTGATAGCTTTAATGAACTTATAAATCCAGAGATGAGCATTCCATATAAAATAACAGAGCTTACAGGTATAAGTAATGATATGGTGAAGGGTTGCAAAACCATAGAAGATGTTCTTCCTAGGTTTTTAGACTTTGTAGGGAGTTCTGTAGTAGTAGCTCACAATGCGGAGTTTGATACGGGATTTATTAAGTCTAAGTGCAGAAATCTTGGGTTGCAATTTAAAAATGGAATTATAGATACATTACCTTTAGCTAGATTTTTATTTCCACAACTTAAAAAGCATAAGCTTAATGTAATATGTGAACACTTAAAGATATCCTTAGAAAACCATCATAGAGCTGTGGATGATGCTAAGGCTACTGGAGATATTCTTTTAAAATCCTTTGATATGTTAAGAGAGAAGGGTTTTAATAATTTAGATGGAGTTAATAAGGAATATTTAAAATCATTTGATGTAAAAAAAGCTCCTACATACCATGTAATAATTTTAGCCAAAAACCAGAGTGGATTAAAAAATCTATATAAGCTAATATCCTTTTCTAACTTAGACTATTATCAAAGACGACCAAGGCTTCCTAAGAGTCTAATAGAAGAATATAGAGAGGGACTTATTATTGGTTCTGCATGTGAGGCTGGAGAGATATTTAAGGGAGTTCTAGCAGGAAGGTCCCTAGAGGACATGGAACATATAGTGGAGTTTTATGATTATTTAGAAGTACAACCCATTGGAAATAATGAATTTTTAATAAAGAAGAACATGGTTAAGGATGAAGAAGGACTTAGGGATCTCAATAGAAGGGTATGTGAACTTGGAGATTTCTATAATAAAAAAGTAGTTGCCACAGGGGATGTACACTTTTTAGAACCACGAGATGAAGTCTTTAGAAGAATTTTAATGGCCGGAAAAGGGTTTGATGATGCTGATAATCAACCTCCACTATATTTCAAAACCACTACAGAAATGTTAAGAGAGTTTTCATATTTAGGTGAAGAAAAGGCCATGGAAATTGTGGTGGAAAACCCTGAGTATATACAAAGCTTAGTTGGAGAGGTTAAACCAATTCCAGATGAAACCTATGCTCCTAAAATAGAGGGTGCAGAGGATGACATTAGAAACATGACTTTAAATAAAGTAAAATCCATATATGGAGATAATCTTCCAGAAGTTATTCAGAAAAGACTTGATAAGGAATTAAACTCTATTATAAATAACGGATATGCGGTGCTTTATCTTATAGCACAAAAATTAGTGGCAAAGTCTATCAGTGATGGATATCTAGTTGGATCTAGGGGATCTGTTGGATCTTCATTTGTAGCTACCATGTCAGATATAACAGAAGTTAATGGGCTTCCACCTCATTATGTATGTCCTAATTGTAAAAATAGTGAATTCATTTTAGATGGATCCATAGGTTCGGGAGTTGACTTACCAGATAAAAACTGCGAAAAATGTGGAACTCCTTATATAAAAGATGGTCACGATATTCCTTTTGAAACTTTCTTAGGTTTTGAGGGAGATAAGGAACCAGATATAGACTTAAATTTCTCAGGGGATAACCAAGGTGATATTCATAGATATACAGAAGTTCTTTTTGGAAAAGGTCATACCTTTAAAGCAGGAACCATAGGAACTATTGCAGATAAGACTGCCTATGGATATGTTAGAAAGTATTTAGATGAAAGAGATATAAATACTACTAATGCAGAAATAGAAAGATTAACTATTGGATGTACTGGGGTAAAGAGAACTTCAGGGCAACACCCAGGAGGAATTATGGTTGTACCTAGTGACAATGAAATATTTAATTTTTGTCCAATACAACATCCTGCAGATGATCCAAAATCAGATATAATAACAACTCACTTTGATTATCACTCTATTAGTGGTAGGCTTTTAAAACTTGATATACTAGGCCATGACGATCCTACTATGCTTAGGATGCTTCAAGATTTAACTGGAATAAGTCCTCAAAGTGTACCTTTATCAGACCCAAAGGTTTTGAGTCTTTTCACAGGGACAGAAGCTCTTGGCATAACTCCCGAAGAACTGGGTTGTGAAGTTGGATGTTATGGTGTTCCAGAGTTTGGAACTAAATTTGTTAGACAGATGCTATTAGATACAAAACCACAAACATTTTCTGACCTAGTTAGAATTTCTGGTCTTTCTCATGGTACTGACGTATGGCTTAATAATGCTCAATATTATATAAAAGAAGGATATACTACCCTTAAAGATTGTATATCTACCAGAGATGATATTATGGTTTATCTTATATATAAAGGACTTCCGCCCAAGACTGCGTTTACCATCATGGAGAAGGTTAGGAAAGGAAAGGGTGTATCAGAAGAGTTTGAAGCCATAATGAGAGAACATAATGTTCCAGATTGGTATATAGAGTCCTGTAAAAAAATTAAATACATGTTTCCTAAAGGTCATGCTGTTGCCTATGTAATGATGGCTATGAGAATAGCTTATTTTAAGGTTCATCACCCAAAGGCTTATTATGCAACTTATTTTACTGTTAGAGCAGACGATTTTGATGGTGATTTAGTTATAAAGGGTGAAGAAGCAATGAAAGATACTATGGATGAATTAAATGCTTTGGGGAACAATATAGGTACGAAAGAAAAAGGTCTTCTTACCACCTTAGAACTTTGTTATGAAATGTACAAAAGAGGTATAAAATTTCTACCCGTAGATGTATATAAATCAGAGGCAGTAAAATTTACAATAGAAGGAGATAATATAAGAATTCCTTTAAGTGGACTTACTGGAGTAGGGGAAAATGCAGCAAAGGCTATAGCAGAAGCTAGAAATCATGGAGAATTTATATCTAAGGAAGATCTTCGTATAAGAAGTAAAGCTACAAAGACTGTAGTAGAAGCTTTGGCAAATCACGGAGCCATAGGGGATTTACCAGAAACAAATCAATTAAGTCTTTTTTAACAACTGTTTATTTAAATAATTTAAGTTAGGTGCCATTTCATTAACAGAGTTCTTAGCTTCTTTGAAGCTTAGAAAGCGTTATCCAGGGACGTAGCAGCTCTTTACTCCAATTTCAAATAAAATGGGAGTATTAGAGATGGTAGTCATCGGCATAAATACCTCAAAGGAGCTAAAATCATTGCATATTGAAAATAGCTATGATATAATTGTACTTAATGAGCTAGTTATTATGATAATCTTTGAGGGAGAGTAGGATTTATGCCTACTCTCTATTTATTAAAACGCAACCCCAAGTTGCGTTTTAATTATAAAGTGAACCTTAGTTTGAACTAAGGTTTTACATCTCACTAAAGCTAGTTGAACTCATACCTTAAAGGGTACTGTGGTAATGTAAATATTATCCCATGACTATTTGACCAAATACTTTCAACTTCATAAAAAGATGGAAGTTGTGTAGCAATAAAAAATATTAAGTTTATTACTAAAGATTTAAAGTAAATATAATAAAAAGGAGGAAATGTATTATGAACAGTAGCGGTGTTGTGGAAAAACTCCATAGTAAAATTACTAATATAGTAGAAAAACTCGGATTTGAACTTTATCACTTAGAATATGTACGTGAAGGCGGACAAAATATTTTAAGAGTTTTTATAGATAATGAAAAAGGCGTTGCTTTGGATAACTGTGTAGAAGTAAGTAAGGCTGTTGGAGAAATGCTAGATAAAGAAGATCCTATAACAGAAGAATATAATTTAGAAGTATCATCTCCAGGTATATTTAGAACCTTATATACAAAAGAACATTTTAATAAGTATATAAATCATGATGTAGCTGTAAAACTTTCAGCATTATTTGAAGGAAAGAAAAAATATGAAGGGATATTGAAGGGGTTTGATAGCGAAAATTTAATGTTAGAAATCAATGACAATGAAGTTGCAATACCAATGTCAAAGGTTTCTTTAGTTACGTTAAACCCAACTTTATAAGGAGGATATAAATATAATGAGCACCGGATTTAAGGAAGAATTTATAGATGCTGTAAAACAACTAGTTGTTGAAAAAGGAATTAGTGAGGAAATGCTTTTTACTACTATAGAGGATGCTTTAGTAGCAGCATATAAGAAAAATTTTGCAAAGTCTCATGCCAAGGAGCAAAATGTAAGAGTATGGGTTAATAGAGATACAGGAGAAACTCATGTATACTCATTAAAAGAAGTTGTAGAAGAAGTATATGATGATGTAATAGAAATATCCTTAGAGGATGCTAGAGAAATCAGTGCCAAATATAACTTAGAAGATATTGCGGAAATTGAGGTTACTCCAAGAGATTTTGGAAGAGTTGCGGCTCAAGCTGCGAAGCAAGTTGTTATTCAAAGAATTAAGGAAGCTGAAAGAACTCTTATATATAATGAATTTATAACTAAGGAATTTGACATAATAACAGGTATAGTTCTAAGAAAAGATAGAGGAAATGTATTTATAGATCTAGGTAAACTAGAAGCTGTATTAGGCCCAAATGAGCAAATGCCAGGAGAATCTTATATATTTAATGAGAAATTAAAGCTATATATAGTAGAAGTAAAGAAAAGTTCTAAGGGACCACAAATTGTAGTTTCAAGAACACACCCAGGCCTTGTAAAAAGATTATTTGAGTTAGAAGTTCCGGAAATATACAGTGGAATTGTAGAAATAAAAAGTATAGCGAGAGAAGCAGGCTCAAGAACTAAAATAGCTGTATGGTCTAATGATGAAGAGGTAGATCCTATGGGAGCTTGTGTTGGACCTAAAGGAATTAGAGTTCAAAACATAGTAAATGAACTTAGAAATGAAAAGATTGATATAATAAAGTGGAGTAAGTTACCAGAAGAGTATATTGCTCATGCGCTAAGTCCAGCTAAAGTTCTATCAGTTGATGTAGATGAGGATGGAAAGAGTGCTAAGGTTGTAGTAGATGATAATCAATTATCATTAGCCATAGGTAAGGAAGGTCAAAATGTTAGATTAGCAGCAAGACTTACTGGATGGAAAATAGATATTAAGAGTAAGAGTCAAGCTGAAAGCTTACAAAACGAAGAAAGTAACCTTTAAAGGTAGGTGATATTTTATGAAGGTAAAAAAGATACCTCAAAGAATGTGCACAGGATGCATGGAAATGAAACCTAAGAAGGAACTTATAAGAGTTGTTAAAAATAAGGAAAATGAGATATCTATAGATTTACATGGTAAAAAACCTGGTCGTGGAGCCTATATCTGCAGAAATATTCAATGTTTAGAAAAAGCCGTAAAGACTAAAAGACTAGAAAGAAATCTAGAAACTAAGATAAATGATGAAATATATGATAAACTAAAGGAAGAGATAGTTAATGCAGAATAAATTTTTAAGTTTTCTAGGGATTGCAAAAAAATCTAGAAACTTAGTAGAAGGATATAATGGATGTGAAGAAGAGATAAAAAGAAATAAAATCCATCTATGTATTTTATCCTTAGAGTGTTCAGAAAACACTAAGAAAAAATTTGAAAAATACTGTGATGACAGAAGAGTGCCTGTAATAGGAAATATACCTAAAAATGAATTGGGTATGGCCATAGGTAGAGAAGAAATCAATGTATTAGCAGTAAGAGATAAAAAAATTTGTGAAAATTTAATAAAGTTATGGAAAGAGAATTACGGAATGTAAATTCGGGGGTGAAAGTTTTGTCGAAAATAAGAATATATGAGTTAGCTAAAGAATTAGAAGTTACAAACAAGGAACTTATAAGTGTATTAATGGAAGAGTTCGGTGTGGAAGCTAAGAATCACATGAGTGTCATCGATGAAGAGGATGCTGATCTTATAAAAGAGCTATATGAAGAACAAAAAAAAGAAGCAGCTGAAAAGAAAGAAATCATTGAGGAATATGAATCAAAAATCAATGAAGATATAAGTAAGCAGCAAAGAAAAAATAGCAAAATGAGAAAAGGCGGAAATAAGAGAAACGAAGAAAAGGTTGATGAAACTCCAGATGAAGTAATCGAAATGGAAGAAACTATCGTTGTAAAAGACTTAGCTGATAAGCTAAAAAAACCAGTGGTAGAAGTTATAAGAGCTTTAATATTCCAAGGAGTTATGGCAAGTGTAAACCAAGAGATTGACTTTAACACAGCTGAAAAGCTTGTAGATAGCTTTGGATCTATTGCAGTATTAAAAGAGCAAAATGTTGGTGACATTGCTAAAGAACAAGAGGATGAGATTGATGAGATAGAAGACGAATCATCAGAAGCAAAAGAAACTAAAAGACCACCAATAGTTACAGTAATGGGTCACGTTGACCACGGTAAGACATCATTACTAGATGCAATAAAGAAATCTAAAGTTACAGCAACAGAAGCTGGTGGAATTACTCAACACATAGGTGCTTATACTGTAGATGTAAATGGTGAGAGAATTACCTTCCTTGATACTCCAGGTCACGAAGCTTTCACTTCTATGAGAGCTAGAGGAGCACAAGTTACAGATATAGTTATATTAGTAGTAGCAGCAGATGATGGAATTATGCCACAAACTGTTGAAGCTATAAATCACTGTAAAGCTGCAGAAGTACCTATGATTATAGCTATAAATAAAATGGATAAAGAAAGTGCAAATCCAGATAGGGTTAAGCAAGAGTTAACAGAATATGGATTAGTATCTGAAGATTGGGGTGGAGATACTATATGTGTACCAGTATCTGCTCACACTAAGGAAGGCTTAGATAATCTTCTTGAAATGATTACAATAAATGCTGAAATGTTAGAATTAAAAGCTGATGCTAACAGAAGAGCTAAAGGAACAGTTATAGAAGCTAAATTAGATAAAGGTAGAGGACCTGTAGCTAGTATACTAGTTCAAAATGGAACTTTAAAATCAGGAGATTCTATAATAGTTGGAACTACTTATGGTAGAATCAGAGCAATGATTGATGATAAAGGTAAAACTACAAAAGCAGCTGGCCCTTCTATGCCAGTAGAAATATTAGGACTTTCAGAAGTTCCAGCAGCAGGAGATAGATTTACTGTTGTTAGAGATGAAAAGACAGCTAGAATAATGGCAGAGTCAAGAAAAGAAAAGATTAGACAAGATCATTTCCAAACCTCTAATAGAGTGTCTATGGAAAATCTATATAACCAAATCCAAGAAGGTAAGGTTAAAGAATTAAGCGTAATAGTTAAGGCTGATGTTCAAGGTTCAGCAGAAGCGGTTAAACAATCCATAGAAAAGCTTTCTACAGATAACGTAAAAGTTAGAGTTATCCACGGAGCAGTTGGAGCTATAACTGAAACAGACGTATCTCTAGCTTATGCTTCTAATGCTATTATTATTGGTTTCAACGTAAGACCAGACAATAATGCTATTACAGTTGCAGAAAGAGATAATGTAGAAATTAAAACTTATAGAATTATCTATGATGCTTTGGATGATATTAAATCAGCAATGATTGGTATGCTTGAACCTGAATACAAAGAAGTTATTACTGGACGTTGTGAAGCAAGACAGGTATATAAAATTTCTAACGTTGGGACTATAGCAGGATGTTATGTTCTTAATGGAAAGATAACAAGAAACTGTAAAGTCAGAGTACTAAGAGATGGTATAGTAATTACAGAATCTACTCTTGCATCTTTAAAGAGATTTAAAGATGACGTTAAAGAGGCAGCAGCTGGATACGAATGTGGACTTAGCATTGAGAAATTCAATGATATAAAAGAAGGAGACATTATAGAAGGCTATATCATGGAAGAAATTAAACCAAAACAATTGTAATAGGAAGGAGTGATCTCCATGGCTAACTATAGAGGCGGCAGAATCAATGAAGAGATAAAAAAAGATGTTAGCAACACTATTCAAAACAAAATAAAGGATCCTAGACTTACAGCAATGGTAAGTGTAACAGATGTAGAAGTAACAAGAGACTTAAGCTATGCTAAAGTATTTGTTAGTATATTTGGTACAGAGGATCAAAAGACAGATGCTCTTAAAATTCTTAAAAGCTCAACAGGTTTTATAAGAAAAGAGATAGGAAAAAATGTTAAGTTAAGACATGTTCCAGAAGTTATCATAGAGTTAGATACAACTTTAGATAAAGCTAATCATTTAGAGTCTTTATTTAGAAAGATAAAGGAGAATGATTCTAATGATAACTAGCAATATAGTAGATATCATAGAGAAAAGTAATTCCATAGGAATTACTTTTCATCAATCACCAGATGGTGATTCTCTAGGAAGTGCCACAGCCCTACTTCAAGGGCTAAGGGCACTTAATAAAGAAGCATATATACTTTCAAAGGAGAAAATTCCAGATACTTTTGAGTATTTGCCTTGTAGTGAGGAAATCACAGGATTACTTCAACAGGTAAAGGATGGTACAGATTTAATAATTGTATTAGATTGTGGAGATTTCAAGAGAATAAATGCTAATTTAGATGCAGAGAATAGGCAATATAAGCTTGTAAATATAGATCACCATCTAAGTAATGAAAAGTATGGTGATTTTAATTATGTGGATATAAATTCTTCAGCAGTTGGAGAAATAATTTATGACCTATTAAATCAGTTAAAAGTAGATATTACAAAGAATATAGGTAAATCAATTTATACTTCTATTTTAACAGATACAAGTTCCTTTAAGCATTCTAATACTACAAGCAGAACTCATGAGATAGCTGGGGAAATTATTAAAACTGGAGTTAACTTTAATAAAATTCAAAGACAAGTCTTTGAAAATAAAGAATTTAATAAAGTTAAGTTCTTTGGGAAAGTCATCGATACTTTGACATTACACCTTAATAATAAAGTTGTATTTATGGAGATTAATGATGCTATGCTTAATGAAGTAGGCTTAGAATCCATGGATTCTTCCGAGGTTATTCACTTTGGAACTATGATAAGTGGAGTAGAAGTAGTAGCTTTATTTAAAGAAAGTAAGGGTGGAATAAAAGTAAGCTTAAGGTCTAAAGAAATAGTTGACGTTAGTAAAATAGCAGAAAATTTTAATGGTGGAGGCCATAAAAGAGCTTCTGGTCTTTTTTGTGAGGGTTCCATCATTGAAGTAAAGGATAAAATATACAAAATATTAGAAGAAGAGTTGATATATTATGATAGAAAATAATAAACCCTTTGGAGTTTTAAATATAAATAAACCTCTTGGCATTAGTTCCTTTGACGTAGTGAGAAAAATAAAAAAGCTAGCTAAAGAGAAAAAGGTCGGACATGGGGGTACCTTAGATCCCGAAGCTTGTGGTGTGCTTCCAGTATGTATAGGAAGAGCAACAAAGGCCATAGACTTTATCATGGAAGGCGAGAAAGAATATATAGCAAAGGTTAAGTTAGGAGTTGTAACAGATACTTACGATAGAGAAGGAAAAGTACTTCGTGAGAGTAAGGTAGATTCTACAGAAGAAGAAATTACTAAGGTTATAAATAAATTTGTAGGAACTATTGCTCAAGTTCCACCTATGTATTCTGCTCTTAAACAAAATGGGAAAAAACTTTATGAGTTAGCTAGAGAAGGAAAAGAAGTCTATAGAGAGCCAAGGACAGTTACTATCCATAGTATTGATATATTATCCATAGATAGCCCTATAATCCACATAAAAGTTAGATGTTCTAAAGGAACTTACATAAGAAGTTTATGCTATGATATAGGAGAAGAACTTGGTTGTGGAGCTATGATGTGGGAGCTAGAGAGAACAGCTACTGGTCCTTTTACTATAGATAGGAGTGTGGAACTAAAAGATTTAACAGAGGATAATATAAATAATTATATTATTTCCTTAGATGAAGTATTTAGTAAGTTTCCTAAACTTGTAGTTAATGAAAAGTTTGAAAGGTTAATATTAAATGGTGTAACCATAAATGATAGAACTCTTTTAAATAGAATTGAAAAGTTTTGCAAATATGCAGTATACAACAATTCAAATAAGCTTATAGGAATTGGAGCAGAAAGCGATTCAGGATTTAAATTAATAAAACTTTTTCTTTAGGGGATATATTTATGAAAATTATACAAGATAATTTTAATGAAGTCATTGAAACTCCTAGTATAATTGTTCTGGGAAGTTTTGATGGTATACATAGTGGTCATAGAGAATTAATTAATAGTGCTAAGGAATTAGCAGAGAAGATTAAATTAACTAAAAATATAGAAGATGTAGAGGTCATGGTATGTACCTTTAAAAATCATCCTTTGTCTGTTGTTAATAAAGAGATTTGTCCAAAACTAATAATGAGCAATGAAGAGAAAGCTATTTTATTTGAAAAACTTCAAGTGAATATATTAAATTTTATGGAATTTAATAAGGAATTCATGTCAATTTCACCAGAACAATTTATTAATAGTTTAAAGAAGCATTATAATGCTAAAGGTATAGTAGTTGGCTTTAATTATCGTTTTGGATATAAAAATTTAGGTGATGTAGGGATTCTTAAAAAATATAGTGAAATATTAGACTATGAACTTTTTGTAGTAGAGCCCATAACTTCAGATGGAGAAGTGGTAAGTAGCTCTGCCATTAGACATAATCTTCAAGAAGGAAATATAGAAAGAGCCAATAAGTTTCTTGGTAGACCATTTATGTTAAGTGGAAATATAATTAAGGGTAAGCAGATAGGTAGAACCATGGGATTCCCTACTGTAAACTTAAATTATGATAAAAAATTCGTAGTACCTAAGGGTGGAGTTTATGGAACTATTGTAGAGTATAAAAATTGCTTTTATAAAGCCATAACTAATATTGGATACAATCCTACCCTAGAAGGTAGTAAATTAAGTATTGAAACTAATATTTTAAATTTTGATAAAAATATATATGGAGAAGAAATTAAACTATATTTTATAGAGAAAATAAGAGAAGAAAAAAGATTCGGATCCATTGATGAACTGAAGAATCAACTATCAAAGGATAAAAATTATGTAAATGGCAAGGATTATTCTATATATATAGATAAAATTCCTAAATAACTAATTTTTACAAATTTTTAATTAGTTTTTCTATTTACAAAATAAATTTAGTTTGATATAATTTCATATGAACCTTATGCTATGTATTCTGAATGCCAACGGGGTACATGGCATATGGCGATTTAACTATTGGAGGTGCATACAATATGGAAAAGGCAAGAAAACAAGAAATAATGCAACAATTTGCAAGAACAGAAGGAGATACAGGTTCTCCAGAAGTACAAATAGCATTATTAACAGAAAGAATTAAAGAATTAACTGAGCATTTAAAAGTTCACAAAAAAGACCACCACTCAAGAAGAGGTCTTTTAATGATGGTTGGACAAAGAAAAGGACTTTTAAGCTACTTAAAGAAGCAAGATATCGAAAGATACCGTGCTATAATTGCTAAATTAGGAATTAGAAAATAATTAAGAGCGGCAAAGCCGCTCTATTATTTTAATTAAATAGCAAAAAAAAGATAATAATAAGTATATATCTATATATATATTTTTTTAATAACCGAAAGGAGGAGATTAAATGACAAATACGTTAAGTACTTCTGTAGCAGGAAGAGAAATGAAGATAGAAATTGGTAAAATTGGAAAGTTATCTGATTGTGCTATGTTTATTAGTTATGGAGAGACTGTAATCCTTGTAAATGTAAATGCGTCTGAAGAACCAAGACAAGGAATAGATTTTTTCCCACTAAGTGTAGAATATGAAGAAAGACTATATGCAGTAGGTAAAATTCCAGGGGGATTTTTAAAGAGAGAGGGAAGACCATCAGAAAAAGCTATACTAAATTGTAGAGCTATAGATAGACCTATAAGACCTCTATTCCCAAAAGGATATAGAAATGATGTTCAAGTGGTTTGTACGGTATTATCTGTAGACCAAGATAATTCTCCAGAAATATTAGCTATGAATGCAGCTTCAATAGCATTACTTTTATCAAGTATACCATTTACTGATGCAGTAGCTACAGTATCAATTGGATTAATCGATGGAAAGTTTGTAGTTAACCCTACATCTAAAGAAAGAGAATTAAGCTCAATGCAATTAACTGTATGTGCTACTAAAGACAGAGTTATGATGATAGAAGCTGGTGGAGATGAAATTCCAGAAGAAACTATGATTGAAGCTATAGACTTTGGATTTAATCAGTGTCAATCTATTATAGCGTTCCAGGAAGAGGCTAGAGCTAAATTTGGAAAGGTTAAACCTGAGCCAGTACTATACAAAGTGAATGAAGAAATCCAAAGTGAAGTAAGAAACTTTGCTTTTGATATGTTAAAAGAAGCTATGTATATCACTGATAAAGATGAAAGAAATCTTAAAGTAAGTGAAATTAAAGCTAAAATAAATGAAGAGTTTTCTGAGAAGTATCCAGAGGGCGGAAGTGACATAGGAGAAGTTGTTTACAATATTCAAAAGGAAATTGTAAGAAACATGTTACTTAGAGATAAGAGAAGACCAGATGGAAGAGAATTTAATCAAATTAGATCTATATCTTGTGAAACTGGACTCCTTCCAAGAACTCATGGAACAGGATTATTTACAAGAGGATTAACTCAAGTAATGACTGTAGCCACATTGGGAGCTTTAGGTGATGTTCAAATCATAGATGGTATTGGAGAAGAAGACTTCAAGAGATATATGCATCACTACAATTTCCCAGCATACAGTGTTGGAGAAGTAAGACCACTTAGAGGACCAGGAAGAAGAGAAATAGGACACGGTGCTTTAGCTGAAAGAGCCTTAGAACCACTAATTCCTTCTATAGAGGAATTCCCATATGCTATAAGACTTGTTTCAGAAGTTTTAAGCTCTAACGGATCTACATCTCAAGCCAGTGTATGTGGAAGTACATTAGCATTACTTGATGCTGGAGTTCCAATAAAGAGGCCAGCAGCAGGAATTGCCATGGGACTTATAACTAGTGAAGATTTAAGTGAAGAGGCTGTAATTACAGATATTCAAGGAATCGAAGACTTCTTTGGAGACATGGACTTTAAAGTTGCTGGTACAGAAAAAGGAATAACTTCAATTCAAGTTGATACAAAAATAAAAGGATTATCTAAGTATTGTATAAGAACAGCTATAGAAGATGCTAGAACAGCTAGATTATATATCTTAGATAAGATAAATGAATGTATAGCTGAGCCAAGAGCAGAGCTATCTCAATATGCTCCAAGAATGTACACTATAAATATAAAACCAGACAAAATTAGAGATATAATAGGACCTGGTGGAAAAACTATTAAGAAAATAATAGCAGATACAGGTGTTAAAATTGATACTAATGATGATGGTAAGATAGTTATAATGTCTACTGATAGTGAAAGTGCTAATGAAGCATTAAGAATTATAAAGGAAATCACTAAAGAAGTAGAAGTTGGAGAAATATACTTAGGTAAAGTTACTAAGATTATGGCTTTTGGTGCTTTTGTAGAGGTACTTCCAGGTAAAGAAGGTTTAGTACACATATCTAAATTAGCTAACGAAAGAGTAAATAAAGTGGAAGATGTAGTAGCTATAGGTGATGAAATACTTGTAAAAGTAATAGAAATCGATTCTCAAGGAAGAGTAAATCTTTCAAGAAAAGATGCATTAAAAGATAGTGAAGAGTCTAAAACAGAAGAGTAAATAGAAGTTAAAATAAAAAGGTAAAATACCTTTTTATTTTTTTATTATAAAACATAAGAACATACTAGTGTATAATTTCATAAATTATATTATAATTGTATTAAGTTTCGTTAATTTACTCATAAATATATAATAGAAAACATATTAATCATAGTAATTTATATAATTATGTATGAGGTGATATGTGATGGAAGAAAAATATAGATATTTAAGTGAAATGGAACGATATGAAATAATAAACATTAATGATGGAGATAAGTATAGTGTCCTGGGCAATAATGATATAGTTATAAATGAAAATGGTGAGCTAAAGCTACTATTACTTGGAGATGGAAAGTCTAGTAAGATGTTTTTTAGAAATAATGAGATGCTGGAAGTTTCATGGGATTATGTAAAGAAGATAGGCTCTAAAACTATAATCATCGATGTTGATGGGGAAACACTAAGAAAATCCCATATATAATATGGAGGTAAGTATGGATATAGTTGTTCAGAAATTTGGTGGTACATCAGTATCTAGTGAAAATAATAGAATATTAGTTACAAAAAAGATAAAAAAAGCTATAAAGGATGGATATAAACCTGTAGTAGTAGTATCAGCTATGGGGAGAAAAGGATCTCCTTATGCAACAGATACATTATTATCTTTAGTTAGTGAAGAATTTAAGATAAATAATCCAAGGGCCTTAGACTTACTTTTGTCCTGTGGTGAAACTTTAAGTACAGTGGTAATGTGTAATGATTTATTAAGAGAAGGTGTAGAGGCAGTTCCACTTATGGGTGGAGAAGCTGGTATAAGGACTGATAATAATTTTAATAATGCATCTATTTTAGATGTTAATCCGAAAAATGTACTAAAGGTATTAGAGCAGGGAAAAGTACCTATAGTAGCAGGTTTTCAAGGTATAAGTGAAGAGGGGAGCATCACTACCATAGGAAGAGGTGGAAGTGACGTTACAGGGGCAATTTTAGGAGCAGCACTAAAGGCAAAGGAAGTTCAAATATATACAGATGTTGATGGTATAATGACAGCAGATCCAAGAATAGTTTCTAAGGCTTCATTAATTGAGAGTATAAGCTATGATGAAGTATTCCAATTTGCTGATCAAGGAGCTAAAGTAATACATCCTAGAGCTGTTGAAATATCTAGAAAATATAATATTCCATTAGTAATTAAAAATACTCTTAGTGATTGTGAAGGGACTATTATTTCTTCTTATGGTGAGGACAATGAAAGAATTATCACTGGAATTACTCATATGAGTAATAGAGTTCAAATAAGAATTAATGGAGGCTCAAAGGAGCACTGCAATAATATATTTCATATTTTAGCTGAAAATGAAATAAGTATTGATTTGATAAGTGTATTTATAAATGATAAAATATTTACTATAAGTGAAGTAGATTTAGATAAGTTTAAAAATATAGCAGCTAATTATGAAATTGATTATCAGTATACAGAAAGTTGTAGCAAAATATCTATAATAGGTTCAAAGATGAGAGGAATACCTGGAGTTATGTCTAGAATTCTAAAGGCTTTAGAAGAAGGCAATATAGATATTCTTCAAACTGCTGATTCACATACAACTATTTGGTGTCTTGTAGAAAGTAATAAAGTCAAAGATGCTATAAATTTACTTCATAATGAATTTAAATTAGGATAGTATATAAACACCTCTTAATGCACAGAATAAGAAACATTAGGAGGTGTTTTTCCATGATTAATGAAGCGGAAAATAAAAAACATAAGGAAGATAAAGATACTAAACACAAAAAAAATAATAAAAGTAAAGTTATAATAAATGAAGAAAATGATGATGAACAAAATGAAGATGATAACTCTAAAGGGGTAAGTAAGGAAGTTGCAAACTTAAAAGAAGTAGGGGTCATGTCTGTAGCAAAGGCTGATGACAGGATTCAAGTTATACCTATAATAGGTCAAGTTGAAGGTCATAATATTTCTGGTAATCAAACTAAGTCTACTAAATATGAGTTAATTATTCCACAGTTAATAGCTATTGAGAGAGATAGCAATGTAAAAGGTATACTCATAGTATTGAATACTGCAGGAGGGGATGTAGAAGCAGGCTTAGCCATTGCAGAAATGATAACTAGTCTTAGTAAGCCTACAGTATCCATAGTCATAGGTGGAGGACATTCTATAGGAGTTCCATTAGCTACAGCATCAGATTATTCCTTTATAACTCCTTCAGCTACAATGATAGTGCACCCTGTAAGAATGAATGGATTTGTTATAGGTGTACCTCAAACCTTTGAATATTTTAGAAAGATGCAGGAGCGAATAGTTGAGTTTGTAGTTAGAACTTCAAAAATTGATTCAGACGATTTTAGAAGGCTTATGAGTCAAACAGATGAATTACTAAATGATATAGGAACTATATTGATAGGGGATCAAGCCGTAGAATGTGGTCTTATTGATGAAGTAGGTGGAATTAGAGAAGCCTTAGATAAATTAGAAGAGTTAATAAGTGAAGGTGAAAAAAATCAACTTGAAGTAAGTTCAGAAGAAAATATTAGTTAAGAAATAGATAAAATTTAACAATTCACCATTGAGTTGTCAGCAAAATCATGTTGGCAACTTTTTATTTGTAAAAAAATTTGAAATATAGGTGGATTTCAATGTACAATATATTGAGATGGATAAATGGAAATTATTTTCATGAATCTTAGGAAGAGTTTTGGAGGAGATACTATGACTAAAGGAAAAGAGCCTTTAAAAAAGAAAAACAGTAGTAAGAAGAGCACTGTTAAAAATAATAGTTCAAAAGCTAAGAGAGAAAAAAAGGATAAACTTTTTGATTTTAATGGAATTATACTGATAACCATAGGAGTTTTAATATTTTTAGCTTTACTATCAGTTATGTTTTCAGACCCAACATCTTTGGCAGGTTCTATGGGAGTATTTATTAATAGAATTTTTATAGGACTTCTTGGAATTGGTGCCTATGCTTTACCCTTTGTGCTTATATACATGGGAGTAAGTTACATAAAAATAGATAAATATTTAAAGGTAACAAAAAAATCCCTTGGAATTTTAATGTTTATAGTTATTACCATGATTTTTGTTGAGCTTATAGTATTACCTTCTTACTACGTAAAAGGAAATATGGCAAGTGCTATTATAAATCAATTTAAATCTAAGTCTGTACTTCATGGAGGTATTATATCTTTAGTAATTACTGTTCCTATAAGTTCACTTTTAGGAAAGGTAGGTAGCTATATAGTTTTATTTGCTTTATATATAATATCTTTAGTGTTAATTAATAATATTACTATAAAAGAGTTATTTACCTTTGAAAAAGTAGAAAGTAAAAAAAAGTCAAGGGATTTGAAGCAAACAAATATTGCAATTGATGAGGCTATGGAATATGTATCAGCAGATGGGAATACTAGAGACAATGGAAGCAGCGAAGAGTCGAAGATTAAAATTATAGATTTTATGAAGATGGATGAAGAAGAGAATAGATTTGAAGGAAAAACAGAAACAAGTATAGAACAACCTAATAAGTCAAAGGAAAATAGAAATAATATAGAGGATATAGATATTGACATTTCCTTTGGTGATGGAAACAAAATATATGCTTATGAACATCCTGCACCAGAACTCCTTCATAAAAATTTAAGTAGTATAGGTAAAAATAGCGATAAAAAAGACCTCCTTAATAGTGCTAATAAACTTCAAGAAACTTTAGAAAGTTTTGGAGTTGAAGCTAAGGTGATACAGGTTACAAAAGGTCCATCTGTAACCAGATTTGAATTACAACCCCATGTAGGAGTTAAGGTTAGCAAGATAGTTAATCTAGCAGATGATATAGCTCTAAACTTAGCAGCCTCAGGAGTTAGGATAGAGGCTCCAATCCCAGGAAAGGCAGCAGTAGGTATAGAAGTACCTAATAAAGATTTATCAGCAGTATTTTTAAGAGAGGTAATAGAAAGTGAAGAATTTACACTTGCTAAGAAAAATTTAGCCTTTGCCCTTGGAAAGGATATTGCAGGTAATTGTGTAGTGGGAGATTTATCTAAGATGCCTCACCTTTTGATTGCAGGAGCTACAGGGTCAGGAAAAAGTGTATGTATTAATACTCTTTTAATAAGTTTATTATATAAATATACACCTCAAGAGGTTAAATTGCTGTTAATAGACCCTAAAGTGGTAGAACTTAATATATACAATGGAATACCACACCTATTAATTCCAGTAGTTACAGAACCTAAAAAAGCTGCAGGAGCATTAAATTGGGCAGTTAATGAAATGACTAGAAGATATAAACTCTTTGCAGATAATAACGTAAGAAATATTGAAGGATATAACGACTTTGTAGAAAAGGGGATAATAGAAGAAAAGCTTCCATGGATTGTAATCATAATCGATGAGTTAGCAGACTTAATGATGGTATGTCCAAATGATGTTGAGGAATATATAGGTAGACTTGCTCAAATGGCTAGGGCTGCAGGAATGCATTTAGTAATAGCAACACAAAGACCATCTGTAGATGTAATTACAGGGGTAATTAAAGCTAATATACCATCTAGGATATCCTTTGCTGTTTCAAGTCAAATAGACTCAAGAACTATACTAGACTCTTCAGGAGCAGAGAAACTTTTAGGTAAAGGGGATATGCTATATTATCCTGTAGGTGAATCGAAGCCACTTAGAATTCAAGGAGCCTTTGTGTCTGAGGAAGAAGTAGAGACTGTAGTAGAATTTATTCGTAATGGATTAAAGGAATTAGAGTATAAAAAAGAAATCATGGATGAAATAGAAAATAGTGTTTCTAAATCTAAAGGTGGAGAAGATTGTGATGAGTTAATAGATGAAGCTATTAAAATTGTATTAGAAGAAGGGCAAGCTTCAACATCCTTGTTGCAGAGAAGGCTAAAAATAGGGTATAATAGAGCGGCTAGAATTATAGATGAAATGGAAGCTGAAGGGATTATCTCTGGTCGTAATGGAAGCAAGCCAAGACAGGTTTTTGGAAGAGATGATACCATGAGACAATAACTTCTTAATGAAACTTTCATTACAACACAAAAGAAGAGGTTTTAAATAATATATAGATCACTTAGGAGGATAAAGGTGGAAAAATTAAAATTTGGAGTAATAAATTTAGGTTGTGACAAGAATAGAATAGATGCAGAAATTATAATAAGTAGTTTGAAGAGTAGATATGAAGCGGTGACAGATGAAAGGCAGGCAGACATATTGCTAGTTAACACCTGTGGATTTATAGAAACTTCAAAGCAAGAATCTATTGATACCATATTAGAAATGGCAAAATATAAGAAAGATAAATGCAAGGTGCTCATAGCTACTGGGTGCTTAACTCAGAGATATGGTAGTGAGCTTTTAGAACTTATGCCGGAACTAGATATAATTTTAGGTGTAAATGATTATGATAAATTGCATGAATGTATTGAAAAATCTATGAAAACCGGAGAAAAGAGCTGTATTACAACTTATAGTGATACCAATATAAACATTGGTAATAGACAGGTTACAACAGGAGGAAGTACTGCTTATATAAGAATATCTGAAGGGTGTAACAATATTTGTGCCTACTGTGCAATTCCTAAAATAAGAGGAAGATACAGAAGTAGGGATATGGAAGATATCCTTAAAGAAGCTAAAGAGTTAGCTTTAAATGGATATAAGGAGTTAATTATAGTAGCGCAAGATACTACTAATTATGGGGTAGATATATATGGAAAAAAAACTTTACATATTCTTTTAAAAGAGCTAGATAAAATTAAAAGTATAAAATGGATAAGACTTCTTTATTGTTATGCAGAAGAGCTAACTGATGAAGTTATAAATGAAATAGCTATCAATGATAAGGTGTGTAAGTATATAGATATTCCTATACAACATATCAGCGATGATGTTTTAAAGGCTATGAGAAGAAAAGGAAGAAAGAAAATAATCACTGAAAATATTAAAAAGCTTAGAGATGCAGTTCCTAATATAACTATAAGAACTACTCTTATAGTAGGATTTCCAGGAGAAACAGAAGAGAATTTCTTAGAATTGTTAAATTTTGTCAAAGAAACTAAATTTGATAAGCTAGGAGTATTTACTTACTCTCAAGAGGAAGGTACTGTGGCTGCAGAAATGGAAGGTCAAATAGAAGAAAATATTAAAGAAGAAAGACTTCACTCTATAATGATGGCTCAACAAACTATATCAACAGAAATAAATGAAAATAAAATAGGTAGAACCTATGATGTATTGATTGAAAGTAAAGAAAAAGGAACATATTGTGGAAGAAGTTATGAAATGGCTCCAGAAATTGACGGAGAGGTTTATGTAAAATCTAATAAATTAAGTATAGGTGATTTTGTTAAGGTAAGAATAAAAGATGCACTAGAGTATGATTTAATAGGAGAAATCCTTAAATAATTTTTAGATTTATATATTTATAATAAAAAAATATTAATTAATAATATAGATAAGGATATAAAGTAAAATTAGTATTAATAAACTAAATAATTTTTAGATTTTATTGTATAATGTTTGTATAAGATAAAATAATTACTATTATAGAAAATTTGTTTTTGCTATTTACAATAAGAAGTAAATTTTAATTAGGTAAACAGATTATAAGATTGTTAAATTTCAGGAGTAGGAGATGTTAATGATGAATCTTGCAAATAAGCTTACAGTGCTAAGAATAATGTTAGTTCCGATATTCTTAATATGTGCAATGATTGATACCACCGCAACTAATATTATTGCTTTATCAATATTTATTATAGCTTCAGCAACAGATAAATTAGATGGCTATATAGCTAGAAGCAGAAATCAGATAACTAACTTTGGAAAATTCATGGATCCTCTAGCAGACAAGCTTTTAGTTACCTGTGCTCTAATACTTTTAGTTGAAAAAGGAATTGTTGCTGCCTGGGTAGTAGTTGTAATAATTGCTAGGGAATTTATAGTATCAGGATTAAGGACATTAGCTGCTTCACAAGGCGTGGTAATAGCTGCAAGTAATTGGGGAAAGCTGAAGACTGTAATTCAGATGATAGCTATCATAATGGGACTATTATCTCTAGTATATAATCCAGGGTGGCTTAATATTACAACCCAGGTTACCATATACCTAGCAGCTGTTATAACTATTGGATCTGGAGTGGATTATTTTATTAAAGGAAAAGATATTATAAATATTAATGAATAATGTTTATAATTCTATAACTATGTCAAAAATGGTAAAGAGTTCCTTGAAAGAAATTTAAAGGAACTCTTTACTATAACACTTGACCTGATAAATTAAATACTATATAATAAACATATAAGAACTATTGTTCGTGATGGAAGGATGTGAACCCTAAAGGGGAATTTATGAATAACGATAAATTAAAAGCATTAGAAGCAGCTATGGGACAGATAGAAAAGCAATTTGGTAAAGGCTCAATAATGAAATTAGGGGAAGAGAGCACTTTAAATATAGACTGCATATCTACAGGATGTTTAGGGCTAGATATTGCACTGGGAATTGGCGGAGTTCCAAGAGGAAGAATAATTGAGATTTTTGGGCCAGAATCCTCTGGTAAAACTACTGTAGCTTTACATGTAGTTGCAGAAGCTCAAAAGAACGGTGGTTGTGCAGCATATATAGATGCAGAACATGCCCTTGATCCGGTTTATGCAAAGGCATTAGGCGTAGACATAGATAACTTAATAGTATCTCAACCAGATACAGGTGAGCAGGCTCTTGAAATTACAGAAGCCTTAGTTAGATCTGGTGCAATAGATATAGTAGTTATAGACTCTGTTGCTGCCTTAGTTCCAAAGGCTGAAATTGAAGGTGAAATGGGAGATGCCCATGTAGGTCTTCAAGCTAGACTTATGTCTCAAGCTTTAAGAAAACTTACAGGTTCTATAAACAAATCAAAATGCTCTACTATATTTATAAACCAATTGAGAGAAAAAGTTGGAGTTATGTTTGGAAATCCAGAAACAACTCCAGGAGGAAGAGCTCTTAAATTCTATGCCTCTGTAAGAATTGATGTAAGAAAGATAGATACTATTAAACAAGGAGAAACCTTCTTAGGAAATAGAACTAGAGCTAAGATAACTAAGAATAAAGTTGCACCACCATTTAAACAATCAGAATTTGATATTATGTATGGTGAAGGAATATCTAGGGTTGGAGATATATTAGACATTGGTGTTAAAGAAGAAATTGTCCAAAAAAGTGGCGCTTGGTTTGCCTACGGAGACGTAAGACTAGGCCAAGGAAGAGAAAATGCTAAAAACTTTTTTAAGGAAAACCCAGAAATTGCTAATGAAATAGAAAATAAAATAAGGGAAAAATACTCTTTGCCATTAAATAACAATCCAGTAAAAGTTGAGAATAAAGTAGAAGAAAAGTAAATTACTTTATTAAATCAGATAAAAGATATGTGAAGCTTTAAGTAAAAATATATAACTTAAGCTTTACATATCTTTTTTAATTAAAATTTTAAATATTGTGTATGAAATATACAAATAAATGTATAATTAAAGTATGTGATATTTTAATGTAAAAATTAAAGGTGATATTCTAATTAAAAAATTTTTTTTAAAGGTTCAAGTCGAGCCTAAGAGCTAAGTTGAGAGAATTTGTAGTATTTAGTAATAACCTTGACAATGATGTTAAAGTAATATAAAATGAATACAAATACTGGTTTAATATAAGAGGAATTGAATAGAATATGCACCTTTTCGAGCTTTCATTTTACTGCTAATATATGTCATAAAAAAAGCAAAGGAGGTGTTGGAAATTGACTGAACCAAGTCAAATTATTTTAATAATAGCTATTGCGCTAGTTGTTTGTTTAGTCGCTATTTTTGTTTTTATTTATACAAGAAAGAATATATCTTTAGCTAATGTATCTAAATCAGAGGAAGATGCTAAAAAGATTTTAGGTGAGGCACAAAAAGAAGCAGAATCTAAAAAGAAAGAAGCAATCCTTGAAGCTAAAGAAGAAGTTCATAGATTAAGAGCTGATTTTGATAAAGAGTCCAGAGAAAGAAGAAATGAAATTCAGCGATTAGAAAGAAGGGTTCTTCAAAAAGAGGAAACTTTAGATAAGAAAACCCTATCAATAGAAAGAAAAGAAGAAGTATTATCTAAAAAACAACAAGAGGTTGAGACATTAGAATCAGGAATACAAGAATTATATAATAGTGTAAGAGAAGAATTACAAAGAGTAGCAGGATTAACCTCAGAAGAAGCAAAGCAAATACTATTAGACGAAGTAAAAAAAGAAATTAAACATGAAACAGCAATAATGATTAAAGAAATTGAAGCTAAAGCTAAAGAAGAAGCCGATAAAAAGGCAAGAGAAGTTATAACATATGCTATACAGAGATGTGCAGCAGACCATGTAGCTGAATCTACAGTACATGTTGTATCACTTCCTAACGATGAAATGAAGGGAAGGATTATTGGGCGTGAAGGTAGAAATATAAGAGCCCTTGAAACTTTAACTGGAGTTGATTTAATAATAGATGATACTCCGGAAGCTGTTATTCTTTCAGCTTTTGATCCTATTAGAAGAGAGGTAGCTAAAATTGCCTTAGAAAAACTAATAGTTGATGGAAGAATACACCCAGCAAGAATTGAGGAAATGGTTGAAAAAGCGAAAAAAGATGTTGAGAATGACATAAGAGAAGAGGGCGAGCAAGCCACCTTCGAAACTGGTATCCATGGATTACATGTGGAAATAATCAGACTTTTAGGAAGATTGAAATATAGAACTAGTTATGGTCAAAATGTATTAAAACATTCTATAGAAGTTTCATACTTAGCAGGTCTTATGGCGTCAGAGCTTGGAATGGATCCTACCATGGCAAAAAGGTGTGGATTATTACACGATATCGGAAAAGCTGTAGATCATGAAGTAGAAGGACCACATGCACTAATAGGTGCTGAGTTAGCTAAAAAATGTCATGAATCTCCAATAGTTGTAAACGCTATTGCAGCTCATCATGGAGATGTAGAGTATCAATCTCTAGAAGCAGTACTAGTTCAAGCAGCAGATGCTATATCAGCAGCTAGACCAGGTGCTAGAAGAGAAACTCTAGAAGCCTATATAAAAAGATTAGAAAAATTAGAAGAAATCGCAAACTCATATGAATGTGTAGAAAAGTCATATGCAATTCAAGCCGGAAGAGAAATCAGAATTATGATTAAACCAGATGATGTTGATGATGCAGGTGCTATTGAAGTGGCTAGAGATATTGTGAAGAAAATAGAATCAGAACTAGAATATCCAGGCCAAATAAAGGTTAATGTTATCAGAGAAACAAGAGCAGTAGAATATGCAAAGTAAAATTAGGTAATGAAAAAGGTGAGTCTCCTATTTAATAGGAGGCTTTTATTTTTGTCTATTATATTAAGTGAAACTATAATTTGCAATAATCTAAAATTGTATTTTCAATAAAAGGAATTTTCAATTAAATGTAGAAATAATATATAGGATTCTAATAATATTAGTTTAATAAGTAGTAATAGTAGTAGGAGGTTTAATATGGAAGTATTAAAAGTTTCAGCAAGATCTAATCCTAATTCAGTAGCAGGAGCTCTGGCAGGAGTACTAAGACAAAGTAGTGGGGCAGAAATTCAAGCTATAGGAGCAGGCGCAATCAATCAAGCAGTAAAGGCTGTAGCTATAGCTAGAGGATTTGTAGCGCCCAGTGGAATGGACCTGGTGTGTGTACCAGCATTTACAGATGTAGAAATTGATGGTGAAGAAAGAACTGCAATTAAATTGATAGTACAATCTAAAAATAATTTTTAGGTTATAAAGACATGAAATTAAAAATTTAATTTCATGTCTTTAGTCTTTATATGTAGGTAAATAAGCTTCAGAACTTTGGATAAATGTTATAAAAAATTAGTATGTAAATATAAAAAATGAGAATAATAATAGTAAGTTAAAATTACCATATAATCTTTACACTATATAGAATAAGTGTTATTATACAGATATGAAGTATATCTTTCATATGAAGTTCTAATGCATTTTAAAATTCATTAGATGTAGAATATCCAACTCGTTTATTATATTTTTGAGAATATAATTGAATGAAAAGGTTTAAATAATATTTCTTTTATTTGGATAGTTTTAATTATTTTATATTGTAAAGAATAAATATTAATGGGGGTAGTTATAATGATGCTATCAAAAAAAGCAATGGAAATTTCACCATCACTTACATTAGCAATTACAGCAAAGGCTAAAAAGATGAAAGCAGAGGGGATTGACGTTATAGGCTTCGGTGCAGGAGAGCCAGATTTTAATACTCCAAAAAATATACAGCAAGCTGCTATAAAGGCAATTGAAGCAGGTCAAACAAGATATACAGCGGCTTCAGGTATAATTGAATTAAAGGAAGCAGTTGTAAATAAGTTTAAAAAAGATAATAACTTAACTTATAAAACTTCTCAAATTATTATTTCAACAGGAGCTAAACAATGTTTAGCAAATATTTTTCAAGCTATATTAAATCCGGGAGATGAAGTTTTAATAGGTGCTCCATATTGGGTTAGTTATCCAGAACTTGTACAATTGGCTGATGGAGTTCCAACTTTTGTTGACACAGAAGAAAGTAATTCTTTTAAACTAACAATTGAATCTTTAGAAAAAGCAGTAACTAAAAAGACTAAAGCTATGATACTAAATAGCCCTAATAATCCAACAGGAACAGCTTATACGAAAGAAGAGTTAGAGAAAATTGCAACTTTTGCACAAAAACATGATATAATAATTATATCAGATGAAATATATGAAAAACTTTTATATGGAGAAAGTGGTCATATTTCTATAGCAAGTTTATCTGAAGATGCTTATAATAGAACAATAGTAATAAATGGGGTTTCAAAAGCTTATGCTATGACTGGATGGAGAATTGGTTATGCAGCAGCTAGTGAAAAGATAACTTCATTAATGTCAAACATACAAAGTCACACTACTTCAAATCCATGTTCAATATCTCAATATGCATCTGTAGAAGCTTTAAATGGAGATCAAAGCGAAGTTGAAAAAATGAAACAGGAATTTAAAAAGAGAAGAGATTTTATGGTAGATAAAATTAATTCTATAAATAACTTATCCTGTGTTAAACCAGAAGGTGCATTCTACGTTATGGTAAACATATCAAAGGTGTTAAATAAGGAAGTGGACGGAAAGATTATAAAAGACTCTCTTACATTCAGTGACTTACTTCTTGAGAAGGAGAAGGTTGCAGTAATACCTGGTATTGCTTTTGGAGTAGATGATTTTATAAGATTATCTTATGCTACATCTATGGAAAACATAGAAAAAGGATTGAATAGAATAGAAGACTTTGTTAATGGCATAAAATAATTTCTCGTAAATGAGGTGATAATATGCTAACAAAGGAAATAATCATTAATAATCCACAGGGATTGCATGCAAGACCAGCAACTTTATTAGTTCAAAAGGCTACTACTTTTAAGTGTGAAGTTACTATAGAATGTAATGGTAAAGGAGCTAATGCAAAAAGTCTCATTGGAGTATTATCCTTAGGAGTTAATAAGGGATATACAGTAAAAATTATAACTAACGGAACTGATGAGGAACTTGCACTTACAGAAATCATTTCTACTGTAGAAGGATTATAATTCAAATAAAAGAACTGCTTAGGCAGTTCTTTTGTTCTATAGTAGCCTTTGTAAAGGAGGAGGATTTTATGAATGAAATAATATTACATAGTAAAAAGGAACTTTATTTAGAAAAAAATAAACATTTTATTCAATGCTTCCTAGATATTAAGGGTGGAAGAAGTAAATATACAGCTATTAGCTATGAGAAAGACATAAAGGATTTTTATAATAAGTCTGATGTAACTGAAATAACCATAGAAAATATAAGAGAAATAAATATATTTCATGTTCAAAAATTTATCCTTGATTTGCAAAATCAAGGATTATCTTCTGCAACTATTAATAGAAAGATATCATCGCTTTCTGCTCTTTATAAGTGGCTTATGAAGTATGAAGATAATTACAGTGATATAAGAATTATTAAGTATAATCCTTTTGCTAATGTGAAGGAAGAAAAACCTATTGTAACTAATAAAGTTACAGAATTTTTGACTGAGGAAGAAAGTAAGATTTTACTGGGAAGTATTGATACTACAACTGTACTAGGACTTAGGAATAAAGCTATATTAGCATTAGCACTCACCACTGCACTAAGAAAATCAGAAATGATAAATATAAAAATATGTCATATAAAAAAGTATGGAGAGTATGATGTTATAGAAGTCACTAGAAAAGGAAATAAAAAAGATTTAGTAAAGCTTCAACCTAAGGTGAAAAGTTTAATTGAAAAATACATTTTAGTTACAGGAAGAGATAAAGAAGAGTATAACAATAGTTATTTATTTATAGGACACTCCTCTAATAATAGAAATGGAGAGAAGTTAAATCCTAGTACTTTAAACTATATGCTTAAAAATATATGTAGTAAGTGCAATATAAATAAAAAATTAAAAGTTCACTCCACTAGACATACAGCTATAACTATGGCCATTACTCAAGGAGCTACCATAGAAAAAGTTAGAGAATTTGCAGCTCATAGTAGTATTGCTACTACCAATAGATATGTTCACTCTATAGACAAGCTTAAAGATAATCCAGGAGATAATATGGATATAATATAAAGTTATAGGAATTTATTAGAGGCTAAAGGCATACATTTTTAATGTAATATAAAAAATGGAGGTATGTTCATGGCTTTTGATAATGAATATGAATTTGTACCCTTGGCGCCTATGACACATAATTCTTTGCCCGATGAAATGAAAGATTTCATATCTGTATGTGGTATGATGGGAATAATGCCAAGAAATAATTTTATACATCCAATGCAAAAAGAGCTGGCTCAAGTTATAGATTTAAAAGAAACTAATGAGGACATAGATATTCCTGCGGAGACTTATTTAGATGAAGACTTTGAAGATGATGTAGAGAGATATGTAGAGGAGAATGGAAATAGATTATTGAAAGACTTTGATGATGAAAAAGACTTTAATTCTACACCGGTTTCATCAAAAGAAGATAATAATGATGAACTTATGAGGATAGAAAAAGTTATTAAATCCATAGAAAGAAATAATCTAGGAGTATTCAAATTTTTAGAAGTTAATGGAATGCCTTATGACAAGGCAAAAAAATTTATTAGAAGAGTAGTAAGGCTATCAATTCGTTATAATGAATAACATGAATAAAAAAATCGACTATGTCGATTTTTTTAATTTTTATAATAAATTATATAGTAATATTTACCTTTAATTATATATATAAATTAATAGGACACATTATTTTAAGGTTTAAATTTTAAATTATAAATTAATGTTTATTAATTAGAAATGGGGGTATAAAATGAAGTACACAAGATACAATATTAAATCTAAACCAAAGAGTAGTAACAGTTTTTTATTTTATTTAGCTATAACCTTACTTTTGGCATTACTATTAGGAACTTTTATATTTAAATTTGTACTTAAAGACTCAGGTAAAATAGGCTTTATTAAGGGTATAGATATAAATAATTCTGAACAACAACAAAATAGTGGTAAAGTACCTGGTAAAAGTGAAGTAAAGGAAGAAGGAAATTCAACTGGAATAAAGGAAGAAAAAGCTGTGTCAGAATATAATTTTTATATACTACAGTGTGGTGTATTTAAAGTTAAAAGTAACGCTAATGAAACATTAAATAAATTATCAGCCTTTGGTAATCCTTTTATAGGGCAAGAGGGAGAGCTATCTAAGGTGTATTTTGGAATGTATTCTGATAAAAACATAGAAAATGGAGCTTCAATATTAAAAGAAAAGGGAATAGATAATACTAAAGTAACTATAAATATACCTATGGAAGATAATTCTACAAAACAATTTTGTGAAATTGTAGATAGTTTGTTGCAAGTTGTAAATAAGACTTCAGAAAGTGGTGTAAAATCTATTAATACCAGTGAACTTAAAAAGTGGATAGATGGATTGGAGAAAATAGATGAGAACATGAAACAATACAATGAAGTTAATTCTTTGAAGGAATATATAAAGGCTCTTCCAGATGAAGTAGATAAAAATAAGGATGGAGAAGTATTAAAATATGTTTATGACCAGCTAATAAAGTTTAAAAAATAAGGTATATATTATTTTTAATAAGTTGATATAAGGCTATCTGTGAACAAAAGTTCACAGATAGCCTTAATTTATAAAAAAAGTTTAAAAAATTTGTTATAGTCTTGTGTAAAAAAATATTAAATGTTACACTATATTAGATATAAAATGTTATATTGGTTAATACAAATAGTATATTGCACATTTTAAATATACTGGGGGATGTTTTTTATGGGAAAATCATATAAAACCGCTAAAGAGTATGTATTTATAACTCTTCTGGGGGCTATTTCTGGAAGCTTTATTGGAGAATTTTTAGGAAATACTTTTAAAGCCTTAGATTTTTTAGGAAAAAACTACTTTATAGGATTAAAAAATCCTTTAGTCATTGATTTAAAGGTCTTAGAATTAACTTTTGGACTAGGATTTGGTTTGAATTTAATGGCTATAGTAGGTATGGTTTTAGCAATAGTATTATTTAAGAGATTCTAGGAGGAAGTTATGGATATAGTATTAGCTTCTGCATCACCAAGAAGACAGGAATTATTAAAAAGGTTAGTAGATAATTTTAAAATAGAGATTAGTAACTTTGATGAGTATTCTGTTGAATTTCAAGGTGATATAGATAAACATGTGTGTGATTTAGCTGAAGGAAAAGCTAGAAATATTTTGAATAAAGTGCAGAAAGATAGTATTGTCATAGGCTGTGATACTGTAGTATATTTAAATGGGAAAATTCTTGGGAAACCAATAAATGATAAAGATGCATTTGAAATGCTAAGGTCACTCAGTGGAAATGTACATAAAGTTTATTCCGGGCTAGTTTTAATAAACAGTAAGACCAAGGAATTAATAAGAAAAAGCGTTTGTACTGAAGTTAAATTTATGAACCTATCTGAGGATATGATACTTAGGTATATTGAATCAGGTCAATGTAATGGTAAAGCTGGTGCCTATGGGATACAAGATAATGCTGCTATTTTTGTGGAGAATATTAATGGCTGTTATTACAATGTAGTAGGATTGCCTTTAAATACTTTATATTTATCACTAAGGGAGATGGGGGTAAATCAATAAAGGAGTTAGTTTATGAACTATAAATTAAAGATTAAAGATTTACCTAAAAATGAAAGACCTAGAGAAAAAATGTTAAGGTATGGGGCAGAATACCTGTCTAATTCTGAACTTTTAGCCCTTATATTGAGGACTGGAACAAAGGAAGATAGTGTTTTAAATCTATGTGATAGGTTATTATCTCATTGTGGAGGCATAAATGGAATTTTCAGCCCCAGTATTAATGATTTAAAGCAGGTAAAAGGAATAGGGGAGGTTAAAGCTACTCAAGTTTTAGCCCTTGCAGAGCTAGCTACCAGATTTAATTCTTTTAAATCCGGTGAAGAGCATATTGTAAGTAGTCCTAAAGATGTGTCTAATTATATGATGAGACAAATGAAAGGTTTAAAAAAAGAATATTTTAAGCTAATTATGTTAAATACTAAAAACATAATTATATCAGTTAAAGATATTTCTATAGGAAATTTAAATAGTTCCATTGTTCATCCGAGAGAAGTCTTTATAGAAGCTATAAAGCTTAGTAGTGCATCAGTGATATTGTGTCACAATCATCCATCAGGTGATCCAACACCTAGCAAAGAGGATATACTAATAACTAAAAGACTAAAGGAGTGTGGAACATTACTAGGAATTGAAGTTTTAGATCATATTATTATTGGTAACGAAGCTTATATAAGCTTAAAAGAAAAAGGTATTATATAGATTGAGAGGAGAGTTTTTATGGGTTTTTTTGGAAGTACTAGAGACATTGGAATAGATTTAGGAACTGCAAACACATTAGTATATATTAAAGGAAAAGGTATCGTACTTAGAGAACCTTCCGTTGTAGCAATAAATAAAAATACAGGAAAAGTTTTAGCTGTAGGTAATGAAGCTAAAAATATGATAGGTAGAACACCAGGAAATATTGTAGCTATAAGACCAATGAAAGATGGAGTTATAGCAGATTTTGATGTAACTGAAAAAATGCTTAGACATTTTATTGAAAAAGTTGGAGGTAAAAATTCCTTTAAAAGTCCAAGAATCGTAGTTTGTTTCCCATCTGGGGTAACTGAAGTAGAGAAGAGAGCGATTGAAGAAGCAACTAAGAGTGCTGGAGCTAGAGAAGTTGGATTATTAGAAGAACCAATGGCAGCGGCTATAGGTGCTGGACTTCCAGTTGGAGAACCTACAGGAAGCATGGTTGTAGATATCGGTGGAGGTACTACAGAAGTAGCAATAATATCTTTAGGTGGAGTTGTTACAAGTATGTCATTAAGAGTTGCAGGTGATGAATTAGATCAAGCAATTATAGCATACATAAAAAAACAATATAACTTAATGATTGGTGAGAGAACTTCGGAAAATATAAAAATACAATTAGGTTCAGCTTACGAGGTAGAAGAAAAGGCAGAGAATATGCAAATTAGAGGAAGAGATTTAATAAGTGGTCTTCCTAAAGTAGTGGAAATAGGTGAAGATGAAGTAAGAGAAGCTTTAAGAGAACCTGTATACTCTATTATAGAGGCTATAAAAACAACACTAGAAAAAACACCACCAGAACTTGCAGCAGATATTATGGATAAAGGTATAATGCTTACAGGTGGAGGAGCCTTATTAAAAGGATTAGATGCACTAATAGCCCATGAAACCCATATGCCAGTAAATATAGCAGAAATACCATTAGATTGTGTAGCTGTAGGAACTGGAAAAGCATTAGATAATGTAGATATTATGAGTAGAAGATAAAAAATGAAGATATTCAAGAATAAGCTGGCAGTAATAGTTATACTACTGTCAGTGTCCTTTTTGGGGTTAATTGGTTATTCAGTTCAAAAAGACAAGATGTCCATGGTGGAAAATGGTGTAGGAAGTGCTATAAACTCTGTTCAAGGTGTTGTTTATAAAATAGGTAGTAAAATAAAAAGTTCTTTTAGTTTAGTACTTAATATAGGAAATATAAAAAGTGAAAATGATGAGTTAAAAAAACAAAATGAGAAGTTGAAATTTAATGCTATTCAAAATGATATTTTAAGAAAAGAAAATGACAGACTTAGAGGCATGTTAAACTTTGCTGATGCAAATGGTCAGTATAATTATATAGGTGTAGATATTTTGGGTTTAGTTGGAAATAATTTTTTGGATGGATATGTAATCAATAAAGGCGAAAAAGATGGAATAGAAAAAGGTATGATTGCATTGGAAGGAGAAGGACTAGTTGGTCAAGTTACTAGTGTTGGTAGTAATTGGAGTATAGTTCAATCTATTTGTAATGAGAATATGGCTGTAGCAGGATATGTATTGAGCACTGAAGAAAGTAATGGTATTGTAAAGGGTTATAAGGGAAATGAAGATAAATTTCTTACGGAAATTACAGGACTTTCCTTAGATTCAAAAATTAAAGAAGGGGACACTATACTAACCTCTGGACTAGGTGGCATATATCCAAAAGGAATTAAAATAGGAGAAGTTCTAGAAATTTATGAGGATAGAGCAAAGGTTGTAAAGAGTGCAATTGTGAAGCCTGCAGTAGATTTTAATAAGGTAGAGCAACTTGTAATTATAGTGCCAAAGGAAAAAAGAGATGTTAAAAACTAATAATAAATTTAAAAAAATATTATATTTATTTTTAATAATCACCATTCTTTTTATTTTTGATAATACCATTATAACTTTTTTTGCTATTAAAAATATATATCCAAGCGTTCTTTTTGTATTTATAGTTTGTTATTCCATAATAAATGGATATGATGAAGCAACAATTATTGGTGTTATAACAGGGATTCTTCAAGATATTTATTTTCCGGGAGTCATGGGAATTAACATGTTAATAAACATGTTAATTTGTTTAATGGCAGCTAAAATTGGAAAAGGAATTTTCAAGGATAAGGTTATAATACCTATTTTTTCAACATTTCTACTAAGTTTACTAAAGAGTATTGCTATTTTTGCTATATTTATATTAATAGGAGCTAGTAATAATTTTTTACACTTAATCATATATAAAGCTATTTATGAGATGATAATAGCTTTACTGATATATAGGATTATACTTAAGTTTAGTGAAACCAAAACTATAAAAAAGGAATGGAGATTCTAAAAAAAGTATGAAAAAAAATAAAAGAATAATTAGAAATAAAAAGAATAAAAAAAGTTTTTCAAGATATAATTTATTTTATATAGCTATGGCAGTTATCTTCATTGGAATTACTTCAAGATTACTTTTTTTACAAATAGTAATGGTAGAGGATTATAGAGAAAGAGCAAATAGCAATAAATATAAAACAGTATCCGTTGCAGCAGCTAGAGGAGATATAGTAGATAGAAATGGTAAAGTTTTTGCCGAAAGTATACAAAATTATGTATTACAATTTAGTGAGACAGAAGAAAGTAAAAAGTATTTCTTTAAAACTATGTCTAGAGTTTTTGAAATATTAGATAAAAAGCAAATACCAGTCGTAGATGAATTTCCTATAATTATAAATAATGAAGGAAAACTAGAATATAACTTCAAAGCTACCGATGAATCAAGTAGGAAATGGCTAGAGCTTAGATTTAAAAAGGATAGAGGTTTTTTAGAGAAGGTAGTAAAGAAAGAATATGGTGAGGGTAAGAAGGTTTCAGAGCTTACAGATGAACAAAAAAATTATATGGATGTTTTGTTATTACAGATAACTGCAGAAGAAGCCTATAAGACTTTAGAGAAAGATTATGGTGTAGATAGGTACTATGAGTTAACTCTTCATGAAAGAAGAAGATTTTTACTATTAAAAGATGCTATGAAGATGCAAAGTTTTTCAGGGTATAGCCCAGTAGTAATTGCAAATACATTAGATCAAGAAACTGCCTTTGTATTTGAGCAACTACAACCAGATATGCCAGGTATAATAGTTGATACTCAGCCTATGAGAGCTTATCCTAATGGAGAGTTAGGTTCCGCATTTCTAGGGTATATGTCTCAAATTAACCCTTGGGAACAAGAAAAATATGAAGAAAAGGGTTATGATGTAAGTACTGATGACATAGGAAAAGCAGGTATTGAATCAGCCTATGAATCCTATTTAAAGGGAACTAAGGGACAAGAGAGTATAGAAATTAATAAGCAGGGGCGTAGAGTTAGAACTCTGGGACAGGTAGAAGCTTATCAAGGAAAAACTGTGCAATTAAATATTGATATGGATGTACAAAGAGCTGCAGAAAAGGCACTAGATGAAGTGATGACTAATCTTCAAAAGAGTGGAAAAAATTATTATGGAGATAGTACTAATGCCACTAGAGGAGCAGCAGTAGCCATAAGTACTAAGGGGGAAGTTTTAGCACTTGTTAGTAGACCTGGTTTTGATCCTAATATATTTACTGACCCTGGGAAATTAACTACTGAATTGTCACAACAATACTTTAACCCAGATTTAGAAGCTATGGGAAAAGAGTATATTAAAAAAAGAGGGCTTGCAAGTAAAGGTGGTATTTTAACAGATAAAGAATTAACTTTAAGTTTAGCAGAAAGAGAACAATTATTGCTAGAAAAAATGTTCCCAATAGATAAAAGTATACCAGGAAATACTACAAGAAGAGAAGATAGATATGATATTTTCCCTAAACCTTTTTATAATTACGGAACATTATCATTAGTTCCACCAGGATCTACCTTCAAGCCAGTTACCGCTCTTGCAGGGCTAGAGGAAGGTATTATTACTGGGGATACTGAGATTTTAGATGATGGGATATATGGGAAATACGGATATGGAGGATCTTGTTGGATATGGAATATGAATAAGCAACATGGTTCCCATGGTCGAATTAATGTTAAAGAAGCATTGGAAGTTTCTTGTAACTATTTTTTCTTTGATGTGGCAGATCGCCTTTTTACAAAGGGTGGTGGAATGGAAAATCCTAAAAATGCTTTAGATTTAATAGCAAAATATGGTTGGCAACTAGGACTAGGATTACCACAAGGTAGCGATTTAAAAGCTTCTACTGGTATAGAAATTGAAGAAAATTTTGGTCAAATATACAATTATGAATCAAATAAAAATGTTCAAGCCAATACATTTATAAATCGAATGGCTGAAGACTTACAAAAAGGGATTAGTTCTATGAATGCAGCATCTCATTATAAGCCTTTTGACATTGTACAGCAAGAGGAGATTGGAACAGGTAAAGAACTAGAGCAAATAAAACTTACCAATTCTAAGAAAAAGACTTTAGTAGATGTAATTAGAGAAGAAATAAAAAAAGAAGAGATGTCTACCTCTGATGATATCCTAGAAAGATTTAAACCTTTAATTCAAGATATAATTAATACTAATGAGACTATAAAAGCCTTAGGATATTCTGAAGCAGATATAGAAAATATTGCTCTAGCAATGTTCTATTGTGTAAATGATGCGCATTCATATATAAAGTCGCCAGGTAATGCCTATGATGCATCCATAGGTCAAGGTATGAATCAATTTACGCCATTACAATTAGCTAGTTATCTTGCTACCCTTTTAAATGGTGGAGAAAGATATGAAGTAAAGCTAGTTGATAAAATTATTGATAGTAAGACTAAAGAAGTTATAGAAGATATAGAACCAAAGGTTATAAGTAAAGCTAGTTTCAATAAGGCAAATATTGAAATTATTAAAGAGGGAATGGGAAAGGTTACTCGAGGAGAAAATGGTACAACTTCAGCTGTATTTCAAGGGTTTCCTATACCTACTGGAGGTAAAACCGGTACGTCTAACGTTGTAACTTATGATCTGCAAAAGCCCCTTGGAAGGGATGCAGCCTCTGTATATGTAGGGTTTGCACCCTATGATAATCCAGAGATTGTAGTATGTTCTATAGTATTCGATGCTGCTCATGGTGATGGAACTATTGCCAAGGCAATGTTTGAAGCTTATTTTAAGGAACAGATATTAAAAACTAATCCTAATTATGAATTTAAATATAAATAAAAAAATAACAAATGGTAATCCATTTGTTATTTTTTTAAAGGAATATTGTTATATAATAAGTATTTCAACAAAAAAATTATTTTTTCTCAATATAAAGAAGGAATTTAGGCTCTATACGTTGAAATAGTAAGAATATCTCGATATGTGGAGGTTGCATATGCAAGATGATGGTATAAAATTTAAAGGCGAAAAAGATGGACTTAATTTAGTTGTAAATATTAAACTCTTTAGCTCTATAGAAAGCTTAATTGAAGCATTGAGAGTAAAGCTTCGAAAGGGTAGAAGGTTCTATAAGGGTGCCTCCATTAAAATAACTGTAGATATGAGGCAGTTGGAATCTAGAGATTTAAGAGCAATAAGAGACTTTTTATCAACGGAATTTATGATAAAGGATTGCTCCTTTATAAATTTAGAAGATAGTAATAAAAAGGTTTTTAATGGTATACATGAAGGAAAAACTAAATTTGTCAGAAAAACTATAAGAAGTGGTCAAAGATTTGAATATTCAGGAAACATAGTTATTGTAGGAGATGTTAATTCTGGAGCAGAGGTATATGCCGCAGGAAATATAGTGGTATTAGGCTCTGTTAAAGGTAGTGTGTATGCTGGGATTAATGGTAATAATGGTGCTATAATAGCAGCCTTTGCATTAACACCACAAATAATGCAAATTGCTGATCTTATCACTAGATCTCCAGAAGATATGGACAAACCTAGGTATCCAGAATTGGCAAGAATTAAAAATGGAAATATTGTTTTAGAACCATATTCAATAAATAAATATATTTAATCGGAGGTATTAGTAAATGGGAGAGGCTATAGTTATAACATCTGGGAAAGGTGGAGTAGGAAAAACTACTACTACAGCAAACATAGGTACAGCTTTAGCATCAATGGATAAAAAAGTAGTTGTTATCGATGGAGATACAGGATTAAGAAACTTAGATGTTCTCATGGGACTTGAAAATAGAGTGGTATTTACATTAGTTGATGTTATTGAAGAAAAGTGTAGATTGAAACAAGCACTTATAAAAGATAAGAGGTTTAACAATTTATTTCTTCTTCCAACAGCACAAACAAGAGATAAAAATGATGTAGATATAAATGAAATGTTAAGAGTAGTAACCCAGTTAAAACAAGAGTTTGATTATGTAATTTTAGACTGTCCTGCGGGTATTGAACAAGGTTTTGAGAATGCCATTGTAGGGGCAGACTGGGCTATTGTTGTTGTAAATCCAGAAATCACATCTGTCAGAGATGCAGATAGGGTTATTGGAAAATTAGATGCGAAAGGGATAGAAAGACAGGAACTTATAGTTAACAGAATGAACTTTGATATGGCTAAGAATGGGGAAATGTTGACTATAGAAGATATAAAGGAGTGTTTAGCTATTAAAGTTATAGGGGTAGTTCCAGATGATAGAAAAGTAACCATATCTACTAATAAAGGTGAGCCTATAGTGTTAGACAGTTCTGCTTATGCTGGTCAAGCCTTTAAGAATATAGGAAGTAGAATTTTAGGAGAAGAAGTACCATTCCTAGATTTTAATGAATTATACGGTCAAAAAGGATTTATGGGTGCAATAAAAAAATTATTTGGAGGAGGTAGAAATTAGATATGGACTTGTTTAAAATTTTTTCAAGCAAAGTATCTTCAAAGGATATTGCTGCAGATAGATTAAAACTTATTCTAGTCCATGATAGAGCTACCGTTTCGCCAGATTTTTTAGAGAATATTAAAATGGAGTTGCTTAAGACTATATCTAATTATGCAGAAATTGAAAGTGGAGAAGAAATTGAAATAAGAATAACTACTAGTGATGAATATGATGGGAATTCCCCAGCTTTAGTGGCTAGTATACCTATTAAAAAAGTTAAGAGAAGGTAATCAAAAAAGCTATGTTTTCATAGCTTTTTTTCCTTGTTATGATATAATAGGAACAGGTATGGAGGGAGATGCAAATGAATAAATTATTAGAAAAATTTAAAATTAATGATAAGTTAATTAAAAATATAGATTTTAGTATTTTAATTGTAGTATTTTTAATTGTAGCCTTTGGTATAGTTAATATTTACTCTGCCATTGGAGCTAAGTATGCCATGCTTCAATTTGCTTGGATGATTGTAGGTATGATAACTATATACTTCATATTAACTTTAGACTATGTTCAACTTTTAAATTATGCCCCTGTTATATATTGGGCAGCGGTTATACTTTTGCTTTTCAATGATATAACCGGTAAAGCGGTAAATGGAGCTAATGCATGGATTCAAATAGGAAATAGAGCCATTCAACCTGGAGAGTTTGCCAAAATAGGTATGATTCTTATGGTTGCAAAGGTTATAGAAGATGCTGAAGGGGATATAAATAATTTAAAAACATTTTTTAAGGTTTTATTTTATGCAGCAATTCCAGTGATACTAATTGTAATACAACCAGATATGGGACTTACCATGGTTTCATTTTTTATAATGTTAGGTATAGTGATTGTAGCAAACTTAAATTGGAAGGTCATAGTTGGAGGACTTACTGCATTAACAGCTGCTGTTGTAGGATTCTTTTATTCACCTTTTATGAAACCATATTGGAAATTAAGGTTTTTAGCAGTTATTAACCCGGAAGACTATGCACAAACAGAAGGGATGCAGTTAATTCAATCTAAAATAGCCATAGGTTCTGGTGGAATATTTGGTATGGGATTTATGAATGGAAAACAATATAAGTTTGTACCAGAAAACCATACAGACTTTATCTTTGCTGTATTAGGTGAAGAATGGGGATTAGTTGGCGCTCTAGTACTTATGATGTTATATGGAATACTTTTATGCAAACTTATAAATATAGCAAAGAACTCAAAAGATATAGCTGGAGGTATTATAGTGGTAGGTGTAATAGCATCTATACTATTTTCAATAATTCAAAATATCGGGATGACCATTGGATTACTTCCTATATCAGGTATAACATTACCTTTTGTTAGTTATGGTGGAAGTTCTATGTTAACTTATTTTATATCTTTAGGATTAGCTTTAAATATAGGTATGAGAAAGAATAAAATTAATTTTTAGGAGTGATTTAAATGAGAGTTGCATTGGTTGCACACGATAAAAAGAAGGATGACATCATTGATTTTGCTAAAAGATATAAGGATGTGCTAAAGGATCATGAACTTTATGCTACAGGCACTACAGGGAAACTTATAAATGAAATAGTTGGTCTTCCTATATATAGATTTTTATCAGGCCCCTTAGGCGGCGACCAACAAATAGGAGCAAGACTTGCAGAAGGAAATATGGATATGATAATTTTTTTAAGAGATCCTCTTACAGCTCAACCCCATGAACCTGATGTAACAGCCCTTATAAGACTCTCAGATGTTCACTGTATACCTCTTGCAACTAATATAGGTACAGCAGAAGTATTCATGAAGGCTTTAAAAAACAGATAATAAAATTAATAATAATATTAATAAAATAAGCTGTCTCAAGACAATTTGTCAATCTTTTTAAAATGTTGAATTTGTACTTTAATATAAGTCCATGATTAACATTATTTTAGGATTGGCATATACTGAGACAGCCTTTTTTTATTATGCTCTTATGAAAATAAATTTTCATACCCATCATAAAGTTAGTTTTTTTTAATATATATAAATTAGTAATAATAAATTATGGGGGGATATTTTATGGGAATTTATAATGAATATTATCAAAAATATTATTCTAATATGAAAAAACAAACAGGAACCAGTGAGTATAAACCTACAAAATATAGTGGAAATAGTACTAAAGGTAGTAACAATAAATTAAATAGTAGAAGAAATACCTTCCCCATTTATTTAAACATTTTTGGGAAAGGCTTTGCTAATATATTGATTATTCAATGCGTAATAGTTCTAGTTCTTCTAGCTGGACTATTTCTCGCTAGAACATATGCTAACAGTTACGTTAATAAGGTATATGATAAGAGTATAGCAATTATAAATAATGGTTTATTGAAGGAAAAAAATATTACTGTGGAAAATATAGTCCAAGCATTTAAAGAGAAAAATATATTGGATGTATTTAAGGAAGAAAAAATAACTGAAGTTTTTAATGAAGTAAAGTCTATGGTTAGTTTTGAAGAAAAGAAAGAAAATTATATAAAAGAAAACTATGTAAACCCCATAACCATAAAGGATAAAAATCAAATCACTATAAAAGATAATAGACTTTCTTTAAGCCTAACTAATGAAAGTGATATAAAGGCATCCTTTCCAGGAAAGGTAAAGAGTGTCACTGAAGGAAAAGAAATTACTTTAATCCTAGACTATGGTGATGGTATTGAGATGAAATATTATGGTCTAAGCGGTAGCAAAGTTAAAATTGGAGATGCTGTTGATACAGGAGAAGTTATCGGTACAGTTAAGGGAGATGAAGGCAATATATTAAGTATAGAAGTATTTTATATGGGAAATATTTTAAACCCAGAGAAATGCTTTAATTTTGAAACTATGATATAGCAAGATTATTAGGGGGAAATCATTGATACGAATAAGCAAATACTTAATACCCTATATAATTTTAATATTGATTATAGGATTTAAAAGTGAGTTAATTATAGGTTTTATAATCATAATCATCCATGAAATTATTCATTTAATAACAGCAAGAATATTAGGTTATTCAGGATTTTCTATAGATATATTACCAATAGGTACTACACTAAAATTAAAGGAGCTAGAAGAGGCAACTCCTAAGGAAGATATTATTATATCCTTAAGTGGTCCAATAGGGAATTTTTTAATTGCTTTAACTAGTTATTTTTTAGGCAGATATTTTTCTAATTCTAATTTTATTGAATTTTGCAATTATAATTTAGTTATAGGCATATTTAATCTTATACCAGCATTTCCTTTAGATGGAGGTCGTATATTAAGAGATATTCTTAATATTAAGCTCATATATAAAAAAGCTAATAAGATTGCACTAAATATAAGTATAGTAATAGGATATATATTTGGAGCAATCTTTTTAATGGGATTATGCATGGAGCGACTGGTTTTAGATTTTGCCTTTTTTTCTATATTTATATTAATGATTTCCTATAAGGAAAAAGGGAGGATAGCTTATATAATAATGGGATATATCATCAAAAAAAAGGAAAAGCTAATAGGTAGAGGATACCTAGAAAATAAAAGTATTTCTGTTTATTACAAAATAAATATATTACAATTAATAGAATTAATAGATAAAAACAAGTATAATGTATTTACTGTACTTGATGATGAAATGAACATGATAGGAGTTTTATATGAAGAGGACATATTAAATGGAATTAAGGAATTGGGAAATATAACTCTTGAAGAACTTCTAGAAAGCTATGAAAAATAGTATAGTTACTTGAAATATTATATAGTTGTGCTAAAATGAAACTTAGCTTTAGCGGATGTAAAATCCTCTTAAGCTAAGTTGAATTAACTTAAGGAGGATACTCAATGAATAAAATTTCCGACGATATTTTGTACAGAGTTGAGAAACCAGCTAGATATATAGGTGGAGAATTAAACTCATATAATAAAGATAAAAACAGTGTAGATATTAGATATGCTTTTTGTTTCCCAGATGTTTATGAAGTGGCAATGTCCCACTTGGGAACAAAAATTCTATATCATCTTATGAATGAGAGAGAGGATACCTTCTGTGAAAGATGCTTTGCACCTTGGCCAGATATGGAAAAACTACTAAGAGAAAATAACATTCCACTAGGAACTCTTGAAACTAAGGATTCCCTTAGTGAATTTGATATTTTAGGATTCACTCTTCAATATGAAATGAGCTATACTAATATTTTAAATATGTTAGATATGTGTAATATACCAGTTAGAGCTTCAAAAAGGGGAGAAGAATATCCTATCATCATGATGGGAGGTCCTTGTGCTTATAACCCTGAGCCTTTATATGATATAGCTGATGTCTTCATATTAGGTGAAGGAGAAGAAGTTACCCATGATGTTTTAGATGTTTATAAGGAAATGAAGGGTAAATCAAAGGCTGAATATCTAAGAGCTATTTCAAAGATTCAAGGAGTTTATGTACCATCCCTTTATGACGTAAATTACAATGAAGATGGTACTATTAAGGACATGACTTCAAAGTATGAGGATGTACCTCAAACTGTTAAAAAGAGAATAATTTCAGATTTTAATGCTAACAATTCTCCAGAAAAATTCATAGTTCCTTATACAGAAATTATCCATGATAGAATAGTTATAGAGACCTTTAGAGGCTGTACAAGGGGATGTAGATTCTGCCAAGCAGGAATGATATACAGACCAGTTAGAGAAAAAACCACAGAAAAGCTTATGGAAGAAATCGATGTTCTAGTAAAAAACACAGGTTATCAGGAGATTTCTCTAAGTTCCTTAAGTATTTGTGATTACTCTAATATCCAAAACTTAATATTTTCTTTAATTGAAAAGTATGGAGAAGAAAAAATAGGAGTATCTATACCATCAATTAGAATAGATGCCTTCTCTGTAGATTTAATAAAGGAGATACAAAAGGTAAGAAAGACAGGATTAACCTTTGCTCCAGAAGCTGGAACTCAAAGGATGAGAGATGTAATAAACAAAGGGGTAACAGAAGAAGACCTATTAAGATCTGCTAGAAATGCCTTTGAATCAGGTTGGTCAACTATAAAGCTATACTTTGTTATAGGACTTCCTTACGAAACCGTAGAAGACGTAGAAGGAATTGCACATTTAGCAGAAAAGGTAGTAGAGGAATACTTCCATGTACCTAGGGATGTAAGAAAGAGGGGCTTAAGAGTTACAGTAAGTACTTCTATATTAGTACCAAAGCCATTTACACCTTTCCAATGGGCTCCAATGAATCAAGTGACTGAAGTGAGAGAAAAAATTTCAAGTCTTAGAGATGCTATAAAAAGTAAGGCTATTAACTACAATTGGCATGAATCGGCACTTAGCTACCTAGAAGCAGTATTTGCAAGAGGGGATAGAAAACTTTGTGATGTTCTAGTGAAGGCCTTCGAAAAGGGCGCTAGGTTTGATGGGTGGAACGAGTACTTCAACTTTGAATTGTGGCAAGAAGCTTTTGAAGAATGTGGGGTAGATGGAGATTTCTATGCTTATAGAGAAAGAAGTTATGATGAAATCTTACCATGGGACTTCATTGATATAGGGGTAAGTAAAAGCTATCTAATAAGTGAAAATGAAAAAGCTAAAGAAATGGTTTTAACACCAGACTGTAGAGAGAGATGTACAGGATGTGGAATCAATACTAGCTTTAAGGAAAGGGAGTGCTTTCATGGTGCGTTATTTAATAAAATACACTAAAGAAAGTGAAATAAAGTTTTTATCTCATTTAGATTTAATGAGAACTATACAAAGAGTTATAAGAAGAGCAAAACTACCAATAGAGTATTCTAAGGGGTTTAATCCTCATATGAGCATATCTATAGCACAACCCCTATCAGTAGGGGTATATTCTACAGGAGAATACTTAGATGCAGTGTTTATTGAAGCATTTGATGAAAATGAAATTCTAAAGACTTTAAATGAAAATACAGTAGGTGGAGTTAAATTTTTATCCGTTACCAAGGTAGCCAGAAAAGAAGGACAGAAAAATCAACAAGCAATGGCTACCATAGATGCAGCTAAATATATAATAAAGTTTAAACTTCAGGATGAGTCTGCACTAGATATGGATTCTTTATTGGATTTAAGTCAATGGACAATTTTAAAGAAATCTAAATCAGGAGAAAAGGAAACAGATATTAAGCCTTTAGTTAAAGAGATAAAGTACTCCATAGATAATAAAATGTTAACTATAGAAGGACTTCTTAGTTGTGGAAGCAGAGAAAACCTATCAGCAAGTTTACTTAGTGAATTTATAAAAACTCATGTAAAGGGAATTAAGGAAGATGCCTTTGTTGATATAAAAAGAGTAGAAATGTATGCTTTTAAAGGAAAAGAACTACTTACACTTCAAGAGTATTTTGCACAGTACTAGGAGTTGATTTAATGAAAAAAATATTCATTGAAAGACAAAATACATTATTAAAGATTGCAGTGAAATATGGTGATATTCTTAAAGAGTGTTTTATAGAAGAAGATACAGAAGGACCTAAGGTAGGAGACATATATAGAGGTGTAATTAAAAATATAGTACCTTCTATTCATGGTGCTTTCATAGATATAGGTTATGAAAAAAATGGATATCTTTCCCTAGAAAAAAATCAGCATATAAACACCTTAAAAAAAGGTGATGAAGTTATGGTAGAGGTAGTAAAGGAAGAGATAGATAAAAAAGGCCCAAAGGTAACTAGAAACCTTTCCTTACCAGGAGCCTATGCAGTACTTACTAAAGAACATAGCCATATAGAAATTTCAAAAAAGATTAAAACACCAAATTTTAAAGAATTAATAGAAGAAGATATATCAAAACCTGAGAATGTTGGAATAATAATTAGAACAAAAGCAGAAAATATTGATATAAACATTTTAAAGGAAGAAATAAGTGAGTTAATACATAGATATGAAGAAATATGTAATAAGTTTACTTACTCATCTAAAGTAGGACCTCTTTATAAAGATAATGGGATCCTAAGTAGGGTCTTAAGAAATTATACTGAAGGTGGAGCTGAGATAGTAGTTGATAATTATGAAGATTACCTTTACTATGAAAAGTTAATTAAAGAAAAGCGCTTAGAAAATCTTCATCTAAGTTTTTATGAAGGAGCTTTATCCATATTTGATAATTATGGCATAGAAAAAGAAATTTTAGCGTTAAGACATAATAAAATTAACTTATCCAGTGGTGGTAACATTGTGTTAGAACGTACTGAAGCAATGAATGTGGTGGATGTAAATACGGCTAAAAACATAAAGCCATCCTTAAAGGAAAAAAATATTTTAGTAACTAATATGGAGGCTGCTAAGGAAGTAGTAAAACAGATAAGACTGAGAAATCTAGGTGGGATAATAGTAGTAGATTTTGTAGATATGAAATCTCATGAAGATAAAGCTGAAGTTTTAAAAGTTTTACAAGAAGAGTTTAAGGATGATAAGCATAATACTAAAATATATCCTTTCACAGAATTAAATTTAGTTCAGATAACTAGAAAAAAATATGGCAAATCCATATGTGATTATGTTTTTAATTCCTGTGTTTATTGTAAAGGTACAGGAGAAAAAGTATCTTTAGAATATATATTAAGCATTTTAAAAGGTAAAGTGAAAAAAATAAAATCAGAGCAGGGAATTAAAAATATCTATATAGAATTAGATAGAAACTATGAGAATGAAATAAGCAATGATATTGTAACTTTTGTGGAGAAATTAGATGGGCTAGACTGTGATATTTTTATTAGATTTCAGGAAAATCTAGATAATTTTAAAGTTGAATCTTTAATTTTTCATAGCCAAATTGAAGCTATGCAAGAATTAAAAGTATTTTCTGCAAAAACTAGATATAAGTAATAATTTTGAAAAACATGGTAGTATTAGAGGTGATAGTCATCAATAAAAAAATACCATAAGTTGCTTTACAATCATCAGCGTATGTGTTAAAATGTCATTTGTAGACCGCACACATAAGGTTTTTAAACTAACTTATAAAATTTTGTAAAGAATTTGTAAGTTATACCTGAGATGGCGAGACTGGATTGAGGAGGTGTATTTAATGTACGCAGTTTTACTTACTGGAGGAAAGCAATACAGAGTTCAAGAGGGAGACGTTTTATTCGTTGAAAAACTTGAAGCTGAAGTTGATTCAACTGTAGAATTCGATAAAGTTTTAGCAGTTGGAAAAGAAGACGGTTTAGTAGTTGGAAAGCCTGTAGTTGAAGGAGCTAAAGTTGTTGCTAAAGTAGTAGCACAAGGAAAAGCTAAGAAAGTTATAGTTTTCAAATATAAGCCAAAGAAAGACTACAGAAAGAAACAAGGTCATAGACAACCATTTACTAAAGTTGTAATTGAGAAGATTGAAGCTTAATTATGATTAAGGTAACTTTCAAGAGAATAAAGAGCATGTTAGTATCATTTCATGTATATGGGCATGCTGAGTATTTTGATGTTAAGCAAAATACAACTGTTTATGATGATGTTGTTTGTGGTTCTGTAAGTAATTTAGCCCAGGTAACAATCTTAGGAGTGTTAGAGGTGCTAAAGTTAAAACCTACATATATCGCGGAAGAGGGAAATATAGCTTTAGATGTATCTAAGTTATCTCATGTGGAAATAGAAAGTACACAAGTCCTACTAGAAACGATGTTATTGGGATTAAAGAATTTAGAAATTAGTTATGGAAAATATATCAAAGTTGTAGTAGAGGAGGTGCAGTGATATGTTACTAATAAACCTTCAGTTATGTGCTCATAAAAAAGGAGTAGGTAGCTCTAAGAACGGTAGAGATAGTGAATCTAAGAGATTAGGGGTTAAACGTGCAGACGGACAATTTGTACTTGCAGGAAACATCCTTGTAAGACAAAGAGGAACAAAAATTCACCCAGGTACAAACGTTGGTATCGGTGGAGATGACACTCTTTTCGCTAAGGTTGATGGAGTTGTAAGATTTGAAAGAATGGGTAAAAGCAAGAAAAAAGCTAGTGTTTATCCAATCGATGTAGAAATTGCAATAGCTGAATAGTTAATTAAGCACCCGTAAGGGTGCTTTTTTATGACATAGGACAATTATTTACTCATAGGGCAATTATTTATTCTATGTTATAAAAAAACATCCCTAGGTGTTAATTAGTTTTAAAATAAAACATAGGTAAAATTATTATTTTTGTAAATAATAATAATATACTCATACTTAATTCGTAAAAATATCAAAGGATATTTTGTTAGGAAGGTGAAATAATAATGTTTATAGATACAGCCAAGATTTTTGTACAGTCCGGAGATGGTGGTAATGGTTCCATTCATTTTAGAAGAGAAAAATTTGCTCCACTAGGTGGACCAGATGGTGGAGATGGTGGAGATGGTGGAAGTGTCATATTAGTAGTAGATAGTAATATGACTACCCTATTAGATTTTTCTTATCACCGTAAATTCGTAGCTCCGAATGGAGGAAAGGGTGAAGGCTCTAAATGCTACGGAAGGGGTGGAGAAGATATTATTATCAGAGTTCCAATGGGAACTATAGTTAAAGACTTTGAAACAGATAAAGTTATGTGTGACTTAGCTCATGATGGCGATAAATTTGTAGTATGTAAAGGTGGAAAAGGCGGAAAAGGAAATGCAAAATTTTGTACTCCTACAAGACAGGCGCCAAACTTTGCAGAGCCAGGTATGCCAGGAGAAGAAAGATGGATTAAGTTAGAACTTAAACTTTTAGCAGATGTAGGACTTCTAGGATTCCCTAATGTAGGAAAATCAACACTTTTATCCATGGTATCTAAGGCTAGACCAAAGATAGCTAACTACCACTTTACTACTATAAAACCAAACCTTGGAGTAGTAGCTGTGAAGGGTATAGAACCTTTTGTTATTGCTGATATACCAGGTATCATAGAAGGAGCAGCAGAGGGAGTAGGATTAGGATTAGAGTTCTTAAGACATATAGAGAGAACTAGAATGCTTATTCATGTAGTTGATATTTCTGGAGTTGAAGGAAGAAATCCTATAGAAGACTTTAAAAGAATTAATGAAGAACTTAAAAAATATAGCATAAAGCTATGGGATAGACCACAGATAATTGCAGCAAATAAATCTGATATGCTCTATGATGAAGAAGTTTATGAAAACTTTAAAAAAGAATTACAAGCTATGGGCTATGATAAGATATATAAGATATCTGCAGCTACCAATGAAGGTGTAGATGATCTTATGAAGGCTGCAGCTGAAATGCTTAGCACAATTCCTGTTAAGGAATTAGAGATTTCAGAAGAGGATAAATTTATTCCTGAAGAAAAGAGATTTACATATGAAATAAATGAAGTCGAAGAAGGTATATTTGAGATTACAGGATCCTTTGTAGATAGATTATTAACTAGTGTAAATGTAAATGAGCCAGATTCATTAAGATACTTCCATAAAGTTTTAAGAAACAAAGGAATTATCGATGAGTTAAAGGATATGGGAATACAAGATGGTGACCTAGTAAGATTAAATGATTTTGAATTTGAGTTCTTATTATAAAATTAGGGGGAAATAAATAACATGATAACAACAAAACAAAGAAGCTATCTTAGATCTCTTGGAAGTCAATTAGCACCTATATTCCAAGTAGGAAAAGGTGGCATAGAAGAAAACTTTCTTAAGCAGATAGATGGGGCTCTAGAATCAAGAGAGCTAATCAAGATAAAAACTTTAAATAATAGTGGGATTACAGCAAGAGAAGCTTCAGAAATTTTATGTGAAGAATTAGGTTGTGAAGGAATTCAAGCTATAGGAAGTAAATTAGTTATCTATCGCAAATCTAAGAAAAATCCTAAAATAGAACTTCCTAAATAATATACATTTAATAGAGTTTTAGAAACCTTTAAATATATGTAACTTTTAAACAAGTATTCCAATTGCAGTTGGTAAAATACTTCATATATGGTATTATAATTTAAAGAGGTAATAGCATGAAAAAGGCGATTTTGGGAGGAACTTTTGATCCTATACATATAGGACATATTCATATAGCTTATGAAGCACTATATAATTTAAGCCTAGATGAAGTCATATTTATGCCAAATGGTCGACCGCCACATAAAAGGGCTAGGGCTGTGACAGAAGAGAAAATTAGGTATAAAATGGTTTATCAGGCCATAAAAGGTGAGAAAAAGTTCTCCATAAGTGATTTTGAGATAAAAAGTGACAGTTTAAGTTATACTTATAATACTCTAATGCAGTTTAACCATAGAGAACCTTATACTCAATGGTATTTCTTAGTTGGAGTAGATAGTTTAATGACTTTAAGGCAGTGGAAAAATATTCACATAATATTAGATAACTGCATTTTAGTTGTGTTTTCTAGAACTGGATATGCTATGGATGATGTATTAAAAATGAAAAAGGATTTAGAGAAGGAGTATGGCAAAGAGATAATCTTGTTAGAAATGTCTCTTTTAGATATATCATCTACAGAAATTAAAAAGAAAATTTCAGAAGATAAAATGGTTAATTACCTTCTTCCCCAAGGGGTAGAGGAGGTAATTAATCAATATAATTTATATAGAAATAAGGTGTAAGGTATGTGGCAGGAAAATAGAATAAAAGATTATATAAAAATTCATCTTACCAAGGAGAGATATAACCATAGTTTAGGTGTAATGAAAACTAGTGAAGACCTTGCAAAACATTATGGTATAAATCCTAATAAAGGTAGAATAGCTGGGCTTTGTCATGATTGTGCTAAAAATTTTTCTGCCAATGATTTAATTAATAAAGCAAGGAGTAATGGAATAATTATTTCAGATATATATTACAAATCTCCTCAGCTTTTACATGGTTTAATTGGAGCATATATATCAAAGGAAATGTTCCATGTGGAAGATGAAGATATTTTAAATGCAATAAAATATCATACTACAGGACGAGAAAATATGTCAACATTAGAAAAAATAGTTTATATTGCTGATTGTATAGAGCCTTCAAGAAATTTTAAAGGTGTGGAAGAATTAAGAACTTTAGCCTATGAGGATTTAGATAAAGCTCTTTTAAAATCCTTTGACGATACTATAATGTATATTTTATCTAGAAACTCAATAATGCATATAGATACCATTAAAGCTAGAAATTATTTGTTAGTTACTAAAAGAAACTGATATTACTAGGTAAAAATTATCTAATAATATATAATAATTTAATTTGGGGAGGCAAAAAAATGGATAAAATCATAATCAACACTGAAAAAGCACCTGCAGCTTTAGGACCATACTCACAGGCAGTAAAGGTAGGAAATTTACTATACACTTCAGGTCAATTACCAATAAATCAAGCTGGAGAATTAGTAAATGATGATATACAAAAGGCTACAGCTGTGTGCTTAGAAAATGTTAAAGCTATTCTTGAAGAGGCTGGTACGTCCTTAGATAAAGTTGTAAAAACTATGGTATTTATAAAGGATATGAATGACTTTGCAGCCATGAATGAAGTATATGGAAAGTATTTCAATGCAAATCCACCTGCAAGATCTTGTGTTCAACCAGGTAAATTACCAAAAGATGCTTTAATAGAAATAGAAGTAATAGCAATAGTAGAATAATTAAGTATATGATTAAGCCTCCTACACAAGGAGGCTTAAATATTTATAAATAGAGGTGACTAGAAGATGAGTTTTATTACATATAAGGTAGGAAAAGAAGGCCAGGATGTGAAGATAAGAGACTACATGAAGGAGAATTTAAATCTTTCCGGTAGATTCATTCGTAGTTCCGCTATGGATAGAAGATTAAGAGTAAATGGTAAGGAAGTAAAGCTTAACTATAAACTTCAAGAAGATGATGTTATTGAAGTTACTGTTAATGCAGAGGAAAGCCAAAATATAGAAGGTGAAGATTTAAACATAAAGGTTATTTATGAAGATGATGATCTATTAATAGTTGATAAGCCGCCTTTTATGGTAGTTCACCCAACTAAAAGTCATCCTATGGGAACCTTAGCCAATGGAGTTATTCATCATTTTAGAAGTAATAATGATAATTCAATAGTAAGATTAGTTAGTAGATTAGATAGAGATACTTCTGGACTTATTATGATAGCTAAAAATCAATTTTCTCACATGAATTTAGCAAAATCCATGGAGAAGAATTTAATTAAAAAGTCTTATTTAGCTATAATTCATGGAAACCTTGAAAATCAAGAAGGTACTATAGACTTACCTATAGGAAGATCTACAGATGAAACAATAAAAAGAGCAGTTTTAGAAGATGGTCAAAGAAGTATTACTCATTACAAGATAAAAGAGAGCTATAAAGAGGGAACTTTAGTAGAATTGGTCTTGGAGACTGGAAGAACCCATCAAATAAGGGTACACTTAAGCTATGTAGGATGTCCTATATATGGAGAACAACTCTATAGTGATTTTAATGATGAAGAATTAATAAGTCGTCAAGCTCTACATGCTTATGCTCTAACATTGCCACATCCTCGAAGTGGTGAGATTTTAAACTTTGAAAGTACTCTGCCAGAGGATATGACAAAGCTTATACATAACCTTCAATTCAAATAGAAAATTCATAGCCGGAGACCTAGCAGCTCTTTACTCCCATGTTGAAAAAGATAGGAGTATTAGAGTTGGAAGTCATGGGATAAAGAAATGGTGCTTCATTAGTTAATAATGCAGCACCATTTATATTTTGGTAAATTAATATTTATTTTTGTATGAATTATAAGAAGAGAAAAGTTTTTTTCGTTTTTTGGCTAATCTTCTTTTCTTAATAATATATATAATAGCCAATATTAGAAGAATAATTCCTAAAACTATTCCACCTATAATCATAAATAGATTTTTATAGCTTATAGTGTTATCTTTTGTAGTAACTAAATTTCCAACTACAGGAAGCACTTCTTCTTCGTAATCACTACCACTTAAAACCTCACTGCTATAGCTTTGATCATTATAATTAACTGCAACAGTAGTAATAGGCTCACCCTTATTAAAAAATTTATTACTAAGAGTATCCTTATTAATTACTATTGATGGCTTTTCTTTAGAACTATTATCCTTTGTATATAGTATGTTTTTATCAGCCAATAAAGGAATAATCGAACCATTAGTAGTTTCGTAAGTACCTATTTCTTCACCTTTTGAAAAAGCTTTTTCAGTGGAAAAGTTTTTAAAGGCCCAATCAAAAAGTTTAGGAGTTTCATCATAATAGGCTTTATTTTCATCAAATAATATTGCTATTATAAACTTGTTATCCCCTTTACAAGCAGAAGCTACAAAAGAATGACGAGATTCATCAGTATAGCCTGTTTTACCAGCAATGGCATCTGGATAATAGCATTCATAAGCATCGTGAAGTAGTCTATTATCGTTCCAAAGAGGTCTTTTTTCTTTAAAAATATTTGTAGGCTGTAAGAAGGTAGATTTAGTTTTAGATATTTCAATATATTTTTCGTGATTTAATAATTCTTTTTCCATAAGAGCTAAATCATAAGCTGTAGTTCTATGTTTATCATCATAAAGTCCATGAGGATTTACAAAGTTGGTATTTTTACAGCCCAGTTCCTTTGCACGTTGATTCATTAATACGGCAAACTCTTCAATGGAGCCAGAGATATGCTCTGCTAGAGCAGCAGCACAATCATTTGCAGAAACCATTATTACTGAATATAACATTTCTTCTACAGTCATCTTTTCTCCCACATCTACATAGATTTTTGAACCCTCAATGGTAGGAGGAAATTCACCTACAGTTACAACTTCATCTAGATCACAATTTTCTAGAGTTAGAAGTACTGTCATTAGTTTTGTTGTAGATGCTGGTGGATAAGGTTTATTTTCATCTTTACCATAGACCACTGCCCCAGTATTAGCATCCATAACTACCACGCTTTTACCAGTTATTGAAGGTGGGTCTGAGTATGCATATGCATTACCATAACTTAATAGGGTTATAGCAAAAAATGATAATATGATAAATAATAGTTTTTTCATAGAAATCTCCTTACTATACATATTTAATTTTTATCTAGTAACTTTTTTAACACATAATACATAATTATATCAAAAAAAAGTTGGAAGTACGATAATAATTTATAAAAAATATGGATAAGATGTTAATTGAGAGGTGTATTAAAGTGAAATTAAAAGAAAAAATAATTGGAGCATTATCCATATTAATACTTAGTGTTATATTTTTGGTAGCAGGATACATAATTAATCACAATAAAGAAGAAGAATATAAAGAGGTATTCCTTGATGAACAACAGTATTTTCAAAGCCAAAATTCAAAAGGTAATGGAGAAAATGAAAATACTGAGAATAAAGATAGTAATAAAAAAGATAGTGAAAATCAAGAAAATATAAATGATAATAAAATAGTTGTAGATATAAAAGGTGCAGTGAAAGCTCCTAAAGAATATGAATTAAAAGCAGGTTCTAGAGTAAGAGACTTAATTGAAATAGCAGGGGGACTGACACCAGAAGCAGATGAGGAAAAGATATATTTTTCTAAAATACTAGAAGATGAACAATGTATTAAAATATATAAAATAGGCGAAGAAGTATTAGATTCAGAAATTGAAGTTGAAGAACAGCAGGAAAAGGATACAGGAGCTGTAGATTCAAAAGGAAAAATAAATATAAATAAAGCAACGGTGGATGAACTAATGACCATTCCAGGTATTGGTCAAGTAAAAGCTCAAAGTATAGTAGATTACAGAAATGAAAATGGAAAATTTAACTCCGTAGATGAACTGACAAATATAACGGGTATAGGAGTAAAAACCTTAGAGAAATTGAGAGATAAGGTAGACATAAAATGAGTATTAGTATAGAATTATTAAAGAATTAGTATAATTTTTAATACTAAATAAAGTTAAATTTAATAAAAAATAGTGTTTGTTTTTATTATAAAATAAGGAGGTAAAACCATGTCAAAAAGATTAACAGAACTTTCAAAGACCTCTGGATGAGCAGCGAAAATAGGGCCGGAGACCCTTTCAAAAATACTAGACAAATTACCTAAAATGTCAAATGAAAACCTATTAGTAGGAATAGAAACTTCTGATGATGCAGCAGTTTACAAGCTAACAGAGGATATAGCAGCTATTCAAACCTTAGATTTCTTTACACCAGTGGTAGATGATCCTTATACCTTTGGAGCCATAGCAGCTGCAAATTCCCTAAGTGATGTTTATGCCATGGGAGGAAAGCCTACAGTAGCCATGAATATAGTTTGCTTTCCTAATTGCCTTAATATAGATATATTAGGAGAAATTTTAAAAGGTGGCGCTGATAAAGTCATAGAAGCAGGTGCCGTAGTGATTGGTGGACATACTGTTGAAGATGACGAACCTAAGTATGGGTTATCTGTTATGGGAATAGTACATCCTGAAAAGGTCCTTAAAAACCATGGTTGTAAGGTGGGAGACGTACTTATATTAACAAAGCCTATAGGTACAGGAATTGTTAATACAGCTATAAAGGCAGAAATAGCATCCAAGGAAGTATATGATGAAGCTGTAAAGGTTATGAGTACCTTAAATAAATATGCAGGTGAAATTATAGTAGATTACAACATAAATGCATGCACAGATGTTACTGGCTTTGGAATAATGGGTCACGGATATGAGATGGCATCAGCTTCTGATATCACTATAAAGTTATTTAAAGATAAAATTCCAGTGATTAAAGGTGCTAGAGAATATGCAGAGATGGGTTTAGTGCCTGCAGGAACCTATAACAATAAAGGATATTTAGATGGCAAGTATAAATTAGAGGATATTCCAGAATGGTTAGAGGATGCTTTATTTGATCCACAAACCTCAGGAGGTTTATTAATATCTACTCCTCAATATCAAGTTCAGTCTATGATGGAAAGATTAATGAAGTTAGATATAAAACCTGCTATTATTGGTGAAGTAATTGAAAAGGGTGAAGTACCCCTAGTGGTGGAATAGATAGCCATACATAAGTTGTATCTTATTAAAATGCATGGGAGAAGTAAAATGAATAAGGAATTATTAAGAAAATTACCTAAGATAGATGAACTTTTAAAACTTCAATCAGTAAATAAGTTAATAGAAGAAAATTCTAGAACCATAGTTTTAGAATCCTTAAGGGAAGCCATAGAATTTTATAGAAATGGTATATTAAAAGGCAATGTAGATAGTTTAAATACAGAGCAAGTACTAGATTTTGCAGTTCATACTCTAGAAAGCAAAAACAAAATGCACCTAGAAAGGGTGATAAATGCCACAGGAACTGTTATACATACTAATTTAGGTCGTTCACTTTTAGGAAAAAAAGCTATAGAAAATGTGATAACAGTGGCAGGTAGCTATAATAATTTAGAATATGACATAGAAAGCGGGAAAAGAGGTTCTAGATATTCTCACATAGAAGAAATTATTAAAAAGGTTACTGGAGCAGAAGCTGCCATGGTAGTAAATAATAATGCAGCAGCTATAATGTTAGTCCTAGATACCTTAGCAAAGGAAAAGGAAGTCATAGTTTCTAGAGGAGAACTAGTAGAAATAGGTGGCTCCTTTAGAATACCAGAAGTTATGAAGTTTAGTGGAGCTAAGCTAGTGGAAATAGGAACTACAAATAGAACTCATCTATATGATTATGAAAATAATATAAGAGAAAATACAGGAGTACTTTTAAAGGTTCATACCTCTAACTTTAAAGTTTTAGGCTTTACAGAAGGAGTGTCCTTAGAGCAGCTTGTAGAACTGGGAGAAAAGCATGAAATTCCGGTGGTAGAAGATATAGGTAGTGGAGTTCTTATAGACTTTGGTAAATATGGTTTTACCTATGAACCTACCGTGCAAGATAGCATAAAAAAAGGTATTGATGTAGTAACTTTTAGTGGAGATAAAATGCTAGGTGGTCCACAGGCGGGAATCATTGTTGGGAAAAAGAAATATATCGATAGAATGAAAAAGAATCAATTAACTAGGGCCCTAAGAGTTGACAAAATGACTTTAGCAGCCTTAGAAGGTACCTTAAAATATTATATAGATGAAAAAGAAGCTATAGATAACATTCCATCTTTAAATATGATTTTGATGCCTAAGGAAGAAGTTAAGAAAAAATGTATACTTCTAAAGAGAAAGCTACAAAGTAAGACTCAGGACTTTAAATTTTATATAGACAAAGGCGAATCCATGGTAGGTGGAGGGTCTATGCCTACAGAAAAAATTGAAACCTATGTAGTTAAAGTAACCAGTGAAAAATTTTCTCCGGAGGATATGGAGAGAAAACTTAGATTAGGGGAAACTCCACTAATAGCTAGGGTTTACAATGATGAGCTAGTTTTAGATGGAAGAACCTTATTTAAAGAAGATTTTGATGAAATAGTACAGTGTTTTAAGGCTATAGAGTAGATTAGATCAATCAGGTGGGTTACTACCTACCTGCTCTATTATAAAACAGATGCTTTGAAAGGATGAAGTAAAATAGATGAAGCATATAATTATAGGTACTGCTGGACATATTGACCATGGTAAAACTACCTTAATTAAAGCTCTTACAGGAAGGGAAACAGATACTCTACAAGAAGAAAAAAATAGAGGAATATCTATAAATTTAGGATTTACCTATTTTGACTTACCTTCAGGAAGAAGAGCAGGAATAATTGACGTACCAGGTCATGAAAAATTCATTAAAAATATGTTGGCAGGAATAAGTAGTATAGATGTGGTGTTACTTGTAATAGCTGCCGATGAAGGAATAATGCCGCAAACCAGGGAACACTTTGAAATATTAAAACTTTTAAATATAAAAAAAGGCATAGTAGTATTAACCAAGTCAGATTTAGTGGAAGCTGATTGGTTAGATATGATAAAGGAAGACATAAAGGAAGAATTTAAGGATACTTTTTTAGAGGATGCACCTATTCACGCAGTATCCTCTAAGACTAAAATGGGTTTTGAAGAATTAATTGTAGATATAGATAAATTAACAGAAGAAGTAGAAGCAAAGGATACAGAAGGTCATTTTAGATTACCAGTAGATAGATCCTTTAGTATAAGTGGTTTTGGTACAGTGGTAACTGGAACTATAATAAGTGGAAAGGTATCCCTAGGTGATACCGTGGAGATATATCCAGGTAAGGTTAAGGCCAAGGTTAGAGGAATAAGAGTCCATGATGTGCCTTCAGAACTTGGAGAAGCAGGACAGCGTTGTGCCATAAATCTTGCCAATATTAAGGTGTCAGAGGTACAAAGAGGTAATGTGGTAGCTAAGGAAGATATTATGGAGCCCTCTTTAATCATAGATTGTAAGTTGTACCATATAAAAACCGCTGAAAAGTCTATAGTAAATAGACAAAGGGTAAGGCTATATCATGGTACAGAAGAAATAATCTGTAGAATTATACCTTTAGATAAAGAAGAAATTAAACCTGGACAGTGGGCTTACGTTCAACTGAGATTAGAAAAGCCTATTACAGTTCAAAGAAATGACCGCTACATCATAAGAAGCTATTCTCCTATGAATACCATAGCAGGAGGTATAATAATAGAGCCTAATGCTAAAAAATCTAAGAAGGTTACTGCTGAGTATTTAGAAGAATTAAAATTAAAAGAAAGTGGTAAATCTACTAATATTTTAGAAAATACAGTGAAAAATTTAAGCGATACCTATCCAGATTCTTTAGCTATATTAAAGAGTCTTGGTAAAAACATGGATAACATAGAAGAGGAATTAAAAGCTTTAGAAGATCAAGAAACCATAATAAGACTAGGAGGACAGGATAATAGCATATTCATCCATAAAGATTTCTTAAAGGATAAAACAAAAGAATTAAAGGCACTCATAGAAGATTTCCATAAAAAGAATCCATTAAAATTTGGAATGTCTAAGGAAGAAGCTAAAAATAAAATATTTACTAAAAAATTAAAACAAAAGAATTATGATGAGATATTAAACATGTTAGTAGAAAAGAAAACATTAAAAGTAAGTGAAAAGTTTATAGCTTTATATGATTTTAATGTAACCTTGAATAAAGAACAAGAAAGAATGAAAAACTTTATAATAAATGAATATAAAAGGTTAAAGTTTACCCCTCCTAAATATGTAGACTTAGGCCAAGGGGAAAAAGATAGAGCTGGATTTAAGATGGTATATGAACTTCTAATAGATAAGGAAATTTTAATTAAATTAAATGAAGACTGCACTCTTCTTAAGGAAGATTATGAAGAAGCTAAGAATAAGGTAAGAAATTATATCCTTGAAAATGGCTCTATATCAGCAGCTACAGCTAAAGAAATTTTTGAAAGTAACAGAAAATATACCATAGCTATCCTAGAACATCTAGATAGTATAAAATTCACTAAACGTGTAGAAAATGATAGAGTAATGTATTAATAGTGAAAAAAATCAAGTATTGATGGTTTTAATACTTGATTTTTTATCTATTACATCTTATAATACCAAGTGTAGGAAGTAATATGGGAGTAGATAGGTGCTGGTGTGCCTGCCGGTCTTCAAAACCGAGTTGCCGTGCTAAGACCACGACGGGTGAGTTCGATTCTCACATATTCCCGCCAAAGTAATATAAGGACTTGAAAGTTAGTAATACCAACGGTAAATAACTTTTGAGTCCTTATTTTATGACTAAAAAACTAGAAATATGTTTGTAGGCTGCGAGAATAAACAGAGTTCTTTGCTTCAGAGGGAGTTTTTACTCCCTCTGAAGGTTACTAACAGAATTCTTAGTATCAGTATTTTCGATACTTAGAATTCGTTGTCCTTTAGGGGAAATCGTTATCCAGGGTCGTAGCCGCTCTTTACTCCCACTTTGAAAAAGATGGGAGTATTAGAGCGGGTAGTCATCGGATAAATTGAAAAATATCGATGAAATTTGTTGTAATAAAAAGTAAAATGTTTTAAAAAAATACAGTAAAAATATTGAAAATAAATAATTCAAATGGTAATATAGGTATATGTAATACGTAACACGTACTACATATACCTATATTTTATTTGGAGGGGAGGAGATTTTATGAAGTATATTGGAAATGCCTATGGCTCAGGTGGAATTAGCCCAATGTGCGCAGTAGATGGATGTCCAGCTAAGGCTTGTGGAGCTGATGGATGTGCAGGTAAATTATGTGGCGGAAACGCATGTGGTGGAAATGCATGTGGAATTGAAGCATGTGCAGTAGATGTTTGTCCTGTAGACGGATGTTGGATCGATATTTTTTCAACTACTGGTGAAAATTAGGAGGTGTTTATATGTTTATTGGAAATTTATATTCAGAGGGAGATCATTACAAGGGAACTATAGAAACAGCTTGTTGGATTGACGGTTGTGGAGCTAAGGTTTGCGGACTTAAGTTCTGGTAAAAAAATTAAGAGCATTAGAGAGCAAGATTTTACTGTAATCTAATGCTCTACATATTGGAGGGATATTAATTAATGAAGTATTCAAAATTTAATCTTTTAATACCATACAACAAAGAAGAAAATATTTTATTTAATACATTATCAGGAAATAGTTTTTTAGTTGATGATAAGACTATGGGAAAAATGAAAGAAAATGATATGAGTGAAATAGACGAAGAGCTAAAAAAAGAAATGATTGAGAAAAAATTAATAGTACCAGATGAGATAGATGAAAATAGATATTTTGATTTTTATCATAATAAAGCTAAGTATGGAAATAATAATTTATCTTATACAATTTTATTGACATGGGCATGTAATTTGAGATGCGTATATTGTTATGAAGGTGCAGGAGAGGCAAAGAGTAATTCAATGACAATAGAAACAGCTAATTCTATAATAAAACATATAAAAAATGAATCTCTTCAAAGAGGAACAAAAAGTGTAAACATTATACTTTTTGGAGGAGAACCTCTAGTAAATTATAAAGCAGGAGAACACATACTAGAAGAACTTAGCCAATTTTGTAAAGAAAACAATATGACACTTGTAACATCAATTATAACCAATGGTACATTGTTAGACGAAAGAATAGTAGAATCATTAGTTAAATATAATTGTAAGTATGTACAAATAACAATAGATGGAACGAGAGAAATTCATAATACAAGAAGAATAGGAAAAAATGGAGAAGGAACCTTTGATAAAATAATAGAAAGCTTAGAGTTGCTAAAAAAATATAAGGACAAGCTGCATACAGTAATTAGAGTAAATGTAGACAAAACTAATATAAAAGATATGAATGAACTTATGGATTTCTTTCATAGCAAAGGGCTTGATGAATTAAGTATAGATTTTGGAATAGTAAGAGGTGGAACAGATGCATGTTCATCCTATGAAGATAACTGTTATGTAGAGGAAGAATTAGGTGATTTATTAAGCAATTTGTGGACAAAGGCAGGTAAAGTAGGCTTTGATGTTAAGAGAAGACCAATGAGAAAATGGACATACTGTGGACTTAATTGTGATAATAATTTTACCATTGAGCCAAGTGGAGAAATGTATAAGTGCTGGGAACATACTGGTGAAGAAGAACATAGAATTGGTAAGTTAGATGCAGATGGCAATATAAAAGATATAACATATAAATACTTTGAATGGATGACTAGAAATCCACTAAATGTAGAGGAGTGTAGAGATTGTGTATATCTTCCAGCATGTGGAGGTGGATGTGGATCAGTTAGCTATGGAAAAAGTGAGAAGTATGAAGATTCAGGTTGCTTTAAAATAAAGGGGATAGTAGAAGAACAAGTTAAGAGTTACTTTTCAGAAATTATAAATAAGGGTTAGTGAGTTTAATGAAAATATTTCGTTTAATTCAATTTAGTCTATCAAAAAGAAAATCTGAGTTTTTTACATTTTTGATTTTAAGTATTTTATCATGGAGTATTAATATAATAATGCCTTATATTATTGGAGATTATATTGATAATTTAATAAATGTAAAAGCAATGGAAAATATATATCGTTTTACATTAATATCTATTGTACTTACGATTTTTGCAATAATAAGCTCATATCTATCAAACATGAAAAAAGTAAAAATTGTTACTAATATATCTTATGATTTAAAAGAAAAGTTATTATTACGGTTGACGAAAACAAGTCAAATTGAATTAAAGAAAAAAGATGCAGCTTATTTAAGTCAAAGAATCTTTTCAGATACAGAAGAGATATCAAGTTTTTTTATAACTAATTCAATAGGTATAGTAATACAGGTATTAAGTATTATAATTGTAGGATTTATGCTTTTTAAAATAGATTGGTTAATGAGTTTAGTATTAATGATATTTGTTCCTATATATATTATTTCTTATTTAGCATTTAAAAAGCCTTTATATGAGAAAGGATATTCAGTAAAAGAAGAAGAAAATATATTTTTTTCAGATGTAAGTTATAAAATAAGTAATATTTATTTTATTAAGTTAAATTCTTTATATCAAAATATATTAACTGAAGTACGTGAAAAATATGAAAAGTTATATAATATCATTATGAAATTTACTAAACTAGCTTATATTTTTTCATCGCTAGGTTCTACAATAAATAATTTAGCCAAAATAGCACTTATATTTATAGGTGGAGTAAGAATTATAAGTGATAATTTAACTATTGGAGAATTTACAATAATGAGCAGTTATTTTGCTATTTTTATTGGAGCAATAAATTACTTTTTAGAATTAGGAAAAACCTATCAAAGTGCTTTAATATGTCTTAATAGAATAGGAGAAGTTAGTACTTTAGAAAAGGAAATCAATGGAAGCGAACTAATAGGACACATTGATGAAATAGAGTTAAAAAATGTTTCTTTTAGCTATAATGGTAATGGAAATATTTTTAAGCCCATCAGTTATTTATTTGAAAAAGGAAATATATACTGTATTGTTGGAGAAAATGGAAGTGGAAAAAGTACTTTAATTAATGTCATATTAAATATATATAATAATTATCAGGGCGAAGTATTTATAAATAATAAAAGTATAAAAAATATAGATATGCTTTGTGCCAGAAGAGATTTATTTTCAGTTGCAGAACAAAATCCTGCTTTATTTGAAAGTAATTTGGAGGCAAACTTGAAATATTCAATAGATAATTGTGACCTTGAGCTTTTAAATTATTATGTAGAAGCGTTCAAATTATATAATGGAGAGTCTAGATCAAATTTGAGCGAAAAAAAAGTAAATAAAAAGAATGACACCATATCTGGTGGAGAAAAACAAAAAGTTTCATTAATTAGAGCACTTTTAAAAGATTCGCATTGTCTCATACTAGATGAACCATCAACATATTTAGATGAAGATGGAATGAATGCGTTAAAAAAGATTTTATATGAAGTTAAAGATAATAAGATAGTAATTATAGTTACACACGATGATAAGATAAGAGAAATCGCAGATTATGTTTTTTCTGTTAATAAGTAATATTTTTGAGATTTTTAGATATTAAACCATGACTACAAGTCTAATACTCCCATATTTTTTAAAATGAGAATAAAGAGTTGCTACGTCCGTGGTTAAGTATTTCACTAAGGGACAACAACCTATTAGTATGGAAATATTGATACTGAAAATTCTGTTAGTGAGTATCAAAAATACTGATATTAAGAACTCTGTTAGTAGGTATCAATAATACTGATACTAAGATGTATATTAGCATGTATCACAATAGGATACTAAGAAATCTGTTTATGGTAATATAAATTTTTCACTTGCATTTAATTCAATAGAGTATTAAAATGATGTACTACGTAGAACATATTAAGTAATGTGTAGTACATCTTTTTATTATAGAAAAGTTTACTATAAAAGGATCTAAAGACAACAATAGATCAGTAATACTGGTTGTAGTTTTACTACAATAATACATAACAATAAGTTTAAAGGCAATAACGGAGTAATTAATATTTGGAATTGGAGGTTAATAATAAAAATTAAAGATGGAAGATAAGTATAAACCATTAACAGAATCAACCTATTATGTAATGATAGCATTTCTTTATGAAAAACATGGATATGCTATAAAAATGTTTTTAGAAGATAAAACTCATGGTAGAATTAGTTTAGGACCTGGTACTCTATATGGAATTATAAATAAACTGAATGAAAAGAATTATTTAACGCCTATAGAAGATGATGAGAATGACAAAAGAAACTCTTACGAGTTAACAGATGAGGGAAAAGAAGTACTTAAGAATGAATATGAAAGAATAAAAGAAATCTATACCTTTGGAGAAAGATTTATTGATAAGAAGTTATAAATTTAAAGGGAGGTAAAAAAGTGATTAAAAAATTTAGGCTTTTTTTAGACCCAATTGAAGGTCAGGAAAGGTGGTTAAACAATATTGCAAAACAAGGATACAAACTAAAAAGTGTATCTCAAAGGGGATGTTTATATACATTTTCAAAGGAAAAAGATAACCACTATATTTACACAGTGGAATTAGTTTCCAATCACAGTAATGAGTATATTGACAATTATATAAAAGAACTAAATGATTTTGGAATTAAATGTTTTATAAAGGGAAGTAACCTTGGACAGTATTCTTTTGGAAAGTTTAAACTTAGACCATTTATTAAAGAAAGTAAATCTAGAGTTGCAACTTCTAAAAATATAAATAGGGAATTATTAATTTTGGAAAAACCAAAGGAAAAGGATGAAGATAAATTTGAAATATATACAGATGTAGAGGATATTAATCAATATTACTCTAATATGGTTTCCTTATTTAGATATTTTACATTAATTCCATCATTATTTTTACTTTTAGTTTTATATGATCTTCTATGGAAAGGAAACTATAATACTTTAGAATTAAAGATAATTATTGCAATTGTTTTATTTATATTCACAGTTTTTTGGGGATATAAAAGTTTATATTATAAGAAAAAAGTCCAAAAGTAGAAACCTAATCAGTAAATAGATAAATAGATAAATAATTAAATGAAATAACAAGTAAAATATACAGAAAAAGTAAGGTTGGTATTGAAGGTGTACAAAAACAATGATATAATAATTATATTATAATACGAGTGACGTATTACAATATAATTATCAGACAGGAGGTATAGTTAAAATTTTAAGAATATTTGTTTTATTTTTAGGAGGTATATTTTGAAAAAGTTAGTATTATGTTTTTTTATCATTGCATTAACATTTATGTCATTGGTAGCTTGTAATAACTATAGTACAGAGAATTCAAGTTATAAGATTAATAGTGGAGACATAAGTAAAGATAATAATGGGATAAAAGGTTCTTATAAAGAATACAACGGATATTATGAATATAGTGTAAAATTTGAAACGGAAGAAGTGAAATTTCATATTGATTCAGAAACTTTAAATGGTGACATAAATATTAAATTGATAGACAAAGAAAAAAATGAAGTTTTTTCAGTAGAAAAACCAGATGATTTTAAAAAAGATGTGGAGATTAACAAAGATGAAAAATATACTATTATCATAGAAGGAAAAAATCATGAAGGTGATTTTAATATTAAATGGGAATAGATTAATTAAAATAAATACTTAAAAGGGAGTAAAACTCCATTCCTTTTTTTGTAACGGGGTCAGACCCCCTCTCATTCTATGAGAGGGGGTCTGACCCCGTTACTTTTTTTGGAATAATCCTTGAAACCCGCATGAACACAACAAATAGTTAACTAGTTAACTATTTATATAGTTTTATAGGTAAATAGGTAACTATAGAAATAGTCATATAGTTACCTATACAAATATTTCTATATTTACATATGATTTCATTGATATATTCATACAATTTTATATTTACATTCACTATATTAACTTCAATGAAATTATAAATGAAAATTTTTATTATATAAATAAAGGATTTTCATCCTAAAAAAAGAATAATAGATATTACATTTAAGAATAGAAAACCTGTATTCTATATGGGAAATAAGTTATATATTATATTTCTACGATTGTAAGGGAGAAATGGATTATGAAGAAAGTTTTGACAGTGGTATTAATAGCAATTTTATATTTATCCTATTTCGGAGCAACCGTTGTAAAATCGAATTTTTTTGGGAACATTTTATCTCCCATTGTAACTTTTATAGCAGCTTATTATGTTTTTAAAGGTTTTTATATGGAGGAGAAAAATAAGACATTAAAAACTTCAGGACTATTTTTGGCTCTAAGTATTTTAAACTGGGCTGTTTGTGATGTTATGTGGGCAGTGGAAGCTATAATTCTGAAAATTAATCCAGAACAAGTTAGTGCTATAGTAAGTGGGTATTTATTAACTAATGTACTGTTACTATGTTCCTTAATTATAGGTGGATATCATCAATTTAAAAAATGGAATGCAACCCAGGTTTTAATAGATACTGTTGCAATAACAATCTGTACTATGACTTTAGTTTGGGTTATATTTTTTAATACTGATATGCAAAATGCAATACTTATGAAAAGTGATTGGATTTTTATGATTTGTGTATTTGTAGACTTTTTAATATTTATATGGGTTGCTAGTTGGTTCTTGTCTATAAGAAAAGGGAAAATACCTTTATATTTAAGGGTTACAGCTGGTTCATATATACTTTATATAGTTTTTGATATTATTTATTATTATGAATATTTTTACAGCCTATATGAGCCGAATTCATTATTAGATGCTGCATATGTAATTGCTTTTGGAGTGGCAGCTATAGGGTCAATTATTAAAATTAAAACTCAACATAAGATAGAACGTACTGAATTCATGAATAGTGGTAGAAATAAAAAGGGGCTTTTATTATTAACTGCTCCAATAATTTTAATCCTATTTAAAGGAGTGCAGTTAGAATATTTATTATTAATGCTTATAGTTATTACCTTTTACTATATACATTCAAATCATGTTCAAACCAATATACTTAAAGAAGAATTATTAAAAAATGAAAAGCAATTAAACTTAAGGTTGGAAAGCAAGGTTCAGGAAAGAACAAAAGAGTTAAATGATTTGATAAATAAAGATGTAGTTACAGGATTACATAGTAGGAGATATTTTCTTCAGCAGATAGATAATAATATTAATAATCTGAAGAAAGATGAAAATATTATTCTTTTTTACATTGATTTAAATAAATATAAAATGCTAAAAACCATGTTTGGTAATTATATTGGGGAAGAAGTATTAGTGGAAATAGGAAAGAGACTTAAAGAGTATGTTTACAGAGAAGAAGATATTTTAGCTTCCTTTGGTGAAGATGTTTTTGTTTTTGCTAAGGAAGGTTCATATACCTATGAAGATGGATTAGAAATGGCTAAAAATCTTATACATGCCTGTAGTGACATATTTACCATTGAAGAGTATGATATACGAGTTACTTTAAATGTAGGAATATCTATATATCCCCTTGATGCAAAAAATAGAGATGAAATGATTAAACATGCAGATATAGCTATGCTACAAGCTAGGCTATTAGGATTTAATAGGGCAATGGTCTTTACCCAAAAACTAGGAGAATTAGCATTTGCTAAAAATGAAATTGAAATTATGCTTAAAAAAGCTGACTTTAATGAAGAATTTCAATTGTATTATCAACCACAAGTCTCCATTGAAGATGAAACAATTATAGGCTTTGAGGCACTTATGCGATGGCAAAGAAATGATGGAAAATTCATTTCTCCTGGTGAATTTATTCCCATTGCAGAGGAAACAGGATTTATAATTCCCATAGGATATTGGGTTATGGAAACTGCCATGGCACAGCTATCCCAGTGGAAGAAAAAAACTAATAAACACCTTAGAATGGCAATTAATGTTTCTGTAAGACAGTTAAAGGATAATAGTTTCATTATAAAATTAAAAGAAACCATGGAAAGATATCATATTGCACCTGAAGAAGTAGAAATTGAAATTACAGAGACTTTAGAATTGGAAGAAGATATAAAAGTTAAAGATACATTGTTAAAGATTAATGCAATGGGTATTTCAATAGCTGTTGATGACTTTGGCACTGGATATTCTTCTTTATATTATTTAAAGCAGTTACCAGTAGATAGGATAAAAATAGCCAAACCTTTAGTAGACCTAATAGATAAAGATAACTATGATTATGCAATCGTTAAGGCTGTAATTACCGTTGCTAAAGCAATAAGGGTTCCTGTAATAGCTGAAGGGGTTGAAAGAAAGGAACAATTGGAATGTCTAAGAAAATTACAATGTGATGAGATTCAGGGATATTACTTTGCAAAGCCAATGCCAGCAGAAGAAATATATATAAATTGGTTATAAAATTGAATTACAATTTATTATAAATAGTTTTTAAAAATTATGGTAGGGGGGATACTTATGGAATTACTAGATTTTTATCCTATAGAAAAGATTAAGCATACAATAAATGAATCTCTTAGGTATATTAATTTTGATTTGATGAAAATTTTTATCCACAATAGAAATTCAAATGAGCTATTAGAAATTCAATCATCCTATATAAAATCTACAGATTTTATAAGCAATTTATTAGAAAGTGATATGAAGCCTAATATTAGAAGCTTGGAAACTAATTTTAAGATTATATTTAACTCAAAGAAGACTCTAATACTAGATAATAAAACCAAAGTGAATAATAGTTCAGGATTTGGAAAAGCATTTTCTGGTTCCTATTATGAAATTTATATTCCTTTATTTGAAGGTGAAAAGTTTTCTAAGGAAGTTTATGGATTTATATGTATGGTGGCATTTAAAGAAAGCGACTTTAGAATACAATTTAATAATGAGGATTTTCAGAAATTAATTATGCAAATTATTAATTATTCTTATAAGAATAAAGATAAGTATACAAATGATATATATGGATTTTTAAATATTTTATTATATATGAGTGAAATAAATGAACCCTATATGCTTTCACATCCCTATAACGTTGCGCATTTATGTTTAACCATAGGCGAAAAATTAGGGTTATCTAAAGATGAGCTAAAGAGACTTCAGATTGCAGCATTGCTTCATAACATAGGTAGAATATATCTTGATCCTAATATAAGAGATAAAAAGTGGGATGCTACTAAAGAGGAAGAAGAAATTTTAAAAAATAAAGTTAATTATAGTTATAATATAGCATTGCAAGTTGACAAGTTTTTAAGGGTTGGAGGATTTCCGGAAATAATCTTATATCATAATGAGAGAATAGATGGAAAGGGCTATCCCTATGGTAAAATGGATAAGGAAATACCTATTGGTAGTAAAATTCTTTCTATAGCAGATTACATTGATTCCATGATGACTAACACTTATATTAGAAAACGTAAAAGTGTTGAAGAAATTATCGAAGAACTATATGATAGTGGTGGTACTAGATTTGATAATAGTATAGTACAAGTTGCAGTAAATGTATTGTTAGAAGAAAGTGCGGATTATGATAAGCTTTTAATGGGTTCAGGAATATATTGCAATCTAACTATAGCAATAGAGGATAATGAAAGTCATAAAAAAAGTAGCATTACTAGCTTTGGTAATATTAGAAAAGATGGAGAAACATACATTTTTACAAATACTGAAAAATATTTAAATAGAGTGTTAGATAAAAGTCTTATAACTAAACTTACAATTTACATTCAGTTAAATAATATTATGATGAAATTTAGACCTACACTAAAAAATATTTCAGATGATGAAATTACATTTTCTAATTTAGAACTAATAAAAGAAAATGATACATTTTCATTAAGATGGCTCATTGATGGTAAATTTATAACTACCAATAAAAAAGAATACGAAATATATATAAATTTAATTGGTGGCGAATTTATAGACTTTTATTTATACAAAAAAGATATAAATGAAGAAATAAAGGTAGGAATTATTTTTATTGATTATGAAGATGGAGAAAAGATAAAAATTCCTGGATGTATTATTAATTCATATTCTATGGAGGATAAAATATTCTTTAGATTTAAATATGTTGGCATAAATTCAAATACCAAAGATATAATTTTTAAAGAAATGTTTAAAAAGCAAATTGAAATGAGAACAATGTATTCTAAGTTTTCTAATAGAGTTATTAAAAATTTGTAAAAATGTAGTTTTATCCATAAAACTGAATTACAATTTATTACTTTGGCAATGATACTACAGGGTGATATTATGGATAAATCAATGGTTCAGATATGCTTGGCAGGGATTTTTGGATGTACTATATATTTTTTATATAGCTACATGGGAATTTTACCAGCTGTAGTTTTTATAGTAATTTATATACTTTTACTTAAAAAAGATTTTAAGAAACCCCTAGCTTTTATAGTTATGGGGTTTTCTATGTTGTTTTTTATAAACTGCATTATATATTTTTATTCCATGGACCTAGGGGAAAATATTAAGTGCAGAATTGTAGAGGAAGGGAAGGATTACTATATTGGTAGTCTTCAAAATAGAAAAATTAAAATTTTTCCTAAGAACAAGGATATTCAATTGGGAAGGCAGTACATATTAAAAGGAGAATTTCATAGGAAGGTAGATTATAGTAAAGGCATTGTAGGAGAGTATAACCTGATAGCTTCAAAGCCTTTAAAGGAAGATTTAATATATAAGGGATACTTGATAAAAAGTCATCTTTATAATAAGCTTTTAGCTGTTACAGATGAAGAAGGAGCTGCTATTATACTGGCAGTAAGTGGTGGCGATGATAGCTATATTGATTACGATAAAAGAGAAGAGTTTAATGCTTTAGGTATATCCCATATAATAAGTGTATCAGGACTTCATGTATCACTAATTTATGGAGTACTTCAAAGTATAATTGGATATAAACTAGCTTTAATAGTTCTTTTCTTTTATGTTATATTTACTGGAGGAAAAAGCTCTACCTTTAGAGCCTTTATAATGATATTTTTACTAGTATTAGGCCCTAAGGTGAAAAAGACCTATGAAGGTATATCAGCCTTAGCCTTTGCAGCATTTTTACTTCTGTTAATAAAACCTTACTACATATTAGATATAGGTTATGTACTTAGCTTTTTAGCCGTATTAGGAATCTTCACTTTAAATAATAAAATTAAAAGGAAATTTTATAAGCTCCCCAATTTTATAGCCGCCTCCCTTAGTTTAACCTTTAGCTCTATGATTTTTACTACACCCTATATAATAATGAGATTTAATGCTGTGAGTTTAGGTGGACTAATTTCTAATCTATTTCTGATTCCCTTTTACACCTTTCTATTAGTTTTAGGTAATCTTCTGCTTCTATTTATTAAGGTTCCAACGGTGTTTAATCTTTTGTCTCTCATTACTAACTCAGTGTTGCTTATAATTGATACCATGGAGGCTTTCTTAGTTAATCTTTTGCCATTACCCTTAGAATTTACTTACATAGAAGGGGTTATGATTCTCATATTATACATAAGTTATATCCTTATAAGAAGAGGGGTGAAATCTTTAAGATACTTGCCTATATTACTATTTCTTTTAACTATAAAGCAGCAATATATAATTTACCCAGAAATAAATTTTATAGGGGGGAAAAAGGCTGATATTGTAGAAATAAACTATGGTACCAGAAAAGTAATGGTATGTAATCAAAAGGTGAAGTTGAAATATGTCTATGAAAATTATAAGGGGTTAGATAGAATCTATGATGAATCTGAAGAAGAGCTAACCTTAAAACTATCAAAGCATTGCATTATAGATGTAGAAGATAAGGATGGAGTTCTCTATTTACAAATAAATCATAGGGGTAAAATTAGCAATATAATTATAGACAAGGAATATGAAAAAGAAGCCACTCAATGCTGTTATAAAAGCAATTTTTCATCAACAAGTCCAAACTGTGATATAATAAGGATTAACAGAAAAAGAGAAGGAATTATTCTAGGACATTATTATGAAAACTATAAACTCATAGGTGGAGAATTATATCATAATTATGTTCACTAGAATAAGTATTATGCTGAAATAAGTATTATACTGAATTAAAGAGTGGAGGAATTTTTCTTGATAACCTTAGAACAACTTGAAAAACACATAAAAGAAAATAAACTAAAAAATTGTTATATACTTTGTGGTTCTGATGAAGGACTTATAAAGACAGCTATAAAAAAAATAAGAAGTTTAAAGATAGATGAAAGTTTTGCTGATTTTAACTATACAAGAATTTCTGGAGATAAATTAGATGTAGATGCTTTAATAAATAATTGCGAAACTATACCCTTTATGAGCGAATATAGAATGGTAGAAATCTTTAGAGCTAACTTTTTAAGAGATAAGGGAGAAGATATAGATAGCCTTAGAAACTATCTTAAGGATATTCCTCCCTATACCTTTTTAATTATGTACTATGTATTTGAAGATGATAGAGAAAAACTTAGTAATAAGGTTAAGAAGCTTCAAAATGTATGTGAGGTTGTAAAAGTTGACAAACTAAAGGGCATGGGCCTTCAAAGTAAAGTAAAAGCCATCTTTGAAGAGAAGGGAAAGTCCATAGGGAAAAGTGAAGTTGGATACTTTTGCTCCATCATAGAAAATAACATGAACATAGTAGATAACGAGATAGAGAAGCTTATTTTATACACTGAAGGAAGGGCGATAACTAGAGAAGATATAATAAAGATGTGTCCCTATGAAAAGGAGAATGATATATTTAATTTAGTATCCTATCTTTCAGAAAGAAATATAAAGGCAGCCATAGATACTTTAAATCAATTGATATATAGGGGTGAAAAAACACCTAAAATATTATCTATGATAGAGCGTCAATTTAAGCTTTTATTTGCCATAAGAATAAAGGTTGGAAAAGGGATTAGAAAAGAAGACATAGTAAAGGAATATAACCTAAATCCCTATATTGCAGATAAGATGATAGTTCAAAGCAAAAAGTTTTCTCAGGAAGCTCTAAAGAAGAATATAGAAAATTGCATTGAAACGGAAAGTGAAATAAAAAGTAAATCTGTAGATCAAAAGAATGCCATTGAAATGCTTATGGTAAAGACCATGATGAATAAATAAAAAGTTTTAAACTAAATATATGCAAAAAAATAAATAACCGGTGAATACACCGGTTTATTTATTAAGCAGATAATCCATTTAACTTAGCTGCTAATCTAGATTTTTTCTTAGCTGCTTTATTCTTATGTATTATGCCTTTAGAAGCAGCCATATCAAGGGCTTTAACTACAGTTTTAAAGCTTTCTTGAGCAGCAGCAACGTCATTGCTAGCTAGAACAGCTTCAAATTTCTTTATAGTTGTCTTTAAAGAAGACTTTATCATAGTGTTTCTCATAGTCTTAGCTTGAGTAACTTTGATTCTTTTTTTAGCTGACTTAATGTTTGCCATTATTAATTCACCCCCTTGTATTTTTATCAATCTCTCAGCGGCAGCTTTGGGGAAGTCTGCTTACGAGTTTCATATAACAAAAGCTATTATAACATTAAATTTTGCGTACTTCAAGTAGAATTTACCTTTAACATATTAGTATATGAAAGAAACTTTGGGAAAAGATAAATATACATACTAATGTATATAGGAATAATATGAAAAATACCATAAATGAGGTGTGATAATTATGATGAAGAAAAACAAGTCTAAGGATAAAGAAGAAGTAGTTTACAGTGTAAGGACAGATTTAGCTTTAGAAGCTAAAGAGATTTATAGTGAAAATAATCCTGGAAAATTGTCAGGAGTAAAATCGGAGGAATACATAGATAATAACGTTAGAGTTACTGCAGTAAAAATATTAGATGAAGAAGGAGCTAAAAACATAGGAAAACCTATTGGTGAATATATAACCTTAGAATTTCCAGAATTCGTATACTATGATGGTGAGAGAATAATAGATGTAAGTGAAGTTATGGCTAAAGAGTTATCAAAGCTGATTAATCTAAATGAAGATATGGTAGCTTTAGTGGTAGGGTTAGGTAACTGGAATATCACCGCTGATGCCGTAGGACCAAAGGTAGTGTCAAAGATAATGATAAGTAGACACTTAAAAGAATATGTTCCAGATAGCATTGATGAGGGGGTAAGACCAGTGTGTGCTATATCCCCTGGTGTCTTAGGACTTACAGGTATGGAAACCAGCGAAATTATAAAGGGTATAGTAGATAAGGTAAAACCTAGTGTAATAATTTGTATAGATGCTCTTGCTTCTAGGAAGACACAGAGGGTAAATAGAACTATACAGCTAGGTAATACAGGTATATCTCCAGGAGCAGGAGTTGGAAATAGAAGATTAGAGCTCAGTGAAAAGACCCTAGGAGTCCCTGTAATAGCCATAGGAGTGCCTACAGTGGTAGATGCAGGAACTATAGCTAATGATACCATAGACTTAGTTTTAGAAAGCTTAATCAAGTCTTCAACTAAGGGTGGTGCCTTTTATAGCATGCTTAAGGAAGTTGACAGAGATGAAAGACAAACATTGATTAGAGAGGTTTTAGACCCAGAATTAGGGGGCATGGTAGTAACTCCTAAAGATATTGATAAAGTAATAGATAGTGTATCTAAAATAATTGCCAATGGCATAAACATAGCCCTTCAACCAGCTTTAACCTTAGATGATATAAATACCTATTTAAACTAAAGTAATAAAATTTATTCCCTCCTCATATAAATTATTAGAGTAATTAATTATACCTATGTATAACTCAAACAGGGGGGGATACGGTGAATAACAAAAGTAAGACAGATGCTGGAAAGTATTGTTCTAGAGCTATCCTTGCTATAATAGCAGTAGTCATGGTAATATCTATAGGTTTATCTAGGTCTACCCAAGCCTTAGATGATGATAACTTAGAAAGTATCAATAGAACTAACTTTTTTATGAAGCTCATAGGGCAAAGTGTCAGTACTTTAAAGCCAGCAGTAAATAAGGATGATACAAAATTTGTAGGTAATTTTACCTTGAATCCTTTGGATATAGTTAGAAAGGAAATAAGCTTTTTAGACGAAGAAAATTTAAGGGATAAAACTGCTCTTGAGAATGTGAAGGAACATGCTAAGGTGGTACAGAAAATTACAATAAATCCTTTCGAACTAAAAGATACAGACATAAATAAATTTCAAGAAGGGGTAGACGTAGTTGGTGATCCTAAAGATAATTCTAAAAAGAAGATATTGATATATCATACTCATACTAATGAAGCTTATGCAGAAGGAAACGGTGGATTATCTACCACCGTAGCAGGAGTTGGGGATGTTCTTACTTCTGAACTAGAGAAATTAGGCTTTACAGTTGTCCATGATAAAACAATACATGATAAGGCTGATTATAATAGAGCTTATCATGCGTCTAGAGAAACCATAAGTAAAAACATAAGTAGTTATGGAGAGTTTGATTTAATAATAGATCTTCATAGAGATGGTGGTCCTAGAAAAGAAGATGTTACTGGAAACATAAAGGGAGATGATGTTGCAAAGCTTACTTTAGTAACAACCATGCAGGACCCTAAATATCCTAAGCATATAGAAAATGTTAAATCCATATTTGCTATAGCAAATAAGCTTTATCCTGGGTTGTATAGAGAGAGGGGCATTATAGCCTATGACCATGGAGGTATTTTATTTTATAACCAAGATTTAAGTGATAATGCTATACTCATGGAGGTTGGAGCAGATACCAACAAATTACAAGAAGCTAAAAACTCAATGAAATATATGAGTATAGTTTTTGCACAATATTTAAATTCTAAGTAAGGCATCTGAAAATAAATAAATAGACGAGCATTCTGACTTATTTATTTTTTGAAGATGCCTAAGAAAGAATAAAAATATAAGAAAAAGTACATCATTAAATGTGAGGTACTTTTTTTATTTTGAGCACCTATAGGTAAAGGAGAATAGATAAGATGAATAGTAAGACACTAAGGACAGGATTATGCAAGTTTTTAATAATAATTTCAGTAGGATTTATGATATACGGAATTTTAGTGGTAAATATGAATTTACCTCAGGTGGTGAGACAAAGCTCTAGTTTTTATGTAAGCTCTAATGACAGGGATTCGAAGGTTAATATAAAAATAGGGGAATTTAATATAATCCTTAATGGTCAGCCTTTTAGGAATTTTATTAAAGGCACTAAGGTTATAGGAGATACTATTAAGGAACTAGCATTGCCATCTAATGAAACTTAAAAGTTAACATTATAAAGTATATTGACAAGGAACCTTTATTTTATGGTATAATTTACTTTGGTTTATTATCTAACTAAGTATAGTTGATAATTAGATTAGAAACAGTGACTTTAATAAAGAGTTAATATAAATTTACGGGGGTATTTGAGTAGATGCAAACTAACAGACAAAAACACATAAGAAATTTTTCTATAGTAGCACATATAGATCACGGCAAGTCTACTTTAGCAGATAGATTACTTGAAAAAACAGGTACTTTAACAGCTAGGGAAATGGAAGCCCAAGTACTAGATAACATGGAATTAGAAAGAGAAAGAGGAATTACAATCAAGGCTCAAGCAGCAAGACTTATACATAGAACAGAAGAGGGCGAAGAGTATATTTTAAATCTAATAGATACTCCAGGCCACGTAGACTTTAACTATGAGGTTTCTAGAAGTTTAGCAGCTTGTGAAGGAGCTGTATTAGTTGTGGATGCAACTCAAGGTATACAAGCACAGACCCTTGCAAACTGTTACTTAGCCTTAGATCATGACCTTGAAATTGCTCCAGTTATAAACAAAATAGATCTTCAAAGTGCAAGACCTGATGAGGTTAAGCAAGAAATTGAAGATGTTATTGGAATTCCAGCAGATGATGCACCATTAATATCTGCTAAAACAGGATTAAATATAGAGGATGTAATTAAAACGGTTATAGCTAAAGTACCAGCACCAGAAGGGGATGAAGAAGCTCCTCTTAAGGCCTTAATCTTTGACTCTTACTATGACTCATATAAAGGTGTAGTAACCTACATCAGAGTATTTGATGGGGTAGTAAAGCCAGGAACTAAAATCAAATTAATGAATACTAATAAAGTGTACGATGTAACTGAGGTAGGAGTATTTACTCCAGGTCCATTAAAGGTAGATGAACTTAGAGCTGGAGATGTTGGATACTTAAGTGCAGCTATTAGAAATGTAAAAGATGCTAGAGCTGGAGATACCATCACAGAAGCAGGAAGACCAGCAGCTAATCCGTTAGAAGGATATAGACCAGCTATACCTATGGTATTTAGTGGAATATACCCTGTAGATGGAGCTAAGTATGAAACCTTAAAGGAAGCTCTTGAAAAGCTACAGCTTAACGATGCAGCCCTATCCTTTGAACCAGAGACATCTATAGCTCTAGGTTTTGGATTTAGATGTGGATTTTTAGGATTACTTCACATGGAGATAATTCAAGAGAGAATAGAGAGAGAGTTTAATCTAGATATAATTACCACTGCACCTTCCGTTGTTTACAAGGTAGCTAAAACTGATGGGGAAATTATAGAGATTACAAACCCTACTAACCTACCAGAGCCAAGTGAAATATCTTATATGGAAGAACCAGAAGTTAAGGCTTCAATAATATCACCTTCAGATTATGTAGGAGCAATCATGGAGTTATGCCAGGAGAAGAGAGGAACCTTCATAGATATGCAATATATCGAAGAAACTAGAGTTGTAATTAACTATGATATTCCACTTAATGAAATAGTCTATGATTTCTTTGATGCTTTAAAATCTAGAACTAGAGGATATGCATCCTTTGACTATGAACTTAAAGGATATAAGAGAACTCAACTTGTTAAGCTTGACATACTTCTTAATGGAGATGTAGTGGATGCACTATCTATGATAGTTCCAGCAGATAGAGCTTACCACAGAGGAAGATCCATGGTAGAAAAGCTTAAGGAGATTATTCCAAGACAAATGTTTGAGATTCCAATTCAAGCAGCCATAGGAGCTAAAATAATAGCTAGAGAAACTGTAAAAGCTATGAGAAAAGACGTACTTGCTAAGTGTTACGGTGGAGATATCTCAAGAAAGAAAAAACTTCTTGAGAAACAAAAAGAAGGTAAGAAGCGAATGAGACAAGTAGGAAGCGTTGAAGTTCCACAAGAAGCATTCATGGCAGTACTTAAAGTTGACTAGTTAGTAGTACTTATAATTAATTTATTAATGTCATGAAAATTCTTCGCAATGACAATAGGTAATCGGCGTAGAAACAATCATAAATTTGATTTTAGAAATTCTTAGTCGGAGCATTATAAAATTACCGTAATTTTTGCCACGACGGCAAGAGCCGAACCCTGAGCCATGACGGCGAATGGTGAGGGTAGGTAAATTTATAAAAGCGAAGACTTAGAATTTCTTAATCAAATTTAGTTTCCTAGCGATTAACCTTGTCATGGAGATGAATTTTTAGAAGTTAATGAAGTGGATATTAAAGGAGAAGAAAAATGGATACAGTAGGATTAAATACAGTGGGATTATATATTCATATACCATTTTGTAAGATGAAATGTCATTACTGTGATTTTCCTTCCTATAGTGGTAAAGAAAGTTTAATGATGGATTATGCTAAGGCATTGAGTGAGGAAATTAAAGTTTCTTGCCAGGATAAAATTATAAGCACCATATTTATAGGTGGGGGAACTCCCACCTATTTGTGCATTGAAGGGTGGAAAATTATAGAAAAAGCCCTTAGGGGATTAAACAGGATAGAGGAAGGTTTTGAGTTTACTATAGAGGGAAATCCTAAGACTTTTAATGAGGAACAACTAAAAATTTTTAAAGCTATGGGAGTAAATAGAATTTCTATGGGACTTCAAGCTGTGCAACAGTGTCACCTTACTTCACTAGGAAGAATCCATTCCCTTGAGGATTTTAAACATAGCTATGAAATGTTAAGGAATTTTGGTTTCAATAATATAAATGTAGATTTAATGTTTGGACTTCCAGATCAAAGTTTAGCTCAGTGGAAGGAAACTTTAAGTCAGGTTGTAGAGTTAAAGCCAGAGCATATTTCTTGCTACAGCTTAATCATAGAAGAAGGAACTAAGTTTTATAATCTTTATGAAAAGAATAAATTGATTTTACCTGATGAAGATGTAGAAAGAGACATGTATGCTGAAGCAATTAATTTTTTAGAGATAAAAGGATATCACCAGTATGAGATTTCCAATTTTGCAAAGGATGGATTAGAGTGCAGGCATAATAAAATATATTGGAATTTAGAAAATTATATTGGTTGTGGCTCATCTTCCCATTCCTATGTTAATGGCATTAGGTATAGAAATGAAGAAAAAATAGAAACCTATATAATGTCTATGGAAAATAAAAGATCTGCAGTGGTAGAGAGTAATGAAAATTCCTTAAAGGATGATATAGAAGAGTTCATGTTCTTAGGATTAAGAAAAATAGAAGGTATAAGTATAGAAGAATTTAAGAGAAGGTTTAACATCTCCATTTTTGAAAAATATAAAGAAGTTATATATAAGTATGTAAAGTTGGATTTATTAAATTTAAAAGGAGATAGATTATACCTTACTAAAAGAGGTATAGAACTGAGTAATCAAGTGATGTCAGATTTAATTTTGTAAATAATTTATGAATCATATTGACATTGAATTTTATAAATGATATATATTAAATATAGTCATTAGCACTCGTGAGTAGTGAGTGCTAACAAAGAGGTGATAACATGGATATGGATGAAAGAAAGATTAAAATCTTACAGGCTATAATAAATGATTATATAACTTACGGAGAACCTGTAGGTTCAAGAACCATATCTAAAAAATACGATTTAGGAATAAGCTCAGCTACTATTAGAAATGAAATGGCTGATCTTGAAGAAATGGGATTTTTAGAACAACTCCATTCATCCTCTGGAAGACGACCTTCTGATAAGGGTTATAGACTTTATGTAGATAGACTTATGACCCCTAGCAGACTTACAGAAGAAGAGCATGAAACTATAAGACATGACCTGATAAAGGACACATCTATAAGTGAAATAGATAGTATAATTAAGGGTGCTATAGATGTACTTTCTAATATTACTAGACTAACTTCTGTAGTAAAAGTTGCTTCTGTTAAAAAGTCAAGTATTAAGTATATAAAGTTATTAGCAATAGAAAAGCACATAATTTTATCTACAATAATAACAGACAATGGTAATATAAAAAATAATACTATTAGAGTAACAAATCCAGTAGATGACAATAAGCTAGTAAAAGTGAATAATGCTCTTAATAGACTACTTGTAGGGATTAGCATAGAACAAATTACTCTAGATTTCCTTGTTAATTTAAAAAATGAATTAGTTGGTTACGAAGAGATATTTGACTGTATAATTCCTGTTCTTCATGAAACGCTAGTGTTGGGAGATTATGGTGAAATTTATACTAAGGGTGCTACAAATATATTTAACTATCCTGAATATAATAACATCGATAAGGCAAAGGCATTTTTAGGGTTAGTAAATAATGAAGAAAACCTAAATGAAATTCTTAGCAAAGGAAACAAGGAATCTTTATTTATTAGTATAGGAGAAGAAAACTTTGTGGAATGCGCTAAAGAGTGCAGTATAATCACTGCTAGCTATAGTTGTAATGGCCGTATTATGGGTACCATAGGAGTTATAGGACCTACAAGAATCCATTATGATAAAGTTATAGCTGTTCTTGATACTGTGGTTAATGAGATAAACGACAAGATCTCTAGCATATATGATCCAGATTAACTATGGGTTTATATATATTCAAAATTCAAAGTAAATGAGATAAGCATTTAGATTGGAGGAAAGAGCATTGGAAAATAATATGGAAGAAAACCAAGAGCTAGATAAAAAAGATATGGAAGATAATGCGGATGAAATTTTAGAAAATGACCCTTCTGAAAAAGAACAAAATGAAGAGGAAGGCACTTCCGGTGAAGAAACCTCAGAGGTTAAAGAGGAAGATGATAAGGAAGATGAGATGAAAAAATTCAGAAATCGCAAAGAAGAAATTAAAGAGCTTAAAGAAGAGAATGATTCTTTGAAAGATAAATTATTAAGAACTGTAGCTGAATATGATAACTTTAGAAAAAGAACTTCTAAGGAAAAGGAAAATATATATACAGAGGCTTGTGCTGATGTATTAAAGGAAATACTACCTGTATTAGACAATTTAGAAAGAGCTGTTGCAGTAGATGGTAGTGCAGAAGATCTTAAAAAAGGTATTGAATTAACTATAAATCAGTTTACAGCTTCTTTTGAAAAGCTAGGCGTTGAAGAAATCTCATCTGATGGAGAATTTGACCCTAACTTCCATGATGCAGTAATGCATATAGAAGATGAAAACTTAGGAAAAAATCAAGTAGCTGAAGTATTCCTAAAGGGATATAAAAAAGGCGATAAAGTATTAAGACATAGTATGGTTAAAGTAGCAAATTAATCTATGATTTATAAAGATTTTAATCTTTAATTAAAAATAAATGTATATAGTAAATTAGAAGAAAATAAGTGTATTAATTTATAGGAGGAAATTACAATGGCAAAAATTATAGGAATTGATTTAGGAACAACAAACTCTTGTGTATCAGTTATGGAAGGTGGAGATCCAGTTATAATACCAAACGCAGAAGGTGCTAGAACTACTCCATCAGTAGTATCTTTCTTACAAGATGGCGAAAGACTTGTTGGTCAAGTAGCAAAAAGACAATCAATAACAAACCCAGATAAAACTATAATCTCAATTAAAAGAGAAATGGGAACAAATCATAAAGTAAATATAGATGGAAAAGAATATACTCCACAAGAAATATCTGCAATGGTACTTCAAAAATTAAAAGCAGATGCTGAAGCATACCTTGGAGAAACAGTTACAGAAGCGGTTATTACAGTTCCAGCATACTTCAATGATAGCCAAAGACAAGCAACTAAAGACGCAGGAAGAATTGCAGGTCTTGATGTTAAGAGAATTATAAACGAGCCAACAGCTGCATCTCTTGCTTATGGTCTTGACAAAATGGATACAAACCAAAAGATATTTGTATATGACCTTGGTGGTGGTACTTTCGACGTATCTATCTTAGAACTTGGAGATGGAGTTTTCGAAGTTAAATCTACAAATGGAGATACTCGTCTTGGTGGAGATGACTTTGACCAAAAGGTTATGGATTATATAGCTGAAGATTTTAAAGCTTCTAATGGAATTGATTTAAGAAATGATAAAATGGCACTTCAAAGATTAAAAGAAGCTGCTGAAAAAGCAAAAATAGAATTATCATCTTCTACTCAAACAAACATCAATCTTCCATTTATCACAGCTGATGCTACAGGTCCAAAACATATAGATATGAACCTAACAAGAGCTAAATTCAATGAATTAACTCATGATTTAGTACAAAGAACTATTGAGCCAATGAGAAAAGCTCTTCAAGATGCTGATCTTTCAATAGGAGAAATTGACAAGGTTGTATTAGTTGGTGGATCTACAAGAATCCCAGCTGTTGTAGAAGCAGTTAAAAACTTTACAGGAAAAGAACCATCAAAAGGAGTTAACCCAGATGAATGTGTTGCAGCAGGTGCAGCTATTCAAGGTGGAGTTTTAACAGGAGATGTTAAAGATGTATTACTTCTTGACGTTTCACCATTAACATTAGGAATTGAAACTTTAGGAGGAGTTGCTACTCCATTAATCGAAAGAAATACAACAATTCCAACTAAGAAGAGCCAAGTATTCTCAACTGCAGCAGACGGTCAAACATCTGTTGAGATTCACGTAGTTCAAGGTGAAAGACAAATGGCAGCTGACAACAAAACTTTAGGAAGATTCACTCTTTCTGGAATTGCAGCAGCTCCAAGAGGAATTCCTCAAATCGAAGTAACTTTTGATATAGATGCTAACGGTATAGTTAAAGTTTCTGCTAAAGACAAAGGAACTGGAAAAGAAGCTAATATAACTATCACAGCTTCAACTAACTTAAGTGATGATGAAATCCAAAATGCAGTAAATGAAGCAGAAAGATTTGCAGAAGAAGATAAGAAGAGAAAAGAAGCTATAGAAGTTAAAAATACTGCAGATCAAATGGTTTACCAAACAGAAAAAACTTTAACTGACCTAGGAGATAAAGTTTCTGCTGATGATAAAGCTAAGGTAGAACAAAGAATCCAAGTATTAAAATCAGTTAAAGACGGAGAAGATATAGAAGCTATTAAAAAAGCTACAGAAGAGTTAACACAAGAATTCTACGCTGTATCTTCAAAGGTATACCAAGCTGAAGGCGGACAGCCAGGAGCAGAAGGTTTCGATCCAAACAACATGGGTGGAGCAGCAGGAGAAGGAGCAGGAGCTCAAGATGCACCACATGATGACAATGTTGTAGATGCAGATTTTAAAGTAGATGGAGAATAATATTCATTAAATCAGTTAAGGGATGATGAAACACTCATCCCTTAAAACTGATTTTAATGTTAAATTTTAATGTGAAAATTTAATGTTCCCATTAATACATGGTTGCAATTATACATAATATATCTTAATATATTATTCGAAGTAAAATAGGTGGTGAGTTTTAAATATGGCTAATAAAGATTATTATGAAGTACTCGGCTTAGATAAAAGTGCCAGTGATGATGAGATAAAAAAAGCTTTTAAAAAGGCTGCTTTAAAGTATCATCCAGATAGAAATCAAGGAAATGCTGAAGCAGAAGAAAAGTTTAAAGAAATAAATGAAGCATATCAAGTTTTATCAGATCCAGAGAAGAAACAGAGATATGATCAATTTGGTACTGCAGACTTTAACGGAGCCCAAGGTTTTGATGGATTTGATTTCGGTGGAGGCTTTGGCGGCTTTGGAGATATTTTTAGCGATATCTTTGGTGGAGGATTTTCCTCTTCATCTAATAAAAATGCTCCAAGAAAGGGTGCAGATTTAGAATTTAATTTAAATTTAACCTTTGAAGAGGCTGTATTTGGCTGTGAGAAGGAAATTAAAGTTACTAGAAGAGAAAAATGTGAAACTTGTGGAGGCACAGGAGCAAAAAAAGGTACTACTCCTAAAACTTGCTCTAAGTGTAGTGGTAGAGGGAAGATAAATGTTCAAAGAAGAACTCCATTAGGAGTTATTTCTACAACTACAACTTGTGATGCTTGTGGAGGTAAAGGTACTATAATAGAGGAAGCATGCTCAACTTGTAGAGGAACTGGTAAAGAAAGAAAAACTAGAAATTTAACAGTGAATGTTCCAGCAGGTGTTGATGCAGGAAATGTAATGCCACTAAGAGGACAAGGTGAAGCAGGAGAAAATGGAGGGCCAGCAGGAGATCTTTATATAAATATAAGAGTTACATCTCATAATATATTTAAACGTAAAGGCTTTGATATCCATATGGAAACTCATATATCCTTTGCAAAGGCTGCTCTTGGTACAGACATAAAGGTTCCAACAGTGGATGGAGATGTTACTTATAAGGTTCCAGCAGGAACTCAACCTGGAACTGTATTTAGATTAAAAGCTAAAGGGGTTCCTAGAGTTAACTCTGTAGGTAGAGGAGATCACTATGTTAAGGTAATAGTAGATGTACCAAAATCTCTTAATGAGAAACAAACAGAAGCTCTAAGAATGTTTATGGAGGCTAGTGGAGAAGCTCCAGAAACTACTGTGGAAAAGAAAAAACACAAAAAAGGAATATTTGGAAAGTAATAAAGAGAATTAATATAATCTACAAATATTTTAAATATAGCTAAAGTCTTGTAATAGTTAATATAGGACTTTAGCTATTTTTAGTGCTTATATATTCTATCACTGTAATTTTCAACAGAGCCAATTTATATTAAAATCTTAAATTTCAGTATATTAATAGTAAAATTAATCATTAGCAAAATAGAGATAACAATATGAATATTTTTAAAATTTAATAATTGACTTTTTTAGACAAAATATTTATAATATTACTGTAGAATTTAATGATATTTTAGGGTTTATTGCGCTTTTATTACTAGTGGTGTAGAAGTTAAGTTTTTTAGCACATGTAAACCTTTTATTCATGTCTGAATTATGTTAATTTCTACAAAATCATAAGATATAACTTTAATAAAAAGGTTGGAGGCAATAACATGAAAATTGAAAAACAAAAGATCTATGACATTACCATTGATACCTTCTATGACATCATTGGTAGTATACTTTATGCTGCTGGTATTTATACCTTTGCATTATCAGCTAACTTTGCTCCTGGTGGAATTTCAGGTTTATCAATAATTATAAACTTTTTTACTAAAATACCAATAGGTATATGTAGTTTATTACTTAACATACCAATAATAATAATTAGTTATAAAGTACTTGGAAAATGGTTTTTAGTTAAATCTCTAAAAACCATGGTAATTTCAGCCTTCTTTATGGATGTAGTGTTTCCACTTATCCCAATATATTCAGGAAATCCTATACTGGCAGCTGTGTTTGCAGGAGTATTATCTGGAGCTGGACTAGCACTCATATATATGAGAAATTCATCTACTGGAGGAACAGACTTTTTAATTCTTTCTGTAAGAAAAAAAGCACCTCACCTATCTATTGGGCAGATTACAATTGCTATTGATGGTTGTGTTATCCTTCTAGGTGGATTAGTATTTGGAACTATTGATGCTGTATTATTAGGAATTATTATGACTATAGCTACATCAACAATAATAGATAAGATTATGTCTGGTTTTGAAGCAGGAAAAATGGCAATGGTAATAACTAATCATGGAAAGGAAATTGCAGATGTCATTGGAAAGGAAGTTGGACGAGGAGTAACTATAATGAATGTTACTGGTGCTTTTTCAGGAGAGAGTCGTCAAATGTTAATGTGTGCTTGCAGTAAATCTCAGGTATATAATTTGCGTAGAATTGTAAGTACCATAGACCCAACAGCTATGACTATGATTTCTTCCTTTGATGAAGCCTTTGGTCTTGGATTTAAAGATAACCTAATTGACTAAGCATCTATAGAACAGTAGAATATTAGGGGTCGATAAAAATTATAGAGCCAAATAAAACTCTTTCTTGCAATAGAAAAGATTCACTATTGCCAAGGAAGAGTTATTTTGTTATTTTGTAATATGTGATATATAATTACACAATAAAGATTATTTAGTGTATAATACCATAGACATCTTTTAAAATGATGGCAATAATATTAATTAAAACCTATTAACTATTGTTCATATAACTTAAGTATAATTTAATGTATAGATATGGAGGAAGTAGAAATGGATCAGGATTGGATTGAAGTAACGGTACTTACCAGCAGTGAGGCTACAGAAGCTGTGGCTGGTTTTCTTTATAACTGTGATGTAGAAGGAGTTTCCATAGAAGATGTGGCAGATGTGGAATTTAAGAAGGAAAACCTGGGCTTTGCAGATTTTATAAATGAGTCAGTTTTAACTATTGAAGAAGGAGCTATGGTTAAAGGGTACTTTAAGGATAGTGAAAACTTTATGAATACACTAAACTACATAAAGGAAAGTGTAGATAAGTTAGGTGAATTTGGCTTTGATAAAGGTGAAGGCATAGTAACTTATCATAAGGTAAATGAAGATGATTGGGCAAATAATTGGAAGCAGTACTATAAACCAGCTAAGGTTGGGGAGCACATTGTAGTAAAGCCTACCTGGGAAGATTATGAAGAAAAACCTGGAGAGGTTGTAGTAGAGCTAGACCCAGGAATGGCATTTGGAACAGGAACCCACGAAACTACAAGAATGTGCATAAAAGCTCTAGAGAAAAAAGTTAAGGGAGATACCACTGTATTTGACATAGGTACTGGTTCAGGAATATTATCTATAGCTGCAGCTAAATTAGGAGCAAAACATGTAGTAGGAGTAGATTTAGACCCAGTAGCTGTAGAATCTGCAAAGAAAAATCTAGAGTTCAACAAAGTAAATAACATCGAAATTCTTTATGGAGATTTAATGGAAGTAGTAGAAGGTAAAGCTAATATAGTAGTAGCTAATATCTTAGCTGATATAATCATGTTTTTAAGTGAAGGTGTCAGAGCCTTTATAGAAGATGAGGGATACTTCATAGCTTCTGGTATCTTAAACACTCAAAGAGATAAAGTTACTGACAAGTTAAAGACCCTAAACTTTATAATTGAAGAAGTCATGGAAGATGGAGAATGGATTTGTATTATTGCTAAAAAGTAAAATTGTGTGATGGGAGTATATTTAAAATGCATAAATTTTTTGTGGAAGATAATAGCATAAATGAATCTCTGTGCATCATTGAAGGCGATGATGTTAAGCATATATATAAGGTGCTTAGACTTAAAGAAGGGGATAAAGTAAATATCAATAACTGCAAGGGTGTTGAATATATAGGAGAAATTTTAGAGGTAAATAAAAAAGAAGTAAGAGTAAACCTAATTGAAAAGGTTGCTTTAAATAATGAAAGTCCTTTAAGAGTTCAGCTTTTTCAAGGATTACCAAAGGCAGCTAAAATGGATTTAATAGCTCAAAAGTGTACTGAGCTAGGAGTCAGTGAAATCACCCCTATAATTACAGAGAGAGTTGTAGTTAAGGGCAATGAGTCCTCAGAATTTAAAAAGGTAGATAGATGGAACAGAATTGCATTAGAAGCTTGCAAACAAAGCAAAAGAAGTATAATTCCAACTATAAACCAACCTATAGATTTTAATAACCTAAAGGAAGAGATAAAGAACTTTGATTTAGTCATAGTACCCTATGAAAATCAAGAAAATCAAGGAATAAAATATGTAAAAAACCAAGTATCAGATAAAAATATAGAAACAGCAGCCATTATCATAGGACCTGAGGGTGGCTTTGAAGAGGATGAAATTCAGGCATTAAAGGATGCTGGAGCATTTATAGTAACCTTAGGGCCTAGAATACTAAGAACGGAGACTGCTGGCTTTGTAGCTCTTAGCTTAATTATGTATGAGCTTGGTGACTTAGGAGGAAATTAAAATGAAAGTAGCACTATATACACTAGGATGTAGGGTTAACTCTTATGAATCAGAAGCCATGGCAGAAAAATTCATAAAAGAGGGATATGAAGTTGTAAGTTTTGATGAATTTTCAGATGTTTATGTTATAAATACCTGTACAGTAACTAACATGGGAGATAAAAAGTCAAGACAGATGATAGGAAGAGCAAGACGTCATAATCCAGAGGCTATAATAGCAGTAGTTGGATGCTATTCACAAATAGCTTCCGATGAAATAGCACAAATTGAAGGTGTAGATGTAGTCTTGGGAAGTAGAAATAAAGGAGACATTGTTTACTGGGTTAATAGAGCAAGAGAAGAAAGTAAGCAAGTAGTAGAAGTTAAAGATGTACTTAAAAACAATAAATTTGAACAGCTAGCTATCAATGAATATCAGGATAAAACTAGAGCCTTTTTAAAGATACAGGATGGATGTAATAGATTTTGTTCATACTGCCTAATTCCCTTTGCTAGAGGGGGAGTTTGTAGTAAAGAGCCTGAGGAAATATTAAAGGAAGTAAAAGAACTAAGTAAAAATGGGTTTAAAGAAATAATTTTATCTGGAGTTCACACTGCTTCCTATGGAGTAGATTTAGAAGGTAATTGGGATTTAGTTAAAATCCTAGAAGAGATAAATAAAATAGAAGGAATAGAGAGAATTAGAATAGGCTCTATAGATCCAACCTTCTTCACTGAAGGGGTAATAGAGAAAATCTGTAACCTAGAAAAGATGTGTCCACATTTTCACCTATCCCTTCAAAGTGGCTGTGATGCAACAATTAGAAGAATGAATAGAAAATATACAGCACAGGAATATAAGGATGTAGTAGAAAATCTTAGAAAGTATATGAAGGACGTGTCTATAACTACGGATATAATTGTAGGTTTTCCAGGGGAGTCTAATGTTGAATTTGAAGCTACCTATGAATTTTTAAAAGGTATAAAACTAAGTAAAATGCATATCTTTAAGTATAGTAAAAGAACAGGAACTAAGGCAGCGGAAATGCCTTTCCAAGTAGATGGTCTTATAAAGGAAGAAAGAAGTAAAAAGTTAATAGAACTAAATAATGCTTTAGAAGTAGAATTCATGGAGAAATTCATAGGAAGAGAAATGAGAGTACTTTATGAGGAAGCTATAAGTGGAAAAGAAAACACTTATGTAGGCTATACAGAGAACTATATAAAAGTAATAACAGAAAGCTATGAAAACCTAGAGGGTAAAATAGTGCCTACAAAACTAGCAGCTGTAAAACAAGAAAATATGATAGGAATCATAGAATAATACAAAATATAGATACACTAACATGGATTTTTAGAGTATAATATAAGATATGAGAAATCATATTATACATTATAGGAAACTATAAATGTAGGTTTTTACTACTGAGAATGGAGGTGAAAAAATGTCAGATTGTTTATTTTGTAAAATTGCAAAGGGTGAGATTCCTTCAAATAAGGTCTATGAAGATGATAAGATATTAGCATTTCATGACATAAGTCCTGAAGCACCTGTGCATATTCTTATAATCCCAAAGGAGCACATAAGCTGCGTTAATGATATAAATCATGAGAATAGTAGCATTATAGCTCATATTTTCGCCACCATACCAGAACTGGTAAAAAAACTAGGAATAGATAAAAGTGGATATAGAGTTGTAACTAACACTTTAGACCATGGAGGTCAGACTGTTCCACATTTACATTTTCATTTGTTAGGTGGAAGAAATTTAAAATGGCCACCAGGCTAAAAATAAGGACTAAAAATATGTAAATAAAACTAATGAAAATCTTGACATAAGTTAATGTGAATTGTATAATTGAAAATGTGCTATTTAGGCCTCGCATTGGCTACTTTTAATTAAAATTAAATTGAGCTAGCGGAGGGAGGGATATAAATGTCAGAGATAAAAGTTGGAGAAAACGAATCATTAGAGAATGCATTAAGAAGATTTAAAAAGAAATGTGCAAGATCAGGTGTGCTTTCAGAAGTTAGAAAGAGAGAACATTACGAAAAACCAAGCGTAAAGAGAAAGAAAAAATCAGAAGCTGCTAGAAAAAGAAAATTTAAGTAGAATTTGAAAGAAGGTTTATTAATGTCATCCATTAAGGAAACATTACAGGACGACTGGAAAAATGCTATTAAACAAAGAGATAAGTTTAAAGCAAATGTAATAAGCATGGCTAAAGCTGCTGTTTTAATGGTTGAAAAATCAGGGGCAGGAGAAGTAGATGATAGTAAAGTCATCGAAATTTTAGCAAAGGAAGTTAAACAAAGAAGAGATTCTTTGGTTGAGTTTGATAAAGGAAATAGACAAGATTTGGTTGATCAAACAAAAGCTGAAATCGAAATCTTATTACAATACCTTCCTCAGCAGTTAACGGAAGAAGAAATCCGAAAAATTGTTCTGGAGTCAGCCGAAAAACTTGGTACTAGTAGCATTAAAGATATGGGAAAACTTATGGCAGATGTTAGACCTAAGGTAAATGGTCGAGCAGATGGCAAAGTAGTTAGTCAAATAGTAAAAGAATATTTGAATAAATAAAGAACTCAGTTTACTGAGTTCTTTTTATTTTAAGTAATTTATCATGAAAAGAAATCATAAAATTTAAAAGAGAAACTTTGTAAGTAAAAATTATGATTTAGAGGTGATGAAGTTGAGTGATAAATTAGTGAGGGTAAAGGAAAAGGTCATTTATGGATTAGACTTACCAGTAGATGTAGCCCTTAGTTTACCTAAAATAATAGTGATAGCAAGAAAAGAGGTAACGGTAGAGAATCATAAAGGGATAATAAAATTTAGTGACAGTGAATTAGTTATAAATACAAGTATTGGACCTTTGAAAATTCTAGGTAAGGATTTTGAAATTATATTTGTAGGAGGTACCACCATAACTTTAAGTGGATATTTTAGCTCTATGGTGTATGAAAACTATGAAGAAGATTAATAATTTTAATAAAAGCTATATAACTGTTCAAGTAGATTCCCTTGAAGGAGAAAAAATTCTCAATTATCTTTGGAATAAAAATGTTAGTGTAAAAAATATAAAAAGAAATAATGCCTTTTCTATTACACTAGAAATATCAGTATCAGATTATCTTCATTTAAAAGAAGCTGTTAAAAAAGTAAAGGGAAAAGTAAAGATTTTGCATCGTAAAGGGATAAACTTTTTTTATCTTAGATTAAGTGCTAGAAAACTTTTAATTGCAGGTATTGCTGCATTTTTCTTTATTTTATACTATTTGAGTAGCTTTATTTGGAGTGTGGATATAAATACAGATAAATATCTAGCTCCCCTTGAAGTTAGAAATATACTGAAAAGCTATGGAATAATGGTTGGAAGTAAAAAGGGTTCAATAGATGTTCTAAAAGTTGAAGAAAAGTTAGTTGCTGATATAGATGAAATAATGTGGGTTAAAGTTAGAATTGAAGGCTCTATGCTCACTGTAGATATAGTGGAGAGGCAAGAACCACCAAAGATAAAAGAAAAGGAGTACACAGGAGATTTAGTAGCTAAAAAAAGTGGAGTTATAAATAGAATATATACTAGTGCTGGAACTCCTGTGAAACAACTTGGCACAGTAGTTGACAAAGGTGAGTTAATTGTAAAAGGTCAAGAAGGAAAAGAAGGCATGGAGTTCTCTGTAAAGGCTGAAGGAAAAATATATGCTACTACTTTTTACGAAGAATTTACAAAAGTACCTATATCTATTACCTCAAAAAGAAGAACGGGAAATAAGCAGGTACGATATGGAGTAAATGTAAACAATAATAAAATTTATATTAAGAAATCATTAAATAACTATACAACTTATGATAAAATAGAAGAAAACTGGGGCATCTTTATAAAAGAGACTTATTATGAAACAGAAGAGGTGGAAGAAGCTACTGACACTGACACTGTAATAAAGGAACTACAAAACAAAATTACATTAAATTTAGATAGAGGAGTTAAAATACTAGATATAACTCCAGAAGTTAAAAAGCAAGAGAAGGAATATGAAATTAGAGTATTAGTTACTGTAGAAGAAGATATAGCAGAAAGCCAAGTTGTAGTTACAGAAACAGAAAGAGAAAAGGAAGATGAATCCCCTGAGACTTAAAAAGAGGTGTAAATATGGGACATAAAAAAAGATTATCAAGGATAAGATTTCCAAGAATAAAACCCTATATTACTTTTATAATTACAACTTTAATAGTTTATTTGATTTTAAGCACTGTAGTAGTAAGTAAAAAATATAACCTTCAAGTAGGTGAAATAGCTAAATTTGATATTAAAGCACCAAGAGATGTGGAAGATAAGGTAGCAACTCAAAAGAGTATTGAAGAAGAGCTAAAACACGTACAAGAAACCTATACCTATGATGCTAATATAAGAAAGGGTGCTTTAGATAATATAAATAAACTTTTTGAATTAGTTAAAAAGATAAATTCTGAAAATCCTCCTTATAATCCTTCCAGTGAAGATGATAATGAAAAAATTAAGTCAGAACAGGAAAAAATCAATGGGATAAAGCTGAAAAAGTTAAAAGAGGAAAGTGTTATAAAAAATCTTTCTACTGAAAACTATGGATTACTTTTATCCTTAAATGAGACTGGATTAAATAGCCTAAATGAAGAGATAGTAGATTGTATGAATAATTTATATGATACTACCCCTATATACGAGAATAAACCTCAGGATATAGTTTCAGCACAAGGATATATAACTGCCTTCTTTAATAATACTAGCTATGCTAAAAATGTTAAGGATCTAGCCATGGCCATAGGTTATTCGCAAACTAAGGCTACCTATTTTGTAGATCATGAAAAGACAGAAGAAGCGAGACAAAACATAACTAAAAATGTAACACCTGTAATCTATAAAAAGGATCAAACTATAATAGCAGAAGGTCAACCTATTACTGAATCACAAATTGAGCTTCTAAATGACTTAGGCCTCTTAGGTAATGATAAATCTACGGGCATTTATATGAACCTAGTTTTACTTCTAGTTGTTGCAGGAGTATTAGGATTACAGTGGAGATATATAAAAGAAAAGCGCAGAGACATATATGAAGATAATAGTAAGGTTATCCTGATAAACCTACTGACAGTACTAACTGTAGTATTAGCTAGGATATCTATTCTCATATCTCCTTATGTTATACCCTTTGCTTGTATTTCAATTTTATTATCTGTACTAATTGATAGTAAAACATCTGTAACCATAGGAATATTAAATGTAATATTTATATCCTTTATTGTTAAATTTTCAGTAGATTTAACTCTTATAGCTATGGTCAATGCAGTAATAGTTCCAATGGTATTAAAAAGGGTTCAGCAAAGAAATGACATATTGTATTCTTCCTTGCTCATTGGAGCTATAAATGTAGTATTTACTGGTGCCATGGGATATTTCCTAAGCACTAATGTGACTAGTATAATCAATAAGGCTATGCTTACAGGAATATCTGCTATAGTATCAGGAATATTAGCCATAGGAATACTGCCAGTTTTAGAAAATATATTTGATGTATTAACTAATATTAAACTTCTAGAGTTAGCTAACCCTAATCATCCCTTAATGAGGAGATTGCTTTTAGAAGCACCAGGCACGTATCACCACTGTGTGTTAGTTGCAAACTTAGCAGAGATGGCTGCTGAAAGTGTGGGAGCCAATCCAATACTAGCTAGGGTAGCCTCCTATTATCATGATGTTGGAAAGCTAGAAAGGCCCTATTATTTTAAGGAAAATCAAATAGGTATAGTAAATCCTCATGATGATATGTCACCAGCTATGAGCTCTGCCATAATACTATCCCATGTGGAAGATGGGGTTAAATTAGCAGAAAAATATAACTTACCTGAAGGCATCACTGATGTTGTGAGAGAGCATCATGGAGATTCTCTCGCTAAGTATTTTTATATAACTATGAGAAATAAAAGTGAGAATCCCGATGAGGTAAATGAGGCAGATTATAGATATGGTGGACCACCACCAAGATCAAAGGAATCTACCATTATAATGTTAGCAGATGGGGTTGAAGCCTCTGTAAGGTCCATTAATAAGCCTAACAAAAAGAAGATAGAAGAAATGGTAAATAACATAATTAAGAGTAGAATTGATGAAAATCAGTTTGTCAACTCTGACCTAACCTTTAAAGATTTAGAGAAAATAAGAGAGAGTTTTCTAAAGGTTCTATCTGGAATTTACCATGAAAGAATTGAGTATCCTAAAGACAAGATTAATTTAACAAAAGAAAACAATGAAAAAAACCTTGAAGAAGATAAAGAAGTTGTATCAACTAAGGAAGAACAGTTTAAGTTAAAAGAGCCAGAAGCAGTTATACAAACTAAAGAAGTTGAAAAAGAAAAGCAGATATAGGATAAATAGGAGATAAAATATGATTTATATGGACGATAGGCAAAGTCTTATTTCCGTTGAAAAAGACTTAGAAGAAAATATTAAAGAAATTATAGATTATGCTTTAAAAGAGGAACAGGTTCTGATTCCCTATGAAGTAAGTCTAATTTTTGTAGATAATGAGGCCATAAGAGAAATAAACTCAGATACAAGAGGAATAGATAGGGCTACAGATGTACTATCCTTTCCCATGCTAGACTATGATGAGAAAAAAGTATTCAAGGAGTGCTATTTAGAACATGAATTTTCAATTATTGATTTAAATGAAGGAAATTTAGTCCTTGGAGATATTGTGTTATCCTTAGAGAGAGCAAAGGAGCAGAGTGAAGAGTTTGGACACTCATTTATAAGAGAAGTGTGCTACTTAGTAACTCACTCCATTCTTCACTTGCTTGGATATGATCACATGGAAGATGATGATAAGGTAATAATGAGAGCTAGAGAAGAAGAAATTCTAAGTAAGTTTAACATTGAAAGATAATAGATTATATATAGGTTATATCAGCTTTAATTAAGGTGGGGTTATTATGAAGGTAAAGAAGCTAGTGGATAGTTTTAACTATGCTATAGAGGGAATAATTTATTCAATACGAACTCAAAGAAATATGAGAATACATATGATAATAGCTATGTTAATACTAACAGCTTGTTTTTTCTTTGACATGACAAAGATGGAACTTTTGGTAATTGCAATTACAATAACAATGGTTGTGGTTGCAGAGATGATAAATACAGCAGTGGAATGTGCCATAGATGCCACCACCAACTTTTATCATCCCCTAGCAAAGATTGCGAAAAATGTAGCTGCAGGAGCAGTATTAGTCACTGCAATAAATGCGGTTTTAGTAGCCTATATAATTTTTGGTGATAAAGTTCTACCTTTTTCTATAATTATTCTTTTGAAAATTAAAAATTCTGACCCTCACATGATATTTTTAATGTTAGTAATAGTTAGTATTGCCACTGTAGTAGTAAAGGCTGTATATGATGAAGGTACACCTTTAAGAGGCGGAATGCCAAGTGGTCATAGTTCCATAGCCTTTGCTGTGGCAACCACCATTACACTATTAACCACAGAGCCACTAATAATGATATTGGCATTTTTATTAGCCTTCATAGTAGCCCAAAGCAGAGTAGATTCTAACGTACACTCCATCCTTGAAGTAGTCCTTGGAGGAGCCTTTGGATCACTACTGACCTTACTGTTATATCAGCTTATTGGGTAATTACTAAATGAATGAAGCTAAATAAAATATAAGCAATAAAAATAATGTGATAAAATTCGTATTCTATGGTAAACTAATATAACTAAGAAACTAAAAAACTAAAGAAATGTGTGATTATTATAAACCATGGATAGATTTGAGTAATTAGGTTGGAGGAAGATAAAATGGATATAAAGGAATTGGTAAGACTTGCTATAGAGGCTAGAGAAAAAGCTTATGTGCCATATTCTAAGTTTAAAGTTGGAGCAGCAATTGAAATGGAAGATGGCAGTGTATTTACAGGCTGTAACATAGAAAATGCTTCTTATGGCGCTACTAACTGTGCTGAAAGAACGGCTATATTTAAGGCTGTATCTGAAGGATATACTATAATGAAAAAAATTGCCATAGTAGGAGATATGTTAGCATTTACAGCTCCATGTGGAATATGTAGACAGGTTATTGCTGAGTTTGCAGCTAAAGATATAGAAATAGTATTAATTAAAAATCAAGATGAGTATATAGTAAAAACTTTAGAAGAAATACTACCAGGAGCTTTTACTAAAGAGGACTTACTTAAATAAGGAGAGATATATGTTTAAATCAGGATTTATAACTATAATAGGAAGACCAAATGTGGGTAAATCAACCCTTTTAAATTATTTAATGGGAGAGAAATTATCTATAGTATCAAGTAGACCACAAACTACAAGAAACAATATACAAACAATACTTACAAGGGATAACTTTCAAATAGTATTTGTAGACACACCAGGTATGCATAAACCTAAACATAAGTTAGGTGAGTACATGGTGAAGATAGCTAAAGATTCCATGCAGGATGTGGATGTGGTGCTATTTTTAACAACACCAGAAGGGGAGATAAACAAGGCAGACCTTCATATTTTAGAACAACTAAAGCAGTGCAATACTAAAGTATTTTTAGTAGTAAATAAAATAGATGAAAACCCTGCTGATAGAGTAGCTAAAACTCTAGAAGAATACACTAAAGTTTTAGATTTTAAAGAAATAATACCTATTTCAGCTATTAACGGAAAGAACACCGAAAAATTATTAGAATTAGTAGTTGATCAGTTACCAGAGGGACCAATGTATTACCCAGAAGACATGATAACAGATCAGCAAGAAAGATTTATAGTAATGGAGACTATAAGAGAAAAAGCCCTAAGACTTTTATCTCAAGAAGTACCTCATGGTATTGCTGTAGAAATTTTAACCATGAAGAAGAATGAAAATGGAAGTTATCTTATTGAGGCAAATATGCTATGTGAGAAGAACTCCCACAAGGGTATAATAATTGGTAAAAATGGAGCTATGATGAAGAAAATATCTACCTATGCAAGACAAGATATTGAAAAGTTCCTAGGCTGTAAAGTAAACCTAAAGATTTGGGTTAAGGTTAAATCAGAGTGGAGAGATAGTGCATTTGTACTCAAGGAACTTGGTTATAAGTAGAATTGCAGGTGTTATTCATTGAATACTATCAAGACTAGAGGGATAGTTTTAAAAACCCAAGAATACAAAGAAAATGATAAATTACTATGGATATTTACAGAGGAGTTTGGAAAGGTAACTGTCATTGCAAAGGGAGCTAGAAAAAGTAAAAATAAAAATTTTTCAAATACCCTACCTTTCTCCTTTGGTGAGTATGTACTATATAAAGGAAGAACTTTATATACCTTAAATGAAGGGAGAATTATAGATTCCTTTCAAGATATATTAAATGACTATGATACCTTAATATATGGTTCTTATTTTAATGAACTCATAGATATTGCCATAGAAGAAGGTGAGAGTCATCCCATATTTATAGATTTAGTGAAATGCTTTTATCTTATGAGAAACAAGGCTATAGACTTAGATCTTTTAGCAAGAGCCTTTGAAGTTAAGGTTTTAAAGGCTACAGGCTATGGTATATCGTTAGAAAACTGTGCCCTATGTGGAAATAAGATAAATACCACAGACTATATTTCTTTTCAGTTCTATGGTGGAATTTGTAACCAATGTGAAAAACAATATGGTACGAAAGTATCTGCTGCCACATATAATGGATTAAAGTTTCTAAGTAAAGTGGAGCTGGAGAAGGTAGGAAGACTTAATTTAGATATAAATACAAAGGAACAAATAGGAAAAATCCTAGAAACCTTTATAAGTCTAAATTATAGAAAAAAACCTAATAGCCTGTCCTTACTTAAAAAGTTTTAGTATATAAGTGATATAATATACTTAAGTATTAAATATTGCTAGGGAGGAAATATTTATGGATGAAGCTACATTAAAAAAGATAAATATATTAAAAGAAAGAGCTAATCTATCTGAAGAAGAAGCTAAGGAATTATTAGAAAGATTCAATGGGGACTTAATCGAAGCATTAATTCATTGTGAAAGAGAAAAACAAAAGGATAATAGAAATTTCAATGAGAAAATTTCTCAAAGTGAATTTGTAACCTATATAAAAGAGCTGATAAAGGCTGGTAATGTTTCTAGAATTATCATTAGAAAGGATGATTCTATCCTAGTGAATATTCCTGTAAATGCAGGAATTGTGGTGGGTATAGCATTATTATTGCAACCAGTTTTAATAGTTTTAGGAGCTGCAACTGCAGTATTTATTGATCTAGAAATAGATATAATTAAAGAAGATGGAACTGTAGAAGTAGTTAATAAAATTGTAAAGAGCACCATGGAAACAACTGCAAAGAAAGCTACAGAAGTAACCCATGATCTAAAAGAGATCTTCTCTGAAACCTCAGGAAAGATTAAAGAAAAAATTTCTGAAGCAAAGAATAATATGAAAAGATAACATAAATTTTATATATTTGGATATTAATTAAAGATGAGCATATACTCATCTTTTTTTATTTAGAATAAAATTTACCCAAGAATTAACGAAATATTTTTAAAATTTTTAGAGAAAGTTGCAAATTAAATAAATCTCTTATACAATATAATAGAAAATAACTTAAAAATAACACTTACTCACCCCAATGTGTGATATAATTAAAATTATAGAATTTGGAGTGAATAATAGAATTTTGAAAGGTGGCGAATTGTCATTAAACTCTCGCTTAGACAGGAACAAATAATAGAATTAGTTAAAGAAAATGAACCAATAACCAGTGAAGCTATCGCAAAAGAGTTAGGGCTTACGCGATCCGCCATAAGACCAGATTTATCTATATTGACTATGACCGGTATACTTCAAGCAAGACCTAAAGTTGGATATGTGTGTGTTAAAAATTCAAATAAAGGACCTAAAAACAGTGAAATTAGAAATATAAAGGTTAAGGATGTAATGTCTGAACCTGTTTTAGTAAAGGAAGACACACCAGTTTATGAGGCCATTCTAACACTTTTTTTAAATGACACAGGAACTTTATTCATTGAAAATGAAGGAGCACTATTAGGAGCTGTATCTAGAAAAGACTTTATAAAGATGGCTATGGGAACAGCTGATATGCATAGAGTACCCGTTGGAATTATCATGACTAGAATGCCGAATATTGTTAGTGTATCAGAGGAAGATTCAGCCTTTGATGCTGCAAAAAAAATAATTGAGCATCAGGTAGATTCCTTACCTGTTGTAAGGCTAGAACTTTTAAGGGGAAAAGAAGTTCCGAAAATTGTAGGAAAAATATCTAAGACAACAATTTCTATGATATTTGTAAAATTGGGTGAAAATGAATAATTTTATTCATTTGACTATATAACTATAATTTAAGAGTTAAGGGGTTGTATAACATGGAAAAGAAAAAATATGTGTACCTTTTTAATGAAGGCAACGGCGGCATGAAAAATTTACTAGGTGGAAAGGGTGCAAACCTTGCAGAAATGACAAGCATAGGAATTCCAGTGCCACAAGGCTTCACAGTAACAACTGAAGCTTGTAATAAATACTATGATGATGGAAAGAAAATCGCAGAAGAAATCGTTGACGAAATTCATGAAAAAATGACTGAACTTGAAAAACTTACAGGTAAAAAGTTTGGAAGTTTAGAAAATCCACTATTGGTTTCAGTAAGATCTGGTGCTAGAGCATCTATGCCTGGAATGATGGATACTATCCTTAATCTAGGATTAAACGATGAAACCGTTGAAGTAATGGCTAATAAAACAAACAATCCTAGATTCGCATACGATTCATACAGAAGATTCATTCAAATGTTTGCTGATGTAGTTATGGAAGTAGAAAAGAGAAACTTTGAAGATATCATGGATGAGATGAAGGCTGCTAGAGGCGTAAAACTTGATACAGAATTAAATGCAGAAGACTTAAAAGAATTAGTAGCTAAATTTAAAGCTTACTACAAAGAAGCTAAGGGAGAAGAATTCCCAAGCGACCCTACAGAACAATTAATAGCTTCTATCACTGCTGTATTTAGATCTTGGAACAATCTTAGAGCTATAGTATACAGAAGAATGAACGATATTCCTGGTAGTTGGGGAACTGCAGTAAACGTTCAAGAAATGGTATTTGGTAATAAAGGAAATACTTCTGGTACAGGGGTTGCATTCTCAAGAAACCCATCTACAGGAGAAAAGAAAATATTTGCTGAATACTTAATGAATGCTCAAGGAGAAGATGTTGTTGCTGGTATCAGAACACCTCAAAAAATAGAGCAATTAGAACAAGAAAATCCAGAAGTGTATAAACAATTTATGGATATTGTAAACACTTTAGAAAACCATTACAGAGATATGCAAGATATGGAGTTCACTATAGAAGAAGGTAAGCTTTACTTCCTACAAACAAGAAACGGTAAGAGAACAGCTCAAGCTGCATTAAAAATAGCTGTTGACCTTGTAGAAGAGAAAATGCTTACTAAGGAAGAAGCGATTCTTAAAGTTGAACCAAAACAATTAGATACATTATTACACCCTGCCTTTGATTCAGCATCACTTAAGGCTGCAGCAGTTATAGCTAAAGGACTTCCAGCATCTCCTGGTGCTGCTTGTGGTAAGGTTTACTTCACTGCAGAAGATGCAAAAGCTGCCCATGAAAATGGTGAAAAGGTAGTTTTAGTTAGACTTGAAACTTCACCAGAAGATATTGAAGGTATGATTGCTTCTGAAGGTATATTAACAGTAAGAGGTGGAATGACTTCTCACGCAGCTGTTGTTGCTAGAGGAATGGGAACATGTTGTGTTGCTGGTTGTGGTGACTTAACAGTAAATGAAGGAAATAAGACCTTTGCAGTAGGTGGAGTTACTTATAAAGAAGGAGACTACATCTCAATAGATGGAAGTACAGGAAATGTATATGCAGGACAAATTAAAACTGTAGATCCTGAAATAAGTGGATATTTTGGAACATTCATGGCATGGGCTGATGAACTAAGAACCTTGAAAGTAAGAACTAATGCTGATAATCCAAGAGATACAGCTCAAGCAGTTAAATTCGGAGCAGAAGGAATAGGACTTTGTAGAACAGAGCACATGTTCTTTGAAGGCGAGAGAATCATGGCTATAAGACAAATGATCGTTGCTAAGGATGAAGCTACAAGAAGAGCAGCTCTAGAAAAATTATTACCAATGCAAAAGGGTGACTTTATAGGAATCTACGAGGAGTTACAAGATAGACCAGCTACTATAAGATTCTTAGATCCACCACTACACGAGTTCCTTCCTCATGAAGATGATGAAATAGTAGAATTAGCTAAAGAACTTGGAATTACCTTTGAAGATCTAAAAAATACTGTTGAATCATTACATGAGTTCAACCCAATGATGGGTCACAGAGGTTGCAGACTTGCAGTTTCTTACCCAGAAATAGCTGAAATGCAAACAAGAGCAGTAATAGAAGCTGCTATAGATGTTAAAACTAGAAAAGGTTATGATATAGTACCTGAAATTATGATACCATTAGTTGGAGAAGTAAAAGAGCTTAAGTATGTTAAAAACATAGTTACAGAAACAGCTGATAAAATCATAAAAGAATCAGGCATAGATATGAAGTACATGGTAGGAACAATGATAGAAATTCCAAGAGCTGCTTTAACTGCTGATGAAATAGCTAAAGAAGCTGAGTTCTTCTCTTTTGGAACTAATGACTTAACACAAATGACCTTTGGATTCTCAAGAGATGACGCTGGAAACTTCTTAAAACACTACTATGACAAGAGCATATATGAATCTGATCCATTTGCAAGATTAGACCAAGTTGGAGTTGGAAAACTTGTTAAGATGGCTGCTGACCTAGGAAAATCTACTAGACCAGACATCAAACTTGGAATATGTGGAGAGCACGGTGGAGATCCATCTTCCGTTGAATTCTGCCACGAAGTAGGATTAAACTATGTATCATGCTCACCATTCAGAGTTCCAGTAGCAAGACTTGCAGCTGCTCAAGCTGAAGTTAAAAATCCAAGAAAAAAATGCTGCTGTGGATGCAAATAAAATAAAAAATAATAATTAACAAAGAGGCTATCTGAAAAGAATTAAAATATTTTCAGATAACCTCTTTATATATCTTTAAGAGTCTTATTTAAAGGAAATTTTAGTGCTAAATTTATTTTCAATATAATCCAGTAGTTTATAACTGAAATCAATATGGATATCATTGTGGATTACAGCTTTATTAAGAAGATTAATAAAGGCTTTTTTATTGCATTTTGATATGTTTTTATAGTAATCCCTAGATAATTTCCAATATTTCTGTGGAAAGGCTAAGTAGGCAAGGATATATTTATAATCATCAAAGGTCAAAGGGTGACTGCTCTCATATTCCTGTAAAAAGTTTATGGCTAAATCTCCATTCCAGCAAGTGTTTTCTCTTCTCATAAGTCTCCTTAAACAATAAGAAATATCAAAAGCTGAATAGTCGTATCTACATTTATCAAAGTCTATAACGTAAATTTTACCCTGATTTACAATAAGATTTTTACTTACATAATCATTGTGACAAATGGATATGGATAAGTTGTCATAGTCTATAGTATTGGCTACGTTAGTTGATAAATTTGCTAGGCACATGCTATTAGTAAAACTAACTCTATATATTTTAGAAAAATAATCTTTATACTTTAATGCTAGCTTCTCATTTTTAACAAGTTGAAGAGTATGTTTATTTAAAGAGTCTGTAAGATTGGTGAAACCTTCCTTATGTTTACTACCTAAAATTGGGGAGAATCCTAAAGATGTCTCATGAATTTGTCCTAAATTTCTACTTGCCATATTTACATTATTTATATCATCAAAATCGCATTTGTCTCCTTTAACCCAATCTGTGAGAATAAATAACATATCATTATACCTTACATATCTTCCATGATTAGTAGTAGATAGTATTCTAGGTACATTTATATTATTGCGATATAACCATTCTATGGCTGAATAAATAAAAAGCAGTTCATCTACATCATAATATACTTTTTTCAAACAATACTCATGGGAATCACTTTCTATTTTATATACAGCTCTTTGCTTATCTGTATCCTTAAACTTCACCTGATATATACTGCAGTTACTAGATAAATTATAATAAGGTAATACATTTTTCTTAATATTACTTGGCGATAGTAAATTTGAACTAGAACTATCTGCTATTGCGTTACTCATTGTACTTCTCTCCTTAAAAATACTATAAGATAATACTAAATATCTCTACTATAATTATATTTATGAAAAATTTATGATAAATATATCAGTTCCTTGAAAAATTGAAAAAAATTTATGGTCCATTAAAGGAATATTCATGGATAGTAAAGAAACTATATACATAATAAAGAAATTATATACATACATAATATAGTTATTAAATATAATTAGAAGGGATTAAATTTAATATTTTAAATATATAGAATACTTAAAGGTTGTAGAAATAAAACAATAGTTTATGTTATAATATAAAAGTTTTTATAAGCTAAATTTCAACATCTAAGCATAACTTTAAGTATTCAACAAGAAATAAAGGTAGGTGCAATGATGAATATTAGGGAAAACATAGAAAAGAGTGAAGAGTATAGTATAATACCACAAGGCTCAAAATCTAAAAACTCTATGGGTAGGGCTAGAAGAGAAGAATTAGATGAAGTTAGAACTGCCTATATGATTGACCGAGATAGAATAATACACTGTAAATCCTTCAGGAGGCTAAAGAGAAAGACTCAAGTATATATTAAAACCTGGAGCGACCACTATAGAACCAGGCTTACCCATACCTTGGAAGTGGCGCAAATTGCTAGAACTATAGGTAGAGGCATAGGACTAAATGAAGACTTAATAGAAGCCATAGCCCTAGGTCATGATATTGGACATGTTGCCTTTGCTCACAGTGGAGAAGAAGTGCTTAATGAATTACTTACCAATGGTTTTAGCCACAACCAAAATAGTGTTAGGGTATTAACATATATAGAGAATAATGGACAAGGGTTAAATTTATCAAAGGAGGTACTGGACGGAATACTATATCATAGTGGTTTTTCTAATAACAGTAGCAAGGCTTTTACTTTAGAGGGTCAAGTAGTAAAGTATAGCGATAAAATAGCTTATGTAAATCATGACATTGATGACTCCCTAAGAGCAGGAATTTTATCTATGGAGGATATACCAAAGGATATACTTGAGATTTTAGGGAATACTCATGGAGAGAGAGTAGATACCTTAGTTAAGGACTGTATCTATAGAACAAAAAGCAATATAAATTCCAATGATATTCAAGTGTCATTATCTAAAGATATAGATTATAACTTTAAAAAGCTTAGAGATTTTATGTTTAAAGAAGTCTATAATGGAGAGTTTCTAAAAGAAGAAAGGGATAAAGCTAGGTTTATTCTTATTCAGCTTTATAAATATTTTTATTTTCATGAAGAAAAGCTACCTGAATTTTACAAGTCCATAGCCAAGGAAGAAGGACTTAATCAAGGTGTTGCTGATTACATAGCAGGAATGAGTGATGAATACTGTATAGATCTGTTTAAGGACATATATATACCTAGTTAAGGATATTTATTTAAAGTAATGATTTTATCTATATAAATATTTAAATAAAGTAACTCTTTATGAAGGAAAACTATATCTTATAAAGAATATATATATAACAAACAATACAATTATATTACAAAAAACTTTTAAAAAAAAGGATTTAAGAGATATATGTCGAATTATAAGAGCTAGGAATTTGTACGTAAAGTTAAATTCTTTTAGACTTAATGAATAATATATTTAGTAGGTTTCTTTAAGTTTAGAATCACTTGAGAGTGAGGTGAGTTAATAATGTTTTCTGAAGAAATAATACAAAAAATAAAAGAGGAAAATGATATAGTGGATATCGTTTCAGAGGTAGTAACCTTAAAAAAAACGGGGAAAAATTATTTAGGAAGATGTCCATTTCACAATGAAAAAACACCTTCATTTACTGTATCAAGTGAAAAACAAATTTATAAATGCTTTGGATGCGGAGAGGCTGGTAATGTAATAAGTTTTGTTATGAAAACTAGGAACATGGCTTTCCCAGAAGCAGTAAAACTTCTTGGAGAAAAGGTAGGCATTGTAGTAGATGATGCAGATTCACCAGGTAAAAGTTCAGCAACTAATGAAAAATTTAAGCGAATGTATGATATAAACGTACAAGCGGCCAGATATTTTTATACTAATTTAAAAAGATTTAAAGCTCCTTATGAATACCTAAAGGGAAGAGGTATAACAGATGAAACTATTAAAAAGTTTGGTATTGGTTTTTCACTAGACAATTGGCAGGGAATACGTTCCTATTTAAAACAAAGAGGCTTTAGTGAAGAAGAAATATTAGAACTAGGACTTACTACAAAAAATGAAAAGGGAAATATATACGATAGATTTAGAAATAGAATTATATTTCCTGTATTTAATGTCAGTGGTAGGGTAATAGGCTTTGGTGGAAGGGTTTTAGATGATTCTAAACCCAAATATTTAAACTCTCCCGAAACCCCAATATTTCATAAAGGAACAAATCTTTATGGATTAAATTTAGCAATAAAGAATAATCCAGCTAGAACAGTTATCATGGTTGAAGGTTACATGGATGTAATCTCTCTTTCCCAACAAGGAGTAACAAATGTAGTTGCCACCCTAGGAACTGCATTAACAGAAGGTCAATGTAAATTATTAAAGAGATATATTGATACTGTAATAGTATCCTTTGATTCAGATGTAGCAGGTCAAAATGCTACTATAAGAGGCTTAGAAATATTACAAAAATCTGGATTTGACCTTAAAATTCTTCAAATTCCTAGCGGAAAAGACCCCGATGAATTTATTAGATCCTACGGCAGGGAAAAATTTCTAAATCTAGTAGACGGGGCTCTACCAATTATAGATTTTAAACTAAGGATGGCAGAAAAGGGAATTGACTTTTCAAAACAGGAAATGGTGATTAAATACCTAAAGAGAGTAGTTAGCGTGCTAAAGGATCTTGATCCACTAGAAAAAGCTGTATATATTAAGCAGGTTTCAGAGAAAAGTGGCATAGGTGAAGAAGCTATAATGGAGTCCTTAGATAAAAATCCCAATAAATCTATAGAAAATAGCAAAAATCATAATATAAATAGGAAGTTTGGGCAAAAATTATATTTAGAGCCTGGGTTTGTTAGGGCTGAAAGAACGGTATTAAGCCTTGCCCTTGATAAAAGGCTAAGTGATAAAATATTTAGTAATGTAAATGAAGATGACCTTATATTAAAGGCACATAAAGTAATTTATACAATCATTAAAGAAAATAATATGTGCTCTAAGGAAGAATTGATAAAGATTATTAACCTGCAAACTATGCAGGATAGTGAATTCACAAAGGAATGGATAAAAATTCAAGAATATAAAGTTGATATAGATGAAGGATCCATAGACAAAATGGTAAGTGACTGCGTGAATAACATAAAAAAATACAAGTTAGAGGAGTCAAGAAAGAAAATTATGGATAAAATTAGAAAGTGTGAGTCTGAAGGGTTGGTTGAGGAAACTTTGATGTTAGCTAGAGAGCTTATGGATATACAAAAGGAAATGGGAAAACTATAGAAGAGAGGAGGTAATGGAATGAAGGACAAAGCAGGAAAAGTTGCTATAGTAAAAAAATTAGTAGAAAAGGGTAAGAAAAAAGGGAATTTAACTTATAAAGAGATAATGGAAGAAGTAGAAGGTGTAGAACTAACTCCAGAGCAAATAGAAAAGATTTATGAAGTTCTAGAATCTATGGGCATAGACGTTATAGGTTTAGAGCCAGAAGTTGAGGATGAAGAAGAAGTAGAAATAGAGGTTGACATAACAATTCCAGAAGGAATTGCCATAGATGATCCAGTTAGAATGTACCTTAAAGAGATTGGTAAGGTGCCCCTATTATCAGGTGAAGAAGAGATGAGACTTGCTAAGCTTATAGAAAATGGTGATGAATATGCTAAAAAGAAATTAGCAGAAGCAAACCTTAGATTAGTTGTAAGTATTGCTAAAAGATATGTTGGTCGTGGTATGTTATTTTTAGATTTGATTCAAGAAGGTAATTTAGGACTTATAAAAGCTGTAGAAAAGTTTGACTACAGTAAGGGATTTAAATTCAGTACCTATGCTACATGGTGGATTAGACAGGCGATTACAAGAGCTATTGCAGACCAGGCTAGAACTATTAGAATACCAGTACACATGGTAGAAACTATTAATAAGTTAATTAGAGTATCAAGGCAGCTTCTTCAAGAATTAGGAAGAGAGCCATTACCAGAAGAAATTGCAAAACATATGGATATGAGCGTAGATAAAGTTAGAGAAATAATGAAAATTGCTCAAGAACCTGTATCTTTAGAAACACCTATAGGTGAAGAAGAAGATTCTCATCTTGGAGATTTTATTCCTGATGATGATGCCCTTGCTCCTGCAGAAGCAGCAGCTTTCACCATGTTAAAGGAACAATTAATAAGTCAACTTAGAACTTTAACTCCAAGGGAAGAAAAGGTGTTAAGACTTAGATTTGGTCTTGATGACGGAAGAGCTAGAACCCTTGAGGAAGTTGGAAAAGAGTTCAATGTAACAAGAGAAAGAATTAGACAGATTGAAGCGAAGGCGTTAAGAAAGTTAAGACATCCAAGTAGAAGTAAAAAACTTAAGGATTATTTAGATTAGTGAGGGGCTGTCTTTTGGCAGCTCTTTTGTTATATATACAAAATTTGTAATAGACAAAATCCCTTAGTATAATATAAAATAAAAGTATACACAATTTATAAGGAGGTAATCCATGAATAGTTTCAATAGCAATAAGAAACTAGAAATAATTCCAACTATATTCACTTTTGTTATGTTTAATGTAATAGGGGTTTGGTCTGCCTATGTTATAGATTCCTATCTTATGTTGAGTTTAATAAGAGTAATGTTGGTCATTTGTAATATATTCTACTTATATCATATTGGAGTATGGTTAACTGTAAAGTATGAAATAACAAATAGTGAAGTGAGAATAAGTGCACTGGGAGGACTTAAAAAAGTAATTTTACCCTTAAGTGATGTAGAATGCTACACTGTGGAAAAGGGAAAAATAAGAGGTATAAGCCTTTCAGGTATATCCTCTAATAAATTTGCCATAGGAAGAATTGCAGTAAAAAATTTAGGAACCGCTAGAATGTTTGTAACAAGCGGAAGTGGTGTTATATATTTAAAAACTCAAGACATAAGCTATGCTGTGTCACCTAAGAACTCTGAAAAATTCCTAGAAATTTTAAACAACCTAGGTATTGAAGAAAATACTTGGACAAAGAAATATAATAAGGTAAGTAGACTACATAAGGATAAAAAGTTTATGTATCCATTGATTTTAACTAGTACAATAATTTTATTTACAACTTTTTTCCCAATGGTTTTATATATACTAAATAAACTTCCAGATGTAATGCCATTAGTTATTAACGTGTCCAAAGAAGCGGGAGAAGTAGGTACAGACAAGCAATTTGCTTTTGCCCAGATGCTCTATGGTCTATTAAATATGGCAGTGATGTTCTGTATGTATTATGCAGCTCACTTTTGTGCAAAATATGATAAAAAGTCTGCTTATAGGTATATCTATATTTCACTTTTAGTGGCAATAGTATTCCTATATATTCAAATTAGACTTATTATGTCTGTTATATAAATAAGGTGTTAGGTGAAAATATGATAATTAGCAAAAGATTAAAGTTAATAAGTGATTTAATCACAGGGGTTAAATCTATGGTAGATGTAGGAACAGACCATGGATATGTACCCATAGAACTTTTAAAAAGAAATAAAATAGACTTTGCCATAGCTAGTGATATTAATAAAGGTCCCGTGGAAAAGGCTAAAAAAAATGTTAGAGATAATAATTTGCAACATAAGATACAATGTAGACTTGGAGGAGGACTTACAACTGTAACTCCTAGAGAAGTAGAGGCAGCTGTAATTGCCGGTATGGGAGGAAACTTGATAAGAGATATCCTAGAGGAGAGTAAGGCTGTTTTTAAAGCGTTAGACTATGTTATAGTTCAGCCAGTACAAAATCCAGAAGTCTTAAGGGAATATCTTTATACCTCAGGGTGTAACATCCTAGATGAGTGGATTATATATGATGAAGAAAAATACTATGAAATTATGAAAATATCCTGGGGAGATAAGCCTAAAGTTATTGAGCCTATTTTTTATGAAATAAGTAAGCTGCTTTTAGGTAAGAAAGATAATACCTATATGGAATATTTAAATTATAAGTTAGAAAAGTATTTAAGAATCCATGAAGAACTTAAGGGTGACACAGAAAATTCAAGAAACAGAAAGCTGGAGTTATGGGATAAAATTCAAAGGATAAAGGGCTTTTTGCTTGAGTAAATGGGCGGAGGTATATTTTTATGGTAAAAATAAATGAAATCATTAATATAATGGAGGGCCTTGCCCCATTAAACTTAAAAGAAAGCTACGATAACGTTGGGTTTATGGTTGGAGATAGAGAGAAGGAAGTAACAAAGGTCCTAGTTGCTCTAGATTGCACCATAAAGGTAATAGAGGAAGCAAAGGAACTAGGAGCTCAGCTTATTTTAACTCATCATCCATTGCTGTTTATAAAGCCTAAAACCATAACCACAGATAGTCTCCAAGGTAAAAAGCTAATGAAGTTAATAGAAAATGGTATAGCCCTATATTCTAGTCATACTAATTGGGATACTGTAAAGGGTGGCTTAAATGATGAATTTGTAAAGATTCTTGGCTTTCAAGAAAGTAAAATCATTGAAGTGGCGCCATCAGATCCTACAGCAGGAGTGGGAAGAATAGTTCAGCTGAAGGAAGAGACTACCCTAGAGGAAATAATAAAGGGCATTAAAGATAAATTAAAAATACAAAATTTAAGATACTCCGGGGAGTTAAATAAAAAAGTAAGAACTATAGCTTTAGTCAATGGAAGTGGAGAAGATTACTTGCAGCAAGCCTATGACCTAGGTGCTGAACTATTAATCACAGGGGATACTACCTATCACTTTGTATCTGACTATGAAGAGATGGGACTCTCTGTAATAGATATAGGACATTTTAATTCAGAATGGCCACTTGTAATGAGTTTATCAGAAAAGATTAAAAAAATATTAGAGCCTAGGGGTGTGGAGGTTATTATATCAAACGCTACTAGGGATCCATATAATTTTATTTAATTAATACTAGCTCTAATACTCCCATAAAAACAGCCTGAATAGAGGGGGAAACGCTGAAACACGCACTATGCCAACAACTAGTTAACTATTTAAATAGTTAACTAGTTTAAATTTTATATATTTAACTAGGTATATAGTTAAAATTTTCTATAGTTTCATAGGTAAATATAAACATAGGTATATAGGTTTATATTTATCTATTAATCCAGTTAAATAGTTTCATATATGGGTATTATAACTAAAAATAGAAAATTTAAAGGCGTTGCAATGATAAAAGATTTATGTTAATATTAATTTTGCGAGTAAGCCAGACAATCGCTGCTGAGAAATCAGGAGAGGAAAGTCCGAGCTCCATAGGGCAGGGTGCTGGGTAACTCCCAGTGAAGGCGACTTTAAGGAAAGTGCAACAGAGATATACCGCCTTAAGGAATACATTCTAACTTGTTAGAATGTATAAGTTCGAGGGACTAAATCTTAGATTTAGACTCTCACTTAATTTAAGGTAAGGGTGGAAAGGCGAGGTAAGAGCTCACCAGCGCAATGGCGACTTTGCGGCTATGTAAACCCCATCTGGAGCAAGATCGAAAGTGGAACATTATGGGGCTGCCCGTCCCGTTCCCGGGTGTATCGCTTGAGCCCATTAGTAATAATGGGCCTAGATAGATGATTGTCTAACACAGAACTCGGCTTATAGACTTACTCGATCCATTAAAAACACTAAGGTATGAACTTAGTGTTTTTATTTTAGCATCTTTGAACAAATCGTGAATAATTTACTTTTTAAAATCTTATTCTTTCAATTAGAAAGAATAAGATTTTTATTTTTCATCAGAATTGAGTATTAACCTTATGGAGGAAAAATATATTCTTACAAAATGAAACTTAATATGAAATAAAATGTATCATACAATAAAAATAATTAGTGGAAATGTTTAAAATAGTTACAAAAATATAGGAATATATAGGAAAATAAGGTTATTTTATATAAATAGCCTTAAATGAACTAAAATGAAGTTTCCTAATTCTTAAATATGTTATATTATACTAATATAAAGAAAATTTAGTAAATTGCATGAAAATGAAACAATTAACTTCAAATTTGGTTTCAAAATAGTTACATAGCTTTACAAAATGAAAAAACTTAATTGAAATTAAAGATTTTAATCTTTAATAATATTATTTAAGGGGAGGTTATAATAATGAAAAAGAAAAGTCTATTAAGTATATTCTTATTAGCTATTTTTCTTTTCTCAATGACAACGGTAGCTTTTGCGGAAAATTGGTATTATGTAGGAGTGCCAGTTATAAGACAACAAAAAACACAATGGTGCTGGGCAGCATCGGGAGAAATGGCAGGAAAAGCTGTGAATCCAAGCTCTACTAGAACTCAAGCAGACGGATGCAACTACCCATTGGTGTTCATATCAAGCATTTAAAGATGGAAGTTACAATAGTAGAAAATATGAAGAAACTGTTTATGGAAGATAGAGTTTACTAAAAACTCAAAGGAAAGGGATATTTTATGAAGGGTATAGGTATAAAATTTTTAAACTTATCATTAATAATTGTTCTGTTATTTTCATCAATAACAGTTTTTGCCGTAGATGGGGATAGAGATGTATCTACAATATTAAGTGAAGAATCATTGCAGGTATCTTCCGATAGAGGTAGCATAGAGGGTATTTTAGATGAAGCTTCAGAAGAGATAAAAGATATATTAAAGATAGAGAAGGCACCATATTTTCAAGTGGAAAGCTTTATAAAAATATATAACCTTCAAGATAATGATATTGTAAAACACTATAAAGAAAACAAGGAGTTTAAAAAGAATATTTTAGATGAGTATAGGTGGGTTGCACCAGCTTTTCAAGATGATAATAAAACTCTTTTAGTTAACTTTATAAAAAAGAATGAAGGTGAAGGTTGGTCCATGGCTGGTTTTTCAGATGGACTAGCTACAGAGGGATATTCCTTCTTACTAGATAAAGAAAAGATAATAGAGCTTCTTGAGGATAATGGAATAAAAAACATAGATGAAATAAAATTTGTCAGAACAGATTTATATGTTACTAATATTATTTACATAAATATGGATAATAAGGAGTTTGCAATTCCTTTTAGTAACAATGCGGAAGTGCTAGGTTTTGAAAATGGTAAACTATACAATATAGATAAATTGATGAACCAAATTGCAGAGAAATATACCCCTTATGACGTAGAGGATTTATCAAAGGATGTAGCTATGAAAGAAGGTAGTGATAAAGATAAGGTTATAATAGCTTCCATAAAAATAATATTTGTGGAAATAGCAATAGTATCTATAGGTTTATTAATAATAGTAAATAAAAAACCCCTAAAATCTAATAAACAATAAGCATTTCCTACAAGCACTAAATATATGCCTCGTAGTGTTTGTATATACCATAAAAAGACTAGGATTTCCCCCAATCCTAGTCTTTTGCTTTATGAAAAAATAATTTTAACTATAAAAAATTTTCAAAAAAAATTAAAAAAATTTATTAAAACAATGGTAGAATTAAGATATATTTTTATAAAGAAAAGGGTATCTCCTAGGAGGTTAAATAATAGTCCTATCAAGGGTTTAAACAAGGAAGGACATAAAAACATAAAAAGTTAAGAATATTAAAACATAGGAATATAGTATTGTTTTAAATATATTAAAGTTTATATAAAAGATTTAATTAAAGGATATATTTGGATATAACCCCGCGGGTAAACAGTAAAATATATGGCAAATTATTATAAATTGTGATATAATTTTTTGAGTAACGACAGAAATAAAATGTTCTTGTTAACGAAAGCTAGTAATTGTGTAGGTTAACAAAGATTCGTGGAGCTTAAAAATTAGACAAGCTTATTGGTTGTACATAAATAAAATATAGAAAATAAAACTCATTACAGAAGATGAAATGAAATATATGGTGTTATAAGTAATATGTCTCTTTTAATATCGTATATTATATAAGGGAAGTTTAGTATTATTTTGTTTGGAGGTAAGAACTATGGAAAAGGCAAGCTTGCATAGTGAAGAAATTAATGTAAATTATAAAGAAAATTTAGATTATACCGAAAAGAAATCAAGTTTATTTATTTATAATCTATTAAAAAGAGGGTTTGATATTGTATTTAGCATAATAGTAATTATAGTTACTAGTCCAATACTTATAATATCAATGCTCATAGTATTTTTCCAAGATTTTAAAAGCCCTATATTTGCTCAAAAGAGAGTTGGGATTAATAATGAGGAATTTACTATGTATAAAATTAGATCTATGGTTTACAATGCAGAATCTGAAGGATTTAAGTGGGCAAGCAAGGATGATTGTCGAATTACTACCTTTGGTAAATTTATAAGAAAAACTAGGATTGACGAATTGCCACAATTGCTAAATGTTTTAAAAGGCGATATGAGTGTAGTAGGACCAAGACCAGAGTTGGAATTTTTCTATAGAAAATTTGAAAAGACTATACCAAACTTTCGAGATAGACTAGCTGTAAAACCTGGTTTAACAGGTTGGGCACAGGTAAATGGTGGCTACGATTTATTGCCAGAAGAAAAGCTTAAATATGATATAGAATATATAGAAATAAGAAGCATTATGATAGATATTAAAGTTTTGTTTAGGACTATTGCAGTGGTTTTTACAGGAGATGGAGCTAGATAATTAAAATAACTATAGCAAATATTAGAGGTGGTAGAATGAAAATAGTAGTTGTATCAGAGTTTTTTTATCCTTACAAAACGGGAACACAAAAAATATTAACAGAGTTATCAGAGGATTTTGTGGAATATGGATTGGAAGTAGATGTTTTAACTACGAAAAATGGTTGTAGGGAAGAAAAACAAAAATTGGATAAATATGAAACGTATAAAGGCATCAATATAAAACGTATATTTACCACTGATGGAGATAGGGATAGTAAATATAAAAGGATAATTAGTTATGCTGTATTTACATGGAATGTGTTTATAAATTTGTTGTTAAAAAAAGATTATGATAAGATTTTATTTGTATCTAATCCGCCGTTGGTACCTTATATTGGATATATAATGAAGAAACTTAAAAAAAAGGAATATATATACCTTGTTCACGATATATATCCTGATGTAGCAGAGAAACTTAATGTTATAAAGGAAAATAGTATTATATCTAAGGCTATGAATCGTATAAATAATAAAGTTTATAATAATGCCTACAAAATAATTGCCTTGGGAAGCGACATGAAACAGGTAATCGTAAATAAAGGTATAGATAAGGATAAAATAGAAATTGTAACAAACTGGGCAGACTCAAAAGTAACTTATGAAAAAAACGTAGGTAGTGAATTCTTCATGAACTCTGTAATGGAAAATAAATTTAATATAGTCTACTCGGGTAATATAAGTAAAGTTCATGATGTAGATACTTTATTAGATGTTTCAAGGCAATTAAAAGATGATGAAGAAATAAAATTTATATTCGTTGGCAATGGTAATAGAAGGGACTATATTATAGAAGCTAAGGAAAATGAAAGTTTACATAACGTTGAAGTTTACGATTATATGTATGGAGAAGAGTATAATAATCTATTAAACTCTGCCAGTGTTTTTATAACTACTTTGCAGAAAGGTATAGAAGGACTAGGCGTACCATCTAAAACATACACATATATGTCAGTGGCAAAGCCGCTAATAGCCATAATGAACAAAGATAGCGAAATAGGAAATATGGTTAACAAATATAATTTAGGAAGACAATTTAGCAGTAATGAATCAAAAGAAATTACGGAATTTATATATAATATAAAAAATAATAAATTGTTATATGATGAAATTTGTTCTAATGTTAGAACTGTATTTAATTCATGTTATGAAAGAAAAAAAGTAACTCGAAAGTTTTATAATGTAATTACAAAATGAATATAAACGGGGGCGTTTTAATTATGTTTAAAGATAAAGTATTATTAATAACTGGGGGTACAGGATCCTTTGGAAACGCTGTATTAGATAGATTTTTAAATACTGATATTGGAGAAATTCGTATTTTTTCTCGTGATGAAAAAAAGCAAGATGATATGAGAAAAAAATACAATAATAGTAAAATAAAGTTTTACATAGGTGATGTAAGAGACTTACAAAGTATTAAAGCTGCTATGTATGATGTAGATTATGTATTTCATGCAGCAGCATTAAAACAAGTTCCTAGTTGTGAGTTCTTTCCTTTAGAGGCGGTAAAAACAAATGTTATAGGAACTGATAATGTACTTACAGCAGCCATAGAAGCTGGAGTAAAAAAGGTAATATGTTTATCTACAGATAAAGCAGCTTATCCTGTAAATGCTATGGGAACTTCTAAAGCAATGATGGAAAAAGTTTTTGTAGCTAAATCAAGAACAGTATCACCAAAGAAGACTTTAATCTGTGGAACTAGATATGGAAATGTTCTATGTTCAAGAGGGTCAGTTGTGCCTCTATTTATAGAGCAATTAAAGAGTGGAAAGCCACTTACAATAACAGAACCAAAGATGACAAGATATATAATGAGTTTAGAAGAGGCTGTAGAGTTAGTTGCCTTTGCCTTTGAAAATGCAGAAAGTGGAGACATTATGGTTCAAAAGGCACCAGCTTGCACAATTGAAGTTTTAGCTCAAGCTGTAAAAGAGTTATTTGGAGTAGAATCTGAAACAAAAATAATAGGGATTCGTCATGGAGAAAAGATGTATGAAACACTTTTAACTAATGAGGAATGTGCAAATGCTATAGATATGGGAGATTTCTATAGAGTACCAGCAGATAAAAGAGATTTAAACTATGATAAGTACTTTACTGATGGAAATGAAGGAAGAACACAACTTGAAGAATATAACTCTAATAATACGGAACTTTTAAATGTAGAAGAAGTAAAAGCAAAACTTTTAACACTAGATTATATTAAAGAAGAATTGGAAGCATGGAGGAATATATAGTGAAGGTATTAGTAACTGGCTCAAATGGTTTCATAGGTAAAAATCTAATTGAAAAGTTAAAAGAAATAGGTGGATATGAAATACTATCCATAGATAAAGAAAATTCTAAAGAAGAGTTAAAGTCAGGGGTATTAACTTCAGACTTTATTTTTCACCTTGCTGGAATAAATAGACCTGAAAAGGAAGAAGAGTTCTTTGAAGGTAATTCAGGGTTAACAGGAGAGATAATAGAATTATTACTAGAGAATAATAAAAACACTCCTATTTTAATAACTTCATCTATTCAAGCAGAGCTAGATAATGCTTATGGAAAAAGCAAAAAAATGGCTGAAGAGCAATTGTTAAAATATAAGGAAGTTGCAGGAGCAAGAGTTTTCCTATATAGATTACCAAATGTTTTTGGTAAATGGTGTAGACCTAACTATAATTCTGCTGTGGCTACTTTTTGTAATAACATAGCCAAGGGTGAAGAAGTGTGGGTATCAGATCCTAGTAAAGAAATGACCTTAGTTTATATAGATGATGTAGTAAGATGCTTTATAAACTCTATGAAATCTAATGAAGAAGTAATAGGATATGCTTCAGTAGACGTAGAGCATAAAGTGACATTAGGAAGAATAGTAGAACTTTTAAATTCCTTTAAAGATAGTAGAAAGAATTTAATGGTTCCAGATATGAAGGATGGGTTTACTAAGAAGTTATATAGTACCTATCTTAGTTATTTGCCAGAGAAGGAATTTAGTTATCTTCTAAAGATGAATGTAGATAATAGAGGTTCCTTTACTGAGTTTTTAAAGAGTCCAGATAGAGGTCAAGTATCTGTAAATATATCTAAACCAGGTATAACTAAGGGAAACCATTGGCACCATACAAAAAATGAGAAGTTTCTTGTGGTCAGTGGAACTGGACTTATTAGATTTAGAAAAATTGGTAGTGAAGAAATAATAGAATATAAAGTTAGTGGAGAAAAGCTTGAAGTAGTAGATATTCCAGTAGGATATACTCATAGTATTGTTAATACTGGTGATACTGATATGGTAACCATAATGTGGGTTAATGAAGTTTTTGATCCTCAGGTTCCTGATACAATATTCTTGGAGGTATAGAGATGAAAAAATTAAAGGTAATGACTATAGTTGGAACAAGACCAGAGATTATAAGATTAGCTGAGACAATAAAAAAGTGTGATGAATACTTTGAACATATATTAGTTCATACAGGACAAAACTGGGATTATACTTTAAATGATGTGTTTTTTAAAGAGCTAGAGCTTAGAGAACCAGATCACTTCCTAGGGGTAGTGGGAGAAGATTTAGGTGAAACCATGGGAAATATATTAGCTGAAAGCTATAAGATATTAGTTAAAGAAAGACCAGATGCACTACTAATATTAGGTGATACTAACAGTTGTTTAAGTGCTATTTCAGCTAAAAGGTTAAAAATTCCAGTATTCCATATGGAAGCAGGAAATAGATGCTTTGATCAAAATGTCCCTGAAGAAATAAATAGAAGAATTGTTGACTGCACAAGTGATGTAAATTTAGCATATACAGAACATGCAAGAAGATATCTTTTATCAGAGGGTATGAGAAAGGAATATACTTTTGTAACAGGGTCACCATTACCAGAAGTATTTAAAAAGTATATGCCTAATATAGATGCTAGTGATGTTTTAGAAAGATTATCTTTAGAAAAAGGTAAATACATATTAGTAAGTGCTCATAGAGAAGAAAATATAGATAATGATGAAAACTTTAAAAGTTTAACAGATGCTTTAAATGCTATAGCTGAGGAATATAATATGCCAATAATCTATTCAACTCATCCTAGAAGTTGGAAGAGAATTGAAGATAAAGGCATCAAGTTCCATGAGAATATTAAACAATTAAAGCCTTTTGGATTCTATGATTATAATAAACTTCAAAAGGATGCTTTCTGCGTATTATCAGATAGTGGTTCTTTAGCAGAAGAGTCTAATATCATGGGGTTCCCAGCAGTATCTATAAGAACAAGCACTGAAAGACCAGAAGCCATTGATAAAGGTTCAATAGTTCTTGGTGGAATAACTTTTGATAGCATAACTCAAGCAATGGAAGTTATAGTTAAGCAAAAATCATTAGGTGAAGAAACAGTAAAAGTTCATGATTATACAGATGTAAATGTAGGAATGAAGGTAGTAAATGCTATTCAAGGATATACATCAGTAATAAATAAATTTATATGGAGAAAATAAAATGAAAATTTTACAGATAAATTCAGTATGTGGATTTGGAAGTACTGGAAGAATAGCTACAGATCTTTATAAAGTACTAGAAGAACGAGGCCATGAGTGTTTAATAGCTTATGGTCGTGGTACTGCACCAGAAAGTATAAAATCTATTAAAATAGGTACGAATCTGGATAATTATATGCATGTAGCTAAAACAAGAATATTTGACAAGCATGGATTTGGATCTACTAAAGCTACTAAAGAATTTATAAAAAAGGTTGAAGCATATGATCCAGATGTAATCCATCTTCACAATATACATGGATATTATATTAATATAGAAATGCTATTTGAATATTTAAAAAAAGTAAATAAGCCGGTTATATGGACTCTTCATGATTGTTGGGCTTTTACAGGGCACTGTTCTTATTTTGATTATGCTCAATGTGAAAAGTGGAGAGTAGGATGTATTGATTGTCAGCAAAAGGGAACATATCCATCATCTAAATTACTTGATAATACTAAATGGAATTATAAAAAGAAAAAAGAAATATTTACTTCCTTAGAAAATGTAACTATTATTACACCATCTATATGGTTAGGTGATTTAGTAAAAGATTCTTTTTTAGGAAAATATCCAGTTAAGGTAATTAATAATGGTATAGATTTGGATGTTTTTAAACCAGTAGAAGGTAATTTTAGAGATAAGTATGATATTAAAGATAAATTTGTAATTCTAGGTGTAGCAAGTGTATGGGAAGAAAGAAAGGGCTTAAAATATTTAGTTCAACTAGCAGAAAAATTAAATTGTGGTTATAAGGTTGTTATTGTTGGTGTAACAGAAAAACAAAAAAATGAACTACCTAACTCTATTATAGGAATAACAAGAACTAGTAATGTACAAGAATTAGCTGAAATTTATTCCACTGCAGATGTATTTATAAATCCTACTTTAGAAGATAATTTTCCAACTACTAACTTAGAATCACTTGCATGTGGTACTCCAGTTATAACCTTTAATACAGGCGGAAGTGGAGAAAGCTTAAATGAGGGTTGTGGAATAATTATTGAAAAAGGAAATATAGATTTAGCAGTAAGTAAAATTATAGATTTAGGTAAAGAAAATTTATCTAGTGAGCAATGTGTTAAACAATCTAGAGTTTATGATAAACATCATGCATATAATAAATATGTAGACCTTTATGAAAAAGGTAGGGATAAAATATGAAAAAAGTGCTATATATATCTTCAGCAGTAGATCCTACTAGGATAAAAGAAATAATAAAAAGAAGAGTAAGTAAAAATTCAAATAGTTTAGAACCTATAGCAAAATATAACAATCTGTTAATTGATGGACTAAGTAAAGATAGAAATATAAAAGAAGTAACTTCATTAATTGGAGCTCCTATTTCAAAAAATGCGTTTTCATATAAGTATTTTAAAGGAAGTAAAAGAATTGAAGGTAAAAAGACTTATTTAATGTTAGGTTTTTTAAATTTTCCAGGTATAAAACATTTAACTATCATATTAAAATCTTTGATATATATAGTTTATTGGAATATTAAAAATGCTAAAGAGGATAAAGTTATTATTATTGATGGATCGTACTATTCAGAAATCATAGCCGTTCATATTGGTAATCTGTTTTTTAAAACCCCTATAGTATATAGTGTATTAGATGTATATAATTACATGGCAAAGTTGAAAAATATTGACAATGAAAGTTTTAAAATAAAATTTTGTAGAAAAGTATATGAAAAGTTAAAATATAAAGTTAGTGGGTTTATATTAATCACTAAACAAACTAATGATCTTATTAATACTATGAATAAGCCATATGTAATTATTGAGGGACTAGTACCCTACGAAGAAAATAAAGATGAATTTACCCCTGAGCATAAAAATATGTTTATTTACGCTGGAGGGTTACAAGAACAGTATGGTATAAGAACGTTAGTTGACGCATTTACTAAAATAGACTCTAAATATGAATTGTGGCTTTTTGGATTAGGAAATCAAATAGATTACATAGAAAAAGTTTCTCAAAAACATAAAAATATATTTTATAAAGGTAGCATAAGCAATGATGAACTAATGAAGATAGAAAAGCAAGCCTTTTGTTTAGTTAATCCTAGACCAACCAATGAAGAATATACTAAATATTCTTTTCCTTCAAAAACAATGGAATATATGTTAACAGGAAGACCAGTATTAACTACGCGTTTAAAAGGAATTCCTTCAGAATATGATAACTATATATACTATATTGAGGATGAGTCAGAAAATGGAATTGTAAATGCAATAAAATTTATGATTAATAATGATAAAAATATACTTTCAAAAAAAGGAGATAGTGCTCGAAAATTTGTTTTAAACGAAAAAAATAATTTAAAACAAGGTAATCGACTAAGTGACTTTTTAAACACAATATAGAGAAAAGGAGATTTTTTAGATGCAAGAAAAAACCTCAATAAAATATTTGCCGATATTCACAGTACTTGCATATTCAACATTTACAATTTTGTTGTTTGCAATATCACCTTGGGAGTGGAATATAAATAATCCAGGTAAATTTTATTCATATTTAATAATATTAAATTTAGCTTTATTTTTTGGATATTTTATTTCTGTTAGAAAACACAAGTATGTTAATATTGATTATAGTAAATACGACATTAATATAATAAAAATATTAACTATATTTTTATATATACTACTTGCCATAACATTGTGTGGATTTTTTTTGGATTTTGATGTTAGAATTGATAACCTATTTCAAACATTAATAGAGGCTATTAAGAATCCAGCTAAATTTTATTATTCATATAAGCCTAAGTCTAACATATATTTTAAATTAGTAATTTGGACCAATGTATTACTTGCACCTGCTTTTTATTGCGTAATACCATTATGTACTTACTATTTTAAACATCTAAAATATCATGCAAAGATAACATTTATAATTTTAGTATTTTTTGAATTGTCTAAGTGGATATTAAAGGGGACTAACAAAGGTATATTTGATTTGTTTTTTATTATTTTTATAGTAATTTTCTTAAAGAAGATTAAACATATTAGAGAAGTAAATATGAAGAAATTCTTTAAAAAAAATAAAATTATAATAAGTGCATCAGTATTGGCTATTATCATTTTCTTGGTATATTTTACAAATAATATTAGCAGTAGAATATCTGATAATGTGGGACATTCTTTAGGTAGCATAATGGCAGGAATGAAAGTAAAAGAAAATAGTATATTACAATCAATATTACCTACTGGTATATTTAATATGATCTTAATAGTTAGTACTTATTTATGTCAGGGATATTATGCACTTTCAATGGCATTGAATTTACCTTTTACATCTACTTATGGTATTGGTTTTTCTAATTTCTTAATGGCTAATTCCAAAGAAATGTTGAGTATAGACTTATATTCAAGAACATACTTAGTAAAACTAGAAGAATTCGGATGGAGTTCTACAGTTAACTGGCATACTATGTATTTGTGGTTTGCAAACGATGTTTCTTTTGTTGGAGTAATAGGAGTTATGTTTATTATAGGATATGTATTTGCTAAGATATGGTTATCTTTTATTGAAACTAATAATCCCATTGCTTTATGCATATTAACGTTATTTGGAACTATGTTTTTATATATGTCAGCTAATAATCAAATATTTAATTTTCCAACTACATGTGTTGCATTTTTTGGATTAGTGTTTATTTGGTTTATAACTAAAATTTTTGAAAGAAAAAAATTAGAAATTCCAATTTTAAAATTTAGAGGTTTAAAAAATGAAAAAAATATTAAATAGTGGCTTTCTAGGAAATGTACTAAAAGTTTCATCGTCTAATTTATTGGTTTTAATATTAGGTGTGATGCTAACTTTTATTTTACCGATGAAATTGTCTACAGAAGGATTTGGATATTGGCAGTTATTCGTATTATATACTAGCTACTGTGGTTTTTTTATACTTGGTTTTTCTGATGGCGTAAATTTAAGATATGGTGGATACAAATATGAAGATTTAGATTTTAAGTTATTCAGAACTGAATTTAAATATCTGATCATATATACAATACTTGTATCATTAGCTATGATATTAACTCTATTATGGTTGTTTTCAGATAGCCCTAATTTATTTGTATATATTGGATTTGCAGTAAATATAACCTTATTTAATATTCAAGGGTTTTTTATACATATTTGCCAAATAACTGGTAAATTCAAGCAATATTCTATTGGTATATCATTAGAGAGAATACTATTAGTCACATTTATAGTTTTTACATTAGTATTACCTATAAATAATTATGAAATATATATATGTGCAGATTTTATTGCTCGAATTTGTGTTATATGCTACTTTTCATATAACTGTAAAGAAATAGTTTTTGGTCAAAGATATAAGCTAAATAAAGTTAGAGATGAGATTATAACTAATGTTAAAGTTGGATTCTTTTTAATGTTTTCAGCAATTATTTCTATGATGATGAGTAACTATATAAAGTTCTTTATTGAAAGAAATTTTGGAATAAAGGAATTCTCATATTTTGCTTTTGCAACCTCAATGCTTTCATTAGTTTTACAAACTATAGTATCAATTTCTACAGTTTTATATCCTATGATGAGAAGAATAGAAACTAAAAAATTAAAAGGTATCTACAAAAGCTTGAATAACATACTAAACGATATTTCTGGAATACTTTTATTAGCTTATTATGTAGCAGTATTTTTTATAATATATATAATACCAAAATATTCTTTAGTATTAGAATTCTTAATGATATTATTTCCAGTAATACTATTTAACATAAAAAATAATATGCTAATAACTCTGTTTTATAAAGTATTTAGGCTAGAAAAACAAATTTTTTATAATAATATAATTGGTTTAGGATTAATGATGATATTAACTTCAGTTGGATTTTATTTTAATAAAAGTATTGGTATAGTTGTTGTTGCTTATCTTTTATCATACTTTTTAATTACAATATATACTGAAAGAAAGTTATTTAAGATAAACAAGTGGAGTAATGATAATAGAAATAACATGACTTATATTATTATAATATTTATTGCTATAAATTACTTTATACCAACACCTACCAATTTATTAATCTATTGCCCTGTATCGCTTATTATTTTTGGGTTACATGCTAAAAGAATATTAAAGGAAGTAAAATTTTTAGGTGGATTATTAAAATAGAGAAATGACAGTTAACTATATTAACATAGAATAAACTTAAAATATTTGAATTAGGAGATTAAAATGGACAATATGTTAGAACAAGTTCATAGACTGCAATTAGATCTAGCTTTGGAAGTAAAAAGAATATGTGATAAGCATGAAATTAAGTATTTTTTAGTAGCTGGAACATTGCTAGGTGCTATTCGTCATAAAGGTTTTATACCTTGGGATGATGACTTAGACATTGGGATGTTAAGAGAAGAATATGAAAGATTTATTTTAGTTGCAAAAACTGAGTTATCGGAAAAATATTTTTTGCAAAATGTAGATACAGATGAATTTTATGGACTACCGTTTACTAAAATAAGAATAAATAATACTAAGTATATTGAAAAAAATTCATGTAATAGTAAAGGGCATCAAGGTATATTTATTGATATATTTCCATTTGATAATGTACCTACAAGTAATATTTCTAAAAGTTTACATAGTACTAAAACTTATATATTAAAAAGATTGCTTTTATGTAAATCGGGATATCAACTTTGGGAAGAAGAACAATTAGTAAAAATGTTAGTTTATAAATTTATAAAGTTTATAACAATATTTATTCCAACTAACAAAATAAAAGAGTTAATAGAAAAAGAATTTAAAAAGTATAACAATATTGATACAGAATATGTTGTAGCTTTGGGTGGTTCATATGGGTATGATAAAGAAATAGTAAAAAAAGAATGGTTAAGTAATTTAGCCTATGATGAATTTGAAGGATATAATTTTTTAGTTCCAAAAGATTATGATAAATACCTCACACATTTTTATGGAGATTATATGACCCCTCCACCGGAAGACAAAAGATATAATAGACATGGAATAGTTGAAATAGATTTAGGAGAAAAATAGTATAAAGGAGTGCTAAACTAAAGTTTTTATTAATCAAAATTCAATTTTATTGGTTCGTAATATTATTAAATTTATTTAGAATCATAATATTTTATCCTTAACTAGCGATAATTGATTGTATTCTGATAGTAAGGTAATTCTAAATATAAATTAATTTATATTTAGTATAAGAAACTAATAATTAATATTATCTAGATATATTATAGTAAATAGAATTAGAAGGAAAATTTCGTATTTACTATACTTTATAGGGGAGGCTAAAATGCTATTTAATTCATACGATTTCCTGATTTTTTTTCCTGTAGTGTTAGGAATTTATTTTGTAATTCCACGAAGAGTGCAGTATATATGGCTACTAATTAGTAGCTACTATTTTTACATGTCATGGAATCCTAAATATGCAATATTAATGCTAATATCTACTTTAATTACATATTTAAGTGGAATACTGATACAAAAATATAAGCAAAAAGTTAAGATGAAGAAACTTTTTGTTTTTAGTAGTTTTGCTATAAATTTAGGGATACTATTTTTATTTAAATATTTTAATTTTGTATTCGACAATATGAATATAATTTTAAATAAATTTAATATAGGAATAGCTACACCGGGATTTGACTTAATTTTACCAGTAGGTATATCTTTTTATACATTTCAAGCATTAAGCTATACCATAGACATATATAAAGGAAATATAAAGGCTGAATATAATTTTTTTAGATATGCGTTGTTTGTTTCATTTTTTCCTCAATTGGTAGCTGGACCAATTGAGAAATCTAGAGATTTATTACCTCAATTACAAGAAACTCATGAGTTTGAGTTTGAAAGAGTTAAAAGCGGATTACTACTAATGGTTTGGGGTTTCATTCAAAAATTAATAATAGCTGATAGATTAGCTATTATAGTAAATAATATATATAATAACTATACTGAATACAGTGGATTCTACTTGATTATAGCCACTATTTGCTTCTCATTACAAATATATTGTGATTTTTCATCTTATTCAGATATAGCTATGGGGTCTGCAGAAGTAATGGGATTTAAATTATCTAGAAATTTCCATAGACCATATTTTTCTAAAAGTATAAGTGAATTTTGGAGAAGATGGCATATTACTTTAGGGGCTTGGTTTAGAGAGTATTTGTATATTCCACTAGGAGGTAATCGAAAAGGAACAATTAAAAAATATAGAAACATAATGATGGTGTTTTTGGCAAGTGGATTATGGCATGGAGCAAGTTGGGGATTTGTTATTTGGGGAGGATTGCATGGGTTATACCAAGTTGTAGGAGATATTTTAAAGCCAATTAGAATTAAAATTATTAATATATTAAATATTAATAAGAGATCCTTTGGTTATAAAGCTTCACAAATTACATGGGTTTTCATTTTAACAAGTTTTGCATGGATATTTTTTAGAGCTCCATCAGCAAAAATAGCTATAGAAATTATAAGAAAAATATTCTCAATAGATTTAATTGGATTATTTAGCAATAAGATCTTTGATTTAGGATTTACAACCTATCAATTATTTTACTTATTTATAAGCTTATTATGCTTAGTTCTAGTTTCTTTATATAGAAGAAATCACAGCATTCGAGACTTTATTAAAAATCAGCATGGTATATTTAGGTATAGCATATATTCCGTGGTTATAGTCGTTTTGATTTTTTATTGGGTTAGTGGACAAGCTGCTGGAGATTCTTCATTTATATATTTTCAATTTTAAGGAGGCACAATGAAGAAGTTTTTTATTAAGATTACCATTATTATAGCTTTAGTAATTGCTATAATGAGTACAATATTTATTGGAGTAGTTGAAGTGATGGGTTCTGGATTTGCCGATACATACCAATCTGTAATAGTGAGAAAATATGATAAGTTAATTACTACTAACACCCCTAAAATAATAATTATTGGTGGTTCAAGTGCAGCATTTGGAATTAATGAAGAGATTATCAGTAAGAGTACAGGTTATGATGTAGTTAACTTAGGGTTACATGCAGGCTTTGGAAGTAATTTTCCTACGCAGTTATCAAAAGCTAACATTAATAATGGAGATATAGTTATTTTGGCTTATGAATATGGATGGATTGAAGAAGGTGCATTTGATAAACTAGGTGTGGACCTAGTTATGAGTGGAATAGATAATCATATAAGTTTATATAAGCATATTAGATTTCAAAATTATGATGATATTATAGATTATATTTTTAAGTATGCAAATAAAAAAGCCGAGAGAATAAGTACAGATGAAATACAAAAAGATGTATATTCTTCAAGCTCATTTAATGATAAAGGGCAAATGATTTATGATAGACAAAAGTCGATTATAACAGAAAAGTATGATGAAAAAAAATATGGTAATATAAATATAGATGACTTTAAAATTTATGATGATACTAAGAAATTTTTGATTAATTATCGTAAATTTGTAGAGAAAAAGGGTGCAAAGATATTCTTTACCGCAGCTCCTATAATGAAGTCTTCTAATAGGTCGGATAGTTATAAGTATAGTAATATGGTTAATACAGTGGAAAAAGAGTTAAATATTAAATATATATCAAATCCCACAGAGTATTTCTTTGATACTAAATATATGTATGATACTATATATCATTTGAATAGTGAAGGTGAGAAGATACGCAGTAACAAATTAGCTGAGGATATAAATAACGCATTAATAGATTATAAGTGATATATAAATAAAACTATTTTAGAATTAAACATTTTCTAAGGTAGTTTTATTATTTTATACTACTTATATTAATAATAAAATTTTAATTCTTACACCCCACACATCAAAATTATTAAGAATTTTATCATAATCTCAAAGAAAAAAACTGATAATATATTAATAGATGATATAATACCTAATTTGTGGTATATTTGTTTAGTATGAAATTTTATTAAACATAAGAAAAAAATATTTTACTTTTTTATAAATTGGTGTACAATTGTATGTGTAAAAATAGGAGGAAGAAGAATGAAGATCAATTTTTATGAATCACAAAGAGAATATAAAGAAAAAAAACATGAGTTTGATGGAGCTATAAAAAATATAATAGATAGTGGAGCTTTTATATTAGGAAATGAAGTTAAAATCTTTGAGGAAGAAATAAAAGATTTTACTGGAGCTAAACATGCCATAGGAGTGGCATCAGGAACGGATGCTTTAGTTATAGCATCAGATATCCTTGGTTTTAGTGATAATAAGGAAATAGTAACCACACCTTTTACTTTTTTAGCTTCGACATCTTGTCTTGCAAAGCATGGTGGTAAACCTGTATTTGTTGATATAGATGAAGAGTCCTGTGGTATGGATGTAGCTCAATTAGAGGCTGCTATTAATGATAATACTGTAGGAGTACTTCCAATACATTTATTCAATCAAATGTGTGATATGGATAAGATAATGGAAATTGCTAAGAAACATGATTTAAAGGTGCTAGAAGATGCTGCTGAAGCCTTTGGAATGAGATGGCAGATGCAAGGTGAAGAAAGATATAGACACGCAGGAACCATTGGAGATATGGGTGTGTTTTCATTTTTCCCTACTAAAACATTAGGTGGATATGGTGACGGTGGAATGATAGTTACTAATAGTGATGAACTAGCAGATATGTGCCGTATGTTTAGAGTTCATGGAGCATCAAAGAAATATCACTATGACTATGTAGGCTATAACTCAAGATTAGATGCTATGCAAGCAGCTGTTTTAAGGGTTAAACTTAAATATATAAACAATGCCATAGAAAATAGAGGAAGAGTTGCTAAGCTCTACACTGAAGGATTAAAAAATGTAGAAGGTGTAAAAGTTCAAGGCATTAAGGCTGCAAACCAAAAGAATGTTTATTATGTATTTAATATCTTTGCTGAAAACAGAGATGGTCTTGCGGAATTCTTGAAATCTAAAGGTGTGGCAACTAGTATATACTATCCAAAGCCATTACACCTACAAAAGTGTTTTGAATACCTAGGATATAAAGAAGGTCAGTTCCCAGTAACTGAAAAGATGTGTAAGCAAATTCTTGCATTACCTATATATCCAGAGCTTACTAATGAAGAAGTTGAATATATATGTGAATGTATAAAAAAATTTTATAATTAATAAAGGCTTTGTTTATCCAACAACAACCAGGTTGTTGGATAAACCTAATTAATTGTTAAAAAAGTATCAATATTTATTAAAATAGTAATTGCTAATTTGAACAGTAGGAGACGATATAATGAAAGATTTAAAAATATCCTTAGTAGGACTTGGCTATGTAGGAATGCCTTTAGCAGTAGCTTTTGCTAAAAAGGTTCCTGTAGTTGGATTTGATGTAAACAAGGAAAAGATAAATAAGTACTTAAGCGGAGTAGATGTGACTAATGAAGTTGGCGATGAGGCTATTAAAGCATCTACTGTAGATTTTACAAGTGATGAAACAAAACTAAGAGGATGTAACTTCCATATAGTTGCAGTACCAACTCCAACTAATGAAGATAAAACTCCAGATCTAAGACCAGTTATAGGTGCTAGTGAAATTTTAGGAAGAAACTTAACTAAAGGTTCTATAGTAGTATATGAATCTACAGTATATCCAGGGGTAACAGAGGAAATCTGTGTACCAATACTAGAAAGAGAATCTGGACTTATCTGTGGACAAGATTTTAAAATAGGATATTCTCCAGAGAGAATAAACCCAGGTGATAAGGTTCATAGATTAGAAAACATAATGAAGATAGTATCTGGTATGGATGAAGAAACTCTAGATACAGTTGCTAAAGCTTATGAACTAGTTATAGAAGCTGGAGTATATAGAGCTGAAAGCATAAAGGTTGCAGAAGCAGCTAAATTAATAGAAAACTGTCAAAGAGATGTTAACATAGCCTTCGTTAATGAACTTGCTATGATCTTTGATAGAATGGGTATAGATACTAAAGCTGTAATAGATGCTGCAGGTAGTAAGTGGAACTTTATAAAGCTAAACCCAGGTTTAGTAGGAGGACACTGTATAGGAGTAGATCCATATTACCTAATCCACAGAGCTAAAGAGGTTGGTGTTGAATCAAAGGTTATAGCTGCTGGAAGAAACATAAATGATGGAATGGCTAAGTATATCGCAGAGAACACAGTGAAAAGTTTAATAAAAGCTAATAAGAGAGTTAAAAATGCAAAGGTAGCAGTTCTTGGACTTACCTTTAAGGAAGATTGTCCAGATACAAGAAATACAAAGGTAGTGGATATTATAGATGAACTTAAAGACTATGGAGTTAATGTATTAGCCACAGATCCTGTAGCATGTAAAGAAGAAATTAAACATGAGTATGGAATAGATATGGTTTCTATGGAAGATATTAAAGAGGTAGATGCTATTATACTTGCTGTATCTCATCATAATTACAGAGAAATGACCATTAAAGACTTTGCTCCACTATATAGAAGCGAAGCTTTAGATGAAGTAGCAGCAGCTAAGGATGAAGTAGAAAAAGATGTGTTCATAGATGTAAAAGGCATCATTGATAGACATAGTGTAGATACAGATTCTGTGGTTTACTGGAGATTGTAATATAAAAAATAAACAACATAAATAAAACACCGAATATCTTAGATATTCGGTGTTTTTACTATTATTTTTTATCGGCAAATATATAATCTCTCATTTGTTTTTTAACAGTTTCAATATCAAACTTTAGGTAGTATATTCCAGTGCTCATATCACCAGCTCCATCTCCATCTCTTGGGAATCTTTCTTGCTCTAAATTCCCATTTCCTAAACCGGCTACCTTAGTTGCTAGAGATATAAAATCACCAGAACTTAGGTTAGTTTGAACTAAAGGAAGGATGTTATTTAGAATACTAGGATAAGATGTAGGAGATGCAGCAAGAGCTTTATTAAACACTGCAGACATTACATTTCTATGTCTGTGGGTTCTTTCATAATCTCCACCACTAGCATATCTTATTCTAGAATAGGCCAAGGCTTGATTACCTGTTAATAAGGTAGGGCCTGTAGAACTTACTCCAGGAATATGAGATACTTCCTCTTCAGTAATATCTATTGTAATTCCACCAAGGATATCAATAATTTCTGGCAATGAAGAAAAGTTTACTGATACAAAATCCTCTACATTAAGGCCAAAGTTTTCATTTAAGGTTCTTAAAGCTAAGGTTGGCCCTCCAAAGGCATAGGCATGATTTATTTTATCCATACCACGGTCTGGGATATTAACATAAGAATCCCTCATAATAGATGTTACTTTAACCTTATTATGAGCGGAATCAATGGTAGCTATCATTATGGAGTCAGAACGACCAGCTTGTCCTTCTTCTGCATCAATACCATATAAAGCTATATTTTTTATGGATTCATGGTTGTCGTATTCTTTAAAGGCATCCTTTGAAGCAATACCTAACTTAGATTTGTCAATCTCTACTTTATCCATCTTATTATATAATGAATAAAAATATCCTCCTCCAATAGCTATTATAAATATCAACACTCCTAGAATTCCCATTGAAATTTTAAATCCCAGTGAGCGTTTTTTCTTTTTTCTTCTTTTATTTTTCTTTTTTTCAGGATCAATTCTGTTTTGTGACATAGTTACACTCCTCTCTGTACCTAATTCTATCATCATATGTTAAAGGTGTAAATATAAAGAAAAGCATAATGGTCAATTATTCCATGAAGTTTATTATAAATTTTTATGAACATGATACGATGATATAATTATGAACTAATAATAAAAATAATAGTATATATAGGCGCAAAATCAAGGATATTGTAGAATACATTAGGTTATTATTCATAATTATACATAATATTACTAGTAACATTGGTTTTTTACTAGTAATGTTACTGGAAATATGATATTATACAAATGTGACAGTTATGTATGCAATTGAAATATAAAGAAATATGTACTATTATACGGATGTTACAACTAGATATTCAAATTATATTTTTACATGGTAAAAATATACATAAAATGTTGTAATATGTATAAATTGATTTTGTAAGGAGAATTAATTTGGAAGAGAATATTATTAGTTTAAATGACATCTTCGAAATTTTAAAAAGAAAGTGGAAAATTATATTGGTATTTGCTTTGACCTCTACTTTAGTAGCATCAATAGCATTATTTTTACTAATAACTCCACAATATGAATCAACCACTAAGGTATTTATAGGTAAAGAAGAAAGTCAGCAGGAAGGATATAATATTTTAGATATACAAATGTATCAAAAATTATTAAAGACCTATGCTGAAATTATTAAAACTGAAGATTTGGTAAAAAAAGCTATAGATAAAACAGGATTCGAAATAAAGCCTAAAGAGGCAGTTGAAAATTTAACAGTGGTATCCCTAGCTGATACACAAATTATTGAAATAAAGTATAAGACCAGCTCACCAGAAGAAGCTGTAAAGTTAGTATCTGCTATAAAAGATGAATTTGTTAAATTATCAACAGAATTAGTTCCTAATGGAAATGTACAAGTCCTAGAAGAACCTAGATTTCCATTAAGAGCAGTAAGTCCTAACAAGAGTATGGGGCTTATAATAGCTATAGTATTGGGAGTGTTTATAGGAATAGGAGTTAGCTTCCTTATAGAGTTTATGGATAACACCTATAAAAATAAAGATAGGCTAGAAGAAGAATTAAACATACCAGTTTTAGGAATGATACCAAAGATAGACCTATAAAATCTTAAGTAGGATGATTAACACAAGATGGAAACGGAGGAATAATAATTTTGGAAGAACAAGTAATTAGCCTTGGAGAAATTCTAGAAGTGTTAAAGAAAAGGTGGAAGTTGATACTAATAGTAACGTTATTAGCGACTTTAGTATCAGGTTTGGTAAGCTTTTTCTTAATAAGTCCTAAGTATGAAGCAAGTACTAAGTTATTTATAGGTAAAGAAGCAGGAGCAGAGGCAGGTTATGATCAAAATGAGATAGCTATGTATCAAAAGTTAATGAAGACTTATTCTGAAGCCATAAAAACTAGAGATTTAGTTGGTAGAGCTATAAAGGTTGCAAACAGTAATCTAACAGAAGATGAAGTTCTTAAGAAGCTTACAGTGGTAACTGTAGCTGATACACAAATCCTTCAAATTAAAATTGATGATAAAAATCCTAATATGGCAGCAACTATGGTACAAGCTATAACTAATGAGTTTGTAACTACATCTAAGGTTTTGGTGCCAAATGGTAATATAAAAGTTATAGAATCAGTAAAAGTTCCAGAAATACCAGTGAGCCCTAATAAAAAAATGAATATAGCTATAGCCTTTTTATTAGGATTAATGGTAAGTGTAGGAGTAAGCTTTTTACTTGAGTTTTTAGATAATACATATAAAAATAGGGAACAATTAGAAAAGGAATTAGATATTCCTGTAATAGGAACTATACCTCACACTGAGCAGTAGAAAGTTACAGCAGATAATCTTAATAGATTTTTACTTAAGGAGAGAAATTAATGTTTATAGTGGAAAAAGATCCCAGATCTATAGCTTCAGAAAGTTATAGGACTCTAAGAACAAATTTGCAATATTCATCCTTTGATGAGGAATATAAAGTAATAGTAGTAACTAGTGCAGAACCAGGAGAAGGAAAGAGTACTACAGCAGGAAACTTAGCATTATCCATAGCTGAAGGAGATAAAAAGGTGGTACTTATAGATTGTGACTTAAGAAAACCATCACTACATAAAAAATTTGAAATATCTAATACTGCAGGACTTTCAGATGTAATAGTTGGTAAGGAGAGTATTTCTGTAGTAGGACATAGATATAATAATAATCTTACCGTATTGACCTCAGGTAAGATTCCACCTAATCCATCTGAGATGTTAGGTTCAAAATCCATGAAGGCTCTCATAGATGCCTTAAAAAAGGTTTTTGATTATGTAATATTAGATACGCCACCAGTACAAGCCGTTACTGATGCACAAATACTATCTACTAGAGCCGATGGAACATTGCTTGTCATTAGAGCAGAAAAAACAAAAAAAGATTCTGTTGTAAATTCTATTAATCTTTTAAAAAAGGTTAATGCAAATATCATCGGTACCATATTAAATGGAGTAGACACTAAAAGAAACAGCTATTATTACTATTATGGTGATAAATAATATATAAAATTTCACTTAAAGGTTGGAGGAGTGCTTATGATAGATTTTCATAGCCATATACTTCATGGAGTGGATGATGGATCTAAAGATGAAGATATGACTGTAGATATGCTTAAATTAGCAAAAAAGTCAGGAACCACAGGAATTGTTGCCACACCCCACTTTTTTAGGGGTAGGTTTCAAGTGCCTTATGAAGAAATTAAAAAAGAAGTAGCTAAATTGAAAATTTTAGCTAAAAATAAGGATATAAATATAGAAATATATTGTGGGCAAGAAGTTTACTATAACAGTAGAACTCTAGAAAGTTTTCAATGTGGTGATATAGGTACCATAGAAAACAGTAGATATATGTTAATAGAATTTCCTTTAAGAGAGTTCTCTGTGGATGAAGTTATAAATGATATCTATGAACTTCAATTAAAGGGAGTTGTACCTATCATTGCTCATCCAGAGCGATATAAAACATTTACAGAAGCCCCGGAATTAATAAATAAGTTTATTGAAGAGGGGTTTTTATTTCAACTGAACACAGGGAGCATAACAGGAGATTTTGGTGGTGGAGTTAAAAAGACTGCTAAACTATTTGTAAAACATAAAATATATAGTACTATAGGTTCCGATGGTCATAGGTCCCAAGTTAGAACCACAGATATGACAGCAGGGATAAAAGCTATAGAAAAAATAAACCCTGGATATGTAAGGGAGATGGGGAACATTTCTCAGGAAATCTTAATGAACAATAAGGTTGAATTTCGAGGAGAAAGAATTAGAAAACAAGGTGGAATTTTTAATATATTTAGAAGATGAGTTGAACGTTGTTCAATATACATAAATTTAAACTGGGTGTATCGATTATATAAAAGTCGGGAAATTGGGGGAACTTTTTAGAATCGATAGGGGTTAAATAAAATTCGACATAAATAACTTAAATTTAAAGGGAATTATGAACTGTAGTCTGTACTTGGGCGCTTGGACTACAGGGAGTTAGTAGCGCAACCCACCTTTATCTTGCTAATTCGGGGCAACTATAAGTTTGAAGGGGAAATTTATGGAATATGAGTTAGTAAAAGATAGCGGTGGGTTATTTTTATCTGGTTTTATAAATTAAGAATTGGTGGGCAGTCTTAATTAGTGGTTAATATAAAGTTAAAGTTTTAGGGGGTTATTATATGACAAATCATAACTCAAATAAGAATTTAATAATTCTAGGTGCTGGTGGCCATGGTCATGTAGTTAAGGAAGTTGCAGAAGCTATGGGGATATTTAATAAAATAGACTTTTTAGATGATAATTATAATGAAGCCATAGGGTTATGCTGTGAAAATTCGAAATTTATAGAAGGATACACCTATGCAATACCAGCCTTTGGAAACAATAAACTACGTATGGAGTGGATTGAAAAACTTGAAAAGAATAAATTTCAAATTCCAACTTTAATTCATCCTACAGCATATATTAGTCCATCAGCTAAAGTATCTTTAGGTACAGTAGTAGAAGCTAAAGCAGTTATAAATACAAACTCAAAGATTGGAAAGGGCTCTATTATAAGTATTGGAACCATTATTGATCATGATGCTACCATTGGCTATGGATGCCATGTGGACTGTGGAGCAGTGGTAAAGTCTAACTGCAGCATTGCTGCCTTATCTAAAATTAATAGTGGTCAGGTTATAGAATATAATAATTTAAATGGATGAAGTAATAGATCATAATATTACTTTAACTTAAGGGAGGAATTGATATGTATTTAAAAGTAAAAAGATTATTTGACTTTATACTTGCACTTATAGGATTAATTTTACTATCGCCATTATTTTTGATAATTATTATAGCTATAAAACTTGACTCAAAAGGTCCTGTTTTCTTTAAACAAAAGAGAGTAGGGTTTAATAAAACTCACTTTAATATTCTGAAGTTTCGCACCATGAGAATAGATACACCTAAGGATATGCCAACCCATCTCCTTAAAAATCCAGAGCAGTATATAACTAAGGTAGGTAAATTTTTAAGAAAGACTAGTTTAGATGAATTGCCACAAATTTTGAATATAATAGCTGGCTCCATGGCAATAGTTGGACCTAGACCTGCTCTATGGAATCAATATGATTTAATAGCAGAAAGGGACAAGTATGGAGCTAATAACATACGCCCTGGTCTCACAGGATGGGCTCAAATTAATGGAAGAGACACAGTATCCATTGAAGACAAGGCAAGATATGACGGAAATTATGTTGAAAATTTGGGAGTAAAAATGGATGCTAAATGTTTCTTTGGAACGGTTGTTTCTGTGCTTAAGAGAGATGGAGTTTTAGAAGGTGGAGTTAAGGAAGTTGTCAAGGAGAAAGAAGTTGAGAGGAATTCGGTATCCTTTTGATATAGGAAGGTGGTTAGCTGATGAAGAAAATAATTATAACAGGTGCTAATAGTTATATAGGTACAAGCTTTGAAAAGTGGGTAAAGCAATGGTCGGAAGACTATTTAGTTAATACTGTGGATATGATAGATGGAACTTGGAGAGAGAAGAGCTTTTCAGGATATGATGTAGTATTTCATGTGGCTGGGATTGCTCATGTTTCAACGGATCCTAATATGGAAGATTTATATTACAAAGTTAATCGTGATTTAACTATAGAAACTGCAAAGAAGGCAAAGGGTGAAGGTGTTAAACAGTTTATTTTTATGAGTAGTATTATTGTATATGGTGATAGTAGCCATATAAATCATAAAAGAGTTATAAATAAAAATACAGTACCAGAGCCAAGTAACTTCTATGGAAGAAGTAAGCTTCAAGCTGAAGAAGGAATACTTCCACTTCAAGATGATAATTTCAATGTAGTACTTATAAGACCGCCTATGATATTTGGAAAAGATTCTAAAGGGAATTATCCAAAGCTTGCAAAGATGGCTCAGAAGCTACCGATATTTCCTGATGTTGAGAATGAAAGAAGTATGCTTCATATAGATAACCTTTGTGAATTTATAAGACTGATGATTGTAAATGAAGAAAGAGGAATATTCTTTCCGCAGAACGGCGAGTATGTTGGTACAAGTGAGTTAGTTAAACTTGTGGCCGAGGCTCATGGAAAGAGGATAGTACTTACAAAACTGTTTAATCCAATGCTAAAGTTAATGGGGAATTTTGTTGGACAGGTTAATAAGGCCTTTGGAAATTTAGTTTATGAGAAACTAATGAGTGAATATAAGATTGAGTATAGAATTAGAGATTTGAAGGATGCGGTTAGGGTGACGGAAGGTGAAACTGAAGGGATAGTGTTGAAACATGAAAAAAGTATTAATATTAGTTAATCATGATGTAGTAATTTATAATTTCAGAAAAGAATTAGTAGAGCGACTATTGAAAGATGGATATGAAGTTTATATTTCTTCTCCTTCTGGCGAACGCATAGATGATTTAGTTGCAATGGGGTGTAAACATATTGAAGCTAAAATAGCTCGTCATGGAACTAATGTTATAGAGGAGTTAAAATTACTAAATTATTATAAAAAAATTATAAAAGAAATAGAACCGGATGTGGTTTTATCTTATACAATTAAACCTAATATCTATGGTGGAATGGCATGTAGAATGTTAAAAGTTCCGTATATTGCTAACATTACTGGACTGGGTACAGCAGTTGAAAATAGAGGGCTTATGCAAAACATAACAACAACTCTTTATAGAATTGCGTTTAAGAAAATTAACTGTTTGTTTTTTCAAAACACTGAAAATAGGCAATTCTTTATAGATAAAAATCTAGCAGTGGGCAAACATAGATTAATACCAGGATCAGGGGTAAACTTAGAATACTTTAATATTTTAGACTATCCATCAGATGAAACTATAGAATTTACTTTTATATCAAGAATAATGAAGGAAAAAGGAATAGAACAATATATTGAAGCAGCTGAGTTTATTAGAAATAAATACCCTAATACAAGATTCCATATATGTGGATTTTGTGAGGAAGCGTATGAAGATATATTAAAAATACTACAAGAACAAGGCATTGTTACCTACCATGGCATGCAGAGAGATGTGCGTGTAATTTTACAAAAAACACATTGTACAATACATCCAACATATTATCCAGAAGGAATGTCAAATGTACTGCTTGAAAGTTCAGCATGTGGCAGACCAATCATCACTACAAATCGAAGCGGATGCAGAGAAACAGTTGATGATGGTGTTAATGGATTTATTGTAGAACAACAAAATAGTAGGGACTTAATAGAAAAGATTGAGAAGTTTTTAAAACTAAGCTATGAAGAGAAAAGACTGATGGGATTAGCTGGTAGGGCAAAGGTTAATAAAGAATTTGATAGACAGATAGTGGTTGATGCTTATATGGATGAGATAGATAAAATCAATGCAAACTCTAGAATTTCAATTCCAAATATAAAAGATATAGAGATAAATGGTTAGGGGAAAAGTCAACTAATGAAAGGGAAAGCTATTATGGATTATAAGAAACTAATTAAAGATAGGAATATGCGACTTAAAATTTTATCTCTATTAAATTGGATACCCGATAAAACAATGATAAAAATTCAATATAGATTAAAGACAAGAAGAAAAATAAATCTAAAGAGCCCTATAAGATACACTGAGAAACTTCAATGGTATAAGCTTTATCATAGAGAACCATTGATGGCAAAGTGCGCTGATAAATATACTGTTCATGAATACATAAAAAATAAAGGGTTAGGAAGTATTTTAAATGAAATATATTATGTTTATGATAATATAAATGAAATTAATCTTGATAAACTTCCAAATCAATTTGTTTTAAAAAGAACAAATGGTGGTGGGGGAAATGATGTGTTGATTTGTAAAGACAAATCAACTTTTGATATAAAAAATGCACTTGATAAGATGAAAACATGGACGGAAGTAAAAAATAATGGTGGAGGTCGTGAGTGGGTTTATTACAAAATAAAGCCGCGTATAATAGCAGAAAAGTTTATTGAATCGGAAAATGATGATCTAATAGATTATAAATTTTTCTGTTTTAATGGTAAACCACATTATTTATATGTTATAAGCGGAAGAAAACTAGGAGAAGAAATTAAACTTGGTATACTTGATTTAGAATATAAGCAATTACCATATTTCAGAGGTGACGAAAATAGAATGCTAAAATCACCTGATAAACCAGCAAATTTTGAACAGATGATAAATATTGCAACGAAATTATCTAAAGATTTTCCACATGTTAGAGTAGATTTATATAATGTGAAAGGAAAAATTATATTCGGAGAATTAACATTCTTTGATGGAAGTGGTTATCAGACTTTCGTACCGGATGAATTTGACTATATAATGGGGGATAAATTTGAGTTGCCAGTAAAATATTAAGGTGAGATTAAGTTAAAGAGGAGTAGCTATTATGAAAATTGCATTTTTAGGAGATATAGCATTAATAGGTAAATATGATTTAACTAAAAACCCCAATGTTAGGGATAGATTACAAGTATTATCTGAAAGACTAGCAGAATATGATTATGTAGTAGGTAATTTAGAATCCCCATTAACTAATAAAGATAAAACAATGGTTTGTAAATCAATGCACTTAAAGACCCCAATCATTAATGTAGAATTATTAAAATATCTTAATGTAAATGCAGTATCACTTGCTAACAATCATCTATATGATTATGGGGAAAAAGGACTTCAAGATACAATAAGGGTTCTAGACTACAATGGAATCGAATGGTTTGGTGCTAATTCAAAATATATTTTAAAAGAAATTGATGGACAAAAGTTTTGTCTAAGTGGCTTTTGCTGCTATAGCACAAATGCGTCTGGGTATATGAGAAGTGGAAAAAATCAAGGCATTAATTTGCTATCTTATGATAATATAATAAATCAGCTTGAAATTGATAAGAAAAATGGGACTTTTAGCATTATGTCATTTCACTGGGGGGATGAACATACTAACTATCCAAAGTATGAACATTTATGTTTAGCTAAGAAAATAGCAAATAATAAAGATGTATTGATTATTGGTCATCATCCACATATAATACAGGGTGTTGAAAAAATTAATAATTCAGTAGTAGCATATAGCTTGGGTAATTTTCTATTTGATGATTGTGTTTCAATTACTGGAAGTTTAAAACTAAAACAAAATGTAAATAATAAGAAATCTTTTATTTTTGAAGTAGAAATAGTAAATGAATCAATTGTAGAAGAAAAGTTCCATGGGTTTAAAGATGAAAATGATGGATTTGTATTTTTTGATATAGAAAGAGAATTAAAGGATATAACAGAACCACTTAATAAGTTAAAAGACATTGATAAATATGAGCATATAAGAAGAAATCAAATCAATAAAGTAATGCAGGAGAAATTTGGAAAACATGATTTTAAATGGGTGTTAAGTAGGTTAAATTATTATTCATTAGGAGCATATATAACGGCTAAATTTAGAAAGAAAAAATACTTAGATGAAGCAGAAAAATTTTTAGGCGGTAGTTAATTATGAAAAAGTCAATTTTATATATTGGAAACTTTTCATTCCCTTTAGGGAATGCAGCTGGAAAAAGAGTATATTCAAACGGTAAGATTTTAAAGGAATTAGGCTATGAAGTGATTTTTATGGGAATGAGCAGAGATGTAAACCGGACGTTGTCATTAAAAATGACGGAGCTAGAGTATGATGGATTTAGATATTACAATCTTCCATATCCCCAAAAAAATATCGAATGGATTAATTACAAAAAAATATTTAAATGTGTGAGTGAGTTTCTTGAAAGTGAAAAGATAATAGATAAGTTAGAAATGGTAATATATTATGGAAGTCCATCTCTGTCATTGTTTAATACGAAATTAATTAAATTTTGTAAAGAAAAAGAAATAAAAGTTATATCTGATTGTGTTGATTGGCTAACTGTTAAAACAAATAATCCAATATTTAATTTGGTTAAATGGTCAGATAATATTTATCAAAAAGCTTATGCCAATAAAAAGGTTGATGGTGTAATTGCTATTAGTCGTTATCTAGAAAACTACTATAAAAGATCAGGTGTAAAAACAATTGTAGTTCCTCCATTGTCACCTATTAAATATGAATTATATCAGAAGAAAAGTCAAAATGATAAAAAGGTGATTTCTTATGCAGGACTACCATTTAGAAAAGGACAACAGGTTACTGAATTGAATACTCTAAAAGATAGGATTGATAAAACCATAGTTTTGCTACATTCAGCTAAAGAAAAAGGCGTGGAGTTTATTTTTAATATTTATGGTTTCACAAAAGATGAGTATTTATATGCTATACCTTCGCATAAGAATTATATTGATGAACTTGATGAAAATATAAGGTTCCATGGGATAACACCAAACGATGAGGTAGTAGATAGTATTAGGAAGTCGGACTTCACAATTTTGATTAGAGATGTAAACCGTGATACGACTGCAGGTTTTCCAACGAAAGTATCTGAAAGTATTAGCTGTGGGACACCTGTTATAACTACAAAAACAAGTGATTTAGAAGAATATATTATTGAAGGTAAGAATGGCTATTTTATAAATGAAAGTGAGTATGGTATTGAAATGTTATCAAATATTCTTTCAGCAAAAAATGAAGAGATAAATATTCAAAAACAGTACTGTATTGAGCATAATCCGTTTTACTTTAAAATGTTTATAAAAAAATTAGATAGTTATATATGTGATATTATTAATAGTTAGTAAGTTAAAATGAAAGTAATCTTTGGAGGTTATGGTATGAATGAATTTAATATACCTGTAGTATTAATCTTTTTTAGAAGAAAAGATACGATATTAAAGATACTAGAAAGAATATCTAAAATAAAGCCAAGTAAAATTTACTTGATTTCTGACGGACCTAGGAATGAATCTGAAAAAAGAGAAGTTTTGGAATGCAGGGAAGCCGTGGAAAAGAATATTACATGGAATTGTGAGGTAATAAAGAATTATGAAAAAGAGAATAAGGGAGTATATGACAGAATTGGGTTAGGGGCTAAGTGGGTATTTGAACGTGAAGAACGAGCGATATTTCTGGAAGATGATAATCTTCCGGAGTTAACATTTTTCCATTACTGTGAAGAATTACTTAATCTTTATGAAAAAGATACTCGGATACTTTGGATATGTGGAACTAATTATCTGGAAGAATATGACCCTGAAGATCATGCAAGTTATATGTTTACAAAAAATCTGTTGCCATGTGGTTGGGCATCATGGGCATACAAGTTTAATAAATTTTATGATGGTGAGCTTGAATTGCTAGAAGATGGCTATATTGATACAAGACTTAAAAATGAATATCATAACAAGTCACTGTATAAGCAACAAAAACATTCATTTTTAAGGACTAAACATTTATTAAAAACTAATAGACGTTCATGTTCCTGGGACTATCAAATGGCTTTTTCAATTAGGAATAATGGATTATATGGAATATCACCGTGCGTGAATCAAATTAAGAATATTGGAGTAGATGAGTTTTCTGAGCATGGAGGAACTTCGTTAAATAATATAATGACTAAAAGATTTTGTGGGATGGACTCAAAAACTCTTAAATTTCCTTTAAAACACCCAAAGTCTGTTCTCGTAGATTATAGATATGAAAAAAAAATTGAAAATATTATTTTACTTCCTTGGTATTATAGATGTGGTAAATGGATTATTCGATTTATAAAACCTATTTTAGGGCTTGATGAGTTTGATAGTTTTAAAGAATGGTTACAAAGATTTTCAATAAGGAGATAAATTTAATGCGGTTTAATAAGAGACAGCCTTTAACAAAGAAAAATGAAATAGTTGAAAAGTTCATAGGGTTATTTCTTGTGTTCTCAGTAGTTTATAATAGTGGATCAGTATTAATGACAGTGAATAATGGCATAGGATTTGGATTAATGGCTTGTTCCTTCATTATTATTTTTTTTAGATATTCAAAATTCAATGGAAGATTTAGAATTAGTTTTTTTAGCGTTAGTTTTATACTTTTCATTTTGATGATAGTAATATCATTTATAGTAAATGCAAATTTTAGTTATATAGATAACAATATACGATTTGTGTTAATAATCTCTTTAGCATATAGTTTAGTTAAATACATTGATTTTAATGTTTTTGTAAATAGTTATATTAAGACAATGAAGTTTTTAGTTATAATCTCATTGATACCTTTTTGTTTAATCAATATATTTGGGATTAATATACTTCAAAATTTGCCGATTATAGAAAATATCAATGGAGTTCATTATTATAATGGATTATTATTTTATTACTATACGTATTCATATAAAAGAAATATTGGAGTTTTTTGGGAACCATCAATTTATTCTAGTTTAATAATTATTGCTATGGTATTTGAAATTTGTTTCAAAGATAAAAAGCCATCTTTTATAAATCTTTTTATTTTATTAATTGGTTTAATAACAACAAGATCAGCAGGTGGATATTTCCTATTATTATTTGTATTTATACTGTATTTTTTCAAAAATGCTAAAACACTAAAAAGTATTTTTTTACAACTTATAACTATATTAGTATCGTTATGGTCATATTTTAATATCGATAGAATTATAAACTTTTTAGTTTTAATAAATCCATTAGTATTTGGTAAATTTTTGAATGAAAATTCTGCTTCAATATTGGAACGGAGTAGCTCTCCTTCCGCAAATATTGAGCTATTTCTTGATAGTCCAATATTTGGACAAGGATTAGGTAAAATTGATGCGTTATATTCTCAATTTGGAATTTCACAAACATCAACTTCTACTTATTTTATGGCAGCATTTGGTATAGGGGGAATTTTGTATACATTAATTATAATTTATGGGTCATGCATGCAAAAGAAAATAAATATCATAACACGAATTTTAATATCAATAATTATTTTATTAATAGTCAATAAAGAGCCTCATGCTAGGATTATTATAACTTATATTATAATGTTTTATTTGATTAAACCTAAGTCATAACTTATCTATTAAGTAGTATTATTAATAAATGAAAAGTATTAATAAATAAAATATATTAGGGAAATACATTGCAGAAAGATAGGTGAGGAATTTTTTGAAGGAAAGATACCTGAATATAATTAAAAATAATAGAAATTTAATTGCAAATATTACTGGCTCAATTGGGGTAAAAGGATTATCATTAATAGTTAGCCTTATAACATTGCCGGCTTATATGAATTATTTTGAGGATAAAAAAACTTTAGGATTGTGGTTCTCATTATTATCCATATTGAATTGGATTTTAGTTTTTGATATAGGCATAGGAAATGGACTAAGAAATCATCTTGTTGAAGCATTAGTAGAAGAGGACTATTTAAAAGCTAAAAAATATATATCCTCTGCTTATTTTATTATAGGATTGGTTTCTTTGGTTATTATAGTAATGGGTTATATAGGGGTAGGATTATGCAATTGGAATACTATTTTGAATATTTCTGACCAAATAGTTAAAAATAATTTATTAGTTATGGTAGTTAGATTAGTTTTTATAGGAGTTGTACTTCAATTTTTTTTGAAGCTTATTCTATCAATACTTTATGCGATGCAAAAGACAGCATTATCTAATTTTATTTCGCTTTTATCGCAATCTTTAGTTTTACTATTTGTTCTTACATTTAAAGCTGGAGATATAAAATCAAGTTTATTATATCTTTCGACGGTTTATATATTAACTATTAATGTACCGCTTATATTTGCTACTATATTTGTGTTTTTAAAGCCATTAAAGCAATCAAAGCCCAACTTTAAGTATTATGTTAGGGAATATGCAAATTCTATAATGCAATTAGGGTATATGTTTTTTTGGATTCAGATTACATTATTAGTTATAAATTCATCAAATGAATTTTTGATTACTAGGTTGTTCGGACCTGAAGATGTTGTTGAATATCAAGTTTACAATAAAATATTTGGTTTATTTTTAATGTTTTTTTCAATTTTCACTACACCAATTTGGTCATCGATAACAAAAGCGGTAAATGAAAACAGGATAAACTGGATAAAAAAGATGTATAAGTTTTTAAATGTATCTGCAATAATTGTCTGCATTGGTTGCTTTGCTATTGTACCTGCTTTTCGATATATTGTAAATATATGGTTAGGCACAGGGAAAGTACGAGTTGATATTTCAATTGCCTTATTATTTGCAATATTTAATAGTTTAATGATTTTCATATATTCTGCTACTTGCATTGCTAATGGAATTGGAAAATTAAAAACTCAGATGTTTTGTAACACTTTTGCAGCTATTATAAAAATACCATTAACAATTTTTTTCTCAAACATTATAGGGAGTTGGATAAGTATAGTTTTAGTTAATATTATAATAATGTTTCCAGTCGTAGTGATACAACCAATATTAATTGTAAAACAACTTGGATTGGTTTCAAGTAATGAAAATTGATGGAAAATATCATAAAATGAGTATAAATTAAAGTTATATATACGTGTAATGAAAAAAAGTTGCACGAAACATTTCTAAAAAAGAAAGAACATGTTCATGTAATGGATATTAATGGATTTTTTATAATATAAGCGTATAAGATATACTTAATTGTGATAAACATATTGTGGAGTAAAATAGAAATTGTCAAATGGTTAACAAAAACAAGGTGGTAAATATTTTGATTAAAAAATATAAAAATAAATTAATCTAATTGGTTAACTTATGAAAGCACTTGATTTTAATGATTATATAAGAGATTCAAACAAAAATAATATTGGAAGGATTAGAAATTTTAGAGACACAATAAATAGATATGTTGAGAAGAGTACCAGATTACAGCATGCCCAATGTATTTGTAAAGTATTTAGGATAATATTGTCCTATATGGATTATGTAAATAGAGTGATTTGTATAAAACAATAATTTAAATTAATACATAAGTAATTAATTCTTCTCAGATTATTAGTAGTTAAAGGAAGGTAATTCATTATGTACAAAATAGCAGTAGCAGGAACAGGATACGTTGGTCTTGTAGCAGGGGTTTGCTTTGCTGAAGTAGGTCATCAAGTAACCTGTGTAGATATTGATGAAAAGAAAGTGAATCTAATGAAACAAGGAGTTTCTCCAATTTATGAAGCTGGCCTTGAAGGATTAATGCAGAAGAATTATGCAGCAGGTAGACTTCATTATACCACAGATCATAAATCAGCTTATAGAGATGCAGATGCAATTTTTATAGGAGTTGGAACTCCAGAGCAACCAGATGGTTCTGCTAATTTAAGTTACATAGCAATCGTTGCAAAGCAAATAGCTGAGACTGTAGAGAAGGATTGTCTTGTGGTAGTTAAATCTACAGTGCCAGTAGGAACTAATGATAAGGTAGAACAGTTTATTAAAGACTTCTTACCTCATGATGGTGAGATTTGTGTTGGTAATGGTGCTGGTTGCAATAGAAGAATTAGAGTAGAAGTAGCATCAAATCCAGAGTTTTTAGCTCAAGGTACAGCAGTTCATGATACTCTTCATGCTGCAAGAATTATTATTGGAACAGAGAGTAAGTGGGCAGAGGATATTCTTATGAATATATACAAGCCATTTAATCTTCCTATAGTGTCTGTAAGTAGACGTTCAGCAGAGATGATAAAGTATGCTTCAAATGACTTTTTAGCTCTTAAAATATCTTATATGAATGATATAGCTAATCTTTGTGAGCTTGTTGGAGCTGATGTTCAAGATGTAGCTCAGGGTATGAGTTTTGATCAGCGTATTGGAAGTAAGTTTTTAAATGCAGGTATTGGCTATGGTGGTTCCTGTTTTCCTAAGGATACAAAAGCCCTTGAATATTTAGCAAGACAAAATGGTTATGAGCTTAGAACTATTAAAGCTGCTATAGATGTAAATAAGGATCAAAAAACCATACTATATAAGAAGGCTTGTAGACGTCTTATTACCTTTAGTGGATTAAAAGTAGCTGTTCTTGGACTTACTTTTAAACCAGGAACAGATGATTTAAGAGAAGCACCATCTCTTGAAAATGTACCTTTATTATTAGAAGGTGGAGCAGAGATTTATGCCTATGATCCAGTGGGTAAGGAGAACTTTAGTAGAAGATATCCAGAAGGAAAAAATGGACACGGTACTACAAAGTATGTAGATAATATAGAAGAAGCGTTAAAAGATGCTAATGTATGCTTTATATTTACCGAGTGGGGAGATATTAAAGCTATAAAGCCAGGCGAATATAAAAAGCTTATGAGAACACCTTTAGTTTATGATGGAAGAAATATATATAATGTAGAAGATATGCAAGAGGTTGGAGTAGAGTATTATTCTATTGGAAGACCATGCATAAAGGTTTCTCAAGCTTATGATGAAGCAGCTGTTACAGGGGAGGTGTAAATTTGAGTTATAAATCTTTAGACAAAAACAAGATTTATCTTATTACTGGGGCTGCAGGGTTTATTGGCTCTTATTTATCTAAAAGATTATTAAACAGTGGATGTAAGGTAATAGGTATTGATAATATAAATGATTACTACGATGTAAATCTTAAGTATTCTAGATTAGAAAAGCTTAAAGAATTTGAAGACTTTATCTTTATAAAAGAAGATATTTCAGATAAAGCTGTAATAATGAAAATATTTGAGGAGTATAAGCCTCAAGTTGTAGTAAACTTAGCTGCTCAGGCTGGTGTTAGATATTCTATAGAAAATCCAGATGTGTATATGCAAAGTAATGTAATTGGGTTCTTTAACATTCTAGAAGCATGCAGATATAATCCAGTGGAGCATCTTATATATGCATCTTCAAGTTCTGTATATGGCTCTAATAAAAAAGTACCCTTTGAAGAGTCAGATTTTGTGGATAACCCAGTATCCCTATATGCAGCTACAAAGAAATCTAATGAGTTAATGGCTCATACCTATAGTCATCTTTATAAGATTCCAGCTACTGGATTAAGATTTTTTACAGTTTATGGACCTATGGGAAGACCAGACATGGCATACTTTGGATTTACTGATAAGTATTTTAAAGGTGAACCTATTAAAATATTTAACAATGGTAACTTTGTAAATGACTTATATAGAGACTTTACCTATGTAGACGATATAGTGGAAGGAATTGAAAGACTTATTACTAATCCGTCAAAGGATGTAGTTCCTCACAAAGTATTTAACATAGGTAATAATAGTCCAGAAAAACTTATGACCTTTATAGGGTCCCTAGAGAAAGCTTTAACTAATGCTTTAGGTAGAGAAGTAGTCTTTAATAAAGTATTTGAACCTATAAAACCAGGTGATGTGCCAGCAACTTATGCTTCTACAGATAAACTTCAAGAAGCTGTAAGTTTTAAGCCATCAACGACTATAGAAGAGGGACTTCAAAGATTTGCAGATTGGTATGTGAAGTATTATAAGGTTAAATAGATTTCTATTTGACCACTAGATAAAATACTAGGAGATTGAAATATGAAGGATATAGACATTAGGAATTTATTGGGAAGGGACACAATACAACTTAAATCAGACCATATTGATAGATATATCAAGGATAAGGTAATTCTTGTAACCGGTGGTGGAGGTAGTATTGGTTGAGAGATAATTAGGCAAATAACTAAATTTTCACCAAAGAAAATTCTTATTTTAGATATATATGAAAACAATGCTTATGATTTACAAATGGAGCTTAATAGAGAATGTCCTCAGGTGTGTAAAAGTGTGATAATTACTTCAGTGAGGGATTTAGTTAGAATAGATCAGGTGTTTTGTCAGTATAGACCTGATGTAGTATTTCATGCTGCTGCTCATAAGCATGTGCCTTTGATGGAAGAGAATATGGCTGATGCAATTAAAAACAACATAATAGGCACCTATAATGTGGTTAAGTGCGCTCATAAGTATGGCGTAGATAAGTTTGTGTTAATTAGTACAGATAAAGCTGTGAATCCTACTAATATAATGGGAGCTACTAAGAGGTTTTGTGAACTTATAGTACAAGCTTTTAATGAAGTTAGTCAAACTGATTTTGTAGCAGTGAGATTTGGAAATGTTTTAGGAAGTAATGGTTCTGTGATACCACTATTTAAAAGGCAGATTGAAAAAGGTGGCCCTGTCACAGTAACACATCCAGAGATAACTAGGTTTTTTATGACTATACCAGAAGCAGCTCAGCTTGTAATTCAAGCAGGAGGCTTTGCCGAGGGTGGAGAGATCTTTGTCCTTGATATGGGTAAGCCAGTTAAGATGGTAGAGCTAGCTAAGGAATTAATATCACTTTCAGGCTATAAGCCAGAGGTTGATATAAAGATAGAGTATATAGGCCTAAGACCTGGAGAAAAACTTTATGAAGAACTACTCATGGATGAAGTTGCATTAACTTCTACAGAACACGATAAAATCTTTGTAGAAAAACCTAAAGAAGCAAATATAACCTTCATAGAATCATCTATAAAAGAATTTAAAAACGTAGACAATATGTCTAAAGAAGAAATTATAAAACTAATGAAAGAAAAGGTTCCCTACTTACTACCCTATGGGGTTAGATTACGGGGTATCCCCAATAGCTGAAATCTCGCAAACCCTTGCTACGTAAACAACTAGTTAACTAGTTATATAGTTTTATAGTTAAATATGGATAAAGTTATAAAGTTAACTAGGTTTATAGCTTTATATTTATATAGTTTCCTAGGGGAAATTTTAAATAGTTAAATATAATAAAATGTAATGGGGTAAGACCCCATTACATTTTATTACACAGACTCTGTTCAATGAAAGAAGAATATTTATGTATTCTTCTTTTTTGCGTGATCAGCATTTATGCTGAGCCGGTAGGCTGAAAGAATTTAGCTTCCCCACCGGGGCTTGCTAATAGAAGAAACTAAAAACATAAAATATAGTGCAGTTTTTAATGAGTTTGGTTATAATATAAGTAAGTAAATATATTTTAAAATGATAGGTGAAGAACAAAATGAAGATAAAAAAAGAAATACATCATATACATGATAAAAGTTATAAGGATTTATTTTCTAATAAAGAAATTTTAATAAATATGGTTCAAAGTTTTGTTAAAAGTTCATGGGGAAAAGATATTACAAAAGATAATATTGAGTTAGTAAATAAGTCATATATTCTTTCAGACTATGAGGAGTTAGAATCTGATATAGTTTATAAGGCTACAATAGAAAATAAAGAAGTTATATTTTATATTTTGTTAGAATTTCAGTCATATGTGGATTATAGTATGCCTATAAGATTATTTTTATATATGACAGAAATATGGAGAGAAGTTTTAAAAAACACTAAAAAAGTAGAAGTAAAAAGCAAAGACTTTAAATTACCGGCAATAGTACCTATAGTGTTATATAATGGTGAATATAAGTGGACAGTAGAGAAAAAGTTTAAAAATGTTATAAGTAAAAGTGAATTATTTGGGAATAACATAATCGATTTTGAGTATATATTAATAGATATAAATAAATATGAAAAAGAACAATTAATGGAACTAAAGAATATAGCATCAGCAGTGTTTTTATTAGATCAAAAAGTTGACATTGAAGAATTTATAAGTAGAGTTAAGGATATTGCCATAGGATTTAATACCTTAAGTGAAGAACAAAAAATCATGTTAAGGCGTTGGCTAAAGAATACTTTATCAGATGAAATTAAAGATAAATTAGGAGAAAGAATAGAAGATATTTTAATTGCAAATAAAGAGGAGGTGGCTATCATGACTTCTAACATTTCAAAGACAATAAAAGAAACTTTTGAAAAAACAAGAGAAGAAGGAATTCAAAAAGGAATAGAGGAAGGTATCGAAAAAGGCATCGAAAAAGGCGAAAAAAATAAAGCTATAGAGATAGCTAAAAACTTATTAGATATTTTAGATGATGAAACTATTTCTATGAAAACAGGCTTAACAATAGAAGAAGTAAAAAGATTAAGAGACTAGCAAATTAAAGTTAGTCTCTAATTTGTTTCTAGGAGACTTAACTTTAGTAGTAATAAGGGTTTACACCGGGAAGAACATAAGAACATAAAAACATGAAATCTAGTGCAGGTTTTAATGAGTTTGGTTATAATATAAATAAGTAGATTTAGAGAGTGGAGGATATTATAAATATAAAAAAGAAAAGCTAGAAGAAAAGCTTGTAGAAAGTAAAGTCTTTTTAGTGAGAATATGAGAGTGTTTAAAGAGAAATCCAAATAGTGATGATGAAATAGTAGATGAAGCCATGATATCTTACTTTAATTCTTTCTGTGAATTTATATTAGATATGTGTGAAACATATTTAGTAGCAACAGAAAATTATATACCTAATAAATCAGGAGTTGATATAATAGAATTATCATCAAACTTTGGATTCATATCTTCAGAGGATTCTAAGAAACTTCAAGGAATAGTGAGACTTAGGAATAGACATACTCATGATTTTTATCAAAGGAAATTAGTAAGGAAAAGAATTATAGCTATATGCAAATTTGAAATGATAACTTTAGATTTATTTCTAGAAACATCTTCTGAAAAAATAAGATTAGTTGTTAGTGACAAAGGTTAAGAGACTAGCAAATTAACTTATGGAGGTAATGTTTTATGAATAAAGTAACTTTAATTGGTAATGTAGTAAGGGAGCTAGAATTAAAAACTTATGATGGTTCCGAGGGGGAGGGAAGCTATATTAAGATAAATCCCTTAATAATGATAAAATAATTAGAAATTATGTAATAGCACTTGTCAATATTATTCCAGACAGTTGCTGATTACCATATATAGTATTATAATAAGTAATAAAGGGAAATATAAAAAATAAAGCAATTTATTTTTTGGGAGGAATTTAATAATGAAAAAAGTAATTACATACGGCACATTTGATTTATTGCATTATGGTCATATAAACATATTAAAGAGAGCCAAAGAGCAAGGAGACTATTTAATAGTAGCTTTATCGACAAATGAGTTTAATGAAGTTAAAGGTAAGAAGTGTTATTTTTCATATGAGGAGAGAAAAAAATTATTAGAAGCAATTAGATATGTGGATTTAGTTATTCCAGAAAATAATTGGGAACAAAAAATTCATGATATAAAAGAATTTCATGTAGATACTTTTGTCATTGGAGATGATTGGGAAGGAAAGTTTGATTTTCTTAAAGAATACTGTAAAGTTATATATTTAGGCAGAACTCCTGAAATATCAACAACTAAAATAAAACAGGAACTAGGTATAGGACAAGTTGCGATAGGTAAATAATATACATTATCATGGGACTAGTTATTGATTTACTAGTCCTAATTTTATTGTCTAAGATATAAATAAAAACAGTATAAGTTAAATAATTAGGAAGCTCAAGGCAAGCCTTTTGCAATGACCCTCGGGGGATGTGAATAGAATGTTAATATAGGACGGAAAGTATGGTAAAATGGTATATTTGATACCAAAGAAAATCTAGATAGTAACCTTATTAAAGTGCAATTCTACAATCGTGTATAATGTGGTTACAAAAACTAAAGGTGAATATATGTAATTTTGGATATATAATGATTATGATTTACAAATGGAGCTTAATAGAGAATGTCCTCAGCTGTGTAAAAGTGTGATAATTACTTCAGTGAGGGATTTGGTGAGAATGGATCAGGTATTTTGCCAGTATAGACCTGATGTGGTATTTCATGCTGCTGCTCATAAGCATGTTCCTCTGATGGAAGAGAATATGGCTGATGCAATTAAAAACAACATAATAGCTTTATATTTATATAGTTTCCTAAGGAAAATTTTAAATAGTTAAATATAATAAAATGTAATGGGGTCTGACCCCCATTACATTTTATTATATTATTAGTAAGGCGTACTACATGCTAGTGCAATTATAAAGAAGAATATATATATAGCAACGGTAAAAATGATTGAAGCTATGAATCCAAACAATGACCATTTACCTATAGCATCTGAACTTCTTGGTTTATTATCCTTCCACATAAAATAAACTATTATTCCAACTATAGGAAAGCAACAAGCTATTATATTTGCAATGGTGTCAGGCTCATCTTTTACTATTGGATGGCCATAATTATATGAATTATTCATTGATTGCTGGTTATTTGGATTTGTAGCATTGCCACATTCAGGACAGAAGGTGACGTTATTTAGAATTTCTTTTCCACATTTAGAACAATACATATGCGAATCCTCCTTAAAAATTAAGTTAGTTTTTATTTGATTTTTGGGTTACCACAGTGTATACAGAATTTAGCATCAACACTTATTACTTTTTTGCAATTATTACAAAGAATTTCATTTTCATCCATATTTGAAATGGCATTTGTATCCCTCACTATAGGAGTACCACAAGTTGTGCAGAATTTACTGTCAGGGTTAAGTGGGGTTTTACAGTTTCTACAAACATTATCGAGATTATTTAGTACAAGTTTTTCATTAAAGTTTATAGAATTTGTGATAACTCTCTTTTTAAATATCAATTTACTAATAAATAAAGTTAATGAAACAAACAATATAAGTATTGGAGAATACTTAAGGTTTCCAAAAATGAAATCACCCAAGCCAGTAAAATAATTATCATTAAAAGTCATACTCAATACAAAACATCTGATAAAAGAGTATAATGAAAATGATGTTATAATCCCAAGGGTTATTAATAATATTTGTATAACTAAGTCAATAGTTTTAGATTTATTTTTGAAATATGAACTTATCAAGTATGATATTAGAATCGTAATAATATATATTCCGTAATAACATAATTCTAATAATAAGAATGGCACATTATCTATGCTAATATCATTTTTGAACATATTTATGGGTATAGCTAAAATTGGACCTAGAAATAAAAAAATGCAAGTACTTAATCCCACGTCTAAGATGTTAGAGGAAGCATACCCTATAAACACTAGAATTGCTAAGAGAAAGCATAATATAACTTCATAAAGTACATCATTAAAAGGTACAAAATCTATAATTAAAGATGTAATTATAGCTATAGAAGTGGCAATGGCAAGACAAATTATTTTTTTAGTATTAATAGATTTTTTATCATAATTAATCATTCTATTTAATTCCTCCAATGAGGCATATATTATAGGCCCCTCAAAATTTTTTGTAATTTAACTCCATGACTATAACCAAGTTTTCCAATAAAAATAATAATATATATTGTAGCAATGCCAGCTAAAATACCTGTGATTAGCCTTCTTGTATTTGTACTTGTCCACTTTCCTAAGTATTGTCCTATACCATCAATTCCGATAGGTATCAATAGAACAAAACTAAACATTAAGGGTATTTCTATGAAAAATGCCATTAGTAATGCTATTAAGTATCCAATTAATATACCAGTGCAACGAGCACAAATAGGAAACTGCTTTCCTTTATAAAAGAATGAACGCTCAGGTAGCTTGTGACATATAAAAAGATAGTCAAGTATTTTCATATTTTGATTTTTTCCTTTCTCATTAAAACCCATTAGTTGCTAGCCTAAACACAATGAATAATATGTATACAATTATGATTTTATGCGGATTTTGATTAAAGTAGTAGCTAATATATTAAGCTACTACTTTAATCAAAACATTATAATATAAAAAATAATTAAAAGTTTACAGTTATTCTAGTAAGAAGAAAATGAACTTCCAGCTAAGCCTAATATAATACAGAGTATGTATATAATAACTACGGCAATAACCCCACCGATGGCCCATTTGCAAACTGCACTTGAACTCTTTGGTTTTGTATCCTTCCAAACTAAATAAAGTACTAGTCCAACTATTGGAAAACAACAACTTGCTATGTTTGCAAGGGTGTTTGGCTCATCGTTAACAATTGGTTGCCCATTGTTATATGTATTTTGAATATTTCCCATTGATTGTTGTTGGCTAGTTGGATTTGTATTATTGCCACATTCAGGACAGTAGATGGCATTGTCAGGAATTGATTTCCCGCATTTTGAACAAAACATGTATATATCCCCCTTAAAATTAAAATATTGTATAAATTCCATTAACAATTGTATCATTTATTGTAGAAATAGTAAACAATTTAGGTACAAAAGTAACTCCCTAAGCCTGCTGAGGCAAAATAAGACATATTCACGGCTTGTTCACAATTATTGTTGTACTTATAGTAAGTGGATGCAGCATAACGGAGCCCATTTAACTTTAGGAACTCTTTTTTCTCTACAACGAGCATTTATGGTGAGCCGGTAGGTAGAAAGAATTTTGCTTCCTCACCGGGGTTTGAATTTATCAAATTAAAGGAAATATAAGAGAAACATTAAAATATATAGATGAAGCTTATAATGAGATGACAATAATAATGGATGATATTATGAAATTAATTAAAGATAGTGGAATAGATATTGATATGCTCTATGATGTTATAGCCTTATGTGCTTTTGGAAGTTATTTAGTAGCAACAGAAAATTATATACCTAATAAATCAGGGGTAGAATAGCGTTAGTTTACTATGGGGTCAGATTTGTTCCATAAAATGGGAGGAAGTCTGACCCCAATTTTAAATTACATTTGGTTACCTGTTGGTTCAGATATACTCTTAAGAGCATCTTGGGCATTGTCAGAAAGAATAGGTTCAAGGGAAATATCTCCTAGTGAAACAATACCTACAAGACTATTATTTTCTACGATTGGAAGTCTACGTATCTGTTCTCTACTCATTATTTCAGCAGCATCATGAACATCCATTTCTGGGTTCCCTACAGTAGGGTTTGAAGTCATGATATTTCTCACTTTTGTTTGAGCTGAATCCTGACCTGAGGCTACAGATCTTAAAGCAATATCACGATCGGTAACAATACCATTTATCATTTTGTTACTACATACTGGTATGGAACCAACATTATATTGTTTCATAAGTTGAGCAGCTTTTTCAATAGAATCTTCTGGGGTTAAACAAGCAACATCTTTTGACATGATTTCTTTTACTTTCATAAATTTCACCTCCATATATAGAGTAACCAATTAAATTATTATTTATTAGCTTGATATGCTGAAATTTTTGTGAAATTCATACTAGATATAGATTTATATATGAGGCTATAAAGGTCAATAAAGTCTAAAGGATTTTTAAATTAGCCTAAAAAATTCAAAATATCCTAAAAACAACCTATAAATCCTAGCAAAATAGTTACAATTTTTTAATATTTATGGTAATATGATAAATAGGTGTTGACTGAATTATTAAAGTCAGACCATTTGCTAGAGAAATGAGGGGATAATTATGGGAAAAAAACTAATTTCACTTATTTTAGGTTTATCATTAACTTGTACTGTTTCGGCACCTGCCTTTGCTGCAGAATTAAAGGTAGATAAAGAAGCAAAAAAAGTACAAGCTATAGAGAAACTTGAAAAGCTAAGTGATGAAACAGTGGAACTAAAGGAAAATGATGGACAAGTCTTTTTATCAGGAGAGCTTTCTGATGAAGAAGTTCCAGGCGAGGGTTCAGCAACTAAATTTTTAGAGGAAAACAAAGAGCTCTTTGGAATTGACAATACAAAAGAGGAACTAAAGGTTGTTGAAGTAAATAAAGATGACATAGGAGATACTTTTGTAAAGTTTGCACAAGTTATTGAGGGAACAGAAGTAGATAACAGTTTAATAAATGTGCACTATGATAAAAATGGAGTTATAGTTAGTGTTAACGGTAACCTTGAAGAAAATAAAGAAATCACTACTCTTGGTAGTAAGGTTATTTCTCCTGAGGAAGCTATTGAAATAGCAAAAAGTCAATTTGAAATTAAAAAATTAAAAAAGACGCCAAAGGCTGAAAAGTTAGTAATAACTGAAGATGGTGTGAACTATGAAGTTTACAAGATAAATATTTTCTTTATGGAGCCTACCATAGGAAATTATGATGTTTTTGTTGAAGTAAATTCTGGTAAGGTAATTAAAATAGAAGATAAGATTAGATATAATAATCCAGTAACTGGAACAGGCATTGATGTTCTTGGAAAAACTAGAGAGTTAAATTTGAATCAATCTGGAGATCAATATCAAATGATTGATTTAACAAATAAGGGTAGCATATATACCTATGATGCAAAGAATGGCATTAGTGATGGAGATTTAGTTTCAAATACTACTGGAAAGTTTACAACTGAAGCTGATAAGTCGCCAGTTAGCGCACATCATAATGCGGGTAAGGTAATTAGCTTCTATAAAAATGTATTTCAAAGAGATAGTCTAGATAACAATGGAATGGATGTTCACTCTTTTACACACTTTGACTTGAATTATAATAATGCCTTTTGGAGTGGTGGTGTAATGATTTATGGAGATGGAGATGGAGAAGAATTTACATATCTTAGCGGAGATTTAGATGTGGTTGGCCATGAAATGACTCATGGAGTAATAGAGTATACAGCTGACCTTGCATATCATAATCAATCGGGTGCATTAAATGAATCTATGGCTGATGTGTTTGGAGTACTTATTTCAACTTATGATAAGTATAATGTTGCTAATAGAGGAACTTGGAAGTTTGACTCAGCTGATTGGGTTGTAGGAGATGATATTTATACTCCTAACATTCAAGGGGATGCTTTAAGAAGTTTAAAAGATCCTACCCTATATGGTCAACCAGCACATATGACTGAGTACTATGAGCTTGCTGATACAAAAGATGAAGATTGGGGAGGAGTTCATATTAACTCAGGGATTCCAAATAAAGCAGCATATAATATAGCTAGTAATATAGGAATGGATAAGACTGCAAAGATATATTACAGAGCATTAACTCAATACATGCATCCTGATACTAACTTTCAGCAAGCAGCATACTGCCTTGTACAAGCTGCAGCTGACTTATATGGAAAAGGATCTAATGAGATCACTGTAATAAAGAATAGTTTTGCTTCAACTGGAGTGGCATATAAAGGACAGAAGCCAGTTATTTCAGGAGTTACAGCTAAGAATGCAACAGTTGGAAATGTGTTTGATACAAAAGCTGGAGTTACAGCTGCAGATCTTGAAGATGGAAGCTTAACTTCAAAAATAGCTGTTAGTGGAACCATAAATACAAATAAAGTAGGTAAATACACTTTAACTTATACAGTAACAGATAGCGATGGAAACAAGGTAAGTATACCTAGAGTTATTAATGTTGTTGCTAGAAATGTACAAATTAATGCATTAATAGGTACTGATAGATACGATACAGCAGTTAGACTAAGTAAGGGTCAATTTACAACTGCAAACACTGTAATGATAGCAAATGGTGGAGCTTTAGCAGATGGATTAGCTGCTACACCACTAGCAACCTTTAAAAAAGCACCTTTACTTTTAACAGAAGCAAGTAGTCTCCCAGAAGGAACTAAAGGTGAAATAAAGAGATTAGGTGCAAAAAATGCTATTATTGTAGGTGGAAGTGGAGTAGTTAATGACAGTGTAATAAAGGATTTAAAAGCACTAGGTGTAACTAACGTGGAGAGAATTGGTGGAAAAGATAGATATGAGACATCTTTAGAGATTGCTAAGTATATTGATAAAAATTGCTATGAAGTAAGTAAAGTAGTTATAAGTAATGGACATGGTGAAGCAGACGCTCTATCCATAGCTTCCGTAGCAGGAAGAGATAAGATGGCAATAGTTTTAGTAGAAAAGGATACAATTCCAACGAAAGTTTATAGTTGGTTACAATCAGAATCTCTACAAAATGCCTATATTATAGGTGGTACTGGGGTAGTTTCTGATAATGTACTAAGTAAGGTTAATGGAATTACTTCAGGAAATATAACAAAGAATAGATTAGGTGGCAAAGATAGATATGCAACTAATGCCATGGTTATAGATAAATTCTATGGAAGTGTTGTAAATAAAACTTATATAGCAAAAGGATATGAATTAATAGATGCTCTAGCAGCAGGTCCAGTTGCAGCCCTTAATGGATCACCAGTGGTTTTATCAGATGATGACTTAACAACAGAACAAAAAACTGTACTAGATAAGAGATTTGGAAATATAATCATAAGAACTGGTGGCGGAATTGCAGATAAAGCAGTAAATTCTTTAAAAAGCTGCATTCAACAGTAATTAAGTAATAGAGTCCAAGTATGGAGGATACTACTATTTCTTAGACTTGAATATAAAGCTGGTGTGGTATTTCACACCAGCTTTTGTTATGTGTAAATCATTAGTATGTATGCTGAGCTGTGAGGCAAAAGAAACCAGAAGTTCATGTTTGAAAATTTTATAAGTTTTGTTTTTTAAACTTTAAATTTCATAATAATTGTTTGTAAGTTTTGTGCTAAATTTGATAGGTTTTCACTAGAATTTGCAATTTCTTCTATAGAGGCAACTTGCTCTTCCATGGATGCTGTTGCTTCTTCAGTTGCAGCCGCACTTTCTTCAGCAAGGGATGAAAGCTTTTCTAAAATATCTAGTATTTCATATTTTGTTTTTTCCATATTTTCTCCTGAAACATTTAACTGTTTAACTACTTTTCCAGATTCTTTCATTGATTCAGCAATTAACATATACTTATCTCTAGTATTAATTACACTACTAGCTTGTTCTTTAGATATATTAGATAGCCTTTCCATTGTATTTACAGCATTTTTAGCATTTTTTTGCAATTCATTAACCATTCCATCAATCTCTTTTGTAGAAGTTGAAGATTGTTCGGCTAATTTTCTGATTTCATCTGCTACCACTGTAAAACCTCTACCTGCTTCCCCGGCTCTTGCTGCTTCTATTGCTGCGTTTAATGCTAATAAATTAGTCTGTTCTGCTATAGAGGCAATGACATTACTTGCTTGTCCAATTTTATTAGAACTATCATTAGTTTTTAATATAACTTCATATATCTCTTTTGTTGCATCATTGCTTTCTTCTGTTATTTTTGATAGGGTATCAATGTCATTTAAACCCTCATTAACCACTTCTGTTACCTTCATTGAAGCAGTATTTAAATTTCTCACATTTTTCTGATCTTTTTCAATAATTTCTCCTAATATAGTAGCTTTTGAAGAACCTTCTTCTGTAATTAGTGATTGTTCAGAGGCTTCCATTGCTATTTCTTCTACTGTTTTTGATACTTCGTCTACAGCTATGGCTGATTGTTGTGAAGTAGCCATCAACTCCTCTGAAGCAGCAGTAACTTGTTCAGAAGAATCACTGACTTTGTCAATAATATCCCTAAGATTTTTAATTATGCCTTGTAGAGCTTGGGCTAAGGCTCCAATTTCATCATTTTTTTTAAGATAGTCTTCAGAAATATCTTCTGTAATATCTAAATTAGCTATTTTTTCTGAATGTTTTATTGTTTTTATAATAGGTTTAGTAATGGACTTACCAATTAAATATGTAATAGCAATACTAATAAATAAAATTATAGAAGTAACTATTATAATTGTTCTTTGTAGCCTAGGAATTGCAGATAAAACCTCACTCTTGTTGGCAGTAGTAATAAATATCCAATCAGTACCTTCAATAGGAGCAAATCCAGCATATAAATCATTACCTTCAAGGGAATAGGTGCTAACTCCTTTCTTATCTTTCAATGCTTTCTGAAGTAGCGTAGACATTGAGGTTAGACTTTTATCTTTTTTCATTTCTTCAGACGGATTAAACTGATTTAATACTTTTTCCCTGTCTGGATGAGCAATTATTGTTCCATTACTATTAATAATATAGCTATATCCTTCATCACCATATCCAATATCATCTATAATTTCACTTAAAGCATTTCCGTCTCTACGCCCTATTAAAGCACCTATAACTTTACCCTCTCTCTCAATAGGGGCTGCATACATTAAAACAATTTCATTGGTTACACGACTAATTAATAAGTCGGATACATTCACTTCGCCATTTAAAGCCTTTTTTACATATTCTCTATCACCTAATTGGTTAGTTGATCCATTTGAATAACGGGCAGTACCATCAGGATCAACCACAGCAATATCAAGAAAATTTAGTCCTTCTACTTGTCTTTGTAGTATAGGTTGTTGTAGTGTCCAATCCATGCTCTTAATTTTGTCTAATAGAGCTATTGTTTTTAAGCACTGTTCTTGAGTCTCACTTCTACTCTCTGTTACTCGTGCTCCTTCGGCTGCTAGTGAAACTAGAGATTTTTCTGCTTCTTTTGTAAGAGCAATATTAATATTTTGTGTAGAAATCATCTCTAATGAAATTGATGATAATAAAATTAGCACAGAGAAGTAGATAACTAATTTTGTTTTAATACTTTTTATTTTAAACTTCTTTTTAAAGTTTTTTAGATTTTTCATTTTCATCCCTCCATTTAATTAATCTATAGATTTTGGTTTTAATAACTACTACTTAAGGGTAGATATTTATAACATGCTAGATGCGACATAGTGTAAATAGGTTACTTTAAAAATAAATATTGCAAAATATGTAGTTTATATTCCAATTCATATTATAACAAATTATCCTATAAAACAACAGAATTAAAATATTTTATACAAATAATACTAATTTTTTAACTTAAACAATCAAAAAAGTTAGGCTTAAGTTGTTAACTAATGAAGCTTAAACCTATAGAAATTGAAGATAGGAGTTCTAAATTTCAATATTACTTTGAAAACATACAAATATAGGATATAATATACTGGTAAGGAGGGGAATATATGAGAAAAGATAGGATACAAACCATATTATGCATAGTATTATCCGTTGCGTTAATTGCTACTTTAGCTTTAGGTATAAATAGATCTAAGAAGGAAAAAGAAAAGATTTTAGAAAGTAAGAAACTATATGAAAACTCAATAAATCTAACATCTAAACTGGAAGAAGAGAAAAAAGAAGGTAATGTTAAGAGAGAAACCAAAGGAAGTGAAGAAAAGTTCATTTTGGAAGGAAAAACTCTACTTTCTCTTGGAGATGGAGTTTCAAAAGGAAGTACATATCAAGAAAAGGTAAAAACTCTTTTGAATTTAAAAAGTGTAACAAATAACTCTAATAATGGCTTAGTTATGAGTAGTATGCTTAACTTAATTAATGGAGAAGCCCTCAAGGATATAGATATTATAATTATTATGGTAGGTACTAATGACTACACTAAAGGAAGAGCTCTAGGAACTAAAGATGATGGGGGAGAAGTTGAATCTTTTTACGGAGATGTGCAAGCGGTTATAAATACAGCACAAAAGGCTAAGCCTGAGGCAAAACTTGTATTTTTAACTCCATTAAAGCATGGATATATTGAAGGACAGCCAAGCTATCCTGATAAAAACAATATTGATCTTGGTCTAGAGGATTACTCCATGGCAATTAAAGAAGTATGTAATAAAAATTCTATACCAGTAATAGACTTATTTAATGAAAGTGGAATAGAAGCAGATAACATAGCTGATTATACTGTAGATAATATGAACCTAAATGAAGCTGGAAACGAAAAAGTAGCCAACACTATAAGCGAAGGTTTAAAGGAGATATTTAAGTAGGATATACTAAAGTGGATACACATAGTAGATATGCTAAAGTAGATATGCATAATAATATTGTAGTTTTGTGATATATATGAAAATTCTTAGAAATGACAAAAGTTAATCAATGCAGAAACCATTAAATTTTGGTTTCAAATGATTAACTTGTCATGAATAAGAATTTTCAATAGGAATTATTTAAATTGCTTATTATTTTGAAAGTATTTATACACATAAAGAATTAAGTGAGGACCTTAGCTTGTTAAGAGCTACGGTTCTTCTTTTTGCTGCTGTTGAATAGTTAAGGTTTCTGGATTTTGAATAATCTTTTAGGTTGCCTTCACAATTTATGTATATGAAGGTTATTAGATCTCTTAAGTTATCTTGGAGGTTGTCCACTTCTCTTTTTATAAGTTTATACATTTCTTTTTCTATAAAACTATCTTCAGTTGATGCATCAGCTATTAAAGTATCCTCTATTCTAAGGTTAGTTTCAATTGGAGCTTCGATGGTTTGTACCTCATTATCTTTTGCTCTTTGCCTTATTAGGTAATTAAAATTATTTTTTATTGCATAGGATATATAAGCTGTAAAATTGCCTTTTTCCGGAGTGTATTTTTCAAGGCAACGCATTAAGGTTATGTTTCCCATTTGAATTAAGTCTTCCATTTCATAGCCTCGGACATGAACCTTTGAAGCTTCTTTAATTATTAGGTATTTGTATTCATTAATCAATTCTTCCATTGCACTTTGGTCTTTATTTTTTGCTTTTAATATAAGATTCTTTAAATTGGAATAATCCATAGATATAACCCCCTAAAATACTTTAATAATATATATGCATTTTTTTGAAAAAGTGGAAATATAACTGATAAAAAAATTTTAACACAAACATTAGTTTGTGTAAATATATAATTGAAATATTTGGATAAAAAATATCTATATAAAAATATCTGAACAAAATATTTGAATAAAAATATCTGGATTAAAATTTTAATTCTATATTTATATGTTCTCTTATAATATATAGTGAAAGAGGAATAATATATATAAGGGAAATATATATAAGGGAGAAATATACAGGATATTGATATACTGTATTAGTTGATAATCAAAACAGAATAATATATATTATCAAAAGATAAGAGATTTAAATGGTTTGAATATATTCTTTCTGTATTATAAAAAATTTTTAAAATAATGCAGAATATCTTGCAATAGATAATAATTGTTTGTTAATATGTAAGTATGGAAGATAATATGAATGCGGAGGTAATGAAATGGAACCTTTAAAATTAACTAATTCAGTTCATTGGGTTGGGGTTAATAATCCTGAACTTAGAGTATTTGACATAATAATGGAGACAAAAATGGGAACTACATATAATTCCTATTTAATTGAAGATGAAAAAATCACTATTGTTGACACAGTTAAGGATGGATACTTTGAACAATATTTAAAGAATATTAAATCTATTATTGGTGATAAAAAAATAGATTATATTGTAGTTCAGCATACAGAACTTGATCATAGTGGTTCATTAAAGGAGCTATTAAAGGAATATCCAGAAGCTCAGGTTGTTGGATCAAAGGCTGCAGTAAGATATCTTAAAGGAATTATAAACATGGAATTTAATTCTATAGATGCTTCAGGAGAGCTATCTATAGGAAATAAGACCTTAAGATTCGTAAATGCACCAAATCTTCACTGGCCTGACAGTATATTTACTTATTTACCAGATGAAAAGATATTATTTACATGTGATTTTATGGGATGTCATTATTCACCAAGTGGATGTATTACTGACAGTTGTTCTGGAAACTATGAAACTGAAATGAAGTATTATTTTGATGTTATCATGGGACCTTTCAAAAAATTTATTAATACGGCCCTTGATAAGATTGAAAATATAGAAACTGAAATTATTGCTCCTAGCCATGGTCCAATTCATATTGATGATAGAGAGTATTATAAAAATTTATATAAAACTTGGGCTAAGGAAGCTGCTATTGAAGAAAAAAACATCCAAATATTCTATGTTTCTGCCTATGGAAATACAGAAAAGGTTGCAAATCATTTAAAGGATGCCATTGAAAAAAGAGGAATTAAGGCTGGAGTTCATGAAATTACAACTACTCCTTTAGAGGAACTTGTATCTCTTGTAGAAAAGTCAAGTGGTATATTAGTAGGTTCTCCTACTATAAATCAAGATGCAGTGGAGCCAGCTTGGAATTTACTTGCTCATGTTAGTGCTATTGTAAATAGAGGTAAAATTGCTGGAGCTTTTGGATCTTATGGTTGGAGTGGAGAAAGTGTGCCTATGCTTTCAGAGAGATTAAAGAGCCTTAAATTTAATGTAATTGATCCAGGTTTTAAATTTAACTTTGTACCAAGTGAAGAAGAACTTAAGCTAGCAGATGAATTTGCTGATAACTTCCTTGGAATGTTAAAATAAATTTAGTATATAATAATAGATTATGGTATATTATTAAGGTATGGAATATAAAAAATGTTATATTCCATACCTTTTTTCATAGCCAATACTAATTACAAACTTAATAATATGTTTACATGAAAGATTTTATTAGGGAATAGGCTATAGAGAGAAAATATGGTAAAATGTAAGAAAGCTGATAAATTTCATTGCATTTTTATAGGAGTGATTATATTGAAGTGGTTAAATAAATTAGAGAGAAAATATGGCAGGTATGCCATTAGTGGATTGATGAAATACATTGTAGCAGCTAATTTGGCTGTATTTTTATTAGAGGTTATAAATCCAGGGTTAGAGGCAAACCTAATGTTAATACCTCAGGCAGTAATGGCAGGTCAAGTGTGGAGGTTAGTTACCTTTATTTTAATTCCACCAGCAACTAGTGCCTTTTGGATACTCTTTACCCTTTATTTCTATTATATTATAGGTATGGGGTTAGAACAGGCTTGGGGAAGCTTTAAATTTAATATATATTATTTAGTAGGGATGATTGCTACCATAATTGTATCTTTAATTGGAGGTAGTCCTGCTACAGGGGTATTTATAAATCTAACTTTATTTTTAGCCTTTGCATCCATATATCCTAACCATGAAGTTTTACTATTTTTCATTTTACCAGTTAAAGTTAAGTATTTAGGAATTTTAAATGCAGTGCTTTTGGCACAACAGTTTATAATGGGTGGAGTTGGAATAAAACTCATGATCCTTGCATCCTTAGCTAACTACTTTATTTTCTTTGGAAAAGACTTTATAGAGTTATTTAAAACTAAGAAGAAAGTTAAGAGGAATAAGGAAAAATTTAAAGTCATAGAGATGAAAGATTATGTACGTCATAGATGTACTGTATGTGGAATAACTGAAAGAGATGACCCTAATATGGAGTTTAGATATTGTTCAAAATGTAGTGGACATAAGGAATATTGCATGAATCACTTGAAAAATCATGAACATATTAATGATTAGTAGTGTATACCATGACTATTTGTTAAAAAATTAAGGGATCCATCAGAATTAAATGCTAACTATTAAGGTTAGTTAAATTTTGATGTATTCCTTTTTTATTCCATGACTACCAGCTCTAGTATTCCCATCTTATTTAAAGGTGGAGAAAAGAGCTTCTATATCCTAGGATAAGGATTTCTATATATGAAGGAGGAAAATTTATGAGATATGAAGGTGCAGTTTATAGACCACCTAGTGAAGGAAGAAGTTTAATAGTTCAAGCTACCATTGGTTGTTCTCACAACAAATGTAGTTTTTGTAATATGTATAAGGCAAAGCAGTTTAGAATGAGGGATTTAGAAGAAGTAATTGAGGATTTAGTTTGGGCTAGGGAGAGGTATGGATATATAGAAAAAATATTTATAGCTGATGGTGATGCTCTTATTATGCCTACAGAAAGACTTATTACAATTTTGGATAAAATTAAAGAATTATTTTCAGAATGTAAAAGCATTACTGTATATGCTAGTCCCAAGTCTATTTTACTTAAAACTCCAGAAGAACTAAAGCTTTTAAAAAGTAAGGGTTTGGAAATGGTATATCTAGGTATAGAAAGCGGAGATGATGAGGTTCTGCTTAAAGTGAATAAGGGAGCAACCTCAAAGGAACTTATTCAGGCTGGAAGAAAAATTAAGGATAGTGGAATAAAACTATCTTGCACTCTAATAAGTGGCTTAGGTGGGTTAGAAAACTGGAAAAATCATGCTTTAAACTCAGCAAAGGTTATTAATGCCATAGATCCAGATTATCTAGGCCTTTTAACTCTTATGACTCCTGAAGATGCACCTATATATGAAGAAATAAAAAGAGGAGCTCTTATGCTTTTAAATCCTAGGGAAGTAATGGAGGAGGTTTATCACCTTGTTAAAGAACTAGATCTTACAAACTGCATATTTAGAAGCAATCATGCATCAAACTATGCACCACTAGCTGCAGTATTAGGTAAAGAAAAGGAAAGATTACTTTCAGATATAGAAGGTTTTTTAGCAGGACAAAATAACTTTAAACCAGAATATTTTAGAGGGCTTTAATAATATTGAAATAAAGCCCTCCCTTTGATATAATTAGGATGTTAAAAAACTTTAAAACCTAATGGAGAAGGTTAGCACATAATGTAAACCATTACCTAATTTCAACAGAGCCTAAATATTAATGTACTATTTAAATTAAAGAGCTGTTTAAATTAAAAACAGTCTATTAAGGAAGGATGTTAATAATGAAAAATACATACATAAATATTCTTAAGAGAGAAGTTATACCAGCCTTAGGATGTACAGAGCCCATAGCTCTAGCCCTTGCAACGGCGAAATGTAGTCAAGCTTTAGGAGGAGTTCCAGATAGGGTTACGGTTCTTGTTAGCTGTAATATTCTAAAAAATGGTATGGGAGTAGGAATACCTGGTACAGGAATGGTTGGTTTAAATATTGCAGCAGCCCTTGGAGCTATTGGTGGTAATGCAGAGGCTGGATTAGAGGTTTTAAAGGATGTTACTAAGTCAGATATTGATAAATCAAAGGAATATTTAGCAGAGGGCAAGGTTACAATAGACCTTACTAAAGCGCCGGAAAAACTTTATGTAGAGGTTATTGGACATAAGGGCCATGATAGCTCTTCTGTAATAATTAAAAATAAACATAACAATATAGTTTTAATTACTAGAAATGAAGAGATATTGTTTGAAATCGAAGAGGTTAAAACTGTAGCTACAGAGGATAATGGAGACGAGGAACAGTTATCTGTTAAAGATATATATGAATTCATAAAAACTGTATCCTATGAGGATATAGAGTTCTTAATGGAAGGTATAGAAATGAATCGTAGAGTTTCAGAGGCTGGAAGAAAAGAAGAATATGGACTTAAAGCAGGAAAAATTTTATTAGATGGAAAGAACAGTAAAATGTTTGCAGATTCACTTCAAACCTATGCCATGGGATTAACTGCTGCAGGCGTTGATGCTAGAATGGATGGATGTACACTGCCAGTAATGAGTACAGCAGGTAGTGGAAACCAAGGATTAACAGCTACTTTACCTGTAATTGCAGCGGCAGAAAAACTAGGAGTTAGTGATGATACTTTAGTTAGAGCCGTAGCCCTTAGTGATCTTATAACTATTCATGTAAAAAGCTTTATAGGAAGACTTTCAGCTCTATGTGGATGTGGAGTTGCAGCTTCAATTGGAGCTAGTTGTGCCATTGTTTATATGCTAGGAGGAGAACTATGTGCTATAAATAAAGCTATAAAAAATATGGTGGCAGACGTTTCTGGTATGGTCTGTGATGGAGCAAAGCCAGGATGTGCTCTAAAAATTTCTACAGCAGTAGGTACATCAGTGCTATGTGCAGCCCTTGCATTGGAAGGGGTAGAAGTATCATCTCATGATGGAATTGTTCATGAGGATGTGGAGAGAACTATAAAGAATATGGCAGATTTAGGGGTAGTTGGAATGGCTGATGCAGACAGAGTTATCCTTAATTTGATGATGTGTAAGTAAAAAGGATGAATTTTTAACTTGTAAGGGATAAATTTTTAACTCGTAATAGTTGACAGTATGGTTTAAATTATCTATAATTTTATAGGAAATTAAGTTTTGTAAAACTAAATAGAAGTGTAATTTTTAAAATTATACAAGTGCTGAAGCAAACCACTTTGATAACCTTCAAAGTGGTATTTTTTTTTGCCGGAAAGGAGAATATCTATGACTAAGAAAACTTTAAAAGAATTATTTTATGATAAGAAATTTTATAAGATGGTATTATTTCTAGCTTTACCAATTATATTGCAGAATCTAATAGCATCCTCAGTAAATATGCTAGATACTTTGATGATAGGAAGAGTTGGAGAAGTTGAGTTAGCAGCAGTAGGTATTGCTAATCAATTTTATTTTATATTTAGCTTATTTATAATGGGAATAAGTTCAGGATGTGCAGTTTTTATAGCTCAACTTTGGGGGAAGAGAGATAAAAATAATATACAGAAGGTTTTAGGTATAGGAATTATAAGTAGTGTTCTTATAACCAGTGTTTTTAATTTAGTAGGAGTATTATTTCCAGAGAAAATAATTTCAATTTTCAACATAGATCCTCAAGTTATTAAGATAGGGGCTAGCTATTTAAAAATAGTTTGTTTTAGTTATATCTTTACAGCTATATCTTTTAACTATGCAGCTGCTTTAAGGAGTGTAGAAAATACTGTACTTCCAATGTTAGCTAGTTTTTTAGGGTTAGTTGTAAATGGAGTTCTTAATACTGTCCTTATATTTGGTTTATTAGGTTTTCCAGCAATGGGAGTTAGGGGGGCAGCTATTGCCACCATAATAGCTAGAGGTTCAGAATGTGCACTTTTAGTTTTATATACCTATACTTCTAAGAATATTTTAGCTGCCAAAGCTAAAGATTTATTTAATATTACAAGAGAGCTGACTAAAAGTGTATTTGTAACTATGATACCAGTGCTTTTAAATGAAGCTTGTTGGGGGTTGGGGAACCTAACCTACGCAGTAATTTATGGAAGAATAGGAACTCAAGCTACGGCATCTATACAAATATGTACAACCATCTTTAATCTATTTATGATTATAACCTTTGGACTTGCCAATGTGGCGGTGGTAGTTATAGGTAAGGAAATTGGAGCTGGAAGAGAAAAGCGAGGATTACTTTATGCTAGAAGACTATGTGTAATTTCTTTGATTACAGGAGTTATATTAGCTGTAGTTTTAGCTATAACTTCACCAATAGTTTTAACTGTGTTTAAAGTTTCTGAGGAAGTGCTAAGAAATTCTTTAAGGATTCTATATGTATACTCTGCTCTAATGCCTCTTAGAGTATTTACAGTAATTTTGGTAGTTGGAATCTTAAGAGGAGGCGGTGATGCTAAATATGGTGCCATTGTACAGGGTATAACTCTATGGGGCATCGGAATCCCATTATCTTTTGTGGCAGCTTTTATATTACATCTACCAATATATTTGGTGGTTTCAGTTACTGCAGCAGAGGAAATTGTAAAATGTATTATTGTAGTTAGAAGATATAGAAGTAACAAATGGATAAATAATATAGTAAATCAAGTTTCTAAGGAAAGTGTAGAAATAGTTATATAATTCTTTGTGTATCGGTATGTGTTGCTTAGCAATTATCATACCGATTTTTTTAGTGAACTGTTGTCAGCCGAAAAAAATTTATATATAATTTATTATAAGGGAATTATTTGAAAATTATTTAAATAAAATATTTTGGGTGGGGTATATTATGACATATAAAGAAATGAATTTAAAAATGCGAGATGGAAAAGAGATTTATTTATACAAATGGGAGCTAGATGAAGGTGTTAAACCTAAGGGAGTTATACAACTTATTCATGGTATGGCTGAATATGGTAGCAGATATGATAGATTTGCAAAGGAATTGGTTAAGGATGGTTTTATAGTTTATGCTGATGACCATAGAGGCCATGGAAAATCTGCAGAAAGCCTAAGTGCTTTAGGATATATTAGCGATAATGATGGATTCCATGACATGGTTCATGATCAACGTGAAATAAATAATTTTATAAAAGAAGAAAACCCATCACTAGATATTTATATTTTTAGTCACAGTATGGGGTCTTTCATAGCACAAAGGTATATGGAGATATATGGAGACACTGTTAAGGGTGTAATTTTATCTGGAACTGGTGGTAAACCTAATACTTCAATGAATATGGGAATATTTTTGTCAAAGGTTATAATGAATCTTAGGGGTAGAAGATCTAGTGGAAAGTTAATGGATGATTTAGGCTTTGGAAATTACAATAAGCTAGTAGAAAATCAAAAAACTAAATATGATTGGTTAAGTAGGGACGAGGAGGAAGTAGAAAAATATATTCTAGACCCCTATTGTGGAGGAGTGTTTCCGGTATCCTTTTTCTATGATTTTTTAAAGGGAATGAAGGCAATACATAAAAAGGACAATCTTGCTAGCATACCAAAGAACTTATCTATAACCATGTTTAGTGGTGATAAGGACCCAGTAGGAAACTATGGCAAGGGAATATTATCTCTAGTTGATACTTTTAAAAGTTTAGGTATTAAAACTTTAAGTTATAAACTATATGAAGGTGGAAGACATGAAATATTAAATGAAATAAATAGGGATATGGTTACAGAAGATATTAAGGCGTGTTTAAATAGCTGGGTTAAAGGGGATAATTAGATTAGTAGGATTATCTCTAGTTTGACATATTAATCATTACAATATAGAATAGATAGAGTTGTAGTTATTTGAATTTACTATGGTTTGCAAGTGTTGTTTATGAGAAAATTATAGGAAGTTTTGCCATTGTAAAACAAATGACTTCTTATGGAAAGATGTTACTTAATTTGGAGGAATGATTATGTCAAAAACCATAGAATATAAAGATCTAACTGGAGACTATGTCCTTGTTGATGTGAGAAGTACAGGAGAATTTAATGAGGCTACTATTAACGGTGCAGTAAGTATTCCTCTTTTTAATGATGAAGAAAGAGCAATTATTGGAACCATATATACTAGAAAAAGTACTGAGGAAGCAAAGAGATTAGGGGTAGAGACAGTATCTAAAAAACTACCTTATATATATGATAAAATTCATGAGCTTGAAAAACAACATAAAAATGTAGTATTATTTTGTGCTAGAGGTGGCATGAGAAGTGCATCTATTACAGATCTTTTAGGTGCCCTTGGCATGAGAGTTAGCAGAATAAAGGATGGTTATAAAGGCTATAGAGCCTTCATAAATGAGGAGTTGCCTAAGGTTAATGAAAAAGTTACCTATATAGTACTTCATGGTAATACGGGAGTTGGAAAAACTGAGATTTTAAAAAAACTTAGAGCTGATGGATATGATGTATTGGATTTAGAAGGATGTGCTAATCATAGAGGCTCCATATTAGGTGCTGTAGGCCTTGGAGATGGTACTAGCCAAAAGCAGTTTGAATCTAATATCTATGAGGAATTAAATGCTGTTAAGGGTAAATATGTATTCATTGAAGCAGAAAGTAGAAGGATAGGAAGGGTTTTAATTCCGGAATATATACATTCTGATATGAAAAGGGGACTTCACATATTTGTAGATGCTCCAATAGATTTTAGAAGTAAGATAATAATTGATGAATACACTAAAAATAATAGCTGTAATGAAGAAATTTGTGATGCACTAAGAAGATTAAAGAAACACATCAGTGAAAAAAACATAGAAATATATTGTGATATGGTTAATAATGATCAGTATGAAGAAGTGGTTAAGGAACTTATGGTAAGGTACTATGACCCACTATATACTCACAGTTCTGATAAGTATGAATATGACAAAAAGCTTATGATAAACTCCATAGATGAAGGAGTAGAAGAATTAAAAAGCTTTATAGATAATTTAAAATGTGAAGAATAAAATATGTATATTAAGTAAAGCTTATAATTAATGTTTATGAGACTTTTGTAAAATAAACTAATCTAAATAAACCTTAAGCACGTACTAATATTATTCGCTAACAATAATATTAAAGCACATGCTATATATTCCATATAAGATTAGTAATATATTTTACGAAAACATAGCAGAACAGTAATTATAGGCTTTTTCATGTAAAATTTTAATATTTACTATATTTTAAATAAGGAACTTAGCGGTTCATTAAAGGGATAGAATTTTATTCAAGTAATTAGAAAAATAATAAAAAAATACCGCAAAAATAAGAACGTTTGTTTTGGAATTTCAAGAAAAAACTTTACTCCTTTGGAATAAAGTTATACAATAACAAATGTAACTCAACTTTTAAGGAGGGATAATATGGCGCAAAAGGAGAATAATAGAGGTACTTATGAAGTTACAGATCTCACATCTCTTGAAAAATTAGAGCCAGTAAGGGTTAGGCCTGGAATGTACATTGGCTCAACGGGTACTAAGGGTCTGCACCATTGTATATGGGAAATACTAGATAACTCTATTGATGAAGTTGCCAATGGATTTGGAGACAGGATAATAGTTACTTTAAGTAAGGATAAAACCGTTACTATAGAAGATAATGGAAGAGGAATACCTACAGGAATACATCCTGTTAAAAATAAATCTGGGGTGGAGATGGTTTATACAGAACTTCACACAGGAGGTAAATTCAATAATAATAACTATAAGACCTCAGGAGGACTTCATGGAGTTGGAGCTGCTGTTGTAAATGCTCTGTCTAAGTGGTTAGAGGTAGAAGTTAAACAAAAAGGAAATATTTATCTGCAAAAATTTCACTATGGATATGACAAAGAACTTAAAAGGGACATGCCGGGAACCCCAGCTACACCTTTGAAGATTGTAGGAAAGTCTAATGAAACTGGTACTAAAGTAACTTTTTTAGCAGATGGTGAAGTTTTCGGAAATGTAGATTATAAGTTTGAAATAATTGATGAAAGATTAAAGGAGCTATCCTTTCAAAATAAAGGGATTACCTTAATTCTAAGAGATGCAAGGAAAGATGATGTTGTAGAAAAAGTATATCATTCAGAGAGAGGCCTTTTAGACTTTATAGATTATTTAAATGAAAGTAAAACCGTCCTTCACAAAGAGCCAATAATTTTCCAAGGAGAAAGAGAAATTAATGGACTTATGGTATCGGGAGAAATATGCATACAGTTTACAGATTCTACGGCAGAGCATATTGCTAGCTATGTAAATAATATTCCCACAAAAGAAGCTGGTACTCATGAAACAGGATTTAAGACTGGTATGACTAGAGCCTTTAAAGAAGGTAGTAAGAAGTTAAATCTTTTAAAGGAAAAGGATAAGGACTTTGAAGGGGACGATATTAGAGAAGGTATGACTGCCATTGTAAAGGTAAGAATTACAAATCCAGTCTTTGAGGGTCAAACTAAAACTAAGCTAGGAAATGTTGAAGCCTATTCTGCAATGAATGACCTTGCCTATACTAAGCTAGGTGAATGGATAGAGGATAATAAAGAACTAGCTACTGTAATTATTAATAATGCTATTTCAGCTGCAGCTAGAAGAGAGAAAATTAAGAAAATAAATGAAGCAGAGAAGAAAAAGATAGGAAATGGTACTGCACCACTGGCAGGAAAAATAGCTGTCTGTACTTTGAAAGACAGAGAATTTACTGAGTTTATAGTGGTGGAGGGAGATTCTGCGGGAGGTTCTGCAAAACAAGCAAGGGATAGACGATTCCAAACCATAATGCCTTCTAAGGGTAAGATTATGAATACGGAAAAACAAAAATTAGAAAATGTTCTTGCAAGTGAAGAACTTAGAATCTTTAATACTGCCATAGGAACTGGAGTTTTAGAAAACTTTAAACCAGAGGAATTAAAGTATGGAAAGATAATTATACTAAGTGATGCCGATGTGGATGGATATCATATCAGAACCCTTTGGATGACTTATGTTTATAGATATATGAGACAACTTATTCAAAATGGAAATTTATTTATTGCATTACCACCTCTTTATAAGGTTTATAAAATCACTAAAAATGGTGAGGTTAGTAAGTACGTTTATAATGATGAAGAGCTAAATAAGGCTAAGAAGGAAATTGGTAAGGGTGCATTAATTCAAAGGTACAAAGGGTTGGGAGAGATGAATGCAGACCAACTTTGGGATACTACATTAAATCCGGCTACGAGAACTCTTCAAAGGGTTACCATTGAGGATGCTGCTAAGGCTGAAAAGATGATTTCCTTGTTCATGGGAGATGTGGTAGAGCCAAGAAGAAACTATATGTACAATCACGGTGAATTTTAGGAGGTGTTACAATGGCAAAGAAAAAAGAACCAATTCCAATAGATAATAATATTATAGATGTTTCTATAGATGAGGCTATGCCAGAGAACTATCTTCCCTATGCTGTAGAAGTATCAAAGGATAGAGCTCTTCCAGACGTAAGGGATGGACTAAAGCCTGTTCATAGAAGAATTTTATATGGAGCTTATATGCTTAAGGCATTCCCAGATAAGCCATATTATAAGTCTGCCAGAATAGTAGGAGATATTCTAGGTAAGTACCATCCCCATGGAGATACATCAGTTTATGATGCCATGGTAATTTTATCTCAGGATTTTACTACAAGAAAGCCCCTTATAGATGGTCATGGAAACTGGGGATCTATAGATGGAGATAGTGCAGCTGCCATGCGTTATACAGAAGCTAGACTATCTGGCATTGCCTTAGAAATGCTTAAAGATATTGATAAAGATGTAGTTGATATGATGGATAACTACTCTGATACAGAAAAGGAACCTACAGTTTTACCTGCAAAATATCCAAACCTTCTTGTTAATGGAGCCTTTGGTATTGCTGTAGGATTGGCTACCAATATTCCACCCCATAACTTAGGAGAGGTTATTGATGGAGCCATTGCCTATGCAGATAATGAGGAAATAACCACTAGAGAACTTATGGAATACATAAAGGGACCGGATTTACCTACTGGTGGAATATTAATGGGAAAGGATTCTTTAGTGGCTGCCTATGAAACTGGGGAAGGAAAAGTGGTTTTAAGAGCTAAAACTCATTTTGAAACCTTGGATAATGGTAGACTTGGTCTTGTTATTTCAGAGTTTCCTTATAGAAAAAATAAGGCTAAGCTTCTTCAAGCAATATCTGATTTAACAGGAGATAAAAAGCATAGCAAAGCAGTGGAGGCCATTGCGGATATTAGAGATGAATCTGATAGAAATGGTATTAGAGCCGTTGTAGAATTTAAGAAAAACACTACAGAGGAAACGGCGGATAGAGTCCTTAAATATCTATTTAAGAGAACGGAGCTTCAATGTAATATATCCTTTAACATGGTGGCTTTAGCTGGTGGAAAGCCTAGGGCCATGGGACTTAGGACTATAATTAAATACTATATAGAACATCAAAAGGAAGTTATTACAAGAAGAACAAAAAGAGAGCTAGAAATAGCAGAAAAGAGATTCCATATTGTAGAAGGCTTTATTAAAGCTATTGGAATCATGGATGAAATAATTAAAACTATTAGGGCATCTAAATCTAAAAAGGATGCAGGAGAAAATTTAATAAGCAAATTTGGCTTTACTAACCCTCAAGCAGAAGCTATTTTAGAGTTGATGCTTTATAGACTTACAGGTCTTGAAATTAAGATATTCCAAAAGGAACATAAGGAATTAGAGACTAAGATTAGGGGACTTAAGAAGGTATTAAGTAGTGAAAAGGAGCTTATTAAAGTTATTAAAAAGGAGCTTCTAGAGGTTAAGGAAAAATATGATGACCCAAGGAGAACTACTATTTTAGAAGATGATAGTGATGCTAATATTCAATTAGAAGAACTTATAGTAGAGGAAGATGTGGTAGTAACCATGTCTAAGGATGGATATGTTAAGAGAACTGCTTTAAAATCCTTTATTAGAACAACACAAAATACTGAGGATATAGAATATAGAGAAGGAGACTTTAATAGATTCTTCTTTGAATGTAATACCAGAGATACCCTATGTATCTTTACAAATCAGGGAAATATGTATCAATGTAAGGTTGCAAATTTAATTGAGTTTAAGTGGAGAGACAAGGGTGAGAGAATTCAAGGATTTATTAGAACTCTAGATTTAGATAAGGAACTCATAGTAAATGCCTTTGTAGTACAGGATTTCTCTATTACTAGGGATGTGCTTCTTATGACCTCTAGAGGTCTTATCAAGAAAACTGAACTTAGCAAGTTTATTACTAATAATTCAAGACTTCAAGGTATTAAGCTTAAAAAGGATGAAGAATTGATAAGTGCTGAATTAGTAGATAAAGATAGAGAAGAAAGATTTATTGAAATAACTACTGCTAAGGGATTAAACTTCATTGCACAGGAGCCTAAGGTTGAGCCAGTGGATAGAGGTATAGTTGGAAAACCTATAGTTAATTTAACCCATGGAGATAGTATAACTCAGTGTAGTTATGTAGATGAATTTAATTATAAAGAGTTCTATATAACTGTTAATAAAAAGGGGATCTTAAGAACTTCCAGTAGGAGAAGCGGAGAACCGGTTATAACTACATCAAACTCTAACGGTGAGTTATTCCTATTTACAGCTGGTGGAGAGTTATTTAAAATGTCAGCCTTAATGATACAAAACATAGATAAAAAGGGTATTGAACTGGAAAAGCTATTTGAAGGTTATAATTCTAAGGATCCGGTGATTGCAATAATATCTGTGGATAATGAAGGAAGCTCTAAAGAAAATTTCTACTTCTTTACTGAAAAGGGTGTAGTAAAGAAAACTAGTATAGAAGAATTCACTGGTGATTTTACTAATATCTCAGCATATAAATTTAAGACTCCGGAGGATAAGCTAATTAAAGTAGAGGTTGAAGCTGACAAAGGAGAAGGGTTACTCTTCACAAGAAAGGGTATGTGCCTTAAATTTGATTTAGAAGCTATAAATGTCATGGGGAAAAATGCCACTGGAGTTATGGGAATTAGCTTAAAGGATGATGATAAAGTTATCTTTGCAAAAGCAAGAAGCGGTGCTATTTCAAATAAAAATAATGAATTATGCGTAGATTTATTTGAAGAAAACCTGAAAATAACTACCCAAAATGGTCAAGAGAACATAGTGGATTTAGGAGCCTTACCAATTCAAAATAGAGCTGGTAGAGGTAAAAATGTCATTGTATTCATGGATGATGACTTTATAGAAAAGGTAGAGCTAATTAAGTAATAGAAGTAAAGTGGGGGTAGCATGGATAAGATATTTTTAAAACATGGAGTTAGGTTGCTTTATGAAAGAGTTCCAGGAAATATAACTTCTTTTACCATAGGGTTAGAAGCAGGAGCTAATAGTGAAAATTCTAATAATCTGGGCATTGCCCATGCTGTAGAACACATGGTATTTAAGGGTACCCATAGTAAAAGCGAGAAGGATATCAATGAGATATGCAATGAGTACCTAGGATTTCATAATGCTATGACTAATTATCCCTATGCAGTTTATTATGGAAGCTCCTTAAAGGAAGATTTTAAAAATGCCTTTAATATATATTTTGATATAGTATTTAATCCAGCCTTTAGAGAAGAAGGTTTTAAGGAAGAAATGGCAGTTATCATAGAGGAACTTAAGGAGTGGAGTGATGATGTAGTTCAGCACTGTGAAGATTTTTTATTCTATGAAACCTTTGAAAAAAGAAGAATAAAGGAGTTAATCATAGGGAGAGAAGAAACTATAAAGGCTCTAACCTTAGAAGAGATAAGGGAGTACCATGAGAAGTTTTACACCCTAGATAACTGTGTAGTTTCTGTAGTAACTTCTTTAGACCTAAGTGAGGTTATTGAAATTATTGAAGGTGAAATAGCATCCTTGAATAAGACAAAACCTTTATTAACGCATAACATCTGTGAAATAGAAGTCCTGGAAGGGGTAAAATCATCCTTCACCCAAAGGAGCTCTGAAAGAGTTTCATCAAGGGAAAGTCAAGAAGAAAAGACTTTTTCCCTTTACGAGAATCCCAAGGCTGGAGTGTATATTGAAGAGAATCTCTCAATTAATGGATGCAAGGTTCAATATATATTTCCCATTCATAACCTAAGTGAAAGGGAAGTTACCTTACTTCAATTATTTAATGAATATTTTGCAGGGGGCACTAGCTCATTGCTCTATGATGAAATCAGAACTAAGAGAGGTTTAGTATATGATATTCAAGGAAAGGTTAAAGGAGAAAAGGGAATAAAACTATATACCATAACTTTATCTACATCTAAGGAAAATATTGATTTGGTTAGAGAGATAATTAAAGAAAACATTGATAAAGTAAAAGCTTTAAAGGGCATATTTACTGAAGATTTCTTTAAAAAATATATAAAGAGTCAAAATTTAAAGAGAATGTTAGCTCTAGAGAAATCCATAGTTTTATCTATGCACCTAGCTGTCTATGAAATAATGCACAGTGGTGGAGAATTACTTTTAAATGAGTTTTATAACCTAAGTAATTGCACAGAAGAAGAAATCCTTAGTGTAATAGATAAGGTATTTATTAAGGAAACAATAGGAATCATAAGGAATTAAAGGTAAGGTGATTTGGTGAATACTGTTTGGAAAGATAGTCAGTGCTCGATGGAGGTTTTAAAGGAGCTACTTAAGGATATAAAGGTTACTCCTATTACTCTTAGGGTGCTTATGAATAGAGGAATAGATACTAAGGAAAAGGCAGATGAATTTTTAAATTCTTCTTTGAATAAGCTATATAACCCTTATCTTATGAAGGATATGGATAAGGCCATAGAAATTATGGTGGATGCTATAAATAATAAGGAAAAAATTATGGTCTACGGAGATTATGATGCAGACGGAGTTACTAGTACTGCCATTCTTTATAAGGCTATAAAAAGCTGTGGTGGAATAGTAGCTTATCACATACCACATAGGGAAAATGAAGGCTATGGTATGAGTATTTCTAGAATAGAGACCATAGCAGAGGAAGGCTTTAATCTTATAATAAGTTGCGATAATGGGATTTCTGCTATAGAAGAGGTAAAAAGAGCTAAGGAACTTGGATTAAAGGTTATTATCACAGATCATCATGAACTTCCCTTTGAGGAGATAGATGGAGAAAGAAAGATGGTAATTCCAAGTAGTGATGCCTTAATAAACCCTAAGCAGGAGGATTGTAATTATCCCTTTAAACTTTTATGTGGAGCCGGTGTGGCTTATAAGTTTTCTTTAGCTTTATATGGAGCTATGAATATGAAGGATAAAAATACTGATGATCTTCTAGAATTAGCTGCCATTGGCACTATATGCGATGTGGTAGATTTAATGGATGAAAATAGAATCATTGCAAAAGAAGGGCTAAAGATACTTTCTAATACAAGAAATTTAGGAATAAAAGCTTTAAAACATATAATTGATATAAAGGATGAGGTAACTTGTTATAATGTTGGCTTTAACATTGGTCCTTGTATCAATGCTACAGGAAGGCTAGAAACTGCTGAGCTATCCTTAGATCTACTACTTTGTAAAGATATGGGTCAGGCTATGGATATTGCTACAAAGGTTTTTAATCTTAATAAGGAAAGGCAAGATCTTACCACTGAAAGTGTGGAACAAGTTTGTGCTGACATAGAAGGGTCTTCTTTGATAAATGATAGAGTCCTTGTAGTATATAACCAGCATATCCATGAGAGTATTGCAGGAATTGTAGCAGGCAGAGTTAAGGAAAGGTATGGCAAGCCAACCTTTATTTTAACCCAGGGAAAAGATATGCCAAAGGGTTCAGGTAGATCCATTGAAGAATATAATATGTTTGAAGAAATGCTAAAATGTAAGGATTTACTAAGCAAGTTTGGTGGACATCCAATGGCAGCAGGACTTTCCATAGAAGAAAAAAATATTTCAAAGTTTAGACAATTATTAAATGAAAACTGTTATTTAAGTGAGGAAGATCTTGCTTCTAAAATGAGAGTAGATTCTCCCATAAAGTTAAATTATATAACAGAACAGGTTGTAGAAGAATTCAAGTTATTAGAGCCCTTTGGAAAGGGGAATCCAACGCCAATTTTAAAGGCTAATAGAGTTTTAGTGGCAGATATAAGATTTTTAGGAAGTGAATATCAGCATGTTAAATTTAGATTTAATGTGGAAAGTACCAATAATCTGATAGATGGTTTATATTTCAATAAAAGAGATGAAGTTATTGAGATTTTAAAAGATGTCTATGGAGATGAATATGGAGATATTGGAAGTGGGTATATAAGGCCGAAGGGGCTATTTCTAAATATATTATTTCAGCCAGATATAAATGAATATATGGGAAGAAGAAGTGTGCAATTAAAACTTAAAGATATAAAATGCAACTAAAAGTATAAGATGCAAAAGGTAATTAAAAGTTTTATATAAGAAAGTCAATTAAAAAGTTAAAATCCCATTAATAAAGAGATGCACCTATAAGGTGCATCTCCTATTTAGGGTTTACTTACTATTAAATAATTTATTCAGATATTAATATATCCTATAAATTTCTTTCGTAAGCTTCAACCATTTTTTTAACCATTTGTCCGCCGATTGATCCAGCTTCTCTAGAAGTTAAATCACCATTATATCCTTCTTTTAGGTTAACTCCAACTTCTTGAGCTGCTTCCATCTTAAATCTGTCTAAACCTGCTTTAGCTTCTGGTACTAATAATCTACTTTTGCTTGTCATTTTATATTCCTCCTCCAATAAATTAGTAGAAGTCAACAAACATATTAATGTGAACCTCTTATTATTTAAACAAATTTTGCTAACTTCTTAAATAATAAACTTACCACACGCTACTTACAAATGTTTGATTAAAGATTTTTTTCGTAAGCTTCAACCATTTTTTTAACCATTTGACCACCAACTGATCCAGCTTCTCTAGAAGTTAGGTCTCCGTTATATCCTTCTTTAAGATTAACTCCTACTTCTTGAGCAGCCTCCATTTTAAATTTGTTTAAACCTGCTTTAGCTTGAGGTACTGCTGGTTGATTAGAATTATTATTATTGTTTGACATGTATTTTCACCTCCTTTGTTTTGATAATAGTATTGTACCCGGATATAAGAAGATTATTTAAGAGAATGGGTGGAAACATATGAAAGATTATGAGCAATTACCTTTTTATGTATATATTCAATAGTTTTTAATATAAAATTCATATTTTATATTTACATTTGTCTTCATATGTGGCATAACTTAATAAGGAGCATAATATATCTAATATAATAAAAAACATATTATAATAAAAATCTATAAAATCTATATAGTAATAACATTATTTTTAGCTTTAGCGAGATTACATATACTCGTCTAAGGCTTAGATATTTTTATTTTAAATATTTCAAAGCTATTAAAGCTTTTACTAGGTAATTTTAGGAGGACTTTTAAATTGAGTAACAAAAAAATCATTATGACAGGTGGAGGAACAGCTGGACATGTAACTCCAAATATCGCACTTGTGCCCAAGCTAAAGGAGCTAGGATATGAAATACAGTATATAGGTACTGAACATGGAATAGAAAGAAAACTTATAGAAGCAGAAAAAATTAAATATCATAGTATTTCTAGTGGTAAGTTAAGAAGATATTTTGATGTAAAGAACTTTACAGATCCTTTTAAGGTTATTAAAGGGGTTTTTGAAGCAAAGTCAATTATAAAAAAAGAAAAACCAGCCATAGTTTTTTCAAAGGGAGGATTTGTATCAGTTCCAGTGGTGTTAGGAGCTTATTTTAATAAAATTCCAATTATAATACATGAGTCAGATATTACACCTGGTCTAGCAAATAAAATATCTATGCCCTATGCAACAAAGATTTGTGTTACCTTTGAAGAGGCTATGGATCATGTTAATAAAAAGAAAGCTGTACTTACAGGTTCACCAATTAGAAGTGAACTATTTAAGGGCAGTAAAACAAAGGCTAAGGAATTTTGTAAATTTAAAGATGATAAGCCTGTAATTTTAGTTACTGGAGGAAGCTTAGGTTCAAGAATTATAAATGAATGTGTTAGAGAAGCACTACAAGATATACTTAAAACTTTCAATGTAATACATCTATGTGGAAAAGGTAATTTAGATAAAAGTTTTAATGTAGTTGAGGGATATGCTCAGTTTGATTATATTAAAGAACAGTTATCAGATTTAATGCAATTGGCAGATATAGTAGTTTCTAGAGCAGGGTCTAATACTATATTTGAACTTTTAGCTTTAAAGAAACCAAATATTTTAATACCGCTATCAGCTAAGGCAAGTAGAGGAGATCAAATTTTAAATGCCAAGTCTTTTAATAAATCAGGATATAGTAAAGTTATAGAGGAAGAAAATTTAAATGCATTGACTCTTTTAGAAGCTATTGATGAAGTTAATAGAGATAAAGAAACTTATATTAAAAACATGAGCAAAAGCAAACAAAGGGACAGCCTTGGAAAAATAATAGACCTAATAGAAAGCTGTAAAAGAAAATAAGAAAAACCCTGAAACCCGCACTATGACAACAACTATTTAACTAGTTTTATAGTTAAATATATAAAATTTTCCCTATATAACTAGTTATATAGGGATATTTTTTTATAGTTATATAGGTAAATAGGGAAAATGTTAAATATATAAATAGTCCATACATAAAATCCTATGGCATTAGTGAATAATAGTAAATATATTAAACATAGGAAAGATAGGAGAAGTTTCAATGGAGATAAAGTTAAAGTTCTTAGGAGCTACTAAGTGTGTTACAGGCTCTAGTCATTTACTTACTGTTAATAATAAAAAAATACTTTTAGATTGTGGTTTATTTCAAAGTAATGATTTGAAGTCTTATAGTAATGATATATTGAATGTGGATCCTAAGGAAATTGATTATATTGTGTTATCTCATAGTCATGTGGATCATAGTGGTAGGATACCTCTTTTCTTTAAGTTAGGATTTCAAGGGAAGGTAATTTGTACTGAGCCTACTAAGGAATTATGTGGGTATTTACTTAAGGATGCTGCTAGGATTCAACAGGAGGAAACTTATTTTGAAAATCTTTCTAGACATGGTAAGGGAGTTAAAGCTTTAAGTCCACTATATGATGAAGAGGATGTTGAACTAGCTCTAAAAAATTTTTATACCTACGGATATAATGAGGAAATCCTATTGGAAGAGGATATAAAAGTTATTTTTAGAGATGCAGGTCATATATTAGGTTCTGCAATATGTGAAATTTTAATCAAAAATTGTGGTGAAAGTTGGATTAAATTGATATATACTGGAGATATAGGAAATATTAATAGAGATATTTTAAATAATCCAGAAAAAGAACTCCAGGGAGATTTTTTAATCCTTGAAAGTACTTATGGAGATAAGGTGCATGAAGAAAAAGATAATTATGCAAAACTCCTAGAAATTGTAAAGGATATCATGGAGGGTGACGGAAATTTAATAATTCCTTGTTTTTCCTTAGGAAGAACCCAGGAGATTATATACATGCTAAATACTTTTATAGAAAGTGGACAGGTGCAGGGCTGTAATGTATATATAGATAGTCCTTTGGCAGCAGGAATTACCAAGATATTTAGAAAGTATGAAGAATACTTTGATAAGAAGGCTAAGGCTCTTATAGAAAAAGGTGATGATCCATTGAACTTTAAAGGACTGCATTTTGTTGAAAGTAGTGATGATGGAAAAAAGGTTTATGAAGTTAAGTCAAAATCCATAATTATTGTAGCTGGAGGAGTTTATGATGGGGGGAGAATAGCTAACCATCTAAGAAATAATCTTCCTAGACCAGAGTGTGGCGTATTAATTACCTCCTATCAAGGGAACCAGAGCATTGGAAATAAATTGTTAAAAGGAAATAAAAGAATTAAACTCCAAGGTGAGAACATTGAGGTTAAAGGAAAAGTTTTTTATATGGATGGACTATCAGGTCATGCAGATAAGGCAGGACTATATAATTGGGTAAGTAGTATGAAGGAAAAACCTAAGAAAATATTTCTAGTTCATGGTGAAGGAAAAAATATTGAATCTTTCACTAATAAATTAAAAAGTGAAAATTATTCCGTGGTTATACCGGATTTTTTGGATGAATTTCCCTTAGAAATTAATTAAAAACTTAACAAAGTGTGTTAATTTTTAGGGTTGAATTTTAATAAAATTAAGGTATAATTTAAATGTAAGGTCATGTTAAACATTACCAAACCTTTAGTTTGGCATTAATATGTCTTAGAGAAATAGCTAAATATAAGTGAATTCATGATAGCATTTTCACAAAGAAAAAATAAGATTATGAGTTTGCTAATAAAATATTTATAGAAGAAAGAGGGTTGCTTACAATGAGAAAAATGAAAACTATGGACGGTAACACCGCCGCAGCTCACGTAGCCTATGCATATACTGATGTAGCAGCTATATACCCAATTACTCCTTCATCACCAATGGCTGAACACTGTGATGAGTGGGCAGCACAAGGTAGAGAAAATGTATTCGGACAAAAGCTAAAGATAATGGAAATGCAATCAGAGGCAGGCGCAGCTGGAGCAGTTCACGGTTCACTACAAGCAGGTGCATTAACAACTACTTTCACAGCATCTCAAGGATTATTACTTATGGTTCCAAACATGTACAAGATTGCTGGAGAATTACTTCCAGGTGTTTTACATGTAAGTGCTAGAGCATTAGCAGCACAAGCTTTATCCATATTTGGAGATCATCAAGACGTTATGGCTACAAGACAAACAGGTTTTGCTTTACTTGCTACTAATAGCGTTCAAGAAGTTATGGACCTTGCTCCAGTAGCTCACTTAGCATCTATTGAAGGTAGAGTTCCATTCTTACATTTCTTCGATGGATTTAGAACATCACATGAAATACAAAAAATTCAAACTTGGGACTATGAAACTCTAGGAAAATTCTTAAATAGGGATGCAGTAGATGCATATAGAGCAAGTGCTTTAAACCCAGAGAATCCTGTAACTAGAGGAACAGCTCAAAACCCTGATATATACTTTCAAGCTAGAGAAGCTTCAAACCCATTCTACAATGCAATTCCAGGAGTTGTAGAAAAATATATGGAAATGATCAATAAAGAAATTGGTACTGATTACCACCTATTCAATTACTATGGAGCACCAGATGCAGAGAGAGTAATTGTTGCAATGGGTTCAGTATGTGATGTTGCTGAGGAAACAGTTGATTACTTAACAGCTCAGGGAGAAAAAGTTGGACTAGTTAAAGTTCACTTATATAGACCATTCTCATTAGAACACTTCTTTAAACATATGCCAGCAACAGTTAAAAAGATTGCTGTATTAGATAGAACAAAAGAGCCAGGATCTGCTGGAGAGCCACTATATCAAGATGTTAGAAATGCATTCTATGATAGAGCTGAAAGACCAGTTATTATTGGTGGAAGATATGGATTAGGTTCAAAAGATACTACTCCATCTCAAATAGTTACTGTATTCGATCATTTAAAAGAAAAAGAACTTAAAAATGGATTCACTATAGGAATAGTTGATGATGTTACAAATACATCACTAGACATTACAAGAACTATAGCTACTACACCAGCAGGAACTGTTGAGTGTAAATTCTGGGGATTAGGATCTGACGGAACAGTTGGAGCTAATAAGAGTGCTATAAAAATTATAGGAGACCATACAGACATGTATGCTCAAGCATACTTTGCTTATGACTCTAAAAAATCTGGTGGAGTAACAATGTCTCACTTAAGATTTGGTAAAGAAGAGATTAAATCTCCATACCTAATCAACCAAGCTAACTACATTGGATGTCATAACCAATCTTATGTTAATAGCTATGATGTATTAGCTGGAATTAAAGATGGTGGTACATTCCTATTAAACTGTATTTGGGATGAAAAAGATTTAGAAGAACATTTACCAGCATCAATGAAGAGATATATTGCTGAGCATAACATAAACTTCTACACAATAAATGCTGTAAAAGTTGCTCAAGAAATTGGTCTTGGCGGAAGAATTAACATGATTTGTCAAGCTGCTTTCTTCAAATTAGCTGAAATCATTCCAGTAGATGAAGCTATTAAATACCTTAAAGATGCAGTTCAAACATCTTATGGTAAAAAAGGTGAAAAAATTGTTAAAATGAACAACGATGCTATAGATGCTGGAGTTAATGCTATAGTTAAAGTTAACGTTCCAGAAGCTTGGAAAAATGCAGAAGATAAAAATGAATGTAAGAAGGATACTCCTGACTTCATTAAAAACATCGTTGAAGTTATGAATAGACAAGAAGGAGACAAACTTCCTGTAAGTGCTTTTGAAGGAAGAGAAGATGGTACTTTTGACCATGGAACAGCTGCTTATGAAAAGAGAGAAATAGCTGTTAACGTACCAGAATGGATTCCAGAAAATTGTATCCAATGTAACCAATGTTCTTATGTATGTCCTCATGCTACAATAAGACCATCTATTGGAACAGAAGAAGATTTTGCTAATGCACCAGCAGCTATTAAGCTTGCAGATGCAAAAGGCGGACAACTTAAAGGCTTAAAATTCACAATGTCTGTAGCTGTTCAAGATTGTACAGGCTGTGGAAACTGTGCACAAGTTTGTCCAGCTAAACAAAAAGCTTTAGTTATGAAACCTCTTGATACTCAAAAGGATCAAATAGAGTCTTGGAATTTCACAGTTAAAATGAAAAAACCTGAAAATCCATTAGGTGTTGCTTCAGTTAAAGGTAGCCAATTTGAGACTCCACTTCTAGAGTTCTCAGGTGCTTGTGCAGGTTGTGGAGAAACTCCATATGCTAAGCTTATAACTCAATTATTTGGAGACAGAATGATGATAGCTAATGCTACAGGATGTTCTTCAATTTGGGGAGGAAGTGCTCCTTCAACTCCATACACTAAGAATCAAGAAGGTAAAGGACCAGCTTGGGCTAACTCATTATTTGAAGATAACGCTGAGTTCGGTTTAGGTATGTTCTTAGGTGCTAATCACCAAAGAGAAAAACTTACTGACTTAGTTAAAAAAGCAGTATCAACAAGTTGTAATGAAGAGTTAAAAGCTGCTTTAAATGAATGGTTAGAGAATAAAGATAATGCAGAAGCTTCAAAAGCTGCTACTAAGAAAGTACTTCCATTAATCGAAGCAAACAAAACTTGCTGCGAAACAATGGAAGAGTTATATAAATTCAAAGACTTCTTCGTTAAGAGATCTCAATGGATCTTTGGTGGAGACGGTTGGGCATACGACATTGGATATGGCGGTGTTGACCACGTTCTAGCATCAGGAGAAGATGTAAATGTATTTGTATTTGATACAGAAGTTTACTCTAACACTGGTGGACAATCTTCTAAAGCTACTCCAACTGCAGCAATTGCTAAATTTGCAGCTTCAGGTAAGAGAACTAAGAAGAAAGATCTTGGAATGATGGCAATGAGCTATGGCTATGTATATGTTGCTCAAATAGCTATGGGAGCTGACCAAGCTCAAACTCTTAAAGCTATAAGAGAAGCAGAGGCATATCCAGGTCCATCTTTAATAATTGCTTATGCTCCATGTATCAACCATGGAATTAAGACCGGAATGGGTAATACTCAATTAGAATCTAAAAAAGCTGTTGCTTGCGGATATTGGGGATTATATAGATTCAACCCAACTCTTAAAGAAGAAGGTAAGAATCCATTTAGCTTAGATTCTAAAGAGCCAACTGAATCTTTCAGAGACTTCTTATTAAACGAAGTAAGATATGCATCACTTCAAAAAATGTTCCCAGAAGTAGCTGAGGAATTATTTGTTAAGACTGAACAAGATGCAAAAGAAAGATTAGAATCTTATAAAAAACTTGCAGCTCAACAATAGTTTTAAATAATTTAAGGGTTGTCTCCGTTTTGGGGCAGCCCTTTTCTTTATGCAAAATTAGGATAATTGTTGGATGAAAATAAAAACTTTGTATTAAAATATTATAAAACACTTCTAAAATATGAAGATTAAGGGTACAATGAAGAGGAGTATTATTTAAGGAGGCTATTAATATGGGAAATAACTGTTGTGGAAATAATGAAGATAAAAAAGAAACAGGATGCTGCGGAGGACATGAGCAAGAAAGTCATGAATGCTGCTGTGGAGGACACGACCATGAACATGAGCACGAAGAGTGTGGTTGTGGCTGCGGAGAGCACGAAGCAATGTTCGTTGAGTTAGAAGATGAAGAAGGAAATGTAACTCAATGTGAAATAGTTGATGGATTTTTATTTGAAGAAAATGAATATGCCTTAGTACAAAATCCAGATGATGGTTCAATATACTTATTTAAAGTAGTTGGTGATGATGAAGTAGGAGAACTTGTTGTACCAGAAGATTCAGAGTATGATGCAGCAAAAGCATATTACGAAGAATTACTTGCAAATGAAAATAGTGAAAACTAATTAAACTTTTAAGAGCCGCTATTTATATAGCGGCTTTTATGCTTAGCTACTCCATATTCTCCTATGGAAATAATATATTAAGAAGGATATGGAATGGATGATCAATGGTTAAGAATAACATGAAAGTAGGTCAATTTCACATGGAAAAACTAGCTATATTTGATATTGATTATACATTAACTAAAAAGGAGACTTCTATAGAATTATATAAATATATGCTTAAGAAGGATAGGAAGTTACTTAGGTATTTACCATCACATATAATAACTGGTATTTTTTATGGTTTAAAGGTTTATAATGCTGGAAGAACTAAGGAGAATTTTTTAAGATTTTTAGCAGGAACCAGTGAGGAAGACTTAAAGAAGCTAGTGAAAAGCTTTTATAAGGAAAAGATAGAGAGTATATTGTATGAAGATGCAATTAAAGCAATTAAGGACTTTAAGGAAAAGGGCTATAGGATATATTTAATTTCTGCCTCTCCTGAGTTTTATGTTAATGAATTTTATAGTATAAAAGAAGTAGATAGGGTTATTGGAACTAAGTTTCATATTGATGAAGGAAAATTTAATCCTAAAATTTTAGGGGAAAATTGCAAAGGTGAAGCAAAGGTAAAAAGATTAATGGAGGAATTAAAAAAAGACAATATAGAAGTGGATTTTAAAAATTCCTATATGTTTTCTGATTCTCTTTCGGATTTACCTCTTTTGAAGTTAGTGGGCAAGGGATATTTAATAAATTATAAGAAGAATCATGAATTAGAGATTTTAAGGTGGCGATAATTATGGAGAATTGTATAAATGATTACTTTATAAAAAATGATGAAGCTTATGAAAGGGAGGAATTTCAAGATATATATGTGGTAGAAGGTAAGTGCATATATGAAGTTATTAGGGTTATAGATGGAGCTCCTCTATTTTTAGATGAACATTTAGCTAGGCTTGAAAATTCTTTAAAGTTAGAAAAAAAAGAAGAACTTATATCTATGGATAAGATTAAGGAGTACATAGGAAAGTTAATAACTCTAAACAGAGTTGAAAATGGTAATTTAAAGCTTGTAATAAATAAGGATAATCTATTTATATTTTTTATAAAGCATTCTTATCCAACTAAGGATATGTATAGTAATGGAGTAAAGACTATTCTTTATTTTGGAGAAAGACATAATCCTAATGCAAAGGTTATAGATAATTCCTTTAGGGGAAAAGTTAATGAAAAAATAGATGCTAGTGGCAGTTATGAAGCTATTTTAGTAAATAGTAAAGGGTACATTACAGAGGGAAGCAAGTCCAATATATTTATGATCAAGGGTGATGAAATAATTACAGCCCCAGTAGAAGGGGTACTTCCAGGAATAACTAGAAGCGAGATAATAAAAGCTTGTGAAGAATTGGGCTTAAAGGTAAGAGAAGAAAATATTCATTATGAACATATAAAAAATTTAGATGGATTATTTATATCTGGAACTTCTCCTAAGGTGCTACCTATAAATGAAGTTGAAGGTATTATAAAATATGATAAAATTTATCAAGGAATTTATGATATAAAAGATAAGTTTGAAGAATTAATTACAAGAAACTTGAAGAATTATAAAACAAGTAAATAGTAAAGTATGTCAAAAACAATACGATAATATATTATAGTATTGTTTTTGTATTTTAGAAGGAAATGATCTGTATTATGTATTAGGGGTGATAATGTGGAAAATAAGACATTAAGGGGAACTGCAAAAGTACTTGATGGCAAACTGATTATTACTGATGAAGAAAATATTTCTGAGGGTCCTTGGATTGTAAAGGGCAAGGATGTTGGTTTATTTGTAGATGAACAAGAAGTAAAAGGAAGAGCTAGAGTTAGCTCTGAAAGTAAGATAGATATAATTTTTAATGAATCTAAGGCAATAAGAGAATTGAATATAAATATTAGTGAAGACAAAATGACAGCTAGTATATCAATAAACTATAGTCCAGAAGTAATTTATACTTTAGAAGATACACCAGAAGCACCTATGATTACATTAAATGCAAAGGTAAAAGGAGAGAAATTTCCACCTAAATATACAAGAGATGAATTATTAAAAGAACTTAAAGATAAGAACATAGTTTATGGGATTGACAATAAGATGTTAGATGACATAAAAAATATGGACAAGATAGAAAATGTTGTAGTTGCTAGAGGAAAGGAACCTATTGAACCTATAGATGATGTATTAGAAGTATATTTTGATACTAGTAACCATAAAGGATTTAAAAGTGACCAAAGTGGTAATGTAGATTTTAAATCTATAGGTAGTATAACAAGTGTGAAGAAAGATGATATCCTTGCAAAGCGTACTGTAGGAAAAGAAGGTACCATAGGTATTAACCTATTTTCACAACCTATCCAACCAAAGAAAAGAAAAGTTAAGGACATGATGGTAAAGTCAGGATGCAAATTTAAGGATAAGGATACTATAGTGTCTACAATGGAGGGAAAACCTCAAGTAAAGGGATGTATTTTTCAGGTTAATAATGTTCATGAGGTTCTTAGTGATGTAGATATAACTACAGGGGATATTAATTTTATAGGCGATGTAATTATTAATGCTGATGTTAAAGAAGGTATGAAGGTTAAATCAGGAAATACCATAATTATAAAGGGAAATGCAGTAAGATGTAGTCTTTGGTCAGAGGGAGATATGCAAATTATTGGTAGTGCAATTTCATCTACCATAAAGATTAGAAGTGAGTTCTCTGAGTTTAAAGGATATTTAGAAGAGTTATCTGCCATAGTGGATAGTTTTCATAGCTTGTATAAGGCTGTAATAGCTGTTAAAGAAGGTGGAGATATAAAGGGGAATATAAGAGATTGTGATATTATAGCCCTTGTTATAAAGAGTAAATTTCCTTTGATAACAAAGATAATTAATAAAGTATTAAATACAATGGTTGAAATTAATGATAATAACAATGAATTATTTAGAGTGTTAAAGATTAAATATGCTAATAAGAACTACATGTTAATAAGTGGTGTAGAAGAACTAATTAAGGTTAAAACTTTGGCAGAAGAGAAAATAAAGGCCATAGAAGCTATGAAGGATATTAATTCAGATGCTACAATAGGGTACATTCAAGATTGTACAGTATTTTGCTCTGGGGGCTTGACAATAAATGGAAAAGGTATTTATAAATCCAATGTTTACGCAGAAAAGGGTATATATTTTACAGGAGAAGGTCAATGCGAGCTTCGAGGTGGAAAAGTTAAGGCCGAAAGTGAAATTAAGGCTAAGGTAGTAGGTTCACCTTCGGGGGTTATGACGGAGGTCGTAGTAGGTAAGGAAGGACATATTTATTGTGATGTTGCTTACTTAAATACTAAGTTTATAGTTGGAAATATGGAAACTATAATGGATGAAACATGCAAAAATGTTCATGTATATATAGATAAAAATCGAGATTTAATTGTTGATAAGTTTAAAATTTAGGAGGGGTAAAAGTGGCAGAGGAATTTAAATTACTTGTGTTTAGATTAGGAGACCAGTGCTTTGCAGCAGATATTAGAGAGGTAGAACGTATTCTAAACTATGAAGAGCCAACAAAAATTCCAGATTCACAAGATTTTTTACAGGGAGTTATAAATTATCAAGATGGAATATTACCAGTTATTAGTTTAGCTAAAAAATTTGGAATATACAATCTGGAAGATAAAGAAAAGGATGGTTCAATAATCGTTGCTAGAAACGAAGATGGTGCCATGGGAGTTATAGTAGAAGCTGTTAATGAAGTTATATCTAGGAAAGTTGAGGATTTAGAACCCACACCAGATATATCTTCTAATATATCGAAGCGATATGTGAAGGGTATAATAAAAGACAAGAACAAAAATACTATTATTTTACTTTTAAATTTAAATGAACTTCTTTCAAAGGACGAAAAGGAGAAAATAGAAAGGTAAGCTATGGAATACAAGGAGATAAAAGTAGGCATTGCAGATTATAAAATAGCCAAATGTCCAGATAGACTTATGACAATTGGGCTAGGTTCTTGTATTGGTATTGCCATAATAGATAAAAAAAGTGGAATTGGAGGCCTTGCCCATATTATGCTTCCAGACAGTGAAAAGTTTAATAAGATAGCAAATGAAATAAAGTTTGCTAATCTTGCAATACCTATTCTGATTAAAGAAATGGTAGAAAATGGCGCAAGAGAAAAGGATCTAAGAGCCAAGATTGCTGGTGGAGCGTCTATGTTTAACTTTGCAGACAGTAAGGTTAATATGGATATAGGTGCTAGAAATAGCCTAGCAGTTAAGGGTATATTAAAGGCTAGAAAGATACCTATAGATAGTGAAGAAATTGGAGGAACTAAAGGAAGAACAATAACCTTTGATACAGTAACAGGGGAGCTATATGTAAAAACTGTAGGAGAAGGTATTAAAATTATATAGAAATTAATGATTGGAGTGATTACATATGGTACAAAAGGTTTCAGTTATGGTTGTAGATGACTCCGCTTTAATGCGAAAGATGATATCAGACATGATAAATATGGAAGATGACATGGAAGTGATAGCAATTGCAAGAAATGGAGAAGATCTTTTAGAAAAGTTAAAAAAGCAGGTTCCAGATGTTATCACTTTAGATATTGAAATGCCAAAGATGAATGGAATAGAAGCTTTGAAGAAAATAATGGAGTTAAAGATACCTACTAAAGTTATTATGATTAGTAGTTTAACACAAGATGGTGCCGAGGAAACTATGGAATGTTTAGAAAATGGAGCTATAGATTTTGTACCAAAACCATCAGGTTCAATTTCTTTAAACATTAATGTAGTTAGAGAAATTTTAGTTTCAAAAATAAGAGGCATCAGATTTGTTAGAAAGACTTCTTCCATTAGTAACACAAAAGATGTTGACATTAAAGAAGATAAAAAAAGAGAAATACATAGAGTTTCTACAGTATTGAAAATAAGAGAAAGAGACTCAATGCCTAAAGCTATAAGAAGTAAAGAGATAGGTAATAAAAAAATCTCAGCAATTGTAATGGGGGCATCTACAGGTGGTCCTAAGGCATTATTTAATGTCATTACAAATCTTCCAGAAAAATTAGGAGTTCCTGTATTAGTGGTTCAGCATATGCCAGAAGGCTTTACAAAAGCATTTGCTGAAAGACTTGATAAATTTTCTAAGGTTAAGGTGGTGGAAGCCAGGGAAGGTATGTCCGTAGAAAAGGATGTTGTATATATAGCACCTGGTGGTAAACATATGGAGATAAGTAGAAACAAAACTATAACCTTAAATTTAGAACCTCCAATGTGGGGAGTGAGGCCAGCTGTAGACAAGCTATTTATATCAGGAGCTAAGGTATATGGAGAGAATTTATTAGGGATTATCCTCACTGGCATGGGAAGAGATGGGGCTGATGGAATTATAGAAGTTAAAAAAGCAGGTGGAGCCACTATATCAGAAGATGAGTCTACTTGTATAATATATGGAATGCCTAAAGCAGCTTATGAAACTAATATGATAGACGAAGTTATTCCACTTTATGATATTAGTAAAAGAATAGCTAATATAGTACTGGGGGATGTGAAGAATTAATGGATTTTACAAAGTTTGAAAGTTTTATATTAAGAGAGTTTAATTTAGATTTGTCTGGCTATAAATCAGCTCAGTTACATAGAAGAATACTTACTATTATGTCTAGAGCTGGAGCTAAAGATTTAGATGAATATATGATATTAATAAAAAAAGATAAGGTCATAAGGGAAAAGTTTTTGGATTATGTTACGATAAATGTAACAGAGTTCTATAGAAACCCACAAATATTTCAGGAACTTGAAAATTTTATAAAAAGTGAATTATCCTATAACAGACCACTAAAAATATGGAGTGCAGCTTGCTCTATTGGTGCAGAACCTTATTCTATATCTATGATGCTAAAGGAGATGACTCCTAGTGTTAGGCATAAGATATTAGCTACGGATATAGATACTAACATCTTAATAAGAGCAAAAGCAGGAGAGTATGTAAGTGGAGATATTAAAAACATACCTAAAGTTAAGCTTCATAAGTATTTTAAACATGAGGGGGAAAAATTTATAATTAACCAGGAAGTAAAAGATCTAGTAACCTTTAAAAAACATGATCTTATATTAGATAGCTATGAAGGTGGCTTTGACATAATTGTATGTAGAAATGTGGTTATATATTTTACTAATGAAGTAAAAGAAAAAATTTATGAAAGGTTTTCTAAAGCATTAAATCCAGGAGGTTTATTATTTATAGGTGCTACAGAAAGTATATATGGATATAAAAATTTTGGTTTTGAGAAACTTTCAACATTTATCTATAAGAAAATTTAAGGAGGGGTAACATGGACACTTCTCAATATCTATCTATGTTTTTAGAAGAGTCAAGTGATAATCTACAACTATTAAATGAGTCATTACTTATATTAGAAAATGATTCGGAAGATATGGAAATATTAAATCAGATTTTCAGAGTTGCACATACCATTAAAGGAATGGCTGCTACTATGGGTTATACTAAAATGGCAGAACTTACCCATAAGATGGAGGATGTACTTTCTAAGTTTAGAGAGGGACAACTTAAAGTAACCCATGAAGTGGTAACAGTATTGTTTAATTGTTTAGATATTTTAGAATCCATGGTAGGTGATATTACTGATGGAGGTGATGGAGACTTAGAGATTAATAACATTGTAACTCAGCTAGTAAAGATAGCAGAGGGAAATGAAAACATCCAAAAGGAAGAAAATTCATCAGAGGTAATTCAGAATAAAGATAAAGAAGTGGTACAAGATATAATTGGCAGTGAGGAGATTGTAGACTTAGGTCTTGATGAATATGATATTGATACCTTAAAGGAAGCTTTAAAGAATAATTTCAATACCTTCCATGTTCATGTTGGACTTGATGAAAAAACTATTTTAAAATCTGCTAGAGCATTTATTTTATTTCAGACTTTAGAGGAGAATGGAGAAATCCTAAAATCAAATCCAAAGCTTGAAGATTTAGAAAGTGAAAATTTTGATTTTGATATTGATTTAGTATTTGTAACAGAAACATCTCAGGACATAATAAGAAATTCTATTAATGGAATATCTGAAATAAGGCAAGTAGATGTAAGAGATATAAGTGGCTTGGTTATAAATGGTAAAAGTATTAGCGATGCTAAAGGAGCTAATGAAGTTGCTGCCACAGCTTTAGCTACTAGTACTAAGGCTACAAATACTGCTGAAATTGCTAAAGACAAAGAAAGTTCTAACAAAGTAGTAGAGCTGAAGGATTCAAAAAATAATCTTAAGGCAAAAACTGTAGAAACAGCACCTAGTACCAAAGAGGAAAATAAAAAACAACCAGTAAAACATAAAAATAAAGGTGTTGGACAATCTGTTAGAGTGGATTTAGAAAGATTAGATAACTTTATGAATATGGTATCTGAGCTAGTAATTCATAGAACTAGATTAGAGCAAATAAGTGCTAATCATAAGATTGTGGAATTAAATGAAACCTTAGAAGAAGTAGCAAGAACTACTACTGATCTTCAAGATTTAGTTATGAAGATTAGAATGTTACCTTTAGATGTAGTATTTAATAGATTCCCAAGAATGATAAGAGATTTATCAATGGAACTAAATAAAGAGATTGATTTTGAAATTCAAGGACAGGATACAGAGCTTGATAGAACTGTAATTGAAGAGATAGGTGAACCTTTAATACATTTACTTAGAAATGCTGCAGACCATGGAGTTGAGTCAGCAGAAAAAAGAATTAGTCAAGGTAAGCCAGCAGCAGGAAAGATAAAATTAATTGCCTATTCTGAAGGTACCAAGGCTGTTATAAAGGTAGAAGATGATGGTAGTGGTATCAATGTAGAAAAGGTTAAGGCTAAGGCAGAGAAAGTTGGTATTAATACTGAAGGAATGAGTGATAATGATATAAAAAATCTTATTTTCTCTCAAGGGTTTAGTACTAATGAAGTAGTTACTGATATATCAGGAAGAGGAGTTGGAATGGATGTTGTAAAAACAAAAATTTCAAGCCTTGGAGGAACCGTAGATGTATTCAGTGAAGAAGGAAAAGGAACCTCCTTTATAATAAAGTTGCCTTTAACTCTACAAATAATTCAATCCTTACTTGTTAAGATTGGAACAGAGACTATGGCTATATCCTTAGGATTTATAGATAGAGTTATGGAATATAATCCAGAGGAAATTAAAAGAACAAATAATAAAGAAATTGTGGTATATAATGATAAGGTGTTTAAATTAGTAAGAATTAATGATAAATTAGATATAGAAAGTAAGGATTATGGAAAAAAATACGTAATACTTGCAAAGGTTGGCGAAAAAGAAGTTGCCTTACTAGTTGATTCATTATTAGGACAAAAGGAAATAGTTATTAAAACCTTTGGAAATATACTAAAATCGACAAAAGAATATATTGGAGCTACCATATTAGGTGATGGATTAGTAACCTTAATTTTAGATGTAGCAGCACTTATTTAGGAGGAGAGCTATGGAGTTTACCGAGTTACAAATAGATGCATTGAGAGAGATAGGCAATATAGGTCTTGGAAATGCAGCTACAGCCATGGCGCAAATCTTGGGGAAAGAGATTCAAATATCAGTTCCCCGGGTAAATGTTATTTCCTTAGAGGATATTTTTGAAAGGGTAGATGAAGAAACTGTAGTTTATGCGGTAATTGCAAGAGTTCTTGGTGAAGCCCCAGGAAATATATTATTTATGTTTGATACAGCTACAATGATGAAGATTGCAGAAATGCTAGTTGGAAAGCAAGAGGGAGAAGAGTTAAATGAACTAGGTTATTCAGCCCTTGGAGAAATAGGTAACATAATATTTGCAACCTATATGAATGCCATAAGTCAAATGACTAATTTAAGGCTATTCCCGTCGGTACCGGCAGTAGCAAAGGACATGCTTACAGCAGTGCTTTCCACAACTTTCATTGAATCTGGTCAATTTAATGACTATGTATTAGATATAGAAACAGGATTTTCTCAGGAGAATGAAGACTTAAAAGGTGATTTTTATTTTATCCCAGCGCCAGGGTCTTTGGAAAGAATATTAGAATCATTAGGATTAAATTAACGGAGGTTATGTAGAAAATGGCAAGAGTATTAATAGTAGACGATGCGACTTTTATGAGAATGATGGTTAAGGATATTTTAGAGAAGAATGGATATGAAGTTATTGGAGAAGCTAATAACGGAATTAAGGCAGTGGAGATCTATAAAGCAGAAAAACCAGATATAGTGACCATGGATATTACAATGCCTGAGATGGATGGAATAGAAGCAGTTAAACAAATAAAAGCATTTGACCCAAGTGCAAAGATAGTTATGTGTAGTGCAATGGGACAACAAAGCATGGTTATGGATGCTATAAAGGCTGGAGCAAAGGATTTTATAGTTAAACCATTCCAAGCAGACAGGGTACTTGAAGCTATAAAAAAAGTATTAGGATAATATGGGAGGGATTTTAGTGCAAGTTGTGGTTTTTACAATAGGTGACGAAGAATTCGCAGTAGAGACAAGCAAAGTTCAAGGAATAAACGGACTAATGAAAATCACAAAGGTTCCCAAAGCGGAAAAATATATTAAAGGACTTATAAATCTAAGGGGAAGTATACTTTCCGTATTAGATATTAATCTTCTTTTAGGTATGAATGTAAGTGATGAAAACAATAATAACATTATAGTAATAGATTTAGATGGTGAGCAGGTTGGAATAACTGTAGACCATGTAGAAGAAGTCATGAATGTGGAAGAAGATATGATTAAAAGAGTTCATGAAGATAAAAATAAGCCTTTTATAAAAGGACTTATAAATCTTGAAAATAGAATATTAACTATGATTGATATTGATAAACTACTACAATAGACCCACTGGGTAGAAAGAGGTAGAATATGGCAGAAACCTTATCGCAAAGTGAAATAGATGCACTTTTATCTGCCTTGTCTTCTGGTGACTTAGAACCAAGTGACATTGAAAAAGATGAAGAAAACGTTAAAATTAAAAATTATGATTTTAAAAGACCACAAAAGTTTTCTAAGGATGTTATTAGAGCAGTAGAAGTTATCCACGATAATTATGCAAGGATAGTATCTAACTACTTAACAGCTCAGCTTAGAAGTAATGTTAAGGTGAAGATAGAAAGTGTAGAACAAATAACCTATGAAGAATTTATACATTCTATTCCAAGCACCACTGTGCTTAATTTGTTTAGAATGCCTCCCCTTGATGGTCAAATAATATTAGAGACTAACGAGGAATTTGTCCTTAGAATATTTGATGTTCTAGCTGGAGGAAGTGGAGACAAAAAGCCTAAATTTAAGGAACTCACAGATATAGAAAAAAACATTATTAAGCATGTTAATCAGGAGATGATTTCTAAGTTAAAGTTAGCTTGGGAAGATGTAATGGAAGTAGAGCCAATTCTAGATAGTATAGAAACTAATCCAGCATTGAATCAAATTCTAGCTCCTAATGAGCCTGTAGCATTAGTAACTTTTAGTGTAGATATGTTTGATACAAGTTTACTTATAAATATATGTATTCCGTATTTAAGCATAGAAAAAGTTTTAGACAACTTGGTTATAAAAAATTGGTTCAGCACCATAGATAATGAACAAGGTGAAGAGGTAAAAGCAAATATAAACAAAACTATAAAAAATGTAGATGTAGCAATGAAGGCTGTCCTTGGAGAAACGAAGATTTCCGTAAATGACTTCTTGAATTTATTTACAGGAGACATTGTTACCCTAGATAGAAGTTATGATAGTACAGTTGATATTTATGTTGAAGATGAACTTCTATTTAAAGCTAAACCAGGATTAAAGGGTAAGAATAAGGCAGTTCAAATAATTGAATATATTGACAAGGGAGTTGAGAATGATGGATAATTCGTTTCTTTCACAAGAGGAAATAGATGCACTTCTAAATGGAGATGGTGGTTCTTCGGAAACTGAACCAGTTAATGAACCAGCTGAGGAATTATCAGATTTAGAAAAGGATTTATTAGGTGAAGTAGGAAATATATCTATGGGCACAGCAGCCACAGCGCTTTCAGCTGTAGTTGGTAAACCTGTAAATATTACAACTCCAACTATAACTCTTAGTACATTAGATAAGCTGAAAAAAAGCTTTAAAACACCTAATATAGTATTAGATGTTCAATTTGTCAGTGGAATAGTTGGGGGAAATCTATTTATAATAAATATTGAAGATTCAGCTGTTATAGCAAACTTAATGATGGGTGGAGATGGTGTTGTAGAGCCGCCAAATGAACTTTCTGAATTAGAAATAAGTGCTGTTCAGGAGGCTATGAACCAAATGATAGGTTCAGCAGCAACTTCCATGGCAACTATGTTCAGTAGAGAGGTAAATATATCACCTCCTATATCTTCTGTTTGTGATGAAAATTCAGAGGAAATATCTACAGATATATCTGCAGACGAAGAAATAGTGAATGTTTCTTTTAGAATGACTATAGGTGATTTAGTAGATAGTAATATTGTTCAAATATTACCAATTGCTACAGCAAAGAAAATTGTAAGTATTATGATGGGAACTGAGGAAGGTGCACCAGTATCAGAATCTACAAAGGCATCAACTGAAGTGAAAGTTGTAGCTGAGCCTAAAGAAATTTCTATGAATAATGAAGTTGTAGCTAATGAAATAGCTTCAAAAGACACTAATAGAAATGAAAATAATTACAGTGTTCAAGGTCAAGGAATTGTAGAAAATCATGAAGAACCTGTTAACGTGAAGCAAGCATCCTTTGGACAACTAGAAGAAATTAGAGGTGCAGAAATGCCTAAAAATATAGACTTAATATTAGATGTTCCATTAGAATTATCAGTAGAGCTTGGTAGAACAAAGAAGAATATAAGAGATATTCTAGCTCTTACTAGAGGTTCTTTAATTGAATTAAACAAACTAGCAGAGGAACCAGTAGACATTTTTATCAACGGTAAAAGAATTGCCCATGGTGAAGTAGTTGTAGTAGATGAAAACTTTGGCGTTAAAATTACTGAAATTGCTAGTGGAGAGGATAGAGTAAAAAGTCTTTCTAAGTAAAGACTTTTTTTCTATTAATGAGGCAATAACAAGTTTGTAAAAAATTTACTAAAAAACCCTATAAACTTTAATTAAATAGGTTCGAGTATAAAGGTAGAGAGAAGTAGTTGGGAGTGAAAACATGAAAATTAATAATGGAAATATTCACGCTCTATATGTAAATAGCTATAAGACTAAAGAAAATGCTAAAGCAGAAAATTCTAAATCAAACAAGGATATGGTTAAGGATACTTGTCAGCTTTCAACTTTAGGAAAGAGCTTGAATAAATTAGCATTAGAAGAAGAAAGTGTTGGTATCAGTGATAAAGAAGTAGAAAAGATAAAAAGTAGAGTTTCTAAAGGAACCTATACTGTGGATTCACAGGTTTTGGCTAAGGCTATGATGGCATATGGGAAAGGTGGACAATAGATGAAAAACCAGCTTAAAGGAATATTAGAAGAAGAGCTAAAGGCAATAAAGGCTCTTATAGATATTTTAGAAGCTCAACATGAACTATTGGTTCTTCAAGATGTGTTTAAATTAGAAGCTATAACTAAAGATATTGATGATTGTAGTAGAAACTTAGCAAGAGCTGAAGGTTTGAGAAGAAGCTTAACAGGTAAAGAATCTATTAAAAAAATAGTAGAAGAAGTAGATGAAAAGGAAATTACTCGTATATATGATGAGATGGTTAAAGCTATTAACGCTTTAGTAATTCAAAAGGAAACTAATGAACTACTAATAAAACAAAGTCTTAGCTATACAAATTCTATGTTAGCTATGATAAGTCCTAAAAAAGAGCCGGTAGTTTATAATGGATATGGAAAAATAAAGAGATAAGGAGAAGGTTATGTCAGGATTATTTGCAACATTAAATACATCAAAGGGCGGTATGTTTGCTCAACAGCAATATATCAATGTAACTAGCCATAATATTTCAAATGCTAATACGCCAGGTTTTTCAAGACAGCATATTGTACTTCAAACAGCAAGACCTCAAACCATAGCAGGGGGCGTAGGACAGATTGGTACAGGAGTAACAGTAAGTTCCATTGAAAGAACAAGAAATCAGTTTCTTGATTTTCAAATAAGAAAGGAAAGCTCTCTTCTTGGAAATTATGGTGTTAGACAAGATTACTTATCAGAAATTGAAGGTATTTTTAATGAACCTTCTGATACAGGAATGTCAGAACTTATGTCGGAGTTTTTCGATGCTTGGCAAACTCTTTCTAAAAATCCAGAAAAGTCTGATGCTAGAACAGTAGTAGCTCAAAAGGCAAAAGCTTTAGCAGATGAATTAAATCATACTTATAAGAAGTTAAATGATACTAAGGATAATGCAGCTAAAGAAATACAAAACAACCTTTTTGAAGTAAACACTATTCTTGATCAATTAAATTCTATAAATAAAGAAATAATAACTGTTACCATTGCAGGGAACAATCCGAATGACTTATTAGATAGCAGAGATTTACTTTTAGATGAGCTAAGTACAAAGTTTGGTATCGATACTAGAAATCAAATACTTAATGGGATTACTTGTAAACCAGAAGATAATGACTCTATGAATCTAATAAGAAATAAAGATTCTCAAGATATTAATAAATTAGGATTTGTAAATAAACTAACAAAAAATGCTGATGGAACCTACGATATAGAATATTATAAAAATGGAGATATGACCTCAGATAAAAATAAGGTTACATTAACAGGAGTTACCATTTCTGATAAGCAATATGAAAATTTAAATAATGGGAGAGTACTTGTTACTGAAGAAGATGGAAGTGTGAATCTTACAGGTGGAGCATTAAATAATGATCAAATATTTAATCCATCCTCAGGAAGACTAGGTGGACTTCAATCAATTCACGAAGATGCTGAAAGTTACATCGAACAAGTTAATACCTTGGCAAAGACTTTAGCATTTGCAGTAAATGCTATTCATACAGAAGGAGTTCCAGCAGGTGAACAGTATGCCTTCTTTGTTAATTCAGGAAATGATCCTCTTGATTATGATGGTATTACAGCAGGAAATATAACAATGAATTCAGATATCCTAAAAAATGTTATGCTAATTCAGGCTGGAGCAAGTAAGGGTTCAGGTTCTACTGATGGAGATAGAGCAGGAGTATTGGCTAGCCTAAGAGACTTTGGCCTTAATATAGATAGTATTCAAAGCGGTAAAAAGAAGGATGGTTCAGTATATGACTATAAAGCTTTTGTAGAGGAACATCTAGGTACTACTGTTGGAGGTGAGGTACCAAAGTTTAATACTATAGATGGAGGAGTCAAGGTAGAGGGATTCTTTAAAAATACTATAAATAAGTTAGGAGTTCAGTCTGAGGAAGCTACTAGAATTGTTAAAAACCAAAACACTTTATTAAAGGGGCTTCTTGAAAGAAGACTTTCAACTTCAGGAGTATCCCTAGATGAGGAAGCTATAAATCTTGTACAATTCCAACATGCCTTCCAAGCTAATGCAAAGGTAATAACAACGGTAGATCAACTCCTTGATGTAGTAATTGGTCTAGTTAGATAGAAATAGTGAAGATATAGAGGTGATAAAATGAGAATAACTCATGGTGTAATGGTTAGTGGCTTTTTAGGTGATATGAATACTAACTTAAATAGCTTAAACAAAATACAAAAGCAATTAAATACTGGTAAGGTATTTTCAAAACCTTCAGATGACCCTTTTAAAGTAGCAAGATCCATGCAGATGTATTCAGAAATAAATGCTAATAAACAGTATAATACTAATATAAAGGATACTATAAACTGGATGGATACCACAGACACAGCTCTAAGCAATGGTACTAAGTGTCTTCAAAGAATAAGGGAACTTATGGTATCTTCTGGAAATGCTGCCTATGGTTCATCAGAACTTACTGCTATAAAAGAAGAGATAAATGAGAGAGTAGCGGAATTTGGACAGATCTTAAATACTAGCTTTGATGGAAAGTATATCTTTGGTGGTAAAGATGGAGCTTTAAAACCAGTAGAAGTAAATTTAGATGGGGTAACAGGTGAAAACTCCATAAGTATATCAGGAGATGAAAATATTATAAATAAATCTCTAAAAGTAGAGATATCTTCTGGGGTTAAAGTGGATTACAATGTAAATGCTGTAGAAGTTTTAAAGTTTAAGGACAAAGCAGGTAATGATATTGAAGTTACACAATTCTTTGATGATCTTCTAAATAACTTGAGTGATGTAAATGGTAAGCCTAAGGTTGTAGGAGAAAACTTGGATCAGATGGATAAGGTAATAGAAAATATGATTAGTATAAGTGCTAAGGTTGGTACTGTGCAAAATAGGATGGAAAGTGCTAAGGATCTAAATACAGCACAAAATGAAAACCTTACAGAAATACTATCTGGTAATGAAGATATAGATTTCATGGAAAAGAGTATGGAGATGGCTGTAGCAAGAACCATCTACGTAGCATCCCTACAAACTAGCTCCAAAGTCCTTCAACCATCAATTCTGGACTTTTTATAGGATTGAAAATTCTTTTCCATGACAGGATAAGTGCTTGAAGCAAAATTTTTATATTAAGAAACTCTAAGTCTACGCTTTTGTGAAATTACCTACCCTCACTATTGGCCATCCTGGCTCAGAGCTCGGCTCTTGCCGTCCGTGACAAGAGTTACGGTAATTTCACAACGCTACTACTAAGAGTTTCTAAAATTAAAATTTTCATTGCTTCTGCGCTACTTATCCTTGTCACTACAAAGAATTTTCAAAGGTAAAAAAGACATAAAAATAGTGATAGTTAACAGGCTGTAACTAATAGAGATAAGAGGTGTGATGATGACGTTAGAGGAAAAAGCAAATAATATTATTACTTTTAATAATGGGTTGCCAGGGTTTGAGAGTTTAAAAACTTTTGCTCTTGAGGAGATAGAAGGGTCAGAGCCTTTTAAGACCCTTAAGTCTACAGAGAATGAGAATATTGGCTTTGTTACTATAGTTCCCTTTGATTTCAAAGTGGATTATGAAGTTAAGTTAACGGAGGCTGTTATAAATTCTCTTAAGATAGAAGCTCCTGAAGATGTTTTGATTTTAAATACGGTGACTCTTAATAGTGATGTTAAGAAGATAACTGCTAATTTAAAGGCTCCTATTATAATAAATTTGAAAAATAACCTAGGGTATCAAATGATTCTAGATAGGGAAAACTATAGCATTAAACATCCCTTAATAAAGGAGTGATAGTATGCTAGTGGTAACAAGAAAACCAGGTGAAGGAATTAAAATTGGAGACAATGTAGAGATAACTATAGTTAAAATTGACGATAACTCTGTTAAGGTATCTATCAATGCACCTAAGGAAGTTAAAATATTAAGAAGTGAACTTTATAAAGAAGTAGGAGAAGAAAACATCAATGCTTCTAAAATAAACATGGAGCTATTACCTAAAATAAAAAAATAATTTTATACATAACCCCCAAATAGTTAAATATTCACACTTTTAACTATATGACTATATAAATAGTTAGCTATATAAATATAAAACTATACAGCTATATAACTAGTTAAATAGTTAACTAGTTGTTGTCATAGTGCGGGGTTGAGAGGTTTATCCGATGACTACCAGCTCTAATACTCCATCTTATTTGAAGTGGGAGTAAAGAGCTGCTACGTCCCTGGATAACGATTTCTAAGGCTTCATAGAAGCTAAGAACTCTGTTTATATATAAAAATCAGGGAAGATAATTAATATAATTTACAGAAACATTTATTATAAAATATTATAATTTGGGGGAATTAATATGGAAGTTAGTAGAGTTAATGTTGGAAGAGCCATGGAAGGTGTAACTCCAGCAAGAGAAGTTCAACCTATATCACAAAATAATGCAACGACACAGGAAGCTATAGATAAAAATCAAAATTATAAATTAGAAGAGATTCATAAGGCCGTTGATAAACTTAATAAATTTATGGAAGACGAAGATATCCATGCAGAGTATGAGGTACATGATAAATTTAATCAGATAATGATAAAAATAGTAGATAATAAAACCAAGGATGTATTACTTGAAGTACCACCAAAAAAAATCCTAGATATGGTTGCTAAAATGTGTGAAATGGTGGGGATACTTGTAGACAAAAAGGCCTAAACTGGAGGAGATAAAATGTATAATGCAGGTGCTAATGCATATAACGCGTACAAAAGTAATAGTGTTAATTATGCTTCTAAGGAGCAGTTATTATTAATGCTTTTAGATGGAGCTGTAAAATTTGCTAAAATGGCTAGACAAGCTATATTAGATAAAGATGTAAAAAGTAGTCATGAAAATCTTGTTAAGACTCAAGATATATTTACAGAACTTATGATTACATTAGATCAAAATGCTGGTGAATGGGCAGTGAATATGTATAAGATATATGAGTTTATAAAAGAAAGACTTTTCCAGGCAAACATTAAAAAGGATGTAAAAATTATAGATGAAGTTATGCCACTTATAGAAGAAGTAAGAAACACATGGCAGGAAGCTTATGAAGTTTCAAAAGGAAAAAGATAAGGAGGATTAAGTATGAGAATAACAGGACTTGCTACAGGAATGGATATGGACCAATTAGTCAAGGAAACTATGCAGCCCTATAGAATTAAAATTCAACAACAGAAGCAACAAAAAGACATAATGGAGATAAAACAACAACTTTACAGAGACTTAATTAAGGAGTCTAAGGAACTTTATGATAAGTATTTTGATGTTGCGAAAACAGATAGTTTACTATTAAGCAAGAATTGGTCAACAGTAAAATTTCAATCATCCAATGAGAATGTGTTAACTGTAACTGGTGGTAGTGATGTAAAGCCGGGAAATTACACAGTAACAGGGAATGCAGCCACAGCAGCTAAGGCAATAGTGACAGAGGGACTAGATTCAGGTAATAGCCTTGTGATAAATGGAAAAGAATTTACGCTACAAGGTGATACAGCAAAAGCAAGGGCTGAAAACTTAAATAAAGAATTACAAACTGCTGGAATGAATGTATCGGTTAGATATAGTGATTTTGCAGGAACAGAAGCTGGAAATCAAAGTGGATTTATCTTTGAATCTACAGTTTTAGGTAAGGATAGTACATTTACAATAGGTGGGACAAGTTCATTAGTAGGAACTGTAGTAGATGGAATAGCTGCAACAGCTGCAACTGTAACTGGTTTTACAGTTCAGGATTTAAAAGATGCTAATGGCGAAATAAATATAAATGGTGAAATATTAACTATTGATATTACACCTGAAAATGTTAATGATGATATAGAGAAATTATTACAGAGTAAATTGAAAGATAAAAAATTAACTGCGGAAATTGATGATAGTGGAAATATTACCTTTAGTAGCACAGTATTAGGAAGTAAAGTTGAAGACCCTAATATCAAAATAAGTGGTAATACTGGAACTTTTACTAGTGGAATAAATGCTACTTATACTAGTAATACTTTAAATGCAGCTGATATAAAAGGGAAAACTATATCTATTAATGGAAATGTTATTGACTTATCTAAAGCAGTTGAGGGACAAGAAGTAGAATATTTAAATAAGGTATTAAAAGAACAAAATATAAAGGTAACTGCTAAGTTAGATGAAGTTGATACAAGTAAGATTATATTTACTTCTACCAAAGCTGGAGCAGATGGTAAAGTTGATGTAGGTATATTAGATGGTACAACAATGTCATCACAAGGCACAGACGCTGAAATAGTAGTAAAAGATGATAAAGGTGGAGTGTTTACCCATACTGGTATTTCTAATACGTTAACTTTAGATGGAATGACTTTTAAATTTACAGGAGAAATACCAGCAGAAGGGATAAGTGTAAATGGTAAAAATGATACTGCTGGGGTAAAAGATAAGCTTGTTAATTTTATTAACGATTATAATAAGCTTATGGAAAAGCTTAACACCTTAACTTTAGAAAAAAGAAATAAAAACTATATGCCATTAACAGATGAGCAAAAGAAAGAAATGTCAGAGAATGAGATAAAAATTTGGAATGAAAAGGTTAAGCAAGGACAGTTATATAAAGATTCTGATGTATCAAGAATAGCAAATTCTATGAAGAGTGCTATGAGAGGTCTTGTAGATGGAGTAGATGGAAATTTAGAGAAGTTTGGTATTAAACCAGTTGCAGACTATCAAGGAACTAAAAATGGAACTTTTGTTATTGATGAAGATAAACTTACTAATGCTTTAGAAAATAATTTAGAAGATGTAATGAAATTATTTATTTCAACTCCACCATCAGATGATAGCTTATCTGCTCTAGAAAAGAATAAATCAACGGGCGTTGCTCAAAGGTTAAAAGGCATACTATATAATGAAACTGTAAGTATATCATCAAGTTTAATTAAAAAAGTTGGTATAGAAGGTTCAGCTTCATCGGTTAATAGTGAGATAACAAAAGCTATAAAAAAATATGATAGAAAGATGGAAGATATGGAGAAGGATTTTGCTAAAAGAGAACAGCAGCTATATTCTAAATGGGCAACCATAGAATCTATGATGAATAAGCTTAATGCACAACAAAGTTATCTTACATCTCAATTAGGAATGTAGTATATTATGGAATTAAAAGAATTGCTTTTAAGGTATAAAGAAATTACAGAGAAGTTTATTGAAGCTATAAAAAATGATGAAGAAGCCGATAAATTTCTAGAAGAGAGAACAGAAATAATAGAAGAAATGAACGGTATGAATATAAAAAAAGAAGAATTAAAGAAAGTAGTAGAAAAAATAAATTTATTAACTGTGGAAAAAGAAGCTTTTAATATTCTTAATGAAGAAAGAAGTAAAATAAAAGATGAGATCTTTCAATTAAAGAAAAGTAAAAGGGCTGCTTTTACATATGAAAATAAATTTAATGGTATTAATTTTATAAATAAAGAGATATAAAATTAAAAAAGAAAAATTAATAAAAAAATAAAAAAAAGTATAAAGTTCATCTTGAACCTACCGATAAATATATTAGAAGATAAAATTAGAATAAACTCATGAGAAACATATCTAGTTATATACTTCTATCAAAGAAGTTATAAATATAAAAGGACAAGGATGTCCGTTAAAATCAAGGAGGAATTAATTATGATAATTAATCACAACATGAATGCGTTAAACGCACACAGAAACATGGGAATCAACACTACTTCAGCAGGTAAATCTATGGAGAAATTATCTTCAGGTTTAAGAATAAACAGAGCTGGAGATGACGCTGCAGGACTTGCAATTTCTGAAAAAATGAGAGGACAAATCAGAGGTCTAGATCAAGCTTCAAGAAACTCTCAAGATGGTATTTCTTTAATTCAAACAGCTGAAGGTGCTTTAAATGAAACTCATTCAATACTTCAAAGAATGAGAGAATTAGCAGTTCAAGCAACTAATGATACTAACATCGGCGATGATAGAGTACAAATTGGTAAAGAAATCACAGAATTACAAAATGAAATCAACAGAATAGCAAGCCAAACTCAATTTAACAAAAAAGGGTTATTAACTGGTTCTTTAGCATCAGGTAAAGGTTCTGTTATATTACAAGTTGGAGCTAACTCAAAACAAACTGTAAAACTAACAATTGCTACAATGAATGCAAGTGCTTTAAAAGTTAATGCTAGTAGTATTAAAATAGCAACAACTACAAATGCTTCAACTATTACAGCTATGATAGATACTATCAACACTGCAATAGATAAAGTATCTGGTGAAAGAGCAAAGCTTGGAGCAATGCAAAACAGATTAGAACATACAATTGCTAATGTTAACACTTCATCAGAAAACTTAACAGCTGCAGAATCAAGAGTTAGAGATGTTGATATGGCTAAAGAAATGATGAACTTCTCTAAAAACAACATTTTACAACAAGCTGCACAAGCTATGCTTGCTCAAGCTAACCAACAACCACAAGGAGTTCTTCAATTATTAAGATAATTTAGAACTGAATTATTTATAAAAGGTACCGATTTATCGGTGCCTTTTTTGTGTAGAGCATTTAAGTTTTTGTGTGAAATAACGATAATAGTGATATATAGAAAAGTGACAGTAAAAAGGAGTGATTTATATAGTTATTAATAAATTGACACAAAATAATATAGATAAAGCTACAGAATATGAAGTATGTGAGGAAATAAGTAGAGATAATAAAAAAATACTAAAAATATTAACTGATGGCAAAAGTATTTATTTAGGAAGCAAATATTCTGTTCAAAGGGATATAGATTGTATAAGGGATTTTATTTTAAGTAATGGGGATAAACATATTATAGTCATTGGATTAGGAGCTGGAGAGTACATAGAAGAAATAGAGCCTTTAATTAAAGAAGATAATAAGCTGATTATAATAGAACCTAATATTGAGGTTTATAATAAATATATCTATGGAAAAGAAAATAAGTATGAAAACATATCAATAATTTCCATGACGGATGAATATTTAAAGTATTTAGAAATGTATATTGGAAGTATTGCTTTAAAGTCCTTTGTAGTTTATGAATACCCCAATTATAGAAATACATATCCTACAGAGATTCATAAAATTTATGAGCTTATTAGAAGCGTAACAAGAAGGAGAGTTATCAATAGAAACACCAATATATTTTTTTCTAAGATTTGGTTTGAATCTACTATTTCTGATCTTAAATATTTAAGTAAAAGCAAAAATATAGTAAATATGAAAAATGCATATAGTGGTAGACCAGCAGTTATAGTATCGGCAGGGCCATCACTATCTAAAAATATAAGTCAACTTAAACAGTTTGAAGATAAAGCTGTGATTTTTACTGGAGGAAGAACCTGGAGAACTCTAATAGAAGAGGGAATAAAGGCAGATTTTCTATCTATAGTAGATGCCCATGAATTATCTTATGAATTGGTTGACGAAGTTATTAATAAAGAAGAAATAACATTAGTACATTCAGAGATTTTGCCTAATAAGGTTCTGAAATTACATAAAGGAAATAGAGTGTTCTATCCTTATGCACCTTGGATAAATGATATATTAGAAAGTCCTAATTATAATTTTACTCATTCATCTGTTGCACATACTTGTACAAAATTAGCTATGTATATGGGATGTAATCCTATAATATTTTTAGGTCAGGATTTAGCTTATACAGATGATAAGGTTCATGCAGAAAATGCTGAATTTGTACAAGAAAAGTATAAAGATAAAGAAGATATCACTAAGGTAGCTGATAACTTTAGTCCTTATGTTGAAGATATATATGGAAATAAGGTAAGAACAAGTATGACATTAAATTTTTTTAGAGAAGAATTTGAGGAAATTATTAAGGAAAACCCTAAAATAGAATTTATTAATTCTACAGAAGGCGGAGCAAATATTAAGGGAACACAGATTAAAGAATTTATGGATAATAAAGTTATGTTTGATAATGTAACAGATAAGAATCATATATCTGTTAATTATGAAAATATGAATGGATGTATAAGCGATGATAAAGTTATAGATATAATTGATTGTGCTATAAATTATTTAAAAGAGTTAGAGATAAAATTAATAGAAGCTATAAAACATAATGAAAAGTATTATGATAATTTTACTAGTAAACATAAAATATTAAAGAGCTCATTAAAGATATTAGAAGAAACAGATGAATTTATAAGAGAAATACCTAAAGAAATTAGATTTATAGAATATTTATTTGCAGATACTATTAATATAGTTTTATATAATCCAGATTATAAAATTGGAAATGAAGATACGGAGTTAAGTAAGGCTAAGAAGATATATGAAAAAAGTAAAACACTATATTCAAACTTGTTAAATGAAGCTGAGTATGCATTAAAATATATAAAAAATGAAAGAAAATCTATATGTAAAGGGGAAACTTACAGTGAATATTAAGGAATTTGCAGAAAATTTAGTAGAACTTATTAGTATAAATAACGAAGAAACAAGAAACAATGGGGGTAAAATAAATACTCAAGTGTTTGAAAGTATACTTGAATATATACAAATATTCATGACAGAAGCTATAAAATTAAATAGTAATTGTATTAATATAGAAAAATTTAATGAAATTCTTAAAGAGATATTAGAAGCCCTAAAAAACAATGATTTAATCTTAATGAGTGATATGTTTGAATATGAGATTATACCAGAAATAAATAAAGTTATAGAACAATTAAGTTAATGAGGTGTATTAGATGAGTAAAAAGATATTAATAACAGGAGCAGATGGATTTATTGGAAGTCATCTTACGGAAACACTTTTAGAAGAAGGTTATGATGTTAAGGCATTTACATATTATAATTCATTTAATTCATGGGGCTGGTTAGATACATTGTCTAAAGATAAGTTAAAGGAAATTGAAGTGTTTACGGGAGATATAAGAGATTCTAATGGGGTTAGAGAAGCTATGAAAGGAGCAGATGAAGTATTTCATCTTGCAGCCTTAATTGCAATTCCTTTTAGCTATCATTCACCAGATTCTTATGTTGATACTAATATAAAAGGAACTCTGAATGTACTACAAGCTGCAAGAGACTTGGAGACTGAAAGGATACTGGTAACTTCTACGTCAGAAGTTTATGGAACAGCCCAGTACGTACCTATAGACGAATTGCACCCATATCAGGGTCAATCTCCTTATTCAGCAACTAAGATAGGTGCAGATAGGTTAGCTGAATCTTTTTATAGAAGCTTTAATATGCCAATTTCTATTGTTAGACCATTTAATACATACGGCCCAAGACAGTCAGCTAGAGCTGTTATTCCAACAATAATTACCCAATTATTATCTGGAGAAACTGAAATAAAATTAGGTTCTTTAACGCCTACAAGAGACTTTAATTTTGTTAAGGATACAGCAAGAGGATTTATAGAAATTGCTAAATCAGATAGAACCGTAGGCGAAGAGATAAACATAGCTACTCAAGATGAAATATCCATAGGAAGATTAGCAGAGGAAATGATAAGACAAATAAATCCAAATGCAAAAATAGTATGTGATGATCAAAGATTAAGACCCGATAAAAGTGAAGTAAATAGATTATTAGGTTCAAATGAAAAAATTAAGAAGTTAACAGATTGGTCGCCTAGTTATACTTTCGAAGAAGGAATTAGAGAAACTATAGAATGGTTTAGAAAACCAGAAAACTTAGCAAAGTATAAAACCGACATATATAATATTTAATTAAAGGAGATGGGCTAAGTGAAGAAGTTTATTCCGCTTTCAGTACCTAATTTAAAAGGAAATGAATTAAAGTATGTAGTAGATGCAGTAGAAAAAGAATGGGTATCTACTGGTGGATCATATATAAATGAATTTGAGGATAGCATAGCTAAATATCTTAATATTGAATCTGCTGTTGCTTGTCAAAGTGGAACTGCTGGTATTCATTTATCGTTAATTTTAAGTGGAGTAGATGCTGGAGATGAAGTTATAGTTCCTACATTGACATTTATTGCAGCAGTAAATCCTGTTAGATATATTGGAGCAGAACCTATATTTATGGATTGTGATGATTCATTAACAATGGATGCTAATAAATTAAAAATATTTTGTGAAGAAGAGTGTGAATTTATTGGCGGGAAATTAATAAATAAGCTTAATAGGAAGCATATAAAAGCCATAATTGTAGTTCATGTTTTTGGTAATAGTGTAAATATAGAGAGGATAATGGACATTGCGCAAAAATATAATCTTAAAGTTATAGAGGATGCAACAGAAGCATTAGGAACTAAATTCATTTCAGGAAGATATATTGGAAAGTATGCAGGAACTATAGGTGATTTTGGGGTGTATTCGTTTAATGGAAATAAAATAATTACCACTGGTGGAGGTGGGATGATGGTATCCAATCATCCGGAACTTTTAGCAAAAGGAAAATACCTCTCTACTCAAGCTAAAGATGATGAACTTTACTATACACATGATGAGATAGGATATAATTATCGAATGACTAATTTACAAGCAGCACTAGGGGTTGCGCAATTAGAGCAATTAGATAAATTTATAGAAATTAAGAAAAGAAATTATGAGTTATATAATAATGGATTGAAAAATACTAAGGGATTAACAATGCTTGATTTTAATAAAGATATACAACCCAATTATTGGTTTTATTCTTTATTAATAAAGAATGATATATATCCATTAAATGTTAAGAAGATTATTCCATATCTTAAAGAAAAAAATATACAAGTAAGACCAATATGGAATTTAATTCATACTCAAAAGCCTTATAGAGAATCAAGAGCTTATAAAATAGATAGAGCTAATTATTATTTAGAAAATGTGATAAATATTCCATGTAGTAGCAATTTAACAGAAGAAGAAGTTAATTATGTTATTAATGTTTTGAATAGTATTTAAAGCATTATTAAGTATGGGGAGATATAGCTATGAATATTCAGGATATAATAATAAATGAAGAGATAAGTATAAGACAAGCTGCTAAGATTTTAGATAAAACTGCCAAGCAGGTTTTACTTATAACAGAAGATAATAAGTTAAAGGCTGTACTTACAGATGGTGATATAAGAAGATGGATTTTAAAGAGTGGGGATTTGTCGGCACCTATAAAAGAAATTGCTAACTATTCGCCTAAATATATAACAGAAACAGAGAGATATAAAGCTAAAAGCCTTATGAAGAAATATTCAATTAGTTCTATACCTGTAGTTAGTATTGAAGGTGAAGTAAAATCAATAATATTTTGGAACGACTTAGATATGTCTAGTGTTGAGAAGAAACCTTCATTAGATATACCAGTGGTGATTATGGCTGGAGGGTTAGGAACTAGGTTATATCCTTACACTAAAATTTTGCCTAAGCCTCTTATACCTATTGGTGATATACCTATAGTAGAAAGAATCATTAATAGATTTAAGGGATTTGGATGTAATGAATATTATTTAACCGTTAATTATAAGAAAAATATGATTAAAGCATATTTTGAAGAAGTAGTTAAGAATTATAATATATATTATATAGAAGAAGATAAACCACTAGGTACTGGGGGAAGTCTTTATTATCTTAAAGATAAAATAAAGAGCACATTTTTTGTATCTAACTGTGATATATTAATAGATAGTGATTATGAAGCCATGTATGATTATCATAAAGAAAATAAAAACTTTATTACTATGATATGTGCAGTTAAAAATATGGTAATACCTTATGGAGTAGTTAATTTAAATAGTGAAGGAAATATACAGAGTATGGTAGAAAAACCTGAGTATTCATTTTTAACTAATACAGGAATGTACATAATAGAGCCTGAGGCACTACAATTAATAAAGGAAGACACATTTATTCACTTACCTGATATAGCAAAAGAATGTATGGATAAAGGAATGAAAGTTGGAGTTTATCCAATAACAGAGAGAGCTTGGATGGATATGGGACAACCAGATGAAATGCAAGAAATGATGAAAAGATTAGAGGAAGGTTAATGAAAAAGATTGTATTAGTAGGTGGAGGAGGGCACTGTAAAAGTGTCATTGACTCCATAAGAAGTAAAAATGAATTTGAAATAGTAGGTATTACAGATCCTGTTGACAAAGGGGAGATACTTAATGTTAAGATACTTGGAACGGATTTTATATTACAAGATATGCATAATCAAGGTGTTGAATATGCATTTATTACAGTTGGAAGTATTGGAAATCCTAAATTAAGAATTACTTTATATGATATGCTAAGTAAAATAGGATTTAAATTTCCAGCTATAATAGATAAAACGGCTATTGTATCGGAAGAATGTAGTATAGGTGAAGGAACTTTTGTAGGAAAAGGTGCTATAGTAAATGCAGAAGCTATAATAGGCAAACAAGCTATTATAAATACAGGAGCTATAGTTGAGCATGACTGCCTAGTTGGAGATTTTGTACATATTGCTCCAGGAGCAACTCTGAGCGGAGGAGTGACCATAGAAAAGTATTGTCATGTAGGAACAAATGCTACTATTATTGAGGGAATAAGTGTAGTCAAAAGTACTGTAATTGGAGCAGGATCCGTAGTAATTAATTCAATAGATAAAGCATCTAAAGTATATGGAAATCCAGCAAGGGGGAAAGAATATGAATAAGGTATTTATTATTGCAGAAGCTGGTGTTAATCATAATGGAAGTGTTGAAGTAGCAAAAAAGTTAATAGATGAAGCAGTAATAGCAGGAGCTGATGCAGTTAAGTTTCAAACCTTTAAAGCGGAAAATTTAGTGACTAAGAATGCTAAACAAGCTAAATATCAAGTAAGAAATTTAAGCGAAGAGACTTCACAGTTTGAAATGCTGAAAAAGTTAGAATTGGATTACGCTGAATATAGAGAGTTGATGGAATATTGTAAAAAGAGACATATAATGTTTTTATCATCACCATTTGATATAGAAAGTATAGAGTTTTTAGATAACTTGGGAATTGAAGTATTTAAAATTCCGTCTGGAGAAATAGAAAATGTACCTTACCTTGAAAAGGTAGCTAGAACAGGTAAAAAGATTATCTTATCTACAGGAATGAGTGATTTATCAGACATAGAATTTGCTTTAAGCACTCTAAGAAATAATGGTAATAATGAAATTATTGTATTACATTGTAATACAGATTATCCTACTAATATGAATGATGTAAATTTGAAAGCAATGAAGACAATAAAAGAAGCATTTAAGGTTGATGTTGGATACTCTGATCATACAGAAGGAATAGAGGTTTCAATTGCAGCTGTAGCAATGGGAGCAAAGGTAATAGAGAAACATTTTACACTTGATAAAACTATGGAAGGACCTGATCATTTAGCTAGTTTAAATCCAGATGAGCTTAGGATGATGATTAAGTCTATTAGAAATATAGAAAAGGCTCTTGGAGATGGAATCAAGTATCCCACCACTGTAGAAAAAGAAAATAAGAAGATAGTAAGGAAAAGTATCGTTGCTAGTGTAGATATAAAATGCGGTGAGGTTTTCACAGAAAAAAATTTAGCTGTTAAGAGACCTGCAAATGGAATAAACCCCAAGATGTGGCACGCTATAATTGGTATGGTTTCTAAAAAAGATTATAGAAAGGATGATCTAATTCAATGGTAAAAAGAATATGTGTGATTACTGGAACAAGAGCTGAATATGGATTACTGAAGCCGTTAATAATGAAAATGATAGATGATAAAGAGATAGATTTAAAATTAGTTGTTACAGGAATGCACATGTCAACAGAATTTGGACTTACATATAAATTGATTGAAGAAGATGGCATAGTTATTGATGAAAAAATAGAAATATTACTAAGTTCAGATTCACATGTAGCTACTTCAAAAGCAATGGGATTAGCTATTATTAGCTTTAGTGAGTATATTAATAGAACTAAGCCTGACATGGTAATTGTACTTGGTGATAGATATGAAATATTGGCTGCAAGTATTTCAGCTATGGTAGCTAATGTTCCTATAGCACATATACATGGAGGAGAGATAACTGAGGGGGCGCAGGATGATGTATTTAGGCACTGCATAACTAAACTGAGCTATCTTCATTTTACAAGTACTGAAAGTTATAGAAAGAGGGTAATGCAGTTAGGGGAAGAGCCTAATAGAGTTTTCAATGTTGGAGCTATAGGAATAGAAAATATTAAAGAATTAAAATTATTATCCAAGGAAGAAATAGAAAAAAGTATAAATTTTGCTTTGAATAAAAAATTTGCGCTTGTTACATTTCATCCAGTTACACTAGAACAGGGATTAGCAGAGATACAGATTACAGAGTTATTAGGTGCTTTAGAAGAATTTGATGATATGAAATTTATAATTACAAAAGCTAATTCTGATAATGAGGGGAGAAAAATAAATAGAAAGATAGATGAATTTATATCTAAAAACCCGGAGAAATATATTGGTTTTGTTTCTATGGGACAACTAAAATATTTAAGTGCTATGAAGTATTGTAGTATGGTAATAGGGAATTCATCTAGTGGAATTATAGAAGCTCCTTCCTTTAATATCCCTACTATAAATATTGGTGATAGACAAAAGGGAAGATTGCAAGCTAAAACGGTAATCAATTGTGACCCTATTAAAAGTGATATTATTAAAGCAATAAAAAGAGGACTAAGTAAAGAATTTAAAGATAAAATATCAAAGATTGAAAATCCATATGGAGATGGAGATACATCTAACAAAATACTATATGAAATAAAAAAAGCGTTAAGCAAAGAGATAGAGTTAAAAAAAACTTTTTACGATATAAATATGATGTGAAAGGTAAAGGTATAAATGTATAGTAATAAAAGAATCTTAGCAATAATACCTGCAAGAAGCGGTTCTAAGGGGCTAAGGCATAAAAATATAAAATTATTAAATGATAAGCCATTAATAGCATATACCATTGAAGCTGCTATTGAAAGTGATATATTTACCGATATAGTTGTTTCTACTGATTCAGAAGAGTATGCCAATATATCTAAAAGATATGGAGCAAGTATACCATTTTTAAGACCAGATGAATTAGCTAGCGACATAGCTAGTAGTACAGATATGATTGTGTATACCATTCAAAGATTAAAGGAGTTAGGGAAAGTATATGATTATTTTATGTTACTACAACCTACTTCACCCCTAAGAAAAGCTTTAGACATAAAAAAATCATTAGATTTATTAATAGAAAACAAATTAGATTCTGTAGTAAGTGTTTGTGAGGCTGAACATTCTTTAAGTATATATAATACATTGAGTGATAGTTTATCTTTAGAAGGTTTTATAAATAAAAACAGTTCAACTCGAAGGCAAGATGACAAAAAGTATTATCGTATAAATGGTTCAATATATATATCTAATGTTGAAAAATATTTAAGCGAAAGGGATTTCTACGGAAAGAAAAGCAAAGCATACATTATGAGTAAAGAAAGCTCAATAGATATTGATACAGAGCTAGATTTTAGAATTGCAGAATATATTATGGCCCAAAATATATAATTGAGCTAATTATGTTGAGGTCAAATATCACTCATCATAATGCTATGGAATATTCATACTGGTCTTTCATTCATTAAGAGGTGATAAATTTGTATTATAAACTAAACACACTATATTTTAGTGCTACAGATACAACTAAGAAAGTAATATCTGGTATAGCAGAAGGACTTTCGGAAGCTATGAACCTAAAGGAAAGCATAAATAGTATTGATTTTACCTTACCAAAGATAAGGGAGAAGTCTGTATCTTTTTCAAAGGATGATATTGTTATTGTAGGAGTTCCAGTTTATGCAGGGCGAGTGCCTAATGTGCTTTTAAGGTATTTAAATTCTATTGTGGGTAATGGTGCGTTGACTGTCGCAGTGGTGGTTTATGGAAATAGAAATTATGATGATGCTTTGATAGAGTTAAGAGATATATTAGAACTAGATGGCTTTAGGGTTATTGCAGGGGCTGCATTTATAGGACAACATTCTTTTTCTAAAACCTTAGCTAAGAATAGACCTGATGAAAAGGATATGGATATAGTTAGGAATTTTGCTGATAAAATATATAGTAAAATTGCTGCTGGAGAAGATGGACAGGATCTATTAATAAATGAACAAAAGCCTTATAGAAATTATTATATGCCTAGGGATGAAAAGGGAGAGCCTATTGATATAAGAAAGGTGAAGCCCAAAACTAAGGATAGTTGTATAGATTGTAAACTTTGTGCTAGTGTTTGTACCATGGGCTCTGTTGAGCTTGAAGATGTGACTAAAGTTAATGGAATTTGTATTAAATGTTGTGCATGTATTAAAAAATGTCCTGTAGAAGCAAAGTATTTTGATGATATTGGATATTTAAAGCACAAAGAAGAATTAGAAATAAATTTTATACATAGAAAAGAACCAGAATTATTTTTGTAAACAGATAATTGTAAAAAGCATTAATGGCTAATAATAGCTGTTAATGCTTTTTATATGTGATAAAGTTTTTAAAAAACCATAAAGTTATTATGTTAAATATCGATAATATTATTAATTTTAATTATATATTACTAAAATTTTGTGACAGAGGAGATTAAATTTATGAAAAGCTTAAAATGGAAAATAACTACTATTATTCTTACTATTATTATAATTATTTCGTTGTCTATGATGTTTATGGGGCTTTTTAAGTCATTTAGTGTTACTAAAAATATTATAAACAAACAATCAGAAGATGCAATAGGTTCAGGTTATAGTGTGCTAGATATTTATCTTAAGGAACAGTTTGGTACATTAAGTCTTAATGATGATGGGAAACTTATAGACTCTAATGGTAAGCCCATTGATGGTGACTATGAGTTTATTGACGAATTAGCGGAAGGTATGGATATACTTGCTACTGTCTTTGCTAAGTCTGGTGATGATTATGTGAGAGTTTTGACCACAATTAGAGATGATAAAGGGGAACGAATTATTGGAACAAAATTGGATGCTAGTGGTAAAGCCTATGAAGAGATTTCAAAGGGGAATGAATATTTTGGAGAAGCTGATATATTAGGTGAAAAGTATATGACAAAATATGCACCTATTTTTGGTGATAATAATGAAGTCATTGGTATTTATTATGTTGGAAAATCTGTAGAATCAATTTTAGATATATATAATGAAGGTGTATTATCTACCATAAAATCGGTAGTTATAGTAATTGTTATTGGACTACTTATATCTGTTGCTATAAGCTATAGCTTAGGGGCATCAATTACAAAACCTATAGTTGCTTTAACTAATACTATAAAAAAACAGTCAAATTTAGACTTTAAGTTTAATGAAAAAGATGAAACATTAAAATATATGAAAAGGAAAAATGAAATAGGAATTATGGCAAATGCTCTGAAGGTTATGGAGGACAATGTAAGAGACTTTGTTATAAAAACTTCAGAAGGTGCAGAAAAGGTAGTGGCAACTTCCCAGGAACTAACAGCAACAGCAGAACAATCAGCCATAGCTTCTGAAGAAATATCAAGAACTATAGAAAATATAGCTAGTGGAGCAAGTAGCCAAGCTCAAGATACAGGAGAAGCAGCTTTAAGTGTAGAAGAAATGGGTAGTTTACTAGAAGAGAATAAAGAATATACAGAGGAATTAAATAACGCAGCAAAGGATATAGAAAAGGAAAAAGAAGAAGGTTTTATTATATTAAAAGATTTAGTATTAAAAACGGGAGAAAGTAATAATGCTTCTAAACAGGTGTATGAAATTATATTAAGTAATAACGAAAGTGCAGAAAAGATAGAAAAGGCAAGTACAATGATTCAGTCTATATCGGAACAAACAAATCTACTTGCTTTGAATGCAGCTATTGAAGCAGCAAGAGCAGGCGAGCATGGAAGAGGTTTTGCCGTAGTAGCAGAAGAGATAAGAAAACTTGCTGAAGAATCTAATAATTTTACAGGAGAAATCAAAACTGTAATAGAAGAGTTAAAATTAAAATCTGAAAATGCAGTAAATAGAATGAAAGAAGTAAAAGGGATAATTGATTCCCAATCTGAAAGTGTAGAAAAAACTGAAGAAAAATTTCATAGAATATCAAATTCTATAGAAATAACTAATAATGTTATAGATAAGCTTAATGAATCATCAGAAAAAATGAATGAAAATAAAGAAAATCTTGTAGACTTAATGCAAAATCTATCTGCTATAGCAGAAGAAAATGCAGCAGGAACTGAGGAAGCTTCAGCAGCTATAGAAGAACAATCAGCAAGTATCGAAGAAATAGCCAATGGTAGTGAAGGATTGGTAAATATTATAGATGAACTACAAGGTATTATCAATAAATTTACAGTATAAATATTCCACGGGGTCAGACCCTGTGGAAATTTTTTCAATATAGCTCATATTTATTAACTAAAGTATATACACTATACTTCGATAATAAAAATATAAAAAGTTTAGTGGGGTTTACCCCCATAGGGAGTGAGATAATGAGATTAAGTAGAAATATGTCCGCTATGAGGATATTTAATAGCTATACTAAAAATTTAGTAGCTCAATCTAAGGCTTATGGTAGTATTAGTTCAGGTAATAAGATACAGACCTATAGAGATGATCCTAATGCTAAGGCTAAGAGTGATAAGTTGAAGTTAGAGATTAGAGGTCTTCAAATGGCCACTAGAAATATTCAAGATAGTGTAAGTCTTATGCAAACCATGGATGGTGGTATGCAAAGTATAAGTGAATCCTTGCAAAGGGCTAGAGAACTTATGGTTCAAGCTGGAGGAGCAACTACGCCGGAAGATAGAGCAGTTATTCAAAAGGAAATAGATCAGAATCTAGAACATATAACTTATACTGCTAATAATACGGAGATGAATGGTGTAAAGCTGTTAGCCGATAAAAATAATCCAGGTGATACAGTGGATCTACTTATTGGAGCAACTAGTGACTATGTAACTAAACTGCCAACATATAATTTAACATCTACAGGACTAGGACTTGTGAATGCTGACGGTAGCAATAAAATAAGTGTGGAGAATATGAATGATGGATTAGAACGCTTAGATGATGCTATAGATAAGCTGAATTCTGGAAGAGGAAAGTATGGAGCTCTAAGTAATAGAATGGAGTCTACTGCAGATTATACCAGTGAAATAGTAGGTAAGGTTGAAGGGGCAGAAGGTGAAATTACTGGTACTGATATAGCACTAGAAATGGTTGAATATGCTAAAAACTCAATTTTAGTGGAATCAGGTATGGCTATGATGGCTCAAAGTAATGAATTTCCACAGGATATTCTACAAATATTGAGCAATGTATATCCTAATAGGTAGAGAAAAAGTAATTTCGTGTAGTAAATAAGGAATTTTAAGTAAAAAGTAAATAATTTACGTTTAAAAGGTTGAATGGAAGAAAAATATAGTATATAATGCAGATATGTGAAAAAATTAAATAGGCAAAATTGACGAAAGTTAGTGACGCAAAGCTATAGGGGCTAAGCCTAAGGGTATGCCAGCCAGTTGCCAAAGAGTAAGTATACTTTTTGTTTTAGGTATTATAGAAGTAAATAATATTTTTATTTTAACCTTGTTGTAATTAAAAGCTACTCTTTTTGAGTAGCTTTTTTTATATAAAATTTATAGTTTTTCATATAAAAGTTGCAATTGGCTTTATAAAATATACCATATTGTAAATGATTACCCAGGTTCATGTTTTACAATGAGTATTTTACATAAGATTACATGTAACCATTATTATTCAATCTTTACCATACTATTTTTTACTAATGATGAATTTTGTAGATTTATTTCTATTTAAAGTAAGTTTAAAGTGTATAAAATAAATAAAAAATCGTATAACTAACAAAAAAAAGAAGGGATTTAAGTATTTATGTCTAATTTATAAACATCAAGTATGTTTTAGTGGAAAACGGAGGTATAAAATGTCACAAAATGAAGTATATGGATTATTGAAAAAATCTATGAATGTAACTGTTGAGGCGAATAAAGTTATTGCTAATAATATTGCAAATGTAAATATAAAAAACTATAAGAGATATTATGTTCCCTTCGAACAGGTTATGGAAGAGTCAACAGCTAATGGTAATTTAAAAACTACAAATGAAAAACATATAGGCATTGGAAGCAAAGATGTACAAGTTAAAAGAGATGATAGTGCATCTATGCGAGAAGATGGTAATAACGTGGATATTGAAACAGAAATGACAAGTCAAGCTGCTAATACTATGATGTATGAATCTTTAGTTAGATTTGCCAGTGGAAAGCTAAATAGTACAAGTAGAGTTATAAAAGGAGGAAACTAAAAGTGGAGGCATTTAGAGGAATGAGAATTTCAGCTAGTGGTCTTACTGCAGAAAGATTAAGAATGGATACTATCTCTTCTAATATTGTTAATGCAGGAACTACTAGAGGAAAAGATGGGAAACCTTATGTAAGAAAGATTGCTATGTTTCAAGAGAACTTAAAGGAAGCCTACAATAAAAGCAATGGAAAAGTAGAGGACAAGTTAAATGGGGTTAAAGCAGTTGGCATTGTAGATGATGAATCAGAACTTATTAAAGTATATAATCCAAGTCATCCAGATGCAGATGAAGAAGGATTTGTAACTATGCCAAATGTAAATATCTCCAATGAAATGGTGGAGTTAATAGCATCAAGTAGAGCTTATGAAGCCAATGTCAATGCAATGAACGCACAAAAAAGTATGTTTTTAAAAACTTTAGAAATAGGTAAATAAAAGATGGGAGTAGTACTTTATGATGAACAATTACATACCAAATGCAACAATTTTTCAAAATGAGCTAAGGGAAATTTATGGGGTAAAAGAAAAGGATACTGAAGAGAATAGCACTTCGAGTGGCACAGGATTTGCAGCTGTTATAAAGGATGAATTGCAAAAGGTCAACGATCTACAAGTTGAAGCAGATAACAATGTAACAGGATATATTGCAGGAGAAAAAAGTATCCATGAAGTAGTATTAGCTACAGAAGAGGCATCTATGTCCCTAGAGCTTGCTATTCAAATAAGAAATAAGCTAGTTGATGCTTATAAGGAATTTAATAATATGCAAGTATAATGGGGGTAAGGATTAGATGAGTAAGCTATCGGAGCTAATGAAGAAGATAAAAGATAAGTGGAATTCCATGTCGAAAACTAGAAAGATAGCTTTAGTGATAATTGCGGTGGTGACTTTTATAGCAGTAGGAACACTACTTTATGTATCACTTAAACCAAAGTATACAGTTTTATTTTCAAATATGGATTCCCAAGATTCAGGAAAGATTATAGCCAATCTAGAGGGCAAAGGAACTAAGTATAAAATAGAAGGAAATTCCATTTTAGTTGAAAAGTCTCAAGTAGATAAACTGAGAATGGAAATGCTGTCAGAGGTTCAAATAACAGAAGGAAGCCAAGGCTTCGAACTTTTTGATAAGGGTAGCATTGGGGCCACAGATGAAGAATCAAGAATAATGTATCAAAGAGCACTTTCTGGAGAACTTGAAAGAACTATAAAGGGTTTTGAAGAAGTTGAGGCTGCAAAAGTAAACTTAGTTTTACCAACCAACTCAGCCTTTGTAACTAAACCAACTCCTGCTAGTGCTTCAGTAACGGTAAAGTTAGTGCCAGGAAATGAACTTTCACCTGAGCAAGTTAAAGCTATTGTACACTTAGTAACAGGTAGTGTGGAAAACTTAGATAAGGAAGACGTTACAATAGTATCAGACAATCTAAAGTTATTAACGGAAGGTTTGTTTGATAATGAAAAAGGAACCCAGGCTACTAGTACAGAAAATCAAATTGATTCAACTAAAAAAGTTGAGAAAGAATATGAAAAGAAAATCTTAAATGTATTAGAACCAATATATAAAGATAATGTAAAAGTATCTGTAAATGCACAGCTCAATTTTGACGCTGTAAAGCAGAATAATGTTACATATGATCCAAAGGGATCCGCAGTAGTAAGTGAGCATATTATTAAAGACAATAGTAAGGGTACTGAAAATACTTCAGGAAGTACTGTAGATAATAATATGACTAATGAGCAAGATGCAGAAAAAGATACTGAAAAAGCAGGCTATTCGGAAGAAACAAGAAATTTTAATAATACTAAGAGTGAAGAAACAGTTGTCAAGGCACCAGGTCAAGTGGAGAGAATTACCACATCTGTTGTTGTAAATGGAGATATGGATAATGCAACTAAGAATACTATAAAAAATTTAGTATCTGATGCCATTGGTTTTAATGAGGCACGAGGTGATGGAATTTCAGTTGAAAGTTTAGCCTTTAATGATGATTATAAAACACAAGCTGAAGAAGAAATTAACGCTATGAAGGAAGCCGAAGCAAAATCTAGAAGGATTAAGCTTATTGCTTTAGGAGTAGGAGCAGTTATAGCACTTATACTTATTATTGTAGTTGTTTCTATTATTAGAAGTAAGAGAAAAGAAGATGATGAAGAAGATGAAGAGGCTATAGAAGGGCTAGATGTAGTTATAGGAGATGAAACTTTAGAAACAGTGGCGGATTTATACAAAGATTTAGATTTAGAAGCAGAAACTGAAAGAGAAAAGATCATGAAAGAAGTTAAAAAATATGCAGAAAAGAAACCTGAACAGGTAGCGGATATTATAAAATCATGGATGACTGATGAAGAAGGGAGATAGTAATGGCTAAAACAGAAAAATTTACAGGTATTCAAAAGGCAGCAATATTATTTATCTCTTTGGGACCAGATGCATCTGCAGCAATAATAAAAAGATTAAATGAAAGAGATATACAAAAGATAACCTATGAGATTGCTAATATGTCATCGGTTAAAGCTGAGGACAGACAAGCTGTTTTAGATGAATTTATGGAATTAAATAAGGCTAAGGATTATATTCTTGAAGGTGGAGTAGAGTATGCTAGAAGCGTTTTATCTAAAGCTTTAGGAACTCAAAAGGCCAACGATATTCTAGAGAGAGTTACAGAGTTTTCACAGCAGTTTAGACCTTTTTCTATTGCTAGAAAAGCCGATGCAACTCAGCTTATGAATGTAATTTCAGGAGAACATCCTCAGACTATAGCATTAATACTTTGTCATCTACAGCCGGACAAAGCGGGACAGATAATGTCTGCACTTCCATCTGAATTACAGAGTGAAGTTGCTTTTAGAGTTGCTACTATGAGTAATATATATCCGGTGGTAGTGAAGGAAATTGAAGAGGTATTAAATAGTAAGTTATCTTCAGTGGTTACTAGTGAAAGTAGTGTTATAGGAGGAGTTCAATCTTTAGTTAATATACTTAACCAAGTTGATAGGACTACAGAGAAAAACATTACAGAAGGTCTTGAAAGGGAAGATATGGAACTTGCAGATAAAGTTAAGGAATCTATGTTTGTATTTGAGGATATTATTACTATCAATGATGTGGAAATTCAAAGAATTTTACGTGAGGTTGATAATAAGGAGCTATGTATGGCTCTAAAGGGTACTTCAGAACAAGTAATAGAAACTATATCAAGAAACCTTTCAAAACGTGCAGCAGCTACATTGAAAGAAGATATGGAATTCTTAGGACCTGTAAGACTTATGGATGTTGAAAAAGCTCAACAAAAAATTGTTGCTTTAATTAGAAGACTAGATGAAGCTGGAGAAATAACAATTGTAAGAGGTGGAGACGATGCACTCATCTTATAGGGTAATAAAAAGTGTTAATGTATGTGAAAGTGGAACCAAGGCAATAGATACAGACTTTTATATAGAGCCAGCTCCCATAGTAGAGGAGACTATAGAGCTTGAGGATACTAATCCTAGGAGTATGGAGGAGTATCTAAAACTAAAGAAAAAGGGTGAAGAAATAGTTGAAAATGCCCATAAAGAAGGGGAAGCTATTCTTGCAAATGCAAATGAAAAAGTAGAAGAGATCTTATATGAAGCCAAGGAAGATGGATTTAATAAGGGTTATGAAGAAGGCCATAGTATTGGTTATAAAGAAGGATATGACAAGGCTTATGATGAAGGAGTAAAAAAAGGTGAAGAAATAATTCAAAATGCAAATTTTATTCTTTATCAAGCTAAGGAAGAGTATGATAAATTTCTTAAGTCTAAGGAAATTGGCATTAGAAAAATTATTGTAAATGCCGTAGAAAATATGCTTAAAAAAGAGTTGGAAAATAAGGAAGCACTAAATGGATTACTTTTCAACATCCTATCTGAAGAGAAAAATGCCAAGATGATAATTATAAGGGTAGCACCTAACTATTTAGAAGAAATAGAGACAAAGATAGAAGAATTCAAGCATAGTATGGGCATCAGAGGAGAAGTTGTGGTTTTACAGGATAATTATTTAGATTATGGAACCTTAGTTGTTGAAAAGGATGATGGAAAAACCACCTTTACTATTAAGGGGAGCATAGAGAAACTAAAGGAAATTCTCATGGAAGCATAGAGGAAGATGGTATTATGATTAATTTGAATATAGGAGACATTGAAAAAAGTATTAGTAAAACAAATTTTAATCATATGGAAGGCGTAGTTAAAAACATTATAGGTCTTACCATTGAAGTAAAAGGAGTTAAGGGTTTTGTAGGGGAAATTTTCCACATATATAATGAGGAAAATAAAACTATAGTCTGTGAAGTAGTAGGTTTTAAAGATGGAAATTTGATTCTTATGCCCCTTGGAAACCTAATAGGGATATCTCCTGGATGCAGAGTAGAGAGAACAGGAAAGCAGTTAAGTATAAAGTGTTCAGATGAACTTTTAGGAAGAGTTTTAGATGGAATTGGAAATCCTTTAGATGAAAAGGAATTGTCCCTTTATAAGAATTATCCCTTGGAAGCTATGCCACCAGACCCATTGAAGAGAAGAAGGATTAAAGAAGTTCTTCCTACAGGGGTAAGAGCCATTGATGGATTTCTTACTTGTGGTGAAGGACAAAGGATTGGTATCTTTGCTGGTTCAGGGGTAGGAAAAAGTACTACTCTTGGAATGATTGCTAGAGAAGCTAAGGCTGATGTAAATGTAATATCCCTAATAGGAGAAAGAGGTAGAGAGGTTTTAGATTTTATAGAAAAGGATCTAGGTCCAGAAGGGTTAAAGAAATCTGTAGTAGTATGTGCTACATCTGATCAACCAGCTCTTGTTAGGCTAAAGGGTGCGTTTACTGCTACAGCCATTGCGGAATACTTTAGAGATAAAGGATTAAAGGTTATTCTTATGATGGATTCAGTAACCCGTTTTGCTATGGCACAAAGGGAAATTGGTCTTGCCATAGGAGAGCCTCCAGCTACTAAAGGATATACTCCTTCGGTTTTTGCAATGTTACCTAAACTTCTTGAGCGTAGCGGTATGTCTGACAAAGGGTCTATTACAGCTTTTTATACAGTCCTTGTTGATGGAGATGACTTTAATGAACCCATTGCAGATGCGGTAAGAGGTATTTTAGATGGACATATTGTCTTAAGCCGTGATCTAGCTACTAAAAATCATTATCCAGCCATAGATGTACTTAAAAGTGTATCTAGACTTATGCCAGAAATTGCAGAGGAAATCCATATAAAGGCTGCCTCACTTGCTAGAGATTTAATGGCCTCTTATAAAGAAGCAGAAGATTTAATAAATCTAGGAGCTTATGTAAAGGGAAGTAATTCTAAAATAGATATGGCCATTGAGTATATAGATAGTATAAATGGATTTTTAACTCAAGAAATAAAAGAAGGTTGCGAAATTGAAGCTAGTAAAGACATGCTTATTAATATGTTTAAATAAAGGTGGTGTAAATTTTGGGACAAACTTATAAATTTAAATTACAAAGGTTATTGGATTTAAGAGAAAAAGAAGAAGATGGTAAAAAAATAGTTTTTATGGAGGCCCTAAGGGAAAAGAACAGGGTAGAAGAAGAACTTAAAAGTCTAGAGGATAGTTTCCAAAGATACTCTACTGTGAATAATAACATGAGTGTAACTGAAAGAAAAATTCAACATCATTATTTAAATCTATTAAATAGTACTATTGATATTACACAAGAAAAGCTTAAAACTGATGAAGAAAGAGTGACGCTCACTAGGAAGGAATTAGTTACTGCTCAAGTAAATAAAAAGATTGTAGGCATATTAAAAGATAAGGATCAGGCAGCATTTATAAAAGAAGAAAATCGAATAGAACAAATTCAAAATGATGAATTTGCACTTTATGGATTTATACGTGAGTGTGGGAGGCGATAAATTTGATGGAAATGGCACAATTTAGTGTTGGAAATGACCTGTATAAAGGTAGTAGTACTAGTGATAAAGTTAAAAAATCTGAAGGAAATAAAGGATATTCTAATAAGGAATTTTCCAAGGAACTTAAAAACTACAGTACAGATAATGAAAGCTCTAAAACTAAATCAGTAAATTCTATTAAGCAAGAAAAAGTTAAAGAGCCTTCGAAGGATTACATAGTGAGCTCTGAGGAAATTCATGAAGATGAAAAGCTAATTACCTCAGAAGATATGCAGTCACTAATAAATCTAATAATAACTCTTTTGAATAAGGAGGATACTCCTAAGGATGAAATGGTTTCTTCTGATCTTATCAGTGGAAATGAAGGTAAAGTGGAACTACAACCTTTAATAGACCTTTTAGGAAGTGAAAAAAAGGCAAATGGCCTATTAGAATTATTAAGGGAAGCATCAATTAGTAGTGACATGAAAAATAAACTTACAGAGTTATTAACTTTAATTAATGAAGATATTACTGAGCTAGACAATAGTAGTGAAAGTCTTATGAAACTATTAACAGCAGAAGAAGGTATAGATAATGATGATCTAATAAGTCAGTTACAAAAAATAGTTTCAATGAAAGATGCTAATAAAGAAGAGGAGCCTTTAAATATACCTAGAAGAATAGAACTGGAAGCTAATGTTATAGAAAAAAGTAGTGTAGTAGCTAGAGTAGAAAATAATGAAGAAAGTAGTAGTAAAGATAGTAAGTTTTCAAAGGAAACAGCTATTTTGAATAAAGTAATTAATGGTGAAGAGAAGGATTCAAAGGTTACAAGAGCTGCTGATTTTATGTCATACTTTGAAAATAGTGTACAAAAATCAGGAGAAGTATCTAGTGAAAAGCCTATAGCTATTACAAAGAGTGATCTTAATAATGATGTGATAAAAGCTTTATCATACATGGATAAAAATGGGGTTAAGGATTTAACTGTAAAGATTTATCCTAAAGAGTTAGGTGAAATATCCATATCTGTAAGTATGGAACAAGGTGCTTTAAAGGCAATGATTAAGGCTACATCAAAGGAAACTGTAGAGATGTTAGCTTTAGGACTTAAAGACATAAATGAAAAGTTAAATGGAAACAACATAAAAATACAATCAGTAGATATAGGACTTTATGAAGAGGATACTACCTATTATGCCCATGAAAATAGCCAAGGCAAAGCATATGAAAATGGTGGACAAAGAGGAAGTGAAAATGGTAGACAAGGTTCAGAGGTGAATATAGTTGAAGAGGATGTTATATCTGAAGCTAATGTGAAATCCTCTAATGAGATAGATTTACTAGTTTAGGAGATGATGAAATGGCAATATCAACCCATAATACAAAAGTAACATCAGAAGTTTTGGGAAATAAAACGGAAAATGGCACACCTATTGTAAAACCAGGGGCAGAGCTTGACAAAAATTCCTTCTTTAAAATATTAGCTGCTGAGCTTTCTAATCAGGATCCAACTCAATCACAAGATACTACTGCATATGTCTCACAGTTAGCTCAATTTACAACCCTTGAACAGATGAGTTCATTAAATTCTACAATGACTCTTTCTTCTGCGCAAGGATTAACTGGAAAATTTGTAGCCTTAGATGCCTTAGATGCTAATGGAGTACCTCAGTGTGGCGTAGTTAGGGCTGTGTATAAACATAAGGGAGACGTTTATGTTACTGTGGAAGGTGTAGATGGAAAATATACAGATTATGAATATAGCCAAGTTACAGATGTCATTGATTCAGGAGATCCCAATATGGATAACTTAACCTTCTCTAATGCAGTAACATTGATGGGTAAAATTGTTGAAATAGCACTACCAGCAGATACATCTGTAGAAAAGCCTAAGGAAGATGGCAAGGAAGAAGAAAAGCCAGTAAAGCCTAAGAGTATTACAGGGAAAGTTCTAGAAGTATATAGGGATGCAGAAGGCATCAAGCTTAAGGTTGAAGTTGAAGTTGATGGAAAAATAGAAATTAGAGATTACTTATTTGACTCTGTAATTGGAGTAAAAGGTTAATAAAATTATATTAAAAAATAGAGAATCGGAGGGATAGTATAATATGTTAAATTCAATGTACTCAGGGATATCAGGTTTAGGAGCAAATCAAAAAAAGTTAGATGTAATAGGAAATAACGTGGCTAACTCAGGAACTACTTCCTTTAAATCATCTTCAGTTACTTTTCAAGATAGTATGTATCAAAGTTATAAGGGAGCATCAGGTCCAGGATTAAACTTAGGAGGAGTTAACCCTTCTAGAGTTGGTATGGGAGTTTCTATACAAAGTATAGTAACAAATATGGCTCAAGGAAGTCTGCAACCAACAGGAAGACCTTATGATGTAGCTGTAGATGGAACAGGATATTTTATAGTAGCTAAAGGAAAAGAAAATGGCACAATAACAGTTAATCCAGATCAAAGTATGGAATCTACGACTTTAGAGAGTTTTTATACAAGAGATGGTTCATTTAAGGTAGATAGTAAGGGAAATCTTCTGAATTCTAATGGATATAGAATTATGGGTTATGCTATAAGTGATGGAACAGCAACATCTCCATTAGGTGGAATAGTTAATTATGTAGATGGAGAATCTGAAAACTTAAATGCTAATCAAAATGAATTAGTAGCACTTAAAATACCAGAGACTGTTTCTAAGCTAGTAACTGATAAAGATGGAAATCCAGAAGTAGATGCTGGTGGAAATCCAACAGGAAGAAGAGAAGATGTTAGAATTCAAGGTTTCTCTATAGAAAATGATGGATTAATTAAGGCTGTCCTTGCTGATGGTAGTACTACTGTTCTTGGACAAGTTGCCATGGCATCATTTACCAACAATGAAGGTCTTGAAAAAATAGGAAATAATCTGTATACTCCTTCAGCAAACTCAGGTAATCCATTAGCTAGAGTTGGAAAATATAATAATGAAGCTGCTTTAGGTGTAAGAGAAGATAATGGAAAGGCATATGGAAAAATTCTAAATGGATTCTTAGAGATGTCAAATGTTGATTTATCTGCACAGTTTACAGATATGATAGTTGCAACTCGTTCTTTCCAAGCTTGCGGTAAAATCATCACAACTGCAGATGAAATATTACAAGAACTTGTAAATTTAAAAAGATAATCTATTTAAATATGTAAATGTGATTTTCCTTAGGCTAAGACAGTGTTTATATTGATCTTAGCTTAAGTAAATTTACTATATCATAGGAGGTATAGGAGAATATGATAGAGGTTAATCCCTTAAATGGAAACAAATTTATTCTTAATAGTAATCACATTGAAAAAATTGAAGAAATCCCAGAGACAGTAATTACCTTAGTCAATGGAAAAAAGTATTTAGTTAAAGAAAGTTCTAAAGAAATAGTTGATAAGGTTATAGAGTTTAGACGAAAATACTGGGCAAATGTACGGTTGGAGGAAAGCAATGAAGAAGAATGATATGTTAACAGCTATAGGTTTTGTGATTGCAATTGTTCTTGTATTTTATGGAATGCTAAATGGAGGATCGTTAAAGCTATTCTTTGATGTACCATCCTTAGCTATAACAGTAGGAGGGTCCTTCGGTGCACTTTTAATGTCTTATCCAATGAATGAAATAAAAAGATTTATCAAGGTTGCAGCACAAGCTTTCAAAGAAGATGGAACATCTAAGGTAGATAATATTGCACTATTTGTTAATTTATCTAAAAAAGCTAGAAGAGATGGACTACTTTCTTTAGAAGAAGATATACAAGAGATTAGTAACGAGTTTGTTAAAAAAGGCTTAAATATGATAGTTGACGGTATTGAACCTGAATCTATTAGAGAAGTTATGACTTTAGAAATTAAAGAATTAGAAAAAAGACATGAAGATGCAGCATCTATGTTCACAACTTGGGGAGCATATGCTCCAGCCATGGGTATGATTGGAACATTGATTGGACTTATTCAAATGCTTGCTAACCTATCAGATGCAGACAACTTAGCATCAGGTATGGGTAAGGCTCTTATTACAACTTTTTATGGATCAATGCTTGCTAACTTAGTTGTACTTCCTATAGCAGGAAAGCTGAATTATAAAACATCTAAGGAAGTAAACCAAATGGAAATGATGATTGAAGGAGTACTTTCTATACAATCAGGAGTAAACCCAAGGGTAATTGAAGATAAAATGATAGTATATTTATCACCAGAGGATAGAGTAAAGTATTTAAGTAGTGTTAATCAAGGAGAGTAGGTGAATAATTATGGCCAAGAAAGACATAAAAACTGATGGGTGGTTAGCTACTTATGCAGATACTGTTACTTTGCTATTAACCTTCTTTGTTTTACTTTATTCACTATCAACTATAGACTCACAAAAATTTCAGCAGATAGCTGTAGCCATGCAAAGTGCTTTTAGTGGTAAGGCTGATAGGTCCATACTTGAATTTAACTCAAGTAGTGGTGATGTACCTATAGTTGGAAAGCCACAGCTTACAGTGGAGGATATTCAAGAAAATGAAGACTTGGAAATTTTAGAGGACGTATTAACTTACATTAAGGAAAATGATTTAGAGAATGATGTTCAAATATATGAAGATGAAAAAGGTCTTAATATCCAGATGAAGGATTCGGTGCTTTTTGATACTGGAAAGGCAGAACTAAGGTCAGATAGTAAAAACGTATTAGATAAGGTTAGTGACTTAATTGGAAAGGTAGATAACAAGATTATAATTGAAGGTCATACAGATAATGTACCAATTAACACACCAGCTATGCCAAATAACTGGCACCTATCTTCTGCTAGAGCATTAAGCGTACTGGATTATTTTCTTGGTAGTAAAAAGATTTTAAATCCTCAAAGATTTTCAGCTCAGGGATGTGGAGAGTATAGACCTATAGCAAAAAACGATACGGATGAAGGTCGAGCTAAAAATAGAAGAGTTAATATTATAGTTGTAACTAATGTAAAGGAGCAAGGAAATGAGCAAGAAAAATAGTAATGGCAATGAGTTAGAAAAAGAAAAGGGCGGAAGTTCTAAATTGGTTCTAATTATAGTAACCGCTATAGTAATATTTGCACTTATAAGTGGAGCTGTATTTGTTGGATATACCATTGCAACAAAGAATGTAGGTAAAAATAATAATGGCACTAGTGAAAGTAATGTAGTAGAAAAGGAAGCTACCTTAAATTTAGACGAGTTCTTAGTAAATTTAAGTGATGAGGGAAAGTCTAAATTTGTAAAGGTGAAAATTTCCTTAGGTTCGAATTTAGAGAATAAGGATTTGCAAGAAGAACTTACAGCAAAGATTCCACAAATAAGAGACTGTATAAATAAGGTATTAAGAGCTAAGAAATCTACGGATTTTAAAACAGAGGGAGATGCTTTATTAAAAGAAGAGATAGTCGTAAAGGCAAATGAACTTTTAAATAGTGGTAAGATAACCAATATTTACTTCACAGATATAATTGTTCAATAGGTGACCTATGGATAGTCAATTGATTTTAACCTTATTAAAACTTGTAATATTTTTCCCATTAGTTATAGGATTAATTCTTTGGCTAGGGAAGACTGTTGAGAAATATAGTCACATAAACAGAAAATCTACAATGAGAGTAGTAGAGAGACTAACCATTAGTAAGGATAACTCTCTGCTCATTGTAAAGATAAGAGATAAATATTATTTAGTAACTTCAGCTCAAGGAAAAATAGAAATTGTAGAAGAAGTTGCAGGGGAAGATTACAAAGAAATTGAAATGATTAAATTAAAGAATAGTAGTGAGTTAAAACAAATTTTTAAAGACAAGTATCTTAAATGGAGAAAGTAAAATATTATTTTAGGAATAAAGGGATAATACATATGAAAAAATTTGATCTAAAAAAGTTTATAAAACCCATAACGCTAATACTACTGGTGTTTTGTGTTATTTCAATTAGTAGTAAAGTAGCTTATGCTACTGGAGATACCATGCCAATTCCAGATATAAATATATCCTTTGGTGATGGGGATGCAAAAACTCCTACTGAATATGTGGACAATATAAAATTATTATTAGTACTAACAGTACTTACAATACTTCCATCAATCCTTATAATGACCACAGGATTTATAAGAATTGTAACAGTACTTTCTTTCTTTAAGAGTGCTATAGGAGCTACATCACTGCCAAAACAAATAATTGTTGGGTTGTCCTTATTTTTAACTTTTTTTGTAATGGCACCTACCTTTTCAGAAATTAATGAAAAGGCAGTTCAGCCTTATATGAAGGAAGAAATAACAATGGATGTTGCTATAGATAAAGGGATAAAGCCCATGAGGGAATTTATGTTAAAGCAAACTAGAGTAAAAGATTTAAAGTTGTTTCTTGAAGCTGGAAAGGTAGAGGACGCTATTAAAGTAGAAAAGGATGCAGATGGTAAGGAAACTTATAATTATGATGATGTTCCACTTTATACAATTGTACCAGCCTTTGTTATAAGTGAGTTAAGAACAGCCTTTGAAATAGGATTTTTGTTATTTATACCATTTATATTGGTGGACATTGTAACAGCTAGTGTTCTTATGTCTATGGGTATGTTTATGTTACCGCCAGCTATGATTTCTCTGCCATTTAAATTACTTTTATTTGTATTAGTAGATGGATGGAATTTGTTAAGTCAATCCTTAATACTAGGATTTTAGAGAGGTGATGTAATATGACACAGACTATGGTGGTTGCAATATTACAGGATATGGTGAAGACAGCTTTAATGGCAGCTGGACCAATACTACTTACAGCTACGGTAGTAGGTCTTTTGATAAGTATATTTCAAGCCACAACTCAGATACAAGAACAAACTTTAACCTTTGTACCTAAAATAATAGCTGTGGCAATAGTGGGAATAATTACTGCCACATTTATAGGAAACACAGTGATAGGTTTTACTCAAAGAATTTTTTCAATAATTTCTAATATAGGAGCTTAGGTGGGATAACGTTGGTAGATATTTTAATGTTTATAGCTTTTTTAATGGTGTTTATGAGGATAACATCCTTGATTTTTACAGTGCCAACCTTTTTCCCAACAGGAACACCAAATATAGCAAAGATTGGTGTAGGACTTATTATATCCATGATTTTATCTCCCATAATCAGTACTGAAGCATTACCAGAAATAAGTAATATGTTTGTTTTAATAGTGCTTATAGGTAAAGAAGTAATTATAGGAATATGTCTAGGATATATAGTAAATTTACTGTTTAGTGTTGTACAAATGGCAGGACAAATTATGGATTTTTCCATGGGCTTTTCTATGATGAGTCTATTTGACCCAGTTGCAGGTGAAAACATATCAGTAATGGGAAGGTTGATGTACTGGATTTGTCTTGCTGTATTTATGTTAGTTGATGGACATCTTATTTTAGTGCAGTGTCTTATAGATAGTTTTACTTCAGTTCCTGTAGGGACTGTAACCTTTAATAAAGAAATTTTGGGATATATTATTCAAGTTGTATTTGAATTTTTTACTATTGGGATTAAGATTGCAGTGCCAATAATGCTTATAATACTTATGACGGAAATTGTATTGGGCTTGGTATCAAGAGTTATGCCTCAGCTTAATGCTATGATACTAGGAATGCCAATCAAGATTTTTGTTGGACTTGCAACCTTTGTAATTTCTATTCCTTTAATTATGAAAATTATAGCTTCAAATTTTGGTGCTATTAAGCATATATTCTCGGAAATATTCACTATGATGCCCTTTATATTAATTTCCGCATCTAATGATAGTGGAGATAAAACGGAAAAACCTACTCCTAAAAAGCTTCAAGATGCTAAGAAAAAAGGTCAAGTAGCTAAAAGTAAGGAATTATCTTCTGCCTTAACTCTTTTAGCAGCTACTTTAGTTATAGCTATCTTAAGTAGCTTTGTGCTAAAGGTATTAAGCTCCAGTATGACAAAGTATCTAGGGAGTTACTTAAATTTTCAATTAAGCCAAGAGAGTTTAGTAGGACTTTTAATAAAGGTATTCATAGATATATTTAAAATATTTATACCAGTGGCAGTTCCTATTATGGTTATAGGCGTAATTGGATCAATAATTCAAACTGGTTTTATATATACTGGAGATCCATTAAAACCTAAGTTTAGCAAACTAAATCCTATAAGTGGATTTAAAAGAATGTTTTCTATAAGATCCTTAGTGGATTTAGTAAAAAATTTAGGTATTGTTTCTATTGTAGGATATATAGGATATAAGTTTGTTATAGATAATTACTATAGTCTTTTGAACTTTGGAAATCTTAAAACAGGAACAATACTTACAGAATTGGCTAGTTTAATAATTAATGTTTTTGTTAAAGTTGGGATAGCCTTATTAATAATAGGATGCATAGATTTTTTATATCAGAAATTCCAACATAATAAGGATTTAAAAATGACTAAACAAGAGATAAAGGAAGAATATAAACAACAAGAAGGAGACCCTATAGTTAAGGGAAAAAGAAAACAAAAGCAAAGAGAAATGGCTATGAGAAGAATGATGCAATCAGTACCAGATGCTACTGTTGTAATTACAAACCCAACTCACATTGCGGTGGCTTTGAAATATGAAGAAAATAGTGGAAAAGCACCGATAGTTGTGGCAAAGGGCAGTGAGTATGTGGCGTTAAAGATTAAGGAAAAGGCTATTGAAAATAATGTACCAATTATAGAAAATAAACCATTAGCTAGACTCATGTTCAAAGAAGTGGATTTAGATAAGGAAATTCCCTTTGATATGTATAAGGCAGTGGCAGAAATATTAGTATTAGTTTATAAAATGAAGAAATAATGTAAAAAGGATGATAATTATGCTTAAAGATAAGGGATTTAGTATTAAGAATAACTTAGATATAATAGTAGCATTTGGGGTAATTCTTATTGTACTAATGATAATTATACCATTACCCCCAGGAATACTTGATATTTTCTTTGCCATTAATATTTCAATATCTATAGTTATAATGTTACTTACAATGTTTACTACAAATGTATTGCAACTATCAGTATTCCCAACATTATTACTTGTAACTACCCTATTTAGGTTAGCACTAAATGTATCATCTACTAGACTTATTCTAGGACAAGCAGATGCAGGAAAGATAGTGCAAGCTTTTGGAGAGTTCGTAATTGGTGGAAACTATTTCGTAGGAATAATAATATTTTTAATTATTGTTATTATACAGTTTTTAGTTATAACTAGTGGTGCTGGAAGAGTATCTGAGGTTTCAGCAAGATTCACCTTAGATGCAATGCCAGGAAAGCAAATGAGTATAGATGCAGATTTAAATGCAGGAATGATTACAGAAGAAGATGCTAGGAAAAAGAGACTTGACCTTCAAAGGGAAGCAGATTTTTATGGAGCTATGGATGGTGCATCTAAATTTGTTAAAGGTGATGCCATAGCAGGTATTATAATTACTATAATAAATATTTTAGGTGGTATTGTTATAGGGGCAGTAATGATGGATATGAGCATAGGCGAGTCTGCTGCTAAGTTTACACAACTCACCATAGGAGATGGACTTGTAAGTCAATTACCTGCACTGTTAATTTCTACAGCTTCGGGTATCTTAGTTACTCGTTCAGGAAGCGATGATAACTTTGGAGCACAGGTATCATCACAATTGACAGCATTCCCAGTAGTTATAGCAATTGCATCTCTAGTACTTTTTATCCTTGGAATAATTCCAGGGATGCCTACACTAGTATTCTTTGCTCTATCTGCAGCATCAGGAACAAGTGCTTATCTAATGTATAAGGATGAAAAGCAACAAGCTAAGCAGAAGATAGAAATAGAAGAAAAGGAAATTGTAGAGAGTGAGAGTAGAGAGCCAGAAAATGTGATGAATTTAATTTCTGTTGAGCCATTAGAGGTAGAAATAGGCTATGGACTTATTCCTATGGCTGATGAATCCTCAGGAGGAGATTTATTGCAGAGAATCTCATCAGTGAGAAGACAATGTGCTATAGAGATGGGAATTGTGGTTCAACCTATTAGAATTAGAGACAATCTGCAAATTAGAAATAATGAATATGTAATAAAGATAAGAGGAACAGTGATAGCTAGAGCGGACATAATGCCAAGCATGTTTCTATGTATGAATCCTTCTGGAGAAGATATAAATATTCAAGGAATAAAGACCATAGAACCTACCTTTGGAATAGAAGCTCTTTGGATAAATAAGGATCAAAGAGAAGATGCAGAGATAAAGGGACTTACTGTGGTAGATCCAACTACAGTTATGGTTACTCATCTTACAGAAACTATTAAAGCTCATTCTTATGAACTTCTTGGACGTCAAGAAACTAAAGTTATTTTAGATTCTGTAAAGGAAAAGTATCCTACTGTGGTAGAGGAACTTGTACCGGACCTTATGACCATAGGAGAAATTCAAAAGGTGTTACAAGGACTTTTAAAAGAGAAGGTATCTATAAAAGACATGGTAACTATATTAGAATGTCTTGCTGATAATTCGCGAAATACTAAGGATATTGAAATGTTAACGGAATATGTAAGATTTTCATTAAGTAGAACTATTTGCAATGATCTAGTGGATGATGAACATAGAATTACTGCAGTAACCATATCTCCAGATATAGAAAAACTAATAGGAAGTAATATTCAAAAATCTATGCAGGGTTCTTTCCCAGCAATAAATCCAGATATTACAACAGAAATATTTAATAGTATTAAGGGAATGTTAGAAAGTACACACTTTCCAACTAATATACCTATAATTCTAGTTTCTCCAAGAATTAGACCAGCTTTTAGAAAGCTTATAGAAATGGTATTTCCAAGCATTGTAGTGTTATCTTTAAATGAAATACCTAATGATGTAGAGATAAGGACCGAAGGAGTTGTATCTATCTAATGATTATAAAGAAATATGTAGCTTCTACCATGAAGGAAGCATTAAGTAAGATAGGTAAGGAGTTAGGAAAAGATGCTGTAATTATAAGTCAGAGAGCTATAAGAAAGCCTGGTATTAAAGGGTTGTTTTCTCCTAAAGTAGTGGAGATAACCGCAGCTGTTGAATCTAAATCTAATGATTTAAGTTGGGATGATAAAGAAATAAACAGTAAGAGTATTTTACCAGTAGATATAGTGGAAAATGATGAAGTGGAGCTAAGACAAGAAGTTGAAACAATGAAGAGTCTTATAAATTCCTATTTTTCTACTCAAAGCAATAATTCTATAAATGAAGAAATTAAATTAGAAGAATTAGATAACAAAAACAAAGAAGAAAGTGAGTTGCAACAAGAAAAGACTAATAATAGTGAAATTTATTTTAAAGAAGCCAAGGAAAGACTTAGAGAAGTAGATATATCTAAAGATATAATTGAAGAATTAATAGAAACTATAAAAATAAATAAACAAGTGTCTTCCGTTGATGAAATCATGAATGGAATTAAAGAGGAACTTGGCGCTATTATAAAAATAGATTCTAGTGAAATAAATGGAACCATAGCTTTAGTTGGTCCTACAGGAGTAGGAAAAACTACAACTATAGCAAAGCTAGCAGGGGAGCTAGCTCTTGTAAAAAAGAAAAAGGTAGGTTTAATTACTGTAGACACCTATAGAATAGGAGCAGTAGAACAGTTAAAAACCTATGCAGATATTATGAATATTGATTTTAAAGTGGTATTTTCATTAGCTGAGATGGAAGAAGCTATAAACTCAATGAAAGACTGTGATGTGATCTTATTAGATACTACTGGAAGGAGTAGTAAAAATACTATGCAAGTATTAGAATTGAAGGCTTTTCTAGATAGGGCTAAGGTGGATAATGCTTATTTAGTAGTCAGTGCTACTACTAAGAGTGGTGACATGGACATCATAGCTAATGGATTTTCTAATATAAATTACAAGGGACTAATACTAACTAAGCTAGATGAGACTTCAACTTATGGTTCCATACTAAATATATGTAGAAGGACTCAAGTTCCTATTAAATTTATCACTGTAGGCCAGAATGTACCAGATGATATAAAGGTACCATTGGAGGATGAGATAATAAAATTGGTGTTAGGGGAAAATAGTATATGTTAGACCAGGCTTCAAGATTAAGACAAATGGTATTTGAAAAGCAAGATACTATGGAAGAAGGCAATAATAATACTAAAATCTTTACCATAACTTCCGGTAAGGGAGGGGTAGGTAAGAGTAACATGGTAATTAATTTAGCAATTTCTCTTAAAAAACTAGGGAAAAAGGTCTTAGTACTAGATGCAGATTTAGGTATGGGCAATGTAGATGTTTTAATAGGGACTATACCTAGATATACCATTTTTGATATAATATTAAATAATAAATCTGTTAATGAGGTAGTAATAAATGGACCTTTAGGTATAAAAATTTTATGTGGAGGTACAGGACTTTCTAGATTAGATGACTTAAATAGGTCGCAAAGAGAAGTTTTAATTAATAAGTTAGGAGAAATAAAAGATTTTGACTATATATTAATTGATACAGGAGCAGGCATAAATAGAACAGTTATGGCCTTTATAGAGTGTAGTCATGAAGTTTTTATTGTGACTACCCCGGAACCAACAGCATTAACGGATGCATATAGCTTATTAAAAACCATATGTAATCATAATGTGAAAAATAGAGCAAAGATTATTGTTAATAAGGTTTTAAGCAAGGAAGAAGGAAATGATACATTTAATAGACTTAATAGTTCAGCAAATAGATTTCTAGGAGCTAATCTAGTGCATTTAGGAAACATCGCTGAAGATAAAAAATTAGTGCAAGCTGTAAGGATGCAAAGACCTGTGGTATTGTCTTTCCCTAAAAGTGAAGTAAGTGAAAACATTGAGTCTATTGCAAAGGGGTTAGAAGGTATATCTTATAATAAGGGCAATAGCATCCAGGGTATATTTAAAAAAATGCTTAATATTTTTTCATAGGAGGAGAGTATGAAAGCTAATAATATGATGGAAATCAATAATAAAATAGAGATTTATACAAAAAATCGAGAATTAGCAAAATCAAAAATTCAGGATATTGATGAAGATGGTATATATATAGCTATAGCTACACCTATACTAAATGGCATAAGCTATCCCTTAAGTACTGGAGACACAGTTAAGTGTAATTATAATGATGGAAAAGGTAATATATATAATTTTCAAGCTAAGGTGAAAGGGAGAAAATTTGATAAAATAGCCTTGATTACATTGGAAAGAGAAAGTGAATTGCATAAGGTACAAAGAAGAGACTATGTAAGATTGCCATTTATAAATGCTATGAAATATTCACCAATAGATAAGTATAATGAAAGTGTCCTCAGGGATATTGAAAACTGCGATTATAGGGAAGGACAAACTTTAGATTTAAGTGGTGGAGGTATTAGAATAAAGGTAAAGGAAAGTCTTAATTTAGGGCAACTAGTTATGTTGAATACTAAGATTAATAACGAAGATATATTAGCCTTAGGTAAAATCGTTAGAGATGAAACACAAAATAAAAATGAATATGTATATGGAGTAAAATTTCAATTTATTGATGATAAGGTAAGGGAAAATATAATACAGTTTATTTTTAAGAATATGAGAAAGTTAATGAAAACAAAGTAGGAGGGAAATGATGTGTCTGTAGCTTGTGATGTAGATGTTAGAGAAGAAATAATTAAAAAAAATATACCTCTTGTAAAGTATATTGCTTCCAAGATTATCGTAGGAAAAAATAAATATGTTGAATATGAAGACTTAATAAGTTATGGAATGATTGGGCTTATGGATGCTATAAATAAGTTTGATGACACTAAGGGTATGAAATTTTCCACCTATGCTGCCATAAGAATAAATGGAAGTATTATAGATGAAATACGAAAAAATAGTCCTATATCTAAAAGAGCCATCGATAAGCTTAATAGATACAATAAGGTAGTGGAAGAATTACAAAATAAACTTTACAGAGAACCAAAAGATATTGAAGTAGCTGAAAGAATGGAAATAAGTTTAAAGGAGCTTACAGATATACAAGGTTATGTAAACTATATTTCAATGATGTCCTTAGAAACTATTTTATTTGGTGATGATGAGGAAATGTCTTTAATCAATTCCATAGAGGATACTAAAAGTCCTTCTCCACAAAAGTCTTTGGAAGAAAAAGAAATGCTAGAGTACTTGAGGAGAGGCCTGGATAATCTAAAGGAAAGAGATAGACTTATACTAAATCTATACTACTTTGAAAAACTTACTTTAAAACAAGTAGGAGCAGTGTTAGAAGTATCAGAATCAAGAGTTTGTCAACTTCATAGTAGAGCTATTTTAAATTTAAGAAAAGAAATTGAGAAACTCCAATATGATATTAAGTCATAGAAGATAGGTGAGAATATGTATATTTTATTAATTATTATTGGAGTGGCTTTAATTGCTACAAATATAAGGGCTATAATGAGAGAAGAAAATAACTTTAGTAAAGCTATGATAGATGCAGAATCTAATATAGATGAAGTAGACATGAGACTTGTTGAAATAAGAAGTGAGTTTGCTAAAACAATTACAGAATTACAAAGAGAAATAAATGACTTAAAAAAAGTAAATCATACTGTATTTATTAAAAATGAATTATTAGAAAAAAGGGATGATTCAGATAAAAATATTAGTAATGATGAGTACATAAATACCTTGGTAGATAAGATTGATTCCTTAGATGATGATATTCTTCTTCAAGGAGAAAATATGGATGAATTAATGGACGATTTAAAAGAAGAAGAAAAAGACGGTAATCCTAAAAAAGAAAAAGAAGATAGTAATCCTAAAAAAGATATAAAGGGTAATAGCTTAAAAGTAGAAGAGGTAAAAGCCTTATTAGCTGAAGGCTTAAGTGAAGAAGGCATAGCACAACGGCTGAATATAGGAAAGGGTGAGGTCTTATTAATAAAGGAATTATATTTAAAATAAAAAAATTTATTAAAGTTTTAAGTGATAGAAAAATTTTATTTGGTATAGGCATTGGCATAATACTAGGAATATTTTTTAGTATCCCTGCAAAAATAGATTATAAACTCAGCGATGGTGAAATTGAAATAAGAGCAAAAAAATTAGGAATGACCTATCCAGACCAGATTAAAATTGATATAAAGGCGGGTGCAAACAATGATTAGAGGATTGTATACAGTAGCTTCAGGAATAATTACCAGTGAAAAAAATCAAAGTGCTATTATGAATAATATAGCAAATATAAACACTACAGGATATAAATCACAGATTTTGTCCATGAAGAGTTTTGATGAGGTATATATTTCTAATAAAGATGGAAAAAACAATGAAAGAGTAACCATTGGAGCTATGAGTAATGGAGTAGAAATAAATGATCGAACCACTAATTTCTCACAAGGAACTATAAAGGATACAGGAGTAACAACTGATTTTGCCCTTCAGGGAGAAGGATTTTTTGTAGTTCAAAGACAAACCGCTAATGGAGCTACAAATTATTATACAAGAGATGGTCATTTTGCTGTAGACACTTCAGGATATTTAGTGACCTCTAATGGAGATAGGGTACTTAGTAGGAGTGGGAATGGATTAGCACCTATATATATAGGTGAAGGAAGTATTTCTGCAGACAATATTGGGAATATATCTGTAGATGGACGAGACGCTGGCAGATTAGCTGTAGTTAATTTTCCAAAGGATAACCAAGGTAAATATGAAAATCTAAATGAATTTACATATAATCTTTATGAAGGAGTTAATCCTACCTTTGTTAATAATCCTTATGTAGTTAATAAATCCCTTGAAGGATCTAATGTTAGCGTAGTTCAAGAAACTAGTAACATGATGACTGTTATGAGAAACTTTGAAAGTAATGCAACTATTTTAAAGGTTTTAGATTCTACCTTGGACAAGGCTGTAAATGAAATAGGTAAAGCTAGATAGAATTAATAGAGAAAGAAAAATTTGAGGAGTGAGTTTATGTACGGTATGTTTTACACCAATAGAAGTGCAATGGAAGCACAACAGAATAAATTAGACTTAGTATCAAATAATATAGCAAATTCCGGTACTATTGGATATAAAAAAGTAACATCTACATTCCAAGACCTTTATACCAGTTCATTAGAGAGACTAGGAGTACCATGGTCTAAGAATGCAAATACTGAACTTTATGTTGGTACAGGGGTTAAATCTACTAATGAAGTTAGAATAAAAACTCAAGGAAGCTTAACTAATACAAAGATATCTACAGATTTAGCTATAGATGGAGAAGGATTCTTTAAAGTATATAAACAAGATGGAAGTGCAGCCTATACTAGAAATGGAAACTTCAAAGTGGATGCTTCAGGAATTTTAGTAGATAATAATGGATATAGATTATCTATAACTGATGCTAATGGTAATGAGATAAATGTGCCAGGGGGTCCAATTAACTTTGCTAAAGATAAGTTTTCTATAGATGCAAATGGGGCTTTATCCTTAGATAATGATGGAAACTCTATAAAAGTTGGAGATATTAAAACTTATAAGACCATAGGTGATACAGATTTTATTTCTGCAGGACAAAGCTTATTTGTTCCAATAGAAGGAGCTACTGTATTGGAGACTACGGATAGAGATATTTATCAAGGGTTTACGGAAAGATCTAATGTAGATATGTCTACTGAGATGACTGACATGATTGTAGCCCAAAGAGCTTTTCAATTAAGCTCCTCTGCATTAAAAACTGCAGATGATATGTGGGGAATGATAAATAACTTAAGATAGTAATGGAAATAGAAAAGAATGAAAGACATAGTTTTTCATTCTTTTTTTATATTTTCAAACATATAATATAACATTAACAAAGGATAAATTTTAAATAGAAGGGGTGATATTATGGGGTAGGATATTTATTTGGATGTTTGCTAAGTATATTATTTTGGAAGTTTGATAGACATAGATTAGCAATAAAAGTCAATGAGAAATTTAGTGCTAAAATAAGAAGCAAAGTAGTTTTACGATGGGTATACTTTATACTTATACCTACCATAGGGATAATTATAAGTCTTATATCTAATAGGGAGATTGTTAATGCTATTGTAGCTTTCTTCGTTATTGAGATAAGCAATAGTGAAAGAAAAACAGTAATTAAAAAATCCACTGAAAAAAAGGAGTTTTACAATACTTTATCCTTAATTAGCAAATCATTGATTTGTGGTTTTTTAGCACCCTTAATTTATATTCTAATCATAGGTAATGGAGGAGGAGTAATATATACATTAATATATTATATCAGTGACGATGAGAGTCTAAAGTTTATTAATGGTATATTAAATGTGTTAAATATTATTCCAACTCTAATAGGTGGAATGTTCTTATATATTGTCTATATTATTAGAAATAAAACCTTTAAAATTAATTTCAAGGGGGATTTTTTAAAAAATCTATTTACTAATCCACTTTTAAACATTTATATTTTTGCTGCATATATTGAATCAGTTAATTTTTACTACATAGAAGATAAGGGGGTACATTATCTAAAAAGTTATGGGGTGTATCAAGGAAAGATTGATGATTTATGTGTTAAGGATTTTTTAACTGTGATATATGGAGTGTGTTTTATTTTCTTTGTTATATTTTGGATTTATATTATTAATAAGGGATCAATTCTAAAATTAGTGGTACAGTAAACAAAAGGAGGCTGTCTTTAGGGACAGCCTCCTTTGGAGCTAAAGAATTACTTAATTTGGTTTATAACCTCTGTAAGAGGTGGAATAACTTGTTTCTTTCTAGAAACTACCTGGTCAATATATGCTGTTCCATTGTTTAACTTAATGTTAAAGGCTCTTGAGAATACTTCTTTGTGTTCGCCACACACAATGAATAAAGAAGAACTTTTAAATATGTCAGTAACCATAAGAATAATTAGGTCAAACTTTCCTTGACTTGCTTTTTCATTCATTACAGTTTTTAAATCATTAATTAGTGGAGTAAATCCATCCATATAAGTAGTTGTTATTTGTCCAACACCTACTTTAAAATTACCCATATTAAAGATTTTGAAATCTTGGTATAAAAGTTCCTTTGAGCTTTTTCCTTCTAATGAAGTTCCAGCTTTAAACATCTCTTGAGCAAATTTTTCTATATCTATACTTGCTATTTCAGCTAATCTCTTTAGTATGATTTCGTCTACAATAGTTGCTGTTGGAGATTTTAATAGTAGAGTATCGGAAATAATAGCTCCACATAATAATCCAGCTACTTTCTTAGATGGTCTAATTCCATTTTCAAAGAAAATATTAGCAACAATGGTAGAAGTACTTCCTACAGGCTCATTTCTAAAGTATATTGGTTGACCTGTTTGAATATCTCCTATTCTATGGTGGTCGATAATTTCTAAAATGTCTGCATCTTCAAGACCGTCTACAGACTGAGTCTTTTCGTTATGATCCACTAAAATTACTTTCTTTCTTTGTTGGGTTATTAAATGATATCTAGAAATGCTTCCAACCACGGAACCATCTTCATCTAAAACTGGATAACTTCTATATCTAGTTTCTAGCATAATATCTTTAATCTCCTCAATGAAGTCACTAGTAGAGAAGGTAATTAAATTATTTTTAGTCATTACGTATTCTATAGGAATACTTTGAGGTATTAGTCTAGCAGCAGTAAAAGAGTCATAAGGAGTAGTGATTATAGTGCATCCTTTTTCTTTAGCTAGGTCAATAATTTTTTCAGAGGGATTTGTATTATTAGTGATTATCATTAATCTAGCATTACAATCTAATACAAATTCTTGAACTAACTCACGGTCTCCACAGATGCAAATATCTCCCGCTTCTATTAAATTTCTATCATTTGGTTCCATCATAGAAACTACAACTTTCCCCTTAAGTTCTAAGTTTTCATCTGATAAGTAAACAATTTTAGCGGATAGAGTTTCTAAAATGTTACTTAGACTTGTTTTACTTTTAGCTAAAACGTAATTATCCCAAATGTCTAGATAACTAGCTGCCAGATTTGATACAGATACAATTCCAGCTAATTTTTCATTAGGATATATAACTGGGAGAGTTTTAATGTTTTTTTGCTTCATTATAGACCAAGCCATTTTTAAGGATATGTCTGAAGCAATAGGAGCTACTGTATCTATTTTTAAATCTATAATTTGAGGTTTTACAGTTTGAACAAGCTGTGGTGGCTGAACTCCAAAGTAATCTAGGATAAACTGAGTTTCTCTACTAATTTCCCCTAGTCTAATTGGAATTGCATTGATTCGTTGGGTTTTATTTTTAAACTCTGAATAAGCAATGGCTGCACAAATAGAATCAGAGTCAGGATTTCTATGACCTGTTATGTATACTTTATTTACCATGAATAACCTTCCTTTATAATATCTATTCTTATTTATAATTAGTATTTTAAAGGTTTATTTACCTTATGTAAAGTTAAAGTTTTCATATACTGGTAGGATGGTACATATATTTTAATGATAGATTATTTCTAACTATAAATAAAAAAATTGTAAGGGGGAAAAAATGTGAGTGCTAAAGAATATAGAGGGCTATCTACCAATGAAATAGAAGATAGGCTGAAAGAATACGGACTAAATGAGTTACAGAGTAAGAAAAAAGTGTCACCTATAAAAATATTCTTGTCACAATTTAATGATTTGATTATTTGGATACTAATGGTGGCAACCGTTATATCGGGTTTTATGGGGGATAAAGCAGACGCTATAACTATTCTAATAATTATAGTAATGAATGGAATTTTAGGTTTTGTACAAGAATATAAAACTGAAAAATCCTTAGAACAGTTAAAAAAATTATCATCACCTACTGCTAAGGTAATAAGGGATGGAAAAATTGAAGTTATTAATTCCATATATTTAGTACCAGGAGATTTGGTTATATTAGAAAGTGGGGATAGGATACCTGCTGATAGTATTTTAGTTGAAGGAAATAATCTTATGATGGATGAATCTCTTCTAACTGGTGAATCCGTAGGAGTGCACAAGAATCCAGAGGACAGTGATAATAATATATATATGGGAACTATCGTATTGACAGGTAGGGGAAAAGCAAAGGTATATGGAACTGGAATGAATACAGAAATGGGGAGAATAGCTCATATGCTTCACTCTATAGAAGATGAACCATCCCCACTAAAGGAAAGATTAAATTCCCTTGGAAAAGTACTTGTAGTTCTTTGCTTAACTATATGTGCAGTAGTAACCTTTTTAGGTATTTATAGAGGTGAAAATGTCTATGACATGTTTTTATCTGGGGTTAGTTTAGCCGTTGCTGCTATTCCAGAAGGGTTATCAGCTATAGTAACTGTTGCCCTTGCTTTAGGGGTATCAAGAATGCTTAAGAGAAATGCCCTAGTAAGAAAGTTACCAGCAGTGGAAACCCTAGGATGTACCTCTGTAATATGTAGTGATAAAACAGGAACTTTAACAGAAAATAGAATGACGGTAACAGCACTTCTTCATAATGGAAAAATTCATGATATTGATGAAGATAAAAGTTTTGACCATGATATTTTAAAAAAGATATTTGTATATTGTAATGATTGTAACTATAATTATTCTTCTAATTCCATGGAAAAGGCTTTAATGGGAGACCCAACAGAGACTGCTTTAATAAAAGGCTTCTTTAAAAAGGTTTCTGAAATAGAAAGATTTAATAGTAAAGTAGAGAGGATTTTTGATATCCCATTTGATTCTACAAGAAAAATGATGACAGTAATTGTGAAGGACGTAACTACTAAGAAGGATGTATGTTATGTTAAAGGAGCTCCAGAGCGAGTACTTGATAGATGTTCACATATATTAGTAAATGGAAGGGTAGAGCCATTAACTATACCTTATAGAAGAAGTGTAGAAAAGCTTATTGATGATATGTCCTTTAGAGCGCTTAGATGCATTGCAGGTGCATATAAAGATAATAACTTAATTAAGGGAGACAAGGTGGAAAATGGTTTAATTTTTGTAGGGGTGGCTGGAATTATAGACCCACCAAGAAAAGAAGTAAAGGATGCAGTTTTAAAGTGCAGAGTTGCAGGAATAAGACCGGTTATGATTACAGGTGACCACAAAAATACAGCCTTTGCCATAGGGAAAGATCTAAATATATGTAATGAAAGCAAGGAAGTAATTACAGGAGCTGAACTTGATAGAATAAATGATAAAGAACTTGAAAAATCCATAGACGATTATAGAATATTTGCAAGGGTTAGCCCTAAACATAAATTAAGAATAGTAAAAGCTTTTAAAAGTAGAGGTAATATTGTAGCTATGACTGGGGATGGAGTTAATGATGCCCCTGCTATTAAAGAAGCTGACATTGGAATAGCTATGGGAATTTCAGGAACAGATGTAACTAAGGAAGCGGCATCTATGATATTGTTAGATGACAACTTTGCTACTATTGTAACTGCAGTAGAAGAAGGTAGAGTTATATATGATAATATTAGAAAATTTATAAGATATCTATTATCCTGTAACTTAGGTGAAGTATTGACTATGTTCTTAGCTTCATTGTTTTATTTAGAAGTACCACTGCTTCCAATTCAAATTTTATTTGTAAATTTAGTTACTGATGGACTTCCAGCTATAGCTCTTGGAGTAGACCCACCAAATAAAAATATAATGTATGAAAAGCCAAGAAAAAAAGGCGAAAGTGTTTTTGCAAGGGGATTAAAAGAAAAGATATTAATTAGAGGTGCATTAATTGGTGTTTGTACAGTTCTTGCATTCTTAGCGGGTAAGTATTATGGATATGGATTAGGAGTATGTAGAACTTTAGCCCTTGGAACTTTAATTTGCTCACAGTTAATTCACGTATTTGAATGTAGAAGTGAAAAGTATTCTCTCTTTGAAATCAATCCATTTACCAATATGTATTTATTGGGTTCTGTTATTATTTCAGTGACAGCACTTTTATTAGTAATATATGTTCCTATGTTACAAGGTATATTCCATACCATGTCTATAGGTATTGGACAGTGGGCAATCATTGTATTTTTCTCAGGAATAATATCCTTTATTAATAGCATTGCTACTTTTGTAGGAAACAGAACTTAAGAATATTTTAAGTGAAAAATAGCCATGGTACTTTCTGATATTCTCATCCTTATAATAGACAATTTTATTATTTAAACTGTCTACCATAAGGGAAGCATATCACTGTAGATGCCTTGGCTATTTATATGCTTATAGCTTGTACAAATATATTGCTGTAATTTTAAGCAGAGCCCAACAATTACAAAAGATTAGCAAATATGGAGGCACCAATTACTGTGAATAAACCTGCCACTGCTATTGCAAGACCACTCATAGCACCTTCTATTTCTCCAATTTCCATTGCCTTTGAAGTTCCTATGGCATGGGAAGAGGTTCCTATGGCAATTCCTTTAGCAATTGGTTCATGGATATGAAATACCTTACAAATAACTTCAGCAAGGATATTACCAATAATACCAGTTACAATAATGACAGCTACTGTAATTGTAACAATTCCATTTAGCTCTTCTGAAATTCCCATTCCTATAGCTGTGGTAATGGACTTTGGAAGCAAGGTTACATACTGTTCATGGGTAAACTGAAAAAGCAAGGCGAATAAAAATACACTTATAAGACTGGCTGCTACTCCTGAAAAAATTCCTATTATAATAGCTTTAAAATTGTTTTTTAATAAATCCAGTTGCTCATATAGAGGGATTGCTAGACATACTGTAGCAGGAGTTAGTAAATAGCTTAAATATTTTGCTCCATTATTGTAACTTTCAAAATCTACTTTAAAAATAACTAAAGCTGCCATTACAAAAAGAATTGAAATAAGTAAGGGATTAAAGATCCCATTATTAAATTTCTTTTTTAAAAACAACCCTATTTCATAGCCTAGAATACTGACCACTACTCCGAAAAATGCTGAATTACATAATAAATCCTTCAATTTCTATTCATCCTCTCTAGCTTAATCATAAACTGGGTAACCTTACCTGTCACTATCATTACAATAACTGTGGTTAAAATAGTTATTATAATAACAGGAATCCAAATATTCTTTAGTACATCCCAAGAAACTAATAAACCAACTGCTGCTGGTATAAACATAAGAGGCATAATTTCTATTAAAAAAGTTCCAGTTTCCTTCACTTGTTCAAGGGAAATTATTTTTGTTTTTAAAATTATAAGCATGAGAATTAAACCATATATACTAGCAGGAATAGGTAATGGAATAATATATTTTAATATTTCTCCAATAAAAGTTACTGCCAAAATAATTCCAAATTGACGAAAATACTTCATATAAACATCCCTTTCTAAATTGGTACTACCAATTTAGAATTGTACATCTTTTTTATAGGTATGTCAAAAAACACAGGATACAAATAGTATCCTGTGCTAACTAAAAAAGTTAAGTTTTCCAATTACGCCCCAGCCAAGGGAGCTTCATTACTTATTTAAATCTTCTATCTTGTCTTACTCTCTGTATCTTCTTTTGACCACCTTCAACAGGAACTAAGTCTCTCTTATTAGTAAGGTTCATAACGTTCATTATGCTTATGTAGTCCTTAACTTTCTTTTTCTTCTTTTTCTTTTTAGAATAATCAGGTTTTAAACCTTGGATTAATAAAGAATGGCCTTGAGATACAGGAATGAATTCTGGCTTTTTAAACCATCTCTTTTTCTTATAAACACAAGTTGCTATAGTTCTAGCACTGTCTTGTTTCACTACAATAGTAACAATAATAGTATTTAAAATTCCAAGAAAAGATTTCTCCTCTGTTTTAACAGATAAAGCCCTTCCTTGAACTTGTGTTATTCTATCACCATATCTATTTATAAAAGCATTAGAATAACTTTGTGATAATTTGTCTTTGAATCCCATATGAATAACTCCTTTACATGAAGAATAAATAACTACGTATAATATCTGACTGTATTCAAGTGTATAATATTACACAATATCATTATTATATAATAATTAAGTTGTTATAACAAGTTTATGTTTAATTTTTAAAAATATATCATGAATTTTTTAAAATTATAATATGAATTTTTATGTTTTTGTTCCAAAAGTCCTTTTATAAGAATATTAATATACTAAATGATTTTATTTGGGAGGACAGTATGAAAAGAGTTTTAAAACCCAGTGAAGTTTTGTACGATTTTGAAATTGTTGAAGATAGAGAAATAGAAGGCGAATTTATATTGCCACAATATAAGGATGCATATAATAAAATAAAAACCTCACTTCTTTTAAATGGGGAAGGATATAATATTTACTTAGTTGATGAATTTTGCAAGGACAGAGTAAAACATATTATTAGCTATGTAAAACATATATTGACGGATGGAAAGCCACCAAAGGATATATGTTATGTTATAAAAGGAAATGTAAAGGAACCTGTTCCTTTGTTTGTTAACAATGGATATGGAAATAAGCTTAAAAAGGTAGTAGACAAAATTCAAGAATTTTATGCAGAAAGTATATTTAAATTTTATAATGGTATAGATAATAAAGAAAAAGAGCACCTTATTAGTACTATTAAAGATAGGCGTAGCAAAATAGTTGGAGATTTAATTAAACTTTCTAAAGAATATGGTTTTGATATAAAAACTAGTGGGGATGGATTTACATTTATACCCCTAGTTGATGGAAAAGAAATGACAGAGGATGAATTCGATAATCTTAAGGAAGAAGAAAAATTTGAAATATTAAATAAAGTGGATGAGTTAAAGATAAATGCTAATGACATATTAGAAAAGTTAAGAAATATGAAAAATGATGAAATAAATAGAATTAGAGAGATAATGGATAACTTTTTTAAAGAAGAAATGGAAGAGTTAAATGTAATAATAGAAGAAGAATTTAATGATGATAGTGAGGCTAAGGCTTATATTCATTACTTAATTACTGAGATTAAGGGTGAACTTGAGGAAAACTATTCTATAAGCTACGAGGATGATGAAGAAGCTATAAGAGACATTATATATAAATATGATGTAAATGTAATTGTTGATAATTCAGATATTGAATATCCACCAGTAATCTTTGAAGAAGATCCTAGTGTATCTAACCTTTTTGGATCTATAGATTATGAAAATCATAATAATATATATGTATCTACTGTAAAATCCATAAGAGCAGGTAGTTATTTAAGAGCTAATGGGGGATGCCTAATTCTTAGAGCCAGTAGTCTACTTAGTAATTCTCAGTCTTATTATTATTTGAAAAGAGCTATAATATCAGAAAAAGTAGACTTGGATTACAACAGAGGATATATAGAACTATTTACTTTAAGTAGTTTAAAACCAGTACCTATGCCAATTAATACTAAAGTAATAATAATTGGGGATTATGATATTTATGACGCATTGTATAACTATGATAAAGAATTCAGAACAATATTTAAGACGAGGGCTGATTATAGAGGAGTATTGAAGGCTGAGAATAAGGTTAAAACTGTATTAATAAAAGAAATAAATAGATTGTCTAAGGAAAATAATATTAAACCTATAACATCTAGTGGCATAAGAGAAATTGCAAAATTTTTATCTAGAAAGGCAGAAAATAAAAATAAGATACATTTTGACCATGATGAATTATCAAACCTTATAATACAAGCTAATTATAAAGCAGCAGAAGAGGCAAGGGAGTTTATTGATGGAGATAATATAGAGAACATTGCTTATAGGAAAGAACCTATAGAAAGAGAATATCTAGAGTTATATGATGAAAAAAGATTGTTAATAGATGTTTCGGGAAGCAAGGTGGGGCAAATTAACGGGCTTTCTGTCATTGATACGGGATATACAAGTTTTGGTAAACCTGTTAAAATAACCTGTACATGTTTTAAGGGAGAAGGAAAAATCATTGATGCTCAAAGGGAATCCAACCTAAGTGGTAAAATTCATACTAAGGGAATTAATATTTTAAAAGGATATATTAATAATATCAATGGAGGATATAAAACTCTACCAGTAGATTTCAATCTTAGCTTTGAGCAGTTATATGGAGTTATAGATGGTGATAGTGCATCAGTAGCTGAAGCATTAGCTATAATATCTGCTCTTTGCAAGATTCCTATCAAACAAAATATTTCAATTACTGGATCCATAAATCAATTTGGTCAAGTACAGCCTATAGGTGGTGTAAATGAAAAAATTGAAGGATTCTTCGAAGTGTGTAAAATCATGGATGATACGGAAGGAAAGGGAGTTGTTATTCCTCTATCTAATAAAGATGATTTAGTACTTTCAAGAGAAGTTGAGAGAGCAATTTTTGAAGGTGAATTTAAAATATATACTATAGAAACTGTGGAAGATGCCATGGAGTTAATATTTGATGCTGAAGAAATTACTATGGATAATATAATGGAATTAATAAGTAAGCAGTGTATAGAATATGAGAAGAAATGATGGTAAAGGAATGGTGCAAATTCCTTGAAACCCCCATGAATAGAACAAATAGTTAACTATATTCATATATAACTATTTATATATGTAAAAATTAATATAGGTATATAGGTATATAGTGAAATAGTAATATAGGTATATTGTTATATAACTAGCTAGTTTTATGGGAATGTATTAGCATATCATATATTTTCAATATTGAGGGAATAAATATACAATAAGTGTAAAGTGGAGAGTATTATGCAACTTTTAAGGTGATGAGTTGTAATAATACCCTCCATTTATATTTAATTAAGTTATTTAAAATAGAGCGATTGCCTTTGGAAGAGAAGTTTAATTATATAGGTTTTGCTCTTCGAAACATCCATTTTAGTTTTATAACTTCAATCAACTACATACCTAATTAATAATTGTATATTAGTATAATTATTCTATATAAAGAATTTTATGAATGTTTCGAAAATTAAAATATAAAGTTTGAAAAACTTTATATTAATAAATTTTGAATGGGGATGGGTATATGAAAAAGAATTTAAACAGCTTAAAGAGTAAACTTATAATTTCGTTGCTAGGAGTATCTATTATCCCTTTAATTTTTATAGCCTTATTGGTTTATAATGAATGTTATAGTTTACTTAAGGATAACTTAAAGTACTCCACTGGTCAAACACTGGTAGAGGTGAATAGAGGGATAGAAAATTATTTTAATACAGTAGCGAATCAAATAAATTCACTAACACTTAACAGTAAGTTTATTGAGTTGGACAATAGTAGTGAAAGCATTAAAGATATAATAAGTCATATGAATAATGTAGAAGTATCAGATTCTAATATTAGTACAGTGTTTTATGGAACAGAGAATGGTGATTTTTATACTTCCCACAAAATTAATCTTCCAGATGGATATAATCATAAGGAGAAGGAATGGTATACTTTAGCTACAGCAAATAAGGACTCCTATATAATTACATCTCCATATACTAGTGCTGAAGATCAAAAAACTACGGTTACACTGGCTAGGACAGTGGTAAAGGATGGACAGGTTGTTGGAGTTGTTGGATTAGATTTATCTTTAGATGTTTTTAGTTCAAGTATATCTAACATAAAAATAGGTGATGAAGGGGTTGTAGTTGTATGTAGTAGTAATGGGGATATTATATCTCATACAGATGAAGGCTTAATAGGTAAAAATTTAATAGAGGTAGATGAGGAACTTAAATCTGTAGTAGATGATAATTCAGGTTTTATAGAATTAAGTAATAATGGAAAAAGAAATTTTGTAGTTTATAATTTGAATTCCTTAGAAAACATAAAATTAGTGGCATTTATACCGGAAATAGAATTATTAAAAGATACTAATGCAGTTAGAAGCTTTTTAATAATAGGGATAATTGTAATAGGAATAGTTGCAATAATTATAAGCATAATTTTAGGAGAAGGCATCGCTAAAAATATGAAAAAGGTTAAGAACGTAATATCTAAAGCTGCCAAAGGAGATTTTACAGGTAAAGTAGAAATTAAGTCCAAAGATGACTTTAAAGAATTAGGAGATTACTTTAACAATATGATGGAATCAATTGCACTGTTAATGAAAAATGTGGACAAGTCATCTCAGGTGGTATTAAAAACTGCAGCTGATTTAGCTATAATGTCTAATGAAACTACTACTGCCCTTTCACAAACGCATATAGCCATGGATGAAATAGCTTCAGGTGCATCTAATCAAGCTGAAAGTACTATTCAATGTGCAAGCCATATGGAGGATTTAGCCCAAGGAATTGATAATATAGAAAACTCCTCTACAGAAATTGATAGTATATCTAAAGATACAAAGAATTATAGTATTGAAGGAAGCAAAATAGTTTCAGAGCTAATAAACAGTTCAACGAAAATAAAAGATACTTTTGAAGTTGTTGGAAATATAGTGAAAGAAGTAAATGAAAGTATGGATCAAATAAATCTTATATCTAAAACAATTTCTGATATAACAGAACAAACTAATTTATTATCTTTGAATGCATCTATAGAGGCAGCTAGATCTGGCGAGGCAGGTAAGGGATTTGCTGTAGTAGCTAATGAAATAAGAAGATTAGCAGATCAATCAAAGAGTTCAACTGATAGAATAAATGTTATGATTAAAGCGATAGAAGAAAAATCTATGTTAGCTGTATCTGCTATAAATAACTCTCAACAAGTGGTAGATGAAGAAGGAAAAATGGTAAGTGAAACCTCACAAATTTTTGAAAACATATCTGGAAGTGTACTTGAGTTATCAAGTAAGATAAGTGAAATTAAAAAATCTATTGAGAATATTCAATATGAAAAAATTAATGTAGTAAAAGAAATAGAAAATGTTACATCAATTTCAGAAAGCACTGCTTCAGCCACAGAAGAAATATCAGCTTCTACAGAAGAAATTACTGCTAATATGGATGAAATTTCAAGATATACTCAAAATTTAAATGAATTATCTGAAACTTTAAAATTTGAGATTTCAAAGTTTATAATTGAATAATACATTATATAAAAAATGTATGAGTGAATTTCACTCATACATTTTCAAATTATATAAAGAATTTAATTTTAGAATAATTATACATTAAATCTAAAGTTTACTACATCTCCATCTTGCATTATATATTCTTTTCCTTCAAGTCTGTAGAAGCCTTTTTCTTTAGCTGCAGCTTCAGAACCACATTCAACTAACTTATCAAAGGAAATTACCTCAGCACGGATAAATCCACGTTCAATGTCGGTATGAATTTTACCGGCAGCAGCAGGTGCCTTTGTACCTATTTTAATTGTCCAAGCTCTTACCTCTTGAACACCAGCAGTTAAGTAGCTCATTAGTCCAAGAAGTTTATAACTTGCATGGATTAGTTTATCAAGACCTGATTCTTCAAGACCATACTCTGAAAGTAAGTCCTTCTTTTCTTCATCATCTAATGTAGATAGTTCTTCTTCTAATTTAGCACATACTATGATAATTTCAGATTTCTCCTTAGCAGCATAGGCTTCTACTTCTTTTACCATTTCGTTTTCTCCGCCACACTCCATTAAGTCTTCTTCACTTACATTGCATGCATATAATACAGGTTTAGAAGTTATTAAGAAAAGAGATTTAACAAATTCATCTTCTTCATCTGTAAACTCTAAAGTTCTAACTGGCATATTGTCTTCTAAATGTTTTTTAATTTTTTCCATAATTGCATATTCAACCTTTGCAGTCTTATCCCCTGAGCGTACTAGTTTTATAGATTTTTCCATTCTTCTTTCTAGCACTTCTAAATCAGAAAAAATTAATTCTAAATTAATAGTTTCAATATCTCTTATAGGTGATACAGATCCTTCTACATGAACAACATTATCATCTTGAAAACATCTAACAGTATGAACAATTGAAGCTACTTCTCTTATATGAGATAAAAACTTGTTTCCAAGTCCTTCACCTTTACTTGCTCCTTTAACTAATCCTGCTATGTCATAGAATTCTATGGCAGTATGCACTTGTTTTTTAGAATTATATAATTTTTGTAATACATCAAGACGGTTGTCAGGTACACTAACAACTCCTACATTTGGCTCTATAGTACAAAAGGGATAGTTAGCAGACTCTGCTCCTGCTTTTGTAATGGCATTAAATAATGTACTCTTTCCTACGTTAGGTAAACCTACTATTCCTAATTTCATATAATATTCGTCCTTTCTATGTAAACCATGTGGCTTATTACTTAAAAATTTCATTCTTTTAAATTATACTCTACAGAAAAGGGAATTTCAATAATTCTACAAGTTATATAGAGTAATAGGGAACAAACCGTAGAAAAATAAGGAACTATATTATATAAATGTAATATATTTGAAATTAATTGGGGATTCTTTATATATATTTATAAATTTGTTTAAAAAAAGTTTTTCATTTAGGGAATATTTAAAAGGAATTTATGTAAACTTATAGAATTATTTATGGTACAATGAAAAGTGTATAAATGGATTCTATAGTTTATATTTTATAAACCATAGACTAAACAAAGGAGAATATATAATGGAATTTAAACACTTTTCAGTAATGTTAGAAGAATGCATAGAAATGTTAGATATTAAAGAAGATGGTATATATGTTGATTGCACTTTAGGCGGAGCAGGTCATTCAAAGAAAATTTTAAAGAAACTTTCACCAAAGGGAAGATTAATAGGAATAGACCAAGATTTAGATGCCCTTAAGGCTGCAAAGGAAAAGCTAAAGGATTTTAATAACGTTACCTATGTACACAATAATTTTTATAATATTAAGGACATATTAGAGTCTTTGGGAATAGAAAAAGTTGATGGTATACTCATGGATTTGGGAGTTTCATCTTATCAGTTGGATCAAGGTGAAAGAGGCTTTAGCTATATGAAGGAAGCAGCCTTAGATATGAGAATGAATAGGGAAGAAGCTTTTTCAGCTTATAATGTAGTGAATGAGTATAGTGAGGATGAACTCTTTAGAATTCTTAGAGATTTTGGGGAGGAGAAGTTTTCAAGAAGAATTGCCAGCAGGATAGTAGAAAAAAGAAAAGTAAAACCTGTTGAAACTACCCTTGAACTTGTAAAAATTATAGATGAGTGCATACCTGCCAAGTTTAAAAGGGAAGGTGGACACCCTGCTAAAAGAACATTTCAAGGTATTAGAATAGAAGTAAACAGTGAATTGAGTATTTTAGATAGGGCTATAGGTGATGGCATAGAAGCTTTAAATAAGGATGGAGTTATGGCAATAATTACATTCCATTCTTTAGAAGATAGAATTGTAAAAAATAAGTTTAGAGATTTAGTAGACCCATGTAAGTGTCCTAAGGATCTTCCTATGTGTGTGTGTGGGAAAAAGCCAATAATTAAATTAATTAACAAAAAGCCTATAGAAGCTACTAAGGAAGAACTTGATAATAATTCAAGAAGTAAAAGTGCCAAGTTAAGGGGATGTAAAAAGATTTAGTTCTAAAAACTAGATGGGGGTAGTAAAATGGTAGTAGAAAATAGAAAAAATAGGGTAAGTGGGAATACAGCTTTAGCTTCTCAGGTAAATCCGTTACCTAGAGAAAGGGTAAAAGCTCCTACTAAACAAGGCCCAAGTAAAGAAGAATTAAGAAAAATTAGGAAGCAAAAGATAGCAAAATTTTTAAAGCTTAATGGAAGTATAGTAGCAGCAGGACTAGTTGGGGCTATTATTGTATCTAGATACAGTGCTATATATAATAATCAAAAGGAAATAATAGTTCTTCAAGAGCAGATACAAACGCTAACAGAAGAGAGTGAAGATTTGAGAATAAAACTACTTAAGTTTAACAATTTTTCCTACATAGAAGAAGTTGCCACTAAAGAGTTAAAAATGATTGAACCAAAGAGTACTAATGCAATCTATTGTGATATTGATGCAATTAAAGAGATAGCTACAAGTAGCACTAATGAAGAAAAAGGGGTTAGTTTATTAAGTAAAATTAAAAACTTATTATTTAATTAGTTAGTGAGGTAATTGTAGGTGGCAAAGAAATATTTTGTTGATAAGGTGTTAATGAAAAAGAGAATGATGTTAGCTATGCTATTAGCCTTCTTAGTTTTCCTAGGATTAAGTATAAGATTAGGTTATGTTATGTTTGTTGAAGAATCAACCTATAAGTCTTTGGCGAAACAGCAATGGACCAGTGATGTTAGGATAAATGCTAAAAGAGGTAAGATATTAGATAGAAATGGTAATGAGCTAGCAATAAGTGCTAATGTTTATAGAGCGGACTTAGATTTGAACACTTTAAGAAAAGATATAGAAAATAATGGAATGACCATGGAACAAGTTGCAACAACTCTAAGTGAAATAATTGGAGAAGAACAGGCTGACGTGTTACACATATTAACTAATCCTCTTCCCAATGGAAAACCTAGAGGCTCTGCAATATTAAAGAGAAGAATAGAAAAGGATGCAACAGATGCCATAAGAGAGTTTTGTAAAAATAATAATATAAATGGTATAGTAATATCACCTGATACGAAAAGGTATTATCCAAATGGTAATTTTGCTGCCCATATATTAGGTCATACTAATTCAGATGGAGAAGGACTCACAGGGTTAGAACTGTATTATAATAAGTATCTATCTGGAGTTCCAGGAATTAAAGTTGCTGAAATTGACCAAAAGAGTGAGGGATTACCATATACAATCTCAGAATTTACAGAACCTATTGATGGAAGAAACGTAGTTACTACCATTGATGAAAATATACAAAACTTTGCAGAAAAGTTAGCTGAAGAGGCCTTGGCAGATAATGAGGCTAAAGCAGTATCAATTATGGTTATGGATCCTAATACAGGAGAAATATTGGCTTTAGCAAATAAGCCAGATTATGATCCTAATAATCCGTGGGTTGGGGGAACATCAGATGATGACATTCAGCAGATGTGGAGAAATAGATTAGTCAGTGATGCCTATGAACCTGGTTCTATTTTTAAGGTAGTTACAGCCACGGCGGCCATAGAAAAAGGGATTCTTACAGAGGGAGAAGCTTTTAATTGTGGAGGCTCCCTTAATATTGGGGGAAGAAATATTCACTGTTGGAAGACTTCAGGTCATGGTCCTCAAACCTTTGAAGAAATATTAAAAAATTCTTGTAACGTTGGATTTATGGTTTTAGGAGAAAGATTAGGTGCTGCAAATCTTAACGAATATATCGAAAAGTTTGGGTTAGGACATAAAACCGGAATTGATTTACCTGGTGAATCAGCTGGTATAGTTAAAGCCACAAAAGATATATCTGTAACAGACTTAGCTACTATATCCTTTGGACAAAGCAATACAACTACAGGAGTTCAATTTATGAGAGCTTTCAATGCAATTGCCAATGGTGGATATTTGATAACACCTCATTTAATGAAGGAAATAAATCATTATGATGATAAAAAAGAGCTAGTAGTTGATGAAACCTATAAGATAGAAAAGCAACAACGTTTTACTCCAGAGGCTATGACTGAAATGAGGTCTCATTTAGAACAAGTAGTTGGTGCAGGTGGAGGATCAAAGGCTAAAATTGATGGATATAGAATTGCTGGTAAAACTGGTACAGCACAAAAGGTAGACACTGTTAATGGTGGATATGCAAATGGTAAGTATCTATCATCCTTTGCAGGGATGGCTCCTGCTGATAATCCAAAGTATACAGTATTTGTATCTATTGATGAACCAAATCCATCTTGGTACTATGCGGGACAAATTGCTGCCCCAGTTGGACAAAAGTTATTTAATGATTTGTTTAATTATACAGAAATGAAGCCTAATGGAAGCTATATGGAAGTTGATGAAAGTTTAAAAGCAGATGTAATTGTTCCTGAGGTTAGGGGACTATCAGTTGCAGATGCTAAAAAAGTAATAACTGATGCAGGGTTAACTATTAGAGTAGAAGGTAGTGGAGGCACTATAACAGATATAAATCCAAAACCAGGGTTTACGCTTAAGGAAGGTAAAGAGATAATCCTATATGCAGGAGGCAGTAATGGAAGCGCAGATACAGTTATAATTCCTGATTTAAAGGGATTTACAAAGGAAAGTATCATAAAGCTTTTCAATGATTTAGGATTAAAGAGTGAATTTATAGGTGAAGGTCTAGTGGTAGAACAAAGTGTTGCAGGAAACCAAGAAATTAAAAAAGGAACCACGGTAACCTTCCATCTTGGCACCTTAGTAGATTAGATTATCCGGTAGTTACAGGTTGACTTGTGCTACCGGATTTTATATGCTATAAGGTATAAAAATTAAATTTTGGACAATGTTTTAATTAGAAAGAAAAGTATTTTAAGGATGTGAGCAAGATGAAAATAGAAGAGATATTAAAGGGATCAACCTATACAGTATTAAGTGGAGATGAGAGTATAGAAATTAATGATCCTCAATATGATAGTAGAAAGATAAAATGTGAAGATATGTTTTTTGCAATAGGAGGATTTAATGTAGATGGACACAATTTTATATCAAAGGCTATAGAAAATGGTGCTAAAGCTGTAGTGGTTGAAAAAGATGTGACTCTTGTTGAAGGAATAACGTTTATAAAAGTTGAAAATGGTAGAAGGGCATTAGCTATAGCAGCTTCAAACTTTTATAATAATCCAAGCAAAAAGATGAAAATAATAGGTATAACTGGTACCAATGGCAAGACTACTTCTGCCTTTATGTTAAAGGGAATATTAGAGGCAAAGGGGTATAAAGTTGGGCTAATAGGTACGATAGCTAACTATATAGGGGATAAGGAGATTCATACAGAAAAAACTACTCCAGAATCTTTGGAATTGCAAAAGCTTTTTAAGGATATGGTAGACAGTGATATAGATTATTGTGTTATGGAAGTTTCATCTCACTCTTTAGACTTAGATAGAGTTTATGGGATTGAATTTTCACAAGGGATATTTACAAATCTAACTCAAGACCATTTAGATTTCCATAAAACCTTTGAAAACTACTTCAATGCAAAAAGCAAGTTGTTTAAAATTTGTAAACATTCTGTGGTAAATGTAGATGATAGTTATGGAATTAAGCTTCTTGAAAAAATAAATTCAAGGGTAACAACTTATTCTATTGAAAAAGAAAGTGATTTAAGGGGAATAGACATTAATTTAGAATCTACGGGAATTATATTTAATTTAAAAGGAAATGAAAAAACATATAAAGTTCAGTTGCCTATACCAGGTAGATATAATGTTTATAATGCACTAGGTTGTATTGGAGCTGCCTTAGATGAAGGTATAGATATGGATACTATTGTTGAAGGACTTTCTAAGGTTACTGTGCCTGGAAGATGTGAGAACTTAACTTTAGGGATGAACTTAGGTTTTCAAGTAATTAGAGATTATTCTCATACTCCAGATAGCTTAAAAAATATCTTAGAAAATCTTAGAGAACTTACTAAAGGGAAGTTGATTTGCATTTTTGGGTGTGGTGGTGATAGAGATAGAACCAAAAGACCTATCATGGGTGAAATAGGAACAGAACTCAGTGATATAGCCATAATAACCTCTGATAATCCAAGAAGTGAAGATCCTTATATGATATTAGAAGATATTGAGGCTGGGGTTGAGAAATCTAACTATAAACTTATTGAAAATAGAAGAGAAGCCATAAAAACAGCCTTACTCCTCGGGGAAAAAGATGATATTATAGTAATTGCAGGAAAAGGACATGAAACTTACCAAATCCTTAAAAATGAAACTATTCATTTTGATGAAAAGGAAGTTGTATTAGAATTGATAGAGGAGTTGGAGCTTTAGATGGAAACTATAAGGTTAAAGGAAATAGCTGAGGCTATATCCGGAGAAATATTAATTAGTGGAGCTACAGAAGAGTTTTCTAATGTAACCATAGATAGTAGAAATGTCTCTTTGGGAGATATTTTTATAGCAATCAAGGGAGAAAACTTTGATGGTCATAAATTTGTAAAGGGAGCTATAGATAGTGGAGCTAAACTTTGTATAGTACATGAAAAAGAACAATATGAAGATTTAGATGAAAAAGATTTATCTATAATTTTAGTTAAGGATACTAAGAGGGCCCTTCTTGATTTAGCATCCTACTATATTAGTACTTTAGATATAAAGGTGGTAGGAATTACTGGTTCTACTGGTAAGACATCCACAAAGGATTTAATGGCAGCAGCTCTTAGCAAAAAATATAGGGTGTTTAAAACCCAAGGGAATTTTAATAATGATATTGGACTTCCTTTGATGATATTTAAATTAGATAAAACTTACCAGGTTGCAATTTTAGAGATGGGTATGAGTGATTTGGGAGAAATTGATACCTTGGCAAAAGTAGCAAAACCATATATAGGGGTCATAACTAACATAGGTGCATCTCACCTAGAAAACTTAAAGACTAGAGAAAATATTTTAAAAGCTAAACTAGAAATAGCAAATAATTTTACAGAAGAAAATGTGTTAATTATAAATGGAGATAATGATATGCTTCACAATTATTACACAGATAAATATAAAATTGTAAAAATTGGTATAGATAGTGATTATAATTTTAAAGGTTGTAGAATAATTATAAATAAGGACAGTATAGAGTTTGGTGTTAAGGAAAATGGTGAGGATGTAAATGCTACTATAAAAGTACCAGTACCAGGAAAACATAATGTGCTTAATTCATTATTGGCAATAGCTGTAGCTAGAGAGCTTAAGGTTACCTATGAAGAAATCCAAGGAGGAATAGAAAATTTACAGGCTACATCTATGAGATTGGATGTTTTAAATTTAGATAACTATACTATAATAAATGATGCTTATAATGCAAGTCCAGATTCTATGGAGGCTGCTCTAGAGGTCTTAAAAGAATATAATGGAAGAAAAATTGCTGTACTTGGAACCATGAAGGAACTAGGTGAGGATTCTGCTAGAGCTCATGAGCAGGTAGGAGCTTATGCAAAGGCAAGGGGCATAGATTTATTATTTACCCTAGGAGAGTTTAATGAGAACTTTAAAAAGGGCTATGGCAGTGAAAATTTTATGGATTTTAATTCCATGGAGGAGCTAATAGCAGAATTAAAGAAAACTATTAAAAGTGATGATATTTTATTAATAAAGGCATCTAGATCTATGAAATTTGAAAATATAATTAAAGAATTACAAAAGAAAAATATATAGGGAGGGATGGAATATGAATAAGTTAATATATTCTATTTTAGTAGCATTTATAATATCTTTTGCAATAGCACCATTTATAATACCAGGATTACACAAGTTGAAATTTGGCCAAAATATTAGAGAAGATGGACCACAAAGTCATTTAAAAAAACAGGGAACTCCAACCATGGGAGGAATAATATTTATTATTTCTACTTGTATTACTATGATATTAATGGTTAGAAATCCTCATGATGAAGCAATGCTTGCTCTTTATGCCCTTATTGCCTTTGGAGCTATAGGATTTTTAGATGATGGTCTAAAGATAATCAAGAAGAAGAATGAAGGCTTAAAAAGTTATCAAAAAATGTTGCTTTTGGTAATAGTATCTATAGTCTTTGGATATTATGCTAAGGATAAAATAGGAACGGATATTATGATACCTTTCCTAGGTACAGTAACTTGGGATTTAAAAGTGCTATTTATACCTTTTATAGTAGTATACTTTGCAGCAGTAACTAATGCGGTTAATCTTACAGATGGATTAGATGGGCTTTGTAGTTCTATTACCCTTTTAATTATGACTTTCTTTGCTCTTGTAAGTTTTGGCATGGCATATTATACTTTAGCAATTTTCTGTGGAATTCTAGCTGGAGCTATTCTTGGATTCTTAAAGTACAACTCGTATCCAGCACAAATTTTCATGGGAGATGGTGGTTCATTAGCTCTTGGAGGAGCTGTTGCAGCTATTGCTATGATATTAAAGCTAGAGCTTATAGTAATAATTGTAGGTGGAGTTTATTTATTAGAAACTCTTTCAGTAATTATTCAGGTTGCTTCCTTTAAACTTACTGGAAAGAGAGTATTTAAGATGGCACCTCTACATCATCACTTTGAATTAAAGGGATGGCATGAAAGTAAGATAGTAGCAGTATTTTCCATCATAACAGTTATACTATGTTTAATAGGATTCCTTGCACTAACTTATTAAAATGGCGTAGGAGGAATTTAATATGAAAAAACCCAAAATGAAATTGGGAGATGTGGACTTTCTACTTTTTGCTGTAATTATTATGTTAGTTACAGTGGGAGTTGTCATGGTATATAGTGCTAGTTCATATTTTTCAGCCTTTAAATATGATGATGCAGAATTCTTTTTATGGAAACAGCTTCAGTGGGCTGGACTTGGACTTATTGGAATGATGATCACATTGAATATCGATTACCATAAGTATAAAAAGTATACAAGAATTTTAATAATCTTTACATTTATAGCCCTTTGCTTAGTGTTTTTATTTCCACCAGTAAAGGGAGCTCAGCGTTGGATTAGACTTGGACCTCTATCCTTTCAACCATCGGAGATTGCAAAGTACGTGGTAGTGCTTTTTGTAGCAAAATATATATCAAGCAATCCCCAAAATATAAAAAAGTTTTGGAAGGGCGTAGTGCCTAACCTTTTATTTGCAGGTTTTATAGCAGGAATGATTCTTCTTGAAAAGAATCTTAGTATTGCCACAGTCACCATGGTGGTTAGTCTTATAATGTTATTTGTAGCTGGAACTAAAGTTATTCATATGGGAGGACTAATAGGAACTGTAGGAGTTTTAGGTGCTGTTTTTATTTTAACAGAGGAATATAGACTTAGAAGACTTTTAAGTTTTACTAATCCTTGGAGTGATTCTCAAGGAGATGGATATCAATTGGTACAATCTCTCTTAGCATTAGGTTCTGGAGGACTTATTGGTGTTGGAATAGGTCAATCAAGACAAAAGTGTTTTTATATTCCTGAACCTCATAATGATTTTATATTGTCAGTTATAGGTGAAGAACTAGGTTTTATAGGCTGTGCCTTTATAATTATATTGTTTATACTGTTTCTATGGAGGGGAGTTATTGCAGCATCTAAGGCAAAGGATATGTACGGTTCCCTATTAGCTACAGGAATAACTTCTGTAGTAGTTATTCAAAGCTTAATCAATATTGCTGTTGTTACAGGCTCTATGCCAGTAACAGGGGTTCCTCTACCATTCATAAGCTATGGAGGGTCTTCCTTAGTAATTAATATGCTATTTATGGGAATACTTCTTAATATAACTCGGCAGAACAATAAAAAAACTTCATAGAAATAATAGGACTGAAGAATAGAAAGCATCTTCAGTCCTATTATTTTGGCTCTGTTGTTGATTAAAGTGATAAATCATGGAGACGATTTATAGGAACATTAATTATGGAGATTTGATAATGAGTTCGCCAAATTATCACGAAGTGTTAGCGTTAGCTAGAGAAGTAAAAGAAAATGAAAGATTAAAACTAATTTTAGAAATAAGTAAAACAATGAATGATGTTTTAATATTGAGCCTAGCTGTATGGGACGTCCAGAAAGTAGTGATCTTTTAAGAGTACTAGGAAGAGTAATAAAAAAGATAGTGTGCTTGTAACAGATTCACTGTTTTGTTACAAGCACACTATCTTCCTATAGTAAATCAAAACATATAGCAATCCCTACGGGTTCTCGCAGAGTAGGTTCATATAATATCCAAAGAATTAATAACCTTCATAGCAAGGTAAAAAGTTTTATGAGGCCCTATAAAGGTGTTTCAACTAAGTATCTTAGTAATTATATGTTTCTTTTTAAATACATAGAGTCAAAATATGAGGCTACGCCTATATTTTTTTAGGGGCACAAAGCCTTGTTTCAGCACGAACTTTAAGGGACGTCCACCAATATTCTCATAGCATGTATATTCTATCACTGTAATTTTCAACAGAGCCATAATATTTAATATTTTTGTAATGAATTTGTAATATAAAAATGGTATGATAGAAGGTGTATTAATTTACTTTCATGTTCATATATTGTAATTTGGTGGTGAAGATGTGGCAAAAAAAACTAAACAGAGTTATGGTAATTATATAATAGATAATAAAGAAGAGATATTAAAGCGAAAGAAAAAAATAATTAAATTAAAAAAGACCATGTTACTACTTGTAGTAATGATTTCTATTTTAATAACTTTGGCTTTAACTTTACCTACTTTTAATTTATCAGAGATTTTAGTTAGTGGGTTGGTAAATTTATCTGAAGACGGTGTTAAAACAACTACAAAGCTTCAAAAGGGTACCAATATATTCAAAATAAAAACAAAAAAAATAGAAAAAGAGTTAGAGAAAAACCCTTACATATTAGAAGCAACCATTATTAGAAAATACCCTAACAAACTCTCTATTGCTATCAATGAGAGAAAGATTGCTTTCTACACAGAAATATCAGGAGGTTTCTATGTGATTGATGATAAGGGTGTGGTTTTGGAAAAAAAGGAATCTATCGAAGGTATAGAAGCTTTAAAGATTGAAGGAATTGATGAAACATGTTTAAAAATAGGTGAACAGATTAAAAATATAGACGAAGATAAAATAAAGGCAATTTGCAATATTCATAAATTTATAAAAGCAAATAGTTTGTTTGAAAAATATAACATAATAAAATTGGAAGTTAATGACTTTGTAGACTTAAAATTATACGTAAATAATTTACACATGAAACTTGGAACTGTTGATAAAGTTAATAGTAAAGTTGCTAGGGGGTTTAGCATAATAGAAAGTGGGACCCTTGGAGAGATGAAGGGATATGTGGATGTAAGTTTTGAAGGCAATCCAGTTATTTATAAGGAAAAATAGATCAAAAGATTAAAAGGTAAAAGCATCATAGTTCAAGAAAGATTTTATTGGGAGGTAGGGTAAGTGAAAAGTATTATTTCCAAGCTATGTACCGGACTTATATTTTTAATGTTTGGATTTGTTATAATCACTCAACTTAATACTATAGGAGAGCAAAGTACAGATAAAGTTGAGGGTTCACAAAGTCCAGAAATATTATTAGAAAATGAGCAATTAAAAAAACAAAAGGAAGAATTGGAAAAGGCTGTTGAGGAACTAGAGGTGAAGGCGGCTGAATACGAAAAGGAAGCAACAGAAGATACAAAGAATCAAAGGCTCCTTGAAGAGCTAAATAATACTAGACTTAGAGCCGGATTAACTAATGTTGAGGGGCCAGGTATTACAATATATATTGATCCTAAAACTAGTTTATTCACTCCACAAGTAGAAGATGATCCTATACAAGATTATGAGTTACTGTATATCGTTAATGAATTATATGCTGCAGGGGCTGAAGCTGTATCTATAAATGATATAAGACTTATTGGAAACAGCAGTATAAGGATAGCAGGAAATAGTATTAGAATTAATGGTGAAAGAATTTCACAACAGGAGCGTATAGTTATAAAAGCTATAGGAAATAAGACTATATTAGAAGGGGCTATGGGATGGTTCATTCCTAATAGAGTGAAAAGAATCTGTGAGGTTACATCGGAAACAAAGGATAATATTAAAATTAAAAAGGCAAGTATACCAGTAAAATATGAACACATAAAAGAAGTACAAGAAAACTAAAAGTAGGAGTGATGAAATGATTGCATTAATAGGACTTATAATAGGAATTATATTAGGAATAGCTTTCAACATAAATTTTCCACTTAAATTATCACCATATATATCTGTTGCAATATTTGCTTGTATAGACTCCACTTTTGGGGCTATTAGAGCTACCTTAAATAAGGATTTTAGACCAGATATATTTATATCAGGATTCTTTGGAAATGCATTTTTAGCAGCAGGAATGGTTTATCTAGGGGATAAGCTGGGTATACCTGTATATATTGCAGCAATTATAATATTTGGACAGAGGATATTTACAAACTTTGCTGTTATAAGAAGGTTATTGATGGATAGAATAAAAACACATCATTAAGGAGATAATTAAATGCGAGTTAATGAAGCTAATATATTTTTACTTATAGCTACCATTATAATTGGTATTTTAATAGCTATGAATGTAAATTTAGGAGGAAAAACTAAATTTTTAGATGTAGAGCAGTATCAAAAGGCATATGATAGTAGGACAAAGTTACAAAATGAAATAAGTAATTTAGAAGACCAATATGTTGAAACTAATGATAAAATTAATAAATATGAAAGAAGTAGTATATCTGAGGATGAAGTTAGAAAAGAGATGGTTGGAGAGATAAGCAAAAATAAACTTGCATTAGGTTTGCTTCCAGTGGTGGGAAATGGTGTAAAGATTACTTTAAATGATGCACCGGAAGCTACAATTTTAGGGCAAGATGTACCCCTTTATATGTTAATTCATGATTCGGATTTAACAATGGTTGTTAATGATTTAAGAGCTGCAGGAGCAGAGGCAATAGCTATTAATGGATATAGAATAATAGGTTCAACAGCTGGACTTTGTGCTGGAGCAACCATAGAGTTAGATGGGATAAAAGTAATAGCTCCTTTTTACATTACAGCTATTGGAAATCAGGATGTAATAAATAGTTTTCTTGAAAATCAACAAAATCAACTTAAGAGTTTGAAGGCAAGAGGCTGTTATGTAGATATTGAATCAGTTTATGATGAAAAGTTGCCAGCCTATAATGGAGAGTTAAAAAGTGAGTATCTAAAATTAAAATAAAAAACTAGAAAAAATTAATAATATTAAAGGTTTTTTAGATTATATCGAGAATAAATTATATGGGCATATATTTTCCATTATAAGCTAGAGTTTGTATATGAGACGGGAGGAATAAAATTGTCTATTGAAGAAAATTTTATAAAATTGAAGAATGAGTTGCCAGAAGAAGTGACATTGATTTCAGTATCAAAAACTAGATCTATAGCTGAAATACAAAATGTATATGACTTAGGGGAAAGAAATTTTGGAGAGAATAAAGTTCAAGAGTTAATGGAAAAACAAGAAATCTTACCTAAGGATATTAGGTGGCACTTAATAGGTCATCTTCAAAGAAATAAGGTTAAATATTTAGTTGGACGAGTTTATTTAATACATTCTTTAGATAGTGTTAGACTTTTACAGGAGATTGAAAAACAATTTTCAAGTAAGGAACTTATTGCAAATGTATTAATTCAAATTAATATAGGTAGAGAAGAGTCTAAAACTGGGATTATGATGGAGGATTTAGATGAACTTATAAATGCTTGTGAACAGTGTAAAAACGTCAAGGTGAAAGGTATTATGGCTACTATTCCAAAAGGAGATACTGAAAGTTGTAATTACTATTTTACTAAGACTAAAGAAGTATTTGATACCCTGAAAACTAAAAGCTATAAAAATATTGCCATGGAGATTTTATCTATGGGAATGAGTGGAGATTATAAAGAAGCTTTAAAAGTAGGATCAAATATGATTCGAATTGGTGAAGGGGTTTTTGGGAAAAGAGATTATAGCAAATTAAAGTAGGAGGAAGGTTTATTATGGAATTTTTCAAAGGAATAAGTAGAATGATGGGATTTGATGAAGAAGATGATGAAGAATTATTAGAGAACAGGGAAGAAAACTATGATGAAGGTGAAGAGGAGATTGAAATTGAACCTTTCGTAAGCAAGAAGCAAAATAAAATAGTTAATATTCATACTGCATCATCCTCAAAGGTTGTAATTAGTAAGCCTTCAAATTATGATGAGGGAAAAATTATTGTAGACAATTTAAAGTCTAGAAGAATAGTTATTGTTAACTTAAATGGAGTAGAGCCTAAGGAAGGTCAAAGAATACTTGATTTCCTAATAGGAGCTATTTACGCATTAGAGGGAGGACTTCAACCTGTAGAAAAGGGAGTATTTATATTAACTCCATCTAATATTGAAGTTAGTAATGAACTAAAAAATGAGCTTACAAACAAAGGAATTTTTAGTTCCTTCAAATAAGTCTAGTACTCGAACTTAGTAAAGTATTACGTGGTTAATTTTATATATATTTGAGTGGTAGAATATAGCTTAAAAAACATGAACAGTATTAAGAGGAATTATAATAATATATAATGAATTAGAGGAAAGCTATGGAGAAGAAGGCATTTTTAGATATATTTAAAGACCACGATAAAAATTATATTTCAAGTATATATGAGGACATAGAACTATGTAAGAACATAGAAATTCCTATATATACAAAGGAGTTTGTGACTCCGGATATCTATATGAATATAAAAAACAACCAAAGTAAACTTGGGGTTTTTGTTCATGGTACTGGTGTGTTTGCGGATTGTGAGAGAAAGATGTTATGTTTTTCTACTAATACATATGAAACTCTGGACTATGATATTCATATTGTAAAGATAAAAAATAAATCAAAGTTTAAAGATCTTAAGCATAAAGATTATTTAGGCTCTATAATGGCTTTAGGAGTTAAGAGAAGCTTATTTGGAGACTTAGTAGTAAAAGGAGATGCTTGCTTTGTTCCAATGACAAGGTCAGTTTCTCAATATGTTCAATATAATTTAACTAACATTGGAAATTGTCCATGTACTATTGATAGAATAGATATAAATAGTGAAGATATCCCAAAGATTGAATTTGAAGAAAAGATTATAATGGTTACATCCCTTAGACTAGATAATGTGGTACCTAGTATTTGCAATATGTCTAGGGCTAAGGGCACAGATCTTATAAGTAATGGGTCTGTATTATTAAATTATCTTAAATGTAATAGAAAGGATAAATTAATAGAAATGAAGGATACTATTACCATAAGGGGATTTGGAAAGTATAAAATTAATTCAATTGAAGGAGAAACTAGTAAGGGACGAATTAAATTATTAATAGGTAAATATATTTAATGCGGGGTGAAGGATATGAAGATGACAGCTATGGACATTATGAACAAAGATTTTAAAAAAGCCATGAGAGGATATAACATGGATGAGGTGGATGAATTTTTAGAACAAATTTCTGAGGATTATGAAACCGTGTATAAGGAAAATGCTATTTTAAAGGAAAAATTAGATGTTTTCCAAGATAAATTAGATCATTATTCAAAGATGGAAACTACTATTCAAAGCACTTTGTTATTAGCACAAAATGCTGCAGAACAGGCAAAGCAAAGTTCTCAATCAGAAGCTGAACTTATAATTAAAAATGCAAATGAAAGTGCTAAAAGAATTTTAGATAAAGCTCACACTGATGTTTTAAATATCAATGATGAATTCGATAGAACAAAACAGGAATTTGCTAAGTTTAGGAGCAAGTTTAGAAACTTTATAGTTACACAAATGGAAATGTTTGAAGCGCTAGAAAAAGATTTTGATAAAAATTATAATATTTCAACTGTAATGGAAGAGAAGGTACATGAGCCAGTATTAGAAGTTGCTTCTGAGAAGGATGTAGAAAGCTTTGAATATAATACAGCTGAATTAGAGGATATAAAAAGTTTTTTTGTAGATAAGTAATATTGAAATTTTATTTACATATATTGTGTAATTTTTGGTAAATATGATTAATGTATAAATAGAATTCTTTGCTTTAGAGAGAGTTTTTACTCCCACTGAAGGTTATTAATAGAACTATAAGTATGAATTTATTCATACTTATAATTCGTTGTCCTTTAGGGGAAATTATTATCCAGGGACGTAGCAGCTCTTTAATCTCACTTTAGGGTGAGATTTTTTTATCTGCTGAAAGCTATTGACATATCCCGGAACATGTATATTATAATAGATGTAGTTGTACCCAATTAATGTGAAAAATTATATTTCGATATGTATTAACATAATTGGTGACCTAAATTTGTATTAAAGAAAAGTACCTAGAATTATTTGTACCTAGGAAGAAAAGAGGAGATTTTAGCATGAGGATAGGAATTATAGGAGCTATGGAAGAGGAAGTAAGCTCTCTAATAGCTGATATGGAAATAAAGAAAAAAGTTACAAGAGCAATGATGACATTTAATCATGGAACTATTTATGATAAGGATGTTGTAATAGTTAGAAGTGGAATAGGTAAGGTAAATGCAGCAGTTTGTACACAAATTTTAGTTGATGATTTCAATGTGGATGCTGTTATAAATGTCGGTATAGCTGGTGGTATTGGAGAAGATATATATCCAGGAGATGTGGTTATTGCAACAGATTTAGTGGAGCATGATATGGACACAACTAAATTTGGAGATAGACCAGGTCAAGTTCCTAATATGGAAGTCTTTGACTTTAAATGTGATAAGGGATTAGTAGAAAAAGCCCAAAGTGCTTGTGAAGGTATAAAAGATATAAATATTTTCACTGGTAGAATAGTATCTGGAGATCAATTTATAGCTGATATAGAGAAGATAAGATGGTTAAAAAGCGAGTTTAATGCGCTATCTTGTGAGATGGAAGGAGCAAGTATAGCTCATGCAGCTTATCTTAATAACAAACCTTTTGTTATAATACGATCAATTTCTGACAATGCTAATAATGGAGCACATATGGACTATGAAAAATTTAAAGAAATATCAGTTAAAAATTCAAATACCATATTACGTTCTATGTTAAAAACTTTATAAGGTGATATTATATGAAAAGAATACTTGCAGAAAAAAATAGTGGAGAAAAAATTACAGTACAGGTTAAGGATGTAATCATTGGTGGAGATGACTTAGTGTTTATATCTGGACCATGTGCAGTGGAAAACTATGATAAAATGATAAAGATAGGAAGAGCCTTGAAGGACCAGGGAGCACATATGATGAGAGCAGGTGCCTTCAAGCCTAGAACATCTCCCTATGATTTTCAAGGTCTCGGTATAGAAGGACTAAAAATACTTAAAGAAGTGGGAAATGAATTTGGTTTGCCAGTAGTATCTGAGGTAATGGATGCTAGAGATATAGAAATTTCTCTTCCTTATGTAGATATGATACAGGTTGGTTCTAGAAATATGTATAACTATACATTTTTGAAGGAATTAGGAAAGCTTAAAGTACCTGTACTTCTAAAAAGAGGGATAAGTGCAACTGTAGCTGAATGGATTTATGCAGCTGAATATGTTTTAAAGGAAGGTAATAATCAAGTAGTACTTTGTGAAAGAGGAGTAAGAACCTTTGAGACTACCACTAGAAATACCTTGGATTTAAACTCTGTAGCAGTGATTAAGGAAAATTATAGACTTCCTGTTATTGTGGACCCTAGTCATGGAACTGGAAGGCGTGAGTTAGTTGAAGCTATGAGTTTAGCTGCTGTGGCAGCTGGTGCAGATGGATTAATTATAGAAAGTCATGTAAATCCTGATAATTCTGTATCAGATGCAAGACAAACTATTAATGTAGAAAATTTAAAAAAAATTATAAATAAGTCTAATGCCATTAAAAATATTTTATCCGAGTTAAGATAAGGGGGAGTGGTTTTGACTTTAGGAATAATAATAGTAGTATTAGGTCTAATAATAGATAGAGGAACAAAATGGTGGGCTATAGGTACCTTAAAGGGTTCAGAAGGATTAACTGTAATTAAGGATTTCTTTACTCTTGATTATCTAGAAAACCGTGGAGCTGCTTTTGGAATGCTTCAAAATAAGCAGTGGTTATTTATTGTTATTACTATAGTTGTAGTTATAGGAATGATATTCTATTTATTAAAGTATAAGCCTAAGTTTAAATTAGTATATGTATCTATTGCTATGATAATTGCGGGAGCAATAGGTAATCTTATAGATAGAATAAGTTATAATTATGTAGTAGATTTTATTATGGTTCATTATAGGGATGTATATTATTTTCCAACCTTTAATGTGGCTGACATGCTAGTTTGTATAGGAACATTTTTTCTATTAATATGTATACTGAAGGATGAGATTTAATGGATTTTAAAAATTATATTATAGAAGAAGAAAATGTAGGGAAGAGACTTGACTTATTTGTAAGTGAAAATGAAGTAGATATGTCTAGATCTTTTGTCCAGGGAATTATTGAAAAACAACAAGTGAAAGTCAATGGACAGATAAGAAAAAGTAATTACAAATTAAGAGTAGGGGATCAGGTTCGAGTAGAACTAGCTGAGCCAGTGGAGCTTCAAGTAGAGGCTGAAGATATTCCTTTAGATATAATTTATGAGGACAGTGATGTTATAGTAATAAATAAACCACAGGACATGGTAGTCCATCCTGCCCCAGGAAATTATACTGGAACTCTTGTTAATGGTCTTCTTTATCATTGTAAGGACTTATCAGGTATAAACGGAGTTATAAGACCTGGTATAGTGCATAGAATTGATAAAGATACTTCTGGGGTATTAGTAGTTGCTAAAAATGATAAATCGCATAATTCATTAGCTATGCAGCTAAAGGACCACTCCATGAAGAGAACTTACTATGCCATAGTAGAAGGTATAGTAAAAGAGGAAGAGGGTACGGTTAGAAACAATATAGGAAGACATCCTGTAGAGAGAATAAAGATGGCTGTAGTTAAGGATGGAAAAGAAGCTATTACTAATTATAAAGTGCTGGACCGATTTAAAAGTAATACCTTGGTGGAATGTAGATTAGAAACAGGTAGAACACATCAAATTAGAGTTCATATGGCTCATTTACATCATCCACTAATTGGAGATCAAGTATATGGATATAAAAAACAGAAGTTTAAATTGCAAGGTCAAGCACTTCATGCGAAAAATTTAGGCTTTATACATCCTACCACAGGAGAGTATATGGAGTTTGATTCACAACTTCCAGAATATTTTCAGGATATATTAGATAAATTAAGAAAAGAAGTTTAGGGAGGGATTGTTATGGAACTGAAATCAGTACTTATGGACGATAAAGCAATTAAGAGAACTCTGACGAGAATTTCTCATGAAATTATAGAAAAAAACAAGGGTACAGAAAACTTAGTTATATTAGGAATTAAAAGTAGAGGAGTGCCACTAGCTAATAGAATTGCTGAACTGATCAACATGTTTGAAGGTGAAGAGGTAGAAGTAGGGAGTGTAGATATAACTAAATATAGAGACGACCTAAAAAAACCTGAAAACTTAAAGGAACATAATAGTATAGAATTAGGTGTAGACATAACTGGTAAGAGAATAATTCTAGTGGATGATGTTTTATTTACAGGAAGAAGTGTAAGAGCGGCAATAGATGCAATAATAGATAGAGGAAGACCTGAAATGATTCAGTTAGCTGTACTTGTAGATAGAGGTCATAGAGAGCTGCCAATAAGAGCTGATTATGTGGGGAAAAACATACCAACTTCAAGAAAAGAGGATATATCTGTTGAACTAGTAGAAAAAGATGGAGTGGACTCTGTAAGTCTATACGAGAATAATTAGGAGAAAAAATTTATGTATAAAATAATTGTAACTACTACCTTTGGTATAGAGGCTATTACAGGCAAGGAGCTAAAGAATTTAGGATATGAAGACTTAAAAATAGAAAATGGAAAGATAACCTTTGAAGGAGATGAAATGGATGTTGCTATCTGTAATATCCATTTAAGAACTGCAGAGAGAGTTTTTCTAGAGATGGCAGAATTTGAAGCTACCTCCTTTGAAGAATTATTTCAAGGAACTAAAAAAGTTGACTGGGGTAGCTTAATACCTATTGATGGTAAGATGCATGTTATAGGAAAATCTGTTAAATCTACTTTACATAGTGTACCTGACTGTCAAGGTATAGTAAAAAAAGCTGTAGTAGAAAAAATGAAAGAAAAATATGATACTAATTGGTTTAGTGAAGATGGACCAGTATATAAGATAGAAGTTGGAATTCTAAAGGATAAGGTAACCCTTGCAGTAGATACCTCTGGAATAGGACTTCATAAGAGGGGATATAGGGAAAATGCAGGAATGGCTCCTTTGAAGGAAACCTTAGCAGCAGCCTTAGTTTTGATAGCCAAATTCAATGGAGATGAGCTTTTAATAGACCCATTTTGTGGATCAGGAACTATACCTATAGAAGCGGCACTGATAGCTAAAAATATAGCACCAGGAGTTAATAGACACTTTGTAAGTGAAACTTGGCCTACCTTTGACAAAGAAATTTGGGAGCAGGTACGCGAAGGAGCGAAAAGAAGTGTTAATAAAAAAGACTTCGTTATTCAAGGCTCTGATATAGATGGAAGAGTACTTAGAACTGCCATGGATAATGCTAAAAAAGCAGGTGTAGAGAAGTATGTTAACTTCCAAAGACTTGATATGAAGGATGTAAGAAATAGAAAAAAAGGTGGTATGATAATAACTAATCCACCTTATGGAGAGAGACTTTTAGATGAAGATGAGGTTAAGTATCTCTACAAAACTTTTTCTAATGTGTATGCAGGACTAGAGGATTGGTCTTGCTATGTACTAACATCCTATGATGACTTTCAAAAGGTATTTGGAAAAAAGGCTGATAAAAACAGAAAACTTTATAATGGAAGAATTCAGTGTTATTACTATCAATATAATCCGAAGAAATAAATTAAAGACTATCTCAAAAAAATTTGAGATAGTCTTTGTTTTAAGCTTGCTTTAAATCAAGTTTTATAGGATCTACATAGATGGTTTTGTTTGTGGAGTAGGTTACCATACCAGGCTTTCCTTTAGCCATTTTTTTAACATTTCTAATTTCTGTGTAGTCTATAGGTACCTTTGTAGAGTTTTTACCCTTGCTATAGAAGGCGGCTAAGGTTGCAGCTTCAAGAAGGGTGGAATCAGGTACTTCTCCAAGGTTTTTAATGATTACATGGGAACCTGGAATATTTTTTATGTGAAGCCAAATATCATTGTTATGAGCAAACTTCAGAGTTAAATAATCATTTTCTAGATTGTTTTTACCTACATATATATCAATGCCATCACTAGATATGAAGTGGAGTGGTTTTGAAGGCTTAGTCTTTTTACTTTTCATAGACTTTTTGAAAGCAATGTAGCCAGTTTCCACTAACTCATTTTTTATATCCTCTAAATCTTTATAGTTATCAGCATTTTCAATATTACTAAGTACTGATTGAAGATATTCATCCTCTTCTTCGGCTAATTCTATTTGGATATAAGCATTTTCTTCTGCAGCTTTTAATTTACTGTATTTTTTAAAATACTTTTGAGCATTTTCAGAAGGGGTTTTATTTACATCTAAAGGAATTTTAATATATTCTTCTTCCTCACTATAATAATTTAATGCTTCAACCTCTTTATCACCCTTTTTAATATTATAAATATTTGCAGTTATAAGCTCTCCATATAGATTATATTTTTGCTTTTCTTCACATTCAATTAAAGTTTTTTTTAGAATGTTTAATTTTTTTTCAACTCTGTCTATGTTATTTATAACTAGCTTTTGCATATCATGACTTTTACTTTGAAGTCTACTTATTTTATCCTTTGCATGATAGAAGCTTTCTAGAAGACTACTAGGAGAAGAATATTCTTCACATTGTCCACCATAATCTAAAATATACTCTAGCTTTATACAGTGGAAATCTTTTAGTTCATCATTTATGGAATAGCTATAAAGGTCATAATTATTATCTTTGGATTTAGCAAAAAACTCTATTAAGAATTCATAGATTCCCTTTAGGTTATTTTTACTTAAAGGAATATTTCTTTTATTTAGCCTAAAAGAAATCTCTTTAGCTATAGGATTACTTACTCCATCTAAAACTCTAGTAAAGAATTTTTCATTTAGCTCTTCATCTTCATAGAGACTAAAAGTTTTTTCTTGAAATGATTCAAAGGTAGTATTGAATATATCAAGTTTATTACTTTCAGGAGGATATACATATTCAATACCAGGATAGAGTACTCTATAGCTATTTATATCTGGTGTAATATGTTTTATGGAATCCATGATGAGTCCATCTCTTTTTCTTATCAAAGTAATGTTACTGTGTCTACCCATGATTTCAATTATCAGGGTATATATACTGTTAAAGCCTAATTCATCACTACTTTCAAAATCTAAAAGTAGGATTCTGTCGTTATTTAATTGAGTAACATCTTTTAAAACTGCAGTATTTAGATATTTTCTTAAAACCATACAAAATACAGGTGCCTTAAGTGGACTTTCCTTAGAGTAATCAATAAAGTTTATTCTAGGATAAGAAGCGTTAGCGTTTAGCAGTAGTCTAACAGGTTTCCTATTTATTTTAAAGCTCAGTATTATTTCATCCTTTTCAGGTTGGGTTATTTTATCTATTCTACTGCTTATTAGAGTGTTTTTTATTTCATTGGCTAGAGAGCGCAAATATAATCCATCTAGTGCCATATAAATCATCCTTTCATTTAAGCATATATTTTACAGTATATCACTATTATTTTATAAATAAAATACAAAATAAGTTAGGACAAGGATAATTTCCTTAATTGAAGATGATATAATAAAAGTAATATTGAATTTAAGGAATATTTAAGTTAAAGGAACTGTAGTTGTTTAAGAAGTAATAAGAATGAATTTACATAAGAGTTGAATATATAGAAAAAATTATAAAGGCAGGGTGGATATAAATGGAGTTAAGGAAAAGTATCATTAACTTAAGAAGGGAATTTCATAGATGTGCAGAAGCTGGGTGGTTAGAATTTGAAACCACCATAAAAATAATGGATTACTTGAAAAAACTTGGATATAATCTACAATATGGTAAGGAAATACATAGTAATCCAATGGGTATGGCTGATGAAGAAATACTTACTAATCATAGGATAGAGTGTAGTAGAGCAATTAAAAACAAGTCCTATAATGTAGATGAAATTCTACAAGGCTATACTGGGGTAGTAGCAAGTATAGATACAGGAGTTCAGGGTCCTACCATGGCTTTTAGATTTGATATAGATGGTCTTAAGGTTGAGGAAGCTAAGGAAAATCATAGACCTTTTAAAGAGGGATTTTCTTCTAAAAATCCAGGAATATGTCATTGTTGTGGTCACGATGCTCATATAGCTATGGGCCTTCAGCTTGCAAATACTATTGTAGAGATGAAAGAAAAATTAACAGGAAAAATAAAGCTCATATTTCAACCAGCAGAGGAAGAGGTTAGAGGGGCTAAGTCTATGGTAGAAGCTGGAGTTTTAAAAGATGTAGATTATTTATTCTCTGGTCACATCGGCTTTATTAATAAAAATAATGCCATAGCTGTTAAAGTTAAAAATTTGCTTGCTACTAATAAAGTGGAGGTAGAGTTCTTAGGTAAATCTGCCCATGCAGGTCTTTGTCCAGAAGAGGGAAGAAATGCTCTTTTAGCAGGAGCAAGCTGTATTTTAAATCTTCATAGCCAAGTGCAATTTGGAAAAGGAGTAGGAAGACTTAACGTAGGAACTCTTCATGGAGGAACTGGAAAAAATGTTATAGCAGATAAAGCAGTTTTACAGTTGGAAACAAGGGGCGATACTAACGAAATTAATGATAGAATCATGGATATGGTTTGTCGAGTAGTTAAGGGTGCAGCAATTTCCTACAATGTGGAATATAATATAAGAGTAGTTGGTTCTGCAAGGGCATATAATAGCACCGATAATGAATTTTCTAAGATAGTAATAAAAAATCTTAGAAGTTTACCTATAGAAATTATTGAAGAATTTTCCTTTGGAGCTTCTGAGGATATAACTTATATGTTAGAAGAGGTGGAAAAGCAAGGGGGAAAGGGAATCTATTTTATAATTCCATCTTCTATTGTGGCACCACATCATAATCCCTATTTTGATTTTAATGAAGAATCACTTATAATAGGTCATGATGCATATGTACGTATGATAAGAACTTTTTTACAAAAAGATATAATTTAAACTTGAGATAAATTTACTAAATTAAACAAGCTAAGGGATGTGTAGTTTTGAAAGAAGCAATGAAAGAAATTTTGGAAAAATATTATGGATATAAAAGCTTTAGGACAGGTCAACAGCCAGTTATAGAATCTATTTTAAAGGGAGAGGATGCACTTACTATAATGTCTACAGGTAGTGGTAAGTCTATATGTTATCAAGTGCCTGCTTTAATCCTTCAGGGATTAACTATAGTAATTTCACCTTTAATTTCCCTTATGAAGGATCAAGTAGATGCACTTAAGGACATGGGGATACCTTGTAGCTATATTAATAGCTCCTTAAGCAGTAAAGATTTTAAAGAAGTATTAGATGGAATAAAGGAAGAAAAATATAAAATACTTTATATAGCCCCTGAGAGATTAGATAATATAGAATTTTATAATGTAATTTCTAGGATACCTATTAGCCAGATAGCTATAGATGAGGCCCATTGTGTATCTCAATGGGGTCATGACTTTAGAGCTAGTTATAAAAGAATTGCAGGTTTTATAGAAAGGCTTATGGTGAGACCTATAGTTACAGCCTTTACTGCAACAGCTTCTAAAGAAGTAAGACAAGATATAGTAAAACTTTTAAAGCTTCAAAGTCCTAAAATATTTATTACTGGCTTTGATAGAGAAAACTTGTCTATAAATATAGTTAAATCTGAGAATAGGAAGAAATATCTTCTTAAATTTATGGAAGACAATAAAGAGAACTCTGGTATTATATATGGAGCTACTAGAAAGGAAGTAGATAATATTTATAGAGAGCTTTCTAGTAAGGGATATAATATAGCTAGATATCATGCGGGTTTATCTGATGAGGAAAGAAAAGAGAATCAAGAAGATTTTATTTATGATAGAGTTAAGATTATGGTGGCAACTAATGCCTTTGGTATGGGAATAGATAAGTCTAATATAAGATATGTGGTTCACTATAATATGCCTAAAAATATAGAAGGTTATTACCAAGAGATTGGAAGAGCTGGTAGAGATGGTGAGAAGAGTCAGTGTATATTATTATTTTCTCCAGGAGATATCCATGTTCAAAAGTATTTAATAGAGATGAGTATAGAAAATCCGGAGAGAAAAAACAATCAGTATAAAGCACTTCAGCAGATGGTGGATTTTGTTTATAGTAATGATTGTTATAGAAAATATATTTTAAATTACTTTGGAGAAAGTTATGAAGATGACTGTAATAATTGTAGTAATTGTTTAAATCAGGGAGAGATAGTTGATAAAACTGTAGATGCTCAAAAGGTATTATCTTGTATATATAGGATGAAACGAAACTATGGTGCAACTATGCTTATAGATGTACTAAGAGGATCGAAAAATAAAAAGGTTACACAGTTTAATTTTCAAGAGCTATCTACCTATGGAATAATGAAGGATTATTCAAGTGAAAACCTAAAAACTTTTATAAATACATTAATTTCTCATGGGTATATAAATCAAGTTGAAGGAACTTATCCTGTCCTTGCATTAAATAATAAGTCTATGGAAGTACTTAGAGGTAAGGAAGTAGTTCACTTTAAAGAATTTAAAGTTAAAGTAAATGCAGAGGTAAGAAATGAACTCTTTGATATATTAAGAGAACTTAGATATAACATGGCAAAGGCTGCTGGAATTCCTCCATATATAATTTTTAGTGATGGAACCCTTAGGGAAATGAGTGTTAAGCATCCTACAAATAAGGAGGAGTTTTTAGAGATATCTGGAGTGGGAGAAACTAAGTATAGTAAGTATGGTAAGGAATTTCAAGGTGCTATTATAGAGTATGTTGAAGCTAACAATCTAACTGTTAAGGAAAAGAATAACCCTGACAAAAGCTATGAAGAAGCTAGTGTAACTAAATCAGAAGAAATTAGTAGTATTAATGAGGAATCAGGGGATTTTTATGTAAATACTGATAAAAAGCTATTTGAAAGGTTAGTTTTAGTGCGAAAGGAATTTAGCAGGATAGAAGGTGCCATGGAACAGAATATCATAGCAAAAAATACTCTAAAAGAGATAAGTGGAAGATATCCTAAAACCTTAGAAGAGCTAAAGGATATAGGAGGTATGGGGCCTAAGAAGATAGAAAAATATGGAGTGGCTTTAATAGAAGCAGTAAATACATATATAGAAGAAGAAGGAATAACTCCTATATGGGAAGAAAAAAAGAAAAAAAGATTAGTTATAGATGGAGATGAAAGAAAGAATAAGGAAATAGCTTTAGACATGCTAAATGAAGACTTTGCAATTGAGGATATTGCAGAAGAGATTGAGGTATCAATTTCAACTATACTTGGATACGTTACAGAGTATATAGAGGAGTATGGAAGACCTAAGTTTACTATTCCTTTAAATAAGTTTTTTAACCAAGATGAAGAAAAAATTATCATGGAAGTTTGTGAAAGAGTTGGCTATGATAAGGTTAGTAAGGTAAAGGCAGAGTTACCTAAGACAATTAATTATGAATCTATAAGAGCTGTTATACTTAAGAATTACTTTTAAGAGGAGAATATTATGGAAATTTTAAAATTTACAAAGATGCAGGGAGCAGGAAATAATTTTGTGGTTTTTGAAGATATGGAAGTAAAATACAATGATTTAGGTACTTTAGCTAAAAAGTTATGTGATAGAAATTTTGGCATAGGAGGAGATGGAATATTAGTAGTAAGAAGAAGTAAAATTGCTGATATTCAAATGATAATAATAAATAGTGATGGTTCCTATGCTGGTATGTGTGGAAATGGAATAAGATGCTTTGCAAAATACGTATATGAAAATAACATGGTAAGAAAAAGTGAGTTTACCGTAGAAACAGGAGATGGTATAAAGGTTTGTCATCTGTTCATAGAAGATAATAAGGTAAAAGCTGTTAAGATAAATATGGGAAGAGAGAGTTTTAATCCAAAGTTTATTCCTGCCTTAGGAGAGGAAGAAATTATTAAAAAAGATATATGTGCCAATGGAAAAAGCTATAATATAACTTCATTATTACTTGGAGTTCCCCATACTGTTTTATTAACTGAAGAGGGCGGGTTTAAGGTTGAAGAAGGTGCAGCCATAGAAACCCATGAATTATTTCCACAGGGGACCAATGTTAACTTTTGCAGAGTTGTGAATAGAGAGGAAATAAAGGTTAATACCTGGGAAAGAGGAGCAGGGCCAACCCTTGCCTGTGGAACAGGATGTTGTTCATCGGTGGTGGTTTGTAATAAATTAAATTTAGTAGATAAATCTGTGAAGGTTATGGCTCCAGGAGGTATTTTAACTATAGAAATAACTGAGGAAGGAATAATGATGACGGGGCCAGCGGAGAATGTATTTAAGGGTGAAATAGCAGTATAAGTGAACATTAAGGGTTTATATTTAAACAATTTATAAATTTGTTTTAATATAAACCCTTTTTTATTTATTTATAGAATTATATTTGAAATAAATGGTAACAATTATAGTTGTGATAAAAGAAATCTATATTTTTAATATGTTTAAGGAGATAAACTGGTGATCAACAAAATAGATTTAGATTCAATAGCAATAAATACGAAGGCTATGTCTATGCTTTCCAAGGAAGTGTGTGAAGAGTATAGCATTTTACCTTATGACATAAAAAATAATGAGATTTATTTAGCTACCTTTACGGAGCATTCCAATGAAGAAATTAATAGATTAAGATTTATTTTAAAGAAAAAAATTGTATTTAACTTATGTACTATAGATCAATTTAAGATTTATTTAGATAAATATTATGAAGAAATTTATAGAAAGCAAATAGTTAAGGGACTTAAAGGTGAAGAATATCCTAAAAAGGAGCGTGATAAAGAAGTAAAAGGACCCATTATTTCTTTAGTGGATTCGATTTTTAGAGAAGGTATTGAAAAAGGTGCAAGTGATATACATATAGAGTCATGGAAGGATACAATTACTGTAAGATATAGAATAGATGGAGTTTTAAATATTTTTAGTACTTTACCTAAAAATCTTTATGAGGTTATAGCCACAAGAATAAAGGTTATGGCAAATATGGATATTACTAATAAATATACTCCAGAAGATGGAGAGATAAATCTTGAAGTAAAGGAAAATATTTATGATTTAAGAATATCTACAATGCCTACTGTTCATGGAGAAAAATTTGTAATAAGAATATTACAAAGAAATGCACCTTTGTTAGATATAAATAAGCTAGGTTTTACACCTAAAGATTATCGACTCTTAAAAAATATATTAAAGTTCAAACAAGGTTTAATCATAATTACAGGTCCTACAGGAAGTGGTAAAACTACTACTTTATATTCTATGATAAATGAGTTGAACGAAGAAACTAGGAATATAGTCACTGTAGAAAAGCCGGTGGAGTGTGAAGTTGAGGGAATTAATCAAGTTTCCATAGGAGATGGTAGTGCTACCTATGGAAATATATTAAAGGCAGTATTAAGACAGGATCCTGATGTAATAATGGTGGGTGAAATTATAGATAAGGAAACTGCTGAAGTAGCTATAAGAGCATCTTTAACAGGTCACTTAGTTTTAACTACCTTGCATACTAACGATGCTAGCAGTGCTATAAATAGACTAACTAACATGGGGATAGATGGAGATATAATTAAAAGTTCTCTCGTTCTTGTAATTGCTCAAAGGTTAACAAGATTAATATGTGAAAAGTGTAAGGTGAAATATAAATTATCCAAGGAAGAAAAGAAGCTTCTAGCCATGGATAGGATTGAAGAAGGCTATAGAGGAACTGGATGTATTAAATGTAATAGCACTGGATACAGAGGAAGAACTGTAGCCTATGAGATTATGATTATGGGAAAGAGATTAAAGGAGTCTATGGATAGTGGGGATAGTGATATATTAAGAAACATAGCGATTGAAGAGGGAATGGTTACTATGAATGAATATTTTAAGGAGTTAGTTGTAGAGGGAAGTACTTCTGTGGAAGAGTATTATGGAAATATGCAGGTTTATAACATTGAAAAAGCCTTAGGAGTGGATTATGGAGTATAAGTATAAGGGGATAAATGTAAAGGGAAAAATTGTATCAGGAAAAGTTATAGTAGAAGATCATTGTAGTTTAATGGAAAGATTAGAAGAGGAAGAAATATATTGTATTAATTATAAAGAGTTGCATAAAGAAAATACATATTTGTTTAAAAGAAGGATTTCAGAAAAGAATTTATCTACTTTTTGCAGAAATTTAAAGAATAATTTAAAGGCGGGAATTCCTTTAGTTAATGCTTTGAAACTATTAGAAGAGCATTTAGGGGATAAAAGGTTATGTGAAATTCTAAATAAAGTTATAAATAATATAAAAAGTGGTTTATCTTTTTCAGAAAGCTTAGAGAAGTTTAAAAGTGTATTCCCAGAATTTTTTATAACATTAATTCATTTTGGAGAAGAAAGTGGTAGATTGCAGCAGATTCTAACTTTCATGGAAAAGTACTATATGAAGGAATATAAAAGGCGAAAGAAAATTATTAGCGTAAGTACTTATCCTATAGGATTATTTATATTTGTATTAATTATGGGCATGATTGCTATTTACAAGTTAGTACCTACATTTTTTAATTCTATGGATATAGAAAATATGAAACTTCCTTATATAACTAGATTTTATTTAGGATTATCTAGAGTTATAAATAGTCTAGGTATACTTGTAGTACCAATAGGCATAGGGATTTTTATAGGCATAAGCTTTATACATATCTATCTAAAGGGGAAAGGGATAACCTATAATTTAAAATATAAAAATCCACTAACGAGAAATTTAGAGAAAAATAGATTTTGTTGTAAATTTACTATGGCCCTTTCAATGATGATAGGTAGTGGTATTGATATAAAATCTTCTTTAATCTTACTGAGAAATTGTGAAAATGCCATTTACATTAAGGAGCGGTTAAATAGATGTATAGAAGGATTAGAAAGAGGTGATAGCCTTTATGAGGGCCTTAAGAGGTGCAATATTTTTTCAAATTATTTTCTATCAACAATATATATAGGAGAAATTAATGGAAGTGTTGAAGAGGTGTTGCAATGTTGTAATGAAGTTTTCGAAGAAGAACTTGAAGGGAAATTAGATAGGATCACATCCCTAATAGAGCCACTACTAATAGTCTTTGTAGGTCTATTTATAGGATCTATCATTATTGCAATTATGATTCCATTGTTTAATATGTACAATACAAAGTTTTAAAAGGTATTAAGGTAGAAAACTATGAAGAAAAATGGATTTACACTAATAGAATTAATAGTGGTATTAGGTATATTGTCTATATGTTCATTTATAATATATCCTCATTTAAACTCCTATGATGAAAAGAAGTTAGCCATGGAAATGGAACATGGGGTTAATGGCACAATTGAATTTATAAATAGCTGTAAGATGTATGCAAGAAATAATTATGATAATAGGAAACTCTTTAGATTAGTTATCCAAAGTAGAGAATTAAACCTATATCATGGAACTGTAAAAGTACACAGTTATCTATTACCAGATTCACTAAGGATACATATATCTAATGATGCTAGTATAACTATACCATTAGATATTGACGGAAATACATCTTTGGGAAGATCTATAAATATATATGATCCAGATGGACGTAGAGAAGTTATAACCATAAAGGTAGGAACAGATTATGTTAGTAAGCAAAAATAAAGGAATTACACTGTTAGAAACTATAATAAGCATGTTAGTTATATCTACTATTCTCATAGGAGCACTTACTTTTTATGGTGTAATGAGACGGTGTGAAGAAGAAGAGCAAAAGAAAATGAAGGCCACTTTTCAGATAGATGCAGTTAAAAAGCTTATTTTATGCAATATGGATTATGGTGATATTAAAAAAGAGATAGTTGAAAAAACTAGATTTATAAATACTAGTGATTTATCAGAGGAAGCTCTAGGTAGTATAAATATAAAATATATTATAAAGGATGAAGTAAAGCAATACCCAATTATAATGTTAATGGGAACTGAAGAAACTGGTAAAGAAATTATAAAAATAGAGGTTTTATATAAGTTTCAAGATGGAAAGGAAATAAATTATGTATTTTACAAGGGTAATTATGAGAAAAGCTAAAGGGGTTACCATATTAGAATTAATAGCGGCCTTAAGTATTTCCTCCTTAATAATTACAGTTATTATTAGCAGTTATAGTATTTGGATGAAAAGCTATAAGGAAAACGTATATTATTCTAGTGAAATTACAGGGATTTATGAAGCACTTATGTATATAGAAAATTATGTTAATTATAGAGGTGAAGGATGTTTTTTAAAAGATGGGGATATAATTATACCTACATCTGTAGGAGAAAGTTATGTTTCTTTAGAGGGGAATGAACTTAGGTTTTTTTTCAAGAATAAACATGGAGTAGGCCACACCAATCAGCCTCTTTTATATGATGTGAGAGAATTTAAAGTTAGGCAAAATGGTGAGGTTCTATTCATTAAAATAGTTACGAATAAAGGAATTAGTGGAGAGAGAGCAATTGGTAAAATATAAAACAGGGTTAAGCAAGTATAGAAAAATTCATAGGGGATGGATATTAACTTATGTGGTAATTGTAGGAATGATTATTTCCCTAACTATATGTTATTCTATGAAGTCCTTTATTAATAGAAATTCTTATATTAAAAATTATGTGGAATATAACTTGAAAGAAAATAAGGACCATAGCTATAAGGAGCACTTAATAGCTAATTTTAATAGTTATGTACTAGAAAATATAGAAACTATAAATGCAGAGACTTCAGAGAAATACTTTGAAAGGAAGGCTGGTGAAAAACTAATAACCTATGATAATAGTTATATAACCTATGATTTAAGTAATAAGTATTTTCAAATCAATGGATTAAATAGAGTTTATAGGTTCGCTATGGAGATTAGTGGTAGTGAAGTTAAATATATTTTTAAGGGGAATTTAGTACAGTAGAAGGGAGAGTTATGAAGAAAAGGTGTACGATTGAAATAAGTGAAGAAGAAATAAAGTTTGTAAAAGAAAAGATTAAAGATTTAAAAAAGGATAAGAATTTTTACTGCACATATTGCTGTAAGAAAAATTATAAAGACATTGATGTAGCAGTTGAGGAAAATTTAAGAAAGCTTAATTTGGACATAATTTTAGAGGGAGAAGAGATATTTGTACATAATATTTTTGTGCCTAAAGTAAATAAAAATAAACTAGATTTAATTGTTAAAAATCAAGTAATAAAAATTTTTTATGATATAGAAAATATAATATTTAACTATGAAATTATTAGGAATAAAAGAGGAAAATTAGAGGTAGCCATATACTGCATAAATGTAAAGGATTCACTTTTAATGAATCGAGAATTGTTTTTAGGAGCAAATATAAACTCTATAATACCTATACAACAGTTATATACAAATAAATACAACAAAAAGATTAAAAATGGAGAATTCACTTTAATAATATATAGAAATAAATATGTTTATATCATTGAAGTAGAAAATGGGACTATAAGAGCAAATAGAGTTATAAATGGAAGTAAAGAAAATGTAAATATAGAAATCTTAGCATTTTTGAGAGAGATTAATGGAGAAGAACATAATAATAATAAGGGAATTTACATCATTACAAATGAAAAAAAGGAAAAGGTTAAGGTCGCTAATTTATATGAGATGAAAAGGAGTTTTCCTGTAAATTCTTAATTTATGAAAGGGAGGGAGACAATGAAAGAAGGATATTATCCTCAATGGTATATAGAGAGTTTAAGGTACATCTATAAGAAAAATATAGTAAGGACTTTGATATATTTCTCTATATTATTTATAATTATTTCCATGGGAATATTAGGGAATCATTATAAGAGATTAAATATTGTAGGTAAAGTGCAGTATAACAAAAACATAGAATTAAATAATGACAGAAAAAGTATTACAACCTTTGCATATAACTATATTTATGAAATAATTTCAAAGGAAGAGCTTGAGATAAATTCTATGAATATAGATGACAATAATATAGGATTTAATATAAAGATTAAAGATAAGGAAGATTATTCAATGTGTATTAAAACTTTAGAAGAAAAGTTTTCAATAGTTGAAGTTTCATCTATTCTTCAAGAGAAGGAAGAGCTATATTTTACAGCTAGGGTAAAGATTAATGGATACTAGAAAATATAAATTAATTAATATTACTATAGTTATAGCAACTATAATACTCTTAATAGCCTATGGTAAAACACAAATAAATTTAAATAATGCTAAAAATCATAGAAATTTAGTTGTAAGTAACCTTGTAGAAGAAAATAAAAAGGAAGAGTTTAAACTTGGAGAATTTTTAAATAGATTAAGAAGTTATAATGATATTTCTTTAAATAACATTGTTGTTTATGACTCTTGGGGTGAAGTAACTATCAAGTGTAAGGGGGATTTTACTACTTTTAAAAATTTACTTAGTGATTTAGGTAAGATGGATGAAATAAAAGAAATTAACTCTTTGGTGGTGGAAGAAGATATTTGCACCTTTATTCTTGTATTCAAAAAAATCTAAAAAATTTGGTATTTTTATGTTGACTATTTATTTATTGTTATGTATAATTAATGCCAAGGTAAAAGTAAATATTGTCTTATCACGAGCGGTGGAGGGACTGGCCCTTTGAAACCCAGCAACCTGTGTATATATATTGAATCATATATCTTTATATGTGCGTCATGGTGCTAAATCCTGCAGCTTTTTTGAGCTGGAAGATAAGAGAATGAATTGGCATGCATGAAGTTTTATGCACTAGAGATTTATTCTCTAGTGCTTTTCTTTTTACCCCAAATAATTAAATCTAGATTTAAAGTAAATAGGATATCTACAGTAAAGGGCGGTGCTAGATAATGATAGAGGTATCACATATCAATAAGAGCTTTGAGAGTTTAAAAGTTCTAAAGAATGTATCATTTACCATAGAAGAGGGACAAGTATATGGAATCATAGGTCACAGTGGAGCTGGAAAATCTACCATGTTAAGATGTATAAATGGATTAGAAGGTTATGATGAAGGCAGTTTGAAAGTTATGGGAAAAGAAGTTTCCTCTATGACAGAAAGAGATATTAGAGAGTTTAGAAAAAATGTTGGAATGATATTTCAAAATTTTAACTTACTTAAAAGGTCTAATGTATATAATAATGTGGCATTACCATTACAACTATGGGGATATGATAAAGAGTATATAGAAAAAAAGGTAGAAGAATTGTTGAAAATTGTTGGATTATTCCACAAGATAAAGTCTATGCCTAAAGAGTTAAGTGGCGGAGAAAAGCAAAGAGTAGCAATTGCAAGAGCTTTAGCTTTAGAACCTAAAATATTACTTTGTGATGAAGCAACCTCAGCACTGGATCCTAAAACTACAAAGGACATATTAGAGCTGTTATCTAAAATTAATAAAGAAATGGGGATTACCATAGTAATGGTTACTCATCAGATGGAAGTAGTAAAGTCTATATGCCAGCGAATAGTGCTTGTAGAAGGAGGAGAAGTTAAAGCTGAAGGAAATGTAGATGAACTGTTCTTAAGACCAGGATATTCTCTAAGAAAATTCTTAGGAGAAGAAGAAGAAATTTTATTTCAAGATGGAGTCAATATTAAGATATATTTTCCGGCAAATAAAAGTGAAAATTCATTTATAACCAACATGGCTAGAGATTTGAATGTAAATTTTTCTATTGTGTGGGGCAAGTTAGAAAGATTTAGGGAAAATATATTAGGATCATTAGTCATAAGAGTTGATGAACAGTGGAAGGAAGTTGTTACTAGTTACTTAGAAAAGAATAAATTCCAATGGGAGGTGTTATAGTTATGACAGCAGAAGCAATTATAGGGATCCTTAGTAGTGCACTAATAGAAACTTTAATAATGGTAGTGATATCTACGATCTTTGCAGTAATTATTGGTATGGTTTTAGCCATAGCTTTAATACTAACAACCAAAGAAGGTCCAATGGAAAATAAATATATATATAAAATATTAGATGGGGTTATAAATACTTTAAGAAGTTTACCTTTCGTAATATTGATGGTGGTAGTAGTTCCTGTTACTAGAGTTATTGTAGGTAAATCCATAGGAACTACAGCGGCCATAGTACCTTTGACTATAGCTGCAGCTCCTTTTGTTGCAAGAATTATTGAAACTTCTTTAAAGGAAGTAGATAAAGGAGTTATAGAAGCAGCTCAATCCTTAGGAGCTACTAAGACTCAAATAATATTTAAAATAATGATAAAAGAAGCCTTACCATCTATTGCGTCAGGTCTTACTTTAACTATTATAAGCATTATAGGCTATTCTGCCATGGCTGGATCTATTGGTGGAGGAGGTCTTGGAGCAGCAGCTATAACCTATGGATATAATAGATTTAATACTCCAATTATGATATTTACAGTGGTAGTTTTAATTATATTTGTTCAACTTATTCAAAGCTTAGGAAACTACATATATAAGAAACTAAGCTAGTATTCAAAATTTAAGTTTAGAAATTTATAATCAAGGAGGAATATATACATGAAAAAATCAGTAAAGAAATTATTAAGTTTAACGTTAACATTAGCTTTAGGGGTGACTTTAGTAGGCTGTGGTTCTAAGGGGAAAGCAGGCTCAGGGGCTAAGGGTGAAGATAAGGTTATAGCTATAGGAGTATCTCCAGAGCCGCATAAAGCTATAGTGGAAAATGCTATAAAGCCACTATTGGAGAATCAAGGATATAAAGTAGAAGTAGTAGAGTTTTCAGATTATGTACTACCTAATACTGCCCTTGAAGAAGGTGAAATAGATGCAAACTATTTTCAGCATGTACCTTTTTTAGAAGCTACAGTTAAGGAAAAATCTTATGAACTTTCTTATACAACAAAGGTACACCTAGAACCAATGGGAGTATATTCAGAAAAATTAGATGGTATGGGGGCTATTAAAGATGGTGCGGAAATAGCAATTCCTAATGATCCATCTAATGGAGCAAGAGCTTTAAAACTTTTAGCTAAAAATGGAGTAATTGAAATTTCAGAGGGGGATCTAGTAACTGCAAAAGATATTACTTCAAATCCGAAAAATGTTAAGATTACAGAGCTAGATGCAGAACAGTTACCAAGGGTTCTAAAAGATGTAGAATTAGCAGTAATAAATACTAACTATGCTTTAGAGGGGGGACTTAACCCTTTGAAAGATGCTTTAGCAATTGAAGGTACAGATAGTCCATATGCTAATATCATTGCTGTTAGAACTGAAGATAAAGAAAAGGATAAAATAAAAGCTTTAACAAAGGCAGCCACTTCTGAAGAAGTAAAAAAATACATCGAAGATAATTATAAAGGAGCTATTGTTCCAGGGTTTTAAATCTATCAAAATGTATATAATAGATATGAATATATGGATATAATATGTATTTTTAATAATATATTTAAACTTTTATTGCAAGTTTCTTAATATGAAGGTATAATTTGTTTGCAAAGAATACATAGTTTTGATAAAATATCATTGTTAATGTAAATGTAAGTAATTATAATTATTAAATTAGGTAATTAATTTATTACTAAAATTTAGTATGCATATTAATAACTACATAAGGTATTAAAGTGCTTTAAATAGGTTATAATAATTTTATTAACAAAGGCTATTATATATTGGGAGGTTACATTATGATATCAGCTGGAGATTTAAGAAAAGGAACAACTTTTGAAGATGGTGGACAAGTTTACACTGTTGTAGAATTTTTACATGTTAAACCAGGTAAGGGTGCTGCCTTCGTTAGAACTAAATTAAAAAATGCTATAACTGGAGCGGTTACAGAAACAACTTTCAACCCAACTGCTAAATTCCAAGAAGCAGTAATAGAGAGAAAAGAAATGCAGTATCTTTATTCTGATGGAGAGTTATACTACTTCATGGATCAAGAAACTTTCGAGCAAATTCCTTTAAACTACGATAAAGTAGAAGAAGCTATAAAGTTCTTAAAAGAAAACATGTTTGCAATAATTAAATTCTACAAGGGTGAAGCTTTCTCAGTAGAAGCTCCAAACTTCGTTGAACTATTAATTACAAACACTGAACCAGCAGTTAAAGGAAATACTGCAACTAACGTGTTAAAACCAGCTACAGTAGAAACAGGGGCAATAGTTCCAGTTCCTCTATTTGTAAATGAAGGAGACACAATTAGAGTTGATACTAGATCAGGAGAATATATGGAAAGAGTTTAGTCCATATTGAGCTAGCTTTCATAATTGAAGGCTAGTTTTTATTTGCTCTATGAATACATATTTAATAGGTTGCAGAGATATATGAAAACATACTGTTTTTAATAAGTGCTTCCTATAATGAAATATTATATTTCGTTATAGGAAGCACTTATTTTTTTGCAAAAAATAAAAAAATAAAAATATTATAGTAATAATTATCTATGAAAGGTAATAACAATTAAGTAAGAAAGGGTGAGTTGCATGATTACTAAAGATGTTTTGGATATACTATCTCCTTCTATTAGAACTGAAGTTATAAACTATGACCATGGTGGAAAACTACAAGAAATTAGATTGAAAGTTAACAAACCGCTTATATTTATAAGCAATAATAAGGAGATAAGAACAAGTTATAATACAAAACTAGAGGACATAAAGATAATTATTCAAAAGATAAGTAGCTACTCCATATACGCCTTTGAGGAAGAAATCAAACAAGGATATATAACTATTCAAGGTGGTCACAGAGTTGGAATTTGTGGTACCTGTGTTTTAGAAGAAAACTCTCTTAAGACTATAAAACACATATCTTCAATTAATATACGTATTGCTAGAGAGGTAAAGGGATGTAGTGATGGAATCTTACCTTTTATTATTAAAGATAATTCTATATTAAATACTATAATAATATCTCCACCTAAATGTGGGAAAACAACTATATTAAGAGATTTATCAAGAGAGATATCTAATGGATTATCAAGATATGGGTTAAGTGGCAAAAATGTAGCTATTATTGATGAAAGAAGTGAAATTGGAGCATGTTATAGAGGGGTTCCTCAAATGGATGTAGGCATTAGGACAGATATATTGGATAACTGCCCGAAAAGTCAAGGAATAATCATGGCCATTAGAAGTATGGCTCCTCATCTTATAGTATGTGACGAAATAGGTACCTATAAAGATATGGAGAGTATTGTGGCAGCATTAAATTCAGGTGTAAATGTAATAACGACTATCCACGGATTTAGTGAAAAGGATCTCTATAATAGACCAGTATTCAAAGAAATTTTAGAAAATAAAGTTTTTCAAAGAGCTGTAATTTTAAGTAATAAGTGTGGCATTGCAACCATAGAATATATATATGATTTTACAAAAGGTGAGAAAGTAAGGGGGTGGTAATAAATGATAAAAGTAATAGGGTTTATTCTTATAGTAGTTTCATCTACTATTTTAGGATTTTCTTATGGAGAAAAATTTAAAAAAAGAGTTAGGGAGTTAAAGGAATTTCAGCGAGGCGTATATGTATTAAAGAATGAAATAAATTTTACCCATGCATTACTTCCAGAGGCTCTTAATAAGGTATATGAAAAATGTGAAGAACCCATAGCTGGAATTTTTAAGGAAGCGTCAGAATTAATTATTAGTAGCGAAGAATGTGATGTAAATAGTTGTTTTATTCATAGCCTAGATAAAAGAGTGGACAAATTATCCTTAACTAAAGATGATCTAGGCATATTTTTAGATTTTACTAAAAGCCTAGGTGAGATGGATATAGAAGGACATAATGATATGTTTGCACTAACTCTAGAAAATTTGGGAAAAGCAATTAAGAATGCCGAATATAACATTGATAAAAACGTGAAAATGTATAGGTACCTAGGGTTTTCCTTCGGTGCCATGATAGGAATTATTTTAATGTAAGGAGGCGTGTGGATTTTGTTAGATATAAGTATAATAGTGAAAATTGGTATAGTTGGAATTGTAATGATAGTTTTAGATAAGGTTTTAGATAGTGGAGGGAAAAAGGAATATGCAGTTATTAGTAATTTAGCAGGAATAGTAATAATACTAATATTGGTGATTAGTTTGGTTTCAAAGCTATTCAATGCAATACAAACTTTATTTTACTTTTAGGAGGAAACTATGGATATTATCAAAATAGTATCCTTTGCACTAATAACTCTTCTTATTGTGATAATGGTAAAAAGGGAAAGACCAGATATTGCACTTTTAATTAGCTTAATAGCAGGCATAATAGTATTTATGTTTTTAGTTAGCAAGCTAACTATAATAGTAAATTTCCTTCAAACCTTATCTAATAAAGCTAATATAGACATAGTGTACTTGGATACAGTATTTAAAATTTTAGGTATTGCATATTTATCATCCTTTTGTAGTGAAATTTGCAGGGATGCTGGTGAGAGTAGTATTGCATCAAAGGTTGAATTTGCTGGTAAAATATTAATTCTTACTCTTGCAATACCAATACTAATGGCTGTAATGCAAACAATATTAAAGATAATGTAGGTGTAAATATGAAGAAAAGTATATTTGTTTTAATAGTTATGATCATATTTTTAATTCCTATAAAAGCTTATGGTAATGATGAAGTAAATATAGATGATGAGCAAATGAGCAAAATAAATGGACTATATGATTATATAAGTAATCTGGATACTGGAACTGAATTACTAAAGGATATGTCGCCTAAGGAATTTGTGCAAAGTTACATGAAAGATGGACAAGGCTCCTTAGAAAGAAAAGAAATATTAAAGATGGCTTTGGGATACTTATTTAAAGAAATAGTAGTATCTTTTAAAATAATAGGACAACTTATCATAATAGCTATAGTTTGTGCATTATTAAATAATCTTCAAAATGCCTTTAGCAATGAAAAGTTGTGTAATGTAGCATATTTTGCTTGCTTCTCTGTGATGATTATACTGATTGCTCGAGGATTTTATATAGGAGTGGAATTAACCCAACAGGTTATAAATAGTATAAGTGATTTTATGGTAGCGCTAATGCCGGTGCTTATAATGTTACTGGCAAGTGTAGGAAGTGTAAGTCAAGCTGTGGTAATGGACCCCATTATTATGGGTGTATGCACCTTAGGAACTAAGCTTTATTCTTCTATAATCATACCTATAATTTGTATGAGTTTTGTCCTAGACTTTGTAAATAACATATCTAATGAATATAACGTTAAGAATTTAACTAGTTTACTTAAAAAGTTTGCTCTATGGGTTCAAGGTATTTTTCTAACAATTTTCGTTGGGATTATAACAATTAGGGGAATTGTAGGAAATAGTTTTGATGTTGTGACCACAAAAACAGCTAAATTTGCCATGGACAGTTTTATACCTGTAGTAGGTAAAACTTTATCTGATGCCTTTGCAACAGTAGCCAGCTACACCTTACTTTTGAAAAACTCAGTTAGTCTATTAGGTGTGGTAATTCTTATATCTATAATTTTACTTCCTATAATAAAGATTTTTGTTATGGGATTCATGTATAAACTAACTTCTGCATTATTACAACCAGTAAGTGATAATAAGGTAACTAATATTATAGATGCTGCAGGAGGATCTTTGATGCTACTTGGTTCTTGCATTATATGTGTCAGTGTAATGTTTTTTATAATGATTACTATAATAGCTGCTACAGGTAAGGGATTTATTCTAATGTAGATATTAGATTAATTTATGTTAAAAGTAGGTGATGGAATGATAGAAGCTTTAGGAAAGTGGATAATAACCATATGTGTGGCAATATTTTTTTCTACAGCAGTACAAATGATATTACCAGATAATTCATTAAAAAAGTATTGTAATTTTGTTCTTGGATTAATTGTTTTTGTAGTTATATTAAGTCCTATTTTAAAAATATTTAATGAAGAGCTACAAGTGAACAAAATAATTGAAGAATCTGCAGACTTAGTATTCAATGATAGAGGTGAGAGAAATTATGAAGAATATAGACAGGCTAACATAAATAGTACATTAGAAAGATTTAAAAACAATTTAGAAAAACAATGTGTAGCTGATTTAGAGAAAAATTTTAAGGGAGATCGGTATAGTGCAAAGGTAAATGCAGCTTATGACAATGAAAACAGCATTTTTCTTATTGAAAGAATTGAGATAGGAATTAATGATGGTTCAGTGGAAAGGGTAAAAAAGGTACAAATCGGTGATGAGTCAGTTCAAGTAGACAATCAAGATTCTTCAACAGATAAAAAATCAATGGAGGTTAGAAATTTTATTAGCTCTACTTACGATATAGATGAGGAAAATATATATGTATACAAACTTAATAATAATTAAACATAAATTTTATATAGAAGTTTGGGGGGATAAAAGTGTCAAATAATCTTAAAAAAATATTTGAAGATATTTTTAAGGGAAAAGGAGGTGAGAACAAACAGCAAGATAAAGATTCTAAAACTACTATAGGAGAAAGTGGTAAAAAGCCCAAGGTGATAAATTCTAATCTATTAACAAATTTAGCCATAGTATTTTTAGTTGGAGTTTTATTATTAATAGTAGGAAGTATGTTTACAAAGGACAATAGTCCAAAGGGAAGTGACAGTGGAACTGCTAATGTAGTGGCAATAGGTGGTGATGAAATACAAAAGAATACAGATACTACATCTTCAGCTGTAGATAAGGCTTATAAGGAGAAGATGCAACAAGAATTAATTAGTTTATTAGAGAAAATAGAAGGTGTAGGTAAAGTCCACTCTATGATTTACTTTGAAAGTGGACAAGAACAGGTACCAGTATTTAATGAAGAAACTTCAACTAGTGTTACTAGTGAAAAGGACAATGGTGGGGGACAAAGGGAGATAACACAAGAAAATGATGGGAGTACAGTAGTTATGGAAAACAAGGAAAATCAGCAACAACCCTTTATAACAAAAACTTATAATCCAACCATTACAGGTATTTGTGTAGTAGCTGAAGGAGCAGGGAATTCAGTGACAGAATTAAGGATACGCCAAGCAGTAATTAAATTATTTGGTCTTTCAGATAATAAAGTACAGGTATATCCTATGAAAAAGTAGCATATAAATGTGATATAAATAAAAAATTCGGGGGGAACTATAATGAATAAAAAACAAACTATAATTATTTCTTCACTAGTAGTATTAATTTTATTTGCAGGTTATTTAGCGACTCAAGTAAATGGACCACTTTATGTAAATGATACAAAGGGAAATGATGGAACTACAATTAGTGCATCAACTAATGCAAATTATTTTACAGAAGCAAGATTACAACGTGATAACAATGCCACTAAAACTCTTCAAACTTTAAAGGCTTTATTAGATGATGAAAATACTCCACAAGATCAAAAGGCAGAGGCTGCTGATGAATATAAGAATTTAGCACTTCAATCTGATAAAGAAGTTAAAATTGAATTAGCACTTAAAGCTCAAGGATTTGAAGAAGCTCTTTGTACTTTAGATAAGGAAAAGGCTACAGTGGTAGTTAAACATGAAGGAGAGCTTTCAGACCAACAAGTTAGACAAATTAAAGATGTAGTTATGAGTAAAGCTGATATAAAAGATATAGAAATAAAAGTAGCTGAATAACTAAACATATTTTGTTTTAAAAACAGTAGAGTAAAAATCTGCTGTTTTTAATATGTTTATAGGGTAATATTTATAAAAGTGGGTAATATAAAAATAATGAGTATTTCTATTATAAAATTTGTAAAAGAAATTGTTATCTGATATAATATGAATATTATTAATCACACTGGTAAGGGGGTAGTGAATTATGGAAGAAAATATATTAAATGAAGTTCCTACAGAGGAAGAAGTTGGTATAGTAAGAATATCTGACGAAGTTATTGGTGTAATAGCTAGTCTTGCAGCATCAGAAATAGAAGGTGTTGCAGGTATGAGTGCTGGATTAGTAGAAGATATAAGTAAAAAGCTTACTGGTAAAAAGAATATATCAAAGGGCGTTAAAGTAACTATGGATAACGATTCTGCAGTAATAGATTTACATATGTCCGTGGAGTATGGTATAAAGATACCGGATATGTGTTTAAAGGTGCAGAAAAATGTTAAGAACACTGTTGAAACTATGACAGGTTTAAATGTATCATTAGTTAATATTAACGTGCAGAATATTATATTTCCTAAGATGAACAAAGAAGAGGAAATAGAGTAATTTTAAACACCCTCTAGTGAAGAGGGTGTTTCCATGTGTAAAATTAACTTATCCATGTCATGATGTGGAGTTTAATTTCAATTTTAAAAACATAATATATTAATAAGAAGATATAAGGAGCTTATACATAAGAAACTCCCATTTAAGTGGTTTTATATAGATAATTCATTTATAAAAGGTTACAAAAAACTTATTAGGATAAATAACAAACAAGAGATATTTTATGGAGGTATATATATGAATAGAAGAAAAAGTAGAGAGATAGCAACTAGGTTAATATTTGAAATGTCAATTAACAAGGAGAGTTATGTAGACATTATTGAAAATTTTCGCGAAAATACAGAGGAAAAAATAGAGGATATAGACTTTGAATATGTAATAAGAGTATTAAAGGGAGTATCTGAAAATGAAGCTCAAATTAATGAAACTATTACTAAGTATCTAGTAAAATGGAAATTAGAAAGATTACCAAAGATGAACTTAGCTATACTGAAAATGGCAACTTATGAAATCTTATTTGATGAAGATATTCCAAACAAAGTTACTATTAATGAAGCTATAGAACTTGCAAAGAGGTATGGAGATGATAATGCACCATCATTTATAAATGGGGTGTTAAATAATTTAATTAAAAAGTAGGTGTATTTATGGGAACAAAATTAAGTGGAAAAGACTTGGCAGTTCAACATAAAAGCGAAATTAAAGAATTAATTGCAAGCAGAGTAATAAAAGGGAAAAGACCTCCAAGGCTAGTATCAATAATTGTTGGTGAAGATGGAGGATCTATTTCATATACTCGAGGACAAAAAAAGGTAAGTGAGGAGCTTGGAATATTGTATGAAACAAAAATGTTTTCAGAAAATATTTCGGAAGATAAGCTTATTGATGAAATTAAAGAGTTAAATGAAGATAATTATGTTGATGGAATAATAATTCAATTACCTCTTCCAAAAGCATTAAATGAAGAAAGAGTTTTAGATGCTGTTGATGTAGAAAAGGATGTAGATGGACTTACAGATTTTAATCTAGGAAAGATGTATAAAGATAAAAAATCTTTCATGCCATGTACAGCTAGGAGTGTTATTGAACTTATTAAATCTCAAGTAGATATAAAGGGAAAAGAAGCAGTAATAATTGGACGAAGCAACATAGTTGGAAAGCCAGCAGCTTTTTTACTTCTTAAAGAAAATGCTACTATTACTATATGTCATTCAAAAACTATAGATATAGAAAGTGTTTGTAAAAAAGCAGATATTTTAGTTTCTGCCATAGGAAAACCTGGCTTTGTAACTAAAGATTTTGTTAAAGAGGGAGCCATAGTTATAGATGTAGGAACTACTATGGTGGAAGGTAAGGTCAAAGGGGATGTAAACTTTGAAGAAGTATTAGAAGTGGCTAGTTTAGTAACTCCAGTACCTGGTGGGGTAGGCGCTATGACAACAACTATGCTTATGAAGAATACCTGTGAGGCATGGTTAAAAAATGTACAGTAAAATTTTAACAGTGACAGCAGTAAATAGCTATATAAAGAAAGTAATAGATAATGATTTTATACTTAAAAATTCTAATATCAAAGGAGAACTATCTAATGTAAAAATCCATAGCAGTGGTCATATATACTTTTCATTAAAGGATAGTTTTACAAAGCTTAAATGTGTAATGTTCAAGACAAGAGCCATGAATTTAACATTTATACCTAAGGATGGAATGAATGTAGTAGTGTCTGGGAATATATCTATCTATGAGAAAGAAGGAACCTACCAACTTTACTGTAACACTATGGAGGTAGAAGGGGAAGGAGAACTCTTTATTGCATTTAATTTATTAAAAGAAAAGTTAGAGAAAGAAGGACTTTTTGATAATAATTTAAAAAAGGCAATTCCATCCATGCCAAGAAGAATAGGAGTAATTACTTCACCTACTGGTGCCGCAGTAAGGGATATAATTAAAGTAGCAACTAGACGAAACCCAAACATTGATATTTTAATATATCCATCCTTAGTTCAAGGGATCAATGCCAGTAGAGATATAGCTGCTGGTATAAAAGCTCTTAATAATATTGAGGATGTAGATATGATACTTTTAGCTAGAGGTGGTGGCTCAATCGAAGAGTTATGGGCCTTTAACGAGGAAGAGGTAGCGAGGGCTATTAAAGCCTCTAAAATTCCGATTATTACAGGAGTAGGACACGAAACAGATTTTACAATAGCTGACTTTACAGCTGATTTAAGGGCAGCCACTCCTTCCCATGCTGCTGAAATTGCAGTATACAGCTTAGAGGGTTTTAAGGAAAAATTAAATGGATTAAGAGAAGAAATAAAATATGCTATAAGTAAAAATATTAATGATAAATTTAATATTCTTAATAATATGCTTAATAGATTATTGTTATATAGCCCTGAGAATTATGTGGTAAATCAATATGATAAGTTAGATAATCTAAAAAGTAAACTAGTGTTTACTATGGAGTTAAGGCTTCAAGAGGAAAGAAATAGATTAAAGGTTATAAGCCATAGATTAATTGGAAATAACCCATTAAACATATTAGAAAAGGGGTATAGCATTATAAAAAGTCCAGAGAATCAGCCTATAGAATCTTTAGAAAAATTGAAAAAGTATGGAGTTGTAAGGATTACCATGAAAGATGGTCATGGACTATTTAAAATAGAACAGGTGGAGGAATAACATGGCTAAGAAAAAAGAAACTTATGAGAGTAAGGTCCTCAAGTTAGAGGAAATATTGCTTGAAATGGAAAATAGAGAAGTTACTTTAGATGAGGCTATTTGTAAATATGAAGAGGGAATGAAGCTTTATAGTGATTTATATAAGACTCTTCAAGAAGCAGAAGGAAAAATAAAGATATTGACAGATAAAGGTGAAGAAGATTTTCATCAGGAAGATTAATTGTATTTTGTGAGGGATTAAATATGAATATTAATATCTATAAGGAAAAAATAGAAAGTTGGATGGAAAACTATTTTAAAACTAAAGATGTTGGTGATAGTTCCATGTTAGAACCTATAATATATAGCTTAAAGGTTGGGGGTAAAAGAATAAGACCTATTCTTATGATTTGTACTTATAATATGTATAATAATAGTATAGATGAAATCCTTCCTTTTGCTGCATCTATGGAGATGATACACACCTATTCATTAATACACGATGATCTTCCATGTATGGATGATGATGATTTAAGAAGAGGTAAACCAACAAATCATAAGGTGTATGGAGAAGCTATGGCTACTTTAGCTGGAGATAGTTTACTAAATGAGGCTATGAATGTTATGTTTTCACAATGTCTAAGTGGGGAATTGAAAAAAATTAGAGCAGCAGCGATTATTTCAAAGTCATCAGGTATAGATGGTATGATAAAGGGTCAAATTATAGATATAAGAAGTGAAGGTCAAAAAATAAATGAAGAAATTCTTTTAGAGATGCACAAGAATAAAACAGGTCAGCTAATATCAGCTTCTATTATTGCAGGGGCTACAATGGGAGAGGCTCCAGAAAAAGATTTGGAAACTCTTAAATCTTTTGGAGAAAAACTAGGTCTTGCATTCCAAATTAAAGATGATATTTTAGATGTTGAAGGAGATTCGAAATTACTAGGTAAAACTCAAAGTGATGGAGAAAATGATAAAGCGAATTTTATTACCATGTATGGAATTAATAAGTGTAAAGAGTTTTGTAACAATTTAACTCAAGAATGTTATGAGCTTTTAAGTAGCATAGAAAGAGATACAAAAGAACTAGAAGATATAACTAAGTTTTTGTTGGAGAGAGAATACTAATCTACTAAAACAAATGACTCTAAGCACATTTAACTTTATCCGATGACTACCAGCTCTAATACTCCCATCTTTTTCAAATCGGGAGTTAAGAGCTGGTACGTCTCTGGATAACGATTTCTCCTAAAGGACAACGAATTCTAAGTATCAAATTAATTGACACTTAGAATTCTGTTAGTAAGTTTCAAGGAAGCTAAGAAATCTGTTAATAAAAAAAGTAATGTCAATTAATTATAGTTATGCTATAATTAATTTAATGAGGTGGTGCAGTATTCTAGTCAGGTAAGTACTTTTGAGGACGGGGCTAAAAATCCGTTGAAGGGCACATCGATGAAGTTCCTTGTGCTGGCCTGTAACGCCCAGTTGTGGGCTTGTGCTGGGAGTAAGGTTGTGGGGCGACCGCAAAGGCATGCGACATCGACCCTACAATCGTGGAGACCAATGTTTGTGCTTTGGGAGAGATACCCACGGTACGGCACTGGATTAAACCTGCATTGTGGTAAACGAGCTATGTGCAGAGTAGCCTGCCTTGAGTGAGGTGGGTAGAGGTGAGAACAAATCTTGTTACCCCGGCCAGGGTAATGGGGCTATTGCTTGCTAAAACCCATGTTGCAAAAGAGGATAAGAGAGTACCTAACTGTCGAGGAAATCTCCTAGACTGTTCCATGTGAAGCATATTAAGGATTGCAGTGTGGACTAAGTGGTAATCTAGCCCTGTAGTTGGAAACACTATAGATAGAGCATTAAAGGGAAACCGTCAAGATGGCGACATCTTGATTACTCTATGGGAAATCCTGCTAGACCTAAGCCGCAAATTTTACTTAGTATGCTACCACCTTTATCTATTTTGGAGGGTAAAATTGGAAAGCGATAGTAGTAGGCGGAATAAAAAAGCCAAAAACAAAGAATGTAAGAAAAAAAATACAAAAGAAGCATTATGGATAACTAAAATTACAATTTATACTATAATTATTAGTGGAACTGCTTCACTTTTATCAGAATCTACACTTCCAAGGGTTAATGCTTCCTTAGCGTTTACCATATTAGTGTTGATTATTTTTTTAGGCGTAATTTTTGATGTGATAGGTACAGCGGTTACGGCAGCAAATGAAATTCCATTTCATGCCATGGCTGCAAAGAAGATAAAAGAAGCAAAGATAGCAGTGAAGATGATAAGAAATGCAAGTAAGGTTTCAAACTTTTGTAACGACGTGGTAGGAGATGTGTGTGGTATTATAAGTGGAGCTGTAGGTGTAGTAATAGTAGCAAAAATATTGCAACTTTACCCTTATGGTTCTGAAATATTAATAGCATCTGGTATTAGTGCAATGATAGCAGGAGCTACTGTTGGTGGAAAAGCAATAGGAAAAAAATTCGCAATTACAAATAGTAATAATATATTATATGCAGTTGCAAAAGTAATATATTTTATAAAACGAGGTTAAGGCAAATGTCAAAGTATTTAGATAGATATGAAGATTTTAATGAAATAAGAAACATGAAAATAAATGAATTGGAAGAATTTGCAGAAGAAATACGTCAATTTCTGATCACTCAAGTCTCCAAGACGGGAGGACACTTATCATCTAATTTAGGTGTAGTTGAATTGACTATGAGTTTATTTAACGTATTTGATTTTAACAAGGATAAGATAATTTGGGATGTAGGACATCAATCTTATGTTCATAAAATATTAACAGGACGTAAAGAAAAATTTGATACCCTTAGACAATATAAAGGTCTTAGTGGATTTCCTAAAACAGAAGAAAGTAAGTATGATATGTTCAATACAGGACATAGTAGTACATCTATATCGGCAGCGGCAGGGATGGCAAGGGCTAGAGACATAAAAAATGAGAAACATGATGTGGTAGCTGTAATTGGAGATGGAGCCCTTACTGGCGGAATGGCTATGGAGGCTTTAAATGATATAGGATATAATAAAACTAAGATGATAGTAGTATTAAATGATAATCAAATGTCTATTTCACCAAATGTTGGAGGAATATCCACATATCTAAATGATTTAAGGATGGGAAATGCTTATAATAGAGTTAAAAGTGATGTAAATGCTACTTTGGAGAAGATACCAAAGGTAGGAAAAAGTATGATTAATTCTATAAATAAGATGAAGGATTCTGTAAAGCAACTTATGGTTCCTGGAATGCTTTTTGAAAATATGGGTTTAAAATATTATGGACCAATAGATGGCCATGATATTAAAGAGATGAGTAAGGTACTAAAAAAAGCTCAACAGGTAGAAGGCCCAGTAATTATTCATGTAATAACTAAAAAAGGTAAAGGTTATGAGTATGCAGAGGAGTTCCCAGATAAATTTCATGGAGTAGGACCTTTTAATTGTGAAAATGGACAGCAACCTTCAAAGGCTAGCAAATCCTATTCAGAAATTTTTGGTGATACTATGGTAAAATTAGCAGAAAAAAACAGAAAATTAGTAGCTATAACTGCAGCTATGCCAGAGGGAACAGGACTTGAGGGATTTTCTAAGGAATTCCCAAAGAGATTTTTTGACGTAGGTATAGCAGAGCAACATGCGGTAACCATGGCAGCAGGTATGGCATCACAAGGATTAAAGCCTGTATTTGCAGTGTATTCTACTTTTCTTCAAAGAGCCTATGATCAAGTTATTCATGATGTAGCAATACAAAAATTGCCAGTGGTAATTGCTATAGATAGAGCGGGTATTGTAGGTCAAGATGGAGAAACTCACCAAGGGGTATTTGATTTATCTTACTTAACACACATACCAGATATGACAATAATGAGTCCTAAATGTACTGAAGAGTTAAGGTATATGCTACAGTTTGCAGTTACACAAAACTATCCTATAGCTATAAGATATCCAAGGGGTGGAGACTTATCTAATATTAAACTTTCACCTATGACTTTCTTTAGAAAAGGTAAGTGGGAAGTTTTAGGTAATAAATCTGGAAAAGTGGCAATAATAGCAGTAGGTAAAATGGTTCAGAATGTAATTATTGCTAAAGAAATGTTAAAGGAGAAAAATATAGATTGTACAATAGTAAATAGCTGTTTTGTAAAACCTATAGACACTGAATTGATAAAAGAACTAGTACAGTCAGGATATGATTTAGTTACTGTAGAAGATAATATGATATCTGGTGGTCTTGGAAGTGAGATATTAGAGTATTTAAATAGGGAAGGGTTACTTAAGAATAATATTTTAACATTAGGATTTAAGGATAAATTTATACAGCATGGAGATGTTAATATATTATATAATCTTAACAAATTAGACCCAGAAGGAATTTGTAGTAGTGTAGAGGAATTTTTAACTAAGGAGTAAGCATGTTAAAGGAAAGAGTTAGATTAGATTTATTAGTAGTAAAAAAGCAATTAGCAATTTCTCGTGAAAAAGCTAGAGAATATATTTTATCTGGAAAAATATATGTCAATGGAAAAGAAGAAAGAAAATGCGGGCTAAAAGTTGAAGAAACTGCTGAAGTTGAAATGTGTGGGGAAGTAATTCCCTATGTAAGTAGAGGTGGACTTAAATTAGAAAAAGCCCTTAAAGATTTTAATATAAATCTTAAAGGGCTTAAATGCTTAGATATAGGAGCATCTACTGGAGGATTTACAGAATGTATGCTTACTAGTGGAGTCATTAAGGTATATGCAATAGATGTAGGTAAAGATCAATTGGCAGACAAACTTAAAGGGGATAAAAGAGTTGTTTCTATGGAAAGCACAAATGTAAGAAATCTTACAATAGAACAAATTGGTGAATCCTGTGATTTTGCATCTATAGATGTATCTTTTATTTCATTAGATAAAGTAATACCTCATGTTATTCCACTTTTGAAGGACGTGGGAGAAGTGGTAGCACTTATAAAACCTCAGTTTGAAGCTGGTAGAGGAAAAGTTTCTAAAAAAGGGGTAGTAAGGGATAGTAAAATCCATGAAGAGGTTATTTTAAATGTAGTAACTTTTTTGAAGGAGAGTCACATTAATATATTAAATTTAACTTATTCAGGCATTAAGGGTCCTAATGGAAATATAGAATATCTGATTAATTTTACTAAAGATTTTAATAGAATTGGAAATTTTAACAGCAATAGTATAGGAAACATTGTAAAAAATGCTCATGAAAAACTTACTGTGGAGGATATATGAAGAGTATAGGTATTAACATAAATTCATCTAAAGATAAGAAGAATACAATACTAAACTATGTTCATGATCTAATAAAGGAAGAATTTCCTGAAAGTGAATTACACATATTTAAAGATGCTGAGGGATTGGAGCTAGAAGAAAACAAAAAATTAGATTTACTCGTTACCTTAGGTGGGGATGGAACTATCTTAAGAGCAGCAAGAAAGATATATAAATATGGAGTACCAATTCTTGGAGTTAATATAGGCCATTTAGGTTTTTTAACTAGTGTAGAACTAACAGAAGTTAGTGAAGCTATTAAAAAACTTAAAAATAATGAATTTAAAATCATGGAAAGAATGATGATAAAGGTTACTATTCCTAAAAAAGATAGTGAAAATGTCCATGTAGCTTTAAATGATATAGTTATAACCAAAGGGATTCTAAGCAGAATGTTGACTTATAATATATTTGTAGATGGAAGCTTTTATAGTAGCTATAAAGCTGATGGGTTAATAGTATCTACCCCTACAGGCTCTACAGCCTATTCTTTATCAGCGGGGGGGCCAATAATCTATCCAACTATGGAGCTAATAAGTTTAACTCCTATTTGTCCTATATCTAATGGAGTAAAGACGATTATTTTAGATCCTCATAACAAGATAAAAATAATATTAAATACTAATGAAGATAACGTATTCTTAACCTGTGATGGGCATTTAGAATTAGAATCAGATAAATACAATGAGATGATAATTGAAACAATTGAAGATAAGTGTAAGATTGTTCAATTTAAGGATTATGATTATTTTAAAATATTAAGAACGAAAATAATTTCAAGATCTATGGATTGTGAGGAGAAAATATATGAAAGAAAATCGCCATAGTATAATATTGGATATAATAAAAAATGAAGATATTGAAACTCAAGAAGATTTAGCTGATAGATTAAGAGCTAAAAATATAAATGTAACTCAGGCAACTGTATCTAGAGATATAAAGGAATTAAACTTAATTAAAACCTTATCTCATACAGGAAGATACAAGTATGCACAAGTAAATTCAAATAACAACTCAACTATTAGTGCATTGGCATACATATTTTCAAATACAGCTATATCTGTTGAAAAAGTAGATAAAATTTTGGTTGTTAGAACAATTACAGCATCAGCTCAAGTTGCAGCTGAAGCAATTGACTCTTTTAAATTAGAAGGAATTGCAGGAACGATAGCTGGAGATAATACTATTTTTATCTTGGTAAGGACTGACGAAAAAGCCGAGGAACTTAAATTAGAAATAGAAAAATTAATAAAGTAAATGAGGAATGGTATAAATGCTTTTACAACTTAATATTATGAACTTTGCTCTTATAGAAAAACTATCCATAGATTTTTCTAAGGGATTTAATGTTTTATCAGGAGAAACAGGAGCAGGTAAATCTATATTAATTGATGCTATTAGCTTTGTTCTTGGAGGTAAATTTAATAAGAATTTAATAAGGGTAGGAGAAGATAAAACTGTAGTAGAAGCAGTTTTTTCTATTGAAAATCAAAGAACTAAGGCTATTTTAGAAGAATTAGATATTATTGATGAGGGAATAGTAATACTCAGTAGGGAAAGCTTTCACTCAGGTAAAACCATAGCAAAAGTAAATAATAAAACCTTATTGCTATCTAAAATAAAGCAGGTTAGTGAAACTTTAATTGATATTCATGGTCAACATGAAAACCAAAATTTATTAGATAGTTCAAAGCACATAAATTATGTAGACTCATTTGGCCAAGATTTATTGGTGAATAAGCTTGAAGAATACGATAAATTTTATTTAAAATATGGTGAAGTTGAAGAAAAAATAAATAGACTTCAAGGAAACGATGGAGAAAGAGAGAAAAAAATAGATTTTCTAAAGTTTCAAATAGATGAAATTAATAGCATAAAACCTAAAATAGGTGAAGATGAAGAGTTATCAAAAAAATTTAATATGTTATCTAATGGAGAAAAAATCAAAAAGGCGTTAGAAAAAAGTTATATGCTACTTAAAGAGAATGATGAAAGTAGGATTTCTATTATAGATTCCTTAATGTATGTTATTAGAGAACTTAAGTCTATTGAAGCTCATCATGAAGAAGTTAAATCCATAGTAGATTCTCTGGAGGAATCATATTACTTGTTAGAGGATAATACTAGAACTCTTAGTGACTTAAAGGATAATACAGACTATGATATAGGTGAATTGGAATTTATAAATTCTAGAATGTATCAATTATCTGCTTGTAAAAAGAAATATGGACCTACTTTAGAAGATGTGCTAGTGTATAAAAATAATATAGAAGAACAATATTTCGAATTAATAAACAGTGGAGAGATTATAGAAGAATTATTAAAACAAAAGAAAAAGTTATATGAAAAATTAGAAGGAATAGCACAGGAATTACATAATTTAAGATTAGAAATAAGTGAAGTACTAGAAAAAGAAATAAAAAAAGAATTAGATTATGTAGGTCTTGAAAAAAGTAGATTTAAAATAGAGGTAGCATATACAGATAATCTTAATTATAAAGGTAGAGACAAGATACAGTTCAACATTTCCACTAACCCTGGACAGCCATTACAGCCTTTAGAAGAAGTGGTTTCGGGTGGAGAATTATCAAGGATTATGCTAGCACTTAAAACTGTGTTTGTAGATAAAGACCAAATTCCATCTGTAATATTTGACGAGGTAGATACTGGAATAAGTGGTAGGATAGCTCAAAGAGTAGGAGAAAAAATGGTGCTTATTTCTGAAGCTCATCAAGTATTTTGTATAACTCATTTACCTCAAATTGCAGCACTAGCAGATGTGAATTATTTAATTGAAAAAAACAGCGATGAAGTAAATACGTTTACAAAAGTTAAGAAGCTGAAGGATGATGAAGTGGAACAAGAAGTAGCTAGAATAATTGGTGGTAGCGAAGTTACGGCTATAACTATTGAAAATGCAAGAGAGATGATTTCAAAAGCAAAAGAAATAAAAAGTGATTTAAGACAATAAACAGAGTTCTTAGATTTTATTATAAATTTTAAAAAATAAAAATTAAAATGTGAATATATACTATAAAAATGTTTAACACTATAAACTAAGTATAACTTTAGTTTATAGTGTTTTATTTTCATGTTCTAAAAAATTCAATTAGGAAATCTTTTTGGGTTTAAAAGAAAAAGAACTCTAACATAAAAATTTCTCATAGGGGAAAATTAAAGTTAAACATTCTTTACAGGAGGTAAAGCATTATGAAAAAATTTAGTAATATTTTATTCTTGATATTTACTACAACCTTCATACTAATATCTATAAATTGCTATACTGATATAATTAATAGATATTTTAATGAAGCAGTGCCTTCAATAAATAATTATTCAAGTGCTATGGACTATAAATTAAATTTTTCAGAAGCTACTAGTCTAAAAAAGGTTAATTATGCTAAAACCTCCGACATAATGGTTTACCCAGGAGGAAAACCTTTAGGAATTAAAATTAATACAAAAGGAGCCCTTGTTATTGCTTTGTCAGATATTGAGGTAGATGGTAATAAGGTTCAAAGCCCAGCTGCTATTTCTGGAATAGCTATAGGAGATAGTATTACAAAAATTAACAATGAAACAATAAAAAGTGCCGAAGATATAGCTACTTATGTAAATAGAGCAAAGGGAGGGCAGGTTAAAATTACAGTAAATAGAAAAGGCGAAGAAATGAATTTTGTAGTTAATCCAGTGGTCAGTAAGAAGGATGAAAACTATAAAATTGGATTATGGGTTAGGGATTCTGTGGCAGGTGTGGGAACTTTAACATTTTATCATAAAGAAAGTGGGAAGTTTGGAGCACTAGGACATCCTATAACAGATATGGATACCAATACTATTATGAGTGTTGGGAAAGGTGAAATTGTAGATTCTAATATAGTGTCAGTTAGGAAAGGAGCTAAAGGTAGTCCAGGTGAACTTAGGGGGATTTTTACAGATAGTAATAAGACCTTAGGAATAATTAGATTAAATACCCCTGTTGGAGTATTTGGAGAAGGTAATGATAATTTAATATGCAATAATTATAATAAGCCTATGAAGGTAGGATTTAAAGATGAAGTTAAGGTAGGAAAAGCACAAATTCTTACAACTATAGATGGAGAAGAGCCTCAATTATTTGACATAGTAATAGAAAAATTATTAAATCAACAAGAACCAAATGGTAAAAGTATGATAATAAAAGTTACAGATCCATTGTGCATAGAGAAAACAGGTGGGATTATTCAAGGTATGAGTGGAAGTCCAATAATTCAAAATAACAAAATAGTAGGTGCAGTAACCCATGTTCTTGTCAATAAGCCTGATACAGGATATGGAATATATATGGATTGGATGATAAATGAAGCAGACATTAGGAAATAAATAAATATTATCAATTACACTTAAAAAATACAAAAGGCTATATAATAATCATAAATAATTAAATAAAAACAATCTATTTATATAAAATTACAATAGGTTGTTTTTATTTGACTCAAAATGATGTTATAATATAAGAAAAGGTTGAATTTTAAAAAAATTTATTTTTTTTTAGGTAGTAGAAGGAGTTTTATTACTTTTGTCGAAATTATATATCTATGATATGGTAAAAATTACAAAAAGGGGAGTTGTGGAATGGAGCAAAGAAGCATTAATGTGCTAATTGCAGATGATAATAAGGAGTTTTGCAATATTTTAAGTGATTATTTTTTAAGTCAAAAGGACATCAACGTAGTTGGTGTAGCAAAAGATGGAGTAGAGGTTTTAGAACTTATTGAACAAACTAACCCTGATTTAGTAGTTCTAGACATTATAATGCCTCATTTAGATGGATTAGGAGTTCTTGAGAGATTAAATACAATGAATTTAAATCCAATGCCTAGAATAATTATATTATCAGCAGTAGGTCAAGACAAAATAACTCAAAGAGCTATATCTTTAGGAGCTGATTATTATGTAGTTAAGCCTTTTGATATGGACGTATTATCTAATAGAATTAGAGATATGTTTAATAATTCAATTTCAAGTGATACAGTTAGAAAAACACCAGTTACTAATACAACTAGTTCTTCATCATTAATGATGGATGCTAAACCCAAATCAAATAGTGGATCTATGGATTTAGAATCAGAAATTACTAATATTATTCATGAAATTGGTGTACCAGCTCATATTAAAGGGTATATGTATTTAAGAGAAGCCATAACTTTAGTGGTAAATGACATAGAATTATTGTCAGCAGTAACTAAAGAACTATATCCAGCAATAGCTAAGAAATACAATACTACTGCAAGTAGAGTAGAAAGAGCTATAAGACATGCTATAGAAGTTGCATGGGGTAGAGGACAGGTTGATACTATTAATAAGTTATTTGGATACACTATTCATAATGAAAAGGGTAAACCAACAAATTCAGAGTTCATTGCAATGGTAGCAGACAAGCTAAGACTTAAAAATAAAGTATGCTAGAAGTTTAATATTATTAGGTTTATAGTAAAATTTAAGTCGATTAATTATTAAAGCTAAGGCAACAAATTGTTTTTACACCAACAATATATAATTAAAAATTATAGACATCTTTTAATTTGAAAAAATTGAAGGTGTCTATTTTATGTATGATAGGTTATTATATATTGTGAGGAGTGGTGATGATGAAACTTTTTGAGAAAACTATTAGTGAAGAATATAAGTTTAAAGGAACAGTAATAAATTTAAAAGTGCAACAAGTGGAACTTCCTAATGGAAAAGTGGGAAAAAGAGAACTTGTAGAACATCCAGGAGCAGTTGGTATAGTAGCTTATTTGAATTCAGATACTATACTTATTGTGGAACAGTTTAGAAAAGCATTAGATAGAGCAATTTTAGAAATACCAGCTGGAAAAATAGAAAAGGGAGAAGATATTAAACTATGTGGCATTAGAGAATTGGAAGAAGAAACTGGATATAGGGCTAAAAAATTTCAGTTCTTAGGTAAAATAGCTACAGCACCTGGATTTTCAGATGAATATATATATTTATATAAGGCTACTGAGTTATATAAAGGGAAAGTTAATAGAGATGATGATGAATTTATAAATGTAAAATTATATAGTATAGATAAAATTAAAGAAATGGTTAAAAGTGGAGAAGTTATAGACGGAAAGACCATTGCAGCTTTAGCATACTTGTAAAAATTAAACAAAATGGAATATTACCCTTGGGTTAGGCATAAATATAAATTAATTCTTAAATAAACTAAGGGGGAATATGTATGACATTAAGAAGCATAATAGATAGTTTTAATAAACATTTTTATGAAAATATTTGGATGTATTTATTAACAATATTATTTATTGCCACTGGGATGATTCTAGGTCTCTATTGTGTTAAATATATGGGGGATGTGGACAAGAGTACCTTAATTAACTATATAACTGCTTTTGGATCATCATCGACCTTAGATGGATTATCTAATAAAGAAATATTAATGGGTACTTTAAAAAATAATATACCCATTATAATTGGATTTTGGTTCTTGGGATTAACAGTGGTAGGACTTCCAATAATTATTTTGATTAATATTTACAAAGGATTTTCTTTAGGATTTACTTTTAGTTTTTTTATATATGGATTAAAAGAAAAAGGATTACTCTTATCACTTTTAGGTGTTTTACCACAAAACCTTATATATATACCATGTTTAATATTTTTATCAGTATTATCTATTGAATTTTCTATAGGTATAGTAAAAGAAAAATTTACAAAGAAATATTCACCTAATACTGGTTCAGTAAAAAATTATACTATGATGTTTTTAATTGTCACAGGAGTTATGTTCATTGGATTTTTATTTGAGTCTTTTATAACGCCTATACTTATAAATTTTGCACTAAAGGGGTTAGGGGCATAAAAGTATGAAAGATGACATTAAAAAGTTCTTAATTATATACGCAGAGTGCTTTATAATTATATTTGTCATGGGGGGAGTACTGCCTAATATATTAGATTATGTACTGAATTATTTTTATAAACCTGGAATTTATGAAAATAGTATTTTAGTTGGCAATGAACTAATAAAACCTTTAGAAATATTATATAATTATATTCATATATTTAATTCCATATTGAGATAAAGGAATAATATAGATAAATAAATTCAACTAATAAATTGACATATTTCAATAATAATGTACTATTATATTATGTGCCATTGCTAAAAAAGATGGAAGTTTAGCAGTGACACATAATTTATTTTATTTAGTTATATATTTTGAAACAACTGTGGTAAAATATAATATATCAGTGACTAAGAAGAAAGGAAGTATATCATGGATAGAAAAGTAGTTTTAGTTGTGCTTGATAGTGTTGGTATTGGAGAACTTCCAGATGCAGAGCTTTATGGAGATAAAGGTAGTAATACTTTAGGTAATATAGCAAAACATGTTAAAGGTTTTTCTATTCCAAACTTAGAAGCTTTAGGAATTGGTTCCATAGAAGGCGTGGAAAACCTTATTAAGTGCGAAAATCCAGAAGGAATTTATGGAAGATGTAGTGAACTTTCAAAAGGAAAGGATACTATTACAGGACATTGGGAAATGGCAGGAGTAATTTTAGAAACACCTCTTCAAACTTATCCTAATGGTTTTCCAAGAGAAATTATGGATGAATTTGAAGCTAAGATAGGAAGAAAGACTTTAGGAAATGTAGTTGCTTCTGGTACAGCCATCATTGAGGAATTAGGGGAAGAACATATAAGAACTGGATACCCTATAATCTACACTTCTGCAGATAGTGTATTCCAAATTGCAGCTAACGAAGATGTAATACCTTTAGAAGAATTATATAATATGTGCAAAATTGCAAGAGAAATGTTAGTTGGAGATAAGATGGTAGGTAGAGTAATTGCCAGACCATTTAAAGGTATGAAAAAAGGTGAGTTTGTAAGAACAGCTAATAGACATGATTATGCACTAGAGCCTTTTAATAAGACTGCTCTTGAGTATGTCAGTGAAGCTGGCTTACCTATGGCAGCTGTAGGTAAGATTAAAGATATATTTACAGGAAAAGGTGTTACAGAATCAGTATCTATAAAGGACAATATGGATGGGGTTGATAAAACTTTACAAATGATGAAGTCTCATTCTAATGGATTCATATTTACAAACTTAGTAGATTTTGATATGAAATTTGGACATAGAAATGATGTAGAAGGATATGCTAAGGCTTTAGAAGAATTTGATGATAGATTACCAGAAATTAAAGAAGCTTTAGGAGATAATGATGTATTAATCATTACTGCAGATCATGGATGTGATCCAACTACAGAAGGTACAGATCATTCCAGAGAATATGTGCCTGTACTTGTATATGGAAGAAATCTTAAGGAAGATATAAATCTTGGAACTAGAAATGGATTCTGCGATATAGGTAAAACTGTATTAGATTTACTTGATATTGAAAATGATTTAGTAGGAAAAAGCTTCAAAGATTTAATTGTATAGCTAGTAATCTAGGTTTAAAAGAGTTTTAGATAGTATAAAAATATAAAGACAATAAGAATAATAAAAATTTTAATACACAAATTACAATATATAAATTCCTTAAAGGTAATAATATATTGTAATTTGTTGTTAATATTATTTATTTAACTAACTAGTCAAACAAATAACATTAAGATAAATTAATAAGCTGATAATATAGAGTATAACTAAATAAAATTATATAACTGTGAAGAAGAGGAGAAATTATAATGGATATTAAATTAATTAATGAGAGTGTAGAATACATAAAGGCTAAGTTAAGCTTCCAACCAGAAATAGGTATTATCTTAGGCTCTGGTCTTGGTGATATGGCTGACAAGGTTGAAGATAGGGTGGTAGTAAAGTATTCAGAAGTACCTAATCTTCCGGTATCTACAGTACAAGGTCATGCAGGACAATTTGTATGCGGAACTTTAGAAGGTAAAAAGGTTATCATGATGCAAGGTAGATTTCATTATTACGAAGGCCATCCTATGAGCGTATTAGCACTTCCAATCCATATCATGAAATATTTGGGTGTTAAGTCCTTGATAGTAACTAATGCTTGTGGTGGTGTTAATACTAGCTTTGTACCAGGTGATTTAATGATGATTACAGATCATATAAACTTTGCAGGTACAAATCCACTTATAGGTAAAAATGAAGAAGAAATAGGAGCAAGATTCCCAGATATGTCTACAGCTTATGATAGAGAATATTTGAAACTAGCAAAAGAAGTTGGAGCATCTCTTAATATAGAATTAAAAGAAGGGGTTTATATGATGTTTACAGGTCCAGTATATGAAACTCCAGCAGAGGTAAGAATGGCAAGAATACTAGGTGCTGATGCAGTTGGAATGTCAACGGTTCCTGAAGTTCTTGCAGCTAATCATTGTGGTCTTAGAATACTAGGAATTTCATGCATAACTAACATGGCAGCTGGAATCTTAGACCAACCATTAAATCATGAAGAAGTAATAGAAACTTCTGCTAAAGTAAAATCAAAATTTGTTTCTTTAGTGAAAGGAATAGTTAGAGAATTATAATAGTGGGCCATTACAAACAAAATTAAATATAAAGGTATAGAGCGGGGTGTGATTTATGAGAATGTATGATTTGATTCTAAAAAAGAGAAATGGTGGAGAGCTTTCTACAGAGGAAATAAATTATTTTGTAGAGAGCTATACAAAGGGAGAAATTCCAGATTATCAAGTATCAGCTCTTTTGATGGCTATATATTTTCAAAAGATGAATAAGAGAGAAACTTCAGACTTAACAATGGCAATGGTACATTCTGGAGATATGTTAGATTTAAGTGAAATTCAAGGCGTTAAGGTAGATAAGCACAGTACAGGTGGAGTAGGAGATACTACGACTTTAGTGCTTACACCTATGGTAGCAGCATTGGGGATACCAGTAGCTAAGATGTCAGGGAGAGGCCTAGGGCATACTGGAGGAACCATAGATAAGTTAGAAGCTTTCAAAGGTTTTTCAGTGGAGATGCCAACAGAAAAATTCATTAATAATGTTAACACTATTAAAATTGCTGTGGGAGGACAGACTGGAGACTTAGCACCAGCTGATAAGAAGTTATATGCCTTAAGAGATGTTACAGCAACCGTTGATAATGTTTCTTTAATTGCATCTAGCATTATGAGCAAAAAAATAGCTTCAGGAGCTGATGCTATAGTTTTAGATGTTAAGGTTGGAGATGGAGCTTTCATGAAAAATACAGAATCTGCTAAGGAATTGGCTACAGAAATGGTTTCTATAGGAAAACATATTGGGCGTAATACTATGGCAGTAATTTCTGATATGGACCAACCATTAGGTTTAGCTATAGGTAATGCTTTAGAAGTAGAAGAAGCCATAAATACATTAAAGGGAAATGGTCCCGAGGACTTATTACAACTTTCTTTAGTTTTAGGAAGTCGTATGGTAATGTTAGCAGGAAAAGCAAGTACTGCGGAGGAAGCTGAAGCTATGTTAAAAGAGACTATAACTTCAGGAGCAGCTATAGAAAAACTCAAAGAGTTTGTTAAAGCTCAAGGTGGAGATATAGACTGTATCGATAATACAAATTTATTACCTAAAGCTAAGTATGTAGTACCGGTAATTGTAGAAAATAGTGGAGTGGTTAAAAAAATCCATGCTGAAAACTTAGGAATAGTTGCAATGGAACTTGGAGCAGGAAGGGCCACTAAAGAAAGTAAAATAGATTTAGCAGTGGGAATAGTTTTAAATAAAAAACGTGGTGATAAAGTAGAAAAGGGTGACACCATAGCATATATTCATAGTAATAATGAAAGCCTTATTGAAAAAGCTAATGAGGGTATCTTAAAAAACTATGAAATAGTTGAAGGCTATAAAAATGACATACCACTAATCCATGAAGTAATTAGTTAGTATATATTAATATAAAATGAAGCTATATAAAATAATTTTTATTTATTTTATATAGCTTCATTTTATTTTTAAAGTAATATATGCACCTTGAGGATATAAATTCTATATTAGGGAACTCTAAATAGGAAGAAATTTAGAAAATAAAATTTCTAAATTTCTAGGATAATTTTTAAGATTGAGGTAAAAATAACCTCATAATAATTGTTTTGGAGGTCGGTTATGAAAAAGAATAAATTTGTTTTAACTTTATTATTATCCGTACTACTTTCATTGCAGGCTATAATCCTTCCAACAGCCTTTGCTGATGATGAAATAAAAAATGAGCCTGCAGATAATGTAATAGGATTTGAGCCACAGGCAAAATCTGTAATACTATTAGAGCCTAATTCAGGTAAAGTTATTTATGAAAAAAACGCAGATGAACAGTTTGCACCTGCTTCGGTTACTAAGATAATGACTATGCTACTTGCTATGGAAGCCTTAGATGATGGAAGAATAACTCTTCAAGATAAAATAGTTTGTAGTGAAAAGGTTAAATCCATGGGCGGTAGTAGTATGATATTGGACACAGGAGAAGTAAGAACTGTGGAAGAAATTCTAAAAGGTATAGCTATAGCATCAGGAAATGATGCAGCAGTTGCAATGGCAGAGTTTTTAGAAGGCAGTGAAGAAGCTTTTGCAGTAAAAATGAATGAAAGAGCTAAGGAACTTGGAATGACTAATACTCACTTTGAAAATGCTACAGGTCTTAGTGCTCCAGGACATTTAAGTACTGCTAGAGATATTTCCATAATGTCTAGAGAGCTTTTAAAACACCCAATAATATTAAAATATTCATCTATATATATGGAAACTATATCAGAAGGTAGAAAAACACCAATTGAATTAGTTAATCATAATAAGTTGGTGAGATTTTACAAAGGGTGTGATGGACTAAAAACAGGATTTACACAAGAAGCTATGTATTGTATATCTGCTACATCAACTAGAGACAATGTAAGGATGCTTGCAGTAATAATGGGAGCACCTACATATAAACAAAGAAATGCAGATGCGAGTAAGCTTATGGATTTTGGATTTTCTAAATACCAAAGTAAAACTATAGTAGCTAAAGATGTAGATGTGCAACAAATACCATTAAATAAAAAAGGTGATTCTTTCTTTATAGCAAAAGCAAAAGATGATTTAAAAGTAACCATAGAAAAAGGCACTGAGGAAGAATTAACAAAGAAAGTAAATATTAATCCTGAACTGAAAAAAATAAATGCTGGTGATGTTGTTGGATATTGTGAAGTTTATAATGGAGATGAATTACTAGGAAAAGTAGAATTATATAGTGATAGGGAAGTAAAACAATCTCAGTTCTTTAAAAATGTTAAAGATATATTTTCAAATATATTTGATCATTCAATATAAGTATATTAAATCTTTAAATATTAATAATATAGAATAAAAAATAAATATCTGTAAAAAATATATATAAAGGTTAATTTAAAATTCAGTTTAATGCTATAGTTATCAGTTACAATATACAACCCCAAATGTATAATGCTGATATAAAAAGTCACTCTAAAATTTTTAGGGTGATTTTTTATTTTTAAATGAACTACAGTAATTTTCGATTCCAAAATAACAATTGTCATAATTGAAAGATGTGGTTTTTACTATTGTAAATTTAACTAAATTTAGAGTATAATTTAAAATGAGTGTTTTCATGCTAAAATATATATTGAAGTTTTTAGTATGCAGATAAATTTGTTGTAAGGAAGGTGAAATCATGGCATTAACAATTAAAACTTCAAACTTTGAGGGGCCCTTTGACCTTTTATTACACTTAATAAAAAAGAACCAAATGGATATATATAATATAAGTATTTTAGATATAACAAATCAATATATAGGATATCTAAATGAAATGAAGGAATTGGATTTAGATATTGCCTCAGAATTTATTGTTATGGCTACTACATTAATTGAATTAAAATCTAAGGTATTACTTCCTAAAAATAAGGAACCAGAGATTGAAGAGGTTGATGATACACAAGAGCTTATAGATAAATTAGTTCAATATAAAAAATTTAAAAATATAGCTGAATTTTTGGGCAAGAGACAAATGAATACAGGCATTATATTTACTAAAAGGCCTGAAATAATTGAAGATACCAGAGAAAAAAAGCAAGATGCCAAAGAGCTACTTAAGGGCATAACCATGATGGATTTATATAATATGTATATTGAACTTATGGAAATATATAAAAATAAGATGAATGAAACCTTCAACATAGAAGACAGAGTACAGGTTGAGTTATTTAAAATAGAAGATAAGATGGATTACTTAAAAGACGTATTAGTGCATAGTAAAAATACTACCTTCACTAGTATAATAAAGGAGAGCAAAAGTAAAACGGAAATCATTGTAACCTTCTTAGCCTTGTTAGAGTTAATAAAGCTTAAGGATGTACGAGTAGTTCAACATGGTAACTTTGGTGAAATATATTTAGAAGGAGTGATGGGGGATGAATGAACATACTAATTTAAATCATGAAGATGTAGAAGTTAATGATAAAATTTTAAGTAGAGTAAATAAAGAAGATGGAAGCATAGATATTGATCCTAGAAATAAAATAGAAGAGGTTCTTCAAGAATCAGAACATCAGTTAAATTATCTTATAGATGAATCTAAATATGAAAGATATTTTTCTATAATAGAGTCTTTATTATATGTAACTGGAGACCCATTGGAAGTAGACACTATAGCAAGTATTTTAGAATGTTCAGTAGAATTTGCTACAGAACTTTTAAAGGTTTTAGAAAAGGTATATGAAAGAGATGAGTCTAGGGGGATAAAACTAATATGTATCAATAAGGCTTATCAGCTTGGTACAAAACCTATAAATAGTGATTATCTTCAAATGCTGTTAAAGACAAATATTAGACAATCCTTATCTAGGGCTGCTCTTGAAACCCTATCTATAATTGCTTATAAACAACCAATAACTAGAATAGAAATTGAAGACATAAGAGGAGTTAAAAGTGATAGAGCTATTAGTACTTTAGTAGAAAAAGGACTTATAAAGGAATCAGGAAAGAAAAGTGTTATAGGAAGACCAAATCTTTATGCTACTACTGACGAATTCTTAAAGCATTTTGATTTTACATCTTTAGGAGAGTTACCATCTTTAGATAATTTTATTGAAGATGAAGAGCTAGTAGAATTAGAGGAAAAGGATATTGAAGAAAAGAAGTTCTAATAATATTATGGCTATATTTAAAATAAAATCTAAATCTTAAATAAATATTGAGGATGTACTTATAGTATTAAAATACACCTCAATATTATAAAAAGATTAATGAATTATTTTAAGATAGCCTTTTTTCTTAGAGTTAATCACAAGGGTCGCATGGGTTATAGACTTCAGAATAATTATCACCATTGACTTTATCTTTGTTAAATAGCCCAGAAATCATATCAATGGCTTGAGGCATTGCATCCATTATCTTATCGTATGGATTATACTCAGTCACGGAAAGAAATCTTATGGTATTTTTGTGTACTACTAAGAACCCCACTGGTTTTAAGGAGATTCCAGCACCAGATCCACCAGCAAAGGGATGCCTGTTAGAGGAATCTAAGTTAGTATCCTTAAATTCACTTCCACCTGAGGCAAAACCAAAGGATACCTTTGAAATTGGAATGATTGTGGTACCATCAGGTGCACTTACAGGATTACCGATAACTGTATCCACATCAATCATATTTTTAATATTTTCCATAGTCGACTTCATTAAATTTTCTATTGGATGACCGTCCATCTAAAATTCCTCCTTTAAATTCACTTTATCAAAGGAAGAAGTTTTTCGTACTTTGATAAGGTGATAAAAAATTACAATAACCATGTATATAATTTTTGCTATATTTATAAAAATTATACTAGTACTTTCAAATTTAAAGAAATTTTTATTATATTTAATATTGATAGTAGGAGTAAAATTTTTAACTTTAAAAAATAGATTTAAAATTGTTGAAATAAATGCTGTAATTTGATATAAAAAGCCGTAAGTAATAGCGTTTATAGCAGCATCTTCTATAGAGTAATCCACTCTAAATTTAGTGCGTATAGTAAATTTAAATTTAGAATTAACAAAGAGTTCTATTATTCCTTTCAAATCTTTAAATTTTAATTTTGAAATTTTTTCTTCGTTAGGAGTTTTTACATAATCACTCCATTTGTTTTCATTTTTAGCCCTATTTTTTTTAGTTTTTGATGGAATTATTACTTTATTATATATTTTTAAGGTAAAAATTTCATTAGCATATATAAGTGTTATTTTTATTGGAATAGGAAATAATAAGACCAGTGTAACTATGGCTAAAATCCATAAAAAACATTTCATTAGTATACTAAACCTCCATAGTTTTATATCTGCAATTCTATCCAACTATGATTTATATATTCATGGTAAATAAAAAAATAAAACTATTTGAGAATAAGTCACAAATTTAAGTTGGGAGTGTAAAAGGATGAAAAGAAGAGTATGTTGTTTCCTATTAATATTTTTATTTATTATAGTGAGTATTCCTATGAAAAACGTAGATGCAGCTCCAATAAGAGTAGATGCAGTATCTGCCATAGCTATAGATTCAGCTACTGGAACTATTTTATTTGATCAAAATGCCCATAAAGTTATACCTATGGCAAGTACAACAAAGATAATAACTGCTCTGGTTACTTTACAGTATGGAGATATAGATAGAGTTGTGGAAATATCTAAAAATGCAGCATCTATAAGAGGCTCTAAAGTAGGATATAAGGCTGGAGATAAGGTAACCATAAGAGAACTTTTATATGGTCTTATGCTCAAGTCAGGTAACGACTGTGCCATTGCTATTGCTGAAGGAACTAGTGGGACTGTAGAAAAGTTCTGTGAAGTCATGAATGAATTTGCAGTATCAATAGGTTTGTTAGATAGTCATTTTGAATCACCTCATGGTCTAGATAGTAACTCCCATTACTCTTCAGCCTATGATTTAGCTATAGCAACTAAAAAAGCTAAGGAGATTGAAGAATTTAATAAAATTGTGTCTACTAAATTAATCTCGGGAGAAGAAGGAATAGAATTTACAAAACAATTTAATAATATAAATAAACTTTTATATTCAGAGCCTAATTGTACTGGAGTTAAGACTGGATATACAGGACAGGCTGGAAAATGTCTTGTTAGTTCCTTTAAACTAGATAAAAATGAAATAATTGTAGTAACATTAAATTGTGTTCCAAGATGGAAAGAAAGTCAGAGAATTTATGAATATGTAAAAGATAATTATGAATATAAAAAAGTTATAGAAGCTGGTGAAGTTATAGGAGATATAAAAGTTAAAGGAAAAGACAAGGGAATACCATTAGTTGCTGAAGAAGATTTAATTTTTCCTGTTAGAAATGAAGAAAAAATAGTCAAAGATATTGTTCTACCTAATTATGAGTTAACTACACCAATTAGAACTACAGATGATATAGGAATGCTTACCATAACCAATGAATTAAACTCTAAATACGCAATAACCCTTCATCTCAAAGAAGATATTGAAAAAATTGGAATATGGGATTACATTAAATACATGATTAATAAAGATGAATAGAATAAATAATATAAACCAAGGTAAAAACCTTGGTTTTTTTCATGGAAATAGTAGCAAATAACTTATTGTGAAATATTCTGATAATATAGTAATTTTGGAGGCACAGGTAATGGGCTATGAACCATATAACTGTATAGATTGTGGAAGTGAATACTGTCCATGTCATTTAGCTGAGTCAGGAAATTGCATTCTTTGTTCTCACTTAGATGGCAAAGACTTTTGTGATTGCGTAAATTGGAATGGAGTATGTATATATCAGGAATTTATGCAAAACAATTTTAAGGCAAAGGAAGGAAGGAAACATCAAAGATTTCAAATTATAGATAAAGAACTAATAAATGAAAAGCTTATGATATTAAAGATTAAAGTTACTCAAAAACTAGCTAGCGAATTAGTTGGTCCTGGTTCCTTTGTATTTATTAGAAAAGAGGATTGTGAACAAGCCTTTGATACCCCAATTTGTGTAATGGATAGTGATACGGGAAATGATGTTATTACCTTGGCTATTGAATTAAAGGGACTTAAAACAAAGATACTTAAAGATGTAAATATCAATGAATATGTTTTAATTAAAGGTCCTTTTTGGAATGGAATTTTAGGACTTAATTCAGTGAATACCATTAAAAGAAATCATTGTGTTTTAGTATGTAGAGGTATAGGTCAAGCACCTATGGTACCTGTTATGGAGAAATTATACAATAATGAAAATACAATTACAGTAATTATTGATGAAGGAACTTTAGATACAATATTTATAGAAAAGGAATTGAAAAAATTTGCTACAGAAATAATTAAAACCAATACACTGCTTATGGGTGGAATTCTTGATTGTAAGTGTAGAAAGATTTTAGAAGGAATTTTAACTAAGGGTAATGTTGCTTTAGTGCATTGTGACAGTGCAGATGTGCTTAGTCATCAAATCATGAAAATAGTAGAAGCTTATGATAAGAATATTGAATTTTCTTGTTCCAATAATGCAAAAATGTGTTGTGGGGAAGGGGTTTGTGGTTGCTGTACAATTATGAATGATGATGAAAAATTGAGAAGACTGTGTAAGATGCAAACCAGTCCTAAATATATATTTGAAGGGAGAAGATTGTATTGAAGATAGTTATAATAGGGGGAGGCTGGTCTGGTTGTGCAGCTGCAATTTCTGCACGTAAAGCCGGAGCTGAAGTTGAAATATTTGAAAAAACAGATTTATTACTAGGACTTGGAAATGTTGGCGGAATTATGAGGAATAATGGAAGGTATACTGCAGCAGAGGAGCTTATAGCTCTAGGAGCTGGAGATTTAATCAACATAACTGATGCTAATACACTCCACAAAAATATAGATTTTCCAGGACATGAACATGCATGGCTTTACAATGTAAATAGAATAGAGCCAGCGGTAAGAAGACACATTGAAAAAATGGGAATAAAAGTTAGATTTGTAAGCCGTGTAGTAGATGTAAATATGGAAGGGATTAATATAAAGGGAATTTATCTTAGTAATGGTGAATATATAGAAGCAGATGCCTTTGTAGAAACTACTGGTTCTACAGGACCTATGGGAAATTGCTTACGCTATGGAAATGGTTGTTCTATGTGTATTTTAAGATGCCCAGCCTTTGGACCAAGAGTAAGTATTAGTTATAGAGCAGGTATAGAAGATATAAAAGGTGAAAGACAGGAAGATGTATTTGGTGCTTTCAGTGGATCATGCAAGTTGGAGAAGGATAGCTTATCAGAGAAAATAGTAAAACAGTTAGATGAAACAGGAGTAGTAGTATTAAAGGTTCCACCAGAAGATATAAATACGGATAAGTTAAAGCAAAAGGTTTGTCAACAATATGCACTAAAGGAATTTGCGGAAAATATAGTACTTTTAGATACTGGTCATGCTAAGTTAATGACTTCTTATTATCCCTTAGATAAACTTAGAAAAATTGAAGGTCTTGAAGAGGCAAAATTTGTAGATCCATATGCAGGTGGTAAAGGAAACTCCATTAGATATTTATCAGTTGCACCAAGAAGTAATCAGATGAAAGTTGTAGGACTTGATAATTTATTCTGTGCTGGAGAAAAAAGTGGGCTTTTTGTAGGACATACAGAAGCTATAACAACTGGTTCATTAGCAGGACATAATGCTGTTAGAAATGAGCTTGGAATGCCACTTTTAACCCTTCCAAGAAATTTAGCTACTGGAGACATTATAGCTTATGCTAATGAAAAGGTTCAAACTACAGAAGGTAGAAGAAATAGATATACCTTTGCAGGAGCCGAGTACTTTAAGAGAATGAAGGATAATGAACTTTATATTTTAGAGTCAGAAGAAATTCAAAAAAAGGTGAGGAAGTTGGAGTTAGATAATATTTTTAATCAAAAATTAGTATAGAATACATCAAATTTAGAATATAAATCTATTTAACAGTAACCATCAAGATATATGATTTAGTATATCCTGATGGTTTTATTGATGAATTTTCAATAATTTATTTATATAAAAATTTATGTTTTAAAAATTTTATATCTATATTTTCGCATTTAGCAATAGTGTTTATAGATAAACCTTCGTAATTAAGTATTATTGACTTATCAATCAACAGCTCAGCTGCAAATTGATCAGCTTGCATTTCATATTTACCTTTAACTTGAGTAGTTTTACTTTCTAAAAAAAGTATATTTAGATTACTATGCAATATAGCGTGGCCAAGTTCATGAGCACAAGTAAATAACATATCGATTTCACTTAATCTAATATTTAAGTGAATTATTTTATTTTTTGGAGCATATTGATAAAATCCATGAATAGACCCTAAATCTTCGTACATAACATTTATTCCAAGAGCATCACATAATTCTCGAGGATCATTAGTTTTATATTTTTTTACTAAGTTATTTACTAAATTTGAAATTTCCAAAATTATATTCCCCCCCAAAAACATCATCAAATTTTACGAAATAAAGTTTGAAATTATTTTTTATATTTTTTAGGGGTATATTTTATCTTATTCATTTTCTTAGCATACTCAATTCCATTTTGAATAGCAGATTTTAATAATTCCCAGTCTTCATCATTAATAGGATTACCGGAAAGCATAAGTCCTTCTTGATTTTCTAAAGACTCCAAGGTACTGTTAAAAATTTTCTCAATATCTTTTTTATCTTTGGGATTTAATTCTAAATCATCAAAAGTTGATTTTTTAGGTGATGATATATCACTTCTACCAAGTAAGTAGTCTACAGATACGGAAAAAAAATCGGCAATTCTTTGAAGCAATTCATTTTCTGGTATTGCTTTATCATTCTCATATTTAGAAATTGAGCTATTATCTATTAAAAGAATATCTGCTAATGATTTTTGTGTTAATCCATGTTTTTTTCGAAGTTCTTTTAACCTAATACCCAGTGTATTCATATATTTACACCTCCTATAATTATATTATAACCATATTTGAAGTAAAATCAATATAAGTTGAAATAAAATCAAAAAAAATTCAATATGACTTGACAATTTGAATTTAATTCAATAAAATCAAAATATGAATATTGAATTAAATTCAAATATGGGGGTTGTATAAGAAATGAAGTATATTTAGAGAAATAACTCAATAATAGTAAATCACGTTATAAGTAGAGTGTAGGCTGAAATGTGTCTTTAACAAATGAAATATTATATTGAATTTAAATCAATATAATATTTCAACAACAAATAATAAAAATTGAATTAAATTCAAGGGGGATCGGTATGAATATGAATAAAAAAATTGAAACTATGCTTTATAACTTTAATCAAACGAAAGCAGAAATTAAAAATATAAAACTAGATATAGAGTTATTAGAAAATGAATATGATGACGGAATTGGTGTAAATTACGTGGAGAAGACAGGAAAAACTAATAAAATTACTTCAACAGTGGAAAACATGATAATAAGAAAAGAGGCCCAAATTAACAGATTAAATTATGCTATAAAAGTTAAAGAAGCTGAAATAAAAAAGATTGAAAATGCTCTAGAAATTCTTACAGATAGAGAAAGAAGTATTATTGAAATGAGATATTTTCAGAAGGAAAGTAATAGAAATATTTCGGCAAAGCTTTATATTACAGAAGAATATGTATCAGCAATAAAGTCAAAAGCTATTAAATCTCTTGCAAATATATTCTTTATAAATTCTTTATAAATTCCTTTTAAACTCTCTTTATATAATCGGGTTAAAGCGGTGCTAGAATAATATCATCGCAGTGGTGATAAGTTATTAAAAGTTGAGTCTTAAGATAATAAATTAGTTTTAAATTTTAAAATAAGAATAATAAAGTTTAGATTACTAATTTATCACTATGAGTTATGGTTAAAAAGTTTTATTAACAAATAAGAAATGGAGCTAAAGGAAAGGGGTGATAACAATGCGGTGACTTTCATATTAAGATTTATAAATTCTTTGAAATACATTAGGATAATTCAAAAAGAAAGAATAGCCTCTAATTTAAAGTAAATAAAAATATATATTTAAATTTTATTAGCTAAATAGGATCTAGATAAACCATTTCAATTTTAAAAACTAGTAACCAAAGTCTTAAACTGTGACAATGATTTTAATAAATAGCTAATAGATATTAAAAATATATAAATCAGTAGAGGAGGTAGAAATGAATATAGTAGAAAGTATCAAAGAATATATAGGAACCTGTCCTTATCTAGCAAATATTAATGATGGTATTAATATTAATTACTTAGGTGAAAATACAGTATCCTATATGATAGAAGAACTTCCTAGAGAACAAATTTTAAAAAAGTATATTGATGGAACTAGTCTTAGACAATACTGTTTCATGTTTGTCAGTAGGGAAGTATGCGGACAAGATGTAGTACAAAATATAGCTAATAGTAAATTCTATGAAAACTTTGCTAAGTGGCTAGAACTTCAATCAGAGCTTAATAATCTACCAGTACTAGATAGTGGGAGAGTGGCACAAAAAATAGAAGCATTAACAAGTGGTTATGTTTTCGAAAAAAATCTAGATAAAGCACAATATAAAATAGAATGTAGATTGGTATATTACCAAGAAGGAGGAAAAAATAATGAGTAGAGAATCAATACAAAGACATCAAATAGCAGATTATATAAATATAGGCGGATCAACAGGTGTAGAAAAATATGAATTAATGGGAGCTGGATTTAATACATTAGATGAAAATCCAGCAGCTCAACTTGATACTAAAGTTTATATTAACGATAAATCATCGTCAACTACAATTAAGTCATACCAAACACAATTCCCATTCACATCAGATTTAATTAAAAGTGAAGGGGCAGTAATGGCATTATACAATGTTGGAAGAAATCATCTTACAGGTGCAGATGCACAATTTGACTATGTTAAAGTTGAACTATTTCAACCAATAGAAGGAAGTGAGAATACTTATAAGGCTAGAAAATTTATAGTAAGTTGTGAAGTTGCTGGATTAGCTGGAGCAGGCGGAGAAACTATTGTGGTATCAGGAAACTTAAATGCAGTAGGAGATTTTATAGAAGGTACATTCAATACTGCAACAAAAACATTTACTGCAATTTAGTAGGAGGAATATTTAATGAATATTAATGGAATTGAGCTAGAATTAGATATATTTGATGCCGATGTTGCAGAAAAATATGATAAAGCAATAAAAAAAGTAATGAATATAGAAGAAGAAACAAAGGGTATGTCAATTGGAGAAGGGATAAGAACTCAGTGCAAAGCCATCTTTAAAGTTTTTGATGAACTTTTTGGACAAGGTACTCATGAAAGAGTATTTGGAGATAAAGTTAACTTACTTGAATGTTTAAAGGCTTTTGAGGCTCTAATAACAGGCATAAATGAGAAAAATAAAGAAATTGAACTCATTGCTAATAAGTATTCTTCTAATAGAATTCAAAGACGTTCTAAAAAATAATGAATATTTTAATTGATGTTTTACCTCGAAAAGTTGAAATAGATAATAGAGAATATAAGATTAATTATGATTTTCGTACATCCATTTTGTTTGAGATAATGATTCAGGATGATGAGCTTGATGATAAAGAAAAGATATATAATGCTCTTCTTCTATATTATCCAGTAATACCAGATAATTTAGAAGAAGCAATTAAACAAATTCTTTGGTTTTATAGAGGTGGAAAAGATATTAATGAAGGAAGTAGTGGAGTATCTATGGGTAAGAGTACAAGAGCATATAGTTTTGAATATGACGATGACTATATTTACTCCGCTTTTCTAACCCAATATGACATAGACCTTCAGGATATAGAAGATTTACATTGGTGGAAATTTAAAGCCATGTTTAGAGCTTTAAAGGAAGACAATGAAATAGTTAAGATTATGGGATATAGATCTATGACTATAAATACCAATATGAGCAAAGAACAAAAGGATTTTTATAGTAATATGAAGAGAATTTATGCTATTCCAATGAGTAAATCTAAAAAACAAAAGGTAACAGAAATTGAAAATGCTCTTATGGAAAATGGAGACTTAAGGGGAATACTTTGATTTTAGTATTCTAACTATAAAAACTAATAAAAAGTGCTTATAAAACTAGGCACTTTTTATTAGTAAAGGTAGGTGATTTGCATAGTAAAAGTAAAATGTCCATTTTGTAATAAATTATTAATTAAAGCTGATTACATCAAAGGAGAAATAAAATGTAGTAGATGTAAGAGGTTAATAAATATAGAAATAAAAAAGCCAGAGCTTAGAGCCACACCATAGAGTAGTGAGCCATAGCCTGCTTTATAAAATGCAGGTGATATTATGTCAAATACAAGTATAAATGAAGAGATAAATTTAACATTAAAAAGTATATTAGAAAATTTAGAATCACAAGGTGAAGAAGCTAAAGAGAAAAGTACAAAAATCATTTCTAAATTAGTTACTGGAGCAGGAAAAGAAATAATTAAGGCTAACTCCGTTGCTATGGGTAAAATTGGACAAGGGTTAAACAAAGGGTTTTCTAAGATAAATTTCTTTGAGTCTATAGCGAAAACTTTTGAAGAAAAAGTAGGAGGGCTTTCAGAAAAAGTAAGAAGAACTTTTAATACACTAAAAACTGATATTAAGCTTTGTACAATATTAGTAACAGATGTAATGAAAGAAACAAAATGGTTTAAAATGGCATCTTCAACTATAGATAGTGCTAAAAAGGCTTTTGAAAGAATAGGCTCTGAAGTAGGAATATCAGGAAAAGGAGCTTTTCTAAAGATTGCTACTGGGGTCGGTAAAGAAGGAGCAAGTGCGCTTATAAATATATCATCTAAAGTTGGAAAGGTAGCATCAACGGCTTTTAGTGGTACTATTAAAGCTATTGGAAAAGTTGGATTTTATGGAATAAAGGCTGGAGAACAGTTTGCACAAGGAGTATCTAAAATAGCTGATTTTAGTCAAAATGCAGGGAAAGAAATAGAAGACTTAAATGCATCAGCAGCAACTATGGAAGATGGATTAGGCCGTGAAGTTACTATATTTAAAAGCTCACTTATGAGTCTTGGAAAAGATATGGGTGATAGCATAGATGGCCCATTAAAAGAAATAACAGCTTCAGCAACAGGGATGATTGGACAGCTATCTTCAGCATTCCAAGAAGGTGGATTTGAAGGACTTGCAGGTAGTGTTGGAGATGTATTTACTCAAGCAATTACAGGCATAGCTGACAAGGCTCCTGAATTTATGAATATTGCAGTTTTGATTATAGAATCATTAATAGCTGGATTCCAAGAAAATATGCCGTTAATAGCAGAATCATCAATACAGATAATAATGCAGCTAGCTGAGGGTATTATTACCATATTACCTAGTATATTTGAGCTAGGAATTACTTTAATATCTGAATTGTTATTAGGATTAGTAGAAGCTATTCCACAGTTAATAACTTTAGCACAAGAATCTATTATAAGTATTATGACATTGATAACGGAAAATTTGCCATTAATTATGGAAAGTGGATTTCAAATTGTTTTAGCACTTATTAATGGAATAGCAGCAATGTTACCAGAGTTAATTCCAATGGCCGTACAAGCATTATTAAATATAGTAAATACCATCATAACAAATCTTCCACAAGTTATAGATGCAGCTATTAAAATAATAATGGCTCTAATACAAGGAATAATTGGAGCATTACCACAATTAATTATGGAAATTCCAAAGATAATAAATGGAATAGTATTAGGAGTCATAAATAATTTGCCAGCAATTATAAGTGCGGCAATTCAAATAATAATGGCTCTAGTACAAGGACTTATTGTAGCAATACCTACTCTAGTAGGTAGTATACCTACTATAATAGCTGCAATTATAGGAGCTTTTGCTCAAGCTGATTGGAAACAGATAGGTATAAACTGTTTGGAGGGTTTAAAAAATGGTCTCCTAGCAGGGGTTAGTGCAGTGATGGATACAGTAAAAAATGTAGCCAGTAGTATAGCAAATGGATTTAAAGACTTTTTTGGAATCCATTCACCATCAACTCTATTTAGAGATATGATAGGTAAAAACCTTATTAAAGGTATTGGTGTAGGTATTGATGTAGAAACTCCAAATCTTGAAAAAGAAGTAGATGGTAATCTAGAGGATCTAACAAGAAAAATGAGAGCTACAATTGATTTTGAAACTACTAAGGTTTCTGGCAATATGGCAATGAACTCTAGTTATAGAGCTGCTATGGAAACTCCATATTCCATAGTAAATAATAATGATAACGGTGTAAATGAGATTATTAATATATACCAACCAGTAAAATCACCATCTGAAGTTGCAAGAGCAATAAAAATACAAAGAAAGGAGCTTGCATTTGGATAAGTATATAGATATTAAATTAGAATGTAATGGCAAGATTTTAGAGATTGGCAAGGATAAATTATACAAATTAATAAATATAGAAGGAATCTCTAGCTCAGAATATAGTGTAGATATTGTAAATAATGCACAATTTGATGGTGGGACTGTTAAAAGTAAAAGAGTAGAATCAAGACTTATAACTATTACAGCAGAATATCCATCAACAGAGGATACAGAAACAAGAAGACAAAACCTAATTAGATTTTTTAATCCTTATTTAACTGGAAAGTTATATGTAAACTACTCTGGAGTTAAGAGGGTAATTAATTATGAGGTAGCAGGATTTAAAGATAGTAGAGAGAATTTATATGATCCACTTAAATTTATTATTAATCTGATATGTCCTAATCCATTTTTTAAAGATGAGAGAGAGTTTAGTAAGAATATGGCTGGTAAAATTAATAGTATTACTGTACCTTTCACTATTCCGGCAAGTGGTATGATTATGTCGGCTAAAGTATTGAGACAAGAGGCTACAATAATTAATAATGGAGATAAAGAGACAGGGTTAATTATCTCATTTATAGCAAAGGGTGAGGTGAGGAACCCAAAGATAGAAAACTTAACTACAGGAAAATTTTTAAGGATAGTAGTGGACTTGATGCCTGGTGATATTCTCACAATTAATACGAATAAAGGGAATAAGATGATAGAACTAAATGGGAAAAATATTTCTCAAAAAATGGATCGTTCTAGCTCTTTTATTGACATGCAGGTAGGAGAAAATATATTAAAATATAGTGCTGATAAAGGATATACAAATCTTAATGTTTATCCAAAGTGGACAGCTGAATTCTTTGGGGTGTAGGACATGGTAGAACTAATTATACTAAATAACAAATTTGAACCAATAGGATTTATAGATGAGTTCACATCTCTTATATGGACTAGAAGATATTACAATGTTGGGGAGTATGAGTTATATATAGATTCAAAATATTTTCAGTTATTAAGAAAGGGAGGATATATTTATAGTTCTAGCTTCAGAGAAGTTGGAATTATAGAAACTTATTCTTATATAAAGGAAGATAGTCAATGTACTATTAAAGGTAGATTTATAGAGGCTTTACTTAGTTATAGAGTTATAGATAAAATACAAAATCTGAATGGAACAGCTGAAAATATTGTTAGAAATCTTGTAAACAACTTTGCAATTGCTAATAAACCTATAAATAAACTTCAATTAGGTAATGCGAATGGACTAGGTGCAAGTATTGCATTACAAGTTGAATATGAAAATCTATGCAAAAAAATATATGATATTGTAGCTACTCAGGATTTATCTATAAGAGTTAAATACAATTATGAAGAGGATAAAATGTATTTTGAGGTGTGGCAAGGAATAGATAGAACGGAAAATCAAAGTTCAAATTCAATTGTTGTATTTAGTGATGAATATGAGAATATTTCTACGTCTACCTATGAGTGTAATCATAAAGAATATAAAAACTTTGCTTATGTAGTTGGCGAAGGAGGGGGAGATATTAAAGTAATTATTGCTGTAGATTTAACAAATGGTAATGAGCGAAGAGAAATTTTCTTCGAAGTCAGAGATAAACAAGATGAATTAACCATAGAGGAGTATAAAAAAGTATTATATCAAAAGGGAATTGAAAAACTATATGAATATGGAAATGTTGAAAATGTTAATACTACATTTAATTCTCAATCTAATCTTAAATATAAAGTAGATTATGATTTAGGTGATTTATGTAGTTATGTGGATAATGAGTTAGATATAGCAGTTAATCAGAGAATTACTGAAATAACTGAAGTATATGAAAATAATAAGCACGATATTTCTATAGTATTTGGTAAAGAAGAAAAAACAATAATGCAAAAATTAAATAGAGAGGTGAAGTAAAATGTCAATTATAAGTGGAATATTTCCTAGTGAAATTGTAGATATAGACGAAAGTGGGATACCTATTTATGATAGGGCTGTGGACGAAGAATATTTTGCAAAATACCATAGTGAATTTTTAAGTAACGGAGTATATGCTAATCCATCAAATAATTTTCAAGTAATGGCTAATGAATTGATGAAATTGAAATTAAAGGCAGGTAGCTGTTTTATAAACGGTTATTATGCTTATGATAATTTTGATGGAGAGATAACTCTTGAGCCAGCAAGTTCAGATCTAAATAGAATAGATAGAATTGTAACAAGACTAGATAGGATAAGTAGAAAAATATCTATAGAGATAAAAAAGGGTGCATATGGAACTACTTCATATTCAGCACCTAGCCTACAAAGGGATGATGATATATGGGAGTTAGGGCTTGCAGATGTATTAGTTAAAAAGGGTACAACCCAAATAGTACAAGCAAATATAACAGATCTAAGAGCTATACAAGAATATTGCGGTTATGTATATAATCCAATGCAAAATATAGATACTACAGATTTATTTGCTCAATATGATAACTCCTTTGAAGTATGGTTTCAACATGTTAAAGATCAGTTAAGTACTGATGCAGCTGGAAATTTACAGAAACAGATTGATACACATACTTCTGAATTGGCGGAAAAAGCGGACTATAAATATGGTACATGGACACCTGTTTTGTACACATCAGGTTCAGGTAGTAATAGTATAGGTGCAAATACTACAGGTAGTACTTGGGTGAGAATCGGTAATTTGGTTATAGCATTTTATACTATAACCGTATCCTCTTATAATACTGCTTGGAGTTCACAACTAATACTGTTAAAGGGGCTTCCATATGTAAGAGATTTAAGTAAAATAGCTTTCGGTAATGTATTGTCATATTATGGTGTCGTGAATACAACTGCGGATACCTTGTATCTAAAAGGACATACAACTTCGGGAGGTTCTTATTATCTAGAGAGAAGCGGAATAGGGTTAAATAGTACTGGAGCAGTACAGCTTGGTTGGCTCAATCAATCATTTGGTTTATCGGGTATACTATTTTATCAAGTTTAGACCAGCTAATTATAGTCAAGTAAAAAACAAAAAATTATTTCTATAAAAATTTGCATAACAAAAAGACTGTTTTAAAACACGAACGATCACAGAAAATGGAATAGTTAAGCAGCGTTAGCTGTCGCTTTATTTTCTAAAAACATTTGTTTATGAATTTTAGGATCTCTTAAGTTAAAAGGTTCTTGATTTCTTAAGACAGCAAAGATGTAGTTTAGTAACTTATGCATTATAGCAACTAAGGCAACTTTTGCTTTTTTACCATTAAGATTAGTTTCATAGTAATCTAGTAAAACTTTATTGATAGGAACTCCGTTACGAGTTTTTCTAATAGATGCAAGAGCAACAGCATATAATGCTCGTCTACCAATTCGAGTTCCTCGTTTAGAGATTTTATTTTGATTACCTTTAAACTTTCCTTATTCATTAACAGAGCTATCTATTCCAAAGAAAGCAATAAGGTGCTTAGGTTTAATAAAACCATTGATATCACCTATTTCAGCGACTAAAGTTATAGCAGTTAATTCGCCTATACCTGGAATTGATTTTAAAAGTTCAATATTAGCTCTAACTTGTTTTGGAAAATCGGTAGATTTAATTAAACTTTTAATTTCATTTATCAAGTTGTTAGTTTCTGTTTCTAGAGTATTTATTATTGATAAATTGCTAGCTATTTTAAAAGATATACCCGATAAGGGTAAGCCAATAAATGCAGCATCACTAGCTACGATATATAATTTAGAATAAACTTTTTCAGCCCATGCTAATCCTTTTCTAGACTTATTAATAAGTATAGAAAAGATATCATCCTTCGGTGCATCTAGCACTGATTTAGGAGAAGGATAGTTACTTAGTATAGCAATTGAGCTAAGTGATGTTACATTTGAAAACACAGTGCTATAGCCTGGAAAAATTACTCTTAAATCAGCAGATAGCTTTTTCTTAAATATAGAACAGGTATCAGTTAATTTATAATACTCTCTAACGAGAGATCTTAATAGAAAAACATCTAGACTAAAGCCTTGTGAAAGCTTAATATTTTGGAATTACCTATTTTAGCAATAGATAAGGCATCTTTTTTATCATTTTTCACTTTTCTTATATCCATATTTTTGTTACACTTAGTAATGAGTGGATTGATAACAAATGTGTTATCGAAGTTTTTATTAAGAAAGTGGAAAAGAGATAAGTGGTACACGCCAGTGGCCTCCATGAAAATGCCAGTTTTCATGTTAAACTCTTCTTCCACTTTTTTTATTTCTGTTAAAAGGTGGTTGAAGCCACTAAGAGTGTGTTCTATTTTAAAAGATTTCTTATGGATTTCACCGTTAGGTGCTAGTATTGCAACATACGAAAAATCTGCTGAAACATCAATTCCAATCGTAGGATTATTAAAAAATTTAGACATAGTGAATATCTCCTTTAAATTTAATTTAGAGATAGAATAGAGCATCCAATCTATCAGTTAGTCTATAACCTTGTTTGTGACACGGGTAATTCCCATAAGGAAACCCAACTAGCTAAACATAGAATTCTACCTGATGGAATGATACGCTAATTTACGGGTATGAGCACTACGTGCTTCCCAGGAGGTTTACATCTATCCTCTATTCAGGAGTATTATACTAAATATAATTTAATTTGGTTAGATCCCTAATCGGGATTGTGATAAAAAACTAAAAATTAAAGATATGCATTTGGTGCCGTTAGGCATTAGGTGAGGTATCTTATAAAATACAAATAAAATTTATGATGTGAGTTTTAATGTTCGTTAGAAATGAGTTTAGTTTTCTATCAAAGGTTATGACTACATTATACAAGGAGGTTAAGTAATTATGATAGAAGAAATATTAATATTAGATATGTTAAGTACTAAGGGGGTTTCGATAGTTAGGCAAAAAGTAGTAATTCAAGATGGCGTAGAATACCCTTTTGGAGAACAATGGAGAAGAGCATATCCTAACACAGAAGAAGGAATAGAAGATTTAAGACGAGAAGTTCCAGAACCTTATTTGAGTACTATACTTAATTTATGGGATAATAAATAGTAAGAAATAGAGCCATAAGGCTTTTTATTTTCATTAGATTCGTAATAGAAGGATATTGTGAATTGATTTAATAGAAAAGAGATTAGATTTAATTCTGGTCTCTTTTACTTATAATAAAGTATATAAGTATAGTTAAAGGATAGATATATAAGTGAAGCGTAAAATTATATAGAGATTACATCAGCATGCATAAGAATTGGCATAACATAGCTATTAAGAACATTAAACAAAAGATTTTTTATAGTTTAATTTGGAGAAAATTTTTTGAACTTAAATTGGAAGTGTAAGTATGAATATATCAGTAATAATGGAGGGAGTGTGTAAATCAATTATAGGTATAGAGTTTGTATATAGATAATATAAATAATTATAAGAATAAATTTAAAATTAGAAAGGTGAAATATGAATGATGAATTAATAAAGCATAAGTTAGAAATACATGAGAAAAGAATTAATAATCATAGTGAACGTATTGATGAACTTGAAAGAGGAAGAGCTGCTACAGATGTTAAGATGGATAATCTCTGTGAAAAGCTTGAAGCACAGACAAAGAGTATAAATTGGTTAATAGGACTCATGGCTACAAGTTTGCTAGGGTTCTTTTTTTATGCAATTCAAACTAATTTATTTAAATAGGAAGGAGAGATAATTATGGAGTTTATTAATTACATTACAGAAAATGCTTTAATTTTAATACCAGTACTTTATATTATAGGTATGATTTTAAAAGGAATTGAGAGAATAAAAGATAAATATATACCATTAATACTATTACCTATAGGTATAGGTCTAGCTATAGCACTTATGGGCTTTGGTATAAATGCTATAATTCAAGGTGTTCTAGTAGTAGGTGTTAGTGTTTATACAAATCAACTTATAAAACAAATTAATAAGTAGTTTACAGAGTGGGAGCAATCTCACTCTTTTATATTTAAGGAGGAATTGATTATGAAATTAAGAGGTATAGACGTATCACATCACCAAGGGACTATTGATTGGGATAAGGTTAAAAGTCAGATAGATTATACAATCTTTAGTGTAGGATATGGTGATAACATAATAAGCCAGGATGACAAGCAATTCCATAGAAATGCTAAGGAATGTACAAGACTTGGAATACCATTTGGAGTTTATATTTATTCTTATGCAGCATCAATAGCTCAAGCTAAGTCTGAGGCAGATCATGTATTAAGATTATTAAAAGGTTATAAATTAGATTATCCAGTTTATTATGATTTAGAAGATGCAGGGACTACAGGGAAATGCTCTAATAAATTTATAGCAGATATTGCAGAGGTATTTTGTAATACTATAGAAAAAGCTGGTTATTGGGCAGGTATTTATGCAAATACATACTGGTTTAATAATAAGCTAACAGATAACAGGTTTAATAAATGGGTTAAGTGGGTGGCTCAATATAATACAACTTGTACCTATAAAGGTAAACATGATATGTGGCAATATGCTAGTGATGGAAG